>Ga0189291_100005_pt1 | contig 864410 bp, 834 predicted proteins | sample UW1redminimetaG_FD_130331 | JGI IMG/M metagenome (GOLD analysis project Ga0189291, IMG submission 130331) | Marine microbial communities from the Costa Rica Dome - UW179B-red mini metaG | ecosystem: Environmental > Aquatic > Marine > Oceanic > Photic zone | place: Costa Rica: the Eastern...
ACCTTGATGTCCGGTGGGACGTGGGCGCTTGGCCAATATAAAGCTGTCCCCGGCACCTGTTGCCGGGGCCTTTAACGGAAAGCTCCGAAGGAACTGAAACCAACCCCATCAAAACTCAAGCCAGAGGCCCCGGCAATCAATGCCGGGGACGAGTGCATAGGAGAAAGAGAGAGAGCCGAACTCAAACTTGTCATCCCGGCCAAGCGTAGCGCAGAGCCGGGACCTTACCGTGAGAACGGCGCTCGCTTAGGCATACAGGCTTCCGGGATAACACAGCAGGGCGCAGCGGCGCTGTCATGACTGCTCGGGACATGTGTATCGAAAACTCTGCGTCATGACAGTGGGCCACGAAATCTTTAAAAGGTGAAACGAACTTCAGTTTCAATCGTATATAATTTATGACCGCACCATCCCCTTCCATCGTCTGGTTTCGCAATGATCGGCGTTTGTCGGATCATCCGGCGCTAGATGCCGCCGTGCAGCGCGGCGAACCGCTCGTTCTACTCTATATTTTCGAAAGCGATGCCGGGCGGGCGTTTGGCGGGGCGAGCAAGGTTTGGCTCCATCATTCATTGGCGGCGCTATCCGCTGATATTGAAGCCCGCGGCGGGGAGTTGATCCTGCGAACTGGCACAGCGAGTGACGTCATTGACGCGATCGTGACCGAGACAGGCGCGGGCGCTGTGTTCTGGAACCGCCGCTATGCCAAAGCGGACCGCGACCATGATACGGCAATTAAAACAAACCTGACAGACCGCGGCCTGACCGTTGAGAGTTTCAAAGGCAACCTATTGGTCGAACCGTGGGAGGTAGAGACGAAATCGGGCACGCCTTACCGTGTCTTCACGCCGTTCTGGCGGGCCGCGAAAGCGGGCTTGGACGTCGCAGACCCGCTCCCCGCACCTCAAACACTGGATTGTTACGCGGGGGATCTAACGTCCGAAGACTTGGCGGATTGGTCTCTGCTCCCGACGCGGCCGGATTGGGGATCCAAAATGTTGGAGTTCCACACACCGGGCGAAGCGGCGGCGATGGCGCGGCTGAAAGACTTTTTAGACGGCCCGATTGAAGATTATGCCGAAGGACGCGACCGACCGGATAAAGCGCTAACCTCTCGCCTGTCACCGCATCTGGCGCATGGTGAAATTAGCCCGCGTCAAATCTGGGACGCCTGTAAGGATAATGAATTCACATCGCTTAAATTTTTGACCGAAATTGGCTGGCGGGAATTTTCCTATTCGCTGCTGTTTTATAATCCTGATCTCGCGACGAAAAATTTCAATCCGAACTATGAATCCATGGCCTGGGACCATGATGACCAAGCGTTCGAGGCGTGGACGATGGGGCAGACAGGATATCCATTTGTCGATGCGGGCATGCGCCAGCTCTGGGCGACGGGTTGGATGCATAACCGGGTGCGCATGGTCGTGGCGAGCTTTCTGATCAAACATTTGATGATTGATTGGCGCGACGGCGAAGATTGGTTTTGGGACACGCTGCTCGAAGCGGACCTCGCGTCCAATGCGGCGAGTTGGCAATGGGTGGCGGGAACGGGCGCAGATGCGGCGCCCTATTTTCGAGTGTTTAACCCGTTCGGCCAAGGCGAGAAATTCGATCCTAAAGGAGACTATGTTCGCCGCTGGGTGCCGGAACTGAAAGACCTACCCAATAAATATATTCAGCAGCCGTGGACCGCGCCGGACGAGGTTTTGAAAGACGCCGGCGTTGAATTGGGACGTGATTATCCGGAACCGATTGTCGATCACAAGGCGGCCCGCGAACGCGTTTTGGACGCGTATAAAGAGGCGCGCGCGGCAAATTCATGACCGCTCACGGTCGCCTCACTAGAAATTCATTGGAACAGAATAAGGCGCAAGGTCATAGTATGGGTATGAAACACTCAAAAATTCTCGTGACCGTCGCCGCTCTGGCTGTTCTCACCGCGTGCGCCGATGCGCAATCCCGCGTTCAATCAGACGATGATCCCTCTAATTTGCAAGCGGAACCGATAACGATGGTGGCCTCCGCCGTATCCGGTCCGCAAGCGCCTTATATGTCCGACGCCCCTGATGGGCTAGCGACCGCGATTTTCGCGGGCGGGTGTTTCTGGTGCGTCGAAAAAGATTTTGAAGGCGTGACGGGCGTGGTCGAAGTGAAGTCCGGTTATACGGGCGGCACGCTCGATAACCCCGACTATAAAACCGTCAGTTACACGGAGACGGGCCATTATGAAGCGGCCGAAGTCCTCTATGATCCCGCGCAAGTCAGCTACCGTGAACTCGTCGATTTCTATTGGACCACGGTCGATCCGACTGATGATGAGGGACAATTTTGCGATAAAGGCTCGTCTTACCGCACGGCTGTGTTTGCGACGCCGACCCAGTTGCCGGATGCCACGGCCAGCCTCGCCGCGATTGAAGCCAGTAAGCCATTTAGCGACCGCATTGTTACGCCAGTTGTTCCGGCAGTGACCTTTTATGACGCCGAAGATTATCATCAGGATTATTACAAGAAAAACCCGCTGCGTTATCGCGCGTACCGGGCGGGCTGCCGCCGCGATGCGACGGTTAAATCACTCTGGGGCGATGCGGCCCATGGCGGGAAATAGAGACTAGTCCCGAAAAACAGGTCCGCGATAGCCGGACGCGGCGTAAGTATAGAGGCGGCGAATTTTTCCGCCGCCGAGAGCAATGTCGATCTCGCTCAGCGGCGTGAGCGTGTCGAAGTCTTGGGCGAAATAAGGCGCGTAATCAGCGTAATATGAGACGATGAGGACGGATCGGTCATCCTGCGGCAAAGCGTTGGTCATCTCCGCATGGCTGTTCAAACGCGGCTCAAACCGCCACATATACAGCGGAGCCGTGTCCGGCAGGCCGTAATAAAGGAGGTCATAGAACATGAGGCGGTTATCGACCGCGACAGCGTCATAATCGCCCAACGCATATTGAGCGCGGATCGCGTCAGCCGTTTCCGGCCAGCCGCGCTGGCGTTTGACGGAATTGGCGAAACCAAGTTGATCGACCCAGTGCGATGAACTCATCACCACGCCGGGGACAATACAAAGAACGGCATTGATCACGAGGCCGATTTTGACCCACCGTAGCGCCTTCTCGGACCGCACGGCCCACGCCGCCAGCAAGATCGGCGCGCTGGCATAGGCGGCGACGGCCCAATTGGCGTTCGCGCGGCTAATCAGGGCTTGAAAGCAAATGATGAGGAGCGGGGTCAGTGCCAAAAGTGCGAGCCAGATGTCGAAATCCTGACGCGATTTCCGAGTTGCCCAGAATGCGATCAGCAGGAGGATAAAAGTGAGCGGCCCGAACACGCCCAGCTGTCCGCCTAAAAATTCGACCAGCTCGCCCGGATTAAGCTGAACGCCTTCGCTCAAGTTGGCATTATCCGATGTGTGGACCAGCGTCGCAAATTCATGCCGCGCGTTCCACAGCAGGTTCGGTAGCAGGATAAGACTGCCAACGGCTGCCGCGAATAACCCCTTTAACCCGAATAAGGATTGCCGTGTCGCCCGGTCCAGAATGAGCGCTAAAACAAAGGCCGGCACGACATAGATCATCGCATATTTCGTGAGCATTCCGAACCCAAACGCCGCGCCCAAGATCAACGCCAAGCCCCAACCCGCGCCGCCGCGCAGACGCACCCACGCATGGATAAACAAAGCCACAAAAACGAGCAACGCTGCGTCCGTGCTGATCAGGGTGGCTGACAGGGCCACACCGGGCATCAGGATGAATAGCGCGGTCGCGAAAAACCCAGTTTTAGACCCGTAGAGCCGCGCCGCTGTCAGATAGGTGAGGGCCGCTGTGATCGTGTGAAGGAACGGCGACGCAATCCGCACGGCCCATTCCGCATCGCCAAACAGGGCCGTCGTCGTCCAAATGATCCACGCGATTAGCGGTGGTTTGGAATAGTAGCCAAAGGCTGGATCTTGCGCCCATGCCCAATATTGCGCCTCATCCCCATGCAAACCTGCGGGACTGATCAAGACGATAATGACGCGAAATAGGAGTAAACTTCCAATGAGCGCGAGCGCCCAAAGGTCATAACGTCGGTCCATCGCTGACATTTCTGTGCTCATTTGCATTTGCTAGGCGCGGATTATCGCAAAATAAACCTTATTCGGCTGCAAGATAGCCAAATGTTTCAGATAGACATATCACCGTGACCTTGTTCAGCCCTCATCCCGCGCCGCATGCGCTCGTATTCGATTCCGGCGTTGGCGGCCTCTCCGTGAGCCGCGATATGCGTGCGCGTCTGCCGGATTTGCGGCAAAGCTACCTCGCGGATGATGCGTTCCGGCCCTACGGCGAAAAGACAGAGGCGCAAATTCGCGCCCGCCTGCCGGACTTGCTCGCGCCGCTCTGTGATGTGCTTCGGCCCGATATTGTTGTCATCGCCTGCAACACTGCGTCCACGACCGCGCTGCCTGCGGTGCGCGCAGTGCTGGATGTTCCCGTGGTCGGCGTCGTGCCTGCCATTAAGCCCGCGGCCGCGGCGTCGAAACAACGCCGCATCGCGGTCCTTGGAACCCCCGGGACTGTACGGCGCGCCTATGTTGATGATCTGATTGAACGCTACGCAGCGGATTGCGAGGTGCGGCTGAAAGGGTCCCTCGCGCTGGTCGAACAGGCGGAACGAAAGCTGCGCGGCGAGTCGGTCGATATGGCGATCATTACGGCTGAAACCGCGCCCTTGTTTCAAGGTGACCCGATTGATGCGGTCGTCCTTGCCTGCACTCACTTCCCGCTTCTGCGTGATGAATTGGCGCAGGCTGCGCCTTATCCGGTCGATTGGATCGATAGCGGCGATGCGATTGCGCGTCGTGTCGAAAGCTTGCTGGGCAAGCAAACCAGGCCAAAAGGTCACCCGCCCTTATATCAAACGGCTTTTTCGACCGCGCCGTTGATTACGTTTGCGCAACGCCGAACCTTCGCCGCTTACGGCTTCTCGCATTACGCCTCCTTGAAAGGCGCACCCACTTAAGACCCAAATTGATGGTCAGTGTGACGTTCCCCGTTGACGCCCGCGCATCGACAGCTAAAGGCATCCCCGCGCGCCGGTGTGGTGGAATTGGTAGACACGCGGGATTCAAAATCCCGTGTCCCTAGGACGTGTCGGTTCGAGTCCGACCACCGGTACGCATATTGCTTTTCGGCCCTGCCGAAATTTTCAGTCCGGGGGACTGAAAATCGCAATATGCCGAAGGCGGTAGCCGCCGGCCACCCATCCTAAACGGTCTGATCTGATTTATTGGACCCCCTTGCCACCTTCGCGAACCCCCGCTAAGTGCGCCTCTACGCCCTGATTGACTGCTGTGCCCCAACGGACCGGCTCTCAGGACGCGCAGACGTTGAGGTGCTCCCTTGGACGTTTCTCCTGTGGACGTTTTTCGTCTTTCCAAACCCAGTGATGCCGCCGCGATCACGCGCTTTACGAGTGCCGCGCAAGCGGGCCTTACGACTGTGCCGCGAACGCGCGAACGGGTGGACGCTTATATTGATGCCACGCAGCGCTTTTTGGCGGGCGACACGGACGCAAATCGACTTTTGTTCGTGGTCGAACGCGACGGGCAGGTGATGGGGATTTCCGGGATTATTCCGAAGCTTGGAATTGAACGGCCATTTTACTCGTTCAAACGCTCGCGCCATGCGCGCCATTCCTCGCAACTGGATTTGCGCACGGATTATGAAACCCTGCAGCTGACAACCGATTTTGACGGGTGGACGGAACTTGCTTCGATTTTTCTGGCTCCCGAAGCGCGCGGGCAAGGCGTGGCGCGGCTGCTCTCATTGGGGCGCCTCTGTTTTGTCGAATCTCACCGCGCGATGTTTGATGATCGCTTGATGGCGGATATTCGCGGTTGGGTGGATGAAGACGGGGTCAGCCCGTTTTGGGACCATGTCACCAGTAAATTTATCAATACGGATTTTGAAATTGCGGATCGCCTGTCCGCTAATGATGGCCGCTTTATCATGGAGCTATTGCCAAGCCTGCCGATCCTGATGAACCTACTCCCGGATGCGGCGCGAATATGCGCGGGGCGGCCACACGATATTTCGCGCGGGGCGATGAACCTGTTGATGGGCGCAGGGTTTGAAGAGACTGAGCTCTGCGATATTTTCGATGGCGGACCGGCCATCCGGTGCCGTGCGGATGCGACTCTGATTGCGCGCACAGCACGTGACCTTGAAGGTTATGGCGAGGGGCCGCAGCGAGTGCTGGCGTTTGGCGGTGAAGGGACTGATTTCAAAGCGACATTGACGACGGGTGATATGGCAAAAGGGCATGTGTCCGAGGCCGCTAAGCCGCTCGGTGAGGTTCGCCTCGCCTTAGCCCAAGATCGAAGGAACGGATGATGACACGCGAAATGAACTTCGATGGTCTGGTCGGGCCAACGCATAATTATGCGGGGCTGAGCCGAGGCAATATCGCCTCAGCCGCGCATAAAGGCCGCGTGTCCAACCCGCGCGAAGCGGCGCTTCAGGGGCTGACCAAAATGGAACGGTTGATCGACCTCGGCCTACCGCAAGGCGTGATCCCGCCGCATGACGGGCCGCGCGTGGGTTTCCTCCGCACGCTGGGATTTACCGGACTGGATGCAGAGATTGTGCAGATGGCGGGTCGGGTGAACCCGGCGCTGCTCGCGAATGTAAGTTCGGCATCCTCTATGTGGACGGCGAATGCGGCGACGGTGTCGCCAGCGGCTGACACGTCAGATGGGCGCGTGCATTTCACGCCCGCCAACCTCATTTCTATGCCGCACCGCGCGATGGAACATGGACTAACGCAGCGTATTCTGTCGCGGATATTTAAGGATGATGCGCATTTCGCTGTCCACGATGCCTTACCCATGAACCCGATGTTGGGTGACGAAGGCGCGGCCAATCATAACCGCCTGTGTAAAAGTCACGGCAGTGAGGGTTTGGAAGTCTTCGTGTATGGGCGCGCCGCGCTCTCGCCGCAGGCGGACGATCCGAAATTTCCTGCGCGTCAAACGCTCGAATCCTGCCATGCGCTAGCGAGCCGTCACGGCCTAACGCGGGGGCACTTTCTGCGCCAAAACCCAGCGGCGATTGATGCGGGGGCGTTCCATAATGACGTGGTTTGCGTGGTGAACGAAGATACAATGCTCTATCACGGGCTGGCCTTCGAGACACCGGATGCGATGGAAGCCGCAGTGACGACAGCCTGTGAGCCGCTAGGATTTACGCCGCGTTTTGCGAGGGCCGAAATGCCGATTGAGGACGCGATTGCGGCCTATGTCTTCAACTCACAGCTCATCACGCTGCCAGAAGGCGGTATGGCGATGGTTCTGCCGATTGAGACGCAAGAAATGCCTAGCGCCAAAGCCTATGTTGATCAGCTGATTGCAGACGGCGTCATCAAAGCCGCGCATTATCTCGATCTTCGCCAGAGCATGAGCAATGGCGGCGGGCCGGCCTGCCTCCGTCTGCGTGTCGCCATGACGCCGGACGCGATGGCATCTGTGCACTCGGGCGTGGTCATGACAAAAGAGAAGATTGCGGCGCTGCGCGGCGTGATTTCGACTCATTACCGCGACCGCTTGACGCTAGACGATATGGGCGATCCACAATTCCTTGGCGAAGTGCGAGGCGCACTTGATGCGCTGACGCAGGTGTTGGATTTGCCTAACTTGTATGATTTCCAGAAAGACGCGGCATGATGCTCTCAGACTTAAACGCTGCGGATCAAGCTGCACTGGATCATGTCGCGACGCGCCAAGATGCGATGTTGGACCGCGTGCTCGGATGGGCCAACGTCAATACGGGTAGCTGGAACACGGACGGGTTGAAGGCGCTCGCGCCCATGATCGCGGACGCCTTGCGCGAAACGGGCGCGAGCGTTGAAATCGTCGACGCACCGCCGATTGAAACGATCAATGATAAAGGCGAGGTCGATGCCTTTGATACGGGGCCTATTTTGCGCGCGACGCAGCGCCCTGACGCGCCCGTGCAGATCATTCTAACGGGTCACTATGACACGGTTTTCCCGCCCGGCACGTTCACGGATATTTCCGACCTTGGTGACGGCAAACTCAACGGCCCTGGCCTTGCGGATATGAAGGGCGGGATCACTGTCATGATCGAAGCGCTCAAGACATTTGAAGCGCACGGTGCGTCGGATCGCCTCGGCTACACAGTCATCCTGACGCCCGACGAAGAAACCGGAAATTTCGCGTCTGACAGCTTTCTGCGCGCGGCGGCGGCCAAAGCCCACATCGGCCTGACGTTCGAGCCCGCCATGGAAGACGGCGCATTGGCGGGGGCACGCAAAGGGTCCGGCATTTGGGATATCGTCTTTCGCGGCCGATCCGCTCATGCGGGCCGCGAACCAGAAAAAGGGCGCTCCGCCGTGTGGGCGGCGTGTGAAATGGCGCTGAAAGTCGAAGCCTTAATGGGCGTTCGTGACGGCGTTGTGTTTAATGTCGGATCTGTGGATGGCGGCGCGGCGGTCAATATTGTGCCAGATAATGCTGTGCTCCGGCTCGGCTCGCGCGCTCCTGATCCTGAAGCCGCCGAATGGGCGGAAAGCCAAATTATGGCGGCGTTGGATGATGTGCTCAAACGCGATGGAATCACGGCCCACGTGCACGGCGGTTTCTACCGGCCGCCCAAACCGCGCAATGCGGCGCAAGACCGTCTTATCGGTGACGTGCGCGAAACGGCCAAAGGGATTGGTCTCGATCTTGTGTTCAAAGACACAGGCGGCGTGTGCGAAGGTAATAATGTCTTCGCCGCTGGCACGCCCAATATTGACACGCTCGGCGTTCGCGGCGGGCGCATTCATTCGTCTGATGAATTTATGGTGGTGAGCAGCCTGTCCGAACGGGCTGGCCTTGCCGCGCTCATCCTCAATCGTCTCGCTGATGGCCGCATGGACGGCCCTGCGATTAAAAAGCTGATGTCATGAAAAGTACGAACCCGATTACAGGCACAACTGTCTGGGACGGCGAAGCGGCCTCCGCTGACGCCGTGAAGGCCGCCGTAGCGACGGCGCGCGCGGCGTTTCACCACTATGCGCTCACGTCACTGTCCGACCGGATCGCGATGATGGAACGTTGGGGCGAGGCAATTTTGGCGCGCAAAGAAGAGATTGCACGGGCGATCTCGGATGAAATTGGAAAACCTATGTGGGAAGCCCGCACAGAAGCGGGCGCGATGGCGGGCAAAGTGGCGCATTCCATTCGCGCGCAAGCGGAACGCGCGGGGGCTAACCAGTCTGATGCGATGGCCTTAGATCACCGCCCGCACGGCGTCATGGCTGTGTTTGGACCGTTCAACTTTCCGGGGCATTTGCCCAATGGTCATATCATTCCGGCGCTCCTCGCGGGGAATACGATTGTGTTCAAACCAAGCGAATTGGCGCCATCCCTCGGTGATATTTTCGCGCAAATTGGGCGGGACGCAGGCCTCCCCGACGGGGTGCTGAATATTGTGCAAGGCGGGAGCGATACGGGCGCGGCTTTGCTCAATGCCGACATTGATGGTTTGCTCTTCACAGGGAGCGCAGGCACGGGCACGTTTTTCCATAAGCATTTCGCGGGCCGCCCGAATGTTATTTTGGCGCTTGAAATGGGCGGCAATAATCCGCTGATTATTCACGATGCGGTGGACGTTGATGCGGCGGCAGACATTGCGGCCGTCTCCGCCTTTATCTCCGCCGGACAGCGTTGCTCCTGTGCGCGGCGATTGATCCTCCCGACGGGGACGTTTGGCGATGCGGTGCTGGACAAAATCGCGGCGAAGATTGCGGCGATGACCATCGGCGCGCCAGATGAGGACGTGTTTATCAGTTCTGTTGTGTCTGAAGAGGCGGCGAAGGCTGCGATAGCGTTTGAAGCGGACCTCACAAAACGCGGTGGGCGATCAATCGTCGCATTAGACCGAAACGGCGCGTACTTGCGCCCCGGGCTGATGGATGTGACGGGTGTAGACGCGCCGGATGAAGAAATTTTCGCGCCGTTCCTACAGGTCGTTCGTGTTGACGGAATTGATGCGCAGATTGCAGCAGCCAATGACACGCGGTTCGGCCTTGCGGCGGGCCTTGTGAGTGATGATGCGGCGCTCTGGGACTACACGCGCCCGCGTCTGCGCGCCGGGATTGTGAACTGGAATAAACCGACCACGGGCGCGGCGAGCTCAATGGCGTTCGGCGGTCCCGGCCTGTCCGGGAACTTCCGTCCGGGCGCTTACTATGCGGCCGATTATTGCGCTTGGCCGCAGGCGAGCCAGACGGCAACCACGCCAGTATCTCCGGCCTTGCCCAACTTCTAATTTGGCGGCACGTCCGGATGTTGCAACGGAAAGACGAAGCGCCAGAAAAACCCTGAGTCGTCATTGTCCATCTGAACGTATCCCGCTGTTTTTTGTTCGGGGACGGTGGTGAGCAATGCTTTGGACAGTCCTGTTGGCAGGGATGCCGCGCTGCGCGGACTCTCCTCTGTCCAGAGAAGGCACAATTTATTGTCTCCGATACGCTGTGATGTAAATTCGGCTTTGCGCCCGCCTTGCGCCAACTCACCAATCGCTAGCATCAGCGTTTCGACGTAATTTGCGGGAATGTTGACCGGGTTATATTGGGCGCGGGTCAATTGTTCGGCATTATGCAAAACGGCCTCGACAATATCCTGCGTCGGGACGTCAAAGAAGAGGTATCGGTAAGACAGGGTCTGGCTATCGCGGATGCGGGACAAACGGCGCGGTAATGCCGCCTGAGCATCGTCTTTTGACCGCGAGGCCAAGGTGCGCATTATGGTGAAACTATTGCGTAGCCGATGCGCCATATCATGGGCAATATGCGCCGCCATATCGGTTTCGCGCTTACGCTCCGTCACATCAACTGCGGTGACCAAAATGGCGTCTGGCGTTCCATAGGGTGCAAACAGAGGAGTCAGCGACAAGACCATTACGCCCAATGTTGCGTCATGTTTCTGATACAGCCGTTCTTCGGATGCAGGGTGCCCACATTGCGCGTGTCCGAGCAAGGTCCGGATATCGGCACGTGAGGCCTCTGAATAATTCCACCAAGACCCCGTGTCGAAAGGCTGCCCGATCCAATCGGTGGGCCCTTCAAGTTGACCGCCAAGCGGTCCGAAATTACATTCTAAAACGGTTCCGTCTTCGGATAAAAGGCCTGCGAAAATTGGCAGGCTTGCCAGCAGAAGCCGCGCTTTGCGAACAGGTGAGTGAAAGGCAATCGGGCGAACGATTGTGGGGCCCGTCATGGGTTCGCCCCCTCAAGGTCAGCGGCGTTTTCATTGCCAAAAAGCGGAAGGTCGAACGCCCAACTGAGCCCGTCAGTGGACAAAGTTCGCGCTGCGCTCCCGCCTGTAATTTTTGGAAAGAGCTGTTCGCTTAGCGTGAAGCCGAAACCTGTATATAAAATGGGAGAGGTGCGAGGGCCACCGTCTTCGATCCAATGCAGGCGCAAAACACGCCCTTGAGCCGTGTCGAGAAGGTCTGATTGTATGGATACGCTCCCGCTTTGGCCGGCCTTGCGGCTTTGCCAAGCGCCATGCTGCTGAGCATTGGTGATCAGTTCAGACAAGAGCAAGATCATCAAAGGGACAAGAGTGATTGGGATGTGCTCATTTTCAATGGGACGTTGCAGGCGTTGGTTCGCCAGTAATCCGGGAACGATATCCATCGCTGCTGTAATCACCGCATCGAGCGGATAATCATTCCGGTCGAGATCGCTGATGATTGCGATGGCCGTGGCCAGCGTATCAAGCCGCCGTGCGAGGGCATCGCGCCGACTTTCGGCCGGTTGAGAGCTTTGTGTCTCGATAGATTGCGAGGTTTCAACGATGATTGATGCCAAATTCAGCATAGTATCAATTCGGGCATTGGCTTGAGCCAGCCGGGATTTTGCATAGTCGTCGCGCGGAATAAGGCCCGCCTGATCGCAATCAATGAGCGTGACAGCAATCTCTCCAACGTCGTTTCGGTCATTAAAAACCGGAGATAGGGTCAATAATCCGCGGCCAAACGTGTCGGCTTCATCCTGACGGCTTTTGAAATAGGGGCGCTCAATCTGAACGCGCTCGCCTTTGGCGGCGAGGTCACACGCATCAACAACCTGCGAAATAGAGGGGTGGGAATAGGCAAAGAGTGGGAGAGTCCATAGAAAGACCTCATCCGTGTGCGGGCGGGCTTGGCTAACATGCCCGTCCAGAGTTATGAATCCTGAAAAAACGGGCAGCGCATCGATAAGCCGCGCCAGCCGGCGGCGCTCAACTTGCTCGCGGGCGGCAATATTGTCAGTCTCTTCTGCCACTTATTCTCCCTTTAAATATGGCCTTGCTGCCATAATCTTCCCGACACTCTCAACCGCAAGATATGGATGTCGTGAGTGTTGAGCAACGAAGTTAAGGGGAAAAGCGAATTCGTAGGCGAAAGGCTTTGATTTAAGTGTTTTTAACCGCACTTTTTGGCATGGCTGCAGGCTCAAGCCTTTTTTGTTGATCCATAGATGTTCCGCTTTCAGGCCGTGCTGGATCTGTTAAAACGGTTTTGCTTGATGACCCTATGGTTTTCCAATCCAATCCGGCTTTTGAAACCGCCTTCGCAAGGGCGTCATCACGATAGGGCTTTCGGATCAAGGCAACAGGGCGAATATCATTCCAGACGTCTGTTTCAACTCGGTCTAAGGTGGCTGAGACGAAAATGCAGCCAATATCAAAGCGGTCTCGGATGTCTCGGCCTGCTTCAATACCTGTTTTACTACCTAAAAGGCCAATATCCATGACGATCACATCCGGGCGAAGATCGCCGGCCATTTGTATGGCAGAGGCCGCTGTGCTGCACACTCCTACAACGTGGTGATTATTGTCTTCGATCTCTGTTTTTAGATCATAGGCAATGAGCGGCTCATCCTCGACAATGAGGACCCGCTTAGAGCTCGAAGGGTTGATCGGCGTATTTAAAGTGGGCGGCGTCATACTATCCCGTTTAGTGATACAGCTTACTACAGGATTGGCGGCATTTTCTCCAGCTTTTTTAACTATTTATAATTCAGACGGTATTTTGGCCTTTTATTGGCTCTTTACTTGCTCGCAAAGAACGTATTTGCTAATGAGACGCAAAATTATCTGATTGGATATCTCCGTGAATACGATGAAAACCCGCCGTCTCTTGATCAACTTGCATTTGATATTTGCCGGGATCATGGCTCCGGCTTTTTTACTCGTGGCGATCTCTGGGGGACTGTATCTTATCAATATTAAAGGAACGACCACGGATACGCCTGTCACGCTCGTTGATGGTGCCGCGCTAGATTTCGAAAGCCCAATATTGGACACACAGGTTCGTAATCTTCTCTCTCAAAGTGGGGTGGATCATGATTTTGAATATATCCGCAATCGCGGTAGTAAGATTGAACTGCGCCCAACGTCCCGAACCTATCTATCATTGTCGCAAACCCCAAACGGCCTGAGCGCAACGCGCCATAAGCCTGATTTGCAAAAGTCGATGATCGAACTTCATAAAGGGCACGGACCCAGCCTGTTTAAGCTCTATCAGAAGCTGGTTGCGATACTCCTGATCGGGGTTGTTCTGGGCGGCGTTTTGGTTGGATTGCTGTCGCAAGCTTATCGTGGAAAGACAATCGCCTCCTTGGTGATCGGCACTGTCCTGTTTTTATTCTTGGCGTTGATTGCTTGATATTCGCGCTAAGGTCCAAGTCAGCTTCGCTGTTTCGAGAGTCGGTGCGGTAGGAATAAACTCCTTGCAAAAAGCATTTGTTCACTTTATGTTCTGTTTCTAGAACATGAGGATTGATCATGATGAAACGCTACATCAATGTTGCCTATAAAGACCGGGACATGGCAAAACGTCTCGGCGCGCGCTGGGATCCGTCTGTGAAACGCTGGTATTGCCCGGCAGACTCGGTTTTGGCCAAAGCTTACAGCTGGCGGAAAGCCCCTAAAGGCGGCATGGTCGCATCTGCCGACGTATCGGCCTCCGTCGCCGCAAACTCTAATGTGAATGTGTCCCGCAGTAATCCTCAACTGTCGCTTTTGGGGTAACACTCAGTCTATTCATTCTTATGACGATCAAAGTTACGTGAAAGTTGATTGTAGTTTTCATGTTTGCTCTGACTTAAAATTTATAATGCAATGAATGGGTTGGGTCGCTGGAGCAGAATCTCTTGCGAAAATGATCTTAAAATGGAATAATGTCGTAGTTCGTCTATTCTCTGAGGAGACCATGTTGGATCGTGATATAATGACTGCCCAGGATGACAGCCTCCATTCAGATCCTATTTTGGAAAGACTCCCTGCCGACCTTGTTAATGGATTGCAGCTTTCAAGCTCGAATTGTGCCCGTATTGATCGCGGTCGATCTATTATTACTGACGGTCAACCGATCACATCGGTTTTCTTGATTTCAGAAGGCTGGGCGATCTCCAGATTGTCGATCAAGACCGGGGATACGCAAATTCTCGATATTTTGGGCCCGGGTAGTTTCGTGGGCTTGAGTCGTCTAAAAAACACGGGCTTGGATGGTTATTCCGGCATCGCGCTACAAAACCTCAAAGCTTACCGTATTGATATCAACGCACTTCGCTCGCTTTGTTCAGAAGATGAGCGGCTGTCACGCTGGTTAAACGACACTTTGGCGGGGCAAATGCAAAGAGCGCAACGTCATATTACGGCCCTTGGCCAGCTTCCTGCGCGCGGGCGTCTTGCATTTGTTATGCTCCGTATTTTGGATGTGGCGCAACAAACGGGTCAATCCGTTGTCGGCGAAACAATCAATTTGCCAATGACGCAAGAAGAAATCGGCAACATGCTCGGCCTGACTAATGTCTCAATTTCCAAAATGATGAGCGCTTTCCGAAGCGAGGGTCTTATTGAATATGGCCGCAACCGTATTGTGATTCGTGATGTAGACGGATTGACGGATATTTGCGGCATGGAGATGGAAGACATTAGGGCAATCAACCCGTTTGTGGACTTTGGCGGCGGTGATCGCGGCTCTACGATAAAGTCGGTCATTTAAGCAGACTTGCGTTTGGCGATTATTGGCCGAGCCATCATTCTTTATACGTTGAGACCTTAAAGTCCGCAGACACAGGTCTGTGGTCGGAGTAATCGACATCCTCAACTACGACCTGGTGGTCGAGGCCCATGTTATTGCTGAGTATGTGGTCGAGGCCCAAGCGCGGTGCCCAAGCCGGATAGGTTTTGTGCACGGCGGATGTCAGCGGGCGTAACTCAGACAGCTCAGAGAACCGCCGCAACGGCGCAGACTGAGCGGCACAGTTTAGGTCCCCGCAAACTATTCGTCGCGCGCGTCCATAGCGGGGTAAATTCAAATGTTCGGCCAAAAACTCAAGCTGCTCAGTTTGATCGTCGGGGCCTAGTGATAGGTGAACGCAGGCCACAACCGTGGCCGGATCCATATCTAATTCAACGACCAATGCGCCGCGACCCCCGATGCGTCCCGGCAGTTTTAAATCTTCGAAGGATTTGAAGGCAACCCGCGACAGGATTGCATTGCCATGGCGCGAAATGGCGCGAACGGAACGGTTTTCTTGATGAATGAAATGCGAATGGCGGCTGGCTTCGCGCAAGACATCACCTTGATTGGTGAAGCCTGCTCGCCGTCCGCCGGGATCAACTTCCTGCAAACACACAACATCATAACCCGCAATGAATTTCCCGATGGAGCGTAGCCGTTGACGTTTGGCTTTAGACGAGATGAGTTGGTTGTGGGCGCGCGTGACATAATGATGGGCCCGTTTCGTCCCGATTCCGGCCTGAACATTGTAAGAGAGAACGGAAAAAGTCTGATTCATTGTTATATTATGGCCGCCTATGATAAATTTAGAATAGATATACTCAACTAATGGAACCCGCGACCATGCTAGCCGTTCCACAAAAGGTCCATAAACGCATTAGGCGGCAATTGGCGCAGGGGAAAGACATATGCTGCCAACCAGCCCGCTTTTGATCCTTGCACACATCACAATCGCTTTTGTTATGTCGCTAATTATTATTAGCCGCCGCATCAATGTTGCAACGACCCTCTCGTGGATTGTCGTCCTCTCTGTCCTCCCGATCGGGGGCTTGGTCATCTACTTTTTGTTTGGAAGTAATTCGCTGGGCCGGAAACGCCTGAAAGCGGGGTGGTCGATCCGGCAGCATTATCAAAAAGATTTCGGAATCGGGAAGCGCCGCGTTGATCGCGGCGACCTCCCGGTTGCAGATTATCTGCAGGATTTGTCATGGATGACGTCCATTCAAACTGGGTTTTTTCCGACGTCCGGTAATCGCTACACATTATTCAGCGAGGCTCCGCCCCTCATAGACGCTATCGTGGAAGATATCGATGCGGCGCAGGAGAGTGTCTACCTCGAATTCTATATCGTTGAACCGCAGGGATTAATCGTCTTAATTATGGAGGCGCTGGAACGAGCGGCGGGCCGTAAAATCGACGTTCGGATTATGGTCGATGATATCGGCGGACGACCATTTTTCAAATCAGAGTGGGATGAACGGCTACGCAAGGCTGGGGTCGATGTTGTCCATTCTCTCTCAGTCAGCCCAATCAAAGCATTCTCAAAACGGACGGACCTGCGTAATCACCGTAAGCTGATCGTGATTGATCAGGAGATTGGTTACACGGGAAGCTTCAATCTGACAGACCCGGTGAAGTTCAAAAACGGCAAAGGTTTCGGCCAATGGGTCGACGTCATGATGCGCTTGGAAGGCCATATCGTGTCGTCGCTGTCCTGCGTGTTCAATACGGATTATATTTTCGATAGCCAAGGCATGGACTATTCGCGCGAAGACTTAGCGGAATTAGAGGATGACGGGGAGGTCTTGCCGGAATACTCTGAAGGAGCCGCCATGCAGCTTGTTCCTTCAGGGCCGGAAATGCAGCGCTCTGTCATTCATGAGTTGATAACGGCGTCAATTTTTGGCGCGCGGCAGACAGTTACAATCGTGACGCCTTATTTCGTTCCGGACGAAACAATTCAGCTGGCGTTGATTAATGCCGCCCACCGCGGTGTCGAGGTTCGGTTAATTGTTCCAAAACGTGTCGATTCCATCATGGCTCGCCATGCCGGGGAAAGCACATTTGATAGTTTGATCGGCGCCGGGATAGAGGTCCACCGCTTCATCGGCGGAATGCTTCATACCAAGCTTGTCCAAATCGATGATCAGATGACTCTCATCGGAACGGCTAATGTCGATATGCGTAGCTTTTACCTTAATCTGGAAATGACGCTCTGTGTTTACGACAGTGATTTTGCGAAAGAAGCCGATGATCTTGTCAGTGGCTACATCGCAAACTCAGAAATGCTTGACCCCGCGCTATGGAAAAACCGTGGCCGAATTTTGCGTTGGAAAGAAAACCTCCTGCGTTTAGCGAGCCCCCTCTTATGACAAATCCTTTCGCAATCCAGAAGCCTGTGGTTCTAACCAATTTATCGTCCTCATCTTCAGGCGATATATCCGGCGCGCTGAGTTCAATATTCGAACGTTATGGCTATGGAAACCCCGTGCAATTCGTTGGACAGTCAGAAGACATGCAGACAATGATGGCAAAAATGCGCGCGGCGAGTGGCGACTTGCTCGTCTCTTATGGCGGCGATGGAACGGCGGCGGCAGTCGCGTCAATTGCGCGAGACCAAAATGTCCCCTTTATTGCGCTGCCGGGCGGGACAATGAACATGTTGATGGTCGGCCTCTATGGGTCCGGCGAGTGGGAAGCGTGCCTCATGAGTGCCCTTGCCTGTGCCGAACCACGGCCGATGCGGGCAGGGATTGTCCGCGACTCCCATGGGCAGACAGGATCATTTCTTGTTGGGGCTATGTTTGGCAAGCCAACAAAAATGAGCGAAGCGCGGGAAGAGTTACGCGGCGGCCACGTGGTGGAAGCGGCCAAAGGCGCAATGACCGCAATGAAAGCCACATATGACGCCGCGCCGATCTATTTCAAACAGGATGATAGTGACGCAGCAGAGATACCGTTCGATCTCCTCAATGTAACCTGTCCTTTTATGGACGGCCAAGCTCTGGATCCGGATCAGTTCGACCTGACCCTGTTTGAAAAAGTGACGGGCGGCAGCACAGTGGCTTTGGGGTTCGCAGCCCTCTTGGGCAATATTCGCCAAAGCGAAGCCGCGGAGCATATCAAAGCAGAAAAATTTCAACTACGAGCAGATCATACAATAGAAGCTTTGCTTGACGGCGAACCGCACACATTCGGAGGGGAGGTCAGCGTAGAATTGAACCCCTCACACGGCCTCGTCATGGCTCCGCAGCCCGCTATGAGCTTTGGAAGCACTCCGCGCCTTGAAGGGTCCGTATGACCTCAATTTTGCACTTTGCTGATATTCACTTTGGCGTCGAAGACACGGCAGCCCTCGCCCGCGTGAACGCCACCATCGAAAAACTGGCGCCTGACGTCTCTGTCATCTCAGGCGACATTACACAGACAGGATCGGAAGCAGAATTCGAAGCTGCCGCGGCTTGGCTCGAGACATTATCAGGCCCCAAAGTGATCTGCGCGGGAAACCATGACACACCGATGTACGGCCTCATTGACCGCGTTTTAAAGCCTTTTGATCGCTACTCGAAATATATTGATCCGTATGATGCCGGACTGTTCGAAGACGACAATGTCATCATCCAATCAATGAACACAGCGCGCGGCGTGCAGATGAAATTGGATTGGTCATTGGGAGTTGTGGACTTGGAAGATTTGGACGCCAAGATTGCGCGGTTCCATCAGAGTGATTGGGGGAAGCTACGATTCCTGAATGTTCATCACCCTTTCGTCTATCCGCCCGAAGCGCCGCTGCAAAAAGAGACGGTAAATGGCCCGGAAGCGCTGCGGCGATTGGCGGACGGCAATTGCGATGCGGTTCTATCAGGACACGTCCATATTCCATTTGTCGTTGAACGCGAACCTGGCGGGAGCGAGCTTTTATCGGTTTCAGCCGGGACACTTTCAACCCGCCGCCGGGGAGATAATCCCAGTTTCAATCATATTCAAGTTGATGCGGATGAGGTGATCATCACAATGATTGAATTTACGGGCGAAGAATTCGTACGCGCCGAGAAGTACCGCAAGAAGCGGGCAGAGTTGTCAGCGTGGCGGCAAAGCGGACCTAAGACTATGCGCAAAGATGCCGTTGTTTTGGACACGCAGGCTTAGGCCTCTAAAAGCATAAAAAAAGCGGCTCGTATGAGCCGCCTTTAGACAATCTGGGATCGATTTATGCGAAACCCTTGAACTTGTCTTTAAATTTGGAAACGCGGCCACGATCAGAAATACGGGCTTCGCCGCCTGTCCAGGCTGGGTGCGTTTTCGGATCGATATCCAATGAAAGCGTATCGCCTTCTTTACCCCAAGTGGAGCGTGTTTCGTAGGTTGTGCCATCAACCATTTTCACGGTGATAGCGTGGTAATCGGGATGTCCGTCTTTTTTCATGGGTCTTCTCTATGTTGGGTACGGCTTTGCAAGGGTCCACCGCTCGGCGCGGCCTATATGAGGCTACGGAAAGAGAATCAAGTAGGGGCGTCAGAGTACGGTTATTCGGGACAAAGATAAGTGAGTGCCTCTGATCGACGATGAGTTGCAAAATATCAGGCAACTCGCCATTCTTTGATCATGCGCTATATCTTATCTCTATTGTCTTTGTTCGGTCTCATGGCGTGTCAGAGTGAAGCCGAATTGCCCCAAATTGAAAATCGCTACGATAGGGTCTCGATAGAGGACACATCTGAACAATCAAAACCCTTGCGCGGGTGCATCGGTAATCCGGAATGCGCCACACGTATTGAGGCCATGGCTGACCTTGGAATTTTGGTTATGGCAGGCGTGCCCCGCGGGGATTGCGAATGGCGCGCGGATGAAAGCGGTCAGTTAAGACCTGTGGCTTCTTCCGATAGCGCAGCAACGCGCGGCGTAACCCCACAATCTATGACACTCGATGAATGGGTCTCGCGCGGCGCTGATCAGACGCAACCTCCCCCGAACGCCGTCGCTTTGATAAATCCCTATAAATATTCGTGCGACTTCGACAATCAAACGGCGGCGTTTGAGGAGGGTTATGGTTGGCTCATCAAAGCCAACGAAAACGGCAATAAAGAGGCCGCCAATGAAATTGGATCGCTCCACATCGATGATCCCGATCTATTTGATCTCGCCTATGGGCGATCAGTTTTAGATCCTTGCCATGCTGCAGGCGGGGGGCTTTGTGCGTTTAATTTGGCCCGAATAGAGAGTCTGGAAGCGGAGGATGGGTGCGGGCGTTGCCTCAGGCTCTTACGTATCGCTGGAACGCGTACGAATGATAAATCGATCCGTTTTATGTATGCGTTAGCGAAAAGCCGAACGGGCCGAGGGGACGTTGTCGGGCGCGTGTTCCATGATTTCGAATTGGATAGCGGCGCACAGAGCTACCTTGTCGAATTTGACGCGATGTTCCCGCGCCTAGCCTCAATGAAAACTCCCTAAGCGACCCGTTCCTTTAAGGTCGGCAGCAATTCATGCGTTGTCACGATAATGTCGCCCGTATCCATCACCACGCCGGGTGTCAGACTTTCAACGGCCAGTGTTGCTTCTTGCGCGATAATGATACCTGCCGCCATGTCCCACCGTCTGAGACCGCGCTGCCAGAAACCGTCATAACGACCTGCCGCTGTCCAAGCGAGGTCAAGGCCCGGTGCGCCCATGCTGCGCACGCCAGCGCTCGTGCCCATAACTTGATGGATTTCCTTAAGGAATTTGGTGTGACCTTTTTGCCCAACAGACGGGATGCCTGTCGCAAAATGGCAATCAGAGAAAAGCTCGCGCTGCGTTGGCTTGAGGCGGCGATCACCGCCGCCGCGGGTGCCGTCATTAATGAACGCGCCGCGTCCTTTTTCTGCAAACCACATATCATCGGTGAGCGGGTTATAAACGAGGCCTGCGACAAGCTCGCGCGGGTTACCATCAATTTCACGTTCCAGCGCAATAGAGATACCAAAATGCGGAATGCCGTGTAGAAAGTTGGTCTTTCCGTTGATTGGATCAATGATGAAACGGTGGGATTTATCCGTCCCAACAATCGCGCCCTGCTCTTCCATCAAAAACCCGTAACCCGGACGGGCTTGGGTCAATTGCTCATGGATCGTTTGTTTCGTTTTGCGCGCGGCATGCGCGACAAAATCCGCAGGGCCCTTACGGCTGACCTGCATGGTTTCAATCTCGCCGAAGTCACGTTGCAAACCGCGCGACGCTTTACGCGCGGCTTCTTGCATGACGTTCATAATGGCTGACATTCCGCTCATAGCGTGTCCTTTTCGGGTTACCCCGACCTTATTTCCAGACCCGCACAAGGGCGAGCCGCGCAATGATGGCGGCCAAGAGGCCAAGCCCTGCGCTGGGTAATTTATTGAGGCCAGAGCCATATTGAAGGCCAAACGCAACAGCGACGAGCACGATTACCGGGATCAGGCGGAGAACCGCAAATCGTGTGCCGGAATTCATGCTCATCGTCGTCGGGTCCAGATGATAATTAGTCGGATGCGCGCGTGACGTAGCTGCCGTCTTCTGTGTTGATCACAAGGCGCTCGCCCGCATCAACGAAAGGCGGCACGGCTGTGCGAACGCCATTGGTCAGGGTCGCCGGTTTGAAACTATTGGCGGATGTTTGTCCTTTGACGACAGGTTCAGTTTCCGCGACTTCGAGGATCACTTGATCTGGAAGTGAGACGCTAATCGGTTTGTCTTCGTAAAATTCTAGCGATACTTCCATGCCGTCCGTCAAATAGATCGCGCGGTCCCCGATGAAATCCTTTTGCAAATTGATCTGCTCATAGTTCTCAGAGTTCATGAACACGGCGGCGTCGCCGTCGTCATACAGGTAAGTATGCGGCTTTTGATCCAAACGAACACGCTCGACTGTCTCGGCCGCGCGAAAACGCTCATTGAGCTTGCGGCCATCGATCAGGTTCTTAAGCTCGACCTGATTAAACGCACCGCCCTTACCGGGTTTCACGGCATTACACTTCACTGCAACCCACAACGCATCCTGATGTAGGATGATATTGCCGGGCTTAATCTCATTGCCGTTCATTTTCATGGCGGGGGTATTCCTCTTTACGATGCGGCGCGCGCGTAACAGAGGGGAGAGGCGCGGGCAATACGCGTGGGCTGTTGGGTGCAAGTCGTGTCGTAACTATTGATCAGAAGCATATGCTCTGACATGCGTTAAGTGATTAGTCACGGGATGCCTAAATTGCGACAATTACCTTTTGTGTTTGTTTTCATCCTGATCCTGCTTTGCGGAGCGTGCACCGGCGGTGACACGCTTCCCGAAAGCAGTGACCTATCGGCGCAATCACCATTTGGTTTAGGATGGGATGTCACTGATCAATATGAAGTCGATCAGAGCGACTGCCGAGATATAGTCGCATCCATAACGCATCTATTGAGCGTCACCGAAACCGAAGTGGTGATTGACGCCTGTCTGGTTGATCAGATTTCGAGTGTATTTCTGTCTGCAGATGCAATTCCTGCATGGTTTCAAAATGGGGAGCTTAGCGTTGAATTGATGGGCAGGAATTTACCGATCAGCTATACCTATTCTTACCTCCACAATTTGAATTTAGAGACCCCAGTTCAGAACAGTCAAAGAAGACAAGCTCACGCAAAGAAAATTCGAAAAACCCTGAATCAACTATATGGACGCCCACTTGCGAAGGGGCACTTTGAACAATTTTCGAAATTCGGATTTGTCAAAAGCGACGAAACGACTCCTCCTTGCGAATATTGGCAGATCGACGATGTCGGGGTGCTTTTGTGCTCAGAACGGGTTGTGTTGTTAGACGGGTACGAAATGTCTCTATCATTCACGCGGCTAGACAGAGCCAAGAATGGAGACGCCTTTTTGGACATGCTCGCGACCCCATCAGTTGAAGAACATACAGTTCTAAATGACAATGATGTATTTGAAGAGAGCGACGATCTATCAATAAGGTCAACTTTGAGGACTGTCTCTAGGTTCGCAGACAGGCGTGAATTTAGGCAGTGTCAAAAAAATGACCTCAAGCCTTTGAATGAAATATTACGAAATGATGCGACCTCCGAACCGGGGCTTGCTGACACTCTTAATCGTTTCGAGGGCGACGAACTTGCTAAGTATGTGTTCGATAATTTTGGAGCACCTGGAAGCCAATTAACCAGTTACAATGAAGATACGGCGGCTTTACTTCTACTGAAAAAGGCCGCTGATCAGGGAAGCCCTTTAGGTATGAATGAAATTGGAGCGTCCTTGCTATATTGTTACTTGGGTGTGGAGCAAGATACTGGCGCTGCTGCAGATTGGCTTGCTCGCGCCGTCGATGGCAATAATGCGTTGGCTATGGCGTCCCTAGCGCGAATGCATATATCGGGTGTATCAGATGCCGATCCTGTTGAGGCCTTGAGCTTGGGTTTGGATATTCTAGGTCGGTGCTCGGAAATTGATCCAGACTTGTGTGAAAGCGATTTGAACGCTTTCTTGCAATTGGCAAACATCCTCGGCGACCGAGGGTAGCCCAAATTGAGCGAACCTCGGAAGCCATTGGGCATTCAGGGTTGAAATAATTTCCTACCGCGGCGTCATCCGAATCCCGCCGTCCATCCGGATACATTCCCCGTTGATATAATCATTCTCGACAATCTGCTGCGCGAGCATAGCGATTTCGTCGGGTTTGCCGAGGCGGTTCGGGTAGAGGACCGTGTTCTCCAGCGCTTGGAAAATATGATCGGGCAATGTGTCGAATAAGGGCGTATGGATCAGGCCTGGCACGATCGTGTTGCACCGAATGCCCACTTGAGCGAGGTCGCGCGCAATCACAATCGTCATGCCAATCACGCCGCCTTTTGAGGCCGAGTAAGCCACTTGGCCGATTTGTCCCTCATACCCTGCGACAGACGCCGTATTGGTGATCACGCCGCGTTGGCCATCTTCTGTCACCGGATCTTGGCTTGCCATTTGCTGCGCGGCGAGGCGGGCGACGTTGAACGTGCCTGTCAGGTTCACATCGAGCACGCGTTTGAACACGTCTAGCGGGTGCGGGGCGTCTTTCTTTTTGTCATATGTCTTGTGCGCGCTGCCAATGCCCGCGAAATTATTACAAATATGCAGACCGCCAAAGGCTTTGGCTGTCGCGTCGATGATTTCGGCCACGCCGTCCTCGTCCGTCACATTGCCGTTGAAGTAGCGAACATTGCCGCCCAGTTCTTTGGCGAGCGCTTCGCCGCGCTCATCATTCATATCCAATATGGCGATATTGGCGCCGTGTGCATGGTAGCGCCGCACGGTGGCTTCGCCGAGACCGGATGCGCCGCCTGTGACGAGCGCAGTTTTTCCATTGAGGTCCATAGCGGGCTCCTAATTCAGCATTGATTGGTAATTTTGCGAAAATATATCGCGTCCGATGATGAGTTTCATCACTTCGGAACTGCCGGCAAGGATGCGGTTGATCCGCGATCCCGTGAACATGCGGCTGATGGAATATTCATCCATATAACCCGCGCCGCCGTGTAGCTGCACACCTTCATCCATCATTTTCCATTGAATTTCAGAGCCAAGAAGCTTGGCTTTCGCCGCAGCATTGGCGGTCAAAAGCCCCTGATTATGCAGCGTGACAAGGTGGTCGACATAGACTTGCAACATGTCAATTTCGCTGTCGAGTTCTGCCATTTTGAACTGCGTGTTTTGCATATGGCTGAGCTTTTTGCCGAACACGTTGCGCTCCATGACAAAATCACGAGTCAGGTCAAACGCATGGCGCGCGGAGGCCGAATACCCCGTCGCCGCGATCAACCGTTCTTCGGCTAGCCCTTCCATCAGGTGGATAAAGCCCATGCCGGGTGTGCCGAGCACATTTTCACGCGGGATGATGACATCGTCAAAGAACATCTCGGCTGTGTCTTGCGCCGGAAGACCCATTTTCTTGAGGTTTTGCCCGCGCGAGAACCCTTTCATACCGCGCTCGACAATCACCAACGTCATGGCGTGGGGGTTGGCGGGCTCAGTCGCGCCTTGGGCAAAATATTTGCCAGCGACGATCACCACGTCCGCATTGATACCATTGGAGATATAGGTTTTCGATCCTGACAGGACGAGGTGGTCGCCCATGTCTTTCACCATGCTGCGCATACCCGACAGGTCCGACCCTGCGCCGGGTTCTGTCATGGCCACAGCCAGGATGGTTTCGCCAGACACACATTTGGGCAGGAAACGTGCGCGTTGTTCTTCATTGCCGATATTTTTGAAATAGGGGCCGACAAGGCGCGAATGAAGCGTCGCGAAAAATTCACCCGTTTCGGCCCGCGCGGTCTCTTCAATAATGATCTGATCCCAGCGGAAGTCCGGGTCGCCGAGCCCGCCATATTTCTCGTCCGGCCAGATCATCAACATCCCGCGTTCGCCCGCTTTGCGAAACGCACTCCGGTCCACGATGCCCGCCTCGCGCCATTCCGCCATATGCGGCTTGATTTCTTCCTCAAGAAATTGACGATAGGACGAACGAAACAAAGTTTGTTCTTCGGTAAATTGGCGCATGACGTCTCCCCAGAAGTCGATTTGTATTACCCGTAGGGATGTTGTTTGGACTTTGTGAAGAGTGGGTCGTTCTAAAAGGCCTGTTTATCACATGACGGATTGGAGAGCGCGAAATCCAATCACAAGAGCGATTGCGGCACGGGTATCGGCATGACAGCGAGGATTTGCCCGAAGCTCTTCCCTTGCGCGTCATTGCGTAACGACGCCATCCCGCCGCCGCCTAGCGCGCGGTCCATCAGAATGTTCATAGATGCGGACCCGGGAAGGTACCAACGCTCGACTTCGCCCTCAACAAAATGAGCGAAGCGAGTTTGGATGGCAGCCGTGGTTAGCGCGGCCCAGATATAAGGCATGAAATCCGGCCTGCGCGCCGCGACACCAATATTGCTTTTGTCGCCTTTATCGCCGGACCGTAACCACGCGAGCGTGCTCAACGGAACGGTAGTATTGGGCTGTAAAGACGGCGCGGCGGGCGTTGCGTAGGTCGCAGGCGTGATGGCCGTGGGTGCCGCGTCATTGAACGGTGCGCCATCGACGTAGATATCTGGAATGTCTTTTTCGATCAGCGCTGAAAACAAGCGCACAACGGCTTGTGGTTTGGGCCTCGCACCGGAGAATAAAACCAAACCTGGCGGAGTCGCGAGGCCAAAGCCGGACACTTCTTTTAGCAACAGAGCACAGGCTGACGCCTCGTCATGGCGAACAGACATTCGAAATGCCAGTTCGAGCGGGTCAACAGTCGTGGCAAATTCACCATAGTGAAATCCGGTCCCCGTCATCTCTAATTCTGCATGGGTGTAATCGGCCATGTTGCGGGCTCGCAGTTTACGACGCGCGCGCGCGCGCGTCGCATCGAACACGCATTGTGCTTTTTCGGCGGCGTCCGGTCCGATCATGAAAAACAACGCACTAAGCCGATAACCGTCTTTGACGGTAACGCTGGTCTTAAAGTGGGCAGGAATTCCGCGTCCGCGCGCGCCGGATACTCGAACGCGGTTAGGCGCCAACTCAGCAATCTCAACGGATGTAAAATCGCAGATGACGTCAGGTAGGATATACTCCGCCGGATCGCCGATTTCATAGAGCATCTGCTCGGCCACAGTGCCGCGATTGACGACGCCGCCTGTGCCCTCTGGTTTTGTGATGATGCAGGACCCGTCGGCGCTGACCTCGGCGATGGGATAGCCGATATCGACAAGACTCTCCGCGACGGTCTTCCAATCCGTAAAGTTCCCGCCCGTGACTTGAGGGCCGCATTCGATCAAATGGCCGACCAGCGACCCTTGCGCCAATTTATCGAGCTCATCCGCGCCCCATCCAAATTCATGGATGAGAGCGCCGAGTGTCACGGCGCTATCGACGCAGCGTCCTGTAATCACAATATTCGCGCCGTCCAAAGCGGCCGCAATCGGAAACGCGCCGAGATAAGCATTGGCGGAAATGATTGTGTCTGGGTTGGGGAAGGGATCGCCGGAAAACATCTCGGTGACGCCTGTCATGTCCTCCAACTGGTCCATAACATCATCGCCCGTGATGACGGACACGGTCAGATCAAGCCCTGCCGCCGCGACGGCAGACCGAACGGCTGCGGCGCAGCCCTCTGGGTTTACGCCGCCCGCATTGGAGATAATTTTAACGTTTTGAGCAGCGATTTGCGGCAGGTGTTTGGTCAGGGCGCTGACAAAATCCGGTGCAAACCCGGCGTCCGGATTACGCTCCCGCATCGTCGCCATCAGGCTCATCGTAATTTCAGCCAGATAATCAAAGACGAGGTAATCCGGCGATGCGCCGAGCAATTGCGCCCATGCCATGTCGCTCTCGCCCCAATAACCGGAAGCCCCGCCAAGTTTGATGGTTTTTTTCATGTGAGAAGGATGGCGCGTGGAGCGGGCGAGGTAAAGTCGTCTTTACGCAGGTGAAATTGTCATCCCGGACAAGGGCAAAGCCCGCTGATCCGGGGCCTAGCGGTGAAAAAGATGCCTGCGTTTGTGGATAGTCTTTAGGTCCCGGCTCTGCGCTACGCTTGGCCGGGATGACAGATTTAAATGATGGTAACTTCCTCCATCGCGCTCACCATGACCACCCCTTCCCTCTTCAATACACCACTCTCTTCCGCGTCATACCCTATCACCCGCATCCCGGCCGCCAGCGCGCCTTGGACCCCTGTCATACTGTCTTCGATCACGACGCAGCGGTCCGCCATCGCGCCCATTTGCGCCGCAGCATGAAGAAATAAATCCGGCGCGGGCTTGGGGTTGGCGACGTCGACCGCGGAGAAGATACGGCCCTCGAACAAGTCGAGCAATCCCGTCGCGCCCAGACTAACCGCCATTTTTTCGTGGCGGCCTTGGGAGGCTACGCAGGTTTTAAACCCTGCGGCTTGCACGCGTGCGATGAGCGCTTTGATGCCCAGAATGGGGCGAAGTTCTACGCGCATCCGGTCCATTAACTCACGGCGAAATGCATCCAGCCAAGCGCGGTCAATGTCTGTCCCAAGGTGATCTTCAATCGCTCGATGGACCTGCGTCATGGTTGAGCCTTTGAAAGACTGCATTGACTCAGCACCGTTCATGGACCAGCCCAGCCGCGTCATATGCTCGGCCATAACCGTATTAGAGAGGGGTTCTGAATCGACGAGCACGCCGTCGCAGTCAAAAATAATGAGATCAGTGTGAATTTTTGAGATCATGCGTCCTCGCTGACATGGTTTGGCTGGTAACGAAAGCTTCCCCAATAACGCCATGGTTAACGCGGCCCTAACTCTTTCGCGGCAAGGGCGGATTATGGCCGTTACCTATAACAGTCCTGGCTACAGCCAAGCGCATTTGAATCAGCGTAATCATGCGCTGATTGCGGGTTTGCATGGTCTAGAGTCGGCCCTCTGGGTGCTGATCATTGTCTTCTTTTCGGGTGCGATTATTGGCCTGACTTTTGCGTCTGCTGAAGCGCTGGACGCGGGCGAGAGTTCATTCGCGCAGTATTTATGGTATCCGATTTACGCTCTCGTTGCCGGGTTTCTAGTCTTGAGGGTTCCGGGTGTCTTGCGGTTGGTCTCGCGCAATCCGCTCATCATTGTGTGCGTGCTGTGGATTGGGCTTACGTTTTTCTGGTCGATTGATCCGGGAACAACAATGAAGCGCTCTGTCGCCCTCCTGATGACAACCTTGGCGGGGCTTGTGTTTGCGGCGCGCTATGACTGGGGCGAAATGGTCCAACGTCTCGGCGCGGCGATGTTGATCCTGTGTTTGATCACGCTGTTTGTGGCCATAACAAATCCGCCGCGCGGGATTATGTCAGAAATTCACCCCGGTGCGTGGCGCGGACCGTGGGCGGAGAAAAACTATCTCGGCGGCATTATGGCCAAAGGGTTCGCCGTGTCGCTCTGCGCTTTTGCAATGTACCCAAAGCGGGCGCTGATATGGGTGCCGACAGGGTTGCTCTGCTTCATGTTGATGCTGCTCTCGACGTCTAAAACATCCTTATTGGCGGCGATGGGCTGCTTTGCGATTTTCCTCGTCGTACGCGTGTTCCGGCGCTTTCCGTTTTTGCGCGTGCTCTTGATTTGGGTTGTTGTGGCTGGTGTCGCAGCTTTAGCCCTTACTTTGACGGTTGGGTTTGAATGGGCGCTGTCCTTAATCGGAAAGGACCCCACGTTAACAGGCCGGACCGATATTTGGATTTTGCTCGGCCGTGCGATTGAGCAGAAATATTGGTTTGGATATGGCTACAGCACGTTCTGGGGCGACCCATTGGGGCCGAGTTATGAGACGCGGACCGTGCTGCAATGGGATGTTCCGACCGCGCATAATGGCTGGCTCGATAGCTGGTTGTCGGGCGGTTTCGTGATTATTGCGCTGTTCTCAACACTGCTGTTCATGACGATTTTAAAGAGTATTGCCCGCATCAAAACGGGCGGGGTCGAAACTTATTGGGTTATCCTCAGTCTGTTTTTCTTTATCCTGTTTTCACTGTCCGAATCCTCAATTCTGCAACAGAATGATATCAGCTGGTTCTTCTTCGTGGCGACCACGGCGAAGCTCTGGGCCGGCGATCCGGCGTGGTGGCGTCCAGGCTCGCGAGGCGAGCAGCGGGGCAGCGTCGCCCGCATGGGTATTTACCGAGGTCCGGATCGGCGCAAAGGGTCCCGCCGTAAAGTTGAACGCGCCTAAGCTTTCGGCGTCACAATATGCGCACCGAAGCGTTTGCGAAGTGTGACGAATTTCTGCTCCCAGAAGTAAAAACTGAGCGCTGTGACCGCGAATGATAAAGCGAGTGCGATGATGATCGTTAGCGGCGTTGATAGCTCCGCCCGCTCGACTAAATCCAGCACTGGGAAATGCCAAAGGTAAAGCCCGTAGCTCACCCGCCCAATCCATCGAAGCGGCGAGATTTCCAAAATCGGAAACGCCCATTGAAAGGCGCGCCCAAAGTAAAGGTTGAGCAAAAGGACGCCAATCGCGACCCCTTGGACCGAGAACCGAAGCACTTGGCGGAACATGTCATCGCGGATCAAGAAGGTCGCAAGCAGAGCCAAAATCGCAAGGATAGACGGCACCCATCCAATTAAGACGCGAAGGCGCGCGGGATCGCGGAGTTGGTGCAGGCCGAGCGTGAACAGGCAGCCAAGTGCAATCGAGTCGATACGCGCATCCGTGGCCATATAGGTGTAAATCTCTGCCGTGTCCGGCCAGACCAGACTCACGACAAGACGCCAAATCGGCACAATGACGATGACCGCGAGCAGCACCGTCGTCAGCCGACGCCAATTCAGCCCCGTCAGCACCAGAAGCGCAGGGAAAACCATGTAGAAATGTTCTTCGACCGCGAGCGACCAGAGCGGCGTCCAGCTCATATAAGGTGCGTTATCCGCGGCTTGTTGCGCGATCTGGTAGTAATTTGTGAAGTAGAGGTTGGCGGCCGCGAACTCTGTACCAACGGGACTGCCAAAACTCAAACCAATATGAATGGCGGTGGTGACGAACGTCATGCCGAGAAGCGCTGGGAAAAGCCGGATCATCCGCCGGACGTAAAAATCCTTGAGGCCAACATGGCCTTTTTTTTCGGCTTCTGCGATCAACAGCCGCGTAATCAGAAAGCCGGAGATAAAGAAGAAAACCGTGACGCCAAACCCGCCGGGGACAATATGACTAAGCCCGAAATGCGCGACGAGCACGATCAAAACCGCAATGGCCCGAAGCCCGTCTAGACCCGGAATATAACCGTAGCGCGCCTCAGCCGTGATCGCATTTTGATGCGTCCGCGGGCGCGCGCCGATATTTGACGTCATATCCATGACCGGAATATGGCAGGGGAAGGTATACAAACGGCCCCCTAAACAGGGTTAGCGCGCCGTTAAATCAAGGTTCACACTTCGCGGTATTTCACACATGCGTTATTTGCCCAGTGGGCTGACGGGCGCGCGCGGGTCGTGTTATGGGCAGACAACAAACAAGAGAGACTTTATGCAAACTTTACTCGTGAACCGGACCGATCCAGCGGATATCACCCTTTTGAAAACGGATGCTGCGCCCGTGCACGACGGTGAAGTCCGCATGTCGATTGATAGTTTTGCGATTACGGCGAATAATGTGACCTATATGGTGTTCGGGGATCAGATCGGCTATTGGCACTATTTCAACCCACAAGCTTACGGCTACGGCGAAGACCACCAAGGCCGGATGCCAGTTTGGGGTTTCGCAACAGTCACTGAATCCAAATGTGATGATGTGCCCGTCGGGACCGAAGTGTACGGATTTTTGCCTGTGGCGGATGAAATTGTCGTCAAGCCGGGCAAGATCACGCCGCAAGGGTTTCAGGATGTCGCGGACCACCGCGCGCCGCTCCACCCCGTCTATAATGGCTATAGCTATACCGCCGCCGATCCGTCTTACGCCGTTCAAAAAGCAATCCAGCCAGTGCTGCGCCCGCTCTTTATGACGAGCTTCCTGATTGATGATTTCTTGGCCGCGGAGTCATTCTTTGGAGCAGAACGCGTCATCTTGACCAGCGCTTCGTCCAAGACGGCGCTCGGCACGGCCTATTGCCTCAAACAACGCGGGAACGTGGAAGTGATCGGCCTGACATCTGAAGGCAATAAAGCCTTCGTGGAAAGCACAGGCTATTACGATACGGTTGCGACTTATGAGATGATCGAAGGTCTCGACCGTGCCTCGTCAGTGATCGTTGATATGGCGGGCAATGGCGCGTTGCTGACGCGCCTTTATGCGCACCTGCGTGATAATGTGAAATATGGCTGCGCCGTCGGGAAGTCACATTACCAAGGTGATGCCGCGCCAAAACCCACGGAAGGCGCGCCGATGAAAATGTTCTTCGCGCCAGATTACGCTAAAGGCCGGATTGCGGAATGGGGCGGGGCGACTTTTGCGTCTAATTTGGCCGAACGCTGGATTCCATTTTTGGGGGATGCAGCAGAGTGGATGACCGTGGGCGAACCCGCAGGCGTCGAAGCCATGCTGAGCACCTATAAAGACCTCCTCAATGGCAAGACGGACCCGACGCAAGCCGCGCTCTTCACCTTGAAAGGCTAATCATGTCCTACGAATGTTTTGACGTTTCTATCGACGCGGGCGTGGCGCACATTCGCTTGTCGCGCCCCGAAAAACGCAATGCAATGAGCCCATCTTTCTGGACGGATTTACCGGAAATTGTGAGAGATATTGACGATAACGCCAAAGCGCGTGTGATCGTGATTTCAGCGGACACGACAGGGGATCGCCCCATCTTCTCGGCTGGTATTGATGTGTCCATGTTCGGGTCAGGCGATGTGTCCGGTAATGACAAAAACCATGCGCAACATGGCGCGAACTTCTACCAAAATGTGCTCCGGCTGCAGGCGAGTTTTAATGCGCTGGAAGACTGCCGCATTCCCGTGATCGCGGCCATTCATGGCGGCTGTATCGGCGGCGGCGTTGACCTGATTACGGCGTGCGACATGCGCTTCGGAACGCAGGACGCTTTCATCACAATCTATGAAATTAATGTCGGGATGACGGCGGACGTCGGGACGTTCCCGCGTATCCTCAACCATATGCCCGAAGGCGTAGTGCGAGAGCTAGCCTATACGGGCCGCCGTATGGACGCCAATGAATGCGAACGGCGCGGCCTGTTCAACACGACTTACGCAACGAATGAAGAGATGATGGACGCGGTGATGGAGATGGCGCGCGATATTGCGACCAAACCTCCGCTCGCAGTTTACGGGTGCAAACGGATCATCACCTATTCGCGTGACCACTCAACAGCGGATGCATTGGATCAGATCGCGGTCTGGAATATGTCCATGCTCATCCCAGCCGAGATGATGGAAGCGATGGGGTCCAAGGCGCAAAAGCGCCCTGGAAACTTTATGGATTTGCCAAAGGTGAAGCGAGGCTAAGTTTAGTCCCGCGTATAAGTGATTTCAGCGCCGGATTCGTTTTCACGAAGGACCAGTGTGTCTTTGTCGAGTGAGACAATCGTGGAGCTAGAAGCCGGAGCTTGGAGCATGCCGGCTTGAATCATTTCAGCGAGCTGTCTGGCTTGCTCGGTTTCGCCTTGCGCCGTGACCGTGGCGCTGACCATTGTTTCGGTCAGGACGTTGTCAGCAAGGATGTAAGTCGTGTCCGCTTCGACGCGGTAGGCATTGATTTCGACAGGTAGATCGGAAATCGTCATGAGGGCAACGCCTTCGCCTGTCCCGTCCGCATCATATTCGATTTCGCCTTCGCTAATCATCACTGTCTGCCCATCCTGTGTGATTGTGATAGGCGCGACTTGCTCCCATTCACCGAGTAGTAGGTCCGCTTGGGTTTTTGGGCCGCCGCCACAAGCGGTAAGGAATGCAGCAGAGGCAAGGGCTGTCAGGGCAAATTTACGCATGATATAAATCCTGTTGTGTGCTTTATCGGAATAGGGTGTCTACGTTGGAAGACTTACCCCTGAATGGGGCTAAAGTTCCCAAACGCCAAGCCGATTTAAGGCTTATTGCTTTATGTAGGTCAAGTTTGTTCCAGTGTCCGCGTCTAGCAATGTCATCGTCACCTCATCAATCTGTTCGATGATTAAACGACCAGGAGGGCTCTCGCGATACGCGTTTTCCAACGCCGCAGCCAGCGCATCGCCATCGGGCGTTGAAATATCAGGGGTGACACTGACGTCTTGTAAGGTCCGGATCAAAATTGTTTCTTCCAACGTCCAGAGGACTTGTGCCGCAATGGCAAACCGTTCGGGAATACCGTCATTTTCGGTCAAGGTCATGACGGCGTTGAAATCAGACGTTCCGTCCGGCGCATAGGTAATGACAGCATTATCAACAACCAAGGTCGGGTCCGATTGGGTCGCCCCTTCCTGCAGCCATGTCCCGTGAAGCAGGGCTTCGTCTGGGCCGATACCCGGATTGCTACAGGCCACGATGAGTAGCCCCGTTAGCAGGATAAGACACCGTTGAAAATTCGGCATAAATTGACGCATCATATGTCTCCGTGCGTTGCTGCGCCCCAATAATTATAGCTGAGGATTTTCGGTCCCGGAATGTACATTTCTTGAAGGCGTGCAATTTTCAGGCCCGCCTGATCGAACATCGCCGGAATATCGCGGCCAGAATGACAGCCTCCCGCGAGGCGTTTCCAAACCGGATCAATACGTTGCTGCCACCGCGCGACATTTAGGTCTGGCGCGCGACCATGCTCGGTAAACAGAATCTCGCCGCCGGGCCGCAGGACCCGCCCCATTTCGCGTAAGGCCGCGACAGGGTCCGGGATTGTGCAGAGCGCATAGGTCACGACAACCGTGTCGGCGCACGCGTCATCAAGGGGCAGTTTTTCCCCCGATAAGCCCAATCGCTCGACGGGAAAGTCACAGGCGGCGACACGTGACATGGCCTTGCGCCAGATGGCGTCATCAGGGTCAATGCCTGTGACGCGCGTGACTTTAGAGGCATCATAATGCGGCAGGTTCAGGCCGGACCCGATGCCGATTTCGACGACGTTCCCTTTGGCTTGGGGAACGATTTTCTGGCGTTGTTTATGAATCGGCTTCGTGCCGCAGGCGAGGTCGAGGACCTTGGGCAGAATTGTTGTGCTGTAAAATCCCATAATCCGTGCCTAGCGGGATTAGAGCGTGTGTCCAGTCTGGGCGCGCGTTGTTTGGCCAAAACTCTGTTTGGCCTATAAGAGGCCATAATATGACAGCCTTAAAAACTGAATGCCGCACACCGACCAAAGGCCGGGACGGGGTCATCCGTATCGCACAATGGAAATATGATTGCGTCCACGCTGCGATTTTACAGGCTGTGAGTTCAGCTGGATCTGACGGGCTCGCATGTCACCACGGTGAAGCTGAATATGGAAGTAGAAGGCTATATTATGCGACTTCCTATATCGCCGCAGCGTCTTGTGATGACGACGTAGATGCCGTCATCTTTCTCGTTAAGCCTTTCCCCCCTTTTTCTTCGATGATTGGCTCTCATCACTACTGTCAGTATGATAAACAAGACGAGCTTCGTTGACGTGAGATGCAATATTATTGAATGTATCGATAAGCTGTTGAGAGTTCTCAGGTTCGAAGAAACTCTCATTGTCTGACGCGCATTCTTTTAGAATAGTTGATGTGCTATCGCCGCCCGGCAATTTATACGCGACGACGTAGATCTTAATGCCATCGGCTTTAATTCCATCGCAAAGATCTTTGGTGAGCTGTAGCCCTGCCGCGCCGCCGTCCGCATAATAACGGTGTTTCGGGCCGGAGGAGTCATATCCATCATTGCCACGGGACCTGTTGTTGGCACCATCTGTCATGAAAACCATCGCGTTGGTCAGGTTATCTTTACCAATATCTTGCTCAATATCCTTGGCTTCTGTGTACGGTTTTTGTCTTTCCAACGTTCTCCAACCCCAGACCAAACCACTTGGTAGGTAAGTTGTACCGCCCGTCGTTAAACTAGCAATTTTTGCTCTCATTGCGGTAAAGTCACTCGACAGGGGCATAATTTCGGAGCCGCAGGTTTCATTGTAAGCAGCAGGTAATTTTCCGACACCTGTTGCCGCTCTACGGGCTTTTTTATTGTCGACGTTGGTTCCCATGCAGCCATTCCAAGTGACTGTGTAGTTGTAACAGTTTTGATAACCCCACCAATCGTACCAACATTCCTGCTCTGTTTTGCCTTCGTCCTTTCGGTCGATCCACGTGCGGCTATCGGTATTTTGTGGTTCATATCCGACATTCACATACTGACCGAAGGGGACGATTGAGACATGTGTTTCGGACTCAGCTGTCTCTAGTGTGTTTAGTAATGAAGTCGTGGCGACTTTAAGGGCGGCGATATTATCGCCCGCCATAGATCCAGTGGTATCGAGTACCAAAGCCATGTTGACAGGCCCAGACGTTGGCATTGGGGATGCGGAGCGGACACTAATGGGCTTGGCATCATCGCCAAAAAACCCTTTCATGATGACTTCTCGTGTGCTGGTCACGTCGACAACGACAATGCCGTTAACAAGTTTCACGGCGACAGAAATATTTTCACCATCCGGATGGTGAAGCTCAACGACACGTTCTGCGATTGCGAGAAGCTTGTCCTCATCTGTTTCCCCGGATGTGGCGGCAGCCAAAACGGCGGCATCAGACACATTTTGTAAACTACTACTTTGGTTGGATAGCAAAGAATAATCAATGGCGGCACCCGCACCAATGAGCAGCACGCCCATCATAAGGGCCGTCATCATGGCAATGTTCCCGTTACTGTCTTCACGAAAGTGTCGAAGTGTAGATCGGTTTAACATAGTTTGGCTTATAGGCTGCAAGTCACTTCGATTTGATTTTCGAACGTGGTAAATAAAGCTATAAAAAATTATGACCAACCTGACCCCCGAATCATCGTCCACATTGCGTGTGGCGGCAGCCCAACTCGCCCCGGCCTTTTTGGACCGCAACGCTGGGGTAGAGCGCGTCATTGCGGCGATTTCGGAGGCGTCCTCCCAAGGCGCGAACCTCATCTGCTTTCCGGAAAGCTACTTGCCGGGATATCCGTTTTGGCTCTCAGGCGGCGGGGGTGCGCGGTTCAATAATGATCAGAATAAGCGGATATTCGCCCATTATGCCGATCAAGCTGTTACAATTGAGGACGGTCACATGGCGCCGATCTGCGATGCTCTGCGCGGTGCGAACATGGCGGCGTGGCTCGGAATTGTTGAACGCCCGCGCGACCGCTCGGGTCATTCGCTCTACTGTTCTTACGTCTATATTGATCCGCAAGGTATTGTGCAGTCGGTCCACCGCAAGCTCCAGCCGACCTATGAAGAACGGCTTGTGTGGAGTCCGGGTGACGGCAATGGTTTGGTCACGCACCGTTTGGGCGCATTTACGACGGGCGGGCTGAACTGTTGGGAAAACTGGATGCCGCTGCCGCGCGCGGCTCTCTACGCGCAAGGTGAAGATCTGCATGTGGCGGGATGGCCGGGCAATATCAGTAACACCGAAGACCTGACGCCCGTCTTGGCCAAAGAAGGACGGTCCTATGTCGTGAGCGTGTGCGGCGTAATGCGCGCATCCGATGTGCGCGATGATATGCCAGACGCAGAGTTTATTCGGCGCGCGATTGGTGACATGCCTGCCGGCGGCGGATCATGTGTTTGCGCGCCGGACGGATCGTTCTTGATGGAGCCTTGGACCGGAGAGACAGGTGTGCGCACGGTCGAAATCGACAGCGTCCGCGTCCGCGAAGAGCGCCAGAACTTTGACCCGAGCGGTCATTATTCCCGCCCTGACGTCACGAAACTGCTCGTCAATCGACAGCGTCAATCCATTGCGGAATTCAACGACGACTAAGCGTTCAGAATCCATTCAGCCCCAAATCGGTTACAAGGGCCTTGCTCCAATTCTGGGGTGATGAATTTTTGGAGATGGACAAATGGGTAAGCTCGACGACAAAGTCGCTCAATATATTGAGGTCATGACAGACACATTGGGGCAAACGCCTGATGCGGACCTGATGCGAAAAGTCGCTAAAGGCCTCGGCCCATCCATCTATAAAAACGACGCGTCCAAAGTTGCGGCGTCAGATCCGTCAGAAGTTGAAACCGTCAAGAAGAATTTCCTGATCAAGAAACTAGGCCTCGCTGATAGCGCCGACCTAGATGCTCGTCTTAAGTCCGTTTTGGATATGTATTCGGCCAAGTCGCGGACAAAATACCGCGCTGTCGTTTATTATCTCCTGACCAAAGAGTTCGGTAAAGAGAGCATCTACGACGCTTAAGTCCCAACGCTCAATCAAGGGATTCGGTCGCCGGAGCGCCAGTTTCGGCGGCCAATACAGCGCTTAATTCATCCAGTTTGATGGCGAGCCCTTCGGACAGCGCGTCCAGTTTCTCGCGCCGCACACCTGTTTCGACCTGCGCTGTCGGAAGGCCCGTGTTGGCAGAAAAATGCATCCAGCTGTCGCCCATATGTTGCGGCCACTCCGCCATTCCCGCGCTGTTTGGATTACCCGTCTTGGCAAAATTGGCCCAATAATCGATCATAATTTCGGTCAGGGCCGCATCGTCATCGCTCACGCCGAGCACCTCTTCGTGACTTCCGAATACGAACGGAATTTCTGCCGCGTGGAATGCGCCAACGGTTTGTTTTTCGGATGGAGGGACGCGAGAGAAGAAATAGGTCCAGCTCGGCGCGCCAGTGTCTGCGGCCGCTCGCGCAGCCATGCGGATATTTACGCCGAAAATTTCATCACCCATCATTTGCGTGCCACCTTGGGTGAAATCCGTGTCTAGATCATATAGATCAACGATGGTTTCCGCTTGCGTCGGAAAAGGCTCGCTGAGCTTGCCAATCAATTCATCACGGCTCCCTGGCGCCATGTTCTCTAACCAGACGGATGGCTGTGCATCTGTCGGAAAGAAGAGCGTTCCTTCATCAGAATTATAGCCCGCAATCATTGGCACGCTGTTGATTTGCCCGGTTTGGAACGCGTGGCCGACATTGAGCGGGAAAACGACTCCGTCGCGAATGTGGTGGAAGCCTTCGGACAGTTCTTCGGTCACAGCGGCTTGAATGTCAGCGGCAGGGAGCGCGCGTAGATCTGCAGCGCTGGGACTATCCAAGTTTAGGGCCGCAGCCATTGCTTCGCCCGTCGCGTGACCCGACGGCCAGCCAACGCCGTCACCATCAAGTTGTCCCATGTGGTAGGTCGATGCGCCGGATTGCAAGATCGCGCCGTGGAACAAACCATTCGCCAACGGGGAACTCATAAGTTCCGTCACAGACCACGCGCCCGCGCTTTCGCCGAATACGGTCACTTGGTCCGGATTGCCGCCATAGGCCGCGATATTGTCGCGGACCCATTCGAGGGCTGCGATTTGGTCCAGCGTGCCGTAATTGCCGGATACGCCGCGCGGATCATCGGCTGACAGTGCCGGGTGGGCCATATAGCCGAACGCGCCGAGACGGTAATTGATCGTGACCAGCACGATGCCTTCTTCTGCCAAAGCGTCGGCTTGGTAATAATCGAAATCGCTGGACCCGAACTGATGACCACCGCCGTGGATCCACACCATCACAGGGGCATTTTCTGCATCCATATCAGTGCGAACATTCAAATAGAGGCAATCTTCGCTAACGGGCGGCGGGTCCATTCCGGCAACGACGCGTTTGATCGCAAAACTTTTGACCGCCGACAGGCCATGACCGTCGATAAGCCGCTCGAAAAACCCGCCTTCTGTGTCCGTCGCCTGCATACAGCGGGTGCCAAATTCATTGGCTTGGCGGACGTCCGTCCATGTGGGGGCTGCGGCGGGCGGAGCCCAGCGCAAGTCACCGACGGGCGCGGCCGCAAAGGGCAAGCCTTGGTAAGACGCAATGGCGGCATTATCGGCGGATACCACACCTTGCACAGGGCCTTGCGGCGTTTGCAAAACGTCTGTCGGCTCTAAAGGCGGCGCAGACGAGCAAGCGGCAAGAATGAGGGCAGAAGAGAGAAGAAGTGTGCGCATGCGCCGTTATGACCGGATCAGGCCAGAGGTCAAATCATGCCTATGATGAAGGAACGCTTCAGGACTGGTTTAAAACAAAGCGCCTTGAATGCCGTCGAGCACGAACTGCGCCGCGAGAGTCGCGAGGAGCACGCCCAAGACGCGGGTCAAAACGTTGGTGAACGTCTTGCCCATCAGTTTGATCAACCCGCCTGCGAGCAGGAAGCTCACCAATGTAATGATCAGAACCAATACCAACGCGGCCATGACCGCAATCTCACCGGAATAACCGGGTTGATCACCCATCAAGATCAACAACGATGCCATCGTCCCCGGTCCGGCAATCATGGGGATGCCCATTGGGAAGACGGAAATATCTTCGGGATTTTCGACTTCTTCAAGATAGTCCTCGGCCCGATCTTCGCGTGATTCCGTGCGTTTCTCGAACACCATGTTCAGCCCGATAATGAACAACATGATCCCGCCCGCAATGCGGAGCGCGTCGAGGCTAATACCGAGTTTGGAGAATAGCCATTCGCCGACAAAGGCAAAGCCGATCAGGATGATGGAGGCGACGCCAACGCTCTTATACGCCATCGTGCGGCGGTGCGCTTTGGACGTGTTTTGGGTTAGCGTCGCAAAAATCGGCGCGCAGCCAGGTGGGTCCACAATCACGAATAGGGTCGTGAAGGCGGAGATAAAGACAGCGATGTCGAACCAAGCGGACATGGGCGGCCCCATAGTCGGGCATTTTGATTGGGGCAAGCCTAGTGATCCCTCGTGCTTGCATAGCTGCCCAGTTCGTGGTGCAAGGCTTCTATGATCTATCGTGCTCTTCTTCCTGTGGCTTTGCTTCTGACGGCTTGTTCTTCTGAGGTTGAGGTGGATCCGTCTCTCGACGTTTCTGAAACTGCGCCGCTCACCTTTATGTCCCCTGAAAGCTCGGACGCGGACTACGATAGTCCGGTCGCGCCCTATGTGCTCGCGCGCGGAGCGGGACCGTCGGCCTTATCGCCGGATGGAACGACGATCGCGACGCGTTTGTCGTTGACGGGAGATCGGCAGCTTTACGTGATGGACGCCGACGCTGATGATCCGCAGTCAACCTTGTGGCAGCTCACATTCGGCTCGGGTGTCACCTTCTTTGAATTCTCTCCGACAGGAGACTTGATCTTTGGCTCTGATAATAATGGCGATGAGCGGGAAAATTATTGGATGGTGTCGAAGGTCGATGGCACATGGGGCGAACCGCGCCTCATCCTGCCCGCGACGGAACAGGGGTTTCGGCAATTTGGCGGCTTCACGGGCGATGGGGCGGCGATTGTCTATAGTTCGACCGAACGGAACGGCGCAGATTTCGATGTTTATAAAGCCGACGTGGTAACGGGCGCGGCGACGTTGGTCTATGAAGGCGTGCTCGGCAATTATGTGGAGGCCGTGTCACCAAATGGAGCCACAGCGATTATTAGCGAGGCGGTGGGCGAGGATAGCGACAAGCTATTCGTGCTCAATTTGGAAACAGGTGTGCGAACGGTGCTGTCTGATCCAACGCCCCGCGCGAACCATACAGATGCGGGGGTGGAGTACACGCGAGAGCGAGCCATCATTCTTGCGACCAACCGGAACTATAAGTTTTCAGCGATTGAGCGGATTGGTTTATCTGGCGAATATGAACCTCGCTACCGGAGCGAAGTCGATATCGATCAGGTTCGAGGATGCGGAGAACAGATCCTTTTCACAGAAAACCATGATGGCTTCTCTAAAGTCCACCGAATGCCGCTAATGCGCGGTCCGTCCTCCCTGATCGACGGGTTGCCGTCCGGCGTTTATTCTATTGACTGCGCGGAGGACACAGCCCTGGTCCGTGTCTCCGCCTCAAACACCCCTGGCGATCTTTATCTCGTTGATCTGAACACGCTAGAACTTCGTAAAGTCTTTGCCTCCGACTATGAAGGCCTCGAGCCCGCGTCACTAATCCTACCGGAATCCATCCGTATGCCAGCCCGTGACGGCGTCGAAATCCAAGGGTTGCTCTACCTACCTGAGACGGCAGGTGCCAAACCCCCCGTCGTCTTCATGGTTCACGGCGGACCGACGGCGCAATCGCGGCCAAGTTGGAACGGCACCGTTCAATATCTTCTCTCGCGCGGGGTCGCGGTGTTTCAGCCGAATGTTCGCGGCTCGACGGGGTTTGGACGGACTTATGTCACGCTAGATGATCAGAGGAAGCGCCTCGATAGCGTCCGCGATCTTGTTGATATGCTCGCCTATCTGGAAACGGATGGCCGCGTGGACACGTCCCGCGCTGCCGTGATGGGCGGGTCCTACGGCGGCTATATGGTTAATGCTGTGCTCGCCGATTATCCAGACGCATTCGATGCTGGCGTGGCCCTGTTTGGCGTCGGCGATTGGGTCACGGCGCTGGAGGTCGCCTCTCCGGGGCTGAAAGCGTCCGACATTATTGAATATGGTGATATCACAGAACCGGAATGGCGCGCGTTCTACGAAGAGATTTCACCTATCGCCAAAGCGAGCAATATTCGCGTGCCTGTGCTCTATTCTCACGGGGTGATGGATCCGCGCATTGATGTGCATGAGACCGAAGTCATGGTCCGCGCGCTGAGGGACAATGGCATCCGCGCCGACTATGTTTTGATCCCGGATGAAGGGCACGGATGGCGCAAACTCTCCAACCGTCTTTACTATGAACGGGTACAAGCGGACTTCCTCCAAGAGGTTTTGGGCGAGTAACACCAGAAAATTTCTAATTGAATCAGTCTGCTGAGAGATCAGTGGATTTTTTCATCTCGACAAACGATAAATAGATATCATATTGATATCATAATAAATCAAAAGGAGACGCGCGTGTCAGAGATTAGAGAGAAGGATACAGGATCAATCGCAGGAATTCCCATGGTGTTGCTTGGGTTGCTTTTGATCATATTGGGGCCTGTTATGTTTTTCATGGGGTTGGGTCCGTTGGGGGCAATTCCGATTTTGGCGGGCATTACGTTGACGGCAGGCCTTTATACGGTTGCTCCGAACCAATCGGCGGTGTTGTCGCTATTTGGCAAATATGTCGGCACGGTGGATGAGACAGGTCTGCGCTGGAACAATATCTTCTATTCGAAGAAGAAGATTTCCAAACGCGTTCGTAACTTTGAAAGTGGCAAGCTGAAAGTGAATGAACTCGACGGCTCACCCATCGAAATTGCGTCCATCGTGGTGTGGGAAGTCTCGGACTCTGCCGAAGCTGTGTTCAATGTCGATAATTATGAAAGCTTCGTGCAAATTCAAAGCGAATCCGCGATCCGCGCCATGGCGACCAGCTATCCGTATGATCAACATACGCCGGATCAAATTTCGCTGCGGTCCCATCCGGATGAAATTTCCGAACGCTTGCGCCATGAAATTCAGGAACGCCTCGCCAAAGCGGGCATCCATGTGATCGAAAGCCGGATTTCGCACCTTGCTTACTCGCCAGAAATTGCTGGCGCGATGTTACAGCGCCAACAGGCCGGCGCAATTATCGCGGCGCGTCAACAGATTGTCCAAGGCGCTGTCGGTATCGTCGAAGATGCGTTGGTTGAGTTAAAGGCCAAAGGTTTGGTTGACCTTGATCCGGAACGCCGCGCGATGATGGTGTCCAACCTGTTGGTTGTTCTCTGTTCTGACAAAGCGACGCAACCCGTCGTGAACACGGGTAGCCTCTACTAGCGGACCGTGGCGGATAAGAAGTCATATCCCTTAAGGATCAGCGCACCTGTGCTCGACGCCATGCGCCGCTGGTCCGACGATGAGTTGCGTTCAGTGAATGCACAGATCGAATATGTTCTGCGCGACGCTTTGCGCAAAAGCGGGCGCCTGACCGGCAGCGCAAAGCCTAAAGACGATACAAAAGATGGAGAGACAGATGAGACATAAATGGGAATATCAAATCGTTGAAGGCGGCAAGGGGATGAGCGGCGGATCCATCCGGGATGCTAGTACGGACATCCTCAATCGCCTCGGCCTTGAAGGATGGGAATGCTACGCCATCAATAATAATACCATGCCGACAATTTTCTACCTCAAGCGGGAGCGATAAGATGCGGTTCGAATATAAGGTTATGACTCTGAAATCGGGTGGAATGGGGCTGAGCACGGCGAAAGCCGACACGGCTTTCACAGACCAACTCAATCAAGAAGGCATGCTTGGCTGGAGCCTCGTCAGTGTCACGCCGTACGGTGCGAGCGTGAGAGTCTTTTTACGGCGAGAGAAGTAGGGCGTTCTAGCGCACACTCTTCCCACGAATAATCCGCCACAATTTCCGGCTTTCCCGTTTGAGCATATGCGCGGGCGAGCTAGCAATTTTACCCATGCGGCGAACCCGCCGCCAGCGCCGCCGCGCTTTAGGCTCATATTCCGGCGTCAGGTGGCTAAAGAAAATATCGGTGGCGGCATCCCAACTATAACTTTCCGCATGGGTGCGGGTGTCGTCCCGCGATAGCTCCAATGCTTTGAGGCTAGCGGTTGTCAGATCGTTATCAACGATACCGGCGCCTGAATCCGGAATGATGTCGATAGGGCCGCTAACGGGGTAGGCGGCGACGGGGGTTCCTGTCGCCATGGCTTCGATAATCACGAGGCCGAACGTGTCCGTTTTCGACGGAAAGACAAACACATCCGCGTCGGCAAAATGACGGGCGAGGTCTTCGCCGAATTTCGGTCCGGTAAAACGAATGTCGGGATAGCGTTTCTTCAACGCGTCCATTTGCGGCCCGTCGCCGACGACGACTTTGGATCCGGGCAGGTCGAGGTCTAGGAAGGCCTCAATGTTTTTCTCAACCGCAACGCGGCCAACATTGACAAAAATGGGTCTTTCCAAATCGGCATAAACGTCTTCGGAACTGCCGCGTTTGTCTGGATGGAACAGGTTCGTATCCACACCGCGCGCCCAAACCCCCAAATCTGTGAAGCCCTTACCGTCTAAAAACTCTGCCATACTGGGCGTTGTCACCATTGTGCAGCCGCCCTTGTTGTGAAAATTACGCACGAACTGATAGGTCAAAGACATCGGGATGAACGGCACGCGGGCCTTGATATATTCCGGAAACTTCGTGTGGTAGCTCGTCGTGAACGGCATACGCCAGCGCAAACATAAGAGGCGCGCCGCTTGGCCGAGAGGGCCTTCCGTCGCGATATGGACGGCTTCGGGCCCAAAATTCGCCATGCGGCGTTCGACGTCGCGTTTCGCAAACGGGGCAAGGCGGATGTCGGGATAGGTCGGCAGCGGCATGGTCCAATAACCATCAGACGGCGCGATAACCTCGACCTGATGGCCGCGGCCGCGCAAAATCGACACGGTCGTATCCAGCGTTCGGACCACGCCGTTCATTTGCGGATGCCAAGCGTCTGTGACGAGCAGGATTTTCACGACTTAGTATCCTTTGCCATCTTGTGTGATCCGGCGTTCGGCGCCGATCCCTGAGCTAGGCCCCTACACGGTCTGGGGATAGGGGCCAATGGAAGCGGCATGAGAATCTTTTGAAACCTTTGTGACGGTTTTGACGCTTTAAGCGGCGGCAATGGGAAGGTCACAGCAAGCGCTTCCGAGGCGAATCGCTAGACTGGCTTCTAAAGCGAGAGAATCGGCCACAGATCGATGAGACACTTGCGATTCAACCAGGTTGTTTGGCTTTGAAATTAACTTGTGTGGGTCTGAAAATGGCGTTTGAAATAGGGCTAATGTAAATTTGGGGGTAAGTTGTTACGAAAGCGAGATGTTATACGCGCTCATCCACAAACAGACGCGGCACCAGCTCTTTTCTTCCCGTTTTAATTCTTACAGAAAGTTCAAGGACTTACGCTGTTTGACTTTTTGAGTGGCGGAACGTGACAATAATGACCACCCGAAAACTTTGCCGCAAAACCAAGGCGTTAACCGCTTGTTTACTATCTACGCCCAACAGGGCTCACACAAGGTATTGACGCATTGGATAGGAAGACCACTATATGTAGTTCGAAGTGACCTGCTTCGTTTTTCTTGGATTAAAAGAAAACGCCCGCTCGTATGATTGGGACGCGGGGTTGCTTGGTCTTAAAAGGCCAGAAAATTGGGGCCAAGACATTGGGGAAGAGAGCGCTGTGATAATGAGTGAAGACGAATTTGGTAAAGAGCTGGACGTGATCGAACTGGATCACGCGGCGGACACGGCCAATCAGCTGCTGCAAGCTGTCATTAGCCCGAAAGGTGGGGATTCCCGTAAACGCCAGAAACCGAAGGCTGCATCCAATGTGCGCAATATTCGTGCGCCTAAGCAAGACCGCTCCCGCGATGCTCTGCTGACGGATTTTGGCAAGAAAACACTCGTTGACCGTTATTTGCTGCCTGAAGAGAGCTATCAGGACATGTTTTCACGCGTGGCCGTGGCCTACGCCGATGATGATGCGCATGCGCAGCGCCTTTATGACTATATGTCCCAGCTCTGGTTCATGCCCGCGACGCCTGTCTTGTCCAATGGCGGCGCAGGTCGCGGCCTTCCAATCAGTTGTTTTTTGAACGCCGTTGACGATAGCCTTGAGAGCATCGTCACTACATGGAACGAAAATGTCTGGCTCGCGTCCAATGGCGGCGGGATTGGCACTTATTGGGGCTCGGTCCGCTCTATTGGCGAAAAAATTGGCCGCGCAGGCAAGACGTCCGGCATTATCCCATTCATCCGCGTGATGGACAGCCTGACATTGGCGATTTCCCAAGGCTCGCTACGCCGCGGCTCGGCAGCGGTTTATCTGGATATCCATCACCCTGAAATTGAAGAGTTTTTGGAAATCCGGAAGCCGTCCGGTGACTTCAACCGCAAATCGCTAAACCTGCACCATGGGATCAACATCACTGATGAGTTCATGGAAGCGGTCCGTGACGGCGAAGAGTTTAACCTAATCAGCCCCGCGTCCGGCGAAGTCATGCGCACGATTGATGCGCGCGCTTTGTGGCAGAAAATCATCGAGATGCGCCTGCAAACGGGCGAGCCTTACATGATCTTCTCCGACACGGTGAACCGTCAGCTAGCGGAGCATCAGCGCGCTGTTGGCCTTAAGGTGCAGCAATCTAACCTATGCGCCGAAATCATGCTCGCCACGGGCCGGGATCAGTTTGACCGCGAGCGGACAGCCGTCTGCTGTCTCTCTTCAATCAATGCGGAGACATATGACGAGTGGAAAAATGTCGACGGCTTTATCGAAGACATCATGCGCTGCCTTGATAATGTCTTGCAGGATTTCATCGACCGCGCGCCGGAAGGCATGAGCGACGCGGTCTACGCCGCGATGCGCGAACGTTCCGTTGGCCTTGGTCTCATGGGCTTTCACTCGCTGTTGCAGAAAAAAGGCGTGGCCTTTGAAAGCGGCATGGCGAAATCGCTAAACATGCGTCTGTTTAACTTCATCCGGTCTGGCGCGGATGCCGCGTCTAAAAAGCTGGCCGAAGAACGCGGCGCGTGTCCTGACGCGGCTGACCAAGGCAAGATGGAGCGTTTTTCGCACAAAATGGCGGTTGCGCCGACGGCATCGATCTCAATCATTTGCGGCGGTACGTCAGCGGGTATTGAGCCTATTCCGGCTAATATTTACACGCACAAGACTTTGTCCGGTTCCTTCACGGTTCGTAACGCGCGTCTTGAAGAAGTGTTGGAAGCTAAAGGCAAGAATACAGACGGTATCTGGGCGACGATTTTGGAAAACGAAGGTTCTGTCGCGCATTTGGCCTGTTTGGACGAGCACGAGAAAGCCGTCTTTAAGACCGCTTTTGAAATCGACCAACGCTGGGTGATCGAACACGCCGCTGACCGCGCGCCGCTGATCTGTCAGGCACAGTCGCTCAATATCTTCTTGCCGGGCGATATCGACAAATGGGATTTGCACATGCTGCATTGGCAAGCGTGGGAAAAAGGCGTGAAATCGCTCTATTATTGCCGTTCCAAATCGATACAGCGCGCAGGCTTTGCAGGCTCTGATACGGCTAAATCCGAGATGGAGGTCGCAATGGAAGCGGCGGCACCAACGGATTATGAAGAGTGTATTGCTTGCCAATAAGACGGAAAAAGCGTCGAAATCACCCATTTGGGTGATTTTCAAATACAATCTTAACCCTATATAAGGTTCGGAGTGCACTCCGGACCTTTTTTGTGTTCAAAATTGCTGTAGATTAAAGAACTTGTGACATTGTTGCCATAATTTGGTGCCAATGTTGAGAGACAAGGGACATGGAACGATTCTTGCGTGGTAAAACGCCCGTGTTTTAGAGTAACACGGACCCAAATCGGGAACCGTTCAGGTTTCAGAGAGTATTAAGAGCGTTGAGGCGGTATTGTACCAGTCAACAATGGAAAAGGACTGATGATGTTGGCAGTGTCCACACATCGCAGAGCCATCAAAAAGGCTCAAATGACGGTGCGCCGCGCCGTGTCTTTCGTTTGTGCCGTGCTTGCAGCCAGCGCCTTTGCGGCAACAGCACAAGCCCAGGACTCAAAAGACGATTTGGATTTACAGTCCATTCAACTCCCAAGCGCGTCCTCGACCAGCACGGGATCAAGTGGTTTGGCTTTCAGCCTATCAAGTGGTCCTTCGCGGGCGATTGATGATATTAATAGCTTTTCATCGACTGACCTGAACATGCCACCTTTGGATCTGCCGATTGACGCCATTGGCTCCACACTTTTCAAACTTGATGTTTCGGACCCGAGTTGCCTTGCCGGTACAGGGCGATGTGAGCGGCGCTCAGACCGTCTGTCCATAGGGCTATCAGAATATATAACGGCGAAGAAAGATAGCGGGATTGACCTTGTTCTTCGTCCGCGCGCCAGCTTTCGTTATGACGAAGACAGTAGTTCCGCCCTTGTCGGCGCTGTTGTTGAGATCGGAGAAGATTTGCGCCGTGGCTCCGACATGAAAACCAATACGTGGTATTTCTTTGCCGGCGCAGACGCTGAAGCGTTAACTTATTCACCGGATGGCGTACGCCAACTCTCATCCGGCCAATTCCACCTGCAAGACCGTATTATTGTGGGCGATGCGCAAGCGGGCCTTGGCTACCGGATTGGCGATGCCGATGTGTCGCTGTCATACCTGCGCCGCGAAGCGAATGCGGAAGGTTTCAGTTATAATGAAGAAGCCGCCGCCCTGTCTTTCACGTGGAAACGCTAGGGTCTTGTCCGCCAGCTTACTGTAGACGTTAGCCGCCTCTGGTCTGTGTCTGTCTCGTCATCAACCGACCTCTCTGAACGCTTGAAAATTAGGCCCCGTTTGCGCATAGGCTGCGCATGACATTTGATGATCTTCAGGCGCGCGCTGCGTCCACTCCGGGTATTGCCGACCTTTTCATTTCCGAGCCCGATAGGCTGGCGCGATTGGCTCACCGTATTGGTCCCGTGCGCGTAGATTTCTCAAAACAACGCGCCAGCTTGGACGATATTGACGCGCTGATTGCGTTTGCAAAAACTAAAAGTGTTGAAGCTTGGCGCAGTAAACTGTTCGGCGGCGAACCGATCAATGTCTCCGAAGGGCGCGCCGTCATGCACACGGCATTGCGCGGTGTCGGCGGCGAGGCGGTGGCCAATGACGTCACAGCCATGCGGGCGCGGATTGCGGCCTTTGCCAATGATGTTCGCGCGTCAGGGAAGTTCGATGACATTGTCCATATTGGTATTGGGGGCTCAGATTTAGGACCACGCCTCGTCGCGGATGCATTTGCAGCAAGCTGTCCAGCCAGTCCCCGGCTCCACTTTGCCAATAATGTTGACGGCGCATCGGTCAATGATGCGATCAAAGGCCTCGACCCGACACGGACCTTGGTCATTGTTGTGTCTAAGAGCTTCGGGACGCAAGAAACAAAGATGAATGCCGAGGCCGTCCGCGACTGGCTCGCAGCGGCGGGATGCTCTGCGAAGGACCATGTTTTGGCCGTGTCTGCCAATCGGGACCGCGCCATCGCCTTTGGAATTGATTCTGACAATATTTTTGATTTTTGGGATTGGGTTGGGGGGCGTTATTCCGTCTGGTCAGCCGTCGGTCTGTCACTAGCGATTGCTTATGGTCCTGACGCGTTCGGACAAATGCTGGACGGGGCCGCAGGCATGGACCGTCATTTCCGCGATGCGCCTTTGGACGAAAATATTCCTGTGCTTATGGCTTTGCTCGGTGTCTGGAACCGCAATGCGCTCGGTTACGAAAGTCTGGCCGTTATTCCCTATAGCCGCCGTTTGCGAAAGTTCTCGGCCTTTCTTCAACAGTTGGAAATGGAAAGTAACGGCAAGTCTTTTGGCCGTGACGGATCGCCCGCCGGAACAACCTGTCCTGTTATCTGGGGCGATGAGGGCACAAATGGCCAACACGCGTTTTTTCAATGGTTGCACCAAGGTCCGAAGGGTGCGCCCGTGGATTTTGTCGCTGTTCTCAAAGATCACGAAGACCGCCCAGACCATCACCGCGCTTTGCTCGCTAATTGCTTTGCGCAAAGTAAAGCGTTGATGATGGGAAAGTCTGAAAGCGTCGTTCGTAAGGAAAACGCAGACCGCGCCGATATTGATAGCCTCGCGCCGCAAAAAATGTTTCCCGGCAACCGTCCCTCCACGACGATCACGCTGGATGAACTGACCCCGGAATCGATTGGGTATCTGATCGCGCTTTATGAGCATAAAGCCTTTGTTCAAGGCGTGCTGTGGGGCGTGAATAGTTTCGATCAATGGGGGGTGGAACTTGGCAAAGTCTTGGCGGACACAATCCTGACAGAATTGGACCGTAGTGAAATCGGTGACCATGATCCGTCAACGAAAGCGCTTATTCGCCTCGCGTGTTGACCCATGTTATTGCGAATGCATTCTCTTGAACTAATGACGCCTCTTCCAAATACAGCGTTAAAGGTTTTGGACGGGCCGTTATCGCAATCAATCGCTTCACGAAGGGGCTCTTTTTGCACACCGTCTTTTTAGGCGATGTTTTGATTGTCGAAGACAATTTCATCATTGCCATGGATGTGGAGGCGCTCGTGACTGAGCTCGGCGCCACACAAGTTCATCTAACCAGTAATTGTGAGGACGCACTCGCCGTGATCGAAACGGCCGAGGTGTCAGCGGCTATCTTGGATTTCAACGTTGAAGGCGGAACCTCTGAACGGGTTGCTGATGCGTTAAGCGAAAAAGGCATCACATTCGTCTTTGCCACAGGCCATACCGACATTAGCATGCTGCCGGAACGGTATCAGGCTTATCCGATGCTCAAAAAGCCATACTCTCGCGATGATATTGCTGCGCTTTTTCAGGCCAATGATCCGTCCTGACCGTCACGCGTAACGAGTTTCATCGGTAAAGACGCGTTTCCGGGGCATAGGGTTTCGTGATGCGCGCCGACTTGTCCTTGTTCGCCTCCTGAATGTCTGGTTAACCAAACCTCTAAGACATTCGATAGGAGACTCCCCCAATGCACCGACCCCTTAAATCGTCACATCTACTTGCGAGCTCAATTCTTGCGCTCGGTTTGAGCTTTAGTTTGCCCGCGAATGCTGTCGAGGGCATGTTTACGCCGGACCAACTTCCGGAAATTGCCAAAGATTTGCGGGCCAAAGGCTTGAAAATGCGGACGTCGCAGATTTCCGATCTCACGGGTTTCCCGATGGGCGCGGTTGTCTCATTGGGCGGTTGCACCGCCTCTTTCGTGTCTCCGCAAGGCCTCGTTGTGACGAACCATCACTGTGCCTATGGGTCGATCCAATATAATTCGACGGAAGAGAATAACTATCTGGAAGAGGGTTTCCTCGCCGCGAACTTCGATGCGGAATTGCCAGCCGCGCCGGGCTCGCGTGTTTATGTCACTGTCGATGTTGAGGACGTGACCGCGGACGTTACGGGCGGTTTGTCCGACACGCTGATGGGCGAAGCCCGTTATGCTGCGATCGACAGCGCCCGCAAATCCATCGTCTCAGACTGCGAAGAAGACGCCGGCCATCGTTGCCGCGTCGCGTCATTCTATGGTGGCTTGCAGTATAAACTCGTCAAAAGTTTGGAAATTAAGGATGTCCGCCTCGTCTATGCGCCAGCTGGCCCCATCGGCAAATATGGCGGCGACATTGATAACTGGATGTGGCCCCGCCACACGGGCGATTTTTCGTTCTACCGCGCCTATGTTTCGCCGGACGGCGAGTCCGCCGATTATAGCGAAGACAATGTTCCGTTCACGCCCGATCATACGCTGAAAGTCTCTGCGGCAGGCCTCGATGATGGTGATTTCGTGATGGTCGCGGGCTACCCAGGCCGCACGTCGCGCTACACACGTCTGGCCGAAGTCGAAAACACGTTTAGCTGGGGCTACCCAACTTATGAGACGTTGATGCAGGATTGGATCGGCGCAATCGAAGGCGCGTCAGCGCCCGGCAGTGACGCGCGGATCAAATATGAATCCCGCCTTGCGGGTCTCAACAATTATATGAAGAACCTTGGCGGGCAGATGGACGGCGCGCGCCGTGTAGGCCTCGTTGAACGCCGCGCCGAACGCGAAGCTGCGCTGGATGCGTGGATCGCCGCAGAAGCGCCGGACGAAGGTTACGCCGAAGCGCTCATCGCGCTCGACGCTCTTACGGTAGAAAGTGCTCAAGCGCAGCGTTCTTCCTATTGGTATAATAACGCGACCCGCCCGCAATTGCTCGGTGTGGCGCAGCGTCTCTACCGCCTCTCGCACGAACAAATGAAAGACGATGCGGACCGTGAAAGCGGCTATCAGGAACGGGATATGGGACGCATGACGCAGTCAATGACCGCGATGGACCGCCGTTATGACGCGGCCGTGGACAAGGCGGAATGGATGACATTCCTGCGCGGTTACTTGGCGCAACCAAAATCCGAACGCGTTCCAGCGCTTGATAATGCGATGGGTCTCATGGATGGGATGAGCGACGCCGCTGTCTCCTCCGCACTCGACAGCTATTATGCCTCAACGACTCTCGATGATCTCGACACGCGCTTGTCGCTGATGGAGGCAACGCCGGATGATCTTGAAGCCAGCGCCGATCCGTTCATGCGTTTGGCTGTGGCTCTGTACGATTATGAGCGCGAGCAGGAAGCGGCGTCCAAAGACCGTGCAGGCCGTTCTGCCGCGCTGCAGCCTAAATATATGGAAGCCATCATCGCGTGGCAAAAGGATCAAGGCTTCACCGCCTATCCTGACGCCAACTCCACGCTGCGGGTGACGTATGGCAATGTCATGGGCGGCTCGCCGCAGGACGGGCTACGCTACACACCGTTCACAACACTGGAAGGTATCACTGCGAAAGATACGGGCGAAGATCCGTTCAATTCGCCGCAATCGCAACTCGATCTGATCGCAGCGCAAGATTACGGGCGCTATGAACTCGATTCCATTGGCTCAGTTCCTGTCAACTTCTTGACTGACCTGGACTCAACGGGCGGCAACTCCGGCTCGGCGACGCTCAATGCGCGCGGCGAATTGGTTGGCTTGCTGTTTGACGGCACGATTGAATCCGTGAACTCGGACTGGGATTTCGACCCACGAACAACGCGGTCTATTCATGTTGATAGCCGTTACATGTTGTGGGTTATGGAAAAAGTGGACGGTGCCGATCACTTGCTCGAAGAAATGGACATCGTCGGTGCACGCGGTCGTTAAGTTGGTCTACTAGACTGAATTGAAAGCCGCCCGGGTCTAATCGGGCGGCTTTTTTATTGGGACGTACTATCGTTTTAGCGGAACAGCGGTTCGTCAAAACTTCGTAGTTTACGCGAATGGAGGTTTCCTTTGTCGGACTCCTGCCGCAAAATTTCGATGGCGCGAAGGCCGATCTGTAAATGCTGTCCGACGCGTTCTTGATAGAAGGCATCGGCCATGCCCGGCAGCTTAATTTCGCCGTGTAGGGGTCTGTCCGACGCGCACAGCAGCGTTCCATATGGCACACGATACCGATAGCCATTAGCCGCGATCGTAGCCGATTCCATATCAATCGCGATGGCGCGCGACTTGTTCAAGTCCACCGCGTAATCCTCAAACGCTAATTCCCAGTTCCGGTCATCGGTCGTCACAACCGTCCCCGTGCGAAGGAGGTGTTTCAGGTCAGCGCGGCTCGCGCCCGTTTCCAGACATACGGCTTCGCTGAGGGACAGCTGAACTTCGGCTAATGTTGGCAAGGGAATATGCGGCGGTAGGACGTGATCGAGCACTTTGTCCTTACGAAGATAGGCGTGCGCGAGAACATAATCGCCCAAACGTTGTGTCCGCCGCAAAGCTCCACAGTGACCAATCATCAACCAGACATGCGGACGAAGGACGGCAACATGGTCGGTGATCGTCTTCGCATTGGACGGGCCAACCCCGATATTGATGAGCGTGACGCCGCGGTGGTTATCGCGCACAAGATGATAGGCTGGCATTTGCGGGATTTTGGCAATCGGGTCACACGACGGAATTCCGTCTGCGCCTGTCACGCGTCCGCCCGGCTCGACCAAATGTGTCGCCCGTCCGGCTTTTATTTCGCCCAAGGCCCAAACGACGAACTCATCGACATAGCGCTGGTAGTTGGTGAACAGAATGAAATCCTGAAAATCTTCTGGCCGCGTGGCCGTATAGTGACGGATGCGGTGCAGTGAATAATCAGTGCGTTCTGCGGTAAACAGCGCGAGCGGCATGTCTGTGGTACGGTCCAAAATTTGGCGGCCATCAACAATATGGTCGTTTGTCGCGACAAGATTAGGCGTATAAAAATAGGTTGGGAGCGCTTGGCGTGTTTTAATGTCCAGTCCTGCCGTCGCGGATTCAAGCGCAAAATTAAGCGGGATTGGACTATCGGATAGGCCGACTTGGACCTTGGCAGAGAATTGTTTCAGGACCTTCCGAATTTGCTTTTCAAGATAAGGCCGGAATAGTTCAGGCTGAGTAATCGTCGTGCTAAACTCATGCCGTGTCGCCACGCGGCCGAGCGCTAAATTACTGGTCATCACGGCTTCTTCGGCGGGAATAGATACGGTGAGTTGCGGATAAACCGCGTGAACCGTGTCCAAATTATCGATGCGGCCATCCGCATAAGCGTCAAACCGGGCACGGAGGAGGGCGACTTGTTGATCGTAAAGTTCGACCAAACGGTCGACCGCGTCTTTGGGCAAAGTCTGCTGAGTATCTGTCATATAATATGCCTCATATTCGAATAAAATTCGCCGCGCATAACGATGTAAGCGGGTCTTGCCAAGTTTTTTATGACAGCAGCGTGTTTCTATCGTCATGAAGGCAGGATGATTTGGGACTATCAAGACACTCTGGTAGAGGCGTTATATGAATGATCAGTTGGAAAAAGACGCCCGGTTTTGGGACCGCACGGCGCGTAAATACGCGGGCGATACGATTGCGGACATGGGCGGTTATGAAAATACGCTCAGCGCCGTCGGCCATTATTTGAACGGTGATCAAGATGTCCTCGAAATTGGGTGCGGGACGGGTACGACGGCGATGAGGCTCGCGGGACAGGCTAGGCGTTATCTCGCAACGGACATCTCTCCAGAAATGATCGTAATCGCGCGCGAGAAGAATGAGGCCGCGCATATCCAAAATTTGACGTTCGATGTCGGGGAGCCTGTGACAGCGGATTGGCCAGACGATGCCAATGATGTCGTTCTGGCGTTTAATGTCCTGCACCTTGTACCGTCCGCCGCGCAGACTTTGGCCGCGGTTCAGCGCAGGCTGAAGCCAGGGGGATTATTCGTTTCTAAGACGCCGTGCTTGGCAATGATGAACCCCCTTATTCGCGCGATAATTCCCGTCATGCAGCTGTTCGGAAAAGCGCCATCAGTGACGTCGTTCACGCCAGACGCGCTTGAAGCGCTCATAGAGGCCGCAGGTTTTGAAATCATAGAGTGGGGCTGGCATGGGACAAAGGGCAAGGACACGCGCCCCTATTTCGTCGCGCGAAAACACTGACGCCTTTTACGGGTTGGCGGCGAAGTTCGGCATTGAAACAGGCCGCGCGCCCGCGTCGCGAATGGCTTCTTTGCCGCGTTCGGTCAGGTCGCTGACAAATTTGAACTGGTCTCGCATATCAAATGGATAGGCCTTGAGGCTGTAGCGTGTCGCAAATTCCGTTTCTTTCAACATGACAAGGACAGGGCGGCGATAGTCCAGATAGGCGCTTGTCAAAGCAACATCGACGAGTTCGCGGCGGACCTTTGCGGCATCGTGATCGGGGTCCAGATAGAATTCTGCTACGCACATTAATGTCTGCGAGCCTAAATTGGCGTTGGAAATATTATGCGACCAGATCGTGTCATGCGGCACGGTGATGATGTCGTCCGACGCGGTGCGCAGGCGGATAGCGCGCATGCCTAGGCTAATGACTTCGCCGTAATCGCCTTCGATTTCGACCCAATCGCCGGGCCCGTAGGGACGCTCGAAAATGGCCACGATGCCCGCGATCAAGCTGCTGACATAATCTTTAAAGGCAAAACCAATCGCGACACTGGCCGCGCCGGCAATGACGACAAAGTTCTGCAAGGTGATATTGAAGATCAACGGGATAATCCACAGCAGGGCCGTGATGATAATGATCATCCGCAAGATCGGTACGGCGCGCAGCAAGTAAAGCCGCAAGCGGCTCGGCACACGGTCAGCTAAAAAGGGAATCGTCTTCCGAATGACCCAGATCGCGCCGAGACTGAGCAGCAGAATAAAGGTGATTTGTACGAAGCTGATGTCCTGCAAATCATTCAGGAGATTTGCCGCCTTGTCGCGGACCATGTCGGGTTGAGATTGCATCAGAGACTATCCACTGGATAACCATTATTGTTCAGCGCATCGCGGATGGCTGGGTAAGCAGCGGGAAGGCAGGCATAAAACCCGTCCGTTTTATCGATCAGGCCTACCCGTTGTAATGACGCCAAAACATGCGTGTAGGACACAAGCGGTACGGTTTGCACAATTTGGTCTTGCGTCAACCCGCCGTGAATCAGGAGCGCATGCAGGACGAGCAGTGCATTCTGATCGCTCCGGCTTGGTAGGGTCGGGGAGCGAAGATCTGTGACCCAGACGGTTTCTTGATTCGAGTCGATCTCTGAGGGATCAGTATCCTCAGACGGGTCTTGCTCCACATGCAGGCTATCGCGCCATAAATGCCACGCCACCCAAGGAATGCCGAGGCTTCGTTTGGCGAGGTCGGTCATAAAGGCAGAGACTTCGGTCTCTCCTTCGCCATTGCCAAACACGTCTTGCCCTGTGGTGGATGATCGGAAACATAAATTTTTGCCATCGGCAGGGTCGAGCGCTAGCGTGCCAAGCCAACTTCGAAGACGCTGTTTGCCAAAAGCCTGAAACGTCATCGGTTGCGCAAAGATCAGGTCAATCTCACAGCTTTTACGCAAGAATTGCCATGCCCAACTATTGCAGCCGATGATGATACGCCGCTCCATAGTGGCGAGGCGGTCAAGCAGACAGCGAATGTCGTGAAGGCCATCGCGGCTACGTAAAAACCGCCGTTCCAACTTGGGAATGACGAGCGGCGAAGCCTCCGGGTCATCCAGAGCGTCAAGCTCGGTCAAGGTCCGGTCTATGGCGAAAACCTGTAGGCCATGTGCCTCGGCCCACTGCCCGAGTAAGTTTTCGCGATCACAGGGCGGTAGGACAAAGGTTCGAACCCTGTCCGTTGTCGGCGCTTGCGTCACCCAATTCGCCAGTGTTTCATTGAGCTCCGCCATCAGCGGAAAGTGGGCGGGTGGTTCGGCAATGCGAGACAGAAAACGATCAGGCGCAAGCCCAAGTTTTTCGGGGTCGATTCCGGCTTCTTTGCTAGGGGGGCGGAGTTTCTTTTTGATTTGACTCAGAACCGTGTCGAGCCCGCGGTTCACAGGCGAGCTTGGCCAATTATATTGCCCAAGAGGGCGAAAGGTAACGGGGTGAGTCATGTGAGCCCGTCTGGTAATTCGCTAAGCTTAAAATCTAGCTGCTCTATCCGGCGGAGAATTTCGGGCCATTCAACCTCAACAAACTTTTGCCTCTCGCTGGTCAGGAGTGACTTGCGCGCCCCTGGCGAGACTTCGGAACCAATCCCGCGCCGCTTGATCGTCAGGTCGTCTTTATCCAGTTCCTGAAACACTTTTGCGGCCGTCAGCGGGCTGACGTCGAATTCAACGGCAACTTGCCGGACGGACGGTAAAAGCTCACCTTCCAGATAGGTACTGTCGAGAATGCGCCCGACAATAATATCCGTGATCTGTCGATAGATCGGCTGATCTTCGTTCCAGATAGGGGCTTTAGCGGGCATTCGACCTCAAGGTGATAAAGCGAAGAACAAGCGGCCCTTTGCTGTGCAAACCATAGGCCGAAGAATTCTAGTTGACAAGTGCTCGAGGTGTGTGGTGTATTACCTATGCAGTACACCAAGGAAGCAAACATGCGCCCCTTACCGAAACGAAAATCTAAACGGCCTCATAATTCGGCTCCGCCAGTCGAGGCGAACGCGACAGTCGTCGGGCTCTCGCCTGCCGTGCTCTCCAACGGCATGGATACGACGATGAACGCTGCGATGGATGTGAGCGTTCAGGCCCGGCCTAACGGCCAGAAACGTTGGCTGATTGCGGGCGGCGCCGCACTTTTACTGATCGCGGCGGTGAGTGCCTACACAATGGTTGGGCTTGACCGGTCGGGAACTATTGCTGTGGAACGGGTGCTGACGGCGCCCGCTGTATTTGAACGTTTCAGCGAAACGATTCCTGTGAACGCCGTTCTAATCCCGGAAGATACGGTCTTTCTAGACACGGTTGAAGGCGGCCGGGTAACAGATATTCACGTTGAAGACGGCGCAGTTGTGACTGCGGGAACAGCGCTTGTGACCCTTAAGAATGCGGATTTGGAGTTACAGGTCATTGGCCGTGAAGCGCAATATACGCAGCAGCTCAGCAATCTGGCGCAATCGCAAATGGCGTTCGATCAAAGCCAGCTGCGTTATGACCGAGAGCTGATGGACGCGCAGTTGCAAATTGATTTGACCCAGGCGTCACTCACCCGCCGCCTTCCGATTGATCAAACAGGGGTCTCTCAGTCCGAAATTGATCGCCTGCAAGCGGAACTCAGTCATCAGATAGCGACATATGATCTGATTGACCGCGCCAAAACGCGCGACACAGCGAACGCCCAATCAAATCTGTCACAACTCCGCCAATCCGTTACACGCATGGCAGACAGTGTCGATATTATCCGTTCTTCTCTGGATCGCCTGACACTCCGCGCGCCCATTGATGGGCAAATTTCAGCCTTCACCCTACGTCCCGGACAGGTCATTGCGGCAGGCTCGCGCGTGGGACAGGTCGATGTCGCAGGGTCCTTTAAAGTGCGCGCGACGGTGAATGAGTTCTATCTCGACCGCTTGCGTCCGGGTCAAACAGCGACCGCGCAGATCGGCGGACAAACACACGCGCTGACTGTCAGTAAAATCTATCCGACGATCGCGAACCGTCAGTTTGAACTCGACCTATTGTTCGATGGAGCGCTACCGCAAAACTTACGCCGCGGCCAGAATGTGCGTGCGCGCATCTTTATGGGCGACGCCGAAGATACCCTCACTATTCCAACGGGGCCGCATGAAGCGGAAACGGGCGGGCACTGGGTTTTCGTTTTGCTTCCAGATGGCAATAGCGCCGTCCGCCGTGACATCGAAACCGGACGCCGAAGTTCAGACAGGATCGAAGTCCTCTCAGGCCTGACCGCTGACGAAACCATCATCACGTCCAGCTACGACGCTTATGGCGATCGTGACCGGATCAATTTGTCAAAATAACGTAACTTAACGATCTATCGCTGGGGCTTCCCAGCCGCATACCAAGGAGATCCTGATGATCAGACTGGACAATATCCGCAAAACATACGCCACGCGCGATATGGAAACTGTGGCTCTCAACGATGTTAGCCTCACCATTGAAAAAGGTGAATTTGTTGCTGTCATGGGGCCATCAGGATGCGGGAAATCGACTTTGATGAATGTACTCGGCATGATCGATACACCGACAGACGGATCCTATTTTTTCGATGGAATAGACATCGCGAAATATAAAGAGTCGCAGCTTGTGAAGATGCGGAAAAACAATCTTGGTTTCGTCTTTCAAAGCTTCAACTTGATCGACGACCTGACCGTCGAAGATAATATCGCGCTGCCATTACGATATCTGAAAATCCCGCGCGCGACACGGCAAAACCGCGTCCGCGAAGCGCTGGAACTTGTGGGACTGGAAAACCGGGCGCGGCATAAACCATCACAGCTCTCCGGCGGTCAGCAACAACGGGTCGCCGTCGCGCGCGCCGTGATTGCGGACCCAAAGCTTATTTTGGCGGATGAGCCGACCGGGAACCTTGATTCCCAAAACGGCAAAGACGTTATGGAATTACTCGGTCTCTTGAATGAGCAGGGCGCGACGATCCTGATGGTCACGCACTCTGAAACGGATGCGGCCAAAGCGGACCGGATCATCCGGATGCTCGATGGGCGGGTCCTCGATCATGGGTTGAGCGCCGGAAAAGAAGAGGTGGCGTAATGTTCGCTCACTTCTTTAAAAGCGCGCTGAAACACTATGTTCGCTCGCCGATCATTACGGGCGTCAACATTCTCGGCCTCGCTTTGGGCTTGGCCTGTTTCCTCGGCGCGTGGGCGATGTCGTCCTACTGGGGCCAAAGTGACCAGCATTTTGAAAAAGCCGACCGTATTTCAATCCTGACACAACAATTTCAGGCTGAAGGTCAAGCGGCGCGCGATAATCCGGTCTCGGCCAGTATTGCTGCGCGGTACCTACTGGAAGATATTCCAGAATTAGAAGCCGTCGCCCGGATGAGCGGCGGCGGCGATAGCTCTCTGTCCCATGATGGGCAAAGCGTCGCCGTTTACGGTGCCATTGCGGATGCGGCGCTGTTCGACATCTTCGATTTTGACGTTCTTTACGGGTCGCTTGACGGCGCCTTAGGCACACGCGAAACCGTTGTGTTAACGCGCGGTGCTTCAGAGCGCTTGTTTGGCGGCGCAGACCCAACCGGTAAATCCGTCGTGGTCAACGCTGGCGAAACGCACACAATTGTAGCTGTTATAAACTCGGTTCCACAACCCTCACACATGGGCGAAGAATCCAGCGCAATTCGTCAGTTCGAATATTTGCGCAAATGGCCCGAGCCTGAAGAAGGCGATAGCGAGTGGTGGCTGGGCGTATCAGCCTTGACCTATATGCTTGTCCCTGAGGAAAACCAAGCGGTGGTCGAAGCTAAACTCGACGCACAATTGGCAACCATGTCAGAACGGCGAATTCCCGAAGTACAGCGCAAGATGCTCATGCGTATCTGGTTTGACCGGATGTCACTCCCCGACTTGCAAACGAAACAACTGGACAATCGTATTTTCCAGAACCAATCGCCAATTTTCACGGTCACAGGCGTGTTGTTCGGCTTGGGTGTTGTGATCTTGCTCGTATCCTGCATCAATTACGCGAACCTCGCGACAGCGCAGGCAGCAGGCTACGCGAAAGAAGTGGGACTTCGCAAAGTCGTTGGGGCCGGACGCAAGAGTGTGATGCTACAATATTGGTTGGAAGCGTTGATTTTAACGCTCCTCGGTGGGTTGTTGGCGTTAATTTTATTGGCAGTTTTCGCCCCTATTCTCCAAGCACAGACCGGAATTGATCTCATCGCCGGGATGCGGCTTAACCCGCTCTTCCTTCCTGTCTTGCTGGGTCTCGTGCTGATCGTGAGTGTTCTGGCAAGCCTATATCCTGTCGTCATTCTCTCTCGTATTCGCCCTGTTGAGGCACTCCGTTCGGGTAAAATAAAGAGCGGTAATCGACTACTGACACAATTGCTCGTCGGCACACAATTCGCCGCGGCCAGTGCATTATTGATCCTTGTGATCGTTGTCGGACAGCAAAATAATTATATGCGTGAACTCGCTCTGAATCCCGATGAAGATCCGGTGGTCGTGCTTGTCGATGGGGCCTCAACGAATATCGGGACAGATGAACTTCGCACGGCGTTATTGCGCGAGCCATCGATAAAATCTGTCTCGGGGATCAACTATATCCCGTGGGGTGGGTATGTGAATTATACGGAAATGGTCAACTCACGCGACACCAATGCAATACCTGCCAGTGCCACTATCACGCGTGTCGATTACAATTTTATGGATACATTTCAGGGAACCCTTTTGGCGGGACGCGATTTCAATCCAGACATTGAAAGTTGGGGTGAACCTGCCTTTGATGAGGAGAATGTCGATCTTTCGACAATAGATCAGTCGATAATTATTGATTGGACCTATGCTCAAGCATTGGGCTTTGAGAGCCCAGAGGCAACAATTGGAAAGACGATCTACCTGAGTCCTAGAATTCGCGAATCAATGGACCGGGATCCTGCAATCACGATTGTTGGTGTCGTCGAAACGGTGCCGCTCGTCTACGGTATCGGTGATGTACGGTCTAATGTTTACGAGTTAGCCAATTATAGCGGCAACCTACCAGCCATCCGGATTGATAAGAGTAATGTTCAGGCTGGTATCACTGCGATTGAGCGTGTGGTGAAGGCCCGTAATCCTGATGCCGCCGTCGTAATCCGTTTCACGGATAGTGAGTTCGAACGCAATTTTCGGACGTATGACGGCATTAGTGCCGGGTTCACAGGTCTCTCGCTGATTGCGCTGACAATCTCCGCAATGGGCTTGTTTGCCATGGCCGTCTTTACAGCGATCCAGCGCCGACAGGAAATTGGAATTCGCAAGACTTTGGGGGCGAGCACGTGGGAAGTGACAAGCCTGCTCATACGCGACTTCTCCCGCCCTGTGCTGATCGCCAATATCATTGCTTGGCCGCTGGCTTGGTATGCGTCGAGCACCTATCTGAAAGGCTTTATGCAGCGAATGGATTTGACCGTCATGCCGTGGGTCATGGGCTTCGTCTTCACGCTCCTCATTGCGTGGATTGCGGTCGGCGGTCAGGCGTTTAGCGCTGCGCGCGTGAAACCAGCCGAGGTGTTAAAAAGTGAGTAGCGCGTCGTTGAAATCAGGGCTTTTAGCCCTGTGCGCGTCGGTCTGTCTCTCAGCGTGTGCGACGCCGCAAGGCTTCACATCCGGCGTGGTCATGGATTTGGCCCCCACATTTGTTCCCGAAAAATGGGAGGCGGGCGATAAGGTTGAAGTGGCGGCGGATCCTGTGAACTGGCTTTTGCAGTTGAACGATCCGGCTCTGAGCGCCCTTGTAATAGAGGCGCAGTCCGCCAGTCCAGATATGCAAAAACTCCGCGCCCGATTGGACCGCGCCGAGGCCCTGACCCGCCGGGCAAAATCTGGCTTGCGACCGTCCGTGAACGGTTCTGTAGGGGCCACACGGACAGATGCGGTCGAAGGGGCTGACAGGTCCAGTGCAGCGCTTAATGCGGGCTTAGATGTGTCTTGGGCGCCGGATCTCTGGGGCCGGACCGGCGCAGAGGTTGATGCAGCGGCATTTGATATGAGGGCAAGCCGTTTTGATTTGGAAGCCGGACAAAAGCTGCTGACAGCAAGCATCGCCGAAGCGTGGTTCGTCGCGATTGAAGCGCGGCTACTCTATGAAGTCTCGGAAACCAATTTGGCCGCTTTGGAACGTACATTAGGGTTCGTGACGGTTCAATATGACCGGGGCTTGCGTTCGGGCCAAGATATCGCCCTCATTCGTGCGGATGTCGCGAGTTCACGCGCGTTTGTTGAAAGAGCGCGCGGCTCATCCCGCGATGCGCTTCGCGCTCTGGAAGTTTTGGTGGGCCGTTATCCCGATACGGACCGCGATCTTCCGGCGGTTTTACCTAATGTACCCGGACTCGCTGTTGCTGGACAACCCGCGGAGCTACTGAATGCCCGACCTGATTTGAAAGCCGCCCGTGCCCGCGTGAACGCGGCGGCCTCGCGCGCCGGATCAGCGGAAGCCGCGCGGTTGCCGACCTTAACCTTAAGCGGCGTTATTGGCGGATCGTCGAACGGCTTGGGGTCTCTTTTGGATCCAGCGTCTTTGGCGACAACCTTGCTCGCTAATCTCGCGGCGCCGATTGTTGACGGCGGCGCGCGTCAGGCGGATATTGATATTGCGCAGGCGGATGTCGATACGGCGATGGCTGATTACAGAGCGCTCGCGCTGGATGCGTACGGTGATGTTGAACGCCAACTCGATGAAGATGCTGTGTTGCGCCTGCAGGAAACCGAACTCACGCAGGCGTTGTCGAATGCGCGGGACGCGTTGAAATTCACGCAATTTCGTTATGAGTCCGGCGAGAATGATTTGCTGAATGTTTTATCTGTTCAGCAACGGGTCAACTTTACCGAAGGCCAGCTGGTGTCCGTTCGCCGCGCACGGCTTGTACAATATATCGATTTGGCGTTGGCGACAGGGTATTAAGCCTGCCGTTTACGCCTGCTAGCCCACGGGCCCAGCTGCCAAATAGGCATCAATCAATGCTGTTCGTATGGCGGATTCTTCGCGAATGCGGGATGATTGGATGCTGTTGACGCGGCGTTGTACCGTGAGCACGTCCAGCAAAATCGCTTCGCCGAGATCAAAGCGAACTTGTTCCAACTCCAGCGCTTGCCCCGCGGCTTGGCTGGCGGCATCGAGTGCGATCAGCCGCGTGCGAAACACGTCCAAGCGGTCCAGTGACGAAATGACGTCCCGGTAAGCGTCGCGCAGCGCTTCGCTATAGGTGGCCAGCGCCGCATCCAACCGCGTTTGCGACTCGGCAATACGCGCCGCATCAAGGCCGTTATCATAGACCGTATCGCGGACAGCAGCGGACAGGCTGGCGACATAGGTGTCGATATCGAACAGATCGGCAATGCTTAACCCCCCGCCGACTGACCCGCTTAAAGTGATCCCAGGAAGCGTACTGGCTTTGGTTGCATCAAGACTGGCGGCCGCTGAGACCACTGCAAGGCGTTGGGCCTCGATATCATAGCGCGCTAATACGGCTCGGTCCGCGGTGGCGCGAATATTCGCTTTCTGCACAGCGATCGGCGGCAGCGTGTCTGATATGGGCAAGGTTTCAACGTCATAACGGCCAACGAGATCGGCTAAAGTCCGGCGGGATTCGCGTGCGCTGAGCTCTTGCGCAAACAGGCTTGCGCGGGAATTTTCATATTCGGCTTCGGCTAGCGCAAAATCGGAGCGCGCAATATCGCCAGCTTCGAAACGGGCGCGCGACACGCGCAATGTTTCGCCAAGGAATTCGAAGTTCTCTTGCGCCAAGGCAAGCTGGAGGTCGGTCTCAATCGCTTGGACGTAGGCCTGCGCTGTACGGGCAAGGACGGCGCGTTGCAGGCGGGCCAGTTCGGCTTGCCTCAGAAAGAGCAGCGCTTCGCTCCCGCGTATGTTGGCGCGAATTTCGCCAAATAGGTCCGGATCAAAGCTTAGGCTGGCCGTCGCTCTGGCACTATCAGAGACGTCAAAATCATTCAGCGCTGTAGACGCGCCAGTTGATCCCGATAGCCCCAAAGACGGACCGCGCCGCGCGCGGGCTTGGGCAAGCCGAAGGTCTGCGCCTTCAACCGAAATCCGCGCTTGCTCAATCGAATTATTCCCGGACAGGGCCGCTGCGAGATAATCTGCAAGCAAAGGGTCGGGCAGCAAGTCAGCAAAGGATTGCGCCGGACGGTCCGAGATAGCGCCAAGCGCTGAGGCCGGCACCGCTCCATTGATCGCGTCGATATCGCTGTCGGTCACTGTGACCGTTGTAGCGCAACCGATTAGCAACATCGCTGAGACTGATAAGGCGCTCTGTAACAATGTGCGTTTCATCATCCGACTACTCATGACGCAGCGCCTCCACAGGATTAAGGCGGCTCGCCCGGCGAGCCGGAAGAAAGCCGAACACGACGCCCGTGAATAAGGCTGACCCGAAGGCAAGCATGGCGGTTGGGGCGCTGTGCCGAATTTTAAGGACGGCTTCATTGCCGACATTACTCGACCGTTCTGCGAACTCCCCGGCGCCATACCCCAGCGCCAATCCGATCGCACCGCCAATGGCGCACAGCACGAGGGCCTCGACCAGAAACTGGAGCAAGATGTCAGAGCCGCGTGCGCCAACGCTCATGCGGAGCCCGATTTCTCGAGTCCGCTCAGCCACGCTGACAAGCATGATATTCATCACGCCGACCCCGCCGACAATCAGTGTGATAACGCCGATTGAGGCAAGCAAAATGGTGAACATCTGCTGTCCTTGCGCGCGCTGTTGTCGGTTGGCACTAAAGTTGAAAATTCGGAAATCCGGCGCATCTGCGGCAGAAAGATTGCGGGAGCGCCGCAGGATGGAATCGACTTCGGTTTCGATAAAGGTGAGCGATTCTGTCGTCTCGCCGACGACTTGTATATTGTCGACTTTGTTTTTAACCAGCCAGTCATCGCCGCTAATCCGCGCCCGCATGGTGGACCGGGGGATCATGATGAAGTCATTCTCATCGTTGCCGCGTGACCACTGCGCCTCATATTTGTCCAAAACACCGACGACTTCAAACGGGATGCGTTTGATCACGACTGTTGCGCCGATGGGGTAGCTTTTACCAAACAAGCGTTCTGCCGTACTGGATCCTAGGACCGCGACCGTCCGTGAAAATTCCAAATCCGCTGGAACAAGGCCGCGCCCGGATATTAACGACATATCATTCGCGGTGAGATAATCTTGGTCTGTTCCGCGAATATCCGTTTGCGAATCTGTACCGGGAACCACCACGGACTCACTGCTGCTAACTAAACCAGACACGGCTTCTGCGCCGCGAATATCCCGAATTTGGTCAACATCTGATTCTGTAAATCGTCGATACGGTTTCCGGTTGGACGCCCGGCCACGGGTCCAGTTAGGACTTAGAGAAATGGAGCGGGAATTGATGCCGCCCAAACTATCCATGATTTGATCTTTGGCACCATTCCCGATGACGAGCATCGCATAGACCGCGGCGACGCCAATGATGATGCCCAGCATCGTCAGGAGGCTCCGCATTTTGCGTTCCAGCAGCGAGTTCAGGGCGAGCTTGAGGAGCTTCATGCTGCGGCCTTTTCGTTGATGACATCTTCTACAATGCGTCCATCCCGCATGGTCACGATGCGGTCGGCATAATTTGCGACCTCGTGATCGTGGGTGATGAGCACAATGGTTAACCCCTCGCGCGACAAGCGGACAAGCAAAGCCATAATGCTATCGGATGTTTTACTATCCAGCGCGCCTGTCGGCTCATCGGCCAACAAAAGTTTGGGCTTGCCGACCAGTGCGCGCGCAATGGCGACGCGTTGTTGTTGTCCGCCGGAAAGCTGCGTCGGCTTATTGAGCATTCGGTCACCCAAGCCAACGTCTTCTAAGGCGGCTTGGGCCGCGTCTTTGGCATTGGGTTCGGAGGGCCGGCGATAGGTAAGCGGGAGCGTGACATTGCCCAGCGCTGTTTGGCGCGGGAGCAGTTGAAAGCTCTGAAAGACAAAGCCCAGTGTTTCGTTGCGAAAGCGGGCGAGGCGGCGAAGACCGAGTTTGACAATATTTTGTCCGTTGATCTCGACTTCGCCTGTGTCGGGTTTATCCAATCCACCCAGCATATTCATCAGAGTTGATTTACCGGAGCCGGAGGACCCGATCACAGCCAAAAACTGTCCTTCAGGAACGGTCAGATCAACGCCGTCGAGCGCATGAATTTCTTGCCCGCCTAAGAGGTAAGTTTTACGCAAATTGCGCGTAACAATCATCGGCCGCGGCCCCCAGGACGTCCTCCACCGGGGCGGCCCCCGCGCCCCTGCGCGCCGTCGCCAATTCCCATAACGATTTGATCTTGGTCGGATAGGCCTTCGACGACTTCAACAAATGATCCGTCTGATAGGCCGAGCTTGACCGTGCGCTTGCTCATTTTGCCGTCGGGCGTTGCGACCCATAGCTCGACAGGCCGAATGCTTCGTTCCAATCCAACTTGCGCCGTATAGGCTTGCCGCTCTGTTGCGTTTAGGAAGGTTTTGAGCTGACTGTCGATCAGCTCATTCATCGCGATACGCATGGGTGTGTGCATGAAGGATCGTGTCGGATCATTGATCGCATCGCGCATCCGCTGGGACGCAGGTTCGATTTGACTGCGAAACGTGTCGACGCGGCTCTGATCCAACCCAATTGTCGTTAAGCGTGCATAGGTCGGGGATAGTAGGCTCGGTTTTTCCTGTGCGTCGTCGCTCCGTTGTTCGAACTGCGCCAAATCGCGCGGAGAGGGGCGATAACGCTCAACACTGACGGGAAGGCGGCGGGAGTTGCTTTTAATTTCCGTGATAATTTGCAGGTTCGCCGTCATGCCGGGCATCAGGCGGTTGGACGGGTTCTCTGCGCCAATGACCGCGATGTATGAGACGATATTGTTCGTCTCTTGGCTTTTAAAGCGCAATTGTTCGACCACGCCTTCGACCGGATCATCGGGATAGGCGTCAACTGTAAACCGCGCCGTATCGCCCGCTTCCAATCCGGCGACATCGGATTCAATGATAACGGCTTCGACTTGAATTTGTGACAGGTCAGCGGCGATGGTAAAAAGTTCAGGTGCGGAAAAACTCGCTTGAACGGTCTGGCCGGGATCGACCTTGCGGTTGATCACCACGCCGTCGATGGGCGAGGTGATGGTTGTGCGGTCCTGATCGGCGCGGGCTTCTTCCAATTGAGCGCGTTGTTGGCGCAGGCTGGCTTCGGATGAAACAACGCGGGCCTTCGCCAGTTTCAGGTTGGCCATGGACACACCGACATCGCGCTGTGCGCTTTCAAGCTGGGCCTGACTAATGGCTTGCTGTTCAAACAGGCCCTCGCGGCGGGTCAGTTGAAGTTGCGCATTGTCCAAATTAACTTGCGCACTTTCGACGGAGGCTTTTTGCACGTCAATATCGGCTCGGGCAGAATCAATCCGGCTCAGAATTTGCTGTACGCGGCTATCAAAAGACGTGGGGTCAATCCGGGCCAGTACATCGCCCGCTTTTACAGGAGAGTTGAAATCAACCAAAACGTCGATGACGCGGCCAGAGACTTCGGACCCAACCATAACCTCTTCGCGCGGAACAATCTTGCCAGTGGCTCCGACAACGCGGGTGATATCGCCAACAGTGGGCGAGACGGTTTGCAATGACCGGACGGCTTCGGATGTTTCTGTCTCGCCGCCGCTGCACGCAGCCAGGGCCATCACGCCCAATAAGGCGACGCATTTGACAGAGCGGTAAATCGTGGCCTGCTGGCCCTTTAAAAAGATCATGTGCGTGTAAGCCCCCAAGGCGCGCATTCATATAGTGAGACCTCACATCCCTTCGCGGTTCCTATCCGTCAAGTTAATAGACCGAAGGTTTTGAAGGGCCTTGGATCTTGGCGAATAATGCATCACAAAAGAAACCTTATAACAGGCCTTAATATTCTTTCCTTACGGCTTACACGCGCAGGTGGATTGGGGTTATGGCAAGGCCCGCGCAACGTCGTGCCGATAATGGCGCGCGGCCAAAAGATAGAAAACCACGCTCAACACGTTCAAGGCCAGAAGCCACATCAGAGCTTGCGAAATGGACCGGACGCCATGTTCCGCTGCAAATGCATCGGATAGTATTCCAACCAGAACCGGGCCGAGTCCGATGCCGAGTAATGTCAGGCACAATAACATCACCGCTGAGGCCATTGACCGCATCCGCGGCGGCACAAGCTCTTGCATTGCGGCGTAGGAAATTGACGCATAAATCAACCCAAAGAAACTGGGGACGGCATAAAGTGCGTAAGCCATTGCCTTGGTTTCTACGTTTAGGAATGCGATTGTAAATGGCAGGGCGATCAATCCGGTCACGGCGATAATCCACGGACGCCAGCGCATGTCGCGTTCCGAGAGCTTGTCGCAGAGCCGCCCGACGGCGACGGCCCCGACGCCGCCGATCCCGCCGACAATCAAGCCAAGGGCGATGCCGAGTTCTCCAAGAGCGACGCCGTGAACGCGAATAAAGTAGAGCGGAACGCCGGAGAGAAACGCATTGGCCGAAATACACACTAAAACGCCGCCCATCAGCATATAGACCATCGCTTTTTGCGAGAGAAAGAATCGTAACGTTTGCCGCAATGACGGCGCGACGCCGCTATCAATGACAGCATCGGCTTCGCCGCGTTTGGGCTCTTTGACGGTGAGCATCAGGACAAGCGCCAGTAAGAGGCCCGGAACGCCGGCGACAAAGAACCCAACACGCCATCCATAGCGTTCTGCAATCAATCCGCCGAGCGCGAAGCCGACGAGGATTCCGAGGCTAATCCCTGTGGTATAAATGCCGAGTGCAAAGGCGCGCTGTTTGGCGGGAAAACGGTCCGAGATCATCGAGGTCGCAGGCGGCGTTCCGCCCGCTTCGCCGATGCCTACGCCCATGCGGGCCAGTGCAAGTTGCCAGAAGTTTTGCGAAAACCCGCTGAGCGCGGTCATGCCAGACCAGATCGTGAGGGCCAGCGCGATAATATTGCGGCGGTTACCACGGTCGGCCCACGCCGCAAAAGGAATGCCGAGCGTCGCGTAAAAGGCTGCAAACAAAAAGCCCGTCAACATGCCGAGTTGCGTGTCGGACAAGCCGAATTCCAGCTTGATCGGTTCTTGTAAGATCACCATGACCTGCCGGTCCACATGGTTGAATGCGTAAACGAGCGTCAAAATCAGTAGCAGATACCAGCGGTTGTCAGAACGTTTCATGGCGTGGCCTCTGATGGGTTTTGTATCTGCGCAGCGATGGCGCGAATGGCTGCGGCCACCTGATCCGGCGCTTCGGATTGCGGCATGTGCCCCACGTCATCGAGGCGGATGATGGCTGCGTGCGCGATGTTGGCCGCGAACACGTCTGCTTGCGCGATAGGAAGAACGACATCCTGCACGCCCCACAAAATTGTTGTTGGCACTGCGATTTTTGCCATATCGTCGGCGGGCTCGGGCAGGGTGAATTGCGCGGCTCGCGCAACAAAAGCGTCGGCGTTTCCAGGTATGCGCATGAGGTCACGAAATTGCGCGGCGCTCTCATCTGTCACGCGGGCCGGATTGGCATGCATGGCGGATAGCGCCATTTTCACGCCTGCTTCAGGGGCGTGGTTTAAATAGGCTTTCATCATAGCGGGGACAGGCAAGGGTTCATCGCCAACGCCATTGTGCGGAACGCCGCCGGGGGCGAGGAGGACCAGTCCACCGACCGTGTTCGGTTCTGCCGCCGCGAACCGCCATGCGGCCAGCCCGCCAAGCGAATTGCCCACCAAAATTGGCGCGTCCGCATCGACCGCCTCAATAAAGTCGCCAACAAATGTCACGAGCGCCGCGTTCGAATAATCATTCTCGGCATTCCCGCCTGACAGCCCATGACCAGGGAGGTCCGGCCGCAAAACTCGGAACTCATCATCCAGATCATCGGCGAGCGCGTCCCACGTGTGCAGCGAGTCCGTAAAGCCATGCAGTAAAATGATCGTCGGCGCTGTATCCGGTCCGGTGCTGCGATACCGAATTTGCGAGCTGTTTAACTCAACCATCTGATCTGACAGCCCAAAATAAGGGCTGGCAGCGGGTATAAAGGCCGGATTGGGATCTTCGGAACAGGCGCTTAGACCGAGGAATAAGCCTGCAAGGATTGTTCGGCGTATGATCGTCATATGCGCGCGTCCAAAAACCCTTTGATCGCATTAAGAGCGGCGGGTTCGGTTAGGGTCGGCGCGTGACCGCGATTGGGCACAGTCACGAGGCGCGCATCGGGGCGTTCAGTGACCATGCGCTTAGCGGTCTCTGCCGATAAAATATCGGAGGTTTCGCCGCGAATAATGAGCATAGGAAGGTCCGCCGGGGCTTTATAAAGCGGCCACAAGTTGGGCGGCACCGCCGAGCTATCTTGGTTTTTAAGACTGTCGGCGATGGCGGGATCATAACGAAACTGGATTGTTCCGTCGGCGGTTTCTTCGCAGACATTATCGGCGAACGCGCGCCACTCCGTATCCGTGAAGTCAGGGAAAACATCCGGTCCCTGCGCTTTGATGGCCGTGATGGCGTCTCTCCAGCTTGCGAAGGTCATCGCTTGCCCGACATATTGTCCGAGCCGGGCTAACCCAACCGGGTCCACTTCCGGGCCAATATCGTTGATGACGGCGGCTTTGAAGAGGCCATCGCGCATATTGGCGAGCATGAAGGTCATGATTCCGCCCATTGATGTGCTGAGCGAGATAACCTGTTTTAATTTCAACCCATCCAGCAAGTTTAGCATGTCGCCGCAATAGAGGTCTGGGCGGTAGTGGGCCGGGTCCGGATCATAGGCCGAGCGCCCGCGTCCGCGTTGATCAACACTAATTGCGGGCCAATCCGGCAGGTGGGTCAACAAATCGTGGAAGTCGGCGGAGTTACGAGTCAGGCCATGCATGCAGAGCAGCGGCGTCCGGCTGTCGTCTCCGTCATAAATGCGCGCGTAGAGCTCTAGCCCATCAGTGGATTGATAAGTATGGTCGCGAAAGGTTCTAGTCATATTGCAGCTCCCGATATGTGTCCCGCAAGTCTCGTTTCAGCACCTTGCCGTTCGGGTTGCGAGGGATTTCTGCAATCAGCTTGATGTCCGCAACGCGCTGCTGCCGACCGAGTTGGGCGTTGACCCAATGTTTCAGCTCATCGAGGTCGATGTCAGGGTCATGCGCTGCGATGAGTGCGAGCGGCGTTTCTCCCCACTTGTGACTTTTTGCGCCGATGACGGCGACGTCAGACACGCTGTCATGCGTTGCGATAACAGCTTCAATATCCTGCGGGTAAATGTTTTGCCCGCCAGACAGGATCATGTCCTTCTTACGGTCAACCACATAAAGATATCCGTCTGTATCTAGCTTTCCAATGTCGCCCGTTCGCAACCAATGTTGTCCGCTGGCATCGATATAACGCGCGTCCTCGGTGGCGTCATTTCGGTTGAGGTAACCGGGCATAAGAAAGCGCGACGTCATGACAATCTCGCCGCTTTGCCCCGTCTGGCAGGGACGGTCATCATCGTCTAAAATCATGAGGTCAGATCCGGGCAGCGGGAGACCGCATGACGCCATGCGGCCCGCGGCATCTTCCGGGTCAAGCGTGGTAATCACGCCTTCGGTGAGGCCATATAGCTCGGTGATGCCGCAACCGAATAGACCGAACAGGCGTTCGCGCAGGTCTGGCCGCAGCGGCGAACCTGCGCTCATCAAATTGCGCACATGGGCGGTGTCGATGTCCGTGCTCGCATCGGCGAGGCGCTCATACAGAATGGGCACCATGGCGAAATGGGTCACGTGATGGTCGCGAATATCCGCCCACACCTGATCAGTGTCAAACTTTGAGGCAATGATCAGACACCCGCCGGGCAACAAGGTCGACAACATTCCGACCCATGTGATGTTGCTGTAAAGACCAATGGTCGCCATGAAACGTGACTGCCCATCATAGCGCAGCGCGAGCCCCATATCATATGCATAGTCGAGCCGGCCTTGCTGCGTATGAATAATCCCTTTGGGCTGTCCTGTCGTGCCAGATGAGTAGATAATGTTGAGAATGTCTTCGGGCTTAATCGCCGCCGTCGGCTCTATGTCTGCCTGAGCGTTCCGCCAATCCGTATAATCATCCCAGCCCTCGGCGACGCCGTCGCAGAGACGGAGCCGCGGCGCGGCATCGCCAAGCGCCGCTAAAATCGCGCTCATACGCGCGGCGTAAGGCGCGCTGACGAAGATGGCCTGTGCACCGCAATCTCGTATCATGGCCGCAATTGCGGTATCGCCGACGGAGAGGTTTAACGGGGCTGAGGCGACACCAGCTTTGACCAAACCAAACAAGACTTCCGCCATCGCGCCGCCATTATCCATGAAGACAATGGCGCGTTCTCCGGGGCTAATATTAGCTGCGGCTAGTCCGTTCGCGATGCAGTTCAGGCGGGCATTGAAATCACGCCAACTCAGAGTTTTTCCATCGGCGACTAAGGCAGGTTTTTGACCGCGCCATTTGGCGTGCAGACGGAAGTAATCCGGCAAGAGCGGCGTTGTCGGACGGATCGTCATAAGGAAACATCCATCATCATGTACCGCGATGCACGGGAACGTTTGACGCCATTGAGAGGCCGCTTCATAAGCCCCATGTCATGCGCGGATTGGCTGCGATGGGCATCAAGGGAATGAGAACTGTGCCCGAAACAGGAATCCGAAAACGGCGCATACTGGACGCGGCAGAGCTGCTTTTTGCCGAGCATGGCTATGACGGTGTAACGTTGCGAAAAATAGCGGCGGATGCGGATGTGGATGTGGCGCTGACTAATTATCATTTCGGTAGCAAGGACGGTTTGTTTCGCGCTGTGTTCGAGCGCCGCGCCGTTGTGTTGAACCAAGCGCGACTGGACGCGCTGGACGCTTGTTTGAAGGCGGCTGCGCCCTATGCGCCGACTTTGGAAGACGTTATTGAGGCCTATTTGCGGCCGCTGGGCGATATTCAAAGCTCGGCCGATGATGGATGGCGGCATTATTTGTCTCTTGTTGCGTGGGTCAATAGCTCGACCGAATGGGGGAATGAGCTGATGACCGCCTATTTTAATCCCTATGTGCAGCGCTTTATCGAGGCGCTGCGGAGCGCGCTTCCAGAGGCCGATGAAAAGGCGCTGCATTGGGGGTATCAATTCATGTCGGGGGCGTTGACGCTGACCTTTGCCGACACGCGGCGCATGGACCGCTTGTCGGACGGGGCGGCATCGTCGGGTGATGCCGTGACGGGTTACGCGCATATGATCCCGTTTATTGCCGCCGGATTTGAGCGCATTTGCGGCCCAAAATCCGGCGAAGATAAACCGCTGGATCAATAGTTGAAGCCCAGTGTCGCGGTAAAGGTTCGCGGCGCGCGGTAGAAAGCGGAATAAGCACCGTCAATACCCAGTTGTGACGGCGTCACGAAGTTATAGGCGGCAACGCGTGCGCGTTCATCCGTCAGGTTCCGGCCAAAGATACCAAATTCCCACCGTCCGCTTTCGGACACGAAATTCGCGCCGAGATCAAAGGTGGTGTAACCGTCTGGATCAAGCGCAGGACCGCCTTGTGGAAAGACCGCGCTCGTGCCAGCGGCAAAGCCGGGGTTGGCCACGTTGAACAGATTATACTCGCTGCGATAATTGGCAGAGCCCGTCAGGGTCAAGTCGCCCGAATTTCCAATATTGTTCGTCCAAGCAAAGCCAAAGCGGCTGGTAAATTCCGGTGTGTTTTGCGTGACAAACCCGCTCGCAATATTCACGCCGCCAGAAAGAATTTCCTCAATCTCGGCGTCGATGTAGCCAACCATAGAGGAGAGCGTGAAACTGTCAGACAGGCGGAGCGCGCCTTCAAACTCAATCCCTTTATATTTGGAATTACCCGCATTGAAGACGGAAGAGACGAATGTGTCATTGACGCCGTCATTGTCGGAATCGACGCCTTCTTGCACTGTGATTTGCTGATCCGTGTAGTCCGCCATGAACCCAGCGAGGCTGTAGGTCAGGCGGTTGTCGAGTAGGCTGCCTTTGAAACCGATTTCATAGCTATCGACAGTTTCCGGCGCAAAACCTTCGCGCGTGACACCCGTCGGGTCGAGGTCGGCACGGGCGCGCGGGTCAAAGCCGCCCGCTTTGAAACCTTGCGAGTAAGAGGCGTAGACATTCGTGTCCGGCGTAAGCTTATAGGACAGTGCCACGCGCGGCGTGAACTCGTCATCTTTGCGCTCAAGTCCTGTATAGCCTGTCTGCGTTGCGAGGAAAATTGACGTTGTATTCGACGCGTCGAATGAGCCAGATCCCTGACCGAGCCACAGTTCGCGGGTTACGTCGGCTACGGTCTTATCGCTGGTGTAGCGAGCGCCCAATGAGACATCGAAGCGATCCGTCACCGCGTAGGTGAGGTCCGCATAGGCCGAGATGTTTTCTTTCGTTTGATCGCCCGCTTGATAGATGCTGACGCCCAATCCGCCGAGGATAACGTCGAACGCCCCAGACGCTTCCCCGTCGAGATAGTAGAGACCCGCGACACCGGATAGACGGTCAGAGTTAAATAAAACCTGCAGCTCTTGGCTGAATTGACTGTCGTTATAGAAGGCTGGAACGTCGAAATCGGCTTGCGGCAGCGCGTCAAAATCAATCGGCGTAATCGTGTCGCCTTCGCGGTAAGCCGTGATAGATTTCACCGTCACCGCATCGTTCACATCCCATGACGCCGTAAAAGACACGCCCTTGGTCTCAACAGAGTTATTGTCGCCAACGCCTGCGCGCGTATCATATTCATTGTCTGTGACAGCCAGAAGGCCGTTCGCGCTGGGGAGGAGGCGGTGGCCGTGTTTGGCGTTACTGTCGTCTTGCGTCATGTCAGCGGACAGGCGGAAATCAAGCGTATCCGTTGGCATCCAGCGCGCGCTTAAGCGACCCGCAACAACGTCCTTATTATAGTGATCCGCGCCCGTGTTCAGATTGTCGCCAAATCCGTTGCGCTGATAATTGGCAATCGCCCCGCCAATGGCGAATGTGTCGCCGAGGGGGATGGAGCCGGATAAAGTCTGATCCAGTTGGCCATAAGAGCCAACATTGATGCGCGCGCTGAGGCTTGGGTCTTCAAGGTCCAGACCTTTGGTCACATATTTGATCGCGCCGCCAATCGTGTTGCGGCCATAAAGCGTGCCTTGCGGGCCGCGAAGAACTTCGATCCGGTCAACATCGAATATATCCAGCACGGAGCCCTGCGGACGCGCGACATAAATGTCATCGACATAAATTCCGACGCCGGGTTCAAAGCCCCACAGTGGGTCTTGCTGGCCGACGCCGCGAATGAATGCAACCAAAGTCGAATTTGATCCGCGCGCGACTTCAACGGTGGCGTTGGGCGTGAATTTTTGAATGTCTGTAATGTCGATCGCGCCGGTTTGAGTCAGCATGTCGCCTGACACAGCCGTGACAGAAATCGGCACATCTTGAATATTTTGGGCGCGGCGCTGAGCGGTCACGATAATCTCGTCATCCATTTGTGCAAAAGCCGTTGGCGCAGTGCCCGCCGCCATAAGCGCAACCAGTGATGCGCGTAGGAGTAGTGTTTTGGTCATTGTCTAAATCCCCGAAGACAGCGCGTTGTATTCTTCAACGCTTGTTGAATTTCAACAACTGTTGAGTAAAATTCATAAGATTGTCAAGTTACCAATATCCTTCGCCCGAATTGGGGCATTTTTAGTTTCAATAATGGACGTGTCAGGAAGGCGTAAGCCGCGAGCAGTTTAACCAACAAATGGGTAGAGGATCAGTGTGCAAGTCAGTCCCGTGAATGCGATCAAAGTTGTCGATACCGTCCACGTCGCCAGCGTCTCTTTTTCGGATATCCCGAACAGGCGGCTCACCAGCCAGAAGCCGGAATCATTGACGTAAGATAGCCCGCTCGCGCCCGCCGCAATCGCAATGGTGATTAGGGCCAGCTGCGGATCAGATAAACTCATTGTTGCGAGGATCGGCGCGATCAGGCCCGCCGCCGTGATCATGGCTACCGTTGCGCTGCCTTGTGCGGCGCGGATAATCAGTGCCAAGACAAACGCCATAAGGATCGGCGTGAGTCCGATGGACAGTACGCCATTGGCAATTTGCTCACCCGCACCTGTATCGACAAGAACCTGTTTAAACGCGCCGCCAGCGCCCGTGACCAAAATAACAACGCCTGTTGGTTCAAAAGCACGCGACATAGCGGTTTGGATGGTTGAGCTTTCCACCCCAGCACGCCTTGCACATATCCAACAGGCCCCGCTCGCAATTAATAAGGCTGAGAACGGGTGCCCGATGAGGGTGAAGACGTCTTGGATAATACCCTGCGGCACAAAGAGTTTGGAGAGTGTTCCGGCAACAATCAGGATCAATGGCAGCAAAATCAAACCGAGCGCCGTTTGAAAAGACATCGGATTGGCGACGGGATCGGACGTGTCGCCTTTGAGGAAATCCGATAGTTTAAGGTCGCCAACAGGCAGTGCGTTCCGCTTGCTAAGCAAACCCGTCAGAACCGGACCCGCAACAGCCATACAGATGAGGCCAGTGAGACTCCCGAACAACAAGACCCAGCCTAAATTTGCGCCGATCAATTCTGCAATCGCAATCGGACCGGGCGTTGGGGGAATGAAAGCATGCCCAACGGCAAGGCCAGCGCAGAGCGGCAGGCCGAAATAGAGCGCGACCTTCCCGCTTTTCTTGGCCAGTCCGGCGGTAAACGGCATCAGAATGATTAAAGCGACGTCAAAGAAGACGGGCGTGGCCGCGATAAGCCCCAAAAAACCCATCGCCCATTTTTGCCGCTTCGGACTCCCAAGCTTGGCCGTCCCATTGGCGAGTGTTTGGATGCCGCCAGAGGCCTCCAAGATAATTCCAAAGAGCGCGCCCAAACCAATGACGGGCGCAATGAATCCTAGAACGCCGCCCATGCCCTTTGTCACAGTGTTGAGCGCGCCGTCCGGCGACATGCCGGCGGCAACAGCAGAGAGAATAGCGACGAGTAAGAGCGCGGCGAACGCATTCATCTTGGCGCGCAAGATCAGGATAAGGAGAGCCGCAATTCCAGCGACTGTGGCAAGAACGGGCTGATAGGTGGTGATGAAATCCATCGGGGGTCCTTAAGAGGGCAAAGCCGCTTTCAGTTGGTCTGTCATTTGCGACACCAACTGGTCAGGGGGCGCGCTAGCGTCAAATTCATAGACGCCATGAGGCATAGACAAGGCAGCATACTGGCTCGGCAAAAGCGCCGCCGGCATGAAGTGATCCCGTGCGGCGAGACGATCACTCATATTGACGTCATCTGTTTTGAGGTGGGCGTAGAGCGTCGTTCGATTGACCGCGTTCAAATGGCCTTGGACAAAGGGCGTTAGCGCAGAGCAAGCAAGAACAAGCACGGGCGATCTGTCTGTATTCACAGCCTGCCCAATCGCCTCAACCCAAGCGGCACGATCCTGATCTGTCAGGGCTTCGCCCGAGGCCATTTTTTGAATATTTTGCTGAGGGTGAAAATCATCACCCTCCAAGAACGGCCAGCCATTCTGCTCCGCGAGCGCCTGCCCAATTGTTGATTTCCCGCACCCTGAAACGCCCATAATGACGATGAGAGCACGGGCGGGAAGCGCCATGCTTAAAAGCGCATGGCCTTAATGGTATCATAGCTGGTCTGTATGGACTGGCGATAAGGCTGCGGCGGGTTGTCATGCTCTGCGATGAAATATTCCATGCCGGAGACAGAGTTTTGCGCAAAATAGGACTCGAACGGAAGTGTGCCTTCACCGACATTGACCATGAGGTCACGGATCGTCGTCGGGAAATCAAGGCTCGTGCTATAAGCCGCCGGATCACCGGACATGTCTTTGATGTGGCAGAGTTTGAAGCGGCCCGGATGAGCTTTGAACAGGGCGGAAACATCAACGCCTGCAAGTGCGGCCCAGAAAAAATCCAATTCGAAGGAGACACGGTCAGGGTCAGTTTCAGACAGTAAAATGTCGAGGCCATTCGTTCCATTACCAAGATCAAAGAACTCGAAATGATGGTTGTGATAGGCAACGCTGACGCCGGATTGCCCTAAAATAGCAGAGGCCGTATTTAACATGTCCGCGTGGCGTTTGTAATCATCCGCACTGCGTTGGTCGTCACCGACCCATGGTAAAATAACGTACTGACAACCCAGTGTCGCGGCGACATCCGCCAATTGTGACGGGGTTTCCGACAGGCTGTTATAATCGACATGGGTCGCGGGCGCGGGCAAGCCAGCATCATCGAGAATTCTGCGAAGTTCAGATGGGTCCCGGTCCGCAAAGTTCCGGCCATTCAATTCGACGAAATCATACCCAACGTCTTTGATCATTTGGAATGTGCCAACGAAGTCCACCGCTAAAGCTTCCCGCAATGTGTAGGTTTGCAGGCCGATTTTACTGATTTTGCGACTGCCGACGGCGGTGCCCTCAGCAGGTTTGCAGGCTGCTGCTAGAAAGGCGGCGCTACTCACTGCAAGAAAGTTGCGGCGGTTTAATGGAAGTAATCGTGTCATCGGTTCAGCCCTTATAGAACGAACAGGGAATGAATGCTTGGCGTGAAGAGAGCGTTCTAAAGAACGCCCTCTTTCATTAATTCCGCTGCATGATTGGCCGCGCGAGCCGAGAACGCCATATAGGACAGGGACGGGTTCTGGCAGCCACCAGACGCCATGAACGAGCCGTCCGTGACGAACAGGTTCGGGACATCCCAGCTTTGGTTAAACGCGTTTAGTACAGACGTGTTAGAATCCCGGCCCATGCGGACCGTTCCCATTTCGTGAATACCGACACCCGGCATCGCCACTTCGACGTCTTCGGCATCGGGCGTTTGAATGTTGGTGCCGCCAGCGGCTTCCAGCATGGCGCGTGTATCAAGAATGGCTTGCCGCGCCATCTTACGCTCATTCTCGCCCCATTGGACGTCAATGATCGGAATAGGGAAGCCCCATTTATCGGTTTTTGTTGGATGAAGGCGGACATGATTGTCTGAATTGGGAAGGACTTCGCCAAAACCGACCATACCCAGTGTCCAAGACCCGGGCGACCGGATTTCTTCTTTGAGGTCTGTGCCAACGCCTTGGCCATAAATCTGAGACTGCCAGCCTTCGCGTGAACTCCACGCTTGAAAGCCATAACCTCGGACAAAGTCTTCGCCCTCTTCCGTATGGTTACGGAAGCGCGGAATGTAGATCCCGTTGGGACGACGCCCAAATGTGTGTTTATCCAGATGACCCGGCATTGTGGCCGACCCGCGCGCGCTGGAATGGTGATCCATCACGTTGCGGCCAACTTGACCAGAGCTATTGGCCAGGCCGTTCGGGTTATCTGCATTGGCAGAATTGAGTAAAATCATGCTGGTCGGAATCGTTCCTGCGTTGAGGAATACGACGCGGGCCGTCATGACTTTAGTTTCATTGGTTTTGACATTGACCGTTTCGACACCTGTCGCCCGGCCCGTGGCCGGATCAACAACAACCTTATGAACGGCTGTGTCGGGGATGAGTGTCATATTGCCCGTGCGGCGTGCTGCTGGCAGGGTCGCAGATACAGAGCTGAAATAAGCCCCATAGCTACAGCCGCGGAAACAGCGGTCGCGGGCTTGGCATTTGCCGCGGCCGAGATCCAGCTGTTCTTGTGTCGGCTCGGTCAGGTTCGCCACGCGGCCTGGAATGATGCGCCGTCCGGGGAAAGCGGCCTCAACCTTGTCGCGGAAATCTTCTTCAACACAAGTCAGATCATGCGGCGGTTGGAACATGTTGCCATCTGGCAGAATGTCTAGACCCTCGGATGACCCGGAAATGCCAGCGAATTTTTCGACATAATCATACCAGGGGGCCATCTCGTCATATCTGACGGGCCAGTCGACGCCGTGTCCGTCGGCCTTATTGGCTCCGAAATCTGTTTCGGACATGCGGTAACTCTGCCGTGCCCACATGATAGAGCGGCCGCCTTCATGGTAACCCCGCCGCCATGTAAATGGCTTACCCTCGGGAGTTTCGAACGGATGTTCCGTATCCTTGACCCAAAACTGCTTGGTGTAACTGTGGAACGCGTAGACATGACGCTGGACCGGATAATCTTCTTTGTCCTGCTCTGTCTGGCGGTTGAGATATTCTTCCTGCCACGGGTCAACAAAGTCCGTATAATCGACTTCCGGCTCAATCTTACGGCCGCGTTCGATCACGCCGACTTTAAACCCTTTTTCCGCCATTTCTTTGGCAACCCAGCCGCCGGACATGCCGGAGCCAACGACGATCACATCAAAATCAGCCATGTTCTAGACCGCCCATGTTTTAGGATATTCAGAGAGTGGCGCGCAGCCGATCCATTCACCGGGGACAGGCTCATAGGCGAGTTCCTCGGACGCCCCAGCTTCGGACTTATAATAGGCTTGTAAGATTGTGCTCTTGGCGTCCCGGTAAAATTGATTGGTGATGCTGCCGTCATAAACGCTGGCATCAAAGGGCTTGAGAATAGCCAGACGCTGCGAGTCGTTCATCGCAGCGAAATCCTGTTCAACTGACGTCGTGAGTGCCGTGCCTAGTGCCGCGATACCTTCGCGCCAATATTTCCGGTAAGAGGCATCGCCCCAGACGGAGGCCAAGTCCTGCAAGACGTCCGGAACGCCGGCCTCGACGGCACCTGCGGTGTCGGTCTTAGGCATGATTGTCTGCGCGAGAGCTGACAAAAACGCCATTTCGGAAGCGCTGAAGAATTCAGTCGGAGACGCGAAATCCATGCTGGTTCCGGTATCCGACGCGGTAACCCGCTCTGGCGGTCCGCACGCTGCGAGCGCTCCTGCGGCGGAGATCGCAAGCAGCGCCGTAATCGCGCCGCGGCGGTTCATCATAAGGTTTGTCATGGCTTAGACTTCCTCAGCGATAGGATCAGCCGATTGCTTGATGCGCCCACGAAGCAGGTAGAGCGCGAGGAAACAGACGATCAGGATGATTGGGAAGACCAGAATTTTCCCAAGCGTTTCCTGACCTGCGGCCAATGTGACGGCGGTTGGATCTAAACCTGCGGCTTGGGCTTTCGCGGTTGCCGTATCAATCCAGCCGCCAATGACAGGCGTCCAAAGCGATAGACCCAACATGCCCGCACCGCCCACAATTGACATGCCGAGCGCGCCGGTTTTCGGCATATACTCGGACACAAAACCAATCATCGTCGGCCAGAAGTAACAGACCCCAATGGCGAAGACGACAGCCGCAAAATAGGTCATGCCGCCTGTAGCAATGGAGAGCAAAAACACGCCCAGCGTTGTGACGACCGCTGAGAACAGCAACACGCCGACCGGATTAATGGCGTGGACCAGCGGGCCGGCGAAATAACGGCCAACGGCCATGAGGCCCGTGACGATCGCCAGAATAATAAGCGGGTTAGCGCCCGAGCTTTCAAGGAGTGAGCCAACCCATTGCTGTGTACCAAGTTCAGTTGTCGCTGTGATCGTCATCAGAACGGCTATGAACAGAAAGAGCGGGGATATCATCGCTTTGAGGTTTTTACCAGTATCTGTTTGATCTGACTTATCTTGTGTGACGTCTGGGAACTTCGTTGTGAACACCATCCAGCCGTAAATCAGAGTCGGGATGATCATGACGCCGATTTCAAGTTTCCACGTGGGTTGACCCGATCCGCCGAATAATTCCTTGACCGCAAGGGCCGCCAGCGAACCGACGACGATGCCGCCTGGGAACCAGACATGGAATTTATTGAGCATGGTCGTCTTATTTTTGGAATACATGGAGGCGATCATAGGATTACACGCCGCTTCGACCGCGCCATTGGCAAAGCCAACAAAGAAGGTCGAAATGATCAAACCCCAAAAACCACCGGCAAAAATTGTCAGGGTTAGGCCTAACAAGTGGCCTAAAAAGGCGACAATCATAATCAGGCGAGGCCCAACAGCGTTATAAATCAGGCCGCCAATGACTGTCGCCGCTGGAAAACCAATAAAGGCCATCGCCGCGGTCCAACCGAGTTGTTCTTTCGTGAGCGCAAACTCTGCGCCCAGATCATTGAGCATTCCGGCTCGTATCGCGAATGTCATCGCGGTGACGCAAAGCGCCACGCAGCTTAGGATAAACAGGCGTCTTGCGGGTAAGTCCGCATTGTAAGCCTCTGCTGTATCTGCAACCATTATATCTCTCCCCTTATGACCCGCATCATTATGCTGGGCCTGATATTGTCTCTTTTACTGTAGCCCCAGCATTTTGCGGTTGGCTTCGACGCTGACGTCTCCGCCCGCAAAATCATCAAAGGCTTTTTCGGTCACGCGGATCATGTGATCTTTGACAAATTGCGCGCCTTCACGCGCGCCGTCTTCTGGATGTTTCAGCGCGCATTCCCATTCCACCACGGCCCAACCATCAAAGTCATAGGCCGCGAGTTTGGAGAAAATCGCCTTAAAGTCGATCTGCCCGTCGCCGAGTGATCGGAACCGCCCCGGGCGATCAACCCATCCTTGGTAGCCGCCATAAATGCCTGACTTGCCATTGGGGCGGAACTCGGCATCTTTCACATGGAACATGCGAATACGCTCGTGATAATGGTCGATAAAGGACAGGTAATCGAGCTGCTGCAGGATGAAGTGGCTCGGATCGTAAAGGATGTTGCAACGCGGGTGGTTGTCGACTTCCTTGAGGAAGCGCTCAAACGTCACGCCGTCATGCAGATCTTCGCCCGGATGAATTTCGTAACAGACGTCAACGCCGCATTCGTCGTAATAGTCCAAAATAGGCCGCCAGCGTTTGGCAAGCTCTTTAAAGCCTTCTTCGACAAGGCCCGCAGGCCGCTGTGGCCACGGATACATGTAAGGCCAAACAAGCGCGCCGGGGAACGACACGGAACGATCAAGGCCGAGGTTTTGCGACGCTTTGGCTGCGAACATAACTTGCTCGACCGCCCATGCTTGGCGCGCATCTGGTTTCCCGTGCAGATGTTTGGGTGCGAACGCGTCGAACGCTGCGTCGTAGGCGGGGTGCACCGCAACGAGCTGTCCTTGGATATGGGTCGAAAGCTCCGTGATCTCCACGCCCCATTCGGCGCACTGACCTTTAAATTCATCGCAATAGGTTTGGCTCTCTGCCGCCAATCTCAGGTCCATACAAACCGGATTATCGGACGGAATTTGTACGCCTTTATAGCCTGCTTCGGCCATCCACCGGCAGGCGTTTTCCATCGTGTCGAACGGTTTATCGCCCATAAACTGGGCGAGGAAAATCGCCGGGCCCTTCATATTCTTCATGTTTTGATCTCCGTCCAGGCTGAATCATTGGCGCTACTGTCGACCAGCGCCTCGACAAACGCCATGCCGCGAAGGGCCGCGTCCATACCCGCTTTCACGCCGCCTTCTGTCCTTAGCGCGTCCGCGAATTCCAAGTAAATATTAGCGAAGGCTTCGATATAGCCTTCGGGATGTCCAGCGGGGGTGCGGTATTGTGCCTGAACATGTTCGGGCAGATAGCCTTGCGCCGAACGGATAATTTCCGTCGGACGGTCTAGGTAGGTTCTGATCAGCGTATTCGGTTCTTCCTGTCGCCATTCAAGCCCGCCTGTTTCGCCGTAAATACGAAACGACAGACTGTTCTCTTTACCGACGCAGACTTGTGACGCGGATAGCGTCCCTTTGACGCCGTCTTCCATCCGGAACAGTGCAGAGCCGTCATCGTCTAGCCGTCGCCCCTTGACAAAAATGGTTAGATCAGCCGCAACATGGGTCATTTTTTTGTTGGTGACATATTCAACAAGATTATGCGCGTGTGTCCCAATGTCGCCCATACAACCGGAGGCCCCGGACCGCGTTGGGTCCGTACGCCAATCGGCTTGTTTGTTCTCAACCTCGCCCGCCAGCCAGCCTTGAATATATTCGGCGAACACTTTGCGCACTTTGCCAATGCCGCCGCCGGCGATTATCGCGCGCGCGGCAGACACAAGCGGGTAGCCGAGGTAAGTGTGCGTGAGGCCGTAGGACAGTCCGGATGCGTACACGATCTGCGCAAGGTCTTGCGCTTCTTGCAGATTTAGCGTGGCAGGCTTGTCGGACAGGACATGAAAGCCTGCTTCTAGCGCTGCTTTTGCGACGGGGAAGTGAACATGGTTCGGCGTCACGATGACGACGAAATCCATCCGTTGTTCGGCGGGCAGCGCGGCTTCCGCGCTCATCATGGCATTATAGTCGTCATAACAGCGCGTAGGGTCGAGCCCTAGCGACACGCCTGTTTTCCGGCAATTCTCTGCATCGCGGGAGAAGGCACCACACACGAGCTCGATTTGACCGTCCAGCCGCGCCGCGAGGCGGTGGATATAGCCAATGAAAGCGCCTTCGCCCCCGCCGACCATACCCATTTTGAGTATGCCTTGATTCACTGTGAGCTCCCCGCTCTCTGGATCGTCTTGTGTTAACGCTATCACTATCATGAGGAGTCGGAAGTCTGTCAAGCCATGACCGACGATCTGCGAGGCTCAAATCGAACCCAATGGAAAATACACGCATCGATAAAACGTATCTTCCCTTATGCGCTGTCTTCGGCGACAAGACGGCAATGGGCCTAAGAGCAGGCTAATGCGTGAGGGGAGAGTGAACCGTGACTGAGAGCGAACAGAGGGCTGCGCCGTCAGAGACCGACAAGCGCGCCTATTGGAAATCTGCGAAACGGTTGACTATTGGCTTGCTGATCGTTTGGTTCACCGTGTCTTACGGGGCGGGAATTTTGTTTCGTGATGCGCTCGACGCGGTTTCGATTGGCGGCGCGCCGCTTGGCTTTTGGTTCGCGCAAAACGGATCGATCTATGTGTTTCTCATCCTGATCGTAATCTATTGCATCCGCATGACTCAGCTTGAAACCAAACACGGCATTCGGGGCTAGAGTGATGGATCAAACCTTCTGGACCTATTTTTTCGTGATCCTGACTTTCGGGGTCTATATTGGTATCGCGATCTGGTCGCGCGCTGGATCGACCGAAGAGTTTTATGTTGCGGGTCATGACGTCCCGCCCGCGATCAACGGCATGGCGACCGCCGCCGATTGGATGAGCGCGGCGTCTTTTCTGTCCATGGCCGGACTCATCGCCTTTATGGGCTATGGCGGCTCGGTGTATCTCATGGGCTGGACGGGTGGTTATGTCCTGCTCGCGCTTTTGCTCGCGCCGTTTTTGCGTGAGTTTGGGAAGTTCACGGTTCCGGATTTTGTCGGCGATCGTTATTATTCCAAAGTCGCGCGCGTCATCGCCGTCGTCTGCGCGCTGTTCGTGTCCTTCACCTATATTGCCGGACAGATGAAAGGCGTGGGCGTGGCGTTTTCTGGCTTTCTCGGCGTTGATTTTAACGTCGGGATTTTGATCGGAATGGCGATTGTGTTTGTCTATGCCGTGCTCGGCGGCATGAAAGGCATTACCTACACGCAGGTTGCACAATATGTTGTGCTGATCTTTGCTTACACAGTGCCCGCGATTTTCATGAGCTTAGCGATCACGGGCAATATGGTGCCGCAACTCGGCTTCATCAGCAATGCCGTTGGCACAGATGTGTCCATGCTGGAAAAACTCAACACGGTCGTGACGGATTTAGGTTTTCGCGAATATACCTCGACCGATAAAACGACGTTTGATGTGTTTTGTATCACAGCGGCGCTTATGTTCGGCACAGCCGGATTGCCGCATGTCATTATTCGGTTTTTCACGGTGAAATCTGCGCGTGCGGCGCGCAAATCTGCGGGGTGGGCACTCTTGTTCATCGCGGCGCTCTACACGGTCGCGCCAGCCGTGGGCGCATTCGCTCGGTTCAATTTCATCGACACGGTGAATGAGGCGACTTATATTACGGACGCCGAAGATTATGATGCCCGTGCCGCGCAAATCATTGCGGACGGAGGGAAGCCCGTTCCGGCTTGGTATAAGGATTGGGAAGCGACAGGCCTGCTCAAATATGAAGACCTGAACGGTGATGGTATCATGCAATACCGTGGTCCAGATGCACCGGACGGATTGGCGAATGAAGTCGACCCGAACCGCGACATTTTCGTACTGGCCAATCCACAAATCGCGCAATTGCCGAATTGGGTCATTGGCCTAGTGGTTGCAGGTGGATTAGCAGCAGCGTTGTCGACGGCGGCAGGACTGTTGATGGTCATTAGCTCCGCTGTTTCGCACGATCTTCTCAAACGAACTTTCACGCCGGATATGAGCGAGAAACAGGAAATGCGGGCGGCGCGAATGGCCGCTGCGGCGGCTGTGATTATGGCGGGTCTGCTCGGTATCTTTGCGACCTCGCTTCCTTTCGTGGCGCAGGTCGTGGCTTTCGCTTTTGGACTTGCCGCAGCGTCTTTGTTCCCTGTGATCTTTCTTGGGATATTTTGGAAACGTATGAACAAGGAAGGCGCGATTAGCGCGATGCTGACCGGACTCGTGACGACGTTTGCCTATATTTATTATTTCAAATTTGGCGGCGGCGTTGCGGAAAATTGGCTGTTTGGGGTTTCGCCCGAAGGAATTGGGTTTCTGTTCATGTGGGTGGCCGCCGCTATTGGCGTGGTTGTCTCGCTTCTAACGTCCGCGCCGCCGCAGCACATTCAGACATTGGTCGAAGACATCCGCATTCCCGGAGCGCGGCGCGGAACATTGCAAGACTAACGAATGTCGCCGTTGATTCAGATATCCGACAGCCTGACCTTTGCGTTGTCGAACGCGCAGTTTTCCTATGTCTTTTGTGTTTCGCCCGAAGGCGTGTTGGAGCATCTTCACTATGGCGGACCGCTGTCTGATCCGCTGAATGTTCCGAGGCACCACCGCCGCATCAATCGCCACGTCGTGCCGACCTTTAAAGGAACGCCGTTTTATTCCTTGTCAGACACGCCGCAGGAATATCCGAGTTACGGCACGTCGGACCACCGTTTTCCTGCCGTTCATGGACAGGCCGCAGACGGCAATACGGTGTTTTCGTTACTGTATGAGAGTCACAAGATCGTTGATGATAAGCCGCCAATCGACGGTCTACCGTCCGCACGCGGGGGTGGTTCGCAGACACTCATCATCACGCTATCGGACCCATTACAGGGTTTGCGAGCCGAGCTGAGCTACACGATTTGGACGGATTATGCGATCCTCGCGCGGTCGGTTCGGTTCGACAATGACGGAGAACAAGCGATTGATCTTCAGCACGTGTTTTCAACAGCCCTCGCGCTGCCTGCAGACGATTACGAGGTGCAGCATTTCCACGGAACATGGGCGCGGGAGTTTAACGAAGAACGGATCACCATGCCGCAGGGGCGCTTCGTTGCTGAAAGTGCACGCGGCACCTCGTCGGCGGCGCATAATCCTTATGTCGCCATTTTGCAGCGGGGCGCGACGGAAACATATGGCCGCTGTTACGGCACTGCGCTCGTCTATTCCGGCAACTTTGCGATCACGGTCGAAAAAGGTGAATTTGAAGATGTCCGTGTGCTGGCCGGGATCAACCCGTTTAACTTTGGCTGGCGTCTAGAGCCCGGCCAATCGTTTGATGCGCCTGAGGCGCTGCATACCTATTCGGGCAGTGGATTGGGACTGCTGTCGCATCGATGGCACGACTTCATCCGTGACCGCGTGTCGCCGAAGCGGTTCCGCCGTGTCCCGCGTCCGACCTATCTGAACACATGGGAAGCGGCCTATTTCGACGTCGATGAAGACAAGGTTTTATCACTGGCTGACACGGCAAAGCAGATCGGCGTGGACATGTTGGTGTTGGATGATGGGTGGTTTGAGGGACGGCAGGACGATACGTCATCGCTGGGGGATTGGACGGCGGATAAAGCCCGCTTTCCGTCCGGCATTCCGGCGCTCGCCGCAAAGGTCAAAGACAAAGGGCTTAAGTTTGGCATTTGGTTCGAACCGGAAATGGTCAATCCGAACAGCCAACTTTACGCGCGGCACCCGGACTGGATTTTACACGTTCCGAACCGCACGCCCTCACTCGGGCGCAATCAACTCACGCTCGATCTGTCGCGCCCTGATGTGCAGGATTATTTGTTCGGCTCAATTGATGCAGTCCTCTCCTGCGATGACGTAGATTACGTAAAGTGGGACATGAACCGCACGATGACGGAAGTTGGGAGTGCATCCGGACACCGCCAGACGGAAGTGGCTCACCGCTATATGCTGGGCCTCTACTCATTGTTGGACCGCTTAATGACTGCCTATCCGGATGTGCTGTTTGAAAATTGCGCATCGGGCGGCAATCGTTTTGACCTCGGCATGCTCTCTTATATGCCGCAGGGGTGGATTTCGGACATGTGTGATCCGGTTGGGCGGCTTGCGATTATTGGCGGCGCGTCGCATCTGTTTCCGCTGGAGGTTATGGCCGCCTATATTGGCCCGTCGCCCAATCATCAAAATGGCCGAATTTTGTCTGTGCGGACGCGGTTCCTCGCGGGGGCGTTTTGCGCCGCGCGCGGCGTGTCCCTGAATGAAGCGGATATTGCCGCGCATCGGGACGAAATCTCCAATTGGATGGCATTCGCGAAAGAGACCCAAGCTGACATGGTCGGCGGGCGTTTCGACCGTGTAAAGACAACAGACAATGAGGTCGCGTGGCAATATTCCACGCGCGATGAGCAGACGGTCTATTTCTCATACTTTCACATTCTGTCCGGCCCAAATATGCCGTTTCGGCGTGTGCACCTGGGTGGATTGGACCCGACTGCGACTTATGAAATTGCAGACAGCGGCGCGACCTATCGGGGAGATGTCCTAATGCAAAGCGGCTTACCTATGCCGCACGTGTCCGTGGGCGAAGCCGCGACCGACGTGCAATGTATGCCGGAAGGGGATTTCAGCGCTCATCTCTTTGTTTTGCGGCGGATATAGGGCAGGGCTGACCGATAATGATCCCGCATAGGGACAAGGGACCAGTCGTGGTCCGTGGGGAATGCAATGGAACTCAGTGTCAGCCAATTTGCGGTTTTTTTGGGCATTACCGCCTTGATCGCCTTCCTGACTTATTGGTTTTGCCGCGGGAGTGCCGCGCGGGGCGATGGCGCCAATGGGGAGAAAGACTATTTCCTCGCGGGCGGCGGGCTTAAATGGTATTTTGTCGCGGGGTCAATCACGCTCACCAACCTCTCGACGGATCAACTGGTTGGCATGAACGGCGCGCAAATGGCATTGCTGGCGTGGTGGGAATTGGCGGCGGTGGCAGGCCTGATCATGCTGACCTTCATCTTCATTCCGGTCTATTATAAATATAAATGCACAACGACGACCGAGCTGTTGGAGCGCCGCTATAACAACGTCCATATACGCGCGCTGATTTCGATCCTGTTCCTGCTCGGCAATATTTTTATCTTCCTGCCAGCGATCCTCTATGGCGGTTCGTTGTTCATGATCAACCTGTTTGGGCTCGATGTGAACATCTATGTCATCGCCGCCCTTTTTGCGATTGTTGGCGCGGCCTATGCGATCTTTGGCGGGCTTCGTGCTGTGGCGGTCTCGGACACATTTTCAGGCGTTTTGCTGCTGACGTTGGCTGTCGGCGTCACAATCGTGTCGCTCAATGCGATTGGGTGGGACTTCTCCGGCATACCCAAGGAACGCCTGACCCTAATCGGCGCGCCCGATAGCGACATTCCGTTCGCGACCTTGTTCACGGGCATGCTATTTATTCAAATGTTCTACTGGTCCACGAACCAGACTATCACACAACGCGCGATGGCGTCGCCGTCGGTCAAAGAAGCGCAAAAAGGGATATTGGCGGCGGCGGGAATCCGTTTGCTCATCATCCCGCCCATTATTGTTCTACCGGGTATTGTCGCGTTCAAGCTTTACGGTGATATTGGCGATGCGACTTATGGCCGGCTTGTTGGTGATGTGTTGCCAACGTGGATTTCGGGCGCCTTTGCAGCCGCGATTGCGGCCGCTGTTCTGACGACGTTTAACTCAATCCTGAATGCTTCCGCGGCGCTCTGGGTGATGGATATTCACGAAACCTATGTGAACAAGAAACCGAATGTGAAACGCCTGTCGCTCTGGGTGTCGATTGCAATGGTTTTGCTAGGCTTTGCCATGATCCCGATTTTCAATAACCCTGAGCAATCGATTATTGATCTGGTGCAAAGGCTCTATGGCTTGCTGTCTATGCCGATCTTATCGGCCTTCGTGGTTGGACTCTTGTTCCGCAATGTGAGCCCCTATGCCATGATTGCCGCGGTCATTGCTGGCGTTGGTTTTTACGGCTGGGCCACTAATCCACTGGGCGAAACGCCGGGGATATCGCTGCACTACATCCATGTGATGGCGCTGACGCTGCTGGGCGGCGTTGCGCTCGCGTTGGCGCTCAGTACGGCATTCGGGAAGCGTCCCATATGGGACGCGCATAATGTTTTCTCGCGCAACGACCGCGCCGTGATTGGCTAGCCGTTATTGCGCCATTCGGCGTGGCGGTTCGCGATGAGAAGGCTAATGCGGTAAGATTGCTCTTCGCTCATTTCGGCCATGATTAATCCTGCGCGCGCACTATCAATTTCGCGCAGGAAGCCCGCAGCGAAGGCTGGGTCCATACGATCAAAAATCGCGGCGGCATTTTTGACTTTCATTGTCGAATACATTTCAACCAGATGCGTAATATCTTCACCCGCAACAGCATCAAGTCGAACGGTCATGGCTTGCAACTCATCGCGAGTCGTTTGCATGTCGGCCAAGCGGGTTTGGATTGTTGCTTCTAGATCTTCTAACTCAGCCTGACGCATATCCAGTTTGGTTTCGCGGTCTTCCAAAGCTTTTTGGCGCGGTTCAAAGGCTGCGACGAGGGCCGGGGTCAGGCAAGCGGCGTTATTCGCGTGGGCCACATTTGCGGGAACGAGCCCGTGTGTGCCGGCTGCGGGTTCCGCTGACACGGTTTCGCTAGCAGGTTTATGACGCATTGCCTCAGACGGATTAAGCGCTGCGACTTCTAGCGCGCCAAATCCGGCAAAGCCGACGGCTAAGACGATGAGAATAGACGATTTCATGCCGAATGGCTCCGGCGTGTTGGTGCGGACGCATTCGTTTCGGCGGATTTGGACTGGCTGGCGACAACACGGGGGAGGGCCGCCGTATGGCGCTTCATATCGGCCATGACTTTCAACAAGCCTTCGGTGGTTTTCAGGGCTTTACGGCGTGCGCCCGGAATTTCGATGTCTACGACCTGTTTTAAGGCGCTTGTGGCTTGTTCCGCCTCAACAATAGTGACGTCGCTGTCTGACATGAGTTTCTCAAGGCGCGCGGATTTCGTTTCTGCATCCGCCAGTAGCCCTTTGATTTCGTCAATCGATTCTAACAATTCTACCCGCGCCGTTGTTGCGGCGGCGTGCGTGCGTTCAATGGCTTCAGTTAATGTAACAATCGATGCGCCAACGCCGCTTTTGAGGTCGTTCAGTTTTTTCAAACGCCGGGACAGCATCCAGCAATAGAAGGCCGATGCCCCGCAGAGGGTGATCAGCAGGATATCCTTGATGAATTCAATCTCCATAATATCCATCCTAGCTGGTCAGCAGAAAGTCAGTGATGAGAACGTCTGCAATGACGTCCGGCCCGGCGACAACGCGGGCGCGGTGCAATAGAGCACGCTTCATCCGCATATGAAAGCTAGGGTCGGCTAATTGTGCTGGGTCAAGCGCACGCAAATATGTGGTGAAGGCATCGCGGAGGCGCGCCGCATCAATTTCAGGGTCATCTTCCCACACTTCGATCGCAATGCCGAGGCGCAGCGTTTGCCCGCGCGTGCCAGCCGTGATGGTCATGGGCTCCATCGCGAGCGTATATTCAGGCTTAGGCGGTTTCCAATCGGCTGAATGCGTTGCGGCCGTCGGTTCTTCGACTGCAACGGGCGCGGGAGCAGGCGCAGGTTTCGCCGTGAACCACGTTGCGCCGAAGGTCGCGGCAAAAATCAAAACGGGGCCGAGGATCGCAACGAGTTTAGAGCTTTTCTTCGGCGCGGCAGCCGCAGCTTCGCCGTCCCCTGCGGTTGCAGCGGCGGCGGGCGTTCCTTTTTTCTTCTTCATCAAGGCCATGCTTGGCGCTCAGCTTTCTGTTGCGAATCCATATTAATGGCTTCGAAACTGTTTTGAGCGGTTACGGTAAACACTAGATTAACGAATTAACGTTTAAGCGGGTCAAGCAAGTGGTGTGCAGGATGCACGTTTAGCGAGCTCAGGATGAACCCGATTGCCGTATTAAAATCTCTGTCCCTCCAACAGAAGATTATTAGCGCCATAGCCGTGGTCGCGACTCTGGTCGTGCTCAGCATGATTGGCCAACAAGTGTCCAAGCCGACGCTTTCCCTTCTCTATGCCGATTTGGAACCTCAGACTGCCGGCGAAGTTATCGCGCGTCTGGATACAATGGATGTAGACTACCGCGTCCAAGGCCGGGCCATCTATGCCGACGCGTCGCGCCGTGATTCGCTTCGTTTAGAGCTCGCCCGTGAAAGCCTGCCGCGTCAGGATGTTGTCGGCTATGAATTGTTTGACGGCATGAATAGTTTTGCCATGTCGTCCGATATGTTCGACACGGCCTATTGGCGCGCGAAAGAAGGCGAGCTTGCCCGGACTATTCTGGCCATGCCCAATGTCCGCGCCGCCCGCGTGCACGTTGGACAGGGATCAGGCCGCGGGCTGACGGCTCGCCGCCAGCCAACAACCGCGTCAGTTACGCTGACGTCCGAACCCTCTATCGATGGACGCAACGCACAAGCCGTTCAATATATTGTCGCGCTCGCCGTCCCGGGACTGAAGCCCGAAGATGTGGCGGTGATCGACACGCGCAATGGTTTGCTGGCAGGTCCCGGTCTTGATGACCGCACCACAGCAGATACATCCGGAGAGCTTGGCCGCGCAGCCGCCCTTAAGACTGAATTGTTGAACTTGATCGAAGCCCGCGTCGGCCCGGGCAATGTCCGCGTCAATGTCGCGCTCGATATGGAAACTGACAAAGTCAGCACGACGTCACGGGAATTCGACCCCAATGGCCGCGTGTTGCGCTCAACCACGACAAGTGACCGTTCGGACCAAAGCGACGGCACAACGGGCGCCGTCACAGTCGCGTCGAACCTGCCTGAAGGTGCGGCTGGCGGCGGGAACTCCACCAGCGAAACGTCCGAGACGACAGAGACGACTCGTTACGAAATATCCGAAATTCTGACGACGACTGAAAGCTTACCCGGAAAAGTGACGCGGATGAGCGTTGCGATCTTGCTCGACCATACGCGCGATATCGCCGAAGATGGCACAGTCACTTATACGCCGAGGACAGAGGAAGAATTGGCGGTTCTACGTGATCTAGCTAGTGCTGCTGCGGGTCTTGATACAGAACGCGGTGATGTGCTGCGGGTTGATACGCTCGCGTTTAACCGTCCAGAACCGGGCGAAATGGTTACCCTACCGGGGGCAGGTTCGCGGTTCGTCGATAATTACGGCGGGCGCTTGGCGCAGCTGTCAATTTTAAGTCTATTGGCCTTGGGCCTTGGATTTCTTGTGGTTCGGCCTTTGTTGAAAGCCTCGCGCGGAGGCGTGGGGACGCCGCGGCCTGTCGCTGGCGGGATGCTCTCTCCGATGAGTCTTGCCGGACCGGATGGTGCCAGCGTGGATATGAATGATCCGGCAGCGGTGGCCGCGTCAATGGCCGCAGGAAATATCGGCGGTCAACCCGCACCAGCCTTGGGCCTTCCCGCGCCTGATCCGAAATCTGAATTGACCAATGTTGTCGAAGAAAATCTTGACGACGCGGCGGCATTACTGGCCAGTTGGCTCGAACTGGATAAGGCCGAACCGACAACGGGTAACACGCAACCCGGGATCGCAGCATGAGCACCGTCGTCCGCCTACAGGTTCCGCCGTTTGAATCCACACCGCCAACTTCACTCGCGGCCTTGCGCCGCCCTTTGATTAAACCGGAAACAACGCGCTGCGCGTCCCATTGCCAACCGTGCGATGCGTGTATCGCTGCGCAAGATAAAGCCGTGAAAGCCGCCAAGAAAACTGCATCTGACCTCGGTTTGCGCCTGTCGCAACTGGTTGAGGACGCGATTGCAAAACATATCGCGCGAATCGAAGCGGAGCAGACGCAGCTTATCACGGCCGTTCTCGAAGGCGTGCTGCCGCATCTCGCCGAGGCGAGCCTGCGCAGTGCCTTGTTGGACGAACTTGCCGCAGCGGCGGACCCGCTCCGGACGGTCCCTCTACACTTACGCAAACATCCGGATCTGGACCTCGGGTCATTGCCCGATACGGCGCAGGTCAAGATTGAGGATGATCCCTCAGTGCCCATCAACTCTATTACGCTTCGCGACGGTGACGGGCTGACGAAGATTGACGCGCAAGCTTTGATCAATGCGTGTCTCGTTCACCTTGGAAAAACTGTTCCCGATACTCCCGCGTCCGCGCCTTCTGCAGAGACTGAATTATGACACCTGAACCCGCGACTAACGCTCTACCAAATCCAGCGGGCCAAGCTACGCCCGAAGCGCCCGTTCTGGAACGCCGCGACGAACAGGGCGGCGCGAAGTTTAAACGTTCTATCTATGCGCTTCCAGTCACGGTGGACGTGATCGTCGGCTCCGCGCGCCCAACAGTCACGGAACTCCTCGGTTTTGACGAAGGCAGCTTGCTAGCGCTGGACCGCGGCGTCGAAGACCCGGTTGACCTTTGCGTTGATGGCCGCGTAATTGCGCGCGGTGAGCTGGTCGAAATGGAAGACGGGGCCGGCATTGGCGTCCGGATCACGCAGGTTGTTGACGTCGCCGAAGACGCGCTGGGATGAATTTTCGCCGGCTGGCATATGCGGCCGCACTGGGCGGATTGGCGCTCTGGTTTGCGCCAGATGTGTTGGCGCAAGTCACGCCGGAACCGGACACAGTGTCTGATGCGCTAAGCAATGGCTTACGCGACGCGGCGGATGCGCCTGTCGCGCTTGATGTGTCGATTGTGCAGCTTTTCCTCATGGTCACCGTGCTCAGCCTTGCGCCGGGCATCGCCATGATGGTGACGTGTTTACCGCTGATTGTGATCGTTTTATCGTTCCTGCGACAAGCGCTAGGGCTGCAACAAACTCCGCCCAACTCCATGATTATGGGACTCGGGCTTATCCTGACATTTTTCATCATGGAACCTGTCTTTGCCGACAGTTGGGCGCAAGGCGTACAGCCCTATATGGACGGTATTTTGGATGAGGAAATGGCGTTTGACCTCGCGATTGAACCGTTCCGCGTCTTTATGAGTGGCCGCGTTGAACCGGAAACTATTCAACGCCTCGCTGATTCTCTACCGGGCCGGGAATGGACCCCAGGCGAAGAGCCATCGCTCGGCCTTCTCACGAGTTCATTCATGCTCTCTGAAATTAAAACCGCCTTCCAAATTGGCTTTGCGATCTTCTTGCCGTTCCTCGCAATTGATCTGGCCGTTGCGTCAGTTCTAATGGCGATGGGGATGATGATGGTGCCGCCCGCCGTGGTCTCTTTGCCGTTTAAACTGGGCTTCTTTGTGCTCGCCGATGGGTGGCTTAAAATAACTGAGGCCTTGCTACAGGGATATGCTTTATGACCGCTCACATGTCCCGATTAACGCCTGAACAACGCGCGGCGGTCGTTCTTGTCTCATTAAAGCCCGAACAAGCCAAACCTTTGGCCGAACAATTGGGTGTACCCGCGATGCGCCGGATTCGCTCGGCTCTCAAAGAGATGCCACATGTCTCACAAGAAGAAGTGTTGGGCGCGTTTGCGGAATTTATTACGCAGCTGACGGCGTGGCGTACAGGCCTTCGCGGCGGGGAACGCGAATCGCTTGATTTGTTGACGAAAGCGCTAGGCGAAGCGCTCGTCGAAAAAATTCGCGGCCCAATCGTACACGTTGAACCGCCGTCCGATATTTGGGCGGAATTTGGTCAATTGGAACCGGAAACTATCGCGGAATACGTTGGGAAGCAGCATGGCTCTGTGGCCGCGTTGATGCTCAATCGTTTGCCAGGCGACCGCATTCCTGAGGTGCTCGGTCTTATGCCGCCCGCCAGTGCGGTCGAAGCCATTGCGCAACTCTCCAGTCCTAAAAACCCGGCTCCTGCCGCAACGGCTGTGGCAGAGCGTATGATAAAAATACAGCTTCTCGACGGGGCGGTTGATCCGGCGTCTGACCCGAAAATTATTATGATTGGCGAGACGCTCGGCACCTTGCCGCGCGACCTGCGAGATGCAGCTTTGACGCGCCTAGAAGAAGTGGATGAGGTTCGCGCTGCCGCGATCCGGTCGACCTTGCTCCGTATCGAAGACTTACCTCTGCGTTTGCCGACCAAGTCTGTGCAAGCCGTATTCCGCGAGGTCGGCCGCGAAATTCTTATCAAAGGATTGGGAGCAATTGGCGCAACGGCTCCAGAGGTGTCAGATTTCCTGCTTGGCAATATTGCCCAACGTATGGCCGATCAGTTCCGCGAGGATATTGCGGCGCTGCCTGAGATGGATGATAGCACCAAAGACCGCGCCATCGGGGGCTTAGTCCGCGAAATCCTCGGGCTCTCCCGACGCGGGACTGTCACGCTAAATCCAATGCCGGAAGAGTAGCGCACATCCAATAAGACTGAATTAAAAAAGCCGCCTCATTTTGAGGCGGCTTTTTTAATGGGTTCGTTCAGGATCGTTATTGAAGAACGAGCTCGGCATGAAGCGCTCCGGCAGTTTTTATGGCCTTCAGAATATCGATCATCTCGCGCGGGGACACGCCAAGCGCATTGAGGCCTGCAACGAGGTCGGGGAGCTCAACAGCTTCTTGCACGATCCCGATTTGACCCGGCTCACCGTCTGTGACTTGCACCTGCGTGCGCGGTAGAACCATGCTCTCGCCAAAGCCAAACGGGTTGGGCTGAGACGCGCGCGGTGTTTCCGCAATTTTGATGGTCAAGTTACCCTGCGCAATCGCGACGGAGGAGACTTTGACCGCTTCGCCCAGTACGATTGTACCGGATCGCTGATCAATAACGACGCGCGCGATCTCGGCGGACCGGAGTGTTAAATTCTCAATGCGGCCCATGGCGTGAGCGGGGTTGCCTTCCAATGAACTAAGATCGACTTCGACCGTGCCGGGATCCAACAATGTTGCGACCTTACGGCCAACGGCGTTGTTAATGCTCTCTTCCATACGACCCGCCGTCGTGAAGTCCGGGGACCGTAGCGCCAAGCGCACGGTTGTTTGCCGGCGGAAGTCAAAATCGATTTCGCGTTCAACGCGCGCGCCATTCGGAATAGCGCCGGCAGTCGGGACGCCTTGCGTGACGCTGGCGCCGTCACCTTCGGCGTCGAAGCCACTAATGAGTAGGTTGCCTTGCGCGAGGGCGAAGATTTCGCCGTTGGGCGCGTTCAGCGGCGTCATGATGAGTGTCCCGCCGGACAGGCTGGACGCATCGCCGATAGAGGCGACATTGACGTCGATGCGCGAACCTTCGCGAGCAAAAGGCGGCAGCGTCGCGGTCACGAACACGGCGGCGATATTGTCGGGACGGAAATCGCTGCCCTGCACATTCACACCCATACGCTCCAAAATATTGGTCAGCGCTTCTTCAGTATAGGGGGAGTTTCGGATCGTATCGCCCGTGCCGTTCAGGCCGATAACAAGACCGTAACCGACAAGATCGTTGCCGCGAACGCCTTGCACGTCCGCGATATCTTTGATGCGAACTTCGGCGGCCGTGGCGGCTGTGGCGGGCATAAGGCCAAGCACGCTTAGGGCAAGAGTAGCAAAAACGCGACGGATGGTAATTCGTGGCATCATTACCTCAGAAAGTTGGCGAGTGAGAGAGAGCCAAGACGGCCCGTGACAGTATAGCTAGCTTCAAGTTGACCTTGCAGCGCTTGTAATTCGGCGGCGGCTTCGAATACATCTCGGCCGAGCAATTTATTTGTCGCGACGCTGACAAGGGAGGCTTCGGTGGCCAGTCCGGCGTCAATACGCTCAAGGCTTTGCTGCGTTGCGCCAACACGGGCTTCGGTCGCGAGCGCGCCGTCAATCGCGCCGTCTAGCAGATTGATGCCGGCTTCGAGTAATTGGTCGCGGTCAGCGTCTGTTGCGGCCTGACTTGCGCCTGCAATCATAGCAAATCCCTGCATCATGTCGCGGAACAGCTGGTCATCGGCTTTCGGTAGCGGATCAAAGCTTTGTGTGTCTGTGATGTGCAGGCGCGGCCCATCAGCGGCGCTGCCTTGATAAATGTCGGTTTCAAAACCGCCGCCTGCGGCGAAATAATCATTGATGGCTGTGATAGCGTCCGCACCAGTCGCCGCACCGGAAATTTCAGCGTTAATCGCGGTTTGCAAGGCTTCTTGCGAGGCCAAAGGACCGCCCGCGCTTTGTGTGCCTGAGAAAAGATGTCGCGTGCCGTGACGACGACCGAGTGAGCTCATGACATGACCGAGTGCGTCGCCTGCACCTGCGGACATCAGGTCGAGCTCATTCTTGCCGCCTGTCGCAAAGGTAACGCGCGCATCCGGCGTAAATTCAACCAATGTGGTGCGAATGGTCGATAGAGAGCTTACAGCTCCGTCCAAGCGGGCGGAAGCTAAGTTCGCCATGCCGCGCTGACGAGTAATGTCTTGAGAGGCTTTCTCCAGTAGGAACGCGTCGCCAACTTGGCCGTTTGTCGCTTGCAACAAATCGGCGCGGCGGCCCGTAATCGTTTCTTGCCCAACGGTTTCCAACCGTGCCCGCAAAGCGGCATTTTGACGGGATTGGCGCGTGTTGAACAATACATCCGGTGTGAGCGAAAATCGCATAATTAGATCCTCGCCAGCGTATCGAGCATGTCGCTCACGGTTTGAATAACGCGCGCATTGGCGGTGTAGGCTTGCTCAATCGCGAGCAGGCTCTGCAGCTCATAGTCAAGGTCAACGGAGCTGAGTTGTTGGTCGGCTTCGACGAGCGTAATTTCGCGGGCTTGATTGCCGGAATGAATCCGTTGGGCGCGCAATGAATCTGTCGAGACGTCACTGATCACTGTGGCGAGCGTATCCGAGAAGGGCGCAAGCGTATCATTCAACTGTGATAACAACGTATCATCGGACGGCGAGCCGGGCGTTGCCGCCGCAAGTCCATCCCGCAACCGGGACGGCGATCCGCCTTGAATAGGGTCAACAAGAGGGTTGACGGTGAGGCGTTGTGACAAACCTGTTTTGTTGAGCGCATCAACTGGGGCCCCATTATCCAAGAGGAGGGGTTCACCGATGGCATCAAAGGCGGAGGCAAGTTCAAAGGCGAAATCGTCAAGCTTCGCGGCTTGTCCTGGCAAGACATTGTCTCGGAGCTCAAGATTGGCGGCGATCCGGCCGTTCGTAATTCCATGTCCGTCAGACCCGGGGCCAATAGGGCGTCCACTTAATGTCGGGATAGATAAACGCCCGCCGACATTGGTTGTTGTATCAAGGGGGCCAACCCGGTTGGCGGGCGTAAATTCAATTTCATTGTGGGTCGCGCCGACGAGCGTTAGACCACTCGCTGTACGAACCCGCGCTGCACCGGAATCGTCAATATCGACATTGGTCGGGATCATCTGCGTCAGTCTGTCGAGCAGTTGGTCGCGTTGATCCAGAAGCGGGCTGGTATCGCGCCCGCCTGCCTTCGCGCTTCGGATTTCGATATTTAGATCGAAAATATCGCCTGTTATCTGGTTGGTGAGCTCAATATCCGAGGCGATTTTGGCATCGGCTGTGGTGCGTTCAGCTTGAAGCGCCTCAGACGCTTGCGTCAGTGCGCGCGCCAAGTCTTTTAGAGAGTCCACCGTGATGGACTGTGCTGCGGTGGATTCCGGCGTGGATTTGAGCGTTTGTAAATCACTTTGAAATTGCGTGAAGGCCCCGAAAACACCGGATGTGCTTCCGGGTTGGCCAAAGGCCGAGAGCGTGCGGGTCAGCACTGTGTCGATTAATTCCGAACGTGCGCTTTGTGACTGTGCGTCGCGCCGCGTTTGTACAAGAACATTGTCTTGCACGCGGGACGTGCCAGTAACCGTGACGCCCGTTGGGCCACTCTGGCTGAGATTTGTTTCGCGCCGGACATAGCCCGGCGTCGAGACATTGGCGATATTGGACGATGCCGTAGACGCGCGCGCCTGCGTCGCCGACATTCCGGCCCGGGCAATAGAAAGGCTGCCAAAGAGTGACATCGTGATTAAACCCTAGGGGCCCTGACCTATCGTTTCAGATTGGTCGTTTCCTGCAACATCTCATCGACCGTTTGGACGATTTTAGCGTTGGAGGAATAGGCCCGTTGTGTTTCGATCAAGCTGGTCAGCTCTGCGGCGATGTCAGTGTTACTTTCCATGAGAGAGTAACCCACCAAATCGCCTGCTGCGCCGTCGCCAGCATCCCACAGATAAATGTCGCCGCTTTCACGCGTGACAGTGTAGGCTTGGTCGCCTGCTGCGAGCATGCCATCAGGGTTAGAGACAACAGCGACCGGAACTTTGAAGAGTGTTCGCCGTGCACCTGTGTTGTAAATCGCTTCCAAGGCGCCGTCGGGACCAAACTCGATGGACTGTAGTTCACCTGCCGGAGAGCCGTTGGCGGACACATTTTGAGTTTGGAAGGTGGTGCCAATTTGGCTGAGGCCTTGTGTGGTGTTTTGACGACCAATGAACATTTCTACGGGGCCGCTTGGCAGTGTAATCGTGACTTCGCCAGATGTCGTACTGTAGGCTGCGCCAGTTCCCGGCGTGACCGTGCCTAATGAACCATCCGCATTGAAGGTGACATTGAAGGTCGCAGTTTGAACCGCGGCTCCAGACGAATTATCTGTGACTGTCACGTCCCAGTCGCCGCCTGCGTTGCGAACAAATGTTGTGTCTAAAGACTGCGCAAGGCCAATTTGGTTGAAATATTCGATCGGTACATCCAACGTGCTATTGGCGGGGAGAACCGACGGATCGCCAGGCAGGTTTACACCCATTTTAATACGGTCGGTAACCTCGGCATTGAACTGACCTTCAGAGATGTTAATTGGCACGAGACCTGACGCGGTCCCGCGTCCTGTCGTGATTGGATTATTATCTGAATCAACGTTCCAGCCCATCAGATGAAGGCCGCTATCTGTCCGAAGAAACCCATCGGCATCGGGGGAAAAGCTTCCCGTTGGAACCATAAGGAAATCTCTTTCAGCCGGAGTTTGTGTCAATCCGCTAAGAGTCGTCACGGGAAACATGCCGTTTCCGTTGACAGAGATGTCGGTTGATCGCCCGGTTGAGATGAGAGCGCCTTGGCTCGACACATCGCGGATCGCTGTGCCTCTGACGCCGCCAGCGGAATATCGGCTCGGCCCTTGGTTGATCACCAATGAGCTGAAATCCACATCGGCGCGTTTATAGCCGTAGGTCGCCGAGTTGGCGATATTGTTTGAAATTGTGGCGAGACGTGTAGCGTTCACGTTCAGGCCCATTACGCCCGCATTGAGCGAAGAGGTTATTGTCATCGTTTCAATCCTTGAAACCGTATCCAGCAACGTGCTGGGCCGGGGTTCTCTGGAACCAAGGACAGGCGTAAAGGAACAGCCTTAAGAAAAGGTATAGGATATATTTTGGGTTAAATAACGAGGCTTGTTATGGCCTAACCAATTGATTTAATGGCTAACCTTCGACGCGCAACAAGGTGATCGAAATCCGGCGATTGCGCGCATCAAGCGGGTCTTCGACGAGCGGCATCGTCGCTGCGCGGCCTGAGATTTCTGTGATCCGAGCTTCAGGGAGGCCCGCTTCCTTGATCATACGCCGCGCCATATTGGCTCGGTCGCTAGAGAGCTCCCAGTTACTATAGCCCTGTAAACCGTTGGAATAACGGCGGCTGTCTGTATGGCCAACGATCTTGATAGAGTTGGACACTTCCTCCAGCGCCTGCGCAACGGCGGCGGTGAGTTTTATTAAGACAGGTGATGGATCGGCGCGGCCTGACGCGAACAAAGGGCGCGAATCTCGGTCCGTTAATTCAATGACTAAGCCTTCCGGACTCATGCGAATACTAATGTGATCGCTGAGCGCGGTCTCTTCTCCGGCGAGCGCGGCTTCCATGGCTTTGATAACTTCGTCAGCGGGAACGCCGGCTTCCGCATCATTTGTGTCTTTCGTATTACTCGTCGTTGATGTCGCCAGAGCGGGCGCGTGAGTGACGTTTTCCCCGTCGAGCGCATCGGCTCCGCCGCCCGACACAGCGGCAATCGGAATAGAGGGGTTAAAGTAGTCGGCTAGACCCCGGCGTTGATCCTCTGTTGTCGCATTCAGCAACCACATGAGGAGAAAGAACGCCATCATCGCCGTTACAAAGTCGGCATAGGCCACTTTCCACGCGCCGCCATGATGACCACCGCCCTTAACAATTTTGGGGCGTTTGATGATAATGGTTTGTCCGGCGCTCATAGAAATTATCTCGACTCAATAGGGTCCGGGGGATCGGTTTGCCGTCTTCATACCGCAGAGCTATTGCTGAAATGGTACGAGGCATGGTTAGTTTTTTATGAATTTTAAGAGCAGTTTGACGCAATCGGTCAACCTTTGCTCAACCTTTTGATGACAGCAGGGACATTGTGAGAGGTCCAGGATGGGCCGAAAACGAAAGATCGTCTTGTCCGTCATTGCCCGGAAAATTGCATTTGCTGTCAAGCCGGACTCTGATCGTCCGGACGCGATAGATCTGGCCAATACACTCCTTCCTCATATTGATCGCGCCTTATGCGCTTGGCTGTCTTTGGAAGAAGTGCAGACAGAGGTGAGCCGAGCCGATTGGGCTATGCCCAAGGCCGCAGACATTTCGGGCATTATAATGTCCACGCGTGGTTCTCGCCGTTCTCGCCGGATTGCGATGGCTCTGACAGAGCCCTTGGTCGAAATGGCGGCGCAAGATATTTTACAGCTTGATACCAGTCTGGATGCAGATGCTTTGTCGGCGCTGAGGCCTTTTGTTGAACAAAACATGTTGAGCCTCGGCACGCGGGTCAATGAGACGCGGATCATGGCCCATTCCGGCACGTCGAACGCGAATTGGGCTGTTGACCAGACAGAGACACTCTTCGCTGATTTTGGTGCGTATGAAGTCCTAACGATGGAAATTGCGTTTCTTGATGGCGACGGCGGCGATATGCGGATTGTTCTGATCGTGACGGAAGAGCTTCTCGGTCTGGGACAATCAGAGGATGAGGTGGAGATTGTAAAACCCGCTGCGCCGCGTCTCCCCCCCCGTCTCGGTCCTTGCCATGTTGAGGTGCAAGCCGTGGGAGACCGCGTCCGGATGAGCGTTGCGGATTGTAGCCGATTAAAAATCGGGCAAGTGATTAGTCTGCCGGGCCTTCGTTTCGATCATCTTGAATTAAATGTAGAGATGGGAGACGGCCCTGTCCCGCTGACCGATGCCGCCCTTGGCGCGGATAAAGGGATGAAAGCGGTCCGCTTGAACCGCGGTCTTGATCCGTCTTTCCGCGTTGCGCCGCAAGCTCAAGGCGTTTCGCCGGATGCCCCAAAGACTGTCCCGGCATGACCCGTACGGCTGCCCAATCGCACTTAGCGTTGAATTAACTCCTGCTGGTGTAACGGATAGTCATGAATTCAATTATCGGCATCGTTATTACCGTGATTTGCGTCTTTGGCGGCTATATTTTAGCCGGCGGAAAGATGAGTATTATCATGCACTCGCTTCCGTTCGAGATGATGATGATTGGCGGTGCGGCCATTGGCGCATTCGTCTGCGGCAATGATATGCACACGATTAAAGGCACAATGGGCGATCTCGTTGCTGTCTTCAAAGGTCCGAAGTGGAAACGTCAAGATTATGCTGACTTACTTTGCTTGATGCATGAGTTAGTGCGTTTGTCAGAAGACAGCCCTGTCGATCTTGAAGCCCATATTGAAGACCCTGAAAATTCTGCCGTCTTTCAAAAATATCCGCGCATCTTGGCCTCAAAAGATTTCGTCGAACTGATCTGCGACACGATGAGATCCATGTTGATGAATTTCGACAATGTCTATCAAGTCGAAGAATTGCTCGACAAACAGCTGGAGACGATGACGGAAGAGCGTCTGCACGGTAGCCACGCTCTACAAAACATGGCGGACGCTCTGCCCGCCCTCGGGATTGTTGCCGCCGTTTTGGGCGTGATTAAAACAATGGCGTCTATTGATAAACCGCCAGAGGTTCTTGGTGAAATGATTGGCGGCGCGTTGGTCGGGACCTTCCTCGGCGTGTTTCTCGCCTATTCTTTCGTGGGTCCTCTCGCGAACCGGGTAAAGCAAATCCGCGAACAAGAAGCCTATTTTTACTCTCTGATTCGCGAGGTATTGGTGTCGAGCCTCCATAAAAACGATACGATATTATGTATTGAGGTGGCACGGCGGAGTGCCCCTCACGAATGTCGCCCCAGTTTCTCAGAGGTTGAGGACGCGATCAAAGCGCTCAAGGCCGCGTGAGGCAAAAAACTTGCATATCAAAATTTGGCCTGAGCGTTTTAGCGCTCGGGCTTTCCGCGTTTTCAATTGGAGCTTTTGCCAACCCGGCATTCGCGTCGGATAATCCGGCCTCTCCCGTTGACGCGGCAGAGGTTGTCCCAACGGCCGCGAACGCCCAGCCACTTGTTGTCAGGTCGGAAGACATAGATGCGCAGGCTAATAATCTCCGTAATTTATTCCAAGCCGCAGGCCGGAGCGGGCTCGTCAGCTTCAAAGGTGATGAGGCGCAAGGCGGCGTAACACCCCCCGTCATTGAAGCGCCCAGAGATAGACCTGTCGCAGATTGCATGACGCTCGCGCCATTATTTGATGGTGGCCAAGGCGGTTTCGCCACGGGGTTGTTTACGGAGCTGAGAACCGATTGGCCTGAGAACGCGGTCTTGGCTGAAACGCTCTCCGCCTTGATCGACCCGGGCTATGATGGCCGGGCTTTGCCGCTTGATTTAAGCTCCGCCAGTGATTGCGGGCCATCGTTCCTGCCGTGGCAGGCTCTCGCTGATCCGGGGCATAATTTAGGTGCCAAAGACGAAGGGACACTGACGGCAGCGCTCGCGCAAATGGAACCCGCTTTGCGTCGTCAGCTTGGGGTGCAAATCGCGACTCGCGCCGGGCTTTCAGGGAACATGCGGTTGACACGCCGGATTTCGGATACGCTCGTTGATGCGGGCCTTCATGGCAAAGCGCATCATGATCGCGACCCGGAACATATTTTGCTCGACTCTATTTTGAGAATGTCTCGTGACCCAATTGGTGCACGCGCGCGCCTCTCATGGATCGCAGAACGCGATGGCCCGGAACAACTCACAGCGATTGATCTAATGCGCCAGATTGATGCGGCGCCTGCCGCGCATTCCGAGTTAAGACGCCTGGCGGATAGTCCGGATGATGAAGTCCGGCTGAGCGCCGAGCAGAGATTACTCGCGAACGCGATTGAGGACTTCGATATTGAGCTTGTGTCGGAACTGGTCACGACAACGAATAATTTGGCGGGCGATGCAGAAAGCCGAGCCCGCTTGGCGGTTCGGTTGGAGGAAGCAGTCGATGCCGAAGATCCGCTGAAAGCGATTCAAGCGCTCGACGTTATTGACCGCCTTGAAGACAAAGGCGTTGAATTCACACCTGAACTCAAAGCGAAAGCGCAAGCGCGGCTTCAACAACTCGCCACGAACTCACAGTCCGTAACGGCGACCGATTTCACCTCATCCTTACCTACTACAGCCGCGCCGACGCAGCTGAGCGGGCCTGATCTTATTGATTATCTCGGGACGTTGGACACTGACATGGATGCTTATCAGGAGGTTTTGAGCCGTGGATAATGCGATTTACACAATGCTCACCCGTCAGTCGGGTTTGATGCGCGAATTCTCCAGCGTGGCCAATAATGTCGCCAACATGGCAACGACCGGATTTAAGGCCGAACATGGTGTATTCTCAGAATATATTCGCGAAATCGAAGCGGGTTCTGAAAGTCCGGGTAGCGCGACCAGCCTGTCGATGGGCCGCTTAAGCGCTCACGCAACAGACCTCAGCGATGGTAGCCTGAAAATGACAGGAGGCGAATTGGATATGGCGTTAACGGGTGACGGTTTCTTTCAGGTTCAAACCCCGAACGGTGGACGCCTCACGCGCGCCGGTCACTTTATGCTCAACGTAGACCGTATTCTTGTGAACCCTCAAGGGCACCCCGTGATGGGTACAGGCGGCGGCGAAATCGCAATTCCGCAAGACGTCGGATCCATTCAAGTGGCCGGCGACGGCACGATATCAGGAGACGGGGTTGAACTCGGACGGGTTGGTGTCTTCACAGCAGAGCCCGTCACATTACGGCGAGAGGGCAACAACCTGTGGGCCGCAGAGAATATACAAAATGTCGAAAACCCAACAGTCGCGTCTGGCTTTTTAGAGCAAAGTAACGTCAATCCGGTTTTAGAAATGGCGCGCATGATCGAAGTGCAGCGCCATTATGATGCCGGACAGTCGCTTTTAGAGCTTGAAGACGAACGTATTCGCAGTGTCGCGCGAACATTGAGGCAATAAACCCCGCCTCGCAGTTCGTCCGCTCGGACGGTAACGATTGGTAAACACTGATTAACTAAGGATTTGATGACCCAATAGATTTCACAGGGAAAAGGAGGCTTCAGGATGAACGCCTTGAAAATCGCCGCAACCGGCATGTCCGCACAACAAATGCGCGTTGACGTGATCGCCAACAATATCGCGAATATGAGCACCACGGCTTACCAGCCCCGCGTCGCCGAATTCGCCGACCTCATTTATCAGCAATATCAGACACCCGGATCATTGACGTCTGGCACAGGGTCAATTGTCCCTGCAGGCATTCAAATCGGCATGGGTGTTCGCCCCACGACAGTCTCGATGGAAATTGTGCAAGGCGCACTGAGCCAGACAGGCGGCGATCTAGATTTGGCCGTCAATGGCCGCGGGTTTTTTGAAATCATCCAGCCAGACGGCAGTTCAGCGTTTACGCGTGACGGAAAATTTTATCGCGACGCAGACGGCCTCATGGTGAACTCTGATGGCCTTGCGCTTGCAGACCAAATCACCATCCCAACGGATACGCAGCGCGTGACGATTTCCGCCGACGGTGAAGTCGTCGCTTACTTCAACAATGCACCCAGTGGACAGACTGTTGGTAATATTAGCCTCAATGTCTTTGCCAACACGAAAGGCCTCGAAGCCCTAGGCGGCAATCTCTACCGCGAAACGGAAGCCTCCGGGTCCCCGATCAACGGCACAGCGGGCACGGAAGGCATTGGCGTGATGCGTCAGGGCTATCTGGAAGATAGCGGTGTTGATGTGGTTGAAGAAATTTCAGAATTGATCGAAGCTCAGCGCGGGTATGAGCTGAACTCCAAAATCATCACGGCAGCGGATGAAATGTACTCTGCTACAACGCGGATCCGCTAAGTATGGCCCGCTTTATCCTGATGCTTATTCTCGCCATTGGCTGCGTCTCTGCGCCGCAAACCATCATGGCGGCCGATACGGAACAGGTGACGACCAACCGCGCATTGCAACGCGGGGCCGTCATTCGCGAAGGCGATGTAACGGGCCCTTATGCGGTGGAGGATTACGTCGGATTGGAACTCATCCGGTCTGTTCGCGCCGGCGCGGTTATGACGCCGCGCCTCGTGCGCACACCTTTGCAAGTTGAACGCAATGATACGGTTACGCTCATCTTTCGGCGCGGCGCATTGACCATGGAAACAACCGGACGGTCGCTCGGTGAAGGCGCGGAAGGCGACCGGATTTCAGTCATAAACACAACGTCACGCAAACGCGTAACAGGCCGGATCATCGGCCAGGGATTAGTGGAGGTTACGCCGTGAGCAAGATGCCAACGACGATACTCAAGACGGACGTGCGGTCAAATTTACGTTTGGCAGCTATGCTGTTGGCTGGGGCCGCGCTCTGTGCCTGCGGGACGACGGGCGCGCCTAAACGCGCTGCTGCGCCGATGACCAGCGCGCCGCTTTCTTACGCGCAACCTGCGCCCACAACACAACAGGCGACCTATCAAACCGCTTCGCTCTGGAGTCATAGTCCGGAATCACTGTTCGGTGACCGCCGGGCGCGAGGACCAGGCGATATTCTGACAGTTCAAATCACCATTGATGATTCCGCTGAAATGCGCGCATCAGTTGCCACAGACCGCCAATCTGGACAAAATCTATCTGTCCCGAATTTCTTTGGACTAACGAAGCTAATCGAAGATATCTTGCCGAGTGGTGAGACCTTGGATCCAGCGATGACCATCAACCGTGGGTCCAATGTTGATGGCAGCGGGCAGCTTCGCCGCGGTGAAACTCTGTCGCTTACACTTGCGGCTCAAGTGTCCGAAGTAACGCCCAATGGCGACCTTGTGATTATTGGCCGCCAGAATGTTCAAGTTGAGGGCGAAGCCCGAACTTTGTTTGTCTCCGGCATTGTCCGCCGCGAAGATATTAGCCGCCGCAACGTGATTACGCTTGATAAGATTGCCAATGCCCAGGTTGGTTATGATGGCAGCGGGGCTGTGTCTCGGACTGCCAATGACCGCGTTGGTACGCGCGTGCTGGACAGAGTTATCCCTTTCTAGGATCTGCGTGATGAAAGCCCTTCTATTTCCCGTTATCCTCGCTGTTTTCGCAGCGGGCGGTGTTTTGGCCGCCGACAAAGTGCGTGGTGATGGATCGCCGGCGGCTGCCAAAGCGGACGGGCACGGTGCGGATGATGATGGGCACGGTAAAAAAGATGAGGGCGGCGATTCCCACGGCAAGAAAAAGTCCGGCGGTCATGGTGAGGAATCCTCAGGCGGCCACGGAGATGAGGGCGGTTACGGCAATAGCGGCGAAACTGATTTCATTAAGTTTAAGCGCCAATTCGTCGTACCCGTTCTAAAAGATGATGCCGTCGAAGCGCTCATCCTCATCAATTTGGGTCTGGAAGTGCCGGCCAATGAACGTGACAACATGTTTCGGCTTGAGCCACGTTTCCGTGATGCGTTCATTCGAGAGTTGTTGCAGCTGTCAGACGATGGCTATTTCGACCAGGAACTGACGTCTCCGGATACTTATGAAGTCTTACGCGAAACCTTGGCCCGCGCGGCAGGCGACATAAGCGAGGGCGGTGTCAAAGATATCCTGATCCTCGACCTTTCGCGGCAGGACCGTTGAGCCGAACCTTCGGCTTAAAGCCGCGCGTTGAAGCGCGTATGTGAGTTTAGCTATCGCCAGCCGCGGACGTCGCTAACTGAAGCGTCAATAAGCCGGCAATGTCTTCTAGAATTTGCGTATTTTTCGCCTGTAGCTCCAAGTTGGAGAAGGTGGCGAGTTGCTCGACGAATTGCGTCGAATCCATTGGTGCGAGCGGGTCTTGGTTTTTGATTTGCGCGGTGAGCAAATTCAAGAATGTGTCGAACTGCTCTGCCACGGCGGAGGTCGATTCCGATACGGAGGACGCTCCCTCATTTTGGAGCGTGGTTGGGGCTTTGGTAGCCGCATTAGAGAGAATCGAGAGATCCATAATATTATATCCTATTGTCAATCCTAGACGAGAATATGAAGGCGGTCGGGTTCGCCCGCCGTGGCACGCGTAAAGCGTTGAAGGTCGTTATTTTGGGTTTGAGCCCCAGAGGAGCCGTCGGGTCCATCGTTTGATCCGGTTTCCGGTCCTGAACCGTCACCCTCTTGTGATGCTTGTCCAAATTCAGAGCCGAAATCACGTGCATCGCCGAGTTTCACATCCACGGGACTATTGCTGCCCTGCTCTAGCGCGGCGGTAATTGTCGCCATCCGGTCCAGCAAAGCCGCCCGCGCTGCGTCTGATTCCGGCGTTAAGGTAATGACGGTCCGGCCTTGGTTATCGAATTGATAGTCGAGTTGAATTCGGCCGAGTTCTGGCGGGTCGATCTGTAGCGTCGCGCTTTTGGCGGATAGGGCGATGGCGACGACGGCTTGCGGAATTTTATCTATCGTAACGGCGGGCTGTGCATTGGTGGTCTGTAAGATGGTCGCCGCTAATCGATCGCTCATGCCTGATATAGGCGTGAGTGTTGACGTGGTCGCGAAAACAGGAACCGATTTCAACGGCGTCGCAGAATCGTTACTCGCAAATAAGGTTGTGGAATTCGATGGAGCGTCAGAAATTTTCGCCATATCCGGCTGACTGACGGGGTTTTTTGCCATTGAACGATATTCTGCGGTTTCTGCAGCCCGTTCAGCGAGTAAAGGACGGTCTTTAGCGTCTGTGCGCGGATTGGGCGCGTCGGCTTGTGCCGCTGTCGCCGGCGTAGCAACGGGCACTGTTGACGCGGCCGCTCCATCAGTTTTGGCGGGTAGAATTTCCGGTGCGTTCGTTGTTTGCGTTGGCGTCTGCGGGGTCGTGACCTCTGACGATGTCTGCAAAGACGGCTGCGCGTCAGGCGTCAGATCAGTCGCCCCTGACACGTTGTTCGGAGTGGCGGGAATATTTGTGGATGCCGATATTTCAAGAGGCGCCGCTGCCTGAGATGGGGCCGTTATTTGCGGCACGCTACCACCTGTTTCAGGAACGAAAACCGGACGTTCGGATTGGGCGTTTGCTGTAATCGTTGGGGCAGGCAATTCACCTGTGATGGGTATAGCCGTCGTTACGGGTTGACTGGCGGGCGTGGTTTTCAGCGCGGCCGTGTCAGGCGTTCCGGACAAAGTGCCGAGCGAAGGATTGGGCGCTACGGCCTCTAAAGGGGCGGAGGCACGTAATGCTGAAGCGGGCGTATCGGTTGCCGCAGCTGTAGCTTGTAACCCTGGCGTCAAACGTAAGTCCCGCGTGTCAACTTGAACGGTTTGTTCTTTTAATTCAGCGGCTTGCGAATGCGTTGTTTGAATGTCTGACTGTGATGCCGAGAGCTGCTGTGATGCCGTGAGGGCGTCTTGGCGGGCGCTTAAGGGCGAGCGTAAACTCGCGTCACCATCTTCTAAGGTCGAAGTGATCGACGTGGGGGCGTTAGGGACTGATGTCACGGGTAAAGCAGTGCTGAGCGTTTGAGCATCGGCGATGACAGGCGCGTCAATTGTGCCAGTCAAATCGACTGATCTCTCTGTTTCAGAAATGATGTCGTCCGCCGCAAGGGTCAAGGCAGGCTCATGGCCCGTATTCGTAAGGTCAGTTGATGGCGTAGCAGACGTGTCGGCAACATCGATATCTGTGAATGACAATGTCTGGACGGTATCCAGTTGGATTGTGTGAGTGTCAGGCACACGATGATTGGGGAGAGGAAGGGTTGGCGGGCTATCCAAGGGTATTTGAGCGTTTAATTGGTTTGAAACCGTTTCCGCAAAACTCTGTCCTTGCGAGAAATTCTGTCCCTGCGCAAAACTTTGGCCTTCACCACCGGATGCTCCATCAGCCGTCAAACCCAATCCCGCGGCTGCCGGCGACGCCGGGCGCGGTGTGGATTGTGTCATCAAGACATTAGGAAGGGCTGCCATACCCCTAAATTGACTCAATATGGTTTACCGAGTGTTTACGGCCTGTGGGTAACGTGCCTTCATGTTAGTTCCAGATATCAATGCCCTGACGCCCATTCAGACGGTTCGGCCGACTGCGGCCACCCCCGAAGGCGCGCAGCAGGATAAAGACGCGTTGAAAGCCGTCGCGAAGGATTTTGAAACCGCCTTTATCGCGCAAATGCTGACACACTCCGGCCTCACGGAATCTTTGACCTCCGGTGAGGGTAAAATGGCGGCGGCATTTGGCAGTTTTTACGTCGAACAACTCGCCGAACGGATGGCCGAAGACGGCGGGTTTGGCATGGCGGACTCTATATATAAGCAATTAGAGCGTTACGGGCAGACAGGGGAAACATCATGAGCGAACTTCGTATTCTGACAATGCTGGAACGGATTGACCAAGCGCTCAAGGCCGAAATTGCCGTCGTCCATGAGGGCCGATTTCAAGACCTGCTGTCAGTTCAAACGGAAACGGCGAATGCGATGCGCGGCCTCGATGCCATTCGCGCCGAATTTCAAGGGCCGGATTTTGATAAAATTCGGATCGAAATGGCGATGACCGTCATTAATCAACGCGCCCAACAGGCCCGCGGCTTGATCGCAGCCGCCATGAATGGGGCGCGGGATGCAAAAGCGCGCTTGGAAGGATTAATCCGCGCGGACGGCGAAATTGGCGCCTATGACCGCATGGGCGGCCAGATCATGATGAAAAACCATGCCTCGCCCTATAATAAAACGATTTAGATTCACATCTTGTTAGAATTCCTCCCTTATCAACGAAGAATAGCTCAGGAGAGCGCGGCCGGATTTCCGGCCCTATCGTCAGGACGACTTGGTCACCTTCGACCACCATCCGTAAGGATCGTGCCGAAGCAATTTTAACGCGGATAACATTCCGCTCATTAGGTGAAATCCAATGTCCAGTATTAATACAAACTTAGGCGCAATGGTTGCGCTCGATACCCTCAAAGGGATCAACAAGAACCTCGGTATGGTTCAAAATGAAATTTCAACTGGTAAGTCGATCAACTCTGCAAAAGACAACGCAGCGATCTGGTCAATCTCAACAGTCATGGAAACTGACGTTGCTGGCTTCGAAAAAATCGGTAACTCATTGAACCTCGGTTCTGCAACATTGGGCGTCGCCCGGACAGCCGCAGAAGACGTCGTTTCTAACCTTCAAGATATTCGCGCGACAATCATTGACGCACAAGGCGAAAATGTTGACCGCGATACACTTCAATTCGATATTGATGAAGCTGTTAAGCAAATCAAATCTACAATTTCAGGCGCGCAATTTAACGGTCAGAACCTGTTGAATTCGTCGGGTGAAATCAAAGTCCTTTCGTCGCTTGATCGCAGCGCAGACGGCTCTGTTGCCGCCAATCAAATTTCGGTCAGCAAAGCGAACCTGACGACAACAGACACACGCGTTGATATTGCCAGCACAGATGCCGGTTATGCCGCCTCTACGTCAACAGCGGCTGAATATGTTGCAGGGGAAGCGGTTGATGTGAAAGCGTTGACAATCGACGCTGCTGCTGAGGACAATATCTATAGTCTCACGGTCAATGGTGAAGACGTAACTTACACAGCAGGCGCGGCAGATACGGCGGCAGATGTTGCAGCAGCTCTTGTTGCAGCTATTACTACGGCCGATCCGACTGGTGTTACTGCGAACGTAAATAATGACGATCTGACCCAGATCGACTTCACAATCGCTGCGGACACGGATGCGTCCCTAAGCGGTGTTACCGTAACCAATACGGGTGCGCCAGTTGCGAGCGCGGTGACCGTCGGCGATGCCGGGGATCAGACAGCTCTAAACAACTCTGAGGTCACTTTCGTTTCTCCGCTCGACAACCGCACAGCTCCAGATGCTGTTGGTGTCCAGGGGCTGGAGATTGGCACGGTCGCCGACAACACCGATTACGAGTATAGCTTTACAATTGGCGGGGAAGACATTTCCTTTACAGGTGTTGGCGGAGATGAAACGGCTGTCGCCGCAGGCATCGTAGATGCGATCAACTTGGCTGCTCCTACAGGTATTACAGCCCGCGCAGACGGTGCAAACGTTGTGTTTGATATCGATGCTGGCACTGATGCGACAATCTCCGGTCTGACCGTTGCTGACGATACAGGTGCAGGCGTCGCCTCTGGTGATGCAGACGGTGTTGTAGTCGGTAATGCCGGTGACCAAGCCGCGCTCAACGTCAGCGATGTCGCTGCCGATCTGTCCGATGTTAAAGCCATCGAAATCGGCTCTGTCGCAGCGGGTGAAGCAACGAATTCGCTTTATGAAGCGACAGTTGGCGGCAAAACAGCCTCTTACACAGCAACCGCGACAGATACGCAGGATGATATCGCAGCCGGTCTTGTTGCCGCGATTAACGATCTGGGCGTCGACGGCGTAACAGCCAAAGTTAATGGCACCACAGCTAGCCAGATCGACTTTGATGTCGAAGGCGGCACGAATGCAGACGTCACCCTATCGCAAAAGCAAGTTGAAGACGGCAGCGCGTTTGGTGCGCTTGTCGGACTGGATACGATCGACGTCACAACGGATGAAGGTGCGGCTGCCGCGCTGACAGCCATTGAAGGCTTCTTGAATAGCGCCATCGACTCTGCTGCCGAATTCGGTGCGAAACAGACCCGTATCGACAGCCAAATCGACTTCGTCTCCTCACTGGGTGACAGCTTGAAAGCCGGTATTTCGACACTGACAGATGCCAATCTGGAAGAAGCGTCCGCCCGATTGCAGGCCCTACAGGTTCAGCAGCAGCTGGGTGTACAGGCTCTGTCGATTGCCAACCAGGCACCACAGGCTCTCTTGGGTCTCTTCCGATAGGACGAGGCTAGCGCCTAAACGAATACTCCCTCGGCCCTTCGGGCCGGGGATTTTAAAATCTCCGCCGTGCCACTTCAGGCGGCGACGGACCGACCGCCTCGGTAGCACAGGATTTCGCTATGGCACTCATGACCGCCCACGCCTTCAACGCCCAAAGCGTCTATGGCACATCGGGACGCGCAATTGGATCCGACCGCGACATCGAAGCTCAAGTCTTCCAAACCGCCATTTCCACCCTGCGGCCCTTCATCGGTCTTGATTTTAAACTGACATCTGAATCCGCAACAGCCCTTTCTGAAAACCTCAGACTTTGGGATATTCTAACGATCGACCTTGTTCACCCGGATAACCAGCTTGATGATAAGCTCGTGACCCAATTGATGGAACTTGGCCGCTTTGTCCGCTTCCACACACACGGCCTTTATGCCGGATTGGGAACGGTTGATGTGCTTGTCGATATTAATGTTGCTGTTCTGCAAGGTCTGATGGGCCGCCCGGGCCAAGCCTCCGCTAACCCGCAAGCCGCATAAAGACCCGTAAGCCGCCTCAAGGCTCGATTGTCTCACAAAGGAAAGTTCATGGCCGGTCTGCTTATCAGCTTAAAGCCGAACGAGAAATTCCTCGTCAATGGCGCGCTTCTATCTAATGGTCCGAAACGCGGCCAGATTTGCGTCGAAGGCGAAGGCATTAATGTGCTGCGTCTATCCGATGTGATCCACCCCGACGAAGTCCGCACCCCCGTCACGCGCCTCTACAGCGCCATTCAAATTCTACTCTCCGGTGATAGTTCCGGTGACGAAGCCAGTGATATGGTCGAGCAACAATACCGCTCCCTTTCTATGGTTTTTCAAGGAACGCCGCTCGCGGATACATTATTCAAATCTTATAAAGCTTGGGTCGATGGCCGGATTTATTCGGCTCTCTGCCGCCTTAAGCCGCTTATTCCGGTTGAAGCCGAATTACTCGGTTTGGAACCTGCCAAGCAGGGCAATGCTCCGGCCGCAAAGCCAGCCATTCAAAATACTGTCGTCATAACGCCGCGCCGCCAAGCGGCCGCTGCAGGGTAATGTCATGGCCATTCAGCCCAGTCTGATTGGCGGATCCCTTTCGGGATATGCGTTTCTGAAAGCGACACAAGAGCGCCAGCAAGCGACGTTTGAAAGCTCGACCGATATTCAGCGTAACGTCGATGGCATGCGCGAAAAACTCTCTGAGTCCTTTACATTAGATGATCTGATGGGTGACCGTCAGTTGCTTTTGCCCGTGCTGCAAAGCTTCGGGCTTGAAAGCGAAGTCGATAAAGGCGCATTTGTGCGCCGGATTATCGAGCAAGGTCCCGATGATCCACAAGGGTTTGCGCGACGACTTAACAATCCTGACTTTATTGCATTGGCTGACGTTTTTGAACCCGATAGCGAAGGCGTGATCACCTTAAGCGCGTCAACGGTTGAAGGACTTATTGACGACTATCAAGATCAAGCCTTCCAAACAGCTGTCGGTGAACAGGAACCTGATTTGCGTTTGGCCCTCAATTTTGAAAAAGAAGTTGGTGAGTTAGCGTCCGGCGCGGCCAGTGATCGATCCTTCTGGTTTCAAGTCATTGGCAATGCGCCGTTGATGGAAGTCTTTACGTCAGCCTTCATTCTACCTGACGGATTTTCCAATTTGGATGTCGATAAGCAAGCGGATTATCTTCAGAGACGCGCCGAACAAAGGTTGGGGGATGACCCCCGGGCCAAATTAGCGACCCAAGAGGGTGTCGACAGCACGATCAAAGATTATCTTCTCCAACGCCAAATCGAAGACGGACCAACGGCTCTGACGCCAGGGGCGAGTGCATTATCCTTGCTGGGCGGTGGTCTGGGAACACAAAGCTTGTTCAGCTTGATCTTGTCTAATTCTGCTTAAGAGACACGGTTTGTCATTCAAGCAATCGCTTGGCCCAATGCTATGAAACTTTCATCAATCGTGGCCACATCTGATATTCGCAAGAACCCATCTAAATTGGGTTGACAGGCCACAGCCTTGTCGAGGATTGGATCCGTGCCAGCGACATAGAGCCCAGATTGCACCATCAGCCGACCATCTTCATACCGCCGCAGCAGGCTCCGTCCTTGCGAGAGTATCGCGTTTTCTAACTCTGTGGCAGCTTCTGGCAGGGAACGAGACACGCTTCGTCCCACATCAATCGCCGGGTAGCGTCCGCCCTCGGCAATCGCGCGGTCCAAAATAATATGTCCGTCCAAAATACCGCGCACTGTATCGGCGACGGGTTCTTCCATGTCCGATCCTTGGACAAGGACGGAGAATACCGCGGTAATATCGCCTTTGACGCTGTCTGGTCCAGGCCCGGCCCGCTCGCACAGACCCGCCAATGTCGGGAATGTGGACGGCGGAAAGGCGCGTAGAGCCGGCGTTTCGCCGACGGATAAGGCGACCTCGCGGTGGGCCTGCGCGAACCGTGTCAGGCTATCAAACAAGAATAAAACATGTTTCCCTTGATCGCGAAAACTCTCCGCCGTGGCCATTGCCAGCCGCGCGGCGCGAAGTTTGGCGGCGGGCGGTTGATCGGACGTCGCGGCGAAGACAACAGTGCGTTTCATCGCCTCTGGTCCCACGACCTCTTCCACGAAGCTGCGAACTTCTCGTCCGCGTTCCCCGATGAGGGCAATAACCGTGACGTCGGCACTGCTGGCTCGGCCCGTGCTTTTCGCCAGTCCGCCAAGCAATGACGTTTTGCCGACTCCAGAGCCTGCAAATAGGCCGACGCGCTGTCCACGGCATAGCGGCAAGAATGTATCAATCGCGCCGTATCCGGTGCAAATACGTTTACCCAGCGGGCGGCGGTGACCCGCAGGGGGCGGCGCGGCATTCAAATCGGCCGGAATTGTCCCCTGTCGAGGGCGATTGCCAAACGCATCACGCCCATCAAAATCTAAGACTTTGCCGAGCCAATGCGGCCCGGGCGCGAGGGCCATGTCCGGCACCAATTCCGCGCGCATACCCGATGTGAGACCTTGCGTTGTTCCATAGAGCGCGATTGTGACACTGTGGCCATCATCGGCAATAACGTCGCCGCGTCGATCACCGTCAATCATGACGCTGGCTCCGATTCCAGCCCGTCCGCACAATCCTGCGACCTGCACAGTCTGTCCGGCGCAAGACAAAACCCGGCCAGAATGCTTGACCAAGGGCGGCAGCGGCGAGTCGAATTTCGCTGTTAACGCGGCCAACGTCTCAGATGCGGGTTTGGAAGGCGGCTTGGACATGGAGCGCCCTTCAAGGCGGCAGGGTGAACGGGTAAGAATTTGTTACAGGTCTGTTAACCATTGATTCAATTCTCCGCCCTAAACGTCAATACAGCATTAACGCCCTTTGCAAGGATTGCAGTCATGGCGCACCCAGTTTCGCTTTTGGATTTATCGTCCAACATGGCCCGCCACGCGGCCACACGTCACTCCCTTATCTCCCAAAACATCGCGAACGCTGACACGCCGGGCTATAAAGCCCAAGACGTCGCAGACTTTGCTGATGTGATGAAAGCGCAAGCTTTGTCAGGACCTGAAGCGCCGATCAACTCGCTAGAAGTTATGGATCGCCAATCATTGGGTTCGCCCAATGGTAACTCTGTGAATTTGGAAGATGAACTGATGCGCGGGTCCAAGGCCCAGCATGATCATGAACTGGCTGTTTCAATTTACCGCTCGACTCTCACCATGATGAAAACAGCCGTGGGTAAAAACCTCTAACCTAGACTGACATTCGCCTAACGCGCAGAAAGGATTTCGCGCCGATGATTGACCCACTTTCGCAGACGATGCACGCCGCAGCCTCAGGCATGCGCGCGCAATCGCAACGCCTCTCTATGGCGTCTGAGAACCTCTCCAACGCTGATACGCACGGCTATAAACGTAAGCTGATGAACTTCACCCAGCAGGTGGATGGACAGACCGGAATGACGACTGTGGGTATCTCGCGGCCTATGCTCGACCGCTCGCAGGGCGATATGATTTTTGACCCAAGCCATCCGCTGGCCAATGAGCAAGGCCTCGTGGAATCGTCCAACGTCGATATGATTGTCGAAATGGCCGATGCGCGCGAAGCGAACCGTAGCTTTGAAGCCAATCTAAACACGTTCCGACAGGCCGGCGAAATGTATCGCGGTCTTCTCGGTCTTCTGAGACAGTAATCATGGATATTACCTCAAACGCCGCCGCGCTTGGCGCCTCCCGTCATTATGGCGCGGCAAAACGAATCACAGCGCCTGCTGGGCTAGAAGCACCCAAACCCAATGACGGCGGTATGATCGCGAAAGGCGTCGAGAGTTTCTCTGACGTCATGAAAACGGTCGAAACGACCACAACGCAATATGCGGCGGGTGCAACAGACGCGCAATCTGTTGTCGAAGCACTGGCCAATGCCGAAATGGCGCTGGAAACCGCTGTGACCGTACGAAACCGGGTTGTTGAAGCCTATCAAGAGCTCCTACGGATGCCGATCTAATGCGCGGCGCGCGTTATATAGCGGGGCTGACCCGTGGATGATTTCGGGATCCTGAACCTATTGCGCGAAGCGCTGTGGTCTACTGCGCTGATGGCGATGCCTTTGCTGATTTCGGCGCTCGTCGTCGGTTTGATTGTGGGTTTGGTCCAAGCCTTGACCTCGATTCAAGAGATGACCCTGACTTTCGTGCCAAAGCTAGCGGCGATGTTGGTCATTATGTTCCTGACGCTCGGCTATATGACGAATATTTGTTTGTCCCTGTTTGATAATCACGTCCTTCCCGCGATCATTGGCGGTTAGGCGGACGCACCAGATATGAACTCTAGCCGCGCCACAATCGGTCTCGCCGTCGGACTTATGGCGATCATCATCATGATGATCCTGCCCATGCCGTCATGGGTGCTCGACATGGGCGTGGCCGCGTCTTTTGCCTTCGCTATTCTGATTTTCACGATGACCTTATTCGTAGAAAAGCCGCTCGACTTTTCCGCTTTTGCCTCCGTGTTACTCGCGTCATTACTTTTGCGCCTGTCGCTCAACGTGTCTTCGACCAAGCTCATTATCGGGCAGGGTCATACGGGGACTGACGCGGCAGGGTCAATTATTGAAGGTTTCGCTATGTTTGTCATGGGCGGCAACATTGCGATTGGTCTCATCGTTTTCTCCGTTCTCGTGATTGTCAACTTTATGGTCATCACCAAAGGTGCGGGCCGGATGGCGGAAGTCGGCGCGCGCTTTGCGCTCGATGCGATGCCGGGCAAGCAAATGGCGATTGATGCCGATTTAGCTGCAGGCGCGATCAGCCACGAAGAAGCCAGTAAACGCCGTGAGCGCGAACAGGAAGAAACGGCCTTCTTGGGTTCATTGGATGGCGTATCGAAATTTATGAAAGGTGACGCGGTCGCTGGGATTTTGATTACATTGCTCAATCTGATCGCCGGGATGGCGATTGGCGTGGGCGTTCATGATCTGTCATTCAGCCAAGCGGCGAGCAACTATGCGATCCTGACGGTTGGCGACGGCCTCGTCAGCCAAATCCCCGCCGTCATTATTTCCATCGCGGCGGGCCTTCTACTCTCTCGCGGCCGCGGCGACGGTGCGGTTGATCTGGCTTTGCTGGAACAGTTTGGTCGTCACCCTGCGGCTTTGGCTGCGGTATCCGGTATTATGGCCGTCTTCGCTCTATTCCCAGGCTTGCCAATTATGCCGTTCATGATCGGCTCTGTCGGACTTGGCATCGCGGCTTATCTGAGCTGGCAGAAACTACAAAACGCGACGAAACTGGAAGAGGAAGAAGCTAATATCGAAGCGCCGACGCCGGAGCCAACCATGGGCGATATGCTTGATCTGGATGAGCTGTCCGTCGAGCTCTCCCGCGATCTGGTTGCGACCGTCATGGGTACGGAATTTGGTGTTGATAAGCGAGTGCAGAAAATCCGCAAATATATTGCCACGCAATATGGTTTCATCTTGCCGCCGATCCGTTTGTCTGATGATGCCGCCTTGCCGCGTCACAGTTATCGTATTCGATTGCACGGCGCAGACATGGCAACGCAGACGCTCATGGCGGATCGCCGCTTGGCCCTGATCGAAGCGAATGAACATGTTCAAATTCCCGGTGACACAACGCAGGAACCTGTTTTCAAAGCGCCAGCTCGCTGGGTGGATCCGGAACATGAAAATGAACTGACCCTGCTGGGTGTCACTACAGTTGCGCCCGTGGAAGTTCTGGCGACGCATTTGCTCGAAGTCATTCAAGATAATTTACCGGCGCTGCTCACCCGCCGCGCGCTGCGCGAGACCTTGGATGCATTCAAAGGTGTTACCGAAGCGGACCGCGCGAGCGGGAATAAGCGCCTTGTTGATGAGTTCTTCCCTGACAAAGCGCCGATCGAGCTTTTGCACTCCGTCATGCGCTTGCTGCTCGAAGAGCGGATTTCGATCCGTAATTTACCGTTGCTGCTGGAAACTGTTGCCGACGGGAAATCCGGTAACCTCAATGCTGAAGCGATCACCGATGTGGCCCGTCAGCGTTTGTCGCGTCACTTCGTCGGGCAATACCGCAATGAGACGGGGCAGCTTCCGATTATTCGCATTGGCGATAGCTGGACAACCAAGCTTGGCGAACGCGAAACCCGCGACGACGTTGGGCGCGCTGATATCGCTCTATCGCCAGAAGAATTTAATCAATTCGCCCATGACGTTCGGGCTCAGTTGGATACGGCGGCGCGCAAGGGCAGTTATGCCGTGATCGCTGCGCCGGGTCATTGGCGCCGCTTCATTCGCTCCGTGTTGAAGACCAAGGGCGTGAAAAACCCCGTCCTGTCCTATGCCGAGATCGCGGCGAATGAGAAGCCGCTTATCCTTGGCTCGGCATGATGGTGCTCCAGACATGATATGGGGAACGTCATGATGGGCGGCGGCCAGTTTCTCGCTGATCTGGCCGAGGCTTTCGGCCCTCTGATTGATATGATCTGGCCTATGTTTGGCTTGTTTGCACGCTTGTCCCTCTTCTTCTTTCTTGTGCCAGTCTTTGGCGAGCGCGCCATTCCCGCCCGCTACCGGATCGGAGTCGCGGGCATGACGGCGTTTATGCTCTATCCGATTTTACAAGATGATCTCGCGGCGCTGCGTGATGAGGGGATCGTGCAGCTGATCGCAACCGAAGCCATGACGGGTTTTGTGCTCGGGTTTGCGTTGCGCCTTGCAGTTCACGGTTTGCAAATTCTTGGGATGATCGTGTCGCAATCTTTATCCCTGTCCCAAGTGTTGGGGGAAGGGATCGCGACAGAACCAAACACGACCATTAGTACGCTGCTGATGTTGACAGGGGTCACGCTGCTCGTATCCTTAAATTTGCACATTGCCTTGATTGGCGTTTTAGCCGAGAGTTTTGCCAGTGTGCCAGTGGGCACGATGTTGGACCTGCAAGTGTCCGCGAACTGGTTGACCCAAATTACTGTCAGCCTACTGCGCATGTGCCTCTCACTTGCCCTGCCTTTCGTGATCCTCAACTTCGCCTATAATCTCATTTTAGGATTCCTGAATCGCGCCATGCCGCAATTGCTCGTCTCTTTTGTCGGCCTTCCTGGTATGACGATGGCGGGGCTATTCCTTCTCGTGATCTGCGCCAGCGCGATGCTGACAGCTTGGGTTGATATGTTCATGTCTCTGATGGTGGAGGCCGGGTAATATGTCCGAAAACGACAGTAGTCAGGAAAAAACCTTTGATGCCACGCAGGGCAAGATTGATGATGCGCGGAAGAAGGGGGATGTTGCTAAATCCGCCGAAGTCGCCTCGATCGCGCTCTACTGCGGAGTCGCAATTGCGATTATGACGCTGGCCGGATCGACAGGCCTTGGAGTCATGTCACAACTCTCCGGTATTTTGGAGTATCCCACGCGCGCAGGTGATCTGATCCTGACAGGCGGCGCCGCAACGGATTTGCTGGGCACGGTTGTCTTCCGGTTTGTCCCTTTATTGATCATTATGATGGGCGCGGTGATTGCAGCCTTGGTGGCGCAGCGCACGATTGTTTTCGCGCCCGATAAAATTCAACCTAAGCTCTCAAAACTCAGCCCGATCTCTAACGCGAAGCAGAAATATGGCCGCGACGGGATGGCGGAATTTGCCAAGCGCGCGGTCAAGCTCGTCATTATTTGTATCGCCGCAGGGGCCTATCTCATCCGTTTGGCCGGCGAGGTCAGTAACGAAATCGGATTGCCTGCAGGCTATCTCTTCCCGAAACTGGCCGGGGAAACCCTGTTGCTGCTTGGTTGGATGATTGCGGCGACAATTCTGATTGCCGCTGTGGATCTGCCCTTCGCGACATGGTCACATCTGTTAAAGCTGAAAATGACACGTGAAGAGGTCAAAGACGAACATAAGAAGAATGAAGGCGACCCCCAGATGAAGAGCCAGCGCCGGGCGATGGCGCGCGAAATTTCCAACTCGACGATGCTCGCGGATGTCGCGCAGGCCAATGTCGTTATCGTCAACCCGACTCACTACTCCGTTGCATTGAAATGGGACCGGGCAGGCGGCGGCGCGCCGATATGCGTTGCCAAGGGTTTGGACGGCCTCGCGCTCTTGATCCGGGAGAAAGCCAAAGAGCATGGCGTGCTGATCCACTCTGATCCGCCTTGCGCGCGGGCAATGCACGCAACCGTCGACGTCGGCGAAGAAATCCGGCCCGAACATTACGCCGCCGTGGCCTCCGCGATCCATCTGGCTGAAACACTGTCCAAACAAGGGTCGTACTAGCCATGTCGGTCCGGCAGATTTTATCGCTGAAGCGTGCGTCAATCCAAACGCGCATCGACGCACTGAGCGCACAGGAAAATAGTCTTAAGCAACGTTTGTCCCGTCTTGAGTCGCAAGGGGACGGCCTTAGCCTCGGAAATGCGGACGCTGATTTCCAAGTGGCGGCGATGGCCGGGCGAAGTGCGCGCGCAGAGATGTCGCGCCTGGAAAGCCAATGTAAAACGATCCAAGAGCAGCGGCTGAGCCTCGCGCGCGAGAAGCTCTCTCTCGATATTGCGGACCGTAAGTTAGAGGTCGAAGAACAAAAACTGGCCCGGCTTGATGCGTCGCGCGCCGCCGACCGGGTCTAGCGCCGCTCGCTGTGAGCGCGTAATAACCCCTATGTCCGTCACGCCCTTCAAGCCCGCTAAAACACCCAAGTCAGAGCGGCGAAAGCCACTGCCCCGACTGCCCGCGACGCAATTCTGGGGGCTTTGCGTTGTCGTCTTTATGGTTTTGCAATTCCCACTCGTTCGCTTACCCGTTCTGTTTCTGAGCACGTGGGCGCATGAATTTGGCCACGGGCTTGGGGCGATTGTTACGGGGGGGCGGTTTGAGGAACTGACGGTCTTCCCGAACTTCTCCGGCGTGGCGCTGACCGCCACAAGCAGTGATTTTTCGCGCGCGATGGTGATTATATTCGGCCTGTTAGGGCCAAGCCTGCTCGGCGTGTTCATGATCACGTTGACCCGCGCTTTTAGCCTGTACCGTTTGGCGATCCTCGCCTTGGCGGGATTGCTCGGACTGTCGCTCATCTGGGCGGCGGATGGCTTTACGATTATGACCTTGGGCGGCGGAGCGGTCATCATGGGTTTAATCGGCTGGAAACTGCCGGACCGCGCGCTGCTTTACATTGCCTATGTCGTAGCCATCGCAATGTGCCTCAGCGCGCTAACGGGGTTCAGCTATTTCTTCATTGGCAATGCCGAAGTGGCAGGTGCAATGTACCGTTCTGACACGGGCATTCTGGCTGATCTATGGGGTGGTCCGCATTGGTTGTGGGGCGGCCTGATGGTTGTACTGTCCGTTGCGATCCTTGTCGCAGGCGTGTTTCTATCAGACCGCTGGGCGCGCAAACGCTAAGCGTCTATGTCTTGGGCTTTGGCGATCCGAAGACCTTACGCCAGCGGCTGCGAACTTCATCGCTTCCTGCGTCGACATTGTCGCGCACATCCCGCGCGGCGTCGCCAATCGTATCGCCGACGGCGTCCAGTGTCGGGTCAATGCGCTTGGCTTTCCATCTTTTGACCATGCGCCACAGCAGGAACCAAATCAAAAGCAGCAGCCCGATAAAGACGATATTGAACCACGGGATTAGGAACACATTTGGACCATCGACGCGCTTTATGGATGTCACATTGGGGAAGATTGAGAACAGTTTAATCCGCCAGCCATAGTGCCGTACAGCGACCCATTGATCGTCAGTTTTGGCAAGGCTTTGCGATAGCGCTGTAACGTCGCCGCTATCAAATTTGAAATAGGGCGGAAATCCCCAACCTGTATCTTCATTGCGGTAAACCCGTGTTTTCCCGTTCTCAAATTCGGCATTGATGAAACGAACGTCGCGCGTTGCGCCTTCGATGGTCCCAATGTCCGCGCGATCCCAAAACGGCGCACCGGATTCCACGTCGATGCGTTTCACCTCGGTTCCGACAATTTGTACAATGTCGCGATCAGGCAGGTAATAGTTGAGCAGCACTGCGCCAACGATCAGCAGGATCAGAGCCGGAATATGTCGAAGCCATTTCATGTCAGTCTCCTCAATTAAGAATTCTGTGCCAGCCAGATTAGCAGTGTCGCGATACCGCCCGGAATGGCGTAAACGCTCAAGAATAGTTTCGGCCGCAGCGACCGATTATAGCGAACCATGCCGCGCGCGATGAAGGCGTCTTCGGTTTCATTTTCGCGAAATAAATCTGTTTGGGCGCGGTAGTTTTCAGACAACCGCATACGTTCGCGCCACCGGCTCCACTGACTTAAAATCACATAAACGACCGTTAGAATCAGGAAGATAATGACGATATTGCGGATAAGGCCGATCATCGCTTCTTCTTTCTATCTTTCTCACTTTGACGTTTTTCATAGGCGCGGCGCTGTTTGGACTTCCGGCGCCAATCGTCGTCGTCATCATCATCGTCGTCGTCATCCCGCTTCCAGCCGTCTTTTTTACGGGGCTCACTTTGATCCCACGGATTTTTACGGATACGATCATACGCGGTGTCGTCGTCATGGGTCCATTGCCCCGTAAAGTCTTTGGCCGTTTTCCCGGCATTTGATCCATCCGCGCGTATCGAGGCCCACTTCTCAGGATGTGGCTTTTTGGATTGATAGCGGATCGTGCCGTCTTCAATTGTCATGGACGGCTCCCCGCCAAATAACGCCTCACGCGCGCCGGCTTTATCCATCGCATATTCCTGTTCGAGGAAGCGCACGACGAAGTCTTTTTTACTGTCGGACCAACTGCGATAGGCGTCATAGAACAGCGGTTTATGACAGATGAATAGCTGCCGGAAATCAAGCCGTGATAGATCGGTTAGCAGCATGTTGACGAGGTCGCGATCCGGATGTTGCGATCCGCGCAATGCGTAGAAGAAAGACGGATGATCGGGCCCCAATTTCGGGACGCGCCCGCCCATCGACGCCCAGCGCCATACATCCATGAGGCCGAGGAATTCTTCCGGTAGATCATTGGCATAACGCCGCTCCAACTGCCGCATATTCTGGCGCGATAGCCCCTCCAGATCATGGCCTTGTTCGGCGGCGACGGTCGCAACAATGAAATCCATTTTCTGGCGAATGACGAGCGCGCTATCCTGATTGGGACGTTGCACGACAAGCTGCGTCAGCCCTTCTTGATAAAGCCAGTTGGAAACCTCTTCGCGATCATCCAGCGTCAGCACTTGGGCAATGTCGAGGTCTTCGAGGCCGTCTATTTTTTTACGCGCGATCACTGTCGGTGTGGCCGCATCGCGAAACACATAAACGCCGCCCAAATGGTCGGTAAAATAATTGCCTTGTTCGTAAACCTTGCTACCCAGTTTGACGGGATTGCGCTGGATGTTGCCGGTGCGTTTGGCCAGTTCGATCATTTCGGCGATCAACACATCATCCCACCACGCATCGTCTTTCGTCAAAAACTGATCGATTTGCGTGGTCAGGGTTTCGGCTTCGGCGACGTGAGATTGCGTGGTGTCCGCCGTGACTTCGATCTGGTTGATGTCGAGCAAGTCTGCAGGTTCATCGATTTTGAATATGGAATTGAGCAGTTCGCCCGCCACCGCTTCGCGCGCGGTCAGGCCAAAGAGTTGCTGTTCGTTCTCATCCAGATAACGCCGTAAGATCGAGCGCGAGGTCGAGAATTGCGAACCAAGCAGGGGCGCTGTTTTCTGATCGGTCGAGAGCAGAATAAACATCTGGTTTGCGCCGTGCGGGTTCAGATAAAACTGATCATCCAGCTCATCCGCGATTTCGGGCGAAAAACCCGCGATGTCGACGTGGAATTCGGTCAGAGCCGTGCGTTTCCCAATGAGGTAATCCAGCGCACGATTATACCGCTCCACCATCGCAGGCGACGACACCTCATAAAGGTTGCCAAACATAAGCCCGGCTTTGACGAGGCGCATCATGTCGCGAACTCCTTCACATCCGTCATCGCACGGCTTGACCGTGCGATCCATGATGCCGTCATATCGGTGATTACTATAGCGTATCGGGTAACTCCGACGCTTGCACAATGGATCGCACACTCATGGTGTACGATGACGGGTGAGGGGAGAGCGGCGGTCATGTCGATCCTCCTGCTCCAACCGCGTAGGCCGCGAGGCAGAAGACGCCAATCACGGTCAAAACGGGCCAGCCGACATGGCGGCCGCGGGTAGCGATAGCGTCAAACAGTCCGACGGCGAGAAAGCCAATTCCCAAAGTCAGAAGAATGGCTGCAGGCAGGGCGGTTTGAGAAAACCCAACGAAATAGAGAATGACAGCCATCATGATCCAGCTCAGCGAGGTCACATGCCACGCAAAGCGGATCACTAAGCGGGCGAGGTCGCTCTCCAAAACAGCATTGCCGCGCCGAGAAAACATCGGCTTGAGCAGAAGTTTTTCGCCCAGCAAAGAGTGGACTGCTGAAACGATGATGAGCGCGAATATGCCGCCGGATATGAGCCATTGGAACAGGGTCATGATAGTGACTCCGTGCTCTTGCTGATCAGGTAATCTAGCGCACGATTATACCACTCGACCATGGCGGGCGAAGAGACTTCATAGCGTTTGCCAAACATGAGCCTAACTTTGACGAAGCGCATCATGAGGAGCGGCCTAAATAGGGTTTGATTAACTTTCTGAACTTTTTCAGAGAACGAAAAAAGTCATCATCGTCGTTTTCGATATATCTTTCACCGAGACATGAAAGTTTAGTCAAATGATCAAAACACTCATCCTTTTCATCTTCGTCGCGCACAGATTTCCTCAATAGACTGATGTGAGACTCTGCCCAAAAAGACGCGCTCATTGTTTCGGAGACTAATTTCGAGCCGACTTCAGAAAAACTATTACCCCAGAAGATTGATGCCTCTGAAATCAAAGCTTCATTTTTTATACGGGATTTGTCCAAGCTATCGCTGGTTGCCCTGATAAACTCTTCATGGTGTTTTGCCTCGGCCGATTCTAATTCAGTCCAGTCCCCATATTTCTCATTGAGTAGATGTTTTGTATGGATGGGTCGGGCATGTAGAACTAACTCCGTATAGTCGTGCTCCATCTGAGCTAATGCTGTCAAAATTCTCTGGGATAGGTCTCTATCTGCTTCCCATAACTTCTGCTTTTTCCAAGCGCTCACCCCCGACCATGCTACCCAACCTGAGAAAATTGCCGCAGCGATCAGAGCGAGGTTCCGAATAATTTCAGACCATTCCTTAAAATCATATCCGAGGAATATGTCGACCACTAACCCTTCCCCTCCAAATACCGCCGCTTCGCTTCTTCCTGCCGCCCGAAGTCGCGCACCATGTTCTCAATCGCGATCTCGTCGCTCTTATCGGCGTAGCGGAACTCGCTATCGGCGTAGCGATTGATCTCCTGAATCACCATGTCGACGGTGATTTCGGTCGAGAGGTCGGCGATCATGGCGCGTTTGGTGTCGTAGTCTTTCTCTAGAAACAGACCCGTGTCCTCCATCCATTCGTCGGGCAGTTCGAAATCCATCGCGCGGACTTTAACGGCGTCGGTGATGTTTTTGATCGCGCGTCCGGTGAAGCGTGGGTCGGCTTCCTGAATGGCTTTGAGGTAGGTGCCGAGCTTAGCGATGGTGTCGAGCTTGCCTGTGCTTTTCTGGATCGCGTCGAATACGGCGACGAGGCCTTCTTCTTTGGGGCGGGCATAGCTGGCGTAGCTGGCTTGCACGGCTTTTTGGATCACTTGGGCTTCGAATAAGTCGTGGTCGCCCACGGGAATATCGTGGTTCTTGCCCATCAGCAGGTGCAAGATGTCGATATAGTCTTCACGCGATTTCGGGCCATCGACGAGGAAGCGCGCGGCGGCGCGTTGGCGCAGCGCGTCATCGACATTTTCGGGATAGTTGGAAAACATGCCGAAGGTGCAATTCCCGCGCACAACCGTGTTCGCGCCCGCAAAGCTTTCCATCAGGACGGCGGTGATTTCGAGCTGTCCGGCGGAGCTTTGGCGGTCGCCGCGTTTCCCTGCGAGTTGGTCAATATCATCAATCGTGCCGAAGCCGATCACGGATGGGTCGATGATCTCTTTGATGAAATTCTTGGCGTTTTGCGCTGACTTGCCTTGGTAGCTGTCGATACTGTCTGTGGACAGGTTCGCGTAGCGGAACGGGTAGCCCGCATTGTTGCAGTAATCATTGATCAGGCCCGCCATCATCTGGATCAGGGTCGTCTTGCCCGTCCCCGGCATGCCGTCGCCCATGAAGGTGAAGATGAAGCCGCCAAGGTCCGCAAACGGATTCAGCTTGCGCTCAAAATCATAGGCCATCAGCATTTTTGCAAGCTTCATGGACTGATATTTCGCAATATGGTTGCCGACGACCTCATGCGGTTTTTTGAACGTCATCGTCAGCTTGGTCGAGCGCGCGCGGGACGCGGCCTCGAATCCGCGAATGTCGAAATCATCCGCTTCAACGCGGTAGGCGACCGCTGTAAAAGCGTCGAGGCGCGGCAGGTTGCTCGCGCGCTGCGCGGCTTTATCCATCAATTGTTCGAGAAACGCCGTGACCGTCGGGATAAGCTTGTCTTCACTATCGGCAAACACGGCCAGGTCTTGATCGAGCTCCCACAGCGCGCCCGTGAGAGCGAGCTGCGGATTATCCGTGAGCACTTCTTCAACGTCGCCCACATCCACGGACAGCTCGCCCGTTTCATGCAGGGTCGAGAGCAGGAAACTCGCCATATTGGCGAATACATGCAGCGCGATGACGGAGGATGCGGCGAGGCCTTCGTTGAACTCGGCCACTTTCCCAGACGGGAGCTTGCCCTGGAGATTATCTTTCATCAGCGCCGATAATCCGGTCGCGTCCGCATGTTGATCAGAAACCGTCAGCGCGGTCGCCAGCGCGCGCCGCAGGGCGTGAAGAACGCCCGCTTGAACGGGGCTCATCAAGGCGTCATCCGGCGACGTCTCTTCGACGCGCGCAATTAAGTTCACGCCTTCGGCCTTCGCCGTGCTTTGCGTGACAAGGCCGGGCGTTGTTGTACGAAAACGGCGGCGACCCGGGATGCCAGGGGATCGTCCGGCGGCTGGCTCCAAGTCTTTGGCTTTCGCCAAGCGCGGCGTGTGGTCGAACCCATCCAACAAGGATTGCGCAGCGGCGACCTTCTCTTTGATCGCTGTCTCTTTAATTTCCATGAGGTCGGAGGGGTTTGACATAAAGCCTATCTGTAACTGAGGAGTGTGTTGTTTTGACCGACGACATATTTGCGGATGCCGTCAAAGCTGTTGGCGTGATTTTCTTCCAGCACTTGGTACGCGCGGTGAGGGAGAATGAGCGCACGGTTAATGTCCGTATAGCCGTCGGTTTTCCCGTCGAGCCCATAAGCGTCAAGCGTGTACACTTGACGCCATTCCGCATTGAAAATGCCTGTTTTGACCCATTCTTGCCGCTCGGACTGCAGTGTCTCAACCGTCCATGCGAGCGCCCAATCTAGGCCGGGTACGCCCGCGGCTTGCGCTAGCACATCGCGGATGGGGCCATGTTGTTCAGTGAACGCATGGCTGTGCATCGGGCCAAGATGAAAGCGGCGCAGGCGTTTGGGGTGCAGATTTTTAAAGTCTGTATCGATCCCCTTGGCGATCGTGAGAAGTTTAAGTTCTGAGAGGGCTTGCGCCATCAATGCATCTTGCAAACGCGGCCAGCGGCGCTCGTCATTCGGTAGGGCGCGCGATCCCGTATCATCAATCTCCATCAGGTAAACAACGGGGATATTCGTCTTGGAATCATAGACCGCCCAATGGATGATATAGCGGCGCTTACGCTGTTTCAGATCTTTGCCGACCCAGACAGCTTGCGGGTGATTTTGCGATAGAAAGAGCGGTTGGCGATCCAGTGTTTCGTAATAGATCCGCTGCGCGAGCGCATATTGTAGCGCGGTTGGCGGAGTCAGCTCGGTCAGGATTTGGCTAACCATGTCCTTCTTCAATCGATCTTGATCGGGCAGAGATTTTAGATGTTTTTTCGCCTGCGATGCATCGGCGGCCAGCTGAATGATCTCCGAAAATATCGGAAAGCCTGACTCAGTCTTGTCGATGCTCACCTGACCGGAACTCGCGGACCGATTAGTCATCAAATATTTGTAGGACAGGGCGGTGAAACTATTGTTCAAGTCGGTCAGATATTGGCCAAGAATATCGCCCTCAGTTTTACCGAGTTGGCGTTCTTCGACGGATAGTTTCGCGACCGCGCTAAGGTGGCCGATGATGCCTTCAAACTTGGCAAAATAGCGCCGCGCCGCCGCCGCGCTATCTAGCACGCGGTGCTCATAGGTAAGGTCGAGTTTTTGAGGTGTGCTCATAGAATAAAGCTCAACAGGTCTTTCCGGCCCTACGACATGCAGAGCCGGAAAAACGTAATTGACTTACGCTCCATCCCCATAGGCATTGGCGTCATGCTTCTCGACGATTTTTTCAAACCGGCGCGCAAAACGCTCATCGGCTTTGGCTTTTTCTTCCAGAACCTTGCGGGCGAAGACGATATGCTCTTCGTGGCTTTCCATCATTTCAGCCATTTTATTATTGGTCGCGGCGCCAATGGCGGCCATCGCAACTTGGGCTTCCTTGTCAGTTGCAACACCGATTTCATTGATTTTATGTGCAACGTCTTGTTGCTGCGCCGTCTTCAATGATTTCGAGAGTGCATCATAGAGCACGACCCGCTGTTTCGTGTCGGTTGAGAGTTTGTTGAGCAGGACCATTTGTGTGGCGATCTGGTTCTGAAGGCTATCCATCCAGGTCTTACCCTTCTCGATATAACGCTCCAAAGTTTGACTTTCGGACAGTTTAACCTGCTCGAGCTGAGCCAGCTCATTATGACGTGAGTTGACCTTCGACAGTTCGCTCTCCAGCTTGGAGCGCTCTTTGGCATCCGTCGCCATCGACAGCTTGTTTTCGAGCTCGATGATCGTGGGATCAAGCGCCGTAATTTCGGCTTTGATTTGCTCGAGCGTCTCCACGGCCGCTTCGCGGTCCGCAAGCGTACGCTGCAAATTGCCTTCAACCTGATTTTTGTGACGACCCAGCTCGTTGAGCTGCTCCTGCAGCATGGCTTGGATCGTGTTCGATTTTGAGATCAGGTCTTGTAATTTATCTTCAATTGTCGCGGCACGGATACGCTCTGAACGTAAGGACTCCGCCCGTTGTTTTGAAAAGATACCGACGAATTTTTCCCATCCGGTCATGGATCGCATGGAGTCGAAATCTTTGGAAAACCCTGCTGTGACATCGTCGAGACCCATGATGAGCTCAGCGATGTTTGCATTCATCAAATCCGTATGCGCATGAACATCGTCAAGCGAGGCGCTCTCAATATCCAGCGAGATATCTGTGCCTTGGCTCATCTTGGCGCGGGCCGTGTCGATCCGGCTGGATAGTTCAGAAATTTTACTCTGCGCTTCTGCAACTTCTTTTTTTGATTGCTCAATTTGCGATTCAAATGATGGCATATATCGTCCCTCTCCCGGCGAATGTCTGTGTGGTCTATACCAAATATGTAGGAATGGATTTATCGAAATTCAATAATAATCATGTCGATTTAGCCAGAAATCGATCTTTGCCGCGATTTGCACCGCCGCAGTTTGTTGCGGGATGGCGTGGCTCGCCCTATCTTCAACTCATGCTTATCCAACGCCGCAACCGAACCGTTTTGAAATTGTCAGGTGAGGGCGTGAAAGATTGGTTTTCTGGGTTGATTACGAACTCGCTCGGTGGACGTGTCACCTTCGCCGCGCTCCTAACGCCGCAAGGCAAGATCATTGCAGATTTGTTTGTCACGGACCGGGGTGACCATCTTTTGATCGATACAACGCCGGACATGGGACCGGGTTTGCATAAACGTCTGAAAATGTACCGTTTGCGCGCCCCTATTGAGATTGAGGACGTCTCGGATACGCATTCTGTTCATGTTCTATGGAACTGCGAAGAGGATTGCGACATCGGTGATGCTGACCCGCGCATGCCTGCCTTGGGTCGCCGCTTGATTGCGGGTCCAAGACAGCTCGATACGGGTGATTGGGATATCCATCGTCTGTCGCTCGGCGTGCCGGATAGCGAGTGGGACTTTGGTGTTCAAACAACATTTCCTGCCGATGCCTGCATGGACCAATTAAACGGCGTGGACTTTCAGGGCGGCTGCTTTGTGGGCCAAGAGGTTGTTTCGCGGATGAAGCGGATGACCACGGTTCGAAAACGCATGCGCGGAATTGTCTTGAGCGGCCCTGCGGACGCGGGCGATAAAATCAAATGTGGTGAGCGAACAGTGGGGCAGGTTCTGCATGTTAACGGCGCGCAAGCGATGGCGATGGTACGATTGGACCGTCTGCTTGAGGCCACAGAGGGGCCGACTGTTCGAGGTGCAGCGGTCAAGGTCATGAAGAGTGTTGTCGGGTCGGATGATTAGACACGGATTGTTATCCTGCGGCCCGTTTACATTTTTCTAAATCCTGCCAATCTCGCTTTATGACCGACCCTGTCACTATTCGCCGGAATGACCGGTCTTCACTTCCCCGTTTCGCCGCGCTGAACGCACAGTGGATCGAGGATATGCATGAGTTAGAGCCATCCGACAAAGCGATGGTCGCGACGCCTGAGATTTATCTGAAAAATGGCGGGCAAGTTTTCACGGCGCATATTGATGGTGAAGTCGCCGGCGCGGTGGCGTTGAAACCCCATGTCGATGGCCCGCAAAGCGGCGAATGGGAGCTCACTAAAATGGCGGTGGATAGCCGTTTTCGCGGCAATGGCGTGGGCCAGAAACTGATGGATGCGGTGGAAAGTTACGCGCGTGACAAACTCGGTCTGACGCGCTTGTTTCTCCTGTCGAATACGCGCAACGAAGCTGCACTCCGCCTCTATGCGCGCAATGGTTGGACCGTGAATTTGGAGGGGTCTCATCCGATCTACGCGCGCTGCAATATCGGTATGGAGAAGACGTTATGAGCGGCCCGATTACGGCGGTTCCGGCTGATTATGACCATGATATGGCGCTGCCGCGCTGCGGCTGGGTACACAGTGATGACCGTCTTTATTGTCACTATCATGATACGGAATGGGGTCGTCCTATCTGGGATTCGAAAGCACTATTTTCCAAATTGATCCAAGACGGGCAGCAGGCAGGATTGTCGTGGATCACCATCCTGCGCAAACGCGACAATTTGTTGAAAGCCTATGACGGTTTTGATCCGGATATTGTGGCGCATTACACCGATGCGGACCGCGCGCGGTTGATGGATGACCCGGGCATTATCCGGTCCAAATCCAAGATCGACGCGACCATGAGCAATGCGCGCGCGTTTCTTGAAATGCGGGCGGCAGGCGTGGATTTCTCAGATTACTTATGGGGCTATGTCGGCGGCAAACCGATCGTCAATGAATGGACCAATTTTTCAGACGCGCCGATTAAAAGTGATGTTTCCGAAGCGCTCTGCAAAGACCTTAAAAAGCGCGGCTTCAAATTTGTGGGTCCTGTGATCATCTATGCGTTCATGCAAGCGGTCGGGATGATCAATGATCACGAATTGGGGTGTTGCGCGCGCGAAGCGAGTTTAACGCGGAGAATAGTATGAAACGATTTGCGATTGCTCTGTTGGGTGCTGCGATGCTCAGCGGTTGCGCGTCTTTGCTGACGGTACCTGTTGGGCCTTCGGATCATGACCCGAATAGCCGATATGACAAAACAGTTGATACGCAAACAGTTCGGGACTGCCTGAGCGGAAAGGATGATCAATCCAGCGATCCGAATTGTTTTTATCAGAAACGTGACCGCAAAGATGAAGCAGAACAAAATCCGCCGCAACCGCCCTATGGCCACTCGCAATAGACAAGGGCCCCCAAATTGATCTAAGCCTTGGATGGGCGCGCATGGTTCGTTAGACGGACCAAATAACAATAATGCTGAATAGCAAAACAAGGACGCCGCCTGTGAAAGCCGTCATTTCCTCCACCGGATTGTGGACCCCCGAGCAGAGTATTTCGAACGAAGAACTCGTTGTGGCCTTCAATGCCTATGTGAAAAAATGGAACCGTGAGAATGTTAACGCCATAGCGGCAGGAACGCTTGATGCGCTGGCCCCGTCATCGGCAGACTTTATCGAAAAAGCGTCAGGCATTAAAAGCCGCTATGTGCTGTCTAAAGGGCCGATCCTTGATCCTGATGTGATGGCCCCGCGTTTACCTGCGCGCTCCAATGACGAACCCTCTGTGCTTGCCGAAATGGCCGTGAAGGCGGCGCAAGATGCACTGAGCCGCGCCGGGAAAACAGCGGCAGATGTCGACGCCGTTATCGTCGCTTGCTCGAACTTACAGCGCGGTTATCCGGCGGTCGCAGTCGAAGTGCAAGACCTGCTCGGCGTCGAGGGTTTTGGCTTTGATATGAACGTTGCTTGTTCATCTGCGACGTTCGGATTGGAGGCCGCGCGCGGCTTGATTTATGGTGGACAAGCGCGGTCAATCCTTGTGCTGAACCCGGAAATTTGCACGGCTCACTTGAATTTTAAGGACCGCGATAGTCACTTCATTTTCGGAGATGTGGCGACCGCAATCCTCGTGGAACGTGAAGATGTCGCGCCAGCGAGCCATTGGGAAATTATTGGGGCGAAGCTTGCCACGCAGTTTTCCAACAATATCCGTAACAATTTCGGTTTTCTCAATCACACCGCGCCCGAGGATAACGGTCTGCACGGCGACCGTGGGCGTAAAGGGTTGACGGATAAACTCTTCACCCAAAATGGGCGAAGCGTATTCAAAGAGGTCGTACCTTTGGTCGCCAAGTTGATATCGGCCGAAGCGGACAAGCTTGGCCTTGATCCGAATAGCCTCAAACGCATGTGGCTGCATCAGGCTAATCTGAGTATGAATGTTTTAATCGCCAAGAAGGTCCTCGGTAAAGAGGTCGAAATTGAACAGGCGCCTGTAGTTCTGGACGAATATGCGAACACTTCATCGGCAGGATCGATTATTGCGTTTCATAAACATTCCGATGATTTCGTCGACGGTGAAACCGGACTGATCTGTTCCTTCGGCGCGGGTTACTCGGCGGGCGCGGTTTTCGTGCGTAAGGTTGGCTAGGTATTTCGTTAATCCATAAAAAACCCGGCGCGAGGCCGGGATTTCTTTGCTATTATTGCCTGATTAGCGTTTCTTGCGGGACTTCCGTGCCGCATATTTGGCATCGCGTTGGGCTTTCTGCGTCTTGATCAGCTCTTCTTTGGCCTTTTTACGAGCTTCTTCAGCAAGTGTTTTCTTGCGCTCACGCTCTGCCTTCTCCGCTTTTTCCGCTTCGATTTTTGCCGCTTTTTCTGCCGCACGAATGCGTTCACGTTCTTCTCGAGCCGCGTTGCGGGCTGTACGCTCTTCCATCAGCCGCTCTTTTTCGGCCGGGTCGAGTTCTTTCTCCTTCGCGCGCTTTAGCATGTCTAGTTTTGCTTCTTTTTGCGCTTGAAGGCGGTCGCTGAATGTTTGACCGGGTATACTCATAAGGGTGTGCTTCTTTTCATCGGTTTCTTTGAAGGCCGCTATATCGCGGCTGTGCCTCTATAAATCAAGGCGCGGGGGCACGAAACGTTCCCCGATGTCTGCCATTTTTGGCGAATCATGGCTGCATTCGCACTGACAGGCCTTTTTACGATGAGAAAGAGAGGTGTTGGAGAACGTTGGAGCCTGCCGGTCTTCGGTGATTTGCGTAAACAGGGCGATGAGTTGCTGTCCGGATAGTTGCATAATCACTGTGAGTTCCTTAAATGCGAACGACTCGCAAGTGAGTAAATCAAGGAAGTTTTAATAGCAACTGATAATCACTCGCAATATGTCGTTCGCCAATCCTCCGTCTTCGGAGAGATTGTTCCTAGTGCGCGATCTCAGCGACGCAGTCGATTTCCACGGCGACGTCCAGCGGCAGGCTGGGCGCAGATACGGCGAAACGGGCATGACGTCCTGCATCCCCGAACAAAGCGACCATCAAATCCGAACAGCCATTAATGATCTGCGGAATTGCGGCTCCGGTCGCCTCTGGCGTCGCTTGAACAAAACCGCCGAGTTTCACAATTTTACGAACACGCGTCAGGTCCCCTGCGCACGCGGCCTTAAGCTGTGCAACAATATTGAGGCCACACAGACGCGCCGCATATTGTCCCTGTTCCACGGTCAGCCCATCGCCCAAGCGTCCCATGACTAGATCATGACCGACCTTGCTGATTTGCCCTGAAATAAAGACCTGATTGCCCGTGATAACGTAAGGCACATAGTTTGCGACGGGCGCCATGGGTTCGGGTAGGCTGAGGCCAAGATCACTTAACCGTTGTTCGATGCTCATTGCTGACTCCATGTTTCGATCTTCGACTATTCATTCTATAAAGCCGCGTCCAGTGTAGGAGTTATGATGCCAGATTCGTTTCCACCCCCGACCCATAATCCCGCCGTTCTCGACTTTTTATCCTCCCGGCGGAGCAATCTGGCGAAAGCTATGGCGGAGCCTGGCCCGACGGCGGAGCAGCTCGGCGCAATTTTGCAAATTGGCGTACGTGTCCCGGATCATCGGAAACTCGCCCCGTGGACTTTAACCGTGTTTCAAGGCAGCGCGCGGGATGATTTCGGCAAGGTCATTGCCGCCGCTTATCAGGCCGATAATCCGGATCACCCGGAAGACCGCGTCGCGTTCGAGGCATCTCGGTTTCTGCGCGCCCCGTTGGTAATTGCTGTCATCAGCACACCCAAGGCTTGCGTGCGCGGAACGCCCGTGTGGGAGCAGCAATTATCAGCCGCTGCCGTCTGTATGAATCTCTGCCTCGCGGCCCAAGCGTCCGGTTTTGGCGCGCAATGGCTGACGGAATGGTATGCCTATGATGCGCGCATTGAAGCGGCCTTGAATATGGCCGAGGGTGATAAAATTGCCGGCTTTGTCTATATCGGAACGCCAACGCAAAAGGCCTCTGCTCGGGAGCGGCCTGACCTCACCCATGTGGTGACCTACGCTTAACCACATGTCGATCTTAGCGGGCGTGTCACGGTTTTTTGAAATGACAGACGGGGACGCGGCGGTTAGTTGAAATCATGGACGGGGTAACCCGGCCTAATCTGCCCTCGGTCTCCATTGCGCCCCGTGAGACCGAGGGTTTTTTATGTCCGGCGGTCTGAGCCTCATAAAAACCAGACGATCATTCGGCGCGTAATCTGATCATACGGTTTCACTTAGCCCGGCAGGTTTCGATGCGTCTCCGACATATTTCTCTGTCCCTCTTGGTCGTCACGGTGAGCGGCGCGGCTGTGGCAAAAAGCGGTCCTGTACCCTCCGTTCGAGACGAAAGTTGTTTTATGAAAATCGATTTCTCTAACACTGATAATGTCTCCCCGTGGCGAATCGTCAATGACGGCGTCATGGGCGGGCTGTCAGAAGGGACGCGTTTCGCCGAGGAGGGTCACATGGTCTTCCGCGGCATTATTAATACAAATGGCGGCGGCTTTTCCTCGCTGCGCCGACGTATGGTACCCGGTGATTTAGCGAATACGTCAGGCCTGAAAATGAAACTCCGGTCCGATGGCCGCGACTATAAACTGACGTTTCGTACGTCGGAACGCTGGCGCGGTCGGTCAGTATCATACCAAGCATCAATTCCCGCAACGGACGCCGATACATGGACCGAGGTGACAGTCCCGTTCACGAATATGCGAACGTCCGTTTTTGGTCGCCCCGTCCGCGCCGCGCCGTTCGACCCGTCTGATGTGCGCGAAATGGGTATCATTATAGCCGACGGTATTGACGGTCCTTTCAACCTGAATGTTCAAAGCCTGTCTTGCATTCCCAAGGCGGCGCAAGAGATTTAACAGACCTATTTCGTCTCGGAGAATAATTCCCGCCCGATCAACCAACGGCGGATTTCACTCGTCCCAGCGCCAATTTCCATCAGCTTCGCATCGCGCAACAAACGCCCCGTGGCATAATCATTGATATAGCCGTTGCCGCCTAAAATCTGGATCGCATCGAGCGCCATTTGCGTCGCTTTTTCGGCTGCATATAAAATACATCCCGCCGCGTCCTTACGCGTTGTTTCACCGCGATCACAGGCCGCCGCGACGGCGTAGCTATAGGCACGCGCGGTCGAGAGGCTGACATACATATCGGCCATTTTGCCTTGGATCAGCTGAAACTCACCAATGGATTTTCCGAACTGTTTACGCTCGTGAATATAGGGCAGCACCTCGTCAAGGCAGGCCTGCATGATGCCGATGGAAATCGCCGACAGCACGACGCGCTCATAATCCAGACCGCTCATCAAAATCGCTGCGCCCTGACCGATCTCGCCGACCAAATTATCTTCGGGGACAAAGCAATCTTCAAACACGAGCTCGCACGTATCTGACCCGCGCATGCCGAGCTTGTCGAGCTTTTGCGCTGTTGAGAATCCATCAAACCCGCGCTCTATCAGGAAGGCAGAGACAGACTTGCTGCCCGCACTGGGGTCCGTTTTGGCATAAACCATCAGCGTGTCGGCCGTCGGGGCGTTCGTAATCCACATTTTATTGCCATTGAGCAGGTAGCCGCCTTGCGCGCTCTCGGCTTTCAGCTTCATCGACATGACATCGGACCCTGCGCCTGGCTCACTCATGGCGAGCGATCCGAGATGGTCGCCGCTGACGAGTTTGGGCAGATATTTCGCCTTTTGCTCGGCATTACCCCAGCGCTCAATCTGATTGATGCAGAGGTTGGAATGCGCGCCATAAGACAGGCCAATCGAGGCGGACGCCCGGCTGACTTCCTCAATTGCAATCAAATGTTCCAGATAGCCGAGGCCCAGCCCGCCCTGTTCTTCGGATACGGTAATCCCGTGCAGACCGAGCGCGCCCATTTCAGGCCAAAGCTCCCGCGGGAACTGGTTCGTTTTATCGACCTGCGCCGCAATCGGCGCGATTTTATCCTGCGCGAACTGATAAACGGTTTCGCGAATGGCGTCGGTCATCTCTGAATGGCCAAATTTCAGGGTCGGGTAAGTCGTCGTGCTCATTGGGGTCTCGTTATGGTAAAATGTTGATGCGTGTCTAGCGCGAGCCGTAGGGGAAAGTCTTGCCTGAATATCGGATGCGGTTGTTCGGGTGCGGTTGGTGAGCTTTTTTGAGTGTCTTGTCTCGGACGCCCCTTCGGCGGTCCGGGCCCCGATGTTGTATGCTTAAGCAAGCGCCGTTCTCCGCCGTAAGGTCCCGGCTCTGCGCTACGCTTGGCCGGGATGACAAGTTTGAGTTCGGCTCTCTCTCTTTCTCCTATGCACTCGTCCCCGGCATTCATTGCCGGGGCCTTTGGCTTGAGTTCTGATGGGGTTGGTTTCAGTTCCTTCGGAGCTTTCCGTTAAAGGCCCCGGCAACAGGTGCCGGGGACAATCTCAAGACACACGTCCACGTCCCACCGGACATCAAGGTCGCGGCAATATCGCATTTGCGTCGAAAGTGACACGAGCGCGGGCCTTCCCCGTTGATGGGGAAGAAGGAGTTAGAACCATTTACAACGAGCAAAGCCCGCGCGCTTAGTGAATGCATCCGGTCGTTAGCGCCGTGATCCCGGCGGCCCGTAGTGGGCGCACGCCGGAAGAAGATAGACGAGTTCGGCCCTTTCGAGGTCCGGCCCGTCGGCTCCGACATATCGGAGGGCGTACGGCGTATGGATTGTAAGACCACACGTTTATCCGCTCGTATCTCGCCCCGATACCTCCATCAGTCGCTTCGCCGGATGGAGCCGCGCGCGCCGTATTAACTCGCCCACCGCCCAATCCACCAAACACCCGCCAGCCTAAGAGTAATACACTCTCTCGTGTCCGAAACGGGTGAGGCTAAACTGGCATGGGTTGGGAGAGCGGGGATGGGGTTGTGGGGATTGCAGTGGGAGCTGGGTTTGCGACTGATGATAGGGTGGATACTTTTTGAGAAGGTCCATCCTTTCCTTCCCTCTAAGGGATAGTAGCGAAGCGTACTGGGCGCTCGAACGTAGTGAGAGGGTCGGAAGGGTAAAGTGTGCCCCAGCCAAACCGTATGACTTTACCCCTCCGTCTTCGCTACGCTCGGCCCAGTAAGCTTCGCTACTACCCCTAACAGGGGAGGAAATTCTTTCGCTGTTCTGTGTCAGTGTCCAGTCTCTCGCTATCACACACACCTCTCACCCCGCTCATCCCTGCGAAAGCAGGGATCCAGCTCGACACTTGATAATGCCGCCAGACTAGATCCCGATTATCATCGGGATGAGCGGAGACAGTCTGCGAAGTAATAACGGAGGTAGCGGCCCTTAGCGGTTTCGATTGCGTCCAACGCCGCAGTCAGCACCGAACTCCGCGAACACATCGGAAAGACTGGGCACAACAAGTGTCACGGGGTCATGATCTTTAATTTTCACGACGATGTTTTGGCCTCGCACAACGGCATTATATAAGATGCGGGCGCCTTCATTGTCGCGGGATAGGGCCGCTGCATTGTCTTCAAAGTAGAGCCATTGTCCCAGCGTGTTTTTCTTTTGACCATCAAGACGCACGGAAACGAACGCTAAAGAGCGTGGCGTTGGAACGAAATTGCCATTGCCACTTATGCCGCTGATCTTAAGACGGCTGAAGGCATCGGACATGGGTTGTGCTTCGTAAACAAGGCCAACGCGAAATTTTTTGTCGAGACAGCTGAAATAAATTCCGGGGTGGCGAGTTGACGAGGTGAAGAGTGTTTCGCCAGTTTCATTATTCGCGCGACGCCTATCCGAATAACCTTCACCATAACTCATAACGGTTGTGCGGCTTACCCACTGATTAGTTCTGTTTTTAACTTGCGATGTTTGCGCTTGCGCTTGAGGGCAGACGCCAACAAGCAGGGCCGCTAGAAGTGAGACGGAGAGTATGGTCCTAATCATCAATGAAGCCCTTTATTTCGTTTCTAGAGGATCTGTCGGCCTTGATCTGAAAGTATGTTCAAATGGGGGAAGTCCAAGCGCTTTAGCCAATGCCATGAACGCTTGCTCGCCAAAAGGCCCTTGAGTGATATCCGATGCATTAAAGTATTTCCGGTCTTTGGATATCTCGATGAAATAAAACCAAATTTGATCATCTTCATCCTGCCGCTTAGCGACCAGAAAATGTTCGTCTCGTCCGACGGCCACGACATTGGGGCCAACCCGCCTAATGCCGTCGCCATTATCAAGTCGGTAATAGACCGCATTATTATCGCGCGTGTCAATCCACGTCAGATCGTAAGGGGGGTCTTGCCAAAGCGTGCCGCTGTCGCAGCCTGCCGCCCCAAACATGAAAAGAAGTCCCAATACAATATGCCGCTGCATTGTCACTCTCCCATACCTTACACCCGCCAATTCATCTCTCCGGTGGTGATCGGTCAATGATACTGTCCTAGGCGGATAACCCAGTCTCAGCCTCAGTTTCTGCCGCCTCATAAACCGCCAACGCCTCCAACCACTCTTCTTCTAATTCCTCAATCCGTTTCGCACACAGGCCGCGATCTTTACTGAGGTTTACGGCGTGATCGGGGCGATCTTCGAACAGACCGGGTTTGGCGAGTTCGGCATCAATTCCGGCGAGTTTTTGGGTGGCGGCGTCGAGCGATTTTTCTAGTTTTTCTGCCGCGCGTTTTAGCGGCGCGACGGCTTTGCGGGCGTCGGCGCGGGCTTTGCGGTCATCGGCTTTGGACGGGCCTGTGTCGACTTTGGCTTTACGGTCGGGGCGGGCGCGTTCGGCTTGTTCTTCGCGGTAATCATCCAGCGTGCCATCGTATGTAGTGACGGAGCCGCCATCGACCAGCCAGAGCCGCTCGGTCGTGGCCTCCAGCAAGGCGCGGTCATGGCTGATGAGTAGAACCGCGCCGCTAAACTCATTGAGCGAACGGACAAGTTCTTGACGGCTATCAATATCGAGGTGGTTGGTCGGTTCGTCCAGCACCAGCATGTGCGGCTTGTGAAAGCCGATGAGGGAGAAGAGGAGCCGCGCTTTCTCCCCGCCGGACAAATCGCCCGCGGGCGTTTCGGCATTCTTTGCGCCCAACCCGAATTGCGCGAGCCGCGCGCGGCGTTCGGCCTCGGTCGCGTCAGGCATTAGCTCGACAACATGGTCATAGGCCGACGCGCTCTCATTCAGCGCATCGACTTCGTGCTGGGCGAAGTAGCCGACGCGCATTTTGCGGTGGCTGCGGATATGGCCAGTCTGGGCTTTCAGTATTCCGAGCAGCCCTTTGGCAAAGGTCGTCTTGCCTTCACCGTTTCGGCCAAGCAAGCCAATGCGGTCGTCCGGATCAACGGAGAGATTGAGGTTGCGGATAATGGTTGTCTCGCCATAGCCCAGCGCCGCCTCGTCAAAGCGGATCATCGGCGGGGAGAGCAGGCGGTCAGGACCGATCAAATTAATCGGCGCGATGGGCTCACTCACCATTGTCGCAATCGGCTCCATTTTCTCCAGTCGTTTGACGCGGGACTGAGCCTGTTTGGCTTTGGAGGCTTTGGCTTTGAAGCGTGTGACGAAGGCTTCGAGCTTGCGGCGCTCATCTTCTTGTTTGGACACCAGCGCCATATTCAGGCGGTTGCGTTCCGTCAGGCGGCGTTGAAAATCATTATAGCCGCCGGAGTACATTGTCATTTTGCCGTGCTGCAAATGGGCGATGTCGGTCACGGCGGTGTTGAGGAAGTCGCGGTCATGGCTGATGACAAAAATCGTGCCTGTATATTTGCGGATATGGCTTTCGAGCCAAAGCGCGCCTTCGATATCCAGATAATTCGTCGGCTCATCAAGCAGCAGGATGTCCGGCTGCGCGAACAGCATGGCGGCAAGGGCAACGCGCATGCGCCACCCGCCAGAAAAGTCTCCGCACGGGCGTTGTTGATCCTCGCCGTCAAAGCCAAGACCTGCGAGGATCGACCCGGCGCGAGCCTCCGCAGTGTAGGCGTCAATGTCGGATAGACGCGTATGGATTTGCGCGATGCGCATGGGGTCCGTGGCCGTTTCGGCCTCCGCCAGCAGGTCGGTGCGTTCAATATCCGCCATCAGGACCGTATCCATCAGCGATGTTGGCCCGCCGGGGACTTCTTGGTCGACGCAGCCGAGGCGCATATTGGCGCGCAAGGTGATGGAGCCATCGTCTGGCGATATCTCGCCTTTGATCAAGCGGAACAAAGTGGATTTGCCCGTCCCGTTACGTCCGACCAGCCCGACTTTTTGGCCTTGCGCAATTGCCAGCGTCGCCTGCTCGAACAACGGGCGGCCTTCAATCCGGTATGTGAGGTCGTTAATATGCAGCATGGCGTTTTCCGCCCTGCCGCTAACACGACTGGACTCTCTTGTGGAGCCGCTAACGCGACTGGACTTGGCGGTCATCCCGCATTAGGGGGCGCGCAAAACCAAATACAGCCTCTCAAAGGAAATTATCATGGCCGTGCAACGGACTTTTTCAATCATCAAGCCAGACGCAACAAAGCGGAACCTCACAGGCAAGGTCAATGCCATGATCGAAGACGCCGGTCTTCGCATCGTCGGTCAGCGCCGCGTTCACCTGAGCGAAGCCCAAGCCAAGAAGTTCTACGAAGTTCACGCTGAGCGTCCGTTCTACAACGACCTTGTCAGCTTTATGACATCCGGTCCGGTTGTTGTTCAGGTTCTTGAAGGCGAAAACGCCATCGCGGCCTACCGCAACGTCATGGGCGCGACGAACCCAGCTGAAGCCGAAGCGGGCACAATCCGCGCCGCTTTCGCAGAATCCATCGACGCAAACACCGTTCACGGCTCCGATGCGCCGGAAACAGCGGCAGAAGAAATCGCTCAGTTCTTCAGCGACGATCAAATCGTTGGCTAAGCGTTTCTAAATGTTAGATTTAAGATCGTAAAAAAGCCGGGGAAGCCCGGCTTTTTCTATTCTGTGACATAAAGAATCAGGATTTAATTCTGATCCCTTCTTTGACAATGTTCTCGCCAATAAAGTCGAAGGCTGTTTGTAGCTCATCGGCATTTTCAGCCTTCATGAAAGTCTCAGCGCTGCTGGCACATTTTGACAGAAAGTCATAAGCGCGTGTTGTCGTTAACGGGTCAATTTCAACCGTTGATGAGTTCTCACCCTCATATACATCCCAGATGGTTTCGTTTCGATCATAGGTTCCAGACTCCAGACCGAAGGCAATCGTATAAACTGTGACACCATCATCTTTCATGCGCTGACACTGGGCCAAGGTGGCGTCGTCATCAGGCCTGGTTTGCGTGCCCTCATACCAAGCATAGTCGTACCGGGAATTGGATTTCCAAAATCCTGCATTCCCACTCGGCTGTGACGCAGAGAGTTTATATTCGTACCAGCAGCCCCATCCTCCAAATTCATCCTCTGAGTAACGGCATCGTTGTCGGCGCCATTCTCCGGATCCGGCTTGGTCAGTCCAGACCCGTGCCGCATTATCATTCGCACCATCGGACATGAACACGACATAGCGAAGCGGCACTTTTTGATTGGCGGACATATGTTTCGCGGGCTCACCGACCATCCAGTCCGCCGCTGTTGTCATAGAGGTGGTTGGGTTTGTTCCGCCGTCAGCCTCCATTTTGGTGATTTTATGATCGGAAATAAGCTTCCAATTCATGGGGGTTTGGTGTTCCCCGATACGGTCTTGATTATAAGCCAGCATGCCCAGGCGGAGGACTCTCTGTTCTTCGGATGATTCTGACTCGATCATTGGCGATAAAAATTTCATGAAGCTGATCATGCTGTTTTCCAGCGCGACAATCCGGCCGACTGCATCCGATGGCGCACTTCCGCCGCTCGTGTGGGGCTTATCATCCCACTCCATTGAACCGGAATTATCGAGAACAAGCGCGATAGATGCGACGTTTTTAATTTCCTTGACCTCAAATCCGACAACACTTTGTGTGGAAAAAGGAACTTCCTTCATTCCCATCAAATTCCCGAAATTGGACACCGTTAGCCCTCGAACGGTCACAATCGCTTGGTTGTTGTCCTCATCATAAGTTACTTCAATTGTCACCTCATCGCCGCCGCCCTTGACCCATCCTTTATAGTCGTAGCCAAGCTCAGCTGCTGTATAGGTGCCCGCAGCAATTCCGCCGCTTCCATCCGTTGGGATGCCGTCGTTCTCTCTGACAAAGGCCGCGGCCCGCAGGGCGATTTGATCAGCGATGTCTTGTGATCGAGACTGAGATGATGCGGCCATAGAGAAATCGAAGGCCGCCCCAACGGCGCCTAAGAGGACGAGCATGGATAAAGCCGTCATCGCGGCGACATTGCCGCTTTCATTCCGATAAAAATTTCTCAGCGAAAACGCCATTAAGACCTGTCTCTCAAATCGTCGCTAGCGAGCTTGCTAGCATAAACTATCTGCAGGATCTTATCTGATGGAGATTTCAGACGCGTTCGAAGGTGTGGTTTCCAAATCCTTAAAAAACATGGCTATGACGCCGTTGCTTTCGCGTTGACATCGTGTGCGGCAATCGCGAGCGCGCGCGGGTAGAGCAAGAGTTCTTGCGCCAAGACGCGCTTCGCCAGTGTGTCCGGTGTATCGCCGTTAACGATAGCAACTTCTTCGCGGTCGATCACCGCGCCGCCGTCGACTTCCGTTACAACCCAATGCACAGACGCGCCGCCTGCGCAGTCGCCGGCGTCTATGGCGCGCTTATGCGTGTGCAGCCCTTTATATTTGGGCAAAAGCGACGGGTGGATATTGATCAGGCGTCCTTGCCAGCGCGAGACGAACCACGCGGTTAGAACCCGCATGAAGCCCGCGCAGGCGACAAATTCGATATCATGTGCGCGCAGCGCAGCGTCGAGTTCACGTTCAAACGCTTCGCGCGTCTCGAACGCCTTATGGTCAATCGCCACGGCGGCGATCCCCGCCGCGTCTGCCCGCCGGAGCCCTTCGGCTTCGGGTTTGTTGGAAATAACCAGCGCGATGTCTGCTGGATAGTCAGCCGCCTGCGCAGCCTCGACCAAGGCCATCATGTTCGACCCGCGTCCTGAAATCAGAACCGCCGTACGCAGTCTTTTTGTCATGCCGCGCGAAGCTCTCCGATAACATGCGCGCCAATGCCGGAAGGCTCTAATTTTGACAACACGTCCATGACGGTGTCTGGCTTCACGCAAATCACGACGCCGATGCCGCAGTTAAAGGCACGGCGCATTTCGGATTCTTCAATATCGCCGGTTTCTTGTAACCATCGGAACACGGCGGGGCGCTCCCATGCGCCGAAATCAAACGCGGGCGTGAGTGTGTCCGGCAGCATGCGCGGGACATTATCCGTCAACCCGCCGCCCGTAATATGCGCAAGACCGAGAATGTCGCCAAGAATCGCTTTGACGGCGTCAACGTAAATGACCGTCGGGGCGAGGAGGGCTTCTCCGAGCGGGCCATCGCTAAACGGTGAGGCGTCATGGAATGTCAGTCCTGCGCGCTCCACGACGCGGCGGATAAGGGAGTAGCCATTGGAATGTGGGCCGGAACTTTCTAGCCCGATCAGAACATCGCCCGCCGTCATATCGTTCATCTTTGGCAATATCGCATCGCGTTCCACCGCGCCGACCACAAAGCCTGCCAGATCAAATTCACCGTCCGCATACATGCCCGGCATTTCGGCTGTCTCGCCGCCGATTAAGGCTGCGCCCGCTTGGCGGCAACCATCGGCAATGCCTGAGACAACTGACGCTGCGCTTTCGACATCCAGTTTTCCTGTGGCGAAATAATCCATAAAGAAGAGCGGCACTGCGCCTTGGGCCAGCACATCATTGACGCACATGGCGACGAGGTCGACCCCGACCGTGTCGAGCTTACCCGTTTCAATCGCGACTTTCAGTTTGGTGCCAACGCCGTCTGTGCCGCTGACCAAGACTGGATCCGTCATGCCAACGGCTTTCAAATCAAAGACCCCGCCAAAGCCGCCAATCGTGCCATCCGCGCCCGGGCGGCGCGTGCTTTTGACCATCGGCTTGATCCGGTCGACCAGCGCTTCGCCCGCGTCAATATCAACGCCCGCGTCTTTGTAGGATAGGGATTTTTTAGGGTCGGTCATGGCTCTCTCAGTCTTTGGGGCGATGTGTGCGAAAACGGCCACAATCGCAAGTCATGAGGCGCGACCTTTTCCACACGCCAAAGCCTGCTATAGCATCCTTATGAAACAATTTCTCACCGCTGTCGCGATCTCGCTCTTCGCTTTGCCGGCTTTGGCCGCCGACCCGTTCACGGTTGCCAAAGTGCCCGTCGATGCGCGGGCCGAGTCCGCTATTCAGGCGCAGACGCAGGCTGTGCAGTCTGGATACATCATTGCCGCGCGCGAACTTCTCAACCGTATTACGCTCGAATCCGAACGGTCCACACGGGGTCTGCCAGAACTCACGGTTAGCACAGTCGGCCCGCTTATTCGCGGACAGACCATTGATAATGAACGCCGATCCAACACGCGTTATATTGGCGATATCTCAATCGCCTTCAATCCGGCCGCTGTGCAGCGCATGTTGCGTGATGCCAATCTAACAATGGTCACCAGTCAAGCGCGTGAGCGTCTCGCCATTCCGGTCGGCGTGACAGTGAATAGCGCGCTGGCGGCGGACCTATTGTCGGGTCGTTACGCCCATGCGTTAACGCCGGTTAAGTCGCTTTCTGCGGAGGATATGGGGAATATTTACGGCGAACCAACATCTGCGCAAATTCAATCCTTGGCGAGTCGCTATGGCGTCGATCAAGTTTTGATTATCCGTAGCAATGGCGGCGCTATCACGGCGACAGATATTTCTTTGGACACGGGCGAAAGTCGCCGCGTGAGCGCGAATGGCGGCATGGCCGGACTCATCGCGCGCATGGAGGCGGAGTGGAAAGAAACATCCGCCGTCACGAGCGAAAACGCACAAAGTTCAACCGTCTCAATCCTTTTCGGCTCCATGGAAGAATGGCAGCGTTTGCAAGGCGCGATCAATAATAGTGCGCAAGTCCGTGATGCGCGGCTCGACGCCCTATCCAAAGACGGCGCGTTGATGACGATTAGCTATGGTAGCCTCGACCGCCTTGCCGCCGAAATGGCGCAAAAAGGTGTGCGCGTTTTCAATGACCCGAATTTGGGTCTCGTTATTCGCCGCTAGAGTGTCGCGCGATGACCCTGCGTAAGACGGGCCAAATTCCGCTTGACCTAACTCCGGCTCCGGATTTTACTTTTGAGAGTTTCATCGAAGCGCCCAGCAATGCGGGCGCGCTTAATGTTGTGCGCAGTTGGCCCGCATGGCCCGCCGCTGCGATGATGTTGTTGGGACCTGAAGGGACAGGCAAAACGCATTTAGGGCAGGCCTGGCATGCCGTGTCGCAAGGCGTCTTTATCGACGATGCGCACACATGGTCCGACGGTGATTTGTTCGGCATGATCAATCGGGCGCTTCGGGGCGAAATTCCGGGATTGTTGCTCGCGTCGCGCGTATCGCCAACAGATTGGGGTGTGTCCTTGCCGGACCTGACGTCGCGCCTTGGCGCTATGCCCGTCATGCAATTGCATGAACCAGATGACGATAGCCTCCATCCCATCACCCGCGCCTTGTTCGCGCAACAAGGGCGTGAAGTCGGCCGCGATGTCGTCGATTATTTGCTGAAATATACAGACCGAAGCGTCCCCGCCCTACGCGCGACAATCCGCATGATCGATGAAGCGGCCTCGAGCGCAAAGGTCGATGTAACGAAGGTCTTTGCGGCGAAAGTGGTCAAAGAGACCTTGGACATGTTTGAGTAATAGACGGAAGGTCGCCCACCCTAAAACGGAACCCGTGCCCCGTCCCATGCAAACAATTGGCCCGTATCGCTAGGCCCAACTTGATCGATCACAGTGAGTAATTTTTTCGCCGAAAATTCCGGCGTGAATAACTTTCCATCCGGCACGTTGCTTTGGAACGGTTTGCTCAAGTCTGTGTCCACCGTGCCGGGATGCAGTCCAATGATAATTTGGTTTTTAAACCTTCGCGCGGTTTCGATCGAGAGCGTTTTGAGCATCATGTTGAGCGCGGCTTTGGAGGCGCGGTAGCTGTACCAGCCGCCAAGGCGATTATCAGAAATTGACCCGACCCGCGCGGACAAGGCGGCGAAGACAGCTTTATTGTCACGGCGTAGCAGCGGGAGGAAATATTTGGCGGTGAGGGCGGGGCCGAATGTGTTGACCTCGAAGCTCTTGCGCATCGCGTCTAAATCCAGTGCGCGCATATTTTTCTCTGGCGTGATTCCGTCGCCTTGCAAGAGCCCCGTCGCGACGATGATGAGGTCGAATTTTCCGACTTCGCGCAAGGCTTCCGCCGCCGCCTGAATGGAGGCTTCGTCCAAAAAATCAAACGTAAGGTTTTGCACTTTGGGCGAGGGGTGGGCCGCGCCTGCGCGGGAGAGTGCATAGAGAGTTTCGATATTGTCACTAGCCGCAAGGGTGTCAACTAATGCGCGGCCAATGCCGCCTGTGCTGCCAATGACGCAAGCGCGGATGGGGGCGGAAAAACTGGTCAACATCACGTCTCTTTCACCTTATTTTGGCGGCATCGGTCAGAGCAATATTTGACGGCGTCCCAATTGCGCTCCCATTTCTTGCGCCAACTAAACGGACGCCCGCAAGTCACGCAGTCCTTAGACGGCAGATAGCTTTTGTTTCCTTTGCTCACGATGTGTCTACGGCGGGCTTCCTTAAATGGTTGTAGTGAAACGGTTGGGCGGCGTTATGCGTAATGTTTGCATGACCACGCTCATCCCTATTTTCGCCGATCATCTCTCGCATGATCTCTCGGCCTTACAGTTTTCGGACAAAGCGTCGGCGCGCATCCTCATGGTCGAAGTTAAGGAGGAGGCGGAGGTGGTCCCGCATCACCGTAAAAAGCTGGTGTTCCTCTTTGCCGCCATGCGCCATTTCGCGGAAGAGTTGCGCGGCGACGGATGGTCTGTGGATTATATTCCGCTGACCGATCCTGATAATACGCATAGTTTTACGACAGAGGTGAAACGCGCCCTGGATCGTCACGGCTGTGATGAAATCATCGTGTGTCAGCCGGGAAATTGGCGGGTGCAAGAGGTCGTCAAAAGCTGGAGCGATCTGTTTGATCGCCGCGTCACGATCACACCGGACAGCCGCTTCATCTGCTCTCAGAGTGAATTCGAGGATTGGGCCGAGGGACGGAAACAATTGCGGATGGAATATTTCTATCGCGAGATGCGGCGCAAAACGGGCCTGTTGATGGACGGGGATAAGCCTGAAGGCGGGCAGTGGAACTTTGATCAAGAAAACCGCAAGCCGCCAAAAGGAGGAATGGATTATCCGGATGTGCCGCGCTTTGAGCCGGACGCAATCACGCGCGATGTCATCGACATGGTTGCGGCGGAATTCCCGACGCGGTTCGGAACGGTAGAGGGGTTTCATTGGGGTGTGACCCGCGATGATGCGCTGGCATCGCTCAATGATTTCGCCGCTCACCGGATTGGAAATTTTGGGCATTATCAGGATGCGATGGTCGGCGGTGAGCCGTTTATGTTTCACTCGCTGATTGGCTTTTATCTCAATAGCGGCCTTCTGCGTCCACTCGAAGTCTGCGAAGCGGTGGCAGAGGCTTACGCACAAGGCGATGCGCCGCTGAACGCGGTGGAGGGCTTTATTCGGCAAATCATTGGCTGGCGGGAATATGTGCGCGGCATCTATTTCCTGAAAATGCCGAATTACAAAGACGAAAATTTCTTCGGCAATCGTCGTTACTTACCGGATTTTTTCTGGACGGGCGAGACGTATATGAACTGCCTGAAACAAACCATCGACCAGACGATTGAGCATGCCTACGCGCATCATATTCAGCGCCTCATGGTGACGGGGAACTTCGCGCTCATCGCCGGTATTGACCCGTACAAGGTCCATGAATGGTATTTAGCGGTTTATGCCGATGCGTTTGAATGGGTCGAACTGCCCAATACGCTGGGCATGAGCCAGTTCGGCGATGGAGGTCTGTTGGGGTCTAAACCCTATGCCTCATCCGGCAGCTACATCAACCGGATGAGCGATTATTGCAAAGGCTGCCGCTACAAAGTGAGCAAGCGCGTCGAAGACGACGCCTGTCCGTTTAATTCGCTCTATTGGGATTTCCATATCCGCAATGAAGACCGCCTGCGCGGTAATCCGCGTTTGAACATGGTTTACCGGAATTTGGATAAAATGGACGGGGCGTTGAAGGATGCGCTAACGGCGCGGGCGCGTGGTGTGCTGGAGGGTCTGACGCCGTCGCGGGCAGAGGATTATCTCTAACCCTCAGGAATAGCGCCGACGATCACGACATCAAATGTCCCGACGCCTTCGCGTAGCTTTATCGCCTCGCGGTATTCCGGCCCGTCCCAGAATGCGCGCGCCGCGGCTTTGCTGGGCCAGGCGCTGATGATCATGGCTTGGTCGGCGCTCCCGCCTTCGGCAACGTCTATGTCGGTCTCAAAGGCGACGTAGCGTCCGCCATACTTGGCATAAATCGGCGCGAGTGACGCCGCGTAAGGGCCAAGGTCAGCGGGTTCATACCCACGGCCCCTGACGACCATGTAGGCCCCGATGGGGGCGGTCTCGACGACGGGCGTCGGTTCGGTTGGGGCGTCTGCGGCAGGACTACAGGCGGCGAGGGCGAGGGCTGTGATGAGGGCGAGGCGTTTCATGAAAGTCTCCTGCGTGTCCCTCTAAAAGGGAAGGGGCGACGTCACTGTAACCCGCTCTCCGCCCGTTGGTTTGAACAAGCTCAATGTGTGAGCATGGAGTAAAAGCCGGTCGCTGGCCGCGAGCACGTCGCCAGCGGCGTAAAATTCATCGCCTTGAATCGTATGCCCAATGGCTTTCAAATGGACGCGCAGTTGATGGCTACGTCCCGTCAGCGGGGTGAGTTCTAACCGCGTGCGGTTTTCATACCTCTCCAGTACGCGCCAATCAGTTTGGCTCGCGCGGCCTTCCTCAAAGCAGACCATCTGTAAGGGGCGGTTCGGCCAATCGGCCCGTAGCGGCAGATCAATATGGCCCGTGTCCTTCGCGACGATGCCGTCAACAATGGCAATGTAGCTTTTGGCGAGATGACGGCGCTCGAATTGTAGGCCAATATGGCGTTGCGCAGGTTTATTACGCGCAAAGATCATCACACCTGACGTGGCCATATCAAGGCGGTGCACGGTGAGGGCTTCGGGAAACTGTTCGCGCAACCGCCGTTCAACGCAATCCGGCTCGGTCTTACCAGGCACGGAGAGAAGACCGGCGGGCTTATCAATGAAGAGCAGATCGTCGTCAGAATAAAGGACGTCGATCAAAACCGTTCAGCCACCACATCCTCGCCGTCGAGGCGGAGGCCAATTTCGCCGCGCAGCAGCGCAAGCGCATCGTCGCCGAACATCGTTCGACGCCAGCCTTTCAACGCCGGAACATTGGCGTCGTCACCAAACGCGGCAATTTGGTCAATATCGCGCGCGCCTGCAACAAGGCGCGGCGCAATGCCTTGGACTTCGGTGCGCAGTTTCAGCAATGTTTTGAGCATCTCCACACGCGGGCCGAGGTTTGGCGGCATGGCGACGGGTTTCTCAATCACGGGCGCATAATTGTCGGCATCTTTGAGCGCGTCATTGATGCGCTTAATCAGGCTTTGCGCGACTTTGGAGCGCTCAAACCCGCGCGGAATACCGCGTAGGTTGCCAAGCGCATCGAGTGTGCGCGGTTTTTGCGTCGCCAGATCATACATGGCGTCATCTTTCAGCACACGGCGGCGCGGGACATTACGCTCTATCGCTTGCTCTTCTCGCCACGCGGCTGCCGCGCGCAAAGCGGCGAGATAGGGCTTGCGCGGGTTACGGGCTTTCAGCCGTTGCCACGCCTCTTCAGGATCGAACGTGTAGAGTGATTCCTCCATCTGAGGTTCCATCTCTTCCATCACCCATGAAAGGCGGCCTTTATCTTCGAGCTCATCCACCAAAGGCGGGAACAGGTCGCGCAAATGCGTGACGTCGGCGAGCGCATAGGCGAGTTGTTTGTCGGACAGGGGACGGCGCGACCAATCGGTAAACCGCGCGCCTTTATCAACATTGACGCCAAGGCGGCCTTTGACCAGCCCGCCATAGCCCACACTATCGCCAAAGCCTGCGGCCATCGCGGCGACTTGCGTATCGAAAATGGGTCCCGGAACCGTCTTGTCGCAAAGCTCAAAGAAGATTTCCATGTCTTGCCGCGCAGCGTGCATGACTTTGACGACTTGGTCATCCATCAGCAAATCAACAAAGGCCGACATATCAATGCCGTCGGCCATTGGATCGACAATGACTTCGTCATCGGGCGTCGCTATTTGGATCAGGCAGAGGATTGAGAAGAAGGTGGTTTCGCGCATGAACTCCGTGTCGATACACACAAAGTCATGCTCACGAGCGGCGTCGCAAAAAGCGGCCAAACCTTCTGTGTCGCGGATAACGGTAATGTCAGAGCGTTGTGTCATGTCAGGGGAAGCTATGCTGCGCCCTCCTCAGAGTGAGTACCGTGCATCGCAAAATGTTTGCGCAGCAAATCGAACGTCGCGGCCCAGCTTTGGTCGGCGGCGGATTTATTATATTTAAGGCCCATGTCCGCATTATCCGCCTCTGGCACCATGAAGGCGTGTTGAGTGTTTCCAAATGCCATGAGGGTCCAGTCACATCCCGCAGCCACCATCTCTTGGCCAAAGGCGGTAACGTGATCTGGCGGAGCCATCGGATCATCCCAGCCGTGACAGGCGAGGATATCGGCTTTGATCTTTTTTGATGTCATGTCCGGTGCGTCGAGTAGTCCGTGATAAGAAATCGCGGCTTTTAGTGTGAGCCCTGCGCGGGCCATATCGAGCGTGCAAAGCCCGCCAAAACAGAAGCCCATCGCTGCCATTGCGTCCGCATCGACCATGTCGAGAGCAGCAGCAGCATTATAGCCCGCCATAAGGCGAGAGAGGAGCGCTTTACGGTCTTCCTTGAGGGGACCCATTAAAGCCATTTTTTCGTCAACAGTGTTGGGAAGCGCGCCGTCGCCGTAATTATCCAGCGCCACGCCGACATAACCATTGGCCGCCATTTGTACGGCGACGCCTTCTGCAAAATCATCGCGGCCTCCCCAAGCATGATTAATCAGAACGGTCGGGCGCGCACTCACAACTGTTTCGTCCCAAGCCACATAGCCGACACAGGTCGTGTCGCCATCCTGATACTCGAACGTCTTGGTGCTGATATTCATTGGGTCCTCAATGTTTCCCACAATATTTAGCAGTGGCGATAGCCTGTCCGATTAAGAACCGAAAGCCCTGCTTGAGCCGAAACGCCTGCCTTAACTGAAAATTGACTCTATTCGGGCAGTGTTTCTCCCAAATATCAACGGAGACTGTCATGTCCGCCCGCCTTTTGCTTATCGGATCCACTTTTTTAGCCGCGTCATGCGCGACCGCTCAAGAGAACCCGAATTACCAACATTCGTCGAAATATGGACAGACGCAGGTCGCCGGTAATAGTTACGCCTCGCCTTATCAGTCATCCCAAGGGCAGACCGGTGGGACAGCATCAACGCAAGCCGCTGTTTACTCGGATGGAATCCATCAATTTGACCCACAGACAAGCCCTCAAACCTATTCGGCAAGCACAGCCCAATCTTTGACACACACGCATGCGACACGCTCTGGGCGATCCATAACCCATACGCATGCGATGGAATCCGGTCATTCCATGACTCCCGCTCATACGGTCGATATGGGGCAAGTGAATGCCAATTATGTTGGCAATGAAGGGACAATGATTCAGGCGGCTCACCCGGTTGAAAACAACACATCGCCGACGGAACGCGCTTACGATACCGACCGTATGCAAGGGACACCGGGTTATGAAATGATGCGCGCACAACAAGGTGCGGCGCCGTCCCAATCCAATCAGGGACAATCTTATCAAGGGCAACCCTATCCCGCCGCGCCAGCGCCGTCTTACCAAAACCCGCCAGCACCGGATTACACACCCTATCAGCCGCCTGTCGCGGCAGCGCCAGCCCCGCGCGGCCCGCAGCCTGTGCCTTATGACTATGGGCAAAATATGGTTGCGAGAGAGGCCGCACCGACGCGCCAAACCGCGCCGAATTATGACGATTCTTATGATCGTGGACGGGCTGGCACGGCCGCGAATATCGGCACGGGGCAGTCCTATACAGTGCGTCAGGGCGATACGATTTACTCGCTCGCACGCCGACTTTGTGCGCCGATGACAGATATTACGGGGCCGAACGGTATTGGGTCCAATTACGCGATCTCAATTGGCCAAACACTGTCTTTGCCAAACTCCCGCTGCCAATAATTTTGCGCGAGCGCGCGGCGTTTGATTGACGCCAGACCGCTCAAGCTAAACCTCACTTTTTGGGTGCATGACAGCGCTGTCTACGCTAGTCACGTGGCATGCGGAAACGATTTGCCAAAATTCTTGCCACTTTAGGTCCGGCGTCACGCGCGCCGGATACGATGCGTTTGCTCCACGATGTAGGGGTTGATGCGTTTCGCCTGAACTTCAGCCACGGTAGCCATGAGGATCATCTGGCGAATATACAGACCATCCGGAATATCGAAAAAGATACGGGACGCCCCATCGCGATTGTCGCGGATATGCAGGGGCCAAAGCTCCGCGTTGGCGAAATGGGCGATGGGCTGGAATTACGTTACGGCGACACCGTGACATTGCGCCTTTCGGACGGACCTGCAGACGGCGATATCGTTCATACGCATCCCGAGCTTGAAAAAATCCTCACACCCGGTTTGGTGCTGAAATTCGACGACGGTAAATTGCAGATTACGATGCTGAGCCAGACAGAGGCGCGTGTGGATGTGCCGGGCCTGCTAAAATCCCGTAAAGGCATTAATGTCGTCAACGCTGTGCTGCCTGTCAGCGCGATGACGCCAAAGGACCGGATTGATCTGGCGTTTGCTTTGGAACATGGCGCGGATTGGATTGCGCTGTCTTTCGTACAAAACGCGCAGGACGTCATCGACGCGCGCAAGATTGTTGGCGACAAAGCCGGAATTATTGTCAAAATCGAAAAGCCGTCTGCGGTGGACGACCTTCACAGCATTCTATCCATTGCCGACGCGGCGATGGTGGCCCGTGGTGATTTAGGCGTTGAGCTTCCGCTCGAACAGGTTCCGGTCGTACAGCGCAAGATCATTCGCAAAGGCCGCGAATTGGGCAAGCCTGTGATCGTGGCGACGCACATGCTCGAATCGATGATTGACGCCCCGACCCCGACCCGCGCCGAAGCGTCTGACGTTGCAACCGCCATCTATCAGGGCGCGGATTGTGTGATGCTGAGCGCGGAAACCGCCGTTGGCCGTCATCCGGCCACCGCGGTCGCGATCATGGACCGCATCATTACAGCTGCAGAAGGCGATCCGATCTTGTGGGAATATTTCGAACAAACCGAATTGCCGCATGAAGCCAGCGCCGAAGATGCGATTTCCCGCTCCATTGAAACGATTGCGCGGACCGTCGAAGCGAAAGCGGTTTTTGGTTACACGCGCACCGGATCAACCGTGCAGCGGATCGCCCGCGAACGCCCGCCGTGCCGTATCATTGGCCTAACTCCCGAAAGTGGAACGGCGTCACGCCTTGCGCTCATTTGGGGCACTCATCCTGTTGTCACGGATGACCCCGAAAATTTCGAAGCTATGTTGGACCATGTTCGCAGCCTCGCAGCGGGCGTTGGACTTGTCCAAGGTGACCGCATCATGATCAGTGCGGGCGTACCGTTTGGCGTGCCGGGAACGACCAATACGCTGAAAATTGATACGGTTTAGAGTGAGAGGTTTCCTCCCCCTTAGGGGAGGAAACGATTGAGGTCTAAAGCTTCGCGCCAACCGTAAACCGGATATTACGGCCTGGTAGCGGGACAGCATCTTTCAAGAACGACGTATGTTGCCGCGCGTCTTGGTCGAACAGATTGTTCACGCCGAGCGAGAAGGTGATGCTGTCGCCGAAACTATAGCTGCTGAACACGTTGACTAGCGTGTAGGCGTCCGTCGCCCGTTCGAAGGCCGCCGTATTGTCCTGCCCGTCATTCCAATCGACTTCAGCGCGCAAGGATAGGTTATCCGTGCTCGCCTCGACGCCTGCAAGTACGGAGAGAGGCGGGATGCGCGGTAGGTTGCCGAAATCAGTCGTTGCGCGAACATATTCGGCAAGCCCGTCCACTTCGACAGACCACGTCGGCCCTGTGTAGAGGTCTAGCGCGCCTTGGACTTCAAAGCCGTAAAACTCTGCGTCCGCCGCGGTGAATTGGAACACGGGCAGCTCATCTTGTTCAGCCCCTGTTTCGCGTTCGAAGATGTAATCGTCATAATCCGTGTAGAATAGATTGAGCGTGAGGGAGTGCCCGTCTTCGCGGTGACGCAAGGCGAGTTCCGCGCCTGTCGACGTTTCTTTGCCAAGCGTAGGGTCGCCCAATTCGAACGCGTCCGTAGCCAAATGCGGCCCGTTGGAAAATAGCTCTTCGGTAGACGGCGCGCGTTCAGACCGGAAAATTGTCCCGCCAATCCGAACGGCGTCGCTCATGTGACGGTCAGCCCCGACAGAGATAGATAGCGCCGTGAAATCAGCGTCACGGCCGAGTGTTTTGTCGGTTTGGTTGGTGACTTCAATTCGGCCGGCGCCTTCAATATGTAGGGCTCCTGTTTCAAACTCATGAAAGCTATAGGCGGCATATTGTTCAGTGACTGTTGGCGGAACAAACGCCTCTTCTCCGACGGCGGAGAAATCACGGCGGCGAATTTGTACACCGTGCGCAGCGGTCCAGTTGCCGCGCTCCGCTTGAATGAGTTCCGCGCGGGCTTCGTACCCTTCGTTGGAGAAGACGGTGCCAACGACGCCGGGGCCTTCAAATTCAGTATGGGTGTAATCCGCATAACCGCCAAAGACCTGAAGTTTTTCAAAAACGCCGTCCAACTCGACATAGCCGTTCACGTCAAAGCGGGTTTGACGCAGGCCGATGGTGACGTTTTCTTCTTCCTCTTCGCCGTGTTCTTCTTCGTCATGATCGTCATCATCATGATCGTCGTCGTGACCTTCTTCCTCTTCATGGCCGTGACCATGGCCACCGGGAATGCCATAATCGCTTTCAAATCGGTGTAGCGCGCCGCCAAAGCCTGCGCGTTCGCCGATCCAGCTGAGGCCGATTGTACCGGATTGGCTTTCTGTGAAACTATTCGGCAAGCGGCCTTCGATTTCGGCTTCTTCTTCATGGCCCTCTTCGTCGTGACCTTCTTCCTCTTCCTCAGCTTCTTCGGCGCGTAGGGCGGCGCTTTCGGCAAAACCGGGAATTCGGTAATCCCCTGTGTCGCGGAATGTCCCGTCCAGATGCAAGGCGAAAGACCCGCCGAGGGCTTGATCGACGGAGGCCGCGGCTTCGAAACCGCCATCGGCTGTCGTGGCGCTCATGCGCAAGGCGGCTTCTGTGCCGTCTGGCATCGTGTCGGGAATGCGCCCGTCAATAACATTGACGATGCCGCCGGACCCGGAACTCCCATAACGCAGCACGCCCGCGCCGCGTAGGACTTCGATCCGTTCGGCTTGGGCGGGCTCCGCCGCAACGGCATGATCAGGGGAGGCGGAACTGGCGTCAATCGACCCAATGCCATTGGTCAACACGCGCACGCGGTCCGAACCTTGGCCGCGAATAATGGGCCGCGATGCGCCCGCGCCAAAGAAGGTGGACGATATGCCCGGTTCGGATTTTAGTGTCTCGCCAATGGTGCCGGACAGGCGTCGGGATAGTTCTTCACCGCTAATAACAGACACGCCCGTAATCGCTTCGTCAACGGAGCGGGCAAGGGGAGAGCCTGTGACGATAATTTCGTCTTCGAATGGGATGGGCGTTTGAGCTTGAGCAGATGTTGCAAGGACGGCGCTCAGCAGAGCAGTTTGGGCAGAACCCAACAAATATTTGGACATGGGGAAGACTTCACAAAAAACAGAAAAAGGCGGCCATACGCAAGAGGGCAGCGGGCCAGTTTATAATATGTGAGGTCTAGTGGGGCGGCGCTCGCGGCGGCGGGGCACGGGCCGGGTGATGACTGGCGAAGACGACGGTTTTTGTTGGGCCAACAGCGGCAACAGGCGTTTCATTGACCGGAATAGTCTGTGTTTCCAACGGCACGGGCGCAACTGCAACATCTTCGCCAAGGACTGACACTGAACAGGCAACGCCGTCGTGATCATGGTCCGTGCCAAACTCAACAACGTGTGCAGAGGCCATGCCCTGCGCAAACAGGAACAAGGCTGCAAGCAGGACGGCAAGCGTCTTGATGAACGGCGATCGGGTCACAAATGTTACGTTATTTCAGGTTCTCGCTGCGGGCAAGCGCGTTTGTCGGTGTGGACAGTGATTCCCTACAGCAGGTTCGGATCGACGGTACGTTCGACAACTTTCTTGATTGTCAGGCCTTGCACGATGATCGAGAAGATGACGACGCCGTATGTCGCAGTCAGGATCAGCGGTTTATATTCATTGTCTGGCAGCGACAGCGCCAAGGCGACGGATATTCCGCCGCGCACACCGCCCCAAGTCAGCACAGGGATCGCGCCCTTGGTAAAGGTCTTGAACGTGCCGAGCGTTTTCATGGGAATGAAGACGGCGCAGAGCCGCGCCATCAGGACCAACGGGATGGTGATGAGCGTGACCAGCGCAAACTCTGGCGATAGGCCAAGCACGAGCAGTTCCAGACCGATAAGCAGGAACAGCACGGAATTGAGGATTTCGTCGATCATCTCCCAAAACCCAAACAGCGCCGTGCGGGTCGTATCGGACATCGCAAAGGCGGCGCCTTTATTACCAATCATCAGGCCCGCGACGACGACAGCGATAGGGCCGGACAGATGATGACCGAGAATATCAATGCGGTAAGCGATTGCGTAAGTTCCTGCCACCAGCGCGAGGCTGATGAGGATTTCAATCGCCGCTTCGTCGATCCGCTCCATCATTTGATATCCGATCCAACCAGCAATCAGGCCGAGGATCGCGCCGCCAACGGCGTCGACCATGAAGAGTTCAATCACATCCAAGACGCCGATGCCTGCGCCTGGCGTGGTCGCCATGATGGGGCCGGCCAGCAATGTTGGCTCCAGCATCGCATGGGCACTTGCGCCCGCTGTGGCGATAGCAAGGATCAAGGTGAAGACGACGACGCCAACCCCATCATTGAATAAGCTCTCGCCCGCGATCTTGGTCTCCAAGGATTTCGGCATTTTGACGGTTTTTAGGATCGACAGCACGGCCACCGGATCGGTCGGGCTAATCAAAGCGCCAAAGACGAGCGCCCAAATGTAAGGCAGATCAACGCCGAAGGCGCTCGCGAGCAACCAGAACCCTGTGCCGACAATGAAGGTGGACAAGACAACGCCAAAAGTCGCCATGAGCCCAATCGCATATTTCGCGCTTTTCAGCTTGGCGAAATCGACATGTAGTGCCCCGGCAAACAGCAGAAAGCCGAGCATGCCCTTCATCAACGTCTCATTAAAATCAATCTGTCCAATCGCGCCGGACAAGGTCTCGTAAACCTGCAAGCCAGGCAGGACGGCATGGAGCGCGATGACAAGAAATGACGCCAACAGCGCCATAACCAAAAGGCCAATCGTATGCGGCAGTTTTAGGAAAGCCCGGTTAATCCAGGACAGCACCGCCGACAGCACGAGGAGGAGCGCGGCAATTTCGAATAAAGACAACATAAGCTGCCTCTAACCTGTCCCCACGTAAGATGGAAACGGAGAGATTGAAATTTTGTCGTGGTAAATTTTGTTGCGCTTACTCTGCGGCTTCAACGCTATCCGTCTCTTTTGGACGGGCGGGCGCACGGCGGCGGCGTTTGGGTTTCTCTTCGATGACATCCGGTTGGACGTCGGCCGCGGCGTCTGCTTTGGGCGCAGCCTTGCGGGTCCGGCGCTTCGGTTTTTCGTCAGCGGTTTCGGCGGGTGGCGCGTCGGCCTTCGCTTCTTCGCGTTTCGATGCATCCTGATCAGATGAGGCCTCGTCCCGGCGAGGGCGGCGTGTGCGCGGCGGGCGGCGGGTATCGCCATCATCTGTGTCATTGCGGTGACTATTATTGTCGCTGCGTGAGTTTTGGCTGTCGTTGCGATTATTATTATTCTCATTGCGCTCGGCGCGTTTCGCGTCGCGGGCTTCGCGTTCAGCCCGTTCAGCTTCTTTTGCAGCTTCCTGTTCATTCATAAGGCGCAGATAATGCTCCCCATGTTGCCGAAGGCTTTCCGCCTTTACCCGATTGCCGGACAATTTAGCGTCGCTGGCGAGTTGTGTGTATTTTTCATAGATCGTGGACACATTGCCGCGAACTTTCACATCCGGACCATTGGATTCCATCGATCGATTGGAATTGTTCCGGTTGTTATTATTATTGTTATTGTTGCGATTACGGCCGCGTTGACGCTTCATCGGATTGTCCTGAGCACGCTTGGGATGTCGTGGGCGGGACGTCCCGCGCGCTATACATCCATGAGTGGTTAGATCGACATTTAACGGGGTGCGGAGCGGAGTGCCCAGCGCATATCCTGCCCTGTCGACATAAGATGCCTAACACCCGCCCCCCTGATGTCAAAGCAGTTTTTCAGCCGCATTTGAGGTTATCCCCGGCCAATTAGCTGATTTTACGCTTAAAGACGTCCGCAAACGACGCGGTCAAGGCCCGCGGGATCATGGATAAGGCGAATATCGCGGTACCCAGCAGTGCGAAAAAGTTCGCTCACAGCTTTGCCTTGATCAAACCCGATTTCAACGCCGAGCCAACCGCTTGGGCGCAGATAATGCCGCGCGCCCGGGATCAGGATGCGGTAAGGATCAAGGCCATCTTCACCGCCGTGCAGTGCCCCGTCCGGGTCATGCGCCAACACTTCGCGGTCCAGCGCCGCCATGGCCGTTGTGGTGATATAAGGAGGATTGCTCAATATCGCGTCGACTGTCGTGTTGGGGACGGCGTTGAACCAGTCCGATTGTAATAAGTTTAGCCGACTCATAACCTCGTGAGTCTCTCCATTGCGCCGCGCTGTATTGAGCGCATCAGCGTCGCGGTCCGTAGCTAGCGCGGCCGCTTCAGGGCGTTCGCAGAGCAGCGAAATTGCTAAAGCGCCAGACCCTGTGCCAAGGTCGATAAGCGTTGGGTTTGGTATGTCTTCAACGGCAGACAAAGCCGCAAGCAATAGGACTTCCGTATCGCCGCGCGGGGATAACACCTTGTCTATCGCAAAACGGCGCCCATAAAACTCTCGCCAGCCTAAAATGCGGTCAACGGGCTCTCCTGCGAGGCGGCGTTCGGACGCTTTATTGACTAAGTCGAATTGCCCAACCCGCATCGTTTGTAGGCCGTTCATGACATAGTCACTGCGCGACAGGCCTGTTAGACCGAGCAGTAGATCCAGGGCATCTTCGTCGGCGAAGGGCAGGTCCGCCGCTTTAAACCGTTGGGCCATCAACCGTTTGGCCGAACGGTATGTTGGGGGAGGAGGTATCGGCGCGGACATAGCCCGCGCCATAAGGATAAGTCAGCGGCGCTGCAAATTAAGACGCAGCCAGTGCGGCCCTGAGTTTTTCCGCGATCTCTGGCGTTTCGTCCGCTTTGGTTACTTTGGAAATCACGCGCGCATCGTCCACATCAACCAGTAGGAGCCAGCCTGTCTTGATTGTCCCGTCCAATTCAGCGCGAACGGCATCCTCCACGCCCGCAGCGGCGGCTTGCATGTAGAAATTATCAGCATTTTTGTCTGTGTAGTCGAGAGTCACAAATTCAAGGCCCGGCATCTCGCCCATCGCTTGAACGGTTTTGACTTTGGGGTCGAGAATTTTACAGCTACCGCACCAGTCCGCATAGATCAGGACGGCTTTGGTTTTTACGTCCATTTCTGCCATGTCGTGTGACGCTATGTCGGAATGGTCCATCTCCATGGTTGTCTCAGGGGCCATCTGTGCATCGGCGACTTGAACAACTTGGCTCGTTTCGACCTCCGCCGTGTCAGCGGCATTAGAGCAGGCGGCGAGTACCAAAGCTGTGCTAAAAATGAGAGCGTTTTTCATCGGAATCTCCGTTAAGGTGAAGGCTCCATAGGCAGGCGCGCGGTCACAAGCGCCTCACAGTTGCGTGAGAACCGTCTTTAACGTTGCCCAAAGGCGGCTCAAATCTTGTGGGCGAGACAAGGAATGATCGCCGCCTTTCACTAAAGTGTAGCCGACCCGCTCGCTAGTGAGGGCGTTGATGATCAATTGGGAGTGGGCGGGCGGCACGACGCTATCGTCTGCGCCCTGCAAAATTTCGACGGGACCGCCGAAATTAATTGGCGCATCCAAAATCTGCCGTTTGCGGCCATCCTCAATCAAGGCGCGGGAATAAGCATAGGGTTCGTCATAGTCAGACGGTTCGTAAACAATGCCGTCTTCGACGAGCATGCTCCGTTTGTGATCATCCCATCCGGCCCAGACCATTTTCTCCGTGAAGTCCGGTGCAGGATTGATAAGGACAAGGCCTTTGACCGCCTCAGGGCGGTCCAGCGCCGCCAGCAGCGCCGCCCAGCCGCCCATTGAGGACCCAATTAAAACCGTCCCGCCCGTCCCGTAACGGTCAATCATGGCGCACACATCCGAGGCCCAGCGAGAGATCGTGCCGTCCGTGAACTCACCCTCGCTGATCCCGTGGCCGAAATAGTCAAATCGGATAAAAGCTTGGCCAGCCGCTTTGCATTTTTCGGCTAAGAAAAGAGCTTTGCTCCCGTCCATGTCGGATTTCAGTCCGCCGCACCAAATGATCATGGGGCCGTGACCGTCCACACGATGATAGGCGAGATTTGCACCCGCATGCTTGATGTACTCGGCGTCCATGCTACGGCCCCTCTGTGTCCAGCGCCCCTCCATACAATGTCCTGCAAGTCTTGCCAGAGTTGGATGCGGGCGGCGTGGAACGCACGACCGTCGAAGTCGCCGATGCGTTGATTGCCTCTGGTAACGGCGCGTTCGCCGTCAGCGCGGGCGGGCGGTTGGTGCAAAAACTGACCAAAACAGGCGCGACGCACTTTACGGCGAATGTCGGAAAGAAAAGCCTTCTCGGCTATCCATGGCGCGTCGCAGCGATCCGCAAATTGATCGTAATGAATAAAATAGACGTGGTGCATGCGCGGTCTCGCGCCCCGGCATGGGCTGCATGGCGCGCCGCAATGGCCGAAGGGGTGCCGTTCGTCACGACTTATCACGGCATTTATAACGAAGGGTTTCCGGGCAAGCGCCGCTATAATTCGATTATGGCGCGCGGCGATCTGGTGATTGCCAATTCGGCCTTCACGGCAGAGCATATCAAAGCCACGCATAACACGCCCGATGAGCGTATTCGCGTGATTCCGCGCGGCGTCGATATGGCACTGTTCGACCCTAAGGCGGTCTCTCCCGTTCGCATTGAAGCGGTATGGAAAAAGTGGGCCATCAATCCAGATGACCGCGTGATTTTGCTCCCCGCACGGTTGACGCGCTGGAAAGGACAGACCGTTGCCATCGAAGCGCTCGCAAAACTGCCAGAGGACACAGTGCTTGTGTGCGTTGGTGATCCGCAAGGGCGCGATGCCTATGTTGCGGAACTAAGAGCGCTCGCGGAAAAACTGGGCGTGGCTGGACGGCTGCGCTTGCCCGGTCACGAGGTCGATATGCCGGCCGCCTTTATGGCAGCGGACCGCGTCACGACGCCCTCAACGGACCCTGAAGCCTTTGGCCGGACAGCCGCCGAAGCGCAAGCGATGGGGCGCTGGGTTGTGGCCTCGAATCACGGCGGCGCGGTCGATGTTGTCGAGGACGGCGTATTTGGCGCGTTGGTCGAACCGGGCGATTCGAGCGGTCTGGCGCGGGCCTTATTGGGCGTACCGGGCACCTATGACGCGGCCGCAGCGCGGACCCGAATTGCGGATCGTTTTTCCAAGCAGGCCCTGCAGTCTGCAACCTTGGCCGTGTACCGCGAGGCGATTGCGCGGTCATTAAAGGCAAAAACACCCTAAAAACGGACCTTTCAGCGTCTTAACACGCTTGAAAAACGCGGCTATCACGGCCATGTTCACCAATGACGCGGGATAACCCGCAAAACCAATGATCGCGCGATCGCCACTCAGGAGAGAATCACCATCGCCAGACGTCCCCATGCCGCCCAACCGGCCAAGAAGCCAAAAGGCCCGCGTACCAACCGCGAAATTACATCCGAAAACGTTCTTCTGATTACAGAAGACGGCGAAAAGAGGGGCGTCGTGCCGCTCGCAGACGCGCTTGCCGCCGCGCAGCGCGCTGGGCTTGACCTTGTCGAAGTTGCGCCGGGTGAAACACCCGTGTGTAAGGTGCTGGATTACGGCAAGATGCGCTTTGAAGCGCAGAAGAAAAAAGCTGCCAACCGCAAGAGCCAGCGCACGTCGTCTTTGAAAGAGATCAAGATGCGTCCGAACATCGATACGCATGACTATATGGTCAAGACGAAGAAGATGAATGAGTTCTTTGAACGCGGCGATAAAGTCAAAGTGACCGTTCGTTTCCGGGGCCGCGAAATGGCGCATATGGACCGCGGTACAAGCCTGCTTGCGCGTGTTCGTGATGATTTCGAAGAAACGGCAAAAGTCGAATTTGCACCAAAGACCGAAGGCCGGTTAATGGTTATGGTTATGGCACCCAGATAGGTTTGCGTCCCCGAAAGGGATCTAATCCTCGCAAAGCGAGGCGCCGCAAATCTTGTGCTTCAGAACATGCGCGCCAAGGCGCGCAGGTCTACCGTTTTAAGTGATAGCGTTCTAAAACGGCACCCGTCTGGTACGATCCTGTGACCAACTCACCCAAACATTTACAAGACCCGCTCGCTCCGCCACGGTAGGCTCCACAGTCAGTTGAGGCGATCCCGAACAGAGATCGAGCAATCCTATTTTCCAGTCTATTCTAGGCCTATTCTCAAGCCCGCGCGGACCGGATTATTTCGATCTGACGTCTGAGGCGGGCTCTGCGCACAGCGCTCTGTGGCGCTGGTTAGTCGGAATCGTTCTGGTCGCGTTAGTCGGTTTCGGCTTGGCGATGTTGGTCTATATGGTCGCTTACTTGGGCAGCCCTCAAGATTGGCAGCTCTTCACCGAAGAAGGCCCGCGCGGCGGATACGCTGATTATCTGGCTTTGTTTGCCAGTTTCCTGCCTATGTTTATCGTGCCGTTTTTGATTTGGCGCTATCTCAATGGTCTTCCCATGCTTCGCTTGGTCACTGTAGCGGCGCGTATCCGTTGGGGCATGATGGCGCGCGCGGCCTGTGTTGTGTTCATTGTTTACGCGGTCACCACAGCGGTTGAATACCGTCTTGACCCAGACGAGTTTGAGGGCATGGCTCGCCAAACAGATTGGGCCGGATGGATCTTGCTCACACTCATCACCTTACTGTTCTGTCCGATACAAGCGGCCAGCGAAGAAATTTTCGTTCGGGGTTATGCGACGCACACATTTGTTCAGCTTTTGAGTGCGCTGCGGATCAACCGACTTGTTGGTATTTGGATGGCCTATGTCGCGACCAGCTTGTTTTTCGCGTGGCTTCACGCGGCAAACCCCGAAGCCGAAGGTCAGTTTTGGCCCTATATGGTCTCAACGGGCGCTTATGGTCTGGGCATGTGTGTGCTGCTGCATATGGAAGGCGGGCTTGAAAGCGCGATTGGCTACCATATCGCCAATAATATCTTCGTCTTTTCAATTTTCGGCTATGCCGATCCAGAGCTCCCTAGCTCTGCGATATTCTGGATGCCGGACATTAGCATCGTCTGGGTCGATGTGATGACAGAGACACTCTGGATGGCGGCGTTGGTGACGGCGATCCTGTGGTGGAACAGGCGCGCCGCGCGATCCTGAATCTAAACGTTATTTTGGTTTATTGGATTGATTAACCTTATCGTTTCAGAGGGTTTTCATAGACTTTCGGTAGGGGTGTCCTCTTTAAAGACACGCCCCCACCTTGGTCGCCCATCATGAAAATCGCTCTTATTTCATCGGCCGCGATGGTCACGCTTTTTTCTGTGACAGGGTGTGAAGGCACGCAGCTTGATCTTGAACCCCAAGCGGTCGATGTCATCCAAGCTGAACCTGTTGCAAAGACGCTTGCGGTTGCTGCGAGCAAGCCACTTTCAAACCCCGGAGCCGAACCGGCGGCGGCGGGATCGATTTTACTCAATCAACACGGCTTTCCGTCCCACGCCAACCTTCGCGCCGTTTTGGTTGACGATAGTGCCGTTTCAAAGCCGTTCGAATTGCTCAATGACCGGGGGCAGGTGGTCCTCACGGGGCGGACGAGCCCGTTTGGAGTTGACGCAGCCTCAGGTCTTTCGCTTCACCAAATCGATAGCCCGCTTCAAGGCGTGTCTGGCGGTCGATTTACGGTGCGCGTAGACGCGATCAACAGCGCGCCTTTTGATGTGGGCAGTAAACTCTACGCCGATCTGTCACGCGATAGTCTTTCCTATTTCTACCAATCGCGTGTCGGGCAACCGGTTGAAGCCGCCTATGTGCCAAGCCGCACGCCTGCTCTCACCCGTCCAGCGGGGCACACCGCGCGAAGCTTGAGCTGCTTTGCAGGCGCGGATAGTCGCGGCACGGTCTGGCCGGGTTGTGATTATACGTTGCCTGTCGAAGGCGGCTGGTATGATGCGGGGGATTACGGCCAATATGCGGGCAGCACGGGTTTCGCCACGTGGATGCTGCTCAATATGGCGGAGCGCCGTAAAGGCCGCCGAAGCGGCCAATGTGTTCCTGAACTCGGCGACATGACATTGAATATTCCAGAAGCGGGGAATGGAATTAGCGATATTCTGGACGAGGCGCGCTTGGGCGTGAACTATTTGCTGTCGATGCAAATTACGTCGGCCACGCCGCAACCGCTCGCTCGCGGGACGCAGTTGCAAACCGGGGCTCTGACTCTTACATCCACTGTTCCGACGGGCATGGTGCATCATAAATCCCACGGCACGGTCTGGCCGAGCGACGATGTCGGGCCTCATGAAGACCCGACGGACCGCCGTCTCTATCCGCCGACAACATCTGCGACGCTTCACCTCGCGGCTGTCGGCGCGCAATGCGCACGCGCCTTTTCGTCCGCTGACAAAGCCTTGTCAGAACGCTGCCTTGCAGCGGCCCGCACGGCCTATGCGGCCGCAATTCGGGTGCCGGATGCCTTGGCTTGGAATGTCTTTGATGGCGGCGGTGCCTATGAAGATGATAAGCTTTCGGATGAGTTTGCGTGGGCTGCGACAGAGCTGTGGTTGGCGACAGGCGATGCGGCCTATGAAGCGGATATTGATCGTTTCGCGGCGCAATATAATCCGAACGGCTCCTTTAATTGGTCGTCAGTCGAAGCCTTAGGAATTATGAGTCTTGTTCATGCAAGACGCGACATAAGGGGCCATCCGAGGCTGGAGCGCGCAAAAACGGCTCTGCTAGCATGGGCGGATCGCTATGAAGTGCAATCATCGGAGTCGGGCTTTATGATTCCGAAATCGGACACGACTTATTATTGGGGGTCCAACGGTAACTTTGCCAACCATGCGATTCTTATGGCGGCAGCTTATAATATGACAGGCGATGACAAATACCGACGCGGTGTGACAGACACGATGGACTACCTATTAGGTCGAAACGCGTTGGGGCAGTCCTATATCAGCGGTTACGGGGAGCAGACGGTGCGCAACCCCCACCATCGCTATTGGCAAGGGGCCGCAGACGCCGCACGGCCTCTCCCGCCGCCCGGTGTGCTCTCTGGCGGACCAAATAATACGGCGATGGTCGATCCGGTTGCTGCGGCGATGCAGGGAAACTGTACGGGCATGACCTGCTGGGCGGACGAATTTGACGGTTATTCGCTCAATGAGGTGACCATTGTTTGGAATGCGTCCTTGGCGTGGGTGTCGCATTGGATGGACCGTCAGGATGCAAGCTGTAGCGGCAACCCCGGAACGGTCAATCCAGACGCGCTATAAATGCGCGCGCGCTCTTGAAACCCGCCCTGACTCCTGTATAGGCGCGAGCCTGCTCCTCCGAGCGGCCTTTTCGGCTGCGCTTATGGGGCAGCGACGCAACCGGGCCAAAGTGGCATTTGCCTGGCCGTCGAAAACTCAAATGAACCCCTAATCTCTAGGAGAGAAAACAATGCCCAAGATGAAGACAAAGTCTGGAGCGAAAAAACGCTTCAAGATTACAAAGTCTGGCAAGGTCCTCGCGGGTCAAGCCGGTAAACGCCACGGTATGATCAAACGGTCCAATGACCAGATCCGCCGCCTGCGCGGTACGGTCGTGATGGCCGAATGTGACGCCAAAGTCGTCAAAAAGAAATTCATGCCTTACGGCAAGAAAAAGAAATAGGAGGGCGCACAGATGTCACGAGTTAAACGCGGCGTAACCAAACACGCCCGCCACAAAAAGATTCTCGCCCAAGCCAAAGGCTTCCGCGGTCGTCGTAAGAATACATTCCGCATTGCGAACCAGGCTGTCGAAAAAGCCGGCCAGTACGCCTATATCGGCCGTAAGCTGAAGAAGCGTCAGTACCGCGCTCTTTGGATCCAGCGGATCAATGCTGCGGCCCGTGAACACGGCCTGACCTATAGCCGTTTCATGGAAGGTCTCGCGAAAGCAGAGATTACTTTGGACCGCAAAGTTTTGGCCGACATGGCCGGTAACGAGCCTGAAGCCTTTAAGGCGCTGGTCGAAACAGCCAAAAAGCACCACACGCAACCGCACACGGTTGACGCGTAAGTCTTTCCACATATCAAATTGAACGGCTCGCTTCGGACTATCCGGGGCGGGCTTTTTTTATGGAGTCTCCTGCTCCAACCGCTCGGCGGCAACATTGCCGCGTAAACGTTCAATGACCCATTGATCAGCGGGATTTTCTTTCCAGCGCGCCGCGCTATCCAGTACAGCGTCGGCATGATCGAATTGGTTTTCGTAGATTAGTGCCGGAATCATCATCATGGCCGTATGCGGCAGGCGTAGATGCGTGTCGTGAGCTTGCAGCCAATCCAATGATTTTTGCGCGCCAGGCGAGATATTCTGCGTTGTGGGCAAGCTGACGGCAACGCGAAACAAATGCAGCTCTGCATCGTCGGGTTTTGCGGCTAATCCGCGAATGGCGGCGGCTTCTGCGGCATCCCATAAGGCTTGTTGGCTTTGGCGTTCCGAAACACGGCCATAAGCCGTTTTAGCCCGAATTTTAAGGGCCAGCGGGTGGTTGGGATTGCGGGCTAAAATTTGATCGGTGATTTCATCTGATCGATCCCAATCCGTCACCCGCCAGGCCCGTAGCGCGCGGGCAAGGTCTAGCTCGACTGTCTCGACGGGCGTCTCCAACGCGGCGCGGGTTGCGACGATCTGCTCATAGGTCAAATCACTATCAGGGCCATGTGTGAGCAAGAGCCTCAGCCGGTTTGCGGTTAGATCCTGCTGCGTTGGTATGCCGAGCGTGACGGAAACGGGCGGGCTTGCGACCGGAACAATAAGCCGCATTTGGCCGCCTTCGCGGATGATCTCTTCGCGTACGCGGGCTTCTAATGGAGCATATCTCAGACCGAAGGCTTGCTCGAAACTCTCTTCGCTATCTCTGTCAGGTGTCCACCCATCGACGAAACGGTGTACGCGCGCGAGGCCCTCTGGCTGGTCCATCACAAAGTGGGCAAGCGCCCAACTTTGCCCGTAGTAAATTCGCTGCGCCCGCGACGCAGGTTCTGTCGACGCCCGTCGGAAGTCCGGATACTTTGCTAGGTTCTCAATGACCGTGCGCATGGGGAGCCAGGTCTGCGCTTCTGTCAGCGGGTCTTGTTCCGGCAAGGCACGCCCAAAAGTGACGCGGCCATCAGGGCCGAGCGCGTAAGTCGCATAATATTCAGCGAGACCCTCATTGAGCCAGACGGGAAGCTTGCGGGCGTAACGTGTCTCCAAAATATGGTGGACCACCTCATGGCGCAGCACCAAACGCAGCCCAGCCGGGTCCAGCGCATTGGAGAGCAGGTGACCGGGGTCGCTGCGGTGGCCAACAATAATGTCATGACCCGCAGCACTTTGGAGATATATGGCGGCCGTTTGTCCGCCGGGTGTCAGAGCTGCAAACGTTTGCGGGGCATCAATGAGTGTAAGTCGTAGCGGGTCTGGTGCAGCAGTGTTTGTTAAGCCCAAGTCGGCGATAACAGCGTTTTGGAACGCTTCGAGGTCGATTAGAATAGCCGCGGCATCAACGGGAGCATCAGATAGTAATATGAAACTCTCAGAGCTTGCAGAGACCGCTCGCGCGGAATTTTCCTGCGCGGATGCGGACATACAAAAAGCCGTCCAGACGCACGTTATAAGACAAAGAATACGGATCATAGAGTGATACAGTAACGTCACTTGGAGCGCGCGGCAAATGACGGTTGTGTTAGCCACGCTTCGAATTGACATCGCGTGTTTCGGTCGGTATGGCCCGCTATCTTTCGCGCAGACCTATTGTTTGCGCTCCGCGCTGTGCATGATGCAGACGGAGTCCCGGAGCCGACGAGTTTTCGTTCGCTGCGGTTTTTTGGTTTGCGAAGCAAAAGGTTTCATCCGGGGGATGAATCCTAAAAAACCGCCGGAGCCGTTAGGCGACGGAGACACGAGGTGAGCTTTGTTTGAGGCTTTAGGTGATAGACTAACCGGCGTCTTTGACACGCTAACGGGCCGCGGTGCGCTAAGCGAGCGGGACGTGGATGCCGCCATGCGCGAAATCCGTAAGGCGCTGCTTGAAGCCGACGTTGCTCTGCCTGTTGTTAAAGACTTTGTCGCCAAAGTCCGCACCGAAGCGGTCGGCGAAAAAGTCATCCGCGCGGTTAAACCCGGTCAACAAGTTGTCAAAATCGTCAATGATGCGCTGATCCAAACGCTCGGCGGCACGCTCTCCGAAGACGAAACAGATATGGCGGTAGTTCGCCAAGCGGCGGAACTGAACCTCAACGCCAAACCGCCTGTTGTGATCCTGATGGCGGGTCTTCAAGGCTCGGGTAAGACGACAACGACGGGTAAGCTCGCGCTGTTCCTCAAAGAGCGCGCCAAGAAAAAGGTGATGCTCGCTTCGCTGGACACGAACCGTCCGGCGGCGATGGAACAACTCGGCATGCTCGCTGAGAAATCCGGCGCGGGATTCCTGCCGATCATAAAGGGCCAAAGCCCGACTGAGATCACGGCCCGCGCGCTCAAAGAAGCGGCCAAGGGGGGCTATGATATTTTATTCCTCGACACGGCGGGCCGCACGACGATCAATGAAGAATTGATGGCGGATGTCATCGAAGTCGCGCGCATTGCGAAGCCGACGGAAACCCTTCTGGTCGCGGATGCGCTGACCGGACAAGATGCGGTGGAAACGGCGCGCCGCTTTAACGAAGCGCTCCCGCTCACGGGCCTTGTCCTGACACGGATCGATGGCGACGGCCGCGGCGGTGCAGCGCTCTCCATGAAGGCCGTCACTGGCCTCCCAATTAAATTCCTCGGCACGGGCGAAAAGCTCGACGGGTTGGAAGCGTTTGACGCAGAACGGCTCGCAGGCCGCATTTTGGGGCAGGGCGATGTTGTTGCGCTGGTTGAAAAAGCCTCCGCGCTGATTGATGAAAAAGAAGCGGCCTTGGCCGCTGACCGCCTGTCCAAAGGCCAATTTGATCTAAATGATCTGGCCAATCAGCTCGGACAAATGTCCAAGCTCGGCGGCATGGGCGGGATCATGAAATTGATGCCTGGCATGGGCAAAATGAAGAAACAGCTCGATGCGGCTGGCGGCATGGATGATAAGCTGTTGGTTCGCCAACGCGCGATCATCATGTCCATGACGACGTGGGAACGCCAAAACCCGAAACTGATCAAAGCGTCGCGTAAGAAACGTATTGCGGCCGGTTCCGGCGTCGATGTGGCTCAGGTCAATAAGCTCCTCAAAATGCACCGCCAAATGTCCGATATGATGAAGAAAATGGGCAAGGGCGGCATGGCCGGAATGGCGGCGCAGATGGCGGGAATGCCCGGCATGCCGAAGGGCATGATGAAGGGCCTCGGGGCAGGCGGAATGGGCGGTGGTAAAGGCGGCGGCATGCCTGATCTCGCGGGTATGGACCCGGCTGAGCTCGAGGCACTCAAAAAACAAATGGGATCCGGTTTGCCGGGTCTCGGAAAATTACCGGGATTGGGCGGTGCTAAGCTCCCTGGTCTTGGCGGTGGACTGCCTGGCCTCGGCGGCGGACCGAAATTCAAGAAATAAGCAACTAACAACTCTAATTCAAACAGACCAACACATAGGAAAACTCTCATGGCTCTGAAACTTCGCCTCGCGCGCCACGGCGCAAAAAAACGTCCTTACTACCGTATCGTTGTCGCTGACTCACGCTCCCCGCGTGATGGCCGCTTCATCGAAATCGTTGGCCGTTATAACCCAATGCTCGCTAAAGACAGCGAAGATCGCGTGCAGCTCGACGTTGACCGGATCAAAGAATGGCTCGGCAAGGGCGCGCGCCCAACAGAACGCGTTGCGCGTTTCCTCGGCGCCGCTGGCCTGTGGGAATGGAGTCACGGCAACAATCCTGAAAAAGGGAAGCCAGGCGCCAAAGCGCTAGAGCGTATCGAAGAGAAAAAAGAAAAAGCCGAAGCGCGCGCTGAAGCTGAAAAGGAAGCGAAAGAAGCCGCTGCTGAAGCGAAAAAGGCTGCGGCTGAAGCCGCGAAAGAAGCGGCCGCTGCTGCGAAAGCCGCCGAAGCTGAAGCGGCTGCGGCTCCAAAAGAAGAAGCGCCTGCTGCAGACGCACCAAAGGCTGAAGAAGAGTAGATCTCTCCCCACCTCTAAAATTAGAAAAGGCCGCCCTTTGAGGCGGCCTTTTTTGTTGGGTGAAGGTCACGATAAGTGAAAGAATGTCCTCCCCTTAAAGGGAAGGAAAGAAGCCGCGCCTTAAAAGAACGACACACCTTCGCTGAGCGACACACGGTCCGTTCGGCATGTATTGGACGGATGATCATCGGCATAGCCAAAGCTCATCCCGAACAAGATGCCGCGTGATTCTGGAATGTTGAGCAATTCTTTGACGGGGCCTGGGAACTGTCCGAGCGCACCTTGCATACAAGATTGGATGCCGTTTTCTTCGAGTAGCAAGCTGAGCGTTTGCGCGTATATGCCCATATCGACCGCGCCCATAATGCCGAGATATTTTTCCATCGTGAAAAACGCCCCATGCGGCGCACCAAAAAATTGCCAGTTGCGGCCCATCGCCTGCATGCGGGCGGGCTTGTCTTCGCGGGCGATGCCCATTGCGCCGTAAAGCGCCATGGCGGAGCCCCATTGGCGGTCTTTATGCTCGTCTTGATATTTGACGTTCCACGCAAATTCGGGTGACGGCGGTTTTCCGCTCATCACTTCGGCGAGCATCGCGTTGGAGACTTTGTCTTTCATCTCGCCGGACACGACCATGACTTGCCACGGCTGCGTGTTGCAATTGGATGCGGCTTTGAGGCTTTGTTCGAAAATGCTGTCGAGCAAATCCTGCGGCACAGGGTCGGGCTTGAAGCCTCGGGCGGAATAACGGGAATCGAGAAGTGTTGCTGTTGTCATGAGTGAGGCCTTAGCGTGCGAATGACCGCGCCGCCAAGGCCTCTTGCGCCCCGTTTCGGGATGTATCGGGAATGTGTTGGGGGGTGTTGAGCGCTCTAACTTTGGGCCCAAGCCATCATTTGCTCCAGCGCGCTGACCAACGCTTGCGGTGACTGACCCAATTCGTCTGCGGATTTCGCGCCTTGAACACATCCGTTCAAAATTACGACATGATCCATGTAGATTTTATTCTTATCCATAGTCGATGTGTGAAATCCGTCGCGCATCGCGGTCATAGCCGCGAGGGTAAGCTCGTCCATTTTCTCTTTGCTATACCCGAACGCTTTGCCGCGCTCATAGCTCTCAGCCATTCCGGCCTCGGCCAGCGCCGCTTGCGCATCCGCATATGTGTTGAAGGCCTCAACAACGACGGCCCGCTCCGGACCCGCTGTGCGGGCATCGCGTTCAATCGTTTCGGCAGATAGTTCGGCATAGAGAGAGCAATTGCCCGGCTTTTGTTGTGCCAAAGCGGGCGCGGCGAATGCGGTGAGGGCCGCGATGATGAGGCATGTTTTTTTCATGATAAGTTCGAATGTCCTATTGTCAGCGCGCCCGCAGAGTGTCGTATAGGTTCTAACACCACGCCGCTGCGCGGATCACTATATCCCAAATGGGCTAATCACGGCACCATTTGGCCTGGGCCGCGATAAAACCATGATAATTCGGTTGATCGATGGTGAGACGTTCTAGGATGGATAAGCGCAAATGATCAAACAGCGCAGGTGTCCGCCAATCCAGCGATCCATCTTCGAGTCCGACGCAGAGCATATCCGGCCGGAGGCGCAGGGCCTTTAATCGATCTCGCCGTGCAAACGCGAACTCGCGGCCCATTTGGGCTTCACGCGAAAGCTGCGTGAACAGGTTTGCGGCAATGCGCGACTGGAAACGGTCCCGGCCTTTGGCTTTGGGAGTCACTTCTGTGTCGTTCCACTCGGACAAAGCGGTGATCATTTCGGTAAGGCTCGTCTGTCCGGTTTGCGCCTCGCGCGGCGGGATTAAGAGCGGCGGTAGGAGCGGCGCGCTTACGTTTTCAATGTCGGCGAGGAGCAAGAGAAGATCGACTTCGACCTCGCTAATACGGCGGCCAATCGCGGCGCGCTCTATGCTTCGCTCTGTGCCGTCTCGCCAATCGCCGAGCATCGTCATACAGGCCGAGCCCCAGAATAAGGTCGTGAGTACGCGCCAGAACTGGAACCGCGCGTGGTCGACGGTGCGTCCAGACGCGGCCTCATAAGCGGACAGGAATGGTTTAATTTCACCAATGCCGCCGACGGGCTTGTCGCGCCGCCCGAACCGCCAACTCGGCGCGCAAATATAGGCCAAGTCTTGGTGCGGGTCGCCCAAATGCGCGATTTCCCAATCGAGCACGGCGGTAAGGCCACCGCCGTCGATCAACAGGTTCCCCATACGGAAGTCGCCGTGAACAAGGACGGGCGGATCATAAGCGGGTGGGCAATTCTCTCGCAACCACCGGAACGCAAGCTCATAGACTGGACGACGTTCGCCTATGGCCGCGTAGGCCTCATGATAGCTGTCGATAAGGTCCGCTGCCCCTGCCGCCGGAACATCTGCGGGGATGGCGCGGAGCGGGATAGAGTGGATTGCCGCCATTTCTTGCGCCAAACGGTCCGGCAGCGCGGCAAGAACATGCGCGAGGCCGGGTTGTTTAAATAGGCGCGGCGGCAAGGCTTCGCCGGGCAACCGCGTCATGACATAGCCAGCCCCGATGGGGCTTTCGGGCGCGAAAATGTGCCGCACGTTTGGCGCGGTGACGCCGTGTTTGCGCGCCGCTTCAATCAGGGCCGCTTCGGTCGACAGGGCTATGCCGCCGAGGCCTGTATTGCTTTCCGTACCCCCCGGTGCGCGGCGCAGGATCAAGGCTTCGCGTCCCGCCTCAAACGCCCAACTTTCCATGGACGCGCCCGCCGTCAGGCGATGGAGGTTTGTGATGGGGGCATTGAGGGCTGAGGCGAGGGCGGTTTCCAAGTCGGTCATGTCTCGCCTCATCCAAATGTAACGTGTATATCTAGCCCGCTCGCGCGGCTCGCGGCAGGGCAGTATTTTCGATTATCAATCGAAAATTACGGCGCGTTGCGCCGGACCCCTTATCGGCCTTTAAACTCAGCTTTCCGTTTCTGCACAAACGCCATAATGCCTTCTCGGCTATCGTCTGAATTTGCGACCATCATTTGATATTCGCTCTCCAACCGCGCGGTCTGCTCCTGTGAACTTGTCGCGGCTTCGCGCATGATCTTCTTGAGGTAGCGCAGAGACAGCGGCGCTTTTTCAGAGAGGTTATGCGCCCATTTGACCGCTTCCGTGCGAAGCTCTGCCGCAGGGACAACCTTATTGACCATGCCCATATCGAGGCAGGTTTGCGCATCGAGGCGTGTCCCTTCGGCCATCGCCGCGAAGGCGCGCTTATAGCCCAGGTGATGGAGATAGAACCAGCTCGCGCCGCCGTCCGGGACAAGGCCGATGCCAATAAAGGGTGAGAAGACGGTTGCGTCATCTGCCATCACGGCAAGGTCCGAGCCAAGCGCGAGGCCGAGCGCGACGCCGCCCGCAAAGCCGTTAATGGCCGCGATGTAAATTTTACCAGATTTGGTAACGCCGTCGACGAGTGGTTTATAATCCCGGATCGAATTATCAAACAAGCCGTTCTCAGGCGTGCCGCCCAAGCCTTCTTTGAGGTCAGTGCCGGACGAAAACGCGCGCCCTGATCCCGTGAGGACGACAATGCGGACATTATCATCCTGCTCTGCTTTAACTTGCGCGTCTCGCATTGCGCCGCGTAGGGCGGCGTTCATTGCGTTCATCGCTTCGGGGCGATTGAGCGTGATGATGGCGACGTGGCCGTCGGTTTCGTATTGAACGAGATCAGTCATAAATTACTCCGTCAGAATTTTTGCATCGATCAGCGAGGCGACTTTATCGTCGTCATAACCGAGCCATGAGGTGATATCCGCGCGCGCGCCATTCACAGCCGGCATGATCGGATCTGCAACATCGTAGTCGCCGCCAAATACGGGGGCAGGGCGAGAGTGGACGAACATTCCATGTTTATCGAGCCCGCCGCGCGCACGGTTTTGCGGGTGGTTGGCGGCTTCCAAGTAGTCCAACACAGGTGAGGTGCAGGCGTCTGTGCCGTCGAAGATTTCTGCCCAATCGTCGCGGGTTTTCGTTTTGAAAAGGACTTCCAATTTGGCGTGTTGCGCGGCGTGTTCGCGCTTATCCATTTGTCCGCCGAACTCTTCTGGGTCCATCTCGATCAATTGTAGAAAGAGTGCGAAGAACTGCGGCTCAATACAGCCAACAGCCATAAATTTACCGTCTGACGTCTCATAGCAGCGGTAGAAAGGCATGCCGCCGTCTAGGAGGTTCGTTTCGCGCTCTGGCGTCCATTGGCCAATTCCGGCGAGTGAGTGGAACATACTCATCATACTGTTCACGCCGTCGATCATAGCGGCGTCCACAACGTCGCCCTTGCCCGTCCGTTCGGCTTGTAACAGCGCCGCCAGCATCCCCGTGACGAGGAACATCGTCCCGCCGCCATAGTCGCCCACCAGATTAAGCGGCGGCGTTGGCGGTTCTCCGGCCTTACCCATCGCGGCGAGCGCGCCTGTGATGGAGACATAGTTGAGGTCATGACCAGCTGTCTTTGCCCACGGTCCCGTCTGCCCCCAACCCGTCATGCGGCCATACACCAGCTTCGGATTCACCGCGTGGCAATCCTCTGGGCCGATCCCCAATCGTTCAACGACACCGGGGCGCAAGCCTTCGATCAGTGCGTCAGCTTTCGCGGCTAAGTCCAGTAAGACTTGGGCCCCCTCGGGTTTGCGAAGATCAATGACGATGGATGTTTTCCCGCGGTCATGCACGCTCGGAATTGCAAATCCCGGACGGTTCACGACGATTACCTCTGCGCCCATATCCGCGAGCAACATGCCTGCATAAGGGCCGGGTCCGATGCCCGCGAGTTCAATGATGCGGTAGCCGTCTAAGGGTTTTGTCATAGGGAGGCTTTGCCGGAAGGCCGCGCAAGCGGCAAGATGGGGTAGGGGGCTTATCGGGGGTGTGATGGGATAGCGTTATTAATGAGCCATCATTCGCGCCGCACGGTCAAACAATGCCAAGGTTGCCGCGTGCAAGCGTTCGCCGACAGCTTGGGGTGCGCGCCCTGCCAAGCTTCGCGCGTAAGTGCCTTCGAGCAAAATTCCGAGTTTGTAGCATGCCAGAACCCCGAACCATGTCGCACTGTCGAGCGAACGGCTGGTGCGTTCGTCATAATGTGCGATCAACGTGCCTATGTCGGGAAACCCCTCCCACGGCGTAATCGATAGGCCGACCGTATCGCGGCCTAGCGGATCAGGCCACGTCGCCATGACCCAGCCTAAGTCTAGCCGCGGATCGCCCATCGTCGCCAATTCCCAATCTATGAGCGCGGCGAGGTCTGCGCTGTCAGTGGCAAACATTGTATTGGCGAGGTGGCAGTCGCCATGAATGAGACCGGGGCGATAATCGGCCGGACGATTGCGATCGAGCCAGTCGGCGACGGCGTCGACACCGCAATTGAGACCGGGCCACGCCTCAACCTTTGCGTAGCTATCCAGCTGAGCTTGCCATCGCTTGACTTGGCGTTCGAGAAACCCGCTGGGTTTGCCAAAGTCAGGAAGATCAGCGTCGACCTCCGCTAATGCGGCTAAGCCTTCGATATAGGACAGGCCCATACGGGTGCGTATTGCGGGGTCGCTCGCGTGGAAAGACGGCAAGCCTTCGCTGGGGTTGAATCCGTCTATGGGCTCCATCAGCAGGAAGGCGTAACCCAGCTGGCTCTCATCCGGTTCACTGGCGATGAGGCCCGGGTGCGGGACGTCAGTGCCATGCAGCGCGCCGAGCACGCGGGCTTCGCGGCGCATGACCTCGTGGCTCTCCTTGCGCGGACTGCGCGGCGGGCGGCGAAAGACATAATCGCGACCATCACGCGTGAGGCGTAGCAGAATATTCTGCGTACCGCCCGTTAGCGGCGTGACCGCTGTGAAGTCCCCGTACCCCAGATCGTGCGCGTCCATCCAATCGGCCAAGGCCGCCAGGTCAACATGCGGTTTCAATTCATCTGGTAATTGGATCGCAGCGCTCATAGACCGCTCTTATGATGGACGCAGAGTGTTCAGCAACGGGATGGGTGAGGATTAAACCATGAGCATTGCCACGCGAAAACAACAGGCCCGTGAACGGGCGAAGGTGAAGCGCGCAAACCTCACGGCCAACCCTAATGACTTCGTTCGCCATTGGCCGGGGATGGAACCGTCCGCTGTGATTGCCGGCTATTGGCCCATTAAGGATGAGGTGGACGTGCGGCCTTTGTTGGACAAGCTGTCACTGACACACACGATTGTCCTGCCTGTGACGCCGCGCGACCGATTAAAACTCTCATTTCGTCAGTGGACGCCCGCCTGCGCGATGGAGGCGGGACCGTTTGGAACGTCTCATCCTGTCGGCGAGTTGGGCGATGGCCGCGGCCCGCGTGAGCCTGACGTTGTGCTGGTGCCGCTTTTGGCGTTCACAAAAAAAGGCGACCGCTTGGGTTATGGCGGCGGGTTTTATGACGCGACCTTGGCGGCGCTGAAAGTGGATAATCCGGCCTTGCGCACGGTCGGCGTGGCTTATGCTGGACAGGGCGTGAAAGTCCTCCCGACGGAGCCGACCGATGTGCCGCTCGATCATATTCTGACTGAAAACGGCCTGATCACGACGCATCTATGACTAGAGTTTTATGAGTCGGGCTCGTCTCTGATTGACCGGAGGGCGTCCTGCAGGCCGACTTTGGCCGATCCGGGTTTCAACGGCTTTTGCTGGCTCTCATGTGGTGACCAGCCCGTCATCCAGACAATCTCCCACGAGATTGGCATGGGCTCGCCAAGAGCTGGTCTTAATTGGGATTCAATCTCTGCGATCAAATATGGCGCAGCGCGCATATTGCGGTCACGCAGCACATTGGTCAGGCCTAAGTCGCGCAAGTCCGCTGCGAGTGTTTCAACCTTTCGGTACTGGACCGTGAACCGATCCGAGTCAGTTACGGGTAGCGCGAGCTGGGCATGGCCGAGCAGTTGCGCGGCGGCGCGCACATCGATCATCGGATGAATGCGCGGGGTGGGGGACCCAATTCGGTCTGTATCAATCGCGTAAAGCGCGTGGCGCAACTCCGTCAGGCTGACCCCGCCAATGAGACATGCGACGAATAAGCCGTCCGGCACCAACATGGCGCGAACGCCTTGCATCCATCCGCCAACGGCATTGATGGATTGTATGTCGAGCAGGCTGATAACGAGGTCGTAGTCTTGCCTTGTTGGCTGTTCGGACCAATCAAATTCTGCGATTTTGGAGCGGTCCGGTAGCCCCGCCATGATCTGGTCGCGCCAATCGAACGGCCCGACCAAACAAGCGCGCATAAAGGGGCGCTTCATATCCAGCAGGCGGTCACACAGGTCTTCAATGGCGCGTTCTATAAAAAACGGTGTTCCCCGTGTTTGCCGCGCGCGCGCGCGCGCAATCCGGGCGGCCTGCGCGGTTTCATCAAAGAGGGTCACTTGCGGAGCGGACATAGAGGCGCGATAGTCGCCCCGTGTCGGGGTTGCAATCACGGTTGGCGGAAGTGGGACGTTTGGTCGTCGATATTATGCTGCCGCCGACGGATGATACAGATATTTTCGAGACGCTGACATTCTTGGACGATCCTTGCTGTGCGTCGTGTGGCTACCCATTCGATCATGAGGTGACAGGCATTAGCGCCTTTGATCTGCAATGTGCATCCTGCCTTGCGCGGCGTCCGGCTTACGCAACGGCGCGCTCGGCGCTGCAATATGATGAGGTGTCGCGAAAGCTGGTGCTGGCTTTTAAACATGGCGGGCATACGGATCGTTTGCACACATTTGCCGCTCAGATGCACCGCGCGGGACGAACCGCGTTGTCGCATGCGGATGTGATCATCCCTGTGCCACTACACCGCTCGCGGCTTATCAAACGGCGGTTTAATCAGTCGGCGCTGCTGGCTCGGGAATTATCTAAACGGTGCGGAGTCCCGATGGACGCACACTGTCTGCTGCGTGCCAAGCGTACGCCGAGCCAAGGCGGCTTGTCGGCCAAAGGGCGACGCCGAAATGTACAGGGCGCATTTACCGTCGAAAATCTAGATGTCATAAAAGACAAACGGCTTGTTTTGATTGATGATGTGATGACGACGGGCGCAACGTTGGAATCTTGTGCGCGCACGTTAAAACGAGCGGGCGCAGCACGTGTGGATGCGATCTGTCTGGCGCGCGTTGTAAAGCCACTCCCGGCCCCTTAAATTCAAGCCAACATATTTACGGAAAAGGATTCCCCACATGGCTGCTAAAGTCGAAATGTATAGCAAAGTCTTTTGCCCCTATTGCATCCGCGCGACCGCATTATTGGAAAGCAAAGGCGTTAAAATCATTGATATTCCAGCCGCGAATGACAAAGCTAAGCGTGCGGAAATGAACCAGCGCGCCAATGGCCGGAACACATTCCCGCAGATTTTTATCAACGGCAAACATGTCGGCGGGTCTGACGATCTGGCAGCGCTGGAGCGGTCCGGCAAGCTGGATGCGTTACTGGCCGGCTAGAACGCCGCATAACCGATGAAAACCGCCCTCTTACAACTCACGTCTGGATTGGATCCGGAGGCGAACTTTGATGCTGTCGCAGCGATGGTGCGCGAAACGGATGCGGACTTTGTTCTCACACCGGAAATGACGCCCTTTCTAGAAAAAGATCGGGCGGGGCTCATGGCGGCGGTGCGGTCTGAGGCTGAAACGGTTGCCCCTTATTGCGAGCTGGCACAGCGGCGCGGCATTCACTTTCTGCTGGGATCCGCCGCCGTTTTGCGCGGCAATGGCAAGGTGGGCAATCGGTCTGTTTTGATTGACCCCGATGGGCGCATTACGGCGCGATATGACAAAATAAACCTGTTCGAAGCGGCGCTGCCGGGCGGTGAAAGTTACCGCGAAAGCGATAGCTATGCCGCCGGCGAAACGCCGATGATTGGGCAAGTTGGCGCGCTTAGTCTTGGTCTATCGATTTGTTATGATCTTCGCTTCCCAGCGCTTTACTCGCGCTATGCCAAAGAGGGGGTCGATGTGATCTCCGCCCCGTCAGCGTTTACGCGCGCGACGGGAAAAGCGCATTGGGAAACGCTGCTTCGGGCGCGGGCGATTGAAACGGGCGCGTGGGTTCTCGCGCCAGCCCAAGGCGGCGAGCATGCGGATGGCCGCCGGACATGGGGCCGGACGATGGCCGTCGCGCCGTGGGGCGAGGTGGCCGGTGTGCTGGATCACGACGCGCCTGGAATTCTTGAAGTCACGCTTGACCGTAAACAGGTCGATGATGCGCGCGCCCGTATTCCGGCGTGGCGGCAGCGTTAACCCGCGTGATTAAATATAACCTCAAATGCGACCGCGATCATGGATTCGAAGGCTGGTTCGGATCATCGGCGGAATATGATGAACAAGCGGAGGCGGGTCTGTTGGTCTGCCCAGAATGCGGCAGCGAGGCCGTTGAAAAAGCGATCATGGCTCCTTCTGTGCGGCGGTCTGATAAATCGGCGGCAATTGCCGCCGCCATCCGCACGGAAATCGCGAATAATTGTGATGATGTCGGCGATAATTTTACTGATGAAGCGCGCGCTATGTTCCACGGGGATACGCCTTCCCGAGGGATTTACGGCAAAGCCACACCGAAACAAGCGAAAGAGATGGCGGAGGAAGGTATTCCGGCCTTGCCGCTTCCGGGTATCCTTGACCCGAAACGAGCGAAGGACAAATTGAATTAGGGCTGCGTTAACACTCTCTCCATTTTTGACGCTCGTAAGACTCTATTAAGACTCGTTATACGGCTTGTCTTAGGGATTTAACCTCAGATTTGATCTTCCACTCACTGGGAAGGATCCCATGCTACTTTCATCCGTTTTGGCACCCCCGCCATCAACGCCCCCACCGCAATCATCATCGCCCCCGCAAAACGACCCGCCTCCCGTCGAGGAAACTTCACAGAGCGGTTCTGAAACGACGGGCTCCTCTGAAGACGCATCGCAGTCCGGCGCGAATTCGGAAACGTCAGGATCTGAATCATCTGGCAGCGACGCTCAGTCAAACAGTGGCTCATCTCAGGATGTGAGCGCGCAGAGTAATGCGCTTGATTCCAACGCTCCCGCCGTTGCGTCATCAACATCAGTCGATCCGACGCCTCAGGCATCTGAGTCCATTGCGCTATCTAATGCGATTACCACACCGGCGGCTGAAAGCACGGCATCTTCTGCAACAGTTGAATCCGTCGCGTCGGTCGAAGAAGGTCTGCGTGACTATGCTACAGCAGCTGTCGAAAGCCGAAAACTCTCGACTGACGGCGGATATACGGATCAGCTATTTGGAAATGCGAGCCTGACCGATCTTCTTAAGTCCGGGGGGTCTGAGGCGACGGCGCAGCCCCGAACTGTCCTGACCGAAGCTGTAGAAGTTTATACAACTCTACAGTCTTATAAAGGCGAGGAAGCTCGTGCGATGTCAACAGTCTAGCTTGCGGCGCTACGCCACGACGCAGGTTTTCACATTACAAAATGTGAGCAACCCCTCGCGGGCTAACTCCCGTCCATAACCGCTGCGTTTGATCCCGCCGAAGGGCAGGCGTGGATCAGACGCGGTCATGGTATTGACGAAGGTTGAACCCGCTTCGATCTGAGTGAAGGCCTGTTCCATTTCCGTCTCGTCTTGTGTGAAAATGGCGGAGCCGAGGCCGAAGCTTGAATCATTGGCGAGGGCAATCGCGTCGTCTAAACTCTCGACCTTGAACAACATGGCAACGGGGCCGAACATTTCCTGCGCGTAGGCATCCATGTCCTGCGTGACATTTTCAATGATCCCGGGCTGAAACCAACTACCCGCCTTGTTTATGGCCTCTGCTCCGGTCACGCGGCGGGCACCTTGGGCTAGGGCATTATCGACTTGCGAGCTTAGCTCTTCGACGGCTGCGTTATCGACTAAGGGACCGATATCCGTGCCATCTTGCATCGGATCGCCCACGACCAGCGCGTCGAACTTCGCGGCCAGTCGACTCCGCACATCATCATAGACATCGGCGTGAATGATGAACCGCTTCGCCGCGATACAGCTTTGGCCATTATTTTTGGTTCTTGCATCAACGCCGACCTGCACAGCCTTTTTAATGTCTGCACTTGGCATGATGATGAACGCATCGGAGCCGCCAAGTTCCAGCAAGGTCGGTTTGATTTCATCACCGCAAATACTGGCAACAGACGCGCCTGCCGGCTCGCTACCTGTCAGAGTGGCGGCGACAATACGGGGGTCGCGCAAAATACGCTCGACCTTGCTGCCGCTGATCAGCAGCGTTTGAAAACATCCATCAGGAAAGCCTGCGCGTGTGAAGAGTTCCTCCAGAGCGAGCGCGCATTGCGGGACGTTGGACGCATGTTTCAACAAGCCCGTATTGCCTGCCATGAGGGCCGGCGCGGCAAAGCGCACAACCTGCCAGAACGGGTAGTTCCACGGCATAACGGCCAGCACAGGGCCAAGCGGTAAGATGCGGCGAAAGCTCTTCGTGCGGCCGGTGTCGACAATTTCGTCCGCCATGATGTCGGCGGCGTTATCGGCATAATACCGACAAGCCGTCGCGCATTTCTTGGATTCTGCAATCGCCTGATCCAGCGGCTTGCCCATTTCCAACGTCATCAACCGTCCGAAATGCGGCGCGTCGGCCTCGAGTATGTCGGCTGCCTTGTGTATCCACGCTGCGCGTTGTTCCAATGTCGTGTCTTTTAACCGCTCAAATGCGACGACCGACTTGGCGATCGCGAGATCGACTTCAGCGTCTGTATGGGCGGTAAACGTCTTCTCGATTTTACCAGTGGCGGGGTTGGTCGTGGCGATCATAGGGAGCTCGCATTGAATGTATCAAAAGAATTGGGGTCTCATAACGACCGAGGCCGTCAATGACTGCAAACGTTTCGTGACGAAATAGTTCCCTTTACGGGACGCGGCGTAACACCATCCATTCACCATCCTCGGATCCCCACAGGCGGTTCCCGTCCAAGTCATAGCCTGTTTCGGCTTGCCGCAGCCGATGGTCGATAAGGTCCGCGCGCGCGCCAAGGCGTATTTCGGCTTGGCTGCTTTTTGAGGTAATGATGCAGTCATTGAGATCGATGCGCCCCGCCCAACCATTGGGCATTTCAATCCAAACCATGTCGCAGCCACTCGGCAGTGCGGGTCTTAATTGATCCAATGTCAGAGCCGACAGGCTTTCACCCATCGTCTCGTAAATATTGGGCGAGGTGAGGCTGTAGGCGGTTTGAAGGATGCGTCCATCAGCTTGTGTCCAGAGAGACAAGACACGCTGCCGATAAACCTGCTCTAAATCGGCCCCTTCATTAACTTGGTAATATAGCCATTCGCCTGGGCCCATCGGATCAATGCGAATGCGGCGATCCCGCAGGGGTTCATCCGAACTTGTGCTTGTCCGGTCATACTCACCGGCCATCGCGGCGGCTAAACGCTGGGCCGGATCAGTTGGGTTTGTCGGGGCCTGCACAGGCGCTGTTGCGCATCCGACTAGGAAAACTGACAAAATCGTCATGTTCGAAAGGTTTGAGAAAGATTTCATTGTTACCTCAGATTGCAGACCCAGAGACGCTTGACGTTGACCTCGGATAACACCGAAATCCGCCTTTTCCGGGCCGGATATATTTTTTGTTCCGTTAACGATACATTTTCATTCTCTGGAAAGCTCTTTGCGCGATGATGCCGTGTCAGGTTGAAAGGATCTGTCGTTTTAGAAAGGAGCTATGACCATGGCTTCGATACAAGCAATACCCATTACGCCGACACCTGTCGCCGTCACAGAAACGCGCAGCGTGCGCGCTGACAATCGTCCCGTTCCCGTTGAACACGTGGTCGATATGTCGCCTGAAAGCCGCAAACTGCCGGACACGCCGGCCCAAACAGGTGAACTCGCAAAATCTGCCAGTGGGACATCTAAAGATGCCCCGATGGAAAGTGCCCTATCCGATATTCGTCCTGTCATTGAACGATTGGACGGAGCCAAGGATGTGGCCGAAACATTAGAAGCTGAAGAGCCGGATCAGGAAGACCGCTCTATGCAAGCGAATGAAGCTTATAAAACTCTGCGCGAAACTGACGGTGAAAAAACATCTGTCGGAACGGCGTAAACATTGAAGACTCCCTCGCGGTTCGTCCGCGAGGTCTTTTCTTCACATTAAAATTTCTATCGTGACGTCAGCAATATCGTCGACGCCCAAGCTTTCCGCTGTGCGGACGGCTTTTTTTATGGGCAACACATAGCCGCCTGTTTCTTTACTCGGAAATACGCTGGTTTTCCATTCGGATGCGCCAATCCGAACCTTGACTCTGACAGACCCGAACCCGCGCTTCGCCTCAGGTGCAAAGCTCTTAATCGCGGCGGACGGCTCTTCGGGAACTGAGAGAAAGTGCCACGTTGCCCCTTCTTTCCAAAGCCAAAGCGGGGCACGGAACGTGAAATCAAGCATTATATCACCGCTGCTTTCAAGTCAGCATCTGATCCGTTCAGCTTAGGTTTATCCAATGTTTTCCCTTTGGACAGCGCCATACGCGCGGTCATAAAATCGCGCGGTGCATTGACGGCATCAACGGCCAGCAAGCGGTCGCCTTTGAAATAATAGGCGGCAAAGCTGCGCGACCCATCCGGATCGCCGCGTATGATAATATCGTCAAAACCGTCTGATAAGCCGGCGATTTGCAATTTCAGATCAAATTGATCCGACCAAAACCACGGCAGAGAATTATAGGGTTTGGGTTTGCCGGTTATATGCGCCGCAACAACTTTGGCCTGCTCCGTTGCGTTAGGCACGGATTCGAGGCGAACATTACGGTCATAGATCGGATTGTAGTGGTGACTAACGTCGCCGATGGCATAGATGTCAGGGTCGGACGTTTGGCAGAAGCCATTGACTTCAATTCCATCGCCAATCGTAAGTCCGGCAAACTCAGCCAGTTCCGTATTGGGAATGACGCCAATGCCAATCACGACCAAATGCGCCTCGAACTGACGGCCACAGGACGTGTGAACGTGAAGGCCATCGCCTGCGGGTTCTATCCGCGCCGCGAGGCAATCTTCAATAATCTCGACGCCTTCTTCGGTGTGAACACGGCGGAAAAAATCGCTCATTCGCTCGGACGTGACCCGCTGTAGAATACGCGGTTGGGCTTCTAATAAGGCCACTTCCATTCCACGTTTGCGAAGGCTCGCGGCTGTCTCCAGACCGATATAGCCGCCGCCAATAATCACGGCCCGTTTGCCTGGCGTCACCCGCGCGCGAATAGCGTCGACGTCGTTAGTGTCGCGAAGATAGTGAACATGCGGCCCATCTGCGCCGGGCATCCGCAAATGACGAACGCGCGCCCCAGTCGCGAGGACGAGATGGTCATAGGCGATATGTGCGCCGTCCGTGGTTTGGACCGTTTTAGCGCTTCGGTCGATTGCGCCTGCACGGACGCCGAGTCGTAGCTCGATCTCTGCGGCGGCGTAGCTTTCCTCCGGGCGCAGCAAAATGTCGGCTTCACTGCGTTCACCGGACAAATAGTCCTTTGATAAAGGCGGCCGATGATAGGGCGCGGTGGTCTCATCCCCTAACAGAGTAATACGGCCTTCGTAGCCGGCTTGCCGAAGGCTGACGGCGGCCTGTGCGCCTGCATGTGACGCGCCAATAATAAGAGTGTGGTTTTCGGGCATGTCCGGTCTGTAGCAGCCGTTTGCGGCGCAATCAAAGCAAGGACTTTTCTTCGCAAGGCGATTTCTATGCGCGACAGCGCTGAGCGTTACGGACTAGAGAGAGATTATGAACTCACACCGCACCGCAATCCGCCAGCAAGCTCTGCAAACCACGGCTGTTTTGCCTGAAGGCTCACGCCTGAATGACGGGGCGTTGCGCGCTGCCATCCAAGACCGTGCCCGAACGCTGGTCCGGCATTTGCGGGAGGATTCGAAACCCGGATTGATGGAACTGATGCTGGCTGAATATGGCCTGTCGACGGATGAAGGCGTGGCGCTGATGTGTCTGGCCGAAGCGCTTCTTCGTGTGCCGGATGCGGAAACGATGGATGATCTGATCGAAGACAAAATCGCGCCGTCCCAATGGGGTCGCCACTTGGGTAAGAGCGCTAGCCCGCTCATTAATAGCTCAACCTGGGCCTTGATGATTACGGGGCGGGTGCTGGATTCGAAAACACCCATCCACAAAACGCTCGGCGGTATGGTGAAGCGGCTCGGCGAACCCGTCATCCGCCGCGCTGTGCGTGAAGCTATGAAAGTTATGGGCCGCCAATTTGTGTTGGGCGAAACCATTCAAGGCGCGATTAAACGCTCATCCGGTAAATATCGCTACAGCTACGATATGCTCGGCGAAGCGGCAATGAGCACGCCAGATGCGCTCGATTATTACTCCGATTATGAAGGGGCCATTCGGGCGTTGTCTGCACGATGTAATTCAGACCGTGTCGCGGAAAATCCAGGCATTTCAGTTAAACTGTCGGCGCTGCATCCTCGTTATGATGAATTCCAGCGTGACCGTGTGATGACCGAGCTTTTGCCGCGCGTCACCGCGCTGGCGAAGCTGGCAGCAGACGCGAATATGGGTTTTAATATCGACGCGGAAGAATCTGAACGGCTTGAACTGAATCTCGATATCGTGGAGGCAGTGGCTCGTGATAAGCAATTTGGCAACTGGCGCGGACTGGGCCTTGTTGTACAGGCTTACGGCACGCGCAGTCCCGCCGTGATTGATTGGGTGGCTGACTTGGCCAAAGACACAGGCCGCCGCCTTATGGTGCGCCTTGTGAAGGGGGCTTATTGGGACACGGAAGTCAAACGCGCACAGGTCATGGGACTGGACCGATATCCGGTCTTTGAGACCAAATCCGATACGGACCGCAATTATAGTCTCTGCGCGGAGAAACTCCTCGCTGCGCGCCCCGCGCTTTATCCACAATTTGCGACGCATAATGCACACACGGTAGCCGCTGTGTTGGAACTCGCGGGCGATGACCAAACGGGCTACGAGTTCCAACGTCTGCACGGCATGGGCGATGCGCTCCATGCGTATATGCGCGAAAAGTTGGATCGTCCGGTGCGGATTTATGCGCCCGTCGGTGAACATGAGGACTTGCTGGCGTACCTCGTGCGGCGCTTGTTGGAAAACGGCGCGAATAGCTCGTTTGTGTCCAAAGTGACGGACAAGGACGTCAGTATTGACGAAATCATCGCCGACCCGTTTGAGGATATTCGCGACAGTATGCTGCCGCGACCAAGGGACACAACAGAGCCGCATGTGAATAGTGCGGGCTATGATTTGCGCGATGTTCTGACCGCTGATGCACTGCTAGCAGCGCGGTCTCGCTTTCGCGATACGGTTTGGAGTTTCGGCACCGGCGTCAATATCACCAACCCGGCTAATCCAGACGATACGGTTGGTTCGGTCAATTTCGCGGCCAAAGCGGAAACAGACGCCGCGATGGCCCGTTCGCAGCCTTGGTCTGATGACGCGGCGACCCGTGCGTCTGTGCTGACGAAGGCCGCTGATGATCTGGAAACGGCGGCACCGGAGTTTCTCGCCTTACTCGCACGCGAGGCTGGAAAGACAGCTGAAGACGCGATTGCGGAACTACGCGAAGCGGCGGACTTCCTGCGGTATTACGCGACATTTGCTAGTGATGATGACGACCCTCTTGGCACTGTCGCAGCCATTGCGCCGTGGAATTTCCCGCTTGCGATTTTTGTCGGCGAGATCGCTGGACCTTTGGCCGCGGGTAATGCCGTGATCGCAAAACCAGCCGAGAGCACGCCGCTCATCGCAATGCGCGCAACGCAGATATTACACGCGGCGGGCGTGCCTGACACGGCCCTGCAAACTTTACCCGGCGAAGGCGCTATCGTTGGTGCGGCGCTGACATCGGATCCACGTATCGACGGCGTTGTCTTTACCGGATCCACCGTGACCGCCATGGCAATCCACCGCAATGTGGCGCGCCACCTTGATCCGGCTGCCCCGTTGGTTGCGGAAACGGGCGGCATTAATGCCATGATTGTGGACAGTACCGCGCTGCCGGAACAAGCTGTGCGCGATGTGCTCGCCTCCAGCTTCCAAAGTGCGGGTCAGCGTTGCTCGGCCTTACGCGTGTTGTTCGTCCAAGCGGATATCTACAAACCGTTCGTTCGCTTGTTGAAAGACGCGATGGCAGAATTGCGATTGGGCGATCCGTGGGACTTATCGACTGATGTCGGTCCCGTGATTGATGACCGCGCGCGCCAAGGATTACTAGATTATATCGCGGAACATGACCCGCTATATCAACTGGATGTGCCGGAAGAGCTCGCCGCGCAAGGCGGACGGTTTGTTCCGCCGACCTTGATCGAAGTCGATGGCTACGCCGATGTTTCACGCGAAGTTTTTGGCCCCGTTTTACATGTGACCCCGTTCAATGCCGAAGACATTCCGGCCATGATCGAGCGCATCAATCAACGCGATTATTCACTGACGTTCGGTCTCCACACACGGATTGACGGCAGGGTCGAAGAGACCAAACGTGCGCTGCGCGTTGGCAATATCTATATCAACCGCAACCAAATTGGCGCCGTCGTTGGGGTGCAGCCGTTTGGCGGCTCTGCCTTGTCCGGCACGGGTCCGAAAGCGGGCGGTCCGGATTATGTTGAGCGGTTTACGAAACAGGCGGTGCGCCGGGACGACGTGCCAGATACAGTGGACGACGACGCGCAAGCCATCATCGACGCGGCGCCGCACGCCCGCATGGACCCGCTTTCAACGACGGACCTGCCAGGCCCGACAGGGGAAAGTAACCGCGTCTCCGTCTATGCGAAGGGCAAAGTTCTTTGTTTAGGGCCGGGACCGACGAACCGGGCCGCGCAAGCGGAGCTGGCGCAGAGTTATGGTAATAGCGCCGTGTTGCTCTGCGTTGCGCCTGATGATTTACGAACTTTGCAAGGCTTCACGACAGTGATGCATTGGGGAACGGCGGAAAACCAACGCGCCTGCCGAATTGCACTGGCTGAACGCGGCGGGCCGATCTTACCGCTCATTGTCTCGGATGATCCCTTGATGTTGGTGCGCGAAGAACATGTGTGTATCGACACGACGGCGTCTGGCGGTAACACGCAATTATTGGCCGCTGCTGAATAAAGGACTTGCCGCCGAGAGGTTCACTTTCATCAGCATATCTAATGACGGTTATAGTCAAAAACGACTTGCCCGCAGACCGCTCATGCGGGCACACACTTTTCATAATAGGCGCAAAGCCTGATGATAAGTGGGAGAGTGTTGATGGCGGACCGCAATAAGCCGTGGCTAAAAATATATGAAGAGCTGGGCGTAACCGCGCCGGAGTTTGATGGACTTCCGCTCGGCGCGCATATTGAACGCCACGCGGCCGCTCGTCCTGACGCGCCTGCTTTTCGCTATTTTTCACATATTAGCAGCTATGCCGATCTGAATGCGGAAGCGAACCGCTTGGCAAATGCGCTGGCCGAATTGGGTGTTGGACGCAGCGATACAGTCGGGTTTCATATGGCCAACCTGCCGCAATATGTTGTTGGTTTGGTGGCCGTATCCAAATTGGGTGCGCGCGGGTCTGGCGTATCGCCGCTCTTGGCGCCGCCGGAATTGGTGCACCAAATTGATGATGCCGGCATCTCTGTTCTGATGAGCCTGTCAGACTTGGCCCCCGCGCTGAGCGCGATGCCGCGCGTTCCGGAAGGTTTGCGCCATGTGATCAGTGTGGGCGCAGGGGACTTTATTGGCGCGCCTGATGTGACGCCGATTGATCTACCGGGCGTGGCGGGCGTGACCTATCAGGCGGTAGTGGCTGGGCAATCAGACGCGTTCTCGCAGGTCGATGTCGAACCCGATGATATTTTCATGATCCAATATACAGGCGGGACGACGGGCAAACCCAAAGGCGCAGAGCTAAGCCACCGGACCCTGATGCTCAACGGCCCCATGGCGATGTCGTTCGATCCACCGTCAGAGCTTTATGGTGAGCGATATGCCTCGGCTTTCCCCTATTTCCACATCGCAGGATTGGCGCTTCTGCTCTATGGAATTCCACAAGGCGCAGAAACACTCATCTTGCCTAACCCGCGCGACATTGATCATTTCGTGGCGCAAATGCGGGATCGTTCACCGACAGTGCTCGGCGCGGTTCCCGCGCTTTATGACATGTTAGTGGCGCATCCAGATTTTGACAAAATTGATTTTTCCAACCTCCGCGTGGCGAAATCGGGCGCGGCCCCCCTAACGAAATCCACTTTGAGCCGAGTGGAAGCCGTGATCGGGGCGAATAAATTTTCAGACGTGTTTGGCATGACCGAAACGGGACCGTGCCATATTGTTCATCCTTATTCGCGGTATAAATTAGGGTCAGTCGGTATTCCTCTGCCTTTAACCGACATGCGAATTATGGATGTTGAAACGGGAACACAGGAAATGCCGATTGGCGAACCCGGTGAAATTGTCACGGCGGGGCCGCAGGTGATGAAGGGCTATTTGGGTCTGCCAGATGAAACCGCGCGGGCGCTTCGAGAGATCGATGGGGTTCGTTATATGTATACGGGGGATGTCGGTTACATGGACGAAGACGGCTATGTCTTCCTCTGTGATCGCGCCAAGGATATGTTAGTTGTCGGGGGCTTCAAAGTATTCTCGGTCGAGGTCGAAGATAAGCTCAAGGCTCATCCCGATGTTGCGGAGAGCGCCGTTGTCGGCGCGCCTGATTTGAAACGACCGGGGAATGATATTGTCCATCTCTTCGTTCAACGTAGTTCCGACAGCGCCGGATCTGACGCCGATGCGGAAGACCGTTTAATGACATGGATTCGCGCCAACATGGCGCCGTATAAAATTCCGAAACACATGCACTTCCTTGACGAAATTCCGCTGACGCCCGTCGGTAAAATCGACAAGAAGAAGATGCGCGCGACGGTAACGGGCGGCTAAATGCCTGTTGCGCTGCCGGATTCGGTTGTCATTCTAGGGCCTAAAGCGCCTGCGATAGCCGCTCTACTTCGCGCCGCGATCCCCGCTCTGACTGTGGTGGAAGAGGGCGGCGCGCCTGTTGGGCGCTATGCGCTTATCGCTTTCACGCCGGGGCCGGAAATTGCGCGCTATCCAGATGCCGACTGGGTTCATATTGCAGGGGCCGGTGCGAACACAGTGTTGGATCGCTTGGCGGACGCCAAGATGATGCCAACGCTGATCACGCGGACACTGGGCCGTATGGGGCAACAGATTGGCGAATATGTTCTGTCTTACGTTTTAGCCGACCTCCAAAAACACGCTGTGCGGCGTGGCTTGCAAGCTCAGCGAAATTGGGATGTTCCCGCTGGGACACCCGACATCGCGGCGGACCGCACCGCGTTAATTCTGGGCACGGGCGGGATTGGCAGCGGCGTCGCGAAGACCTTGCAAGCGATAGGTCTGAATGTTTGGGGCGCAAGCCGCAGCGGAAATCCGGTCGCGCCGTTCGAGCGCGTCTTTCGGTTAGATGCGCTGCCGGATGTACCCAACGTCGATATTTGCATTGGCGCGCTACCGCTCACGGCGCAGACAGACGGGTTGATTGGATCAGAGAAATTCTCACGCTTTAACCGCGCGCTCTTTATCAATGTTGGGCGCGGCGCAACGGCGGATATGGATGCGGTGGTCGCGGCTCTGGCCTCAGGAACGCTTCGTCACGCGGTCTTGGACGTCGTGCCGGAAGAACCCCTGCCGAAGGACAGCGCTCTGTGGGCACATCCCAAAATCACGATCACGCCGCATGTGTCGGGCATTACACTCAATGCTGATACGGTTGGGGCATTCGTTGCGGCGTATCAAGCGATTGCGAACGGCGAAGAACCGCCGTTGCGAGTCAATGCTAGCGCAGGATATTAAGCTCCCCGCGCTATCCCACGCTTAAATGTCAAAGTCTTCCAACCGATATCCCGGATCGGGATAGGCCGGATCCATCGCTTCCAACGTCTGCCGAACCAGTCTTGCAATAATCGCATTGCGGGTCGGTTTGTGGTCGGACGGGATGATGTACCACGGGGCGTGATCCGTGGATGTGCGCTGCACCATCGTTTCATATGCATCCATGAACTCAGGCCATAATTTGCGGTCCTCAAGGTCGCCGGGGTTAAACTTCCACCGTTTATCAGGATCTACTAACCGTGACCGTAAACGCTCGGCTTGGACCTCAGGACTGATATGCAGCATGCATTTCAATACGGTGGTTCCGGTCTCTGTCAGCATCCGCTCGAAATCATTGATCTGCGCATAGCGGTTCTCAATCGCCTCAGCGGGCGCGAATTCCCGCACTTTAACGACAAGGACGTCCTCATAGTGACTGCGGTTAAACACGGTGATTTCACCGTCGCCCGGAACGGCGTTGTGAACGCGCCATAAATAATCATGTGCCAGCTCATGTTTGGTTGGTTTTTTGAACGCTTGCACAATGACATTGAGCGGTGGCGTCCGGTCAAACACGGCCTTGGTCGTGCCGTCCTTGCCGGATGTATCCATGCCTTGCAGCACGACAAGTAATTTGCGGCTGGCTTCGCCGTAAAGACGGTGGGCAAAGTCCTCTATTGATTTGGCGTCCTCTAAGGCGGCCTCTTTCGCGGCGCGCTTGCTGTCGAACCGGTGAACGCGCGTCGGGCGCTCTGATAGAGTGAAAGGTTGGTTTGGCGTAGCGAGATAAGGGGAGGCGGGCAGCGACATAAAGGTCCTTAGGCGGCGTAAAGTGAAACAAGCTTGGCGTTTATCGATGGCACAGGCTAGCAGAGCGTATGCGCTTCGTCATCTTACTCTCCGCCTTTCTCTTTGCTGCTTGCAAAGGAGATGTGCCAGAGCCTGTTGAGGAACTCGAAATCTTCGAAAAAAATTACGTCGTTGTTGATGAAGAAAGCCACATTCGGTTTTCTGCGACGCAAGAAGGGGTGGGGTTCACGGGCGAGTTTAAAGAGTTTGATGCGGCGATCTATTTTGATGCGGCATCGCTGGACACGTCCCGCGTACGGGTCATCGTGCCGATGGCGTCTTTTGATGGCGGCAATGTGGACCGCAACAGCAATGTGCCCGCTAAAGTCTGGTTCCACACAAAGGACTACCCCGTGGCCATGTTTGAAACGCAGACAGTGCGGGCGGACGGCGATGGATATATTGCCAACGGAACTTTGGACTTAAAAGGACGGTCGCAGCCTATTTCGCTCGCCTTCACGATTGAGCAGACAGACGGGCGAGCCGTCATGACCGCGACTCACCGGATAAACCGTAAGCGTTGGAATATTGGTGAAGCACCGTGGGACACGGAAGAATATGTCGGATTGGATGTGATGCTGGACATTCGCGTCGTCGCCAATCAGGTCGAATAACTAGCCTTCAATCGCTTCGCGTTTTTCTTCCAGTTCCAGCCATTCCATTTCCGCCGCTTCGAGCGTTTCGCTGGCTTGGGTTAGCTCATCTGTCGCGGCGCAAAACCGGTCGAAGTTTTTCGTATAAAGCTCTGGATCTGCCATTTCCGCTGTGAGGGTTTCAATCTTCGCATTGAGCGCGGCCATCTCATCAGGCAGGCTTTTGAGGCGGAACGTGTCATTGTAAGACAGCTTTTCCGTGCGCCCTTTACGCGGTGCGGGTTTTGACTTTTTCTTTGACTTTGACGGTTTTTCGAACCGGGCTTCAACGCCTTTGCCGCGTTGCTGCGCCATGACCGTGTAGCCGCCCGGATAAAGCTGCCAATCGGCCGGGCCCTCATAGGCCAGCGTGCGCGCCGCGAGGCGGTCGATGAAATCGCGGTCGTGGCTCACGAGGATCACAGTGCCGGGATAGTCCGCGACCATGTCTTGCAACAGGTCGAGCGTTTCCAAGTCCAAGTCATTGGTCGGTTCATCGAGGATCAGAAGATTGCTCGGTAGGCGCAGACCCTGAGCGAGTTGCACGCGAGCGCGCTCGCCGCCGGACAGAGCGCGGAGCGGTGTTGTCGCTTGTTCAGGTCGGAATAAGAAATCCTGCATATAGCGCATGACGTGAACGGGGTTACCATTGACGATAACGGATTCGTTGCCGTCGCCCATGGCGTCGCGCAGTTTCATTTCCGGGTCTAGTCCCGCGCGGGCTTGGTCGATCACGAGCGGTTCAAGATTTTCGCCGAGGCGGATTGTCCCCTCTTGCGCGTCGAGCCCGCCTGTCATCAATTTGAGCAAGGTCGTTTTGCCCGACCCGTTCGGCCCGATCACGGCGATACGGTCGCCGCGCATTATGCGCAGGTCCAGGTTCGACACGATGGGGCGATCTCCATAGGCAAAAGAGACGTCTTTCATCTCGACGACGCGTTTGGCGGATCGGTCCGCTTCGCTAACCGTGATCGACACATTGCCTTGTGGCCCGTTCGCGTTTTTATAGGTGCTTTTGAGCGTGCTGAGCTCTTTCATACGGCGAACATTGCGTTTGCGGCGGCCAGACACGCCGTGCGTGACCCAATGTTCCTCGCGGTGAATTTCGCGCTTGAGCTTATGGCGATCAAGGGCTTCCTGCTCAATCATCTCGTCGCGCCATTCTTCGAAATGGGCGAAGCTTTTATCTAGCTCAAACGTTTGACCTCTATCGAGCCAGACAACGCGTTTCGAAAGGTTCTCCAAGAACCGTCTATCGTGACTGATCAGCACAATCGCAGATCGTGACCGCGCAAGTTCGCTTTCCAGCCATTCAATCGCGGGTAAGTCTAAATGGTTGGTCGGCTCGTCAAGGAGCATAACGTCGGGTTCGGGCGCAAGGGTGCGGATGAGCGCGGCGCGGCGCTTTTCGCCGCCGGACAAGTTTGCAGGGTCCTCTGTGCCCGTTAAGCCAAGCGCATCGAGAAGGTACGGAATGCGCGCAAATCCGTCGGCCCCTTGCATCCCGTCCTCAATATAGCTGAGCACAGTCGGGAACTTCGATAGGTCCGGACTTTGTTCCAAATAGCGCGCATTGGCGCTGGGTTGGCGGACGATGTCACCGGAGTCCGGTTCGACCATTCCCGCCGCGATTTTCATCAAAGTGGATTTGCCGGACCCATTACGACCGACCAAGCAAACGCGGTCCCGGTTATAGACCGAGAGGTTGGCATCCGTCAGTAGCGGCGTCCCCCCAAAGGTGAGTGCGGCGGATTGGATGGTAATAAGGGGCGGTTGGGCCATGATCGGGCCTCTATGGGAGGAGCAATCGCTTTACAATCGCCGCGAAAGATCGAAAACAGTGCCTATGGGCTGGTCAGTTAATATTCGTGCGAATTTCTTAGGCGTTTTCGTCTGTCTTATGGGTCTGGCGCTCCCTTACGCGGTGGTCGCACAGACTGCGCCTGAAGCCCCAGCTGCAGCAACCGCCCCGGATTTCACGACCCAATCCTTACGCGCAGAGTTGGAGGCCTTGGACGTACCAGAGGCTGAAGGCGATGAGCCGGTTGACGGACTGACGGATGAACAGCGCGAGCAAATGCGCGCGGCCCTCAGCACAGCCGTGAATAGTCTTGAGGACGCCGCAAGGCAGGGTGAAATCGCCACGCGGTTCAGCAATAGTTTTGAGACCGGGCAAAACACACTGACAGAACTCCGCGCGGAAGTTGATGCGCTGCAGACAGAGATGAGCGCCCGTGAGCCGATGGACGGCGAAGCGAGTTTGGTCGGCGATGTGGCCATGTTCGCGACAGAGCAATCGCTTTTGGCCAAAGAAAGTGAGCTTCGGACCCTGCAGGCCGAATTAGAAGGCTACCGCGCGCAGACGACAGAAATTGGCGCGCGCCTGACGGCTGCGCCTCGTGAGCTGAATGCCGCGCGGACGCAACTCGGCGAGGTGAACTCATCGCTCACCGAATTGGGGCAAACAGAATTGGACCGGGTCGCGGAAGCGCGCCGCAAATCACTCCGCGCGCGTGAGTTTTCGCTGCGCCGCCAAGTGAGCGCCCTCGAAGCTGAAATATCAAGCCTACCGCTCCGGCAGGACATTGTGACGGCGCGCCGGAATTTGGCGGATATTCGGGCTGAAGCTTTGGCGGAAGAAGTGCTCGCCTTACAAACACTGACGGGCCGAAGAAAGGTTGTCGAAGCGACGCTACAAGCGCAGCGCACAAAAGATTTTGTCGATAGCCTGACAGAGACCCATCCATTGGTCACGAAAATGGCGGCTGAGAACCTCCGCCTCGCCGACATGCTTACGGCGATGGCGACTGACGAGTCAGCGACATCACGCAGCCTTGCGAGTGTTCGTGGTCAAACGGCCAATGTTCAGAATGATCTGACGGCCGCGACCGAACTTGTCAGTTTGGGGCAACTTGACCGCGAAGCCGGCGCGACACTCCGCAGGCTGGGCAATCAACTCACGCCGACCTTGCAATTGCGGTCTGAATTACGCGGGACGCAGCGCGCCTTGGCGAAGTTGACCCGGCAACGCGTTGTTGCGCAGGAACAGCTTCGCGATCTTCCGATTGGGGCCATTGACCCGAATATACTGTTGGAGCGTGAACGGGTTGCGGACCCGGCGGTTGAGCCGCTGACGGATACCGCGTCACAAGCGGTGCTCCAACTCGCGGAACAACGCCGCGCTTTTCTGCGTCAGATTGCGTCGAACGCGACAGGCCGGATCAATGCGGTTGCGGAGCTCCAAACGGCCCAAAACGAACTGACGGACAAAACGGAAGAGCTACGAACCGTTTTAGACGAAAACCTGCTGTGGGTGCCAAGTGTTCCTGCGATTGATTTGACGTGGCCGCAAAAGGTTGTGTTGGGCGCTGTGGAGCTGTTTTCGCCAGAGCATGTGCAGACCGCTTTGGGCGCATTGGTGACACAATCGGCTCGCCTGTGGCCTGTTGTTTTGTTCTTTGGTCTCGCGATCGCGTTGGCGTTTCGTCTCCGCCGCAGTCTTTGGCAGGATATTTTAGATCGGGCCGACTGTGTCGGCCGGGTCAAACACGATAATCTTTGGCACACGCCTGCGGTTATCGGGGCCGGAATTATCATGGCTATGCCGTGGCCACTCTTATTCTGTCTGCTCGCCATTCTATTTGGTGCGTCTGACAATCCGGACTTGTTAGTCGGAGGCTTGTCCGATGGATTTGCTTATCTCTCGCTGTTCTCGCTTATCATCGTGACGTGGTATTATTGGGATCGGGACCGATCCTTATTCGCGGCGCATTTCAAGCTGCACAAAGCATTGCGGCTTGCTGTTCAAAGTAACTTGCGCTGGTTCCTTCCGGTTGTCGGCTCCACGTCATTTTTACTCGCGGTCACGTCAGGGATGCGCGGGGAGAATATTTATAGCGGCTTCTCACTGGCCGTTTTCATCACGACAGCTTTATCTTTGGCGACGTTTTCCGCCCTCGTTCTTTGGCAAAGCCGTCATAGTTACGCCGCCGTCGTCGCCGAAAATAATATGTTGGTTCGCTACCGGGTCCCGGCGGGAATATTCGCTGTTGGACTACCGGTTTTTGCGGCCGTTATGGCGGGGGCGGGGTGGTATGACAGTGCGGACGACATCCTGTTGCGCTTGTTTATGACATTATGGGTCTTGCTGACGACCTATGTTCTGTTTGGCACGCTGCGCCGCGCCATCACAGTCTCCCAACGCCAGATCAAATATCGCCAAGCCGTTGAGCGCCGTGAGAAGCAGATTCAGACACGAAAAAAGCAACAAGAGGCCGAAGCGCGCGGCGAAGATATGCCGCCTCCGCCGCCTGTTGATACGGCCGCGATTGATGTTTCAGCCATGAGCCGCCAGTCCTCGCAATTGCTGAAGACAATGATTGCGATTGGTCTGGCTGCGTTGCTCTGGTTTATTTGGTCGGGGCTGCTACCAGCGCTATCGATATTTGACGGTTTCCAAATCGGCGAAATTGGAACAGGAAATTTCGACGGTAACGGCGAAGAAATCGTTCGTTATATTACGGTTTGGACTCTGTTGCAGGCGGGCGTGATCGCGGCGATTACAATTATCGCCGCGCGGAACTTGCCGGGCTTCCTCGAAATTTTCATTCTGAACCGTCTCGGTGTCGATGCGGGCGCACGGTACGCAGTGGTCACGGTTTTGGGTTATATTATTGTTGCGACGGGCGTGGTGATTGTCTTCCAACGCGTCGGGCTGGAATGGGATCAACTCCGCTGGATTGTGACAGGGCTGTCCGTGGGCATCGGTTTCGGTTTGCAGAAAATCATCGCCAACTTTGTGTCCGGCCTGATCATTCTGTTTGAGCGGCCGATCCGGATTGGTGACTTTGTGACAATCGGCGATAAGTCCGGCACAGTGACGCGAATTAAAATTCGCGCCACGACATTGGGCGATCTTGATAGCCGCGAAATTTTGATCCCGAATGAAAACCTCATCAGTCAGGAAGTTACGAACTGGACTTTGTCCAATTCAACCACCCGCGTGGTCGTTCATGTCGGGATTGCTTATGGCTCTGATACGGACCGAGCGCGCGAAGTCATGATGCGAGTCATCAAGGATAATACAAAAATTCTGGATACACCGCCGCCGCAAGTCTTCTTCCTTGGCTTTGGCGATAGTTCGCTGGACTTCCAGCTGCGGTTCTTCCTGCGCACATTTGAAGAACGGTTCCCCGTCAGTCATCAAATTCATACGGATATCAACAAAGCGCTCGCCCGCGAAGGGTTTGAAATTCCGTTCCCGCAACGGGACTTGAATTTGCGCGGACAGGACGGACCAATCGAATTTAAAGGCGGCTATTCTGCGCCGCCGCGCGGCGGATCGGACATGGCCACACAGATCGAAAAGCCGAGCCAACCGTCTAAGCCGAAGCCGAAAAAGTAAGGGCGTAATATGAGCGAAACAACACAAGGCGGTCTATCGCGGCGTGGCCTTTTAGGCGCCGCAGCGGGCACAGTGGCTCTCGGAGCGGTGGCAAAGGCTTCGCCCGCGCAGGCAAGGTTGGAGCCGGGTAAGCCGTTTATCCTGACGACGTGGGACTTCGGCCCCGGAGCCAATGCGCTGGGATATGATATTTTACGCAGCGGCGGTTCGTCCATCGATGCTGTCGAAGTGGCCATCAATCACGTGGAATTGCTAACGGATGAATATTGGGTGGGGTATGGCGGCGTCCCGAATGAAGTGGGCGAGACGACGCTCGACGCGATGATCCTATGGGGTCCCACCCACGATATTGGCGGCGTTGGATGTTTGAAACGCGTGAAAAAGGCGATCTCTGTTGCGCGTAAGGTGATGGAGGAGACGCAGCATACGTTGATCGTTGGCGATGACGCGACTCGCTTTGCTGTTCGGATGGGGTTCACCGAAGAATCACTGACGAATTTGCGCTCGCAAAAAGCCTATGAAGATTGGAAGGCCAAGGGTGAGCGCACTGACGCGTTTAATCCGGAGCCGTTCGTCGAAGACACATTGCGCGGCCATGATACGGTCGGGACAATCGCGGTCGATGCGGATGGGAACCTATGCGTTGGTTGCTCAACCAATGGCCGCGAGTTTAAAATTCCAGGCCGCGTTGGGGATAGTCCTATTCCGGGCGCGGGCGCATATGGTGATCAGCATGTCGGCGGCGCGGTCGCGACGGGCAATGGTGACGTCATGATGCGGTTTTTACCGTGCTACCATACCGTTGAATTAATGCGCCAAGGCATGCCGCCGGAACTCGCCGCTGCTGCAGCGATCAAGCGGATCACAGATCGGGGCTATAAATTCAGCGGCGGCATTGTCGCGGGCACTGTTGATGGCCGCCACGGTGCGGCGCAAGCGGGTTGGGAAGATGCAGGCTTTAGCTATTCGGTCCAAACCGATGCAGGTAATTCCAAATACCCAATTCCGGGTTAGATCAGAATTCATACCGCCCTTCGCATAACGAATAAACAAGCGCGCTGGTTATGGCTTGAGGCGCAAGGCTTGGCCACTGCGCCGTTGGGCGCGCCGCCGCTGGCTAGGATATTTGATACGCTCGGCTATGTGCAGCTCGACAGTATTCGCAACGTCTCACGCGCTCATCACCATATTTTATGGAGCCGCGATCAAAGCTACCGCGAGCCGGATTTGCATGACTTCGCGCATGATGAGGTCTTCGGCGGCGGCCGCGGCGCGTTCGAACATTTTTGCCATGATGCATGTCTGCTGCCGCTCTCAACCTATCCCATGTGGACGCGCAGGTTTCGCCAGTTTCGGGAAAAACTGACGGATGGGTGGTATAAGGCTCTTCCGGATGAGGCGGCGCGGGCTGTTATTCTGGACCGAATTGCGCAGGATGGTCCGCTTTGCTCGGCTGATTTTAAACATGAACGCCCGTCCGGGCCGCGCGCCATGTGGGACAGGCCGCCGACGAAAGTCGCGCTCGATTATCTGTGGTATTGCGGGGACCTCTCGACGGCCTATCGCAAAGGGTTTCAGAAATATTATGACCTGACAGAGCGCGTGATTCCGGCGGAGTTCCGCGCGGCCGAAGTGGATGACGCAGCGCAGATTGATTGGTTGTGCCGGAGTGCGTTGGACCGTCTTGGCTTTGCCAATGTCGGAGAAATCAAGCGGTTTTGGGAGGCTTGCACAACGGCCGAAGTTCGCCAGTGGATCGCGGACAATAAAACGGACCTTGTTCAGGTCGAAGTGGTGGGCGCTGACGGCATAGCGCGCCGCGCGTTTGCGTCTGGCGATATAGAAACGCGGCTGACGGCCTTGCGTCCGCCGACGTCTCGCTTGCGCGTGCTTAACCCGTTTGACCCTGCCGTTCGCGACCGAAAGCGGCTCTTGTTTTTGTTTGGCTTTGAGTATGTGAACGAAATTTTTGTTCCTAAGGCTAAACGGCGCTGGGGCTATTATGTTTATCCGGTGCTGGATGGGGACCGGATGGTCGCGCGCATCGATATGTCCGGCGGTCCGAAAACGGGCCTGCGTCCGATCCAACAACAATGGATTGAGCCCGGCGTTCGTTGGAGCGAGCGCCGTCAGAACCGGCTAGACGCCGAAGTCGCGCGCTTTTCCCGACTAGCGGGCTAAACGCGCGAGACTTTACCTAGCGACCGCGGCGTTTAGGCGGGCGATTGCCGCCGCTGTTGCGGGTGGGTGCTGAGCGGGTTGGGCGCGAACCGGACGGTTTGCTAGATGACGGTTTCCCGCCGTCTGTGTTTTTTGGCGTGTAATTTCCTTTAGGCGCGCTGCTTTTGGACCCCTCTTTAGAACCAGCGCCTTTAGGTCCCGCCCCTTTGGAGAATTGGCCTTTCGGCGCGTCACCGCGGCCCACACTGTCGGTGCGTTTCGCCGGGTTTTTGCGGTAGGGTTTGCGCTTGAAGCTTGCCTCTGAACGTCCTTCGCTTGAACGCGCGTTTTGACCCTCAGAACGAGGTTTGTCAGAGCGGCCTTCTGAACGTTTCTGTCCATCAGACCTTGGTCCAGCGTTTTTGCGGCCACGATAACCTTCGCCGTCAGTATTTGCTGTGCGTTTCGGGCGGCGATCATCTGACCCGCCTAGATTCGAATTATCCGGCTTATCGCCAGATTTTCGCGAGGTTGAGCCACCGTCGTGATTGCCGCGTGACTTTGGCTTGCCACCGTAAGGCTTATGATCGCCCTGTGAACGGCCTTTGGATGGGCGTTCGTCATTGGACACGTGATCGCGCGGTAGACTGTTCGAACGTCCGCGTGAACGGTCTTTCTTTTTACCGGACTTACCGCGGCCCTTGCGGCCTGTGTCTGGCGACACGTCGACAGGCGACGTGGACTCGCGGGCTTTAATGGCCTTGATGCGCTCGCCCATATTATCGGGCATGGCGTCAACGGGAATGGTCTCGCCGAGCAGTTTCTGAATATCTTTCAGGTAGGCTTTCTCGTCAGGCGCAACAAACGCGATGGCGCGGCCTTCGGCATTGGCGCGCGCTGTCCGTCCGATGCGGTGAATATATTGTTCCGGCACATTCGGGATTTCATAATTGAAAACATGCGTAATGCCGGGAATGTCGATACCGCGCGCGGCCACATCAGTCGCGACGAGAATATCAACGGTGCAATCTTTAAAAGCGTCCAATGCGCGTTGACGTTGGCCTTGGCTTTTATTGCCATGAATGGCGAGCGCAGGAAGTCCGGCTTCGGCCAATCGTTTTACAACGCGGTCCGCGCCGTGCTTCGTGCGGGTAAAGACGAGCGAGCGTTTGACCTCTGGTTGGGTCAAGAAGTCCGCCAACAACATTGGTTTTTCACCGGGTTTGGCAAAGATGATCGATTGGGTGACACGTTCGGCCGTGCTGTTAGCGGGGCTGACGGTGACTTTAACGGGATCAGTCAAAAACTGGTTGGCAAGGTTTTTGATCTTCGGCGGTAATGTCGCAGAGAAGAAAAGCGTTTGGCGATCTTTGGGTAGCATCGGCACGATTTTCTTAAGCGCGTGAATGAAGCCCATATCCATCATCTGGTCGGCTTCATCGAGGATCAACACTTCGACATCGGCCAGCGTAATCGCTTTGCGGTCCAGCAAGTCGATCAAACGTCCGGGCGTTGCGACGATAACGTCATTGCCGTGAACGAGCCGTTTGATCTGTTTTCCAATAGAAACACCGCCCGTGATCTTCGCGACCGATAGATACTGCATGCTACGGCCATAGCTAACAAAGCTGTCGTGAATTTGCCCGACCAACTCGCGGGTCGGGGCCAGCACAAGCGCACGGCCGCCGCGTTTGGGCGGTTCCGCATCTTGTGTGAAAATATGATGGAGAGTCGGAAGCGCGAAGGCCGCCGTTTTGCCAGTGCCCGTTTGGGCAATGCCGAGAAGGTCGCGGCCTTTAAGAAGGTGCGGAATGGCTTCGGCTTGAATTGGGGTCGGCTCTTCGTAGCCAAGGGCGGAAAGGGCGCGCGCGAGTGGGTCGGCGAGCTTAAGCTCTGAAAAGGTCGTCATGGTCATCCGTGATTCGGGGGACCTTAGGCGTCGTCTGATCGTTCAGGGGCTCGGTCCAATTTGAGGCGCGGCTAAGCGCGCCGCGCGCGGAAGTCAATGCGTGTGCCCATGCTTAGAAAGCCAAGCCTAATCAAAAAATCGGCTTTTCCATCGCGGCGCGGCGTAATGATTGACCATTTAAGGCGATAGTTTCGCGTTCTGCCACATGAAATCCGACCGACTTAAACGGGCCTTCTGCGGCGAGGCTCGCGTGGGTGTGTAGCCGCGTTTCGCCCATAATCCGCGCGCGCCGCTCAATTCCCTCGAAGAGTTTGCGAAACCATCCGCGTCCCCGTGCACGGGGTAATATATAGCCGAGGTCGACGTAGCCGCCTGTCTCAACGGTTAGGAATCCAACGGGCGTACCGCGATCTTCTGCGATTAGGACGTGTTTAGCCGCGAGCCGCGCGTGCCAGTCTGATCCGGCGTAAGGCTCAGCCCGCCAAGCGTTCTGTTCTGCCTCACTGTAGGGAGATGGCGCGGAATGTATGGCGTCGAACATCAACTGTCCAAGGGCATCATAATCTGTCGGCTCTGCCCATCGCATTTTCTGTTTCATATGAGGTCTTTAACAATTGAAGCGGTTAAGGCGAGTGAATTGACATATCATAGATATCTATGCATAGATATCTATGAGAAAGTGAGATTGCCATGAACCGACGTCAGTTAATGCAAAATGGAACGGCTTCGATCCTCATTATCGGGGGTGTGCCGGCCTGTTCTTCGCATCCTTCGGCATCGGCGGCGTGGCGCTATGTGAGTTCCACTGAAAGTGATCCACGGCTGACGATATTGGCGAGCGGAATTTTGGCGCCGTCACCTCATAATCGCCAACCATGGTTGGTTGCGTTGAGTGAAGACGATGCCAGTCGCATGACGCTGTATTCAGATTTAACCCGTTTGCTACCCGAAACGGACCCGCCCAATCGGCAGGTTTTGATGGGTTTGGGGGCGTTCATCGAAGCCGTATCTTTGGCGGCGTCAGACATGGGCCGCGGCGTAACAGTTGAGAGCTTCCCGGAAGGCGCGCCGGAGGCCAAGCTGGACCAACGGCCGATTGCTCACATCACGCTTGGGCCTATCGGGTCGTCGGATGCGGATCCATTATTTTCGGCTTTGCGGGATCGCCGGACGAGCCGTTCAAAATTTGAAGATCGGCATGTTCCAGCCGCCACACTGGCCGGCATTGGCGCGGCATTGGTGTCTGGGGCTACCCGGTGGGGTGCGACGCGGGACGACGCGCAATGTGCCGCGTTGCGCGACCTTTGTCAGGCTGGGTGGCGCATTGAGATAGATACGCCACGCACTCATGCTGAAAGCGTCGCGCTGACGCGCATTGGCCGGGACGAGATTTCGGCTCATCCAGATGGTATATCGCTCTTCGGACCTGCGATTGGCCTCTTGTCGGGCTTGGGCATTTTGACCCGCAATAAAATGCGCGATCCGAACAGCCGAGCATTCATGGAAACGCATGATTTCTATTCCGGCTTGATAGATAGTACGCGGTCCTTCGGATGGTTGATGACAATAGATAATCGCCGGACGTCGCAACTCGCTGCAGGGCGTGACTGGCTTCGTCTTCATCTTGCGGCGACGCAGGCAGGCGTCGCGCTGCAACCGCTCAGTCAAGTGTTGCAAGAATTTCCCGAAATGTCGGCGCTTTATACGCAAACCCATGCCGCTTTATCCGTAAAACCGCCCGCCCGCATTCAAGGCTTGTTCCGTCTCGGATATGCCAAGGCGCCAAAACCATCACCCCGTTGGCCCTTGCAAACACGTCTGATAGACGTCCCTTATGAATGACATTGTTTCTAATGCGGGCCTACCGACCGATCATGACGCGTTCAAAGTCATGGTCGAAATTGATATGATCGCAAAACAGGCCGACCGCATGTTTGATCGGATGCTTCCGCCTAGCATGACCCGCGCGCAGTTTGGCGTCCTTAACCGTCTCGCACGGCTCAGTGCGCGAGAAACAATTACGGAAATAGCGAAAGCCTTTGGTGTGTCGCAACCCACAATGTCGTCCACGGTCCGGAAGCTTTTGGACAAAGGGTTTGTCGTGACGGAGCATGATCCGGCCGATGCCAGGCGCAAGGTCGTGGTCCTAACCGATACGGGCGGAGCTTTCCGAACGGCAATAACGCATCAGCTGCAACCGCTTTTCGCTAATGCCGAAGCGCAACAGGATTTACTGGATTGGAGCGCGCTTCTGCAACAACTCGCGATTTTGCGCGCAGAGTTGGAAGGGCGTTAGCGTTTCGCCCCTTCCGCAATCGCGAGCTCTTTCGTCAGAACTTTGCTCATGTCGCCGTCAACATTGGCGAGCACGCGCGGGTCCATCACGCGGCGCCAAAGCGGCGGGACGTAGGCGAGCAAATACATCGCGCCATAGCCGTAAGGCAAAGTTGGGACGTCGATGAAATTACGCAAATATTGGTAATGGCGCGACGGGTTCGCGTGGTGATCACTATGGCGGGCAAGGTTATAGCTTGTAATATTGGTGATCAGGCTCGCCGTATTCCAGCTATGCTCTGGCTTGGCAGGCAGGTATTTTCCGTCGGGGCGTTTGTCGCGTAACAGCCCGTAATGAGCGAGATAGTTCTGGCTCGACAGTGCCGTGACGGAGATGGCCATCGAGATGAGCAGGTAAGGGATAACGGCAAGGCCGAAGGCCGTGATGACAGCGCCCCAGATGATGATTTGTAACAAGACCGTCTGAACGACTTCATTCTTCAATGACCATTTAGAATAGCCTTTGCGCGATGCGCGCTTACTCTCGATGCGCCAGCTGCGCTCCCATGCGCCGGGGATTTCGCGCGTAATGAAGGCCCAATAGCTTTCGCCGAACCGGGCCGTGGCGTGATCGCGCGGTGTCGAAACATCGCTGTGGTGACCCGTATTATGTTCAACACGGAAGTGACCGAGGAAACTGGGCGCGAGCATGAGGAGCGCAACCCATTTGCTGATTTTATCTGGTTTGTGGCCTGTTTCATGGCCGCTATTGATCGCAAAGGTCAGGCCCCAGCCGTGACCAATGCCAAGGCCGACATAGGCCCAAATCGGCCAATCAAAACTCACCGCCGCCCACGCACCGATGAGCCACGTGAGATAAATCAGCGGTAGTAGGCCGTGGACCATATAGCGGTAGAAAATTGATTGGCTCGCTTCATCTTCCATCAACCCCAGAATGTCGTTTTTATCATCGCCCACGAAGTGATCGACGATCGGCATAAGGATAAAGATGATCGCGGTTGTGAGCCAAACCCAAGCGGGTTGCCCCAGCGTAACGGCGAGCCAAAGTCCGAGTAAGGGCAGGGTTGGGTAAGTCAGCGAGATAAGCCACAAGTGCCGCTTGGCGGAGGGACGAGATTGCGCGGGGGGTGTGATAGACATGCAGAACATCCTTATTGATGAGTTGGTCAATAATTATATTGATAATTTTGTCAATAGCCTTCGAACGCTGCGCTATTCCGCCTTCACACGTGCACGGCGCTTGAAAACTTCCGCCCTAATCGGCATGGCGCACGGCATGAGTGACATGCTGCCCAAATCTGCGAAAGCCGCGCCGCGTAAGCGCCTGTCACCAGACGCCCGCCGCGCACAATTGCTCGGTACGGCCATCGATGTGTTTGCAGAAATGGGTTTGGAACGCGCTGGTCATGGCGACATCGCTAAACGCGCTGGCGTGTCCACGCCGACAGTCTTTAATTACTTTCCGACGCGGGATGCGTTGGTGCAGGCCGTGCTTGTGCAAATGGATGTGTTTGTCGACGACATGTTCAAACGCGTGCCTGAGCAAGCCGATGATCGTCGTCACCGGATTTTGCAATTGGCTGGCGCGTTTCAACGAATGGTCGCAGAGCAGCCGAACGCCGCGAAAACTCTCTTAAAATGGGGCGTGTCGTTCGACCCGGATATCCGGCCGTCCTATCTCGATTTTCAGAACCGAATGCTCGACCGCATGGTCGCAATTTTGCCCGATAACTCAGCCGATCCGGCCAAAGCCCGCGCAGAAGCTCGCATTCTCTACGGCGCGTCTAACTTGTTCGCCGCGATGGCGTTCGATAATTTCCGTCCCGAAGAGATGATCGACTTTGTCGGCCGGATCGCCGATGTTTTGAGTCAGCCATCCTCATGAAGTTTTACTTTTATTTCTCCGCGGCTGTGTTTGTAGCGACGCCTGTTTTTGCGCAAGAAACGGCTGATATCGTGACCGTCACGGACCGGATTGAACGGGCGAATGATCGCCCTGAAACAATCGACCTCATTCCCGCTGATGAAACCCGCGTGTTGGTTCACCCTGCTGAAGCGCTCAATGCTGTTGCAGGCGTCAATATCCACCGCGGGTCAGGCCAAGAACATCTCACCGCAATCCGCTCACCTGTGCTGACAGGCGGCGCGGGGGCAGGCAGTTTTCTCTATCTCGAAAACGGCGTCCCCTTGCGCGCAGCCGGGTTTGCCAATGTAAATGGTCTGTTCGAAGCGGGAACAGAATTTACGCAGCAGATCGAAGTGTTCAAAGGGCCAGGGCCCGCGGAATATGGCTCTAACGCTGTCCACGGCCTCATCAATGTCGTGACGCCCGAGCCGGGGTCTGGCAGCACGGCGACCATCATCGGAAGTTCCGAAGGGTATGCCCGCCTGACAGTGGGTCATGATATGACGGATAATTTGCGCGTCTCTGTCAGCCTCGCGCATGATGACGGGTTTCGCGATGACAGTGGTTTTGATCAGCAAAAAGCCGAGCTCCGATATCAACGTGATTTTGGCGTCTGGGATGTGGATGCGATTGCGGGCTTTAACAATCTCAATCAGGAAACGGCTGGTTTTATTCAGGGATCGGACGCTTACCGCGACGAAGCTATACGGTTCACGAACCCCAACCCCGAAGCCTTTCGCGACGGCAAAAATTACCGCGCGCAAATTCAACTATCGCGTGATGTTGATCTTCTTGGGGATGAGACCCGCCTTGTTCTGACGCCCTATGTGCGGCGCGCCGAGCTGCGCTTCTTACGTCACTTTGTGCCGGGGCAAGCGCTGGAGAAGAACGGTCACACGTCATTCGGTTTACAGACGGCGCTGATCAGTAACGACTGGTCCTTTGGCGTTGACGGGGAATATACCGACGGCTTCCTTTATGAATTCCAAGACAACCCCTCGCGCTTCTCTTTCGTGCAGGGTCTTCATTTTGACTATGAGGTTCAAGCCTTGGTGCTGGCGGGTTACGCACAAAAATCATTTGAGCTGGACCGCCTCCGGATCGATGTCGGCGCGCGCGGTGAATATACCTCCTATGATTATGACACATTGGCGGCGCCGGGCGTATCGGGACGGTTTATCCGAACGCCAGACCGCGCGGATGATTTCTTCACGCTCACCCCAAAACTCGGCCTCACTTATGCGGCGGGCAATGATGTCACCCTGTTCGCCCGTGCCGCACGCGGTTCTCGTGCGCCGCAAACGACGGACCTTTATGCCGTCGTGCAAAATCAAGTGGCGGGGCAAGCAGGCGTCGAAACACTCGATAGTGTCGAAGGCGGCGTACGGTTCGGGTCCGGCGCAACGCGTTTCGAAGTCGCGGCTTACACCATGTGGAAAGATAATTTCTTTTTCCGCAATGCGGCGGGGTTCAACGTCACGGACGGGAAAACCCGTCACACAGGCGTTGAGTTTTCCTTTGCGGCTCCGCTGACCGATTGGCTCTCTGCGTCGGGCGAATGGGCTGTGTCGGACCAGACTTATGCGTTCGATGACGCCGCGAGCAATGTTCGAAACGGTAATCAGATCGACACAGCGCCGAACACACTCGGTACTATGCGCCTGATGGCAGATTTCGACCGCTTCGGAGCAGGTGTCGAGTGGCGGCATGTTGGACGATATTTCACGAGCGAAGCGAATACAGCGGCCTACCCCGGCCACGATATTTTTGTCGCGCGCGCGTCTTATGAACTCTCAGATAGTCTGCGCGTATTTAGCCGTGTCGATAATATCTTCGATACTGAATATGCTGACCGTGCCGATTTCGCCTTTGGTAATGAACGCTATTTTCCCGGACGTCCGCGAACGCTGTTTGTGGGTTTGACGGCAACCTATTAAGGTCCTACCTGCGCCCTCATGCATATTCCTGACGAAAAACTCCGCCAAGTCGTGGACCGGTTTGAGCAAATCGAAGCCCGCATGGGCGTTACGACAGAAAGTGATGAGATCGTTCAGTTGGGCAAAGATTATGCCGAGCTGAAACCTGTCGCGGATGGCGTGCGTAAGCTGATGAGTGTCCGCGCCGAGATGGACGATCTTGAAGCCATGATGGATGATCCAGAAATGGCGGCGATGGCCAAAGATGAGATGCAGGCGCTGAAAGATAGTTTGCCGGATTTGGAACATGCCGTCTCGCTGCTGCTGCTACCGAAAGACAAAGACGATAAAGCCTCCATCGTGCTCGAAATCCGCGCGGGGACTGGCGGCGATGAAGCCGCGATTTTCGCGGGCGATTTGTTCGCCATGTATCAACGCTACGCCAACCTTCAGGGCTGGCGCGTGGAAATTGAAACGGCCGCCGAAGCCGACATGGGCGGGTATAAGGAAATCTCCGCCAGTATTTCGGGCGCAGGCGTTTACGGTCAGATGAAGTTTGAGAGCGGCGTTCACCGCGTGCAGCGTGTTCCCGTAACCGAGACACAAGGCCGCGTGCACACGTCAGCGGCAACCGTTGCTGTGCTGCCGGAAGTCGAAGACATCGATATTGGATTTTCCATGAATGATGTCCGTGTCGATACACTCCGCGCCTCAGGCGCAGGGGGACAGCACGTCAACAAGACTGATTCCGCCGTGCGCATGACGCATGAGCCGACGGGGACCGTCGTGTTCTGTGATGCTAAATCCCAACACCAAAACCGTGCCAACGCCGAACGCCTTCTCAAGATGAAGCTCTATGATATGGAAAAAGCGCGGCAGGATGCGGAACGATCCGATGCGCGCGCAGGTCAAATCGGCTCCGGCGACCGTTCGGAACGCATTCGCACCTATAATTACCCGCAAGGCCGCGTGACGGATCACCGGATTAATTTGACGCTCTATAACCTCGATAAAATCGTTGCGGGTGATGCCGTGGGCGATGTGATCGACGCGCTGATCACGGAAGATCAGGCGGCGAAGCTGGCGGAAATGACGTAAGCGGCGCGTCTTTAATCTGCGACTTTTCTAAAAATTATTTCCTGTCCTGTCAGGATCGACCCCTCCCGAGCGTCTTTGAAGTAGACAGGCCATGCGGGTCTGTTCAAAATGACATTACAGGAGACAGATATGCAATATTTACTCGCAATCTATGAGGACCCGTCCGCTTATAATAGTGAGCAAGCGTGGAATGAAATCATCGCGGCTCACACGGCCTATGGCGAGGCGCTGGCGCAGGCTGGCGTGATCCGAGGCGGCGAGGGATTGGCGGGACCCGACGAAGCTAAGACCGTCCGCCGGACAGGCACAAAGACCGCTGTCCATGATGGCCCTTATAGTGAAATGCAGGAGCAGCTCGGTGGCTTTTACGTTATAGAGGTCGATACTATGGAGGCCGCATTGGAATGGGCCGCCAAAGTGCCGATGCTAAAAGACGGGACTGTCGAAGTCTGGCCGTGTATTGATGCGCCGAGTGATTCCTGACGCGCCTATGAGGCCGACATGTCACGCCGCTCCGGCCGCTCTACAAGCTGTTTGGGCCGCTCACCGTGTGCCGCTTATGTCGGCCTTAACCGCCCGTTTGGGCTGCCTTGACCGTGCTGAAGACGCGTTGTCCGAGGCCGCTTTGCGGGCGCAGCGAAGTTGGGCCGCCTCGATTCCCGCGAACCCCTCTGGCTGGCTCTACCGTGTCGCCTTGAATGCGGCGCATGACCGATATCGGCGTGAGGTGCGCCATGCGCGGGCGGCGCCGTTACTCTTATCCAAAGAGGCAAATAGTCAAGACGATGCGCTTGAGGTCTCACCGGAAGCGCGGCTCGCTCTCTTTCGTCTCTGCGCCGACCCTATCCTGTCGCAAGACCAACAAATCGCGCTGATGCTGTTCCATCTTGCCGGATTGGATTGCGGGTCGATTGCGCGGGCTTTTCTTGTCAGCGAGCCGACCGTCCATCAGCGTTTGTCACGGGCGCGGGCGAAATTACAGCATCGTGATTCGAACCTTGAAACTGACGCAGATATGTCCGCCGTTCGCTCGGCGCTCGAAGTCATTTACTTGCAAGGCTATCGTGACGCTGCAGGTGGCCCCGAAGCCGATGCGCTTGGCCGCGATGCGTTGCAATTAGCCGCCGCGCTCTGTGACGCGGGGCAAGACGATGCCGAGAGCTGGGCGCTCTATGCTTTGCTAAATTGTTTGGAATCCCGGCGGCCGTCTCGGCTTGCGGAGGATGGGTGTTTCGTTCCGTTTGACCGCCAAGACGTTTCGCGCTGGTCGGCGCACGCGATGCGTCGCGCTGCTGCGGCGATGCAGACTGTTGCGGCGTTGGCGCAGACCCCGCACCCCTATGCCATTCGCGCGCAGATCGAGATGACTCGCATGGTGGCGCGGCGAGAGGGTTCTAATTGTGATGCGGACTTGCTGGCTTTGCATAATTATTTGTCTGGACTGACGCATGCGCCTTTCGCGGGCGTGGATCGTGCTTTGGTTCTCGCGCGGCTGAAGGGCGCGAGGGCTGGGTTAGAGGCCCTAGATATTCTGCGATCGCAAAGTGATTTGTCCGATTATGCAGGCTGGCATTTGGCGAAGGCAGACTTGTACCGGAAAATGGGAAATATTGCGCAAGCTCGAGCGCATATGATTTCGGCTTTGAATTTAGTACGCGGTTCAGCGGAGCGGGGTTTTGTCACCGCGGCCTTGCGCGCACTCTCGGCTTGACGGTCCCGTAGGCACACGTCAGTCATGCCTCATGAATAAATATTTCCTCACGGCTCTCCTTCTCACTACATCCGCCGCGCCAGCTTTTGCACAAGACGCAGCCTGCGATGCGCGCACGCGGTTTGCGATCATTGTTCATGGCGGGACGTCATCGGGCGCGGAAAACCCCGAACGGCTCGCGTTTATAGAAGCGATGTTGACCGAGCGCCGCGCAGAGTTGGAGTTGGGTGCGCGGGCGATTGACACCGTCGAAACCGCGCTCGTCGCGATGGAAGACTCAGGCCTGTTTAACGCGGGCAAAGCGGCCATCACGAATAGCGCGGGCTATGTCGAAACCGACGCGTCCATCATGGATGGCCGCACATTGGACGCGGGCGCGGTGGCGTCGCAGCGCGCGATCAAAAATCCAATTCGCGCCGCGCGGTTGGTTATGGACCAAACCCGCCACGTTATGATGGTCGGGGACCGCGGCGAAGTCGCGGTCACGGCGCTGGGCGCAGAAACCGTGGTGCCAGAAGAGTATTTCACTAGCGCGATGAACTTAGGCGCGGAGCCTAAAGAGCACGGCACAGTTGGCGCGGCGGTCCTGGACCGCTGCGGTAATCTGGCGGCAGGCACATCGACGGGTGGCTATGGCAGTAAAATTCCGGGCCGCGTTGGCGATAGCCCGATCATTGGCGCAGGTGTCTATGCGGAAAATGGCGTGATGGCGGGATCTGCGACGGGCCACGGTGAATATTACATCCGCCACACGGCGCTTCGTTCTGTCGCGGCGCGCATGGACTACGGGCATCAAACCTTGGAAGACGCTGTTGCGGCCGTCATTGACGGCATGGACGCGGCAGGCCCCGGCCGGGACGGCCAAGGCGGTATCGTTGCCGTTGACGCCAATGGAAATTTTGCGGCCACGCACAGCGTGTTCGGCATGTTCCACGGCATGACCAGCGACCGGATGGAACCGACCGCATCAATGGTGGGAGCGCGGCGTTAAGGTCGAAAGGGACGACTGGCGTTACGGGGCATTAGTTGGGAACTTGGAGAATACGTTTTTGATCCCGGTACACGATTGTTAAATGCTCAGTTGACCCGAGCCGAGTAGGGTCGTCGCCGCGTAATTCACTTAAAACTTCCGAGAATGAATCTCCGCGATCAAAGCCACGCAGCACGCTATCGATATCTGTCGCATCTAAACCCACGTCGAGATATTGCGCACCCGTAATCGGGAAAATCGGCAAAGCTCGTAACCCATCAAAGGTAAGGGTTCCGCCGAACACACCTGGACGGGTTATGCGAAAAACAAACCGATAGTTGCTAGCTCGGAAAATGACCAAATCGGGCGTATTCGGAGTCGTAACGACAAAGTCAGATGGTTCTGCATAAGCTTGACGGCCATCGGGTTTCAGCACGGAGGGGAAACCGCTGGAGAAGAAGCGGGGCAAATCCGCCGCAGGTGTTTCTCCGATGGAAACTCTTCGAACTGTTTCAGGAACCCCTTTATCCCAAGGCTTGATAGCAACCTCTCCTGTTGAAGATATAACGACGAGGCGGTGTTCGCCATCGCGAAGACCGTCTGTCCAGACGCCGAAAAAGACCCAAAGATCTGTGCCGAGTTCAAACTTCGTCGGGTCTTCAACTTCGATGGCTCCGTCTTTGAACGTCAAATTCGGGATTGAACCAAAATCGAAATCAATAGCGTCGGATGGTGACTCAACAAATTCAACGGCGTTGGTTTGGACATTGGTCAATATATAATGCCGAATGACCGTGTTCTCGATGTCTAGAACTTTGAGGGCGTTGGGTTCCGCTCGTGAACTCGGGTTAGGGATTGGCTGCGCAGGACCACAGAAAGATTTGTCTTGAATAAACGTTCCCTCGAATTTCATTTGAGAGTCGAAATTTGTGGCTTGTAAAGGAGACGTTCCGGCGATGCTAAAACGATTAACCATAGACCAGAGAGATACGCCGCCAGCGTCGAGTGCAACCGCAAGATAACGTGTGCCAACATTCAAGTTGAATGTGGGCCCAGTCGATAAATCCCCTAAGAATTTACATGCACCATTCACGGCCTGTCGTTCCAATTCGATTGGTGCGCCTGAACTTGATGACTGTAGCGCGACGACAACAAGGTCATTTGTTTCAGAATCAAGGCCAATGGCGAATTTCTCTGTGCCGCGTGCATCAGATCCATTGACGGTATTAAGGACGCTGACATCCGTCGTGCTGGCTTGGATGTCGGAATCGATTGAATAATATTCGATATGATCATCGAAAACTGGAAAACTCTGGATCGGGCTTTCGGACGTCGCGCCGATTAATCTGTCCCCAGTTCCGGGGTGGAAGAGGGCGAGCAGTTCTGGGCCGCTGGGTAAGTCGGCAACGATGGGTAAAATATCCTGTGTTCGAGACGGGAAAAATGTGTTGGCATAATAGTCAACAAAGGGCCGCAAGCTGACAGGGCCGTGGAAGGTAAATTCAGTGCCGGGATCATTAAAGGCTGGCGCGTTCAGTTTAGGTGATTGATCAACATTGCGCAGCGTGATCGTTTGCGTCGCGCTGGACTCAAAAGAGCCGTCGGATACGGTCAGTTCAAACTCAACTGTTTCGTCCATCTCCAAATCGGGAACGCGTAAGTTTTGTTGGGCGGTTGTCCGGTCGGAAATGCGCAAATCGCGTCCAGCTGTTTGAACCCAATAATAGCTCAGCGCGTTATTTTCGGGATCACTGGATGAGGCGGCGTCCAATTCAACCGTGTCGCCTTCCTCAACTGTTGTTTTTTGCGCAGAAATCGCCGCTGTTGGGGCTGTGTTAACTGGGGCTGGCGGCGGGGCGGGCGCGACAGGCACTGGAGGGTTGATAGGCGGGAACTTGTCATTGTCGCACGCCGCTAAAGCGGCACAGAGCGACGCGATGATGAGTGTGTTTGAAAAACGTCGCGTCATATTCAACCCCGGTCAGTTCATGTGTAAACGCTATGCACGGACTTGGGTCTTGTAAACCACAGAGCACCTTGTTTTAGGTTTGCAATTTGTTGAACTGATGCGGTGTGTGACTATATATGAGTAATGTATTGTATCGTTTACCGCTTCACGCTGAGCCAGCCGTCCCCAGAAACAAGCGCGCAGTTCATTAAGACGTGGTCGGGGATTACGGACTATTTCAAGCGTGAATGCGGGGCGTTAGGGTCGCGCTTGCACCAAAATGATGACGGCTCGTTCTTTGCCTATGCGCAATGGCCTTCGAAGGCTGTGTCCGAGGCCTCGTCAGAGCATGAACCCAAATTGGACTTCGTGGAGATGCGCATCGACTGGGCGGAATTATGTGAGCCGAGCGAAGTGATTTTTGCGGGCGAACTGTTGGCGGATTTGTCGAGCGCTTGAGTTTGAAAGTTGCCCCTCGCATAGGGGCGTATGATTTTTCGAACATGTTTTATGGGTTTGAGTATCGTGCTTGCAGGCTGTTGCGACACGGCTGACATCTCTGCGCGAGATGCGCCAATGACGAACGCCTCGCCGATTACGCTTGGGCAATCCTATACGTTAGAATCCGCCGTTTATAGCGGCCCGCGTGAGATCAATATTTACGTGCCGGAAGTGCCCGCGTGGGGCGAGGGGTATTTTACGGACCCGCTACCCGTTCTCTATGTCGTCGATGGCGGCGTTGATCAGGATTTCATTCATATTGCAGCCCTGTCACAACTGCCGCTGGTGAATGCAGAGCGTAGCCCCGCAATTATTGTCGGAGTGAAGACCGATAACCGTTACGGCGAAATCACGCCGAAGCCGACGGACCCGCGCTATATCGCAGAATTTGAAGGCTATGGCGGCGCGAGCGAGTTTCGGCGCTTTCTTGAAAGTGAAGTCATGCCGTTCGTTGAAGCCAGGGGGTATGATGGACGCACGGCGATTATGGGCGAGTCGCTCGCTGGGTTATTCGTGATTGATACGCTCGCGGCTCAACCGGATTTGTTTGATGATTATATTGCGGTGTCGCCGAGTAGTTGGTGGGACGATCAGGCCTTGGCAAAACGTGCAGAGGCAGCGTTGGCGGATACGCCCGACGGGAAACGCCTAGTGCTCGCCATCGCGGACGAAGGCGGAACAATGGAAGCGGGTACGCGCGCGTTTCGAGACGCGGCGATTACGAACTCCGCGATCGATGTTACGTTCCTAGATCGCTCGGACGCAGAGAGCCACAGCACGATTTATCATGACGCCGCACGGAACGCTCTCATCGTGCTCCACGGTATTCCAGCGGAGCCTTACGGTGATATGCCGTGGTATTTGATCGAAGGCGGGGAGCCTTAAATAAACACACTAACATTTGTCATCCCGGACAAGCGAAGCGACGATCCGGGACCTATCGGCGAAAATGACTCTGGCTTGGCTTTGCAATTGCTAGGTCCCGGCTCTGCGGGCTTCGCCCTTGTCCGGGATGACACAGTTGAATTAGTTTTTCACCGATTGCACCAAGGCCCGCGCGCCGTCTGCGATTTCTGGATGATCTAGCGCATGCGCGAGCACGGCTTCGAAATAGCCGAGTTTAGATCCACAATCGTAATCTTGACCCTCATAGGCAAACGCATGGAAGGGTGAGCCGCCTTCCATTGCGCGGGCCATCGCGTCGGTCAGCTGAATTTCGCCGCCTGCGCCTGTGTCCTGCGTGGCGAGTAGCTCCATCACTTTGGGCTGTAGGATGTAGCGGCCCGTGATTTTATAGCGCGATGGGGCATCTTCACGGGCGGGTTTCTCGACCATGCCGGACATTTCGATCAATGGTCCGTCCATTGTTCCTTTGGGCGCAATGACGCCGTATTTACTGACGTCCGTCTCGGGGACTTCATCAACGGCGATGATGCTACCGCCCACGTCATTATAGGCGTCCATCATTTGCTTGAGGCAGCCGGGTTCGCCTTTAACAATCACATCAGGGAGTAAGACGGCAAACGGCTGATCACCAACAATGTCGCGGGCGCACCAGACGGCATGGCCGAGGCCTCGCGCGGCTTGCTGCCGGATAAAGCTCATTGTGCCTTCGCGCGGGCGAAGGCGTTTGAGCTCGTCAGCGAGCTCGGTTTTGTTTTTCGTGACCAGCGCTTGTTCGAGCTCATAAGCTTCGTCGAAATAATCTTCGATTGCGCCTTTGTTTCGGCCCGTGATGAAAACGATATGTTCGATTCCGGCTTCCAGCGCCTCATCGACCACATATTGCAGAGCCGGACGATCCACGACGGGTAACATTTCTTTGGGCACGACCTTGGTGGCGGGCAGGACGCGTGTGCCGAACCCTGCGACAGGCAGGACGGCAATACGGACTTTTGCGCTCATTTTGACACTCCACTCAATTATATTTGAGGGGAGGGATAACCGACATTCGTGTAGGAAAAGCCAAGATCGCGCATTTGTTTGCCGCGATAGATGTTTCTTAGGTCAATCACATTGGGCGCATTGAGCAAAGATTTCACGCGGCGCAGGTCCAGCGCGCGAAATTCATCCCATTCCGTGACGATAACGACGGCGTCTGCGCCCTCAATCGCGCTATAAGCGCAGGCCGCATACTCAATGCCCGGCAAAGTCTTTTTCGACTCATTCATCGATTCAGGGTCATAGGCCACAACAACTGCACCTTTATCAACCAAGCGCGGGATAATCGTAAGCGACGGCGCGTCGCGCATGTCATCCGTATTGGGTTTGAAGGCGAGGCCAAGAATACAAATGCGCAGGCCGTGCACGTCTCCGCCTAGGGCAGCGACAATCTTATTCGCCATCCGGCGTTTGCGCGCGTCATTGGCGTCGATCACGGAGCTAACAATAGAGAGCGCGACATTCGCTTCCTCTGCCGTGCGAACTAGGGCGAGCGTGTCTTTGGGAAAACACGATCCGCCATAGCCCGGTCCGGCATGGAGGAATTTCCCGCCGATACGTTTATCGAGCCCAATCCCGCGCGCGACTTCTTGTACATTCGCGCCAACGGCTTCACACAAATCCGCGATTTCATTGATGAAAGTGATTTTGGTCGCAAGGAATGCGTTGCCTGCATATTTGATCAGTTCTGATGTGCGGCGTTCAGTAAAGACGATGGGCGTCTCATTCAGATAAAGCGGACGGTAGAGTTCGCGCATCATGATTTCGGCGCGCGGGTCTTTTGTGCCGACGACAACGCGGTCAGGACGTTTGAAATCATCAATCGCAGCGCCTTCGCGCAAAAATTCAGGGTTTGATACGACTTCGAAGAGGTCGCGCGACACATGTTCACTCATGATCCGTTCGACTTCATCGCCAGTCCCGACGGGAACCGTTGATTTGGTCACGACGACGGTGAAGTCTTCAATCAATCCGGCGATTTCTTCGGCGGCTGCGTAAACATAGGACAGGTCCGCGTAGCCGTCGCCGCGCCGCGACGGTGTGCCGACGGCAATGAAGACAGCGTCCGCACCGTTCATGGCGGCTTTTAAATCCGTCGTGAAGGACAGGCGTCCGGCTTTGACGTTTTTGGCGATCAACGCCTCAAGGCCGGGTTCGAAAATCGGAACGCCGCCTGTGTTCAACGTATCGATTTTGGCAGGGTCTTTATCCACGCACACGACCTCATGGCCGAAATCTGCAAAGCAGACTCCTGACACCAGACCGACATAACCCGTACCAACCATCGTAACTTTCATACCCCTTACATAAGGGCACAGCTGTGATGCGTCACCCATCACGATTGACAAATTTTTTGTGACGGTGTGGAAGCGGATGCAATGGAAGTTCCAATCTCATTCCCGGATGTCTTAAAATGGGCTGTGCCGTTCTTTATGATCACGGTCGCCATAGAGTGGGTGCTTGTCGCCCGCGGCAATGCGCAGGGCCGATATGAATGGCGCGATGCGTTTACGTCCATGACGATGGGGTTGGGGAGTCAGATCAGCGGCCTTTTATTTGGGTTTATCAGCCTCAGTGTTTTAATGCTTTTTTGGAAATACCGCCTGTTTGATCTCGGTGTCAGCCTTCCCGTCATCATTCTGGCGCTGATTGCGCAAGATTTCGTCTATTACTGGAAGCACCGATCTGCGCACCGCATTCGCTGGTTTTGGAGCGCCCATGTCGTTCATCACAGTAGTGAGCATTATAATCTCTCAACGGCGTTGCGGCAGCCATGGAACAATGACCTCACAGGCTTCGTGATCTTGTCGACGCCGCTCATGTTGCTTGGCTTTCACCCTTTGTTGATTGGGTTCGTTGGGGCCGTTAACCTGCTCTATCAATATTGGATTCACACAGAAGCTATTCGGAAGTTCCCGCGGTGGTTTGAGTTCATTTTCAACACGCCCAGCCATCACCGCGTGCATCACAGCACTCATCCGCGTCACCTCGACAAAAATTATGCGGGTATTTTCATTATTTGGGACAGGATGTTCGGGACGTTTGTTGAGGAGCATGACGATGAGCCCATGACGTACGGCCTCGTGAAAAATGTCGGGACGTTCAATCCGGTAAAAGTCGCTTTTATCGAATGGATCTCTATTTTCCGTGATGCGTTTCAATCCGGCCTGACCTTGCGGCAACGTCTCGGTTATCTCTTCGCCCCGCCCGGCTATAGTCATGACGGCTCTCGTCAGGGCAGCGAGGCAATATTGGCGGAGTGGGAAGCGCGGCAATCTTTGGCTCATCCCGCGGAATAGTCTCATATCTAAGGGTAACAGCTCGCTTCTCTTGCAATCCGTTCGCAATTGACTGCGATCTATAAGAAAATTGCGTCGGAATGACGCCATTCTCGGGTGGCAATCTTGATAATATGGCGTTAGAGACGGTGCACATGCGCGGACCCTCGGGTCATTGTTGCGCATATTTGTGAACGTATAAAAGGTTGTACCGATGGCCGAGACGGGCTTGATCCATCACGACGATATCGTCGCGGACGACAGTAAACGAGATTTCATCTTTCTGGCAGCGGGTGCGGCTGGCGCGATTGGCGCCGCTTCAATCGTCTGGCCTCTGCTGGCTCAAATGGGCAAAGCGGCGGACACGCTGGCGCTGGGCTCGATTGAAATTGATGTCAGTAAAGTTGCTGAAGGTCAGCAGTTGAAAGTGCTATGGCGCGGGGCTCCGGTCTTTGTGCGTCACCGGACAGCGGCTGAAATTGCTGAGGCGGAAAGTGTCGATGTTGGCTCTTTGAAAGATCCAGAGACAGATGATGCGCGCCTCGTGGCAGGTCCTGATGGGGCATTGAAGCCGCAATATCTGGTTCAAATCGGCGTTTGCACTCACTTTGGGTGCGTCCCGGTCGGCGAAGCGGGCGAATATGATGGCTGGTACTGCCCATGCCACGGGAGCCACTATGATACGTCTGGCCGGATCCGCAAGGGTCCAGCGCCGCGTAACCTCGCTGTGCCTCCCTACGAATATGTTTCTGACACCGTGATCAAGGTCGGTTAATCCGACTAGGAGAAGAATAAGACGATGAGCGGACATTCCACTTACGAACCTAAATTTGCAGTCGGCCGCTGGATGGACCAGCGCTTGCCGGTCGTCCGTATGGGCGCAGATTTCATGGCCATGCCAACCCCCCGTAACCTGAATTACTGGTGGACTTTTGGCGGTATTCTGATGCTTTGCCTGATCATTCAGATCGTATCGGGAATCATCTTGGGCATGCATTATGTTGCCCATGTTGATCACGCCTTTGACTCAGTGCAGCGTATTCGCCGCGACGTGCCTTATGGCTGGCTGATGCAATCGACACATGCTGTTGGCGCATCAATGTTCTTCCTCGCTGTCTATATGCACATCTTCCGCGCGCTCTATTATGGTTCATATAAAGCGCCGCGCGAAGTTCTCTGGATTATTGGTTGCCTGATCTATTTGGTCATGATGGCGACAGCGTTCCTTGGCTATACATTGCCATGGGGCCAGATGTCTTTCTGGGGCGCGACCGTGATTACAGGCTTCTTTGGCGCTGTTCCGGTTGTTGGCGAATCTTTGCAGCAATGGCTGCTGGGCGGTTATGCTGTCGATAATGCGACGCTGAACCGCTTCTATTCCCTGCACTATTTGCTACCGTTTATCATTGCGGCCTTGTCAGGCCTGCATATCTGGGCGTTGCATGTGACGGGATCCGGTAATCCGATTGGGGTCTCTGATAAGGTCAAAACGGATACATTGCCATTCCACCCTTACTTTACGGTCAAGGATATGTTCGCGATTGCGGTCTTCCTGATGATCTTTGCTTTCTTCCTTTTCTATCTGCCAGATGCCCTCGGCCACGCCGATAACTATATCAAAGCCGATCCGCTTAAGACGCCGCCGCATATTGTTCCGGAATGGTACTTCCTGCCGTTCTACGCGATCCTGCGCGCTGTGCCGGATAAGCTCGCGGGTATTCTGCTGATGGTTGGCGCGATTGCGGTGCTGTTCGTCTTGCCGTGGCTCGACACATCACGCGTGCGTTCTATGCGCTTCCGTCCAATTGCGCGTTGGTTCTTTTTCATCTTCATCTTCATGAGCTTTATTCTGGGTTGGTGCGGCGCGGAAACACCGGATGATAATGCCTTCTTGGGTCTGTCTTTCTATCGCTTGAGCCAAATCGCGACGCTCTATTACTTTGGGTATTTCCTCGTGATCCTGCCGATCTTGGGCCTCGTCGAAGATCCGGAGGAACGGCCCGCGTCGATTACGCAGTCGATCCTCGATCACGGCGATAAACAGAAACCCGAAACCGTGATGGCACCTGCCGAATAGGCACGCGGCCACACAGATTTAAGACACGGGAAAGACGCATCATGGCACTCAAAACTGTCAGAAACCTCATGATCGCCAGCAGCGTTGCTGCGGCATCGCTCACTGGTATCGCCATTGCGGCGGGCGGGGGCGTGTCCGATGGTTATGAGATGATTCATAAGCATTGGCACTGGAGTGGTGTCACGGGCACTTATGATCAGGAAGCGATGCAGCGCGGCTATAATGTCTATGCGCAAGTTTGCCGCTCTTGTCACAATCTCGATCAACTCGCTTTCCGTCACCTTGGTGACAAGGGCGGGCCGTTCTATGATGAGCGTTATGACAACCCGAATGATAACCCGCTCGTTAAAAATATCGCGGCAGAGTATGAAGTGATCGACATGGATCCGGAAGACGGATCTGAAATTTCACGTCCGGGTATTCCTGCGGACATGTTCCCGCCTGTTTATCGGAACGCGGCCGAAGCGGCTTACGTCAATAATGGCGCAATCCCGCCGGACCTGTCTGTGATGGTCAAGGCGCGAAACAATGGCGCGGATTACATGTATAATTTGCTGCTTGCCTATGACCATCCGCAACCGGACACTGTTGAGGTCGGCGAAGGTCAATATTACAACCCTGTGATGGAAGGCGGCAAGATCGCGATGCCGCCACAGCTTCAGCCCCAAGAGGGCGTCTTTGAATATCAAAGCGAGACTGAAGGTCAGAACCCGCCAGAAGCGACAGTCGAGCAAATGGCCGCTGATATTACGGAATTCCTCGCCTGGTCTGCCGATCCAAAATTGGCTGAGCGAAAATCTGCGGGCATGATGTCGATGATCTATCTCTTGATCCTCTCACTGCTGTTGTGGTTATCATACAAGCGTGTTTGGGCGCGGTTGAAGCCACCGGCGAAAGACTAACTTATTTTGAAAAACCCGCTTCGTAGCGGGTTTTTTTATGTCTCATGATTGGAAATAGGATGGCCTTTGATCTGCAACCTCATCTCGAAAATGATTGGGTTGAGTTGCGTCCAATGGAGGCAGGCGATTTCGATACTTTGTTCGCCGTGGCGTCAGATCCCCTAATTTGGGAGCAGCATCCCGCCAGTGACCGCTACCAAAGCGGTGTGTTTCGCGCGTTCTTCGATGCTGGAATGGAGTGCGCCGGAGCGTTGGTGATCGTTGATCGGGCGGCGGGTGAAATTATCGGAGCGAGCCGTTATTATGATCTCGACGAAACGCGACCAGAAATTACTATTGGTTACACATTTCTTGCCCGCAGCCATTGGGGCGGACCCTATAACCGGGCAACAAAACAGTTGATGCTGGACCACGCTTTTCGCTTCGTTGACACTGTCGCCTTATATGCGGGCGCAGATAATATGCGCTCTTGCCGAGCCATTGAGAAAATTGGCGGCGTTAGAGATGGGGCGGAAATAATAACTGATACGGGTCCAAACTATCGCTTCATTGTTCGCAAAATGGTACCTGCATAAAGGCGTGAAAATATTAAGGTTTTGACGGTCACGTCTTCGGTCTCATCATGACGGCTCTCTTAACCTATGTTGGATTGCGGTAAAGAATGAGCGGCTTATAATCACTTCGGCTTTACATTGAGCCTCCTTTGTGGCTTTCGCTTTAACCTCATGCGACCTCTATCTTCGCAGGAAACAGGACCCCGCAAAGATCATGAGCAGATCCAAACTCACTGGCATATTGGCAATATTGGTTGCGTTCCTGATCGCACTTGTCGCGGGTATCGCGCTCTACACCTCTATTCGTTACGTGGAAGCCGAAGCCGAGGCGCGCGCGACTATCCAATCGTCCAACGCCTATTCGCATGCCTTGGATCAGCTTAAAGATGCCATGCTTGATGCCGAAACCGGGCAGCGCGGATATTTGCTAACGGGTAATCGTGATTACTTGCAGCCTTATCTTGAGGTACGCGAGTCTATTGAACCTGAAACCTTTTCGGATTGGGCCCTAGCGGCGCTTCGAAATGGCGAAGACACAGAGTTGAACCAACTCATAGAATTTAAGCTCACTGCATTAGACGAAACACTGCGCCTCTTTGATACGGGCAACCCTAATGCGGCGCTCAGCATGATTCAAACGGATCGCGGACAGGAACTTATGCGCGATATTCGCGCGGCGATAAGCGTGAGGCAGGATGAGGCTAATATTGTCGCAGAGGAAGCCGCTGCGCAGATTAGCGCTTATGGACAGCGGTCTGATTTAGTGTCCAGCTTGCTAGCCGCGTTGCTCGCACTCGCCACAATCATGGGCGGCGTGACTGTCTATCTGTGGACACGCACAGACCAAGCCCTCGCCGAAGCCGAAGTCGCGACAGATGAAGCCGAGAGGATCGAGGTGATTGCGAAAGAGCTGAACCACCGCATGAAGAACATGTTCGCCGTCGCGCAGGGCATGTTACGTCAAAGCGCACGCGGACGCGGCGATGACGTCGAAGCCTACGCGGATGAGGCCACCGCGCGAATTACAGCCATGTCTCATGCCTACAGTATAACGCGTGATTTGGATGCGGCGGCAACGATGTCGACGGACGATGTGATAGACCGCGTGGTCCGCGCACAATTGCTGGGCGGCCATAGGTTTGATTTACAGGGTGATTCCTGGCCAGTTCAAGAAACTGCGATTACTCCGCTCGCGCTAATTTTACATGAGTGGACAACGAACACGCTGAAATATGGTGCGTGGAGATATGATGGTGACGATGCTGCCCGTGCAGGCGTCACAATCATTGTTCATGAAGGTGAGGGCGATAATGCCTGCCTCGTTTGGGATGAAACCTGTGACCGTGCGGGCCAAGACGCCCCGCAGTCATCCGGGTATGGGGCCAAATTGGTCAAAGCCTGCGCGTCCCAACTTGGCGGTAAGGTTGAGTATGAATGGCATGGCGGAGGTGTTCGGATTACGTTGAGCGTCGATAAAAACCGTCTTTAACTAGTCCAATTCAAACCGGTACCGTTTGCTCACACCGACAGTCTCGACGGCAACGCCGCCGATCGTGCGCGGTGTAAAACGAGTCCGTAGGGCCGCCCGTTCGGCTTCTTTGACAAAATCCTCTGCATATCGGGCGGCTTCAACATCGACGAGTTCGACCAGCGACACACGGCCGTCCGTGTCAATCGTCATGGATAAGGTCACGATGGCCTCAACGCCACGGCGTTGCGCACGGCGGGGGTAGCGGGGCGTCACGTTTCGGCGAACACGGGCGCCAATGATTTCGCCGTCGAGCTCCCGTATGTCTTCGCGGGTTTCGCGCGAGGGCCGGAAAATAACACTGGGCTCGCGTCCATATTGCGCGCCTGCCAATCGGTCATTGGGAATACCGCGATAAGCGTCCGGATCGCGGGGTAGGGTACGGTCCGGGATAGCTTCGCCCGTCGGCATCGTCTCTATGTCAGCCAATAGGGTTTCAATTTCTGTATCGCGAGCCCCGAGGAAACGGCCCCATTTTTCTTGGTAGGCCGCCACCGAGGCACGGCGTGTATCGATGTCAAACCGTGGATCATAGGCGAGTGTTAGCGTCGCTTGCCAATCGCGGTCCGCCGCGGCGTCCAAAATATCGAGTTGTGAACGAACAGCGCCGTTGCGAGGATTTTCGGGATACTGGCTCAGGAAATCTGTCAGCCGCGCCCGGCGCAGCGCGGGGTCTGATTCTGCTAAAGCGCGTAGATAGGTGTTTCTAGCTTCTGGTTCCGGCCCGATTGGATCACTCTGACCCGTTTGATCACCGAGCGCCGAGACATATAGCCAGCCGATAATGGCGGCCAAGGCCAGAACGGAAAGGGCAGAGGACAATAGCCACGTTTTTTTCGCGCTCGCCTCTGGTGCGGTCAGGTCTTCGGTTTCATTATCAATCGACTGGTACACACAGGCCTTATAGGGTGAATATCCCCCGTTGGTATAGACAGGATGTCTCATTCGCCTACAAGCTCTGCATGAGCCAATCTACGCCCGTCACCGCCGCCTCCCATGTCGTTCTTGTGGACGGGTCGGGTTATATTTTCCGTGCTTTCCATGCCTTGCCGCCTTTAACCCGCAAGAGTGATGGCCTGCCGATTGGGGCGGTTGCAGGCTTTTGTAATATGCTGTTCAAAATGCTCAAGGATCAGAAGGACGACAGCCGTCCGACTCATTTCGCAGTGATTTTTGACAAAGGCAGCGTCACCTTCCGTAATGAGATCTATGATTTGTATAAGGCTAACCGGAGTGAAACACCGGAAGATTTAATCCCGCAATTCCCGCTGACCCGAGACGCCAGCCGTGCGTTCGGCGCGCCAGCGATTGAGATGCAAGGATTCGAGGCTGACGACCTGATCGCAACCTATGCGAAACAGGCCGAAGCGCTCGGCGCGCGGGTGACGATCCTCAGTTCTGACAAAGACCTGATGCAGCTCGTCTCCAGTAATGTCTCCATGCTCGATCCGATGAAGAACAAACATATCGGCCCCAAAGAGGTCGAAGAGAAGTTTGGCGTTGCGCCAGACAAGGTCATTGATGTGCAATCACTGGCAGGCGATTCTGTTGATAATGTTCCGGGCGTACCGGGCATTGGCGTTAAAACGGCGGCGCTGTTGCTGGACGAATATGGTGATCTTGAAACGCTGCTGGAGCGCGCTAGTGAGATCAAACAAAAAGGCCGCCGAGAGAAGTTACTCGAACATGCCGACATGGCGCGCGTCTCCAAAGAGTTGGTAACGCTGAAAGTTGATGTGGATGTCGAGGTCTCGCTCGAGGATTTGGGCGTCACCGATCCTGATGTTGAGGTGCTGTTCGATTTTTTGGAAGAGATGGGCTTTCGCACGCTCACCGCCCGAGTTCGCCAAGCGCTCGGCGCGGGTGACTCCGATGGCCTCCGCGCTGATGATACAAAAGAAAATATCGCACCGCCTGCGACACGCAACAACTATCCGAACACCACGTTCGATCACACGCGTTACGAATGTGTGCAAAGCGAAGACCGATTGGCGCATTGGATCAAGCGCGGGTTTGAGATGGGCGTCGTCGCTGTCGATCTGGAAACGGATGGCTTGGACAGCCGCGCCGCCAATCTCGTTGGGGTCTGTCTGGCCGTAGATGATAATGAAGCCTGCTACGTCCCGCTGGCGCATAAGGGGGAGGGCGATTTGCTCGGCGAAGGTGACCCGGATCAAATGCCAATGGCGCGCGCACTCGAAATGTTAGAGCCGCTTTTGCATGATGAATCCGTTTTGAAAGTCGGTCAGAATTTTAAATATGACCTCGGCGTGTTCCTTCGGCATGACCTTTATCCCGCGCCCTATGACGATACGATGTTGATTAGTTACGCCATCGACAATGGCGTCAACAGTCACGGTATGGATGCCCTATCCGAAACCCACTTTGGCCATAGCCCCGTTCCGTTCAAAGAAATCGCAGGCACAGGAAAGAACCAGAAAACTTTCGATATGATCGGCCTCGAAGACGCGACGCGTTATGCGGCGGAAGACGCTGACGTGACGCTGCGCCTGTGGAAGTTCCTTAAAGCAAAACTCGCTGCCGGACAGGTGACGCGGGTTTACGAATCCATTGATCGCGACATGCCGCATGTCGTCGCGAAGATGGAAAACGAGGGCATTAAGGTGGACCGCGCTGAACTGGCGCGCCTGTCATCCTATTTCTCGCAGAAGATGGCCGGGCTTGAAGCAGAAGCGCATGAGTTAGCGGAAGGCCCATTTAATCTCGGTAGTCCAAAGCAAATCGGCGAGATCCTGTTCGACAAAATGGAACTTCCAGGCGGAAAGAAAACCAAAACAGGCGCGTGGCAAACGGGCGTCGATATCCTCGAAGATTTGGCCGATAATGGCGAAGTGCTGCCGCGAACGATTCTAAATTGGCGGCAGTTCTCGAAACTGAAATCGACGTATACGGATGCGCTGCAAGCTCAGATAAATCCGGGCACTGACCGCGTGCATACCAGCTTTAGCTTGGCTGCGACAACCACAGGTCGGCTGAGCTCAAGCGATCCAAACCTACAGAACATTCCCATCCGAACCGAAGAAGGCCGCAAAATCCGCGACGCCTTTATCGCTGAACCAGGCCATCTGTTGATGGCGGCGGATTACAGCCAGATCGAACTGCGTCTGCTCGCCCACATGGCTGACCTACCGACGATGAAGCAGGCGTTCGCTGACGGCGTCGATATTCACGCCCTGACCGCGTCAGAAATGTTTGGCGTCAGTCTGGACGAGATGACAGCGGATGTTCGGCGTCAGGCCAAGGCGATTAACTTCGGGATTATCTATGGCATCTCTGCGTTTGGCCTCGCTAAAAATACGGGTGTGGATCGCGGCACGGCGGCGGATTTTATCAAGACCTATTTCGAAAAATTCCCCGGCATACGCGCCTATATGGACGAGACCAAAGCCGAAGCGAAAGAGCGCGGTTATGTCACGACTTTGTTCGGACGAAAGTGCCACATTCCTGGCATTCGCGAGCGCAATCCGCAACGCCGCGCCTTTGCCGAGCGCCAAGCGATCAACGCGCCGATCCAAGGCACCGCCGCTGACATCATGCGCCGCGCCATGATCCGCATGCCAGACGCGATCCACGCGGTCGAAGGCGCGCGCATGCTATTACAGGTTCACGATGAACTCGTATTTGAAGTGCCGGAAGGCCGCGAAGACGCGCTGATCAAGGTCGTGAAACACGCCATGGAACATGCGCACGAACCTGCGATTCATCTATCGGTGCCGATTGATGTCGAAGCGCAAGCCGCGAAAAATTGGAACGACGCGCATTGAGGGGAGTGGGCACACGCGCGGCATAGTGAGAGTCCTCGCTGCGCTCGGTTCCTTGCTGTTTAATCCCCCGGATTAAACAGGCTGCGTCACCCGTGTCGGAATCGGACAGCTCACGCCCGTCGGACCGTGATTGCAGTATCCTTGCGGGTTCTTGGCCAGATATTGTTGGTGATAATCTTCCGCCGGATAATAGGTCGGCGCAATGCCAATTTCTGTTGTGACGCGGCGGCCATAGGCCTCTTCATAGCGCGCAGCTGCGGCCTTTGCCGCGCTGAGGTGCTCGTCTGAATAGACGTAAAGGACACTGCGATACTGCGACCCCACGTCATTACCTTGGCGGTTGCCTTGTGTCGGATCGTGGTTTTCAAAATAGACTTTGAGCAATTCTTCGAACGTGATCACGGCTGGGTCGAACACGACGTGTACGACTTCGGAATGCCCAGTTTTGCCAGAACAGACACGCTTATAATCGGGCGTTTCATCCGTGCCGCCTGCATAGCCGACGCTCGTCACATGGACGCCGTCGAGCTTCCATAAAATACGTTCTGCACCCCAAAAACAGCCCATACCAAGGATGACTTGTTGGGAGCCTTCAGGGTAATCGCCAAACATGTTGGCGCCATTGATATGATGATTTTGGATCGTGGCGAGCATGACTGTCTCCGTAAAATTCGGTCGTTAAATAAGCGGACGGATCGCGCGGGCAAGCTTTTCGGCCATACGCTCGGCGTCCGTCTTGGAGCCGATGTGGTCCTGCCGAAGCTCAATCGCAAGATGGCGAAGGCCTCGGGGCACGACATTGTGATCGACCGTGTGGTTCAGATCAAATCCGGAATAAGGCTCATTCACATCGACCTGTAAGTCCGGCGCGATGTCAGCCATGTTCCGAATAAAGGCGACGGGCGTTTCGCTATCGACTTTGACCAGCAGTCCGATGTCAGTCGGGCGTTTGGGCTCGCCGCGCAGTTGCGGGGTGAAGCTGTGAATGCTGAGCGCAAGGCAATTTGGACGATCATCCAACGCTTCGCCCAAGCGAGCGTGGTAGGCGTCATAGAGCCGTTGTTTACGTTCTTCGATTTGCGGAATTGAGAGGTTTTCATTTCCGGGAATATCTGTTCCGTCGCTAGACAGAGGAATTAAATCGTCGGCATCGGGCACGCGGTTGGCATCGATAACGAGCCGTGAAAATCCACAGATTAGCCCTGCGCAAGACAGCCGCTCACATAAATCGCGTGCAACCCACTTTGTCCCAATGTCCCAGGCAATGTGGCGAGATAGGTCCTCGTCGGACACACCAAACTCTTCAATCCAATCTGGAATCAGGTTCGACGCATGGTCGGCAAAGACGAACACATCATCATTCGGACCGGAAATCGTGTTATAAGCAAACATAAGTTCCGCTCTAACCGCTGATTAGCAACAGTCACGCAGTTTCGTCTGTCCATCACCGCTTGCCCCGCGCGCCGTCCATCGCTATAGGCCGCGCTGCTCTGCGGGCTGCGTCTAGTGAGGTGGCCGAGTGGTTGAAGGCGCACGCCTGGAAAGCGTGTATACGGTATCCCCGTATCGAGGGTTCGAATCCCTTCCTCACTGCCAGCCCGCCAGCATGCCCTACACCCAACATTATCGCGCCGGACGGCACAATGGTTTAGCTGTGTCTTCAAAACTGCCGGGTTGCGTTCTTCATGGTTGCGGGTAAAATTTTCTAATGAAGTCTCACGTCATTCTTTTATTTGCGCCTGCGATTATCATTGCGGCGGGATTTGGCGGGCGGTCTATCACGACGGCTGAACTGAATGATCAATATTCGATCTTTGATGATTTTGAGCAGACGGATTCACTCTGGCTCTTTTCGGATAAAATTGGGGCCGCGAGCGCATCGGGCGTAGAACGGGCCAAGGTCGCGATTGCAGGGCCTTTGGGCTTGTCCTCACAAGAAGCGGTCTATTTTGTTGCGGTTGTTGATAATGAAGGGCGCGCTTTGACATCCGCGTGCGAATACCGCGTGACGGGCGGCGTGATTGACGCGCGCTGGTGGTCCTTGACCTTATACGACAGTGAGACGCAGCATTATGTACCGAACGTAATCAACCGTTCCAGTTGGAACAGTGTTGCGATTCCGCGCGCGGACAATGGAAATTGGGATATCACTATATCCCAAACACCGCAGGACGATACATGGCTGCCATCGCACGTCGGCGAGGGGCGAGCTTTTGAGTTAAACTTACGCGTCTATAACCCCAGCGACGTTACGCGGGCGCGCCTTTTGAATATCGAATTACCGGATGTGGAACGCACATCATGTTGAGGCGCCAAGACATTATTTTTGGCGGCGTAACCCTTATATTGGCCGCCGCATCTTTTTTCATCGTGCGCTCTATCACGATCAATCATGCGCCAAAGACCGTCATGGCGAATATTGAAGCCAGAATAGTTCAAGGCGCTGGCGGCTGGAACGCATGTTATCATAACCGCGTCTTTGGCCCACGAGCTGGCGCGGCGCGGCGCGCTAATCCAGATAGTATTATCAGCTCTATGGCTTATGATCTATCGGATGGCCCCGTGCGAATATCGGGTGAGGTGTGGCCTCAATATTGGTCGCTCTCACTCTATCAGCAAAATTCCGATAATTATTTTGTCGTCAATGATCGACAGCTTCCAACGCCTAATTTTGATTTTGTGATTGTCCAAAAGGGCGCGAAAGAGACAAGCCTTATGGGCACTCAAATTATATCGCCGACTGATAAAGGGATTATGTTGATCCGGCGCTTTGCCGCGCAAAAATCCGACATGCCCGCGATTATAGACAACCAAACGGCCCTATATTGTGGGCCTGCTTAACTCGATTAAATTTCAATATTCACTGAAGTGCCTTTATGACCGTTTTTCCAAAAGACCCGCCAAATCCGTGGCAGACGAAATCCTCACAAGTTCTGCATGATAATCCGTGGCTGCGCTTGGATGCTCATGACGTTATTGGGCCGGACGGGAAAGATTACACCTATTACGTGACTCATTTTCATAACCGGGCTTGCGGGGTTGTGCCTTACGAGGTCCGGGATGGTGTTCCAGGTGTCTGGTTGGTGGGGCAGACCCGTTATGCGCTCGACAGCTATAGTTGGGAGTTGCCCGAAGGCGGCGTTCCGAGCGGTGAAGAGATTGCAGAGGCGGCGCGGCGCGAGCTGAAAGAAGAAGCCGGGATCGAAGCGGAGACGCTGACGTGGTTGTTCGACCTACACACGTCAAACTCACTCACGGATGAGTGGGGTCAGGTGTTTTTGGCGACAGGGCTGACTCACGGCGAGCCCGAGCTGGAAGGAACGGAAGACATTACCTGTCTTTTCGTGTCGATGGTCGACGCACTCGCCGCCATCGCTGATGGCCGCATTACAGACGCGATTACCGTCGCTGGACTGTACCGTACGGAGTTGATGCGGCTGTCCGGCGAATTGGTTGGGCATAACGAGGGTTAGGCTGGGAATAGCGGGGTTGCGTATACACGGGGGCCGCGCGGCGGATCACTGGGCTGGCAGGTTGGGTCCAAGCTGCTTGTACGTGGGGTTGCGGTGCGAAGGGGCTGAGAGTTCCAAAGCCGGGACAGCGGTGAGATCGCCCTAAGCCAACCAGATATCCAATGCGGTAGCGCGCGCGATCAGATGCATTCTCGGCGCGTTGTTCGAAACGCGATGCGCCGCTGGCTTGCCGGACAACACTTCGAAAGGGAATAAACTGTGATGTAGCGGATCTGACTCCGGAATCACGAAGGTTACCCGTCCGCCCGGTAAACGTTTCACTATCGCGGCGAAAGCCGACACGGCGTCCTTCATTGGTTGATAAGGCCGCTTCCAAATCGTTGATTTCCTGCCCCCATGCGCGGCATCCGCTTTGGTCCACAAAGCCGTAGGGTTGCGCCAAAGATTGCAATTGTCCTGGAATTGGTGCTTGCGTCAGATTGAAATCCCGCAGCGGTGACATGGCGGCAAATCGGAAATGATCGACTTCATCACCGAAGCTGGCGCAAGATGAGAGTAAGGCAAGCGGAAGGATCAGCATGAGTTTCCGCATGGGGCCGTCCTTTCTGTCTTCCCCTTGAAAGGGGTCTCTGTTGCGCCGCGCGGGTCATCCTGACCCTCAACCGCCTATAGCGATTGCGACCGTTAACTCATTTACCTAAGCGCGCAGACGTGAATGTAAATTCGAAACGCGATTATGATGTGACAATCATCGGGGCTGGCGCCGCCGGAATGATGGCGGCTATGACAGCTGGGCGACGAAAACGCCGTGTTTTACTCATAGATCATGCCGATAAGCCGGGGGAGAAGATTCGCATTTCAGGAGGCGGGCGGTGTAATTTCACGCATCTTTTCTCGACTCACGAGAATTTCATCAGCCAAAACCCCCACTTTTGCAAAAGCGCGCTGTCCCGCTACACGCCTCATGATTTTTTGGACATGGTCGAGCGCCACGGCATTGCGTGGGAAGAGAAAGCCAAGGGGCAACTCTTCTGTCAGGGAAAATCGACGCAAATCATTGATATGCTGGTCTCGGAGTGCCGAGACGCGGGCGTTGATATTCGGCTTGGGACAGAGGTTCTGGGCGTGTCGAAATTGGGCGGCGGGTTCATCGTCACGACAGCAACGCAGACCGTGTCGAGCGATAGCCTCGTCATCGCGACGGGTGGACCCAGCATTCCGAAGATGGGCGCGACGCGATTTGGCTACAAAGTCGCGGATCAGTTCGGCCTGGATATGGTCGAAACCGTGCCTGCACTCGTGCCGCTCACGTTCACGGACGAGGCGTTGGACCCGTTCAAGGCACTCTCCGGCGTGGCGGTCGATGCGGCTGTGTCAAACGACCGTATCCGCTTTGACGAACCGTTGTTGCTGACCCATCGGGGTTTGTCTGGACCCGCGATTTTGCAGATCAGTTCTTACTGGGAGCCGGGCGAGGCTGTGATGGTTGATCTAGCACCCGGGACAGATGCGCTTGCCACATTGAAAGCGGACAGAACCGAGCGCCAGCGCCTCTCACCAGTACAGTGGCTGACAGAGCGGCTGCCAGCGCGGCTTGCGGCGCATATGGCCAGCACAGTGCGCTACGACCGTCTGGCCGATATGCCGGACACGGCGCTGATGAACCTCGCATTGCAAGTCAATGAATGGCGCATCAAACCGGGCGGTAGTGAAGGTTACCGCAAGGCCGAAGTCACGCGCGGCGGCGTTTGCACAAACGGGCTATCGTCGCGCACGATGGAAGCGAAATCCGTGTCCGGTCTTTATTTCATCGGCGAAGTTGTTGATGTGACAGGCCACCTTGGCGGACATAATTTTCAATGGGCGTGGGCCAGCGGCGTGGCGTGCGGCGAAGTTTGCTAATACAGGCCCAAAAGCGTCCAATCTGCGCACTTCCTTCCCGCGCGCAACATGGTATGCGGCGATCATGAAGACGATCGACCTGAATGCCGACATTGGCGAAGCAGACACACCGGAATGGGAAGCCGCGGAAGCAGCGATCTTGAGCCATATCAGCTCGGCCAATATTGCTTGCGGCGGACATGCGGGAAGCGATGCGTCTATGCGCAAAACCGTTCGGGGCGCATTGGCGAAGGGCGTGACCATTGGCGCGCATCCAGCCTATCCGGACCGCGAGAACTTCGGGCGGCGCTCGCTGATTCTGGACGAAGATATTGGCGAAGGTGACTTGGCCGAGAGCCTGACGGCACAGATCAACCGCCTTATTGATATCGCTGATGAAGAAGGCGGCCGGGTGACTTATGTGAAACCGCATGGGCAGCTTTATAATGACGCGGTGGGTGACCGCCGTAAGGCGAACCTGATTGCGCGTGTCATCGCCGACATTGATCCGAAATTAATCCTGCTGGGCGGACCCAATTCTGAAATGGGTAAGGCCGCCGCCGCGCACGGTCTGTTCTTTGTTGCGGAAGGGTTTATTGATCGCCGCTATTCCGATGATGGACACTTGATTTCGCGCTCGCAAGCGGGCGCCGTGATAGAGGATCAAGAGGGCCGTCTGGAGCAGACGCGGCGCCTTGCGACAACAGGCGAAGTGCAAACTGCATCCGGCAATACGCTCGATATTAAAGCCCGCTCTCTCTGCGTTCATGGGGACAGTGCAGGCGCGGTTGAAACGGCGCGCTTGGCCCGCGCGGCCATTGAAGCGGAAGGCGTCACCATTCGGGCGTTCGCCGCATGAGTGCCCCCGCCCCGACACTGAGCAATTACGGCGATAATGCTGTGCTCGTCCAATGGGATGTGGACGGGTTTAATGCCGCTGTTAGCGATCAAGTTCACGCGCTCGCCGCGCAATTGCGTCAGGGATCCGGCTTTATCGAAGTTATGCCCGGCTATGATAGTCTCGTGGTGAGTTTCGATGCGGCAACGATGTCGCTGTGCGCGGCTGCTGAGCAGATCAAATCCGCTTTTGACACAGGGGCGAAAGCGGGATCAGAAAGCAAAGGCCGTGTGGTTGAAATCCCTGTCAGTTACGGCGGCGCGGATGGGCCTGACCTCTATGCGATGGCCGACCGGATCGGACAGTCGCCGCAGGACGTTATCGCACTTCATTCAGAGCGTGATTACCGCGTCTGCATGATGGGTTTCATTCCGGGTTTCGCATTTTTATCAGAAGTCGCCTCGCAACTGCACCACCCCCGTCACGCAACGCCGCGCGCTGTGGTGCCTGCAGGCAGTGTCGGTATCGCCAATTGGCAGACCGGCATTTACGGCTTGGAGTCACCCGGAGGATGGCAGATCATAGGACGCACGGATCTCGATATGTTCGACGCGGCGCGCGCCGAGCCTTTTCTTGTGGAGGCCGGTGATCGTATCCGGTTTGTGCCCAAATGAGCGCGATTACAGTTCTAAACGGCGGCACGCAGACAACGGTGCAGGACGCTGGGCGTCCCGGATTTCGTCATCTCGGTATTCCGCGCTCCGGCGCTGCGGACAAGCTCTCCTTTGCGATAGCGAACCATCTGGTTGGCAATGCGTGGGACACGCCTGCGCTGGAATGCGCGCTCGGCGGTCTGCATTTACGCTTCGAACAAGATACAGTCATCGCGCTGTCCGGCGCTCAGATGTGGGCGCAGATTAATGGGATGAATATTGATTTGAACCGCGCTGTTGGGGTTGAGGTTGGCGACATTCTCACCTTGTCTTATGCGCGGGCGGGGTGCCGAGGTTACGTCGCCATTGCGGGCGGAATTGCGGCGACGAATTTCCTAGGATCTGTTTCGACCTATCTGCCAGCCGCGCTTGGCGGGATCGAAGGCCGCGCGCTGAAGGCAGGCGATGAGCTGACTTTGGTCAGCGGCCCGCAAGGTCCGGTCAATACGATCCCGAACGGCTATGTCCCGTTCTTATCCGGTCACGCCGTTTTGCGCGCGCGCTCGGGGCCGGAGTTTGATTTGCTCTCGCCGGATAGCCGCCGCTATCTCTTCACGACGCCGTTTATTGCCACGCCTGCGACGGACCGTATGGGGTCGCGATTACGCGGAGACCGGATCGTCACTGATCAAACCTTCGCGATGACGAGCGGCCCGCTTTTGCCAGGAACATTGCAATGCCCGCCGGATGGGCAGCCGATTTTGGCGCTGGCTGATGGTCACTGCACGGGCGGGTATGCGCGCGGCCTCCATGTTATTCAGGCGGATCAATGGCTCTTGGGCCAGATCGGACCGGGCATGCGGATTAGCTTCCGCCGTTGTTTCGAAGAAGAAGCGCCAGAGATTTTGCAAACGCGTAACGCCATGTGGGGCGCGCTGATTCCGGGGTTCAGCTTTTAGCCCCATGTTCGTCCTGCTCGACGATCAGGCGGTGCACCGCCAGCTTTATTTCACCGATCCGGTCGCGGTCATCACCCATCGTTTGGGAGACCCCGTTGAGGATTTATTTGCGGCGATAGAGGCCGCGCAGGCGCACGGCAAATGGATCGCTGGCCTATTCTCCTATGAATTTGCGGCGGCGCTGGAACCCACCCTCGCGCATATCGCAGACACAGGCGCGGAGGTCGTGAAACTCGGCGTGTTTGACGCACCGTCGGATCACCCGCCCGCCGACATGGTGTACCGCGCCGAAGCGCCTACTGTGTCGCTTTCACCAGATTGGACGCAAGACGACTATCTGTCCCGCTATGATGCGGTGGAGCAGTATTTACGTGCGGGCGATGCCTATCAAATCAATTTGACCTTCCCGATGCGAGGCCAAACGTCCGCCGATGCCGCCGCGCTTTATGCGGGTTTCCGCCGTCGTCAGCCGGGACGCTATGGGGCGATTATCAGCTTGGGCGGTTCTGACGTCATTAGTTTTTCTCCTGAGTTATTTTTCAAAAAACGCGGGCGCTCAATGCGGATGCGCCCGATGAAAGGGACGCGCCCGAAATCATCGACCGATGACATGACGCTCGACGTAAAATCGCGCGCCGAAAACCTGATGATCGTCGACCTCCTGCGCAATGACCTCTCCCGCCTGTGCGAGCCCGGCAGTGTCAAAGTGCCAGAGCTGTTTGCGATAGAGGATTATCCGACATTGGTGCAAATGACGTCGCAAGTGACGGGCGAGTTGAGGGACGGCATCAATTGGTCTGAGATATTTCATGCGCTCTTTCCCTGTGGTTCAGTCACGGGCGCGCCGAAAATTCGCGCGATGGAGATTATCCACGATCTCGAAAGTGGTCCCCGCGGGGCCTATTGCGGGGCGGTCGGCTACATCTCGCCAGACGGCGACGCGGCGTTTTCTGTTGCGATCCGTACGGCGGTTCTGGACGAAGGAACGCTCCGCTATGACGTTGGCAGCGGCGTCGTGCTCGATTCCGATGGGCCAGACGAATATCGCGAATGTTTACTCAAGGCCGATATCTGGACGCCGAACCCGGAGACTCAATTCGAGACTTTTCGCACCGGACCGGACGGACCTGTGCGTGCAAACGCCCACACAAAACGGTTCGGCGCAGACATGCCCGACATTGCCGCGACGGCTGAGCCCCACCGCATTCGGATTGCGCGGCATCGCGGCGGCGCCACGACGCTCACGTCCGTGCCGCTCATACCTTTGAACACGCCGCTCAAATTGGCCATCTCTCGCTACCCCCTCACGTCCATTGTACAGCGGACCGATATTAAAACCGCACACCGTGATTTCTACGACGGTGAACGAGAGCGTATCGGAACTTTGGTTAGCGCGGATGAAGTTTTGTTTCTGGGCGCTGATGGATCTCTCAAAGAGGGCTCCTTCACCTCTTTATTCGTTCAAATCGGCGACCAGCTCGTGACGCCGCGCGGACCGGGATTGCTGCCCGGTATTTTGCGGGCGGAGTTGTTAGCCGCAGGGCAGGCGGTCGAGGGCGACATATCGCTTGATGATCTCCTGTCTGCTGACGCGATTTTAGTTGGCAACAGCCTGCGCGGTCTCATGCCCGCGATGCTGATTTCCCCTGATCTTGTCTGACCTTAATCGCTAGGCGGGGCGATCCTTTCGCGCTAACCTCTTCCTATGAGCGGAATTGTACAAGCCTGGAAAATCAACGGATCGGGTCAAGCGACGGTCGCCACGAAAGAGGATTTCGACGATCCTCTAGACGAAGGCTATTACTGGTATCACTTCGACCGCAATGATCCCGCGACGCAGTCCTTATTTGATGCCGATGAAGGCGTTGACGTTATTGCGACGCGCACATTGCTCGCCGCCGATACGCGCCCGCGCACAATTGTTCGGGGGCAGGATGTCCTCATCAACTTGCGCGGCGTGAACCTTAATCCGGGCGCGGAACCCGAGGATATGATCCCGCTACGATTTTTCATTCAAGAAGGCCGCGTGATCAGCTGTAACGGCAAACCGATGAAGGCCATCGGCGATATGGTGGACCGGCTGCAAACGCAGACCGTCTCCAAAACGCCCGGCGGGTTTATCGCCACGTTCGCGCTCGCCATCATCGACCGGATGAGCCCGACCATCACCGACATGAATGAACAGGTCGATGAACTCGAAGAATTAATCGAAGGCGACGCCCGCGACCGCCACGACACAGCCCGCAGCAAAGTCGCCGAATTGCGCCGCGAAGCGATCCTCCTGCGCCGCTATCTCGCCCCGCAAAAAGACGCGCTCACCACCCTATCGCAACAAGTGTTGCCGTGGATTGGACCGGACGATCAACTGCGCCTGCGTGACGCGGCGGACCAAGCGACACGCGTTGCCGAAGAACTCGACGCCGTGCGTGAACGCTGCGCGATTGTGAAAGACCAGCTCACCGATATTCGCGCGGAACAGATGAATCAGAACATGATGATCTTGTCTGTCGTCGCTGCCGTCTTCCTTCCGCTCGGCCTTTTGTCCGGCATGATGGGCATTAATGTCGGCGGAATGCCGTGGGTCGATAACGACATGGGGTTTTGGTTCGTCGCCGCGATTGTGACTGTGATCGGCGCCGCATTGATGGGCCTGTTTAAGATGATGCGATGGATTTGACCTCGCTGATAAGGTCTTATTATCGCTAATTGTTAGGCTTAAGGCTGATTTAATTCGTTTCGTATACGAAACCAAATATACTTTGGAGACGGATACGAAACGATGATGAATTCAATCGATGTTGGCAGGATGCCGACACCTTCTGGCCAAGCCGGGGCGACCCCGTTGACGCCGGAGCAGTTAAGCGGCCTGACAAAGGTTCTCGGCACTTACGACTCCCAAAGTCTGTCTCAATCAGACGCTAAAGAGATTGTTTCGCAAGTTAAAGATTTGGGCATAGCCCCCGGACGTGGTTTGGCGACGGCGATGGCCGATGCTGGATTTGACGCGCGCGATATTGGCCGCAAGGCCCGCGTGGATCAGGACGGACCGCCTTCGCCTCCGCCCGGTGAAGGCGGCCCAGCCGCGCCGCGCGGACAGACGTCTGGCACGATCAATAAAGAAGCTATCGGGGCGCTTAAACTCCTGATCGAAGGCTATGCGGGTAATGAGATTACGGATGGTGATTGGAACGATATCCTGACGGCGATGGATGATAGTGGCTATGATTTGTCCAAGACATTGTTGAACGTGAAATTATAAATTCGGCGTGCGCGTTCGTGCGGCCGCTCATCAAGGATGCGGCGAAGCGAACGCGGCCAAAGTGGCACGAGGCGCGGGCCTTACCCGGCGATGGATAAGGATTGAAAAATACCATTTTACGCTGGGTAAAGCCCGCGCGAGAAAGCTCGGCCTTCCGCTGCCACAGATTATAACGCGCACACCTGCTGCGGATTAACCGAAATGGTTCCGCGGCCTAATCCGGACTGCGCGGGACACGCGATGACCGAATATGTTTGGCACTCACGCAGCCCGAGCGGGCCAGCGGTTATAATCGATGATGCCTTAGGGCGGCGGCGGCACAGTACGACGTGCCGCAACCCTATCCCGAACACTTGCCTTCGTACCGCCCGCCGGGTCGGTGGTCTTTTACACCACGGTCCACGGAGGCAGTAAAAAGGTTCCGCACAACTAAGGCCGACCGGTAAACCGTTCGGTTCCTCGGCGTTTGACCTCCCAGATCAAAAACCTTCATCATACCCAAGCCTTCAAGCCCTTATTTCCATCCCCTGAAGTTCGAAGGATCGTACACCTCCTCGTGCCGACAGGGAACGGAAGTGAAGATAGGGGCGGTTGGGTAGGCGTGGATTGAGTTTTTGTGAAAGTGAGAAAATTCTTTCAACACTCAATCACATTCACCGCGAGGCCGCCCTGGCTCGTCTCTTTATACTTGCTGCTCATATCGAGCCCCGTTTGGCGCATGGTCTCGATGACGGCGTCTAGGCTTACGATCATTTGGCCGGGGGCGTGGAGGGCTAATCGTGCGGCGTTGGCGGCTTTGACGGCGCCGATGGCGTTGCGTTCGATGCAGGGGATTTGGACGAGGCCGCCGACGGGATCGCAAGTCAGGCCGAGGTTATGTTCCATGCCGATTTCGGCGGCGCTGGCCACTTGTTCTGGCGTTCCGCCCCAGACAGCGCAGAGGCCGCCCGCCGCCATAGAGCAAGCCACGCCGACTTCGCCTTGGCAGCCCATTTCCGCGCCTGAGATTGAGGCGCGCTGTTTATACAGCAGCCCAATGCCGCCCGCCGTTAGCAGGAAACGGCGAATTTGTTCCACTTGCGCCGTTCCGTCTTCATCATGGCAGTAATGGCGGATGATCGACGGGATAATGCCCGCTGCGCCGTTTGTGGGCGCGGTGACGACTTGGCCGCCTGCCGCGTTTTCCTCGTTCACGGCCATGGCGAAGACATTCAGCCAATCGAAGAGGGCTTCGCGCTCATTCGGCGGGGCGCTGGTCAGTTTGGTCCAAAGACCAGACGCACGGCGCGTGACCTTGAGCGATCCGGGCAAGAGCCCCGTCGCCGCGAGCCCGCGGTCCACACTTTGCATCATCACAGCGGCAATATTGTCGAGCTTTTTCAGAGTTTTTGCGCGCGGCCGTTTGGCATCTTCATTGGCCAGTACGATTTCGGCGATAGACTTATTTTCTTGCTCGCAAATGGTGAGCAAATCTTCGGCAGACGGGAAGGGGAAGGGGCTGGCCTCACCGATGCGGATGAAATCATCTTTGACAGGTTTGGCGAGTTGCGCGTGGCTGGCGACGAAACCGCCGCCTGTGGAATAATATGTGCGTTGGTCGAGCCGCTGCCCGTTCCGGCTCGCGGCCATCACCATTTCGTTCGGATGAAGGCGCGTGGGTGTTTCATAATCCACGGTGATAATGACCTGCGTGCCATCGGGCAGCGTGTCAGAGCTATTAAGCTTTTCAAGCGCGGCTTCGGCGGCGTCCATCTGAATGGTTTCAGGCTTAAATCCCAGCAGGCCAAGTTTGGCGGCGCGAAATGTGCCGTGACCCGCGCCCGTAAAAGCGAGGCTACCGCGAAAGATGACTTCGATCCGGTCGGGGGTAAGGCCCTTTTTGGCCAGGCGCGATTGATAGCGCGCGGCAATCCGCATCGGCCCCACTGTGTGGGATGATGATGGGCCGACGCCAATTCGGAAGATATCGAGCACGGAAAGCATAGTGTCTGATAGACAAAATTTGCGGTTTGGGAAGCCTCTGCGGCGCGCACGAATGACGACGGGTGAGAAGACATTTGGGAATGAGAGATTTGTCAATAAGTCTGCAAGGGTTTTGTCTTAGTTTAATGACCTGAACCCGGCTGGAGGGCCGATAATGAAAAACTTGATTGGACGGTGGGAGGCATTCCTGCGCCTTGGCCGGCTGACACGCGCGTCAGACCTGTTCAAGGCCCGGACGGTCTATGTCACCGCGATCGGGTTCTGCCTCGTGCAAATGGCGAATTTCGTCCAAATGTATTTTGCCTATGGCGGCTGGATTCTTGATCATACGCTTTTGCTGGTAGCTGTGGGAGTCTTCATGGCCACGGCGATAAGCTTGCGGGTCCAAGCCAATTTTGATTTTGTCTCGGTTTTATGGGGCAGTATTATCTTGCTGGGCATTGGCGGTACATCAATTCCGTCCAATGTAGGCATTAATTCCGCCTTACTGCCCGTTCTTGTCGCAGGCACCGTCTTGATCGCTTTGTTGGGGTCGGTGCGGTCTTTACTGATTTATTGCGCCTCAGCGGGGTTGTTGATTGTTTGCCTGCATATGAATGCGTCTAATGCGGATATTACCCTTTTGTCGGATCCAGCTTATGTGGCGCTCCGCAATTCGCAGCGGACGATGCAGGCCTTTATTGCGATTGTTCTGGCCGGATTAGTTCTAGGGCTGCTGGCCTCTTCATTGGAACGATTGTTCCGCTCACTGGAACAAAGCCTAACGGATGCCCGCGCGGCGGAGGCGGCGAAGACGCAATTCTTGGCCGATATGAGTCATGAACTGCGCACGCCGCTCAACGGTGTTTTAGGGATGAACCAATTGATGTTGCGCACGGATCTTGACGATACGCAGAAGAATTATGCGCAAATCGTCGAGGATTGCGGCCGCGGGATGATCACGGTGATTGATGACATTCTCGACTTATCACGATTGGAAGCCGATAAAGTATCTTTGACCCCAACGGCGTTTAATCCCGCGAAAATGCTGGATTCGATCATTGCGCTGCACCAGGCGAATGCCAGTGCGAAGGATGTGGAGCTTTATCTTCAGGTCGAACCGGGGCTACCGGACTTCTTTATGGGTGATCACGGACGGCTGCGGCAAATCATGGGTAACCTTATAAGCAACGCGGTGAAATTCACTGACGAGGGCTATGTTGCCATGTCAATGCGCGCGCAAGATATGCAGGATGGACGGTGGTGGTTGAACTTCTTTGTCGAAGATAGCGGCGTTGGGATTACGCCGGATCGACAAGCCAGTATCTTTAAACGGTTCGAGCAGGCGCAAGATGGACAAAAGAATATTGTTCGCGGCTCCGGTCTGGGACTCGCGATTTGCCGCGAATTGACCGAGTTGTTTGGCGGAGAGATCAGCGTGACATCAGAGCCGGGGAAAGGGTCTCGCTTTTGTGTGGCGATTCCGCTTTCAGCTGTTGTGCTGGATGAACCAAAGCCAGCCGCAGCTCAACAACCTAGCTTGGCCACCTCGAACTCTGCTGCGCAACCCGTCAAAATGGTCGGCTGATATGACGAGCCAATCTGGCGGATTGGCTAACTCGGAAACATCCTCAATCAAATGTTAAAAAGACGACAGGTGTCGTTTTCGACTTTACGACACGACATCTGTCGTTTAGCGATAAGCCTATGACACAGATTGCAAAACCTTCTCCGGCGGAAACCGCTATCTTACAAGTGCTATGGGAAACTCAGCCTTGCAGCGTGAAAGCGATTCACGAAAAGCTAAGTCAGTCAAAGTCCGTTGGCTATACAACGACACTGAAACAAATTCAGCGGATGCATGATAAGGGCTTAGTCACCCGAGCGCGCGGCGTTGGGAAATCTTATGATTACCGCGCGGCAGTGAATGAGGCCGATACGAAATCTCGGCTGTTTGACCGTTTCGTGACAACTGCGTTTGAAGGTTCCGTACCAGACCTTGTGATGCATGCCCTCGGAACGGACAAAGCGAGCCCGGACGATATTGAGAAAATCCGCGAATTCCTTGCTTCAATAGAGACGGAATAAGCCAAAATATACTGACAGACGCCTGTGCCAGGGGACTGTCACGATACAGATTAAGGGGACGAGAGAATGACGCTAAATATCACCGCAGTTTGGGACGCTCTGGGATGGGCTATCTTGCACAGCTTGTGGCAGGGGGCCTTGATTGGATTTGTGGTCTGGGGCGTTCGCGCGCTGGCAACAGAGCGCCGCGCTTGGCTTCGATATTTGGCCGGTGTGGGCGGATTGATCGCGACATTTGCGGTGTTCCTCGCGACCTTTGTTCTGCTCGCTTTCTCACGCGTCCAAAATCAACCGTCTGTTGAATTTTCTGGCGGTGAGGGGCCAGGTTCAGCGAGCGAGCTCATACTCTCGATCAGTGTTCTTCCCGTGCAAATGTCTCAAGCGAATATCGCTGAAATGTTGGTGCCGTGGCTGGGTATGATCTGGGCTGTGGGTTTCGCGTTTTTAAGCCTGCAAGCTTACCGCGCTTATGCGACAACCCGGTGGTTAGCGACACGCGGATTGCGCTCCCCCGGCGCGGATTGGACATCGCGTTTCTCGGCGTTGATTAAACGCAGCCGAACACACGAACGCGTTCGCCTATATGTGTCTGAACATGTCAGCGGACCGATGACGCTGGGTGCATTACGGCCAATCGTTCTGGTCCCCATCGGATTTCTTACGGCGATGCCGTCAGCGCAAGTTGAAGCAATTCTCTTGCATGAATTGGCGCACATTCGCCGTCATGATTTCTTGCTCGGCTTGATCCAAACAGCCATCCGCACGGTTCTATATTTTAATCCCGCTGTGATCATGATTTCGCGCCAGATAGATGAAGACCGCGAACAGGCGTGCGACGATATTGCGGTGTCCGTTTCCGGCAATCCCACAGATTTAGTGCGGGGGCTTGCGGCGCTTCGTTTGGGGTCACATGCTCCGGCTTTGGCGATGGCTGCTGATGGCGGCCCGCTGCTCACACGGCTCAACCGTTTGATGGGGCGGCCTGTATCCCGTACGCGGAGTGCGCCTAGCCGCTTATCGGCCGCTGCGATCTCCGCGCTGTTACTTGGAACCGCCGCTTGCAGTACGGTTTCAATGGCGCACCCTCATCCACCCGCTTCCCCGGAGGCCCCTGAAGCGCCAGAGTTGATGATGCCAGATACTGTCATCCGCGCCGACGCGGATGGTCAATCACGCGCCTATGTCCTGAATGCCGATAGCGTTCCGCCTATGCCCGTCATGCCTGTTATGCCAGCCGTTCCAGCAACGCCTGAACTGCCCGCTGTACCGGCGCCGGTCTTTGGTGACTATGATAGCGATGACGCTTTTGAAGCGGCCATGGAAACATGGGGCGAAGAGATGGAAGTCTGGGGCGAGGAAGTCGAGCGGCGCTTTGAAGGCGACTGGGAAGACAAGATGGACGCTTGGGGCGAGGAGATGGAAGTTTGGGGCGAAGCCGTAGAGGCTCTCGCTGAAAACTTCGAAGGCAATGGCTTCGAAATTTTAGCCGAATTGGACGGGCTCGCGAGCTTGTCTGATCTTGCCTCGCTGGCCGATTTAGCGGCTCTTGAGAACGGCGTTTTTATTCTCGATGATCAAAGAGTTGATGCCCGCGCTGAGGACATCCAGGCGCGAATTTTAGGCCAAATTGAAACGCGAATGCGCGAAAGCGAGCGGGCTCAAGAGAGAGCAGAAAACGCGCGGGAACAGTCTATGGAGCGGGCTGAACGCCAACAAGAGCGTGCGCAAGAGCAAGCCGAGCGGGCGATGGAGCAAATCGAACGCCAACAAGAACAAGTCGTAAGGGCACAAGAACAGGCTGCGCGTGAACAAGAGCAGGTCGTGAGAGCGCAGGAGCAGGCCGAACGCCAACAAGAACAGGTCGTGAGAGCACAAGAGCAAGTCCAACGTGCTATAGAGCAGGCCGAACGCCATGCGGAATTACATGAGGAGCGTGAACGCCGCGCCGCCGAACGGGACGCACGAAGCCAGTCACGGACCTCAAGCACAAGCCGCAGTCATCACGCAACAACGATCTCTGGGGCCGGTGAAGATGACGTTGTTCGGATTAATGGTCGGGATATTCATATTGCCCGCTTTCGCCAGACCCTGATGGCTGCGCTTGTCGAAGATGGGTTGGTTAACTCGAATGCGCGCTATGTGGCTGTTTCGCTGTGCGGCGGGACGCTGAAGGTTGATGGCCGCGAAGCAACAGACGTGCAATTCAGACGCTATCAAGCGCTGTTTGAAGAGGCCGGTTTGGGCGTATCAGACTCACTGGATGTTAAACTTAAACCGGACTCGTTGAGTCTTCATATATCCGGATCAGGCGAACACGAGAACGGTGTTGAGATGACTTTCGGAACGTTCGAACACACCCCCAACCCATAGGTCCAAGAACATGCGCAATTTTCATAAGCCGCGTTTCGCGGCGACGGTCTCCCTTTGCCTAACGACAGCCCTCACTCAACCCGCATTTGCTACTGGTCAGGTCACCGATACCCTTACGGATGACCCAGCGGCGGCAGAGGGGACTGCAACCCCAATTGCAGTCCCCGCACAAAATCTAAGCCAAAATACGCAACAGGGCCGAGACGTTTTTCCGGCCAGCTATTTTGAAACTTATGTTCCGCGCACCGCGCTAGATATGGTGTCGCGTATTCCGGGGTTTCAGATCCAACAAGGCGACACAGGACGCCGGGGTTTGGGTCAAGGCGGCGCTAATATTCTCATCAATGGAGAACGTTTGACGGGGAAAGCTGACCCTTTCGCGCAGCTTGACCAATTGCTCGCGTCCAGCGTCGTTGAAATTCGCATTCTCGAAGGGGCAACCCTGTCTATTCCGGGGCTCAGTGGTCAGGTCGCCGACATTAGGGTTGTGAAATCGGCCAAGCTAAGCGGTACGTGGGAATGGAACCCGGAATTTCGCAAACGGCTCAAACCCAATCTGTTAAAGGGCGAGCTGAATGTCAGCGGCGAAGCTAATATATTGGGCGGTCTGACTTACGCCGTCACTTTGCGCGATTACGGATTTCGGTCTGGCGCACGTGCGACGGAAACGCTTCGCGACGATACGGGGCAATTATTCGAAACCCGCGACGAGGAAATTCAAAACACGGGAATGCAGCCAGGGATCGCGATCAATCTGGGGTGGGCGCCCAAGCCTGATCATAAAGCCAATTTAAACGCTGAATATTTTCTGTTTAATTTTGACCGGGCGTCCCGTGTTGTACGGGTGCCCGTCACAGCGGCGGGCAGTAATTTGTTGACGGCGTCAACAGCCAGTGAAGATGAATGGAATTTGGAGCTGGACGCGGACTATGAATTTCCGCTCTTCTCAGGCCGCATGAAATTTACTGGCGTGCTGGACCGCGAAAGCTCTCCGTCGGCGAATAGTTTTTCGCGCACTAGTCCGCAGACAGGATTCTTAGGTGCGAGCCGTTTTGAACGCGAAGGTGAGGAGCTCGAACTGATCGGCCGCGCCGAATATAGCTGGAGCCCATCAGAGGGCCGTGATTGGCAAATCGCGGCGGAAGGGGCCTATAATGAGCTCGACACGGGACAGCAGGTTTTTATCCAAACCCCTGGCGGGACGTTAACGGGGCAGGGCTTAAGCGGCTTTATTGTCAGCGAGAACCGCGCCGAAACAACCCTAACTCATAACCGGCCTTTAGGCGAAAAATGGAACTTACAAGCGTCCGTCGGCGTGGAATATTCAGAACTTATGCAGGAACGCACAGGCGGAGCCGTGTCTGAGCCGCGCGAATTTGTTCGGCCAAAAGGGTTCATTTCCGCTAATTATAAAGCCAGCGAGACCTTAGATATTCGTACCCGTATTGAACGGCAGGTTGGGCAGTTGAACTTCTTTGATTTCATCTCGTCTGTGGATTTGGAAGATAATCTGGGCCGTTCAGCCAACCCCGATCTTGTTCCGTCGCAAAGTTGGCTGGCCAATATCGAATTTGATAAAGACTTTGGCGAAGGCAATACGCTGAAAGTGACATTCGATGGGGGACTTGTGTCCGATACGGTTGATAGAATTCCAATCGGCGCGAATGGCGATGGTGTCGGCAATATTGGAACTGCCACAACGCTCGCCGTTCATGTCGAATCGACCCTTAAGGGGGAGCGGTGGAACCTACCGGGAACAGAGCTGAATTTGAGTTTTGGCTTGCACCATTCAAATGTTGATGACCCGGTTTTGGGATTTTCGCGGCGTCTGAATGGGGACAGCAAAGTCCATTATGATGTCTCGTACCGCCACGATATTCCGCAGACGGATTGGGCCTATGGCGGCTATATGGGGCGCAATATTTCGGCCCTTCAATATCGGCTATTTTCGATTGATCGCAATGGAGATGACAAACCTTATGTGAGCGTCTTCGTGGAACATAAGGATGTTGCCGGGATGACTTTAAAAGCGGACCTTGGGAATTTAGCCGGACAGGAAGAGTTTTTCGAACGCACCCGGTTTACCGCCCGCCGCGATGTGGGCGTGGTCCAGCAAACGGAAGAGATTAAATTCAACTATGGTCCGATTTTGCGCCTTTCTCTTAGTGGGAGTTTTTAGAGAAGGCGGGTATTTTTAGATAGTTCTTGAAAAGGCTGCTAGCTCTCCGGCATTCTGTGACCCCAAATTTCCCGGTTGGACTCGCGAATGACGCGGCGATGGGCACGGTTATCGATGAGAGCGGTCAGGCCAGTTTCGGCAAATAAATCGCGAATTAAAATACGGTCGCCGTCATTGGCATTGTCGTAATGATCTGTCAGCCGTTGGATCATCCAGCTCCGGTACGGCATCACCGCAGACGTTAGAGCTTGGCCGTGCCATTCGAATTCCATCATGCCGAGGACGCGCTCCATCGCATCGCCCGGTAATTCTTCGTGCTGAGCCAACCAGCGATTGGTGAAATTTGTATGCGCCGTAAGTTCGGGTAAGAAATCAGAGGCAACATAGCGCATCAAATCCTTGAGCGTGTCCGGCGGGACGTCAAACAGGCCTTTTGGTGCGCCAGCAATATTATGCTCTTCGCGCGGGAGGCGGTTCATCCGTTCCGTCCAAGCAAAGACACGGGGGGCATCGCGTTTCATAATGAGGGCCGGGTGCGGGTCGCGCGACAAATGCGCAAAAAGCCCATTCATCAGGCCGTAATCTCCTAGCGTTGGATAATTGCCGAGTAGAAAATAACTGCCGCCTAAATGCGCGTCGAACAGCGCGAGGAATTCTGCGTAACTGGCTTCAATCGCAGGCGCTGTTTCATCCGACACACCAAAGGCCGCGCCGGCTTTGCGCATCCGCCCGCTGGAATGATCAAACATAGAAGATTGCTGCGCAGGTGTGAGGCCGGGTGGGAAGGCTTCGGAAAAATTGACCCGTAGAAAATCAAGATTATCGTCATCGAAACTCCAGCGGTAATGCATCGCTGGACGCATCAGGCCTTCACCGCCAAACAATTCGAACACATGTGCGATGGCAAGCATGACAGGGTCTTCCGGGCGAACCGGATTTCGGCTTAGGCCTTTGTGATCCAGGTGATCAATAATGTCCGCCCCGTCCTGAATGACCTGACCCCCCGGCGTGACAAGCACAGGGATGATCCAGCGGCCGATTTGCGGCACGATCTCTTGCGTGAAAGTTGGATGACCCGCGCCGCGCTCTATAAAAGGGATGCCGTGATGGATGAGATAGGCTCGTACCTTTCCGGTGAAAAGCGACGCCGACATACCGTAAAGAATATAGGGCGTGTCGGACATAGGGAACCTCGGTTTCTCTGTCAGTTCATCTGACTAAAATGCATCTTGTCATTAAGCGTTGACGTGCTCAAGGGATGTTATTTTAAAAGAGGCTGACAAAATCGTGTCTCAAGGTCTGGTCTGATACACGGGACTGTCATAAAGGCAGCCCGCCGCACGGACGGCAATTTGTGGAAGCCGTGACCATGAGTCTGAAAACACTTCTGATTGCGGGCGGCAGCGCATCCGGCAAAAGCTGGCTGGCGGACCGTATATCCACGAGCCTGCCAGACGTGACGCTGATTTGTCAGGATGCGTTTTATCATGACCGGCCGTCAGGCAGCGCCGACGACCGTCACGAATTTGATTTCGACCAACCTTACGCCATTGACTGGGCGGAGATGGAAACAGCCGTCACGGCTCTGCAAACGGGGCAAGCGGCGGATATTCCGATCTATGATTTTAGTGTCTCGTTGCGCGCTGGATCAGAACGGCTCGAGCCAACAGGCGATACGCTGATTGTGGACGGCACGCTGGTGTTAAGCCAGCCCAACATGGTCGCGCTGGCCGACGCTTGCGTCTATGTCCGCTGCCCCGAGGAATTACGCCGCGCCCGGCGAGAGCAACGCGACGTCATGGACCGTGGCCGCAAGATTGAGTTCGTGCGCCAACAACTCGATGAACAAGTCTTCCCCGCGCATGATCAACATGTGCGGCCATCCGCCCAACATGCGGACCTCGTTTTGGAGGCAATGGATATTGTCGCCCACCCCGAGACGGCGGTGAAACAGGTTCTGGAACTTATCGCCCGAAAGGGCTAGGGACACGCGTTAGGACGACCCGGCTTTATTGTTGGGTGTCGAGACGCCAGGGGATCAATCCATGAACCATCCTGCCTTCGGGCTTATCGGCGTTGCCGTTCTGTTTGCCATTGCGATTGCGGCATCATCCAACCGAGGCGCGATTTCTCCGCGTATTGTGCTCGCCAGTTTTGGCCTGCAGGTTGCGATTGCCGTACTAGTGCTGTTCGTGCCCATCGGGAAAACCGCGCTTGGCGCTCTGGCGGGTGGTTTCCAAACATTGCTGAATTATTCCAACGAAGGTATCTCATTCATGTTCGGACCTTTGGGCGACACGTCCAATCTCGGGTTCATTTTCTTTGTCCGCGTCTTGCCCGTCATCATCTTCTTCGCCGCTTTGATGGAAGTGCTTTACTACCTCAAAATCATGCCGTTCATCGTGCGCTGGGGTGGGCGGTTCATGCAGTGGGTCACAGGAACGCGTCCGATTGAAAGCCTCAACACGATTGCCAATATTTTTGTGGGACAAGCAGAAGCGCCGTTATCGCTGAAACCTTACCTCAAGAATATTTCCAAGTTTGAGCTCTTCACCATCATGGTGTCAGGGCTGGCGTCCATCGCCGGGTCGGTCATGGCGGGCTATGTGGAATTGGGCATCCGGCCTGACTTCTTGATTGCGGCCGCCTTTATGAGTGCACCTGCGGGCCTGATGATGGCAAAGATCATCATGCCAACTCCCAAAGATGCGCCGATTCAGCCGATTGAAACCATCACGAAGCCGGAAAAATCGACAGAGTATAATAATGTTTTCTTGGCCGCTGCGAATGGCGCGCAGACGGGCGTGCAAATCGCGATTGCGGTCGCGGCGATGTTGATCGCCTTTATCTCTCTCATCGCCCTGCTGAACGGCGCTCTGGGTTGGGTCGGCGGATTGGCCGGATTTGATGAGTTGTCTATTCAATATATTTTAGGCTGGGTTTTCTCGCCCATTATGTGGGCTATCGGTATTCCTTGGGAAGAAGCGCGGATTGGCGGCGCGATCTTTGGCGAAAAAGTCGTGCTTAACGAATTTATCGCTTACTTGTCTCTCATTGAGGTTCAGGATCAACTGTCGCCTAAATCCATCACGATTTTGACGTTTGCACTATGCGGCTTTGCTAACTTTGCCTCTATCGGCATTTTGCTCGGTGGTTTGGGGACGATCATTCCTGATCGTAAGGCGGAGATCGCGCGCATGGGTTTGAAAGCCGTTTTCGCGGCCAGCCTCGCCAACCTGATGAGTGCGGCGCTCGCGGGAATATTGGTCGGGCTTTAGCGGGCTGAGCTTAGGCCTTCGCAAGCCCGATTTCGCGCAAGCGTTCGTCCAAATATTGACGCGCCGTGATTGGCGCTTTGGCCGTGCCGCCCATCTCTAAACAGGTCGGGAGCGCCTCCAGCACAAAATCATTCGCCGGATGTAAGAAATACGGCATGGAATAACGCGAATGCGGCGCGCGGTCGGCGCTAGGGTTGACGACGCGGTGTGTCGTCGATGGGATCACGCCGCCTGTTAAACGGTCCAGCATATCGCCCGCATTGACAACGACAGCGCCGACAGGCGCATTAATGGATAACCAGACCCCTGTTCGGTGTTTGACTTGTAGGCCCGCTTCTTCTGCGCCGAGTAAAAGCGTCAACAGATTGATGTCCTCATGTTCCGCCGCCCGAACCGACGGGCCTTCTCGTTTTGGCATGGGCGGGTAGTGCAAGAGGCGGAGAATCGAATTGCCGTTCTCCAGCGCCTCGCCCATCGCATCCGGCGTCATGTCGAGCGTCTCGCCAATCGACACCATGAGCGTCCGCGCAAAATCATCCATCGCTTGAAATAATGACCAGCCAGTAGAGTTGAAAGTTGGATTTTCAGTAACCGCGGGCGTGCCCGGGATGTTCGAAATTGTCTCGCGGCCTACATGCCAGAACTCTTTCAAGTCTGGAACGTCGCGTCCCTTGGCCGATTCCTGACCAAACGGGGAATAGCCGCGCTGATAATGATGCTCAGGCATGGCGTATTGGGTTTTCGTCTCTACTGGGAGCGCAAAAAAGTCTTTGCTGGCTGTTTCAACGGCTTTGATCGCCATTTGGGGAATCGTGTGATTAAGAATCACGATGAAACCCGTTTCGCGCAAGCCAGCCACTAGATCGCGCCCGAATTGGGCGGGGTCACGGGCCTGATCGGTAAAATCAAGCTCTGAAATGGTTGGCATCGCGTCTGCAGGATGAGTCATGCGACCTTAATAAAGGCAAATCGCTGAAAAACCAGACGGGACTGTGACCGAAATGACACATCACAGAGATTCCCTGTGAACATTGCTCAGATCATTGCAGAATTGTCACATAACTGTCGAAAACCCCTGTTAGGAGGCGCGCGAAGTCACCGGGAATCTCTCGGTACCGTAACAATATCACCTCACATCGACAGACCTTCCGGAGTGTCACTCATGTCAAAACGCCTTTCAATCGGCGCCGCGTTCCTTCTCGGAACCAGCACCCTCGCCGCCGCTACCCTGTTGCCGTCTCTGGCACAGGCTCAAGTCACAACATCCGAAATCGCGGGTACAGTCACAACAGGATCGGGCGCACCGATCTCTAATGCGACAGTGACACTCATCAATTCTGAAAACGGATTTACACGGACCGTCAGCACAAACGCACAAGGCGGTTTCGCGGCGCGGAACTTGACCGTGAACGGTCTGTACGACGTCACAATTTCTGCGGATGGTTACCAGCCAACACAGGTCGAAGGCCTCGCTTTGACACTGGGCGGCACATCCGTTCTTAACTTTGCTCTGACAGATGGCTCCATCGAAGACGAAATCATCGTTGTTGGCCAGCGGACGGTTCTCGCCGATGTGGCGATTGGTCCGTCAGCGACATTTACGCTCGCACAACTCGAAGATTTGCCAGCGATCAACAGAGATCTGAAAGACATTATCCGTCTTGATCCCCGCATCTACGTTGACGAAAGCTTCAACGATTCTGTTCAGTGTGCCGGCGCATCTCCGCGCTTTAACTCACTCACTGTCGACGGCATCCGCCTGAACGATAACTTTGGTCTGAACTCCAACGGTTACCCAACAGAACGTATCCCGTTCTCATATGACGCGATTTCGCAGGTCTCTGTTGAGCTTGCACCATTCGACGTCGAATATGGCGGCTTTACAGCGTGTAACATCAACGCAGTGACAAAGGGTGGCACGAACACCATCACGGGCGGCGCGTTTATCGATTATACAACAGAAAGCCTCAAAGGCGACAAAGCCGACGGCCAAGACATTTCAAACGATGGCTTTGAAGAAATCCGTTACGGTTTCAATATTGGCCTCCCGGTTATCAAAGACAAATTGTTCCTCTTTGGTGCTTATGAGAAACTCGAAGGTTCTAACCTTTTCGGCGGAAATACGGCTGAAGGTACAGGCATCACAGATGCTCAATATAACGAAATCATTGATATCGCGACGAACCAATATGGGTATGTGTCCGGTGGTCTTCCGGCAACTGTCGACAATGCAGACGAAAAAATTCTTGTCAAAGCCGACTGGTTCATCAGCGATCAACACCGCCTCTCTGCGACCTACAACTATAATGACGGGTTCAACATTTCCGGTTCCGACACAGGCAGCACACGCCTCGCCGACGGTAACCACTTCTATGAGCGCGGCGCACGTTTGCACTCTTACTCTGGCTCGCTTTACTCTGATTGGTCGGACAACTTCTCGACAGAGCTTCGCGGATCTTACATCGATCTAGACAACCGTCAGAATCCAGTTGCGGGCACAGAATTTGGTGAAATCCAAGTTCGCGTTCCTCGTACAACAGGCGGGACAACAACGGTCTATCTTGGTGCCGACGACAGCCGTCACGCTAACCAGCTGACATATGATCTGTTCACATTGAAAGCCAAAGCCAACTATCAGGCGGGTGATCACCTTTGGACGTTCGGCGCAGAATATGAAGACTTCTCAGTCTTCAACTTGTTCATTCAGGAAGCTGAAGGTGAGTGGGTGTTCAACTCAATCAATGACTTCCGTAATGGTGACTTCTCTGACTTCCGTTATGAAAATGCGGCAGGGTCTAACAATATTGCCGACGGTGCGGCTGACTTCGGTTACAACCTCACCACATTCTACGGCCAAGACGAATGGCAAGTGTCAGACGCATTGTCCGTCACGCTTGGTCTTCGTTACGACATCTATCATTCAGGTGATAAGCCAGAGTTCAACCAGAACTTCTTCAACGATTATGGCTTCCGCAATGATGATAACCTGAATGGTAAATCGTTGATGCAGCCTCGTTTTGGTTTCAACTATGAAGTCAATGACACGATGGTCGTTCGCGGTGGTGCCGGCCTTTATACAGGCGGTAACCCGAACGTTTGGATTTCGAACAACTACTCCAACAATGGTGTAACATTATTCGAATATCGGGTTCGCGGTGGTAACATCAACAACTTCAACTATGGTTCAGGAACACCGTTCTTTGACGTTCCATTGGAAGGTATCGACGCCGTTGCTAACGCTGCGGGCCGTGGTCCTGTCAACGCACTTGACCCCGACTTCAAACTTCCATCTGAATGGAAATTTGCATTGGGCACGACGTTTGAATTGAACACAGGGACATTCTTGGGCGACAATTTCACGGTCAACCTCGATGCGCTTTATTCCAAGACGAAAGAAGCCGCTGTCATCCAAAACTTGGAGCTGACACAAACAGGCGTCGCTCCCGGCGGTCGTCCAGTTTATGCGGGCTTCCCGTTCAATGATTTCTTGCTGACAAACACGGACGATAAGGGCGACTCAATCTCTTTGTCCGCATCGATTGCAAAAAGCTTTGACAATGGCCTAGACTGGTCACTGGCATACGCCTTCACAGATGCTGAAGACGTCAACCCAATGACCTCGTCTGTCGCGTTCTCGAACGATAAAAACTATGCAACATCCGATGTTTTGAGCCCAGGCTTGGCGACATCGAACTATGTCATCCCGCATCGTTTCACGTCGAACATCACGTATCGCAAAGACTTCTTTGGCGACATGACAACAACGTTCAGTACGCTCGCGACCTATAACAAAGGACGTCCTTACTCCTTCGTCTATGGTCAAAACGGCGAATTCGAGGGTGGCTTCAATAGCTCCCGCGCGTTGTTCTATGTACCAAACGGTCCAGGTGATGCGAATGTTGTTTATGCGCCAACGACAAATGGCGGCGTAGTTACTCCTTTCGATGAAGCCGGATTCTTCGCTTTCCTTGACGAAAATGGGTTGAACGACTTCGCTGGCGAAATCGCACCGCGGAACGCGTTTAACGATGATTGGTGGTTGAAAGTTGACATGCGTATCTCGCAAGAGCTTCCGGGCTTCCGCGAAGGTGACCGTGCGTCGATCTTTGCTGTGATGGAAAATGTCGGTAACTTCATCAATAGCGATTGGGGCGTGCTGCGCCAGAATGGTTTCCCGAACACCGCACAAATTGTTGACGTCGCCTATGATGCGGCTGCGAACCAGTATACTTACTCGAACTTCGATGCGAATTCGAACGAGGGTTCTGTCTCCGTCGGCGCGTCCACATGGGAAGTTCGTTTTGGTGCCAAATACGACTTCTAAGAGAGCGGCAATTTAACGCTTGAATAATTCAGGCCCGCCTTTCCGAAGGCGGGCCTTTTTGTTAGGCCGCACATACCGTGTTGCAGGATGCTTTCACTCGCAGGATGACTTTATGACTTTTGATCGCCGTACGCTTTTAACGTCACTGGCCGGAACGGCTAGCTTGGTGGCTTGCCAAACCACGGCCGGGGCCACCGCGGGTGCGTCGGCGCCCGCCAAACTGTCTTACGGACGCGGGACATTAGGCGAAGACACTTTATTCCCGCTTGGCGTGGCGAGCGGCGATCCGCTATCGGACGGATTTGTGATTTGGACACGGATTATTCCAGACCCACTCGCGCTCGAAACACCGCTGCCAGGCTCCATCGATGTAGATTGGGAAGTCGCGGAAGATGAGCTGTTCTCGCGGGTTGTTCGCCGTGGCCGCAAACGCGCGGTCGAGGCGTGGGCGCATAGTGTGCATGTCGAAGTCGCGGGGCTTAAGCCGAAACATCAATATTTTTACCGCTTTATCGCGGATGGCCAAAAAAGCCCGACGGGCATGGCGAAAACCGCGCCGACCTACATGTCCAGCACGGACAGTGTGAAATTCGGCGTCGTGACCTGCCAGCATTACGAACAGGGTTTCTTCAACGCCTATGACGATATGAACGCCATGAACCCGGACTTTGTCCTGCATATGGGCGATTATATCTATGAGGCCAGCTGGGGTCCGCAAGTTCGGCGCCAGACTAGCGTCGAAGCAATGGACTTGTCTGATTACCGCCGCCTTCACGCGCAATATAAACTCGATCCATCCTTGCAGGAAGCGCATCGCCGCGCGCCGTGGCTGATGATCTGGGACGATCATGAGGTTGTAAATGATTATGCGGGATTTAATGACGAAAATTATATGCCGCCTGCCGAAGTGCGCGCCCGCCGCGCCGCGGCTTATCAAGCCTATTATGAGCATATGCCTGTTCGCGCCCGCTCCCGCCCGCGCGGCCCGGATATGCATTTCCACGATACATTCCAATATGGCGATTTGCTCGCCATCGCATTGACAGATGCGCGCCAATATCGCGACGACCAAGCCTGCCAGACACCGGAAGATGGGGGCGCGCGCCCTGTCTCTTGTGAGGAGTTGAATGACCCGACACGGTCAATGCTGGGCATGGCGCAAGAACGTGATTTGCTGCGCGGCATTGGGCGAACGGGCGCAACATGGGAAGTGCTGGCGCAGCCCACTTTGTTTGCGCGTCTCAACCAAACAGATCGAGATGGCAATTTCGCGGCTTGGAGTGATGGGTGGGACGGTTATGCGCCGACTCGCGAACGCATTTTGGATATGGTCGAACGCCGTAAACCTAAGAATTTTGTCTCGCTCGGCGGGGACATGCACAGCTGGTGGGTCGGTGATTTGAAGCCGCGTTTTAATGATCCGAATTCGCCTGTTATCGGGTCCGAATTTGTAACAACGTCAATCACGGCGCATAGTTATGCTTACGGCCGTTTCTCTCGCATGCTGCCGGATAATCCGCATATTAAATTCTTTGATGATCGTCAGCGCGGCCACACGTTTATGGAGGTGACAAAGGACCGCTGGACGGCCACTTTGCGTGCGATGGACAGTGTTTATGATCCGAAAGCCGGCGCAACGACGCGCGGGACCTGGGTTGTCGAAAACGGCAATCCCGGCGTCATCGAAGCTTAGACGAGTCAATAGAAAGCCAAGCCATGATGAATATTTCGACCCGGTGTTTGCCCTTGGCGGCAGTGCTCCTATTGGGCGCGTGTACGACGACGAATATAGCCGCGTCTTCAACGGCGCCGGCGTTTCAGGCTGATAATTCAGTTTTGGCTGCCCGGATCGCTTATGAAGCCAACCGCGCTCCGGCGAAAAACCTGATTTTATTTATTGGGGATGGTATGGGCGTTTCGACTGTCACAGCCGCTCGGATTTTTGAAGGGCAGCAGCTCGGCAAGGCCGGAGAAGAGCATCAACTGTCTTGGGAAACATTCCCGCACACGGCTCTGTCCAAAACTTATAACACGAACCAGCAAGTCCCGGACTCGGCAGGCACGGCGTCGGCCATGTATACGGGCGTCAAAACAAAAGCGGGTGCGTTATCGATTGGTCCGGATGCGGCGCGGGGCAGTTGTGATCTTGCCAAGGACGCGGGGCTGGAAACTTTTTGGGATGCAGCGTCAGAACACGGGCTGCGCTTGGGCCTCGTCTCGTCGGCGCGGCTTACTCATGCCACACCAGCCGCCGCTTACGCCCATTCCTCGGAACGGAATTGGGAATATGATGGCGAGCTGAATGATGCCGCCCGCGAAGGCGGTTGCCGCGATATTGCGGCCCAATTTGTTGACGGCAATTTATTTGACGTGGCGATGGGCGGCGGTCGCCGTGCCTTTCTGCGCGATACAGATACGCAGCTAGACTCTCCGGGCGACATGGGCCGGCGTACAGACGGCGTCAGTTTGATCGAAGAATGGCAATTGAAAAACCCGAACGGAAAAGTCGTGTTTGACCAGGACGGTTTTGAAACGCTCGTTCCAGGTCGGGACGATCGTGTGCTCGGATTGTTTGAACCCAGCCATTTGAAATTCTCTGCGGCGAATATAGGTCCCGATGCAGACCCGTCGCTGGCTGAACTGACCGCCAAAGCGATTGAAATTTTGTCGGCGCAGGGCGACGGATTTGTCTTGATGGTCGAAGGCGGCCGAATTGACCATGCCCACCACGGCGGCAATGCATATAACGCGCTGTCAGACACAGTGGCGTTTGCGGAAGCCGTTGCTGTGGCAGACGAAATGACGTCGGATAGTGATACGACAATCCTTGTGACCGCCGACCATTCCCACGTGTTCACAATTGCGGGCTACCCGACGCGGGGCAATCCTATCTTGGGCCTCGTCACGGGTAATGATGATACAGGCGCGCCTTCGGGAGAACCCGTACTGGCCCGAGACGATGCGCCTTACACGACTTTGGGCTATGCGAATGGTCCAGGCGCTTTCAGTGGCCCGCGTCCTATTCTGACCGAAGCTGAGGTGCAAGACCCGTCCTACCGTCAACAAGCCACGGTCCCCTCCCACGGAGAAACTCACGCGGGCGAAGATGTGGCGATCTATGCGAAAGGCCCACGTAGTTACGTTGTCTCCGGTGTGGTTGAACAAAGCTACGTTCACGATGCCATTCGCTACGCTCTTGATTTGGACTAAGGCGGCTGGACTTTACGCAACACAGCTTCGTGTCTCGACGGCGGAGGTAAGACCGTGCAACTTTATCCTTGGCCGAATGATTCTAATGCAAGCCCGGCCATGGGGGACGCGTGAGCACTGACGGACGCTATCTTATCGGCATCATTGATGACCACCAGTTGTTCCTTGATGGGATCAGCTTGTTGGTTGCCAATATTGATCCGGCGACGGTCGTTGTGCCTCATCCATCATCAAGGTCTATGCTGGATGCGTTGGCAGCAGGTGAAACCTATGATTTGATTATCTGTGATTTGATCATGCGCGAACTTAACGGGCTCGCTTTTTTAGGCGCGCTGAAGACAATGGAATCGTCGCCGCCCGTCATTATTATGTCCGGCATCAGTACGCATCCGCCAATTCAACAAGTCCGGTCATTAGGCGCAAAGGCTTTTATCCATAAATCGGCGGATCCTGATACGTTGAAACAGGTGATCCAGACGGTTCGGGACGGGGGCGACTGGTTCCCAGACAGTGTGGCAACGCAGGACGCGGCGAATGAAGCGCGGTCTGATAGTGATATTTGCACGGAGCTGACAAAGCGCCACGAAGAAATCCTTACCCTGCTGGCCGGCGGGGCGGGTAACCGGGACATTGCTGATACGCTTTGTATCAGTGAGAATACGGTGAAGAGTCACCTGAAACAAATGTTTGCGAATTTTGGCGTCACGAAACGCACGGCGCTTGTACAGCGTGCGCGCCTACTCGGTTTGATCTGACAAGCCGACTAATTGGCGTAAAACTGGCGGCGCGACAGGTTTGGGCACGATCTGCATATTGGGACCGCTACGAACCTGACTAACATCACCCGTAATAATGGCTGCGGGAATATTCGCGCCAAATTCTTCCCTGAGCGATGCGATCACGGTTCCGCCTCTCACCCCGCTGCCCAAGTGATAATCAACGATCATCATATCGGGCGCTTGCCCCAACAGGCGTAAGAGAGAAGCGGCTTCTTCGGCACTTTCTGCCGCAATCGCTTGAATGCCCCAATTCGATAGCGCGGCCATCATGGCATCGCGAATATCAATGTCATCATCAACGATAAGAACCAAAGATGCTGCGGGGCGTGTATCTTGAGGCTGGGTTTCAAACGTTGGAATATCAATCACGACCAATAAACCCGGCCCGGTTTCAGCGGTTTGAAGATCGACAGAGACGCCTATCTCTGCCGACAGACGTTTGACGATAGAGAGTCCTAATCCTGATCCATCAGGCCGTTCTGAACCTGTATCCGCTTGAGCATAAGCCCCAAAGACAGCGCCGCGTTCTGTTTCCGGAATGCCCGGCCCGTGATCCCGCACCGTAACGACAGCGCCAGTCTCAGTCTTTTTCAGAGTGACTATTATAATTCCGTCCGGAGGCGAAAACTTGACGGCATTGGATAAAATATTTCCGATAATACGGCGTAAAAACGTAGGATCGGTAAAGGCCTGAACGGCGTCAATATTACGCTCAATCGTCACGCGCTGCCCATCAACTCCGATTTGGTGTTCGCGGCACAAATCAATGAGCAAGCTGGCGAGATCTATCGTTTCGGGCTGCGGCTGTAGGACCCCGCCGTCGAGACGCGTGACTCGGACCAAATCATCCAACATGTCTTTCTGCGCGGTCCAACTCGCCCTGACTTTATCTAGGAGTTCTGTCTGATCCGGACGATCCAAGAGATAGCTGAGCGCATCAAGGAAATAGCCCTGGGCGTGAAGTGGTTGCGAGAGATCGTGACTGGTTGCCGCAAGAAATCTGGATTTTTCCTCATAGCCATCGCGGACGACTCGCATACGCGCCATCGTTTCGCGAGAGAGCTCTTGTTGTGTTCGGGCAATAATTCCGTCGCGTGAATTAATCTCCGCGCGCGCGCTACTGAACAGACCAAACAGGAAATAAAGGATCAAGCCCAAGGCAAAATACCGAATAGCGGGCGGAGCGGTCAGGACCCAGTAAATCGCAACGGGTAGGATGGTGCAAATCGCTAAGGCTACATAGGCCGGGCGGTAATCACTCCCCGGGAACATGCCGCCAGCTGTGATAGAGCAGACGATAGAGCCGACGATAAATAGGCTTGTGTAAGAGCTATAGTCGGTGTGAAATATTCCAAAGCTTGACCAAACGATGCCTGTGGTAATTGTCACAAGAACATGACCCAGAAGATAGCGCTGGTAATTGGTGTCCGTAATCGGGCCTGAGGCACCAAACTGCGCATATATCAAGGTGACGCCAACCATGGGTAGGCTGACGCAGGCCCAGATGAGCGCATGGCTTGGAGCTCCTGACGCAATTAAAATAATGCTGACGTAGCTGATAACGCTTGTCACGATGATGGCTGAGGTTCGGGCACCGGCCCGTAATCGGCGGGCTTGTTCCAGTCGAATTTCTGCGATGCCGGTTTGTGTGGCTGCGGACGTCATAATGGGCGGCCCTTATAACCACGCATCTCTTTGATGACAAAAAAGGCCGTAATTCGCAAGATTGCCGGAAGTAAGGCGTAGAAAAAGATCATGGCCCATCGCCGCGAATCCTCAATAACCGCAGCATCATCAAACCCCAAAAGTCCCAATATCGGAAAAGCCAGACCCATAGGCGCGACGAACCCCAGTTTTGACAATGCGTTTTTATAGCCCAGCATCATTGCGGCATTACCGGAAGCCTGCGTCGTCATGTCGTCTGATATATCGGCCAGAACGGATGTTGGAAGAATAGCATCCGCGCCAAAAACGCTGCCAATTAAAACGCAAAAGAGGCCAAAGTGAATAATGTTTCCAGGCTCTAAAAATGGAACGAGCCAAAGAATAGCTGCGCCGCCAATTAAGGCGGCTTTCCAACATTTGACTTTACCGATGCGTTTTGACGCGCGCAGCCAGAGCGGCAAAGCCCCGGCGGATGATAGAAGAACAAGAATGATGAACAAGCCTGTCAGGCTCCCGTCACCAAACTGATTCAGGATAAAGAGGGCCGTCAGCCCGAAAATTAGCGCCGACCCAGTTTGAGTCAGGAAAAAAGCACCCATTAGGCGTTTGTAACGCGGGTTCGCCCAGATCATGCCGAGGGCCACTTTTATGGGCATGGGGTGGCCTGTGGGTTGGGGGTAGGCGGGTGTGAACCGAATAAACAGGGTCACGCCAATCAAGATTAGCACAGAGATAAACCCGCCAGAATGGGCGAAGGCTTGGGCGATATTGTCCGGATAAAGCGCAACGATAATGGCGGCGGCTAAAGCGCCTGCGACTTGAAAAGCCGCTTTGACACTGGCGAGCACTGTGCGTTCGTGTCGATGCGGCGACATCTCTAGCCCCGTCGCTGAGTAAGGAAGATCAAGAACCGTAAAGGCTAGAAAAAACAAGCCGATCAAGACTCCGGCATGGATGGGTGTCATGGTTTCTGCGGGAAACAAGAGCGACAAGAGTAGGGGAATGAAAAGCGCCATACCCACAATCATCCAAGGAATTCGCGCGCCATAGCGGGACCGCGTTCGGTCGCTGCCATAGCCAATTAAAGGATCGGTGATCACGTCGAGCAGTCGTCCTGCAACAAACAGTCCGCCGACAAGTCCTAAGCCCAACCCTAACTCTATCGCATAATAGGTTGGAATAAATGTGATCAGGAGTGTTCCGCTCCACGCAATCGGCATGGACAGGAGGCCATAGGCGAATAATTGCCGCTTATTGAGATTGGGTCTCTCGCTATGATGGGTTTGAGGGGCCACGCGGTCTTTCTAGCCAGTGTAAGCGGCAATGTGGGGCCGTGCGCCCGATTGTCTCAGATTAACTCTTACGCCTGTGTTCGGATTGCGCACAACCACCCTTTCGGGTGATTGCGCCGTGTTATGGCTTTCGGCTAAACGATCAATAGTACAGCATTACGGACACCGGCTCAAAACCGCCGACCTTTCCTAACCGCCGTTTGGCACGGGTCCGATGATACTGCACGGGGCGCACCCGCGTTCGGACACCCATCCGGACGCGGGTTTTCGCGTTTTATAACGGGCGATTAGTTCTTCGCGTGAAAGGCCCATGCGGTCTTGATGATATTGTCTAAATCCGAATGGGTTGGCTCAAAACCGAGCACCGCTTTTGCGTGGCCTTTGTCAGCGAACAGACGCGATAGGTCGCCGTCGCGGCGCGGAGCAGGTGCATATGGAACGGGGCGTCCTGAAATTCGGCCAATGGCGTCAAGCACTTGCAAATTGCTGACGCCAATCCCTGTGCCAATATTCACCTCAGCTTGGCTCAACCCGCCCGCCATTTTTTCGAGCGCCAGAATATGCGCGCGGGCAATATCATTGACGTGAATATAATCGCGCACGCAGGTTCCGTCCGGCGTGTCGTAATCCGTGCCGAATAGGCTAAGCGCGGCGCGCTCACCTTTGGCCGCTTGGATCGCCAGCGGGATGAGGTGGGTTTCGGGATTATGTTCTTCACCGATGAGGCCACTCTCGTCCGCGCCGGACGCGTTGAAATAGCGAAGCGTCACGTAAGCGAGGCCGTAAGCTTTGTGATAGCTCTGGATCATATGTTCAATCGCGAGCTTGGTTTTGCCGTAAACTGATACCGGGTTTTGCGGATCACTTTCCTCAATCGGCATTTTGTCCGTTTCGCCATAGGTGGCGCAGGTCGAACTGAAAATCAGGCGGTTGAGCTTTGCCGTTCGCATGGCGTCGAGCAGGTTCAGTGCGCCGAGCACATTATTGGTGTAAAACTCCGCCGGTTGCCGCTCACCAATCCCGACTTCGATGGAACTGGCGAGGTGCACGACGGCGGTCGCGTTAGGCCACCGCGTAAATGCCGTATCCAATGCTGCCCGGTCGCGCACATCAACGCGTTCTAACGGCCCCCACTGCACCGCATGGGCGTGGCCGTATGAGAGGTTATCAAAGGTGATCGGGCGCCCGCCGCAATCGCTAATCATCTTGCAAACATGGCTGCCGATATATCCCGCGCCGCCAACGACGATAATGTCTTGTCCGTTTAGATCGTACATTGATTTCTTTCAGCAGACCCAAAACGCGTCTGGGTGAGCGCTCAATAATTGCTCTCGCCAGCGCTCCAGTCGGTCATTTTCAACGCAGGCCACAATACAGCCGCCAAACCCGCCGCCGGTCATTCGCGCGCCTGCGGCTCCGTATTTCTGCGCGTCAGCGACGAGCGCATCAACGGCAGGCACAGTGATTTCGAAATCATCACGCATCGAGGTATGGCTATCATTCATGATCTGGCCGAACGCCGTCATATTGTTTTGCCGCAGGGCGTCAGTGGCTGTCACGGTACGAAGATGCTCCGTGAGGCAATGGCGCGCGCGGCGGATAAGTGTCGGGTTTAACCCCCGAAGCGCCGCGAATTCTGTATCACTCATGAGGCAAAGATCATCATGGCTGAGCGCCGCCTTGACCGCGTCGCATTCTTCCTTGCGGATTTTATAGCGGCCCTCATTGAGCTGCCTGAAAACGCCAGAATGAATGACGGCCATATGGTGCGTGGCGGGCAGGTCGATTAGCGAATATTCCAACGTTTTTGTATCGAGCGACAGCGCTTGTCCGGGACTGGAAATAGCGACGGCCATTTGGTCCATGATCCCGCACGGCATGCCGATAAAATCGTTCTCAACCTTGCGGGCCAAGACAGCGAATTGGGTGGGGGTTTGGTCGGTTTGCGTGAGTGCGCAGGCGGCCTTGAGGGTGCCAACCGTGACGGCGGCTGATGATGAAATCCCTGCGCCGAACGGTAGGGTCGTCATGACGGCGATGTCCGCTCCGTTCGGCCCGAACCCTTCGGTCCGAGCAAGCTGTAACGCCCCGACAATATAATCGGACCAATGACCGTTGGCGGGATCATTCATGGGCCGGACGGCCAAACCGTCGAATTTGTCAGACCGAATTTGAATGCGCCCATCGCTGCGCGGAGACGCGGCAAGGCTGACGCCTAAGGTCAACGCGGTGGGTAGCACCCAACCGCCATTATAATCTGTATGCTCGCCAATCAAATTGACGCGTCCGGGGGTGAACTCTGTGACGTCAGGCGTGCGCTTAAACGTCTCTTGGAACAAAGCCGCAATCATAGTGCGCGAAGCGACTGCGCGGCGCTCTCGGGCATGACATCGACCGTGAACGCATTGGTGGCTTGCTCCACAGAGGCGAGATATTTTATCCGGCCCGGTGCGCGCATAAGCGGGTAAAACTGCGCGCTAAATTGCCAGCGCTCTTCTAGTCCGGCGGGGGCGGCGTGCAGCGACAACATATAGGGCGTTGTTTGCCCGAACAGCGCATCATAACGCCGCGTCATATCGCCGAGCAAATGCGCGAAGCCGTCGGCTTCGTCTTCCGTGAACTCCCACGGCCCTTTGACGGCGCGGCGCGGGACGAGCCATGTCTCGTAAGGGAAACGCGCGAACGGCGGGCAGACCGCGTCAATGCTGCCGGCGTCCGCCACGCCATAGGTCTCGCGTGTTTCAGCCATATGCGCGGCTAGATCATAGCCCGCTTGAAATCCTTTGGCGGCGTTGCGCTGGACTTGCGGAACGAACGGGAAGGCGTAAATCTGGCCGTGCGGATGGTGTAGTGTTACGCCAACCGCGTCGCCGCGCGATTCAAACGGCAGCACGAATTGACAGCCTTGCGCAAATAAATCTGCATAGCGGTCATTCCATGCAGCCAGCAACAAACGCCGGGTCGCTTGTCCGACTGTGTGTAAATTGCCTGTTTGTCCGGGCGTGTAAACGACGACGTCGCAATGGCCTTTGGCGACGTCGCTTTCGACGCCCAACACGGATTGCGGTGCGGGTGCGTCGCGGTGCAGGCTGGTGAATTTATTCTCAAACACCGCCAATTCGAAATTCGTGAAGGGAATTTCCGTATCGGGCTCGCCCGGTTTAGACGGCGATAGTGGATCGTCAGCGGCCGACGGTTTGAACGTCCGGTTCTGGCGATGCGGCGCATAAACGTTCCATTCACGGCGCAGTGGATGCCAGCGGAGTTCGCCGCCCTTTGCGACCTCGCCGCCTGTTTCGGGCAAGGGGTTTTCCGTGTGCGGTGCGTAGCCATACAGGCGCAGCGGGCGGCCATCGGCTTTTGTGAAGTCCCGCCGAAAAACGGGTTTTCCGGCGGCATAAGAAATTTGCGATGGCGATGTCATTGTGCTGCCAGTAATCCATTGCGCCTAGAATGACCATTCAAACAATAGAACCTGCGTCCTTGCTTGACCCTATCTCGCGACGGGCTAGGGACAGCCTGTGATAGTTTCAAAATCCTCATCTCCTGAACTCGGCGTTTGCTATTATCCCGAACATTGGCCCGAGGTCATGTGGGCGGATGACGCGCGCCGTATGGTCGAAATGGGCCTGAGTTGGGTTCGTATTGGTGAGTTTGCGTGGAGCCGGATTGAACCCGAACCCGACGCGTTTCAATGGGGCTGGCTTGACCGTGCCATTCAAACGCTGGGTGATGCGGGCCTGAAAGTCATCATGTCTACACCCACGGCGACCCCGCCGCGCTGGATGCTCGACCGTTATCCCGATATGCTGGCGTGGGACGCGAAGGGCCACCCGCGCGGCTTTGGCTCTCGCCGTCATTACGATTTCAGCCATGCGGGTTACCGCGATGAATGCGTGCGGATGACGTCTATTCTTGGCGAGCGTTACGGCGGTAATCCGAATGTGCAGGCGTGGCAGTTGGATAATGAATATGGCTGTCACGACACGACGTTATCCTACAGTCCCGCCGCGCGCGCGGCCTTCCAAGATTGGCTGCAAAGAAAATATAGAACCGTAAAAAACTTAAATGACCGTTGGGGCAATATATTCTGGTCGATGGATTATCAGCGCTTTGATCAAATTGATTGTCCGAACCTGACGGTGACTGAGCCTAACCCCGCTCACGCGATGGATTTTCGGCGGTTTGCATCGGATGAAGTTGCGGCGTTTAACGCGGCGCAGCTGACCGCATTGCGGCCCCTGACGGACGCGCCGATCCTGCATAATTATATGGGCCGTATTACGGATTTCGATCATTTTGCCGTTGGCGCGGACCTCGATATCGCGACGTGGGATAGTTATCCGCTGGGTTTTCTCGAAGATCGCTCGGACCGTTCTGACAGGTTTAAACGTGAACACCGCCGTTGCGGCGATCCGGATTTTCAAGCGTTCCACCACGACCTTTACCGCGCCGTTGGCAAAGGGCGTTGGTGGGTGATGGAACAACAGCCCGGGCCCGTGAACTGGGCCCCGCATAATCCTGAACCCGCACCCGGCATGGTTCGCCTCTGGGCGCTAGAAGCTTTTGCGCATGGCGCGGAAGTCGTATGTTTCTTCCGTTGGCGGCAGGCTTCAATGGCGCAGGAACAGAACCATGCGGGATTGCTGCGGCCTGACGGTGAGTTGTCAGAGGGCGGGCATGAGGTTGTGTCTCTCGCCAAAGAATTAGCCGCCATGCCAGACCTATCGGCCAAGCCTGCGCGCGTCGCCATCGTGTTTGACTACGCGTCACAATGGGCGTGGGAAGTGCAACCGCAGGACGCTCAGTTTGATTATTTCCGGCTGGTTTACGATCTTTATTGCGGACTTCGCCGCGCGGGGCATTCGGTCGATATTTTGCCGCCGACGACCACGGATTTCGGTGATCGGGACCGCGTCTTTATTCCGGGTCTCTTTGCATGGCCACAAGCGTTGCGCGCGGCAATCTATGCATTTTCAGGCGAGGTCGTGATGGGTCCTCGGACGGGGTCGCGAACGGATGATTTCAAGATTCCTCAGACGCTCCCGCCAGGCCTTGCAGGCTTGAAAGTCACTGCCGTCGAGACCTTGCGCGCAGATGCGCCTGTTGCCTTACCTGATGGCGGGGCGATCCAAATTTGGCGCGAGCGCCTGGAAACCACATGGGATGTGATGGAAGCAGACATGGACGGACGTCCTGTGCGCCTATCGAATGGTCACCTCACCTATTGGGCGGGATGGCCGGATGCGGCAGCGCTGGATCGTTGGTTAGGAGGAAACGTATCGAATGCGCGTCACCGCGATACGGTAGGCGGCGTTCCGTCTATCGACTATTTGAGCGCATCTTTTAAGGTCACGCCCTAGACGCGTTCAATCAACATCGCTGCGCCAATGCCGCCGCCCGCCTGCGCGACGACCATGCCCCGACGTGTGTCAGAGGTTTCCAACTCACAGAGTAGGGCCGCGAGCAATATCGCCCCTGTCGCGCCCATCGGATGACCCATCGCCAAGTGTCCGCCATTGACGTTCACACAGTCCGGATCGACGGCGTAGTCGCGCAGGAATTTTACCGGCGGCGCGGCGAAGGCTTCCATGAACTCCCAACGGTCAATGTCCGCCACGCTCAGCGATTGGAGGTCAAGGAGCGCGTCTATCGCGCGAAAACCCGCCGTCAGCTGCAACACCGGATCACTCGACGTTTCGATATAATCGACGATCCGTGCGCGTGGAGTAAGGTCCTCTTGTTTTGTCCCAAGCAATATCAGCGCCGCGCCGTCCGCCATGCCGGGGCAATTGGCGACGGAATGGACGTGATTGATGGCGGTGAGTTGCGGGTGTTCCCGTAACATCATCGCATCGAACCCCGCCGCGCCTTGTTTAGCAAAGGCTGGGGGCATGGCGGCGAGTTTCTCGAGGGTCATCTGCGGACGGATCAGCGCGTCGCGCGCAATCAAAGTCTCGCCCGCTTCATCCTGACCGGGAACCACGTGGCTGTCATAAAAGCCGCGCTCCCACGCCGCATGGGCGCGTTGGTGCGAACGGTGCGTGAACGCATCCAGTTCAGATTTCTTAATCCCGTCAATCGTCGCAATTAATTCCGCGCCCAACACAGGCGGCGCCCAGCGTAAATCCGCAATGGTTTGCGGGTCGGAATAATAGGGCGCTTTATCGGCTAAAAACCCGACTTGGCTGAGCATTTCGACGCCGCCCGCCATTGCCAAACCGCTATCGCGTTCGGTCCAGAGCGCGGCATCCATCACGGCAGAGAGGCCAGACACGCAATTATTATTGAGGGTGCGCACGGCTGTATTGTCCGGCAATTTTGCAGCTAATCGACTGACCAGCGCGATATGACCACCTTGCGAGCCGATCTGCCCGACGCAACCGAGCGACAGGCGGGACGTGCGGGACTTCACTTCAGGATGGCGCGCCTCAATGGCGTTCACCAGCCCTGCAACGAGTGTTTGCGGGGCGACGCCTGACAATGCGCCGCCGGGTCTATCGCCCTTTGCAGCGCGGCCTTTCGCACGCGGAGTGCGCAGGGCGTCGTAAATATAGACGGGCTGAACGCTCACGCGGCCTGCACGATAAAGCTGACATTGGTCGTGCCGGACCCGCCGACGTTATATGTCGCCACCGTCTTAGCGCCGTCGATTTGCATGTCGCCTGCGCGGGCCGTCACTTGCCGCGTGGCATCCAGCAACATGCGAACGCCTGTCGCGCCGACGGGATGGCCTTGGCCGATCAAGCCGCCGGACGGATTAAACGGCAATGTCCCATCCCGCGCGATGCGGCCAGCTTCAATCGCTTTCCACGCCTCGCCCGGAGCCGTCAGCCCGAAATGTTCAATCGCCATATATTCTGTGATGGAGAAACAATCGTGAGTTTCTACCGCGTCAAGCGCGTCGGGGCCGCTGATCCCCGCACGGCGATAGGCATCGGTGATGGCCTTACGCGTCCACGGAAAGACATAGCCGCCGCGTTCGGCGCTCTCGTCCAATTTGGTCTGCATCAGCAGCGGCGCGGTCGTGTGACCCCAGCCGCGAATATAAGGCAGGTCATCCAGTGACAGACCGTGCCGCGCGCAATGCTCTGCCGCCCGCGTTTCATTGGCAAGTATGACAACCGCCGCGCCGTCCGTGACTTGGCCGCAATCCTGCTTGCGCATCCAGCCTTCGATCACGGGGTTGGCGTCATCATCTTGCGTGAAGCTATCATCTGTGAAGGTCCAGTCGCGTGTCTGGGCGTTCGGATTACGTTTCGCATTATCGAAATTGGTGCGAGAGATTTCGGAGAGGTGCGCGTAATCCAGCCCGTAGCGGTCTTGATAGACACCACAGAGATCAGAAAACATCGCGGGCCAGAGATATTTCGCGCCCACGGCCTCGCGCCCGGCCCATGCGGCCGCGCCCAAATTCTTTGCCGCGACATGACCGGGCACATTCTTCATCAACTCAATACCCGCGACGCAGGCCATGCCGTAGCGTCCGCTTTCCAAATCGGCCATAGCCGCAAGGACCGCAAGCGAGCTTGACGCGCACGCGCCTTCATGCCGAGCAGCAGGCATGCCGGAGAAATCCGGATGCACATGGCCGAACCAGCCGCCGAGCATGCCTTGTCCGGTAAATAGCTCGCCGACGAAGTTACCGACGTGGCCGACTTCTATGTCGTTGGCGTCCACTTTGGCGTCGCTGAGACCCGATAGAACCGCGTCTGAAAATAGATCGAACATGGTGCGGTCTTCGCGCGACCAGTTGCGAGCGAAATCCGTTTGCGCTCCGCCGAGAATATAGGTGCGGCCCATAAGTGTGCTCCCCTTCGCATTCTTGATGATGCGACGTTACGCTAGCCGTAGCGGCGGAGGCGTGCTTAGTCCATTGGGACACGACTGGAGATCACCATGGCGATGGACATTGCAGAGTTGAATAAACTCAACCCGTATATTCAGGGTGCGCACGGGCCGACAAAAACGGAGACGCAGGCGCTCGACCTGAAAGTCACAGGTGAAATTCCGCGCGATTTTGGCGGGGCTTATTACCGCAATGGTCCGAACCCGGTGAATGATCCGAAGACGCTGCATCATTGGTTCGACGGCGACGGCATGGTCCATGCGATCCATTTCGAAGACGGTAAAGCGCGCTACCGCAACCGCTATATCCGAACAGATGATTTTGAGGCTGAGGTCAAAGGTACGCTGGATAAGCCGGGCATTTTTTCGCCGGCATCGCGGACACACAGTCCGACCGTTTATAAAGATACGGCCAACACGGATATCGTTATGCATAATGGTGAGCTGATGGCGCTCTGGTATGTGTCGGGGCAACCCGTGCGCCTCGACGCGAATACGCTGGAAACAATCCGCAGCGAGGATTTTGGCGGTAAACTCACTAAGAATGTGTCAGCCCATTCCAAAGTTGATCTGGCGACGGGCGAGTTCCATTTCTTCGATTATGATTTATATGAGCCGTTCTACAGCTACGGCGTTGTCGATGATCAGAACAAGCTCTCGCATTTCACTCAGATCGAATTGCCGGGGCCGCGCTTGCCGCACGATATGGCGATTACGGAAAATTACGCGATCTTTATGGATTTACCCGTCGTGTTTACGGACCAAGGTCTGAAGAATAAAATTTGGTCGATTCACCACGATGAAAAACTACCGACGCGGTTTGGGGTTCTACCGCGCCACGGTCACGGACAAGATATCCGCTGGTTCGAATTTCCCGGCTGTTACATCTACCATGTTGTTAATGCGTGGGAAGAGGGTGACGAAATTCACCTTTATTGCTGTAAAATGGTCGATAATAATCGCGATATGCCGCGCCAGTTTGGGGCCTATGCGCAGATGGTCAATGTGCTGGCCTTGCGCGCGCATCTGACAAAATGGACGATGAACCTAAAAACAGGCGCGACGAAGGAAGAGCAGATCGACGACACAATCGGTGAATTTCCGATCATCAACCTTGGTCATACGGGCCGCAAGAGCCGCTACTCTTACCATGTCTCGATCCCTGATACGGATGTGCAGGTCTTTGACGGGATTTTGAAATATGACTTGGAGGCTGGCACGCATACGCGCCACGATTTCGGGCAAAATATTTATGGATCCGAACCTGCCTTTGCGCCGCGCCATAACGCTAAATCAGAGGATGATGGCTATCTCATCACGTTCGTGACCAACGGCGAGACGGGCGATAGCCGGGCGCTCATTATCGATGCGCAAAATATGAGCGCACCGCCGCTGGCCGAAGTGCATATCCCGCAGCGTGTGCCGCTCGGATTTCATGGCACATGGGCGAACGCCTCGGAGTTTCTCGCCGCCTAGTTGCCAGCTTAACTTTCTAGCGTCCAAATGTAGCGTCGGTCCTGAACCCAGTCGTCATCATCGCCACGATTGAACGAGGTGGTCTCGTGCTGGGTGGGCGATAATTCCGCCATCGTGTGACGAACGGGGTTGGCCTTTCCTTCTGTGGTGGTGAATGTCTGTTCGGTGATGAATGTGTTCGGCGCGTCACCCGCCGTCATTGCGCCGTCCCCGACGACGCCCCAACCGCTCTGAATGATCCGCATCTCGCCTTTGGCGGTGTCCCAATATTGATAAAAGCTCCAGAAATCGCCCTGACTCGGCCGCCCATCGATCATCGCATACATCCGCGCAGTCATGGATAGGTTATCCGGACCTGCCCGCCATTCGATGACATAGCTGTCCCATGTCTCAGTGCCGGATTTATAGGCCGCATTATCAGCAACCCATCGCCCCGTTCCGGCGGTTGAATAGGCAATGTTTGCCCGCGCCCAATCGGGGACTTGGATTGTTCTCGGCTCTTCGACGAGGGCGTCGACATCAGTCGGTTCAGCGGCGCACGCTGTCATGAATGTGCTGATGGCCAAGCCTATGATGATTGCGCGAAGTGACTGTTTCATGGCTCTGTTTAGTCTGTTCAATTAAAAACTCAAAGCGGGTTCGAATTTTCATCCATGTCAGGGTCGGGCTGACTCTGGACGCAGGCCAGAAGGCAAGGCATAGGCCCCGCATGACAACCGCCTCCACCCATCGTTACTTCAATCGGGAATTATCTTGGTTGCAATTCAACACGCGAGTGATGGAGGAAGCGCGCAATAAAAACGTACCTTTGTTGGAGCGTTTGCGCTTTCTGTCGATCTCTGCATCGAATTTGGACGAGTTCTACATGGTCCGCGTTGCAGGGCTCAGCACGCAGATGCTGGCGGGCATGAACACCCCGAGTTTTGATGGGCTTACACCGGAGAGGCAGCTCGATAAGATCGGTAAGCAAGTCGAACGCTTGATCGACGCGCAAGAACGCTGTTGGCGGTCTATTCAGACTGAGCTTGCCAATAAGAAAATTTCTGTCTCTCGCATTGAGGATTTGGACGACACAGCGCAGGCAGAATTGCGCGAGCGGTTTGACACGCAAATCTTGCCGTTGCTCTCGCCTTTGGCGGTTGACCCGGCGCACCCGTTTCCGTTTCTATCCAACCTCTCGCTCGGCCTTGCGACATCGCTGACGCGGCGTGATCCGGCGGGCGACAGCGCATTTGCATTGGTGCCAATTCCGTCGCATTTGCCGCGCTTTTTGCAACTCTCCGCCGGATCAAAACGCCGCGATTATGTGCGTATGGAAGACGTGGTGACGCATTTCCTGCCTGACTTATTTCCGGATTTTGAGATTAACACAACAGGCCTGTTCCGAATTACGCGCGACAGCGACATCGCCATTGACGAAGAAGCCGAAGACCTCGTCCGCCATTTTGAGTTTTTGCTAAAAGAACGCCGCCGCGGACGCGTGATCCGGCTGGAGTTAAACGAAGGTATCGAAACGGATCTACGCCGTTTTTTGGTCGAGAGTTTTGAGTGTTGGGATGAGGATATTCAGGAAACCGATTTCCTCGGTATGGTCGATTTGAAAGGCCTTATTGATAGCGGCCGACAAGACCTTCTATTCCCGCCGTTCTCTGCGCGGTTTCCGGAACGTATTCGCGATTATGACGGCAATCACTTCGCGGCCATTGCCGCCAAAGATATCCTCGTTCATCACCCGTATGAGGAATTTGATGTTGTTATCCAGTTCCTGCGCCAAGCAGCGCGTGACCCTGATGTCGTAGTGATTAAGCAGACGCTTTACCGTACGTCCGACGATAGTCCGATCGTCCGCGCGCTTATCGATGCGGCTGAGAGCGGTAAAGCCGTAACGGCGCTGGTTGAAATCCAAGCACGTTTTGATGAGGCGTCAAACTTGCGCTTTGCCCGCGATTTGGAGCGCGCGGGCGTGCAGGTAGTTTACGGTCTTCTTGGCTTTAAAACGCACGCGAAAGTCTCGCTTGTTATCCGCCGTGAGGGGGAACGGCTGCAAACCTACACGCACTTGGGAACAGGGAATTACCACGCGCTCAATGCAAAGATTTATACAGATTTGGCCCTGTTTACTGCCGACCCGGTGATCGGCGCAGATGTTGGCAAATTGTTCAACTATGTCACAAGCTCGTCGCGTCCGCGCGATTTACAGAAATTATCGCTCGCACCGCATGGGCTTCGCGGGGCGCTGTACGAATATATCGACGCAGAAATCGCCAATGCCAAAGCGGGCAAACCGTCTGGCATTTGGGCCAAACTCAATGCGTTGGTCGACCAAGGCGTGATTGATAAACTGTATGAAGCCAGCCAAGCGGGCGTGCCGATTGACCTTGTCGTGCGGGGCATTTGTTGCTTGCGTCCGGGGGTTGCTGGGATGTCGGAGACGATCCGTGTCAAATCCATTGTTGGCCGTTATTTGGAACATTCGCGTGTGGTCGCATTTGCCAATGGGCACGAATTGCCGTCTCATAATGCGAAACTCTTCATGAGTTCAGCGGATTGGATGCCGCGTAACTTAGACCGCCGGATCGAAACCCTGGTCCCGATTGAAAGCCCGACCGTTCATGATCAGGTTTTGGATCAAATTATGGTCGCAAATTTGATGGATACGCAGAATAGCTGGGACTTGCAGCCGACAGGAAAATATGTCCGCCGCAAGCTCGCGGAAGGAGAAGAAAAATTCTCCGCTCACCAATATTTCATGGATAATCCGTCTCTATCAGGGCGGGGCCAAGCCCTGAAAACATCGCGTCCGGCGGAGCTTCCGGAACAACCGCGGATCAAACCTCGCTCTGTTTCATAAGGCGTACTTACTCTGTCCGATCCATTCAACGTTCCTGTCTCTGGTCCGCAACAAGCGGGCGTTCTTGATATTGGATCCAACTCGATCCGCTTTGTCGTTTATGATATTTACGGCTCGCACTTCACGCCTGTTTACAATGAAAAAGTTTTGGCTGGGCTGGGGCGTGATCTGAAATCGACGGGGCGTCTGTCCGAAGGTGGTAAGGCCCTGGCGCGGGTGAGCTTGGCACGGTTCAAAGCGATTGCTGATGCGCGCGGGGTCACGCAAATATTGATCGGTGCGACGGCAGCGATGCGCGAAGCGGAGGATGCCCGTGAGTTCATCGCAGAAATTTTCGAAACAACAGGGCTTAAAGTCACGCCTATTTCCGGCAAAGAAGAGGCGAGATTATCAGCGCTGGGTTTGCTGGCGGGGGACCCTGATGCACGCGGACTGGCGGCTGACCTCGGCGGCGCGTCTCTGGAGCTTATCCGGATTGAGGACCGCAAACCGGGCGAGCGAATTTCGCTGCCGCTTGGCCCGTTTGATGCGGTGGGCGGAAATCTACGGGATGCGGATTATCATGCCCTGATCCCGCAAATCGACGCGGCTCTGGCGGCTCTGCCTGCCGCCTTGTCGGACACTGAGACCCTATATCTGATTGGGGGAGCGTGGCGAAACTTGGCATCGATTCATATGGCGCGGTCTTTTTATCCGCTCAAGACCATGCAGAATTATGCGATGGATCCGCTTGATGGCGCGTTACTGACGCGCTGGGCCTATAATGAAGGGCGCACGGCTTTGCTTGATTGGCCGGGTATGCGGTCTCGGCGGGCGGAAACATTGCCCTATTCCGGCCTATTACTGGAACGTCTGATCCGCGTTATAAAACCACGCCGGATTGAAGTGTCTCTAACAGGATTACGCGAAGGCTTGGTGTTTGATCATCTTCCCAAAGCAATTCAAGGCCGCGACCCTTTGCTGGATGGGTGCCGGGATTTTGCATCAGGCTCGTTGCAATCTGAGTTGTTTGGCCCGCCGTTAATGACCTTTGTTGAAGCGATCGCAGACGCATTGCCGGTTGCCTTTGATCCGGACAAAGACCGCCGCTTGCGGCAGGCAGCGTGTTTACTCGCGGGTTTGGGTAAGAATTTGCATCCGGATTACCGCGCTGAGCTTGTGTTCGAAAATGTTCTCTATGCACCCATCGCGGGGCTGACCCATCCGCAGCGGGTTTGGTTGGCGCTGACCTTGTTCCGATCGGTCTCGCGCAATCGCAAACCGCCGAACCGCGAAGCCGTCGATCAACTTTTGAACGCGGATCAAATCTCCGCCGCAGAATCGCTGGGTTCGGCCATTCGTCTGGCGATTATCGCAACGGGCCGTACGCCTGATCTCGTCGATGCGCTGACCCTGTCGCATGACGCGACTCACGTACATTTGCATAGCGATGTACCGGAGTTGATGACCGAGCAGGTTGGCTTCCGCTTGCGAAAACTGGGGGAGCGTTTGGGTCTCGGTTATTCGCTAGGATCAGAAGCAGAGCGCGGCTGATCCGCTTCGGGGATCGTGGATGCGGCGGGCATCGTTGACGCACGCTCCAATGTAGAGGCGTTGTTAATTTCAGACCCTCGCATTAGTTCTGGCCGCGCGTTTCTGTCGACCGCAGGGTCCATAGGTTCATTATTCATGGGTTCATCGCCCACGGGCTCATTATCTTCGGATACAGAGGTATTGGCGGGTGGCGCGACAATAACGGGTTTCGGCGACACGCGCCACACACGCCCGCCCGCCTGATCGCTTACAAATAAACCGCGCGCATCCGACACGATTGCGCCGGGTCTGGCCTCGCCGCTAAACCCGCTGAGGATGGCCACGCCCTTATCGTTAAGTCCGGCAAAGGTCGCAACCGCCTCATAAACGCCGTCCGGCAAAGAGACGCGCGCGCGTCCACTCTTGGCATCAATCCAGACGGCTTCGACTTCGACGTCGATAGTGCGCGCCGATTGCAGCGTTGATCCGAACAACGCGTCTTCGCCGCGCCGCATGATGATCCAAGGGGCTGGAAAGTCATCCGTATCTGCGGAACTCGAAAATCCAATAATTTGTCCCAAGGCTTCCTCACGCAGCTGCGCAACACCGCTGACCGTGTCGATAACAAGCAATTGCGCCGTGCCATTTGTCCGGCTTAAGCCGAGCAGCAGCGATGTCGGCGCAATCATTATAATGGGATGAGCGTCACCCGTTGAACGGGAATTCGCGAAAGGCGCGATCAATTCTGGCGTGCCGACACCGGGCTGTACGCGCCATAATCCGCCTTGATCGGCGACGAATAATATATCGCCCGCAAGCGCTAATCCTGTCGGTTTGTCAAAACGGTGCGGCAGGGCCTGCGTAATGTCAGCGACGCCGTCCATGCGGCGGTCGATGATGCGGAAAATCCGGCCCCCGTCACGATCCGCTGTATACAGCGTACCGTCATCATGTCGGGCGACAGCGGACACGTCGCCTAAGCGCCGCGCAAAAACTGTCGCGTCAAAACCGTCTGCCACGACAATACCGTTTACGCCGCCGCCTGTACGAAGCCGGGTGGTTTGATCTTGAGACAGGGCGGGGCTGACCGTCAAAACAGCGAGACACAGAGATATGAATATGGGTCGAATCATGGCGGGCAAAGATCCTTTAGACCGCGCTTTCTAGACGCCCAAGGTGAATAGGGTCTGAGCAGATGTACTTTATAACAGTCCTGCGACGATTGTGTCATCTGGCTGTGGCTTGCTTGCGCCGCGCTTTTCGGCAAAGCTGCATTAACGAATCGAAACGGAGTCCCACGCCTTCAGTTATTCCGGCGCACAATACAGTCTCCCCCATCGGCCAACCTGTAAGGGAGGCCGCTCATGAGCGCGTCGCCAGTTTCGTTAAATCCTTTGGCTGGGTCCATCCCTGTATCCTCCAGCAATTACCCGTGCTTGATCCTCAATGCGGATTATCAGCCGCTGTCTTATTTCCCGCTGTCGCTTTGGTCATGGCAGGATGCAGTCAAGGCGGTGTTCCTCGAACGGGTCAATGTGATCGACCATTACGAACAATGTGTCCGCAGCCCCAATTTCGAAATGCAAATGCCGTCTGTCGTCGCGCTCAAAGATTATGTGCCGCAGAACCGTTCGCCCGCCTTTACGCGGTTTAACCTGTTTTTGCGCGACGGGTTCGAATGTGTCTATTGCGGCGCACCGGACGAGTTGACCTTTGATCATGTCCTGCCGCGGCGGCTGGGCGGGAAGACAAGCTGGTCTAATATTGTCGCGGCTTGCTCCAGCTGTAACCTACGCAAAGGCGGTCGCCACCCCAAAGAGGCACGCATGCACCCGCGGGTGAAGCCGCGCTGCCCCACCATGCATCAGTTGCAAACACAGGGCCGCCGCTTTCCGCCCAATCATTTACATGAAAGCTGGCTTGACTATCTCTACTGGGACGTTGAACTGAAGGGATGAAAATCCATCCTTACGCAATTATCCTTGGTATCGCGATTGGCATCATGAGCCTCTACGCCCTGCGCCACCCTATTTTTGCCCTTATGGCCGGCATCATCGCCGTGCTCGGTATCGATATGGTCATCCGCGTGAGCAAAGATTGGCCGAAAAGGCCGAAATAGGGAATTACGCCCCTGCCTCCCGCTTAATTCGCGCGACCATACTGCGCAGCCCATTGGCGCGCTGGCTCGACAGATGCTCGGATAACCCAAGGGCGTCAAACAGCGCGTCTGTGTCGAGTGCGCGGATCAAGGCGTCGGGCTTATTTGAGAACACCAGAACAGCAATGGCGACGAGGCCGCTGACGATGTGGGCGTCGGAAGCCCCGCGAAAGGTTAGATGACCATCCGCATTTCGGTCGCTGACGAGCCAGACTTGCGAGGCGCAGCCTTGGACTTTGTTGGCGTCGATCTGATCTGTCTCGGGCAGGGGGTCCATCGCCTTGCCAAGATCAATCACATGCATATAGCGCTCTTCCCAGCCATCAAGGAATTCAAAATCCTCGATTAGGGCAGCAATGTCATCGGGCCATGGGGGTGTATCGGTCATTGCTGAGCAGATAAGATGATCCGCCCTGTCCCGCAACCAGCCGTGTTTCTCGCAAAAGGCGAATAACGGTAGAAACTTCTCGTCACACACGAAGTTGGTCGTGAAAACTCTGATATTCGCCCTATTATGGTTAATGCTGACTGCTAATGGACTATCATGAGCCACGTTGCCAATTTCTCGCCAAAGCCACGCTTGATGGGGCCGATGCTGATTTGGTTGGTCGTCATTGCGGCGGGCGCGGGCGTGGCTGTGTTCGCAACAGGCGCTGTTGAACCGATTGGCAAAGTCGCGCTGAGCTTGGCTATTCCGGCGCTGCTCTCTTTGCTTCTGCTTCCGGCCCTACACCAAACATGGTCGCAGGTCGTTCTTTTGGCACTCTGGACCGGGTTTGCCGTGACGGCGACATTGCTTGGCGGCCTGTCGCAACTCGCAATTACGTTTCTCTGTATTCCAGCGATTGCGATGTTGTTTACCCGTGAACGCGTGGTCGAAGCTCTCGTCTTGGCGGCGCTGGCCTTGATCGCAACATTGCTTTCCATGAGTTTGATCAGCCTCGGCGATTCGCCGCTATCAGAATCAGGGACGAATTTCCTCGTCATGCTTGGAACCGCGGGAACCTTATCTCTTATTATTGCGACAATGATCGCCGTGTCCCAGTCGCGAGATATCGAACAGGCCGGAGCATCAGCGTCAAACATCAGCGGTTGGGCCGACGGGGTCATCGGCGGCGTGTTCAGCTTTGGGGCGGATGATCGGCTCACGGGCGCGAACCGTGAAGGGCGCGACCAATTTGGTTTGGATCAGCTCAGCGAAGATATACGGCTTGGCGATCTGGCAGGCGGCGGTGATGCCAGTGTCCGGATTATGGACGCGGTGGATATGGCGCGCCGTAATAATATGCCCAATGTCACGCGCGTGACGGTACCGAATGGCCTTGGGACGAAAACCAGTTTCGATATAAATATTACGCCAACGGCGCAGGGCGGGCTTCTCCTTCATTCTCTCGACCGAACGGATGACGCGGACCAATTAGAAGAATTACGCCGCTCTCAGACAGTGGCTGAGACAGAAGCACGGGAAAAAACATTATTTTTCGCAGGCGTCAGTCATGAACTCCGCACGCCGCTAAACGCGATTATCGGGTTTTCCGACATGATGCGCTCGCGCCTCTTTGGGCCATTGCCGGGTAAATATGCAGAATATGCGGACCTCATTCACGATAGCGGCCAATATATGCTCGACCTCATCGGCGATGTGTTGGACTTGTCTAAAGTCGAAGCCGGGAAATATACGCTTGTTCCGGATACATTTGATGTTGCCGATGTTGTGCGCAGTTCGGTCAAAATGATCCGGCCTTCGGCGGATAGCTCAGAGGTCGTGATTGAAGTTGTCGTGCCTGACGATGATCCGTTGCTTCTGACAGCGGACCGTAAGGCTACGCGACAAATCTTGCTCAATCTGCTATCAAATGCCGTGAAATTTTCGCCTAAGGGCGGGATGGTTCGTGTGTCGGCTGAGGACGTGGACGGCGTTGTCTGCCTCTCAGTGATCGATGAAGGACCGGGGATGAGCGCAGACGAAATCGCCCGGGTTGGTGAGCCTTATGTTCAAGGAAACTCTGGGCAGGTGACGGATGTTCGTGGATCCGGTTTGGGTCTGTCGTTGGTGCAGACGTTAGCCAGACTTCATGATGGACGGCTAGATATTCAAAGCCATCCCGGCGACGGAACCGTCGCGCGGGTCTTTTTGCCTGCGCTTACAACTTAACGGCGCCGACGATTAATTGGACCTGGATTATTAGGATTCCAAGCCTGCGGATGATGACGGGAACGGCGCCGACCGGGCGGTGGTGAGGGCGGCCGTTGTCTTGATGGGTCGGCTCTACGTGGTCCACTCGGCGGGGCAGCAAACGCCAGACCGACTAAGATCATCAAGAACAGCAAAGTCACGCCAAGGGCTAGCGGAATGATTTGACCTTGGCCCAGTCGCGCGGACCGTATGTCCTGCGCCGGAATATCCAAATGTTTCCAAAAGGCCGCGCGAAGGTCGGCCGTCTTGGCATCGACGGCGTCCAGCCTGCCTTGTATCCCACGCGCAGCCTGTTTGACGTCGGCCGCTGGACCGCTGTTCAGCGCAGCTTGTGTCGTGGCGAGGGAATCAGAGACAACATCTTGAAGAGCCTCTTCGACGCGTCCGAGTTCAACAGTCTCAGCCTTAGAGCGAACGGAGGTCGAAAACTGGGTCCACTGTGTATCAATCCAACCGCCAAGGCCGTCAATATTTGGGCGTGGCCATTCAACCTCGCCCAATTGAGCGGCCATGCCTTTGGCGCGTTCGGTCAGAGACATGGATTTCGGGGCAATGTCAGGGAGTCCAAGCTCAGGCATAGGGAGTGCGGCTTGCGCCATAATCACAGCGCTCTCGTTCCAGCGCGTTACCGCGCCTTTCAGGCCATTCCAATGCATATCGCTAGACAGTGGACGCATCGCGGCGGCGAATGAACTATCAGCCGTGTTTGAGATGACGCCGATAAGACGCCCCGTGTCATTGGGGTAAATTGCCGCCACGCCGCCGCCTTGGGCCAGGCCCGTCGTTCGTATATTCGCTGAGGCTTGGCGAATAACGTCTTCGCCGTCTAAGCTGGCAAACTGCTCAATCCTGTCGGATTGTCCGCCGCCTACGCCGCGCCATGCGCTTTGCAGTCCGCGCGGTGCGGTGAGGCGAAACGCGCGTTCGATTTCCGCATAAGGTTCAATGATCAAGATGTGATGATCCTCAAGGTCGGTCTCACCGCGATCAAAATCAGCGTCGATCCATCCGCGTCCGCTCGCCTGTGCCAATTTGGCGACCACGGTCAGCGATGTCGTGAAATCCTGATCCCGCTGCGGCAATACCATAACCGTGTCCGCGCCAGCGTTTTCGCTAAACAAAGATCCGTTGGCGGCAAACCGCGACAGGTCAGACGGCGGCGTCGGGAATTCAGTCGATAACCGTAATTCAGACCCTTCAGCAATCGCAATAAAGGGAACGCTCGCGCCGCAGCGTGGATTATCATTGGCGTCTTGTGTCGTGAGTTCCAGACGGTTCGCTGTACCGAGTAAAAGACCCGGCTCAATCGGGAAGGCAACGGTTTTTCGTTTGCCGCGAACTTTGGCTTCACCGAGATTGACGCCGTTGAGGGTCGCAATGAGCCGTGTGCCTTTTTGGGTTTGTTCATCCCGGTTCAAGCGCAGCATCAACTCGCCTTCGCTGGCAGCCGGGTCGGCGACGTCAAACGTATATTCGCGGTGCATTCCGGTTTGCACCGTCAACAGATCAAGTGTAGCTTTTTCAACGATCAGGCGGCGATCCACATCCAGCGGGTTTTGCGCCATGACTTCTTGAGGCGTTGTCACGGACCGGCGGGAATAGGGTAAGAATGCGCTCGCGAAAGCGCTGACAGATGCCATGACTTCGTCTTGCGTATCACCCGTCAGGAAAAGGCGGTTGGGTTCTGTCTTAGACAGCGTAATGCTGGGTCCCGTGGCGGACAGAATGTCCACATCGTCCGTATAATCGACAAGCTGCGCGCGCGGGATCATGATGAGGTCGAAATCGGATTCGCCTGCGCTGAGGCGGAATTCGGGAATATCGCTGATACGGAGGCCAATCCCCTGCGCGGCTAACGCCTGAAGTTTGGTTTGCTCTGATCCGCTTGACAAAAGGCCGATCGTATCCGGTGCAAATGTCAGGCTCGCGAAGCGTTTTTCGACTTCACGCAATTGTAATCGGCGCCCGCGTGGGTACGCGCTGACCTGAAGTTGGGATTCGTCCAAATTGAGGCGATAGCCCCCCGTCGGTGCGTCGCATTGTGTCGCGTAGGACACGCGAAGCACATTGCCTGTTTCGCGCGCGCGGGTCCGGTCCAAATCAATGATGCTGTCAAAGCCGCGGCCATTGGTAGGGATTTCGACAGGCCGTCCGCCATTAAATTGCAAAACCAATGGAATGGCCGGATCCACGCCCGCCAAAGGGTCTGCTGACAGCGTGACAGACAGCGCTTCAACAACATCAGCTTGGGACAGGTCGAACCGTAAATCGACATGTGGGTTACGCCAATCGAGCGTTCTGGACGCACGATCATTTGCCGCGTCTTGCAGGCTGGCTGTGTAGGTTTTGGAGACGGGTTCGACATCAGTTTCGGGCATCACCATCTGTTCTGGGATGGCGTCAACATTGTCAGCTGTCGGCGGATTAACGGGCTCAGCCCAAGCCGTTCCAGCCAAAAGTGGCAAGATGGCGACGGAGCTGATAAGCAGAGACTGGATTGTCTTACGGTACATTGTGGGAGACCCCGTCGTTAACATGGTGTCAACGAAGCAAGGACTGTGCCAAGCACCCCGCGTGAGGCGAATTGATCGCAGCGCGTTCCCGAAACAGGAGAAGCCAACCCAATGTCGCCCCGCGCACAATTAAAAACCGGAGTATGGGTTGATGCTCTCATCCGCCGTGCTGAAGTTGGCGGCGCGTTCGCATGCGTCACTGAACGCGGCGACCGGGATGCAGGCAGTGTGCTGATTGTTGTCAGGGCCGGTGGCGGCCTGACCCTCTATGCCCCGGAACGGGACATGGACGGTATGCGTGTCTGGCGTGCGCAAGCGGTGGATGAGCCTGCGCTTGCGCAAGCGGTCAAGTCACGCCTTAATTTCGATTCAGATCTGAACGTGGTTGAAATTGATGACCGCGATGGCCGTCATTTTATTGAAGAGACTGTACTAGCAGACGCGGCTGGGACACGCCCTCCGGCTAAGGCGCCGGCGCAGACGCCATCAAAGTCGGAGGCGCAGGCGGCCGCCGTAGCTGCTGCCAAAGCCTTGTTCCGAGGCCGATAAACGCGGCTGTCAGGCCAATCATCAATCCGTACCAAACGCCGTTCGCTCCAAATGACGTGTGGAAAGCGAGAATATAGCAGGCCGGGAACCCGATGACCCAAAAACTCACGCCCGTAATAATCATCGGAGCAGTGACGTCCTTGAGGCCGCGTAGCAACTGGTTGGCCGCGACCTGTATGGCATCAACGACCATGAACGCTGCTGCAATCGGCAGGAACCCGAGTATCAGTGCGATGGTTGCTAAATTCTCCGGCTCGTCAGGGCGCATATAGATGTGAGCAATCGGCATGGGGAATAAGGCCACAATCACGGCGATCACGGCCATGCCGCCGACCGCGATGAGCATTGTCGCTTGCGCCGCCCGCATCCGCGCAGGCGAATTGCCCGCACCTTCAGCCAGGCCGATCCGGGTCGCGCCTGCCATCGCAAACCCGAAGGGCAACATGAAAGCCATGGAGGCGACGTTCAGTCCGACTTGATAGGCGGCCAATTCACGGACGCCAATCGCGCCCATCACAAGAGCGGCAGCATTGAATAACATGCCTTCGAATAAAGTCGTGACGCTGATCGGCCATGCCAACTTGACCAGCTCGGAAAATCGTTCGCGGTCAAAGGTGAAAATATTCCGGAAAATTTCGAACACGTGGGCATCACGATCATAAGACACATAAAGTCCGAGCATTGTGAAACAGAGGGCGTAAGCGATAGAACTGGCAATGCCTGCGCCCACGATTCCCAATGCGGGTGCTCCCAGCAAACCAAAGATCAAAACCGCATTGAGCGCCGCATTGATAATAACCGTGAGGCTGACAATAAGCAGCGGCATCATGGTTTTGTTCAAGGCCGCTAGGAAATTGCGGAGCACCATGACGCCAATGGCAAAAGGCAGCCCTGGCGCAAGGGCCATGACATAGGTTTGCGCCATGGCGGATACTTGCGGGTCCTGCCCAAAGAAAACCAACACATCACGCGTCGCAAATAAGGCTGCAAACATTGGCACCGTCAGCATCGCGACAAGCCACAAGGCCATGCGTACGCTCCGCCGCGCATCCCGCCGCGCATCGGAAGAACTGTCGCCCAGCGTGGTGCCAATGGCTTGACTGACCATCGGCGTGACGGCGCTGGCCGGACCTGCGCCGATCATCCATAGCAAGAAATAAATGACCGTTCCGACAGCCGCCGCCGCCAAGGCCTCAGTCCCCAACCGTCCAATCATGATCGTGTCGATTGTATAGATGGAGAAAGAGATGATTTGGGTCAGCGCCATAGGACCGCCCAGCGCTAAGAGCGCTCCGGTTTCGCCGCGCAAGGTTGCGGGCAACTGTCTTATTGGTGCATTAAGGGCCATAAGGCGCGCCCCCTGCGCCTCTTTACGGTTTGTGTAAAGTTCTGCGGTTGCATTGCCCGCATTGGAACATAAGGGACATAATAAGCCGCGCACCAATAAAGGTCGGTGAGATCAAGGGAGGTTCGATTGCGCCAAGTTCGTTACATGATCGCCCTTGCTTCAACTGTCTTGCTATCAGCGTGCGCCGCAGACCGCCCAGACCCGGTTCGTATTGTTGGCTCGTCCACCATTTTCCCCTTCGCCGCTAAGACGGCTGAGACCTATTCAGAGCGAACTGGGGTGGCCGTTGTTGTTGAACAAACAGGGAGCGGCGGCGGGCATAAGCTGTTTTGCTCCGGCAATCCGTCGATTGACGCGACGACATCCTCGCGCCCGCAAAAGCCTTCTGAAACGGCTCTTTGCGAAGCCAATGGCGTGACGCCGATTGCTGAAATTCGGTTGGGTTTTGACGGCATTGTTCTGGCGCGCGCGATAGACGCGGCCCCGATGGATATTGATCAATTGACCTTATACAGCGCGCTCGCGCGGGACCTTCCAACATCTGGAACAGATTGCACGCCAATTCCGAACCCTTATCAACGCTGGTCAGAGATTGACCCGTCTCTTCCGGCGGACGTGATTAAAGTCTATGGTCCTCCGCCTACGTCCGGCACGCGGGATGCTTTTGTTGAAACGGCGATGGAAACCGGGGCCCGCCGTTTTCCATGCCTGGCCGATATGGAACGCGACACGCCAAACATCTTTCGGGCTCGCGTGCATAATTTGCGCGAAGACAGTTATTGGGTCGATGCCGGCGAAAATGATAATGCACTGATCCGGACTCTTGCGAATACGCCAACGGCAATAGGGGTTTTTGGGTTTTCCTTTCTTGATCAGAATACGGATAAGGTCAGCGGCATTGCCATTGGCGGGGTGCGCCCCAGTCAAACTTCCATTCGCAATAGGACATATCCCGTTGTGCGCGATCTTTTTCTCTATTTTCGCGGCGGATCTGATCCGAACGTGTTGGGGTATGCTGCCGAATTTACATCAGACGAAGCGTCTGGCGCTGGCGGATATTTGGAAGAGATCGGCTTGATCCCGCTGCCTGATGAAGAGCGTGCAGCGATGCGCCAAAGAGTTGAGAGCGCTGCTATGCCCGGCGGCTCGGCGCGATGAATGATCCGGTCCCGATCTATATGCTGGTGATTGTCGGCGCGTTGATGATGGGGGCTTACCGCGTCGTCTATGGCCGCGCGGCACGGTTGGTCATGCCGGATGTCTCAGGCCCCGTATCGACGCGGGCACAACCGCGCCATCACGCAAGGTTGGCGGCAGCTTTGACGGGCTTGATCGGCGTGGGGGTCTATTTGGCAGGGTTATCACTGCGCGGACCAACGCCGAGTGCATCATTGGACGGGCTTTGGCTGTTGGCCTGTGTCGCGATCCCCATGCTCCCGATGGCGCTCTCTATCAGGAATGTGCGTCCAGACTTCGCAGCGCGAACCCATATTGAACGGATGGCAGAAACAGGCCTGATGTTATTGGCGTTGGTGGCGTTACTCACGACAGTGGGTATCGTCGCCTCATTGGTCTTTGAAGCAACGTTATTTTTCCAAGACGTTTCAATCTTAGAATTCTTATTCGGAACCCATTGGTCGCCGCAAACGGCCATCCGTGCGGGCGAATCTGGACAAAGCGGCGCTTTTGGCGCCGTTCCGGTATTCGCCGGAACGTTCCTGATCACGCTGATCGCCATGGCGGTGGCTGGACCTATCGGATTGATGGTCGCGATTTACCTGTCGGAATATGCATCGCCCCGGACGCGCGGCATTGCCAAGCCTGTCATCGAAGTTTTGGCGGGAATTCCAACGGTGGTGTACGGCTTTTTCGCTCTTATCAGCGTCGGTCCTGCGATCCGCGATGCTGCGGCATGGATGGGCGCTGACGTGGCGACACAATCCTCACTCGCCGCTGGGTTGGTTATGGGCGTGATGATCATCCCGCTGGTCAGTTCGCTCTCTGATGATGTTATTCGAGCCGTCCCGCAAAGTTTGCGCGATGGATCAACTGCTTTGGGCGCAACAAAATCAGAAACCCTTATTCGGGTTGTCTTTCGCAGCGCGTTGCCGGGAATTATTGGCGCGTTTTTACTCGCGATTTCGCGGGCGATTGGGGAAACGATGATTGTGGTCATGGCGGCGGGCCGCGCCGCAAACCTGTCCGCTAATCCGTTTGATGCCGTGACGACGGTCACAGTACAGATCGTGGCCTTGCTGACAGGGGATCAAGTGTTTGACAGCCCACGCACGCTTGCCGCTTTTGCGCTTGGCCTCGTCCTGTTTGTGATCACCCTACTTCTGAACATTGGCGCGCTCGCCGTCGTTAATCGTTACCGGACCCGGTTCGAATGAGCGTCGATAAGGATACGCGCCGCGGCTTATTTGCCAATCCGGCCGTCGAAGCCCGTATGCGCAAGCGCCGTGGGGCCGAGCGGCGGTTCCGCGCTTACGGCCGCGCGGCGGTGGCGTTCTCTATCGCGGCATTGGCTTGGTTGCTGATATCGATTGTGTCGACAGGCGCCTCTGCTTTCACGCAACATTGGGTCACGTTGGACTTGAACCTTGCGCCCAAAGATACGGACACGATTCCAAATGACCGCCGCCGCTTAGCCGATGCGTTGGCTCAGGCCTTTGACGTGCCGTCCAATGAAGAGACCCGGCGGGAGCTCTTACAAATTATCTCAGCGTCTGCCGCGACAGCGGATATCCGCCAGCGACACGATGAGGCTATGGCCATTAAAATCACTGTGCCGACGTCTGATTTAGCAGACCAATTTTTGAAAGGGCATATTGATCCGGCTTTGCCGCAAGGCCAACGTCCAATCACAGACCGGCAAATCAGTTGGATTGCAATACTAGATGCAGAAGGCCGAATTAACCGTCGGTTCAACCGTGGCCTGTTTGGCAATCCCGACTCCCGCGACCCAGAACGGGCCGGGCTAGCGTCGGCCATTTTCGGTTCTGCCATGATTATATTGATTGCGGGGGCCTTGGCGCTTCCTGTCGGGATAGGCGCCGCGATCTATCTGGATAGTTTCGCGCCGCAAACAGGATGGGGCGGGCGGCTTACGCGGTTCCTCGAAGTCAATATCAATAATCTCGCCGCCGTACCGTCCATTGTCTTTGGCCTATTGGGTCTTGCGGTGTTCATCAATTTCTTCGGACTTCAGCGCTCCATCCCTTTGGTCGGCGGGCTTGTCTTGGCGCTTCGTATGTTTCCAACGATTGTCATTGCCTCGCGAGCCGCGCTTCGGGTCGTGCCGGACTCTTTGACCGATAGCGCGCTGAGCTTGGGCGCATCGCCGATGCAGGCTGTGTTTAACCACCGGGTTCCGCTGGCTGCGCCGGGGATGCTTACGGGCTCTATCATCGGTATGGCGCAAGCGCTCGGCGAAACGGCCCCTCTTCTTATGATCGGGATGGTCGCCTTTGTGACCTCAGTTCCCAGCTCGCCAATGGATCCGGCAACGGCGCTACCCGTCCAAATCTTCCTCTGGTCCGGTTCAGCGGAAGCGGCGTGGGCAGAGCGAACATCAGCCGCGATTACTGTGCTACTGGCGATTCTAATGATCATTAATGGGGCGGCGATTATCTGGCGCGAACGATTGCAAAGGCGGCGAAAGCTATGACGATCAGTGAGCCAAAGTCGGCCCCTAAGTTCACATGCCGCGATGTGTCCGTTCACTATGGCGATTTTTGCGCGCTGCAGAATATTGATATCGATATTGCGGACCGCAGCGTGACCGCATTAATCGGCCCGTCAGGCTGTGGGAAATCAACCTTGTTACGTGTGTTTAACCGCATGAATGACACGATTGCTGATGCGCAGGTTCGCGGCACGATAATGATGGACGGCACTGATATATATGCGCGGGATATTGATCCAGTTCTGCTGCGGACGCGGGTTGGAATGGTGTTCCAAAAACCCGCGCCATTCCCGCGTTCAGTGTATGAGAATATTGCCTATGGTCCCCGCTTACACGGGTTGACCCGCGGGCGCGGGGAGCTCGACACGCTGGTCGAAAAAAGCTTGCGGCGCGCTGGATTATGGGACGAAGTTAAGAACAGGCTCTCTGCGCCGGCGCCGAGCTTATCCGTCGGACAGCAACAACGGCTCGTGCTCGCCCGCGCGCTGGCGATTGATCCTGACGTGATCCTGATGGACGAACCTGCCAGCTCGCTGGACCCTATTGCAACAGCGCGGCTGGAAGCGTTGATTGAGGAATTAAAGACACGCTATTGCATCATCATCGTCACGCACAGCATGGCCCAGGCCGCCCGGATTAGCGACAAGACGGCGTTTCTGCACAAAGGCGAGTTGATCGAATATGATCAGACGGACCGTATTTTTACAAACCCGGCGGATGCCCGCACACAGGATTATATTACGGGGCGGTTTGGCTAAGCCTTACTCTTTAAAATCATACGCGCTCAAAAACCGCTTTACCACATCATCGCGTTGTTTCGTTCCGTCTGGATCACTCTGCGTCTTAAATGCCGTAAATTCTTCGGACCATTCGCTTGTCCGAACGCGGATCGGTGGATTGTCGGCTTGCAGAACATTCAGGACGACGCTGGCAACCTCGTCAGCGGTTTGGAATGAAAATGTACTGCCGCTCTCGGCCCGGGCTTGTGCGCCGCCAATATAGGCTTCTAAAATCGGCTTATACTCATCATCAATCATGCCGCCTGTTTCCGCAAAATGAGCCAAAGCGTTTTGCGCAAAGGGAGTGGAAATACCGCCAGGTTCAACGGCAGTGAAATGTAGGCCGAACGCAGGACCAACATAGGATGCGAGGCTTTCCGTATAGCCTTCGACGGCAAATTTTGCGGCGCAGTAAAATTCATTGAATGGCTGCCCGACTAAGCCGCCGACCGAACTGATGTTGATGACCCGTCCGTCCCTTGCTTTGCGCATACTCGGCAAGACCGCTTTGGTCATGCGGACGACACCGTAATAATTGACTTCCGTCATCCATTGTAGCTCGGCGTCACTGGCTTGCTCGGTCGTGCGCAGCTGAGCTGCCCCGGCATTATTGATAAGCGCATGGATCGCGCCATGATCGGCGAGAACGCTGGAAACGCACGCGTCAATACTGCCAAGGTCAGTCACGTCGAGCGCGCGAATGTCGGCAGCAACTCCGGCCTCTGCTAGGGCCGTGTCCAGTGTCTCGCGCTTAGCTAAATTACGCATGGTCGCAATAACGCGGTAACCCGCTTTGGCGGCTTGAATTGTTGTGGCGATACCAAGGCCCGTGGAGCAACCCGTAATCAAAACAGTTTTCATGGCAGTCTCCTTTTCATCGCAGTCTACTAAGAGATTTAGGCTTCACAAAGCCCAAGTTTTAGCGAGGACCAAGCCCTGCCGCTGTATAAATATCGTCAATCGCCTGCATTTGCTGCACGGCGGAGGCGGCATTCGTCAAGGGCAGCATACCCATGCCAAGGCTCGCCAGTAAATGCGCCAATTGCGCGTCATAGGTGGTGACGCTTTGCCATCGCGGATGATCCGTATCGGTCGTGATACCATCGGGCGTCGTAATTGTGCAGCCACGATAAGGATGCACAGGGTTCTCAAACCTAACCACGCCACCTGCGCCCTCAACCTCGAAATAATTCATTCGCTCGATGCCCTCGCGCATATCACTGGAAATGGTCGCGGTGAGACCTTCGCCGAAATCCAGTTCCGCCTCAATAAATAGATCGATGCGCGGGCTACCTTCTATGGCGGTAGTGCTTGTGACGCGCGGTTCACGGCCCGCGACGGTACGGGCGATCTGCAAAGGATACGTCCCAAGGTCCATCAAACCGCCGCCGCCCAAAGCGGCATCGTGGCGTAACCCGCCCGGCGTGTTAGGAATGGCGGCGTGGAAACGCCCCGTCATGTGCATGAGAGGTTTGATCGCCTCGACGGCTTTCAGAAAATGTCCAAACGCGGGATGATAGCGGTGGTGGAACGCTTCCATAATGATGCCGGGAAGCTGCGCGATTTGCGCGGCCTCTTGCGCATTCATGGCAAAGGGCTTTTCAATTAGCTGGACTTTACCCATGGCCGCGCGCGCGAATTTGACATGTTTGGACGGGGGCAGCGCATTGTAAATAATGTCGATGTCATTACGAGCGCAAAGGGCCGCGTAATCATTGATGATCTCGGCGTCGGGAATGCCGTGCTCTGCGGCGTAGGCGCGGCCCCTCACAACATCACGGCAAGCGATCGCGGTGATTGTACAGTCGTCACGCTTCAGCGCGGGCGCGATAATGGCTTTTGGCGCAATTCGCGACGCGCCAAGCAGGCCGATCCGGTAGTTAGGCCTACTCATCCGCGCCGCCTACTTATCTAGGCTTGGAACATCAGACCCGTAGGTCAGTTGCAGGAAGATGTCTTCCAAGTCAGGTTGATCAGTCCGAAGGTCAGCGATGGAGAGCCCCGCGTCTTTTACCCGATTCAGTAGACCAGTGACGGAATCTGTGCCCTTGAGGTAAGAAATGATCAAATTGCCGTCCTCAATCACAGCAGTCAGATCGGAGAGAGCGTCAGGGACAGTGTTCAAGGCATCTGTGGGCGTGATCACCAACATGCGTTTATCCATGCGAGATAACATCGTGTCTTTAGATTCATTGGCGACAATGCGGCCTTGATGAATGATCGCAATTTGATCGCAGAGGGCTTCGGCTTCTTCGAGATAATGCGTCGTCAGGATCACAGTCGTGCCACGTTCGTGCAAGATTTGCACATAGTCCCACAGCTGGCGGCGAAGCTCTATATCCACGCCCGCTGTCGGTTCATCCAAGATCAGCACGGGTGGATTATGGACGAGGGCTTTGGCGATCAACAACCTCCGTTTCATCCCGCCGGAGAGCTGCCGCACATAGGCGTCGCGCTTGTCCAGTAGGCCGAGGGCGTCGAGGATTTCCTCGGTCCGGCGCTCACGTTTCGGGACTCCGTAATAGCCCGCTTGCAGTTCCATCGCTTGAAAGGGCGTGAAAAATACGTCCATCGCAATTTCCTGCGGGACAATGCCGATAGAGGCCCGCGCAGCGCGCGTGTCCGTCTCAATGTCGTGGTCCATGATCCGCGCTGTGCCGGAGGTTTTATTAATTAATCCGGCGAGAATATTGATCGCCGTAGATTTTCCTGCCCCGTTCGGGCCCAGTAAGCCAAAAATTGATCCGCGCGGGATCGTCAGGTCAATGCCGTGCAGCGCAGTTTTGGCGGGCGCTTTTTTCGATGCGGCATAGATCTTGGTCAAGCCGATCAATTCGATGGCCGGGCCTGAATCGGATAATGGGGTTTCAGTCATAATGGCTTGTCTCGCATGGGACGGACGCTTAGACGTAGGACAGCCGAACGACAAGGACACGCCCGCATGGTTGCTAAAAATATATCGCCCGAGCCCCGTCTCGAAGAGATCGAAAATGATGTGGTCATTGTCAGCAGCACTTACGTCAAATGCGACGGAGGCGGCGGCGCGCTTGGTCATCCGGTGACGTGGCTGGATATGGGCGAAGACACACACGTCATTTGCAAATATTGCGACCGAGTTTTTAAACTGGACCCCAACGCTGCGCCGGGCGGACATCACTAGATGCCGCAATGGACGATTGGGGTTCTCGGTGGATCCGGACTTTACGCGATTGATGGCCTGAAGAACGAACAGTGGGTCAAGATTGATACGCCGTGGGGCGATCCGTCCGACGAGATACTGTTTGCAGAATATGGCGATGTGCGCTTGCGGTTCCTGCCGCGCCACGGTCGAGGGCATTCCTTGACGCCAAGCACCGTTAATTACCGCGCGAATATTGATGCGTTGAAACGGGCGGGCTGCACCGATGTGCTATCGATCAGCGCCGTTGGATCACTCAAAGAACAATATGCTCCCGGACATTTCGTTGCCGTCGACCAATTTATTGACCGGACATTTGCGCGGGAGAAGACCTTCTTTGGACCGGGTTGTGTGGCCCATGTCAGTGTCGCCGATCCGATTTGTCCGCGCTTGTCATCACTCGCTGCAACGGCTGCAGAAACCGCAGGCGCGACCGTGCATAATGGCGGCACATATCTCGCAATGGAAGGTCCGCAATTCTCGACCAAAGCAGAATCGGCCATGTATCGCCAATGGGGTTGTGACGTGATCGGCATGACGAATATGCCGGAAGCCAAGCTCGCGCGGGAAGCAGAGCTGCCTTACGCAACCCTCGCTATGGTGACCGATTATGATTGCTGGCATCCCGATCACGGCAGCGTTGATGTCGCGAGCGTTATCGCGATTTTGCAACAGAATGCCGCCACAGCAGGTGAAGCCGTGCGAACCCTCTGTGAAACCTTGTCCGGTCAGCCGCGCACAGCGTGTGCCAGCGGAATCGAAACCAATTTGGATGTCTCGATTATCACGCCGCCCGACGCGCGGGACCCAAAGTTGGTTGCGAAGCTGGACGCCGTGGCGGGGCGTGTTTTGAACGCTTAAAGCGAATTTCGGCTTACAGCCGCCGGTTCACATGTCCCATCTTCCGTCCCGGTCTGACAGTTGACTTGCCGTAGAGATGCACATGCGTCCCAGGCTCGCGGGCGAGTGCCTCCCACGCAGCGGCGTCATCTCCGATCAGATTGGTCATTTGCACCGTCCATGCAGGATTAGCATCGCCCAGCGGCCAGCCTGCGACGGCGCGAATATGTTGTTCGAATTGATTTGTGCAGCCCGCGTCCTGTGTCCAGTGACCGCTATTATGAACGCGCGGCGCGATTTCATTGACGATCCAGCCTTCCGCTGTATCAAAAAATTCGACTCCAATAACACCGACATAATCAAGTGCATCAACGATGGTTTGTGCGATTTCGCCTGGAGTTCCATCGTCGCCTGATGTTGGGGCTGTGGATGTGTGTAAAATGTGGTCGCGGTGGACATTTTCCGTGAGCGGATAGGCGCGAACCTCGCCGTCCGTGCCGCGCGCGCAAACAACGCTGGCTTCGCGGGAAAAAGTCACGAAACCCTCAACGATGAGGTCAAATTCTCCGAGCGTGTCCCAGACAGCAGGAATGTCGTCGATGGTACGAATAACCGCTTGGCCTTTTCCGTCATAGCCGCCGCGCCGTGTTTTGACGACACAGGGCAATCCTATGGAGGTGATGGCGTCTGTTAAGTTTTGAAGGCTTCCACTCGCCGCAGCAAAGGGCGCGACCTCAACACCAGAAAGACTGGATAGAAATTCTTTTTCAAGAAGGCGGTCTTGCGCTGTTTGAAGAGCAGTCAGGTTTGGCGCCACAGGCTTTCCTGTGCCTGCAATCTCGACGGCGCGCACTGGGATGGATTCCCATTCATAGGTGATAACATCGCACTCTGCGCCAAAGGCGGCGAGGGCGACCTCGTCATCATAGGCGGCTTTGGTGTGAACCGTTGAAACCTGCCCCGCCGGTTCATCGTCGCAGGGGCCAAATGTGTGCGTTTTCAATCCCAGGCGTGCGGCCGCTAGGGCGAGCATACGGCCGAGTTGTCCGCCGCCCAATATACCAATGGTTGATCCGGGAGGGAGGGCTGTGTGGGGGCGGCTCATGATCTTAACCGCGCGGGTCGGTGCCGACACTTTGGGTCTGCGCGGCGCGCCATGCGTCAAGACGAGTAGCGAGCGCGTCGTCAGATGTTGCGAGGATTGCCGCGGCGAGCAGTCCTGCATTCTTTGCGCCGGCTTTACCAATCGCGAGCGTTCCCACTGGAATTCCGCCGGGCATTTGCGCGATAGAGAGTAAGCTATCCATGCCGGACAGGGCTTTGGACTCAACCGGAACGCCGAGGACAGGCAGGCGGGTCATGGACGCGCACATGCCGGGCAAGTGAGCGGCACCGCCAGCGCCCGCGATGACGACCTTGAAACCTTTGTCGGCTGCGGTGGTCGAAAAATCATAAAGACGTTGCGGAGTCCGGTGCGCGGAAATCACGGTGGCTTCATAGGCAATGCCGAGCGCGTCCAGCACCGTGGCGGCATGTTCCATTGTTGGCCAGTCGGAGGTCGAGCCCATAATGATGGCGACCGGAGGGGTGACGGCGGATGGCGGGGTGGACATGTTGGGTAATCTCGCTTCCTGCGCTGGAAAGCCACTTAACATAGCGATTGAGGCCGAGGGGTCAATCACCAGAAAAGATTCCATCCGATCAGATTTACCCATCGGATTTACCCAAGCGAATCTTGCATTCTTTTAATATCTTAGCGCAACGTTAACCACAGACAGGCCAGAAGACGGGGGTCTATTTCAATTAGGATTCGTAGAGACGCCTTGGTCGACCCATCCCGTATAACAACGCTGCTTCAAACGGCAGCTGATCCGATGCCATCACAGATTGGCGTTACGGATGCACAGCTGGCTGCGCGTAATCGGGAATTGAACGATGAGGTCACGCGGCTTCGTTTACGTGTTCTAGAACTGGAGGCGTCTGCGGATATGGACCCGCTCCTGCCCATTTATAACCGCCGCGCATTCATGCGCGAAGTGGGTCGCGCTCAAACGGTCATGTCCCGTTACGGTATGATATCTTCAATCATTTTCTTTGATTTGGACGGATTTAAACTGATCAATGACCGTTATGGTCACGGGATCGGCGATAAGATATTAGAAGAAGTCGCGGATAGCCTGATCACAGGCGTGCGGCAGTGCGATATGGTTGCGCGTTTGGGCGGCGATGAATTTGGCGTTCTGCTCTTTAAATCAGACCAGATGATTGCGAAAGCCAAAGCGGGCGCGTTGGCGTGCCGGATCAATGATTTGTCGTTGCAACATCCGGATGGTCCGATTGGGATCTCTGCAAGTTGGGGCACAGCGCCCTGTGAGCCGAACCAGTCCGCAGCAAAAATCCTGGAACGCGCCGACCGCGCTATGTATCTGGATAAACGGTCAAATTAATCCCAGAAATGTGGCTTAAGCTCTAGGCGATAATGTCTGGCGTAATCTGATTTTCAAGATAGGCGATTTGGTCTTTGAGCGAGAGTTTGATCTTTTTCATACGCTTGACTTTAAGCATATCTGCGACGCCGGTTTCGGCCAGCGCGGCGATTTCCTGATCAATTCGCCGGTGTTCCTGCTTAAGCTCAGCTAGCAACTCAGCGATTTCCGCGTCGCTCGGCTCGGCGTTCCCCTCAATTTCATTAGGGGTTTCTAAATCATCTGAACCATCCGTCATAGTTGGGTTCTAGCGGTCTTGGTCAGTTTGTGCTATTAAGAACTTCCACAAACAGTAAATGGAGGCCTTCATGGCGCTATCGGCTCATTTGGAACAATTACAGTCCCGACACGGGGATATAGAACACCAGATACACCAAGAGCTTCGAAGTCCGGCCCCCGACCATGTGAAAGTGTCGCAACTTAAGCGGCAAAAACTACAAATTAAGGACACGATTGTCCAAATGGGGGCAAACTTCAGCGCCTGACCATAAGCATGACATGTCGTAAGGCGCCCAAATTAGCGGCGTCTCACAGTTCTGAGATATTGACCCACGTTGCGATGTTTGCGGCGTGGGTTTTTTTGTGCGCCCTCAGCCGAATTGAAAGTTTAACGTCAATGTGACGCAAGTGTCACACAAGTGTCATTTATAAGTTGACTTCAATGTGACGGCGGTGTCATATAAGCTTCATATAATATAGCGATGCGTTTCAAAGCCGATATGACGCTGGGCTCAATATAATAATTCGGCCTCGGAGATCGACAATGAAGTCTCTCATTCTCGCAACTAGCCTTACACTTGTGTTTGCCGGAACGGCTGCGGCCAATGGAACGGTGTCGAGCTCCACGATCTCAAATGGTATCAACTCGATCTCGACGCAGGCACAACAAACTCTGGACACGTGCCTGTCGACGGAAAGCTCCTCACGGGCTATTCGTGCCTGTACGAAATCAATTCGAGCGGCGACGCCGAATGATGATGTTCGCGCGCAACTTTATACCCGCCGGGCGCTGCACCGTATGGCATTGGGGCGTCATGATGATGCCGCGAAAGATTTTAGTCGGGCTGGCCAGCTTTCAGAAGACAGCGGGCTGGAGTCACTGGGGCTAGGATTTGCGGCCATGATGAATAATGATCTGACGACCGCGCGGCGGAATTTTGAAGATTGCAACAATCAAGGCAATATCGCGCCTCTGGCTGAATATGGCTTGGGTCTCACCTATCAAATGGCAGGCGAAACAGATGACGCGCGTCATGCATATGGCCGCGCTCTTGCACTCCGCCCGGGTTGGACGGCTGTCTCCGAACAAATCGCGACTCTTGAGCTGAAATAACGCTCACACAAAACGCTTCAAATAGACTGAAAAAGGCTCGCCCTCCCGGGGCGGGCCTTTTTCTTGTGGAGTCAAGGGCTTGGCCTTATGGCTCGGTTTGAGCGTCACGGAACCTTCACGAGCCTTTCACGGAAGCGACACGGATTCATTGCTCGCGCGTCACAATAAATAGGGATGGGCTGCGTCAAGCGAGGGCATGTTCCCTGAGTCTCTCGCACGCGAAATTCTGTTTTCCCTAAGGCGTCCTCATGTTGAACACATCCTTTAAACTCGTCCTATTGGCAACGGCGGCAGGTCTTGCACTGTCCGCGTGCGGCGGCGGCACGACGTCGTCTCCGGGTCAAACGGGAGATGTAACTATTAATCCTCCGACAGGCGGTGGGGGCGGCGGAACCGGTAACACGGAAATCAATCTCGTTGGCGCAGCGGGCTGCGAGACGGGCACAACACAAGAAACAATTACCACAGGCAATACAGACGTCATCGCCTGTACAATCACAGGCACGATTACGGAGAATATAACTTTGTCATCGGCGAATGGGTATGCGCTCGAGGGTCCAGTATTTGTCGGCGAAGATGCGGGCCGTAACGCGACACTGACAATTCCGGCAGGCACAAAAGTTTTCGGCAAATCCGGCCAAGATTATCTCGTTGTTTCCCGTGGCTCGCGGCTCAATGCTCGCGGAACAGCCTCTGAACCTGTTATCATGACATCGGTTCAGGATATTGCGGGCTCAGTTGATCCGGTCAATGACCGCGGGCAATGGGGCGGTTTGATCATCAACGGCAATGCGCCGATCAATGATTGTATCGACGGCACAGCGGCAGGCGGCTCAGCGGGTTGTGAAAAATCCGGCGAAGGGTCATCTGGACTGTTCGGGGGCGGCAATGCAGCGGATAATTCCGGGATATTGCAATATATGCAGGTCAAATATGCGGGCAACCTGATCAATGATGAAGACGAGCTGAATGGTATTGCTTTTCAAGGTGTTGGCTCGGGTACGACCTGTGATCATATCCAAGTCCACAATAATGCCGACGATGGTGTCGAGTTCTTCGGCGGGTCCGTTGTGTGTGACTATCTGGTCCTCACAGGCATCGGTGACGACAGTCTTGATTGGACAGATGGCTGGGTTGGCGGTTCGCAATATGTGCTCGTCAAACAAGGGCCGGGTGCGGGCGACCGCGGGATTGAGGGGGACAACCGCAGCTCGAATAATTCTCTGACCCCAACATCTAATCCGTTGATCTCTAACTTTACTTTCTTGGGCAGTGATTCTGGCGATACAGGCGTGGTTGTGCGCGCCGGAACACAAGGCCGCATCATCAATGGTGTGGTCGTTGGGTTCCAAGACGCTGGCCTCGATGTTGACGATGAGAGCAGCCTTAATAATCTGTCGGCGGGAACACTTTCCTTCGCATCGCTCTTCCTCGACAATGCTGATAATATCGAATCCGGCGACGACACACCGGCGTTTGATACGGAAACAGCCATCGCGAACAGCCCGAACATTGTTCAGGGCAATAGCTCGCTGAATGATGAGTTCTTCCCCGGTGCCGCCGAACAGGCCGTCACCGCGACCGACCCGATGGTCGCAGGCTTTGATAATGCAGGCTATATCGGGGCGTTCTCCGCAACTGACACTAAGGATAGCAACTGGGCGCAGGGTTGGACCTTTGGCTTATTCGAAAGTCCGACAGATTGTCCGGCAGGCACCTTGTCCACTGGCGATGTCGTCGGCGGAAAGCAAATTTGTTCTTTGACTGGGTCAATCACCTCTAATGTGCGGCTCAACAATAACTTTATCTACCAGTTGGAAGGCGCAGTCTTCATCGGTGAAGATTTGGGCGCCGACGCCGCCGCGCCAATCGCAGGTGCCGCGAGCGCCGTTCTAACAATTGATGCTGGCACAACAATATATGGCGCATCCGGAACGGATTACCTTGTTATTAATCGCGGCTCGCAAATCCGGTCAAACGGCACCGCGACTGCACCAGTTGTGCTGACGTCGCGAGCGGAGGCATTTGGCACGGCCAATACGGCGACGGATCGCGGTAAATGGGGCGGTTTGATCATCAATGGCCGCGCGCCGATCAATGATTGTATCGACGGAACCGCGTCGGGCGGAACAGTCCAATGTCAGAAATCAGGTGAGGGATCCTCGGGTTTGTTTGGCGGCAGCACGGCGGATGATAATAGCGGCAACCTGTTTTATACGCGCGTGTCTTTTGCGGGCAACCTGATCAATGACGAAGACGAGCTTAACGGGATCGCCTTCCAAGGTGTCGGGTCCGGTACGCAAGTCGATTATGTTCAAGTCCACAATAATGTCGATGACGGCGTCGAATTCTTCGGCGGTACGGTCAATGTCAAACACCTCGTCCTCACAGGTATGGGCGATGATAGTCTGGACTGGACAGATGGCTGGGTCGGCAAAGTCCAATATGTCATTGTCGACCAAGCGGATGATGCAGGCGACCGCGGCATTGAGGGTGATAACCGCAGCTCGAACAACACACTGACCCCGCGGTCCAATCCAATCATTTCCAACCTGACATTTGTGGGCGGCGCCGCCAGCGATACGGGCGTCGTGCTCCGTGCGGGGACGAATGCGGACCTTTATAATGGTATCGTCACAGGGTTTCAGGATGCGGGTTTCGATATTGATGACGCCTCGACGGCCGCGCAAGCGACAGCGGGTAATATCTCGCTCAACAGTTTCCTGATTGCCGGAAACAATGCCGACCTCGAAGCTGATAATGTGGCCGAAGATGCGGCGCAAACGGCCGTGATCAACGCAGGTAGCAACATCGTCATCGGCGGCGCGATCACGATTGCGGACGAAAGCTATGTGCCCGGCGCGCCAGAGCAAGCCGTGAGCGCGGCCAACGTCAATGCCGTGGACAGCTTCTTTGACCCCGTGACCTATATCGGCGCTGTCGAGGACGCGAACGACACTTGGTATCAGGGTTGGACCCTTTTGGTTGACCAATAAGGCCGCGCATAACGCTTAACGACCCGGGCCGTGCGTCCGGGTTTAACGGTTGGAGACTCAAGAAAATTGAGCCGTAAGACCAGACTTAATGACCCCGTTCATTGATTTGAACGATTGAAATTTTGGACCGCATCGTGACATATAAAACACATAGCCTCCTCAGTGCCCTATTAATCGGGACGGCTTTCACACATTTGCCAGTGCAGGTGTTCGCGCAGGACAGCGCCGGACCATCGCCTGAAATTACGGACGAAGTGATCGCAACGGGTACGTTCATTCCGAACGAAAAGAAGATTACATCGGAAATCACAACGGTGCTGGACGAGGACGCCTTTGCTCAAATCGGCGCGGGCGATATCGCCTCCGCTTTGACCCGCGTGACGGGTTTGTCGCTAAGCCAGGGGAAGTTTGTGATCGTGCGCGGCTTGAATGAGCGTTATTCCTACGCGACCCTCAACGGCGCGCCGCTGCCATCGCCAGAGCCGCTTCGCCGCGTTGCGCCGCTGGATTTGTTCCCGACCTCGGTTTTGTCTGATGTCGTCGTGCAAAAAACTTACAGCCCCGAATTCTCTGGTGAATTTGGCGGCGGTGCCATCAATCTGCGGACGCGCGCTCTGCCGGACGAGAAATTTTTAGAACTGTCGATCAGCAGTTCTTATAATACGGCGACATCCCTGCGCGAAGGCCTGACCTATGAAGGGTCAAGCACAGATTGGCTCGGTTTTGATGATGGTCTTCGTGACCTTCCGGCTCTTGATGCAACAGGCACGCCGACAAATAATTTCGAGAACTTCAAGACGCTGGTCATTGAGCGCCGCGAGCAAATCCCCCTTAATGGCGGAGCGCGCTTATCGGCGGGTAACCGCTTTGATCTGGACGGCGGGCAGAGCATCGGCGTGCTCGCGACACTCGGCTATGACAATAGCTGGCAGACTCGCCGGGGTGAGGACAACACCGCCAATATTGGCGCGAATGGTGAGCTTGTCATTCTGGATCGCGGCTTTCGGGAGTCGACGGAAAATACGGTCTCTCTGAACGGCCTTCTTGGTCTCGGCGTGGAGCTGGATGAGAATAATCTCATCCAAGTCGTCGGTCTGGCGACGCGCCAGTCTTCGGCAGAAGCGCGCATCATCACAGGCGAAGATCGCGAAGACCGTTTCTTCCGCCAAGATTTTACGGAATGGTTCGAGCGTGAGGTCTATATGGGCCAGTTATTGGGCGAGCATTACCTTTCGTCGCTGAACGATGCGGAAGTCAACTGGCGCGCCTCTTATGCCAAAGCCCGCCGCGATGCGCCCTACGAACGCCGTGTCAATTACGAGAATTTTGAGGACGGTCTTGGTTTCCGGTTTCAATTCAATCGCCCGGGCACGAATAATGACATTCGCTTTTCGGATTTAGACGATACGACTCTCGACCTTGGCGTTGATTTCGCGATGCCGTTTGATTTGGGAACCCGTGAATTTGAAATCAAATTTGGCGGCGCTTATCTGGATAAAAGCCGAGACTCATCGCAGGCTGATTTCCGGTATTTCGGGACAATTCCAGCGGAATTAAGAGAATCGCGGATCGACCTTATCCTGTCGGATGCAATTGTTGATGCCGATATTTTGGAAATCCGGCGAGGCGGAACAACAGGTTTCCCCGATTTGTCTTTTGCAAGCTTGGAAACATTTGGCGGCTATGTCGCATTGGAAGCCGAGTTCTTTCCTGACCTGCGTGTGTCCGGCGGATTGCGCTATGAAAGTTCGCAGCAGGATACGGCGATTGAACAATCGCTCGTCGATGGCTCTCTCTTTCAGTTTGATAAACTGGACGAAGATTACCTGCTCCCCGCGGTGACAGCGACTTACACATTTGCTGATAATTGGCAGCTCCGGGTCGCGGCCTCTCAGACGATTAACCGCCCTCAGTTTCGTGAACTGACACCGTCAATTTTCGTCAACACGGATACGGATGACCGTTTTGTCGGCAACCCGTTCTTGACCAATTCCGAAAGCACCAACCTTGACGCGCGTTTGGAATATTATTTTGGAGCGGCGGAGTTCTTCACAATCGGCGGTTTCTACAAAGACCTGACCAATCCGATTGAAGAATTTATCTTCAATGGCTTGGGCGAAAGTAACGCCACCAGCTTTATCAATGCGCCGAGCGCCAAGCTTTATGGTTTGGAACTGGAATTTGAGAAGAAGTTCACAATCTCTGACAGTTTCCCGGTCCTGAATAACTGGTTGGGCGGAAAGGACTTTGTCGTCCGAACGAACTATACTTATGTCGATAGCACAGTGTCGGCAGACGGCACTGTGAGCATTACCCCGCCAACAGTTGATCCGTCGCGCGGCGTGACGCCTGTGACAATTTCGGCTTCCGGTCTTTATTCGGATGGCCGCAAATTACAGGGACAGAGCGACCATCTTGTCAATTTACAGTTTGGGATCGAAAATTATGAAGCGGGCTGGGACGTGTTCTTGCTGCTAAACTATAGTTCAGAGCGTATTCGCGCGGTCGAAGACCTGTCAAACGGTCTTCCGTCAATCAATGAACAGCTTCCAATTAGCCTCGACCTTGTCACAAACATCCCGTTTGAAATACGGGGCGGGGAGTATGAGTTTGGCTTCAAAATCCAGAATATTTTGGATGATCGTTATGAGGCTACTCAAACTCTGGGCGGGACAGAAATCATCATTGATGATTACAATATCGGCACTACAATATCGGCGAGTTTGAAACGACGTTTCTAGGCGTTGAATGGTCTCAAAATGCTTGACGGAATGTGAAGATCATTGCGCCTGTTAGCCCATGTTAAGGCTACTGATTTTATGAGGGTCTGGCCTCTTTGTTATCGATAACATTAATGTGTTTTTATTAAAGACGACCTAGCCCAACGGTATGTCTCCGCATTCGCGCAGTAGTCGCTATCAAGGCGTTCATAGATTCATAAAGCAATCCATTGCTTTTCGAGTCTTGGCCGCGGTTCTGATTAGCCTTTTTCTAAGCACGACAATGTCGTGGCAAGTCGCCGCCGTGACTTGCTCTGCATGCCTTATCGGGATCGCATTCGAGTTATGGATGTTTCAACTGTGTGTGAACCGGGTTGATAATCGTTTGGCCCGGATTGCCATCGCAGGATCAACATTTTTGCATCTTGTTACATATTCTATCCCTATACCTCTTGCGATGCTGCAGCCTAACTTTGGCATGATATTTGTCGTCGCGATCTATGCCTGCTCGGGTTTGGTCTATGCTTTAATTGGGTACCGTACGATCAATCAGTTGATGATCGTTTCAACCCTGCCCTATGTTTTGGGAACGGCAGTGGCAACGGGAATGCTGGCGCGATATTTTTTCAATATGGGCGACAATTACACGGCGCTAGTGTGTTTGGCTATCATGCCGTCTTATCTCTGTGTCGGGCTAGCGCTGTTTACAGGACTTCGGCAAAGTGATGAACAATTACGTGAGTTGGTCAATGAAGCCACGTGTCAGCGGGAGGCCGCATTAGCTCAGAAGAAACGGGCAGAAGAGGCACAAATAAAAGCCGATGCGGCCAGCGTCGCCAAATCCGAATTTATTGCCGCGATGAGCCATGAAATCCGAACGCCGATGAACGGCGTGGTCGGCATGACCGAATTGCTGCTGCAAACAAGGCTAACGCCTGCGCAGGCTCAATATGCGCAAGTGATTTCAACGTCTGGGGAGAACTTGATGGTTGTTATCAATGACATTTTGGACTTTTCTAAACTTGAAGCCCGTAAAATTGATATTCACCCTGAACCTTTTGAGCTCGCGGCTATGATTGAAAATGTTGCTGTTCTGACTTCTGAAAAAGCTCGCGATAAATCTGTTGATGTGATGGTGCGTATTGATCCGAACCTACCGCGATATGTCGTGGGCGATCCATCGCGCATTCGCCAAGTCTTGCAGAACCTCGCGGGGAACGCTGTTAAGTTTACGCAAAATGGCTACGTCATCCTGAGCGTTACAGGCGCGCCCAAAATTGATGGTCAGGTGGATCTGGAATTCAGCGTGACCGATAGCGGGATCGGCATCGCGCCGGATAAACTTGATCATATATTTGAGCGCTTCACCCAAGCCAGCAGTGGCCCCGCGCGTGAATATGGCGGCACAGGGCTTGGCCTCTCTATTTGCCGGGAGTTGACGGAACTCATGAACGGAAAAATTTGGGCCGTGAGTGAACCGGGGGAGGGATCCGTCTTCACCATGAAACTCTCGCTACCTGAAGCGTTTGTGCGCGTTGAACCCATAGCGGAGCTCCCTCGAAATTTAACCGTCGGAGTTTTCGCGCCGTGCGATTTAACCGCCATCATCTTTGGCGAAACTTTGGCCGGGCTGGGAGCGCAAGCGGTGCCGTTTTCGCCAACAGAAGCGGGTGTGCTCTCACTCTTGTCTAAGATGAAAAAGAACACCGCGCCTGATGTGATCTTACTTGATACGCGTGTTGAGTTAGGATCGGGTCGAACGTTGCTAGAATTATTGGATCAAATTCCGGCAGAGCTTCGTCCGTCCGTTGTCCTGTTGTGTGCCCCATCTGAACTGGGGATCTACGCACAAACCGCTTTGGCGGTGACACGCCCTGTCCGAATCCGCGACCTTGGTCAGGCACTGGCATTGGCAATGGAAAGCCACTCAGGGTCGACTTCTATTGATCAATCCATCAACGCAGCCGCTTAAATACGGCTGACTATAACGTCTTATAGCGGTTCATTTGACTAAGGCGATCAGGACAGATCCGCGAAATAATATTTCAAGCGGAGGATATTTTGGTGCGGCCGAGAAGACTCGAACTTCCACGGGTGTTACCCCACAGCGACCTCAACGCTGCGCGTCTACCAATTCCGCCACGGCCGCACGCCAGTGTCTTGTAGACAGGGCGCGCCTATACCGATGGGGTGGGGCGTGTGGCAAGCGGCTTTTACGCATGAAGTGCGGGTTTATTCGCAGGCCGCAAAGACGGCGCCCTAAAACTGGGTGAATTCACCCAATAATCCACTCGATTGTCCCATATGGGACGTTTGCAAGCCTAGTACTGCGCGTAGAACTCAATGTTCAAATTAGAAAGGGACTCTCATGAAACGGTTTTTCATTGTGGCTATGGCAGGGCTTATCGTCGCTTGCGGCGGCGGCACAGATAACGCAGAGCCTGCGTCCGCAGCGACGATTGAAAAGATGAAACCCGCTGAGTTGGCCGATAAGGCGATTGCGGATTTGAAAGCCGCAACAACGCTCTTGGCTGGTATCAGCACGGTCGAGGCTGCCGAAGCCGCCATTCCGCAATTCAAGGCACTTGGCGATCAATATGCCAAGGTCAACGCGGCTATGAGGACGGTTGATCAGAGCGATAGCCGCCAGATGATGAAAATGGCAGAAAAATCTCCACTGCTGGCCGCGCAATTGCAAGCCTTCATGGGCGAGGTGAACGCGATCCAGAGCCGGAATTCCGACGCTGCGCAAATTCTCCTGCCGCATCTGAGAACCTTCAGCGGTCAGTAAAGTCTTCCCCGAGGACTTTTCACAAGCCTAGCTGTGAGACTGGCGACAAACCGCTGAAGCGCGCCGCACCGGACTTGCCAGAGTTCGGTGCGGTCCTTACGTGGGCGCTATGAAACATTGGCTCTCCTCAACGCTCCTTCCATTGCTGATCGCGTGCAGCGGCGCAACAGAGGCCGAGACGGAAAACGTATCGGCTGCAACTGTCTCTGAAACAAGCTTGCCGAATGTAGCAGATCAATTGATCGACGACGGTAAAACGCTCGGCGAAATGCTGGCGCGTGTTGAGAGCGTGGAGACAGCCGAGCAGATTCGCCCTGCAATTGAAACGATGATCGAAGACTACCGCGCATTGTTTGAAACCATGGAGACGATGGAGAGTCCGAGTTTCTCTGACATGACAGCCATGGCATCGCGCGCGCCGAAATTGATTGAGGCGCAAAAACGCGTCGCCAACGAAATTGAGCGGATTTACAACGATCACCCTGAAGCGGCCGACGTGTTACGCGACGCTCTCGAAGACCTTGGCCAACAATAGCGCTGCAGCTGCGTCGGGCCGACGGGCGCTGCGAACGGATCATCCCGTAGAATGGCGGCGTGCGCCGGGTCTCGTGCCTTATGAGGATGCACTGGCGCAGATGGAAGCGCGTGCAGCGGCTGTGGCGGCTGGCGATGCGGGCGAGCAAGTTTGGCTCTTGGAGCATCCGCCGCTCTATACGGCAGGAACGAGCGCGAGCGTAGCCGACCTCGTTGATCCAGACCGCTTTCCCGTTTTCAAGGCCGGACGCGGCGGGCAATATACCTATCACGGTCCGGGCCAGCGTGTGGCTTACCTCATGCTCGATCTGCGGACGCGCGGGCGCGATGTTCGCTGCTTTGTGTCGGGCGTTGAGCAGCTGGTAATAGAGACGTTGGCCGAATTTGGCGTGAGCGGAGAGCGGCGCGATGGGCGGATCGGTGTGTGGGTTGTGAAGCCGGATGGGAGTGAGGCCAAGATCGCCGCGATCGGCATTCGCATTCGCCGCTGGGTTAGTTTTCACGGCCTATCGATCAATGTCTCGCCGGACTTGTCGCATTTTAGCGGGATCGTGCCGTGCGGGATTACGGACTATGGGGTGACCTCGCTGGCCGAGTTGGGCGTGACAGCGTCTTTGGCGGATGTGGACGCGGCTTTAGCACAAAATTTCGAGGCGCTCTTTGGGCCGGCTGTCGTTGCGTCATAAAAAAGCCCGCCAGAGTGGCGGGCTTCAATAGTCTAGATGTGATGCATTCTATGCTGTTGGAACTGGGCCAAACTGATTGTCGCCCGGATCTTGTTTGTTCAAGAGATTGACGACAAATGCGAAGACCGCTCCCAAAATCAACGAGCCTATCGCACTTGGGATCGCTGTCTTTTTGGCGAGCGGTTCGCCAAACTCTGTTGCAATGGCCATAATCTCACCCAGATCACCGGACGCGGCCGCTTCTTCAGTCGCTCTTTGCATCGCGGCATATTCCTCTCCGCCGAAAATGGACGGGATGATGCTGCCCATAACAAAGATCAAAATGATAAAGAGGATAAACCAAACAATAGATAGCCAGCCCGACCGTCCTGCATCATGGCTCCGCTTTATGAGTAGAAAGAAAAATGGAACCAAGAGGACAATTGACAAAATTCCGAGGATGTTCGCAAGGCTGTAGCTGACCAGCGCCATCAAACTCAAAACGGCAGATATTGCCGAAATGATCATGATACCTTTGAAAAACGCACTCGGCCCGACACGTCCGCTCGGCGAAAATAGTAAATTACCCATAGGTCAATCCCTCTTATTGTTTATCGCTAAATATCGACATTTTTGGATCAAATTGCAAGAACAATCGAAACCTTAGCCCGGCGGCGGGCCGTAACGGTTGTCGCCCGCATCGCCCGGTTTTAGGCCAACCCACGCTGTGAATGCGATCAAAATTCCCCACAGAATTATATTCATCAAGAGGAGCGGCGTTCCCGCAAGGTCTTCTTGATAGGCGGCGTTCAACTCATCTTTGACGGACTCATCAATCATGGCTTTGCGCTCATATTGAGAGAATTCTGTCAAATAGTCGCCCGCGCCGTTCAGGATCGCGAAGACAAAAATGACAATAATCCACAGCGTTAAAACACCGAAGATCGGCGTAACGGACCGTCCGAAATCCTTCAACCGTTTCCCATAGACGGCGAAGGCTCCGCAAAACAGCATCGTCAACCAGACTAGAAAGCCCCAAAAATAGACCACGCCCGCCGTATCATTCATGAACAGTCCGGCTTTGAACGCCACGACAAGCGCCGCAAATGCTGCGAGCGTAATCCAGAAGGTTTTCCGGTTGGTGCGCCCGGACGGCACGAACAGATGGTAGAGGGCAGTTTTAAACATGGCGGCGCTCTAGCGGGGGAATTGCGCGCGCGCTACTGTTTGGCGCGGTCAGGTCATGCGCCTTGACGCCGCGCTTTGTAATCGCCACGCTTATGATAACTTTGGAGCCCTCTATGCGTCTCGTGATTAATGGTTTTGCGATTATCGGCCTGCTGGTCAGCCTTTTATCGATGATTGAGCTGTATGGGCTACGGATCAGTGACGCGCCATCGGGAAGTTTTGCCAACGTAACCCTGCCTTTTTGGTCGCTTTTGGGCGCAGGCACAGCGGTGTTGTTTGGTTTTATCGGACGAATTCTTGATCGCCGCGTTCCTATGCCAGCATCGAAAATTTCGGATTTCTCGATTGCTGGCGGGCTTATTTTCGGCGCTTTGACTCTCGCGATCCCTTTTGTGTTTGGCTGACATTCCCTATATCAAAATTGATACGGCGTAACGCGTCTTAGTAAGGACAATCATGGGTAATGAGCTTCTCAACTGGGAAAATGGTCGTTGGATTGGCCAGACGTTGGAGGTCGAAAACGGCGTCTGCGCGGTGCCGGGCAAAGATTTGGACGGCTATCCCAAGGACCTGCCTTACACGGATGAGGTCAAGGCGGCGACGGATCACCTCTATGCGCAAGTGGCCGATTTTATTCCTGAATTTGAATGGCCTGCCTATGCGCCGCTGGTTCACGCGATCAATACGATCAAAAAGCAAAAAAACGCGGTTGTGCTCGCCCATAACTATATGACGCCGGACATTTTCGCTCTGGTTGGCGATTATGTTGGCGACAGCCTCGGTCTTGCGATTGAAGCAACAAAGACCGACGCGGATATGATTATCCAAGGCGGTGTGCATTTTATGGCGGAAACGTCGAAAATCCTCTGCCCGAATAAGCGCGTCTTTATTCCGTCCATGCGGGCGGGCTGTTCGCTTGCGAGTTCCATTACGGGCGCAGATATCCAACTGATCAAGCAACGTTATCCCGGCATTCCGGTTGTGACCTATGTGAACACGTCCGCCGATGTGAAGGCTGAGAGCGACATTTGCTGCACCAGCTCGAACGCAGTCGCAATTGTCGAACATATTGCGGCGGAGTGGGGTGTGGATAAGGTCATCATGCTGCCGGATGAATTCCTCGCCAAAAACGTCGCGCGTCAAACTGACATTGAAATTATTGCATGGCATGGCCGCTGCGAAGTGCATGCGCGTTTCTCGGCCCAAGACGTGCGCGACATGCGCGCCGCCAATCCCGGCGTCGTCGTGCTGGCCCACCCTGAGTGCCCGCCCGAAGTGGTTGAAGAATCAGATTTCACGGGCTCCACCAAAGCGATGAGCGATTACGTCGAAGATAACAGCCCCGGCAAAGTTATCCTGCTGACCGAATGCTCCATGTCCGACAATGTCGCCATGGCGAACCCAACCGTCGATTTCGTGCGTCCGTGCAATCTATGCCCGCACATGAAACGGATCACGCTCGAAAACCTCTATGAGTGTTTGCGCGATGAAACTAATGAAGTGCTCGTTCCCGAACCGATGCGCGAAAAGGCATTCGACGCCGTGATGCGGATGATCAATGTGAAGTTCGACAAAGAGAAGGGGTATTTCGATCCGAATGCGCCGGACAAGAATGTGAAAGTGATTTAGTTCTATCATCCCGGACGCCCCTCGGCGATCCGGGACCAATCGCCTGTTTGACACAGCTCTTAAAGATTTTCGCCGTGAGGTCCCAGTTCTGAGGGCTTCGTCCTTGGCTCGGATGACAGGGATAAGTGTTACAGCGGTTCACCCCAACGGTCGCTCAATCACCGGATCAGCTATTGAGCTATGTCCAGACGTTTGCGTAATCGATCCGAACATGACCCATGCGACTCGATGACTAAGAGCGATGGAGACTGCAAGCACAACGAAAACCAGAGCAAATTTCAAATGGCCGTAACAACGTTCAAGCAATGCTGACAGAAGGCTTAGGGCAAACAGAAACCAAATGGCGGCGAAAAGAACGTTAAAATATTGGGGAAGGTCCCAAAATAGGAAATCGTCCAGATATACCGCTTCATTCTTATATTTGTGATCACTGTCTTGAAGGGCCGCAATGACAACAAAAAGCCCCAAAACGAGGGCGCGTTGCACAATCACAGCATATAGAAATAGGGCAAATTCGGTTGTCCGAACTTGCCACCATTTCAATCGTCTTGGCATGCTTTAAGCCGTGCCGCCCACCGTGATTTGCTCCACATAAAGGCTTGGCTGTCCGACGCCGACGGGAACGCCTTGTCCGGCTTTGCCGCAGACGCCGATACCCGGGTCGAGTTCCATATCATCGCCGACATGGCGGATCTGGCCGAGGACTTTGGGGCCGTCGCCAATCAGGGTTACGCCTTTGAGCGGCTCTTCGATTTTACCGTTCCGGACGCGGTAGGCTTCGGTGCATTGAAAAACGAATTTTCCGGATGTGATATCGACTTGTCCGCCGCCGAAGTTGGACGCGTAAATGCCGTCTTTGAGTTCTGCGATCATCTGCGCCTGCGGAATATCGCCGCCGAGCATGAACGTGTTGGTCATGCGCGGCATGGGCGCGTGAGCGAAGCTCTCGCGGCGGCCATTGCCTGTGGGCTGCGCATTCATCAGCCGCGCATTGAGGCGGTCTTGCATAAAGCCGACGAGCTTGCCGTCCTCAATCAGGACTGTGCGCTCGGTCGGTGTGCCTTCATCATCGACGGTGAGGGAGCCGCGGCGGCCGGGCAGGGTGCCGTCATCAACGATGGTCACGCCTTTGCTGGCGACCTGATCGCCCAGCCGTCCGGCAAATGCGCTCGTGCCCTTGCGAATGAAGTCACCTTCAAGGCCGTGGCCCATCGCTTCGTGAAGCAAAACGCCCGGCCAGCCGGGCCCCAGCACGACGTCGAATTGTCCGGCGGGGGCATCGACGGACGTCAAGTTGACTTGGGCTTGGCGCAAGGCTTCGCGGGCCATCGGCTGCCAGACATCGGGCGTGATGATCTCGTCATAGGGACGGCGGCCGCCAGTGCCGACATAGCCCGTCTCGCGGCGGCCTTTGCGTTCCGCGATGATCATGATGTTGAGGCGAACGAGCGGGCGGATATCATTAATACGGGCGCCGCCTTGTTTCAGGATCGCAATCGCGCGGCGTGATCCGGCCAGCGTAACAGTGACTTGAACCACTTCTGGGTCGAGCGCGCGGCAAAACCCGTCAATTTGCTGCAGTAAGCTAACCTTACCTGCAAAGCCGGGGTCTTCGGTCGGGTCAATGTCAGGATAAAGCGATGCGTTGGTGCGGCGCGGCATTTCGCTCATCACGCCGTCATGGCCGACTTTCACAAGCTGCACGGCGTCCGAAGCGCGGGTGAGCGATTCGGGGGATAATTCTGAACTTTGGGCAAAACCGGAGGCTTCGCCGGCCACGCAGCGCAGGCCAAAACCGCGCGATGTGTCAAAACTGGCTGTTTTCAACCGCCCATCATCAAATGAGAGCGCTTCGGAGGAAGACCGCTCGACAAAAAGCTCGCCATCATCAGATCCGCGCAATGTGTTTGACAAAATGCGCTCCGCCGCTGCGGCGTCTAGATCACTGTCATCGAATACAAAATCAGCCATGAGGCTCCCAAAATTCAAAGATCAGACGGCGCAATCGCCGCCTTTTCGAGGTTCATGCGGGTAACAGGGGTTTATTCCGGCAACAAGCCACGATAAGAGCCGCCTTGAACGCCGCGCAGTCTGCGACAATCCGCGTCCACTTGGAGTGCGGATTATCTGTCTGTCGAGGCTATATAGGGACGAGATGGGCCAAAACGACCCATCCTAAGCATAGAATGAGGGTTTCATGCGCGCGATAAACGCCATGCTAAGCACAATGGGCGTCGGAGTTTTATCTCTGATGGCATCCACAGCGGCTTTTGCTCAAGATAAACAAACAGGACCAACACCGGGTGGGTGGTTCTTTCAAGAATCGGCAACGCCGGTCATGGATGATTTGATCTGGGTCCATAATATGGTTCAGATCATCATTACGGCGATTGTGATTTTCGTCGTCGTCCTGATGGCTTACATCTGTATCCGCTTCCGCGAGAGCAAAAATCCGGTGCCGAGCAAGACTTCGCACAATACACTGATCGAAATTATCTGGACTGTTGTTCCGGTGATCCTTCTGGTCATCATCGCGATCCCATCCATGAACTTGCTGTATAAGCAGGACCGCTTGCCGGAAACGGAAATGACCGTGAAGGTCGTCGGCAACACATGGAACTGGCTCTACAGCTACCCCGATTATGAAAACGTGGATGAGTGGGTGTCCAACCCGCTTGATGAGACACAAGCGAAAGCTGTTGGGCAGCCTTACTTGCTCGCCACAGACGCGCCGCTCGTCGTTCCTGTTGGCACAAAGGTGAAAGTCTTGGTCACATCCGTGAACAATATGCACAGCTGGGCAATGCCAAGTTTTGGTGTGAAAATGGACGCCGTTCCTGGGATCATCAACGAAACATGGTTCGAAGTGTACGAAGAAGGCACTTACTACGGTCAGTGTTCCGAGATTTGCGGGATTCGCCATTATTATATGCCGATTGAGGTCAAAGTGGTGAGCAAAGAAGAATTTGCGCGCTTCATCGCAGGCGGCGGTCAACCCGTCGATAAATTTGCGAACTTGAATGCGGCGCTTGAGACTGATGATGCAACTGGCGGCGCGGCTATTGTCGCGGCCAACGAGTAGAGAGACGAACAATGGTTGCTATTCACGGCGAAAATATTCCGGTCGCACATGACCATGATGAAAAGCCTGCGTTTTTTGAGCGCTGGTTCTATTCCACAAACCACAAAGATATCGGCACACTCTATCTGATTTTCGGGATCATTTCGGGCCTGATCGGTGGTTTCCTGTCATTCATGATGCGGATGGAGCTGGCATCGCCCGGCATCGACATCTTTACCAATGAGCACACATATTTGGTGTTCGTGACCATGCACGGCCTGATCATGATCTTCTTCATGGTAATGCCCGCGCTGATTGGCGGCTTTGGGAACTGGTTTATTCCGATCATGATTGGCGCGCCGGATATGGCGTTTCCGCGGATGAATAACCTGTCGTTCTGGCTTCTGCCTGTGGCGTTGATCTGCCTGATGGTGAGTTTCTTCGTGCCCGGGGCGGCTGAAGGCAACGGATTTGGGGGCGCGTGGGTGATGTATCCACCGCTGTCGACGACAGGATCTCCCGGACCTGCGTTCGACTTTATTATTATCGGCCTTTTAGCGGCGGGTTTCTCGTCGATCTTTGGTGCGATCAACTTCATCACGACGATCCTGAACATGCGCGCACCGGGCATGACGATGCACAAAATGCCGCTTTTCGCGTGGTCCGTGCTTGTGACGGCCTTCCTGCTATTGCTGGCTCTGCCAGTCCTCGCGGCGGCATTGTTCATGCTTTTGACCGACCGTATTGAAGGCGGCACGGCCTTCTTTGATCCGGCTCGCGGCGGTGATCCGCAAATGTTCCAGCACTTGTTCTGGTTCTTTGGTCACCCTGAAGTTTACATCATGATCCTGCCGGCCTTCGGCATTATCTCGCACATTATCTCGACTTTCTCCAAGAAACCGATCTTCGGCTATCTCGGCATGGCGTATGCGATGGTCTCTATCGGTGTTGTGGGCTTCGTTGTGTGGGCGCACCATATGTACACGATTGGCATGGATGTGAATGTGAAGGCCTACTTCGTGCTCGCCACCCTTGTGATTGCGGTGCCGACAGGCGTGAAAGTCTTCTCTTGGCTGGCCACGATGTGGGGCGGCTCAATCCGCTTCTCCGTGCCAATGCTTTGGGCGCTTGGCTTTATCTTCTTGTTCGTCATCGGCGGCGTGACCGGTGTGGTCCTCGCCAACGCGGGCGTTGATACGTACCTACACGATACATATTATGTTGTGGCTCACTTCCATTATGTTCTATCGATGGGCGCCGTCTTCGGTATCTTCGCGGGCTGGTACTACTGGTTCGGTAAGATGTTCGGTTTCCACTATAGTGGCTTCCTCGCACGTCTCCACTTCTGGCTGTTCTTTATCGGTGTGAACGTGATTTTCTTCCCGCAGCACTTCTTGGGTCTGAATGCGATGCCGCGTCGTTACGTCGATTATCCTGAAGAGTTCGCGATGTGGAATGAGATCAGCTCCTACGGCGCTTACATCACGCTCGCGTCTGTTGCGGTCTTCTTCGTCTTGCTTCTTGAAGCTTTCGCGAAACGCAACAAGCGCCGTGTGGGTAACAATTATTGGGGCGAGGGTGCGACGACACTGGAATGGACGATTTCCAGCCCGCCACCTTATCACCAATTCAGCGTCCTGCCGCGTATTGATGGCGGTGACGAGGGTCACGATCACTAGGTCCGTGGTTTCCTCATTGAACACTCAACAAGAGGCCGCCGGCGATAATCCGGCGGCCTTTTCTGCGCCAACTGGGGCGGGTCTATCGTTGGCTGGACCGGGCGACTACTTCGCCTTGATGAAACCTCGCGTGATGAGCCTTGTGATTTTCACAGCCATTTGCGGCCTCTTACTCGCGCCGGGTTCTCTGTCAGGTTCTATCGGCTTTGGCTCAGCGCTTATCTCAATCTTTTGTATTGCACTTGGCGCAGGGGCGTCCGGCGCTCTGAATATGTGGTATGATAGCGATATTGACGGCGCGATGGCGAGAACCTCGCAGCGCCCGATCCCCAGAGGTGTCCTCACGCCGCGCGCGGCACTCGGTTTCGGGTTTGTGATGTCCGTTGCGGCAGTTTGGTTGCTTTTGGTCGCATCCAACTGGGTGGCCGCGAGCCTTCTCGCGTTTACGATTTTCTTCTATCTCGTCATTTACACCATGTGGCTGAAACGTAGCACGCCGCAAAACATCGTGATCGGCGGCGCGGCTGGCGCCTTCCCGCCGATGGTCGCTTACGCCGCTGTGACCGGAACCATTACGCTTGATAGTCTGGTTCTGTTCTTGATTATCTTCTTCTGGACGCCGCCGCATTTCTGGGCGCTCGCGCTGTATAAGCAAACGGATTATGGCCGGGTCGGCATACCGATGCTGCCGAATGTCAAAGGCGCGCCGCGGACCCGGACTGAAATTATCATCTATAGTGTGCTGCTGTTTGGCTTGACCCAACTACCGCTGCTCACCGGACTGGGCGGCATTGTCTACGGGATTGGCAATTTACTCCTTAGCGGAACATTCCTTGTTCTGGCATGGCGCGTCTTTCGGTCGCGCGCTGGCGATAAGCCTGCTGAGACAGATAGTGATACACTCTATGCAGTCCGTAACGGTAATCAAGCCGCGCGAAATTTGTTTCTCTATTCGATCCTCTATCTCTTCGCGCTTTTTGCGGTGTTGACGGTGGACCATCTTTTCTTTGCAGGGGTCTAAAGTATGGCTGAATATCGCAAAGAGCCAACAGAGTTCGCGGAACCAACTCGCGAAGAGATCCGCGCAAGAACAGGGCGTAATATCGCCATTGCGCTCGGACTATTCTTTTTTCTGATCTTGATCGCTGTGTCGATCGTGCTTCGCCAACCTGCATAGGAGGCTTCTCGACTATGACTCGTAATCGGACAACGCAGCTTATTCTCGTCGGTGTTGCCATTGGTATGCTGACGCTCGGTTTCTACTCGAAAACGCTTTATGATACTTTCTGCAGGGTCACAGGCTTTGGCGGCACGCCAAAAATCGCAATCAACGAAGATAATCTCTCCGTCGTTTTAGACCGCGTTGTCACAGTGAAATTTGACAGCAATGTCAGTGCCGATCTCGCGTGGCAGTTTAAGCCCGCACAACGGTCTATGGATGTGCAGCTTGGGCAAACGGGTCTGGCTTATTATACGGCGAAAAACATATCGGATAAACCGATCACGGGCGTTGCGACGTTCAATGTCACGCCGATGAAAGCCGCGCCATATTTCGTCAAAACCGAATGTTTCTGTTTTACAGATCAAACCTTACAGCCGGGCGAAGAGATGGACATGCCTGTCTTATTCTTTGTCGATCCTGAAATGGACGCGAGCGCGCGTCATTCCGACGTGACTGAAGTGGTTTTAAGCTACACATTCTTTGTGGCTGAGAACCAACCGGACGTGACGGCGGCATTACCTGTCGAAGCACTGCCTTAAAGGTAACTTGCGCAATCGACGTGGTTGCGAAGCAAACGGCCCGTCGGTATAGGCGGTGTCAGGATAACACGAGTATCGTGCGTCACAGCACGAAGATTTAAGGGAAACGCTCATGGCTGGCGCCGTTGAACACGACTATCATATTTTACCGCCGAGCCCGTGGCCGTTTCTATCGGGCATAGCGGCCTTGGTTTGGGGTACGGGCATGGTGACCCTGTTCACCGGTCTGGTCCCGCGCAATGGCGAAAATCCAATGATGGAGTTTTTCTTCGCGCGCGGCTTGGATACAATTCAGGGCCGTGAAGGTGCAGGCGGTGGTTGGATCATTCTGCTGATTGGTTGCCTGATGGCGACTTATTGCATGTATGGCTGGTGGAAAGACGTCGCCGCAGAATCTGCGCGCGGCGAACACACGCCCGTCATTGACCTTGGCCTTCGCTACGGCATGATCATGTTCATCATGCAGGAAGCGATGTTCTTCGTCGGTTGGTTCTGGATGTTCTTTGAAATGGGTTTGTTCCATAAATTCCGCGCAGGCTGGAACCCGGACGTCCTCGAAAATCCAGAAACATACGCCTCTTGGCCGCCGCCCTCCATTGAAACTGTGGACCCATGGCACTTGCCATTGATGAACACGCTCATCCTCCTGCTATCCGGTACGACCGTGACATGGGCGCACCACGCCTTGCTGCACGGTGATCGTAAAGGCGCAAAGTGGGGCCTCGCCATTACAGTTATGCTCGGTGTTCTGTTTACGGCGGTTCAAGCCTATGAATATGCTCACCTGTTCCACTACCGTTTGGAAGACGGCATTCACGGGACGTTCTGGCTGTCGACGAACGCTTACGGCTCAGCCTTCTTCATGGCGACGGGCTTCCATGGTCTGCACGTTCTCATCGGGACCATCTTCTTGTTCGCCATGTGGGCGCGTTTGATGAGCGGTGGTATGAACCCAGAGAAACACTTCGGCCTCGAAGCTGCTGCTTGGTACTGGCACTTTGTTGATGTGGTCTGGTTGTTCCTGTTTGCTTTCGTCTACGTCGCATTCGGCTAGCCGAAGAGTGATCTGACAACATGGCAGCCCGCTGTCCAGTCTGTGGTCGCGGGACGCTATTTGACGGGGTTTTAAAATTCCGAGATCGGTGTGATGTCTGTGATGCGGACTTCACATCGCTTCAAGATACAGGCGACGGTCCGGCTGTCTTCGTTATCTTTATCGTTGGAATTTTCATTGTCCCGTTCCCAGTCCTCCTGAGTGTGGTCGCCGGGTGGCCAACATGGTTGTCCCTCGGGATTTTCATTCCGGTTATCATTCTCGTTTCCGTCCTCTTGTTGCGGACTTTGCGCGGCGTTTTGTTCACGCAACAATGGCGCCGCAGGGCAATCGAGACTCGTTTTAAGAGCAAACGCTAAATGTCCGTTCGCTTCCGCCCTATGCTCGGCCTTACGATTGTCGTGCTGATTTGCCTGCCAATCCTTTTGGGATTGGGCATTTGGCAATATCAACGCTGGCACTGGAAAACAGGCGTACTGACCGAAATCGACGCCGCCGTCACTGCGCCGCCTCTGCAAGGGCTTAGTGCTTTAACGGCTCTCCCAAACGACACCCCAATCGATTTTCGGCGCATTCAGATCAATGCGGAAGCGGTCGGCCCAACATGGCATGTCTATCGCCCGGAAGGCGCCATTCAGTGGCAACCGTTCCGAGTTGTTGAAGGCGGCGGACGATCAATGCTCGTCGGTTTTCCGGCTTTCGATAATGGGCTGAAAGCGGATATCCTGCCTCCTGTCTTGGACGGACCGAGAGCCGGTTATGTCCGCCGCATTCGCCCCGCCAGCGGGTTTGCCAAATGGGTGGGCGCGGATAATAATCCGGACGCCAATAGATGGTTCGCGATTAATCCGGATGGGTCTTGGCTATCAGGGGCAGACATTTATATTGATTTGGACGCGGCAGAAACAGAGGCGTTGGCCTTGCCTATCCGGCGTCCGGATGTTCCCAATAATCATGTTAGCTATATGCTGACCTGGTGGTCCTTTGCCTTCATTCTTTTGATCATTTACGCGATGCTGCACCAACGTGCAGGCCGATTGTCTTGGTCATGAGGCGGCATGGATTTCGCGTGAGTCCGGCGACGGAGGTGTCTGTCACAGGCTCCGGAGCGATGCTTGTTCTACGGCATCCCCGCTGGACTGATTATGACGAATGGGCCGATATCCGCCGCCGTGATGCCGAATATTTGCGCCCGTGGGAGCCGGATTGGGCAGACGGTCACCTGTCTCGTGCCAGTTATAAAATCCGGTTGACCACCTTTAAGAAGCTCGTCGCGACTGACAAAGCTTATCCGTTTCACATTGTGCGGTCTGATACTGGCCGCCTCATCGGAGCTGCAAACCTAACGCATGTGGAGCGCGGCGCCGCGCAATCGGCGAAGCTCGGCTATTGGGTGTCGCGCACTGAGATGAACCGGGGACATGCCCGCGCGGCTGTGAAAGCCCTCACAGGTTTTGCATTTGATACGTTGGCGCTGCACCGCATCGAAGCGGCTGTTCAACCCGGAAATGCGGCGTCAATTCGTGTGTTGGAAAGCAATGGATATGTGAGTGAAGGCACGAGCCGGGGTCTACTACGGATTAACGGGGAGTGGGCTGACCACGCAATCTATGCGCGCCTCAGGTCAGATTGAGCGGTTAAAACGTATCCGTTAAAACGAACGAGACGCGGCGGCCCCGCATCCGTTCAAAGCGCTCGGTCCGTGTCAGGGGCCCTAACCGTCGGTTCGCGCCTAGGAAACGATCTCGTTCTTGAATGACGATATTGTCCAACAAGTTTGTCCCTGTGACGGAGAGCTGCATTCCGAAGAAATTTTTATGGATCAACCCGACCGATAGAAACGGGCGTTTCACATCAATCGTGCGAACTTCATCCAACCGGAAAAACGGGCTGGATTCGTCATTATTGAGGCCCGTTGTCAGAGCGAGATTTGATCTGGGAATATCGTAGCGGGCGAATAGGCTGTAGCGATATTCTTCATTGAAATTTATCTGACGCGACAGGCCCGTCAAGGGATCATCAATATCAGAGCCGCCAATCCCGCCCTCCATTTCAAGCCGAAGTCCGGGCGCGCCTAGCGTATCAAAGAGCAAGGTTGCATTGACATCAATGCCGTAGCGAGTCGCCCTTTCAAGATTGCCAGGTCCCTCAGTATTCGTGCCAATAAGAATCCGGTCTATTGGGTCTTCAATCAATTCCAAATAAGGGCGAATGCGGCCGGATAGGAGCTTGTCATCAGTGCGTTCAAATTCCAGCGACATGTCCCAGCTTTGCGACGGTTTAATCTGGTCATTGCCTGCGGTGACAAGGCTGTCCGCTAAGTTACGGTCCGAGACAAAAGTGCCGAAGTTAAGCTGCCCAACACTCCGTTCAACACGGGCGCGGACAGAATAGCGGTTAGAGGCTTTATAGCTGATGGCGGCAAAGCCTTTGGGCCGGAAGAAGTTGCGTGCGTCACTGACCGGATTGACGACCTGTAGACTGGAATATTCCGCTCCAATGGACGCTTGGAGCGATAGGTCGGGTTTGATTTGCCAGCTGTCTGTCAAGCGCGCGTTAAAGCGGTCTTCTTCGACGCGAACCGTGTCAAAGGTAGGCGCAACAAAATTGCTCTCAAACCGCGTCTCAGATTCAAGGAAATTAAAGGCATACTCCGTAGATAGTTGAACGTCATGATTGCTGCGAGCTTTGAAATTATACTCGGCCCGCGCGATTGTCTCGCCGTCCGTATAGTCTTCGCCAAAAGCCATGCGAACGGGTGTTTGTCCGTCAGGGGCAGAGACGAAGACAGTCTCACTGTCCCCGTCACTAAACTGGCTAAGACCAATGAGTTTCAACCGTCCGTCAAGTGAGCCAATGCGCAGCGGAAAAGCATAATCACCGCTGACTTCAATTTCATATTCATCTTCCCCAGAATTGGCGAAACTTTCGCCTGATATGCGGGTGGGGTCGATGGCTGTGAAGGTTTCGCGAATTCCGCTATTATCATTATCCAGTTCAAATGAGGCGTTGAGATTGCCCACATGATTGACGAATTGGCCTGTTTCGGGGGTCCAGGTCAGGGCCACATTGGCGCTGGGTCGCGCATAGTCCAAAAACACGTCTTCGCTTCTATCTTCGATGACAGCGCGCGACGCGTCAAAATAAGTCTCGACGGAATCTTCCGTGAAGGTGAACTGGCCGAGTTCGAGTCCAATCGTGAATCCAAGAGCCCCGCGGGTTCCGGATAGGCTGACTTCGCCTTCTGCAATTTGCGGGGCTGTACCTTCCTCAAATCGCGCGGCGTAACGCCAGTTACCGGATAGTTCGACAGCGCGCGCAACAATATTCACCACTTGTCCCGACAGGCCTGGAATATCGAGCGATTCTCCGTCCAGCACTTCAATACGAATGACTGTACTGGCCGGAATGCGAGAGAGGATATCATCCGAGTCCTGGCTTTTTGTGGACGGGCGACGTCCGTTGATAAGGACATTGGTCTCGGCCTCGCCAAAGCCTCGTTCTGAGTCACCGCTTCGGATTGTAAAACCGGGAATACGCTCGATCATATCAAGGGCTGTATTCGGTTGAAATTGAGCGAAGAATGCAGGCGGATAGTTTTCCCGTGTAGCGGAACGCTCCGGCTGATCCATGGCCGCCGCAGCGATCGGTTGTTGGGCCCAGGCAGGTGAAGCAACACTGAGGATCAATGACGTGCAGGCAATCGCAAAAAAAACTGACGGCCTGCGTGTCAAGTTATGTCCCACCGTGCGGTAAAATATGTGATGCAAACATGCGCTTCCCGACACATGTAGGTTGCATTTAGCTGTCACATTTCGACAGGTCTAGACTGTATACGGGTTATCTTCACAATATTTTACCTTGGGTTGTCGCGCGCTGTTCTACGCTAACGTTTCGACAGTCGCAGAGCGTAGAATCAAAGGCTCTCGTGTGAGCGGGTTGTCGATTCGTTCTTGAATAATGTCGAATGCTCCGTCGACGGATGAAGCGCGCAAAATGTCAGCCGCCATAGCGGCTCCGGCAAACCCTTCATTAATGAGGCGGTCGAATTCAGCGATCAAACCGTCCCAAAACCCCGTGTCCGACAGAAATAGAATTGGTTTTTCGTGAAGGTTCAAGCGTTGCCACGACAGGACTTCGATGGCTTCTTCCAATGTCCCAATGCCGCCAGGAAGAACGATAAAGGCGTCGGCTTCACTATACATTCGGATTTTCCGTGTATGCATATCAGGCACGATTTCATGACCAATGTCTGGCAATAGCGCTTCTGCTTCACAGAGAAGTTCAGGAATCACGCCGAGCACATCGCCCCCATTCTGATGCGCTGCACGCGCAACCGCGCCCATCAGGCCAAGACCACCGCCGCCGTAAACAAGGCGCAGATCGCGCTCCGCAATCGCCGTGCCCAAACGGGTTGCCAATGCCAGGTGCTGCGGTGCGCGGCCTGGTGATGATCCGCAGAAAACAGCAACGGATTTAAAAGGTTGGTTTTTCAAAGTCGACAGTTTTGGACCTGTCGTTTTTTGGGCGTGATTATCGGTCATTCTGTCATCTCTTCTTATCATTGGACGCGCACACGGGCATGAGTGTCGTTCTGATCTTTAATGCGTCCCTAGCGGATGTGTGGCCACCGCCAAGGATGAAAATGAAACAGACGCGTATCCTTGGTATGATTATTGGCGGATTAATTCTTGCGCTCATTCTTTTTGCAGGGGTGAGCTTTAGTGGGCAGTGGGTCTCCACATCCGGTAGTAAGGGCGAAGTGCAGAGACCTGTCGCGGCCTCTTTGACACCTGTGACCTTCACGCGCGTTTCGGAAATCGATGGGGATGGCCGCGCGGCCTTGCAGCTCTCCGGTGTGGCTCAACCCTCCTCAGTTGTGGCTTTGCTGGATCGGGGGGAGCGCGTCATGCAAGTTCGAACCACGGCGCAAGGCGTATGGTCAGCGCGGCTGGACGTCACGGGTCCGGGCATGGCGATAGAAGCTATCTTGTTTGATGGTCTGACGGATAGGGCGCAAACAGCCGATGACGATGGAAATGTTACGCCGGATCTAGCGCTGGACGCGATGACAAGTATTCGCGGTGTCCAAACGATCTTTCGCATTCAAAGGCCGAATGAAGGCGGCGTTGAGGAGTCTGCGCTCATTATGATTAGCGCGCCCGGGGCGCCGACACGTCTTATTCAGAGTCCCTTCAATGGGCTGCCAAGCAACGGCCCTCTTGCTATCGGGGCGATAGATTATGACGATAAAGGCGGGGTGATATTTTCCGGTGTGTCAGAGGTCGAAGGCCGCATTCGCCTTTATGTCGCGAACGCAGCGATTGGAGAAACCCGGGTCGGACCCGATGGCCGTTGGACCTATATTGCCAGCTCTGTGATGCCGCTGGGTGAATATGAGGTTCGCGCCGAACTGATGGGCGCAGCAGGAAACCCTGTTGTATCTGTACCGTTTGAACGTTTGACGCCGCTGCCGTCATCTGCCTCTGATGACGGATCATTGTCGGTAAACTTCTCGTCCTACCGCTGGCAAATCCGCCGCTCCTTGGTTGGAGGCGGCACGCAGAGCACAGTGATTTTTGCGCCTGAATAGGCTGGTTTATTCTGCGGCTTCCGGCGCCAAGTAAACCGTTTTCTCTCCGCGTCCACGCCAGCGCTGGATACGTTTTTTCCAAACATAAGGGGCGGCAAGCAAGGCGGGCGTTAGCAGCAAGGTCAGGACTGTCGCAAAAGACAAGCCGCAAACGAGTGCGTAAGACAGAGGCTTCCAAATGTCCGATGTTCCGGACCCGCGCATGTCAAATTCGCCCGTCATGACATTGGCATCAAAGCCAATGACAAGTGGCATCAAGCCGACAACTGTTGTCACCGTCGTCAAGACGACAGGCCGCAAACGCTGCGCCGCAGTTCGGATGGCGGCGTCAACTGGGTTTGAGCCGCGTTCTAACAAGCGTTGATAGGTATCGATCAGGACGATATTATTATTCACCACGATACCCATTAAAGCAATCACGCCTGTCATCGTCAGAACCATCGACACATAAGGGTAGAAGACCAAGCCCAGCAGTACGCCAAACACGGACAGAACGACGGCGGAGAGCGTTAGGATAACGTGATAGAAGCTGTTGAATTGTAGCAGCAAGATGACACTCATCATGAACATAATGGCCGCAAGGGCCGCCATTCCAAAGGCTGCGGCTTCCGCGTTTTCTTCCTGTTGACCCAGGAAACGCCAATCAACGTCTTTGGGTAAACCCGCTTGTGTATCCAACCATTCGCGCAATTCTTCGACTTGAGCGTTTGGCGCAAAGCCATCGGCCGTGTTGGCCTTTACCTCATAGACCGCCGCTTGATTGCGTCGTGAAATACTGTCTTCGCGAGGGCGGGCTGTGCGCTCTACAACCGAAGCCAGCGGGATGGACCCAGCAGGCGTTTGAATGCGGAGTTGATCCAGCGCGCGAATGTCGCGGGCATTTTCAGGCAGGCGAATGCGGATATCGACTTCTTCGTCATTATCAAGCGGACGATAATAGCCGACCAGTGCGCCTTCGGTCACGAACTGAACGGTCTGCCCGATTTTATTGACGTCAAGGCCGAGGCGTCCCGCTTCTTCGCGGTTCACGTCTAACTGCCATTCCACACCGGGAAGAGGCAGCGTGGTCTCGATATCCTCAACACCGTCCATCTGGCGTAAGTAAGCTTCGGCCATGCGCGTTGCCTCCGCTGCGGCCATGCGGTCGCGTCCTGTAAACTCGATGCCGATGTCTTTACCAATAGGCGGGCCATTCCCAGCCGCCGTGACTTCGGGAATGACGCCGGGCATATCAGCGACAGCCAAACGGATATCTTCCAAAATTGTCATGACGCCACGGCGTTCAGAAAAATCTTCCAGTTGGAAGAAAATTTTTACCACCGCATCGCCCGGTTCGTCCGCGAGGCCGTCCATTTGTGCGCCGCCGCCGCCGCTATTGCCGGCCACGGAATAAACGCCTTCAATACCTTCGATTTTGGCCTCGTTCAGGCGCCGTTCGACTTCTAAGGCGAGTTCTAGCTTGTCTTTAGGGGTGGAGTTGCCGCGTGCCCGAATGAAGACATAGACTTGATCAGACGGTGTCTGCGTGAAAAATTCAACGGGTTTGGGTGGGTCGCCCGACATGGCGGCACCGAAACTCATAAAGATTACGACACACAAAGCGATAACGCCTGCAAGGAGAACGAGAGGGAAGCGGATAAGTTTCGCAACCAAACGCACATACATGCCCGTCAATCCGGTGAGCTTGGTCGGGTCGCCGTTTTCGCCCGCGAGGGCTAAGGCTTGCTCGGACACACCAGGCGCGGGCGACCGGCGAAGGCGTTCACGTAAATCGCCAATGACAGCGCCAATTGTTGGCAGGAATATCAGAGCCATGAGGACCGACGCGCTGAGCACATAAATCATGGTCAGCGGGAAATAAGCCATGAATTTACCCGTGATGGTTTCCCAGAACAAGAGCGGTAAGAACGCGGCCAGTGTGGTCGCAGTGGAACTGATGATTGGCCAGAACATGCGCTCGCCAGCCATTTGGTAAGCCTCGCGCGCTTTCATACCTTCAGCCATTTTGCGGTCCGCATATTCGATGATGACGATGGCGCTATCAACCAGAACCCCGACCGATAGGATTAAGCCGAACAGGATCATCATGTTAATCGTCTCGCCTTGAACCCACATAATGAAGAGAGAGATCAGGAAGCTGCCGGGAATGGCGAAGCCGACGAATAAAGCGGAACGAACGCCAAGCGCGATCAAGCAAACGATAAAGACCAGCAAAATAGCGTTGATGATCGAGCTTGAGAGCGAGCGCACCATTTCCAAAATATAGCGCGATTTATCCTGACTATATTCCACTTGAATTGTGTCCGGCCACGCATCGCTGGCTTGGTATTCTTCGACGACCTCGCGCACTGAATTGATCGTATCGAGAATGTTCTCGCCGTTCCGTTTGGTGATTTCCACCGACACGGAGCGGTTATTATTATAGCGGGCGTAGCTTTGCGGATCTTTGTAAGTCCGTCGCACGATGGCGATGTCGGACATGCGCACGACGGCGCCGCTGGCGTCCGAGCGGACGACGAGTTCCGCAAGGTCATTGGCGTCTTCAATCAAACCGGGGAGTTTGACGTTAAACTGGCCGTTACTGGTCTCAAGCGACCCTGCGGTGATCAGTTGGTTGTTGCGCGCAATCGTGGCCGCCAGTTCGTCAAACGTGATGCCAGCAGATTCCAGTAAGGTCGGATCGACCACAGCTTCCAACACATCCGTGCGTTCTCCGCTAATGTCGGCGGCCAAGATTGAGGCAATCCCTTCAATCCGTTGCTGCAGTTCTTTGGCGGTGTTCTGAAGCGTGCGCTCCGGCACATCGCCAAACAGATTGACGACGAAAATTGGCATGCTGGACGTGTCGATTTCTTCGACAATCGGTTCTTTGGCTTCTTCGGGGAATTCAGCGCGCGCGCGGTTGACGGCTTCTTGCACATCCAAAACCGCTTGGTCCTGATCGAAGGACGGCGTGAATTCCAAGATGATATAGCCGACATTATTGGCGGCAACTGCGTCCATGCGCTTGAGCCCGTCGATGGACTTTAATTCGGCTTCCAGCGGGCGTATGAGTAATCGTTCCGCATCACCGGGCGAGACACCTGGTAGGACGACTCGAACATTGACGAATGGCACTGGAATGTCGGGTTCTGCATCCAGCGGCAACTTCGTCACGGCAATGAGGCCGCCCACGATGATGAACAGCATAATGCCCAGTGTCACCCGCCAGGACCGAATAGCAAATCCGACAATTCCTTCCATGACGATCAGTCCAACTTGTCGTTGGTAGAGAGCCCGGCGACAGACGCTCCGTCGCGTGGCCGTGCGCCTTCGGTGCGAGGGTCAACTTCGGACCCGACAGAGACATAATCCTGACCTTCAATGATCACGCGGCTGCGCGGCGGCAGACCAAGAACCCAAATGCCGGCATCGGTTTCGTCAACCTGCTCTATGGCCGCAAAGCGGACAATATTGGATGCATCGACATAACGAATGCCTGTCGTCCCATCATCGTTAATTGCCATGACGCCGGACGGCACAAGGCTCGCCATCGCTTCGCCGATTTTCAGGTCGAGCGTGGCCGATACGCCCGCTTTGAGCGTATAATCCGGATTGGGGACGCTCATTTCCATCTCAAACGTGCGCGTGGCGGGATTGGCGACGGATTCAATGAAAGACACTGTGCCCGTCACAGTTTGGCCCGTGGCAAGGCGGATATCGACCGTTTGGCCCATCTCTACCTGACCGATTTGTGTTTCGGTCAGTTCGGCCTCGAGCTTCAGCGGGTCTAATTCGACAATCGCGGCGCACGGTTGCCCCGGCGCGAGATAGTCACCAACTTCGGACATGCGCATTTCGTAAATGCCAGCGAAGGGCGCGCGAAGCACGACATTGCCGAGTTCGATCTGTGCCTGCGTCAGCGAGGCCTTCGCGCCGTCCACAGCGGCTTTGTCGCCATTGAGCGATGCAGGCGCGCGGTAGCCGCGTTCAACCAATGTCGTTGTGGCGGTCAAATCCGCTTCGGCTTTTGCCAGTTGCGCCTTGGCCTGATCGACCAGCGCTTGACGCGCATCGACGTCTTGGCGGCAGATAATATCGCCGCGATTGACGCGCGTGCCTTCGCGCACAGGGGTTGAGACCAGCGACGCGGCAGTTTTGGCCTTCACCTCAACACGGCGATTGGGCATGGTGCGGCCATAGTTTGTCAAACGGATCGCATGGACTTCCGAAGTCACAGTCCGCACGACAACCGTTGGTAAGATGACCTCACGGACTTCATCGCGCTGTTTTACATCCTCAAAAATGTCGCTGTCATTCCCAGCGGACCCGATTGCGAACCACGCGCCAACAAGAATGACGGCAGCGCCCGCGAGGAGATATGACGAATTGAGTTTCATAACGGCCTTCATACGTCCCAACATCTAACGGAGACGCTAAAATCGGAGCAAGACTGCCCGTCGTTGATTTGTTCATTATTGCATGAAAACGACAAGGCAACGACTATTCCTGCAAGTCCCGCTCACAATAACGCATAGGTGCAGCGGCGCAAGAAACCGCATAGGCGATAAAGTCAAAATTTTTGCGAAAACGGGCTTGCACCTGCGCGCGCGTCTCGTCAGGTTGATCGGATGCAAACGCTTGCGTAAAAGATAGGCGTAAACAGACGGATGGCCCCATAATTGGGCTGAGTTTGAGTGGGATAAACGTATGAGCTCCATCCTGGATCAGTTGCACGACCGCCGCGACAAAGCGCGCGCGGGCGGCGGGCAAAAACGGATCGATAGCCAGCATGCCAAAGGCAAGCTGACAGCGCGCGAGCGGTTGTCGCTCTTGCTCGACCCCGGATCATTCGAAGAATTCGATATGTTCGTCACGCACCGCTCCACCGATTTCGGTATGGACGCGAATAAACCCGCAGGCGACGGCGTGGTGACGGGCTGGGGCACGATCAATGGGCGCAAGACATTTGTGTTCGCGCAGGACTTCACGGTCTTTGGCGGATCGCTGTCCGAAACCCACGCGCAGAAAATCAACAAAGTGCAAGAAATGGCGATGCGCCACGGCGCGCCGATCATCGGCCTGCAAGACTCAGGCGGCGCGCGCATTCAAGAAGGCGTCGCGGCGCTCGCGGGTTACACATCCGTCTTTCAGAACAATATCCTCGCCTCCGGCGTCATTCCGCAGATTAGCGTGATCATGGGACCAAGCGCGGGCGGCGCGGTCTATTCGCCGGCGCTCACCGATTTTGTCTTTATGGTGCGCGACACGTCCTACATGTTCCTGACGGGGCCGGACGTGCTCAAAACCGTGACAAACGAAGTCGTCACGGCCGAAGAACTCGGCGGCGCGAAAACCCACACGACCAAATCCTCCGTCGCAGACGGGGCGTTTGACAATGATATGGAAGCGCTCGCGGAAATCCGCCGCCTGTTCGACTTCCTCCCGCTCAATAACCAAGCCGAGGTGCCGAGCCGCCCGTTCTTTGATAAACATGATCGCCTTGATACGTCGCTCGACACGCTCGTGCCGGATAATCCGAACCTGCCTTATGATATGCATGAGCTGGTGAAGAAAATCGCTGACGAAGGCGACTTCTTCGAAATCCAAAAAGACTTCGCCAAAAATATCCTCTGCGGCTTTATCCGCCTCGAAGGCCGCACGGTCGGCGTGGTCGCGAACCAACCGATGGTCCTCGCGGGCTGCCTTGATAGCGACGCGTCGCGTAAAGCCGGACGGTTTGTGCGCTTCTGCGATTGTTTCGATATTCCGATCCTGACCCTCGTCGATGTGCCCGGCTTCCTGCCCGGCACGGACCAGGAATATGGCGGCGTCATCAAACACGGCGCGAAATTGCTCTACGCTTACGGCGAAGCGACCGTCCCCAAAGTTACCGTCATTACCCGCAAAGCCTACGGCGGCGCCTATTGCGTCATGGCCCCGAAACATTTGCGTGGCGACATCAATTACGCTTGGCCCACCGCGCAGATTGCCGTCATGGGCGCCAAAGGCGCGGTCGAAATCCTGCACCGCAAAGATTTAGGCGACGCGGAGAAGACGGCCGAACATGTCGCGAGTTATGAGGAGAAGTTCCTGTCGCCGTTCCGCGCCGCCGAACGCGGCTACATTGATGAGGTGATCCAGCCACAATCAACACGGAAACGGGTGGCGCGGGCGTTTGCACTGGCGAAGGATAAGCAGCTTGAGAACCCGTGGAAGAAACATGGGAACTTGCCGCTGTGAGTGAAAAGACAAACATATTTTTGAGTTGGTCAGGAGAATATTCAGGAGCCGTAGCCGCAGAGTTTAAGAAATGGATTCCATGCGTAATGCAGGAAGCACAAACTTTTTTATCTTCAAGTGACATTGATCCCGGCGACCGTTGGAATGAAGTGATCGGAGATAAGCTTCAAGATTATGATTTCGGAATACTGTTCATTACCAAAGAGAACATAAATAGTTCTTGGATGTTATTTGAGGCTGGTGCTCTTTCGAAAATGAGAGAAACTTCCCGAGTTATCCCTATGCTGATTGATGCAGATAACCTCGACTTATCTAGGAGTCCGTTATTCCATTTTCAAAGAGTTAAAATGGACAAAGATGGCGTATTCCGAGTTATGAAATTAGTTTTCGATGAAATGAAAGAATCGGTGTTGCAAGAAGACACACTTAATAAATGCTTGGAGAAGTGGTGGCCAGATCTAGAAAAATCGCTGTCCGGCATTCCAATTCCAGAAGTCTCAGAGAATAGTGTGGAAGTATCTCCTGACGATAGGATGACACGAATTGAGAGCACTCTGTCGGATGTTCTTAGCCTTGTTTCTTCTCAAATACATAGGAGTTCTGGGGAGGTGATATATAGACCTCAGTTCAAGTTCGCTTCTTCAACACCCGTTGGAAGTGGTATTTATGAAAACGGTGAATTTCAACAATATTTGAATTTGCCTAAAAGCAAAAGCGTGAAGATACCTTCCACATTAATTCGCGCTAGCATAAATGATGCAGCTGATATTACAGCGCTACATATAATAAGAAAATTCTTAGAAAACACTCCTATGGATGAACTTCCAAAGAACATCGAAAGCCTTATTCAAGAGGTGGATCGGCGCATTAAGGAACTCCGAGAATGATCTCCAAAATCCTCATCGCCAACCGTGGCGAGATCGCGTGTCGGGTCATTAAGACCGCGCGCAAAATGGGCATCAAGACGGTCGCTGTCTATTCTGATGCGGACCGCAATGCGCTCCATGTTGAGATGGCGGATGAAGCTATTCACATCGGGCCGTCGGCGGCGAACCAATCCTATCTGATCCAAGATAAGATCATGGACGCAGTGCGGGCGAGCGGCGCGGATGCGGTGCATCCGGGTTATGGTTTTCTGTCGGAAAACCCTGAATTTGCCGAGCGGCTCAAGGCCGAAGGCGTCGTCTTTATCGGGCCGAACCCGCACGCGGTGGTGTCGATGGGCGATAAGATTACGTCCAAGAAACTGGCGATGGAAGCAGGCGTGTCGACTGTTCCGGGCCATATGGGCTTGATCGAGGACGCGGAAGACGCGGTCAAAATCTCCAACAAAGTCGGTTATCCCGTGATGATCAAAGCGTCTGCCGGCGGCGGCGGGAAGGGCATGCGGATTGCGTGGAATGACGAGGAAGCCCGCGAAGGGTTTGCCGCCTCCAAGAACGAAGCCGCCAATAGCTTTGGCGATGATCGGATTTTTATCGAAAAATTCGTCACCTCGCCGCGCCACATCGAAATCCAAGTCCTCGGCGATAAACATGGCAACATCATCTATCTGGGTGAACGCGAATGTTCGATCCAGCGCCGCAACCAAAAAGTGATTGAGGAAGCCCCGTCGCCCTTCCTCGACGAAGCCACCCGCGCCGCGATGGGCGCAGAATCCGTCGCGTTAGCCCGTGCCGTTGATTACGATAGCGCTGGTACGGTCGAATTTATCGTCGATGGCGATAAGAATTTCTACTTCCTCGAGATGAACACGCGGCTACAGGTCGAACATCCGGTGACGGAACTGATCACGGGCGTCGATTTGGTCGAACAAATGATCCGCTCGGCGCAGGGCGAAAAACTGTCCATGACGCAGGACGATGTGAAACTGACAGGCTGGGCGCTGGAATCGCGCATCTATGCCGAAGACCCGTTCCGCAATTTCCTGCCATCCATCGGTCGCCTGACCCGCTACCGCCCACCCGTCGAAGGCACGCGCGAATCCGGCGCGATTGTCCGCAATGATACGGGCGTGTTCGAAGGCGGCGAAATCAGCATGTTTTACGATCCGATGATCGCGAAGCTCTGCACATGGGGCGAAGACCGCGGCGTTGCGCTGGACGCGATGCGCGATGCGCTCGATGTGTTCGAACTGGACGGTATTGGCCACAATATCCCGTTCTTGCAAGCCGTCTATGACCATGACCGCTTCATTCGCGGGGACATCACAACGGGCTTTATCGCCGAAGAATATCCCGACGGTTTCGAAGGCGCAGAACCAAACGCAGGCGTGATGCGCAAACTCGCCGCCGTCTGCGCGCTGATGCATGATGTGTCTGAGCATCGCTCGGCGCAGATTTCCGGCAGCCTCCCGAACCACACGCGCCACATTCCCGATACATGGTGCGTTGAAATTGGCGACAATCACTACCGCGCCGATATTCGCGGCGAAAAAGGCCTCCGCACCATCGTCATGGATGATGACAGCGATAAGGCCGCGATTGAAATGGAAGTACTGCTCAATTGGAAACCGGGGCAAGGACTTGTTCAAGCGCTGATCGATAATAAGCCGATCAATTTCCACGCTGCCCGCCGCCCCGAAGGCTACCAAGTCCGCCACCGTGGCTGTGCGTTTAACGTCAAAGTCCGCACGCCCGAAGCGGGCCGCCTCGCGTCGCACATGCCGATCAAAGTCGCGCCCGATACGTCAAACCTGCTCCTCTGCCCCATGCCAGGCGTGATCGTCAGCGTATTGGTCGAGGTCGGCGACGTGGTCGAAGATGGTCAGGCGCTGGCGGTGGTTGAGGCCATGAAAATGGAAAACACCCTGCGCGCCGAAAACCGCGCGAAAGTGTCTGCGATCAAAGCGGTTGCGGGCGATAATTTGGCGGTTGATGCGGTGATTATGGAGTTTGAAAAGGTTTAGTCTACCTGCGTTCTTGATTGTCATCCCGGCCAAGCGGCGCAGCCGCGCAGAGCCGGGACCTATCAGCCGCGTTCCAAGCGAGTATATTTCTTACCATAAGGTCCCGGCTCAGCGCTCACTCCGTTCGCTTGGCCGGGATGACAATTGGGTTTGCGGATTTGCGTAGGTAGGCCGCATCAGTGAGAATAGTGCGGCTATTCCGTCTCAAGCATCTTTCATTTCAGGCTGATCCGCCCCAAGTAACGCCTCAATGCGACCTGCCTCCCATCCCGATGCTTCCGAGACCGAAGAACGCGGCCTTATTGAACAGCTGTCTGCGCTCCGCAGCCTGATCCCCTATGTCCTGCCGCCCGGTGATATATCGGCAAAGGTCCGCACGGCGGTCGCGATTATCCTCGTAATCATCAGTCAATTCATCCTCGTCGGCGCGCCGTTCTTTCTCGGCAACGCACAGGACGCCGTCGCGGACGCGGTCGGGCGCGGCGATGCGTTTGCGCAAGTCGGTTTGTTTATTGCGTTTTTTGTGCTGGGTTACGGCGCGCTGCGTTTGCTTTCGACGCTGTTTTCCGAAGCCCGCGAATATGTCTTCGCCCCCGTGGCGCAGCAAGCACAGCGCAAAATCGCGACGGAGACGTTCGCCCATTTGCACCGCCTGTCGCTGCGCTACCATCTCGCGAAACGCACGGGTGGATTGTCGCGCATTATTGAACGCGGCGTGCGTGCGATTGATTTCCTCTTCCGGTTTTTACTGTTCAACATTGGACCGACGCTGCTCCAACTGTTAATCGCCGGCATGGCCTTTGCGGTCGCGTATAATATCTGGTTCGCCGTCATCGCGATCGTGGTTGTTGTGACCTATGTCGCGTTCACCATCATGACGACGGAATGGCGGCTCAAGTTCCGGCGGGAAATGAACCGACGCGATACGGAAAGCTGGGCGCGGGCCGTTGATAGTTTGCTGAACTACGAAACCGTCAAATATTTCGACGCCGAAGCGCGCGAAGTGAAACGCTATGATGTTGCGATGGAAGCCTATGCCAAGGCCGCCATCCGGTCCAAAACCTCGCTCGCCACCGTGAACATTGGGCAGAGCTTGCTGATGAATGCAGGCATCGTGGCCAGCATGGTGCTGGCATCATTCTTTATCTTGGGCGGAGATATGAGCACAGGCGACATGCTCACGATTACGCTGGTTCTGAACCAGCTCTACCGCCCGCTCAATATTCTTGGCTTTGCCTATCGCGAGATCAAACAAGCGCTGACAGATTTGGAGCGTATGTTCCAATTGCTCGAAGAACCGCCGGAAGTGATCGACGCGGATGACGCGACGCCGATTGCGGATGTGCGCGGGCGGATCGAATTTGACGCCGTTGATTTTCACTATGACGCCGACCGCGAAATCCTGCGCGGGCTCAGCTTTACGGCGGAGCCGGGACAGACGATTGCCGTGGTCGGTCCGACGGGCGCGGGCAAGTCTACCCTGTCGCGTATTCTCTACCGCTTCTACGATATTGCGGGAGGTTCGGTAAAAATCGATGGGCGCGATATTCGCGACATAACCCAAGTCTCCCTGCGATCCGCCATCGGCATGGTGCCGCAGGATACGGTCCTATTTAACGACACGATTGGGTATAATATTGCCTACGCCAAGCCGAATGCGACGCAGGACGAAGTGGAACAGGCGGCGCGCGACGCGCAAATACACGACTTCATCGCGGGCCTGCCCAAGGGTTATGAGACGATGGTCGGCGAACGCGGGCTGAAACTTTCGGGCGGGGAAAAGCAACGGGTCGCAATTGCGCGCACCCTGCTGAAGGATCCCGCGATCCTGATTTTGGACGAAGCCACCAGTGCGCTGGATAGCGCGACGGAGAAAGACATTCAGGCGGCGCTCGGCGTGGCGAGCGAAGGGCGAACCACGCTGGTGGTCGCGCACCGCCTCTCGACCATACAGGACGCTGATCTTATTCTCGTGATGGATCAGGGGCAGATCGTGGAACGCGGAACGCACACGGAGCTTCTAGACAAAGCGGGCCTTTATTCTGAATTGTGGCACCGACAGGATACAGCGGACGCTTAGTCTGATGGGGCCTGCCGATTGAGGTGAGCTGTGCGGACGAAATCAAAAGTCACGGTGCGAACATCGCCCTCGCCATACGTCATCTGCAGCTCGGCCTTCATATGGTCGTCTCCGTCAAAGATGAGGACCAACCCTTTGAAAATCAGCCTGTCAGGCTCAACTGACAAAAGGCTGAATTTGACAAAATCATCCTTCTCTTCCCAGCCGGTCATATCTGGGCCGACATGTTTGAGGCGCATTTCAACGCCGTCGTCAAACGCGTCAATCGTAAGGATTTCAGAAAAATTTGGGCTGTTATTTGACCGTAAGACAAACAAGCCGTCTGCGCGGCCATTCTCGGCAATCACCCAACATTCTGATACGGTACCGCCAAGACCGTCTCCGTCCCAACATCCTTCCAGCCTCGGGGTTATGTCACTCCAATTTGGCTCTGCGGCGATGGCTGTGCTGGCAAGGCTGCAGAGTGCTAGGAACACTAATAATGATCTGAACATGCATCACTCCGATAGGGCAGTTTACAAGCTGTTTAACGTGTTTTCATCGATTTGCCGAATCTCACTCAACAGAGGCCGCTCAGATGTTGGGTTTTGCCAATGAAAAAGCACGGCCGAAGCCGTGCTGGATTATCAGATTATATATTCCGCTTAGAAGCGGCGTAGATAGGCCAATGACACAGCGTCGTTCGATTGCGTGTCGCCCTCATAGCGCGTGAAATCGGCGCGGATGGCATCGACCGGGGTAATATCCATTACGATACCAGCGCCGTAAGCAATGCCGTCTTCCGTCGACGAGACTTTCTGGTCAGGGTTGCTGTCAAAATCGACTTCAGAGGTAGAGCGTGTGCTGTGATAGCCCAATCGTGCGTGGGTCGTAATATTGCGGGAGAGTGGCAGGCGTGCCGTTCCGAAGGCTGCGATAGAATAATCGACGCCGTCCTTGAACTCACCTGTCAATATATTGCCGCCGCCAAGATCCTGATTAAACGGGCTGGTTTCTTTAATCACGCCAATTGACCCTTCGGCTTCTGCGCCAAAGTGATGGGTAGCTTGATAGCCGAGACGCCCTTGAACGCCAGCATAAGGATTATCAACATCATACCAGACGGCCCCGAGGGTTCCATAATATCGGCTATCATTGCGCATACTTGAATTCCGCAAACCATATCCAGACGAATGTCCTGTAGCATGGCCATAAGAACCAGCCTGTGTCCCATAAGCGTGGTGGCTCGGTGTTTCAGGGGCGTAGCTTGTTTGTTGGTAAGAATAGTCATCCCCCGCATAACCGTAAGGGGAGATTGAATAATGGCTGCTGCACGTGCTCACACCGCAGTTGTGCGCCGGTGGTTGAACGGGGTGTTGCGGCGCGGGCACAGGCGGCGGTGTGTAGGTCGGCATTGGGCCAGTGGGATACCCCGATGGATAGCTGACCTGCTGAGGGGCCATATATTGCGGCGAATAATTGACGGTCTGTGCTTGGGCTGCCGCGCAAGGTGATTGGTATTGTTGATAACAAGGTGACGCCGCCGGTGGGTAGGGCGTTGGCGCGTAAGCATATTCAGCCGATGTGCTATACGCGGAAGCACTACCCTGAGCATACTGGCCCTGATGGCTATTTTGCCAACTACCATGCCCGGCATGTGCACCGGCATCATGTCCGGCATGACCGGACCCAAAACCGAGACCGCCGACGGAACACGCACTCAGAGAGAGCGCAGAAACACCAAGAATGAGAAGACGCATGGCCTATCCTTTATCGTATCAACTTGGGCGTCTTTTGTCAGAAGACGTTTAAGGCGCGGTTCAGAGGCATGGTTAACCGCCAGTAATACCTTGCTATTATTTCAAACGGTTGCGCGGGTTCCACGGCTGCCTTAACCGGATAGAGATTTCGAATTTTAAGGAGCCACGCTTATGTCTTTTAAAGGACGCACCCTCATCATGTCCGGCGGGTCCCGCGGGATCGGTCTGGCAATCGCCAAAAAGATCGCAGCGGACGGCGCGAATATTGCGATTTGCGCCAAGACGGCGGAGCCACATCCTAAACTGGCGGGCACGATTTACACGGCAGCGGCAGAGATCGAAGCGGTGGGCGGGCAATGTCTGCCGATTGTGTGCGATATTCGCGAAGAAGATATGGTGCGCGCAGCTGTCGCACAAACAGTCGAGCGGTTCGGCGGGATTGATATTCTCGTCAATAATGCGTCGGCCATTTCGCTCACGCCGACCGTCGCCACGCCGATGAAGCGTTATGACCTGATGAACGGCGTCAACGCGCGCGGCACATTTATGATGAGCCAAGCCTGTCAGCCGCACCTGCGCCACGGCACTAATGCGCACATTCTTAACATCGCGCCGCCGCTGCTGATGGAACCACGCTGGTTTCGTAACCACACCGCCTACACAATGGCGAAATACGGTATGAGCCTGTGTACGCTTGGCATGGCCGAAGAATTCAAACGCGATTCTATTGCTGTCAATTCGCTTTGGCCGATGACGTCGATTGATACGGCGGCCGTGCGCAATGTGCTGGGCGGCGACAGCATGGCGAATATGAGCCGCACGCCGGAAATTATGGCTGACTCAGCCTATGAAGTGCTCTCGCGGCCTTCAAAGGACGCGACGGGCAATTTCTTCATCGACGAATTTGTTTTGGCTGAGACAGGCATGACGGATTTCTCTGGATATAATCAGCCAGGCTATGACGGCCCGCTCGCAGCGGATTTCTTTGTCTCGTCCGAGATGGTGGCGCGTTCATCCAGCAACGTGATGGAACACCCTGGATATAAGGCGTAGATCATGACCACCTTAAATGCGGTTGAACCGACGCCCGAGCAAATCAAAGCTTTTCTCGCAAGTCACGAAGATGGTGTGCCGATCTATATGCTCAACCTCCTCAAATTCAAAAAAGTCTCGACCTATCGAGACGGGGCGCAAGTCAGCGGCGCAGAAGCCTATGCGCGTTACGCCAAAGCTTTCGGCCAGATGCTTCGCGATCAGGGCATCGATGGATCCGAAACTGTCTTCGGCGGAAACATTGATAGTTTCCTGATCGGAACGGGGGAGGGCGAGTGGGATGCTGTCGCGCTCGTTCGATATCCGGATAAACAAGCCATGTTCGACGCCGTGTCGAATGACTCTTACCGAGCGATCCACTTCCACCGCAAGGCTGGCCTGGATGGCCAACTCCTTATCGCCTGTGATGGATCAGGCGTTTTTTAGCAAAGTTCGGAACAAGCCGCAGGCCTGTCAGTGGGTGCGCCCAACCTCTTTGGGGAGAGGGTGTGAGAGTCGCGACAGCCGTTCCGAAAACAAAGCGGCGCTCAGCTCAGGCCAAGTGCGCCACGAACGGATCAGCCATATTCGCGGAAATACTCATAACCGAACAGGCTCTTTCCGGACGATTTATTATAGTACTGGCAGTAAAGCCGTTCACCCGGTTGCGGGGTTGAGCTGCTGCGCGTCCGGGTCATGAAGAAAGACAAAGCGGTCTTGCCGCGCTGCTCTAGGTCTGTGCTAGCCGCGCTGGCGCGGTCAGAATTTCGGCCGTTTGTACATTCGCTAATGCCTTCACTATTTCCGCAGGCCAGCCGTAAATGCGAGTCGCCGAGGTAAGTGTCATTGCTCGGATATTCGCTGCGGCCTTCCGCGACGTTCACAGCGCCATAAGGACGGTCGTCGATTTTGATACACTGCGTTTCAAAATCATTTGGGTAGCCCATGCCGCGCAATGTGGCCGTGTCATATTCCAAATACATCACGTCGCCGGACCGCAGGTTCGGCAGGATACAACCGCTTTCAAACGACACATCACGGCGATCAACAAACCCTGTGCGCGTTTCTGTGCTCATCCCTTGCGAGAATGTGTACTCTCCAAGGCGGCCATAGGTGATCTTGGATGGTCGCGTTCCATCACATTGAGTGATGCTAGTCGGTTTGGGTGTGCTGCTACCGCTAGATGCTGCAGGGGTAGAGGCGGCCGACGATGTCCCCGCGCTGTCGTTTTGCGAACTCGCAGCGTCCAAAAGCGCGCGGGCCTCTTCCGAGGCTCGCTTCTCCGCTTCGCGTTTCGCCGCGGCCCGTAAGTCCCCGAACTGAGCCTGCGCGGGCGCAGATAGTCCGGCGAGGAGGATAGCGGCCAGCGCTGTGCGCAGAACCGTTTGTCGTGTTGATGAACGCATTGTCTTCTTACCTTTGAAATCTTTGCCTGTATCGGCTGCGCTTGCTTTGACCGAGACAGCGGGCGGCGTGAATGTCCCATATGGTCCATTGATTGCGCCGGGCTGTGGTTGGGTCCTTCTCCTCCTCTATCTTGGGTCCTTCTCCTCCTCTATCGCCGCGATTGCGAGCAATATTGCGCCGAGTATTACTCGCGCCGATACGCTTACTTATGATGTTGACTTGTCCAACAATAATTCTGTCCTCTGCACCTCCTTGCGGTTTAATGCGCGCGTTTAACGGGCGCTTTTACCGCACACCTCTGTGAGTCTTTTCCCGCCAATTGTGCTAACGGGCTGAATGTTTAAAACCTTCATTTGCTGGCTACTGGCCTTGTTCTTCGTATTTGCAGGGGTCGCGCATTTTACGCAAACTGACAGTTTCGCCGCCATCGTGCCGCCTGCTCTGCCGTTCAAACATTTGATCGTACAGATTACAGGCGCGATGGAACTGGCCTTTGCCGTCGGCCTCCTTATCCCTAAATGGCGCCGCATGACGGGCTGGACGTTATCCGCGTTCCTGCTCGCCGTGCTACCTGCCAACATCTATATGGCGATTGCAGGCATCCCGCTGGGCGAGATGGCGTCTTCGCCCGCGGCGCTGTGGTTTCGCGTCTTCCTCCAATTTCCGTTGATTGCGCTCGTGCTCTGGGCTTGCGGTAATTTGGGCGTGATGCGGCGACGGCCGGGACATTCGGCCTAGGTCGTTTGCGCCGCGTCATCTCACTTCCGCTTCAAGCTGCTGAGCCCACGCTTCAAACGCGTCCTCCGCCTGCTCTTCGGTCCAACCGTGACAATGCGGACAACGCGGCTGCATCTGGACGCTTCGCAGCACGCTATGTCGCCACATGTTAGCGATTTTGCGGATGAGCACACCGCGTTCTGGCGGCGGTAGGTAGCCGCCTTGTCTTGAAAATTTATCATTCGCTTTGCGCAGCTCACTGTTTTCACTGCGCAGCCGATTCAGCTCCCATTTCAGGGCGATCTCGGTTTCTGTGGGTCCGGCGTTGCGGGAACTATAAGGCGTCTTTCGGGTCATGCGGGGCTCCATTGATATGTGGGTAGCCCGGTACGTTCTGCCGTCCATCGCGGGATCGGCTAAAGTTCCTGCGAAGGGGCAGGGGGCGTCGGGCTTTAAAAAAGACACGAGCGCGGACATGTTCCCTGATGGAAACATGAAAGTAATACCATTTTACAGCGAACGATGTCCGCGCCCTGAATTTATTCGCAAGGTTCAAACCGCCTCCGACAGGGCCCGCAATGGGCGCACCTGCCGAGGCCGCCAGAGGCCGCCCGCGCAATTGGCGAAGGCGGCATAGCGTCCGGGCCAGAGAAGGGCGTATTCACCGCTGATAACGTGGACCCAAGTCACAAGGACCTGAGCCACAGAACCAGCGCGCGAACTCGTATCACGCTCCTCTGCCTGATGACGGCTCTCCCTCGCGAAGGACCGCTCACGAACCGTAAAATCGCAAGCTGCCCATACACGATGGCACAAAATTCAGGCCCACCGACCAAGAGTAACGGACCCTCTCATGTCTGGGGTGGGTAAGCACACCCTATCGGGCGAATGGAATGAGTGGACACGATAGCGCCTCTGATTTTCAATCCGGGGGATTGAAAATAGCGAAGTGCTGAATGGCGTTCGCTATTTGGACGGTATAGGCGGGGATCGCGTGCTGGCGTTATGCGGAATAGGCGGGGTTTGTTCTAAAATGAGCGGAAGGCGTGAGTCGCTTTTCCGCTCTAGTGAGTGACATAGAGGCATCCCTCAAACTCTTACATCCTAATTTTAAGAGCCCCTTCAATACGTAGGGTTCTGTCCCGCGAAACCCTACGTATATTGAACGACCCCTAATTCTTAGTAATCGCACAGTCATTCGTGTCGGTCCCACTATCACAGAGGTTAGGTTCGTCGCACTCTCCGTCATTGGCGTAGCGGCACGTGTTGTTGCCCGGCGCTGCGATGGCGCAGTCATTGGCATCGGTCCCGCTGTCGCACAGACCCGGGTCATCACACTCTCCGTCGTTGGCATAGCGGCATGTATTGTTTCCGGGCGAGGCGATTGCACAGTCATTGGCATCGGTTCCGCTGTCGCACAGACCCGGGTCGTCGCACTCGCCGTCGTTGGCGTAGCGGCAGGTGTTGTTTCCAGGCGCAGCAATGGCGCAATCATTCGCGTCAGTTCCGCTATCGCAGAGGCCGGGATCGTCGCACTCTCCGTCATTGGCGTAACGGCATGTATTGTTACCGGGCGAGGCGATGGCGCAGTCGTTGGCGTCGGTTCCGCTGTCACACAGGCCGGGATCGTCGCACTCTCCGTCATTGGCATAACGGCACGTGTTATTGCCGGGCGAGGCGATGGCGCAATCATTCGCGTCAGTTCCGCTGTCGCAGAGGCCGGGATCGTCGCATTCCCCATCGTTGGCATAGCGACACGTATTATTGCCCGAAGAAATCGCACAATCATTTGTGTCGGTTCCACGGTCACAAACGCTCGGTTCGTCGCATTCTCCATCATTGGCGAAGGCACAGCTGTTCGCTCCGGGGGTCGTGCTTTGCGAAGAGATCCGGCAGTCATTGGCGTCCGTGCCTCTGTCACAGAGCCCGCGCTCGTCGCACTCTCCATCATTGGCGTAACGGCAGGTGTTGTTTCCGGGCGAGGCGATGGCGCAATCATTGGCGTCTGTTCCGCTATCGCAGAGGCCCGGGTCGTCGCACTCGCCATCATTCGCATAGCGGCACGTATTGTTGCCAGGCGCGGCAATGGCGCAATCATTCGCATCGGTTCCGCTGTCGCAGAGGCCGGGATCGTCGCACTCGCCATCATTCGCATAGCGGCACGTATTGTTGCCAGGCGCGGCAATGGCGCAATCATTCGCATCGGTTCCGCTGTCGCAGAGACCGGGGTCATCACACTCCCCATCATTGGCGTAGCGGCAGCTATTATTGCCGGATGTTGGCGCCGAGGTTGAGAGTTTATCGAATAAGAGAGGGTCCACTTGGGCTTGGCTCTCAAAGGAGATGAGAATGGACGCCAAGAAAACCACTATCATGAGGCTGGTTTTCTTGATGAATTCGAAATGACGCATGTGAATCTCCCCGAACTTTAGAACCTAATTCCGAGGGTTTCACAATCTTTAATTTAGGCGCGGGTGTGTTGCTGGTGATCCGGTTGGTCGATCCGTCCGTTTGTGCTCCCGGCGACGCGTTATATTTGATCCCCCGGATCAAATATTTCAGGCGGCGCCTGAAACTACGCGTCGTCCATTTTAAGCGCGGCAATGAACGCTTCTTGCGGGATTTCGACGCGGCCAAATTGGCGCATGCGTTTCTTCCCTTTCTTCTGCTTGTCCAGCAGTTTGCGTTTGCGCGACGCGTCGCCGCCGTAGCATTTCGCGGTCACGTCTTTGCGCATCGCGGCGATGGTTTCGCGGGCGATGACTTTGCCGCCGATGGCGGCTTGCACCGGAATTTTGAATAGGTGGCGGGGGATGAGGTCTTTCAGGCGCTCGCACATGTGACGGCCGCGGTTTTCGGCATTGTTGCGGTGGACCAGCATGGAGAGCGCATCGACGGGTTCGCCGTTCACCAGAATGCTCATTTTCACGAGGTCGCCTTCGCGCACGCCGATGGCTTGGTAATCGAACGACGCGTAGCCTTTAGACACGGATTTGAGGCGGTCATAGAAATCGAACACGACTTCGTTGAGCGGCAATTCATATTCTACCATCGCGCGCGATCCGACATAGGTCAGCGCAGTCTGCACGCCGCGGCGATCTTGGCAGAGTTTCAAAATCCCGCCGAGATATTCATCCGGCGTCATGATCGTCGCTTTGATCCACGGCTCTTCAATATGCTCAATCGCCATCACGTCCGGCATGTCCGCCGGATTGTGTAGCTGGATCGGGTCGCCCTTTTTCATGACCAACGTATAGACGACCGACGGCGCCGTCGTAATGAGGTCGAGGTCAAATTCCCGCTCCAGCCGCTCCTGAATAATCTCCAAATGCAGCAAGCCGAGGAAGCCACAGCGGAACCCGAACCCGAGCGCCGCAGACGTTTCCATCTCATAACTAAAGCTCGCATCATTCAGGCGCAGACGGCCCATGGCGTTGCGCAAATCCTCGAAATCCGCTGCATCAACCGGAAAAATACCGCAGAACACGACGGGCTGCGCGGGTTTAAACCCGACAAGCGCGTTTTCCGTCGGGCGCTTATCTTCGGTGATCGTATCGCCGACCGCCGCGTCCGCGACTTCTTTGATCGATCCAGTGAAGAACCCGATCTCGCCGGGGCCGATGCTCTTTTTATCAGTCGGTTTAGGTTTGAACACACCGACTTTATCGACGGTATAGCTCGCGCCCGTGTTCATCGTGCGGATTCGCATACCCTTGGTGATCGTGCCTTCGATCACGCGGAACAGCACGATCACGCCCATATAGGTGTCATACCACGCATCGACGAGCATCGCTTTGAGCGGCGCAGTCGGGTCCGCTTGCGGCGGCGGCGGCAGGCGCAGCGCGATGGCCTCAAGCACGTCCTCAATGCCGATACCGTTCTTGGCCGAACATTCGACCGCGTCGCTCGTGTCGAGGCCGATGACGTCCTCAATCTGGGCTTTGACGCGTTCGGGTTCCGCTGCGGGCAGGTCGATCTTATTGAGCACCGTGACGATCTCGTGGTCATGGTCGATGGCCTGATAGACATTGGCCAGCGTTTGCGCTTCCACGCCTTGGCTCGCATCGACGACCAAAATCGACCCTTCACAGGCGGATAGGCTCCGCGAGACTTCATAAGCAAAGTCAACATGGCCCGGCGTGTCCATCAGGTTCAGGACATAATCCGTCCCGTCCTTCGCCGTGTAATCAAGACGCACAGTCTGCGCCTTAATCGTGATGCCGCGCTCTTTCTCAATATCCATATTGTCGAGCACTTGCTCGGACATTTCGCGGTCCGTCAGCCCCCCGCAATGCGCGATCAAGCGGTCGGCCAACGTGCTCTTCCCATGGTCAATATGCGCCACAATGGAAAAGTTGCGGATCTTGCTCTGATCAGTGGTTTTAGGGTCGGTGCTCATAGGGCTTGCGAGGTAATGGCGAGGGGCGGTCTGTGCAAGCGGTTTGGGCGGTGGGGGTGGGGGATAGTAGCTTTGATGTGGCGGCCTAAAATATCAGGATATGGCCGCCTTGTGACTTGTGGCATTAACTGAGCGGCACGGGCGGACTGGATACCAATAATACTGCAACGCCCAGTTCCGCTCATAATTTAGCCTTCATGTGTGAATGGGGATAGAAGACATTAACGGATGCCTGCGTTTAGTAACATTGGTTTCACGAACATTTGCAACATAGTCTATATGTCTGTTGCTCTGGAGGCAGGGCCACTTTAAGATCGCTCCAATGGAAGCAGATCGTCACCCTAGCCAGCCTGAACGTCTAGCCGCTTTGCGGAGCTACGACATACTCGACACGCCACGCGAGACTGATTTTGACGATATTGTGGAACTGGCGTCCCAAATCTGCGGCACGCCTATTTCGGTCGTCAATTTGATTGATCAACATCGCCAATGGTTCAAGGCGGAGGTCGGTCTCGGGGCCCGCGAAACGCCGCTCGAAACTTCGATTTGCTCACACGTCATCTTGTCCGAAGACTTTGTCCAGATCGAGGACACGCACGCGGATCCACGAACGGCTGATAACGAGCTGTGCATGCCCGATGACGGTCTTCGCTTCTATGCGGGTGCGCTGCTTAAGACCGAGAATGGCTTGCCGATAGGCACTCTGTGTGTGCTGGACAACAAACCGCGCCGACTGACCGAGCATCAGTGCTTTGCGATCAAGGTCCTGGCACGTCGCGTCATGCGCGAACTCGACTTGCGCCGTGCACTACGCGATCAGGACATACTGCGCGACGAGATGGACCATCGTATCAAGAACAGTCTCGCCTCAGTTGCCTCAACTGTACGCCTACACAGCAGAGAAGCTCAACGGACGGGTGAAGTCGCGCCAGCTTTCGATGCTGTGCAGCGTCAGCTCAGCGCCGTTGCTGCAGTACATCAAGGTATTTACTCTTCCACGGGCACTGATGTTGATGCCGGAGAATATCTCGCAACGCTCGGGCGCAATCTTGACGCCTCTCTACCAGACAACGTCGCCGTCACGACCAAATCTCCGGATGTGTGCATTGCGCCGGATCTCGCCTCCGCGTTCGGACTGGTCGTCAACGAATTCGCGGCGAATACCGTCAAGCACGGTCTAGCCATCGAGAGCGGCACGAAGATAGAGTACCTGCTGGAACAGAAGAACCAATCGCTTGTGCTGACCTGCAGCAACAATCTCTCGACACAAGAGAAACATGATAATGATCGACCAGGACTTGGTTCAAGGCTGATGCGGGCATCCCTTTCTAAGCATGGCGGAAAGGTCGAAGAACTGGCCGGGGATACGGGGCATACACTCATCGCTGCCGTGCCCTTGAGCCACGATTGAGAACAGGAAAATCGTGTGTGCTACAGCCCTGAGTTTTCTGACATAATGAAAGCTGTCCGGAAAGCCGGGAGAAAATTTGATTTTCTGACAAGTTATCGTTGGAGGACTTTCCGACCATGAAATTTAGCGGTTCATCTTAACGCCATTCCGTAGAATGTGGCGAATTGTCTGTCGTGCAAACCAACTGAAGGTTTGGGTTAATGTCTCCTTTGGGGATTGAATTTTAATACAGAGCGTGCCTCGCTCGCCTTACCCCCTACCCCCAATCGATCCCCGCCTATCCCAAACTCCCACCCCCGCCTAAACCACCCGAACGGCGCGTGCCGTTCGGTTCCTTGCCATTTGATTCACAGGATCAAATGACGACGTCATCCCCCGGATTGAAAATTAGAACTGCTTATGCGTCCACGCCTACCCAGCCCATGATAAACCAATCCTCGTTCGCTACGGACACGGGGAGGTGCATGACCCTTGGTGTGGCGGGCAGGTGTGAGGGCTTGGAAGTGTGTGCGGGGACGGTCCCGCCGCTCGGGTGATTTCTCCCAATAGCATGAGCGGATTGTATGTTATTTCTACTGTTTGTTAAAAGGAGCCGTAAATATGATCGGCATTCCAGCCGAAATGCACTTCCGGCTTGACGTATGGTGACACGTGTCACCATAAGGCGACATGAAACCTTCTGCGTCTGAACTTTTTATTTTGAAACACCTCTGGGCGTGCGGGTCGCAGAGTGTGGGTGAAATTCATGCGGGGGTTAAAGAGGGGCTTGGTTGGTCGCGGTCATCGTCGCGCAAGACGGTTGAGCGGATGGTGGATAAGGGGTTGCTGACGGTTCGGGACGAACATGGGCTGAAAATCTATCGCGCGCAGGCTAAAAAAATCCCAACCCTCGCCAGCCTGATCCAAAGCTTCGCCGCGGATGTTCTGGCGCTCGACGGGCCGTTGCCAGTCTCTAACCTTGTCAAAAGCCAACTGCTGTCAGGCGAAGAATTGGCCGAGTTGGAAGCGGTTTTAAAGGCTGCTGACGAGCAGCAGAAGGCGCTACAGTGATGTCCCTTCTTCTGACTTTTTTAGGGGCGCTATTGTGTGTGAGCGGGCTGTTGTGTGTTGGCGCGAGTCTGTTCCTCCGGTTTGATAAGCGCGCCGAGCAGTGGCCGCTATTCTGGGCGACGTGTTTGTGGCTTTGCTTGTTGATCCCTCTTTTGAGTGTTGCCCTGTTGATGATGCCCGATTGGGTGCCGACGCCCGCGATGGAGATGTTATCTCTGCATGAGCCGTTGCAATCGCTTGGGTTGATCCCGAACGCTAACGCGGTCATTGCTCCGCAAGAGAGTGTGCTGACGCTCGCGAATGTGAGTGCGATTCTCGGTCTGATCTATGGCATCGGCGTTGTTTTGAGTGCGGCGCGGCTCGTGCTGGGCCGCTATCGTATTCACCGCTTGATTGCGGTGGCCGGGCCCCTCGGGGACTGGTGCGGCGATGATGTTTTACTGTCTCGCGTTGCGGGTTCACCTTTTGCGTGGACTCCATTCGGCCAGCCGAAACATTCCCGGATTGTCGTTCCGGAAATCTATTCGCGCCAAATGAGCCGCGAGAGTCTGACCGATATTCTGATCCATGAGCGGGCGCATATCACCCGACGTGACGATGAATGCGGGCTTATTCTGCGCGTCATCCTGTGCCTCTGTTGGCTATCCCCCTTCGCGCATTGGCTGTTTGGACGTTGGAGCCAAAGCACGGAAATTCAGTGCGACATGGCAGTGACAGCCAATCGTGATCCGAAAATGCGGAAAACCTACGCAGATACTCTGTTGCAGGCGATCCACATCATGGCGGGCCGGGTACGGCAATACCCGGCCGCCGCCTTCTCAACCCACCGTATAAGGAACGAAAAGATGAGAATTATGCATATTATGACGGGGACTCGCCCTACATACAAGAGGCGCCGGGATAAGGCCGGGCTTGCCTTAGCCGCTTCGGCTGTGACGCTCGTCGGAATGATCAGTGTGTCTGCGACCGCCAATGCGGGCGATAAGGCGGCCCCGCCCGCCGATGTCACAAAGAGCACTCGGGTGGGCGAGGTCGTGCCGAGCGCAGCCGTCTCCAGCACACCAGTCTCTAGCGCTATGGTTACGGGACGATTGACGTCTTCATTCGGGCCCGCAGGGGACCCATTTAAGGACGGCGCGACCCGCGATCACTACGGTGTTGATATCGCCGCGCCGACTGGCACGCCTATTTACGCGCCGGCTAACGGCGTCATTATCGAGGCGACGGACGCCTATAAGGGGAACCCCAAATATGGAAATGTCGTGGCGCTACAAACGGATGGCGGTATCCTGACCGTCTTCGCGCATTTAGACGAATTCTCCGTCGCGCAGGGACAAAGCGTCACCACCGGAACGCAGATCGCCACAGTCGGCAGCAGCGGCAAAAGCACAGGCCCGCACGTACATATCGAAACCTATGACAATGGTACGCGCGTTGACCCGATGGCTGTCTGGCCGATTACGGGGGAGTAGGGCTATCTTGGCGGCGTTAGGCAGGGCGGTTAGCGGATGGCCAGTGCCCGTTCTAGCGTCCGCCCATTTGCGCGTCGCGGGCTTTGCGGCCCCCGACGCGAATGATCAGCACAGCGAGCGTGGCGAGTGAGCTGATTAAAAACAGCAGCCCCAGTATTTTGAACAATCGCGCTCGGCCAATTTGATCCGCGCGCATAGGTGACGTGTCAGACCGCGTCGCGTTGATCGCGCGCAGCACGCAGCACTCGCCATCGTCATTCAGCGTATGAGCCGTTTGAAAGAGGAGGTAGCCGTCTTCGAACCGGAGTTCATAGGCCAGATTATACGTGCCGCGCCGGATCGCGCCTTGCGTATCGGAATAGGCTTGCTTGGTTGATCCGATCACGCCGACGACGTCGCGCGATAGTTCTGGTCCATCCGGGACATTGGCGGCCATTTGCGTGATCTGAGCCAAGAACTCGGGATTAGCGCGCTCTTCGGGGAAGGCGTCAAAGATGAAACCTGTCTCGCCCGCGATCAGCTGGTCGATCTGCGCATTCACTTCGGCCCGCACGTCCTGCGGTACGCGCTTCTCACTCATCGCTTCCATCGAGCAGGCAGAGAGGGTCAGTGCGGCGAGGATAAGGAGCAGGAAACGGATCATGGCTGCGGTATAACGGGCGCGGGCCAGCTTGCCAAAGGGCAATACCCCTGCGCGTCGATACGCGCATGGGGAAGTCTTTGAGTGTGTTGAGCTTAGCTCTTCAGCGCGTCTTCCACGGCTTTGATCTGTGCGTCGAATGTCACGTCGTCGGCGCGGAGTTGGGTGATGCGTTTGACGGCATGCATGACCGTGGTGTGGTCGCGTCCGCCAAAGCGGCGGCCAATATCGGGCAGGGAGCGTTTGGTCAGTTTCTTGGATAGATACATGGCGACTTGGCGCGGGCGCGCGACGGCGCGGGCGCGGCGCTTGCTACTCATATCGGTCAGGCTGATCGAAAACGCTTCGCAAACGGAGCGTTGAATGCGGTCCACGGTGAGGCGTTGTCCCGTCATGTAACGGCTATCGGACAGCGTTTCTTGCACGGTTTCCAGCGTGATGGGCGTGCCCAGAAATTCGCTTTGCGCGACGATCTGATTGAACGCACCTTCGAGATCGCGCGGCGTGACATTCATACGCGCGGCAAGGTGATCGCGCGCGGCTTGCGGAATTGCGAGATTGGGGTGTCCTTGTTCGCGGCGGCGCGCGATGAGACCGTCGAGGATGCGCAAGCGCAGCTCATAATCCGCTGCGCCGATTTTACAGACGAGGCCGGAGGACATGTAGCTCTTCAGGCGATCCGACGCTTTTTCAATCGCATCCGGATGACGATCTGACGCGATAAGGATTTGGCGGCCCGCGCCGACGAGGCTGATGATCGTGTGCAGCAATTCTTCTTGGCTGGCAGACTTATCGGCGATGAAGTGAACATCATCAATGATGAGCAAGTCAACATCGCGAAGACTGGCTTTAAACGCGCTCATACCGTCGCGGCCAGACCCGCGTACGCTGGCGACAAATTGGGCGACGAAGTCTTCGGCGGAGACGAATTTGACGCGGCGGTCAGTATCGCGCTCGGCGACCTCGGCCTCAATGGCGTGTAGAATGTGCGTTTTGCCAATCCCGTTCGCGCCGTGCAGCACGATGGGGTTATATTGCGGGACGCGGTTGCCAATGATTTGACGCGCGACAGCGACGGCGAGTTCATTGGACGCGCCAATGACAAAATTTTCGAGCGTGAACCGCTTGCGCGCCAGTTCGGATACAGGCGTTTGCAGGGAAGGCCGTGCCGCTGTGCCGCTACGGCTGCCCGGTACGCCGACCAGGCTCGGGCGCGGACTATCCGGCGATGCGCTGCGGCGGGCCGCTTTTGAGGGGCCAGAGACAACGCGAACATTGCGCGGCGGGTCAACACGGTCGTGTTTTTCCCACAGACGGCGGATCGTATCGACATAATGGCTGTTGATCTTAGAGGCGACAAAGCTGGACGGCGCAGACAGAGTCACCGTGTGGGCGTCAGCGGTTTGGATAAAAAGCTGTCCGGTCCATGCGCGGTGAACATTGCGTCCCAGCGCCCGCGCTAGATCTTCATCGACAGCTTTCCACGTATTGTGAGCGCTCTGAATTGGCGGCTCACCCGTGTATAAATCCGGAACTGTCTCTGTCATGATGCCAGATTGTGGTTTCACCGGATGTCTCACACTACCCATTAACGTCGCTCCAAACGAAACCAGCGAGCTCACAGCGTAAGCCCTTGGAATATAACAATGTTCTAAGGGGACCCTTCAGCGCGATGCCCCATCGCGTGTTGAAAGCTCCGTAAGCCGTCGTCCCTGACCGCCTCTCCCGAACCCTGTTAAACACGACTCTTTGCTGGATCGTCAACGGCAGAATCATGCTATTTTGGCACAAAGAAAAGTTGACTCTAAAAAAGCGAGGAATCGCAATATTCTAGCTGTCAGAAAATTCACAAACGGGATGATATTTCTTTATCTCTCCTGTCGCGCGAAGTTTGCAGGCCTCTCTAAACTTGCTCTCGATTAAAAATGAGGCGTCATTGCAAGTTTACATTGCGCAAGAAAAAAGCCGGACGTTGCCGCCCGGCTTGATGTCTTAGAATTTTGAGAGGCTTAAGAGCCTAAGTAAGCGCCTTACAGCGCGCAGACAAGCGGGAGATTTTCCGCGAGGCTGTGTTCTTGTGATAAACGCCCCGGGATACGGCGCGCATCAATTCCGGCTCAGCGGCCTTCAGGGCGTCTGTCGCTGTCGCCTTGTCACCGGATGCCAAAGCATCTTCGACGCGGCGCAGGAACGTGCGGACGCGGGAGCGGCGCGCCATATTGACTGCCGTCTTGCGTTCCATCTTACGGACATTTTTCTTTGCGGATGACGTGTTCGCCATGTGAGTCTTTCGTCAGAGTTCAAATAAAGAGAGGCCCGCCAGAGAAGGCAGGCCATCATTCGGTGGGCCAATTAGGGGCTGGAACGCGGACTGTCAACTTAGACTCTCAGACCAACCGCGCTTTATCCCTCCAAGCCTGTTTTATCCCTAGCGGTGCTTAAAATGCGGTTTTCGCTTCTCAATAAAGGCCGCCATGCCTTCTTTTTGGTCCTCAGTCGTAAACAGCGACTGGAACATGCGGCGTTCAAAGCGGATTCCTTCGCGTAGGGACATCTCAAAACCTGCTTCTAGGACTTCTTTGAGAATCATATTGATCGGCTGGCTATGGCCCGCAATCTTATTCGCGGCATCGCGCACGGTTTCAGTCAAATCGTCAACGGGCACCACGCGCGCGACAAGGCCGGAGCGCTCGGCTTCTGCCGCGTCCATCATGCGGCCTGTTAAGCAGAGGTCCATCGCCTTGGCTTTACCAACAGCGCGCGCGAGGCGCTGCGTGCCGCCAATGCCAGGAATAACGCCGAGATTAATCTCGGGCTGGCCGAACTTCGCTGTGTCAGACGCAATAATAAAATCGCACATCATCGCAATTTCGCAGCCGCCGCCCAGCGCATAGCCGGACACCGCCGCGATGATGGGTTTACGGAATCGTTCAATCGCGCAGTGATTGGCTTCAAATCGGTCGTTTTTGTAAATGTCGAGATAGGAGTCTTCGACCATCTCTTTAATGTCGGCGCCGGCCGCAAAGGCTTTCTCATTGCCGGTCAGGACCACACAGCCAATCGCGTCATCGGCTTCCAGCTCAGCGAGCGCTTTCGCGACTTCGCCCATCATTTCGGCGTTTAGCGCGTTGAGCGCCTTCGGACGGTTCAGGCGGATCGTGGCAACACGCCCGTCCTTATCCAGTTCAATCAGCTCGTAAGCCATAGGGGGTCTTTCTTGTCGTGTGTCACCGTGATGGGTGACAGATGTTCGTTGGCGCGGCGCTTAGCGGGTTAAGGCGCGCGCGTCGAGACGGCGCGGGTTCTTAACTGCCGCGACCAGTGGTCATCTGAAATTGGCCCATGCTTGCGCGCCAATTTTCTCAGTAAGCCAAATACTGTTGGGCCTAATGCCAGATAGGTTAGCAAAAAGTCTTTCAGTGTGACGTCAGAAACGGGGGCATTGGCAATAATTCTAATGTTCAATAGATATTGACCGAGTGTAGGGCGTCCGGACTTTATAGAGTGCTTCAACCTTTGATACAGTAGATAGAATCCTGTCAGTAACGGTATCGCCATCACACTATCACGCCATGTTTGTTCTGGGTTTTCCCATGCCCATTGCCATTGGCCCGTCGCAACCCATTCTGTGACCAAAGTGGTACAGAAGGAGAAGAATACGACTGACATAGCAAAGAACAGGTAGTCGATTAAAACCGAGGTCCAACGTCTTAAGCGGCTCGGATTAGCCTCGTCGACGGTTGGCAATATTCTGCGAGGAGCAAACAGGGCCACAAGAGAAATGATAGCCAGACCTGCAAGACCTTGAGGGTTGGATGTCATGCGTGTTGAGTATTCAGTTGAAGACGAGAAACTCATTGAGTCGCTAAAGCCCAAAATTATCAACCCAGCAGCCAAAGCAATAATGATGAGTGGGCGATAGTCTTTCATGACCCCCTCTACCTCTGACACGCCTTACAGTAAAATGTGCTCCGCCCGCCTTGAACTCGTCTGGCGATTGGCGCTTCGCAGGCGGTGCAATCCTCGCCCTCGCGGCCATAGACGGCGAAGGTTTTTTGGAAATAGCCGAGCGCGCCGTCGGCTTGGCGGTGATCTCGGAGGGAGCTGCCGCCCGCCGCGATGGCCTCTATGAGGACTTCTTTGATGTGTTGGACTAGAATTTCTGTTTCTGCCACTTTTAGGCGCCCCGCCCCACGCGCAGGGCTAATACCCGCCCGAAACAGAGCTTCGCAGACATAAATATTGCCGAGGCCCGCGACGATTTTCTGATCGAGCAGCGCAATTTTAATCGCGCTCTTCTTACCTTTAAGGCGCGCGCGGAGGTCCGGGGCGCTGAAATGGTTTGAGAGCGGTTCGGGGCCGATATGGTCCAAGCGGTAAGGCTCGCCGACTCCGACCAATTCCATGAACCCAAATCGGCGTGGGTCATTATAGGTGACCGTGTTGCCGTCTTCAGTCGTGAAGATGACGTGGTGATGTATGGGATTCGCGTCATGCGCGTGGGTAAATTTGGCGAGTTGTTCGCCGCTTAAGACGAAGCGCCCGCTCATGCCCAGATGCATGAAGAGCCGTTCGCCCGATGTCAGGTCCGCTTGAAGGAACTTGGCGCGGCGCGACAGGCGTTCAATGCGTTGACCTTCTATACGATCTGCGAAATCTAGTGGGAAAGGAAAGCGAAGATCAGGACGGTTGAGCTGCACATGCGTTATAATGCGCCCCTCCATAATGGGGGCGAGCCCGCGGCGGACCGTTTCAACTTCGGGGAGTTCTGGCATTGCGCGTTTCTAATTGTCAGTCCGGGGGACTGACAATAGCGCAATGCCGCGAACGAAATGAGCGGATCGGCGCGTAGCGCCGAAACTATTCGTGTCTGACATGCGGAGCTTTACGCCGGACCAGCGCTGACGGCGACCATCGCTGCGCGCAATGTGCGATCACCAATTGTAAAGCCTTGCTGCATCACGGCGGCGATATGGCCTTTTTCGATCTCCGGATGCGGGATGTTGGCGACGGCTTGGTGGACATTCGGATCGAACTTGGATCCAAGGCCCGCAACAGGTTTGATCTGGTGACGACCGAGCGCCGCAGTGAGGTCTTTTTCTGTCAGCTCAATGCCTTCGACCAATTGGCGCGCGTTATCGCCCAACTCTTCCTTTGCTTGCCCATCAATTGTGTGGAGCGCGCGCGAGAGGTTGTCATAGACAGACAAGACGTCAGCAGCAAATTTTTCGACGCCAAAGACTTTGGCTTTTTGTACTTCGCGTTCGGCGCGTTTGCGGATGTTGTCGGCCTCGGCCATTGTCCGCAACGCTTGATCTTTCATCGTCGCGATCTGCATTTCCAATTCTTCGATGCGCGCCGCGCCCGCTTCATTGATTGCGTCGGCGTCTGGCGCTTCCGTTTCGTCATCATCAGACAAGATGTCGTTCTTATGCTGTTTCAAGAAATCATCGGCCGCTTTTTTCAAATCCGCAGGGCTAGACGACCCGCTCAGGCCGTCGGCGCGTGCGGATTGACCCGACGTTTCGCCTTCGATCTGCGCTGCGAGCGCATCCCATTCGTCCATTTCGTTCTTGCCAGCCATGAGTCTCGTCTTTCGTTTCTATGTGCGCCGCGTCAGCGTTTCGCCGACCAGCTTCGCCGTCAAATCCACCATCGGAATAACGCGGCCATAATTAAGCCGCGTCGGTCCGATCACCCCCAAAGCCCCCAGCAATGTTCCGGCCTGATCGCGATAAGGCGCAATCACAACACTGGAACTTGAGAGAGAGAACATGGGGTTCTCCGTTCCTATAAAAATCCTCACACCGTCCGCATGTTCCGTTTGGTCCAACAGGGAGATCAACTCTTCCTTACGTTCCAAATCTTCGAACAACATTCGAATGCGTTCTAAGTCGGCCCCCACGTTGGTTCGGGCGTCCAAATTGTCAAGAAGCCGCGCCTGTCCCCGCACAATCAATTTGCGATCTTTTGCAGGTTCGTCCGACCAATTGGCGAGACCTTGTTTGATGAGCGTGGCCGCCGCGACGTCAATGGCGGCGCGTCCCTGTTCCATTTCCGTCAAAATGTCGGCGCGGGCTTCCGATAATTGTCGTCCGCGAAGGCGGGCCGATAGAAAGTTTCCGGCTCGCTCTAAGCTGGCAGTCAGGACGCCTTCGGGTCGCGGCATTAAGCGGTTTTCGACGCGGCCATCTTCATGTACCATCACGACGAGGGTGCGGCCATCATCGAGACCAACAAATTCGACATGAGAGAGAGCGGATTCTGTCACTGGTTCTGGGGCTAAGACTAACCCCGCACCGCCCGCTAATCCCGCGAGTAAAGTCGAGGCTTCGTTAAAAATCTGATCGGGTTCTTGACCGGATGCCGATATCTGGGCTTCCAGTCGGCGGCGTTCATCTCTCGAAACGTCGCCAATTTCCAACAAGCCATCAACATACAGGCGTAAGCCGATCTGTGTCGGTTGCCGCCCGGCGCTCACATGCGGTGATTGCAATAGCCCCAGGCGGGTCAAATCCGCCATAACGGACCGGATTGAGGCTGGTGATAGGGCCGTGCCGGAGAGAGCGAGCGCTTTGGATCCGACGGGCTGCCCTGTATCCAGATAGGCCGATACGACCGCGCCGAAGATGTCGCGCGCGCGGGCGTCGAGATCAGTCAGCGGAAATGTGGCGGGCATGGGCATTGCGCTCACTATCTGGGCTGTGAGGGCGCGTCCCGCAAGCCTGTAAGACTTGCCTTTCGCTGCTCAACAGCACAAAGCGCGCCTCCCACATTTAGAAAGATCACTATGCGTCCCGAAAACCGCTCCCTTGACCAACTTCGCCCCACAACGATTGAAACGGGCGTTTCTCGCTACGCTGAAGGATCATGCCTGATCAAATTTGGTCACACGCATGTTCTGGTGACTGCGAGCGTTGATGAAAATGTCCCGCGCTGGATGAAGGGCAAAGGCAAGGGTTGGGTCACGGCGGAATATGGCATGCTCCCTCGTTCCACCCACACGCGCAATGGCCGCGAAGCCGCGCGCGGTAAACAAGGTGGCCGGACCGTTGAGATTCAGCGTTTAATTGGGCGGTCCTTGCGGGCTGTCACAGATTTGAAAACGCTTGGCGAACGCCAAATCGTGGTGGATTGCGACGTGATGCAAGCGGACGGCGGAACGCGCACAGCGTCGATCACAGGCGCTTGGGTCGCCCTGTCGATGGCCTGCGCGAAATTGGTCGAACAAGGTCTGATCGAAAAGAACCCGATCACGTCGCCGATGGCAGCGGTCAGCTGCGGCATTGTTGACGGCACCTGCCGCCTTGATCTGGAATATACTGAGGATTCAGCCGCACAAGCCGATGCGAATTTCGTGCTGACGGCCAATGGCGGGATTATTGAAGTGCAAGCAACAGCCGAAGAAGAGCCGTTTTCCGTTGAGGAAATGGACGAGTTGACGCGTTTGGCGCGCAAGGGGATCGCGGAACTATGCGTGATGCAGGAAGCGGCCCTTAAATAAAGGCACCATAACCAACGTGAGTTTAGGGCGGGCTTTCAGAAGTTCGTGCTAAACTCAACATAATCGTTCATCCCGACTTTCGTCGGGATGAGCGGGTGTTGTGGTTGGCTTAGATTGCAGTTTTTAGAATTAGAAAAGACCCTATTCGTCGCTCACAAATTCCAAAATATCCGCAGGCTGACAGTCCAACTCGCGGCACAGCGCATCAAGCGTCGAAAATCGCACGGCGCGCGCTTTGCCTGTCTTTAAGATCGACAAATTGGCTAGCGTAATACCGACGCGTTCAGCCAACTCGGTCAGGCTCATTTTACGATCGAGCAGGACTCGATCCAAGTTCACTTGAATAGCCATTAGATCGTCAATTCCTGCTCGGCCCGCATTTCCGCGCCTTGGCGGAAGGCTTCGCTGAGCGCGGCGATGACAAGCACAAGGAACCAAGTTCCGATTCGGATATCTACACCGGTTTCCGCTGGCGCCACGCTGAGAGCGCCGACTGAAATGTCGGCAAATGAATGCACAACGATGCGGAAGACTTCGGTCGCCGCGATCAATATCCACATGGCGCGCAGGCGGGTAATATTCGCTTCGACAAATGGATCGCCCATCTGAACGGTGCGAATGACGCGGATCAGAATTGAGAGCACGGTGAGCCAAGCCGCGGCTGTGATTGCGCCTGTGGCGCAGGCAAAGGCGAGGCGTCCCATGCTTGGCATATTATCTGGGCTAGAATTACTCAGCAATTCTGCGCGCAAGGGTGTATCGAAAAGGAAGGTCATGGCCGCAATGGCGAGCACGACGAGGCCTATGACCATCAGCGCCTGAACCACGCGTAACAGCAGGATCAGACTGCTTGTGACGGGTTTACCAGCGGGCGGTTTAGCGGTGAGGGGGGTATCGTCCATATATCCGCGTTGATAAACGATAAAACCATTGACGCAAGCGGGCGTTGCGCCTTTGGTCTGGCCTGCTTATGTGGCGTTCATGTTAATGTCCTCGCCTCGCCTCTATTCTGGTCAAACAATTGTTGTGGCGTCCCATAATGAAGGGAAGGTTCGCGAGATCCGCGCGCTGCTCGCGCCTTTCGGCTTGAAAACGGTTAGCGCGGCAGAGCTTGATCTACCGGAACCGGATGAGACGGAAACGACTTATGCGGGCAATGCTCGGCTGAAAGCTGTGGCGGCGGCGACGGCGTCCGGGCATCCGGCATTGTCCGATGATAGCGGGATCGACGTCACCGCACTGGGTGGACAACCGGGTATTTATGCGGCGCGTTGGGCCGAAGATGATGACGGCAATCGGGACTTTATGCGCGCGATGGAGAGAGTGCATCGCGAGTTAGGCGACAGTCCTGACCGCAGTGCGCGCTTTGTCTGTGCGCTCTGCCTCGCGTTACCGGACGGGTCTGACACGGTCTATGAGGGTGAGTGCAAAGGCGAAATCGTGTGGCCGCCGCGCGGCGAGCGCGGTTTTGGCTATGATCCGATTTTCGTGATGGATGGCGATACGCAGACATTCGCTGAAATCGACCCGCAGGCCAAACATGGCAAAAGTCACCGCGCCGATGCGTTCGCCAAGTTCCTTGCCGATCAATTTCCAAACGGTCCAGCAGATGACTGCGAAGAATAATAGAGACCCACTCGCAGTCTATCTACACTGGCCCTATTGCGCGGCCATTTGCCCTTATTGCGATTTCAATGTTCATTTAGATAAGCGCGCGGATGAGGGTGATAGGCTTGTCTCGGCGATGGTCGCTGACCTTGCCTATTGGCGCGATTGGACAGGCGCGCGGCGCGTGGGGTCAATCCATTTTGGCGGGGGAACGCCGTCGCTCTTAAGTGGTCCGCAGTTAAAGATGTTGATCGACACGGTTCGGAGTCTTTGGGCAACCGAAGGCGCTGAGATCGCGCTGGAAGCTAACCCAAATGATGTCACACCGGAAAGAGTTCAGGCTTGGCGCACAGCGGGCCTAACGCGGTTGTCATTAGGCGTGCAAAGTTTCGACGATGCGGTTTTGAAACGCTTAGGCCGTGATCACAACGGCGCGTCCGCGCAAGCGGCGCTCTCTATGGCCGTCGATAATTTTGCGTCCGTGTCTGCCGATTTAATTTTCGGAGTCGCGGGCGAGCGGGACGGACGTTTGGGTGCTGATCTGGATCGTCTGCTTGACCTCGGTGTTTCGCATATTTCGACCTATCAGTTGACAATTGAACCTGGCACCGCGTTCGCGAGGGCGGAAGCGCGAGGAAACCGTCAGGCCGTTGGTGAAGACCGCAGTGCTGAGGATTTCGAGACGATCAGCGCGCGCCTGCTCGCCGCAGGATACTGCCATTACGAAGTGTCGAACTTCGCGAAACCGGGATCGGAATCTCGTCACAACCTCGCCTATTGGCGCGGGCAGGATTATGTCGGGGTTGGCCCCGGCGCGCATGGGCGGCTTTGGACAGACAGCGGCCGCGTCGCGACGGAGACGGCGCTGCGTCCTGTGGACTATATCAAGGCCGTCTCACAGGTCGGAACGGCGATTACGGTCCGCGACACGCTGAGCGCCGATGAAACCGCCGAAGAATATGTGATGATGGGGCTACGGATAGAAGACGGGCTGTCATTGTCAAAGCTGGAGGATATTCAGGGAGCGCCGCTCGTGGTTGATCCCGCGCTGATAAATGACGGGCTGTTGTCGATGAATGGAGATCGACTGCGCGCGACCTCGCAGGGACGCATGGTGCTGGACGCGCTGACCCGCGCACTTCTTCTTTAAAGGGCGCAAACAACAAAAACCCGGGTCAGAGCCCGGGTTTGATTTTATTGTGTCTGGTGGAGACTAGCGGTATTGTTGAATTCGCGTGGTTCGCAATCCGCTAATGCCGTAGCTCTCAATGGATCGCTGCCAGCTCATAAATTCTTCGGACGATAGGCCATAACGGTCAAGCGCACCGTCGAGTGTTAGCAAGCCGCCGCGAACGGCAGCCACAACTTCGGCTTTGCGCCGGATCACCCAGCGCACCGTATCGGGCTTGGGCAGGTCGGCTAATGTCAGGGGCGTCCCTTCTGGGCCGATCACGACATGCTCTCGTTTTTTCATCCGTTCGCTCATTGGATGCGACTTTCTTCTCATAGGGCAAGTCTCTTCCACCAAAGAGCCTGCATCGTCTTATGAAGACTTCAGATAGAGATCGGGTCTTAAAGACCTCTTAAACGAGGTCAATTTTCTTCAATGTTTTCAGTCGTTTACCTTTATTAATGGATAATAAGCAAGGTTAACGGAGGGGCAATGCCCTGTGGATTGTTTCGGTAGCGGTTTGATTTTGTTGACAAAAATCTCGCGCTCCATTCCTGACTCGGGGCGTCGACTTGGCCCATTGGGCTTCCTATATGGCGCGCATCATGGCTCACATTGTTTCTGAACATCCCGTGAATTCTCTTGGATTCGCCAAGCCCGAAGGCAAAACGCGCGTCGTTGTCGCGATGAGCGGCGGTGTGGACAGCTCTGTCTGCGCGGCGCTGCTCGCCCGCCAAGGCTATGATGTGATCGGCGTGACGCTACAATTGTATGACCACGGCGCGGCCGTGAAGTCCGCCAAGTCCTGTTGCGCGGGCCAAGATATTTACGATGCGCGCCGCGTGTCGGAAATGATCGGCTTCCCGCATTATGTGCTGGATTACGAAACCAACTTTCGTGAATCTGTGATTGAGGATTTTGCAGATACCTATCTTAAAGGTTCCACGCCAATCCCGTGTGTGCGCTGTAATCAGACAGTCAAATTCCGTGACTTGCTGGCCGTGGCGAAAGACTTGGACGCGGATTGCATGGCGACGGGTCATTATATTCAGCGTGTTGAAGGACCAGATGGACCGGAACTCCACCGCGCGTTCGATGGCGGGAAAGACCAGAGTTACTTCCTCTTTGCGACGACGCATGATCAGCTTGATTTCTTACGCTTTCCGCTCGGCCATTTGGACAAGAATGAAACGCGGCGTCTGGCCACTGAAATGGGTTTGAATGTCGCGTCCAAGCCGGACAGCCAAGATATCTGCTTTGTGCCGGAAGGGCGCTATACGGACGTGATCGAAAAGATCCGCCCGCATGCGGCGCAGGCCGGTGATATTGTCGATCAAGACGGGGCCGTTCTGGGGCAACATCGCGGCGTGATGTATTACACAGTGGGTCAAAGGCGCGGGTTGGGGCTTGGTGAAAACACGGGCACAGATCCGCTCTTTGTCGTACGTTTGGATGCGGATAAGGGACAGGTCGTCGTTGGTCCACGCGAAGCGTTGCTACGGGACCGGATTTTCCTCAATGAGGTCAATTGGATCGGACCGGGGGCGTTGGAAGACGCGAACGGATCGTCGATCCGGGTTAAAGTGCGCTCGACCCGTCCGCCCGAAGCCGCGACTTTACTCGTCGAGAATGGTCAGGTCAGTGTGCATTTGGCGAAACCGGACATGGGTATTTCACCGGGGCAGGCCTGTGCTTTTTATGCGGACCGCGATGACGCGCAGCGTACGCTCGGCGGCGGCTGGATTACGCATACGGCTTAGGGGTTTCGTTTGGTTGCAATAAAGTTCCCACTTGGGAACATTATATTTTTCTAACCCGACATCACCGATTCAGAGCGGTAACAAGGCCTATTACTCACTGAAAGGAATATCCATGGCCGTTATGAAAACCGTCGAAATCATGTCTGAGAGCGAAAAGTCGTTTGAGGATGCCATAGAAGTTGCCGTGAAACGCACAGGCAAAACCGTTAAAAATATTCGCTCTGCTTACGTCAATGAAATGAGCACGTCGATTAAAGACAATAAGATCGACAAATATCGTGTGAATGTAAAAATCACGTTCGAAGTCGGCGAATAAATCAGACTGATGCCCGGAAGGGCAATCAAAAAATTCGACTACGTCGCGCCGAACCCGTCATCCCATAAATTGGGTTCGCGGTGTTCGCGCGCATTTGTCTGTTGCGACCAACGATACCGGGTCCAGAAATTTAGGCCGACAAAGGCAATCAAAACGGCGCCTGCAAACGGTGCGGCGGGCGGGAAACCAAGGCTAAGGGCTGTCAAAAGGGCAAGTCCAATGATCGCAGCTAGGGGCAGTTTTTGCGTACGAGGGGTCATGATGGACTCTCCTTGAATAGTGACAGTATTTCCATTGCTACGCTTCGGTTATGTCTTGTGTCTGCCTCTACTCTTAACAAATCATTGACGAGACGCGCCGAGACCCCAAGTGTAGTTTAGACATATCTTTTGAGCTGATTGAACAGAAATTCACCATGACTGACCAAACTTCCATCCTTGTTGTTGTCCTTTTGGCAGCCGTCGTTATTGCGCTCTTTGTCTATAATAAAAGGCAAAAGAAGCGGTTTGAGGCCGAACGCGCCGAACGCCGCCGTAAATTGGACGAGATCAAAGCGAAAGCTCGCCGCAACTCGCAAGAGGCGAAAACTGACGAGATTTAAGCGGACATCCCGAAGACGCCTTTCGGACGGGTAACTGCTGTTTCTAAACTATACTCCCGCGATTGCGGGTCTAACGTGTTGAAAGCCCCTCATGACCCAAGCCTCTGACCCTGTTGTAATTGTTGGTATGGCCCGCACCCCGATGGGCGCATTCATGGGCAATTTGTCCACCGTGACAGCCCCAGAATTGGGCGCAGTCGCGATTAAAGCTGCAATGAACGAAGCGGGCGTGGACGCAGACAGCGTTGAACAAGCCATCATGGGCTGCGTCCTTCCCGCGGGGCTGGGTCAAGCGCCCGCACGCCAAGCAGCACTTGGCGCGGGCCTCCCGATTTCGACTGAGGCAACCACCGTCAATAAAATGTGCGGCTCGGGCATGCAGGCCGCGATTATGGCGCATGACGCGATTAAAGCGGGTAGTATCAATATTGCTGTCGCGGGCGGCATGGAAAGCATGTCCAACGCGCCATATCTTTTGCCCAAAGCGCGCGGCGGAATGCGTATGGGTAACGGCCAAGTGATTGATAGCATGATGCACGACGGGCTGACTGATGCCTATGCAGGTGGCGCGATGGGCGTGTTTGCCGATGAAATCGCCACCGAATATCAATTCACGCGAGAGCAGCAAGACGCCTACGCGATTGAGTCCGTGCGCCGCGCCAAAGCCGCGCAAGAGAGCGGCAGCTTCGACCGCGAACTCACGTCAGTGACGGTCAAAACCCGCAAAGGTGAGGTCATTGTCGACACAGATGAAGGTCCGGGTAACGCGATGCCGGAAAAAATTCCGAACCTGCGTCCGGCGTTTACGAAAGACGGCACAGTCACGGCGGCGAACGCCTCATCTATTAATGACGGCGCGGCGGCGATGGTGCTGATGCGCCGTAGTCAAGCGGACGCGGGCGGCCACAAGGTTCTAGCTGAAATCGTCTCCCACGCAGCCCACGCACACGAATCCGCGCGTTTCACCACGGCTCCCGTCCATGCTATGCGCAAAGCGTTGGAACGCGCCGATTGGGATGTTGAGGATGTCGATCTTTGGGAAATTAACGAGGCCTTCGCCGTCGTGCCGATGATCGCGATGCAGGAAATGGGCATTGCCCATGACCGCGTCAATGTGAACGGCGGTGGCTGCGTCCTCGGCCACCCCATCGGTGCGTCCGGCGCGCGCATTATGGCGACCCTCATCGCCGAAATGGAACGCCGCGACGCGAAAACAGGCATGGCAAGCCTCTGTATTGGCGGCGGCGAGGCGACAGCGGTGTGTTTGCGGCGGGATTAGGGATAGAGTAAATGTGGAGCCTCTGGTGAGGGTATCGGCTCAATATCGAACGCGCAAAGGATATGCATTTGCCGCTTTTCTTGGCGCTCTGCCTTTCGGTCTATTTATATTACACGGCATAAATTGGCCTATGCCTGAGCGCTTGTTATCGTTGGCGACAATTTTTCTGTTGCCACCAGTCCTCGCGTCTCTCTTTTGGCCAGACCGCGGGAGACCTCGATTGAGTATGGCTCTCAGGGGACTAGCAATTGTTGGAATGACGATTGTCTGCATCAGCGTCGTTGATATGATCATGGTCATTCAAGCGAATGAGGCATTGGGCGGTCACTATGGTGGGCTCTCAGGCAAAATTTCTGTGATCCTCAGCGGCGTCCCAATGGCAATTATACTTGGAACAATTATGACGCTCGGAATTCCGTGGATCACAAGGGCTCTTGTCTCAATTCTGTTTGCCGAGGACTAAGTTGAGGCTCTCATGGCGGGTTGGAATGGTTTCCTCGCTCACCTGACACTTCCGCTCTCACATTCTTGATGATACCCCCGACCCAAATGGAGCGCGCAGATGAAATTTCCGGCAAAACTTCGGACCCGTTGGGGCTTTACATTCGTCTTCATTGTGTTCGCCGCTGTTTATGGTCTGTCTATGGTGTTGAGCGGGTATTGGACCGGGCCAGAAGGTATCAACGGGATTATTGGTGCTGTTATGGGCGCGGCGATTTCTGCAGTTTTGCTGTGGCCCCGTAGAGGGCGGACGCGCGCGCAAATGGTTTTTCTTGGCATTATCATCGCGCTGCTGATGGTTTGGATGGCCTATACGATGATCGGGTTTCTGAGTGAGCGCGAAGTGGAATCGCGGGCAGGGTCGTCCGGGAGAGCTATTCTATCCTTCTTGGGCGCGATGATTATGGGGGCATTTTCGGGGCTGTTTGCCGTGTTAAAGCAACTCGCTCTGCCACTTGGTATTGGCGCAGTATTGGGGGGGTTATTTCGGGGTGAGGCAGTCTGATGCGGCTCCCGCCGCGTTTTCGCAACCGATGGAGCTACGCCGGAGCGGCGGCATTGGGCGTCATGATTTTTTTGATGATTTGGACCGGGGCCGGGCCAGGTTTTGATGATGAAATGTTCGCCTTATCAACCGCGCTGGTCATATCCGCATCAGCCCCTGCGGCACTTTATTGGCCGCGTGGACGACGATCACTGAGACGTATGGCTCTGACAGGCATCCTCGTTGTTCTAACGGCCTTTTTCCTATTTTTGCCCCTTACAATATTCTTCACCGCGATTGCTGAAGGACGCGTGGCAACGCCATATTTCTGGGGTGACTGGATCGAATATTTTCCGGTGTCCCTTGTCATCGTGATCTTCGGGTCCATTTTCACATTAGGCCTTCCTTATCTCATTGGCGTGTTGCTCTCATTCCTCTTTGCCGACGAAAAGATAGTGCGTGATGATTGACCTCGCCAAACTCCGCGCGGACACGCCTGCCTGCGAAACGTTGACTCATTTTAACAATGCGGGGGCGTCTCTGATGCCGACGCCCGTGTACGCGGCGATGACGGCGCATCAGGCGCTGGAGCAAGCGATTGGTGGATATGAGGCGCAGGACGCGGCGGCGCCCGCGATGGCTGATTTCTACAATGCCTTCGCCGATATGCTCAATTGTGAGTCGGTCGAAATTGCTTTCATGGAAAGCGCAACGCGCGCATGGGACGCCGTGTTTTATGCGTTACCACTTGAGGCGGGGGACCGCGTGCTGGTGCACCGCTCGACCTATTCATCAAATTATTTGGCTTTGCTGCAGTTGGCGAAACGTAAGGGATTGGAAATCGATCTCGTGCCGTCGGATGTTTATGGCCAGATTGATGTGGCCGCATTGCCGGGCCTTGTTCAGGATAAAACGCGCCTGATATTACTGGCACATTGTCCGTCACAATCCGGATTAATCCAACCCGCCGAAGCTGTCGGCCGTTTCGCAAAGGCTCACGGTTTACTCTATTTGCTCGATGCGTGTCAGTCGGCGGGGCAGATGCCGCTGGACGTAACCGCAATCGGCTGTGACGCTCTAACGGGGACAGGCCGCAAATTTCTACGCGGACCGCGCGGCACGGGCTTTCTTTATATGCGCCGTGATCTGGCCGAGCGACTGGAACCCGCCATGATTGATATGCAAAGCGCGGAATGGCTCTCACCAGATAAATACCGCCTTGCTGATGGCGCGCGGCGTTTTGAGACGTGGGAGCGGAACATCGCGGGGAAACTCGGGTTGGCGTGCGCTGTGCGTTATGCCTTAAATATTGGGTTGGGCGCGATTGCAGAGCGGGTTCAGGTGAGCGCGCAAAACTTGCGGGACCAACTCAGCGCACTGCCGCAAGTGACGGTCCATGATCCGGGGACGCACCAATCCGGTATTGTTACGTTCAGCAAAAAGGGCGTCGATGTGCAGGCTGCAAAACTCCGCCTTCGCGCGGACCGCATTAATGTCTCAACCGTCCCGCAAAACTGGGCGATTTTAGACGCGGCCGAAAGACACTTGCCCGACATGATGCGGGCGAGTGTGCATTATTATAATAGTGAGGCCGACGTAACCCGCCTCATCCGCGCGATTGGGGCGCTTTAAGCCAAAGCTTTGCTGAATAATGCCAGCGTGCGAGCCCATGCTTTATTGGCGGCAGCTTCGTCATAGACGGCGGAATCCGGCGGGCACCAACCATGTTGCGTGCCTTCGTAAACTTCGATTTCTGCTGCATTATCCGTGGCATCGAATGCGCCTCGCAGCACGTTCTTATTATCAGGGTCGCGGGCGTCATCATTGGCCGCAATCGCGATCAAGTAATCCGCATTCATCTCTGGAATCAATAAGTGCGGGCTATTGTCTGCGTCTGTCGCCAATCCGCCGCCATGAAAGCTCCCGCCTGCGCGAATGCGGTCAGCCCGTTCATGCGCCGTGATCATCGTCATGGGGCCGCCCATACAGTAGCCTGTCGTGCCGATGCCGCGACTTGTGTTCACCGCGCTTTGTGCATCGAGCCAATCGACGAAGGCACGCGCATCGGTGCGGTTTGTGTCTTGCGTCAAAGCACGCGCATAAGGGACAATTTTCTCGCGAACGCCGGGATCACGGAAAGTCTGGCCAACCTCGACCAGCGGGCCTCGCACTTGTCTGTAATAAGGATTGACGACGAGCGCAGCGTAGCCGTCTCCGGCCAGTCGTTTCGCCATCATTTTAAACGCAGGCCGCAAGCCAACAATATCCGGCCAAATCAGGACAGCGGCTGCCGCTTGGCCTGCTGGGTGGGCGAAATAAGCATCGGCCTCGCCGTCAGGCGTTGGGATCATCACATCGGATTCGGCAATCCCGGTCATCGCTTCGCCGGGCGCACAGCCTGCAAAAGCGATAGATATGGCGGCACCACCGGCCAGCAGGTGAAAATCTCGCCGCGTCAGTTCGCGTTTATAAAAACCCTGATTTTCAAGTTCAGTTATGTCATCGCACATGGGCCGTTCCCTCTTTCTAAGACGACCCTAAGTCAAAATCTATTTAATGCCCACTGCCTAAACGTCCCAGTCGGACGCCATAATCAACGGCCAATTCGTAATCGGGATCGTCATCACTATTGACAATGAGTTGTCCGGCTTTGTTGAGAAGCTGGTGACAATCATGGGTGAGGTGGCGCAGTTGCAACTCTTTACCAGCGGCTTCATATTTGGCGGCGATGGCTTCAATGGCTTGCAGTGCGGATTGGTCGACAACGCGGGAGTTGGCGAAATCAACGATGACCATATCGGGATCATCGGCAACGGTGAACAGTTCGGAGAAGCCTTCCGCTGAGCCGAAGAAAAGCGGGCCTTCCAATTTATACACTTTCGTGTCGCCTGTGACTTCGGTGTGCGCGTCGATGCGGCGGGACGCATTCCAAGCATAGGCGAGCGCGCTGACAATAACGCCGACGACAACGGCGACAGCCAAATCGTGCCAGACAGTAACGACCGTGACGAGGATAATGACGGCCGCATCCAACTTCGGGATACGCGTCATGATGGTTAATGATTGCCACGCAAAAGTGCCGATTACGACCATGAACATCACGCCGACGAGCGCGGCCAAGGGAATGACTTCGATGACGGGGCTAGCGAACAAGATGAAAGCGAGCAGAAATAGCGCCGCCGAGATACCGGACAAGCGCGTGCGGCCGCCGGATTTTACATTGATCATGCTCTGCCCGATCATGGCGCAACCGCCCATGCCGCCGAAGAAGCCTGTGACCGTATTAGCCACGCCTTGCGCAACACATTCTTGGCTCGCGCCGCCGCGTTCTTCTTTGATTTCGCCGACGAGGTTGAGCGTGAGGAGGCTTTCGATCAAACCAATTGCTGCAAGGATGACGGCGTAAGGGACAATGATTTCAAGTGTTTCGAGGTTGATCGGCACCATCGGAACATGGAATGTTGGCAGGCCGCCTGCGATGGATGACATGTCGCCAACGTTCGGCACATCAATCCCGAAACCGATGACGATGGCAGCGACAATCCCGATACCCGCGAGTGGGGCTGGGATGATTTTCGTGATCTTTGGCGTGACCCAAATCAGGAACATGGTGAGGAAAACGAGCGCCAACATCATCAAGAGTTGCGGTGTTTCCATCCATGTGCCGTTGAGCATGTTAAACGGGCCAGGGTGATCCGTGGCGGGCGCGGGAGCGGTTTGGAATTGGGTCAACTGTGCCAACCCAATCACGATAGCGAGGCCATTGACGAAACCCAGCATGACGGGATGTGGGACTAGCCGGATGAATTTTCCAAGGCGGAAAACGCCCGCGAGAATTTGTAAAATTCCCATTAGGACAACAGTCGCGAAGAGATACTCAACACCGTGCAAGGCGACAAGGCCGACCATTACAACGGCGAGCGCGCCTGTGGCGCCGGAAATCATGCCCGGACGACCACCAATCAAAGCCGTGATTAATCCGACGATAAAGGCTGCATAAAGACCCACAAGCGGAGCCACGCCGGCTACCAGTGCGAAAGCAACGGCTTCGGGAACAAGCGCGAGCGCGACCGTTAAGCCAGCCAGCAATTCAGTCTTGGTCCGGCCAAGGTTAAACGTCATCGGGCCAGAGCGGCGGCGCGCGGGAACAGAGATGCGGTCAGCGAGAGCTGACAAGGTCGAAGAAATCATGGGAGCGCCGATAATGTGGCTGGAACGAATGTCGCGGCGCGTAAGCGAGAGCGGGGAATTTGGCAAGCCCCGTGAACTGATGAGTGAACTGACGAGGGGGCTTGGAAAGAATGGGACGCTTTACGGCGTCTCTATCTCTGTATCGCCGTCAACCCACGCATAGAGATCGGCAAACCCGGCGGCGTCAGCGTGCGCGGCCCAAAGCTCAGCCTCATCGGGCTGGCTGTTCATAACGAAGAAACCTGCGACTAATGTTGCGGCAATTCCGGCAAACGCGCTCCAAGCGCCAGAGCTTTGAAACCAAGGCTTTCGGTCATTGGCTGAGGCCAAAGGGTCTTGGACCTGTGCGGCGGCCATGATGCGATCAGCAAGGTCCGCGCGCGGCGTAGGGACCGCGCTATTGTCGAATAAATGTTTCATATCATCAGGCATGTTCACTCTCCTGCATCAAGGCTTTTAATGTCTTCCGGCCCCGCACTAAAAGGGCTTCATAAGCTTTTTCACTCACGCCCATAACGTCTGCGGCGTCGCGCTGTGATAAGGCGTCATCATAACAAAGCGACAGGGCAGCGCGTTGCCTTTCGGGTAATTCCATCATGGCCAGTTGCAAGGCGTCCCAGCGCTGGCGGGCTGCCAGGGTGACATCCGCGCCGTCACGTTTATCCGCTTCCTCGCTCATATCACCGGGTAGGTCCGGCCGGGATTTGCGAAGTCGGTCATAGCAAGCGTTGGTGGCCACGCGGCAGAGCCAGGTTAAAATACGCGCTTCACCTGTTCGCCATTCTGGCGCAGCGCGCCAGAATTTTAGAAACGTATCTTGGCACACATCCTCAGCGTCGAATTCGTCGCCGAGGAGGCGGTAAGCCAAGCGGTGGACTGTCATCATGCGGCGATCCATCAGCGCACGAAGTGCGGATTCCGTCCCGGCCTGTAGGCCGGGAATTAGATCGCTGTCGGGATCAGTCACAGGTCAGATGATCAGCGGCGCCTAACGGCGCGCGTCGCCGCGTTGGCCTTTGCGTTTTTTACCTTTGCGCGCCCGGCCTTCGCCTTGGGTCAGAACGCCGTCGCCATTGGCGTCCATCCGCGCAAAGAGAGCCTCGCCCATCGCGTCATATTCCGCATGGCTGACAAAGCCGTCGCCATCCGCGTCCATGCGGGGGCGTTGTGGGCGGTCTTCACGGCGTGATTCACGTTCGGCTCTGCGTTCACTACGTCGGGCCTCGGCGAGCTCGCGGGCGACAGCCCGTTCGGAGTCAGAAATTTCGCCGTCCGCATTCGTATCGAACCGCTCCATCATGTTCTCGCGGCGCTCACCCCGTCGGTCTGTGCGGCGTTCAGCTCTGGCGGCGCGAGCGGCGAGCATTTCGGCCTCTGAAACTGCGCCGTCGCCGTCGCTATCCATGGCTAAAAAACGTTCTTGCGCGCGTTCTGTGCGCTTGGATTCGCCTAGCGCTTTCATTTCTTCGCGGGTGAGTTGTCCATCGAAATTTGTATCCGCCGCGGTAAAGCGGGCATCGCCAGCGGCCATGAATTCGGCGCGGCTGACTTCGCCGTTCTGGTCAAGGTCGGCGGCAGGGGTGGCAGCAATCAAAGCGGTCGCGGCCAAGAGAAGTAGAGCTTTTTGCATGACGGTCTCCTTTAGTGTTCGTCATACACTCTAACGCATGGCCGCGCTATTTCCTGCGCGGTCACTGCAACTTTCTTCAAGAGGAGAAAATTTTAGCCTGTGCGGGCGATTTTGGCGCGGTCAGTAATCCCGCGCATTTTTTCTAAAACAGAAATTGGCAAACCTGCATCCATTGCGTGGCCACCATATGGCGTCGGTGCCCCCAGATGATCGCGAACGACGTCGCGGAGCATGAGGGCTGTGACAGCCGCATCTTCGAGAGGGCCGAGTGAAATTGTGACGGGATCCCAAAAGCGGTTACGGCGGCGAACGGAATCAATCGTCCAATAGGCCCGCATAAAACCATCGATCCGAGTGTCATAGCCGAGCAGGCAAATATCTGATCCCGCAGCAAGCGACGCTTGGGCTGAGGACAGACCCGCAGGCCCGACCGCAAACACCCAATCATAGGCGAGCGACAATCCGGCCATCGTTCCGAGCGTGTCGGATAAGCGCTCAGAATTGATAACGCCTGCCGAGAAATGTTCGTTGGAGGTTACAAAAAGCGCGTCATTCAATTCGCAACGCCCATCGATGAAGTCGTCCAACGTGCGTGAATAAAGAACGCCCGCCGCTTCCATCAGCGCGCCGTCCGTCCCGTCGAGTAGGAGTACGGTTTCGCCGCGGCTCGCGGCCTCTCGCGCCAGTCGTAGCGTCGCATTCAAGAGTTGGGCATGGCAGGACGGCTCATCCGCGGCGCAGATTACCCCCACTAGGCGGCCAGCAGGATTGTAAGACGACGCGGCCGCTGTGGACCTGTCTGCCGTTTTGTTCGGAGACGCTGGGGGGCGTGCACGCATGAAACCACCTTTCACCGACGTTTTTGCAACGTTCGTTAGAAAGAGGTTTAGCGCAGGCGTCCTAAAACGCTGATAAGGAGCGTGGTTAAACGGGGTTAAGCAGGAGCGTCACCCGTAGAGGAATTATCAATACTGGTTACGAGGAGGTGAAGCATCTAACTTTCGGGTGCTGGACCGCGCGGCGCGGGGTCAACAACGCGAAATTGTCCGTCGCGAATGCGGTAAACGGCCAGACCCCGTTCCGGCCGCCCATCAGGACCAAAGCGAAGATAGCCGTCTGTACCGTAAAAACCGAGCGGGCTTTCGACGCGGTTGATCCGCTCGCGTGGATCACCGTCGGCAACAATCGCGCCAAGCTGCACCGCATCATAGGCAAGGCTCGCCAATGTTGATGGCTCGGTGCCATACGTGCGCTCAAAGTCGTTTAAGAAGGTTTCGCGCGCTTCTTTATCAGATGCGGCAAAGACGCCGCCGCGCAATGCAGGTTCGCGGACCGTATCGCTATTGTCCCAGCGCGATGTCCCCATGAAGAGGACGCGGGCGGGATCAATACCGTAAAATGGTAGCAACGGGGCGAGGGACCGTAGCGCTGTTCCGCCTTCGGGCAAAAGGATCGCTTCGAAAGAGTCGCGGGCGATGTCGCGCGCGGCGCGGCCTTCGGCATAATATTCGGCCAAGCGCCGGGCGGGTTCCTGCATGACGGAAATATCATCGCCTCTATACATTTCAGCCGCCGTCACCTCTCCGCCAACGCGTTCCACAGCCGCGGCATAGGCGCGGCGAACGCGGCGGCCATAGGCATCATCCGGTCCAAAGAAAGCGAAGTTCTGAACACCTGTTGACGCGGCGTAATTGACGATCCGGTCAACTTCGGATTCGGGCGGGAAAGACACGAGATAGCGTCCTCGATCGGCAACAGATTGATCATTCGAGAAGGCCAGCACCGGTGTGCCTGACCGCGATGCTTCTTGCGAGGCGGCTCTGACATTTCCGGCAATAATCGGGCCGAGGATAACATCGGCCCCTTGTTGCAGGGCTGCGCGGGCGGCGGACCGCGCGCCATCTTCGGTGCCTTTGGTATCGAGGACTGTTAGAATAACGTCAGCGTCGGGGCGTTGGAATAAAGCCAGCTCTGCCGCTTGGAACATGGAATTAGCTTCTTCGCGCAGGCGCGGGCTTTGCGCCGAAAAGGGCAGCAAGATCGCGAGGCGTTTAATGTCTCGCCCCGCCATATGCGGCAAGGTCATGCCGTCGCGGTTGTTATAATACGGAGCCGCGGAGTCTGGAACGACGATGGGCGTTTCAACCAAGACTTCAGGGTCGGTTGGATCCGCCGGGTCGATCGTATTGGGATTTGTTGGACCTGTGGGCTGTTGCGGACGCTCAGCCACTGGACCGGGCTGCTGCGGACGCGGTTGCGGATCCATCGGCACAGTTGTGCAAGCGCTAACTAATAAAGCCGTCAAGGCGACAAAAGCTGATTTCACCGCGCACGGTAGCGCGATCTTGGAATTGTGGGCGCGTTCACGCATAGGCTGGTTCAACATTCTCTCCCGGAATTAAACTCTGGCGACGAGACCACCATCGATATGATCACCAAAGGTCCGATTATCACGTCTTCTTCTATAAGCGCACCGCCCGACACGCAACATGAACCCGCTGTTACGGCGGGTGGTCCCGACACACTTGCGCCGGGCCTCTATGTTGTCGCCACGCCGATTGGTAATCTGCGTGATATTACCTTGCGCGCGCTCGACGTGCTGCGCGGGGCGGATCAGCTTTTGGCCGAAGACACGCGCGTCACGGCGAAACTGCTTTCGGCCTACAACATCACCGCATCCGTAAGCGCCTATCATGACCATAATGCGGCAAAGCGGACGCCGGGGCTGATTAAAGCGCTTAAGAAAGGCGATACTATCGCGCTGGTGTCAGACGCAGGCACGCCGCTGGTCAGCGATCCGGGCTTTCGTTTAGTGCGAGCAGCGGTCGAAGCGGGCGTTGATGTGTTCCCTTTGCCGGGCGCGAGCGCGGTCATGGCGGGGTTGGTTAAATCTGGCTTGCCGAGTGATCGGTTCTTCTTTGCTGGCTTCCTTCCGCCTCGGTCTGTGGCGCGGAAGCGCGAAATTGAGAGCCTGCGCAATATTCCGGGGACATTGATCTTTTTCGAAACGGGCCCGCGCATTGAAGCCTGTTTGCAGGATTTAGCCGCCGTTCTGGGCGACCGCGCGGCGGTCATCACGCGCGAGTTGACAAAACACTATGAAGAAGCGCGTCATGGGACGTTAAGCGAACTGGCGGCGGGGATTACGTCTGATCCGCCTCGCGGCGAAATCGTTTTGCTAGTGCACGGGCCTGAGTCGGCGCGATGGGACGGGGAAGTTGTGCGTGACGCCCTTCGTGATCATCTGAAAACGATGAAGCTGAAGGGTGCCTGCGCGGAACTGGCGGAAGTGTCCGGGTGGTCCAAGCGCGAGCTTTATGCGCTCGGTCTGTCACTGAAATAACGCTGTGGCGCGGACGGACAAACGCCGCAAAGCGGAACAGGCCGGACGACGCGCCGAAATTTGGGTGGCGCTTTATTTGATCCTGACCGGCCACCGCATCTTGGCCAAACGCTATAAAACGCGCTCAGGCGAAATTGACCTGATCGCACGGCGCGGAAAAACCATCCTATTTGTTGAGGTGAAGCAGCGCGCGAAAGCCCAGCACGCGATTGATCCTGTCACGGCGCGGTCCGAGGAGCGCATTATTCGCAGCGGCGAAATTTTCATGTCGCGGCATCCGGCTTATGTCGATCAGGACTACGCTTTGCGCTATGATATGGCTGTTGTGACGGGGCGTGGGCGTATCGCCTATCACCGCAATGCATTTCGGGGGTGGTGACGTTAACGGCTTGGTGACGCTGTTTGTTTAGGCTTTCCTCATGTTTAAATCTGCCGCTCTCCTCGCCGCCTTTATGCTTTCTGCCGCGCATCTATCTGGATGTGCCATGGCCAGCGCCGGGATGAAGAAAGGCGATGAACGTAGTTTCGTCGGCTCTCTGAACGATCTGAACGCCGGACGCGCCGTGCAAGCACGGCTGAAACGGGCCTACGCTTATGAGCTGGGCGGCGTTGATGTGGAAGTGGCCGAAGGCGTTGTATTGCTCTCTGGCTATGTCCCGCGTCAGGAAGACCGGATCGAAGCTGCTCGCATTGCTTGGTCGGCTCCGAACATTATTCAAGTGGGCAATGAAATTATGTTGCAGGAGAAGCAGGGCTTCTTTCGTAATACCAAAGATGGGCTGCTTGAAAAATCTGTTCGCGCCCGTTTGACCGCCGATAAATATGTCCGCGCGCGGAATTTCAACGTCGAAACTCACGAAGGCATTGTATATTTGATGGGGGTCGCCCGCGACCCGGGCGAGTTGGACCGGGCTGCGAAAATTGCAGCTCTGACGCGCGGGACGCGCGAAGTGATCTCTTATGTCCGTCTTGCTGACAGACCCATTGAGGAGCAGCTTGACGGGGCGAATGCGCAGGCCGGGGCGGCACAAGGCGGCGGTCAAGCCAGTTCTCAGGCGGGTGCAACCCTGCGTCCACTACCAGATTTTATGACGACAGAGCCGCTGCCTGATATGGACCGAGGCGATGTCGCGGCGCCTATGCGCCGCGCACCGATGGGTGAATCTGTACCCTATCAAGACCCACAATCACTGGACCCTTACAGTTTGGGGCAGTCAGGAAACCCGCTCAACGCTGATCCCAATGCCGCGCCCTTTTATGTTGACCCCGAGACTGGAGAGCAAATTCGGGTCAGAAATTGGGTGCCACAAAACGGCGACTATATGGGCGATTAAAAGAATAGTTCGGCGGCAAAGAAGGCGAAGAAGCCACCAATCAGATAGATTGCGACTGACGCGTAGAGGATGCGTCCACTGACCTTTCGCAATCGATTGCAGGCCTGCGCGGCCTGTGGATCAATTGGGCAGGGGGCATTGCGAGAGCGCCACCGCATCCAAACTGCCAAAGCCAGCAAGACTCCGGACACGGCAAAGAGTTCCGCCTTATGCGCGGTCAGCCAGACATAGCCCGGCACATTTGAGGCGATGCCCGCCATCACGGCGCCTGCGCCGATGGTCACTAAGAGCGCCGGAAGCGCACAGCAGAGCAGGGTCGACGTACTCGCAAAAAGCGACAAGGTCGGCGCGAGAAGCGCTTTTCGAGTGAGAGGCGCGCTCATGATCTAGCCCGCTGAGAGCGACTCGCCGCGCGAGATTTGAGACACTTGATAACCCGCTTTCAAGACAGTTTCGCGGATGGTTTCGTCGGTCATTGTTGCGTTTGGTTTCAGCACGAGGTTAAGCGTCTTGGCATCAAGATCGACATAAACGGCAGCGACTTCATCGCGCTTTCCAAATGTCTTATTCATCGCCATCGCACAGAAATCACACACAGCGCCCAAGACAGAGGCAACAACAGGCTCCCCGCCAGCATTGAGCGCCGCCGAGAGGTCGGGGCGATCCGCGAGCGTCAGGTGCGGCTCTGCGGACGATGTAGCTATTGAAGGCTCGGCATGTGAATGCTCATCACCATGTTGCATGGACCCGTGATCCATTTGTGCGAAGGCCGGCGTTGTGATGGCCAGCAGAGCTGGAATTAAAAGCGTACGAACCATGAGAGGTCTCCGTCGTGATTAGAAGCGGTATTGCAAGTTAAGTAGGGGTTGATCGTCGGTCATGTTCCATCCGGCTTCAAATAGAGCGGGGCCGTAGAAAAAGCGAATTAACGGAGTGACGCCGATGGGGTTGTCGGCCTCGGGACGATGATCGACTTCTAGCATGAGCCACGTATGAAGATCGCCTGTATCGCCCTCATAAGGGGCGAATCCGATTTTCGCGGCCTGCATGGCCGACTGATCAATGTCGCCATAATCGCGCAAAGAAGCGCGGTAGGACACATAAAGACGGCGCGTTTCCCAGTCTGACATAAACCCTAACTGTAGGCCCGCTGTCTCGTCCGCCGCGTTCGATCCAATACCCGTCACAACCCCCGCCGCGCCCCAAAAATAAAGATTGGCCTGTGTGTTTGGTGATAGCCAGCGTTTCGCGAGCCATGTGGCTTGTGGACCAATGAACAGTAAATCATCCTGCCGATCCCAATCCGCCCGAATACCTACGGAATATGACGAATCTGGCGTGTAATGGATTAAAGCGGATGTCGACTGACGATCCGTCTCTTCGATCAACGTCCACCCCCCGGCGTAAGAGACGGGGCGTGCCAACGTGTCTGTGGCGGCTGTCATCAACAGCGCCGTTATGATAGACTTTTTCAACATACCCCTATAGGGTATATATTAGTCTCTACATTGGCAAGTGCAGGAATGATGACATGACCGTAACGACGGAAAGACGCACGAGGCGCGAAGGGGTTAGCCGCCGCCTTGCCCGAATTGAAGGGCAAGTCCGGGGTGTGTCGAAAATGATCGAAGACGATCGTTATTGTATCGACGTTCTGACACAGGTGAAGGCTATTCAAGCCGCCATGCGCAAGGTCGAAGCCGAGTTGCTCTCAGATCACGCCGATCATTGTCTGGCGGCAGCCATCGCGAGCGATGATCAGGCCGAACGGGAAAAGAAGGTCGCGGAGTTAGTCGCTCTTTTAATGAAAAAGTCTTAGTCGCGGCAGATTAGAGCCAAACTGCTTTTGTGGCGGCATTCCATCCCACTGTCGTGGTTTTCCCGTTGGTGACGGCGGGGCGTTTCAAGAGCGTTGGATGCTCGCTGATGAGAGCGGCAGCTTTAACATTGTCTGGCGACGCTTTTGCGGCGTCATCTAATCCGCGCCACGTTGTGGAGCGGCGATTGAGACCTTTTTCAAATCCAACTGCATTGATGATATGAGTAATGTCATCAGGGCTCATTCCGTCAGCTCGCACGTCAATGACCTCGAAATCAAGTCCAGCTGCTGTCATCTCTTTGATAGCTTTGCGGCACGTATCGCAATTTTTAAGCGAAAACACTTTCATGATATTTCCTATGCGTTGCCAGACAGGCGGTCGATGAAATCACTGATCAATGCGTAGACCGCCGGACGGCTCGTATCATTATGCATTTCATGTTCCACGTCCGTGAAAGCGCGGAATTCAGCCTCGGCTGCTGCGGCGAAATCCTGGCTTGCGGCAAAATCAGTCAATTGATCTTGATCGGAATGATAGACGATAAGAGGTAGTGACCATTGGCCCGCGCTGCGCGTGATCTCCTCGCCTGTCGTCACGAGTTCTAACGCAGTTTTGAACCCCATATGACCGTGATTCAGGGCGTCATCGATATATTTTTGTTGCTCTTCCGGCAGGGTGGAAATCTTTTCGCCTTCGATCGGTTGTTTCATCACGGCATTGGGCACAATTTTCGAGATTAATTTTGCAAGAAACACAAGCGGTGCGGGTGCGGGTTCTGCAAGGGCGACGAGAGGTGCAGATGCGATAATGCCGTCGACACCGGGCGCTGCATTTAACCCGTGATCAAGCACAATTCCGCCGCCCATCGAATGACCGAAAAGGACCAGCGGCCCTTTGACGCCTTTGTGCATGTGGCTGGCGCGGTCCAGAAGAGCCGCGAGGTCCGCGCGAAAATCGTCATAGCTGGCAATCACGCCGCGTTTGCCATCGCTCCGGCCATGTCCGCGTAAATCTATCGCGACAACCTGAACGCCTTTCGCGGTCAGATAGGCCGCCATCGGCTCATACCGCGCGCAATGTTCGCCAAACCCATGCACCAACGCCATCGTGGCTTGCGGGGTCGATGCGGGCCAATGCCGGGCGTGCAGCTTGGTACCATCAGCCGAAGTGAGTTGAAATGTGTGGCAATCATCCATGCGAAAACTCTCTTTAATGCCGGATTGACGGGCTTAAGCCCAGACGGCGGTCCCATAGGCGACAACTTCGCATCCGCCCATTGCAGAACCGCTATTGCCGAGGTTTGAACTCACCAAACGAATATTGTGGACGGCCACGGCACCGCCGGATTTTGCACTCTCCGCCATGCGCAGCACGGCTTCGCGCCGCGCGCGCATCATCAATGTTTCGTGCATCCGAAAACGCCCGCCGACAACCTTACGAAGGACAACAGCGATACGGCGAAAGAAATCATAGGCGACGACGGTTGACCCAGTGACCAACTCGCCGTGGCTGCCCTGTGCGTGTTCTAGCGTCGTGAGTAATAATGGGCCCAATTCGGCTTCGCGCCGTTCGAGTTGTGCAAGATGGCGGCGTTGCGCAAGCGTGCCAAAACTCAGCCCGATCAGGAGTAGTCCGAGAAACGGCCCGATTGAGAAAAGCAGCGATATGAAAACATCTTGCAACATAATATGTGCGCGATGCGCTTACTCGACGATGACGGCTGTGCCGTAGGCATAGAGCTCGGACGCGCCGGATGTAACAGAACTGGTCGATAGCCGGATGTTAACGACCGCGTTCGCGCCCTGACGGCGCGCGTCTTCGGTCATACGGTGGATGGCATCGCCTCGGGCTTCTTCCAAGAGTTCGGTGTAGCCGCGAAGTTCCCCACCGACGATGTTTTTGAGGCCCGCCGCAATGTCGCGGCCCACATGCTTCGCACGCACAACATTGCCTTGTGCCAATCCGATATGGCGCACAATTGTGCGGCCCGGGACAGAGTCCATATTCGTCAAAAGGATATCATCGCTCATGGGGCTGCGTGGCATGAAAAGTCGAACCGGGCAATGATTTGCAGAAGCTTGATATGACGCGCTCGTGAGCGATTGTCGTCATCCGCTCGCTTGCGCGGGCGCGAACTCTGCGGCAAAGCGCGGCCTATGACAGCCAGCACACCTTACCGCGTCGCTTTTCAAATGGATCCGATGGAAGACGTCGATATCCGCGGTGACACGACTTTTGCGCTTGCGCTTGAGGCGCAAAACCGCGGCGCGACCCTATTCGACTACGGTCCGCAGCATCTGGTTTATGACCAAGGCCGCGTCATGGCGAATGCACGGCCGATGACGGTGCAAGCCGTAATGGGCGATCATGTCACGTTCGAGCCACGCCGGATGATTAATCTGGAAGACGATGTCGATGTCGTTTGGATGCGCCAAGACCCGCCCTTCGATATGGCTTACATCACGGCGGCGCATTTACTGGAGCGTTTGAAGGGCAAAACTCTGGTCGCCAATGATCCGGAGTGGGTGCGTTCTTGCCCCGAAAAAATCGTACCACTGGACTATGCACACCTGATGCCGCCAACCATGATTGCGCGCGATAAAAGCGCGATTGATGCCTTCCGGGCCGAACATGGAACCGTGATTATCAAGCCGCTTTACGGCAATGGCGGCGCCGGAATTTTCAAGATTAAATCTGATGATTCCAACTACTCGTCCTTGCTGGAAACATTCTTCGAAATCAGCCGCGAACCCGTGATGGTGCAGGCGTTCATTCCGGAAGTCAGTGCGGGTGACAAACGTATCCTGATTATCGACGGCGAATTGGCGGGCGGGTTTAACCGCGTGCCGCTCAAAGGGGAAACACGGTCCAACATGCATGTCGGCGGTTTGGCGCAGCCTGTCGATTTGACCGAAAAAGACATCGCGATTGCCAAAGAACTCGGCCCGATGCTGCGGCAGCGCGGGCAAATTCTTGTCGGCATCGACGTGATCGCAGGCCGCTTGACCGAGATAAATCTGACCAGTCCGACGGGTGTTCATGAGTTGAAACGCTTCACAGGCGTTGATGCATCAGCGCTATGTTGGGACGCGATAGAACGGCGTTTGGCCGCTTAGCGCTGAATTGAATGGGCGTGGCATCGTAACACTCCCAAACCGTCTGACGACTTAAAATCCAGGATTTATAACTGATTTGCATCATTCATGATGTCTCGTGCGTATCGTTAGTATGGCTACTCTCGCGCTCGTCACCCTCCCGCTTTCTGGACATCAAAGACCGATGATGGCCGCGGCGCGGGCGCTGCGCAAAGCGGGCCACCGTCCTGTCGTGGTCGGCCCGCATGATCTGACAGCGAAAATAGCCGATGATATAGAGGTGTTGACGGTGGGCGCGCGGTCATTACCGCCGGGACAACTTGATCAAATGTGTGCCTGTCTGTCGCGAATGACGTCTTGGGGCGATGTCCGGCAGATGTTTTCGACTATCGCCATCCTGTCACAATTTTATCTCGATCATCTTCCTGCTGCCGTGGAGCGGCTTGGCGCAGATGCGATTTTACATGACCAATTAGAACCCGGCGCGGGAATTGTGGCGCGCGGCTTGTCCCGTTCTCACGGATTTAAACATATCAGCTTAGCCTGCGCGCTCCCTATGAACCGCGAAGCCTCAATTCCGCCGCCGCTTATGGGCTGGAAATACCGTCCAAATGCGTTCGGCCATTGGCTCAATGGCGGCTATTATAACGTCGTGAACTGGCTGTTGTCCGGACAAGGGCGCGTGTTGGAAGCGGGCGCACAGAGGTTCGGTTTAAGCAAAGCTGACGACCTTTTGGATTGGCAGCGGCCTTGGTCGGTTGATGACGCAATCTCGAAAACGGCTGATTTGGCGCAAGGTCTCGCGAGCCTTGATTTCCCGCGTGACCAACCGCCGACTTACCTCGGCCCCTTGCGCGGCGAAATTGCGTCCTACCCGGGATTGGAGAGCATTGCGCATGAGCGGGACGGTCGTCCGCTCGCCTTTATCTCACTCGGAACGTTAATGGGGGGACGCGCGAAAGTTTTATCCGCCATGGCGAAAGCCGCGTCCAAACGCGGATTGCAGCCCGTGGTCGCGCATGGCGGGCGGCTGCTCAATGCCGCATCTATGTTACCATCTGGAACAATCGCCCGTGATTTTCTTGATCAAACCGCGATTTTATCTGAGTCGCGGGTCGCCATCATTCATGGCGGTTATAATACGGCCACCGATGCCGTTGCGGCGGGCGTTCCTCTGGTCACTGTGCCTTTGGCGTTTGAGCAAGGGGCGATTGCCGCGCGCATCGAACGTGCAGATCTAGGGCGCACGGTGGGGGCTTTCGGACCCAGCCTATCGCAACGGATCGAGTTTGCGTTGGGGGATGTTTTATCATCGCCGTCAACCGCGCAATCCGTTCGCCGAGCGCGTTACGAGGCTATGGCAGCCCCCGGCTTGTCCGGACTGGTTGCGGCTATTGAGCAAGCTTTAGGGCAATCAAATGTTATCGACCCCACATTACGCCATACGACCGCGCCGCAATCCACTCGCGCCTATCGTGACGGTCAAACGGCCCAATAGGGCCTATCGTAAAATTCATCGGGAACCTGACGGGTTTCGTAGCGTTTAGATATGACAGTTAAACAAAACAGGGAACCGTCATGCCAAATGTAAATACGACAACATCTATCGACAAAAAAGGTCTTACTCTCGCGGGTCTGGTCCTAGCAGCGACATTGTCGCTCGCAGCCTGCAACACGGTTGAAGGTATTGGCAAAGATGTCGAAAGCACAGGCGAAAAAATCGAAGAAGTGGCTCAGTAAGTTTCGCTCAAACAATAAAAAAGCCGCTCTCCCGATGGGAGGGCGGCTTTTTTATGGCTTAAACGCGCTCTGTGATTTTGATCGCAGCATGGCAGCCCGCGCGGATTAGACGGGATAGGACTGGATAGCCGACAGCCTCGCGCGCGCCTCCTTCAACGGCTGTATCGCGGTGGTGAAGCTCGTCTTCTCGAAATTCGCGGAACGTGGCGGCGAGTTCCGGCTCGGACTCGGCAATTTCTTTCGCTTGTTGATCGTAATGCTGTTCAATCACGGTCTCGACCGCTTCGGTGCACGCATGCGCCGCTTTTTCACCCATCAGCGCCGTGACAACGCCGAGGCCATAACCCGCGACATTCCACAGCGGCGTCATCGCGGTTGGGCGGACTTCGCGCTCGACCAGTAAGCGGTCAAAGGCGTTGAGGTGTTTTTGCTCTTCCGCTTCCATTTCCGCGAGCTGCTCGGCAATCGGCGCCGTAGCAGGATTGCGTCCAAACACAGCTTGCTGTCCACGATAAATGGCGACCGCGCCATATTCGCCAGCATGATCGACGCGGAGCATTTCCGCGACGCGGCGCGGTGCGCCAGTTTTTTTCAGGCGCGGTTTCATGCGGGGCCTTTCCGGAAACCGAGATAGGCGGTTCCGATTGCGCCGAGTAATGAGACGACCGCGTTCCACGCCGCCATAGATAATCCAAGGAAGGACCAGACCACATCCGAACAGGCAATTGGGCCTAGCGGCTCGCTTAGAAAAGCAAGGGGATCATTCGGGTCAATCACGCCGAGGTCGCCCACATTGGCCGCTGCGCAAGCTTTCGGGCCTTCCCACCACCCAAATTCAACGCCGACATGGAAGCCGCCTAATCCGGCGGATCCCAATAGGGCGAGAATTAACAGGGCAGGCCCCAACCATTTTGGTAGGCCTGTGTCGGGGCCAAAGGCCGCGCGCGCCAAAATGATCGCAACGGCGAGTCCAATCACGGCCATATGCGCGTAACGCTGCCAGAAACACATGATGCACGGCGCGTAACCAAACCCATATTGGAAAATCCACGCCCCGCACAAAAGGGCGAGCGAGAGCGCGCCAGCGAAGAGGGCCGCGCGGGCGTCGGAATGTCGGAGTAAGGGTTTCACCCATTCTATATAGGGATGTTTGGCGGCTCTGTCAGCGCGGCATTTATGACGAGTTCATCATGATTATTCTACGCGGCTCTGTATTCGCCCGTTGGCATGGCGCTCAGACATAGTTAACGGGCCGGCGGTATAAGACTGACTATGAAAGCCGAAATGGGCACAACCGATATATCGCAACACAATGGACCGCCGCTCGGCGCGCGCCTGCGGGCGCAGCGTATGGCGCTCGGTTGGTCATTAGATGATGCGGCGAAAAAGTCTGGCGTGGGACGGGATTTCCTCGGTGCGCTGGAACGTCATGATCTCTCCGCATTGCCAACCATAGGCTATGGCCTCGGTTACGTCCGAGCCTATGCGCGCGTGCTCGGCTTGGACACGGCGCAGTCCGTCCAAGATTTCAAACGCGATAGTGAAGTGCCGTTTGACCTAGACCGACGCGATTCACCGCATTTTGTCCCGAAACGGAAACTTCGCCTCCCCAGCGGAACAGTGCCCGCGCTCGGCGTTGTGGCCGCTGTTGTCATGCTCGGCACGTGGTACGGCGTACAGCTCGATACCGTCGCCGCGCCCAGTCCCGTTGTTGTCGCTTTTGATCCAGACCAGATCGAAGCCGCCGCGCCGACGCCCGACAATATCCTCACGCTTCGCACGACGGCGCCAAGCTGGATCAGTATTCGCGATGAACGCGGGCGGTTGACCGTGAACCGCGTATTTGTGACGGGCGAGACGTGGCAGGCGGAAGTCGGGCAAAATTACAAAATTGATGTACGCGATGCAGGCGCGATTGAGCTCTATGTTGGCGAAACGGCGCGTGGAGCCTTGGGAACACAGGGCACACCCCTGAAAGATATTGATCTGTCGCTCATACGCTAGGGGTTGTTCACTGCGGCCATCCGCGAAACCGCCGCGACTTCGCCTTTAATCTGTCACGCCCTTCCGCTATGCCCCGCGTATGAGCGCCAATCCCAAGACTATTGACTCCATCCGCCCGTGGCGCACCATTGACCGCCGCGCGAGCCGTAAGATCAAGGTCGGCAACGTCTTTGTCGGCGGCGACGCCCCGATTGCGGTGCAATCTATGACCAATACGTTGACTCATGATGTCGATGCGACCGTCGGGCAAATCACGCGGTTGGAAGAGGTCGGCGCGGATATCGTTCGTGTCTCGGTCCCTGATCCGGACAGTTCCGCCGCGCTCCGCGCGATTGTTGATCAGGTCAATGTCCCGCTCGTTGCCGATATTCACTTTCATTATAAACGCGGAATCGAAGCCGCTGATAATGGCGCAGCGTGCTTGCGGATTAATCCCGGTAATATTGGCGGGCAGGACCGCGTCAAAGAAGTCGTCGCCGCTGCACGCGCCAATGGCTGCTCCATCCGGATCGGCGTCAATGGCGGATCGCTTGAACGCGACCTGCTAGAAAAATACGGCGAGCCCTGTCCCGACGCGATGGTGGAATCCGCGCTGATGCACGCGCGCATGCTCGACGACGAAGGCTTCCATGACTATAAAATCAGCGTCAAGGCGTCTGACATTTTCCTGACCGTCGCGGCCTATCACCAACTGGCGGGTGCCACTGACGCCCCGCTCCACCTCGGGATTACCGAAGCGGGTGGACAACGCATTGGCACGGTCAAATCCTCCATCGGCATGGGCAGCCTGCTCTGGGCCGGTATTGGCGACACGATCCGCGTCTCGCTCTCGGACGAACCCGAAGAAGAAGTCCGCGTCGGCTTTGATATGCTCAAATCGCTCGGGCTGCGCACGCGCGGCGTGAACATCATTTCCTGCCCATCCTGCGCCCGCCAAGGGTTCGACGTGATCAAAACCGTCCGTATCCTAGAAGATCGCCTCGCTCACATCCGCGAACCCATCAGCCTCTCCATCATCGGCTGTGTCGTCAACGGCCCAGGCGAAGCCATGTTCACAGACATCGGCTTCACAGGCGGCAGCGCCGGCTACGGCATGATGTACCACGCGGGCAAAAAGACCGGAAAAACGGACAATGTCGACATGATTGACGAGATTGTCGCGGGGGTTGAGGCAAAGGCGGTTGAGGTGCGGGAACAGCGGGATGGCGAAGCTATCCCTTAACCCCCCACTAACCACGTTTCCATTTCATCCCTATCCGTTTAAGGTTCCGCCAAGTCCATCGCGTATGGGGCGGTCATGGAGATGTTTCGCCCCACACGGTTTTTGGCTTATGAACCCGCCCCGCAGCATGTTGCTGCCTTATTTCGTAGCACCATGACCTTACGCAGCTGGCTTGTGGAACAATCCCTCCCTCAATGGGCCGAGCGGGCGCAGCTCGATGATGGGTCGTGGGTGGAGCATTTACGGCTTAACGGGACGGCGGACATGACGGCAGAGCGGCGCTGGCGCGTGATTGCGCGCCAAGCGGTGACTTACGCGCAGGCAACGCTCGCCGGTTGGTATGACGGCACGGACGTCGCGATCCGGAGCTTTGACGCCTATTGGTCGCAGGGCTGGACGGGGACACATGTTGTTCACCGTATCCGAACCGACGGCACAGTGTCGGATGCGCGGCCGGATTTATATGATCACGCGTTTGGGTTGCTCGCCTGCGCGCGGATGATCCAACTCACGGGCAAAACCTATTATTATGAGCGCGCCGAAGATATCCTCGGCTGGCTAGAGACGCAGCGGCATCCGGCGGGTGGTTGGTATGAGGGTGACGTGAAACCGTCGCCGCGCCGTCAGAATCCGCATATGCATTTGCTCGAAGCGTCCCTCGCGCTGCATGAAGCGACAGGTTTCCCCAATGATTTATCGATTGCGCATCATGTCATCGGCTTGTTCGAACGGCATTTCCTGCGCGGCGAAGTCGTCGGCGAGTTCTTTGAGGATGATTGGACGCCCCATGCCGAATGCGGCGACGTGGTTGAACCGGGTCACGCGGTCGAGTGGATTTGGCTGCTGACACAATATGATAAAGCGGTCCAAAATATGGGGGGTGACGCGGACCATTCTGCGGCCTGCCACGCGCTTTATGACCGTGCCTTCCGGCGGCGGCTTGGCGTGTTGTTTGACGAGGAAACATTTGGCGGCGAAATCGTAAGGCAAACGACCCGCGCATGGGTGCAGACCGAAGCGGTCAAAGCGCATTTGGCGATGGCGGAACGCGGCGTTCCTGGCGCAGGCGCGATGGGCGCTGCGACATTGGAGAGCATGATCGGGACGGTGTTGCTGCCAGATGGCACGTGGGCGGATCAGCGCAATGCCTGCGGCGCCAATATCGCGAATACTATCCCGGTCAGCACCATGTATCACGTTGTCTGTATGGCGATAGAGGCCGACCGCGTGGCGGTGAACCGCAAGTTCTAGTCCGTCAAAACCTCGACCGTGATCGAAGCCAGGTCGACCGTTTCATTCTCTCCGGCGCGGCCAGGGAAGAGCGCGATGAGATCGACATTTTCCTCGGCGGCAATAATCGGCGGCATATAGTCGAACGAATAGTCTTGCCAATCCGGCCCCAGCTCAAACGTGTTCCAACCTGACGCTGGACCTTCCATCGGATAATAGGCAACGTCAAACTCCGTCAGCGGATTGATGCGGCCCGCGCGCGCCCGAAATGTCACCCGCAGGAGGCGTCCGGCGAAGGCGCGTTCATGCGCGGGGCCGAGCGTTGCGAACACGCCAATGGAAGCGGGGCCTTCCCCGTCGGGCGTGAATTGCGACAGCTGAATATAACCACCATCATCGGCGATATATGCGCCGTTCGACCCGGGGGATATTGTCAGAGCGTTGAGGTCAGTGCCGGAGAGTTGCCACCCTTCGGCGATAATTTGATCATCCGTGAAATCTTCGCCGCCGCCAAATGACAGTGCTGCGCCAATAATCGCGGCAACAACCAAAACGGCCAATGGATAAAATATACGGTCTCGAAACATGGTGACAGGCGTTACCATGTTTTCACCCTCACGCCAGCGCTTGGACGCTAAGAAAGTGGTAAGTTTAGGAGGCGGCCATAACCTGTCAGTACTCTTTCATATTATCACAATGGTTCTGGGGTTGGCCGGTCCTGTGTCCAAGCATCCACATGACGGCGAACATTCGTTAGCCTAGATCAGGAATAAAACGGCACGTTCATCGGCGCGGTCCAGCAAAGCGCGGCCGAGCATTTTCGTCAGGTCTTCGCCGAACCGTTCCGCCGCCTGACCATCCCATGCTGCCCGTACGCCCTCGATAAGGTCGGGACGTTGTTTGTTGATGGCTTGGTCAATCCGTTTTTCGGTCAAAACTTGGCGCGCAACGACGGGCACTTTGGCGCTGCGGAACCGTCCGGCGAGCGCTTTTTTACCGTAAAAATAACTTCCGCCTGCCACCGCGCCGCCAATGAGCAAGCCCAGCGGGTTCATGAGCAGCGGCGCGAAGAGGTTGGCGTGAGCCAGCAGCGCACTGACAAGGATCGCCGCCAGCGTCGTGCCGAGTAGCGCCGTATCGGTTTCTAAATGACCAATGGACGGCGCAGTCAGGCTCAGCCCTTCAAGATGCTGACTGACATGGTTCGAATCGTCCAGGCTTAGCACCATCGCAGGCAAGCCATGTTCGCGGCAAAGTGGGTCCGTGATGGTCTCAATCTCGCGCTGCAAGCCAGCGAACCACCGTCCGATAACGGGTTTAAGCTTCGCTTGCGCCGTGTCGGAGCGGAGCCAGTCGGCGACGGACTTCGTCAGCGCGGCTTCGACCTGATCCAGCGACGCTATATTGCCCGATCGCCATTCGCGGAACGCTGGTTTAATACAATCATCCGTCAACCCGTCCACAAGGGCGGGGGCGAGGGTTTCGCCGAGTTTCTGTGCGGCAACATGGGCAAGCTGCGCCACGTCGCCGTCTGCTTCCATCAAAGCGCCGACTTCGGATTTGAAACTATCGTGCAGGAATTCGAACCGTCCAAGCCACGCGAGGCCACGCGCGATAGCGAATTCAGGCTCTGCGCCGCGAATGACGCGGGCCTTCGGAAAGGCTTTTTTGGTCGCCGGAAGGACAAGCGGCAGGCGCGAAGCCCCGCCCGTGAGAAGCACCGTGTCCGGATCGCGGCCGCCCAAGCGGTCAATGGTTTCGCGCAAGGCAAAGTCAAACGCCTTGCGCCAACTATAGCGCTGCAACGCGTCCAAGGGTTTGGACAGGATCGCGTCAGCGTCATCTTTGTCGACACGAATTTCGAACAATAGTCCGCCCTCTATCGGTAGGCGGCGGATCATTTCGACGGGTTTGTTTTCGCCTGTGAAATAGGCCTCCTTCGCCTCGCGGCACCAATATTCCAAAATCGGGCGGTAGGACGGATGGCTTGTGAGCAGCGCTTCTATCCGGCCCCGTTGCGGCTGTCGGGCGAGGTTGAGTTCAAAGATTTCCGTGTCGAGCAAGCCGGAGCCAAGGATGTTATGGCCGACGTCATCCGTTTCCAAATTGCGGCAATATGTGAAGTCCGACGTGGAACTCCCGATGTCGACGATCAGCACGGACGCCCGCGCATCATCCATTGACAAATACCCTTGCTCCAACGCGGTCATTAGCGCGGCGCGAGATTCGGATACAATGCGCGCTTGGCTAAGGCCCGCCGCTTTGACGAATAAGTTGCGATATTGCGCTCGCACTTCGGTGGACCAACCGGATGGGCAGCCAATGACGAAGTGGCTCTCTCTTGGGCCGCGCAACGACCCGTCGGCAGTCAGGCCGTTGATGAGCGCCTTGGTAAATAGGGTCAGCGGTTCGCGGACGTCGGCGGAGTCTAGGTCCGATGACTTGAATTTGGCCCAAATTTTGGCGTCAGACAGCGTCAGGGCTTCGGCCCCGATGCGGATCGTGGGTTTGCCTTTGCCCTCTTTGGAGACGGCGGTGACAAGGCTGCGTGTACCGCGATATTCGAGGATTTCCGGCTCTGCATGACCTTGGGCGAACGCCCGGGCGAGCGCGGTTTCACCGTGACCAAGGTCAAGGCCGACAAATTCAATATCTTTGCTACTTTTATTCGTCATGATTGGCGTACCCAGACGGTTCCGCGCCGCACCACGCGGCCATCATCCGTGACAAGCGCAGGCGCCGCCGTTTGCATATCGGGCTTGCCATCCGTTCCACCGGGAACAGGCAGCCGGTCAAACCAATCAGCGGACGCTTTGGAATATTCGACTTGTTTCAAACCTGCGCCTTCAATCAAGGTTGGCAGTTCGCGCCGCGCCAATTCCAACGCATAATGGGAATCATCGGCGCGCCCTGCTTCCAGCAAACCCTGCAATAGCGCGGTCAGCCGCGTATCGTCATGCCAGTGTGTTTCCGCCGTGGGAGCAGAAAGGCGAAGCAAAATATGGTCTGCCGTTTTTAGCGCGTCGGTCACCTGCGAGATTAACCCCGCCGGGTCGAGCCGCACAACGGCAGAGGCGCGGCGGGTTCGTCCTGTGCTGTCCGTGATTGTTTTCGGTTTTGGCCAAAAGGGCAGGCGCGAGAGATTAAGTGTCGACACGGCATGCAACCCTGCCAATCCCGCCGCGCCCCATACGGCCAAGCCGACGCCTTGCAATAATCCTGCTGTGCCAAGAAGTCCCGCGCCGACGTAAAAAAGTGAGGGGCGAAGGCTAATTTTAAACCCTGGCGCTGCTGCGACTTCGTCCCAGACGATATCCGCGTGACTGGCGCGGTCTATCAATCCGGTGCCGGATTTAACAATTTCTACCAACCATTGTCCCGCGCGCTGCAAGGCTGGATCGGTTGTGGAGCGAGCGTAGCGCGCGGCTGTCTGATCAAGCACGCGGCGGACTGCGCCTACGGCCTGCGCGGGCGTATCACTATCGTTTAATTGCAGATCACCGACTTCGCGGGCGAAATGCTGTGACAACGATAAGGACGGGAGTTTAGAGTCGGTCGGCACACCCATGATGTCGTGATGGAGTGAACATGAGTCAAGCGTAATGGAACAGTCAAAGCGGTCAGTGCGTTGATAGAACATGATGAACGATTGGGTTCGTCACCAATATAATAATGCAAGGACAATTCAATGACACACGATATCGACGCTCTTAACTCCGTGACAGAAACACTGATCGACAGCCAAAAAGGTTACGCCAAATGCTGTGAAGTCGTTGACGACAGTTATGCTCTGCGGAGTAATTTCCAAGAACGCGCGCAGAAGCGGCTGAACTTGGTCGAGGAATTCCAAGCGGAAGTCCGCACCCTTGGCGGCGAACCGGAAACTAATGGTTCTGTTGTTGGGAAAGCTCACCGTGCTTGGACGTCGTTCACGACGATTTTCTCAGATGATGAGAAAGCTGCGGTGGAAGCGATTGACGACGGCGAAGAGTTTCTGGCCGAAAAAATCGAACATGTTTTGGCAAAAGAGCCACTTCAACCTAGGACACGTGCCTTGCTGCAAAAAGCGCATGCGGACGCACGCGATGGCGAACGGTTTGCCGATGCGCTTGAAGACGTCCTCTAGTCACTCAGATTATGATTTTAGGAAAGGCCGCTTATTTGAGCGGCCTTTTTTATTGGGGCCGAGCCTATGTGCGGATAAGTGCGAGCTTGTCTGAGCGCCGAAGCTGTTTGATCGCATATTCACGTTTGGAAGCGGTGGAGCGGCAGTTGGCGGGTTCTGACCACACGATAGACACCGGACGGCGGGCCTTGGTATATTTCGCGCCGCGTCCGGCGTTATGCACGGCGAGCCGCGCCGCTGCATCTTTTGCGATGCCCGTGTAAAGCGATCCATCCGCGCAGCGGAGCATATAGACGGTCCAATCAGACATAAGGCGAGCGTGTCAGACCGAGCTTAAAGCTCCGTTGATATCGCTGCGGGGTCTTCTGATTGCGGCGCGGTGCACGGTGTAGCGATGGATTGTAGATTATCGTCCAAAACATGCGCTGTATTGACGGCGAGCTGCACGGCAGCATGATAGCGAGCGACGGGTATCGTTTCGAATTCATCGGTCGTGCGGTGGTAATGCGGGTGATCTTCGACTCCGAAGTAAACGAACGGAATACCGACCGCATGAAAGGCCCCGTGATCGGATTGCGTCGTCCAATCATTCGCGCCGTCTTCCGGGCGGTCATGTCCAAAGCGAACGTCGATATCGACGGTTTCCGCGGCCTTCTCAATCAGGGGCCTGAGCGCTGGCGTATGATGCGTCCCCGCCGCATAAATCGTGCCTGCCTCATTCTGTGCAATCATGTCGAGGTTGAGGTTCACGCGCGGCCGATCATCCAGCTGCGTGTCCACATAGTCCTTCGCGCCGGTTAGTCCCATTTCTTCCGTATCAAGCCAGACGATCCGGACTTCATGTTGGGGTGGGTCTTCGCGGAAGCTTTTCAGGATGGAGAAGAGCGCACCGACGCCGGACGCATTATCATCCGCGCCGTTGAAAACCTCTCCGCCTTGCGCGCCTAGATGATCGAAATGGGCGGTGACTTCCAAAATTGGACCGCTGGGATTTTGCCCCGGAATAATCAGAACGAGGTTGGTCCCAACGGCGTCAAAGGTTTTGCCGCGGCGGGTCATAGACCGGACCAAGCTTTGTTCCTCTGGCGCTATTCCGCCGTTTAGAAGCGCCGCTTGTTCGGAAATATAGCGGCGGGCTTTGGTGTTGCCTTCGGTGCCTGCGCGCCGTCCTTGCATGTCGTCGGCAGACAAAACGCGCATGACCTCCGTCGCGAGTGACACATCAGCTTTTGGCGTGGGGCCAGCCGGAGAGCAGGCGATGAAGAGCGCCGCCGAAGCTGCGAGCCAATAATGTTTCATAAAAGGCTCTATTGCGGCAATGAAGCGGAGAAAAAGCGAAGTGAGTTCTGCCCCATAACGGCGCGAATGTCGGTTTCTGATAGATCGGCTTTCAGAAGTTCATGCGTAATGACCGCGAGTTGCGACGTATCGAACGCAGTCGCAACCGTGCCGTCATAATCGGACCCCAAGGCCACAGCTTCGACACCCATCAGATCAATGGCGGACATAATCGCGGCGGCCACGCCTTCGGGTGAAATATCGCAAATCGCGCCTTCGAAATAACCAATCCCGACAATGCCGCCGCGCTCGGAAATATTGAGGAGCACGTCGTCCGGAAGGTTGCGTTGCTGACTGGCGGTGCAGACGTCCCGGACGCCGCCGTGACTGATGAACACAGGTCCGGCTTCCGGCACGGCGAGAACATCACGCGATGTTTGCTCTGACGCGTGGGCGAGATCGACAGCAATGTTTAATCGCCACATTTCGCGCACAGCGTCAAAGCCAAAAGCGGTCAATCCAGCTTGGCTTTGTCCGTGCAGGGATCCACCGAGTTCATTGTCAAAGAAATGCTGCAAGCCCATCGCGCGGTAGCCTTCATCGAACAGGCGCTGCACATTGTCGAGTTTACCTTCCAGCGGATGCGCGCCTTCTGTTAGCAAAAGACCGACAATTGTCCCAGCGGGCTGATCAAGGTCTGACGCCATTCGCGCGATGACCAGATTATTGCGGTCTTTCGACTCATATTTTGCCAAGCGCTGCGCTTGATACGCCGCCCGTTCGTAGATTGAGCCCCACGTCCGCATGGGCCAGAGCTGCGCGACGGCGACCATGGTGATATCGTCTGGTGCGTCGGCGGAGTTTTCGGCAAAGTTCAGCCCGCGCGGAGATTTTGTTACGGCAGAGAAAATCTGAAAATCAACGCTGCCGTCGCGTAATCGCGGCAAATCAACATGACCGCGCGTTTGACGTTTGGTCGTGTTACGCCGCCACATAAGGCTGTCAGCATGCAGGTCAGCAACATAGAGCGTATCATGCAGCGCTTGTGCTGCCTCACTGACTTCATAGGGGCCCATATCGATTACGGCGTTCATGTCCGCATCCACATTGGGCACGAAAATAAATTGAATATAGGCAAAGGCTGCGATCAACAAAACCAAGAGCCCGATCAAAATTTTCTTAAACATATGCGTCCCCTTAACTGCGCCAGCGCAGCGTTTTGGTTTTAACCGGATTGACGAATGGCTCGCCCGTCTCGGTCGATACCGCCCACGCTTTCTTCAGCTGGTGATACCATTTGGCCTGCGTATCAGCGTCTTCGATCAGCATCAAATTTGGATCAAAGCGCAGGCCCTGCGCTTGTAAATCAACCATATCTGCATCCTGCCGCAAGAACGCTTTCGCGCCTTTCGCAAGGATCGGGGACAGCGTTTTGAACAGGCCGTGATCGGTGAAAAACAGCTGCCGGATGCGGGTGTGGGTTTCGTCCTCTGGCGTGACCGCCGTGAAGCTGAGCACGGTCTTCTCGCCCACAGTAATATGTTCTGTGCGAATACCTGGGAGTTGAAATGTGATTTCGGTCACAGGTTTGCCGCCGAGCAATTTGTAAGCGAGCGAATTGGAGGATGGGCTGTGGGCCGCCATGGCGAAGCCGCGCTCCCGTGGTTCAAATGTCTTGGCTTTTTCGTGCATGGAGGCTTCGGATCGCCACCACCATTGTTTATGCACAAACGGACCATGAGCCGGGTCCATCAAACCGATCACCGCGTGATCGACGTGGCAGTTGAGCCGCACGCCGTCGTCAATGACGGGTTTGGTTTCGACCAATGGAAAAGCGGGCGGCGTGATAGGCGGTTCGCCTTGAAAGCGCTTGTCAGAACTAAACCAGACCCAAAGCAGGTGTCCCGTCTGTGCCAGCGGGAACGTGCGGACCTTTATGCGGTCTGGCTCAACTGTGCTGTCGGATGTGAGCGCCGGGATGTCTTTGCAGACACCATCATCTACGCCGAACCGCCACCCATGATAGGGGCATTCGACCGTGCTGCCTTTGATGCAGCCGCCAGAAAACGGCGCCGCGCGGTGCGGACAAATATCACGCATGGCGAAATAAGTGCCGTCTTCCCGCCGCCCGAGACAGATTGGCTCGCCAGCGATGATCACGCGAAGAAGTCCGCTTTTCGGGATGTCGCTTTTAATTGCCGCGAAATACCAAATATCGTGAACGAAGCCGCTCATTTATCCACCTCGAAACCGGGACCGCTAAAGCGGTAGATAATTGTATGACGATAGACTTCACCGGGGCGCAGGATTGTGTCTTCCCCCGCAATCGGTGCGTTGACAGCATTGGGCGGATTTTGCGGCTCCATCGCTAGGGCAGCACGCGCGGGCAGGGCAGAGTGGTTGGGCAAGGAATCACCCGTATAAAGCTGCAGACCCATGTAATCGGACAAGACTGTCACGCTCCGCACCCCATCAGATAAAGTGGCCATGCCGCGTATGCCTTCACCGGGGACCAGCAAATTCACATCCAAAGCCGCAGGTCCCAGCGCTCTCGCTTGGCGAAAATCGAAAGGCGTTCCGTCGACAGTTAGGCTTGCGCCCGTCGAGATGCCTCCTTCGCCTTGTTCCGAATATTGATCAGCGGGCGAGGATAAAATCAATTCATCGATGGGGGCTGAGAACAGGCCCGCCGGATTCCAATAGCCATGTTGGGTTATATTAACAGGCGTTGGCGCGTCAGTGATCGCCAAAATACGAATACGTAATTCCGTTTGGGTCAGCTTAGTGCGTAGGGTGACATCAAGATTGCCAGGGAAACCCTGATGACCCGCAGGCGACGTATGGCGAAACACCAATTCGTCGTCTTCACGAGTGACATCCCACACCTGCCGATCAAATCCGTCAGGTCCGCTATGTAAACTATTCGCGTTTTCATTGGCGTTGACTGCGAAAACCTGCCCGTCGATTGTAAAGCGCGCGCCATTAATCCGGTTAGCAACCCGCCCGATCAGACTTCCTAGATAGGGTTGCCCGCCTTGATAGTCTTGTGCCCTGTTGTGATGTGCTAGAATTTCGGTCCCATCTGGCAGCCGTAAGGATTGTAGGTGACCGCCAAAGGGCAACCATGTGGCCGTTAGTCCGGATGGGTGGGACTGTACGATTGGGCTATGGGCGTGGGGCCGCTCACCTGTCTCAGCATCAAGCATGCCAATCTGCATCGTTGCAGCATCAGCCTGCAACGGCGCGGCCTTGTCCGAACAGCCAGTTTGAGTCATGATGGCCGCCAAGCACGTAATCCAGAAGAAAGACAGAGGTTTGCCCATGAACGCCCCTACCAATAGCGAACAAATCCAACAAGCGATGGAAACGGCTCCGGGCTTTCAAATTCCTGATCCGACTCAAATTGATCGTTTGGAAGGCAAAGTGTCTGCGGCTGAGTGGCGTATTCGAAAGGATTTGGCCGCGACGTACCGCTTGATTGCCATGCATGGTTGGTCTGATTTGGTCTTTACGCATATTTCGGCGCGCCTGCCCGATGAAGCCAATGACAAAGGCGAAATGGAGCACCGCTTTCTGATTAATCCGTACGGTGTCATGTTTGATGAGATGACAGCCTCTGCACTCGTCAAGATCGATATGAACGGTGCTGTTAAGCAAGACACGCCCTATTTCGTCAATCCGGCGGGCTTTACGATCCATTCTGCCGTCCACATGGCGCGAGATGATGCGCATTTCGTGATCCATGTTCATACGGCGAACGGTATGGCGGTGTCGGCGCAAAAAGGCGGGCTTAAACGCTACACCCAAATGGCGATGCAGGTTTATAACGATCTCGCTTATCATGATTACGAAGGCATTGCGCTGAACCTTGAGGAGCGCGAGCGGATCGTCGCAAACCTCGGCACGAAGTCGTTGCTGATGCTGCGCAATCACGGGACATTGACGTGCGGACCAAGCGCGGGGACAGCGTTCCTGCGGACATATTTCCTAGAAAACGCCTGCCGCGTGCAGATTTTGGCGCAATCCGTTGGCGAAGAGAATTTGATCGAAGAACCCGAAGAAATGGGCGACCGCGTTTATCAACAGGGCGCTGCTGCCTTTATGCCGGGCATGGGCGACAATCTCGTTTGGCCAGGGTTGATGCGGAAGCTGGAGCGGACGAACCCCGGACATGATCATTAAAGGTATGATCACTGAGGATAATTTCATGCGCGCACTTCTATTCTCGGCTGTCTTACTAAGCGCTTGTGCGTCCCCTCCGGTTGTCGATCCGGTCTCTAACGTCAGTCAAGCGAGCGACGAGGTTCGTGATGATACGCGTTACCTGCGGTCCGGTGACTTTGCGTCTCCGGCTTGGGTGAATGAGGCGTTTACGGGAACGCATTTCCGGCGGTTGACGGGCAATGCACTCGACTTTTCGGTTGAGCAAACGGTTGAAGGCGGTGGTTGGGACACGGCCGTCGGCCCGTCGCAAGAGCCAGGGATTCCTGTATCGACTGTGGCTCATGACGCGACAATTTGCTTTGCCTATACGCTTGATCTGGACGCGTCTGAGGGCGGGAAGTGGTGGGCGGGACCAAAAATATCTGTGAACTGGGCCGCCATGACCGATGCGCCTTCGACAGGTGAATGGTACGAAAATTACGTGGTTGAAGTTGCCAATCAAACGCCGGCTGAACTGGAAGCGGATCTATTCGCCTATTTCGATGCGGAGAGTTTGGGCGAGAGCCTGATAGACGGCGCGACCTATCGCCATGTCAGGCTTCGGTATGAACAATGGTGGCAATATTGGTCGATCCGGCAGGATTACCGCATGGACGGTGCGGTGCGAATGGGGCCGATTTTGGACGCGTGGGCGGGCATTCCGCAGGATTTGATTTTTGACGGCGTGAAAGCCAATATTGAGACGCACGGCATTGTGCGCGGTGAGGGGCGAATTATCGCGACGCCGCCTGCGGCCCCAGATGGGTCCGTAGATGTACTGCGCCGCATCAACTGCTAATAGTGTTTCCTTAACGCTGGTGGGATTAAACTGTAGAGACTAGGAGCAGTTTACAGTTCGGTTGGGGAGCTTAACGGGCGGGCGAATTGACGGTGGAGAACTTCATGAGATTTGATCTCGTAAAAGCAAGTGTGATGAGTGCGGTCGCCCTCATGGGTATGTCCGGTTTGGGCGCGGTCTCGGGCTCGCCTGATGTTGCTTTCGCCCAAAGCAGTGATCCCTATATCAGCGCGATTGATGATCGTCCGGCGGCGCGTCTGCGCCGTTCGCGTGAACGCGAACAAGGGTCAAAACCAAAACCGTCTGTACGTCCCGAAGGCGCCCCTGAAATGGTTGTTATTCAACCGGGGTCTTTCATGATGGGAAGCCCGCAGAATCAACCCAAGCGTGACCGCAATGAAGGTCCACAGGTTCCGGTATCGATTGACTATGCGTTCGAAATCGGGCGCTACGAAGTCACGTTCGACGACTGGAACCTCTGCGTCAGAGGTGGCGGCTGTAACAATTATAAACCGAGCGATAATGGCTGGGGCAAAGGCAAGCGCCCCGTCACAAATATCAGCTATGATGATATTGAGAGCTATATCCTGTGGCTCAATAAAAAGACAGGGCTTCAGTACCGCCTCCCGTCAGAAGCGGAATGGGAATATGTCGCCCGTGCGGGACAGCAATTGCCATTTTCGACCGGCGGCGGACGCTCGATCAGCGACCGCTATGCGAATTTCAACGGTGAATTTCCTTACGGTCCCAATGGGCAGCCCGGCAAATATATCCGCAAAACTATGCCTGTCGGAAGTTACCCCGCCAATAGTTTCGGCGTGTTCGACATTCACGGCAACGTCTATGAATTTGTCAGCGATTGTTATGTTGCGGGCCATTCCGGTAATCCAGGCGATGGGTCACCGCGACGCGACGGCGATTGCAATGCCCGCATTATTCGCGGTGGATCATGGGTGACACACGGCTACCAAATGCGCGCCGCGAAGCGTCTTCGCTATACGAAGGAACATCGGTACGATGATTTCGGGTTCCGGTTGGCGCGAACATTGGGCTAAACCAGCTTAGACATCATTCAGTTTCGAAGCGTCCCCCGGGACGCTTTTTCTTTGCGGTCAGGTCTATGGGGCGTCATAGAAAGCTATGACTGATACTTTCAAAACCGACTATCTTCTCATTGGCGCGGGCGCGATGGGGATGGCTTTCGCGGATACGTTGGCGGCAGAGACGGACGCGACGATCACGATTGTGGACCGTCACCCGCGTCCGGGTGGTCACTGGAACATCGCTTATCCCTTTGTCACCTTACATCAGCCATCCAGCTTTTACGGCGTCGCGTCGCGAGAACTGAGCCAAGGCCGGATTGATGAAGTCGGCTTTAACAAGGGTCTTGCTGACCTCGCCACACTACCGGAAATTCAAGCCTATTATGAAGCGGTGATGCGAGACACATTGCTACCGACAGGGCGCGTGACTTATCTGTCTAGCTGCGAGTATCAAGGCGATGGCAAGGTGATGAATACGCGCTCTGGCAAAACCAGCGAGATCGAATTCACTACACTCGTCGATGCGACCTATTGGCAAAACGCCGTCCCTGCCAATCACACGCCAAGCTTCACCGTAGGCGAGGGCGTCAATTTCATGCCCTGTGGCAACATCGCCGCGCTCGAAAAACCGCCTGCAGGATACGTTATTATCGGCGGCGGCAAGACTGGGATTGATGCGCTGCTCTGGCTGCTCGAGCAAGGCGCGGATCCGAATCAACTGACGTGGATCATCTCCCGCGATGGGTGGATGCATGACCGCGCAGCGACGCAGCCAAGACCGGAGTTCTTCAAGAAAACGATGGGCGTGCAGGCGGATGCTTTCGAAGCCATGGCGAATGCAACGGACCGCGATGATATGTATGACCGCCTTGAAGCGTGCGGTTATTTCGTCCGGCTTGATCCCAACGTCCGCCCACAAATGTTCCACGCGCCAACGATCAGCCGCGCCGAGCTGGAGGCCCTCCGCACAATCAAAAATATCGTCCGTCTTGGCCGCGTCAGCCATATCGGCGCGCATGAAATCACGTTGGCGCAGGGCAAAATCCCGACAACGCCCGATCATGTTCATGTCGATTGCTCGGCCTCTGCCGTGCAAAATAAAAACACCACCGCCGTGTTCAAAAATGGCCGCATCACGCTGCAGACCGTACGCGCTTATCAGCCGACGTTCTCGGCTTCTTTTATTGCGCACCTCGAAGGTTTGGGCGGTACTGACGCAGACAAAAATTCGAAAGCCGGCGTTGTCCCGCTCCCCGATACGCTCGATGATTTTGTGCGGATGCAAGCCGCCAATATGATGAACCAAGCGATCTGGGGGCAGGATAAAGAGCTCCAACGTTGGATTCGCGCCAACCGCCTCGATGGCTTCTCTAGCCTTATCCGCAGCGCTGATATGGACGATCCTGAAGTCGTGGCGATCCTGACTAAGCTCCGCAAAAACGCGATGCCTGCGGCGATGAAGTTGCAGAGTTTTCTAAGGTGAATATAGAATTATCTAACGACACTATCTATAATTATCTTTTAACGATTATATATTCATGTAAAACATTCATAAATGTATGAATGGATAGATGATGATGCTTCCTGAGCCGACTCAAAAAATGTGCAGATGGATAAGTGTCATCGCCTTTGTCATGGCTATTTGTATGAGTCTGATAATTGTCATTCTTGTTAGCCAATACCCTAATGATACAATAGTGCGCTTATCGCCTGAACTGCGAGGGGTGAATGGCTCAGTGAGTGTGGCCGCATACTTTTGGGCTAGTATTTTTGGTGGCTGGATTGTGGTGATTTGCTTAGCGATTGCTAATCTGTTTCGAATTTTAGCTAAAGGTGACGTTTTCTCGCAGCTTATGGTGAGAGCCGTGCGTCGTTTGGGACAAGTATTGCTTATCTATGGAGTGATCGGCCTTATCGCTCCGTCTATTTTGGCAACCTTACAGGCTGGAAAAGATGAAATTGTAATTCAGGGAACTTTCAACTCTCAAACATTTATCACGATTTTATTTGGTTTCACGATCATTGCGTTATCACATGTCCTTTCTGCGGCGGTTGAGATGGTTGATGAAAATCGAGCATTTGTCTGATGGCAATTATTGTTCGACTAGATGTTATGCTCGCGCACCGAAAAATGAAGAGCAAGGAGCTGGCGGCCATTGTCGGAATTTCAGAGCAAAACATCTCTATGCTTCGCCAAGGCAAGGTAAAGGGTGTCCGGTTCGAAACCTTAGATAAAATATGTGACGCGCTCAATTGTTCGCCTGGCGATTTACTGGACCGTCAGTGAAGGGTCCAGCCGCGCCCGCGCCGCCGCCAAAATCTCCGGATCAACATTGTCCTCTAACCGCTGACGCAGAACCGCCCTATCGTCTTGATAATCATCGACGGTGCTCTCGCCAGATTTCAGTAGCCAGTAATAGGATTCGCCGAAATCCTGCGGCACACCTTCGCCTTTTGCGAGGGTGAAGGCGTAGAGGAACATGCCTTCTGTATCGCCGTTTTCGGCGGATTGTCGGAACCAGTCGGCGGCTTGCAATTCGTCGCGCGGCACGCCTGCGCCTTGATAAACGAGCAGTCCGTAATCGGCTTGCGCGGTGGGATGACCCGCTTGTGCGGCGCGTCCAAGCCAATAGGCGGATTTTTCTTCATTCGGCCTGATGTCAAACGCCTGCGCATACATAATGCCTGCTGCATAGGCGGCATCCGCGTCGCCGTCGGTCGCCGCTTCTTCATATAGTGCAAGCGCTCTATGCGGATCAGTTTCAAGATAAGTATCGGCTAAACGCTTTGTGGCGCCTTTGTCGAAAGAGGCAATCGCACGCTCCAAAAGCGCGCGTTCGCCGTCTTCGCTTTTGGCCACGCCGCGTCCCGCACGGGTCATTTCTGCCAAGGCAAGAGTCGCGTCCGACCGCCCGGCCTCAGAGGCGCGAAGAAAATAGGCGTAAGCGTCTTCGTCCGTGAGGCCCGCGCTACCATCCAAAGCCATCTCGCCGAGTGCGACAAGGGCGTCAGGATGTCCTCGCGCCGCACCCATTTCGAAATAGCGCCGGGCTTCGGGAAAATTCACGGCGCCCGTTTCGCCTTTGCGCAAGATGTGGCCGACCATCACGGCGGCATCTAAGTTGCCAGCATTTGCGGCGCTTTTGCCAAGCGAAAGCGCGCGGTCCATATCGCCTGTTTGATAAGCAGTCAGGGCTGTATCAAAATCTGCGGCTGCTTGAACGGAGAGGTTCGCAGGTGCGTTGGCGAAGCTTACGCTCGGGTAGAGCTGTGCTCCTGACAGAGCGATGACAGCAAGCGCACAGACGCTGCCGCGCCGTCTGAATGTTGCCAGACGCCTGACGACACGGCGATAAAATCCGCGCCCGCTTTGATCACGGCTGCCGCATTGCCGGGCGTGATTCCGCCAATCGCGACGACCGGTGTTTCCATTGCATGTTGCCACCACGACAAAATCTCCAAATCGGCTTTGGACTTTGGCTCTTTCGTCGTCGTTTCATAAAACGCGCCGAAAGCGACATAATCCGCTCCTGCACCCGCCGCTTCAAAGGCGAGTTGTTTCGAATTGTGGCAGGTCACGCCGATAATGGCATCCCCGCCCAACAGTTCACGCGATGACAAATAGTCCATATCCTCTTGGCCAATATGGACGCCGTCAGCCCCAATCGCGTCAACCAAATCGGGTCGATCATTCAGGATAACGGCCACGCCTAATCGCTGAGCCAACGCACATATGGGCGTGGCCGCCTGAACGAGCGCTGAATCCTCCAGGTCCTTGAGGCGAATTTGCAGACAGGCGACGGGCGCAGCCGATAGCGCGCTTTCCAGCACAGGCAGAAATGCGCCGATGTCATCAATCACGGGCGGGGTGATGAGGTAAAGTTGGCAGGGCGGGTTGGTCATTGGGGCGGAATGCCTGCGTGGATGCAGGACTGCAAGAGGAGAGGGGCTGTGATTGCCAAGTGTTTTGCCAGCAACTGGTCTAAATGCGTCATCCCGGCCAAACGAAGCGCAGATCCGGGACTTATCGACAGCAATAGCACGCTAGCGGTTTTCACTGTGTAAGGTCCCGGCTCTGCACCGCTTCGCGGTTTGTCCGGGATGACACTTTAAAAATAGCTTTCCCATTGATTGATGTGAAGGCATGATCCCTTCATGCGCATTTTATCTTACCTTCTCCCCGTTCTTTTTCTTTTCGCGTGCCAGCCCGCCAGCGATGGCGGGTCTGATCCGCTGTCGGGTTTGGATGCGCGCGGTGGTTTTATTGATCTTTATGTGGATGAGGGCGCGGGCAAAGTGCTCGCGCGCCTTCCGCTTCCTGATGAGGACGGTGTTGCGTTAGAAGCCATCCACACAGCGCGGCTGACGTCGGGCCTGGGTTCAAACCCCGTCGGATTAGACCGGGGTTGGGGGGATAGCGGCAAGATCGTGATTTTCCGGCAGCGCGGCAACCGCGTGGTTTTAGAGCAGCCGAACCTGCGGTATCGCGCGAACCCTGAGAATCCGCTGGAAGCCCGCGCTGTTGCAGAAAGTTTCGCGCCGTCCTTCTTGGCTAGTTTTGAAATTGTGGACCGCAAAGACAGCCTTGTCATTGATATGACCGATTTCCTGCGCAGTGATATTCTAGGTTTGCAGCAATATCTCAAGGACGCGGACCAAGGTAGTTTTTCCGTGCAATCAGATCGCACGTTGATCGACACCGATAATGTGTTCAGCTTTCCTGATAATGCCGAATTCGATATTTTCCTGACGCTCGAAACATCCGACGCGGGCCGCGAAGTTGCGACAACGGCGGCCAATGGCCGGACGGCGACCCTAATCCAGCACCATAGTTTCGTGCGCCTGCCCGATGATGGCTACGTGCCGCTGATCTCTGATCCGCGCGCGGCGGCAATTGAGGAAGTGCACTATGATTATAGTGCTGATCTATCCGCGCCGATTGAGACGCGCCTTGCGCGGCGCTACCGTTTGCAGAAAGACGCAGACGGCAACACGATCAACCCGATTGTCGTTTATATTGACGGCGGCGCGCCGGAGCCGATCCGCAGCGCGCTAGTTGAAGGCGCGGCGTGGTGGGGCGAGGCTTTTGCAGAGGCCGGCTATCCCGATGGCTACCGCGTTGAAATCTTGCCGGATGATGTTCATCCGCTCGATGTGCGCTACACAGTCGTCCAATGGGTGCACCGCCAGACGCGCGGTTGGTCTTACGGCGGCGGCGTATCGGATCCGCGCACGGGCGAAATGCTCAAAGGTCACGTCAACCTTGGATCTTTGCGCGTCCGCCAAGATAGGATGATTTTCGAAGCGTTGCTCGGCGCGGACAAGACGGATAGCGGCGCTGCGGATGATCCGGTGCAACTCGCCCTGATGCGTATCCGCCAGCTCTCGGCTCATGAAATCGGCCATTCGCTTGGTTTCATGCATAATTTCGCAGGCAGTTCTGACGATAAAGCGTCCGTTATGGATTATCCGGCGATGGATGTGCAGCTCGTTGATGGACAACTTGATCTGTCCAACGTCTACGGTGTCGGAATTGGCGATTGGGATAAAGTCACCGCCAATTGGCTTTATGGCGACCATACGGACGCGGAGCGGGATGCGATTTTGGACGACGCCTATGCGCGCGGCTTATCCTATGTCGCCGATAGCGATGGGCGCGGTGCTGGTACGGGTCACCCTGATGGGAGCGTGTGGGACAATGGCACGGATGCTGTCGAAGGCCTTCGCAATGTTATGGCCGTTCGTGCCTATGGGTTGGAACGGTTTGGGCCGGACAATCTGCCGGACGGTTGGAACCAAGCTGACCTGAACGCAGCGATTGTTCCGCTTTATCTTTATCACCGTTTTCAAACAGCGGCGGCGGCCAAATCTATTGGCGGTGTGCGGTTCGATTATGGGGCCGCAGGCGAAGCGATGGAGGCGCAGGTCGTCGCGCCTGCCAAGCAGCGCGAAGCCTTTCGCGCGGTTCTGGCAACGCTTGACCCTCAAGTGTTGGATATTCCGGATAGCGTTCTCAACCGCCTGACTCCGCGTCTTGGCACATTTAGTTTTGCTGACAATGACCGCGAATTATTCCGTAAGACAGCCTATCCGGCTTTTGACGTCGTCGCCGCAGCGGACACAGCGGCGGATTTGACCTTGGACGTGCTTTTGCACCCGCAGCGGCTCAACCGTCTTGTCGAATTGCACCGCCGCGATCCGGCCAATCCGGGGATTGATGAAATCATGGCTGTCACGCGTACGACAGTAATGAACTTCCCGCGCGGCGGGCGGCAAGGCGATATCGCGAATGCTGTGCGGGCGCGTTTGGTTTATGCTTTGGCGGACCTCACCACGGTCGACCATCCAATGGCCACGCGCGCGGCGGCAGATGCGACACTGGACCGGATGCGGGCGACGCTCGCGGCTTCCGAAGGGAGTCAAGATCGTTGGCTGGCTGATGAAATTGTGCGGCTGCAATCGGCGCCGCGTACGGGGTCAGCCGCCATACCCGCGCCGAAAGCACTGCCGCCCGGTAGCCCTATCGGCGGACACTAATGCCGACCTATCAAGGTCATTGTCATTGCGGTGTTGTCCGGTTTGAATTCGACGCACCGGATGCTGTCGAAGTCACTGATTGCAACTGCTCGCTCTGCGCCATGACGGGGTATGAGCATGTGTTTGTCGAGGCGGCAGACTTGCGGTTTTTATCGGGCCGCGATGCGTTGATATCCTATAAATTCGGATCGATGACAGCAGACCATTTGTTTTGCGGCACCTGCGGGATCAAACCCCTTTACCGCCCCCGAAGCCATCCGAATGGGTGGAGCGTGAATGCGCGCTGCGTTGACGGACTGACGATTGCGCGCCGTATCGCGTTTGATGGACAGAATTGGGACGAAAGCATTGGCGGATTGCGCGATGATTTGGGCGGCGAATGATTTCGCCGCGTGACACTTAAGTCCCATCCGCTAAAGCGCCCTAATGACCACCCGATCTTTCCAACCTATCTCTGGCCTTGCCGATATTGCTTTCGAATATGACGCAATTTTCTGTGATATTTGGGGCGTTGTCCACAATGGCCGCCGTCCGAACTTTGGCGCGTGCGGCGCTTTAGAGCGGTACCGCAGTGAAATCGGCCCCGTCGTCCTCATGTCCAACACATCGCGTCCTAGTGCCTATGTGCCGGAGAGTTTCGCGCAGATCGAAATGCCTGACGGATTTTTCGACGCGATTGTGACGTCGGGCGATGCCATCGTTAATGAGCTGGCCCGCCGGTCTCCCGGTCCAGCGTTCCTCATTGGGACTGTCGATGAAGAGGGCGAGGAAGGGTTCGGCTTGTTCGATCAAGTGCCGATGCATTTTGCCGAGGTAGACGAAGCGGCCTTCGTCGTTTGCACAGGGCCCTATGATTACGACGATGATCCCGACAGTTATGAGGATTTACTCCAAGATTTGCTCGACCGAGAACTGGACATGGTCTGCACCAATCCGGATGTAAAAGTCCAAATTGAAGGCCGTGAAGTCTGGTGTGCCGGCGCGATTGCGCAGGTTTACGAACGAATGGGCGGCACGGTCGTTTACGGCGGGAAACCGCATAATCCGATCTATTATCTGGGGCGCGCATGGCTCGAGGAAACTTTGGGCTATGCGCCGGAGCGGATTCTCATGATTGGGGATAATTTGTTCACCGATGTTCTTGGCGCGCAACGCGAAGGCATCGATTGCCTCTTTATCCAAGACGGACTCTACGGCAAAACCGCAAAAGAATTCCGCGCCATATGCGAACAACACGGCCTCTCTGCGCGCTATCAACTTCCCGAGCTTGTTTGGTAAGCGGGACTTGCCTTTAACGCTGCGCTCTTAGTATAGGCCAACGCCATGACCTCTATTGTCAAATATTACCTCGAAGACCTGTCTGTCGGGATGAGTTCCACAACAACGGCTTTGATAACCGCCGAGATGATCGACACATTTGCCGACATCACGGGCGATCACAATCCGATCCATGTTGACGAAGAATATGCCAAGACGACGCAGTTCGGGGGCCGTATCGCCCACGGCGCATTGTCCGCCAGTTTCATCTCTGCGATCCTTGGTAATCAGCTTCCAGGACCCGGCGCGGTGTTTGTCGAGTTGAATCTTCGTTTCCGAAAGCCCGCCATGATTGGTGACGAAATTTTGGCTGTTGCTGAAATCGTTGAAATTAATGAGCGCACGGGCCGTGTGAAAATGAAATGCCATTGCGAAGTCGAAGGCGTGAAAATCTGCCGCGGTGATGCGGGCGTGTTTGTGTCGAAACGGCCGACTGACGCATAGTGTGAGGTCCTTCAACCGCTTTACTGATATTCCGGACGAGGTTCGCGGCGCGGTCATTGCGCTCGGGAACTTCGACGGACTACACCGCGGTCATCAGGCTGTGATCGCGCAAGTTCGCGACATTGCTGCCGACACGAATTCCCCTGTCGGGATTGGTTTGTTCCGTCCGCACCCTTATCGTTTTTTCAAACCGGACGCGCCGCCCTTTCGCTTGATGAGCGGCGGGTTACGTGAGGGGTTGCTCGGCGACCTCGGTGTTGATGTCCTATTTGAGCTGCCGTTTGACGACGCCCTACGCGATATGGACGACGAAGAATTCGTTGAGACGGTCCTTCATCAAGGACTCGGTATTCGCCACGTTGTTGTTGGCGAAGACTATGGATTTGGCAAAAACCGCTGCGGGAATGTGGAAAGCCTGACGCGCTTGTGCGCAGAACGAGGGATTGGCGTCACGGCAGTCTCGCCTGTTGGACTGCACAAACTTTACGGCAAATATGGCTCGACCGAAATTCGCAAAGCCTTGCAACAAGGCGACGTCTTTCACGCGCAACATATGCTCTCGCGGCCTTGGATGGTGGACGGTATCGTTGCCAAAGGTCAACAGCGCGGCCGGACGATCAACTTCCCCACAGCTAATCTCGATTTCGGTGACCTCGTCCGGCCAAAATTCGGGGTCTATGCTGTCGAAGTGCATATTGCGGGTGAAGCCGACTGGCGTCCTGCCGTAGCGAATACGGGCACACGCCCGACCGTTGACGGGACAGAAGCGCGCCTCGAAGTCCATATTTTCGACTTTGATCAAGACATTTACGGCCAACGACTCACCGTTCGCTTTCGCAGCTTTATTCGCGAAGAGAAAAAATTCGACAGTTTCGATGAGTTGCGGCAACAAATTGCGCGAGACGCCGATGGCGCGCGCGCGATTTTCGGCATCCTTCATAAGGACAGTCACTGAATTGCCAAGCGTTCAGGCGTGTGGCAGGGCAACGAACAACAAAGCGGTCGGGGTGGACCGTTAACATTCAAGGGGACTTCATGGCTGACCAGATCAGTACAGAGCCGACAATTTTCGGCCATCCGCGTGGATTGGCGATCTGCTTTTTCACTGAAATGTGGGAACGTTTTTCTTATTATGGGATGCGCGGCCTTCTCGCGCTCTATCTGATCCAACACTTCCTGTTCTCGGACGGCGAAGCGAACATGATTTATGGCGGTTACATCGCCTTGGTTTACATCATGTCGATGGTTGGCGGCATTCTGTCGGATAAATATCTGGGGCAAGCCAAAGCGGTTACGTTCGGGGCGATCCTCCTCGTTGCGGGTCACTTCGGTATGGCGTTCGAAGGGTCTGGGTCTGTTGAGACACTGTCGTTTAATGACGGGGCCTATGAAGTCCAAGATGAAGGGCGCGATAAATTCCGCCAACTGTTCGTCGATTATGACGGTGATCGCCGTCGTATGGTCTTTGACAGTCAGAAATTCGTCGTTCTGGATGGAACGCGTTACGTCCCTATGAACGCTGATGGGGAAGGCGATTACGTTATTCGCAACCAATCTCGCGGTCTGTTCCAAAACATCTGTGGTGTTTTTGGCATGGCATGCGCAGGTCCTGAATCCTCAACAAACTTTGTCCTGAATGGGACGCCTATCAAAGTCACTGAAACGGAAACTGGCAGCCAACTGACCTATCAGGGACAAACAGTTGCTTTCGAAGAAATGACAGAAACTGACCTGTTGGTCCTTCGGGATGCTACGGACGCAGAGTCGCCGTCGATGGACGATCCGCTCTTACGGGTTGCGGATGGTGAATACAGCTCGGCTATCGTGAAGCAGCAGCTTTATGTGAATATTCTTTTCCTTTCCCTTGCGCTTATCATTGCGGGTGTTGGCTTCTTGAAACCAAATATCTCGACGATTGTGGGCGATCTTTATCCTCAAGGCGACTCTCGCCGTGATGGTGGCTTCACGCTTTTCTATATGGGCATTAACCTCGGCAGCTTCTTAGCGGCATGGACTTGCGGTATTTTGGGCGTCTATTACGGCTGGGCCTGGGGCTTTGGCCTTGCTGGTTTCGGCATGTTGCTCGGCCTGATCGTCTTCCGTTGGGGTTTGAAATATCTAGACGGTGTTGCAAATCCGCCGTCCGAGGAAAAACTGCGCGAAAAGGCCTTTGGTCCAATCACAGTCGAGTGGGCGTGTTACCTATCGGCTGTTGGTATTACTTTGGTCAGTATGATCATGTTGAACAACGCCGCGGTTATTGGTCCGATTGCAGCCTTCGTCGGTATTGCATTCTTCATCGGCTTTATCATTTATTCTGTGATCGCCCTGAAGGGCCGGGAACGGACCCGTATGTGGGCGGCGCTTTATTTTGCTGTCGCTCAAATTCCGTTCTGGTCATTGTTTGAACAAGCTGGGTCCTCGCTGACACTGGTAACCAGCCGCTTAGTTGACACGACGATCTTTGGCGTTGCTGTTCCGACGCCGGTCTTTCAGTCGCTTAACGCAGGCTTTATCTTCCTGTTCGCGCCGATTGTGGCCTGGTTGTGGGTCTGGCTGTCTAAACGCGGTTGGGAGCCGTCCACGCCCGTTAAATTCTCGATGGGCGTGTTTGGAGCGGGCCTCGGTTATCTCGTGCTCGTCTGGGGGATGAAGTCTGTCGGACCAGCCGCGATGACGCCTGTCTTCTTTATCTTCGCAATTTACTGGGTCCATACAATGGCAGAGCTGATGCTTTCGCCGGTTGGACTGTCCGCGATGACCAAGCTGGCTCCAGCGCGTATGGTCGGCCTCTTCATGGCGGGTTGGTTCGTCTATTCCGGTCTTGGCAATGCGTTATCCGGCGTCATCGCTGCGGCGGCAGGTGCTGATACAGTTGGTGGCCAGATCATCGATGTCGAAGGTGCCAAGACGAACTATACGCAAGTATTCTCGTCCATCGGTTATATCGGCATGGGCATTGGCTTCCTGATGTTACTGATCTCGCCGCTGATTAAACGTTGGATGGCGGAAGATCACGAGGATGAAGTTAAGGTTGCGGACATGCTGGAAGGCAAAACCTAGACCGCCTTAATAGCAAAGAAAAAGCCCGCCGATTGGCGGGCTTTTTTGTGGGTGGTGTTGGTCAAGATGGGAGAAGCGCGCATTGCGCGCTCACCCTCCGGGCCAACGAAAACACCACACAGCCCCTCGCGTTGCTCGGAGCGAGTGTTTTCGTTGATCAACGGTTATTCAACACCATGCCGAGGATGTCATCCATTGTGTTGCCATCGCCGTCTGCGTCGAGCATTTTACCGAGCATGCCGAGGCCTTGTTGGTGGGTTTGCTGTTGCTGACGTTGTTGCTTGCGCGCGCCGCCGCCCAGAAGGCCGCCCAGCATACCGCCGAGGCCGCTCGCTTTGGGTGCATTACCGCCGCCGCCCATCAATTGCTGCATCGCTGCTTGTGCGAGCATGCCTTGGATGCCTTGGTTATTATTCGTCTGTTTGGACATGCCGCCCATCGCCATCATGGCGACCATCGGCAGCATCTTCTTCAGAACACCTGTGTCGATACCTGTCTGCTCTGCGGCGCGGCCAGCGACGGCGCGGCTGACTTCTTTTGTGCCAAATAAGTGACCGAGGATCGCATTGCCTTCGGTTTGAGCATTTTGTGACAGAGCCTGTGGGTTATCCAAATATTGCTCATGCCCGCCATTTTGTAGCGCACCCAACAAGCCTGCGAGGCCTTGGGGTGACGATGTGTTTTGCTTCATAGCTGAGCTGATCGCGGGCAGAAGCGCGCCGATCGCTTTTTGGCTCATTTCAGGCGAGAGGCCAAACTGGCTCCCGGCTTGTTGTGCTGTGTTGCCGCCTGCGGCTTGCATGATCATGTCCATCATATTCATGGCCATAAGTGTATCCTTTCAAATATGTTCCACCGCAGCTTACCGGATTATTGCGCAGAGTGCGAACACTCTTCGTTAACCTGTGATAAGGCGTTCATCGCGCGTTCACTCATAATCGCGTCGCTCATGGGTTTGGTCATGCTATCGCGGCGGCGCCACAATAATGCCCATCCCAGTGCGTCCTCATCGGTCTCATATTGAGCCGAGAGACCTAGGATATTATCACGCGTTTCAAAGATGATACGGATTTGCCGTTCGCCTTCGCCGCCCAATTCGCGGTTGGTTTCGAAATCCCGATTATCCGCGGCGACCCAGACGGGAATAGGCCCAGCGCCGAAATCCATTGTGAAACGGCAAACTTTGCTATCGGACCCGCGCAGATGCGCCAGCCGAAAACTACGTTCCCCAAGGGTGGCGGGTTGAGTCTGCGGGAGCGCCACTAAAACAGCATGCGCTTGGTCTGCCAGCCGTCCGAACCGCCGTCCTTCGCGCACTTCAATATGACGCCGCGTCAGCACGGCCGTCGCGGTTTCCTCGACGGTGCGCGTAATGGTCTGTGTCGTGTTTTGTGCCACGCGGACAGGGGCGGTGACAAAGCGGTAAACCCCGAATAGGATCGCCGCGACGATCAAGAGAGCCGCAAACATCAATCCCATACGGATCGTCTTATGCCGCTCAATGCGGGCTTGCTTGTCGAGGTCAGTGGTCATTGGGCCTCCGGATGATCAGTTTACAATGTCGGCACTCAGACTTGAGACTGGCCCGTCGAAAAAAGAGTGAAACCGTAGACTTATCGATATTCATGAAAGACACATCGATGAGTGAGCGTCCGCATTCCGGACAGCTAAGAAGTCCTTGTTCTCGTTTTTGCTTAATCCAAATTGAACACATAACCCAAAATATGAGAGTTCCTAATATGAGCACATAGAAGGTCAATCCGGAAATAGTGAAGAGCCAATCTTTCTTGAAGGCAAACCCAAGTAAGAGCGAACCTATGAGAACGAAAGATATATTGTCTAGACAGCGCTGATATAAATGTCCGATTTTGTGAAAGTCGCGATGCGTTTTCTTAATCTGTCTATTTCGGGGTAAACTCGCGTTCTCACCCATCCGCCCAACCCCGATCCGTCATAAGATAAGTCGCGAAACTGGCGAGCCAGTGACTGCCGGAATAATGTTCGTCCGAGACAGCAGCAACGCCGGCGTCGCGGTGGATTTCTGCGGCGGCGACCAATGAAGCGCGGCGTGGATCATCGTCAGGCAGGGCGCGGGCGATATTAAATAGGTTCCACGCGCGTGAGCTATTCACACCGTCGAGGTGAACCAATTTGCCATCAGACGCATCCAACACAATCGCAGGCGCGAGCCAATCCGCCGTTCCGTCGGTCGGTATGGTCGGGAGAAAAGCCGATAACCATTGCGTAAATTCATATCGCGGCAAAACGCGGCGCATCAGGTCGGCTTCCATCAGGCAGGGCGATAGGAAGTCTTCGCCAGAAGGTTCGTATGCGAGGGGGCAATTCACGTCGGGTCCGTGGAAATTCCGTGACCGCTCGTCGATCAAGGCGGCAAATTCCGCGTCGCCCGCAACCTCGGCCCAGTCGCGCATTAACGTCAACGCAAAGGCGCTTTGGTTGTGTGTGCCGAGGCGGATCGGATAGGCGAGCTTGGGCAGCCACTCTTTCGTCGCGGCGACGATGTCGGCTTCCAGCGGCTCCAAGGCGGCGAGCCACCGCGCGGACTCGGGACTATCCCATTCACGCAATTCCGCCGTGAGTTGTAATAGCCACGCCCAACCATAAGGGCGCTCCCATGACCCGCGCGCGGCGCGGCGAAAATTCGCGAGTTCGCCCGCTATCGTCTGTGCGTTCAAATTGGCGTCTAACTTCGCAATCGCTTCGGCCTGCGCCGCAGCGGGTAGGTTCCCGTCTCGCAGCAACCGAACGAGCAGCCAATGCCCATGCACTGCGCTGTGCCAATCGAAACAGCCGTAAAAGGCCGGAAACAATTCGCGCGGCGCGCCAATTTCCTTGGCTGTGTCGGTTGTTCGCGAAATCTTATTAGGAAATTCCTGCGTCACGCAATCCAGTGCAAGGCGGGAAAAGCGGTCAGCGAGAGCCGGATCGATGTCGCCGGGGAAAGCGTTGGCGGATACGGGGATTGCGGATGGCGGGGTAATAGTCGGCTCGCTGGCCGTGTCCGAACAGGCGGCGAGGAGAATGGCAAGCGGAAGTAGTTTTTTCATAGGCGGATTGTTGCAGCCGTTTCGAAGGAGCGCAAGGTTTTCCCATGCATGAAATCTTTTTCAAGTCGCTCATCCCGACGAAAGTCGGGATCCAGCTCAAATTATAAGCTAGCGCTAGACTGGGTCCCGACTTTCGTCGGGATGAGCGAATATCTGGTTGAGGTGGATGCTGAAACGAATTCGCGTCGTCTACTCGAAATCAAGGCCATTTCACCACGGGCGGCATACTGCTCAGGATCGTGCTGACGTTGCCGCCTGTTTTAAGTCCGAAGGTCGTTCCGCGATCCCAGAGTAGGTTGAACTCAACATAACGGCCCCGCAGGATGAGCTGTTCTTCGCGCTCGGCCTCGGTCCATGGCTCAGCCATGCGACCGCGCGCGATTGCGGAATAGGTCGAGAGGAACGCGCGGCCAACGTCTTGGGTGAAAGCGAAGTCGTCTTCGAATGATCCGCTGTTGAGGCGGTCATAGAAAATGCCGCCTGTGCCGCGCGGCTCGTCGCGGTGGTGCAGGTGGAAATACTCGTCGCACCAGTCTTTATAACGGTCATAATCGGCGACCGCATGGGCGTCGCACGGCGCGCGCATGCCGGCGTGAAAGGCGATGGCGTCCGGATTGTCCTGTGTGCGCTGTTCAGCGAGTGTGGGCGTCAGGTCGCCGCCGCCGCCGAACCAATCCTGCGTCGTCACAATATAGCGCGTGTTCATATGCACGGCGGGCATACGCGGATTATGCAAATGCGCTATGAGCGATATCCCTGCGGCCCAGAAACTGGGGTCTTTATCTGCGCCCGGTGTTTTGGCCGCCATTTCGGGCGTGAATTGCCCTTTGACGACGCTGATATGCACGCCGCATTTTTCAAACACTCGCCCGCGCAGCATGCCGCCCGTTCCGCCGCCGCCGTTTTCGACTTTGCGTTGCCAGTCCGTGTAGTCGAATGTGCCGGGCTCTCCGGGGTAAAGGTCCGCCGGTGCGTCGCGCTCAATGGCTTCGAACTCGGCGCAGATCGTGTCGCGCAACTCCCGAAACCATGCGCTGGCGCGGGATTTTCGGTCATCTAATACGTGGGCATCACTCATTACAGGGTCGTCCTTAAGGCGTCATCCGACATCGGTGAAATGCCCATGAATGCAAAGCCAGTCTGTGCCCTCGCGCACAAAAATGCGGGTTGATTTGCCTTGGCTGGTGAACCGTTCTCCGGCGCGGCTGCCTGTGGTGTAAAACCCGCTGTCAGACCAATAATAAGTGATCCATGCTGTGTCTCCGCGCACAACGACTTTGGGCTGGTGCATGAAAGTGCGAACACTTTTCACGCGTCCGAGGTAATCCGTGTAACTCGCACGCTCTAGCGCCTTGCCGGATTGCAAATATATGTCGCCTTCCCCGAACAGGGTGTAGTCAGGATGAATATGAGTCATATATGCGTCAACATCGCCGGCTTCGACGGCGGCCCACATGCTCACCAGCGAATCTTTAATCGCTTGCGCATCCGTGTGGTCATCAGCGCGTGCCAAGGGGGCGGTCAGTAATAGAGCGGCGGCGATCAGCGTAAATAGAAAACCCTTCATGATCGGCTCGCTTTTATCTTCGCTAGCATTTCGCCCATCTGTTGATGGACTTTGTTCACAGCCTGAAGCGGGCGAACCATGACTTTGAAATCAATGATCAGGCCGTCATCGTCAAAGGTGATCATGTCGATCCCGTTCACGGTGATGCCGTCTATCTCTGTCTGGAATTCCATGACAACGTGATTGCCGTCAACGACCTCGCGCAAATATTTGAAACTATCATTGCCCAGCGTGCTGTTCGCGGCCCAGAGGTAAGCAAAGGTGATCTGTTTGCCGCGCTGCGGTGTGTGGACGACAGGCGAGTGAAAGACGACATCGTCATGTAACAATGCATTGAGCGCGGCGGGCGAGGGCGTCTCTGTGTAGGCGTGCCATTTTTTAATAGGATGTGTCATCTGGCGTCCTTAGCGGGCGGGCTTAGCTGGCGCAAAGATTCGAACAGCGCAATCGCGACTGTGTTGGACAGGTTGAGCGACCGGCCTTGGATTGGAATGACCACCCGCGCGTCGCAGTCATTGTGAACGCTGTCCGGAACGCCTGCGCTTTCATTGCCGAACACGAGATGATCATTCGGTTCAAACACAAAATCGGTGAGCTGCCTCGCGCCCTTTGTGGTGAACAAAACCCGCCGTCCGGTCTGTTCTCTATAGTGTTTCCATGTTGCGTGGCGGGTCAGGTCAACGGCGCCGCCATAATCCATTGCCGCGCGCCGGACGTCCTTGGTCGCAAGAGGAAATCCCGTCGGTTCGATGACGGATAGGGGAATGTTAAAACACGCACAGCTGCGCAGGATATTGCCAAAATTGGCGGCAATGCCGGGCTGGTAGAGAACAATACGCATTACGATGTTGCCTAGCCAAGACCTGCAAACAAAGCCCGCTGCGGGATGTTAAGCCCTCTCGGTTTGCCGATGCGAAGCGTGTCTTTCCCGTCTTCCTTACGAGGCTTAACGCGGAAACTCGCGGCGCGGAAATTGCCGTAGTCGCGGCTATTGACCTTATCGACAGCGTACATGGTGATGGTGCCAGATTTTCGGCCCAGTTCGACGTCGATATAGCCATTGTGCAGCGCATTATAATAGCGCGCGTCTTCATTCTCGCGCGTCAGTAAGAGATTATGTTCCGCCGTTGCATCGCCGAGATAGGCGGTGAGGGTTTTGGACGTGACGGAACTGGTCACAAATTCCGCGCCCATGGGTGTCGTGTCATCACGCGTTAAATCATTGGCCCAGAACTCATGCGCGTCGCCTGTGACGACTAAAACATCGTTGACGCCCGCGTCGTCCAATGCACCGAAGAACCGTTCCCGCGCCGCCGGATACCCATCCCAACTATCGGGATAAAAGGGTAGGCTATATTTAGACAAGGCCAAAAAATCATGGATGCCGGGCCAGTCTTTTTCGATGGTTTGCGTGGCCTCTTCCGTCACATAGGGCGTGAAGTCGGGCGTTAGCATGCGTCCAAGGATGACTTGGTTGGACAACATTCGCCATTTAACGCCGTCCGCTTTGGATTGTGCGAATGTATTGACGATATAATCCTGCTGGTCTTGGCCCAACATTTCGCGGCTGGGGTCATCCAGGTATTGCGCTTTAAAGCCGTCCGCGTCCGCGACGATCTCGTCCAGATAATCCTCAATGATAAGCGGCTCTGCCCGTGCCGTCAGGCGGGTTTCGACGCCAATGAGGGTCAAGAGGTCGCCAAACTGAAAATCTCGGTAAAAGGCTTCGCGCGCGCGGCCCGGCACGGGTTCACGCACAGGCATCCAATCATAATAGGCGCGCAGCGCCGCGGCCTTGCGGTCTTCCCACGGACCTTCTTCGCCGGGTTGATGGTTTTGCGCCCCGCCTTGCCAGCTATCATTCGACGTTTCGTGATCGTCCCAAATGGCGATCATCGGCATCATGGCGGTTGCGGCCTGTAAGTTCGGGTCGCGGCGGTATTGGGCGTGGCGAGTGCGGTAGTCGTCCAACGTGACAATCTCGTGCGCAGGGTCATGTGTGCGGCCGGCAGGCTTATCGGGCGCGTCATAAACGCCGGCGCCATATTCGTAATAATAGTCGCCCAAATGCAGCATGGCGTCATACCGCTCGCCGCGTTTCGCGATCAGGTCATAGACGTTGAAAAACCCGTGCTCATAATTGGCGCAGGACACGACGGCAAAGCGGACACGGTCGGTTTTTCCTTCGGGGAGGGTTTTGGTGCGGCCTACGGGGGACGTCTCTTCGCCGCTTCTGAATCTATAATAATAGACCGTTCCCGACTGCAAATTTCCGGCGTCTATTTTGACGGTAAAGTCACGCGCGGCGCGGGCTTCAGCTTGACCGCTGACAGGGTCTGAGAAATCCGGGTCTGTGTCGATGTCCCATTCGACCGGAACGACTCCGGCCTCATTGGGTGTGACCCGCGTCCATAATATAACTGAGTTCGCCATTGGATCACCGGAGGCAACACCGTGCTCGAACGCGCCGCTCACGGATATGTCACCAGACTGCAAGGTTTCAACCGACGGCGCGCAAGCGGCGGCTCCGCCTAGTCCGAGCATCGCGAGCGCGCCGCGGCGGGTGGGGGCGATACCGGATTTGTGAGGAGCAGAGTGTTTCATCCGGCTACGCTAAGCCATTGGTCACACAGCGTCCACTGTTTGCGTTTTGACGTCCCACAGTGAAGCGACTAATACGCGAGTATGGATATGAATGATGTTGACGCGGGAAATAGCGATACGGTCACTGGGGTTGATCGTTTAATGGTCGGCATTGGTGTGTCCATGCTAGTATTGCCGCTAACCTTCGCAACGCTGATATTCCGGCCTTCGCGCCTTGCATGCGGTCTTGGTCGTCAATCAAGTCATAACTCTGGGGCTATCGACCAAGAACAGCAGAACAGCTCGATTTTGGGCCCCGGTTTGTTTTTCGTGTTCAGCCTTATTTTTAGTATTATCATATTGCGGTGGATGATTCCGGGTGGTGAGGCGATTGAAACGCCTGCCGTGTTGCAAAACCAAGATACATATAGCTCGGGATTTAAAGCCGGCACCGCGCTTGGTGTTGTAATCAGCAGTTTTGTAGACCGCTTATCCGTCGGAAACTTGTGGAGCGCAATCGCGCTTCTTGTCCCTGTTTACCTGTTTGCGCTTGTCGTAGCCCTTACAAATCGACTTCTAGTCGGATTGTTAAATTCTAAATGGACAGCGGCGCATGCTGTTGGGGCTAGTCTTTATCTTGTCGGCGGTTTGGCTCTGTGGCTAGCGGTTGTGATGATTGTGTTCAGTTTGTCGATAATTATTCTACCGGCTTTGGCGGCAGTTTTTATTTTACTCGCCTTAATCTTAACAGCGATTGGTTTAACCGGAATGCAAAGTTACGGCATGGCGGCGCCGTTTATTGATCGCCCTGATTATCGTCTAGGACTCATTTCTGCAGCCATTCCTGTTCTAATATTAGGTCTAATCGGAATAGTTTTAACGGCTGCGTCATCTTAAACAGACCGCAGCTTACGACAGCGATTGGCCGTCATCGACGGTTGTTACAGTGCCCGTGATCTGGCGCGATTTGTCCGAGCACAGGTGGAGGACAGCGCCGTCCAGCGCGTCGGCATCAATCACGCGGCGGCGCGGCCATGCGGAAAGCATGGATTGGCCGTATTTCGTGTCAAACAACCCGTCATTAATTTCTGTTTGAATATAGCCGGGTGCGATCATGTTCACATTCACGCCCATACGCGCCCAATCATGTGCCATCACTCGCCCCATCTGGGACACGCCTGCTTTCGTCGCAGAATAGAATGTCGCATGCGGCGAAATATCGAAACTGGTGATTGAGCTAATCAAGACAATGCGCCCGCGCTCGCTCTGCTTTGATCCGGCCGCGATCATACGTTTGGCCCCTTCGCGGGCAGTCAGAAACACGCCTTTCAAATTGACATTGTAGGTCGTGTCGAAATCCTCAATCGGGTTCTCGGTCGCGCGGCCTCGGTCTTTGGCGATGCCCGCATTGGCGATGACCGTATCGACGGGGCCAAGCTCAGCTTCAATTTGGTCATAGGCTGCAAGGGTCTGTTCTTCGGACGCAACATCCAAAGCGACTGCGATTGCGGTGCCGCCGTGGGCTTCGATGTCTACTTTTAAAGCCGTGAGGCGGTCCACCCGCCGTGCTGCCAACGCCACTTTTGCGCCGTGCGCCGCCAAGACTTTTGCCATTCGCGCGCCCAAACCGGATGAAGCGCCTGTAACAAGGGCCACTCGGCCTGAGAGATCATAGGTGAAGGGAGAGAAGGGATCGCGCATGAGCTTGGCTTTAACAGGACACGGCGAGTCGGCAAGTTATGCATGACTTTACGTTTTATTAATTATACGTTATAACATACATATGATTGATATTGTTCACTCGAATTGCTCACTCTCGGTGTTGGATCGCCGATCACTTATTGTTAGCGGCGCGGCGTTGGCATTATCACTTTCCCCCGGATGCCGCGCTTCGGCAGTGAATAATGTACGGCCCAACCTTTATCAATGTGAGGGGTGTGATGGTGTTTTCGAGCGTGCAGCGGAAACGCTAACATCGGTTGCGCGCATAGGCCCTATTGATCAACCGGGAGAACCGTTAACGTTGACGGGACGAGTCATGGACCCGTCAGGACGTCAACCTGTCGCGGCGGTCATAATTTATGCCTATCAGACCAATGCTGATGGGTTTTATGCGGATGGGCACACGGAAACGGAATGGAGCCGCCGCCACGGTAATCTACGCGGGTGGGTAAAAACAGACTCTGATGGACGTTATCGGTTCGACACTATTAAACCTGCGCCTTACCCTGATCAGCCTTATCCGGCACATATTCACTTGACTGTATTAGAAGAGGGGCAACGTCCCTATTATATTGATGATGTTGTGTTTGAAGGCGAATTTGGCGTCACGCCAGATTACCGCCGCGCGATGGAATTACGCGGCGGTAACGGAGTTGGCCGATTAACGAAGTCCGATAACGGTGTTTGGCAAGCAAGCCGAGACATAATTTTGGAAGCGCATTGATGGTAACTTCCTAAATTTTCTGATCAAATTCTCCAATTTCGGGGTATGCTGCCAAGCGCCTCTCAATATCTCGGAACAGGCCAACCGTGTTTTCTTCAGCGGTTGGAGACTCCGCGACAACAACCAAGTTCGGCGTGTTAGAACTGGCGCGAATTAACCCCCATGTGCCGTCCTCTAGCGTGAAACGCACACCGTTGACGGTGTTCACATCTATGATGCGCTGACCAATGACGGTCTTGCCTGCCGCGAAGTCGGCTTTCACGTCGGCAATAATCCGCTCAACGACGCCGTATTTTTCCTCGTCCGAGCAATAGGGGCTCATAGTCGGGGTGCCGTAGGTGGTCGGCAGAGCGCGGCGTAGGTCTGCGAAGCTTTTGCCTGGGTTGCGGTCTAGCATTTGCAAAATCGCAACGGCGCTCACGAGCCCGCAGTCATAGCCACGGCCGATGGGGGCATTGAAGAAATAGTGGCCTGATTTCTCAAATCCAACCAGCGCGTTCAGCTCATTAACGCGGCGTTTGATATAGCTGTGGCCCGTTTTGTAATAATCCGTCTTCGCGCCATTGGCCTGCAAAACGGGATCAGTATGGTAGAGTCCCGTCGATTTCACATCGACAACAAATTGCGCGTTCTCGTGGATGGCGGACAGATCGCGCGCGAGCATGACGCCGACTTTGTCCGCGAATAGTTCTTCGCCCTCATTATCGACCACGCCGCACCGATCGCCGTCCCCATCAAAGCCAAGTGCGATATCTGCGCCATGTTCCTTAACGGCACGCTGCATCGCGTGCAGCATTTCCATGGCTTCGGGGTTCGGATTATAGTGCGGGAAATTATAGTCGAGATCGCATTCAACCGGAATAACCTCGGCTCCGATCCGGCGCAGCAGCTCCGGCGCAAACGCGCCTGCCGTGCCGTTGCCGCAAGCCGCAACGACGCGGATCGGGCGGGACAGTGTTACCCCCTCGGCAACATCGGCGATATAGGCGTCGCGGACACCATCGACAAATTCATACGACCCGCCGGACCGGGCTTTCGTCTCGCCGTTCAACACGATGGCTTTGAGGCGGGCCATCTCGTCAGGACCGAATGTGAGCGGGGCTTCAATACCCATCTTCACGCCCGTCCAGCCGTTGGAATTATGCGACGCTGTGACCATCGCCACACCGGCCGCCTTGAGGTGGAACTGTGCGAAATAGGCCATCGGCGACAGGGCCAGACCTATGTCCAACACTTTTATGCCCGCATTCATCAGTCCCGCAATCAGTGTCATTTTGATGTTGAGGCTGTAGTGGCGGAAGTCATGACCGACCGCGATGACGGGATCGACGCCGCGCTCATGCATTAATGTACCAAGCCCTTCGCCGAGCGCGCGCACGCCGTAAAGGTTCAGCTCCGGGTCTTTGTCATGGCCTGCTCCGCCGAACCACCACCGCGCATCATATTCGCGAAACCCTGTCGGTTTAACGAGCGACGTCGTTTCAAAAGCATAAGAATTCGGCGCAATCTGCGCCTCTGGTTTGCGTGTCATGGTGACGTCCCAAAAGAATTTGAGCGCTCATTAGCGTAAAGTTCCAAAGGGGACGTGAATCGACGTCGAAATTAGGACATTTGATTCCGGCGAGTGACAACTTTTGACGGCGATTTCACAAGGATAGGGAAGATCGCGGCGCTTCCTTTAGGATAGGCCCGCCGACTTTTGATGATGGTCGGCAATTCTTTCACCGCATGGCGGATACCGCGCCACGTCGGTTTGAAACGTCCTGGCCTGAGCGCGCTCCAAAAAAGGTAGGCGAGGTTGGCGCCTATGTGGAGCGGAAGCAGGAGGAGCATCAGACCTGTCGGCATAGACGCAAACCACGTCCAAATGCGGTTGCGTGTGCCGTGATAGACGGCGAAGTCGGAGGCGGTTCCGGTGATGCCGGATCCGACGTGGTGCACAATGGCGTCATGGACTTGTACGGCACGCCCCCCCATGCGCCGCATTTTAAGAGCGAGGTCAACGTCTTCGTGGTAGCAGAAAAACCGCTCATCAAAGCCGCCAACGGCTTCGAAGTCATCACGCCGGTAAGCGGCGGCAGCGGCGCAGGGGCCGAAGACGGGAAAGTCCTCAGTGATCGTCCGGACGGGTTTGCCGTAGTTCGCGCGGTAGGCGACGCCAAAGATGGAGAGCTCGTCACCAGTGCCGTCAAATGTGTCGGGATGGTCCGCCGTGATCTGCATCGACCCCAACATGGTGACAAACGGGTTGCGTTTGATGGCGCGGTGTAAAGCCATGAGCCAATCCGGCTCTGCAAACGCATCGGGGTTGAGCGTGACAATCCAATCGGCGCGCGCTTGGACGGCGGCGACGTTGTTGCCCACGGCAAAGCCGAGGTTTTCACCCGCTTCGATGATCGTGAAACGGTCATCCAACGCGGGCAGCGCCGCGATCGACCCGTCGCTGCTCCCATTGTCAACAATGAAGGCTTCAAAGTCGGTCAAAGTCTGCGCGGCCAATGCCGTGACAACACGGGGCAAGTAGTCGCCGCCATTGTAATTGACGATGATGACAGAAAAGAGTGGAGTGTCGTATGGCTGTTCGATGGGGCTTACTAACCGCGTCTCGCGGTCCGCACAATCCCGGCAAGACCGTCCTTAAAAGTAGCATATAAAGGAATTGTTATATCGTTTTGACTGGGGTAGAGGCGGCCCAACTTAAATATTCTTGAAAGTCTCCTCCCATGAGCGCGACAGATTACATTGTTAAAGACATCTCCTTGGCCGAATATGGCCGCAAGGAACTGGACATTGCCGAAACCGAAATGCCGGGCCTGATGGCGCTTCGCGAGGAGTTTGGCGACAGCCAGCCGCTGAAAGGCGCCCGCATTGTGGGCTCCTTGCACATGACGATCCAGACGGCGGTCCTCATCGAAACGCTGACGGCCCTTGGCGCGGATGTGCGCTGGGCGTCGTGCAATATTTATTCAACGCAAGATCATGCCGCGGCGGCGATTGCGGCGTCTGGTGTGCCTGTGTTCGCGATTAAAGGTCAAACGCTGACCGAGCATTGGGATTATCTCGACAAGTCATTCCTGTTCCCAGAGGGCGCGAACCTCATTTTGGATGATGGCGGTGACGCCACGCTTTATGTTCTTTTGGGCGCGCGCGTCGAAGCGGGTGAAACGGACCTCATCGAAGGGGAGCCGGGATCTGAAGAAGAAGCCGCAATCTTTGCTCAAATCAAAAAACGTATGGCGGCTAGCCCCGGCTGGTTCACCAAGGTTCACGCGCAAATTTTAGGCGTATCTGAGGAAACGACGACGGGTGTTCACCGTCTTTATGAGCTGGTCAAAGAAGGCCGTCTTCCGTTCCCGGCGATCAATGTGAACGATAGCGTCACCAAGTCAAAATTTGATAATAAATATGGCTGTAAAGAGAGCCTCGTTGACGGCATCCGCCGCGCGACGGACACAATGATGGCCGGCAAGACTGCTGTTGTTCTCGGCTACGGCGATGTGGGCAAAGGCTCTGCGGCGTCCCTTCGCGGCGCAGGTGCGCGCGTGAAAGTGACCGAGGTCGATCCAATTTGTGCGCTGCAAGCCGCGATGGACGGATTTGAGGTGACGATATTGGAAGATGTGGTCTCGACGGCAGACATCTTTGTCACGACGACAGGCAATAAAGACGTGATCCGACTCGAACATATGCGCGAGATGAAGGACATGGCGATTGTCGGAAACATCGGTCACTTCGACAATGAAATCCAAGTCGCGGCGCTGCAAAACCACAAATGGACCAACATCAAAGACCAAGTTGATATGATCACTTTCCCCGGTGGAAACCGCATGATTTTGCTGTCCCAAGGACGTTTGCTCAACCTCGGTAATGCGACGGGTCACCCATCCTTTGTCATGAGTGCATCATTCACGAACCAAGTTCTTGCCCAGATCGAATTGTGGGAAGATGCGGCGCGCACGACGAAGCGCTACGAGAACAAAGTCTATATGTTGCCAAAACATCTCGACGAAAAAGTTGCGCGTTTGCACCTCGCCAAAATTGGTGTGAAGCTGACGGAACTGTCGAAAGAGCAAGCGGATTACATCGGCGTCACCGTCGAAGGACCGTTCAAACCCGAACATTACCGCTACTAAGAAGACCCGACGACCGGACGCGGAAAAACCCGCGTCCATTCATTTCCAGGCTCGTATAAAAACAAAAAGCGCAGAGCCTTAAACTCCTGGAGCCCTGTCATGTCCCGCCAATCCTACGAATTCACATCCGAGTCTGTCTCCGAAGGTCACCCTGATAAAGTCGCTGATCGAATCAGCGACGAAATTGTCGATCTTTATTTCCGCGAAGCGATCAAAGAGGGCATGGACCCGTGGTCTGTACGTGTGGCCGCGGAAACGCTTTGCACCACGAATAAAGTCGTGATTGCGGGCGAAACACGCGGCCCTGCTTCGATCACGCCAGACCGGATCGAAGAGCTCGCGCGTGAGGCCATTCGCGATATTGGCTATGAGCAGGACGGGTTCCACTGGAAACATGCGGACATTGACGTGCTGCTACATCCGCAGTCTGTCGAAATTGCTCAAGGCGTCGATCAAGGCGCTGGTCTTCATACTGCAGAAGGCGCTGGCGATCAGGGAATCATGTTCGGCTATGCGTCGGTTGATGTGCCGGGCGCGCTCATGCCTGCCCCTGTGCACTATAGCCACCGTATTCTCGAACGTCTCGCCTATGCGCGTAAGCATGAAGGTCAAGATTGGCTTGGCCCGGATAGTAAATCCCAAGTCACAGTGCGATATCACCACGGACGACCCGTTGAAGCGACCGCGATTGTATTGTCGACGCAGCATTTGGATGCGAGCCTTACGTCCGCTGATATCCGAGAACGGGTGGAGCCTTATGTCGAAGAAGTTCTTCCTGCGGGTTGGATCACGGATAAAACAATCTGGCATGTCAATCCGACTGGGAAATTCGTCATTGGGGGTCCGGACGGCGATGCAGGTCTGACAGGGCGCAAGATCATCGTTGATACGTATGGAGGCATGGCCCCGCATGGCGGCGGGGCTTTCTCTGGCAAAGATCCGACGAAGGTTGACCGCTCTGCGGCCTACGCGACGCGTTATCTCGCCAAAAACCTCGTGGCCGCAGGCGTTGCGCCATGGGTCGAAATTCAGGTGAGCTATGCCATTGGCGTTGCGACGCCGACGTCAATCTACGTCAATGTCGATGACAACAACCCGATCAAAGGCGACAAAATCGAGACGATCATTCGCCAAGTCATGGACCTGACGCCGCGCGGTATTCGTAAACATCTTGATTTGAATAAACCCATCTATGCGCCGTCTAGCGCCTATGGGCATTTCGGACGTGAACCGGGCGCGAATGGTGAGTTCTCTTGGGAACAAACAAATTTGATCGATGAAATCAAAGCGCGTTTGTAGCAAGAGATGCGTTTCGCGCGTCCATTTTTAAAGCCTGATTATGACAAAACCAAACCTCACTTGCGTTGCGGCCATTGCGGGCGCGCATGGCGTTCATGGTAATTTGAAGGTGAAGTCATTCACCCAAGACCCGCTGGCCTTTGCCAGTTACGGTCCGCTATTGGATGAGCATGGCGCGCATTTGTTCACGCCGAAAAATGCCCGTCCGGTGTCGCGGTTTTACAGTCTCGCCGTCGTTGAGAAGAAAACGCGCGAGCAGATTGAGGCGTTGAAATCGACTAAGCTCTATGTCCCGCGTGAAGCGTTGCCCGCAGCGGAAGACGGTGAGTTTTACTATTCTGATTTGATCGGCCTGACGGTCGTTAATCAGGATGGTGAGGCCGTCGGCACGGTTCACGCGATGCACGAATTTGGCGCAGGCGATACAATCGAAATCAAGCCGCCCACGGGGCCGACTTTCTATCATCCGTTCACGCATCACCATACGCCGACGGTCGATATTGCGGCCAAACGAATCGTGATTTTGCAAGAAGAGGCCGATGAGGCGCGGGGCGACGGCTACAAGCCAGATGCCTCAGAAACAGATGCAATTGATGAGAAGGCCATAAAAACTAGCCCTGATGCAGAAGGTTAGCGCTATTTAATCCCAAAGACGGGTTTCGTCCTGACAGCGCTCGCGCATTAGGCTAAGCAGTCCTTGATGACGATCAACCCCCATATCATCACGACTCCGCCTAAATTGATGCGGGCAATTCGCGCGGCGATGGAAGGAACCGAGTCGGTTCAAGAGCGGCTTGATGACTTCGTCGAAGCGATTAGCTCGTCCATGCGGGTCAATGTGGCCTCTATCTATCTGCTACGCCAAGGCGAAGAACTTGAGCTTTCCGCGACCAAGGGTCTGAAACGCTCCGCCGTTCACAAAACACGGATGAAGCCGGGCGAAGGCCTTGTGGGTCATGTCGCTTTAACGGCGCGCCCGCTCAACCTGGCGGATGCGCCGGCGCACCCTTTATTCTCGTACCGCCCTGAAACAGGCGAAGATCCGTATAAAGCCTTCCTCGGCGTGCCGATCTTGCGCGGTGGCCGGACTCTGGGTGTTTTGGTCGTGCAAAGCAAAGACGACCGGACCTTCTCTGAAGATGAAGTCGAGGACCTGCTCACCGTCGCAATGCTGCTGGCCGAAATCATTGCGGATGATGAACGCGTCGGGGGTAAAAAAGCGGCCCTTAAGGGTATTCAACTCACCCACATTAAGCCCGAGACTTTCTCTGGAAAACCTTTCTCGTCAGGGCTGGCCCGCGGTCATGCCGTTTTGCACAGGCCACCCGTCGCGCCCGCGAATTTGTTGGCGGAAAATATCGCGCAGGAAGAAATCCGTCTTGAGGACGCCATTACGCGGTTGCGCGCGCATGTTGATGCGATGGTGTCCGGCGAAACAGCAACTCTGACCCGCGCATCGCGCGACATTTATGAAGCCTACCGCACCTTTGCCTATGACCGGAAATGGGTCGGACGATTGCGCGAAGCGGTGCATTCCGGCCTGACGGCGGAAGCGGCGGTTGAACGGACTCGCAATGAGCATCGTGCACGCTTGATGAAAGTGCGCGACGCCTATTTACGCGCGCGCCTTCATGATCTCGAAGACCTTGCTAACCGCATGTTGCGATTGCTCGCAGGGGAAACCACGACGCCGAATATTCCGGATGACGCGATTTTATTTGCGCGCGAGCTCGGGCCAACGGAACTGTTGGACTATGATCATAAAAAACTTGCGGCGATTGTCCTCGAAGAGGGCACAATGTCGTCCCACACGTCAATCATTGCGAAGGCTCTGGGCTTACCGCTTTTAGGCCGTGTGACAGGTATTCTTGACCGGATCGAAACAGGCGATGACGTGCTCGTCGATGCCGAAGAGGGACGGGTACATTTGCGGCCGCTGGAAACGCAAGTGTCCGGTTTCCAGATGCGGCTGAATATTCGCGGCGAAATGAGCCGCGCCTATGATCAGCTGCGTTTCAAAAGAGCGATCACGCGCGACGGCACCGAAGTGGGGCTGATGCTCAACGCAGGTTTGCTCGTTGATCTGCCGCAGCTTGACCTCGCGGGCGCGGACGGCATCGGACTGTTTCGAACAGAGTTTCAATTCATGGTGTCCGATTTCATGCCGCGTTTGGCGCAGCAGACAGAGCTTTACCGCAAAGCGATTATGGCAGCAGGCGACCGCCCCGTGACCTTCCGTACGCTGGATCTCGGCGGCGATAAAATCCTGCCCTATATGGATCCGGTTCCCGAAGAAAACCCCGCCATTGGCTGGCGCGCCATCCGTATTGGCTTGGACCGTCCGGGCCTCATGCGATACCAACTGCGCGCGCTCGTCGCTGCGGGCGCAGGGCGGCACTTGCGCGTCATGTTCCCGATGGTGACAACGGTACAGGAAATGGTTGATGCGCGCGCGCTGTTCGATCTCGAAATTGAACGGGCGAAAAAGCTCGGCAAAGAGCTTCCGGCCAAGGTCGAAGTTGGAGTCATGTTAGAGACGCCGAGCCTCGCGTGGCAAATTAATCAGGTTTGTGAAGTCGCTGATTTCGTCTCGGTTGGCGCGAATGATTTGTTGCAATTTTTCTTTGCGGCGGACCGCGACAATGCGCGCGTCGCCGATCGATATGACCCGCTATCGCCAGCCGCTCTGTCAATTTTGACTTTCATCGCCGATGGTTGCCGCGCGAACAACACGCCCGTATCTGTCTGCGGCGAAATTGCGGGCCGCCCGTTGGAAGCGGCCTGTTTGGTTGCGCTCGGCTTTGATACGCTCTCCATGTCCGTCACAGGCATTGGGCCCGTCAAAAGTGCGCTAATGGCGTTGAATGTGGCGGAGCTGCGGGCGCTGATCCTGCCGAATATTAAAGTCACGACGCGCTTATCCAGCCTGCGCGACATTGTGCGTGACTATTGCTTTGAAACCGGTGTTCCGGTTTAGATCGAAACCCGGCCCGTTCTTTATGCGTAGGTATCCCATGACAACATTATTCACGCGTTCCATTTCTGTCACCTTGGCCGCTATTCTGTTGGCCGCGTGCAGTGATAGCGCAGAGGTAGAGACAGCGCAGACAGACCGCGTCGCACCCGTTGATCCATCGCCCACGATTGATCTTCCGAACGGAATTCCGGTTGAACTCGCAGCCGATGATAAAGTGCTGGTGATGGTCGAACGGCTCGTGCCTGAAGATAATGCTTGTCTGGTGATGATGTCCGTTGTGAATGGCACAGATGACACGGTCACGGCGGGTCTGTTCGCCTTTGACGTCACGGGAAATGGCGAGACAGCAGGCGCGAACATGTTTCCGCAAACGGCGGAGCCTGACACAATGACGACCGCGCAGATTGTCTTGCCGGGTGCGGATTGCGATGATGCCCTGATGATTGAAGGCGGGGAGCTCAACTGCAAACTCGCGGATACAGGCGAAAGCTGCATGGACGTGACGGAACTGCGCGACGGCGTGGTTGAATTTAGTGCCAATAATTGATCCAGATGTCGGATGAGTCTGGCGGCGTGATGAAAGATGCGGAGCCGACGTTTACGGCTCGCCTTCTCCCCTCAATTGATGTGGTTTCTGCGTCGCAATGGGATGCGCTCATTCCATCAGGTCGTCACCCATTTCTAACGCACCGCTTTCTTCACGCCTTGGAGGCGTCAGGAAGCGCGAGCGTAGAGACAGGCTGGGCCCCGCGTCATATCTGGCTGGAAGATGAAAACGGGCAGGCGATTGCGGCGGCACCGCTTTACGCCAAAAGCCATAGCCAAGGCGAATATGTGTTTGATCATGGCTGGGCGGATGCGCTCGAGCGGGCCGGCATTCCCTATTATCCGAAACTGCAATGTTCGGTCCCTTTTACACCTGCAACCGGGCCGCGCCTTTTGTCCAAGACGCCTGAAGGAAAGCGCGCTCTCCTAGCGACAATGGCGCAAGCCTGTGATCAATTGGACTGTTCCGGCGCGCATCTGACATTCCTGACCGACGCAGACAAAGACGCGTCAAAGGCGGCAGGTTTTCTGCAACGCACGGACCGCCAGTTCCATTTCATCAATCGCAATTATCCTGATTTCGATGCGTTCCTTGGCAGCCTCGCCTCGCGCAAGCGTAAAAATATTCGCAAGGAACGGGCGGCGGCGCTCGACGGGGTTACGATCCGCCGCCTGACGGGTGATGATTTAAAGCCGGAACATTGGGATATTTTCTACCAATGCTATTTGGACACGGGCCAGCGTAAATGGGGGCGGCCCTATATGAACCGTGAGTTCTTCGCCCATATTCACGACACAATGGCGGATGACATTGTTCTCGTGATGGCTTGGATGGACGGCGATCCGGTCGCGGCGGCGCTCAATTTCATTGGCTCCGACGCGCTCTACGGCCGCAACTGGGGCGCGCTTGTGCATAAGCCGTTCCTGCATTTCGAACTCTGCTATTATCAAGCGATTGAAGCGGGGTTGGAGTTGGGCCTCCCGCGTGTTGAGGCCGGCGCGCAAGGCGAACATAAACTCGCGCGGGGCTATGAGCCTGTCACAACCCACAGCGCCCATTACCTCGCTCACCCGGGTTTGGCCGACGCGGTTGGCGATTATCTGGAACGCGAACGCAAAGCGGTGGATTGGGATATTAAAGCGCTCGGGCGTTATACGCCGTTTCGGAAAATATAATTCAGTCCTATTTGCCGGAACCAGACTCTCGGTCGCGGCGTTGCAGTGGTGATAGGGAGAGACACATGTCATCATTCGCAATTTATTTTCTCGGCGTTGTCGTCGTAGTTATTGGTTTAGGGTTCGCCGCAACTCTATTAGGCGTTCCGCCGCTTTGGACCGGAATTGGCGCGCTTGTAATTATCGGATTTGGACTTATGGGCGCTGTCCGGAAAACACGTGAAAAAGACGATACAGCGACATCTGACTAACTCATTCGAAATTGAAACCTACTGATTTATGGTGGGCGTGGATAAACAGTGAAAAGGTATAATATGTTCGACTGGATCATGACCGATGCCTCGACATTGGCCTTGATCGGCTTAAGCGTTCTCTTAACCGTGGGTGCGCTTATTGGTTTGAACCGCCTGTTTGGTCTGCGCAGTTTTTCGAAATTAAGTGGCTTTGATTTCGCTATAACGGTCGCCTTTGGTTCTATCTTAGCAGGCACAGTGATGGCCGACGACCCGCCCGTCTTTCAAGGCGTCGGCGCTCTTTTATGTCTTTTCATAATTCAAGCGGCTATCGCTTATACCCGCCGCAAGTGGACCTGGGTGAGCGCCGTCGTCAATAATGAACCCCGCCTCGTTTGGCGTGATGGTGAGTTTCTTGACGATCAGATGAAAGCCGCGCAAATCACCAAATCTGACATTGTCGCGAAAATGCGCGAAGCCAATGCTATTCGATTGCAAGATGTTTTGGCGGTTGTTGTCGAAACAACAGGCGATATCTCAGTGTTGCATAAGACGGGAAATGAACGCAAAATTGATGCTCAGGTGATGGAGGGCGTGATCGGCTGGACAACTGGATGACAGGCTAGTCCTACCGCCTGTTTGCTTTATACCACGCCCATGTCTCTACACGGCCCCTACGATTCCGAAAATGTCTTTGCGAAGATACTGCGCGGAGAAATTCCTGCGGCGGTGATTGCGGATGAGAAGTTTGCCGTCGCCATTATGGACGCATTTCCACAAGCACCGGGCCATTGTTTGGTCATCCCAAAATCTCCAACGCGCAACCTTCTCGACGTTGCGCCTAAAGACATGGGCCGGATTTTCGGGCTTGTTCAGCGGGTCGCCATTGCGGTTGATAAAGCGCTAAAACCAGACGGGATCGTGGTCACGCAATTTAACGGCGCGCCCGCAGGACAGACCGTCTTTCACACGCATGTTCACATTATCCCGCGTCACGACGGCGCGGCGATGGCGGGCCACGGGCAAGCGGAAATGGGCGACCGAGATGAACTGACGGCATTGGCCGTGCGTATCCGCGCTGCACTTACCTAAATACGACTTGATTAGACGACTTTGACTAAAAGGATATTTCGATGAAACATTGGCTTCTTTTTGCATCCGCGGCAGCTTTGATCGCCTGTTCCGGCGCGTCCGATCCTGTTCAAACTGAGACCGAAATGGCTGAGGTCGAAGTCGCCCCGTTTTATGATGTTGCAGGCCAATATGGAAAATTCGCCGAAGTTCGCATGAGCTCGGACACGTCATTCCTGACAGACAGTGAACGCGCAGTCGTCAACACATTGATGCAAGTTGGCCCGCTATTGGACGAAATTTTTATCCTGCAACGCAACGCCGATAATGGTGCCATTCGGACCCGTATCGCGGCGACAGGCGATGCAGACGCGCTCGCTATGTTCGATCTTCATTTTGCGCATTGCGATGGGCTCGAAGGCGATGTTCCGTTTGTTGACGGATTCGGCGATTGCCCCGCCGGCGGCGGGTTTTATCCTGCCGATATGACCAAGGATGAATTTGAAGCGCATTTGACGGCTAACCCAGACGACCGTGAAGCGTTCACATCGGGCTACACCGTTATCCGCCGTAATGAGGCTGGTGCGCTTTACGCGGTCCCTTATTCCGAAGCCTATGCCGCACAGCTCCGACCTGCTGTGCGCCTCATGCGCGAAGCGGCGAGCCTGAGCGAAGAGCCGACGCTCAAGCGTTTTTTGAACCTGCGCGCTGATGCATTTGAGAGCGATGATTATTTCGAATCCGAACTGGCCTGGATGGACCTCGAAGGCCCGATTGAAATCGCGATTGGCCCTTATGAAGTTTACGATGATGGGTTCTATGGCTACAAAACGGCCTATGAGATGTTCCTGACTCTGAAAGATCCAGAGGCGTCTGCCGCGCTTGATAAATACAAAGCTTATCTGCCGGATATGGAAGCGAACCTTCCGGTCCCAGAAAGTTATAAAAACACCACACGCGGATTTGCGTCCCCGATTGCTGTCGTCGACCAAATTCGCGGCGGCGGCGACAACTCTAATGGTGTTCAAACCATCGCCTTTAACCTGCCCAATGACGAACGTGTCCGCGAAGCCAAAGGCGCGAAAAAAGTCATTTTGTCGAACGTCTTAGGCGCAAAATATGACCGTATTCTTGCGCCGATTGGCGAGCGTGTTCTCGTTGCTGACCAAGCGGCGTTGACGGCGAAAAAGTGGATGAGCAATAATACGCTGTTCCACGAGCTATCACACTCGCTCGGCCCTGGCGTGATTACGGTTGATGGCCGTGAAACCGAAGTTCGCTTGGAGCTCAAAGAGCTCTACTCTGGGATCGAAGAAGGCAAAGCCGACGTGATGGGCGCTTATAATATTCTTTACATGATGGACCGCGGCGAGCTTGACCCGGCTGATCGCAACGCGTTTTTGGCGACTTATTTCACAGGTAAGTTCCGCTCTATGCGATTTGGCGTCGGTGCGGCTCACGCGAAAGGGGCCGCCTTTCAATACCGCTATTTCCGCGAAGTGGGGGCGGTTGAGTGGTTGCCGGATCAAGAGCGTTTCCGCATTGATTTTGACAGACTTGCCGAAGCTATTTCTGATCTGACAGGGACAGTTGTGATGTTGCAAGGCGACGGGGACTATGATGCAGCCAAAGCTTTCATGGATGAATATGCTACTTTGGACGCCGAAGCAGAGACCGTGCTCGGCAATCTTGATGATATTCCTTATGACATTCGTCCGATCTATCCGAACGGCATCTAACGCGCGTTATATACGCCATAAAAAAGCCCCACCGGATCCGGCGGGGCTTTTTCAATTCTAGTGGAAGGCTGTTGGCCTAGTTGGTTTCGACGTCAATTCCGCTTTCGCTGACATCAATTGAGAAGTCAGGTTCGTTGCTTTCTTGAACCATGAAGAAGCCGACAGCGAGGACAGCGACAACAACAGCGCCGATGATGAAATAGAGCGCGTTTCCGCCTGATTTGTTAGCCATGAAATTTTCCCTTTAAGTAACAGCAACAGAACGCACGGGTGCGACATTCTGTTCCAAAAATTTTGGTCTAATTACGGCTTCACCCAAATCGCGCTGCTCCAAGCGCGGTCTTGGATCGTGGTCTTAAGGTCCGGATTTGGCGGCGTCCCGGCGCGCAGTGCATCCCATGTGCTCCAACGGCATTTGGGACGCTCTAGAACGCGCACGTAATAGGCTGCAGGCCCATCTACGCGCGCCTCAGGATCGTCCCAAATGGCAGACAATTCACCGGATCCAGCGCCACTGGATTGACAGGTCTGAAGGTCAACGCCGCCAACGGCAAGGTCACATCTATGTGTGTCAGGATTAATGGCCGTGCCGCCGGCGCAGGCGACATCATAAATATCTTCGCCGCCATCCGCGCGCAGGGCGATAATCTGCAAACGTTCAAGCGGCTCGCCCTCTGGGTCAGCATAGCCCATCGCCATGAGGGGCGCTGGCGCGTTCGTTGTTGCGCCCATCGGAACGCCGTTGGCGTAAGCGCGCTCTAACATATCCGGCGCGATCAAATCTCCGGGGCCATAGTCTCCCATAAACAAGCGTACTTTCAGGCGCGGGCCAGATGTCGCGAAGGTTTCTCGCGCGCTCATGGCGTCGAAAATATCGTCGCGCGTGTTGGCCTCCGCCCAAACGCCGGCCAAGCCGGACGCGCCATATTGCGGTGCAGAGATGAGGTCTTCTTCGGCACTGGATTCAGCATCCCAGCCGGCTTTCCGGTCGCTGGGCACGGACCGCCGCATCTCATTATCCATGTCATGCGGAAATTTTCCGAAATGATCTTTCTCGGACAAAGACGGAGCGGCGACGTGCGTATCAGAACTGCCAATCACGCCAAACTCAAACGGGTTACCTCGGCCTGCAGCTTCCATGCCGAGTCCTTGGGAGAGGGCGTTCCTGACAAAGCTTCCGGATAAAACGGTCGAAGATTCGTTTGATCCAATCAGGTTTTGATATTGTTCGAAATCTGCCCATTCATCATTCGGGGCCAAAGTCGGATGCGTTTCCGAAGTCCCTTTCAATTGCGTGATTTCAACAAGAGGTTCGTTTCGCATACGCTGCTGGACATAAGCGGGCGTTAGCGGCGAGCCGTCCGTTTGCGCCATCGAAAACATCAACCCGTTACTGGCATTACTATTATGCGGTATGGAGAGGAGCGCGTGACCCGCCGCGCGCTGCTCGTCCATCCAGTCCCACAAATCTTCGGGGTTAGGGCTATCGAGTGTCGTGAAAAGACGCTCCGGGGCAGAACCCTTGAAAATAACGTTGCGGTGTAGGTTGGCCGCGCCAAACTCTGTTACTTGCACCATTGATGTAAATTCATACCCGGCGAACGTTGTGAACGTCCCTGGCGCGTTATGCCGTTCAGCGGATGCGACCGTATTGGACCAAACGCTGTCCATATATTCGCGGTCATATATATCCTCAATGGGCTCGCCTTGGACAATGGAGCGTCCAATTCGGAGGAAATTTGCGCGGCGATCCTGTGCGAAGATCGCAAAAATAGATTTGGCTGTCTCTGTGTCAGATAGCGGGTTGTCGCGCGAACGCATGGCTTTGACGACGCCTAAATATTCGCCGTGATCGGTCACAGCGTAAAAATCGAGTGGGGGGCCTGACAAAGTGATTGGCGTGCCCGCGCCATTGTCGATGGTCTGCCCGCGCGCAAATGCATAAGCATCATCTGGCGACGCTCGCGTTCCAAAAATAAAAGCGTCGAAGCTGTTCTCCGTATGGATATGAAGGTCGCCGAAGAGCGCGACTTTGGTCGGGTTTCGGATGATTTCGGCGGCGGCTTGCGCAACGGGCGCAGGCGGCTCCTTGATTTCCGGTTCTGCGTTACATCCAGCCATCGCAACCAAGGCTGCGCCCATCATCAACCGTTTCATCGCACTCTCCCCATTTTGGGTAAGTCTAAAGAGGATTGTCCTTTGCGTCAAAGCGCATTGGATTCATCACGGGAGTGGTGAGGGCGTGGGAGAGGGACGTAATCATCTCTACAGAAACAGTTTGGCCCCAGGGTTCTCTGTCTCCTCCCAAACCGGAAAGCCAATCGAAGCGAGGCTGTCTTCCAGCGCTACTTTGTCATCGTTCAACAATTGAAATCCGCACAAGACATGGCCTTCGGCTGCGCCGTGATTGCGGTAATGGAACAGGCTAATGTTCCAGCGGGCATCCAGCGCGCTGAGAAATTGTCCGAGCGCGCCGGGGCGTTCCGGGAATTCGACACGGTAAATGACTTCTGTCTCTGCGCTGGGCGTGCGTCCACCGCCCAGGTGGCGTAGATGGCGCTTTGCGAGACGGTCGGATGAGAGATCATTCGCCCGCACATTTACGTCTGCCAGCGCACGCATCACGGCGTCGCGCTCTGACCCGGATTTGATCTTTAATCCCACGAGCAAGTGAGCCTCTTGACTGTCTTGGAAACGGTAGGAAAATTCCGTGACGGCGCGGTTTCCAAGCGCGTCAACAAAAGCGCGAAACGCGCCGCGTTGTTCAGGAATGACGGCCGAAAAGAGCATTTCCTCGCCCGCTCCTAATTCAGCGCGTTCAACAATATGACCGATACGGTCAAAATTGACATTGGCACCAGACACGGTGACGATGCAGTCTCCATCAGGCGCTGTACCGTTCGCGACTGAGCGGCGTAATCCAGCCAGAGCTAGCGCGCCTGCGGGCTCAACGACCGTGCGTGTAAGCTCAAATATATCGCGCACAGCGGCGCTAATCTCGTCATTCGTGGCTTGCACACAATGGTCAACGACCAGCTCGCAAATCGCGAAGGTCAACGTGCCGAATGTGCGCACGGCAACGCCGTCGGCAAACCCGTCCACATGGTTGAGCGGAACGGGTTGGCCGGCGTCGCGCGCCGCTTTCAATGTGGCCGCGCCCACAGGCTCGACAGCGAATATAGTCGTGTTGGGCGAGTGAACGCGCGCGTAGCTGCCGATCCCGCTGACCAGTCCGCCGCCGCCTGTGCAGACATAGATGGCCGCGATGTCACGCGGGGCATCTTCGAAGATTTCTTTGGCGACTGTGCCTTGTCCTGCGATGACGGTCAGTTCGTCAAACGGATGAATAAACACCGCCCCGGATTGTTCTGAGTAAGCGAGCGCGGCTGCGCAGGCGTCATCATAAGTGTCACCAATCAACCGTGTTTTTGCGCCGCGCGCTTCGACCGCTGCGACTTTAATTTGCGGCGTTGTGATGGGCATAAAGATGAGGGCTTCGACACCGTGATGCGCCGCCGCTTTCGCGATTCCTTGCGCGTGATTACCCGCACTGGCTGCGCAAACGCCGCGGGATTTTTCGGCGTCTTTCAACGCCGCCATGCGGTTCGCCGCGCCGCGAATCTTAAACGAAAACACATCCTGTAAGTCCTCACGTTTCAACCAGACGTTCCGGCCCAATTCCGCAGACAATTTAGGCGCAAACTGAAGCGGTGTCCGCGCGGCCAACTCATAGACCCGGGCCGCGTCAATGCGGGCTGCAATGTCGTGGAGGTCCGGTGTCATAGCCTTAAGCAGCCAGCCGCTCTGCGACCGCTACGCCGACTTGGGCCGTGGTGAGAGCGCCGCCAAGATCGCCCGTGACGTCACCCGCCGCGAGTACGCGTTGAACTGCCGTCTCAATCGCAGCTGCTTCGACGTCGAGTCCAAAGGAGAGACGTAGCATCCATGCGGCGCTCAAAATCATCGCGAGCGGATTGGCTTTGCCTTGTCCGGCAATGTCGGGCGCAGAGCCGTGGATCGGCTCGAACATGCCGACTTTTCCATCGCTTAAAGACGCCGACGGAATGACGCCCATAGATCCGCAAAGGACAGACGCTTCGTCCGTAAGAATATCACCAAACATGTTCTCGGTTAGAACAACATCAAAGTCGGTTGGCCGTGTCAGCATGTGCATGGTCATCGCATCGACGAGTAAATGTTCCAGTTCGACCTCTGGGTAATTTAACGCCACACGTTCCACCGTTTCGCGCCATAGGCGGGATGTTTCGAGCACGTTGGACTTATCGACCGAGGTGACTTTCTTGCGGCGTTGCATCGCCAGATCGAACGCCTTGATCGCAATGCGTTCAACTTCGGCCTCGGAGTAGCGGCATTCGTCAAAAGCGCCATGCGCATCGCGGCCTTTTTTACCGAAATAGATGCCGCCCGTTAGTTCGCGCATGACGACAAAATCCGTGCCTTCCAATCGGTCGCGTTTTAGCGGCGCGCGGTCAAGTAACGCTTCGTAGGGTTTGCAGGGCCGGATGTTGGCGTAGAGGTTCAAGCGTTTACGCAAAGGCAGTAGCGCGCCAAGTTCAGGCCGTTCCGAGCCTTTAAGGTGATCCCATTTTGGACCTCCCACTGCGCCGAGCAACACCGCGCCAGTCCGTTGGCAGGACTCAAAGCTAACTTCTGGTAATGGCTTTTCGCCCGCGTCAATCGCTGCGCCGCCGACAAGGTGATGTTCTGCCTGAAGCGTGTGACCAAACTTTTCAGCCATTGCATCAAGGACGGTCAATGCCGCCGCGCCGACTTCCGGGCCGATGCCGTCACCGGGCAGGTAAGTGAAATTGATATTCATTTGGCCTGCGCCTTTTCAAAAGTCTCAATCGCGCCCGCTTGCCCGTCCAGATAGCCCAGCTCGTCCACGCCTTCCATCAGACAGTGAGCTGAAAAATCATCGACGTCGAAGCGGTAGGTCCCGCCATTGCCGGGCAAACGGACTTCGCGTTTCTTTAGGTCCACAGTGACGTCAGCCCCCGGATGATCCAAAAGCCAGTTATGCGCGCCTTTCTCAATCACAATCGGAAGGAGGCCGTTCTTGACCGCGTTAGAACGGAAAATATCGGCGATCTCGCTGCTAATCACGACGCGAAAACCATAGTCGGTCAGCGCCCACGGCGCATGTTCGCGTGAACTGCCGCAGCCAAAATTATGGCCGCCGACAAGGATTTGTGACGCCTTGGCCGCGTCTTGGTTTAGCAAGTGTTCTGTCTCGCTGCCATCTTCCGCGTAACGCCAATCATTGAACGCATGTTTGCCGAGGCCATCCTTGGACGTGACAGTTAAAAACCGCGCGGGAATGATCTGATCCGTGTCGATGTTTTCAGCAGGCAGTACGACCGTGCGAGAGGCGAGAGTGGTGAGGGGTTGATTGCTCATGTGCTTAATCCCGCCACACTCGTCACAACACCCGCAACGGCGCTCGCGGCGGCTGTTTCGGGGCTGGCTAGAACCGTCCGCGCGCCCGGCCCTTGCCGTCCGGCGAAGTTACGGTTGCTCGTGCTGACAACCAATTCCCCCGGCGCGGCTTTGTCGCCGTTCATGGCGATGCACATGGAACAGCCCGGTTCGCGCCATTCCGCACCCGCCGCGATGATGATCGCGTCCAACCCTTCGGCTTCGGCTTGCGCTTTCACTTGTTCGGACCCGGGCACAACAATCATGCGCACGGTCTTGGCGACCTGACGGCCTGACAGCACAGACGCGGCGGCGCGCATGTCTTCCAATCGGCCATTGGTGCAAGAGCCGACAAAGACGCGGTCGACCGTTTGATTGGCCATCGTTTGTCCCGCTTTGACTTGCATATAGTCGAGCGCCTTGGCGTCGGCCTCATTGTCCGAATTGGGGATGACCGCATCAATCGGCGCGGCCATGCCCGGGTGGGTGCCATAGGTCGCCATAGGGCGGATCTTCGCCGCGTCAATTGTCACGACTTTGTCGAAGATCGCGCCTGCGTCAGTCGTCAGATTGCGCCACTCTGCAACGGCTGCGTCATAGTCTTCCGGCGCGTGTGGACGCCCGCGTAAATACTCGAATGTTGTCTCGTCCGGCGCGATCAAGCCGCAGCGCGCGCCCGCTTCAATCGACATGTTACAGACCGTCATGCGGCCCGCCATGCTCATTTGTTCAAACACAGCGCCGCGATATTCGAGCGCATAACCGGTCCCGCCGCCAACACCGATTTTGGCAATGATGGCGAGGATGACGTCTTTGGGCGTAACGCCGTCGACGAGTTCACCTGTCAGTTCAATCGCCATTGTTTTCGGTTTGCGCATCAACAGGCATTGTGTCGCCAGAACATGCCCGACCTGTGTGGTACCAATGCCGAAGGCAATCGCCCCGAACGCGCCGTGCGTGCTCGTGTGGCTATCGCCACAAACGATGGTCATGCCGGGCTGCGTCGCGCCGAGTTCGGGTCCCATGACATGAACCACGCCGCGGTGATCGCTGTCCCAGCCGTGTGTTTCAATGCCTTGCTCCGCCGCATTGGACAGCAAAGTCGCGACTTGCGTTTTCGCTTGGTCGTTGACGTAAAGCGGCGCACCGTCTTCGTCCTTTAACGTCGGCGTCGAATGGTCAATCGTCGCAAGCGTCCGGTCCGGACGGCGGACTTTCAGGTCACGCTCCCGCAGCACAGTGAACGCCTGAGGCGAGGTCACCTCGTGGATCAGGTGCAGATCGATATAGAGCGTTGCAGGATGCGCCGCCGCCTCGGGCGTCACGACATGCGCGTTCCAAATTTTGTCGAAGAGGGTTTTAGGCATGTCGAAACTCCTTCCCTTCTCCCTTGAGGGAGAAGGTGGCCGAAGGTCGGATGAGGGTGTTGTGAAGGTGGCGTTGGTTCACCCTCACCCGCCGCTTCGCGGCACCCTCTCCCTCAAGGGAGAGGGGATTGTCGTGTCGGGTCACCATCCTAATGCTGCGCCGCAATACTGGCCGTCCGCACGGCACGCCGTTCGATCCGGTTGATCACGTCGAGCCACGCCCGCGCGCTCGCTAGCACCGTATCCGTGCTCGCCCCGCGCCCTTGGTAGCTTTCGAACTCGGTTGCAACGCGAACAGTGGCTTCGGCCATCGCGTCTTCGCCGCCGGACACGGATGACACATTATATTGCTCCAACGTCATCGGCATGTCGGTGATTTGGCTAATCGCGTCGAAGACCGCGTTCATCGGGCCTTTCATCTCGGACACATGTTCCTGTGTGCGGCCATCGGTATGACGTAAACACACGGTCGCTTTGGGAATGCGGTTTTCATCTGACCCAGCAGAGACATAGAGGCTCTCGATCTCCCACGGTCCGGGCTGCCCGACGGCTTCGCCCATGATGAGGGATTCGATATCGCTATCGAACACTTCCTTTTTCGCGTCGGCCAGTTCCTTGAACGATACAAAAACGGATTGCAGCTGATTATCCGACAGGGTGAAGCCGAGCTTCTCTGCGCGGTTACGCAGCGCGGCGCGGCCGGAATGTTTGCCGAGCACAAGGTTGTCCGTGCTGACGCCCACATGTTCCGGCTTCATGATCTCGTAGGTTTCGCGGTTGGCCAGCACGCCGTGCTGGTGAATGCCGCTCTCATGCGCGAAGGCGTTTTTGCCGACGATGGCTTTGTTGCGCGGCACGGCATTGCCCGTGATGGCAGCGAGCAGCTTTGACGCGCCGTAGAGGCCTTCGGTGCGAACGCCTGTATCCATGCCGAAAAAGTCTTTGCGCGTACGGAGCGCCATCACGACTTCTTCCATCGCGCAATTGCCTGCGCGCTCGCCAATGCCGTTGAGCGCACATTCCACTTGCCGCGCGCCGCCGCGAACAGCGGCGAGCGAGTTGGCGACGGCGAGGCCGAGGTCATCATGACAATGGGCGGACCAAATGACGTTGTCCGCGCCTTCGACCTCGGTCGTCAGGAAACGGAACAGATCTTCGATTTCTTCGGGTGTGGTGTAACCCACTGTGTCCGGCATGTTGATCGTCGTCGCGCCCGCACGGATCACAGCTTCGCACACGCGCTTCATATAATCGCGTTCGGTGCGGATCGCGTCTTCGCACGAAAATTCGACGTCGTCCGTATATTGGCGGGCGAGCTCCACGCCCGCAACGGCGCGGCGGACGATCTCGTCCTTATCCATCTTGAGTTTAAATTCGCGGTGCAGCGGACTGGTCGCGATGAAGGTGTGAATGCGGCCGGAATTGGCAGGTTTGATCGCTTCGCCGGACGCGCGGATATCGCCGTCATTACAGCGCGCCAGCGAGCAGACCGTGACATCCTTGACCATCTCGGCAATGGCTTTGATGCCCTCGAAATCACCGGGCGACGCGGCGGCGAAACCGGCCTCAATCACGTCAACGCGTAAGCCTTCGAGCGCTTCTGCCATCGCGAGCTTTTGGCCTGCGGACATGGAGAAGCCAGGGGCTTGCTCGCCGTCACGCAATGTCGTGTCGAAAATTTTGACTGTTTGCGTCATGAGAAAAAAACCTCACATTCAATAGTATCCGTCATCACACAGCTTGACTGTGTGATCCATGATGCGATTTCGGTTCCATGGATCGCGCGATCAAGTCGTGCGATGACGGATGAATGACTTGCGAGTGTCGTCACGCTCGCTCCGCCCGCTTACGGCGGCCAACCTTCTCCGCGCTGACGACGTTATAAAGCCGCTCTAACTGCTTGCACAAAATATCAAGATTGCGCGGCCCGCCAATATCTTCGATCCGAACCAACAGGTCGAAATCTCCGTCCACACGCTGCGTACAATGCACATCGCGGTAATCATACCCGCGTCGCTCAATCGTGCCGAGTGTGCGCAGCAATGTGCCGGACACATCATGCAGCACGACCTTAAGCGTCCCTCCGACACCGGAGGAGGTAAATTGTTTATCGCGTTGAAGTTCAGTCATTTTTGCGATTGCCTCTCTGTCTCTTTTCAAAATACTCGATGAATGCACTGAACGCCCAGTCAGTAACTAAGAAAATTACTATAATTCCAAGTAGCCACATCGCAGCACGCAATCCATCCGGGCCTTTTGACACGAGACCACTAAAGATGCCGGAAAAGCTTATGAGACTTCCGATAATGAGCACGAAGAAAATTACTCGAAGAACGATTTTTCGGATTAAACTTTTATTGGACATAACTTACACCCTACCGCTCCATCATATCTGCATTGGAGCGGCCCGGCGGCACCAACGGCCAGACATTCTCACCCGGATCGATTTTGACGTGCATGAGGACAGGACCGTCTGTGTTGAGTAGGCGGTCAATGCCGGCGTCGACTTCGTCGCGTGTGTTGACGGTGAAAGCGTCGATTTGGAAGGCTTTGGCGACGAGGGCGAAGTCGGGGTTATCGTCCAAATTGGTCTCGGAGTAATTCTTATCAAAGAACACTTCCTGCCACTGCCGCACCATGCCGAGCACGGAATTATCCAGCAGCACGATTTTCAGCGGAATGCCGTAACGGTGCAATGTCGCCAGTTCCTGAATGTTCATCATGATTGAACCGTCGCCGGATACGGTGATGACCGTGCGTTCTGGCGCGCCGAGTTTCGCGCCGAGGCCCGCAGGCAGGCCAAAGCCCATTGTGCCGAGGCCGCCGGACGTGATGTGATCTTTTGGATCGTCGAAATAGCAATGCTGCGCAACCCACATTTGGTGCTGGCCGACGTCGCAGGTGAAAATCGCACTATCATCGGCGCGGCGTGACAGGTCATGGAGCAGCTTGGGCGCATAGACGAATTCGCCCGGTGCGTCGTAATTCCACTCATGTTCCGTGCGGCGATCATAGCAGAGCGTGGTCCACTCGCTAATGTTTGGCGCGGTGCCGCCTTCAAACGGATCGAGCGCGGCGAGGTTCTTTTTTAAGCTGCCGTCCAGCCCGACATTGACGCGGCGGAGCTTATTAATCTCCGCAATATCAATATCCATATGGATGACTTTCGCATGCGGCGCGAACGTATCGAGCTTGCCCGTTGCGCGGTCATCAAACCGCGCGCCAGCGACGATCAGAAGATCGCATTCTTGCACGGCATAATTGGCGGCTTTCAACCCGTGCATCCCGAGCATCCCGAGATAATTCGGGTGATCGGACGGTAGTGAGCCAAGGCCCTTGAGAGTCGAAACCACGGGAATTTGTGTGCGTTCCACCAATTCGCGCAATTCCGCCACGCCGTCGCCCTGCGCAATCCCGCCGCCGATATAGAATAGCGGTTTTTTCGCTTCACGCATGAGCTTTTCAGCGGCCGCTATATCCTTGCTCTGGCCCATTTCCGGTTTTTGCTTCGGATAAGGGCGCCAGCGGTGACGTTCCGTCGTGACCGCGTTGGCCACGTCCTTGGGAAGGTCAATCAGGACCGGACCGGGACGACCTTCGGCCGCGATGAAATAGGCTTCGGCGACCATGCCCGGAATGTCAGCAGGATCGCGCGCGATATAGCTATGTTTGACGATGGGCATTGTGATGCCGACAATGTCGACTTCTTGGAACGCGTCGGTTCCCATGAGGTCGGACGGCACTTGCCCCGTGATAAAGACAACAGGGACAGAGTCCAAATAAGCGTCAGCAATGGCGGTGACGAGGTTCGTCGCGCCGGGGCCGGATGTCGCTAGCGCAGTGCCGACCTTGCCCGTTGCCCGCGCATAACCAATCGCCGCCATGCCGCAGCCTTGCTCATGACGGCAAAGAATATGCGTCAGGCTGGTGCGTGGCAGCACGTCATAAACGGGCATGATCGCGCCGCCCGGATAGCCGAAGATAATATCGACGCCTTGGGCTTCCAGCGATTGCAATAAAAGCTGCGCACCGGACTTTGGCTCGCGGTCTTCCATGACCTCGGTCTGCTGTTTGGTGAATTGTGTGGCTGTGGTCATTTTCTTTCCTTCCTTCTCCCTTCAGGGAGAAGGTGGGGCGAAGCCTCGGATGAGGGTTTACCAAAGCGGGTTTGGGTCTCCCCTCATCCGCCCTGCGGGCACCGTCTCCCCGAGGGGAGACGGCAGTAAATTTAGTTCACATCCTTGTCGATGATCTTATTCGCAGCGATCCACGGCATCATTTCGCGAAGCTCTCCGCCGATCTGTTCGATTTGGTGTTCGGCCATGTTGCGGCGGCGGGCGGTCATAGATGGATAACCCATTGCGCCTTCCATGATGAAGTTCTTCGCATATGTGCCGTCCTGAATGTCTTTCAGGCATTTACGCATCGCGGCGCGGGAGGACTCATTGACCACCGCTTCGCCCGTGACATATTCGCCGAATTCCGCATTGTTGGAGATCGAGTAGTTCATGTTGGCGATACCGCCTTCATAGATCAAATCAACGATTAACTTGGTTTCGTGCAGACATTCGAAATAGGCCAACTCCGGTGGATAACCCGCTTCGGTCAATGTCTCAAAACCCATTTTAATCAACTCGACAATACCGCCGCAAAGAACGGCTTGCTCACCGAACAGGTCCGTTTCCGTTTCGTCTTTGAACGTCGTGTAGATGATCGCTGTGCGCCCGCCGCCGATGGCAGAGGCGTAGGATTTTGCAATCTCCAGCGCGGCGCCGCCATTGGCGTCTTGCGCAACGGCGATAAGGTCAGGAATGCCGCGACCTTGTTCGAACTCATTGCGGACTGTGTGGCCCGGGGCTTTGGGCGCGACCATGATTACGTCAAGGTCGCGGCGCGCGACGACTTGGCCGTAATGGACGGCAAAGCCGTGGCCGAACGCCAATGTCGCGCCCTCTTTGATGTTGGGCTCAATATCGTCCCGATAGATTTTAGCCTGCCATTCATCAGGGGTCAGGACCATGACGACGTCCGCGCCTTTGACCGCGTCCGCCGTTGCAAGGCTTTTCAGCCCGTCGGATTTGACTTTCTTGTTCGTCGCAGATGTTGGTTTCAAACCGACAACCACGTCAACGCCGCTGTCTTTCAAGTTGAGCGCATGGGCGCGGCCTTGGCTGCCATAGCCCAAAACGGCAACGCGTTTGCCCTTGATGATGCCCAAGTCGCAATCCGCGTCATAGAAAATTTCGATGCTCATGAGAGGTCAGTCCTGTGTGAAGGGGAAAGAGGTAACCGCGCCTTTGGACGCGGAGCCGACGAGGGCGGCAAATTTAGCGTAAGCGCCGACCGTGTCACGCGGCAGGGCGGGTTTCCACCCGTCTGAGCGCGCTGTTAGGTCAGCATCAACATTGATGGTTTGGGCTTCGACGTCGATGGTGATGAGGTCACCCTCTTCGATAAAGGCAATCGGGCCGCCATGTGCGGCTTCGGGGGCAACGTGACCGATGACAAAACCGTAGCTCGCGCCGGAAAAACGCCCATCGGTGATCAGCGCGACATGGTCTGCCAAGTCTTGGCCAACGAGCGCGGCCGTGACGGCCAGCATTTCGCGCATACCCGGTCCGCCGCGCGGCCCTTCGTTGCGAATAACGACAACGTCGCCTTTATTAATACCGTTATTCTGGACGACTTCGAAACAGGCTTCTTCGCTCTCAAAGACGCGGGCGCGTCCTTCGAAGTGAAGCGCGCCGTGGCCAGCGAGTTTCACGACTGAGCCTTCAGGGGCGAGATCGCCGTAGAGAATACCATAACCGCCGCGTGATTTCACAGGGTCGTCAAACGTGCGAACGACATCTTGGCCATCTGCTTCTGCCGCCGCTGCGATTTCAGCGTAGAGGGATAAGCCCGTTACCGTCGGTTGATCAATAATACGGTCATCCGCGACAAGGCGCTGTCCAATCAGGCCAGACCCGCCTGCCGCGTATAAGTCATAGGCCATATATTTCCCGCCGGGTTTCAAATCGCCGATGACAGGCGTTGAGCGGCTGACTTTGTCAAACGCGTCTATGTTAAACTCTGTGATTTGCGCTTCGCTGGCAATGGCGAGCAAATGCAGGATCGCATTGGTGGACGCGGCCGTTGCGGACAAAGCGATAGCGGCGTTCATAAGGCTATCACGGGTGATCATGTCACGCGGCAAGCGGTTCTCTTTCACGCAATCAACGACGCACATGCCGGCGTCATAGGCGGCTTGATTTTTATCGTCGTGAACGGCGGGAATATCGTTTGTGCCCATAGGAGAGAGGCCAAGGAAGGTCATCGCCATCGCCATGCTATTGGCTGTGAACTGTCCGCCGCAAGCCCCTGCACCGGGGCAGGCGGCTTTTTCGATGTCTTTCAATTCGTCTTCGTCAATGATCCCTGCTGCGCACGCGCCAACGGCTTCAAACACATCCTGAACCGACAAGTCTTTGCCCTTGTGATGGCCGGGCATGATAGAGCCGCCATAGAGTACGACGCCTGGAACATTCATTCGCGCGAGAGCCATGCCAGCGGCTGGGATCGTTTTGTCACAGCCAACGAGGATAATGACGCCATCGAGCGAGTGACCACGCACGGCGAGTTCAATCGAGTCGCAAATGACTTCGCGCGACATCAGGGAGGCGCGCATGCCGTCGCTGCCCATGGTGATGCCGTCGGATACCGCGATAGAGTTGAAATCTACAGGGGTTCCGCCTGCGGCGCGAATGCCAGCGCGCACAGGAACAGCGAGCTTGTCCAAGTGCATGTTACATGGACCCATGTTGGTCCATGTATTGAACACAGCGATGATTGGGCCTTCGAAACTTTCGTCCGTCATGCCGGATGCGCGCAACATCGCGCGAGCCGCACTGCGGTCGCGTCCTGTGACAATTGCGTCTGAGCGTTTGCTCATCATCTTTCCCTTCGCGAAACTCTTCTCAAAGCAATAAAAAACCCGCCTTGGTGGGGCGGGTTGTTAGCGGGCTTTGAAAATTGCCTACAACCCGTTCACAACCCCAAGAAGGAGCACAATAAGACCAACAATAAGGACGAGTTCAACATTCACGCTTTGCGTGCGCGCTTTGACCTTCACCTTAGGCTCATTTTTATGAAATGGATTCATAAGCCCCTTAAATCGTAAACGACGCTATCCCTCAAGAGGAAATTTTACCTTAGGATTGCAAATGTCTGTCGGATTTTCGTAATAACATGCCCTCGAAAGGCTTAGAGTGAGGCAAGCGCTGCCCCCAACGCGTTAACGAGGTCTTCTTTGGCCTCGATTCCGGTTGAAACACGGATCAGTGTTTCGTCCAGCCCCGCTTCTGCCCGGGCTTCCGGTGACATGCCGCGATGGGTCATCGTTGCGGGCTGGCAGATTAAGCTTTCGACGCCCCCCAGTGATGCGGCAAGACGGAAGACGCTGATTTCTCGTAATAGAGTTGCTGCGGCGTCTGCTCCGCCAGCGACACAGAACGACAACATCGCCCCTGGGCCGGATTGCTGTTGCAGAGCCAAACCTTCATCCGGGTAATAGACTTGCGTGACACGGTCATGTGCGCGGAGTGTGGCCACGATGGCTTTGGCGTTTGCCTCCGCCGCATTGACGCGCAGCGGCAAGGTTCGCAGCCCCCGCAGCGTTTGGTAACTATCAAAAGGTGAGCCAGTCAGACCCGCCGCATTGGCCCACCACGCCAATTTTTCGGCGAGTTCTTCCGTTTTGGCGACAACAACGCCGCCAACAACATCACTGTGACCATTGAGATATTTGGTCGTGGATTGCAGCGCCATGTCTGCGCCCAGCGCCAGCGGGAGTTGGCGAACGGGGGAGAGGAACGTATTATCGACAACGGACAATGCGCCAACGGATCGCGCAATGTCGCAAACCGAGGGGACATCCGTGAGGCGCATCAACGGATTGCTCGGTGTTTCAATCAAAACCATCGCGGTGTCGGGCGTCACCACATTACGAACCGCGTCAAGTTTGCCTTGGTCGACGAAGTCTGCGCGAATTTGGCCTTGGTCATGACGCGCGCTCAGCAAACGGTGCGTGCCGCCATAACAATCATGCGGTGCAACCAGATGCGCGCCTGCGGGCAGTAAGTTCAACACGAGATCAATCGCAGCCATGCCAGAGCTTGTGACAACAGCGCCTGCTCCGCCGTCTAACTCCGCCAGCGCGGCGGCGAGCAAATCGCGGTTCGGGTTATTGGTTCGGCCATAATCATATGGTCCTTTGGATTCGACATTGGGTTCCGGCCAAACATAGGTGGACGACATGTAGAGCGGCGGCACCACAGCGCCATAAGCCGGATCCCAACCAATGCCGTATTGAACGAGTTTTGTGGTTGGTGAGGTCATGACAACGCCTCTTTCATAAAGGACGACAAGCGGGGTTCCATCGCGTCATATTCTTTTAAAAACGCGTCGTGACCATAAAGGCTCGTGAATGTGTAAAGCTCGCTCGGCCCGGCCAAACGGTCGCGTAACTCTCGCATCGTTGGAAGAGGGGCGAGTTGGTCTGAGATCGCGGTCATTAAGAGGGTCGGCGTCTGGATGGCTTCGGGTTCGATTTGGTGCAGATCGATGGATTCTGACAAAGCGAGGAAACGCGCGGCATCCATACTGGCAGCAAACGCATCGCCGCGGCTGCCCAGATAATCACATATATCAAAGCTGGCGGGATTGGCGCGGGTTTCTTTCAAATCGAAACGGTCCGCGAATTCTTCGGGTGTGCGGTATGTTGTCATGGCGAGTTCGCGCGCGAGTTTCAGGCCTTCTTCGGGCCGACCGGCTTCTATGCCAAGGCGCACAATCCGGCGTTGAATGCCGCGCCAGCCCACGCCAATGGGGTAAGGCTTATGTGCCGCGCCAATAATGCAGAGGTGTTGCACGAATTTAGGATAATCACGGGCGAAGGCGAGCGCACACATGCCGCCATAGGAGCTGCCAACAATCGCCAATACTGGACCAAGCTTGTGGTCGTCGAGTAAGGCCTTAAGGCGTTTGGCTTGATCCGTCGTGGTGATCGTATCTGGGAAGTCGAGTCCCCCCGCACTTGGTGCGAATTCAAGACCGAGAACGCGGACTTGATTAAGATCAACTGCGCCGCTTTCGCGAACTAAGCGTGACCACCAACCGCGTGTTTTGATCGGATCATCCGCCACATGCCGCGTCGCGGAGATACCGCCGAGGACGACGACCAAGGGCGCGTCATCAGGGCCGTAAAGACGGCTACGGACGATATCACCGCGCATCTTGCAGCCGCGTTCCAATGTCCAATCGCCGAGGTGAGTGTCTATATCGCGGCCGTTCACGGTCCACCTTTCTTGACGGGCCAAACGTGCAGGTCATGGAAGGGGAGGGACACTGCGCCATCATATGACGGGCAAGCGCTCTCTCATCTTCCGGGTGAACCCGCAGGACTTGGCACCTGATGCGACGTTGCCGTCGCCGGTTGCCCCGGAGGTCGCCCTCAAATTGAGGATCGGGCCTTATCCCTCACTCCGGTCTTGATGAGTAAGCGCGCTATGCCGAGCGCGTGCGGTGGGGTCAAGTGCCACAAAGCCGAGAAATTTAACCTGACGTGGGTGCACCCTTCGCCCAGATAATGGCCATGAACAGGCCCTTCATGGGTTGGAGGAGGGCAATGCAAAGGGCAGCCAAGAGCAAGCTGATGACCGTAATCGACGCCCATGTTGGAATGTCGGTCTTAAACACGACCCAATGAAATACTGGCGCGGTCAAATGGCCGGCCACAAGCATGGAGGCCCAAGCGGGGCCATCATCGGCGCGCACCTCACCCCAATTCACGCCGCAACTGGCGCAATGCTCAACAGGTTTAAGAAACGCGCGAAACAGTTTGGCGTCGCCGCAATTCGGGCATTTCATCATCAAGCCGCGCTTGATTTTGGGTTTGAGCGATCCGGTCGGTTGGGGTCCATCAATCATGGCGCGCTAATAGGCGCTTCTGCGTGCGCTGCCAACAGGGCTGCGACGGTTTGCAGCTCTGCGACCATTTGCGGATAAGCCGTCGGGGTCTGCTCATATTTCTGAGTGCGTAGGATATAAGATGGATGAGAGGTGATGAAGAATTTCTGTCCGTCGGCGCGGGTTAAAATTTGTCCGCGATTATCGCCAATTTTGATCGGGTGTCCGCTGACGGCGCGCGCCGCAGAGCCGCCAAGGCACAAGATTAAGTCTGGTTTCACCAGTTCGATTTCTCGCTCTAACCAAACGTTGCAGGCTTTGATTTCGCTGACTGATGGGTTTTGATGGATCCGGCGCTGGCCGCGCACCTGATATTTGAAATGTTTGACAGCGTTGGTGACATAGGCCTGTTCACGCGCCAGACCCGCTTCGGCTATCGCTTGATCAAGGATTTTCCCAGCCGGGCCGATGAAGGGTTTCCCCGCCAGGTCCTCTTTGTCGCCGGGTTGTTCGCCGACAATCATTAAGCGGGCGGTTTGTGGCCCAACGCCTGCGACCCCTTGCGTTGCGCCGTCCCAGAGCGGGCAGCGGCGGCAGGCTTCGACTTGATCCCAAATTTCAGACAGGCTTTGCGGGGCTAAGTCTTCGTTGATCCGTTCAGGTTGGTAGGTCGCTTTCTTCGCAATTGGGTTGGGGACATGATTGAGGCTCTTCATCATGCGTTTTTCTTGATCCTTAGCGCCTTGAACTAGCGACGGGATGAGCGCGGCTTCGGGGAGGTTATGCCAGTATTTTTTCGGCATTTCGGCCGTCATCGCCGAGACTTTCAAACGCGACGGATTAAAAATAGATGAGAAATAGGTCTTCCATTGCTCTTCAACCACGTCTTCGGCTGGAACATCGTTTTTTGTGCCGCCGGGGCCGAACTCCAACGTGTCGCCATTCCAAATTGCGGAACGGTAGGGCGTAAGAATCGCCCAATCCATATTGGGAAAACGGCGCGTGAAAAAAGGTGTCGCGAGGTCAATGATATAATGGCTGGGTTCAAACCATGCCATGTATCTTTCTCGCCCCTCATCTGTTTCTCCAACTTTACGAAACCGGACAAAGGCGTGCATTTTGTGCCGATCACGCCTGACGGTTTTGTCGGCGTCGTTGATCCAGTTCACATCATTGTCGACCGTATTGCGCATCAGGCTCGGTTGGCTCTGCAGTCGCCAGAGCAGGCGGTAGAGGTGATCATATCGCGCAGGATCGCTATGGCAGACGACGCGTTCCGCACGGTCCATAAACTCTTGTGAGGCGACGACATTCCGGCGAGATTCAGGACGTTCCATGATGCCGAAATCCAGCAGTGTGTCTTGCCTATCCGGCGGCACAAACCGAACCTGCGACGGCGTGATCCGCGCGGCGCACATGTCGCGGGCGTGCGCTTTCCAACCTTTAAAATCGGCGTGATGTTCCAGCGTAACTGTGTGCATAAACGGCTACAGCGCCAAAGCAAACTGTTCCGGCGGCGGGGCGAAGCGGGCCCGAAGGTCTTGCGTGTCCAACAATCCTCCCGGTTGATAATCAGACGTTTGTATAAACGGCATCGCTTTTTTGACGGAATTCGTCAGCTTTGTAAGGTCCGCCAATCGTATAGATGTCATGCGCCGCGCTTGAATGAGGCGGTCGACCGTTTTCGCGCCAAGTCCCGGAATACGGAGCATCATGTGACGCGGGGCTCGGTTCACATCGATCGGAAAATTTTCACGGTGGCAGAGTGCCCATGCGAGTTTAGGATCAATATCCAAATCAAGCATGCCGCCCGTCGTGGCCGCCTCAATTTCAGAGCGTTCAAAATCATAAAAACGCAGAAGCCAATCCGCTTGGTACAAGCGGTGTTCACGCATCAGGGGCGGGCGGACAGGCGGGAGGTCAAGTGAGGCGTCTTGCATGGGCGAAAAAGCGGAATAGTAGACGCGGCGTAGGCCATATCCGGAATAAAGGTCGGTCGACGTTTTGAGAATATCCGTGTCGGTGCTCGCATCTGCGCCGATAATCATCTGGGTCGACTGACCACCGGGTGCAAAGATCGGAACTTTAGCTTTCTTCAAAATGCGACTTTCGCGCATGTCTTTGACATCGTCCAAACGGACTTTCACGCCCGCCATCGCTTTTCGGATAACGGGTTGAGATTTTTCTGGCGCAAAATGCTCTAAACTCTTTTCCTTGGGTAATTCCACATTGATCGACACGCGGTCCGCAAGTTCGCCTGCGCGCTGTATCAACAATGGGTCTGCTTCTGGAATAGTCTTGAGGTGGATATAGCCGCGAAAATTATGATCTTCGCGCAATACCCGAGCAACTTCGACGATCTGCTCCATTGTGTAATCAGGAGATTGAATGATGCCTGAGGATAAAAACAGGCCCTCGATGTAATTACGTTTGTAAAAATCGAGTGTAAGCGTCACGACTTCAGCAACAGTGAACCGTGCACGGTCGACATTGCTGGAGACGCGATTGACGCAATAGCGACAATCAAAAATGCACCAATTTGTCAGCAGAACTTTGAGCAGTGAAATGCAGCGTCCGTCGGGCGCATAAGCATGGCAGATGCCCATGCCTTCCGTGGACCCTAAACCTTCTTTGCCAAGCGAAGATCGTGATTTTGTCCCAGAGCTTGCGCAAGAGGCATCATATTTCGCGGCGTCCGCAAGAATCGCAAGTTTATCAATGAGAGTTCTTTTAGCCACAAACGCGTGTCGAACAAAATAAGAACATTGGCAAGGTCTCTTACGAGACCTGACTGTATTATTAGCGTATGTTTAGCGCGTAAGCTTGATGTAGCTACCCTGTAATCTAACATGTTCGATGGGATGGCGCCGTCCGTCGGATAGCTCAATTACGGCGACGCGATTTGTGTCGGGATCAACTAGCATTTCTGTGACACACAAGTCTTCAAATTTGGTTCCACTTAGAACTTTCCGTCCGCGTAGATCTTGTTTCTCATCAACCAAGAAATAGTCAGAGACAGGTTGGTAAGCCCCCGTGCTTGGCGTGGCCCGAAACCCCGTTTCAGTTAGAGATGTAATGCGTCTCATAGTGGTTTCCAAATTCTTCACATTCAATAACTCGCTTAAAGGGGCGAGGTTCCTAAATCTCTTCACAAGAGTGTTGTGGCGAAAATATGGAGACGGCTGGTTTTTTTGATCGGAACCTTATATGGTTAACAGGCGTTTAAGCTGTGTAACGACATTTTCTATCCGCAGGAGGATATTATGAAGACGATTTTAAAAGCGACACTGGGTCTAACGACAGCAGCCCTGATGGCCACTGCGGCACAAGCCGGAGACGCTCAGCCATCCGATATGACAGCCCCGCAAACGGTCAAGACGATCGATTCCGATAATCAAGTCAGCCAATTGACAATCATTAGCATGGATGAAGACCGCGAAGCCGTTCTAGGCGCTTTCGAACAGCAAAACACAGATGCCTATATCGTCCAAGATGAAGATGGTGACCTTTTCATCAATCACCTTGTCCTCATTGAAGAACTTCCTGATCCCGCATTGGATGTTGAAGTCGTTGAAACTTATGAAGTGACTTATCGCGGCGTAACTTACACGAATAAGGTCGTTGACGGACAATAGTTCTCACGCAGATCTACAAGAATGAAGCGGGCCCGTTCGTGGCCCGTTTTTTTATGCGCGGCGATCAGTTATGCAGGAAAAACGATGACAAACCATAATACCCTCCCAAATATCCAAGACGCATTATTGGTTCGCCATGCCGCGGAGCGGGCGCAATTGGAACGGGTTGAGAGCTTAGCAAAAACGATGGATGCGGCCTTCATGATTCCTGGCACGCGCATACCGCTCGGTCTTGATACAATTGTCGGCTTGGTGCCGGGCATTGGTGATACGGTCAGCCTAGGTGTTGCCGCCTATATTGCTAGCCACGGCATCGGCTTGAAAGCCAAGAGGCGTCATATGATGCGCATGGGAGGCAACATTTTCTTGGACTGGTTGATTGGCCTCGTGCCTCTAGTCGGGGATATTTTCGATATTGGTTGGCGCGGAAACCTTAGAAACGCCGCTCTGCTTCGCCAAATCACAGAGGACCGTTGGGCAGATGAGCGGGCTAAGGTTGGGATCATTGATCACTAATTCGCCCCACACATTAAACAAGCTCACTTATTAAGATTGTCAAATCATGAGGCACAAAAAAACCCACCATCTATAATGGTGGGTTTTTCTAGCCAGCAAGCTGACATATTTAAGAGACTTAGTTTGGCTCCATATCGACATCAACGTCGACGTCGACATCTAAATTGTCTGCAAGATCATCGGCCTCTTCACCTTCTACTGGCGGCGTGATGTCGATAGTTGGAACTTCAACTTCCATTGTCCGTGTGCCGACATCAATATCAGCAACGTCCATATCAACAGCTGGCATCTGGCCGCCTTCCACACTGACGGTTGGCATTTCCGCTGTCTGCGTCAGGTCAATATCGGTCAGGTAGATCGCTGCTGCACCGAGAACGAGGACGGCAACACCGCCGATGATCCAAGGTGTTGTATTTTTCTTTTCAGTATTATGTGAATTTGTCATGATGTTTCCTTAATTTTGAAGGGGTGAAATCGCCTCTGGGGAGACGAGGATTAATTGGATTTGGGGCCGATCAAGAACCAGATGATTAGGCCGATGACCGGAGCAACAAGTACGAGAAGTGTCCAAAGAACTTTCGCCAGAGTGCTGGCTGTTGATTGCCAAATATTGATCGCTGCCCAAATCCAAACGATCAAGTGAATGAGGCTTAAAAGTCCTCCTAACATTATAGTCTCCTGTAGTGTCCGAGGCAGGTTTGCCTTGCCCTTACACAACGCCTCCACCCCGACCGCGTTCCCAAAAATAATCTTGGAGATAACATTTTTGTGTCTGGAGGTAGTGTTGGAACGAACATGCATTTGCATGCGTTATATCCGTAGACACACATGTATAATTTCTGAAAGGTTCACTCATGCTTCGGTTCATTCTTCGTACAATCCTTGCAACAGCTCTATCATTTGCTGTAAAACAATATCTCGAGGGCGAAGTGAATGAAGCTCGCGAAAAACGCTTAACGCGTTGATCAGATTATGAATTGAATGAAAACCCGCCAGTTGGCGGGTTTTTTTGCAAGCTGTCTAACGACGATTTGTCCAAGTAACGTCGTGGCCATATAGAGGAACCGTAGCAATACTCATCTTGGCTGATCCGTCGACAATCCGCCGTGAGTAAACAAGATATATAAGTGTATCATTTTCTGAGTCATAAACCCGGCGAACGCTTAGCTTTTTGAAGATGATCGATTGGCTCTGACGAAAGACTTCTTCGCCCTTTTTGCGGGTCTCGACATCGCCGATGATGATCGGTCCCGTGACTTCGCAGTCGATTGACCCGTTGGATGGATTTTCGAACCAATCTCCTTTACGCAAGCGGTCTATGACTCCGCGATCAAAGTGGGCCATGTGACATGTGACGCCCTGAACTTTTTCGTCGTTCAAAGATTCAATCTTTATCTCATTTCCTGTCCAATCATTGTTGATCTCAGCGACTTCAGATCCACCGCCGCCGCATCCGGTTAATCCGATTGCAGCAAACGCTATCATTGGCATAAATCGCATGAAAACCTCCGATAAAATTAATCGATTTTAAGAGTTCAAGAAAATATACGCGGAGAAACAACCCTTGTTCCAAATGAAGCAGAAAATAAGGAACCCCTTAAGGATACATGCGTATGTAAGGTGAATAGTTATGTATCCGAGCCAAAACACATATCGCCAAAACGTGCTTATCGTTGAAGATGATGCATTTATTGCACTCGATATTGAGTGCGTCCTTGAATCAGCTGGTTTTGAGGTTGCGGGAACAATGAGCCAAGTGGATGAGGCTTTAAAGTTCCTTGAAGATGATGTTCCTGATTTAGCTCTATTGGACTATAATTTAGGAGATGAAAATTCAGTGCCAGTCGCCAAGAGACTCGGCGAGTTAAATGTGCCGTTCATGTTCGTATCGGGTCAAACTAGAGATGTTGTTCTAAAAGAGCTAGAAGATGAGCACCTCGTACTTAGTAAACCTTTCAGGCCCGCGCAATTGGTTGGTCATGCGCGAGAACTCGTATCTGCCTAATGTAATCGTTAGTTGAAGCCAATATTTAGGGCTCGCCATTCAGGCGGGCCTTTTGTGATTCTCCCAACTTCGATTGTTCGATGGCCTTTTGGTATCGGGTGATCTGATCGTCGATGGCGTTCTCATTTAAGTCTGAGGCACGTTTCTTAAGACGATAGAGAACTTTAAGAGCCTCTCGCGCGGTATTCTCATCCTCACAGACATACTGGCGGGATTGACCGAACAGTTTTTCGCAAACAGTTTCAAACCCAACAGAGTTCGCCCAGATGCGAGGCTTCCCTTGTCGATCAACCACGCAATTTAGCGCCGTATCACTGTTTATCATACTCAGGCAGATGTCGCTGTACCAATGGATGCAATTAATCGCTGTAAAAGGGTCATTGATACCAGGCGATAGGGCTCGGGCGGCGATTTCAACAAGTTCGTCGGCTAGAAATAAGATGTTTTGATGGGCTGTTCGTTCTTGCCCAATGGCAACGAAGGAAAGGACGTCAGTCGCTTTCTCCTGACGAAACCGGTCTTGATCAAGTGTCTCACTTGTTTTGTCAGGGGTTATTTCAACGAGTGGATCGCCTTGCATCGTGAAATCCCCGGGAACGCTAAGAAGGCGAAGTTGGCAGTGGTTATCCTGCGCCCAATCCCTCATCCCCTTTAAAGAAACAGCTTGAATATATCCCGAAGTTTCACAGTGGATGACTTGCGTTAAATTTGGGTCGAAAGGGTCTTCTAAGTTCGCATCGTTGATCGTTTCAACGTTTTCAGCGATTGGAAAACGACCTTGCTCGATTTGACCGATAAGGCCTTTAGACACGTTGCCCGTGATGTTGCCAACGTTCAGTGTTTCCGGGATATGATGTACGAAGAATATTAGAACGCAGACACTGATAAGCGTTAAAACTAGGGCCACTAAAACTGATAAGCTCGGGGATACGCCAACAGTATTGTGAGCATTGATCGTGATCTCCTCGGACACGGATTTCAAAACCACCATACAATAGAGAAATGTCGCTAAGAACATACCGAGCGTAATTTGATTGGCCCGGTCACGCATGAAATTCCCGATCAAGCGCGGGCCATATTGCCCGGCGGCCGTGGTCACAGCCACCATGGTAAGAGAAAAGGTCACTGCAGCGACGCTAATCATTGATCCGGCGATTGTCGTGAGCACAGACCGCGCGCTATCAACAGTGGAAGCAAAGAACCAGCCAAGAATATCCCGGACTTCGGCCTGGTATCGCAGGTCAATAAGAGTCGTTACAATTGCCAGTAAAATTGCGCCCAAGCACATGAGCGCCGGAAGAAAATAGTAGCTCGCACGGAGGCGGAGCAATGATTGAATGATCCAAGCGCTCATGATGATTTGCTTTTCGTAAAGAGTTGCGGTTCGCTTTTAGCAATCCGTCTGAGGGAATGGGGCGATCATGCCTTCGTTACTTCGGAATGCGATTTCAAGACGTGGTCGCCATCATCTTGCTTAATCATATAGGCGGGCTCCTCAGCGCTGGGTTTACGCGTAACCTTGTTGCCCTTGATCGTACGGGTGACATCATCCGTGAAAACTTCAGTTATCTCTCCGGTCCCGGTACCTTTGCCCCAATTCCATTGAACACGCGTTCCAATTTCATACCCTGCCACTTTAAGCTCCATCTATAATATGTAACCACGCAACGGGGCATGGGGCAGAGTGGTTCCAGTGACTTTTGTTATTATTGGAGGAACCGATCGGGAGGTCACGCATTAATTTAGTGTAACAAGGATTAACCACAATGATGAAATTGCTCTTCTGTACGGCTGCCGTCCTTCCGATTGGGATCGTTCCTTGGATTATATCCGAACCGGATCAAATGGATATCGTTATTCAAGACGCCAGTTACTCAGAACTTGTGACAGACCCTAACATTGAGGCCCTGTCAAATTGTGATGTCGGAGAGCTTCCGGTCTTTTTTAGGGACGGCCTCGTAACAATGCACAGCGCTGAATTCATCACAGATGGCCTCGATGCCGCAGAAGATTGCGGACCTGTAGACGTCACCATCATACCCATTTTGCCAACTGATGCTGGCGACAGCGATATCGCCACGTCTGTTATACGGACAGCGGAATTATCAGATTATGTTGAGGCTGTATCAGAATTGAGTGACGTCGATGTTGATTTGGATGTAGCTGACACGCCGAGGGAAGACGATATATCGACCTTGTATATTAATGGCCGCGCTGCCATTCTTCGCATAGACCCTGAGGGTTAAGCAGGCTCATTCTTGATTGAGCTACAACGGGGCGCCGAAAGGCAGGGGGAATCCTTGGATAAATTTGTTCGCCGTATGCAGCACTATGTCAACGTCAGTGATGATGATCTCAATGTGCTGTGTTCTCTCAAACATTCTGTTCAAACCTTCAGTAGCGGTCAGACGATTGTCTCATTGAATGAGCCAGTCGAAAAGCTTTATGTCATGGAAGCGGGCTGGTCTTTACGCGCTCGTTATCTTGAAGACGGTCGGCGCCAGATTATAAACTTCCAACTACCCGGCGACTATTTTGACCTTATGTCCTTAGTTGGCGCGCGATCTGATCACACAGTGTCTGCAGCGACCGACGTCAGAATGCGAGTTTTCCAAGGTCGCGATTTTCTCAATGCGATTCAACAATCTCCTCGTCTTGCGGCCGCATTCTGGTGGGTTACCGTTCAGGAGGAAACGATTCTGCGGCAACAGATTGTACGGATTGGCCGCATGAGTGCGCGAGAAAGAATCGCGAATTTTATTCTTGAGCTTAATCGACGCCAAAACATTGCGGATGGCGACCGTGATGACTTTGTGCCTCTTCCTGTTCCGCAAGCGTTTCTAGCAGACGCGCTTGGTTTGTCTGTCGTCCATATTTCGCGATCACTGACAACGCTCAAGGCAAAAAATCTTCTAAGAACCAGTCGCCGCGGGATCGAAATTATTGACCGCGAAGGTTTGATGGAATTAGCGGAATACAGTCCAGATTTATTGGAGGCGACGCCCGTTACGCTTTCCTAACCTTCAGGGGCTGGAATTGCGACAGCCTTCCGGCTGTCGCTGTGATGATTAATTATTGTGAAAGAAAAGCGCCTGACTGATGGCAGCCTTGACATTTGATGGTTTGAACGGTTTTGAAATCAGGTAGGCGGGTTCCGGCTTATCGCCTGTGAGTAGTCTCTCAGGGAATGCCGTAATAAAGATGACCGGAACATTATAATCGTTCAAAATGTCATCAACCGCGTCTATGCCTGACGATCCGTCAGCGAGTTGAATGTCCGCTAACACGATACCTGGCTTGCGATCTTTCGCCATCTTGACGGCGTCCGTCCGAGTTGCCGCGATTCCATCGACCGTATGGCCAAGATCTTCGACGAGTTCTTCGATATCGGCGGCGATAATGGGCTCATCTTCGATGATGAGAACGTTAGTTCGCAGTTCTTTTTCAATATCAGCTTCGGCTTGGGATAAAAGCTCCCGGGCGTCATCTTCAGACAAATTCATGACGGCAGCGATTTCATCGATAGATAAGCCTTCCAAGGCGGATAGCAGGAACGCTTGGCGCGAAACAGGGGTGAGACGACGGATACGGTCTGACGGTGTGCCGTCACCGTTTTCATTACTCTCCAATTGAGCGCCCGTGGAGCTCCAGATACCGAGAAACATGCGGTAGAGTGCTGTGCGCGGGCCGAGGGAGGCTTCAATTTCTGTGTCGCCTGCAACTAATGCTTCGAGCGCCGTGCGCACATAGCGATCCCCTTCGGATTGAGATCCCGTCAGCGCGCGTGAGAACCGGCGCAGGTACGGCAGGTAGGGCGCGTATGTATCAACTAAGCTCACTTTTATCCCCTTTGAAGGCAATCATTTTGGCAGGCAATTATGTATGGCCTCTTGCAGCAAGGTTGCTGCGTTTCAAGTTGTATAAACTTGTGGGAACCGATTTGGTTCCCATGCGTATTCACTTTGTCAAATTCGGGTATAAAGGTAGCCATTCTCACTATGACTGATCAATCGAAACAGCCTTCCAGCCGCCCGTCGCCGTCAGACCGTGACCGGAAAGCTTTTGATAAAGAGGCCCTTCCTGACAAAATTGGTAGTTCTCTGCGCAACCTCTACGATGAAGTCCTCAATGAAGACGTCCCGGATGATTTCCTGAATTTGCTTCGCAAGGCCGATGAGGTGTCCCAATGAGCGGTGCAGTCACCGAGGCGGCGCCGGAGGAAGACGTTTTGGAATTGGATGAAGATCAATTCCGCGATGATTTGACGGCGCTTATTCCGCATTTGCGAGCATTTTCCCGCTCGCTCTGCGGGAACGCAACCTTGGCTGATGATGTGGCGCAAGATGCATTGCTGAAAGCGTGGAAAGCGCGGCACAGGTTTAAGCCGGGCTCGAATCTCAAAGCTTGGACGTTCACAATTCTGAGAAATCAGTTTTACTCAATTAAGCGTCGATCGTGGCGCGCCACCTCTTTGGAACCCGAGGTTGCAGAACAAACCATCGTCGCCAATACGGATGCGGAACAAAGTATCCATTTGAACGAACTACGACGGGGTTTGGATATGCTCAAGGATGACCAGCGTGAAGCCCTGATCCTCGTGGGAGCTTCAGGCTTATCCTATGAAGAGGCGGCTGAAATTTGTGATTGTGCAGTCGGGACTATCAAAAGTCGTGTGAGCCGCGCTCGCAAAACACTCGAAACGATTATGCAATCGGGCCGCTTTGACGATGCGCCTGATAAAGTCCGAGCATTGGACGCTATGAGCACAATTTTAGCAGAAGCGGATGCTTTGACGGATAAATCATAAGTTAAATTTATGTCCTCTGCGATGGCCACGACACTCAAGGCCGAGTCTTCAAAACGGTATGCTTCTCAATTATGATAAACCCTGATGGCAATTTTCCTTCGTGACGAAACAAACGCTTGACAAAAAACTGCAGAATTCGTCGCCTGAACCCAGGGGACTGCCCAATACTGACCCTCGATGGTGGCAGAGCGTTCGGACACGATTTGGTCTATTGCTCGCTTTGGCATTGTTGCCGTGGCTGCTTCTCACAACATTGGAAGCCCTATCGACTCTGGGTGAAAACCGGGTCTCACAAAGCCAGCTGGCAGATATTGTCGCGTCCAATACGGTTCGTGAAGTAGGTCGTATTCTGGAAGCAGGCCGGCTGGGACTGGATGCTGCGCCTCTAATGATTTCTGAAAGAGGGTGTGAAGAAGGGGCCAGCGAAGTTTTGCGCCGCCTAGATGGTTATACAGCCCTCGTTATTGAGGGGACCGACGGCATATCAATGTGCCAGTCTCCCGCGTCAATTTCGTCGCTTGTTCTCAACAACGCTACTGACTTCAGCGTTGATAGTCAGTTCCGTATTGAACGCGGTGTTATCACAGAGGGAGATACTGCTGAGGACGTCATCGTTCTTCAAAATATAATCCGTAGTTCAGGACAGACATTTACCTTGGTGATGCCTGAGGGATTGGGCTTGAGCGAGATGACTAGTCTTACACTGGGGTCTGAGTCCATCCTCGCCTTACGAAAACAAGATGGCGAAGCGATCTTCGGTCTGGATATAGAGGCTGAACGCGCCTTAGAGATGCTAGAAAGCGTCTCCAGCGAAGAAATTACGTTGTTCACGCGAACTACTCTTGAAGGTGATAAGCGCCGTGTTGCATCCCGATATTTCGAAGACCTTGGTCTCTATGTTTCAGTCGGTCGATCCTTGCGGCAAGAAAGTATCAGCGGATTTATAAATCCTGTAACTGCGGTGTTTTTACCCATTTTGGCATGGTTGATTGGCTTCATGCTCATATGGTTGGGCACACAAACTATGCTGCTCACACCGATTTCGAAAGTCCGTCTCGCGGCACGAAAATTTGCGGGAGGGAAGCTAGGGTCTCGTGTGAAACTGTCAGGGTCTGCCGCCACTGAAGTGCATGGTTTGGCCAATTCTTTTAACCGGATGGCTGAACAACTTCAGGAACGCGAAATCAAAATCGCAGACAATCTGGATGAAAAAGACACGCTCATGCGTGAAATTCATCACCGCGTGAAAAACAATCTTCAAATCATCATTAGTCTTTTGAATATGCAGGAGCGTAAAGCGGATACGAAAGAGGCGCTTGAAGCTATCGCCGAAACACGAACGCGGATTAACGCCATCGCGATTGTGCACCGCGGTTTATATGAAAGCGCTGATCTCCGGCAGATCGATATCGGCCCGTTTATATCGCGGTTGCTCTCAGCCATGAATGACAGCTTAGGGACAGAGGACGCTGGCATTAGTCTTTCGCACTCTGTTGAACCTTGCCAGCTTCCTGCTGATAGTGCGATCCCAATTGCGCTCTTTATCGTCGAGGCAATCAGCAATGCTGCAGAGCATGGTATTACGCACGGCGGAAAAATCCATGTTGCAATTACCCGTCCTACCGCGGGTCAGGTCCAGATTGATGTTGGTGATGATGGCTGTGGTGTCAGCGATCCTGATGCAATGCGCGGTGTCGGTTCAAAGCTTATGAAAGGCTTTGCGCGGCAACTTTCGGGCACGCTGATCTACAAAGACAATAGTCCGGGTCTTTTGGCGCGCTTGACGCTGCCTATCGATGACAGCCTAGATCAACCCTTTCAAGTGAGCCGAAAACGCGATTAGGGGTGGAGGTAAAATGAAAAGCCCGAATATCGTTCAGGGGAAGAGCGATACCCGGGCTTGTAAAACACTAGGGTGAAGGGGACCACCAAGTGCCGTCTTTGTATAAAGTCTATACGCCTGACGCTAGAATTTGGTTCCTACATTACCGAAAAAAATTGAGACTATTAAATAAGCTGTCGGTTCGATTTTCAAAAAGTTATCTGAGGCAGAAGATTTTGCTGAAATTTCCTGCACTTCTTTGGAACGAAACCCTGTTCGATACCGTTGATCCTATGAACGCGCGCTGTGAGGGTGCGCTTAAACAGACACTTTTTAGATAAGGATTATGCTATGACAACGAACAAAACTTCTACCGCTAAAACTAAGAAAACGGCCGTGACAACCAGTGATAATGTTGTGCCGCTGAACAGCGATATTTCCAGCCAGCTGGACACTTTACGAGCTGACATTATGGCCTTGGCGAAGACAGTCAAGGAAACTGCCCTTCACAAAGTCGAAACGCGTAAAGATACGGCAAAGACCGTTGCGACAGATCAGAAAGAAGCTGCCGTCGCTAAGTATGACGAGCTTTCGACAAAGGCCGAACTGCAAATTCGCGAGAAGCCCCTAACATCTATGGCCATAGCCGTTGGTGCAGGCCTTGTGCTTGGCGCACTCTTGCGTAACTAATTCATAAGAAACTCAGAGTGCCCGGCGTTCGCGCCGGGCTTTTTGCAATTTAAGATGAGGCGTAAATGCTAAAATACGTAACCATGATTGCTCCGCTTCTACTGAAACGTGGAACGGCAAACCCAGTCAAAACATTGACTGGTTATATGGGTGCGTTCTTTCTGATGGGGATATCGGCCGTATTTTTTCTCGCAGCCTTGTTTACTTGGATTGCATCAAACTACGGTTTGGACGTTGCGTTCCTAGCGATTGCGCTAATTTTAATGGTTGTTGCCATTGGCTTGACGGTGATGGCCCGCCTATCGCAATCCGCTGCGGCTAAAGAGTCCGAGAGCCGTAACGCCCAAATTAAAGCAATACTGGCCGCCAGAGAAGACCCCCTTGCGGATCATATTCCAGAAGAGTTGCTGACTCATCCCATGAGTCAGAAAATTTTGGCTCAGGTCGAAGAGAAACCATTTATTGCTGGCATGACGGCTATTGGCCTCGGTGTCATGCTGTCTCGCCAGATTTTCGAAGCCAGTGACTAATAGCCCCCGACAGATTACAAAGGAATGATATGACTGACCACCACACTGATAACCATCCCGCAGACCTCGATCACGTTGAAGCACAAGCAGGAACGCGGTCTCCAAAATTTTGGTGGATGTTCGTTGTTTCAACGGCACTCGTTGTCATTGCAATGATTGCTATCTTTGTCGGAGCAGCTGCTTAGTCCGCCGTGATTGCAAAGAAAACACCTACTTTAAAACATCAAACGCTCGGAACTCCATATGAGGTCCGAGCGTTTCTTTTATATGACACACTCAATTAGAAACCTAACAAAAGCTCTTATCTTTACGGCAGCGGCCTGTGCTCTCGCTTTAGCCGCGTCCTCTGCCTACGCGGCCGAGAGTGAGGATAACCCGTCTGTATCGCCTGAGGCACAAGTCTGGGTGTATGAGAAAGCGGCTGTGAGTGAAAACCCAAGCATTATTCGCATAAATGCGCCTTCGTCGTTTGCGATTGTTCCGCTTGAGATTGACTTTAACGTGACGAATAATGCTATGTCTTTGCCGAATACGGCTCACAGATATGGCAGCAACGTTGATCTTCGGGATTTCGATCTTGTCGAAGATAGCCCGCTCTTTATCGGCGCTAGAGGGGCTTCAGAATTTGACACACGGGATGCTCAACACGACACGGGCGCCTATCCCGAAACACTCGGCGTAACACCTTTATATACCGTCGCTGGCGCTGGTGTGTCGACATCCTTTTAACCACACGCGATGCTAGTCCAGATCTAAAACTTCAAACCGATCTTTCTTAGGTCGGTTTTTTACATCAAAAAAACCAGCCCGTAGGCTGGGTTTAGTCTCTCTACACAATGTTTAGTTCGGTTAGTCGAGATCAATTGTTTGGATCATACGGCCTCTTGGCAACGAGAATTGGGCTTCTGACCACTCAGGCGCGCTGAAGGGGTCTGAAGCATTGTTGGAGAAGCCATAAGCTTCAGATGGGAGGCCGAAGCCATTACGATCCAAAACACCATCGGAGTCTTCATCGTGAAATACTTTCAGCGCATAGTTGCCAATGGGAAGCGCTTCAAATGTTATGCGCGCACTTTCTCCCGAAACAGGTACAGCTCTTCCTATCAAAGCTTGTTCAGCTTCAAAGTCGTCTTCACCATTATACAATCCAATCATGATTGTACCTTCATTGGACTGAATGCCTTTGACGTTTACACTGAGTTCCGACGTTATAGTGCCGCCGACGCTTTGGGCTGCGAGGAATTCTGATCCTTTGGCTGCGCCGCCGAAAGGTAACGCCAGTGAGGCTGCAAGAAGGCTAGAAAGGGCAATAAAACGTTTGGTTTTCATGGTGTCAGAGTCCTATGTTTTAAGCCTCTCTGATGTTTCTAGAATTCACCTGAGAGACAGTGATGTGTTGAAAGAGCAACGACTAAACATAAGGTTAGGTTCCAGTCGGGTGTGGAATAATGAAAAATTTCAACTGGTTAGGTATATTGATCGAAAATCTTCAGTTCTTAATGTGATATGATTATTCAAAAAGAAAAAGCCTGGCCGGAGCCAGGCTTGGATAGAAATTGATTTTCTGACTGGGATTAGGCGGCAATAGCCTGATCAGGCGTATCACTATTGGCCGGACCCTCGAGAATTTGATCTGGTTTTGCAAATGGGCCTAGGTCATTAAAACAGATGATTTGATCTTGCATGTCCGGCAGCGCGGCATATGCGCGGGCTTGAGCAAAGCTGATCATCTTGCTGAAAAAAGCTGAACGGATTTGCGGCGATAAACGTGACAGCGTCAAAATATCGCGAACGCATTGAGACGATAGCTTAAAATGGTCTGCCAAATCATCGACGGTCGATCCAGATTGAAACTGGTCGGTTAAAGCGTCGTAAAGGGCTCGATTAGACACGAGTACGGGCGTTCGCCGCTCTATTTCGCGCATATCAGTCACCAGCAAATAAGGGATTTTAACGAGAGAGCGGGGGAGGCGTCCTTCGAACGTAAGGCGTTTTATGGCGGCCAGTCGTTTGCGTCCGTCGACAACGACGAGCGTGCCTGCGCGCTTTATCGCAATGATCGGAGAGAGTAGCCCGTATCGGGTTATACTATTCTGAAGGGTTAGAATGTCCCGCAGCGCTTTCCCGCATAATGGCTTGCTGTGGAGGAGTGAAAACTTCTCCACAGACGCGTGACAGGGGACTTGTGTATGAGCTGTATACAGCATGATTAGACCTCAACCGTTGTGGTTAACGAATCTAATACGCGCCGAAACCTAACCGGGTTCCGAACAAAAAATTAAAATATAATCACTGTTATTAATGCAGCGTTAACTATTTAGTTCCCGATTTAATACAATTCAGATGAATCAATCGACTTCAAAACCACCCACAACTTATCCACAATGGTTTCGGTGAACTGTGTACAGGTTCTATTTAGGTTTCGTCGCAACGGTCACGTAGTTGATCGAAAGGTCATTGCCGATCCGCCAGCGTTCCGTAATCGGATTAAGACTCATGCCAAGCACTTGTTCAATATCCAACCCCGCTGCAGCCAGATAACGTTGCAGTTCCAGTGGTTTGATGAACTTCTCATATTGATGTGTTCCGCGCGGTAGCCAGCGCAGCACATATTCTGCGCCCAAGATAGCAAAAGCGAAGGACTTGAAAGTTCGGTTGATGGTTGAACAGGTCATGATCCCGCCGGGCCGGACCATCGCGGCGCAATCGGCGATAAAATCATGCGGGATCGCGACGTGCTCTATCACTTCCATATTTAGGACGATGTCGAATTGGGGCTCGCCCGCTTCGACCATCTGCTCAATCGTGCCATGTCGATAGTCGACTTCAACGCCCATTTGCTCGGCGTGGGTTTTCGCAGTCTTTACGTTTTTTTCTAACGCATCGACACCTGTGACGCTTGCGCCTAACCGCCTCATGGGTTCGCAAAGCAATCCGCCGCCGCAGCCTATGTCCAGTAACCGCAGGCCTTCGAGAGGCCGCTCTACATCAGGGTCACGCCCGAAATGGACGCAGACTGCGTTTTTGATCAAATCGATACGTGCGCCATTCATGACGTGTAGGGGACGAAACATTCCATCCGGATTCCACCAATCATGAGCCATACGGGCAAAACTTTCCATTTCACGCGGATCAACGGAAACAGACGTCAAATGGGTGGGGGTCATTTCTGCATGGGCCATGCCCCTACATACGCATCAGCAGCGATTTCGGAACCATAAAGCCTCAGTCATCGTTGTTCTAACATACGCAACTTTATATTTATGGAGAGACCTCATGAAAAAAGATCATATCAAAGCTGGCGCGAACGACGTCAAAGGCAATATTAAAGAAGCCGCTGGTAAAGCCACGGGTGACAAGAGCCTCGAAAACGAAGGTAAAGTCGATCAAGTGAAAGCTAAAGGGCAGGATCTGGTCGGCGACGTGAAAGATGCTCTAGACTAGAGCGGTGCTCACCAACTTAAGAAAAAACCGGGCTCAAGGCCCGGTTTTTTTATGCTGTAAAGTCAATTCGGATTAGATCGACTGTCCGGATTTGTTCCAATCCTTCATGAAGCCTTCAAGCCCTTTATCCGTGAGCGGGTGATTGGCGAGAGCTTTGATGACGTTCGGCGGCGCCGTAATGACGTCCGCACCCACGAGGGCGCACTCTTTGACATGGTTAGCCGACCGGATCGACGCGGCGAGGACTTCGGTCTCATAACCAAAATTGTCGTAAATCGTGCGAATGTCTTCAATCAACTCCATCCCGTCCAATGTAATATCGTCCAATCGGCCAATGAACGGCGAGATATAAGTCGCCCCGACCTTTGCGGCTAAGAGCGCTTGGTTCGGAGAGAAACATAGCGTGACGTTCGTTGGAATGCCTTTGGATGATAGCGTCTTACAGGCCTTTAACCCGTCCATTGTGAGTGGGAGTTTCACGCAGACATTGTCCGCAATGCGGCGCAGAATTTCACCTTCGCGGATCATGTCTTCGGCGGATGTCGCAATAACTTCGGCAGAGACATGACCGTCCGTTAGACCGCAAATCTCTTTGACAACTTCTTTGAAATCACGTCCGGACTTGGCGATGATGGATGGGTTGGTTGTGACGCCGTCCACAAGTCCTATATCAGCAAGTTCCTTGATGGCGTCTATATCGGCAGAATCGACGAAGAATTTCATGGTAGCGTCCCTTAACGAAGTGGCCGATTCTCTGAATGGCCTGAAGAAAGTAAAATGACAGCGTTAGACAATCCTTACCACGAAGAATGAGCCAACAAAACGCTCAAATCCTTTTTCCGGTCAATGTTCCGGGGGCGTTTGATTACGCTGTGCCTGACGGCCTGCGCGTTGATCGGGGTGACATTGTCTTTGCCCCCATTGGCAAGCAGATGAAACTCGGTGTGGTGATGAGTTTGGGTGCAGCGGAAGAAGGCCGCGAGTTGAAAGACATTGCCGAAGTCAAAGCCACGCGGTCTTTGCCCATCGCTATGCTGGAATTCATCGATTGGGTTGCGCGCTACAACGTCGCGTCGCCTGGACAAGTGCTGCGTATGGTGCTGCGGAGTTGGAAAGCGCTCGACCCGTCGCCCATCGCGACATTATATGAGCCAACCGGACAGCGGCCGCTAAATCTGACGCCTGCACGCCGTGCGGCGTTGAATGAAGGCGGACCGTTCCCAGCCCGCGCCGCAGAGATTGCCTCACGCGCAGGAATTTCGGCGGGTGTTGTGAAAGGCATGGTTAAAGTGGGGTTGATGCGCGCATATGAGCGCCCCGTCGATCCGCCCTTTGAGGAACCTGATCCAAACATGACTGGCCGCGTATTATCGCCGGCGCAGATGTTGGCAGCAGGTGATTTGGTCGCGCAAGTCAAAAAGAATTCATATTCGGCTTCTCTCCTCGATGGTGTCACGGGGTCGGGTAAAACCGAAGTCTATTTCGAAGCCGTTGCCGAAGCGTTGCGGCAGGGACGACAAGTGATTATCCTTGTCCCTGAAATCGCGCTAACTCAAGCAGGTCTCTCGCGGTTTAAGACCCGCTTTGGAGCTGAGCCCGTCGCGTGGCATTCCGGCATCACCGATATGGCCCGCCGCCGTGCGTGGCGCGAAGTCGCGTCGGGCCGGGCAAAGCTAGTGGTCGGCGCCCGCTCGGCCCTGTTCCTGCCCGCCGCGAACTTGGGCTTAATTGTCGTTGATGAAGAACACGACACATCCTTTAAACAAGAAGAAGGCGTGATTTACAATGCACGAGATATGGCGGTGCTGCGCGGGCGGCTCGAAGACCGCCCCGTGATCCTCGCCTCCGCCACGCCGTCGCTGGAAAGCCTGCATAACGCCCGCTCGGGCCGCTACGCACACATCATCCTGCCTGAACGCCCCGGCGCGATTACCCTGCCTGACATCGGCTTGATCGACATGAAAATCCACAAGCCGGAGCGCGGGTCGTTCCTGTCCGAGCCTATGGTCAAAGCGGTCGCCGAGCGGATTGGTCGTGGGGAGCAATCGCTGCTCTATATGAACCGCCGGGGCTATGCGCCGCTAATCCTGTGTAAAGCCTGCGGTGAACGATTGAAGAGTCCGGATACAGATAGCTGGCTAGTTGAACACCGCGCCACGGGGCGCGCCGTCTGTCATCTGACAGGGTTTTCCATGCGGATGCCGCGCCAATGTCCGAAATGTAAAGCGGAAGACGGGCTGACCTCCATCGGCCCCGGCGTTGAACGCATCGCTGACGAAGCCCAATCGCATTTCCCGCATGCGAGAGTCGAAATTCTCAGCTCTGACACGACGTCCACGCCCGAAGAAATCAAAGAACGCTTGGGCCGGATGGAACGCGGCGAGATAGATATCCTTGTCGGCACACAGATGGTCGTGAAAGGCCACAATTTCCCAAAACTGACCTTTGTCGGCGTTGTCGATGGCGACTTGCTCATGGGCGGGTCCGACCCACGCGCAGGCGAGCGGACCTATCAAACATTGGTGCAGGTGGCGGGACGTGCGGGCCGCGCCGACATGGCGGGCGAGGCGTTGATCCAGACACACCATCCGGAACATGAGGCGCTGCAAGCGCTTGTTGCGGGTGACCGCGATATGTTCATCGGCGTCGAAATGGCGATGCGTGAAATGTTGGGCCTGCCGCCATATGGTCGGATCGCAGCTGTCATCATCTGGGGACCGGATCGTAAGAAAGCGAAAGCGCTCGCCGTGGATTTCGTCACCAAAGCGCCGCGCGCGGACGGCGTCGAGATATTAGGCCCATCAGAAGCACCCATCTCGCGCCTGCGCGGTCTCTACCGCTACCGTCTATTCGTCACGGCAGAGACAGGTGTGAACCTGTCAAAATATATGGCGGCTTGGCGCGCCAAAGCGAAAGTGCCGACGAAGTATAAAATACAAGTCGATATTGATCCGCAGAGTTTTGTTTAGGGGTTGCTATGCATGATCTTGAAGAGACGGAAGGGGTTTTGATCGGAAGTGGATCATATTTTGTTCGATTGAAACGTTTAGCCACCCCATATGGAGACGACCATTTCACGTCTGTTCTCATCAAAGCCCATGCAGGTCCGTTTCAGGCGAACTTGAGAGATGATAGTTTTGATAATTTTAAGGCATTCCATTCTCAACTTAACGCCATTTACAAGTACTTATCTGGTTCTGCAGAGTTATGCAGTTACGAAAAATTTACTCTAACGATGACGGCACGTCGTGGTGATGTAAGTGTTTGCGTCAAACTTGTTGACAGCGGGATGCAGCAATCCAAACTCAGCTTTAAATTTTTGATTGATCAATCATTTTTGCCCAAGATTATCAGAGACTTTGAAAACGAATTTCTGAATGGAGAGAAGCCTACACGCTCTTAAACGGATCCCGCATCAAGATCACATCTTCGCGTTCTGGCGAGGTGCTGACCATGCCGACGGGGCAGCCGATGAGTTCTTCGATGTGGCGAACATATTTCACGGCTTCGGCGGGGAGGTCAGCCCATGAGCGCGCGCCGCGCGTGCTACCTTGCCAACCCGGCATGGTTTCATAAATCGGCGTGACTTTGGCTTGTTGACTCGCGCCAGCGGGCAAACGTTTCATGATTTTGCCGTCGACTTTATAGCCGGTGCAAATCTTCAACTCCGGAAAACCGTCGAGCACGTCGAGCTTGGTCAGGGCAATACCCGTGATGCCGCCCGTGATGATCGCTTGGCGAACCATGACGGCGTCGAACCAACCACAGCGGCGTTGACGACCCGTAACAGTGCCAAATTCATGACCGCGTTCACCGAGCCTTTGGCCGACAGCGTCGTCCAACTCTGTCGGAAAGGGACCTTCGCCGACGCGCGTTGTGTAGGCTTTGGTGATGCCAAGAACATAATTGAGTGATTTTGGGCCCAGACCCGTACCAGCGGCGGCTTGCCCCGCGATCGTGTTGGAACTGGTGACAAACGGATAGGTGCCGTGGTCAATATCGAGCATCGCGCCTTGCGCGCCTTCAAATAGAATTTTTTGCTCTGATTTCTGCGCGTCATCCAACACTTGCCAGACAGGCGCCATGAACGGCAGGATTTGCGGCGCGACATCCAAGAGCTTTTGCGTGAGCTCTTCGGCATTCGATTCTGGATGGCCAAGGCCAACGCGTAGCGCATTATGGTGATGCAGCAGGTTTTCGACGCGTTCTTTCAAATGTACCGGATCGTCCAAATCGCAGACGCGGATGGCGCGGCGGGCAACTTTATCTTCGTAAGCAGGACCAATGCCGCGTTTCGTCGTGCCGATCTTGATGCCATCAACGCGGTTTTCGCGGATACCGTCTAGTTCTGAGTGGATCGGCAGAATGAGGGCCGCCGATTCGGATATTTTGAGGTTCTCTGGCGTGATCTTTACGCCTTGCTCGCGGATGCGCGACACTTCGTCTAGGAACGCCCACGGATCGAGCACAACGCCGTTACCGATGACCGAGAGTTTGCCGCCTCGAACAATGCCGGACGGTAGCAAGGAGAGCTTATAGACTGTTCCATCAACAACCAGCGTATGGCCAGCATTATGACCGCCCTGAAAGCGCGCAACCACGTCGGCCCGGCTGGACAGCCAGTCAACGATTTTGCCTTTTCCTTCGTCTCCCCATTGGGACCCGACGACGACAACATTAGCCATGAATTATCCTTTGCCCGGACTCACTAAACCGCAACGCGCGGCGTGTAGCGAAAACACAGGCAAAAGGCGAGGGGATAAGGTGAGAACAGACCTTAATCGAAACGGTAGGACAGGCGGCCGCCAACAACGTCCAACCCTTCATTCGGCTTGCCTTGTACCAAGATGTTGCCGTGCGAGAGGTGTTCAAAATAAACCTCCGTGGCCCAATTATCGCTGACGCGTAGGCCAAAGGTGAACGCCTCGCGAAACAAGATGCTCGATCCGAACTCGATTTCTGAATTCAGTTGTTCCAGATAAGGGATATTTTCAGAGCGGATCCGCGCCAATTGTGCGTCTGTGATAGACACAGTGCCGTTCAAAGCGGCGACAATGGCTGGGTCCTGAAAATAGGATGGGAGTTCAACTTCTTTCGTTCCATCGTGAGCGACAAGGCCAAACCCGAAGTCAAAATAGAACTTGTCGCCAAATGTCTGACGCCACATTAGGCCAGCGCCGCCATAACTTGTGTTGCCTTCTAGGTTGATAGACCCGCCGATGTAGGGCTGCGGTGACAGCGCCCATTTCAGAAACTCAGGCTCTTCAAAGATAATCTCGGCATTTAAGGCCGCAGATGTTTCCTTGCCTTTTTTCCCGCCTAAGCCAAAAATTTCAATGTCATGCTGATGTACGCCCGCGCGGATTTCACTCACTTGCGCGGCTGCGGTCGTTGTGAGTCCGAATGCGGTAACGAGACCGAGAAGAAGTGTTTTCATGACAGATGCCCCTGATGGAATTTGAAGTCGCTTTGGCGTGGAATAAGCGGCGGGTCAATAACGTCGGTTTAATAAGGCGGAACCCATCAAAATTGGGAGAGCTCTCTTGCGCGCATCGCGTTCCCGCCATAGATCGCACGCCATGCGTGATTATTCAGATGTTGAGATGCAAATTGCGGGTGTGCTGGACGGGGAACCGAACCGGACTGCTCGGCTGGCAACAGTGGCGTGCTTACTCAGCCAAGCTTTTGAGGACTTTTATTGGACGGGATTTTATCTGGTCGATCCGGGCAAACCGAATGAGCTAGTTATCGGGCCTTATCAAGGGACGCTCGGATGTTTGCGCATTCCATTCGGACGCGGTGTTTGCGGGACAGCAGCAATAGACCGCGAAACCGAAATCGTCGAAGATGTTCATGCTTTTCCAGGCCACATTGCGTGCGACGCGGCAACGGAGTCCGAAATCGTTGTTCCGGTCTTTGACGGCGACGAGCTCATCGGTGTGCTGGATATTGATAGCACCCGCAAAGCGGCATTTGATCAGAGTGATGCGGCGGCTTTGGAACGTATTGCGGCGATGATTGCGCTTTAGTTACCGCGAACCGCAGCTCTGGCATTCGGGGTCTCGCGGTATGGTCACGGTCCGGCTTTCTGCGCTCAGACCATCATACATCCATAGTCTGCCGTGTAGGGACGTTCCTGCGCCTGTGATCCATTTAATGGCTTCCATCGCCATCATTGATCCGGCGATCCCCGTCAGCGCGCCGATAACCCCGACTTCGGCGCAGGTTACTTCTTGTGGGGGTAGGTCCGGCACAAAACAGCGGTAGCAAGGCCCGGGCTTGGCAAATATGCCGACTTGCGCGTCGAACCGTCCAACGGCACCGGAAAACAACGGTATGCCCAACGCCAAAGCCGCATCATTGACAACAAACCGCGTCGAGAATCGATCTGTGCCATCAAGGATGAGGTCATGTTGACCCAAGAGGGACAATGCGTTGTTGGAGCACAGACGTGAAGCGTTTTGGGTAACGTCCACATCCGGGTTAATCGCCCGAAGCTGCTCGGCAAACACTTCAACTTTTGATCGCCCAATGTCGCTCGTTTCAAATTGAACTTGGCGTTGTAGGTTAGACAGGCTGACATCATCATCATCGATAAGCGTGATTTGCCCAACGCCCGCCGCCGCTAGGTACAGCCCTGCTGGGCCGCCTAACCCACCAGCGCCGACAATAGCCACTTTCGCCGATAGCAAAGCATTCTGCCCACTGCCGCCGATCTCTTTTAAAACAAGATGACGGGCATAGCGGTCAATTTGATCAGGCGTCACGGCGGCTTGGCTTATTCAAGGCCATTAAAAAGCGGTGTCGACAGGTAACGTTCGGCAAAGCTTGGAATAATGGTTACAATCCGCTTGCCGCGCATGTCGGGACGGGCACCAACAAGAAGTGACGCGGCAATGGCCGCGCCCGAGCTAATGCCGACAGGGACGCCGTCTTCAGCTGCGACATGTTTCGCTGTGCCAAAAGCTGCATCAGAATTGATCGTCACAACTTCGTCGACGATGTCCATATTCAGATTGTCAGGTATAAAGCCCGCGCCGATCCCTTGGATTTTATGGGGGCCTTTTTCGCCTTTGGAAATGACCGGGCTTTCCGTCGGCTCAACGGCGATGATTTGGCAGTCTGGGTTCTTCTCTTTCAAAAATTTGCCAACACCGGACAATGTTCCGCCTGTACCGACACCGGCGATAAACGCGTCGACCTTGCCATCACAATCGGCCCAAATTTCTGGTCCTGTCGTCGTATAGTGGACCGCAGGGTTCGCCGGATTGTCGAATTGGCCTGCGCGAACTGTGCCGGGTGTGGCGGCGATGATTTCTTCGGCTTTGGCCATTGCGCCGGGAATGCCGCCTGATGCTGGCGTCAAAACGAGTTCCGCGCCGAGGATCGCCATCATTTTACGGCGCTCAATGCTCATGGACTCAGGCATGACGAGGATCGCTTTATATCCCATGGCCGCAGCGGCAAATGCGACACCTATTCCAGTGTTACCAGATGTGGGTTCGACAATAATGCCGCCCTTTTTCAAAGTGCCGCTCTTTTCCATCTCGCGTAGCATATTAATGCCAATACGGTCTTTCACAGACGCGCAGGGATTAAAGAATTCGAGCTTGTAGCAGAGATCAGCAGGAACACCTTGCGTGATACGGGGCAGACGAACGAGCGGCGTTCCGCCCATCGTGTCGAGGATACTATCGTAAATTTTGCCGTGGGCGCGCATGGTGTCTCCGAATTGAATTCTGAGACAAGGCTTAGGCAAACACCTTTTCGCCGTCCATCGTGATCGTCAGGTGCAACCCTGTTGGCGTAAAATTACGGTCCACAGTCACATAGGGTAGCATGTCGAACAGCTGCGTTCCAAAGCCGACAGAGTCGGAGGGCGGATGCACCTCTAAACATTGCTCTGTCCATTTGATGACAAGTCGGTCGCCGCTGCGTGTCCAATGTACGTCTAAATGTCCGTCGTCCTGCCCAAGCGATCCATACTTCACTGCGTTGGTCATAAGCTCGTGGCACACCATAGACAGGTCTTTAGAGGCATCCACTGACAACCGAATATGCGGGCCTTGCAAAGAATAGACGTGATTGCCGCTATCTTCGAACGGGCTTAATTCATCCAAAAATATGGCGCGGACATCCAAACCGGACCAATCAGCTTGTTCGAGCAAATCATTCGTCCGGCTCATCGCGTTGAGTCGGGACGTAAAGGTTTTGATGAAATCATGCACAGTGAAGTCAGTGCCTCGCGAGGCATTTCGCCCTGTGATCCGCGCGACTGAGCTGACGACAGCCATGATGTTTTTAACGCGGTGGGAAAGCTCGTAGCCAATCGCCTTGTTGCGTTGTTCCAATTGATGTTGGTGGGTAATATCTTCGCATCGTTGTATGACGCCGACAATGTTGTTCTTGTCGTCAAAGAGGGGGTCTTGAGTGGCTCGCCAGAATAATTCTTCGACCCTTCCGTCTTCCATTTCTAACTGAAACGGCTGAGCGTCTAATTGAGTGACATCGCCATTTAACGTGGCTTGGAATTTTGACAAAATCGGTTCGACCCGTTCTGGCGTGTCTTTAAAAGCATCGAAGACATAGACATCTTCAAGGTCAGCAAAATTCCTATGGACCGCATTGAGATAAGCGTCATTGGCAAAAATGAACCGTAACTCAGCGTCTAAAACCATAACCGGAAGGGACCAGCCTTCAAAAACCCGAAACTGAGAAGAGCGCGCGCTCATTCGGTGCCTGTCGAGCCATAACCGCCGGCACCGCGCACGGTTTCAGAGAGTGTCTCGACGACATTGAATTGCCCTTGGGTGACAGGTGCAATCACCATTTGGGCGAAACGGTCGCCGCGTGAGACGGTAAAGTCTTTTTCGCCGTGATTAATAATGAGAACGCCAACTTCGCCGCGGTAATCTGCGTCAATCGTGCCAGGCGAATTGAGCACTGTTATGCCGTGTTTTAGGGCTAGCCCTGAGCGCGGACGGACCTGCGCTTCATATCCCGCTGGAAGGGCCATGCAGAAGCCTGTCGGAACCAGCTTTCGCTCACCTGGCTCTAAAATAATGGGGGCGCTTATTGCCGCGCGCAGGTCCGCCCCCGCCGCTTGGGCCGTTTCAAATTTTGGCAAGTCGATGCCGTCCATGTGCGGGAGGCGAAGAACTTCAATTTGGACCGTTTTCATGCGGTCTCGTTAAGGCTTTTCGATTTGAAATTCTACATCAAAGGTTAATAGAGCTTGGAATGAGGCATCGCTTACTGTTCAGCGCTATCCGGTTTGACAAGACCATGATTACGGCTGGAAAAGTCGGACAATTGCTTGATGACAGCGTCTTCGAACTCGCCGCTCATCGGATAGTTGGACGTATATTTGTGGGTAAATCTGTCGCCGCCGAAATAAACGGTGAGGATATCAGAATCCGCGCTATCAAAGTCTTGCGACAGGGAGAGTGGCACGCCTGTCGCTAAAATCGCATAGTCTTTTTCCGTGGGCACAAGGTCATTGCGGACGCAAATAAGTCCCCGGATCTCTGCGCCGTCTTCTTCTAGTGTTAGGGAGACTTTGGGGTCGTAAACGCCAGATAAAAATCGTTCTGCGGGGCGATAGGAGGCGACGGTCATACGGCCACCGTCTGCATCAACAACTTCGCTAGACACAACGACTTCGCATCCGTCTGATCCGTCGGCTAGGCTAACCGTCGATATAAAGCTTAAAGACGCCGTCAAAAACAAAGCGGCGGGTAAAAAGCGCGGCATTATACTGTCTCTCCGAAATGGGCGGCGACCCGGCGCGCGAGCGCTCGCGCGCTAGCCTGTTTACTTTGGCGCGGTAAATGGTCTTCGCCCTGATCGGTCACAATAATCATCTCATTCTCCTGCCCGCCCATCACGTCACCGGATACATCGTTGGCAACAATCCAATCGCACCCTTTACGAATGCGTTTAGCGCGCGCAAGTTCCAGCACGTCATGGGTTTCGGCCGCGAATCCCACGACCAGTTCGGGGCGCTTATTGCTGAGACAAACTGAACGCAGGATGTCCGGATTTTCAACAAGTTGTAAGGGTTGCGGTCCGCCGGTGGGTTTTTTAGTTTTCTGATGGGTGCGCGATGCGGGCCGCCAATCGGCGACTGCTGCGACTGAGACAAAGATATCGGTTGGAAGCGCTGCCTCGACGGCGTTCAACATCTCCTCGGCAGTTTCGACGCTGATGTTGTTCGTGCCGATAGGCTTAGCAATGGAGGTGGGTCCCGAAATCAAATCGACCTGCGCGCCTAAATCCGCGAGAGCTTGCGCGATGGCGTAGCCCTGCCGACCAGAGGAATGGTTGGAGAGATAGCGCACCGGATCAATTGGCTCGCGTGTGGGTCCGGCGGTTACGACGGCGCGGCGGCCTTGCAGCGGTTTATGGGTGCGCAATCCGTCTAGCGTCATATCCCCTTGCAAGGCCGACATGATCGCATCCGCAATTGCGTCCGGCTCACTCATTCGCCCGTCGCCAAATTCACCGCAGGCCATTTCGCCCGCGTCAGGGCCAACAAACAGCGCGCCGCGCTCGGTCAGTGCCGCGATGTTCGCTTGCGTTGCTTCGCTTTCATACATGCGCACATTCATGGCAGGCACGAACATCACGCGCTTGTCGGTAGCCAGCAGCGTCGTTGTTGCGAGGTCACCCGCAACACCGTGCGCCGCTTGCGCCAAAATGTTGGCCGTGGCGGGGGCGACGACAATTAAATCGCTACTGCGGGACAGCTCAATATGTCCCATCTCGGACTCGGCAGTGAGGTCCCAAAGGTCCGTATAAACCGTTGATCCTGAGAGCGCTTGCGCTGACAAGGGCGTGACGAATTGCGTTCCGCCCTTGGTCAAAATAACACGCGTGCTCACCCCGCGACGGACGAGCTCGCGGATCAAGAATAACGACTTATACGCCGCAATACCGCCGCCGATGATAAGTAAGACGCTTTTGTTCATGGGGTTAGACTAGCGTGGTTAGACGTGCGCCGCTACCCATACGCCGCCGAGGGCCAAGGCCGCGCCTACGGCGGCGTAACCGACGGGCTTAAGGACGTTGGTTTTATGAGACGCGGTAGGTTGCGGCGCTGATGTCTTGGAAAGATCGATATCTCCATTGGCCCACGCTTCCGCCAGTTTGGCAATGTTTTCTGTTGCGTCCGGTAATTTGTTCAGCGTTTTGCGGGCGCGGTCGAGGCCGTCGAGTACGTCGTTGAGATAGCGTTCAGGCCCAATCTCGGCGCGCACGGCATCTTCGACAATAGGGCGGCTCGCGTCCCACATGTCGAACGAAGGGTCGAGTCGCCTTGCAACGCCTTCGGCTTGCATCATCGTTTTTTGCAAAAGGATCAATGATGGCTGCATGGGCATGTCGAACATTTCCGTAATTTCGAGCAGTTGCAGCAGGACTTTGGCCATAGAGACGTCTTCGGCTTGCTTGCCCCAAATCGGCTCTCCAACAGCGCGCAATGCGGTCGCAAATTCATCGACGCTATGATTGGGTGGAACGTAACCAATGTCGAAATGGACTTGCGCAATTTTGTAATAGTCGCGCTGCAAGAAACCGTAGAGCGTATCAATTTCGAACCGGATTTCTTCGTCGGCTAAGCGTCCGAGAATGCCGAAATCGAGCAACACGAGGTCTCCGTCCGGCCCTCGGAACAGATTGCCTTCATGCATATCGGCGTGGAAAATACCGTAGGTGAAAGTCGAGGCGAGGAAGCTTTGGATGACCGACGTGGCAAGGCGTTGGCGTTCTTCCAGCGGAAGTTCAAGAATTTTTGGTGAGGAGAGGGGGGTACCGTCAACCCAATCAGTAGCGAGTACGTTCTTTTCAACCATAGCCCAATGAATAGTGGGGACTTTGAATAAGCCTGTCGCCTCCGCAATATCAGACATTTCCGATGCGGCGGCGGCTTCCAAGCGCAAATCTAATTCTAGCATTACGGCGCGGCGGGCTTCAGCAACAAAAGCCTTGGGCTGTAAACGCCTGAGATAAGGGACGGCGGCTTCCGCAATTTTTGCGACCTGTGCGATGACGTCCATGTCTTTGGTCATGCGGCTGACAATGTTCGGACGCAGAATTTTGATCGCGACGGTTTCGCCGGTCTCTTTGACAACGGCCTTGTGAACTTGCGCGACCGATGCGGCGGCGATGGGGTCTGAGAGAGATGTCAGGCGGTTCTGCCAAGGCTCGCCCCAATCGGCGACCAACATGGCTTCTGCTGTTTCCATCGGGAAGGGCGGGACTTTGTCTTTGAGACGTGAGAGGCCTGCTGCAAAGATCGGGTCGAACATATCACCGCGGGTTGAGAGGATTTGACCGAACTTAATATAGGCGGGCCCCAGCTTTTCCAGTGCATTGGCAAACCGTGCGCCCGGATTATCATCGCGGTCACGTTTGGAAAAGAAGCGCGAAATGGCCGCAATGATTCGCATCGGCGCAGGCACAAACGGCTCATATTCCTTTGGCACAAGCGCATCGTGGCGCACCAGCACCCAGGCTGTGCGGAGGAGTCGGAAGAATGTCGCCAATTTTCGGAACATTGGCGCGGCTATAGTGACGCACCCGAAACGGTCAAAGGCAAAATGCGGCGCGCGACAATTTTGCTTTTATCGTGTCGTTGGAATGGCTTAGCGAAAATCTGTCAATCATCCCCATTATTCACTGTCAAAAACTAGCACTTGATTGGACAAATGGAATCAGGTCTTTAGGGTTTGGTTAAGCAATCCCTACCACATCTTGTGCGTATAGAGACTGACGCCACAACGACTAGCGATCACTAAATCGCGGGTCGAGACCGAGGACAGAGACGACATCATGGGTAATATCGACCACATCAGCACCGGAACATCCGGTCTTCTTATGCCAAGCGTGACATACAAGCCGTTTCGCTATCCGTGGGCCTATGAGTTTTGGCGTCGTCAGCAGCAAATCCATTGGATGCCTGAAGAAGTGCCTTTGGGCGAAGACCTGAAAGATTGGTCGACGACGCTCACAGATCACGAGAAAAACCTACTGACGCAGATTTTCCGCTTCTTCACGCAAAGTGATGTCGAAGTCGGTGGCAACTATATGGAAAACTACATGCCGCTGTTCAAACCGGTGGAAGTCCGGATGATGTTGGCATCATTCTCCAACATGGAAACGATTCATATCGCGGCTTACGCGCTGCTGCTCGAAACCATTGGTATGCCGGACAGCGAGTTTTCCATGTTTATGGAATATGAGGAGATGGCGGCCAAGCATGACTATCTCGGCCAATTTGGGGTTGATAATGATCGTGATATTCTGACCTCTATGGCCGTTTTTGGCGGCTTCACCGAAGGGCTTCAGCTCTTTGCGTCGTTCGCCATGCTGATGAATTTTCCGCGCCTGAATAAGATGAAAGGCATGGGGCAGATCGTATCATGGTCTATCCGTGATGAGAGCCTGCACTGCGAAGGCATGATTAAATTGTTCCATACATTTGCGGCAGAAACAGGCGCGCTGACAAAAGCCGTCAAAGACGATATTGCCGATTGCTGTAAAACGGTGGTGAAGCTGGAAGATAAGTTTATCGATCTGGCCTTCGAAAAAGGTCCGGTCGAAGGCATGACTGCGGAAGATATCAAGCGTTACATTCGTTACATTGCCAATTGGCGCTTGGGACAACTTGGCTTGCCAACAGTTTATGCGGGCGTTGAAGAACATCCGCTGCCGTGGCTAACAGAAATCACGAATGGCGTTGAGCATGCTAATTTCTTCGAAGCGCGAGCCACGGAATATTCCAAAGGCGCGACTGAAGGGGATTGGCACGGCGATACGGGCGTTTGGAGCAAATTTAAGACTTATGATTTGAAACGCTCAATCGAGTCTGCCGAGTAACCAAGGTCGATCGGGTTGGTGATCTTAGTCAGCTTTTGCAATCTATACCGTAGGCCGCACTTCCCTTACGCCGCTTTCACTGGTAGCGGCGGCGCATGTCTTTGATCGCTTTATCCGAACGCCTGAAGCCCTATCAAACGATCTATAATTTCCGTGACTTTGGCGGTTATGCTGGGTTTGATGGGCGGTCTGTCGTAACCGGGGTTTTGTTTCGCTCAGCGCACCTGAATAATCTTGATGACGACGACTTGAACGCAATCGACGATCTTCCTGTTGGAACCGTCGTTGATCTACGCCACGCGCCGGAACGTAAGCGCCAGCCGTCTAAATGGCCGCCCACGTCAGAGCGCGCTGCTGTCCTGACGCAGCCCATGAATGCTGCGCGCGAAGCCGCGACAGTCGCGCCGCACGAAGCTTTCATGGAAACAGAGCTCTACACCGCTGATGACGCGCGCGGTTACATGATGAATTCTTACCGCACACGCCCGCATGATGATGGTTTCAAAGCGCTGTTCGCCGACACCCTTAATCGTATGACGGAAGAGGAAGAGACTGAGACACCAGGCATCCTTGTTCATTGCGCCGCTGGGAAAGACCGGACGGGAACGCTCTGCGCGTTGATCCTCGGCTTGTTGGGTGTGTCGCGCGAAGACATTATGGCCGATTATATGTTGACCGAGACCGCTGTTGATATTGACGCCATCCTAAAGCCTGCCGCAGCGATGTTCACGCAGCGCTATGGACGACCCATTGATGTGGAAGCTTTGCGCCCGATATTTGGTGTTGAACCCGGCTATTTGAAGGCGAGTTTAGACGCGATGGGCGATATGGAAACCTATGCGGCAGATGTTTTAGACTTTTCCGGAGATCGTTTGAAACTCATGAGAACCCGTTATCTGTCAGTTTGATATAGGCGAACAATAAGTGCGTCAGGTTTTCGTAACGCAACTCACATTGTCGACTGACCCGCTGCAATCAATTCTGACGTGAGTGCCTACGTCACCGATTGTGACTGTGGCTGACCGTCTTGGCTTTAACAAAAACGTCTCTTCAAGTTCAATGTCGGTTGGTAAGAAACCTTCACCCGCTTCGTCTCCGTCCATCTTTTTAAATCCGAAAGGTTCGTAGCGGTGCTTTACGCTGGCCACAACAATACCGCCGCCTATTGGGAGCAGTTCTGTTGATAAAGAGTTTTTATCATACTGCGTGAGCCCGCCATGACTGCCGTTTCTGTAGATAATGACGCCTTCACTCGCGACATTGCCATTCGGACGCCGATAATAACTCTGCAGTCTGAGAATGTAATTATTATTGTCCCTTAGATCGGCCACATGAAGCACGGCTGACACAAGGTCTTCGGCATCGGACTCACTTAAGCTCGTGACTTGTGTGGCTAGGTCCCCCGCGACACTCGCAGAGTGAGAGATACGGCGGTCCGCACTCAGAGCTGAGGCGAGCTCGGCTAATCCGAGGTAAAGTCCAATGATCATCGGGGCAATGATCGCAAACTCCATCGCGGCAACGCCGGATTCGTTCAGGAAGAAGTGTTTGCGGCGAAGTCTCTGTCGAACAGAGCGCAATGGGTGACAGCTTATCATTGATCTCATCCCAACCATTTAATCGGCCAAACCATCGGCGATACTCGTGAGTTGCCCCGCGACAGAGGCATTACAGCTCGATCCCGCAGGGAAGGGCTCATTCCGAAATGCGGTCGTCGCAGAAATGACATGACGGCGACTTCCGGGAATCGATTCCAACTGGGTCATGAAATTGGGTAACGCCAAGGGGTAGTAGAATGTTGCGCGTAAAACGACAGGAACCGATGGTCCGGTATCTTGGTAAGTCCCATCTTGAATTTCGGCTTCATCGTCATCAGGATCAAGGCCACTCATGCCAGGATCCGTCATTGTAACGCTTTGAAAGCTAGATGCTGTTGTGAGGTCGATGCGTAAGTTAGCGCGGCAATTCATCAAGTTTGACATTTTATCGCAAATTATTGACTTGAATTCTGTTGCGCTGCCACAGCCTTGGAAGGCGCCAACGCGGACGAGACGTCCCGTATCGCTGATTGATTGAGTCAAAACGGCCGAAGTAAAGAAAACAAGCGCTAATTCTAAAATACCAAAGATGAGCCCTAGGAAAGGGAGTGCCACAATCGCGAACTCAATCGCGGTCGCGCCTTCGGCATCTGATTTATACCGACGTCTGAGCGCCCGTAGGCGCCTAAGGGAGGCTGAAATATGTCCGGCCGAACGCATCATGGACTACTCCCGTCTTGCAGTCGGCAGGATTGCCGAAAATTAATAAGCGTCAGCAACTTTTACATCAGGGCCGTTAATGAACGACTGAAGGTTAGGCCTAAGAAAATGATAACGAGCGGTGACGGCGCTTAATTTGGGAAGTCATTTTGTGACTGAGGTTGCAGGCTGCTTGGGATCGGGCCGGCCATGTCGCTAAGGCTTCCCCCGTTTGTCGGCGTCCCTTGATCAAAAATTGCTGTCGGGGCCGTGGCTTGCGGAACAGCAGCGGAATTTGCTGAAATATGTCCCGCACTATCGCCGAGCACTGGCGAAGGTTGGCAATAGGGTGAACAGCTATATGTTTCGCGGGATTTGGCGTTGAACAGACGAACGCCATTGCTTGGCGTAATGGACGTGACTTGGATATCTGCATCCATCATCGTTTGCCCGTTGCGATCCAAAATTATTAGGTTGGTCTCACCAAAGCCGCGGCCGACAACCATCACTGTTGTTGGAGAGTGTACGGTAATGTCTGCAATATTTGGATTGCCGATGATCACTGAACCCGCCGCAGCCGGAAGGCGCAATATTTGTGTCTTGTTTAAATCTACTTGATAGATCGGGTCCGAGGCTTGAGCAGGTCCAGCAAGTGCCGTTACTGCGAGCAGGCTGGCTCCGGCCGCTAGAGCGGATTGTTTCTTAAAACGTCTAGTATTTGTCGACTGGCGCATGGCCCACTCCATCAATTTAATGGGAGTAGTACCCAAACAGAGTTGATGAAGTCTTTATAAGGCGAGCCTATTTTCGCGGTGTCTCTATGTATATGAAAGTATGATCATCACTCTCATGACATAAAGTACAAATTTACCGGATATTCACCGTGTCTCCCAACGCGGTGTTAAATCGGGGCCTCTAAAAGCGGTCTTGTCAGGGATTGTCCTGCCGAACGGGATCATCCCTAAAGTAAACTAGCATACGTGGGAGTAAGTTATGCAAAACCTCATTAAGAATTTCGTCAATGACGAGTCTGGTGCCACAGCCATTGAATACGGCCTGATTGCCGCTCTGATCGCTGTCGCGATGATCGCTGGCGCGACACAACTTGGTCAGTCTATCGACGATAAGTTCAAAGACGTCTCGACAACACTGAACGGTGTTGGTGAAGCAGCCGGTACAGTAACAAACGGTGCTGACTGATTATTCAGCCGCATTATTGAGCTGACAGAAGCGGTCGGCCCTCAGGGTCGGCCGTTTTTGATTCTGGCAGGTGAGTTTCCTTGTGAGAACAAAAAGGTGAGCCGTTTTTGCTTGATGACGAAAAGTACAGATTTACCGGATGTTCACCGTGTCTCCCAACGCAATGTTAAATCGAGGGTTTTAATAAGGATCCTATCAGGGATTATCTTGCCGAACGGGATCGTCCTCTCAATAAACTAGCATACGTGGGAGTAAGTTATGCAAAACATCATTAAGAATTTCGTCAATGACGAGTCCGGTGCAACAGCCATTGAATATGGCCTGATTGCCGCCTTGATCGCCGTTGCGATGATCGCTGGCGCGACACAACTTGGTCAGTCTATCGACGATAAGTTCAAAGACGTTTCAACAACCCTGAACGGTGTGAGTGAATCCGCTGGTACAGTGACGAACGGTGCTGACTGATTATTCAGCCGCACAATTGAACTAACAGGAACGGTCGGCCCTAAGGGTCGACCGTTTTTGATTCTGGGCTGAGTTTGAGTTGTTGTTTATGACAAAATATACAGATTTACGGCATGTTCACTCTATCTCCCAACCCTGCATTAAACTGCGGCACCTATGTCAGTCGTGTCAGGGATCATCCTGCCAATTGGGATTATTCCTTTAGAAACTAGCATACGTGGGAGTAAGTTATGCAAAACCTCATCAAGAATTTCGTCAATGACGAGTCCGGTGCAACAGCCATTGAATATGGCTTGATTGCCGCTTTGATCGCCGTTGCGATGATCGCTGGCGCGACACAACTTGGTCAGTCTATCGACGATAAGTTCAAAGACGTCTCGACAACACTGAACGGCGTGAGTGATTCAGCTGGCACAGTCACAAACGGTGCTGACTGATTATTCAGCCGCACAATTGAACTGACAGAAGCGGTCGGCCCAAGGGTCGGCCGTTTTTGATTCTGGGGGACGGTTTTCGTCCGTAAAAACACGTTTTGGCACCACAAAATTTCATCTCTGAAACGTGATGTAACAACAGCAAATAAGAATAGTGAAAACAGTATTTTAACTCTGCTCGATTAGGTCAGTCCCAAAGGAGAAAGCCTCATGATTGCAGCTTTGGTCGTTACATTGGTTTTTGCCGCCCCTCTTTTGATTGCGGCCTATACCGATTTTTGGTCGATGAAAATTCCGAACTTGGTCAGCTTGGCTATGGCAGCGGGATTTATTGTGACTCTGCCTCTGACGTGGCAGGGGCTGCCAGCCTTTGGCGAGCACATGATGATGGGCAGTATTTTCTTCCTAGCGGGCTTCGCAATGTTTGCTTTCGGTTGGCTTGGGGGCGGTGACGCTAAACTTATGGCCGCTATCAGCTTGTGGTTCGGCTGGGGTGATGCGTTTCCCTTCATCCTGTCGACAACATTGTTTGGCGCGGCTTTGGGCGCAGTCTTAATGTTCGGAGGGCAACTTGCCCCAGTCCGTATTCGCACCAGTGCCTTTGGCATGCGTTTATTCCAAGGTGGTAAGGACATGCCCTATGGTTTGGCACTGGCCGCTGGAGCGCTTTATACGTGGCCATCAAGCCAAATCGGGTCCGCTTTGATCGGCGGATAAAGCCTTTTATCCTGCAATCAGTTGATAAAACACTGTTTCGAAGCCCATTGTTAACCATGCTTTAGCGTGTCGTACCCTACTCTTGTCACCAGAGTCTTCCATCTGGAGCGGGCAAAGTGGACAGAAAACGCATTATACTCATCATCGCCCTCGTCGGTTTGATGTTCATTGTCTTCACCACCTTGCGTGGAATGAATACGGCTGAGCCCGTCGTTCAAGCCGAAGTTCGAACGATTGTCGAAGAGGTTGATTACACGCAGGTTTTAAGCGTTGCCGAGCCAATGGATAAGGGTGACCGCGTCCGGGATGGTAGTTTGAGATGGATCGACTGGCCAACCGAAGCGGTCACACCCGCTCTCATCGTGAATAGCCCTGATGCCGAAGTCTCGGCGATGGAATCACTTATGGGCGCACTGGTTCGCGAACCTCTAACCCCGGGTGACCCTTTAATCATGTCGCGCTTCATTCGCGCAGGCGATGCAGGCATCATGGCGGCCTTGCTAAACCCTGGCATGCGCGCAGTGACTGTTCGTATTAGTGTCGATACAGCGTCAGGCGGCTTCATCCAGCCCGGTGATAAGGTTGACATTATTCTACAGGAAACGCTCCAGCCGGATGGTAATTTTGGCGGATCAACGCAGCCCAAATATATCGCGACGACAATTTTTGAAAACGTCACGGTGCTGGCGATTGACCAATCTTTCTCAAACAATCCGGAAGGCGGCGCTGCTATTCCAGGATCGACAGCGACTTTGGAGCTCTCACCTCGTGACGCTGAACGCGTCACAGTCGCGCAAGTTCGCGGCGATCTTTCGTTGGTTCTTCGGGGTTTCTCTGGATCGGCTGCACGTGCGCCAACGCGGGCGACCACCCCGTCTGAGACTGAAAAAAGCGTCCCGCCTCTGACCATCTACCGCTCCGGCACGGCTCAATCCGTCGCCGTACGGGGGAACTAGACCATGACCGGACACGAATATTCACAAACAAAAACTGCGTTATTGCGTCGATCATCTCGAAAAATTCTGGGCGCCTTGCTTCCAGCGGTGGCCCTTAGCGCATTCATTGCGGCGCCTGCCAATGCGGGTGAGCGTAATTATAGTGCTCTGGCTTCAATCCAGACAGCGTCAACGGACGGCATTCGCATTCAATCCCCGGGTGAAGGTATCAACCGGTCTATCGTCCTGCCATTTTCTAAATCAACGGTCGTTGAGCTTCCCGCCAATGTCATGGACGTTATCGTGTCCAATCCTGACGTGGTGGAAGCGGTTGTGCATACAGCCCGCCGGACAGTTCTGATTGGCAAAGCGTCAGGTCAAACCAACGTCTATTTCTACGGCCATGACGGCGAAGAATTGCTCAATATCGATATTCGTGTTGAGCGCGATATTAATGGCCTAACGGAACTTGTGCGCAAACATGCGCCCACAGCCGAAGTCGAAGTCCAGTCGATCAACAATAATATTATGCTGACAGGCCGCGTCCCGAACGCGCAAATTGCGCTAAAGGTCGAACGCATTGCAGAAATGTGGCAGGGGACGGAATCTGGCGAAGGCGAGATTGTCAATCTTCTCTCGGTCGAAGGTAAAGACCAAGTCATGCTGAAAGTCCGCATCGTTGAGATGCAGCGGTCTGTCGTCAAGCAAATGGGTTTTAACCTCTCTGCCGTTGCAGCATTGGGCGACTCAACTGTGTCTCTGATCAATAATTTGGGCGTGACCAGCGGGGCTGGTTTTACAGGAACAGCAGGATTTACCAACGGCACAGGCGGCGATTTGCGATCCTTATCGGGCGCTATGACTGCGTTGGAACGTGTTGGGCTTATCCGAACTCTGGCGGAGCCGACACTGGTCGCGATTTCAGGCGAAACGGCCACCTTCCTTGCCGGAGGCGAATTCCCTGTCTTGGGCGGCGTGTTTACAGATCAAAACGGTCAGTTGCAGCGGTCTTTCGAATTTAAGTCTTTTGGGGTGTCACTCGGCTTTACGCCTGTTGTTCTGTCCGAAGGTTTGATCTCTCTGAATATTTCGACGGAAGTGTCAGAGCCAACGACAGAGAATTCGTTTGAAACAGGCGGTGAAGGCGGCGATATTTTGGGTCTGCGCGTTCGCCGAGCCGATACAGTCGTTGAACTTCCAGCAGGCGGTAGTCTCGTGATTGCCGGCATGATCCGCGAAGAAGCTCGTAACGCCTATGACGGTGTTCCAGGCGCGAAAGATATTCCGGGTATTGGAGCCTTGTTTCGGAACCGCGACAGTCAGAGCGTTCAAACCGAACTTGTTGTAATTGTGACGCCATATCTCGTCGATCCAACGCATCCGGACAAACTACAAACACCATTGGAGGGCTTCAAGCCTGCCAATGAACGGGACCAATTACTCTTAGGGCGACTGAACACGGTTTACGGTGACAGAGCCTCGGCAGACGCGCTTCAGGGCCCGTTTGGTCATGTGGTGGATTAGGGGGCAACAGGATGAATGCTTTTTTCAAAACATCGGGACTTGCTCTCGCGCTCGCTGCTCCCGCTCTGCTGAGTGGATGTTTGCAAGGCGGTTCTCTTCCTGAACCGACACATCGTTTGCACCCAGTCAAGGTTGCTGAATCTGTTGAGCGGTTAGAGTTGTACGCACGCCCAGACGGTTTGGAATTGTCTCAGCGCGACGAATATGCGGTTGCGAATTTCTTGGAAGCTTACGCAGCACAAGGGTCTGGACCTATCTACATTAATCGTCCTGCTGCTTCCGTGCATACACAAGGAGTTCGGCAAACAGATGCGTTGATTGACCGCCTTATGAGCCGCTCGGGTCTTCGCGCAGGGTCCGCGCAATCGGGTACCTATTATTCGCGTCCGGGTGATCCGGCACCTGTCGTTATTTCGTATCGAACGTTGCGGGCCGTCTCTCAAGACTGTGCGTCTCAAAGCGATCTGTCGGTGACGTATAGAAATAGTGTTACGCCGGAATTTGGCTGCTTCGCATCAGCAAACCTCGCGGCCATGATCACCGATCCGCGTCAGTTGATCGAACCTTATGCCACGCAAGCGCCTAACGCCCAGCGTCGTCAGGTCGTCTATGACCGTTATATTCAGGGGACGTCGACAGCGTCTGAACGTCCTGAAGGGCAGCAACAAAGTTCTCAACAGGCAGGGGGCTAGAGCCATCATATGACATACCCTCCGCAACAACCTGTGGCACCGGCGCAGCCTGGCCAGCCTATGCCGCGACCCATGGCTATGCCGTCGCCGCAGGCCCCGCGCCCGCACGGTCAACAGCCCCACCCTAGCCAGCAACCCATGCCTGCGCCTATGGCGCCGCGTCCTGCGGCTAATGTGCATGTTGCTCCTGCGCCGCGTCCGCCTATGGCTCCGCCTGCGGGCGGACACGCTATGCCCGGTCAGCCTTTGCAGCAGCCGCAACATTTAGGCGCGCCGGCGCATCCGCAACAGGGCTATCCGCAATCTATGCCGGCACCGGCCTCTTATGGCATGCCGCCGCAAGGAATGCCCCGGCAGGGCCACGGACAACAGCCGCAAGGCCACGCGCCTGCGCCGCATACGGATTATCCGGGTCTATTGGAGTCTAATCCTATTCTAGCGGAACCCGTCGATACAATGGACCGCGAGGGCGGGGAGCGCGCTTTGCCGCAGCTCTCAATTCACGCATTTTGCGACCGGAATGAAACGGCTAGCTGTATCAATCAGATGACGCGTGATTGGCGCATGAATCGGACGAATACGAAAATATATATGGGTGGATTGCCCGCTGCGATCGACTTTTATCATAAAGAGAACACGCCGGGTCTGATTTTGATTGAATCTGCCATGCGCGGCGATGATTTGTTTAGTCAGCTCGAAACTTTAGCATCCGTTTGTGATGAAGGGACGCGCGTCGTAATTATTGGCGCGACGAATGACATTCGCCTTTACCGTCAGTTGATGGAAAAGGGTGTTTCGGAATATATTGTCCCGCCCCTACATCCGCTCAGCATGATCCGGTCGCTCAGTGAAGTTTTTGCTGATCCAGACCGTCCTTTTACAGGCCGCGCAGTTGCGTTTTATGGCTCTAAAGGCGGTGTTGGGTCATCGACTTTGGCGCATAATATTGCTTGGACGCTGTCAGAGCGCTTGATGCAGGAAACGTCCTTGATCGACCTGGATAGCAGTTGGGGCACAACCGCGCTCGACTTCGCTTATGATAGTGCTTCCGGTTTGGAAGAAGCCCTTGCGGACGCAGACCGTCTTGATGACACGCTGTTGGACCGCATCATGGTGCGTCATACTCCGCGTCTTTCAATTCTGCCGACATCTAGCTCGCTTAATACGAAACCTGTGACTGATTCTGCAGCTTACGAAGCAATTATCACGGCGGTACGGTCTATTAGCCCGCTGGCCATCCTTGATTTGCCGCATATTTGGAATGATTGGACGACGAATGTCCTGACAACGGTTGATGATGTTGTCATTACGACAACGCCTGATCTCGCGAATTTACGGAATACGAAAAACCTGATCGACTTTTTGAAGGCGCAACGCCCACACGATACTGATCCCATTCTGGTGCTGAATCAGACAGGTCGTTGCCGCACGAAAGAAGACGAAATCAGCGTTGAAAACTTCGCAGGCGCAGTTGGTTTGGAACCGTCACTCGTCATTGGCTTTGACCCGGATACGTTCAGCCGGGCCTGTAATGAAGGCAAGATGCTGGCAGAGATGAAAACAACTGAGGCGCTTGTTCCGGGTCTTGATTATCTGGGTCATCGCTTACGGACCGGGAAGTTTACGGCACCGCCTGAAATGGGCGCCTCACGTCTCAAATTGGGGCGTAAGTCCAAATTGACAGGGTCCGGTGAGCCGGATGGAAAAAGTAAGTCTTTGATTGCGTCACTCCTGCGCAAGAAAGCTTAAGGTCACTATGTTCGGTAAACGTGCAGACAATACGGCTGTAAAGCAAACAGCGTCGGCTCCTAAACCCGCTCCTGAACCTAAAAAGGTTGAGGCGGTTCCGGTTGCGAACGCTGAAAAGAGAACCAACGAGCCGTCAGAGGAATATTACGAAACCAAAGCGACGATTTTCAACGCTTTGTTCGAAACAATCGATGTGTCAGCTTTGGCGGGCATGCAGCCAGATAAGGCGCGCGCTGAAATTCGTACAATCGTTGACGAAATCATCGCCATTCGAAATGTTCGCTTGTCCGTCGCCGAACAGACACAGCTCATTACCGAAATCTGTGACGATATTCTCGGATATGGTCCGCTGGAACCGCTACTTATGCGGGATGATATTGCTGATATTATGGTCAATGGGGCCAAACACGTCTTCATCGAAGCCAATGGCAAGATGATTAAGACGAATGTCCGGTTCCGCGACAATACGCAATTGATGAATATTTGTCAGCGGATCGTGAGCCAAGTTGGCCGCCGCGTTGATGAAGCCTCGCCAATCTGTGATGCGCGTTTGCTGGATGGTTCCCGGGTCAACGTGATTGCGCCGCCTCTGTCGATTGACGGGCCTTCGCTGACTATTCGGAAATTTAAGAAAGATAAGCTTACGCTGGCGAACTTGGTGGATTTCAAATCGATCTCCCCGTCGGGTGCGCGTGTCTTGCAAATCATTGGCGCCTGTCAGTGTAACGTCGTGATTTCGGGTGGTACGGGTTCGGGTAAGACAACGCTGCTGAACTGTCTCACAGGCTTCATCCATCCAGATGAGCGTATTATTACCTGCGAAGATGCGGCCGAACTCCAGCTGCAACAGCCGCATGTTGTCCGCCTTGAAACGCGTCCGCCAAATCTTGAAGGCAAGGGTAAAGTCACGATGGCCGACCTTGTGAAAAACTGTCTAAGGATGCGTCCGGAACGGATCATCGTGGGTGAGGTCCGGGGACCGGAAGCGTTCGATTTGCTGCAGGCCATGAACACGGGCCACGACGGGTCTATGGGAACGCTGCACGCTAACAGCCCGCGCGAAGCGCTGTCTCGTTTGGAATCCATGATCACGATGGGCGGCTTCTCACTGCCGGCGAAAACAATCCGAGAAATGATTGTCGGTTCTGTTGATGTGGTTGTGCAGGCTGCGCGCCTTCGTGATGGCTCGCGCCGGATCACGCATATTACTGAAGTCATCGGTATGGAAGGCGACGTCATCGTGACGCAAGATCTTCTGAAATATGAAATGGACGGCGAAGATAAGGACGGAAATATTATCGGTGAGCACCGCTCGACCGGGATTGCCCGTCCAGCGTTTTGGGATCGTGCGCGCTATTTCAATCTTGAAAAAGATCTGGCGATGGCTCTGGATGAGGCGGGCGGCTAATGGATCCGCAAATCATACTTGCGCTCGCGGGATCGGGCGCTGTCGGCATTATTGGTTACTTGCTGTTGTCCGGGTCTTCGGGCTCGTCGAGTTCTGCGCGGGTTGCGTCCTACACGGGCAAGGAAACACTCCAGACAAAATTTCTGGAGCGTTTTAAGTCAGAAGATAGAGGCGACCGGCGTAAACAAATCGAAGATTCTCTGAAGAAAATCAGAAGACCAAAAAGAAGAAAGCCAAGTCTCTTGAGGCGAAACTCGTTCAGGCAGACGTCTCGTTTACACGCTCACAGTTTATCATTGGGTCTGCGATTTTAGGCGGCGTCGTCGCGGCCATAATGTTGATTATGGGCATGCCTCTTATGCTGACCGCTGGGGCATCATTTGTTGTCGGTTTTGGGTTTCCTCGTTTCATTCTCAATTTCAAAATCAAGCGCCGCCAAAAGAAATTTGTCTCAAATTTTGCGGACGGCATGGATATTATTGTCCGCGGTGTTCGCACGGGTCTTCCCTTGGGCGACTGTTTGAAAATCATTGCTCATGAAAGCCCGGATCCATTAGGCGCTGAATTTCGCCGCGTCGTTGAGGCGGAAGGCCTCGGTGTTCCGATCGAAATCTGTCTGGAACAGATGTATGAGCGCATTCCGACATCCGAAGTAAACTTCTTTGCTACCGTTTTGAATATTCAAAAGACGACGGGGGGTAACTTGGGTGAATCCTTGTCGAACCTTTCAGCGGTGCTGCGATCACGTAAAATCTTGACCGAAAAGATCAAAGCTTTGTCGGCCGAAGCTAAAATGAGTGCCATCATTATCGGGTCTTTGCCGATTGTTGTGATGCTTCTCATCTCCGTCATGTCACCGGAATATATGAACGAGCTATATTCGACTGAGCGCGGTCAAAAGAACTTGATGATTGGGGCCGTGATGATGGGAATGGGCATCTGGATCATGCGCAAAATGATCGACTTCAAATACTAAAGGACTGATCGAATGACCGAAGGCGTCCTACAATTACTGACGAATGCCGGTTATCTGGTCATCTGTATCATGTTGGCCATGACCGCTTACATGATTGTTGCGCCTCTCTTAGAGGGCGACAAACTGAAAAAACGGATGGCGTCAGTTTCGTCACAGCGCGAAGCCCTCAAGGGCGCGCGGATGCAACGGATCGATAAATCCAAAAGCCTTCGCAGCAATGATAAAAGCTTGGCCCGAAAGCTCGTGGATCAGTTTAGTCTAGAGCGCCTGCTCGAAGCGACCGATCTGAAAGATAAATTGGCGCAAGCGGGACTTCGTGGTCAGGGTCCGATCTATAAATTTTACTTCTTTAGAATGGTGCTGCCCTGCGTTCTTGGCGCGTTCGGTCTATTGTTCCTGATCGTGCTGAATACACCGGGCTGGGCCATGATGCAGCGCATTGCCGCAACTTTGGGGCTCACCTTGTTCGGCTATTACCTGCCGGGTATTTACGTCAAAAACTTGGCCAATAAGCGTCTTGGCTCAATCATGTCGGTATTTCCTGATGCGCTCGATTTGCTTTTGATTTGCGTAGAATCAGGCATGTCTGTTGAACTCGCCTTTGGGCGGGTCGGAGATGAGCTGGCGGAAAATTCGGTGGAGTTGGCTGAAGAATTTCACCTAACGACAGCAGAGCTATCCTACTTGTCATCACGCCGTATGGCTTATGAAAACCTGGCGCGCCGAAATAACCACATTGGTATCAGATCTGTCGCGACCGCTTTGATTCAGGCTGAACGTTACGGAACACCGTTGGGCGATAGTTTGCGAACCATGGCCGCCGAAAATCGTCAAATGCGGATGATGGCCGCAGAAAAGAAAGCGGCGTCTCTACCAGCGAAGCTAACCGTGCCAATGATTATTTTCTTCCTGCCAGTCTTGTTTATCGTTATTCTAACACCCGCTGCGATGCGTCTTGCCGGGGCCCTGTCGTAAACAGGACTTGTATTTTATAGACACAAAAAACCCCGGCTCAATGAGCTGGGGTTTTTTATTGTTCTAATTGAGTGAGTTTAACGGCGCCGGCGAGCGGGTCGTCGTCCCTGCTGTGTGTCGTCGATCTGTGCGGGCGCTTGTTGCGGATAGCCTTGCTGGGGATAGCCGCCTTGTTGCGGATATGTAGGTTGCTGTTGCGCGCTGTAACCTTGTGGAGTCGGCTGCGTTTGCGGTGTGCTGATCGCTGGGCCAACAACATAAGGCTGAGCGCCTGTTTGGGCTTGAGGCGTTACAGCGCCGGGTTGCAGGGATTGTCGGATGTTACTGAGAACAGATTGCTGTTCCGGCGTCATTTGTGTGTTTCCAAAGGCTGGATTGCGCGTTGGCGCTTGTTGCGGTGACCTATATTGACCGCCAGACTGCGCTGTTTGGCGCGCGGCTTGGGATGAGGAGGTGAAGGCCTGACCGTTGGACGCGGTCGTTGAAAGGCGAGTGGCTGGTACCCCGCCCATTTGCGCGTTATAGCCCTGCTGGGCCGGAGCTCTGGACGTTTGGGGTTGAGGCGATTGTCTTTGCCCTTGATAAGTTTGGCTCTGACGTCCCTGATTGGGATAACCTTGTGTCTGATATCCTTGCGTGGGAACGCTCCGCGCTGGAATGCCGACAGATGTTGTTGAATTCATCTGTGCGGGTGTGCCGCGAGGCGTGAGCGCCGGAACAGGCTCAGGCGGCAAACGGCGGTCGCCGCGGCTCAGACCAGCCAAGCGAAGCTCCCGTTGGGCCTCATCCGTCCGGCCTTGGAGTTGTAAAACCATGGCGAGGTTCTCGCGAGCGCTTCCGCCGGACTCTGGCATAGCGGCCGCGCGTCGAAGCCATGTTTCCGCTGAACGTAGATCGCCGGATAACGCATAGCTCAATCCCAGATTGGTCAGAACATTCGGGTCATTCGGGGTGATTTGCAGCGCGCGATTATAATTCTGCCGCGCGGCATCATATTCTTCCATTTGGTCTAAAGCCGCGCCTTTTAACGACCATAGCCGGCCATAACCTTGTGTAATACGCAGTCCTTGGTCCAATACTGGGATGGCATCGAGAGCGCGTTGATCCGCAATCAAACCAGCAGCGTGTTCTGCGAGCAGGTATGGGTCGCGCGGGTGGATGGTGCGGGATGTTTGTGTGATCTCCACGGCGCGTCCCGGATTGCCCAATTTACGGACGGCGGCAGCAAGTTTTAGAGTCGCTTCCAAATCCGTTGGGTTGAGGTCATATTCATGTGACCAGAAGGCGGCCTGCGCAAACAGTTCTTGCGTTTCGATATTATCGCGCATTTCGCGTGTCGCGGGCATATATTGATCAACGGAGACCTGATCCCTGACGGCTTCTTCTTGCGGCGTAATTCCGCCGGCATAGGCACAAGCGGATAGGATGATGGGTGTCCCGAGCAGGAGAGTTGTTCTTAACAGTGGCCGTCGAGTCTGCTGCGCCATTATGTCCTCACGAACGTCGAAAAATTGGCCGGGCATTACGCGTTAAGTCGATTGCGAATGTGCCGGATTTCGTTAACAATCGTAAACAGCTAGAGTTAACGGGACCTTTACACCCGTGATATGAGTTCAAAATCAAACAGGTTCGGCGATGTCCGCCGTTCCAGCAGACCAAAGAGTCCCCGCAAGCATGACACGATCCCTCGCAACGACCCCATTGGCTGATGTTCCTCATGGGGAACCCATCGTTCCAATTCATGTTATGCGTCCAGAGTCATGGGACGCGTTGAAGGGGTCGCTGCCCCCTACTCAAGCGAAATTCGCCGAAGCAAATGGATTTGCAGGTGAGGCTGGGCAAAGCGTCAACTTGCCGGGCGAGGCGGGTAACATAGCGGCGATCCTGCTTGGGTGCGGCGCAGCAGACGTCGATTATGACCGTGAAATGCGGTTGGGGCAGCTCTCGGCGGCACTGACGGGCGGCTATTATCAGCTATCAGACATGCCAAATGATTGGTCGGAGCGTTTGGCCGCTATTGGTTGGGGCTTAGGCACGTATCGTTTCACGCGGTATTTGAAAGATACGCCAAATGTGCCAGTTTTGGCTCTCGATGCCGACGTGGATGCGGGCCATGTTCGCGATGCCGTCGCGGCGACTGAATTGGGGCGAGACCTCATCAACACCCCCGCAGGCGATATGGGGCCTATCGCTTTGCATCAGGCCGCCGCAGACTTGGCCGAAAAACATGGGGCGAAACTTTCCGCGGTTATTGGCGATGATTTGACGGAGCAAAATTACCCGATGATCCATGCCGTCGGCCGCGCCGCCCATGAGGCGCCGCGTTTGGTGGAATTGGAATGGGGTGATCCGTCTCACCCGCGTTTGGCGATTATTGGGAAAGGCATTACCTTTGACACGGGCGGCGTGAATATGAAAAGCGCGGCGGGCGCGCGGCTAATGAAGAAGGATATGGGCGGCGCAGCCCATGCTTTGGCTTTGTCGGCTATGATCATGGCGGCGCGTTTGCCGATCAGGCTTCATTGCCTTTTGGCGATTGCTGAAAATGCTGTCAGTGCCAATGCCTATCGCCCCGGCGATGTTCTTTCGTCACGCGCGGGACTAACAGTCGAAATTGACAATACGGACGCCGAAGGACGGTTGGTCTTGGGGGATGCGCTAGCGAAGGCGACTGAGTCCGATCCGGTATTGATGATTGATTTCGCGACGTTGACAGGTGCGGCGCGCGTGGCTTTAGGGCCGCAGGTTCCGCCGTTCTTTACGAACCGTCCGCATCTGCATGATGTCGTTTCGCGCCATGCGGCGGTAGAACTGGACCCGATCTGGCCGATGCCTCTCTGGCAACCCTACCACGCCCTATTAAAGTCCCCCATTGCGGATATGAAGAATGCTGGCGGGTCTTTTGCTGGGTCCGTGACGGCGGCTTTGTTTCTTGAGCGGTTTGTCGACAAACGTCCTTGGATGCATTTCGATGTTTATGGGTGGAACCCGGCGAGTCGTCCTAGCCACCCGTCTGGGGCTGACATTTACGCGGTGCGCGGCTTATTTTCTTGGCTCGCCTCAGGCGGGCTGAATACGCCGATGGATGGGCCGACGGGCGATCCACTTTAGTCCTGTGAATGCGATGGCCAAGCCAAGCGTTGTTGCCATCGTGACAGTAACTAAAATCGGCACGGTGATGTTAGGGAATGCGGCAAGCCAAACTTGCGCCGTAGGCCATACGCCAAGCATGCAGGGTAGAACTAGGTTCGGCCAATTTTTGAGGGCGACAAGACGGCTATGGAGCAAGGCCATTGCAAGCGCGCACCATCCGGTCATCGCGATGATCTCAATCGCGTAAGACCAACGAAATCCATAATAGTGAACAATAGCGGCGCAGAGTGCGGCGGCGGATATTATGCCCCATCCTTGGCTGGTGCGGGGAAGCCTATCTTTCCACGCATAAGCTACAATACCGAGGAGGAATGGGAACGCGAGCCGTAAACCGGGAATGATCGGAGATAATAGTTCTGAGCCTGTCTGATCCGTCCAAGCATTGACGCCAACATGGGCGGCGACCGCCATGAGGAAAAATCCGAGATACCAACGTCGATCACGTAGACCCATAAGATAAGCGGCCATTAAACCAATGAACGCGATTGCCCCCCACCGTAATGACCCTACGGCACCTTGTAATAGACACATATAAAGCGCATCATCCAACACACCCGGCATCCGTTGACCGGGGTCAATTAATGTTACGGTTTCTAAAAAGTAGAGCGAGAGTTGAAACGCGCTTTTCACTGTTGGGGCATCGGGGGCGCATAGAACCGGATATAACACGGCGGCGACGATAAAAGTGTAGACGGCAAGCCACGGCAAGGTTCGTTTCGCTCGCGACAAGAAAAACGCTTTCGCGGTCTGACCGCGCGAAAGGCTCCGCCACGCCAACCAGCCAGAGATAAAGAATAAGACCTGCAGGCCAAACAAGCTGGGGTCATAACCGAATGTGTTGAGCCATTCCTTGGATTGAGGGCCAACCGCCATGGTTGATGCATAACCTAAACTAATAAATCCCACGACGATCAGGCGGACAGCATTCAACCGCGACACAATCGTCTCGTCCGGGGGCTGATTTCCTGTCATTGCCGGTTTGGAGTCGGCCATATGCATTCGCCAATTGGGCATAAGTGAAACCATAGGGAGGACGTCTTAAAAAAGTTTTCAGACATTTGAATCACTTGACTGATTCGACCACTTGGCAAGCCAGGCTTGTACTTGACCGAAGAATCCCGTCTGTGCGAGTCCCGTGATGGGCGAGTGATTCAAGCATGACCTTGGGAGGGTAATTGATGGCAGCGAAAGTGAATAGCGCGACGGAGACTGCCACCGATTCTTCCGAACTCTCAAAATTGGGTGCTTTTCAAGAGGCCTTGAAGCCGCCCGCTGAACCGACCCGTGAGGAAAGACCCATTCGCCCGTCGCGCTTGTCATCGACATTAGCGCTGGCGCTCTGGAAAGATGTGACGGTTGCGTCTGTCGCAGGCAACATGCCCGATCTCACTGCTCGTCAAACAGCTGTGTTAATGTGCGTGTATCTGGAAGAAGGTCCGCACACTGTTCGCTCATTAGCAGCGCGTTTGAATGTGACTAAAGCAGTCATTTCCCGCGCGATTGATCGATTGAAATCTTACAATTATATTCTCCGTGCCGATGATCCGCGTGACCGCCGATCAATTGTTTTGCGCCGTACGCCAGATGGCATTAATTATCTTCGCGCCTTTGCAGCCCTGATTCAGCGCGAAATGCCTGACGGCCTACGACCGCAAAAGCCATCGCGGCGCTAACTCATTTATGGCGATAGATTTAAGGCTTAGCCTTCCTGACGGGATGGGGCCGCCGATTGCGCACCGCCGTATTATCACCCCCTACGCACCGCTTCTTTCGCACCCAAAACCACGCGCTTCACAAAAAATGGAACTTGTCTTTGGGCAAGGCTTTGATGTTCACGCTGAACAAGGCCGTTGGGTTTTGGGACGGGCCTCTCCGCTTGTCAGTGGGTCGCGTCGTCAAGGCTATGTGGGGTGGGTTGCGGCCAAGGCGCTTGGAGATTTGCAGGGCGTCATACAACCCGAACTGACATACCAGGTTACGTCAATCAGTGCCCCTGTCTTTTCCCGCGCCGACTTAAAATCCCATATTGTTATGTCGTTGCCATTAGGCGCGCGCATAAGCGTGATGTCGGAGACGGAGACCTACTGTCAGATTGGTGCCGGGGCCTATCTCAGCCGCTTACATGTTCGTGCCTTGTCGAACCCTGAGCCGGACATTATTGCGGTTGCGCGTCGGTTCCTTGGCCAACCTTATATTTGGGGCGGGAATGGGGCGCGGGGCGTAGATTGTTCTGGGTTGGTGCAGATGAGCCTTGCGGCTTGCGGTATCGATGCACCGCGTGATGCTGACTTACAGGAAAAGGCTCTGGGTCAATCTGTTGCTTCGCCTGAGCAAGCCGGTGATCTATTATTCTGGCCCGGTCACGTCGGGCTGCTGGCGGCGCGAAACAGCCTGCTTCACGCTAATGCGACGCATATGGCGGTGGTCGAAGAGCCTCTTATGCCGGCCCTAGAACGCATGAAGCACGCAGGGATTAATCTGCGTGCTGTCAAACGTTTGTAAACTGGTTTGGAAGAGTTTTACTCGGCCTCTTCGGTGGCCTCAGGTGTCACAACCTCTGTGTCAGTTGGATCAACAGTTGAAACAGTTGTTTCCAAATCCTCAGCTGGGACTGTGGCGGTTTCAGCTTCGACTGTGAGTTCAATGGTCGCGGCCGCAGGTTCCGGGCGGTCCATCGGATTGTCTGATGCGAGGCGAAGATATTCGATAACCGCAGCACGGTCGCTTTCTTTACGGATACCCGCGAAGTTCATCTTTGTGCCGGGCATGTATTTCTTTGGCTTTTCGAGGAAACCATCAAGATGTTCGAAATCCCAGACATAATCGACGGAGGCCATCGCATCTGAATAAGCAAACCCTTCGTGCTGCGCAGGTGCCGCGCCGACAACATTCCAGAGACCGGGACCAGTTCCGTTCGCGCCGCCGACTTCAGCATTGTGGCAAGACGTGCAGTTTTTGAAAACTTTTGCACCGCGTTCGATGTCCATAGCCGCAACCCATTCCGCTTGCGGAAAGGGAAGTTCGATTTCTTCAACTTCACCGGATGATTCAAGTTCGCCAACAATATAAGCGGGAACTTTAGGGGCATCGTGATGCATAAAGACTTCCGGAAGCATCCGAATCATCATGAAGACGAGCGCACCACCGAGAATGGCGGCGAAAACTTTGTTGTTGCCAAGCGGATCCATAACGATCAGCGTCCTTACTATTTTTGTTTCGACGTTCCGCGAGCTTGGAACGGCTTTGTTATCCGTCTAATACGGATTTAGGGCGTCACTGCAATTGTAAAAGCCCTTGCGGCGCAGCGCCGCACGCGGTCTAACCCCTGTAATAACGGCTATATCAGGACTCACTCGCATGAGCGTACGCATTGTCTATCAAGGGGAGCCGGGGGCTTATTCCCATTTGGCGTGCCGGGAACACTTCCCGGACATGGAGCCATGGGCGTGTCAATCTTTCGCACAGGCCTTTGCCCGCGTCCGAGAGGGTGAAGCTGACTTGGCTATGATTCCGGTTGAAAATACGGTCGCAGGACGGGTGAGCGATATTTATCACCTTCTGCCAGAGGGGGGGCTGCACATTATTCAAGAACGTTACCAGCCGATCCACCATCAATTGCTGGGTCTGCCCGGAACCAAATTGGAAGACGTCAAAATCGCGCGCTCACACCCAATGGCTCTGGGGCAAGTTCGCGAACGACTTATCTCGCTCGGAATTTCGGCTGTCGCCGATGTGGATACAGCGGCGGCTGCGCGGAAAGTGTCAGAACGAGGCGACACATCTGTGGTTGCCGTCGCAAGCCGCGTTGCGGCCGAGGAATATGGTCTTGATATTCTGATGGAGAATATTGAGGATTCAGGGTCCAATACAACGCGGTTTATTGTTCTGTCCAAAGACGTGCAAATCCCTCCATTGGATGAGAGCCCTGTTGTGTCATCCTATGTTTTCCGGACCCGGTCTGTGCCAAGTTCACTTTATAAGGCGCTCGGTGGCTTCGCATCCAACGGGTTGAACCTAACCAAGCTCGAGAGCTACATGATCGGCGGTGGATTTACGGCCGCGCAATTTTATGCTGATGTTGAAGGTCACCCCGATAGTCAGGCCATGAAAAACGCGCTGGAAGAGCTCGATTTCTTTACAGAGGACGTTCGTCACCTCGGCACATATCCCGCTGATCCAATACGCGCAAAAGCGTGATGAGGCGTGACTTGAGCTTTGCAGCCCTTAGGGCCACATAGCGTTTATGAAATATGTTCTAATCGCTGCGGCTCTTGCTATTTGGGCTGTCTTAATGCCCGCCTCTGCGTTTGCGCAGAAACCTGAAATCTACACGAGTTGGCGTAACACGATTGCTGTTGACGGGTATGATGTCGTGAGCTTTCACGCCGGGAAGCCTCTCAAAGGCCGCACAGAATTCGCGACCCAATATAAAAAAGCAACCTGGCGATTTGATACGCAGGGCAATCTGGATTTGTTTCTGATGAACCCCGAAGCTTTTGCGCCTCAATATGGCGGTTATTGCGCGTGGGCTGTATCTAAGGACAAGCTCGCTCCGGGGAAACCAGAGCATTGGCATGTCGAGGACGGGAAGCTCTATTTGAACTACTCGACGCGCGTGAAAAAACGCTGGGATGCGCTACGCGAGGAATTTATCGAGCAGGCTGATGAGAATTGGCCAGATTTGTTGGACGAATAGGCTGACTATTGGTTGGACAACCATGCTCTCAACAATTGATGCGCTATGGTTGTTGGCATGGGGCGCATGAACGCATCGCCTGTTTTATCAAACACGGCTTCGACCTCCGAGCGGGTAAACCAACGGGCTTCTTCCAGCTCGTTTTTATCGACGTTAATGGTCTTGTCCGCTGCCTGACTCACTAAGCCGATCATGAGTTGTGAGGGGAAGGGCCACGGTTGGCAGAAGAGATAACGGTGACCGGATAGCGTCGCGCCGACTTCTTCCATGCCTTCGCGCGTCGCCGCTTCTTCCAAAGTTTCGCCGGGCGACACGAATCCCGCCAACGCCGAGTAATACCCAGGCGGCCAGCCATTGCCGCGGCCGAGTAAAACCGAGTCTTCATGTTCAATCAGAAAGATCACCACGGGATTGACGCGCGGAAAATGTTCCGTCTCGCAACTTCCGCAAACGCGTTTTGCGCCGCCTTCGTCTGGCGTCGTTTTGGCTCCGCATTGTGAACAAAACGGATGCGTTCGATGCCAATCAAAGAGCGATCGCGCGCGGCCTGCAACCGCCAACGCATCCGGCGTCAACCGATGACCATGCATGCGCAGGTCCATTAAACTGTCGGGGGGTAATTGGCTATCATCTTTCAGGGACGCCGCGAAAACAGGGTCTCCGTCCCCTTCGAGGCCTAAAAATATTAACCCGGGATCATAAAGGCCCAGAGACGCGACGGCTTTGGGCGCGGCTCGCAAAAGCTCTGGGCCATCTGTCGCAACCTGACCTTTATGTAATAGCAGCGCACTGGCTTTGGGGTGATCCTTCAACCGGGCAAGCGATGCCTCACTCCGCGCCATTTCTGCAAAATCAACCTGTGACCCCGCGAAGGGAATGGGGCAGTTGGGAAGGAAACGGTCAGTCATGACTGCCGCGTAAGGATTGTTAATGGGCAAGGCAAATGTATCGCCTTCTTTGCTCATGCGTGATGACGTCTTTCTGCGTAGATTGGCTTGTCAGCCGCTTCATCACTTGTCATAGGCGGACTCGGAAGATCGGCCCGGACGTGGGCTTTCGCCAACCCGGTCAGGTCGGGAACGAAGCAGCCGTAACGAATCGTCTGCGGGTCGGGACCCGGTCTTCCAACTTCACCTTTTTTCTATCCGCATCATGAGAGGTTTCTCAGGTCTGACGGTTATTCTGGCGAGTGGCCATGGATGTTCGGCGGATAGGCTCAACCGTGATTGCCGCGCGACCAAGGCGGCCAAAACAATGCCTTCCAACTGCGCAAACCGCGCGCCAATGCAAACATGGGGGCCAAGGCCAAAGGGAAGGTACTGGAACCGTCCGATATTGGCGCGGGCTTCAGGTAAAAACCGCTCCGGCACAAATGCATCCGGTTGGTCCCAAAGTTTCCGATGTCGGTGGAGCATCCAAAGGTTTGCAAAGACAATCGAATCTTCGGGTAGCGCATGTCCGCCCAAGGTTTCGGCGCGATTGAGTTGCCGCGACAAAAACGGGGCTGGGGGATAAAGCCGCATAGATTCTTCGAAACAGGCTTTCGTCCAAGGCAGCTGATCCGGCCAGTCTTTCACAGGCAGGGACGTGTCGAGCGCATCGACTTCAATTTCCAAACGCTCCCGCGCGCCTTCGTCTTGGGACAAGAGATAAAAAAGCCATGTCAGCGCCCGCGACGTCGTTTCATGCCCTGCTGCGATGAACGTGATCAATTGATCCTTGAGCTGCTCATCAGTGAAATCGGCCTCGGTCAACATAAGGGACAGAAGATCGTTCGGGACATCTTGACCTGCCGCCATCTTGGCACGGCGCGCAGCGGCAAGCTCAAATATATTGGTCCGTAATCGCTTCACGGCCCCCATTTTCCCAACACGCGTGGGCCGTGGAAACCAGTCCGGAATAGCCAGAAAGTCGAGCGGGTCTGGCTTGCCCATACTATTCAGAAACCGATCAATCTCGCGCAGGTTGGTTTGACGCCCGCCGTCCAATTCACCAGAGAACATGGCATCGGATAAGACTTTATACGTCAGTTCAACGAAGGCGGCGTCGGCAGCGACCTCTCCTTCGGGTAGGAGATCAGGCAACACAGTTTTCGCCGCGTCCGCAATCGTCTGCGAATACCCATCGACATGGCGCGGCGTAAATAGCGGCGCGAGAGCTCGGCGATCGCGTCGCCACTGATCGCCTTCAGAAACGAGTAGGCCTTCGCGCAAAACAGGTTTCAAGATCGCATTGCGAAGCGAGGAGTGTTTTAGCGCGTCGGCTTTTTCGACAAAGGTTTCTCGGAGTGTTTCAGGTTTTGTTGGCGTGAAAAATACCCATGCTTTGCTTGTTCCGACTTCATCAAACCCCTCAATGGCGCGGCGGGTCATGCCGTGCAGGGGGTTTTTGGATGCGGCCAACATATAGCGCCCCCAGTCAATCCGGTCCCATTCATCAATCCCGGCTTCAATCGGCAAAGGCGCGGGCGGAACAAAGTGGCCCTCTTCCCACCGGGGTTCGGGCCGGAACTTATAATCGTGGCGGCTTTTTTTTACGCGCGATGATTTGGACATATGCGATCTTTGCGCCCCTCAGCGCCTGTGTGCAACATCAACCGCGCGCTTTCCAAGCAGGGCTGCTCTGCATATATGTTTGGGTAATGTCTGACAGCCAAACGCATCAAACCTATCAAGTGCTCGCACGGAAATACCGTCCGGCGACGTTTGAGGATATGATTGGCCAAGACGCGATGGTCACGACGCTGAGCAATGCGTTTCGAACAGGCCGAATTGCGCACGCCTTCATGCTGACAGGCGTGCGCGGAATCGGCAAGACAACGACGGCGCGGTTGCTGGCGCGGGCTTTGAATTACCAAACGGATACAGTTGACGGCCCGTCCGTCGATTTGGCCACACCGGGACGACATTGCGATGCGATCATGGCATCCGCGCATATGGATGTGCTTGAAATGGACGCGGCGTCGCGCACGGGCGTCGATAATATGCGCGAGCTGCTCGACGGGGTGCGTTACGCCCCCGCCGATGCACGCTACAAAGTTTATATCATTGACGAGGTGCACATGCTCTCCGCCGGCGCGTTCAACGCGCTGTTGAAAACCTTGGAAGAGCCGCCGGACCACGCCAAATTCATCTTCGCAACGACTGAAATTCGCAAAGTGCCGATCACCGTGCTGTCCCGGTGCCAGCGGTTTGACCTCCGCCGTGTCGAGGCGGATATTCTCGCGGAACATTTGAAGAAAATTTCTGATAAGGAAGGCATTGCCGTCTCTCATGATGGGCTCGCACTAATTGCCCGCGCAGCGGAAGGATCGGTTCGAGATGGTCTGTCCTTACTTGATCAAGCCATCGTGCAGAGCGGTCTGTCTGGTGAAGAAGTCAGCGCCGAGCAAGTGCGCTCGATGCTCGGTCTTGCGGACCGTGTGCGCCTGATTGACCTGTTCGAACATGCCATGCGCGGTGATGCGAAGGCATCACTAAACGCGATGCGCACGCAATATGATGACGGCGCCGCGCCGGATGTTGTGATGGGCGACCTTCTCGATATTTGTCACGAAGTCTCCCGCGCGCAAACGTTGGGCGAAGATGCCGCGTTTGACTTTGCACCGGACCAGATTGAACGGCTACGGGGTTTGGGCGAAGCTTTCACGGCGGGTCAACTGACGCGCGCGTGGCAAATCTTGATGAGCGCGCATGGCGAAGTGCGCCGTGCCCCCGTGCCATTGGCGGCCGCAGAAATGGCCTTGCTCAAACTGGCGCTGGCGGGGCAAATGCCGCCGCCGGAACTTGCCGCACAAATTATCCGCCAAGCACAAAAATTAGAAAGCGACGGCGGTGCGGGCCTTCCGCAACTGTCACCGCCCGCAGCGCCAACGGCCTCGATGGCGCCGTCCACGCCGCCGTCCGGTGGGTCTTCGTCTCAGGCGGCTTCCATGACGGCTCCTAAGCCTGTCACGCCTGCGGCTCCGACAATGCGGCTGGAGAGTTTCGCGGACTATGTCGAACAGGTTGATGATCTGCGTCTCCGCCATGATCTTGAACGCTATGTCAGTGTCGTGAGTTTCGCAGACGGGCAGGCGGAAATTCATATTACCGAAGCCCGCTATAATTCCATTGTCGGGCGGATGGTACGGTCGCTGCAAGACATCACAGGACAGCAATGGCTGGTCAGCCCGGTGCCGGATAAGGGCGAGCTTCCGATTGCGGAACAACGCCGTGCGGCCAAGGCTCAGCAAGACGAGGATGATCGGTCCCATCCGGCATTTTCTCATCCGCTGCTGAAAGATGCTAAAATCCTTGAGATCAAGGACCGTGCTCCCAATGTAATATCGGGTAATTTCAAGAAGGATGACGTGACATGAAAGACCTGATGGGCCTGATGAAACAGGCCAAAGAAATGCAGTCCAAAATGGAAGCCGCGCAAGCGCAAGTGGCCGATACGGAAGCCACAGGCCGTTCCGGGGGCGGACTCGTGACGGTTACGCTTGCGGGCGGCGGCAATATGAAATCGCTCACGCTTGATCCCACCTTGATGGGAGGCGCGGAAGATAAAGAAATGCTCGAAGACCTCATCATCGCGGCTTATCAAGACGCGAAGGTCAAATTGGATCAAGCCGCGGCTGCCACAATGAAATCCGCGATGGGTGATATTCCGATGCCGCCCGGAATGAAGATGCCGTTTTAAGGTGATTGATCGCCGGTCTTTCGTCGTCGCAGGCGCGGTCGCCGCGACGGCTTGCGCGACATCCGCGGTGAGCACCCCATCGACGGGGAATATCCATAATTCTACGCCGCGCTCATTGCGTGAAAAACTCTCCGATTTTGCGCTGAACACGGAGAGTTGGTTTCTGGATATTCCGTTTAACGACCGTTTCGATAAGGCGGCTCGCGCGGGATTTAGCCATGTCGAATTTTGGGCTCTGAATGATGATGATCGCAAAGCGGAAACGCTGGCGAAGATAACGTCAGATGCGGGCGTGTCCGTCGCGCAAATCGTTGGCGATGCGCCTGCGCTGGCTAGGCCGGAAACGCGCGAAGAGTTTTTGGATAATTGTAAACGTGCCGTTGAACGGGCAGATGTTCTTTCTACCGACATCATCACCTTTGTCGGCCATCAAAATATCGAGGGCATTTCCAAAAGCGATAGCCTCAAAGCTTATGCCGATCACATGGCCGCTGCCGTGCCTATCTTTGAGGCCGCGAAGATCTTTGCGGCGATAGAGCCGTTTAATTCCTACGACCATCCAGGACATTTTATCTATGGCTCACAGGATGCAGTCGCCATGATTCGCCGGATCAACTCGCCCTATGTGAAGCTGAATTGGGATTTGTTTCACATGCAGCGCGCCGAAGGGGAGTTGATTGGCAATCTCCGACAATCAGCTGACACGATTTGTTATGTTCAAATGGCCGACGCGCCGGATCGTGGCCAACCGGGAACGGGTGACGTGAATTATGCCAATGTAATCCGGCAAGTGCGAGCCGACGGTTATGATCGTCCGATTGGTTTGGAGTTTTGGGCCAAGGATAGGGATTACGACCGCGCTGTTGCTGACATGATCACCTTATCGGATGCCCTCTAGCGTCAACATCATCTCGCGCCTAAGCTAGCGCTATGAAACATTTCTTTCTCGCAGCCTCTCTCTGTCTTCTGCCGACGGCTTCTCTTTCGGCTGACCCTAATCCGGCGGCGCGTGCCTTCTATCAATATGATGCAATCCACCAACCGAAATTGTCCAAGGACGGGATGGTCAGCGCGCAGGAAAGTCTTGCCGCTGAGGTCGGTGCGGATATTTTGCGGCGCGGGGGGAATGCCGTTGATGCAGCGGTTGCCGTCGGATTTGCGCTGGCCGTGACCCATCCGCAGGCGGGGAATATTGGCGGCGGCGGTTTCATGATGTTGGCGGAGCCCGACGGTCATGTCAGCGCGATAGATTTCCGCGAGCAAGCGCCAGCGTCTGCGACGCGGGACATGTATCTCGGGCCAGACGGCAATGTTGATAATGACGTCGCGCAATTTTCACGGGCGTCTGCTGGCGTGCCGGGCTCCGTTGCGGGGTTGCTCCATGCACTCAAGACGCACGGCACGATGAGCCGCCGCCAAGTAATCGGCCCTGCAATCCGTCTGGCTGAACGGGGTTTCATCATCACGCCGGCGATGGCGCAGTCGCTTTCGAGTGCGAGTAGCCTCAATGCGGATGAAAGCTCACTCGAATATTTCGGCGGGTTGAGTGCGGGCGACCGCCTTCGCCAACGGGATTTGGCTGAAACTTTGCGCCGTATTGCGAGAGATGGCCGCGACGGGTTTTACAAAGGCGAGACAGCCGATCTCATCATTGCAGAAATGGCGCAGGGTAATGGACAGATAACGTTGGCCGACCTCGCCGCCTACGAGGTGGTTGAGCGCGAACCTGCCGTTGGGACTTATAAAGGATACACCGTCGCCGCCATGCCGCCGCCGTCCTCTGGCGGAGTGCATATGGTGCAGATGATGAATATTTTAGAGGGCTATGACCTCTCGGCGGATGGTCATAATTCGGCGGCCTATTACCACAAATTGATCGAAGCGATGCGCCGTGCCTATGCGGACCGGAGCGCTTATCTAGGCGATCCTGATTTTGTGGACGTACCTATCGATGAGTTGATGTCGCGCGAATATGCGGCCCAACTGCGCGGCTCCATAGACCTTACGGCATCGAGCCGATCTGCGGATATTCGCCCAGGTTTAGACGTACCCTATGAAAGCCTGAACACGACCCATTACTCTGTCATTGATGATGAGGGACGGGCGGTTTCCGTCACTTACACACTCAATTTTTCATTCGGGTCAGGCTATTCCGTCGACGGCGCAGGGTTCTTGCTCAATAATGAAATGGATGATTTTTCCGCCAAACCGGGCAGCCCCAATGGCTACGGTTTGATCGGCGGGGAAGCCAATAAGATTGAACCACGCAAACGGCCGCTCTCCTCCATGACACCGACGATCGTGCTGAAGGACGGCAAGGTCGTGCTGGCAACAGGGTCGCCGGGCGGATCGACGATCATTACCTCGGTTATGCAAGCCGTGTTGAATGTGGTCGAGTGGGATATGAATACGGCGCAAAGCCTGCACGCACCGCGCATTCATCACCAATGGTTGCCAGATGTCGTGGTCGTCGAGCCGGGAATTAGTCCGGATACACTGCGTATTTTGGAAGAGATGGGACATCAGTTCCCGCGCAATGAAGACGGGTCAATCAGCCGTTCGACGCTGGGACTGGTTAATTCTGTTGGCCACGATGGGGCGTGGTTTACGGGCGCGTCTGATCCGCGCGCGCCGGATAGTCTGGCAGTGGGGCCGTAAGCGTTTCTTGCTCTAAACTTGCGCCGCCAACCGTTCGGCTTTCACGACCTTCTTGATCGCGCGCTCTCGCTTTAGGCGGGAGAGGTGATCGAGGAATACAATGCCTTCTAAGTGATCCATTTCGTGCTGAATGCAGACAGCATATAGGCCTTCGCAATCTTCGGTCACGCGCTTGCCGTTATAGTCCAAATAAGTCACGCGGCAGGTTTCTGGGCGGTCCACATCGTCATAAACATCGGGGACAGAGAGGCAGCCTTCTTGATAGGGAACGGTGGTCTCTGCGGGGTCGAGAATTTCCGGATTGACGTAATATTTCGGCTGTGGGTCTTCGCCAGATTGGGCCAAGTCCATAACGATTACGCGCTGCGGCACACCAATTTGGATGGCGGCAAGACCAATGCCCGGCGCGTCATACATGGTTGCCAGCATATCATCCATCAGCGTCCGCGTTTCGTCGGTCACAGCCTCTACGGGGCGGCTGATTTCCTTCAACCGTGCATCTGGCACGGTGAGGATTGGTCTGATCTGTCCCTTATTCGTCATGCGGGGGAGATAGGTTCGAGTCCGCCCCCGGTCAACCGTCGTCGTGGGTTAGTGCCGCTCTGGCGATAAATAGCGGTCCGGGTTCCACACTTTGGTGAAGGGACGCGTCCGTCCAGAGGCTTGCATGACTAGTAAATGTTCGCGCGTTAAATCACGCGGGCAATCCACGCCGCACGCATGGGCAATCATCTCGACTTCTTCATTGAGTGTTTTGACATAGTTGCGAACGCGAACGGCTTTATTCGTCGGGTCGAGCCCCTGTTGCAGACGTTTATCATGCGTGGTGATGCCCGTTGGGCAGGTGTTTTTATCGCATTTCAGCGCCTGAATACAGCCGAGGGCGAACATGAAGCCGCGGCCATTGTTGACCATGTCTGCACCGACACAAAAGGCCCAAGCGACATCGGCCGATGTGATGAGTTTTCCAGACGCGATGATTTTGATCCGATCTCGCAGTCCGGCGTCCGTTAGCATGTCATCAAGCAGGGGTAGGGAATCTTCGATCAACATGCCTGTACTATCGATTAAGGGCATAGGGGCTGCGCCCGTGCCGCCGTCACCGCTATCAAGAGCGATATAATCTGGAGCGGACGCGGCGCCGCGGATTAAAATCGTGTCGATCAGTTCTTGTATCGGTTTGACTTGACCCATGCAAAATTTGATCCCGACTGGGCGTTTTGACACGCGCCGCACCTGCGCGATGAGATCGAGCAACTCATCCGGATTGCCCGCATCAACATGACGGTTGGGCGATAAGGCCGCTTGGCCTTCGGGAATACCGCGAATTTCGGCAATTTCTTTATTCACCTTGGCGGCCGGGAGGATGCCGCCTTTACCCGGTTTTGCCCCTTGGCTGAGCTTAATTTCGATCATTTTGATGTTTGGATTCTCGCAAATCTTTGCGAGCTTGTCTTCGTTCAAGGTCGCATCATCATTGCGCGCGCCGAACTTCGCTGTGCCCAGTTGATAGACAATGTCGCATTCCCCTTCGAGGTGGAAAGGCGACACGCCGCCTTCGCCCGTGTTGAGGTAACATCCGCCCATTTGCGCGCCGTGCGACAAGGCCCGAATGGCAGGCGCGGATAGCGAACCATAGCTCATGGCGCTGATGTTGAAGAGGCTGGTGGGACGGTAAGGGTGAGGGGAATCAGGCCCGATTGTGAACGGCTCACGAGCCGGAGGAATGTCTCCGTCCAGTTTCGGGAACAGGCCATTGGCGAAAATCGGCATGCCAGGTTGAAAAACTTTGGTGGACCCGAACGGCACGACGTCTTTGCCCGCTTCGCACACATGCCCAACCCATTCACGTTCCGCGCGGTTGAACGGCATTTCTTCACGGTCTTGCGCGAAGAAATATTGACGGAAAAATTCGCCGAGTGTTTGGAAGAGATTTCGGAAGTGCCCGAAAACAGGGTAGTTCCGCCAGATCGTATTTTTGGTCTGTGTTTTGTCGTAAATATAAAGCCCGACGGCTCCGAGCGCGAGCAGGCCCACAGTAAAGAGAAAGAGGGAGCCAAGTAGCTCTAGCCCGCTCATGGCAAATTTTGCGAAAGTATCCATGCGGTTGATTTAGCGGAGCTGAGAGAACTGCGCCAGTCATATAGACGGACCCTTTAAGCCTCAGCGCCGACCGCGTGTAAGTCTCCGCCATGTTTACTGAGCCACCGCCGCGCCATTTTCGTGTCCGGAAACAGCCGCTCACAGACGGCCCAAAAGGCGGCGCTGTGATTGGCTTCGATCAGATGTGCGCATTCATGCGCGCAAACATATTCAAGAATATCTGGCGGCGCGCAGATAAGGCGCCATGAATAGCTGATATGGCCCTCGCCTTTGCGCGTGATGGCACTCCCCCAGCGGCTGGCTTGGTCACGGACACTGACTTTGGCGACTGTTTTGCCAAGTTCGCCTGCATAGTGATGGGTTGCGGCTTCCAACTCTGCGCGGGCTTCGCGGATGAGGAGGCGGCGAACGCGCCCCGGAAAACTCTCAGGGTCCGGCGAAGGAACAACAATTTTTCGGGCGACCCGATCAATCTTGGCGCGGCCTTTGCCGAGCGGGCTGACCAAACGGTAGCGGTCACCTTGGAATAATATATCTTCGCCCGGCACAAAGGGCATTGGCGCGGGTAGGCCTTCTAATTGCACATCAATCCAGTCGCGCTGTTCGCGCGCGAATTTTACCGCTTGAGGAAAAGCGCGTAGCCCCGGAACAACGACGTGGACTTGTCGGTCCGCAGGTTTGACCTTCAATGAGACGCGGCGCGCCTTATTCGACAGCGTATAGAGCACACGGGGGTCACTCTCATCACGCAACGGGAATTGCGACTTGTCAGGCGTGGGGCGAGCGCTAGAGTTGCGTTTCAATTTAGACAGGACTCCTGACATGCTTGCTGCCCCCTTAAATCTGCGCAAAACGCTCCTCGCGGGCCTTTGCGCGTCTGCTCTATTGATGGGGGCTTGCTCGGGCGGGGACAAGGTTCCGGCTGAGGAAATCACGGTCGAAGCGGCGTCTTTAGGCCTGACCAATGCCGACGAAACCCAATTGTCGCAACATTTCGCTGTAGAGTTACGCGGCGGGACTGAGGCTGACACTTTGACATTGCTGAGCGCTGCCGGATTTGATGACGCGACCTATGGCGAGCGTATGATCGACGGATCGACGGTCATTTATACAGATTGGACAGCGTCGAATGACGAAGCGACCATGCGCGCAGCCCGCGTTGAAATGATCGGTTTGAATGAAACTACTGATGGTGCGACACTGGATAAACTGGTCCTCAAAGGCATGGATGTTGAAGGATTTGAAGGCGAGGGAGACGACCGAGAGAAAGTGATTGACGCAACGGTGGGTGAACTCGTCGTAGTAAAGCCGTCGCCAGCTATGTTTGCGAGTTTATCGGACGTTATGATGGCGCGGGACACCAGTTCCGACGTCGCAACAGATTTTTCAGGCGGTGAAGATTTCCGCGCATTACGCGTCGAAGATATGGCGGCTAATGTCATGGAAGACGGCAATCGCGGTACGCTGGCGCTCAAACAAGTTGTCGTTGGGAACGACACGGACAATGGAATGATGGACATTGTTCTCGAAACACTCAGCTTTGACTGGGCCTCTACGATGGAACCTGATGAAATGTTCGATCTGAAGATGGATGGACTGACCGTCATGGGGCTGGATATGACGCAACTCAGTGACCCTGTTTTGCCCGGTGCGGGTTTGACGGCTAGCTTCATGAATGGATTTATGTCTGGGCTCTCACCATCGGCAACGCCGCCGTATCGCCAAATTGATTTGGGTAATGTTGATCTGACGTCATCCATTTTTGACCTCACAACCGATGGGTTTGAAGCCGATAGCGAAGTAAAGGGTGACGCAACTGTTTTGCGATCAGTCTTTTCACCGATGCTCCTAACGCTGAAAGACCTGAGTGACACGCCCGTTGCGCCTTATATGGATGTGCTGCGCGAAAACGGATTGGCCGAAATTACCTTCAAAGGGTCGTCGACAACGACATTTGACCGCAGGGCTGATCGGGTGAGTTTCACCGATAACCGCTCGGAGATTGATGAAGGTTTGCGCACGCGCTGTGATTATTCTCTCATTGGATTGGCAGCCGCCGCTCAGGCGATGGATGCCAGCGGTGTTACAGCGCCTGTCTTTGATTACACCGATTCCGATAATACTGAAGAGTCGTTTGAGACTTACTTGGCTGACAGCGAAGCATACGCCGCAGCTCAAGCTGAAGCGAACAAGCTTATCAAGCTGGAAGGGTTGAATTGCGATATTCAGGATGTTCCGGGCAATAGCCTCGTTGAGCGCGGTTATAAGGTCGCGTCAGCGATTACGGGAAAACCTGTCCCAGTCTTGAAAGGCGGCGCAAAGACCATGATCGCGCTGAGTTCGATGACGGCACAATCCGAGTTTCAACGCGACCTGATGGATATAGTCGGGTCGGGCTTGATCGATTTTATCGACACGCCAGGCCAAACCATGACAATTACAATGGCGCCTGAGCAACCCGTGGCAATTACATCTTTGACGGGCGAAGACGGCACAGAGCCGTCCATCCGGCCTTTGAACCTCTCAGTTGAGGTGCAGTAACCCGTCATGTTGCGTGCGGCCGTCGGCAAGCAACTCGATCATGATCCGAATTTCCGCTGGCGCGGAGAGGCGGTGACACGGATCGAGAACCTGTCCGATATTGCTTTTGCTTTGGCGCTGGGGATGTTGATCTCCGGAGTCGATGCTCCGCAGTCTTTTGACGATCTTATCCGCTTTCTGATTTATATTATCCCGGCGGCGCTGGGGTTCTGCATTTTGATACAGATTTGGACGGCGCATTACACGTTCTTCCGGCGATACGGCGTCGCTGATGGGAGAATCATTTTCTATAATGCGGTGCTGATCTTTCTTGTCCTTTACATGGCCTATCCGCTTCGCTTCGTTTTTGATTCCTTATTTAGTTGGGTCGCGGGAGCGGGCATGGGGGATTATTCGCGCGGCATAGAAATTGGCGTGATGAATTTTGACACATCTGGCAAAGTTCTCGCTGTCTTCGGCGTGATCTATGCGGCGGTTTATTTGAATATGGCTGTCATGTACCGCCATATTTTGGCGAAATCTGACTGGCTTGATCTGAACGATCATGAGCTATCTATAACGCGCCGAACCTATTTTTATTGGAAGGGCGGTGCGTTGCTTTGCATGATTGTCGCATCTGCGGCCTATTTCACGCCACTGAACGGATTTGCGGGTTTTTTCCTCTGTCTCAATGGCGTTGTCGCCGTCATCGCGCGAAAACGGTATCCGGATGACGCGTCTCAAAGGCTTGAACCAACAATTTCATAGGTGATCCATGCAGGCCTGTGCGGGAATGCCGCTTGAAACCTTGCGCTAGGCTGCGCATATGAACGCCAACTTCAATCACGGCACGGAAAACAGACATCATGAAAGTTCTCGTCCCGGTCAAGCGTGTGCTTGACTATAACGTCAAAGCGCGGGTTAAGCCCGACCAAACTGGCGTCGATCTCTCCAACGTAAAAATGAGCATGAACCCATTCGACGAAATTTCCGTCGAAGAAGCGGTTCGCATGCAAGAAGCCGGAACGGCGACAGAGACGATTGCTGTCTCAGTCGGCCCTGCAAAGGCGCAGGAAACCATCCGCACAGCGCTGGCTATGGGCATGGACCGCGGCATTCACATCACAACGGATGAAGATCTGGAACCGCTCGCGATTGCAAAAATTCTGAAAGCTGTTGTTGAGTCAGAAGGCGCTGAATTGGTCCTTATGGGCAAGCAAGCGATCGATAATGATTACGGTGCGACGGGCGGTATGTTTGCCGCGATGATGGGCTGGCCGATTGGTCAGTATGCCAACACAATCGCGGCTGGTGACGGCACGCTTGAAGTGAAACGCGAAATCGATGGCGGCCTACAGACTGTCACGCTTAAATTGCCAGCGGTTGTCACAACCGACCTGCGCTTGAATGAGCCGCGTTACGCGTCTCTGCCGAACATCATGAAGGCAAAACGCAAACCGATTGACGCGAAAACACCGGAAGATTTGGGCGTTGATATTGCGCCGCGCCTGACAGTCGTAAAAGTAACTGAGCCGAAATCGCGCGAAGCGGGCATTAAAGTTGAAACGGTTGCAGAATTGGTCGACAAACTTAAAAATGAAGCGGGAGTGATCTAATGACCACGCTTGTTGTTGCAGAACATAATAATGCGTCGCTGAATGATGCGACGTCCAAAACTGTCTCGGCTGCGAAAGCGCTGGGCGGTGACATCGATATTCTCGTTGCAGGCCAGGGTGCCTCTGCCGCTGCAGAAGCGGCGGCCAAAATTGACGGCGTTCGCGCTGTCATTACGGTTGAACATGATCTCCTTGCGCGGCAAATGCCCGAAGCGATGGAAGTCACGATTATGGCGCTGATGGACGGGTATGACACGGTTATGGCGGCGGATACGACGACGCATAAGGCATATATGCCCCGTGTGGCGGCCAAGCTGGACACACAGCAAATCAGCTCTGTCACGGGCATTGACGGCGATGTGTTTGAGCGTCCAATCTATGCGGGTAATGCACTCGCCTATGTCAAATCCAACGATGCTAAAAAGGTCGTGACGGTTCGCACAACGGCGTTCCCACTATCAGGTGACGGCGGATCTGCGGCGTCTGAGTCCAAGTCGGTCGATATTGGCGATATGGGCTCCACATTTGTTTCTGATGAGCTGACCAAATCGGATCGTCCTGAATTGACAGGCGCAAAGATCGTGATCTCTGGCGGCCGCGGCATGGGTTCTGGCGAAAATTTCGCTCTGATCGATACGATTGCCGATAAACTCGGCGCCGCTGTTGGGGCGTCACGGGCGGCTGTTGATGCAGGTTATGTCCCGAATGATTACCAGGTTGGTCAAACGGGTAAGGCCGTTGCGCCAGAACTCTATATCGCTATTGGTATTTCCGGTGCGATCCAGCACTTGGCCGGGATGAAAGATTCCAAGGTCATCGCAGCGATCAACAAGGACGAAGACGCGCCGATTTTCCAAGTCGCCGATTACGGCCTCGTTGCGGATTTGTTCAAGGCTTTGCCGGAACTGGAAGCCGAATTGGCGAAAGTTGGCTACTAAGCCTCCTTCTCATACGATAAAGGAAAAGCCCGTCAAATTGGCGGGCTTTTTTATGCGCTGATAGAGGTGTAACTAAGCGTCCGCTATGCGGCTTTCACAGCATCACTTGCGACCACGCGCCCTGAATAATGCTCTAGCGTTTCTAACAACTCAGTCTGTTTGACAGGTTTGGTCAGATAATGACTCATGCCCGCATCCAAACATTCTTGACGGTCATTTTTCAACGCATGACCGGTAAGAGCAATGATCGGGACGGGGTTATCTGTTTGCCCATTCGCGGTTTCCCATTCGCGAATGACTTTCGTCGCCTGAAATCCATCCATAACAGGCATGGACACGTCCATGAGGACTAATGGAAAACGGTTTGGATCGACCACGTAGAGGTCTGATGCCAATTTCCCATTCTCAGCAAACACGGGCTCAAACGCGCTTTCGATGAGCATCAACCGGACAACATCCCGGTTGAGCGGGAAGTCTTCGGCAACAAGAATTTCCTGTTTGGCGGGTTTTGCTGGGGTGGGCGGCGTCATAGCGGGGGCTGGAGGTGAACTAACGGACGGCGGTGGCACTATAGTTCTGTTTTGCGGCGCCGAAGGAGTGGATGGTGCAGGGGTGGGTTGGCTTGGCGCAGGAGAACCTGCGGATAGGTCGGCCAACATACTGTCGATGAGGGACATTTCGGGCTGTTCGGGCTCAGCGGCAGGGCTCAGCGGTACTGTTGGCGTAGCCTCAGCTGCGATCTGTATCGTCTGATAGGGCTTAGGTGTTGGGATTGGCGCGAACACAGGCGGCGTTTCGCTCGTATTATTGGGCTGTCCGGCTGTCGGCGCGGGCGGGGTCTGTATCGTAGGTGTTTCTACCGTGCTCGGCGCTGGTGTTGCCGAGGCGATTTCCGGCGCTTGTGTATCATTGCCAGCGGAACGTTTGTTCGTGAGAACACGTCCTAATGTGTCAAATAGTCGGCGTTCGCGGACGGGTTTGACGAGATAGGTTTCAATGCCAATGGCTTTTAGATATTGAGTCGTGACTGATTGGTCGCAAGACGATAGCATGACGATTGGCGGAACTGTCAGGCTCGCTTGTTTAGAGAGCATAGAGGCGAGTTCGCGGCCGTTAACGCCGGGCATCAGGTAATCTAACAAGATAACGTCATAAGGTTTCGCATCGGGCGAAGCGGCGGCAGTTTTCAATGCTTCGGCGGCTTCAATACCATTACCAACGGATGCGCTGGTCATACCCCAGCCTGCAACTTGATCCGCCAAAATAGTGCGGTTCACAGCGATATCATCGACGATCAGGGCATGTTGCCCTGATAGGGCTGCAATATCGTAGGTTTCAACTTTGGCATTATGGTCAATTTCCAATGGAATTTTGATGCCAAAGGTGGACCCAACGCCGACTTCGGATGTGACGTCAATGTCGCCGTTCATCATCTCGGCGATACGTTTCGTAATCGCCAGCCCAAGTCCGGTGCCGCCATAAACGCGTGTTGTTGATCCATCCGCTTGGGTGAATTTTTCGAAGACGGCTTTTAAACTATCCGGCGCGATGCCAATCCCTGTGTCTGTGACATTCAAGGTGACCATCGGAGTATTGGGGTTTTCGTCTGACGTCTCAATCCCAACATCGATTTGAACATGGCCTTCAGCCGTAAACTTAATCGCATTACCAACAAGATTGGTCAGAACTTGACGAATCCGCCCCGCATCACCGATGAAATTCGTCGGAATATTCGACGGGTAATTGATGATGAGTTCCAGCCCTTTACCTTGGGAATTTGTGTTCAGAAGAGCGGTAACATCGTTTATCGAAGACTTCAGATTAAACGGTGTCGGGTCCAAATGCATGGCGCCCGCTTCGATTTTTGAGAAATCCAAAATATCGTTGATAATGCAAAGCAAGGCGTTGGCTGAATTGGTGATAACATCAACATATTCGCGCTGACGGTCATCAATATTCGACAAACCCAATAGCTCAGCCATACCAAGGATACCGTTCATCGGTGTCCGGATCTCATGGCTCATATTGGCAAGAAATTCAGATTTCGCCTTACTGGCGTGAACGGCGTTATCTTTGGCGGCTTCCAATTCGACTTGGTGGCGATGTTCGCGTTCCGTATCTTTGACAAAGGCGCGCAACCTTACGGGTTTGCCTGCTTTATCTCGGATGAGTTCAGCCGTCGTGCTGCACCAACGTTCTGTGCCATTTCCAGTTATGCAGCGTAGATCGATATCAAATTTATAATTTGTGTTGGCGATATTATTGAGAGCATTTTTCAAAATATGTCGGTCTTCAGGAACAACAGCGTTCAAAAAACCTTTTGCTTCAATTTGTGCTGTCCGCTCTGGCCCGAAATATGCATGGAGCGATTTGCTCATCGCATATTTCTTTGTTCTGAAATCGTACGTCCAAATCCCGGAGCGCCCTAGCGTCAGGGCAGATTCTAGAAGTTGATCTTTCTCGACAAGTTCACTGACATTGGAAGCGACTGAAATCGTGTAGCCATTATCCAATACTTGACGGCAAAAACGATGGGTCTTGCCATCGCCGAGCTTAACAAGTTTCGTTGTTGTCTTTGTATTTGTTTCCGCATTTGTGCGGTGGTTCTCTTCAGAGAGAGCATTTTCAGCCATGATTTCAGGCGTCATCATGCCATTTTCCATCATGACTTCATGCATTTTAGACAGAGGGTCGCCGAGCTTTATATCCCCTTCGCCAAGGTGTAATTCTTGGAATGATGCATTTGAGAGCATGCGGTAACGCATGTCTGGGTCTAAGATAGCGACCCCAACGTCAAGGTTCTGCAAGAGCATCTGAAGAAACTCACGTTCCATACCAGGCTCTACAATGCTTACTTTCTTAGCGAGACCATTCTCAATAAAAGCGCTATTTGATGTGTCGTCCATCTTTTCCCCATCGCCCTGATGAGCCAACTTTGTGAATCTGGAGACGTTTTGAACGAAAGGGGTTAATAATCTGGCAAAAAAAAGCCGGACACCTGATTGATCAGGGCCCGGCTAAAGTCTTCGCAATTCAGTCGGGGAGAGTGACTTGCGGTCTTAAGAACACAGCAGCGGCAAAAGGGGAGGACGTCGCCGTGTGTTGTGTAGTATTTAGGGAAGTTGACGCGGGATTTGAACCGCTAGGGTTGCAAACTAGCTATGCATTGCTGCATATCTTTTCACTGATTTAAAAGGAAAAATCAGTGAAAGGACGGAGATGTCCGTGCAACTTTTTGCAAAAACTCCCGAAACACCTTGGCCTTGGCTGATCCGCGCAGCTCTGTCGGGTACACAAAGAAAAGGTCAAAACTCTCGCCGCGAACCTCAGGTAAAATACGCACTAAACGGCGGGTTGATGCTGTCATATAGTCTGGCAGACCTGCCAAGCCGATACCAGCTTCCGCGGCCCGCATAATACCGTGCAGGTTGTTGATGCTCATAACAGGTTTTCTCGGATCATCATTGTCGTCGCGCCCGACCGTCAAGGCCCAGTTGGAGCTCTGCAATTTTGTTGGTAGTAAGTTGCCGAAGGCAACAATGCGGTGGTTATCCAAATCTTGTGCTGATGTCGGAGCCCCTTGTTCAGCCAGATAGCTGGGGGACGCGTAGAGCGACTGGGTGATTTGCCCCAGTTTTCGTTCAATCAAGTCGCCCTGCGTCGACGGCCAAGGGCGTAGCGCACAATCGACATCAAACGCCATCAAATCATGTTCGCTATCTTCCAAGATCAACTGAACTTCGATTTCCGGATAAGCGCTCATGAATTCCGGAAGGACGGTTGTGAGCCAGTTTGATCCCAATGAGATAGGAGAACTGACCCGCAGAACGCCTTGCGGCAGTTGGCGTACATTTTGAACATTGGCGAGGCTCATCGCGATCCGGCTGTGAACATCTGTCGCCGTTTTATAAAGCACAGTCCCTTCTTCTGTCAGAGTAAGGCCGCGGGCATGTCGATGAAACAACGGCAGGTTCATGCGCTCTTCCAGTGCCGCGATTTGGCGTGAGACAGCGGACTGGGAAATGCCGAGTTCGGTAGCCGCGCGTGTTAGCGAACCGGACCGCGCCGCCGCATGAAATGTCTTAAGTTTGTCCCAATCGATGGAGTCTGGCATAGCGCACCCTTAGAGGAAATATTGAGGACTGGGAATGAGAATAAAAGAACGAGGGCTTTGGGTCGCATGCGCGGCGGCGGGCGTTATTGTCCTCATCTTATCAATAATGATCATGTCTCACTTTCCAAGCGATGCCGGGGCGGATGTGAGCGGTTATGGTAGCCCAATCATCGCCTTTGAATTTGCCCGCATTCCTGCCGATTTAGTGGCCGTGTTTGGGGTGGACGGCGACCCGGAACGGATGCGCCGTATCGCTATGATGGATCAAGGCAACCAATCCGACTTCCTCTTCATGGCCATTTACACGGTGTTCGGAGCGTTGTTTGGCATGGCGGCGCGGCGCCGTCATGTCCTGCTAGGGTCCGTCATTTTTGTGGCCGCTATGATTGCGGGCCTCGCAGATATGGTGGAAACGCGGACATTGCTGGCGATCACGGCGCAGATGGCACAGGACGTGGCTGCGCCGGACGGCCTCACGACATTGTGGATGCCCGTGACGCTAAAATTTATCATGCTCGCTGTATCAATCGTCGGCGCAGGTCTTTTTATGATGTCGCGAGACGGAATGGTTTGGACGGCGCTCGGCGCACTCACCGTCTTGGCTGCGCTGCTGAGCCTTCCGGCGCTTCTATCGACGGCAAGCTTGGGTTATCTACTCACGGCGTCTGTTGGGCTCGGATGGAGCATTATGCTCGCCTATGCCCTCACACGAAGTTTTCGTGCGCAGAAAGCGCCGACTTAGCCGTCGTTCGCTTCGGTCTCCGCAATCCACTTTTCGGCTTCTAGCGCGGCCATACAGCCGAGGCCCGCTGCCGTCACAGCCTGGCGGTATGTTTCGTCGGACACATCGCCTGCGGCAAACACGCCGGGTACATTCGTGCGTGTGCTGTCCGGCGCGCTAATAATATAGCCGCCGTCGTTCATCTCAACATGGCCTTTAAAAATCTCTGTCGACGGTTTGTGGCCGATGGCAATGAAGATGCCGTGGGCCGATAGAGTATGCTCTTCGCCTGTTTGCGCATGTTTAAGCCGCGCGCCAGTGACGTTTGGCATTGGTTTTAAATCACCGACAATTTCTTCAAGCGTGTGATTCCAAAGAACTTCGACATTCTCTTTACCCAGCAATCGTTCTTGCAGAATTTTTTCTGCGCGAAGCGAGTCGCGGCGGTGGACCAGAGTCACTTTGCTGGCAAGGCCAGAGAGATAGAGCGCTTCTTCAACGGCTGTATTGCCGCCGCCGACGACGATGACTTCTTTTCCGCGATAGAAAAAGCCATCACAAGTCGCGCAGGCCGACACGCCAAAGCCGCCAAAGGTTTCTTCGCTCGGCAGGCCCAGCCATTTGGCTTGTGCGCCCGTCGCGATGATAATGCTGTCGGCCGTATAGACCATCCCGCCATCGCCAATCGCTTTAAAGGGACGAGACGAAAAATCGACATCGACGATAATGTCTTCGTAAAACTCTGTGCCGAATTTCAGTGCATGTTCCTTGAACTTCTCCATCAGCTCAGGCCCGAGGATTTCTGGAAACCCGGGGTAGTTCTCAACGTCCGTTGTGATGGTCAATTGTCCGCCGGGCTGCAGGCCCGCTACAATGGCCGGCTTTAGTAGCGCGCGCGCCGCATAGACGGCGGCTGTGTAACCCGCAGGGCCGGAGCCAATGATTAGGACAGGGTGATGAACGGTATCGCTCATGGGAGAAGCCTCGTTGAATTGAGCGCCTAAAGTAGGGGGCGCGGCGCGGCCTCGCAAGCATATCCGGCGGTCTCTCTGTCACCTTCTTGTGAGTGGTTGCGTTGTGCGGCAGGTTTTGAGAAGGGTAAGGCATGATTCATTTCCGAAAGACTGCAGCTGTCCTCACCTTATTCGGAGGCGCGCTGCTTGGGTGCACGACTTCGGCAGCAACCGCTGCGGAGGTCATGACGTCTCGCCCAGCCCCAGTGCCCACTGAACATATGGCTGAGCCCGCCATGCTAATTTACTCGGAAACAGCGGGCTGGCGGCACGAAGAAGGTATTGCTGGCGGTAATGTCGCCATGATGGAAATCGCCGGAGACAAAGGGCTCGGTTACTTTACCACGCAACATTCAGAAATTTTCAACGCTGAATCCTTGGCGCGGTTCGACATTATCGTGTTCAATAGCGCGACAGGCGATTCCCTATCCGCACCGCAAAAAGCCGCATTTGAAACGTGGCTCGCGAATGATGGCGCTGTGATCCTGATTCACGGCAGTATTGATGCCAGTCAGAAGGACTGGAGCTTCTATCAAGATGAACTGGTCGGGCCACATTTTATATCCCACCCGATGGCCCCGCAGTTTCAAGCCGCAGATGTGGTGGTTCTGAATACGGCTCACCCTGTCATGGATGGATTGCCAAGCCGCTTCGGCGCAACGGATGAATGGTATTCATTTGACGGCGTGCCTGATGGCCGTTTCGTTACGCTCGCCGGGCTAGATGAAACGACATATAGTCCGCGCAACACAGTTTACGGCGTCGAAGATCTTCGCATGGGTGATACGCCTGAGGAGCACGCTATCGTCTGGGCGCGGTGCCTGCCAAGCGGCGGTCGCGTCGTTGCAAGTGCGCTGGGCCATACGATTGAGAGCTTTAAGGCGTCCGAACATCGTCAATTGTTAGCCAATGCGATCGATTGGACGCGGGCGGCAGGGACGGATGAGGTCGGTTGCGACTGACTGTGAGAGTCTAACGCGCGGCCAAACGCGCGATGATCGCCTGAGCCACGCGGCTTGTTTCGTCCAAAGCTGGATATGGGCGATCCTCTAGAAACCCATCCCACAGCTTGACGTGGCAGCGCGTTTCTAACGCATCATAGAGCCGTTGAAATTTACCCGGGGTTCCTTTCATGCCGAGGCGGTAAACTTGTTTGCCTGTCGTGCAAGCCTCGGTCAGCATATTGGTGCTGTCTTCGGTGACAAGAATAATATAAGCCCCGCCGAGAAACGCAAAATAGGGGTTCGCGGCATCACTCTGCGGCGTGTGTAGCCAGACATTATCTCGATTTTTCGCAAAACTTTGCCAGGCTTTTTGAGTGGTCTCAGGGGTGCGGCGCGAAGTGGTGATAAGAAGGCTATAGCCTTTTTGGATCAAATCGCGTGCGGCGTCCAAATGTGATTGTATCGTCGCTTCACCCATCGCGTGTGTTTTGCTGGGTCCGCCGATTGCAATCATGGCGCGCGGCATGGGCAGGGGGCTAAGACGCGCAGCATGGCTCAGTGTGCCGCCAATAATCGCGCCGCGCGTAATCCGGTTGGGTGATCCAATCATGGTTTCTACAAACGGCCCGCTCAGGCCGTCATGTTCCGGCGCAATCACCAGATCAAAGCGTGACGGTTCGATGCGAGGGTCTTGGACATAGACGGTGAACGCAGCAGCGCCAGACCGGCGCACAGCAATGAGCGGCGCAATCGCTTGCCGTCCGCACCCGATCACAAGATCCGCATCCGGCAAGCCGTAGTTCCGCCGTACGGTAAGTTGGAGCGAAGGGGGCAGTGCGGCGAAACTGGGGCGATGCGACACATGATGAGCCACGATGGTGCACTCTGTTTCAGTGTGTTCCGCAACGGCCTCTGCCAGGCCTAACGCCTGATTTTCAATGCCTCGCCGACCGTCCGAGACGACGAGGATTCTCATGGCTTACTTTGGATAGCTGATTTCGAGGACTTCATAGCCCTTGGCACCGCCGGGCGCGATGACTTCAAAAACATCGCCGATTTCTTTGCCCATCATGGCGCGAGCAATCGGGCTGGTGTTCGATATTTTTCCAGCCTTCACACTGGCTTCGTCTTCGCCGACGATTTGATACGCGGATTCTTCGTCCGTATCTTCGTTCACGATTTTAACAACGGCACCGAAGGTGACGCGGTCACCTTTCAGGTTTGTCGTGTCGATCACCTGTGCCAGCGATAGTTTGGACTCAAGTTCCTGAATGCGGCCTTCGATAAAACCCTGCTTTTCTTTCGCAGCATGATATTCTGCATTCTCAGACAGATCACCATGATCACGCGCAACAGAAATGGCTTGGATGATTTCAGGGCGCTCAACAGTTTTGAGGTGCTTCAGTTCGACTTCAAGCGCTGCGTGGCCGCCGGGGGTCATTGGATATTTCTGCATGGAATGATCTCGTCAATAACGGCGCAATAAGGGTCACCTCCGTCCCGCGGGACGGAAATCTAGCCGATGACATTTAGACCCTTAAACCAGTGTTTCAAGCGTTTGCCGCAAAAATCGGCGCTTTATGACAAAATATTATTGTTTTTCGATAATTCTTAACTTGCATTACGACGGATGTCGTTGCAATATGCAGTCAGAGATTGGAAAGCGGTGCCATGCTTTCCCCTCTTCATGGAAACGAAAAGGAGAAACCCCATGACTCAGTCAACACATTTACGCGCTCTCGCAGTGGCCACAATTTTCGCGGTAACAACCCTGCCGCTGACGGCCGCAGCGGCCACGGGGCAAAAAATTTCGGCAAGCGCGCATGGTGAACGCGTGTCTGTCACTGTGCCGTTGGATGTTTTGTCCACCGAGGACGGAGCCATCCGAGTCTATCGTGCTTTGGAGCGCAAAGCCAAAAAATCCTGCAAAATGACAATTCCGCAGCGTTTAGGGAGATCCGTTCCGCTGACATCCTGTACGCGTGATCTCATGGACGGGTTTATTGCAGAGTTGGATGATGCAGGGCTGACCGCGCTGCATACAGCCGAGACGTAAGAGCAATAGAAGGTTTAAAAAGCGAGACGGCGGGAGTGCCACCCCGCCGCCTCATGTTCGGGTCCATTCTTCGAAAGGAGACGAGAAAAAGAGACGAACACGCTATTTGTGTAAATTTTGATAGGAAATGTCAAGGTTTCAACGCGTTGCACGGCTCCTCATGACGGCTTAAAGTCACTTATGTCGCATGCGCCCTCACACTCTCTTCCACTACCCGCTTTTCAAATTGGTCACGCGCATGACCCGCACGTAAAAACGGGTGTCACCGTCTTACTCCCTGGTAATCCAGCGCTTTGTGCTGTCGATGTTCGAGGCGGAGGACCGGGCACACGGGAAACCGATACACTGGCGCTGGGCGGTTTAGTCGACCGGGTTCACGCGATCGTGTTATCAGGGGGGTCCGTGTACGGGCTTGCCGCGGCGGATGCCGTCTGCGCGGAACTTGGCGCAAAAGGAATCGGTTTTGTCGCGGGGCCGCCGCCTATTCCTGTGTCTCCCGTCGTTCCGTCAGCGATCTTATTCGACAATGCGAATGGCGGTGACAAAGCTTGGGGAGCCACACCGCCCTTTCATCGATTAGGGCAGAAGGCGTTGCAGTCTGCGTCCAATGAAACGGCCGAAGGTGCAATTGGGGCCGGTTTTGGCGCAACAGCGGGCGCTTATGCAGGCGGTTTTGGTATGGCGTCTGAAATCATTGACGGCGTGACAGTCTGCGCTTTTATCGCCGCTAATCCCGTGGGGTCGCCTTATTTGCCTGGCACAAATGTGCCGCATGCGTGGATTTATGAACGCGGCAACGAATTTAATGGCGCTCACCCGCCCGAAGGCTACCGGTGGGCAGACCCTACGGATACAAAGCTCTCTCGCTTTGCCCGCGCAGGGCAAAACACGGTGATTGGCGCGGTTGTGACGGATGCGGCTCTATCCGCGTCTGACTTGAAACGCCTCGCCATTATGGCGCAGGACGGTCTTGCGCTCTCTGTACAGCCGTCACACACACCGCTTGATGGCGATACGATTTTTGCGTTGTCGATTGGCGAGCGCCCTGCGGACGGTCCGGCGATACTATCGAATATAGGGGCCGCCGCTGCCCGTTGCCTTGCAAGGGCGCTGACGCGGGGTGTGCTAGCAGCGCAGTCATGACGCAGAAAAAAATGCCAAAAACAATTCAGCCTACTCACCATGCGGCGATCCTCCGCAATAATGAGCAATTTGTCCATTGGCTCTCGCCATTGGACGCAGCGGGATTATCGCAACTACTCAGCCATGCTGACCACGCCAAGCAACTTAATGCCGGTGAAGCCGTGATCATTGCCTATGACGGCAACGGCCTCTACCGACATAAAAATGTTGACTGGCTCTCGGAGCGTTTCGATAATTATATCTATATTGACCGCGTGATAATTGGGGAGGCGGCACAAGGCCAAGGGGCTGGGCGGACGCTTTATGCTGATCTTGAAACAGCTGCCCGTCGTCGCGGACACACCCATATTGCCTGTGAAGTTAACACGGTGCCGAATAACCCGGCTAGCCACGCCTTCCATCTGGCGCTCGGGTTTGAACCTTTGGACGATGTCAACTATCCGAACGGCGTCTCTTTGCGCTACTATGTGCGAAAGCTCACATAAAGCAGCGAAAAACCCCTTGCCCCTCAACGCGTCCCCGCCTAATGGGCTGCCTCTCGCATCCTTTACGGATCGCGGAATGCACTGGTAGCTCAGTTGGATAGAGCACTAGACTACGAATCTAGGGGTCGGGGGTTCGAATCCTCCCCAGTGCGCCATTTCATTTGGTTTCGAAACGTTACTTGAAAACGCTTGGACTCTGTTTCGGTCTAAAGGCACCGTGATGGGCTGTTCTGATGGCATGGGTTTGCGGCGAGGGACGTCGGGCTTTCAGGCGTTTTGGGGATTATCCAGTGTTTTTGAGATGCAAAGCCGCCGTGCTTTCTAGGGTTTGGGTGTTTGATGGCCGGATTTTAAGACATTTCGAAACTACTCGGAGAAGCCGATATTTTTCAATGGGTTTCGCTAAAAAATCGTTGGTTCCTAGCTTGGACAGCGTATTCTTTTGATTGGTCGTTAGGTCATCAATAACGCAAATAATCGGGGTGCGAGAAGACCCACGAGCGCGTTCACAATTCCGGATTGATTGGATTGTGAACGCTTGATTTTCAGGGGTGTGCGCCGCATTTATCAACACCAAATCAAACTTCACAGTTTTGAAACTCGTGATGGCCGCTTGCCCGTCTTCTGAAACAAATATGTTCATTCTCGGATGTTTGAGGATGTTTGAGATATGTTGACTGATGTCGTTTTGATTGTCGATGATGAGGACGTTGAAATTGACTGTGGGAGCGTTTTGGGTGTCCGCTGTTTTGATAGAGGGAAAACGGCTTTGACGCTCTTTCGGTGAGGTTTTTGTTTCAAGCGTTTCAGAACTGGGTTCTGTCACAATAGAGGGCCGGGCGATTGTCAGAGGGAGCTGGAGCGTAAACGTTGTTCCACCGTCTGTGTTACAGCTCGCAAATAATTGCCCCCCCATTTCTTCAGCCAAACCACGAGAGATGGCGAGTCCCAAGCCCGTTCCGCCATAATTGCGTGTGGTTGAGCTTTCGGCTTGGGTGAATTTTTCAAAGATCAAATCTAGTTTGTCCTCGCTAACGCCGATCCCAGTATCCGTAATATTAATCTCAAGATTCGTGACGTCGCCAGCTGTGTCTCCGGCAACATGAACTTTGACCGATCCTTCAAGGGTGAACTTGATGGCATTCCCAATAACGTTCGTCAGTATCTGATTGACGCGGAGCATATCGACCATGAAAGTCTTTGGAAGCCGCGGGTCATAGGTGGCAATAAGCGTCAGTTGTTTTTTGTCAGCAGACGGCCGCAATAGATTTATTGTCTGATCCAGTGAAGCCTCAAAATTATGCGGCGCCACATTGATGGCAAGCCTTCCGGCTTCAATTTTGGAAAAGTCGAGAATATCGTTGATGATGTGGAGCAGGCTCTCCCCGGATTGATTGACGATGTCTGCACAACGTTTTTGCTGTTCGTCGAGCTCTGTCCGTTGGAGGACATCAATCATGCCAATGATGCCATTCATAGGCGTTCTGATTTCATGACTCATTGTCGCTAAAAACTCTGACTTGGCTCTATTCGCGTGTTCCGCGGTGTCTTTGGCATCAAGCAACGCTTTTTCTGCGTCTTTCGCTTCTGAAATGTCCCGGATGTAGCCGATAAAGATATTTCCGCTTTTACCGCGGCTTCGAGACATGGCGAACTCTGAGATAAAGGCCTCGCCGTTTGCGCGAAGAGCCGTGACCTCGATTCGGTTTTTGCTGCCTGTACGGCCAGGGCCATAAAGATGCGACACGCCTTCATTAAACAGCGCCCAATCGGCGGGTAAGATGAGGGCATTTGCAATATTCTGTCCGAGGACGTCATTCGCCTCATATCCAAAAATATCTTGAGCGGCCTTATTAAACTTAACAATACGCCCGCTGGCATCCGTAATGATGATCCCATCCAGTGAAGTTGAAAATGTGGCCTCTAACTGTTCCTGATATAAGGCCGACTTTTCTTTCATTGTTTTGAGCTGGGTGACGTCCGTTGCAGTGGCCAAAAAAGCCTGTTCACCGCTGACCGGATCCAGACATTTTTTAACGGTCAGGTCGAACCAACGGACGCCATCCGTTGTTCTTAATTGTGTCGTATTCCGGCTTTCGCCGCCGCGTCCACACGTGCTGAGCATGTTTTTAAAGGCGGATTTATCGACGAAAATACTCTCAATGCTTTCGTCCATATCCAGCAAAACATTTCTGGCGGCGGGGTTTTTATACAGGGGGATTCCCTTGTCACAGGTTAGCGTGATTAAGACATCTGTATGGAGGAGGGCCTTGGTACTTCGAATGGTTTCGGTTGTTTTCTCTGAACGCCCAACGATTTCGCACAACATAGCCATGCGGCCGTCGGGCAGCCGAAAACCGGAATAGATGACGTCGAGTGTCACCGGTTTGCCTTTAGGGTATATTGTCCAGGTTTCGTTAAACTGCGTATCCGCACTGACGAAGTCGGCTTGATGTTGCTGCAGGCGGTTGGCCACACTTTTGGACATGCCGCTTGATAAATCTCTGAGCCGCAAAGACGGCTCGTCTTCGGCGTCCCACAGTTCGCAGGCGGATGCGTTGGCGTAGGCAATTCGTTTCAAGTCTGTGTCGTAAACCCAAACAGGTGTTTGCAAACGCCGGGCAAGTGAAAAAGGATCCGTCATCCTTGCAGCGAGACATCGATGGCTGGCTGACAGGCTAGGCGGAGTTGATCGTTTCCCATGTATTTTTTTGAAGCCATGTTCTAATCTTTACAAGTCAGCTCGCCCGCAGCCTTTGACCTCGTATCACTACGTTTGAGGCGTTAAATGAGTGTTACGGCGACGTGCAGGCCACCCCGTGTGTTCGGGCTGTGAATTGGCGAAGGACTCTGGCGGCGGTCTGTTATAGGGGCAGCGTCTTTTTAGCTATCTTGCGTGTATCGGAATGCTCCGAAATTTTGTGACCTGTTTCGCCATTTTGACTGTGGGGTGTGTCAGTGCGCCTTCGGTGCAGCCAACATCCAATTCGATCATGAACTCTGACCGCTCGGCGTCTCAGATTGTCGATGCGGCCGGGTTTCTTGGCTTCGAGGCCATGCAAGGTTCTTCCCACCGGGTTCTGCCGGAGGCGGTACGGGAAGGCGACTTCATTCGCTACACAATCGAAACCGCCGATGAGACAATGGTCGTCTTGGGGACAGAGCAGGCGAAAATTCGGATCCGGGAGATCAATGCGACGGAGGTGCTGAAGGCGCGCTCAACAGCTGGAACGATGCTGAACGCCGTGAAAGACCGCACCGCCAATATCGTTGAAACGCCTTTGCGCGTCGGCGGGGCGCTTATCGGGCGAGCGCGCGCAATCGATACGGCCCAAGGCGCGGTCCTCTTTATCCCTGAGCAAGTCGGGCGAGCGACGGGAAACCTGATTAACGGCGCCGGAGAATTGGCTGTGACGGGGGTTCGTATTTCGCGCGGGGCGCCGGACACGCAATGTTCCGGTGTCAATTGTATCGGCAAAGCCGGGCATGATATTTGGTCGGGTATGAATTCTCTGGCTGGGAAACATAATGCCGTCCGCCGGCTACATAATGAGTTCGGGACTGACCCGCAGACAGACAATCAAACCTACCGCCGCCAGATCGACCGCGTGGCCTATGCGGACGCTTATGTGAGCACCACGATCAAACTCGGCGCGGGGCAAGCCGGCATTGATTACATTAGTCCAGCCTTCACCGGGGTGGGCTATTTCAATAATGGCGAATTTGTCGGGCAATATGAAGATGCGCGTCGCCAAAGGAACCGCGAGAAAACCGCGCTTCTAACCTGGGGCGCTGATCCGAATGCTGTTGCGATATTCTATCAAAATCCGGCTTTCACGAAACAGAACCGCCGCCGCCTTTTCGCCGCTTTGGACATGATGACCGACAAGAAATTTGCACTGGAATTACTGCATCAGTCTGCGGACATTGACGGGCGGCACGTGGCCGAAAGTAAGCTGGCGACTTATGAGTATATCGCAACTTATGAGGCCAATGGCGACGTGGCCTCTTACGTCGGGACGGCGCCGTTGCCTCTTTTTCTGACTAAGGATGGCCACCATATTTTACCGGTCTATTCAGACTATCTAACATGGACGCCTGAACTCGAAAACGATCTGCGCCGCCTGAATACAATCAGTCAAAGCCCGATGCTGCATGTCTTGGGGGCCGTAGACACGGACGTGACAAACCGAGCGTCAGACCTGGGCGTAGAGGTTGTTGTTATCCCGTTTGAGACACGTCCCTAAGCTCAGTCTTTCACCCTCAGCAGCCTGAAGGGAAGACGTCTGCGTCTTTTTCCATTCGCATGAAATGCCCTCCGCCGTGTGCGAGACCTTCCGCCCTGTCATAGGATGATCGGTTTGCTACGTGTTCGGTTCGTATAAACTAGTTTACAATATAAACAACATTATCTATGTGACCCCTTCATTATGGAGGATGAGGGTATGTCGATTGTTACGCCGGGCCGATTACACGGGCTGGATGCCGTGCGCGGCGGCGCGCTGTTACTCGGTATTGTATTTCACGCTGGTTTCTCGTTTTTCCCGGGCGATCAGTTTTGGTTGATTATGGATACGCAGCGGTCGGCGGCTGTGTCCGGCCTGTCTTATGTTTTGCATATTTTCAGGATGACGATCTTCTTCCTGCTCGCAGGGTATTTCGGTCGGATGCAAACAGCTCGATTGGGCGTGCCGAGTTTCATGCGCGACAGACTGAAACGTGTCGCCGCGCCGATGATCATTTTCTGGCCGATCATGATGGTGTGTTTTACTATTCTCGCGATTTGGGGATTTGTTGTCGCCAATGGCGGTGTGATCCCCGAAAATCCACCTGAACCTCCTGCGATGACCTTACAGACGTTTCCGCTGACACATTTATGGTTCCTCTACGTCTTACTGCTGCTTTACGCAGGGATGCTGGTGGGCCGTGCATTATTGTCTGCCCTGCGCGTAAGAACGGCGTTGGGCCGCATGAGTGATTGGGTGTTGCGTCACGTGTCACGATTGGGAGTTTTGCCCATTGTTATGGCCATGCCCATCGCCGTTGCCATTCTCTATCATCAAAACTGGCATCCGTTCTTTGGCATTCCAACACCTGAATATGGCTTTGTGCCGAACCGCGTATCAGTCATCGCTTATGGCGGCGCGTTCGGTCTAGGTTGGCTTTTACAAAGAGAGCCAGATCACCTACGCCGCGCGACAAAGCTTTGGCCGCTCTTCCTTTTGGGCGCGGTGGCTTTAACCGGATATTGTCTGGCGATGGTGGGGACGACCGTCACTTATTATCAACCATTGTCTGAACAAGCCGCGGCGATTTATCCATGGGCCTATGCGTTGGCGATCTGGTTCTGGACGTTCGGGCTGATCGGGCTGGCGCTCAAAGTTTGGTCTGAGGAAAGTCCGGCCCGGCGTTATATTGCCGATGCATCTTACTGGCTCTATTTGATCCACCTGCCAATCATTATGGCGCTACAAATACTCGTCTCGCAGTGGGCTTTGCCTGCGGAGCTGAAATATGCCGCAATATTGGGACTCTCAATTCCCCTGATGTTAGTGAGCTACGAAATCCTTGTGCGCTACACCTTTATCGGCAGGCTTTTGAATGGACGAAAACGCAGCCGCAGTCCGCGTCATAAGAAGGAGATATCCGCATGACCATTGATCCAAAAACGGCTGAATCAGATCTCGCCTTTATGCGCGCACTCGTCGCGGATGACGGCTCGCATAATCGTAACTTCGGTTATATCTATCTTTTAGCGGGTCTTCTCTATGGGGCACAATGTTTGCTCAATTGGGCTCTGCTTATTTCGGACGCGGAAGTCTCCCCGCTCATTTGGATGGCCGTTGGGTGGCTTCCGACGATCCTATTTATAGTTCTCATGGTCCATAATTCTTGGCAAAACCGGGCCAACCCTTATGGAACGGGAACAACAAAACGTGCTGTGGGGGCTGCGTTTACGGGCGCAGGCGCAGCGAATGCTGTGCTGGCGCTTATTTTCGGCTGGGTTGCCTACCAAAAACGCGACTGGTCGATTTGGTTGCTCTTCCCGCTCGTCGTGTGCGCCCTACAAGGCGCGGTCTGGTGCGCAACAGCGATTTTGCGGCGCAATATGTGGCATGGATTGACGGCAATAGGATGGTTCCTATCGGCTATCATTCTGGGCCTGTTTATTGATAATACTCTGATCTATGTTCTGGTCCTTGGCGTAGCACTCCTCGTTTGTATGGCGCTGCCGGGGCTTATAATTCTCAGAGTGAGCACACGTAACATGTCACACGCGTAGCTCTCATGTCTGAACCCGGTATCGAAAACATAAGTGATATTATTCACGGGCGCGTGCGCCTTGGCGTTATGGCCTTTTTGGCCAATGCCGAGGTCGCGACGTTTACAGAGTTGAAGACGGCCTTGAGTGTGACGCAGGGGAACCTATCGATCCAAATGCGAAAGCTAGAAGACGCGGGCTATATCGCAATTGATAAAACGATCGTCGGCCGAAAACCCCTGACAACAATCCGGATGACGGATGAAGGACGGACAGCGTTTGCGGCCTATATTGATGTTCTCTCAGGTGTGCTGGGCGGTGCACTAAAGGGCTAAGCCCTTATTTCATTGCTGAGGCGATGGAGCGTTCGATATCGTCAACGGATGAATTTATCAGCGTTTTGTCGAGTTCCAAAATCATCTTTGATAAAACTTCTTTGTGAAGAAGTGGCCGGATCTCTCCGAGTGAGTCTGGGTCTGCGGCGAGAACGAGTTTGCTATATGCGCCTTTGTGAGCAAGTGCGTAGAGGCGTTCGGCGACTTGTTTCGAAAATGTTGCTTCCATTGACTCTTTGTCGGATTGTTCAGCAGGGGACTTGCCGGAGGGGCCTTCGTCGGCGAGGTTCTGGGGCTCCCATTCACCGTCAGCTTTAAGGCGCTCGCCTTTCATCCGAAAGAGTTTGGCTTCTTCGCCTGTCGTGACAACAACGAGTGTATTTTGAGGTAGATTAAGATCCGACATATTAAAACTCCAAGTCAATTAATTTATTTCGCATCAAACATACGCATGAAATCGCTCTAAGTTTCAAAGCGGTACTTGTGCGGCGCTCCGTGATCGCATGAAGCCATATGGATGACATTCCCCTTGCTATCGCTTTCCTGTGCGGGAATGTTGAGTTCTCTAACCTTGAGCGCAAATGATGTGCGGCATGCGGAGAGAGTTATGAACCGATACTGGGGAATTGCCGGTGTGCTCTTAAGTATGGCTTTTGTAGGCTGCGCGACCCTGGAAACACCGCAACCGGAAACTCTGACCTCTGCGAATGAAGGCACTCTCGCGGATCGCGGGTGGGCTCTTGTCTGGTCCGATGAATTCGACGGGGATGCGCTTGACCGTACGAAATGGGCGCCCGAAGTGTCGTGTTGGGGCGGCGGCAATGAAGAACGCCAATGTTATGTGGACCGCCCTGAAAATATTTCCATTGCGGATGGGCATCTTTTTTTGAAAGCCAACCCTGGTGAATGGACTGGGCCGGGTGTCCATATGGAACATCAGGATTATCCGGGCGAAGCCAAGACGAAACCTTATACCTCCGGGAAAGTCCGGACGCGGGACTTGGCGTTCTGGAAATTTGGCAGAGTTGAAGGCCGGATGAAACTCCCGACGGGGCAGGGCGCGTGGCCCGCCTTCTGGATGATGCCACAATCAAGCGTTCATGGCGGTTGGCCGCTATCCGGCGAAATTGATATTATGGAAGCCGTCAACCTTGGCTCGGACTGCGATGATTGCGAGGGTAGCAACGTTGAAAACCGCGCGTCCGGAGCGATCCATTTTGGCAAACGCCCACCGGATAATACCCATATAAGCAAACGCCGGGGTTTGAACACGGTCGCAGGGCAAACGGGCCTGCCGCGCGATCAGTTTCATACGTTTGCTGTGGAATGGGCCGAAGGCCGGATTGATTGGTTTGTCGATGGCACACGCTTTTGGACGGCGGAAGCGGATGAATGGTTTACGGATGCGGTCAGAAAATCTGACGATCCGAATGCCCCGTTTAATGAAGATTTTTACGTCATGCTGAATTTCGCCGTGGGCGGAAACTGGCCTGAAGGGGATAATGAGACAGGCGTCGATTCGCGCAATTTCCCGTCCGAATTCGTCATTGATTATGTCCGGGTCTATCAATGTGCCAGCGATGTTGAGACAGGCCGCGCGTGCCTGCTGAATGATTGATCTGATATGAAAGTCGTGATCGCAGGCGGCGGGATTGGCGGGCTGACGGCTGCGCTTGCCTGCGCTCACTTTGGACATGAGGTCGTCGTTTGTGAACAAGCCAAAGCCTTAAGCGACGTCGGCGCGGGCATTCAAATCCCGCCGAATGCGATGAAAGTTTTTCGCGCACTCGGCGTCGCCGATAGAATTGCGCGTGACGCGGTGCGGCCATCTGCGATTGAGATGAAAATGGGGCGCAGCGGTCGGTCCATTTTCTCTGTGCCTCTGGTCGATAGACATGGCGAGAGCGTGGCTGAACGGACGTGGGGCGCGCCCTATCTGCATATTCACCGCGCCGATTACATTGCGGCTTTGCGCGACGCCTTGAAGGCTTGTCCGTCTGTATCGCTAACGCTTGGAGCCGCCGTCACATCCATTGAGCAGACGTCCGCTATGGTAACCGTGACGCTCGCTAATGAGACGCAGATCAGCGGCGATCTGTTGATCGGGGCTGACGGGCTTCATTCCACTGTTCGAACATGGATGCATGGTCCTGACCGCCCGACATTTACGGGAAATATTGCGTGGCGCGCGGCGGTGCCTGTTGATTTGCTTGGCGAAGATGCGCCGGAAGCGACCGCCTGCGCGTGGGTCGGTCCGGGGCGTCACGCCGTGACTTATCGATTGCGCCGCGGACGCTTGGCGAACTTCGTTGGCGTCGTCGAACAGGATGAATCGATGGCGGAAGGATGGCATGAACGCGGGACGAAAGCTGAGGCGCTGGCCGATTTTGCGGGCTGGCACCCGGCGATTACGGCGTTGATCAAGGCCGTGCCGGATGACGCTTTATTCCGCTGGTCGCTCTATGACCGCGCGCCATTACCGGGTTGGACGAAGGGCCGCGTGACACTGTTAGGCGATGCCGCTCATCCGATGTTACCGTTTCTCGCTCAAGGCGCAGCCATGGCGGTGGAGGATGCGTGGGTGCTGGCGGAGGCGATCACGGAAAGCCATGATTTGGGCGCGGCGCTGCAGACGTATGAGGACAAGCGTTTGCCCCGAACGTCCCGCGCGCAGGCGGGATCGCGGGCCAATGCAAAAACGTTCCACAAACGCACAGCTCTGTCGCAACTCACGGCTTATGGCCCGATGTGGATAGCGGGCGCCGTCGTTCCGCCGATTATTCGGAGCCGCCTATCGTGGCTCTATGGGGCTGACGTGACGCAGACCTAAGCCGGTTTGCTGCGCAGGGCATAGAACATCAGCGCGCACATAACGACTTCAATCGCGATGGGTTGAAATGCGCCCGTAGGAAAACCGTGGGACACGCCATGAATGACACGGAAAATTCCCGTGATCCCGAACAAGGCGATCGGGGCCCAAAGCCAGCTGCGCTTCCCACCTAATAACGCGGCGGCCACACCGATGAAAAATGTCGCAAAATAGGCGACAAAATCAGACCGCACGCTCGCTTCACCGACGGGGGCTGTTCCGGCAATGCCGCCCAGCATATCCGTCAATCGATCCGGCATAAAAATCGCGAGCACGGTCATAAACAGACCCAGCAGGAATGGGGGGATAAGCGCGAGTTTGGCGGATTTGGACATGAAATTCCCCTAAATTTAGAAGGGTCTATTTGGTATAGACTGGACGGCCGCTGTGCCAGCCGGATGGCGCGGCGTCTAGCATCTATAAATTCGGGCCAGCGCCTATAAGGTTTCGCGTAACGCCTCTTCAACGGCCCACAACCGATCCTGCCCCCATACGGCGGTCTCTCCCACACGAAAACTCGGTACGCCCCAAATCCCGTAGGACATCATCTCTGCGCGGTTGGCCTCAGCCACGGCGCGCCAATCATCATTGCTTAGTTGCTCACGCGCTTCGGCCCAGTTGAGGCCTGCGTCCTCGACAATACGCCGCAGCCCTTTATCGCTGCCTGCATCAACGCCCTCGGCCCACACATAATTCAGAAATGTCTCGGTAAACGCCAGACCGCGTCCTTGACCAATGGCCCAATTCAAAACGGAATAACCACGCTCCACAGGCCGACCGACCGGATCGCAGATCCGTCCGAACATGACGCCCAAACGGTGGGCCTCGCGCGCTGTATCGCGCACGATATATTGGCGCTTAGCTTTGGGGACGGGGAGGCTGCGCATCACCATCGGCAGGACGAAACGAAGCTGGACTTCTGCTCCATAAGCCTTGGCCAGCGCTTTGACACGTCCGGCGACAATCGCAGTATAGGGAGAGCGGTAGGACAGGTACCAATGCAGCGCGGCTTTGGTTTTTCCCGATCCGCGAGGTGTGGACGGCGGAGCGAAGATCGGCATATCCGGCGCGTCGGACTTACGCGCGCCAATACCGGCGAGCCGCGCTTCCAGATAATGCAAACGGTCGAGTCCCCAATACCATTCCCCGCCATAATGTATCATCCCGCCTTGGTAATGGCCAAGCTCTTTTAAGCGGGCATCCTCTGACGCCGTGTTGGTCGCGGGCGGCCTTGGTGTTAAATCTGCGTCAATTCCGGCCTTCTTGGCCAAGCGGGCCGCATCAATGGCCGCATATGTCGCCAGCGCATCCCGTTTCGGGGCGGCGCTGTCATGGGGCGGGCCAACAATATGAGTGGTCAGGTTAATGTCATAACGCGCTTCAAGTCGCGGCAACACGGCTTTCAAAAGTAAGGAGTAGGGATCGCTCGGATCCAGAAACACTTCGACATGCGGGCGTCCAATTCGTTTGGCTTCAAACTTTGCGCGCTGTTTCATGAGCTGTTTCTGGCTCAACATACGCTCAGCAAGGCGCGGGACGATATAAGACTTCAGGCTCACGATCATCACCATGATGGCGGAAGGGGTGGAGGGCAAGCCCTCAACAGGGTAGGTAGGGCGCAACTCAAACGAAGGACTCACAGAATGAGCTTGCCGAAAACCTATAAATCACTCGTCTCAACCGTCACGGAAGGCGGTCAGCTCCGGATGGAAATGGTTGAAAAACCGATGCCGGTTCCAACTGAAGATCAGGTTCTGATCAAGGTCGAGGCCAGCCCGATCAACCCGTCAGATCACGGCGTGATGTTTGGCTATTCCGATATGTCCAGCGCTTCTAATGACGACGGTGCGCTCGTCGCCCCTGTGCCGCCCATGGGTATGCGTATGATGAAAGCGCGGATCGGCCAAGCGCTGCCAATCGGCAATGAAGGCGCAGGCACAGTGGTTGCCGCGGGCAGTAGTGACGCCGCGCAAGCCCTGATGGGCCGCACAGTCGCCGCGATGGGCGGCGGCATGTATGCGGAATATCGCTGCGTCCCGATCATGTCAGTTCTGCCCGTGAACGACGGCAATACGGCACGCCAAGCGGCATCATCTTTCGTCAATCCGCTGACGGCTCTCTGCTTCCCTGAAACAATGAAGAACGAAGGCCACACAGCGATTGTTCATACCGCGGCCGCCTCAAACCTCGGCCAAATGTTGGTGAAAATTTGTAAGGCGGACGATATTCCGCTCGTCAATATTGTGCGTAAGCAAGAACAGGTCGACATCCTCAAAGCCATCGGCGCGAAACATATCGTCAATTCATCCGATGATGATTTCATCCCGCAACTGATCGATGCTATTCATGAAACTGGTGCAACGCTCGCCTTTGATGCGACGGGTGGCGGTAAACTGGCGTCGGATATCCTGACGGCGATGGAAGGGGCTGCGGCGCGCACGCCCGGTGCCTATTCAATCTATGGGTCTGTGCACCACAAACAAGTCTATCTCTATGGTTCGCTCGACCCATCACCGACAACTCTGACACGCGGCTACGGTATGGCGTGGGGAGTGGGCGGTTGGCTTTTGCCAAACTTCCTCGCCAAAGCCGGCATGGAGACAGCGATCCGTCTTCGCCAACGGGTTGCGAGTGAGCTGACGACAACATTTGCGAGTCATTATACGGATGAAATCAGCTTGGCCGACGCGTTAAAGGCTGACATCGTTGGACGTTATAATGCGAAGAAAACAGGTGAGAAATTCCTCGTAAACCCGACGCTCTAAAGTCGATTTATCAAGGCCGCTTATGAAACCGCTCGCGGATCAACGCATTCTCGTGACAGGGGCGAGTTCCGGCCTTGGCCGGGCGCTATCTGTGCAGCTGGCGGATGCAGGGGCGGCAGTCGTTGCGACGTCGCGCCGGCAAACGCCGCTCGATGAGCTGGCCGAGCGTCATGCGGGTATCGAGACGCGTATTCTTGACCTCATGGACGCTAAAGGGATCGCTGATCTCTGCGACACAATCGGTCCCCTCACGGGGGCCGTTCTCAATGCAGGTATTACTTATGTGGGTCCGTTTAACGACGGATCCAACATCACGGATGCGGCGATGATAGAGACGAATGCGACGGCGAACGTCCGTCTCGCTCGCGGTCTTTACGAGATATTACAGGGCGGACGCTTGGTCCTTGTCGGGTCTATGGCCGGACAGGTGCCGCTCCCCTATCAAGCCGTCTATTCCGGCACGAAAGCTTTCTTGCTCAATTTCAGCCTCGCCCTGCGCGAAGAATGGCGCGATGATGTCAATGTCGGCATTTTTATGCCGGGCGGGATTGAGACGGAAATGACGGATATTGAAGCTTTTTCGAAACTTCAAAACATGTTGGCCAGCGCAGATGATGTGGCCGAAGACTTGCTGAGTTTCTATCTGTCAGACCGCGCTATCCGTGTGCCGGGGCGGATCAACCGCGCATCATCGCTCGTTGCACGCCTTCTCCCACGCCCGTGGCTGACGCGAATGATGGAACGCGTTTATCGTGACGCAGATAATTGATCCGAGGGATCAATTATCAAGGAACCGAGAGCGCAGCGAACGGCTGGTAACAAGAGAGTCACGCCGCTTAGTTGCAGCGCTCCAGCGGAGCATATCGTTGACCACCAATTCCCGCATCTCATGGCTGAACATAGGTCGAAATTGTTTTAACTCGTACGGAGTATTCCCAACGAGCATGAAATTGAAATAATTCCCCGTGATCTACTTCGGCGGCAAATACAAATATCAGGCCAGAGACTTAAAGCGCCCAAAAGAAGGCCAGTCTAGCAATCCATCAATCGAAAAGTTATGTTAACCTGAACTAACATTCTTTGAAGGTCTATACTGTTATGGAAATTGAGCATTCGGCCGCCGCCATTATTCCATGCAATAACCTAGACGAAACACAACATTTTTTCGAGAGTTTAGGCTTTCAGGCAACATCTATTTACCCGCACAATGGCTACCGTATTCTCCATGACTCACGTGGTGCTAGCCTGCATTTAACGCACACTCAACCAGGTTGGGTCCTCCCGAAACGCAATGCGCATGGTGTATATCTATATTCTTCGGAAGTAGTCTCTTTGGCGAAAAAACATGGCGTTGTTGCGGATGTCAAACCTTGGGGCTTGACAGAATTTTCTGTTTCAGATCCAAATGGGCTTCTTGTCAGGGTCGGATGGCCAACGGAGAGTTTACCTACTTAATGCACCTGATTATGATCGTTAAAACTGAGAGTCTTAAAGTCGCCAAAGTAAGACACGGAGCTTATGTCGGTTTTTTCCTGAAAAGCAGACATCCTGTTAAGCAGACATAAGGAGTGACTAGGCAATTCATCTCCAATTTCAAATTGGACTTTACAAACTTCTTACTTAGCGCCTAAAAGCACTTTAACTAAGACTGAACCTAAATTAACTGACACTTTTGTCGCGATTAATGCCATCCTTAAAAATACCTGAAATTTTTGTTGCCAACAATATGACCAATGAAAATTGGGCAACATCGACATCTGCTCCAATCATGCTTGCAGCACTATATCTTCAAGACCCTGACCATTTCAAAACATTGGTTCCCGAGTTACATCGATACTTCCTCGCATGTTGTTGGAAAATGAAACACCTAATCCCTCAGAAGGGCCTTCGTGACGGTCTACGCGGAGCAGAAAAGTGGATTAACGGTGAAATAACCGATGAGAAGTTTTGGAAATTAGAGTGGATTGCTGAAGCTGAAGCATTTGCTTTTGAGAATGTAGAAAGCCCTGAAGAGATAGATAAATTAAAAGCATTGATCGCTACCGTCGATATTCTCAAAGACGTAGAATGCGATATTGCTCATCAAATACTCAAGGAAGCCGCATATTTCACTGACAGGGCTATAATATATCCAAAGATAACCTCAGCCCCCTACGTTGAGTCTTTATGTACCTCCAGATTCCTGTGTTCAGAATTATTACGGAAACACATACAACCTCACTTTCATGGGGCACCTTACAAAGGACCGATAGATATAATATCGAAGGTCGGTCCACTAAGGACAGCGTCAGGAAAGATCAAAGGGCCTCTTTCTAAGTTTTGAGATTTAGTGTTTTTACAAAAACTCTAAAAACTAATGGCTTCTTTTGCCTCAAGAGCAGTCATTACGTGAGCGGCTTAAAATCGCCCAAAGAAATACGCTGATTGAGGTGAGTTATCAGGGAAGTTGAGATTCGGAAGAAATGGATTTTAACGGCCAATTCGTTACGAGTAACTCGATCCATTGGTCTTGTATTTTACTCATAAAACCTAGCCGGAATAAATTTAGAAAAATATTATATCCACGCCATCATCACCCGCAAACACCGCCCCGATGGCATTCCAAACAACCCCATCCCCGCTTTCCAAACCTGTGGTCTTTTACCGTCACCCGCTTCGGACACGAGAGAGTGCATTCCTCTTAGGCTGGCGGGTGTTTGGTGGGTTGGGTGTTGCGCGAGGTAATGCTGCGCGCGGCGTCCCATTCGGCGAAGCGACTGATGACGGTATCGAGTGCGCTATGAGCCTCTTGGTTAAAACCAACAGGTGCATCCCTCGGTGCTGGAGGCAGGCGGCGTAGGCTCGAAAGGTCTACAGACGTCTAACCTCACCCGGCGTGTGCTCACGGGGCCGTCAGGGCACAACGCTTTTGATCGGGTGTGCCGACCAAGCGCGCGGGCTTTGCTCGTTGTAAATGGTTCTAACTCTTCCTTCCCCATCAACGGGGAAGGCCCGCGCTCGTGTTGCTCACGAATTTGCGATTTGCCGTGGCCTTGATGCGCGGTGGAACGTGGGCGTGTGGGCCAAACTCAACTTTGTCATTCCGGATCGGCGAAAGGGCGTTCGGGATGACGAAGAGAAGCCGGAGATAGTTATTGCATAGGGAGACGACACTATTGGAAACTGATCTATACTCCGTGCTAGGAATGGCCCCATGACAAACATCCTCACACTCGACCGCGATGGCCCGATTGCTATCTTGACCCTCAACCGCCCCGATATGCTCAATGCGTTGGGGCAGGATGGGGACGGGCAGGCGTTTGCCGATATGCGAGCGACGCTGGAAGCGGACCGGAGCTTACGCTGCGTGGTACTGACGGGCGCGGGACGCGGTTTTTCGGCAGGCGGTGATATTAAAGCGATGAAAGCCCGCACGGGCGCGTTTGGCGGTTCGCCCGAGGACGTGCGCCAAGGTTACCGCCGCAACATCCACCGCATCGTGGACAGCCTTTATAATCTCGAACTCCCGCTCATTGCGGCCGTGAATGGCCCCGCGATTGGCCTTGGCAATGATGTGGCCTGTATGGCGGATATCCGGATTGCGTCGGATAAAGCCAAGTTCGGACCGACATTTTTGAAACTGGGACTGATCCCAGGTGACGGTGGGGCATGGTTGCTGCCGCGCATTATTGGCGCGAGCCGAGCCGCTGAATTAATTTTCACGGGTGATGTTATTGACGCCAACACGGCGCTTGATTGGGGTTTGGTCAGCCGCGTTGTCCCGCATGAAGACCTCATGAGTGAGGCCATGATTATCGCGAGAAAAATCGCGAAACAGCCGCCCCAAGCGCTTCGGGCGGCTAAAACCTTGCTCCGCCACGGCGCAACCGCGAGCTATCCCGCCATCATGGAAATGAGCGCGGCGATCCAAACCGCGATGCATTTCACGGAAGATTTTGGCGAAGGCGTCGATGCGATTTTAGAAAAGCGAACGCCGGACTTTAAGGGTCGCTAGCGTCCTTGTTGGCCATCATCGACCTTGATGACTGTGCCCGTCACCGCATGGCTTTTCGGGTCAAGGAGGAAGAGGAGTGTACTGTCGAGGAAGTCCGGTGTCGGCACGCGTTTGCGTTTTGTGTGGGCCGCAAAATCTTCAGCCTGTTCGCCCGCTTGCATCCGCTGCGCCATGAAATCCGTCATTTCGGATTTGACGATACCGGGCGCAATGGCGTTCACATTAATCGGAAATTGCGCCCACTCAACGGCAAGCGTCTCGGTCATGCGGGCAATGGCGCCTTTGGATGTCGAGTAAAGGGCCGCGCCATTGCCGTCATAACTATAGGCTGCGATGGAGGCGATATTGACAATCCGGCCTGGCTTTTTGGCCTTGATGAGACGTTTGGCAACATCGCGCGCCAGCAAGAACGGGCCTGTCAAATTGACGGCAATGAGTTGTTCGATAAAGGCGACGTCGAGTTTTGTCGCGAGCTGCCCATCGGCGATTCCCGCATTATTAACGAGGATTGTCGGCAGGCCAAGATTGGCCGTGACAGTCTCTGACAGCGCTTCGACCTGCGCCATGTCGGACATATCGGTTGGAACGCAAAGGGCTCTTCCGCCGTCGGCTTCGATCTCTGCGGCTAAGGTTTGTAAGCGGTCGGTCCGGCGTCCCGCAATCGCGACTTTTGCGCCTTGCGCGGCGAGGAGTTTGGAAAAGCGCCAGCCGAGGCCGGACGTCGCGCCCGTGACGATGGCGATGTCGTTGGACAGGTCGATAGTTTTGTCGATCATAGGAGGCTCACTCTAAAATGGAGCCTTCCCTAGCGCGGGCAAGTGTATGACGCCAAGCCGCTGGGCGACTTGGCACAGACGTGATTAATCGTCACTGCCCGTGCCAAGGTAATCTGACGCGCTGCGCTGTGTTCCGCGTGCCGGGTTTTCTGTGCGCGAGCGGCGGATGCGTTCGAGCGGGCTGAGCGGTTCTTCGGCGCGTGTGTCAGCGTCGCCGGAGGCAGAGTCGGACCTATCGGCGCTGTCGCCCTGATCGGAGACATCGCCTTGGCCACTGTCTTGACCATCGCTGTCCGACTGGCCTTGGCCTTCGGATTGTCCATTGGCGTCAGCTTGACTCTGACCTTGAGCAGCGCTTTGCCCAGCGGCGTCGGCGACTGGCTCAGATTGACCTTCGTCTCGTCCCTGACCTTGCGAGGAGCTTTGGCCTTGCGATTGCCCTTCACCAGACTGACCGCCTGACGTTCCGTCCGAACTGCCGCCACCGGATTGACCGGAGCGAATAGCGTCCATGATTTCCTGTAGTGTGCGCGTTGATCCGCCGCGCGATCCGCGGGCGGTCGTCGCGCCGTTTTCACCGACGACTGCGACTTTATTCGGGCCGCCTTCGGATGTGACTTCACCGCCGCTGCCTTGCATATCCGTGACGATGACGTCCCAGGCCTCTTGCTCTTCACGCATGAGTTGTTCGTCCGATTTTGCGTCTTCGGAGGGGACATATTCCGCGTCGGAAATATCGCCATCATCGCTTTCGGCAATGGCCTTTGCGCGTTCGCGCATCAAATGGCGCCGCGATTCAGACGGTAGGCGTTCAACGGGACTGACAGGTTCATAGTCGATGACAGGCGCACCGCTTCCAGTCGAGCTGGTATTCGGCGTACGGTAAATATCGGATGTTCCGCTTTTCTTGCGGGATTTCCGCCAATCCTCTTCGGATTGATCGGTCTGATCTGTGACTTGCGCATAGGCGGGCAGGGCCACGCTAAGCGCTGCCGTGAGAGCTAAACTAGTTATGAACGTTTTCAACATCATGAGCGCGGCTTAGCACAAGCAATCTGAGCCTCGCGTGAACGAAAACCTTTCATTAGCGGCTGATTTTCCGGACGACCCGAAAGCCCGTAAAGTCGTTTTTATCGCCCCGACGTAACATGGTCCGCGCTGAAAAGCGCAAATCATCGGGGCCTGAGAACCACGATCCGCCGCGCACAACCCGCTGTCCACATGATCCGCGCGCATCGGCGCTGCCGTCCACAGGCGCATCGCGAAGGTTCAGCGTGTTGCAGTCGAGCGTCCATTCCGCGACATTGCCGACCATATCTCGCAGGCCAAAAGGGTTCGCGGATAATGTGCCGCCGGGCAGCGTCCGTCCGACGCCCGGATCGGTGCAAGCGGTATTCGCCCACGCGACCGACGTTTCTTGGGATGCCCCGTTCGCGAAGGCACAGAGTGCGGCTGGTGATCCGCCAGGATAGACATCATTCGATCCCGCGCGCGCCGCATATTCCCACTGCGCTTCCGACGGCAAAGAATAGGCAAACCCTGTTTCCGCCGAGAGCCAAGACGCATAAGCCTGCGCATCGGCAAAGGACACATTGATCACAGGCCGTGAACCGCGTCCCCAGCCTTTATCGCTGGGACGGCCCGAACAGCCGCCTGCCGCAACGCAGGCATCATAATCAGCAAAGCTCACTTCGCGCACACTCATGGCGAAGGGTGCGCTGAGGCTCACGGGGCGGGCGGGCTTCTCATTGGACCGCGCCTTATCGTCCGTGTCGAGCGCGCCTAACGTGTCATTCCCGCCGGGGAGGACAGTCATGGATGGGCAGGCGTTGCAATCAGTAAAGACCTTTCCGACAGAGGGTCGAAGCCGTTCAATTGCGGCAATCGCTTGGGCGACATTAGCACCTTGAGGAAAACTGCTGAGGTAGCGCTCATAAGCGCCGACTGTGCCCGCCACATCCGCCGCTTTCCACGCGGCATTATCCGCCGCAGAGGCTTGCATGGATGCGATACGAGACCGCGCTGTGTCCGCATTCGGACCCGTCGGATGTTTGCCCAAATATGTCTGATAGCTCTCAACAGTGTTGGCCTGCGCGGCTGTTTGCCAATCCGCCGCCTCGCGCGCGGCGCGCTCTGCTGCGTCGCGTTCAGCGGCCGTTTGCGCGGCTTTCATCTCGGCAATACGCTCGCGCGCTTTGTCAGCGTGCAGGCCCTCCTCCCACGCGGTGAGGTAATCCTCATACCCAGCAATCGTATTACGCTGCTCTGCCGTTGCCCAATCGCGATTATCATAAATATCGATTTGCTCTTGGGCTTTATCTGCAAATTTCCCGTCTGGAAATTCCGCGAGATATTCGCGATATCCTGCCAGCGTGTCTTTCTCTAGGGCTGCGACCCAAGCTGCTTCGTCAGCCCCCATGGGAGCGGCGTCTGGCTCTACTGTCTCGCCTTGGGTAATGTCGATGATGGGCGTGCGGTCCCCCGGGGCTTTGACAACGACTTGCGACGCCAGCCAAATTCCGCCAACGGCCACAGCCCCTAAAAGGACGACATATATCGCATAGCGCCCCCACGGGGTGCGTTCTTCGCGGACGTCAAATTCGTTGGAAGGGGGCTGCCAGTCGGACATTATTCGCTCGTCTCTGTATTCAGCCGCCCATCAAGCCGAAGAATCAAATTATCAATCGTGTACTGCCCCGCCGCATTGAGTGCGCGTTCTTCCTTGGCTTGCACCATGCTTTGCGCGAGGACGAGGACGGCGGACATGATCAAAGCAAGGAGGGTCGTCGTGAAGGCAACGCCGAGGCGCTGCGTAACTTGATAAAGGAACTCTTCGCTCTCGGCATTGGCTGGAACGCCCGCATATTGCAGCGCGAACATAATGCCCATGACAGTCCCGATAAAGCCGAGCGACGGGATCAACCATGTGAGGTAGCGCAGCATGGAATAGCGTAGATCGATCTCGTGCATGTAAAGTTCCAGCGACGCGTTCATCACGCCGAGAGCCTGATCTTCTTTTCCGCTGACGCGATATTGGTCGATAGTGCGGCTTATCATACGGGGCAAGAAGGCGTTGCGAGCGAATTTACGGCTGGCGATGCTATCGCGAATTTTGCCGAGCAAGGCAGGGTCTAACGCGCGGCCATCCGTTGGTAAGTAACCGCGGGCAAGCTGGCTTTCCTCATCTTTGGCGGCGGACCAACGCAGGACCAGCTCGCCAAAGCCAATGAAGAGCGCAACCCACATGATATTCTGGATGGTGAACGGCCAATAGGAGGCGTCGCTATCAAGCAGGATTTCCTGCAAAGCCGGACCCGTCGTGAACCGGATAATGCCGATCAGTACGATGGCGGCGACAATCGCAATTAGGAACACAAAAGCGCGTTTAATGAGGCTATCGGTCTGGTTCATCGCATCTGTCCTACTCGGCTTCGTCTAAAATGGGAACGGGGCATCAATCACACACCCCCTGATCGGAACTGGCGAGGGCCATGAATTGCCCGCCATTGCGCTCGGCTAGCGTTTCCATGAACTCGACAGTGCCGTCATAATCAAAAAAATTACCGACAATGACGGTATGGATTTCCTTGCGGCCGCCATTGAGCCGGGTCAGCTCGCCGATCAAGCGGTTGGGCGAGAGGCCATTGTTCGCGGCAGGATTGGGCAAGCCATCAGACACGAGGAAGATCGCATCGCCGGGCCCAGAGATCAATTTTCCAAACGCATCCAGCATAGATGCCGAACCCCCAAATTGACCTGTCAGTCGCGCGGCGAATTGTTTGGCGTCAGCTTGTGACCCTGCTGCATTGATGTTGCGGAGCCCACCGCCGGGGGGCCAGCTTTGCGTGCGCGGCCCGCTATCCGTTTGTTGAAACCCAACGATCTGAAGCGCGTGATTGTCTTGCAGGCTGTCGATGATGCGGTCTACGGCACGGCTGACACTGCGTTCATGCCCGCCCATGCAGCGGTTCATGTCCAGGGCAATGGCGACGTCGTCTTTCGACGTTTTCAGGCCTAAGAACCGGAAGGATACAAGTGCGGGTTGGGGACTATCTTGCGGCGCGGGTTTATCCTCAATCGGTTCGGGTTCTGGCGCAGCGCGGATCACTTCCGCTTGTTTTTCAAGCAACGCGGCTTCGGCGGCGCGGAGGTCGGCTAGTAATCGATCGGCGTCAGACTGAATATCAGAGACAGCCTGCGTCGAAGCTGATCGCTTTGCTTCTAGCGCCTTACGTTTTTCCACTGTCTCAACGGAGCTATCTTCTGCGGCGCGTAAGAGATCGCTAATCGCATTCTCTGGCGTTCGTTCCCGGATTTCCTTTTGATAATAAGGCAGCAAAATAATCGCGAGCAAGGCAAAGGCGCCCATCGCGGCTGCGAACAGGTCAACCGCACTCAATGAGAATACGTTGACGTCTCTGTCGGCGCGCCGCCTCATCGGGCTCTCCCGACAAAGTCGCCGCGATTATTATTCGCGAGCTCTTGAAGAAACATCGTGAGCGCCGGGTCGGATGTATAATCGCCAATTGCGACCGTATGAATTTCCGTGCGGCCACGATTGCGGCGAGTGATGTTGCGAACGATATCACCTGGATTGCCGTCATCGGGCTGCCCGTCACTGATTAGAATTATGGCTCCGGGTTGGATGTTCATGGCGCGAACCAAGGCATTTTGTGTGGGTGTGCCGCCGCCAAAACTGCTGGGGAGCCGTCGGACAAATGAGAGCGCGCCGCTAACTTCGCCTGCCGTTGCGCGTTCTAATCGCCCGCCGGGTGGGTAGACAGAATAGCTCGGGCCGCCTCGATAACCGAGAATGGAGAACCGGTTGTCTGGCTGCATCTGGCCGAGAATTTCTTCGAGTGCAGACACAACGTTATCCGTGTGTGACCGCATGGACCCCGACATGTCGACGACGATCATCACGTCTTTTTTGGATGTGCCAACGCCTAAAATAGAAAACTCTACACCGCGTCCGGTGGAACGCGGCGGGTTCGGAATAGGGTCAGGCTGTGGGACCGGTTGCGGAATTGGCGGCGGTTCCGGAATTTCAATGGCGGCGGTCTGGGCTTGAACTTCGAGAAGCCTCGCCTCGACCTCAGACATGTTTTCAGCTGTCGTGCGGTATTGCGCATCCAGCAGCCGGATTTCGGCTTGGATCGCGCGGATTTCGGCCATTTCGGATTGGGTGGAACTTGCAACCAAGCGGCGTTTTTCGACCAGTTCTTCAAGCTCTTCCATCGATGTGTCGGTCCCGCCCAGTTTGTAATAGGGGAACAACACCAACACGATCAGGATAAACGCGCCGAGCGCTGCGGCGAACAGGTCGAGTGCGGAGATCGTAAAGACCGTAATGTTGCGGGAGCGTCGACGCATTGGCGCAGGTTAGCCGACTCTGCCTAAAATTCGAACCAATGAATAGAGCCGTTCAGCTTGCGCTTGTTCGCGCGCCTGGTCATTCATATCATTAGCGAGTTCCACCGCGTCTTGAAACGCTTCGACATTAATACCCTCATTCACGGCATCATTAGAGCGTGACAGCTTGGTGTCGAGATCGCCCATATAAAGCGTTTCCAACTCGCCAATTTCGTCCTCAAACCCAATATATTCGATATCATCCCGTTCAAGGACAAGGGAGAGCGCATAGGCTTGCGCGGCCATATTGTCGGATGCGCCAAGGCGGTCCAGCGCTTCGGCAAGGATTTGGCGCAAATAAAGCGCGTCTTCGCGGATCAAGATGTCCGTTTCAGCGAGATCAGGGCTAAAAGCGAGCAGGCTATCGACCTGACCTTGAACAAAAGGACCGCAGAGCGCGTTAAAATAGGCGATATGCGCCATGCTGGCGACTGTTTGCGCAGGCGCGGCCTGACGCAAAACTGGGTCGGCAATGTCCTCGATCACGTCAAGCATGGGCCAGTCAGCGGGGAGGCGGCGCGTTTCATTCGCAATCATGAAGTCCGCCATGAGTTGCGACAGTTCCGGCGTGACATCCTTGGCCAGTTCTTGGCTTAAGCGAAAGAAAACGTAGCGCGATTCCGGGCTGTCATCCGGAAAGCCCGACATCATTGTCACGCATTGTTCGTTTTGGTCAGCCGTCAACATGATCGGCGCGGTGTCAGCCAGCGCCGCCGTTGGAAGCAGTAATGCGGTAGCGGTCAATAAAAACTGTTTCATCCGGTTCGAGCTCCCATTCTAAAGGGCGATGCAATCACCGATCCGGCGGGTGCTGCGCCCATGTCTCGTCCGCTTGTATAGCGCCGCAGTGCAACAGAACCTGAACGCTCAACCTGTGCGATGCCGTTTGCGGAACCGCCTGAGAAGTTGCCTTCAATCGAGTATGATCCGTTAGGCGCACGGACAATGCGGTATCCCGGGCCGTCTGCGACCCCGGCGCGGGCGTAGCCATAATGCTCAACCAAATCGCCAGAACTGTTCCGGAATATGCCAACACCGGACCCATTTGCCACGCCGTTTTCACACGCACCAAGCCATGTGCCCGCTTCGACCGGACCATTATAGGCACAGCGCGTTGCCACCGTGTCGAGTGATCGCTGGTTCTCAGAATAAAGCTCGGCTAGTTTTGTTTTTAAATCCTCAAACCGAATTGCGGTGATGGTCTCACTGCTGTCGATGAGGTCGACTTGAATCTCTGTTTGTGCATTCAGCGCTGGAACGATCGCTTCTAAATAATTTCCTCCGACGATTTGAGAGAGTTTATTGCGATTCATCGCTTCGCTGGCAGAAAAAGCTGCTGCTTGTGCCAACACTCCTGCGACAGCAATATTTCCAGATGTTCGGCGACGACCTTGATATGCTTCTTCTATGCAGTCAGAGCGTTCACGCTGATTTCTAATTCGTTGACATGACTGTATTTTCCGTTCCCTCTCTTTCAGGCATGCTTCCTGAAGATTAATGTCGCGTATTTCTTCGCAAGTTGGTTCACGTTCGTTCCTCCCAGAAATAGCTATAGTTCCTGCTCCAATAGCGGCGATAACAGCAAACGCAGAGGCCATATTTTGTTGTCTGGATAACTTACGGCGTTCTTCCAATATATTGTATTCCGAGGTAATAATATCGCGAACTTGACTACCCATTTCGCCATTTACGATGCCATCGTAGAGTCGGAGTGACTGCACTGAGAGGTATTTTTGTTCCGCCTCAAGTAGACGTTCCGCATAACGAAATCGGGTCAAATAATCTGGGGAGTCATTTCCAATCAATGTTAAAGCGGCAAGGCTTTCATCATAATCCGCAATTTTGTCTGCGCGCCGCAACATGGTAGCCCTTGTCGTATCCGTCGTATTGATCAGAGAGATGATCTGATTGGCAAACCCATTCGTGAACGGAGCTTCGAGGATATCTGTGTCATCAGAGCCGAGCGCGGCAAGAGCCGTATCATCCAATTGAATTTTTTCAATCGGGTAGCTCCTGACAGCTGAGCCTGATCGCTGACGTACAGATTGGGTTTCTGGAGAAAGGCGCGGCGTTCCGGAAATATGGCTGATGATGTCAAGTTCTGGCACGCCCGCCTCAAGGCGTCCGGACTGCATTGTTGTCGCGTCTGTAATCGCCTGCGCATAATTGCCGCCCGCCGCTGCGCCGATGATGGGTGCTGACGCCATTAGAATGCCTTCTGATCCGACAGAGGTTCGGGGGTCTGTTCGAACAGTAACGACGGGCGTGACAAGGTCGCCAAAGGTGAGGGGTTTGCCGCCCATCATCCGCTCTAAGTCAGGATAACTGTAGGCCGTGAAATCGACAGTGACGACAGAGGCAATGCTCTCGGCCTGTGTCATGGGTTCAGACGTCAGTGTGCCGTCGCTCGCCAACATAATGCGGTGCGGGCTTAGCAACACGCTGTGTTCCGGCAGCCGCGATGCGAGTTCGCGGTAGAGAGACATGGCAAAGAAGTTGGATTTGAGGATGAGCGCGTTGGCGAGCGCTTGCGTCTCAACCGGATCTGTCGCGCCTGTTCCGCCGCCAATCGCCATGCCCGCATAGGCGTCCGCGAAATCGCTTTCTGCGTCATCTTCGATAAAGGCCGGATAACGCACAATCGCGAGGGCTGTGCCCTTGGGTGCTGTCTGCGTCAGGCTGATGTCCGGTCCCGCAACAAAGGCGGAAGATTGCACGCCGCTGGCCGTAGAAGCACAGCCGGTGGTCAGCGCGCCCGTCGCGAGCATGGATGTGCCGAGCAGGGATATCAGGGTTTTGCGCATTGAGAGGCTCCGGCGGTCTAGGGTCATTATTTAACCTTGTGAGATATTTCACCTTAACGGAAGCTGAGTTTTACGCGGCTGAACTATCCATCTTGCAGGGACTTCAATCGGGCAAAGACACCCTGTGTCTGACGTAATTCCGCTTCAGTGCCTTCTTCGACGACCAAACCGTCTTCGATCACATAGACACGGTTTGCGCCCGCAATGGTTGAAAGGCGGTGCGCGATGACGATTGTTGTGCGGCCTTTGGATAGCCGTTCCAAGGCGGCTTGAACTTTGGATTCTGATTCTGCATCCAAAGCGGAGGTCGCTTCGTCGAGGAGTAATATCGGCGCGTCGCGAAGCAAGGCGCGCGCAATAGACAGCCTCTGGCGTTGCCCGCCAGATAGCGTGTCGCCGCTCTCGCCTAAAACCGTGTCATACCCATCGGGAAGAGACGAAATGAAGTCATGGGCATCGGCGGCTTCTGCGGCAGCGATAATTTGCGCGCGTGTTGCGCCCTCAAGGCCGAGCGCAATATTGTCGGCTACAGACTCCGAGAATAACGTAACGTGTTGACTGACCAAGGCGATGTTCTGGCGAAGGCTCGTGAGCGTGATTTCCCGCACATTTCTGCCATCAATCAATACGTCGCCGGATGTCGCATCGAAAAGACGCGGCACGAGATTAAGGATTGTCGATTTTCCGCCGCCTGACGGTCCGACTAGCGCGATCCGCTCGCCAGGATTAGCTTTGATCGAAACGCCGCCAAGCGCTTGCGTTCCGTCGGCATAGGTGAATGTGACATTGCGGAGCTCAACAGTGCCCGCGACGTTCGTGAGTGTCTCCGCATTTGTCGCTTCAGTCACATTTGTCCGAAGATCAATGATGGAAAAAATACGCGACAGGCTGGCGAGCATTTCTTGCACGACATTGTTCATTGTCCCGAGCGCGCGGAGTTTCGGCGCGAGCATGAAGACACCCGTCAAGACGGCCGCAATTTCCCCGCCTGTGATTGCATCGTCTTGCATGAGCCAGACGCCAAAAATCATGACAGCGGCAATCGCGAAACCACCGAGGATCTCGAGGATCGGGTCAACTCGCGCTTGTTGGCTCACCAGTTTTAGGAACAGGCGGATGCGGGTTGCGAAGCTCTCGCCGAGCCGAGTGCGTTCGCGGTCCTCCAACCCATAAGCACGGACAAGCCGCGCGCCATCAAAGCTCTCTTTCAACTCTGACGTAATGCGCCCAACATGGGCTTGTGCGTCAGTGGCCGACCCGCGCATCTTTTGTGACAAAGCGATCAAGGGGGCGAAGGCCAATATAAAAATGACAAGGGCAATGGAGAGCTGCCAGCTTTGCCACAACATGCCAGCGACGACGAAAATCACCACCAGAACATCGCGCACGAGGTTGCCAATGACTCGGATCAACCCTCCCGACACAATTCCAACATCGGACACGAAACGGGAAATCAGTGTCCCGGAAGGCTCGGCTGAAAATGCCGCCAGATCAACGTCGAGCGACGCGTCAAACATGTCTGTCTGCATCTCGGCAACAGCAGAGAGCGCGATATGGTTGGTTGTAATCCGTTGCAGGTAATTTGTTGTTGCGCTGATGAATGGGACACCGATGGCAAAGGGCAGGATGATGCGGACATAATCTTCAATGCTGCCGCCCGTTGTCGCTGAATCGATAACGATTTGAACGACAAACAAATAAGCCGCAGTCGCGGCGGCATAGATTGCCATATAGGCAGCCGCGAGGATGAGGCGTCCGCTCTGCGGCGCCAGATAGTCGGTCCAAAGACGCCGCAGAAGCGTCTTATCACTTGTTGTCGTTTGACTGGGGGGCGTGCTAGCCAATGATGCCGTCTTTGTCCGGATCAATCAGCTCATGGGCGTGCAGGATGAAGTAGCGCGCGTGAGCGTTATCGACAGTCCGCTGCGCCGCCGATTTCCATGCATCGTGGGCTTCGGCGTAGCTTGGAAAGGCACCGACAAAGTCGACGTCTTGTAGGTTTTTAAATGTTGTGCGGCTCGGATCGACTAATTCACCGCCAATTACGAGGTGAAGAAGTTGGATCGGCGCTGTGTCGCGGTCGCTCATGGTTGTTCCCAAATATCGATAGTCTTTCAGCGTGGCTTCACCCGTTGTGAGCTTATCCATCACTGGTTTCATACGGTCTAATAGCAAGGCGTGCAGGGCCGGGGAAGCGCAAATGACGCCCTTTCCAGATGTTGTCGGACCGTCGTAACGCGGCGTCGCGCCATAAAGGTCGGTCACAACCGCGCCGGCTTCGGTCGCAATCAATGCGGCGGCGGCAATATCCCAATCAGATTTCGGCGTGAAAGAGACGGTTCCATCGGCATGCCCCGCCGCGACCATCGCAATCCGGTAGGCCATAGAGTTGCTGATTTTATAGCGCATGTCCGGAAAACCGACCCGCTTAAACTTTCGCGCGTAGCCAACCATCGTGCAGCCCAGCTCTTCATCGCAAGCGCTGACGTGCAGTCTCTTTCCGTTCAGTGTCGCGCCTGCTCCTCGCTGGGCAGAATAAAATTCGTCTTTTAGCGGATTGAAAACACAGCCTGCGATGGCTTGCCCATCTTCGATGATGGCGACCGAGATCGCAAAGCCGGGTTTACGCTCGATAAAGGCGCGGGTGCCGTCAATCGGGTCGACGACGAAAGATCGCAACCGGGTTCGGCGTGAGTGATCGTCTTTAGTTTCTTCCGATAACCAGCCGTAATCAGGACGAGCTGTCATCAATTCCTGCAGTAGAAAATTATTGATCGCAATATCCGCATCTGTGACGGGATGGTTTTCGCCTTTATCCCAAACACGGTCTTCGTTGCGGTTATAATGCTCCAAGCAGAGCGCCCCCGCTGCGCGCACAGCGCGTTGTAGCAGGATAAGGTCGTGACTGTTTGACGGGCTATCGTCCGGCAATCGTCAACCCCTCAACCAAGACGCTCGGCGCGTTGGTGTCTTCGTGATAATAAAGGTCAGATCCTGGGGTGAGGCTGGCAAAGACGTCGCGCAGATTGCCGGCAATCGTGATTTCGCTAACGGGGTGCGCTAGCGCGCCGTTTTCAATGGCAAAGCCGGACACGCCGACAGAGTAATCGCCAGTCGTCGGGTTGAGCGACGGGCCGAACATTTCGCGGACTAGAAGCCCATGACCCGCCATCGCGATGAGCTCATCAGGGCTCTTATCACCCGCTAGAAGCGCGACGTTGGATGTGCTGATTCCGGGCGGTCCGCTGAGGCCGCGCGCTCCGTGCGCATTGGTTTCGAGCTTCAGCTGCCGTGCCGCGCTGGTGTTTAGAAGCCAACTATTCAGGCGGCCATTTTCGATAATATTGAACAGCTTGGTTTCAACGCCTTCGCCGTCAAATGGCCGAGACGATAGTCCGCGTATGCGTAAAGGATCTTCGACGATTTGTATGTCTTTTGAAAAGAGGTTTGCGCCGAGATCGTCTTTCAAAAATGAGACGCCGCGCGCGACCGCGTTGCCGCTTATCGCGCTGATCAGCGCGCCAACAAGGCTGGCGGAGACGCGGCGGTCAAAGATGACAGGAAATGCGCCGGACGCCATTGATGTTGCGCCCAATTTACTAATCGCGCGCTCGCCTGCGAGCCGTCCTATGTCGTCTGCACTGCGAAGATCAGAGAACCAACGGGTGCCATCATAGTCATAATCTCGTTCCATCGCGCCGCCGCGCTCTGCAACTGCGGAGACTGATAGACCGTGACGCGACGCGGCATAGCCACCATCAAACCCAGCGCTGGTTCGAAGCCGGATTGCGGACCACGCCATACTTGCGGATGCGCCTTCGGCTTGTCTGACACCGGGCACAGACAGAGCAGCGGATTCGACGTTGAGCGCGCGCGCTTTTAATTCAGCGGGTTGCATCTCCGTCGGGTCAAAGAGGTCGAGCCCATCGGAATTACGGCGGGTAGATAGGCGCGCATCTGGCGCAAGGCCGCAATAGGGGTCTTCCGGCGCCAATTTCGCCATCGCGACGGCGCGTTCGGCGAGCCGTTTTATCGCTCCGTGTGAGAGGTCTGAGGACGATACGCAGGCTTGGCGTTGGCCAACCATAACGCGAAGGCCAATGTCAAAGCCTTCGCTATTATCAATGTCTTCTAACTCTCCGCCGCGTACTGTGATGGAGGCCGAGCGCCCATAGAGGCCGAGCGCATCGGCAGCATCCGCGCCAGCCGCGCGAGCATGGTCGATCAACGCCGTTAAGGGGGCGTCGAGCGGTTCCAGCGAAAGAGGGTCAGAGAGGGCCAATTAGACAGGTCCGTGAACGAAGATGAGATAAAGCAGGTAAAGGCCTAAACCGATGAAAGTGAACAACGTCATCAATGTGCCAATCAGGCGGCCTTGGCCAAATGTGCCGCGCATACCGAGGAAGTGAATGATGCGGCCGATAAAATAAGTCGCCCCAAAAATATGGGCCATGATGGGTGATCCATTCATCAAGGCTAGAGCTAAAAGACCGATTAGCGCAAGCGGTGCGACCTCCGTATAATTGCCGTGAGCGCGGACACGCGCAATCATGTCGGGATCGCCGCCGTCACCAAGATTGATCTTCTTCTTTTGACGTACCAGCCCGATCCTCAGCATTAACACCGGATTGAATAGAAGGCTTAGCGCAACATAAAATGCGACGATCTGAAAGGCAGTCATAGGAGTCCCCTAGGTGGTTGATGGATTTTTAAGCGCTTCTTTGAAGGCGCGTTTATGTTTGTCTGGGTCTTGCGCGCCCTGTACGGCGAACTGACCATTATAAATGAAGGTTGGTACACCGGAAATGCCGAGCCCGCGGAAGAACATGATTTCCTGTTGAATGGTCAGCTTATCATCGTCACGCGCCAATAGCTCGCGGATCAGATCGCCGTCTAATCCGGCTTCATTTGCAATTGTGACGAGCACGTCAGTGTCGCCAATATCTTTGCCTTGTTCGTGAAAAGCTCGGAAGATGGCTTCCGCAACAGCGTCGCCCGCATCCTGCCCTTGTGCCCATTTCAAAAGGCGGTGGGCGTTCAAACTATTGGGGCGGCGAGTGATGGCATTAAAGTTAAACGCAATACCGAACTCTTTTCCGGCTTCTTCTAACCGTTCACGTGATCCTTTGAGGCGTTCTTTAGAGTCCGCTCCAAATTTGGTCGTCATATATTCGCGGTAGTCTTGCCCCTCTTCGGGGACAGTCGGGTCCAGCATATAGGGACGGAACGTCATGGCTGGGCGGGGCTTGGCCCCTTTAGCGGCTTGCGCAAATTGCTTGTAGCCGAGCCAGCACCACGGGCAGACAAAATCCGAGACGAGATCGACTTGAATGGGTGTATCTTCCATGAATCGGCGCTTACCGAAGCGCGTAAGGCTTGTCTAACCTTTGACCCTGTACGCGCGGGTGATGATCACGGGCTCAGTCAAATACTGGTTGTCGGTGACAGGGCTCGGGCTTTCGCCGCCGGCCTCGCGGGCCTGAATAGCTTCGACCACATCCATGCCGCGCACGACAGTGCCGAATGTCGCGTAGCCCGCGCCGTCAGGGTTGCGGCTGCCGCCCGTGTCGAGAAAACTGTTGTCTCCGATGTTGATGAAAAAGTAACCGGCGCTGCCCGTGGCGGGCGCATCGCGCGCTATGCTGATGACGCCGCGCGTGTTGGATAGGCCCGTGTCTGTTGTCAGTTCATGAGCGATCAGCGGCGTGTCAAACTCTTGGGATAAAATCCCGCCTTGGATAAGGCTCATTCCCATACCGCGCGGGTCATTGTCCGCGCGGACTACGCGGTAAAACCCTTGTTGGTCATATAGGCCTTGATCGACATGCATCAGAAAGTCAGCGCTCGAAATCGGTGCCTTGTCGAGATGGACTTCAATTTCCACCTCGCCGAGTTGAGTTTCTAAAACGACGTTGGGGCGTGGATCTTCGGCGGCAGCGCAGGCCAACAGAGCAAAGGCGAGGGGCAGGATAAAGTGTTTCATAACGCGACTATACGCCTGTGTATGCCTGCGCGCCACTCCCTTGCGTCAACATCATCGCCCGCTATCTCTAGGCTGTGATGCATTTGCAAAAACTTTCCGTCGGATCGAAGTCGATCGATACGCTGGCCGATTGGCAGCAGACGGTTGTGGAGCGACGCGTCGCGGCGGGGCTTTCGCCGCATCATGAACATGTCACCCGCATGTTTCCGAAACAGAAAGCCGCGCTCGAGTCGGGTGGTTCGATCTATTGGGTGATTAAAGGCATGATCTTATGCCGTAATCCGATTGCGAGGTTGGAAGAGGTTGTCCGCCGCGATGGCGTCAAAGCCTGTTCAATTTTGATGGAGCCGATCCTGATTCCCGTGATGCCAACGCCGCGGCGCGCATTTCAAGGGTGGCGTTATTTAAAGCCTGAAGACGCCCCGCAAGATATGGGAGATACAATTGGGGACGACGATGAGTTGCCGCCTAAGTTAATGCGAAAGCTGGTCGAGCTCGGCGCTTGGTAAAATCTATATTTCAGACATGAAAAAAGGCCCGGTCAATTGACCGGGCCTTTTTTTATTCTGCTTTGATAATCCGCTTAGAATTTGACGCGGATTTTGCCGTAATATTGGCCGCCTGTGAAACCTGTTGGGGCGGCTTCCGGATAAAGCTGACCTGTGCCGCCTTGACCCGGGTTCTCGTCCGGGAAGTTGTCAAACAGGTTGTTCGCACCGACAACAAGTTCGACGGCGTCCGTCACATTATAACCGACTTCAGCATCGATCAGGAGCTCAGCGGAAAGATCTGTAAAGCCGTTGCCGACATCATCCCACTGACCAAAGTAATTGGCACGCAAGAGGGTGCGAAGGCGGCCCTGCGTATGAGTCCACTGGGCGAAACCTTTCCAGTTTGGCAGCTGATCTTCGAGGTTTGAAACCCGTGTATCGCTGATCCGCTGGATTTGACCCGCAGGCGCGCGTCGCGTGACTTCAGTTTCGTTATAGTTCGCTGCGATCGTCAATTCTGAATTCCCGTTGAGGAATGCGAATGGCATACGGCCGACAACATCAATACCGCGCGTGCGCGTATCAAAGCTGTTGGCGAAGAAACGGAACTGAGACAGATCGTCAAGACCAATGAATTCGCTCCGGTTGATGACGTTGCTAGCACTCAATCGTGTTAAGCCGTCATTGACTGACGTGAAGGCTGTGCCGGATGTGTTCAGGCTTTCCAGAACTTGGAGGAAGTCAATGTTGGCACCGAGCGCAATGCGGTCATCCACATCAATCTGATAGCTATCGACTGTCCAGCTTGTTGGACCCAGATCGAACGCTGCGCCGAGGGTGAAGATTGTGGCGTCTTCGGTCCCAAGAACAGGGCGAGATCCATCCCGGTTTTCAATGAAGGTTGCTGCCAATTGACCCGCAGCTGAGCTGAGAGGCAATGTACCTTGGTCAATAAGAACGCCGCCGACATTCTGTGTCGTCACGTTTGTGATGTTAGCCTGGCCCGCTGTTGGAGCGTGGAAGCCCGTCGAGTGAGAACCGCGAATTCGGAAACCGTCAGAAATTTTGAACAAGCCAGCGATTTTGTAATCGAACGTGTCGCCAAAGGCTGAGTAATCTTCATAACGAAGAGCGCCCTGCATTGTCAGGCGGTCTGTCACGTCGGCTTCGAGTTCTGTGTAAAGACCATATGAGTCTTGTGTCGCAGAGCTCGAATTAGCAAAGCCGCCAAAACCGTTTGAGGACGATGAGAAACCTTGATCGGCGAGGGGGCCAAGCGCGAAAGACGCATCATCACCTTGGAAGAGATCAAATTCTTCTTTCCGGTATTCCGCACCAAAGGCTATCGACAGATCAGACGCCATACCCGTTGGCAGCAAGTAAGCGAAATCAGCGTTTAAGACTGTTTCCGTTTGCTGTTGTCCGCCAGGAACGAAGTTGCGAGGTGAGTTTGGCCCCAGTGATGCGTTGATTGTATTGTTGATGAAGAACTCTGTCTTATTGCTGCCGTGTGTCATCGACAGGTCGTAGGCGAGACCTTCGCCAAGGCCAATGTCGCCGCGAAGACCAAATGCAATACTGTAATCTTCATTTTCACCGCCAAAGCGTGGTGTGAAACCGTTCGGAATGGTTTCGATGAAGCTAAAGCAATTTGGATCAGCTTGAACCTGGGCCAAAACGGTTGGGTCAGGCTGACGATTGATCATTTCGATGCCAGCCGGGCAAGCACCACCAACGCCGACGCCATCAAGGTCACCAACGAGAACGGACGGATTACCATTGATTGTTGGGCCCGCATAAACACCGCCGCGCGCACCGCTAAAGCTGTTGGCGTAGGGTGTGCGGTAGAAGAAACCACCCGTAACCGTCCGCGATGCATAGCTACCAAAGCTATAGACTTCTGCGTTGTCGCTAAGTTCGAGAGCGGAATTATAGAAAAGCTTAATATCATCTTCGACGTCAGGCTGACCCCAATATTGAGGGACAGAGTCAGTGTATGTATTGATGAGGCTATAATCATTTTGGACCAAACCAAGGCCGACGAGTTCGGTCACATCATCGCGAACGACAGAACGGACAGTCCCGTCTGTTTCGCCATATTCCGCAGAGACGTTGATGAAGCCTTGGTCCCCAAGCGGCAGGCCAATATTGCCTGACAGACGGAAATTGTCGCCGTCTCCTGCATACGTGGAACCATATTTCGCTTCAAAAGACCCGCCTTCAGCCGCATCTTTAAGGACAAAATTAAGAACGCCCGCAATCGCATCAGATCCATATTGCGAAGACGCACCGTCGCGCAGGACTTCGACTTGCTTCAGAGCAATTGATGGGATGGAGGAGATGTCCACGCCTTGCGCGCCATCGGAGATGCCGCCGCCGAGGAATGAAATGACAGAGCCGCGGTGACGACGCTTGCCGTTCACTAAGACAAGTGTCTGGTCGGGAGAGAGACCACGGAGGTTCGCCGGGCGAACAATTGACGCCGCGTCAGAGATTGGTTGTGTGTTGATATTAAAGGATGGAACCGCGGTGCGAAGCAGGTCTTGCACATCGTCGGCGGCGCTGCGCGTAAATTCGACGCCTGAGATAACATCAACAGGCGCGGGTGTGTCAGCTGCAGATCGCTGGGTCCGGCGGGTACCAATTGTAATGATTTCGTCTTCGATGACAGTGTCAGTATTGTCTTGTGCGTGTGCCGCACCAGCGCTCATCATCGTTGCGAGCATGGCTGTTGAAACGCTTGCCGCGAGCCAACCTTTAAGATCAGTATTTTTCATTAGGTGTTCCTGTGTTCTTCTGCTTCCGCAAATATTCAAACGGAGGTGTTTGATTAACCGCAATAGAAAAGCTTTGCCGGAACTATGTCTATATAGTTCGTGTGGCAATGATTTTTGCCTATATCTTGCGGGTTTGTGAAAGCTATGTGTCTTTATTGCAACATGACGCCCTGTTAAGGCCATCATATAAACCTTGGGTGTTGAGATGATTATTTACGCGACAAACATGAATGATGTCACAAGGATCATCACCCTTCAGGCGCTCGCGATCAATGAGCTTCAGAAAGCTTATCTCAATGATGCACAGATAAAAGCGTCTAAGGCTTCGATGGGGTTGGACACACAATTGATCGAAGACGGAACCTATTTCGGCGTTGTTGACGGCGAAACATTAGTAGGTTGCGGCGGTTGGTCCTTTCGCGCGACCTTATACGGAGGAAACCATTCCGCTGGGCGTTGCGCCCGCGAATTAGACGCAAAATCAGAGCGTGCCCGCATCCGCGCCATGTATACGCACCCCGATCACGCACGGCGCGGAATTGGCCGCTTGATCCTCGATACATCTGAGGCTGCGGCCAAGGCACGCGGATTTTCTGATCTAGAAATGGCCGCAACAGAAGCGGGGCGTCCGTTTTATGAACGCTGCGGTTACACGGTCGAAAACAGTTTTTTTGATGAGAACGGCGGTGTTCCTGTGCCGCTCTACACCATGATAAAATCAATCTAGGTCTTTAGGTTAAGTCGGTACGCCGTTAAATTTCCCGTCTTTCGTCAGGGCGGCTTGCCATGCCGGACGCGCTTCCATGCGTTCGACATAAGCTTGAGTGAGCGGGTATTTATCGCCCAAGTCACCACGCATAGACGCCATTTGTAGCGTGTAACCAAAGGCAATGTCCGCTGCTGTGAAGCGGTCGCCGGCCAAGAACGGGTGTTTGGTCAGATCCTCTTCCATCAGGCCCATAACCTTATCCAAGCGCGGGCTGTAAAATGCTTGATCCAGCATTCCCATGACTTTGCGGATAATGCCGCGTACGAGACGCGGCGAGCGGTCAACCGCGATGCTATTGATGAAACGCCCCGTTTGCAGCGATTGATAGCTGCCTTGTGCCGCGTGGAACCAGAACAGATATTGCGCGCGGTCTGCGTCTTTCGGAGCTGGACGAAGATCATGACCGTCCGTCTGGTCTAAAATATAGTCGATGATCGCATTGCTCTCTGCCAAAATGGTTTCTCCGTCGATAATGACGGGCGCGGTGCCGAGCGGCGAAATGGCTTTATAATCATTCGGCGCTAGCATGGTCTCAGTGTCGCGGTCGTACATTTTAAAGCCATACTCACCGCCCAATTCTTCGAGCAGCCAAAGAATGCGGATGGACTGCGAGTTTTCGAGGTGATGCAAAGTAATCATGACGAACTTTCTGGTGGAATAACGGCGCAATTATCGATCAAGCGGACGCCGTGGCAATGGGCCGCGATGAGTAAGCGCATCGGCGTCGTGATCGGGCCTGTGAGTTTGAGATCAAGTGAGGACGCATCCGCGAGGCTAAAATAGTCCAAACTGGAGAAGCCCGCATCCAGTATCGATTGTTGAGCGTCCAGCAGTGTGTTTGAAACATCTGCGCCGCCTTGTAAGTGGTCCCGCGTCGCGAAAAGTATACGGTTCAAATTCCGCGCGGTATCAAGCCCCGCATCGTCAAAATACCGGTTGCGCGACGAAAGAGCCAAACCATGCTTGTCCCGCGCAATCGGCCCGCCAATAATTTCGACAGGAATATCTAAGTCGCGAACCATACGCCGGATAACAGCGAGCTGTTGGTAATCTTTCTCGCCAAAAATGGCCATGTCAGGCCGAACTTGGTTGAGTAGCTTGTTTACCACAAGTGCAACGCCGTGGAAGAAAGTCGGGCGGTGGTCGGTTTCTAACCCGTCGCCAACGCCGCCGATAATCACCTGCGTGCTATGGTCATCAAAATACATGGTTGATGTTGGTGGGAGGTAGACAAGATCGACCCCTGCTCCAGCGAGTAATTCCAGGTCGGCCTGAACATCACGCGGATAGGCTTCGAAATCTTCACCCGGCGCGAACTGGGTCGGGTTGACGAAAATCGACACAATCACTTTGTCCGCAACGCGTTTAGCGATCTTGATCAGAGACAAGTGACCCTCGTGAAGGGCTCCCATCGTTGGGACGAGGGCGGTGCGATGTCGATCCGACGCATAGCCCTTCATGCGCGCACGCAAGGCCGTTTTCGTCTCAACAGTTGGCAGGATTAGGCTCATTGGCACGCGGCTCCGTAAATGGGGTGCTGCGTTCCCTAACCGGAATTGGCGATAGATAAAACCTTACATCGTCGCATTGGGATTAAAAGAAGCTCGCCATGCCGCGCACATAAATCGCGCGCCGTGGCTTGGTCCAAGGCTTCAATTCGAAGACTATGCGTTGTTCGTTCGCCATTTTGACGGGTACGCGGTGCGGCCATTCCAATGCCAGCCGCGCGGAGGAGCGTATCCGCGAAAATTTCTGTCTCAGCGGGGCTTGAAAACCCATCAATTTGCATGGCCCAATGGCGCTTTTGTCCGGGCAGACGTGTTTGGGCGCGAACCGCAATAATAGGGTCGGCCTGTTGGTTTAGAACCTCAAACCCACGATCAATCAAATCCGACATATGGCTGTTGCGCGATCCGCTGGACGCGCCGCCAAGAACGACGGCAATGACCCGATCATCGCCGCGGACCGCGCTGATAACGAGGTTGAATCCAGATGCGCGCGTGTAACCAGTTTTGAACCCATCAACGTCGGTGCGTTCGGTAAGAAGTTTATTGGTGCTCTCGCGCCCGCGAAAGTGGGTTTGGCCGAAATAATGATAATATTGTGGAAAGCGTGTCCGTGTCGCGATCGCAAGTTTGGCCATATCGCGGGCCGTCGTCACTTGCGCGCCGTCAGGCAGTCCATGTGGATTGCGAAACGTTGTACGTCGCATACCGAGCGTGGCGGCGGCTGCGTTCATCCGTTCGACAAATTGCGCTTCGCTGCCGCCAATGGCTTCCGCTAAGACGACAGCCGCGTCGTTGGAACTGCGCACGGCAACCGCCTGAATGAGCGTATCGACGCGGACTTTTTGCCCAGACCTCAGCCCCATCTTTACAGGTGCTGTACTGGCCGCGTGGGCAGACACAGATACGGCTTTGTCCAAAGTCAGCTGACCTGTCTCTAACGCTTCAAACGTAAGATAGAGCGTCATAATTTTCGTTAGGCTGGCCGGATGGCGCTGCGCATCAATTTGGCGAGCATGTAAAATGTCGAGGCTATTCGCATCGACAATAATCGACGCATAGCGGCCTTGTGTCTCGGCATGGGACGGGGCCGCGACGCAAAGGGCTATTGCAATTATGATGAGGCGGACCCAATTCATGGCGAACCGATAAGCGGCTGCGGTTAGGGACAGGTTAACGCGCCTTAACCTTAATCGCGTGAAGCCCGGACCTCTTCGAGCGGTAAGCTGTGCAAGGGATGGTTTTGTCACGCCGACGACTTTTCAAAGGCACCGCGCTGCCATAGTAAGTGAGAATAATGCTCAATACGATGATACGAATTTCAATGGCCGGCCCAGATAAAGGCGCGAACGGAACGCCCGACGACGGGAACGGCGATGGCATGGAACGCGGCGTCGCAACGAAGACCCGCGAGAAAACCAAGAAGCCATCCATGTACCGCGTTCTACTGATGAATGACGATTACACACCGATGGAATTTGTCATTTCTATCCTGATGGGCATTTTCAAAAAGTCGCAGGAAGAAGCCACGCAAGTGATGCTTAACGTCCACCAGACAGGCATCGGAACGTGCGGTGTTTACACATTCGAAGTCGCAGAGACGAAGGTCGCCCAAGTCATGGATGCCGCCAAACGTAACATGCACCCGCTCCAATGCACGTTGGAGAAAGATTAATCTTGATCACGCAATCAAATATTATCTGCGCCGAGCGCCAAATTATTTCAGATTTGAAACAATTTTCACGGTTTCGTGCAGCGTTCACAGAGTCCGCCACATTGAATAACGACCCCCGGCTTCCCAAGTCGAGTGTTCGAAAGGAAGTCTAGTTATGGCATCATTCTCTCCAGTCTTAGAAGAAACAATCCACCGCGCGCTGACGCTTGCGAGTGATCGTAAGCACGAGTTGGCAACGCTGGAGCATTTGCTGCTTGCGCTTTTGGATGACAAAGACGCTGCTGCCGTTGTGACAGCCTGTAGCGTCGACATCGAACCGTTGCGGGCGGACGTCACCCGTTATTTGGATGAAGACCTCGCGTCCTTGATCGTCGAAGAATTTGAAGAAGCCCGCCCGACCGCTGGCTTCCACCGTGTTATTCAACGCGCCGTGATCCATGTCCAATCCTCTGGCCGCGAAGAAGTGACGGGCGCAAACGCGCTGGTCGCCCTGTTCGCGGAACGTGAAAGCCACGCCGTCTACTTCCTGCAAGAACGGGATATGACGCGCTACGACGCGGTCAATTATATCAGTCACGGCATTGCCAAAAATGGCACGGCTGCTGCGCCGAAACCGCCGACAGGCGCGGGCGAAGACAGTGAAGACGCTCAAGGTAAAGACCCTCTCGCGGAATATACGGTCAACCTGAATCAAAAAGCGCGCGAAGGCGATATCGATCCGTTGATCGGCCGAGCCGATGAAGTCGAGCGCTGCATCATGGTACTGTCCCGCCGCCGTAAGAATAATCCATTGTTAGTGGGTGATCCGGGCGTCGGTAAAACGGCGATTGCCGAAGGTATTGCCCGCCGCATCGTCAATGACGATGTGCCAGACGTGCTCGCCGACGCGACGATTTACTCGCTCGACATGGGCGCCTTGCTGGCTGGCACACGCTATCGCGGCGATTTTGAAGAGCGCCTGAAAGCCGTCGTGACGAAGTTGCAGGACACGCCCGGTGCAGTTCTCTTCATCGATGAAATCCACACTATTATCGGCGCAGGCGCGACGAGCGGCGGCGCAATGGATGCGTCCAACCTGCTCAAGCCCGCTCTGCAAAGCGGCAAGCTGCGGTGCATGGGCTCCACGACATATAAGGAATATCGTCAGCATTTTGAGAAGGATCGGGCGCTTTCCCGTCGCTTCCTGAAAATCGACGTGTCCGAGCCGACGCCTGAAGACGCCGTGCTGATCCTCCAAGGTCTGAAAACCTATTTCGAGGACTTCCACAACGTCGAATATACAACTGAGGCCGTCGATGCGGCTGTGCAACTCTCGGTGCGTCACATCACAGACCGGAAGCTCCCCGACAAAGCCATTGATATTATTGATGAGGCGGGGGCGCGGACAAAGCTCGTGCCCGAAGATGAACGTCAGACCGTTATCGGCATTAAAGACATTGAAGCTGTCGTCTCCAAAATCGCGCGCATTCCGCCCAAGTCGATTTCTCGTGATGATGAGAAAGCTCTTAAGAGCTTGCCGCAAGATCTTAAGCGAATGGTGTTTGGCCAAGACTCCGCGATTGATCAGGTTGCAGCCGCGGTGAAACTCGCTCGCGCTGGATTGCGTGAACCGAATAAGTCGATTGGCTCATACTTGTTCGCGGGGCCGACAGGCGTGGGTAAAACCGAAGTGGCTCGCCAGCTGGCGATGACACAAGGGTTGGAACTCCTCCGGTTTGACATGTCGGAATATATGGAACGCCACACGGTGTCTCGCCTGATTGGTGCGCCTCCAGGCTATGTCGGCTATGATCAAGGTGGCTTGCTCACCGATGCTGTGAACCAAAATCCGCATTGTGTGCTCTTGCTCGACGAGATCGAAAAAGCGCATCCGGATATCTACAACATCTTGTTGCAGGTGATGGATAATGGCTTCCTGACCGACTCCAACGGACGCAAAGTCGACTTCCGCAATGTCATCATTATCATGACGACCAATGCGGGCGCGGCAGATGCGGCGAAATCCGAAATCGGCTTTGGCCGTGGCACGAAGGATGACGAGCAAGAGGCCGCGATTAAGCGCCGCTTTACGCCGGAATTCCGCAACCGTCTTGATGCGACTGTGATGTTCTCACCATTGTCGAAAGAGCATATCGCGCGAGTCGTTGATAAGTTTGTTATTCAACTCGAAGCGCAACTCGCGGATCGGAAGATCGAATTTGAAGTCTCCAAGGGTGCGAACCAATGGATTGCCGATAAGGGCTATGACAAACGCTATGGCGCGCGTCCTTTGGGCCGTACCATTCAGGAATATGTCAAGAAACCGCTGGCGGATGAGATTTTGTTCGGGAAACTGAAATATGGCGGCCTCGTCAAAGTCGGCATCGACCGGAGGAAGGAAAACCTGACCTTTAAGTTTGTATCGGCGACAAAACCGAAAGAGCCGGAAGACGATAGTTCTGAAGCGACACCGAAAGAGGATGCGTAAGGCGCCTAAATCCCCATTGAAAAGCTGCCCTTCGAGGCGGCTTTTTTTAATCCCAATCCCGACGCCTTAGCCTGGTAAGGACCTGATTGTCCGCATCATAGAGCGTTAGTTCTTTGAATGTCGCATCAACGGCGCGAACATTTTCGAGTAAGCGTAAGAATTCCTGCTCTGCTGTCATAAGGGGCCGTGGGCAGGCCTTCTTTGTGCTTGCCAAAGGGCCGAATGTGATGAGGCGTCCGGTCTGTGTAAAACTGCCGAAAAAGTTGTTACAGCCGCCGGAACCAATGACATCGCCATCGCTTTTGAAAGCCACAAATTGATCAAATCGATCATCAACGGGTCCCCATTCTGTTCCGGCGAGGCTGGCTAAGGGGCGGTTGGCGGCCTGACTGATGGCTTTCTGACAAGCGGTCAAAGCGACCATAAAGATAAGCGATCCAACAACGCGGCCAATCATCAATTTATCTCCCGATACGGGTCGCCAAGCATGCGCGAGACGGAGCGACCGTTTTCCGCGAGGGCAGCGACATCCGCGCTGACGGATTGATCGCAGACCGTATGGCGGGCTTTTTCTTGATAAAATCCTGCGTTGAACGCTTGGGTCATTTCGCGTTGCTTGGCCGTATCGCCGGGGGCTTCGATGTCTAGCATCTGCGCCATATAATCGCGCCAATGCTGGTCGCCTTCGCCAAAACACAGCGTGCGTAGATAGTGCATCTGCCCGAGATTTTTCGCGAGCGCGTCGACGAGGCTCGTCATCTGAACCATGTCGGCTTCGATCCGTAATTCAGCCGCTTCGCGCGCGGCAAGGCGTTCCTCATCCGTCTGCGCGGATTGCGCAGCTGCACTGAGCGGCAGAAGAAGGAGAGCGGTAACGAGAAGGGCGCGCATAAATTTAATCTAACGACCCTTTCTTAACAGGGCGAGAGCGGATTGCAGAATAGGCGTCCCGGATAACATCGTTGGTTTTGGGCCACATCCCGAGTGTATCAATGTCTTGGACGGGCACGAACCGCGCGTCGAGCGCATCATCTGCGCCCTTCGGCTCCCCGTGATTCCAGACTGCGGCGTAATCATGCAAACGATATGAGAAGCCTTCAAAATCTGCATCAATGACGGCAATTTTCTCGCCCAACATTGCCGTCACGCCCGTTTCTTCGGTGAGTTCGCGTAATGCCGCCGCTTGTTCAGTTTCGCCCGCCTCAATCCGGCCACCGGGGAGAGACCATTCGCCTGCGCGCGGTGGATTGGCGCGGCGGATGAGCAAGACGTCGTCGCCGCGAAAACAGATGATGCCCACGCAATCTGTGCGCTTTGTTTCACCGCCCATTGAACTCGCCTCGCCCTGTGCTAGCCAAACCCTTATGTGTGGCCGCTATGTCATCGATGCCGATCAGGATGAAATCGCGCAGCGGTTTAATGCCGAAGTGAGTGACCTTGGCCTGTGGCACTGGGAGCCGAACTATAATATCACGCCGACGACAGTTGTTCCCGCGATTGCGTTTGATGGCTCCAAGACCCGCAAGCTGGTGCCGATGCGCTGGGGCTTGCACCCCCATTGGCGTAAAGAACCGCCGCAAGGACGGCCGCTGTTCAACGCGCGGTCTGAAACGGCGGCTGATAAGCCGTCCTTTCGTACGCCGTGGCGTCGTCGCCGCGCGCTGATTCCGGCGACTCATTGGTATGAATGGACGGGGGAACAGGGCGGCAAAGTGCCGTGGTGTATCAAGCCTGAAACCGGCGGCGTCTTTGCTTTCGCGGGACTGTGGGACCAATGGCGAGTGGATGAAGGTATTAGCCTTCTGTCCTGCACAATCTTGACGATGGAGAGCAGCGGCCCGGTGCAGCGGCTGCACCACCGCATGCCGGTGAGATTGCCGGAAGAGCGGTGGGATGATTGGTTGGATCCAGACTGGAAGCCAGAGCGCACGCTTGAATCCGTCTTGGCGGCGGATGATTTGATTTTTTGGGATGTGGACCGCGCCGTTAATTCCAATCGCTCTACCGGATCCGAATTGATAACGCCCGCTGTTTAACGCAGTCCCAGTCATGGTGTATTGGGGGGTGTTGGCGGATCATCTTCTAAAATCGCCAAGTCAGGAGCGCTTGGATTGATGGGCTTGGTTTGTTCAATCAGGCTCGGCGCATTGGGGAATTTCCCGGGGAAAAGCTGACGCATCGCGCCTGTCAGGAAGTCCGCCATACGGGCATGGCGTTTGCCGATTGGGCGCTCTGGGCCGCGCGTTGTATCGGCCAGCGTTTGCCGCTCCATTTCGGCATTTAATTCGGCCCCGACAATGACTGTCATGGCCGTCAACCAGAACCAAAGTAGCAGTATGACAACCGCCGATATCCCGCCATAGGTCGCCTCATATTGGCCGAAGTTTCGAACAAAAAACCCAAATCCCCAGCTGATGCCCAGCCAACTGACCGTGGTGAACAAGACGCCCGGCACGACCCAGCGTTTGCGTGCAGGGCGACGTGAAGGCCCAAACCTGTAGACGATGCCAGAGCCAAACATGAACATGGTCAGCAAAGCAACCCACGGCAAATTGCCGGATAATATTGACGCTGTGCGGTCCAAATTGAGGAAGGCTAGCGCAGCCGGAATGCCGATGATGATGATCAGCGAGAGATAGATGAAGGCAAACATGCCCAAAGTCATCCCAAAGGCGACGGCGTAAAATTCAAGGATGCTGCGCTTTTCCTCCTCGCCATAGGCCACGTTCATGGCGCGCAAAACGGCTCGAATTCCCGCGCCTGCGGTATAAAGCGCAAATAGTAGAGATACGATGATCCGGAACGATAACTCCGTATCTGGCGCGCTGACGACGGACGCAATTTGGTCTGAAATAATGACCCACGCGCTTTCGGGCATGAGAGGACGGAGGAAGTTCGCCAAGCCCTGTACATCGGATAGGTCCGCGAAATATCCATAAATTGAGAGCGAGGCCGAGATGAGTGGGAAGATCGAGAGCAGAGCAAAAAATGCGACACCCGCCGCGACGACAGCCACATTATCCCGTCCGCTTTGGACGACCACCCGCGCGGCGATCTGCCCATATTCTATCGGCCGAAAATGAAGCGGGCTCCCGACATCACGTTGCACAAAGTCGAGAGACGCAATTTTCATGGCGTGTCGAAGTGCCCTACGATTTCTTCGGCGGTTGAGGGCGTTCGAAGATCAATTCAAATTCGGATGAGCGGTCTTTTGACAAGGTATAGCCATTCTCTCGGAACTTGGTGAGGTCTGCCGCGTCATTGATCCGATTTTGCATGACCCAGCGGGCGAAGAGACCGCGTCCAAATTTCGTGTAATATTGAATGGGGCGGGCTTTACCGTCTTTTTCCTCTAGGAACTTCACCTCAATCACGGGGCGGTCCAACGTTTTGGCGTTGACGGCTTTGAAATATTCATTGGATGCGAGGTTCAGCACCGTCTGATCGTGATGGCCATTGAGGTCCGCACGGATTTGTTCGCCGATTTGTTCACCCCAAAACTGATAGAGGTTTTTGCCGCGGTCATTCTCCATGCGTGTGCCCATTTCCAAACGATAGGGCTGAATTTTATCCATCGGGCGGAGCAGGCCGTAGAGACCGGATAATATGCGTAAGTGGCCTTGGGCGTATTCCAGATCATCGTTGGACATACTTTTGGCTTCCAGTCCCCAATAGACATCGCCATCAAAAGCTAGCCCGGCGGGTTTCATCCCATCCGCTTGCCCATCCATGTCAAACCGTTGGAACCGATCCACATTTAATTGCGCGAGATTATCTGACAAATGCATCAGGCGTTTTAGATCGCCGAGCGATTGGGTCTTCGCCGTTTCAGCCAATGATTTTGTATCATCCAGCATGCGAGGCTGCGTAACAGGGACTGGCCCGTCATACGCATCCATATTTAATTTTTTAGCCGGGGAGAGTAAGGTCAACATCGTTACGTCCTCATAACAGCGAGCCGGGATTGGCTTGTCCGCGTGGGTATGACGCTGAGGTCGCAGGACCAGACCATGAAGTCAAGTCGATCACGGCTCCGTGTATGGATGGGCCACACGTCCACGTCCCACCGCGCATCGAGGCGTCGGCAATATCGCATTTGCGTCGAAAGTGACACGAGCGCGGGCTTTACCCCGTGACGGGTGAAGTGAGAAAGAACCGATTTACACGTGGCAAAGCCCGCGCGCTTGGTGAATGCATCCGGTCGTTAGCGCCGTGACCTAACGGCCCGCAATGGGCGCACGTTAGTGACGGCGAGGCAGACCTGATCCTTTCGAGACCAAATCCACCTGCCGCCGAACAAGAGAGGGCGCACGGCGTATGGTTTGTAAAGCCACACGTTATCCGCTCGTATCACGCTCTCCAGCTCTCATCGATCGCTTCGCCGGATGGAGCCGCACGCGCCGTATTAGCTCGCCCGCCGCCCAATCCACCAAACCCCCGCCAGCCTAAGAGTAATACACTCTCTCGTGTCCGAAACGGGTGAGGCTAAACTGGCATGGGAATAGGTATGCGGGGATGGGGTTGTGTCGAATGCAGTGGAAGCTAGATTTGCGGGTGAAGAGGGCGAGGATTGATCGACCAAGCGTGTTGTTTGCCCGTCTCAAAGTGATTTAGCTTCTATACCCATCACTTCATTTCCACGCCGCTCATCCCGACGGAAGTCGGGATCCAGCTCGAGATAGCATTCGGACGCGGGACTGGATCCCGATTTTCATCGGGATGAGCGGAAGAGGGAATTGTGCATGTTTCGGCCGAGGACCGCTCCACTTATGTTTCAAATTTAGCCATTTAAACCATGACCCGTGGATTCATCACGCCGTTCGGGTCTAGGGCCGCTTTCACGCGCCGCAGGAGCGCCATTTTTACGGGGTCTGCGCGTTTAGCTAAGGTCTCACGCTTCATAATGCCGATGCCGTGTTCGGCGCTGATTGATCCGCCGAGGCTATCGACAATGTCGAAAATGGCTTCGCTCATATCATCCCAATTTTCGAGAAAGGCGGCTTTGTTCGCAGCGAGGTCATCGCTCATGGGTTGGGCGATGTTATAATGGATATTGCCGTCGCCGAAATGGCCAAAGCCGACGGGGCGGCAGCCGGGGACGAGGCGTTGGGTGGTGGCGTCGGCGCGTTTGAAAAAGTCGGCGATACGGTCGATCGGCACAGTAATATCTTGCTTAATTGATCCGCCGAGGAATTTCTGTCCGGCGCTCATATGTTCACGGATCGATCCGAGCGCGCGGTATTGTGTGTCCGATTGGGCGAGCACCGCGTCGCGGACGAGGTGATCGGACATGGCTTGCTCCAGCAATGGCATGACGAGCGCTTCGCCAGCCGCTTCGCTGTCGACTTCGAAGTCAGCGAGGACATACCAAGGATGACTATCTGTGAACGGATCGCGTTCATTTTCAAAATTATCAGTCACAGCGGCAAAGCCGATACGAGGCATGACCTCGAACATGGCCAGCGCCGGCCCGCGAAGACGGGTCAGTAGCGCCACGGCGTCTTCGACTGAAACGACAGCCATCATGGCCCGCGTGACGTGGCCGGGTTGCGGGAATAATTTCAATGTCGCCGCCGTGATGATTCCGAGCGTGCCTTCCGCTCCGAGGAACAATCGCGACAGATCATATCCGGTGTTATCTTTCCGAAGGCTGGTGAGGCCATTGTAAACCTGCCCGTCTGCCAAGACGGCTTCGACCCCGAAGACGAGATCTTTGGTTGTGCCATATTTCAACACATGATTCCCGCCCGCATTGGTCGAGAGCACACCGCCAACGGTGCAGCTGCCTTCGGACGACAGGGTGAGCGGGAATTTGCGGTTTGCGGCTTTGGCGGCCTCTTGAACCGTGTGCAATGTGGCACCAGCCTCAATGGTCATCGAATCGGCGACCGGATTAACCTCTCGGATTGCGGTCATGCGTTTCAGGCTCAACAAGACTTCGCCTTGCGGGGTCTGCCCGCCAACGAGGCCCGTATTTCCGCCTTGTGGGACAATGGATAGACCGTGCGCGGCGCAAATTTTGACAGCTGCCGCGACCTCGGCGGTTGATCTGGGAAATATCATAATGGGCGTTTCGCCAAAATATTTATCCCGCCATTCCGTCAAATGCGGGGCGATAATATCCGTGTCTTGGGTCCAAGCTTTGGCAGGCAAGGTTGTTTTGAGAGCTTCGATTCCGAGGGACGTCATAGCGGACCTCTACCGACCGAGCGCCGCGCGGCGCAAGCGGTCGTTGATCGCGGCGCCCAGTCCGATGTCCGGAATCGGGGCGACAGCGATGCGAACATCAGGGCCGTCCAGATCGCGCAGCAGACGGTAAAGGTTGCGCGCGGCCTCCGTCAGATCGCCGGATTGTGATAGGGTTGGGGACTGATGAACGGGCCCGAAGCCGATAAAAATTTCGCCGGATTTTGCCTCCGCCGCATTCAACCGAAGCGCCGCTTGGGGTGCATAATGTTTGGCGAGCATGCCGGGGGAGGCGAGTGGGCCATCAGGGGCAGGGCGTAATAATGGCCCTGTGATTTGGGCAATATCATCCTCGGCAATCGCCCCGCTTCGCAACAAGGTCGCGTCATTTGCATCCACACGGATGACGGTTGATTCGACGCCGCGCTGGCAGGGCCCGCCGTCAATGATGAGCGGAATACGTGCGCCGAGGTCGGTTTGGACGTGCGCCGCTGTCGTCGGGCTGACGTGACCAGACAGATTGGCGCTGGGCATAACGAGCGGTCCGTCCCAGCCTGCCGCCGCCAACCCCTCTCGCCACGGCGCGTCCGGACAGCGCAGCGCAATCGTGTCGAAGCCAGCGGAGGCGCGCGCGGCGAGATCGCTGGGCCTGCGCGGGAGCACGAGCGTGAGCGGTCCGGGCCAGAATCGCGCCATGAGGTCCGTCGCGAGGTCCGGTATGATGGCATAGCGCGCGGCTTGCTCCGGCGCGAGAAGGTGCGTGATGAGGGGGTTGTTGGGTGGCCGTCCTTTGGCCGCATAAATCGCCGCAATCGCAGCGTCAGACCGCGCATCACCCGCTAAACCGTACACCGTTTCTGTCGGCAGCGCGACAAGCAACCCTGCATGCAGGAGTTTCGCCGCATGGGTGTAGGCGTCCGGTCCGGCTGTCATTACTTTTGCCCTCATTGGACCTAACTAGCGGCCTCGACTGCGCATTGACAGTTGAAAGCGACGACACACCTTGTCATTGGCAGGTCGAAATGACTGCTCACACGTCACATATCTCTGAGGCCTCTGCCGCCAAGCCGAAGCGACCGGGCTGGTTAGCGCGGTTAGGTGAAGAAATTCGCTTCTTTGCAAAACTCGCCGCTTTGATGTTGGCCGTGCTGACACTTGTCTGGGGGCATTATAAAATACCGTCGGAATCGATGCAGCCGACGCTCGAAGTGGGCGATCATCTGTATGTGGCAAAATACGCTTACGGCTATTCCCGCCATTCCCTGCCGTTAGGATTACATCATTTGCCTATCCCTGATGGACGTATTTTCGCGCGCCTACCAAAACGCGGTGATGTTGTGGTGTTCCGCAATCCGAATAACGGCACGGTGATGATTAAGCGTACGGTAGGCCTGCCGGGCGATGAGGTTCATGTTCAGGGTGGGATGCTCTATATAAACGGATCGCTTGTGCCTCGCGATGCTCTCGGTGATTTTAAATACCGCACGCGTGACACGTTTGGGACAGTGTCAGGCGCGACAGAATATGATGAACATCTTCCCGGAACTGATGTGACGCACAAAATTTTCGAACATAGCGACGATGCCATACTTGATGACACAAACATTTTCGTCGTCCCGCAGGGTCATGTTTTCTTCATGGGTGATAACCGGGATCGATCGACAGATTCTCGGGTTGATCGATTCGATACTTACGGCGGTATGTTGCCGGAAAGCGATTTTGGACCCGGATTTGTGCCGCTCGATAATTTGATTGGTCGGGCTGACGTTCTTATGTTCACGTTTAATCGGTGCGATAGAACCGAGGGCCTGCGCTGTCCGGCCAAAGGCCGCGCGCCTTCACGATTATGACAACCGAAACGCAGCAGGACACGATCATGCTTGTCCGGCATGGCAAACCCGCCTTGTCTCGCAAGGTTCGGCTGACATGGCGGGAATTTCGGGATTGGTGGATCCGCTATGACGAGGGCGGGATTAAGCCGGGGCAAAAACCCCCGAAGAAAGTGATCCAATGGGCGCATAACGCTGATTTTGTCGTCTCTTCCTCACTTCGCCGCGCTGTTGAAAGCGCGGAACTCGCCGCTGGCCGCGCCCCCGATCGCCTATTGCCGGGTTTGGTTGAGGCCGCCCTGCCATCACCGCCCCTTGGTCCGTTAAAGCTCCGCCCTAAAAGCTGGGGCACAGTCGCGCGCATCCTTTGGTATGTCGGCTATAGCGACGGCATGGAAAGCCATGCGGAAGCCCGCGCCCGCGCCAATGCTGTATGCGACGAATTGGAACAGTATGCGTCCACAGGGCGTACGGTCTATGTCTCTGGTCATGGATGGTTTAACCGCATGGTCAAAGGCAGCCTAATGGCGCGTGGATGGCGATGTAAAAGCCAGAACGGCGATTTGCATTGGAGCCGACGCCGCATGGTCAGGCCCACGCAGATACAAGAGGCCACACAAGTACAAGAGGATTCGACGTGAGCGATACAGCAATTAAGAGCCTGAGCTTCGAGGATGCCCTCACTGAGCTTGAAGGGATCGTCCAACGCCTTGAGCGCGGAGACGCACCCTTGGAAGAATCTATCTCAATATACCAACGCGGCGCAAAGCTGAAAGCTCACTGCGAAGGCAAGCTGAAAGACGCGCAGCTGAAAGTCGAAAAAATCGTGCTTGCGCCAGATGGCAGCGCATCAACCGAGGCATTCGACGCTGAATAACGTGTTAGATAAAACGATAAGTGTGACCCCATTTCGGGACCATTTACGCGCGGCGGCGGAGGCTGTTGAGATTGCTTTGGACCGGCTTTTGCCGACGCCTAGTGGTCATCACGCTGTTTTGGTGGACGCCATGCGCTATGCGGCTTTGGGCGGCGGCAAGCGGTTGCGGCCGTTCCTTGTGCTGGAAACGGCGCGCATGTTGGGCGGTGATGTGGAGCAGGCGATGACCGTCGGCTGCGCGCTCGAATGCCTACATGTTTATAGCCTGATCCACGATGATTTGCCTTGTATGGACGATGATGATCTGCGCCGCGGAAAGCCCACTGTTCACAAAAAATATGACGAAGCGATTGCCGTGCTTGCTGGGGATGGACTCCTGACCCACGCATTCGAGTTATTAGCCAGTGAAAGCGCGCATCCCGATCCATCTATACGCGCGCGCCTCGTGCTGGAACTGGCGCGGGCTGGCGGAACCAATGGTATGATCGGCGGGCAGGTGGTTGATATAACTGTCGCCGAGAATGAGCGCGATACGGCTTTGATTACGCAATTGCAGGCAATGAAAACAGGGGCGTTGATCCGTTATGCGGCTAAAGCTGGCGGGTTGATTTCCGGGGCGCAGCCGCATGATTTAGCTGCCCTTGATCGTTATGCGGACGCGCTTGGGTTGGCCTTTCAAATTCGCGATGATATTCTGGATGTTGAAGGCGATGCGGCGCTTGTCGGCAAAGCGGTTGGCAAAGACGCAGACCTTGGAAAAGCCACGTTTGTGTCTCTCTTGGGCCTTGATGGCGCGAAAGAGAAAGCACGGCAACTGGGCGAGACGGCGCGGGCGGCTCTTGCACCTTATGGGGAAAAGGGGCAGGCTTTGGTCGGGACCGTGGATTTTGTATTAGAGCGCCAGCATTAGGCGCTTGTAGAGGCGTCATTTTGGCGCGTAATGGATTTGAATTAATGGTCGATACGCCCCTTTTGGACACTGTCTCCCTGCCAGCCGACACGCGTGAATTCACGCGTGATCAGATCAAGCAGTTGGCTGACGAAGTCCGGTCCGAAGTGATCGATGTAGTCTCCGTCACGGGCGGGCACTTAGGCGCAGGACTGGGCGTGGTCGAACTGACCGTTGCGATCCATCATGTTTTTAATACGCCGGATGACAAACTGATTTGGGACGTGGGCCACCAATGCTATCCGCATAAAGTGCTGACGGGGCGCCGCGACCGTATGCGGACGATCCGTAAAGGCGACGGCCTGTCCGGTTTTACCAAGCGCGCTGAGAGCGAGTATGACCCGTTCGGTGCGGCGCACAGCTCGACCTCCATCAGTGCAGGTATGGGTTTTGCTGTCGCGCGTGATTTAGATGGCCGTGAGAATAATGTGATATCCGTGATTGGTGACGGCTCCATCACAGCGGGCATGGCCTATGAGGCGATGAATAATGCCGGAGCAAGCGACTCGCGCCAAATCGTTATTTTGAACGATAATGACATGTCCATTGCCCCGCCCGTTGGCGCGATGAGCCATCTTCTTTCGCGTACGGTGAGTTCCGGTGGGTATCAAGCGCTGCGCGGAACCGCTAAAGCACTGGTCAAGGACGCGCCGCGTCCGATCAAGAATACGGCTAAAAAAGTCGAAGAATATACGCGCGGCATGTTCATGGGCGGGACATGGTTCGAAGAATTGGGCTTTCAATATGTTGGCCCCGTCGATGGGCATGACCTTGATGCGCTGATCCCCGTGCTCGAAAATGTGCGCGATATGAAAACCGGCCCTGTGTTGATCCATGTCGTGACGCAAAAAGGCAAAGGTTACGCACCCGCTGAAAATTCCGCCGATAAATATCACGGCGTCTCTAAATTTAACGTCGTCACGGGCGAGCAGTCCAAATCAATTCCGAACGCGCCTAGCTACACGAAAGTGTTCGCCAACAGCCTCATCCACGAAGCCCGCAAGGACGAAAAAGTCGTCGGCATCACGGCGGCGATGCCAGGCGGAACAGGCATGAAAGAATTCGGCCAAGTCTTCCCCGAACGTATGTTTGACGTCGGCATTGCCGAACAACACGCCGTGACATTCGCGGCGGGGTTGGCTGCGGACGGGTATAAGCCGTTCTGCGCGATTTACTCAACATTCCTGCAACGCGGTTACGACCAAGTTGTGCATGATGTTTGTATTCAAAACCTACCCGTTCGTTTTGCAATGGACCGCGCCGGTTTAGTGGGCGCAGATGGCCCAACCCATGCGGGTGCGTTTGATGTTGCCTATTTGGGCTGTCTGCCGAACATGGTGCTCATGGCGGCAGCGGACGAAGCCGATTTGGCGCGCATGGTCGCGACAGCGGTCGCACGCGACGATGGCCCAACGGGCTTCCGCTATGCGCGCGGCGAGGCAACAGGTATCGAAATTCCCGAAGATCCGCAGCCGCTCGAAATTGGCAAAGGCCGCGTGCTTCGCGAAGGCTCGCAAGTCGCGATCTTCTCATACGGCACGCGTTTGGGCGAAGCTCTGATGGCGGCGGAAAAACTGGACAGCCACGGACTATCAACAACTGTCGCCGATGCGCGTTTTGCTAAACCACTGGATAGCGATTTGCTGCACCGCCTCGCGCGCGACCACGAAGTCCTCATTACAATCGAAGAAGGCTCTGTCGGCGGGTTCGGGGCGTTCTGCCTGCACGATCTCTCCGCCTCCGGCGCGCTGGATACAGGCGTGAAAATTAGAACAATGGTCCTGCCAGACACATTTATCGATCAAGACACGCCTGAGAAAATGTATGCGCAAGCTGGCCTTGACGCTGATGCCATTGTCGAGCGTGTCTTCGCGGCACTGGGGCGCGAAGTGGCGGCGAATAGGGCTTAAGCAGTTCAGCTTGTTTTGGCGTCGTTCGAAGCACGACGTGATAATGAGTCTAATATTCGTCCCTTGTTAAAGACGATGTCGAAGATGCATAGGAAGGCAATCCCGAGAACTACGGTGTAAACCCAAGCGAAATGAGCATTGAATATCAGTGCAGTGATCCATTTCTGTTCAAACAAATACCAGCAGATGATTGCCGTCATGGATGCGAATGATAATATTGCCAACTTAATCAAAATAGATGTGAAACGCGACTTTCCGAGTGATAACGCTATTATAAACACAAATATGACAACGTTAATGTAGCACGCCGCGAGTAAATTGCGATGTAGGTTGCGGAAAGTTGATTGGTATCGATCAGTAACGAAGTCCTGTAAAACCTTCGCTTCTTCTACATAGTCGGTTGGAGTGATATTCAATGTCGTAAAGAGAATATCTCTAACAGTTTCACCAAAACCGCAGTCAAAGGCGCATGTGTTAGAAATAACATAGGTAACAAATATATCAACTTTTGCATCTAAGGCCGCTGATGAGGTTTCGTTTTGTGATCGGGGTCGCTCCGAAAAAGTACCTGCATTTGATCATCTGCAAATTTATCGGAAAGCTGAAGCCCTGTGGACTTCACGAACTTAATAGTCTCTACTTTAACAGATTGGGTGACTTGATGGTTGAGTTTGTTCTTAAACGTAAATGTTTCAAGCGATAAAATGATTGTGAAATAAAAAAGTATTGCCGCTCCGAATACGGAAAAAGTGAAAAGCAGCGGTCGAATAATATTCATTTCTACATGATTGCTTCTTATTTTTGGTTTCGCAACTGCTACGTTAATCCTGATTGACTCCAACCAAACTCGCCCGTTTTGGCTTTAGCGCATAACCCAACCAGCGCATTAAGGCCCGAACTTTGGGGGTGTCTCGCAAGTCAGGGTGGGTGAGGACCCAAAGTTCGTAAAGTTGTGTGGGGTCTGAGTCACTGATGCGGATGAGGTTTGGGTCCGGGTCGGACATGAAGCAAGCCAATCGGCCAAGACCGTGACCTTCAGAAACAGCTTGGTGACGGGATATAATGTCATCAATGATAAGTCCGACGGGCGCGTGGGGAAACGGGGATTGCGTACGCCAGCTTTGCGGTTCGGCCTCGTTTTTTGCAGCGGCGACAGACGCGACCCATTGTAGCTGCGAGTGCGGCGTCACGTCGAAATAGTCGCGGTTGGCGTAATAGCTGACGCCAACAGTCGAGATCATCCTGCCGACAAGGTGCGGGTCAGGATTGATTTGACCGCGCAAGACAACGTCGGCTTGGCCTCTGTCGAGATCGGCAAAAGCGTCCGATCCGGCAACAGTCAATTGAATGTTCGGGTGGGCGGACGCAAAGGCGGCGATGTCTTTCATTAAGACAAATTGCAGAAAGGCGTGAGGAACGGATAGGCTGAGCGGGCCGGATAAGCCGCCGCTTGCGCCGAGTGCTAATCGCCCCGCCGCAAAATCGAGTGATTCAATCTGTTCGGCGATTGCAACACGTTGGCGGCCATAGTCACTGACTTTATAGGCGCGGTCTGAGCGGACGAAAATCGGAGACGCTTGATCCTGTTCCAATGCCGACAAACGCCGCGACACGGTTGTGTGGGTAACGCCCAGATACTCTGCCGCTGCCCTTAACGTGCCACCGCGGTGGATTGCGAGGACCAGTCGATGTTCGTCCCAATCACGCATGATCGTCGATCCTTTGTAACATTTACGCACCAATGAATGGCGGAAACAAAACTATTGTCCCGCCTGGCCTGTGATTATCTTCCCCTTGTAACGTAATAATTCCAAGAGGTTTTTCCATGAAATCAATCACAATCACAACATTGCTGACGTCCGGCTTATTAGCCGCAGGTTTGGTTCTAACAGGCTGTCAAAGCAGCGCAGCAGAGATGACGCCAGCGTCCGCCCCCGTCGTTCAAGCGGCGGCGCAGCCGGTTACTCTGGATTTGAAAGCCGGGCAGGTTTTGCAAATGGCGATGCCAAAAGCACGGGCTGGCGATGCCGCGAAAGCCGCGCGTCAGGCCTATTACACAACAGCCTTGCCCTTAGCCGAGGAATTTGGCGACGAACGCATTGGTGTGTTGGCTGTGAACGAGACCGTGGTCGGAACCCCTAAACCATCCGCTCTCATCTTCTATGCGTTTCCCGATGAGGCGTCTCGCGATGGATTTGAATCGCATCCCGATTGGCCGACTTACAAAGCGCAACGACCGGATGGATGGGATGAGTTGATGATTTTCTCGACGACCATGACAGATGACACAGTTCTGCAGTTTAACCCGGACAAACATTATACGCTCGCGATTGCTTGGACGAATCCGGAAAACCCCAATGATTATGCGCGTTACCTTGATGGTGTCGAAACGGATTTTGACCGAGTGGGCGCACGGTTCATGCATGAATTTAAAGATATTGTGTTCGAGACGCATCAAAATCCAAACGCAAAAGCGCCTACTCAGCTCACACTCGTTGAGTGGGACACACGAGAAGGTTTGATGGCCTTGCTGGGCGGCGATGTTTACAAAGCCAATTCCGGATATTTCAGCCGCGGCGTGGCGGATATCCAACTCTATCGTTTGAACGTTCCAAAACCGTCCTAACTGCTTCCCAGCTTATTTTGGACGTGCGCCTGCGCCCCGCCATTATCGTGCGGGGTGCAGGCTGCTACAGGCGCCTATGCGCGCTGATCTCTACCTCGTTGAACATGGTCATTTTGACAGCCGCGCCCGTGCGCAAGCTGCGATAAAGGCGGGCTTGGTGAAAGTTGGCGGGCGGGTGCTGAAAAAGCCGTCCGCAAATATTCCGGATGGCGCGAATGTGACGTCTGGGGATATTCATCCTTATGTGTCGCGCGGCGGTATGAAGCTCGCCCATGCGCTAGACGTGTTCGATGTCGACCCTGCAGGGCGTATTTGTCTTGATGTGGGCAGTTCGACAGGCGGTTTTACGGATGTGTTACTGAGGCGAGGGGCAACGCGGGTCTACGCCGTCGATGTCGGGCGTGATCAATTGCATCCCAGTTTCCGAGACCACAAGCAGGTCATCTCAATGGAGGGGCAGGACGCGCGGGCGCTGAGTCCACTTCAATTCCCTGAAATGCTTGATCTGATGGTGTGTGACGCAAGCTTTATTGCTTTGTCCAAAGTGCTGGGCATCCCTTTGTCCTTGACGCGCGAAGCGGTGATTTTGGTGAAACCCCAGTTCGAGGTTGGGCGTGACAATATCGGGCGCGGCGGTATTGTTCGCGAAGGCGCGCTGGAGGCGCTGGAGGCTGTGAAAGCCTGGCTGCGCGGCGAAGGTTGGCAAACGATTGCGACAGCCGATAGCCCGATTGAGGGCGGGTCCGGTAATTCGGAATATCTGCTCCACGCCGTGCGTCAGGGTTCGCCGTCTTGATCTTTTCGCATCAAGATGCCGGCCATAATTAAGGTCAATGCTCCGATCCCCAAGCTAAAGTAATCGAAATTCCCGCTCTCCATGCCGCGCCGAACGGCGAGTCCGATCAAGACAATCGCTAAAACAATGAAAAGGGGCCGGATGTAAGCTTTCATAGCGTCCGCTCTTACGCATGAAACGCGTGCGTGAACAGACCGTGCCGCTTGAAGGCACGAAGCCATGCGGTTATGGCCAGCGCGACTTATCATTGCCGGACATTTCCCATGCACGACTACCGTAGCCATACTTGTAACGAACTTCGCAGCGATCATGTTGGCGAGACCGCCCGCCTGTCGGGCTGGGTTCACCGTAAACGCGAACACGCCAATGCGCTGTTCATTGATCTGCGCGACCATTACGGCCTGACACAAGTCGTGGTCTATCCGACCGCCGATTTCTACGAGACGGCCAAACGCGTGCCGTCCGAATCTGTGATTACCGTCACAGGCGACGTGCTTGCCCGCGACGCGGACGCCACCAACGGCGAAATCGAAACAGGCGATATCGAAGTCCGCGCGATGGAGTTTATCGTCGAGAGCGCTGCTGACCCGCTGCCGTTGCCCGTCTTTGGTGAGCCGGATTATCCGGAAGATATTCGCCTAACGCACCGTTATCTCGATTTGCGCCGCGAAACTTTGCACAAGAACATCTTGCTACGCGGGAAGGTCGTGAATTCACTGCGCAGCCGCATGATTGACCAAGGCTTCACCGAGTTTCAAACACCAATTCTGACAGCCAGCTCGCCAGAAGGTGCGCGTGACTTTCTCGTCCCATCACGCCTGAACCCGGGTCAATTCTACGCCCTGCCGCAAGCACCGCAGCAGTTTAAACAGCTGATCATGGTCGCGGGTTTTGACCGTTATTTCCAAATTGCACCCTGTTTCCGCGACGAAGACGCACGCGCTGACCGATCGCCCGGTGAGTTCTATCAACTTGATGTTGAGATGAGCTTCGTGACGCAAGAAGACGTCTTCAGCGCGATTGAGCCCGTCATGGCGGGCGTATTCGAAGAATTTGCTGATGGCCGCACAGTCGAAACGCCGTTCCCGCGTATTCCGTATCTGGAATCGATGGAAAAATACGGCTCTGACAAGCCGGACCTCCGGATTCCGTTTGAGCTGTCAGATGTCTCAGAGTTCTTCACCGACGAGTCCAAAACCGGCTTTGGCATTTTTGCTAAAATCACCAAGGGCGGCGGTAAGGTTATCGCAATTCCGGCGCCTGGTGCGACAGACAGCCAAAGCCGCAAGTTTTTTGATAGTCTCGACAAATGGGCGAAGAAGGAAATGCAAGCGCCCGGACTTGGCTATGCACGTCTTCGCGAAGAAGACGGTAAAGTTGTCAGCCCCGATCCGGCGCTCAAAAACTTTGATCCTGACCATTTGGCGGCGTTGTTGGATCATATGGGCCTCAAGGCCGGAGACGGCGTGTTCTTCTCCGCCGGTAAGCCCCTCGACGCATCGAAATTGGCCGGACATGCGCGTAATAAGATTGCTGCGGACCTCGACTTGATCGAAGACGGCATTTTCAAGTTCTGCTGGATCGTCGATTTCCCAATGTACGAATGGGACGAAGACAATAAAAAAGTCGAGTTCAGCCACAACCCATTCTCTATGCCCCAAGGCGGTATGGCCGCGTTACAAGCGGCGGATACGGTTGAAAAACAACTCGATTTGCTCGCGTGGCAATATGATATCGTGTGTAATGGTGTCGAGCTTAGCTCTGGCGCGATCCGGAACCACAAGCCGGAAATCATGTACAAAGCGTTCGAGTTGGCTGGCTACACCAAAGACGTCGTCGACACAGAATTCGCGGGCATGATCAATGCGTTTAAATATGGTGCACCGCCTCACGGCGGCATTGCGCCGGGTGTTGACCGCATCGTCATGTTGCTCGCAGGCGTGGAGACAATTCGGGACGTGATCCTGTTCCCAATGAACGGCCAAGCGCAAGATTTGATGATGAACGCGCCTGCTGAAGTCGACGCGGCAGCGTTGAAAGAGCTGCACCTGAAATTGGTGCCTGTCGATAAAGACGCATAAGAGCTTCGCCCATCAAAATAAAAAAGGCCGCCCAATGAGGCGGCCTTTTTCGTGGGGGTTCTGTTAGACGTTAACGCCGCATCGCCTCGCGCGATTGAGTCAAGTCGCGGTGAACGCGCTGTAAGCGGGATCGTGTGGGGGCGTCGGTTTCGACCGCGAGGAGTGTCTCAACATCTAAAATTGCTCGGTCTAACCCGCGTATAGCGGATTGCATTTCACGCGGGTGATGCGCCGGATGCGGGCGGGGTTCCGCGCCCATGGCGCCGTCGCAATAGCTCAAGCTTAAACCGTCCGGCAAGCGGGTGTTCATGTTCCCGCAAGCCGTGTCCAATTGGACTTGGGTGAGGCCGACCACGTGGGTGAGATCGGCATCAGAGAAATTCGTATCTTGCACTGTGGCATCTTCTAGGTTCGCAAATCCAAAGCGCACGCCCGTAAATTGTCCGGCGTCCAGTGTCGCCCCGGTCAAATTGACGTTATCAAGCCGCGCCCGATCAAAGTTGGACCGCGTAAAATCAACCGAGGCAGCGGAGGCACCGATGAGGTTCGCCGACTGAAAATCACTATCGCGAAATATACCGCGCGCGAGTTCTGCGCGGTGCAAATTGGCTTGACGCATGGAAGAATGCGACAGATTGGCTTCGGTTAACGTTGCATCTTCAAAGACTGCGCCGCGCATGATGACTTGTTCGCCGGTGACGCCATACATCATGGCTTTGCGAAAATGCGCGCCCGTCAGATCAGAACCGTGCAGTTTTCCGCCGGATAAGTTTGAGTTGTTAAACAGCGATCCGGCAAAATTTGCATTGCGAAGCGTCATCCCGTTCATCCGTTTACCCGACAGGTCGCATTGCGAACATGAACTGGAGGAGGCGACAATGCGCGTGTCAACGCGCAACTGCGCAGCCGCCGAAACCGGTAAGGCAAGCAGCGCGGCGCCAAGTATGACTCGGGACACGATAGTTTTATGGGAGTAAATGCTCACAACAGGGTTATGATCTTGGACGGCAGACTCCACCACTTACGGAGTCGTAAGAAAACGGGATTTTGGCAGTTGTGGTTCGCGCGCGGTTAATGAGGGCAGTAAATTCAGCCCTTGCCATATTCCCGTCACCAATCCGCTTTACGCGATAGCCTGCGGCGGGCATAAGCCACCAGAACCCGAAACGGACACGACTCACATGCAATTTCTTGCCCGCATCTTTACTTGGTGGAATGGCGCGACGCCTGGCACCTTTTTTAATGTCAAACGCAACTTTACCCAAGTGGGCGAAGACGACTTCGGCAATAGCTATCATGAAGCCAATAAAGTCAGCCCAGAGTTCGAAGGCCGTAAGCGCCGCTGGGTCATTTACAAAGGCTACGCCGACCCGACGACGATTTCGGCTGAATGGCATGGCTGGCTGCATCATACCTATGACGAAAAGCCGGAAGAGCTTAAAATCAAACGCCATGATTGGCAGCTGCCGCATAAGCCGAACATGACAGGCACACCGATGGCTTATAAGCCCAAGGGATCGCTCGACCGCGGCGCAGCGCGCGCCGAAGTCGCGGCTGACTATGAAGCTTGGACACCGGGCGATTAAGATGATCCGCCGTTTGGTCATAGCTGCTGCCTTAGGCCTGCCATTGATGGCTAGCGCCGCAACGCCGCTGCCTAATTTGATGGGCGAAGCCGTGCAGCTCCGCGCGCTTGATAAGGTCACGGCACGCACGTTTGATTATACGGTCCCGATTGGCGAGAGCCTAGAATTCGGCAGCCTGACCATACACGCGAAACATTGCGAAAAAACCCCGCCAACGTCCTTGCCTGAAACCTACGCGTTTCTGCAAATTGATGATCGCCGCCTGATGGAAGACGGCAGTGAAGATGTGGATAGTGCGCGGCTGTTTTCCGGTTGGATGTTTGCCAGCCGACCCGCGATCAGCGCGCTGGATCACCGCGTCTATGACGTGTGGGTGATTGGCTGCACGATTCCGGAACAACCGGGCGGTTTGGACGGCATACGCCGGTCTGACGATTATACGCCTGACCGTTTGTAGCATCCAGTTCCGCCATATGTGCGGAGCCAAAGGGGCGACACCATGACATCAAATGATGCGCCGAACACTCGCCAAGGCGCGCTAACAGACCTCAAAGTCATTGAATGCGCGCAGCTCATTGCGGGACCTTTCTGTGGGCAGCTGCTCGCGGATCATGGCGCGCAGGTGATCAAGGTTGAGCAGCCCGGCGTCGGTGATCCGATGCGCACATGGGGCCGCGAAGGCTATCCTCTGTCATGGGAAATTTTGGGCCGTAACAAAGAGAGTGTTTTCCTAAACTTACGAGATGCGGACGGGCAGGCGGCGTTAAAGGCGTTGGTGGCTGACGCGGATATCTTGATCGAGAATTTCCGCCCCGGAACGATGGAAAAATGGGGATTGGGATATGACATCCTGTCTGCGCTCAATCCCGGTCTGATCATGGTGCGCGTGTCGGGCTATGGTCAAACGGGACCCTATTCAAAACGCGCTGGCTATGCGTCTGTCGGCGAAGCGATGGGCGGCTTGCGGGCGTTGATTGGGGATGCAGATCGGAAACCGGCGCGCGCGGGGATTAGCCTCGGAGATAGCCTCGCCGGAATGTTTGCGATGATGGGCGCGTTGACGGCGCTTCATCATCGGGACCGCACGGGCGAAGGGCAGGTTGTTGACGCGAGTATTTATGAGTCCGTCTTGGCTCTGATGGAAGCCACCATTCCGGAACATGCGATTGAGAATTTCGTCCGCCAGCGCACTGGCAGCTATCTGCCCGGTATTGCGCCGTCGAACATCTACGACTGTGCTGACGGACAGGTCGTGATTGGGGCGAACCAAGATACGGTCTTTGGCCGTCTTGCGGACGCGATGGGCGTACCGGAACTGGCAAGCAACCTGCGCTATGCGGACCATGTCGCGCGCGGCGCGAACCAAGCGGAGCTCGATGCGCGAATTACGGATTGGACGTCACAACATGCGGCGGACGAGGTTCAGCAGGTCATGGACGCGCACGGCGTGCCGTGCAGCAAGCTTTATCGTGCGGCAGATATGATGACGGACCCGCATTACGCCGCGCGTGAAGCCATCATCACGGCTAAGAGTGATCGTTATGGCGAAGTGCCGATGCAGGGGGTTTTTCCGAAACTGAGCAAAACGCCGGGTGCGGTGCGTCATGCTGGTAAGGGGATGCCTGAGGGTTAGTTGTTTTTAGGTAAAGATATAGTATAACAAGTCATGATGTATCGTCTGACAGGTTTGTTGCTTATAATTTTAATCGCAGGGTGTTCGCCTGCTGCGAAGACTGACACGAATGAGGTGCAATACAAGAAAACTTCGCAATCAGACTACCTCGAGATGGTGCAGATCGATACATCCTATAAGTCGCTTGATCAGACTCGGGCGACTTGGCAGCAACCGCCTGTCGAGTTTATGGCGGTTTGCGACTTGACTGTAAGAAAGCCGCCTAACTTTACGCCGCTGATTGTGGCTAAGCCTGAACTTGTATTTCAAACTCAAATCGTTTGGGGCTTGATCGAATAATGTTCAGGCGAAAGATAACCTGAGAATCTTGATCACTGTAATTGTCATCCCGGGCAAGGCCAAAGGCCGCTGATCCGGGACCCCACGTCTACGCGTACAAGCCAACGCATTCTCCGCCGCAAGGTTCCGGCTCTGCGCTGTGCTTGGCCGGGATGACAGCGTTGGAGTTGGTTTACTGCCCGTCCAGCGCCGCGACGGCCACAGCATCCCGCGGTGTAATTTCGCCGTCGCCTTGGAAATATTTCCAACTGCGGAGGCACTTTTTCGCATCGGTCTCTTTCAAATCAGACACAGAAATCGCATCGCCCAATGTGGCCGATGACACGATGAGATAGTCCGCCAACGTGTCGGTGGGCTCGGCGGGGTTGGCATAATCATCGACAATGACGATGCCTAACGCTGTCAAAGCGTTGCCGAGACCGTCATTCGATGTTGTGACAGCGGCTTCCAAGCTTGATTTGATGATTTTTTCACGGCGGAGCGGCTCGATGGTTTCATTGACTTGATCGCGAATGGCGCGGACTTTGGCCATCTGTTCCACGAGAGCGGCATCCGCCCAACTCTCCGGACAATCCCTGAACTCTTCCATATGCACAGACGACCCCGGACGTAATTCCTGCCACACTTCTTCCATCGTGAAACACAAGATCGGCGCGAGCCAAGTTGTGAGGCGCTCGAATAGGGCGTTCATCACCGTGCGGCAGGCGCGGCGGCGCGTTGAATCCAACGGGTCGCAATAGAGCGCATCTTTGCGGATATCGAAATAGAACGCGCTCAAATCATTGGTGCAGAAATTGAACAACTTCGAGAAAATCGTGCGGTGATCATGGTCGCGGACCAGCGCTTCATGTTCGCTGCCGAGTTCGTGCAAACGGTGCAGCACCCAGCGTTCCAGCGCGGGCATATCGGCGTAATCCACGGCTTCACTCTCGTCATATCCGTCGAGCGCGCCAATCATATAGCGCAGCGTGTTGCGGAGCTTGCGGTAGCTATCCGTATTGGTTTTGATGACTTCGTCGGAAATACGGATTTCCTCGGTCACGTCCGATGACGCCACCCACAGGCGGACAATATCCGCGCCGAATTTCTTGATCAGGTCTTCGGGCGCGATGACATTGCCAATGCTCTTGGACATCTTGAGGCCTTTGGCATCGACCACGAAACCGTGCGTGAGGATGCCTTTATAAGGCGCTTCGCCGTAGACAGCGCAGCTTTCCATCAGGGACGATTGGAACCAGCCGCGATGTTGGTCCGATCCTTCCATATACAGGTCGGCGCGGTCTGGCAGGTCGTCGCGTTGTTTCAGGCAGAACGCGTGCGTGCAGCCGCTATCAAACCACACGTCGAGAATATCTGTGACCTTCGTCCAGCCCGCATTATTGTCGGGCATGAGATCTTCAAGCGGGGTTTCAAACCAGCCGTCCACGCCTTGTTCCGCGACTGCGACGAGGATACGCGCGTTAATCGCGTCGGCGTCGGCGCGTTCCGTATGCAATTCGCCATTCGGGCCAATGATCAGCGTGATCGGCACGCCCCAATTCCGCTGGCGGGAGATGAGCCAGTCCGGGCGATCGCGGACCATTGCGCCGATGCGGTTGCGCCCGCGATCCGGCCAGAATTGAGTTTTGTCGATTTCGGCAATCGCTTTATCGCGCAATCCGTCTTTGGACATGCTGATGAACCATTGCGGCGTTGCGCGGCGAATAACCGGCGCTTTGGACCGCCACGAGTGCGCATCGCGCAGCGTCATCGGCGCGCGGGCGAGCAAGTTGCCAGACTCGACGAGGGCTTTGATGACTTCGCCGTTCGCTTTGCCGTCTTGACCGCGTTTTTTACCCGACGTGCGGATGACGTCGAGGCCTTGGAAACGCTCCGGCATCACGTCGGTGTAGCAGCCTTTGTCGTCGAGGGTCATGGGGACTGCCGGGTCAATGCCGAGGCTCGCCAGCTTATCGCCATTACTCATCCAGACCATATAGTCATCCTCGCCGTGCGACGGAGCCGTGTGGACGAAGCCTGTACCCGCGTCAGCGGTAACGTGGTCGCCTGCGAACATGGGAACAGGGAAATCGTATTTGCCGTCTGCTCCGGGCATGTTGCGAAGGGGATGGTCGAGGATCAATTGTTCTGGATTAATCGTAGTAATTTTATTGTAAGACTTAATGAAACTAGATTTAACAACTGTCTCCCAAAGGTCCTCCGCTACAACGAATGTATCTCCGACTTTTTGTCCCAATTCAAAGTCAGTTTCTTGCAATGAAGTGATTTCGTAAAGACCATACGAGATTTCTCTTGAATAGCTTACAGCTCGGTTGGCGGGGATCGTCCAAGGTGTTGTTGTCCAGATAACCACTGAAGCTCTAGTAAGCTTTTCGTCCTCATAGAAAACATCAGTTCCTTTAACTACATCTATAGTCGTTACGGTCTTGCTACGATCTCGAATAGGAAACCGAACATAAATCTGGCTGACCTTACGGTCCGCATACTCAACCTCAGCTTCCGCCAAAGCCGTCTGTTCCACCGGACTCCACATGATCGGTTTTGACCCACGATAAAGTTGGCCGGATTTGGCGATTTTGAGCAGTTCGCCGCAAATCACGGCTTCGCTCTCGAACCGCATCGTCAAATACGGATTAGTCCAATCGCCGACAACGCCGAGGCGTTGAAATTCTTCACTTTGCACGTCGACCCATTGTTTCGCGTATTCACGGCAGCGGGCGCGGAATTCGGACGGTTTCACGTCGTCTTTGGCTTTGCCTTTGGCGCGGAATTCTTCTTCGACTTTCCATTCAATCGGCAGGCCGTGGCAATCCCAACCAGGCACATAATTGGCGTTCATGCCGAGCATTTGATGGGACCGGTTGATCAGGTCTTTCAGGATTTTATTGAGCGCCGTGCCCATATGGATATGGCCGTTGGCATAGGGCGGACCGTCGTGGAGCGTGTAACTCTCGCGGCCTTCGCTTTGGTCGCGCAGCGTTTGATAGAGCTTCTGCGCGTTCCAAAACTCAATCCATTTCGGTTCGGCCTTGGGCAAGCCGGCGCGCATCGGAAAATCCGTCTTCGGCAGGAAAAGCGTGTCGCGATAATCGCGCGGTTCAGAATCAGAGTGCTCTGTGGTCATGGGTCTGTCTTTGGAAATAGAGGGTCGGTATTACGAAAAAGCCGATACGGGCGCTGGCAATCAGGCGCGTATCGGGGTCATAATTCGAATAATCGACATAGGCGTGGATTAACGGCGCAGCGCAGCGATAGCAAGCGCAGGGATGCAAGAGGGTCGCGAGGCTTAATCGGCCTGCAAATCATCCATATCGTCCAAGCCGAAATAGATACCCCGATCGGCCGCAAACAGGTCGATTAAGTGACGTATGTCGCGCGCTTGGCCGAGTTGTGTTGCGCCAGATGCCAACACAATGAGAACTGTGATGAGCGCGAGAACCAATGGCACGGCCAGCGCCAACCACTGATAGGCCTCTTCTGTATAAAATGACCACAAATCGGCCCACACTTGCCCAGAGGAGACTTGGCTCAAAATTGCAATGATGATGACCGGAATAGACACATTGACGATAATCGTCATGCGCAGCGCCGCAGACGCTTGTTCAAGGTTGATCGCGGCATAGGTTCGCAGGGCCTTAATCCGCCCTATATCACGTTGATCCAGCAGCGCAGCGAGCGGACCCGTGGCGGGAAGGGCGAGCAAACGGGACAGGCGATGGCGGCCCAAGCGCGGACTGACGCCGCTGACCCACGTCAGCATACGCCGACCGCCAGAGCGGGGGAACAGCGATTGTATCTGCGCCCAATCCTCCGCCGTTGTTGGAGCATCGTCTAAAGGGGTGTCCGGTGCGGTTTCTGACATAAGGCTCCGCTGCCACACACACGGATGTAGGTCAAAGCGTCGTCAATTTTTTGCGTTATTCAACACGTATGAAAAAGCTTCTGATTCTCCTCGCCCTTCCCCTCATGGCTTGTGTCTCTGTTACTGACGTAGCGAATTACACAGACCCTGCGGTCGTCCGTCCGCATGTAAAACGGCCTAATTTATTGGTTGCGGATATGGACCGGTCATTGGCGATTTACCGCGACATTCTCGGGTTCTCAGACGGCGGCATCGCGACGAGCTCTGAAGACAGCTATTCCTATCCCGTCTTCAACATCCCGCGCGAAGCTAGGATGCGTTATACGTATTTGGGCGAACCGGGCGAAGATCGTGTGTTTGGCCTGACTGAAGTGACAGGCGTTGTCCTACCGCGCCCTGCGGATGTGCCCTATATGAGCACGGTCGTTATCGGCGTGACCGGTTTGGACACGATTATGGAAAAACTCACCGCGATGGGGCTGAGCGTCACAGAACCGAAGACGACGGGCGGGGCTGAATTTGTGTTCACCGAAACCGCGTTCGTTGATCCGGACGGGCATTTGATCGTTTTGTATGAGGTTGAGGATTGAGAGCGTTTTCCTCCTCTTTTAGGGGTTTGCGCCAAAGCGAGCTAAAGGCTCGCGACTCGTATGACGGAGCCCATGGCGAAGACAGAGGGGTAAAGTCACTCGGTCTGACTTGGGCGCACTTTACCCTTCCGGCCCATTCGCTACGCTCGCCCCAGTACGCTTCGCTACTATCCCTTAAAGGGAAGGAAATGCCGAGCGTTCTTATCAATCTCTACTTTTTCCCAAACATGTCTTCACGCTGCCGCACTTTCTCTTCCTGCGCCTCCACCAAAATATTACGTTTCACTCTTGCCAGCGTGAACCCCAAATTACTCCGCCGTAACTCCCCTTCGGTGATCCGCGATAGCGCCTCCCGATAAGCATCTTCGTGCTTTTTCATCATCTCAGAATGAAGACTGCGGATCATCAATATGTGCCCGCCGCGAAACAGGGCGAAATAGAGCGCCGCAAATCCGACCATGACCGAGGTGTGATCCAGCGTGGATTTGCTCGGCCCAAGGGCCCGCAGCAGAATGAGCATCGCGATCAGCGATACCGCCGCTGGAAAGACAGTGCGGACCAACCAGCAACGCAGGCTTAGCCAATGGCGAGAGACAGCTTCGGGGCTCATGCCGCCTTATACGCGAAAAAGCGGCAATAAGGGTCGCGACATGGCGTCTCGGTTGATAGGCTACGGATATGACACAGACATTCGATCTTTTGATCCGTGGCGGCACGGTTGTTAATCACTCCGGACAAGCGCGAGCAGACGTGGGGGTCCGCGATGGAAAAATCGTGGCGATTGGTGAGTTGGGCCAGGCGAGCGCTGGACAGGTCGTCGATGCAACCGGACTGCATGTGTTGCCCGGCGTCATCGACAGTCAGGTTCATTTTCGTGAACCGGGGCCGACGCATAAGGAAGACTTGCGAACCGGATCAATGGGTGCTGTCTTGGGCGGCGTGACAGGCGTGTTTGAAATGCCCAACACGAACCCGACGACATCGACCGCCGCAATGTTGCAAGACAAGCTCGACCGCGCAGCAGGCAAAGTCGATCACGGCGGCATGTTCTGTAACCACGCTTTCTATGTCGGTGGAACACATGCCAACGCGGATCATCTGCATGAATTAGAACGTTTGCCCGGCTGTTGTGGGGTGAAAGTCTTTATGGGGGCCTCGACGGGCGATTTGTTGATCGCGGATGATGACGGTTTGCGCCGTGTGCTCAAATCGATCAATCGCCGCGCCAGTTTTCATAGTGAAGATGAAGCCCGTATGGCGGAGCGTCGCCACCTCGCGCGGGACGGGGATTGGACGTCGCATACGGATGTGCGTGATAAGCAATCGGCGATCATATCGACCGAGCGCCTAATCCGTTTGGCTCGCGAGGCGAATAAGCGCATTCATGTACTGCATATTTCAACGGCCGAAGAAGTTCCGATATTGGCCGCGAATAAAGACCTCGTGACGTGCGAAATCCTGCCGAACCATCTCTCGATTTATGGACCAGAGGCTTACGAGACGCTCGAAGGGCGCGTGCAGCAAAACCCACCGATCCGCGATTATGAGAACGCAATGGGACTGTGGGAGGGTGTGCGGAATGGCACATTCGACGTGATGGGCACAGATCATGCGCCGCACACGCTCAAAGAAAAATCCATGCCTTACCCCGCTAGCCCATCCGGCATGCCGGGTGTTCAAACGTTCGTCCCGTTGATGCTCGATTGGGTCAATAAGGGCGCGCTCAGTTTGGAACGGTTTGTCGATCTGACGAGCCATGGCGTGAACCGTATTTGGGGCGTTGTCGGGAAGGGTCGTTTGGCGGCGGGCTATGACGCTGACATCACGATTGTGGACCTGAAAGCAAAGCGGACAATCCATGATGGCGACCAAGCTAACCGCTCCGGCTGGACACCCTATGATGGGCGCGAGGTTCAAGGCTGGCCAACCCATACAATCATCGACGGGCGCATTGTGATGCAAGAGGACGAAATCATCGGCGAGGCACAAGGTAAACCATACCGCTTTGCGGAAAGCCTTTAATCAGGTTCAAATGCTGTTGACACGACATGTGTCGTCATATATCGTTTTTCGATAAAGGAGACAGTCATGAAACATTTACTTGCTGCGGGTGCTACCGCGGCTTTGCTCATCGCCGGAACGGCTTACGCACACGATACGGATCATTCTGATCGTGATGTCATTCAAGAATTCGACTTCACAGGTTTTGACTCGATCACGGTTGAAGGCGTCTATTTGCTTGAGATCAGAGCCGGAGATCAATTTTCAATTCGAACAGAAGCGTCTGAAGATGATGCGGAATGGCTGGACGTTTCAATTGACCGCAAAACTTTGGTTCTGGGGACAAAAAAATCCAGAACGAAGCGGTGGAACAGAGATGGAGACTCCGGCGGCGTGAAAGCCATTGTCACTATGCCGCGTTTGGTCGATCTTGAGATCGCAGGCGTGGCGACAGGCACAGTTTCGGCCTTCACGGGCGGCAACATTGATATCGATATTGCGGGCGTGTCGGACCTGACTCTGACGGGTCGTTGCGATCGTCTCGACATTGATATGGCGGGCGTTGGCGAGGTCGATGCGAAAGAGCTGAAGTGCGATGACGTCGATGCGGATCTGGGCGGTGTTGGGTCTTTGATCGTCTACGCGGCCAAACGTGTTGACGCCAGTGCAGGCGGACTAGGCAGTATTGATGTTTACGGGAACCCGGACATTACCGACATTGACGACAGCTTCATGTCGAAAGTCAAAATCCGCTAAAGACAGACACCATAATTGAAAAGGCCCGGCAATCGCCGGGCCTTTTTGTTGGGTTCATGAGTTTTAGTGGGACCCGTAACAGACCGTCCGGCCGTGATAATGGCCGCGACGTTGCTGACGCGGACGATGCGTTCTACGGCCGCCGCTGTAATAGCCGCCATTCCCAATACTGATTGTCACGCCAGGACGCGGCGGCGTATAAGTCCGGTGACGCGTTTGCGGATAGTAGGTCTGTGGGCGGTGGTGCGTGCGAGGCTGTTGATAATGCGTTCGCGGCTGCTGGTAGTGTGTCCGTGGTTGCTGGTAGTGTGTCCGTGGTTGCTGGTAGTGTGTCCGTGGTTGCTGATAGTAGGTCCGCGGCTGTTGGTAGTGCGTGCGCGGTTGTTGATAGTAGGTGCGGGGCTGCTGATAATGTGTCCGGGGTTGTTGGTAATAGGTCGACCCGCCGTAATAGGTTGTACGCGGCTGCTGATAGTAACTCCCGCTACTATATTGCCGGCTTTGATTGCCATTGCCGGCAATCGCTGCGCCAGCGAGACCGCCCACAACGGCGCCAATGACAGAGCCTTCAGTGCGCGCGCCATTGCCAGAAACCTGACTACCGATGACGGCGCCAACGCCTGCGCCAACAAGTCCGCCCACAATTTGGTTGTTATTGTTGGATGTCTGGTTTTGATGATAATGTTGATAGCTTGTATTATGGGCCTGCGCCGATAGGGGCGCGAACGCCAAAGCTCCCACGGCAGCCAGCGCCGTTGCGAAATGTTTAAACATGGAAGGTTATCCTCTTGCGATTGCAAAGGTGCCCGTCCCTGGCCCCTTTTGGGTGGTTCCTATCTTAACCAAAGGTTAACACAGTGTATTGTTCCCTAACCCAACCAAAGGTGAATAAAGCCTGAACCCAATGTTACGAATGCCTTTGAGCGTCCTCGGCTGACTGCAGGCATAAGAAAAACCCCGGCCCATGGACCGGGGTTTCCTTCTAAGTCAGTGAGCGCGACAGATGGGACGGATCGCGCTCGGTTGACCCGAATGAGGGGCTAGTGATCCGAGTAACAGAGGTTCTGGCCGTGATAGTGTCCGCGGCGTGTCCGCGTCTGGCGACTACGGGGTTGACGGCGGTTATCCCACGCCCGTTTTACACGGCGGCGCTCAGTCTTAAGTTGATCAAGCTCATAACCAATTTCGTTCAGACGGCGATTGATACCGCGCGAACGATGTTGATAGCGGCGGGCGCGTTTCAGGTCCTCACGTTCCGCGCGGAGACGGTCCATACGGCGTTCGATCCGGCGTAAGTCGCGGTCATGTTGTTGTCGTGTGTAGCGGTCATTGTGACCTCGGTCATTATAACCCCGATTTTCGCGGACCCGATCATTGTAGCCGCGCTGATTAGGGCGATGTCCGCGGCTGTAGGTCTGATCTCCGCGATATTGCGTCGTTTGGTATGACGGGGCGTGTGCTGTGCTAATCACGCGGCCATCGCGGTAAATGCGGCCATCTTTTTCACAATCGCTCGCGCCGTCACCAATCGCGGCTCCAATAATGCCGCCGATCAAAGCGCCGGCAATAGCACCTTCAGTGCGATCATTACGGCCAGCAATTTCTTCGCCGATAACTGTGCCGAGCGTCCCGCCGATGAGACCGCCCGCGATTGCGGCTTCGGTATCATTACATTGGCGATAGTCGCTGGCTGAAGCGGTCGCGGGAAGGGCGAAAGCGGCTGCGGCCACGGAAGCGACAGCCAGGGATTTAGTAAACTGTTTCATGGAAACATCTCCTGGTTTGCTCGGGCAGGGATGATTCCCGGGTCCGATGAAGATGTGTCTAGGGGAGGCGGCTTGAAGCCACCCTGAGCCGCGTGTTCAGGTTCCGTTTAGTTTAGAGTTAATGGGAATTAACGTAAAAGCTTAGGGTTTCGCGACGCCGTGCTTGCGGAAAAAGATCGCAGCTTCGTCTAGCGCGTCATGCGCTTCAGGCAGCACATCATCGAAGATTTGGAACACGTGCGGCATGTGTGACCACGCTTGCAAAGTCGCGTCCGTGCCAGCGGCTTTCGCCTTATTCACATATCGCACGGCATCCCCGTAGAGCATTTCGGATGAGCTCGCTTGGACAAGTGTTGGCGGTAGGTTTGAGAGGTCTGCGAAGATCGGGCTGACATCCGTATCGGACGGATTCATCGCGATATTCTTCTTCATACCAAGCAGCAGAAGCGTGCGCGGAATTTTCACCATCGGCCGCAGCAGAGGCTGCAACATTAAATCGGTTTCCAAATTCTCTTTGAACGTCGGGGAGGCCGCCGTGCTGTCAGAGCTGGGTGAGAGCGCATAGATCGCGTCTGCTTGGCGCAGCCCATTGTCACGCGCATAATTGCTGATCATGAGCGTCAAGTTTCCGCCCGCACTGTCGCCGGCCACGCCGAGCGCTTTGACGGGGGCTTCACCGTTGGGGCCATTGTCCAAGATCCAGTGATAGGCGGCCCGCGCATCGGAAATCGTATCGCGGCGAGAGTTTTCCGGCATCAGGCGATAGTTGGGTGCAAACACCGCGCAGCCTGTGCGCTTGGCAAGGTTCACAGTGGCAGGACGGTGGGACACATCAGAGCCAACGGTGAACGCTCCGCCGTGATAATAAAGAATACGGCGGTCCGGATCATGGCCCTCGACCAATGTCCAACGGCCGTGGATTTTACGTCCTTCGACCTCAATCCAATCATCGCGGAATTCAGCTTTCAGGTCGGTGCGGGCCAATCCGGCCTGTTCAAACCGCTCGCGCTTATCTTCCCAACCGACCGTCGCCCCCAATTTTGTGCCAGCCTCGGCTGCGGGTTTGATGAAGTTCTCGACCAAATATTCATTGACCTTAGTCAGCCCTTCGCTGTTCGGATCGCAATTCCGAAATAACGGCGGCGCAGCATCATACTGTTTGAGCGACGGTCCTGACAGACGGCGGCGAGTTACATAAGCCGCTCCGCCAAGAAGGGCAGCTGTTCCAAGAATTACTGGGATCATGAGGATGTTCCAATCTGAGCGCGGTGCATGAGGAAGGCGTCCGCCAGCGCGCAGGCGAGCATGGCTTCGGCGACGGGGACGGCGCGGATGCCGACGCAGGGGTCGTGACGGCCTTTAGTGACGACATCGACTTCTTCACCGCGCGCATTCACGGATTTCGTCGGCGTGAGCATGGATGAGGTTGGTTTGATCGCAAGGCGCGCCGTGATGGTGTTTCCATTACTAATCCCGCCGAGCACGCCGCCGCTATGGTTGGCGAGAAATTCGATTTGGCCGTCTTCGCTGAGCCGCATTTCATCGGCGTTATCCGTGCCTTTGGCGCGTCCTGCTGCGAAGCCATCGCCAATTTCGACGCCTTTGACGGCGTTTATGCTCATTAAGCCAGCGGCGATTTCTGTGTCGAGCTTGGCATAGACGGGTGAGCCCCATCCGACGGGCACGCCGTCAGCGTGAACTTCCGCGATTGCGCCGACAGAGTTGCCGGATTTGCGGATCATATCGAGATAGGCTTCCCAACGCTGCGCGGCGACAGGATCGGGGCACCAGAACGGATTGTTCGGCGCCGTGTCCCAGTCCCATCGTTTGCGGTCAATGTCCTGATTGCCAATGGACACCACAGCCCCGCGAATAGTCACGCCGTCTATGATCTTACGCGCTACCGCGCCAGCTGCGACGCGGCAGGCTGTTTCGCGCGCGCTGCTGCGTCCGCCGCCACGGTAATCACGATGGCCGTATTTTGCGTCGTATGTATAGTCGGCATGGCCGGGTCGGTAGCGGTCTTTGATGTCGGAATAATCTTTGGAACGTTGGTCCGTATTTTCGATCATGAGGCTGATCGGGGTTCCCGTTGTCATGCCCTCGAACACACCCGACAATATCCGAACTTGATCGGGTTCTTTGCGCTGCGTGACGAAACGCGATGTGCCCGGGCGGCGGGCATCGAGGAACGGTTGGATGTCAGCCTCGGATAGCGGAATGCGCGGCGGACAGCCATCGACCACACAGCCAATCGCAGGCCCATGGGATTCTCCCCAAGTGGTCACACGAAGCAAACGGCCAAAGCTATTAAAAGACATAAACGCGGCTTAGCGGTCTCTTTTGCAGAGGTCCAACGCTGAGTGATCTCTGCGCATACCGGATCGACAATTTGGAACCATCCGGGGTGGGACATGTTGTTAGGGCAGAGATAATTGAAAACTGGAGACTTCTTATGCGTAAATTAGCAACACTCTCAACCCTCGCTTTGGGCATTAGCCTGACGGCCTGTGCTTCAATGGACAAAACAGAAAAAATGAGAATGTCGGACATGTGCCAAGCCAAATCCATGGCCGTATTTTTTGATACAGGGTCGGCAAATTTGGACAGCGACGCGGCTGCGACGTTGGATATGGCGGCGATGGCCTATAAAGGCTGTGATTTATTTAAGGTTGAAGTCGTCGGCTATGCGGACAGCGTTGGTAATAGCGCATCAAACTTGAGCCTATCGGAACGCCGCGCCGACCGGGTGTTGATCGAACTTAACCAACGCGGTGTCACCGCTGATCGTTTGAGCGTCGTGCCAATGGGCGAGCGGACTATTCTAGACGATGAAGAACCCGATGCGTTTGAGCGCCGCGCCGTCATGACATTGTTGCCAACCATGATGATGGACAACTAATCCGTCGTATAAATTAGAATCGAAAAGCGGACTTCGGTCCGCTTTTTTTGTGATTAGAAGCGGCGGCCACCTGCGCGAACGCGAACAGATTGCGGGGCAGGCGGGATCAGCGTTTCGAACGCATTTTTGGCCTGCATGAACGCGCCAATGTTGGAGTAGGGGCTATCAGGGTGAAAAAACTTCGCTTTTTTGCGCCAAGCGGACCGGATATCGGCTTCGCGCGCGTTCATGGGGCAACCAAGAATGAGAAGCGCTTTTTGGCGGGTCATGTGGCCGTCCTTTTTGATCGTTGCGACGTATCGTGATTAATGAACGCTAAACATGACGACAGAGAGTCAACACAGTCCTAAAGAACATCGTTAACAGGGCATTTATGTGATGATTTTGGTAAGGATTTTACAATGACGGATTCAATTCCTGGATCACCAACTGCGACGGATTACCTGAATGATGAAACGGAGCGGGATTTATCTTGGATTGACGCACGTGACCCGATCACCTTGTTTGATCAATGGTTAGTCCGCGCGGGAGAGACGGAACCCAATGATCCGAATGCGATGTCGTTAGCGACTGTTGATGCATCGGGGCAACCGGATGTGCGTATCGTGCTTCTGAAGGGTTTGTCGAAGGACGGGTTCGCTTTTTATACGAACTCCCGCTCTGCCAAAGGCCAGCAACTCGGTGAGACTCCGAAGGCCGCGCTTTGTTTTCACTGGAAAAGCCAACGCCGACAAGTCCGCGTCCGAGGGACAGTTGTCGAGGTCGGGGCAGAGGGGTCCGATACCTATTTCAAAAACCGCGCGCGCGGCTCACGTCTATCAGCCTGGGCATCCAACCAATCAAGCCCTGCGGCCCACCGCGATGAGTTGATTGCATCGATGACCGAAGTGGAAGCGCGGTTTGACGGGAAGGACGTGCCTCGCCCGCCGCATTGGTATGGCTACCGCGTTGTTCCGGATCAGATCGAATTTTGGCAAGACGGCGCATTTCGTCTTCATGATCGCATCGTTTTTAAGCGCTTGAATGAAGGATGGGAGAAGACTCGTCTTTATCCGTAAACGAGTCTAAGCGGTTCCTATGACCGACCCAACACCCAATCATCCGCCCATTGTTACCGAAACCCCGGTGCCGCAACCGATTAAAGCCGACTCGTCAAAGCCTAAGCGCCAGACGCTGCGCCTTTGGGTGCTTCGTATTGCTTTGGGACTTACCATTCTGTCACCGCTTGTCTTTATCCTTGCGGGATTGGGCGCGAAAATCGGGTTGTGGTCTTGGCAATTTGGTCTTGGCACTCTGACCCGCGAAGTGGGGCCGTTGCTCCTGATCATCACATTGGTGGTGGGTATCATTGCGCTCTTGCTTGCCTTGCTGATGAAACCTCGAAAAGGGATTGTGGTTGGGGTGCTCGCGATTATTATTCCGGTGCTCGGATTTGCCAACCTTCGCGCAACCCAAGCTAAAGTGGCCAGCTTGCCGTTCATCCATGATGTCACAACAGATACACAGGATCCGCCGACGTTCGGCGCCGTTATTATGGCAGAGCGAGACGCGATGGAGGGCGGTAGCAATGCTGTTGATTATTCCGGTAAACGTGCGCCGACTTCGCAAAAAGATGCAGACGGTAACCCCGTTATGAAGCTGGTGTCCGCGCTACAGACTCAAGCCTATCCGGAAATCAGAACGTTGGTATTGAGCGAAGCGCCTGATGTTGCTTTTGGCCGTGCAGAACAAGTCGCCCGGGATTTGGGTTGGGCGATTAAGGAAAGCGATGCGGCCAGCGGCCGTATTGAGGCGACGGACACAACATTCTGGTATGGTTTTAAAGACGACGTCTCGATCCGCTTGCGTCCGGCACAAGGCGGCGGAACGCGCGTTGATGTGCGTTCGATAAGCCGCGTCGGCGGCTCAGACATTGGCGCAAATGCGGCGCGGATTAAATCATTCCTCGACGGAATGGCTGAATAGACAGTTAAATCGCCAGAGTATAAGTTTGGCGTAACCCATCGGGACCATCTGCCGTCACGCGACCCGTTTTTCGCATATGAATAATGTGCGATAGGACGCTGTGAGCGGCGGCTGGATGCAGCCGTTTATCCACATGTTGATAGAGCGCTGCGACGATGTCGCCGATCTCCGTTAATCCTGACTCAATGGCCCCCATGATTTGCGTCTCGCGCGTCAGGCGGTGATCAATATATGCCTGCACGAACGGCCTGACGTCTGTGATTGCCGCGCCGTGGGTAGGACGAATGACATCGAAGTTCCGGTCCAAAATGCGGTTCAATGATGCGAGATAATCACCCATATCGCCGTCCGGCGGTGACACAACAGACGTAGACCAGCCCATAATATGGTCGCCAGAGAAGAGGCAGTTTTCTTCCTTCAGCGCAAAGCAAAGATGGTTGGATGTGTGCCCGGGTGTGTGGATCGTGTCTATCGTCCAATCCGGTCCTTCAAACCGCTGCCCATCACGGATTTCGACATCGGGCTTAAAAGTTAGATCATGGCCCGCTTCCAGTTGTACATCACCGTCTTTAGGCGCAGGCGAGTTCAACCCAAAGCCATAGACTTTGCAATCATGTTTGGCGGCGAGCGGCGCGGCGAGGGGGCTATGGTCGGCATGGTGATGTGTGACGAGCACGTGGCTCACGGTTTTGCCGATGAGGGCCTTATCCAATGCGGCAACATGTTGGTCTGTAATGGGGCCGGGATCAATGACGCAGACGGAATCCCCGCCGCCAATAATATAGACGCCAGTTCCAGTGTAAGTGAATGGTCCCGGATTATCCGCAATGACCCGCGTCACCAAAGGACTTAACGGGTCAGGGATACCATACTCAAAGGTGAGGTCTCTGACGAAAGGAATGGTCATATTGGATCGAGGCTCAGCTATTCAATGCGGCGAACGCGGACGGACCGTCCTTTGCCGTTCACTTTCAAAAGAAATGACCCAAAAGATGCTTTGCGAATTTCCACGCGTAAAACACCGTTCTCATCTTTTTTAGGGCGGCGGATCGAGTCAGACTCTGCTTGCATCCAGACTTGTCCGTTTGTGAGGTAGAATCGATATCGCCCGCTATTTGACCTTTCCCAACGATCAACCTCAAGCATAACCCGGTCCAGCGGCTCATCGGCTTTCGTCGGGTTTGAACTCTCTCCATCGGCGGATGCGGCGTCGCCACTAGCCTCCGCATTTGACTTGCCGAGCCCGAGTATACCCCGCAATCGCGGCAGGGAGGGTAGGTTGAAGCCAAAAGCGTCCCGTTCGACATTGTCCACGTCGTCGCGTGAAATCGCAACAAGGTCTCCTGATGCATTCGCCGTCCGAAGAGCGCTTGCAGCTTGATCGAAACAGACCAGCCGAGCCCCGTCATCGGTTTCAGACTGGCACGCGAACAGGGCATCAAGCTCGGCAGGAGGCGACAGCGACTGTGCTTTAGCGGTTGAGGCTAGGGATGCTAAAAGCCAAATTGAGGCCACGGCAGTAATGATGTTTCGGTGCGGCATTGTCATAATCTTCCTCTCGGTCGCTTGATCCCTACTCTATTAAGGGGGCCCTACTCTATAATAGGAAGTGTGCCGCGCAATTCTTGACCTTGCAACGAAATCTGCTCTCGCGCGCGGATGGCGGCTTGGACTTCCGGCATATTCATCAATGCACCAAGGCGCTCCAGATCGCGTCCGGTTCCTGCGGAGGCGGAGAAGAGATCGTTAAAGAGTTCCTCGCGCGTTTTCGGACGCGGGAAGCGTTTGACGCGAACGGCAGCATCTTCATCGAGTTCCGCAAAGCGTTTGGCGGCTTGCAGGGCTGTTTCAAAGCCGCCCAACTCATCGACAAGGCCGCGTTCCAGCGCTTGTTCGCCGGTCCAGACACGGCCTTCGGCGACAGCAATCACGGCCTCGCGGCTCATACCGCGGCCTTCGGCGACAATGCCGACAAAATCATCATAGATTTTATCCATATCGCGTTGATAGCCAGCGCGCTGCACGTCCGTGAACGGCTCGTCAATATTATAGACGCCTGCATATTCCCCGCCAATCCGGATGGCTTCCAGATTATACCCGACTTTTGAAAATGTGTTTTCAAAGGCGATCTTGCCGCCAAATACACCGATGGAGCCTGTGATAGTCTGCGGCATGGCGACGATATGGTCTGCCGGAGCGGCGAAGTAATAGCCCCCACTGGCCGCATATTGACCCATGCTGATAATGACGGGTTTGTTTGCGGCTTGGACGCGTTTGACGGCGGCCATGATTTGATCCGATGCGGCAGCGGATCCGCCGCCAGAACTGACGCGGATAATAACGGCTTCGACTTTGTCGTCTTCGAGGGCCGCGTCCAACCCTTCTGCCATGCTTTCACCGCCAATCGTTGCCGCTGAACCAAAGAGGCTGTCGCCGCTGCGTCCGGACAAGATAGAGCCTTGTCCTTCGATTAGGGCGATAACGGGTTTTCCGAAATTGCTTTTATGTTTGTATTCCGCAATCGGCTTAAACACTGTGTCTTCGTCGCCCGCCTTCTCAGCCGCGTAGTCACGCGCTTCTTCGAAATATCCTAATGTGTCGATCAGGCCGGCATCCAAGGCACTTTGCGCGCTGTGCGGCGCCGTGTTGAAGAGGCCCAGCACCTCGGCGCGCGTCAAGTCTCGGTCGATTGCGATATTATCAACGGCATTGTCGAACAGAGACGTCAGCATGCTCGTCATTGATTCGCGGTGTTCAGGTGTGAAGCCTTTTTCTGTGTAGCTGTTCACAGCACTTTTATAATCACCGTGACGAATGAATTCCGGCTGCGCGCCGATCGTTTCCATGACGCCGCCAAAAAATTCGGCTTGCGCGTAAAGACCCGCCGTCGCGATGGACGTGCTGCCTTGCAACCAAATTTCGTCGGATGCGCTGATCGCTTGGTACGGAATGACCGATGTGCTGTTCAAGCCTTGGGCGTGGGTGATAACAAATTTCCCGGACTGGCGGAAATCAATCAGCGCCAAACGAAGTTCTTCCGAACTGGCAGGGGCCATTCCGCCTGTCTCGCCGCGAATGAAAACACCTTTGACCTGATCATCCGTTTTGGCTGTCTTAAGAGATTGAACAATACCAACGACAGATTTGGGACTATCTTCGAACAAAGTCGGGCTGATCGGGCTGTCTAGTAGCGGTGTTCGTAGGTCGATTTCCAAAACAATAGGTTCAGAGACAGTATCTGTACCGCTGGCCAGCACTCCGAGAGTCATAAAGAACATGACTAGTAAAAAGAAGAACAGGAACATCCCAATCACAACACTGAGGACTGTGATAAAGAAAACTTTAGTCCCGCTCAATCGTTTGGGGGTATGAGTGTAAGGTGTGGTTTCGGACACTAGTACTCGCTTTCGCTCAAATTCAGTCTTACCGTTTTTCGATATGTGGCATGCCGCGGAGCAGATTAAAAGAGGGTCGGTCACTGCCGCTTGCATAAGGCCGCCGTTAAAGGGCTGTGGAACGGGTTCTTTGCTGCGAGAGACTTTGCTCACAGGCCTGTGAAAATTTCCTGTGCAATCTGTCTGTTTTCGGCGTTGCCTTTTTCAAGACAGGCTCATAAAAGCCGCGCTCACCGGAGACGGGCGAACGTCAGTTTCGTTTCGCTCGTTCTCAAGGATATTGGGGTGTAGCCAAGTTGGTAAGGCAATGCTTTTTGGTAGCATGTACCGCTGGTTCGAGTCCAGCCACCCCAGCCATCCTCCTCGGGATCTGATCTAAAAAATTAGAAACGTGACCAGCGCTGGAGCCGTGATGGCGTCGAGCTGATTCTGCTTGGAATATAAGGGGAACCGTCTTTGTGGGTTGGACGTTGTTTTGGTTAGGCCCAAACTCGCCTGCTAAATTTCAAAACCCCTCTGCAAACGCTCTTCACGCGAAATCAAGCTGAAAAAATCCAGTTTTCCACGAAAAAAGCTCAATAAAGCCGTTGCATACCTGTCGAGGTAGTGATTGATTAAGGTTCGTCGCCCGTGTAGGCGACCGCAAATCTTAAGGCTCATTAAGAAGCCGATAATAAAATATGGAGGACGTGCGTGGTGCCAAGCCTATCTACCCGGCAGTTTGCCTTGAGCAAAGTTGCCTGTTTGGGAGTCGCCCTTTGTGTTGGCCTGATGTCCGGCTCAGCGTTAGCGCAAGATGATACGGCGAGTTCAGTCGACCAATATCGTTTGGTTCTCCAAGAAATTTCTGACCGCCGCGTCAATCTCGCTCAGCGCGAGTTCTACATTCAGCAACAGCAAGAAGAGATCGCGTCACTTTCGTCCCGCGTAGAGGCCGCTTCAGGGTCCAGCGCTAGCGAAGAGTTGTTGCCGATTGTTCGTAATATGGTTTCTGAGATGGAAAAGGTAATGGTCTCGGATCTTCCTTTTCGTGTCGAGCGCCGTTTCGCCTTACTGGATGATCTGAGAGCCGACCTGCAAGCTGAAGATGTTTCTGTCTTTGATGTCTATCGCCGCGCGATGGACATTTACAGTCAAGAGCTGGGTTATGGTTTGCAAGTCAGTTCTTATACAGGCTTGAATCCAAAGCCGGATCTTCAGGGGCGTCGTTACCAAGCATGTCTCGCTGATACCGCATCAGCCGCCTGTGATTTGAATAAAGAGCAGGCAAAGGCGCTTCGCAACGGCGCTGAAATTGAAGATTTGGAAGAGCAAATCTACGACGGCAACTATATTCACTTTGGCCGCCTTGCTTTGCTTTACCTCGAAAGAGACAGTTCTGAGGGATATCGTTACAATCAGACAACAAACGAGTGGGATGAACTGTCTGGCTCTGAGCTCCTCGGTCTGCGTCAGAATGTAAGGATTGCCCGTGGCGAGAGCGCCATCGGAACGATGAGTGCGCCTATCCGTGTCGGTGCTGCCGGAGCTGACGCCAGTTAGGCGTTGCTCGGTCACTCATACGAACCAACAGAATTATAGGATATAAAGACATGAACCAGACTTGGAAGGAAACCATGCTGATCACATCCACCGCCAAGCGAGCCTGGCTCGCTTGTGCCGCCGGGGCCCTGGCCTTGACGACGGCGCTGCCAGCCCAAGCCCAGCTTGAAACCGCACTCTCCGCCGCGCGCCAATCAACAGCGGCGTCTGCTGCCGCTCAGCGCCAAGTTGAAGAAGCTGATGATGCCGCAGGCTCAGCTGTCCGCGAATATCGCGCTGTTTTGCAACAGCTCGACAACACGCGCCTCTTCGTTGCCCAGCAGCAAATCTTTCTTGATAGCCAAGCGTCTGAGATCATTTCGGTTCGGAACCAACTCGGCACTGTTGAGCAGATCAAACAGGGTATGAGCCCGATGATGCTGCGGATGACCGTTGAATTGGAAGACGCCATCAAGGCGGACGTTCCATTCCGCGTCACGGAGCGCATGGCTCGTGTGGCCCGCGTTCAAAATGCTCTGGCTAATCCGTCAGTGTCTCCGGCGGAGCAATATCGTCAGGTTCTCAACGCTTATAAGATCGAGGCGACCTACGGTTACTCCACTGAAAGCTACCAAGGTGTTCATCCTGAACAGCCGGGTAATGTTGTCGACTTTATTCGTTTTGGTCGCACATCATTCATCTTTGTCGACAAGCGCGACGGTTCAGCCAAGCGCTACGACATGTCCAGCGGTGGCTGGGTTGCACTCGACGATGTCGATATTAATCAAATCCGTCAGACTATTCGCGTTGCACGCGAACAAGCTGCTCCGGAAGTCATTTACGCGCCTGTAACGGCCGCCAACTAATCTAAAAGGGAAAAATAAGACCATGAAGTTCTTTAAATCCGCAATGGCCGCCCTGGCAGGTTCGGCTCTTCTTGCAGCTCCGGCGTTTGGGCAGATCAGTTCAATCCAAGAGTTGTTGAATCAGGTTCGTGCTGATGCTGCAACTCAGCAGCAAGTGAATGCTGAGCGCGTCAACTCGTTCCAAGCGAATGCCAACACTCAAACGGCTGAATTACAGCGCGCACGCGCTGAATTGTCTTCACTCGAAGCGCAAGCGCGCCGCGTTGAATCAACGTTCTCCGGCAACCAGCGTCAAATCGATCAACTCAAGGGCGAGCTTACAGCCGCTCAAGGTGAGTTCGGTGAAGTGTTTGGTCTCGCACGCTCAATGGCGGGTGAGTTCAAATCGACATTGGACCGCTCTTTGAACACAGCTGAGCTTCCAAACCGGACAGAGGTTCTGTCTCGGGTTGCGAACTCTGACGCATTGCCGTCAACGAATGATCTGAATGCAATCTGGCAGACAATGCTCGAAGAAATGCGCATGCAACGTCAGGTGAAAACCTTCTCAACGACTGTTGCCGGTACAGATGGTCAGGTTGATGTGACCCGCGTTGGCCCATTCGTGGCTTTTGATGCTGAAGGCCGTTTCCTCCAGTATAATCCGCCTGCGTCTTCGGGTGAAAGCCTTCCGCTTCTCTCGCTTCTTCCGGCTCAACCGGGCGGCGCTATCCAAACGGCTGCGGACCGTGTCCTTAATGCGAGCGCTGGTGAGGTTGTTTACGCACCAATCGACCCGACACGGGGCGAGTTGCTTAAAACATTCGATCTGCGCCCTGGTCCTTGGGAGCGTGCCAAGCAGGGTGGTGAGATCGGTATGATCATCATCGTTCTCGGTGGTTTGACAGGTCTGTTTGGCTTATTCTTGATCATCCGTTTGTTCCTCGTCCGTATTGCGGTCGCAGGTCAGAAGCGGAAATCACAACCGTCTAAGTCAAATGCATTAGGCCGCGTCATGCTGGCTTATGAGGGTGCACGTAATGCTGATGCCGACACTGTTGAGCTGAAATTGGACGAAGCGATCCTACAGGAAAGCCCGAAACTCGAATTTGGTCTTAACTTTGTTAAGCTGATTGCGGGTATCGCACCACTCCTCGGTCTCCTCGGTACTGTCACAGGTATGATCCAAACCTTCCAAGCCATGATGATCTATGGTGCCGGTGATCCACAGTTGATGGCTGGCGGTATCTCGGTTGCCCTTGTGACCACAATGCTTGGTTTGATTGCTGCGATCCCATTGTTGATCATTCACAGCTTCGCCGCTTCATTGGCTCGCTCTGTTCAGTCTACATTGGAAGAGCAGTCTGCCGGCATCGTTGCCCGCCACGTGGAAGCACGCGGCGCGGGTGCAGCGACAAGCATCTAAGCTCTGGTCGCCCGCGCGTGTTGCGCGGGCTCCCCGTTCACCGGGATTGGCAATCGTCTGAGTTCGCCAATTCCACTTGCTGACCCCGAAAGGACGACCCAATGGGCAACATTATCGGCGGCCTTCAGAGCTTCCTACAACAGGGCGGACCCGTCCTTATTCCAATCGCGATTGTTATTTTCGCGATGTGGACATTCATTCTCGAGCGGATTGCTTACTATCTCATTGCGCATAAGCCGATGAAAAGTCGCCTTCGCCAAGAGTGGAATGCCCGCACAGACAAATCTTCATGGCGCGCGCTTGCGATCCGTGATGAAATGATCAGCCAAGTTAAAGAGCGTACGATTTCCAATGTCGCGATTATTAAAACACTCGTAGCTTTGGCGCCGCTGCTCGGCCTTCTCGGCACAGTGACGGGCATGATCGATGTGTTCGACGTGCTGGCATATTCCGGTTCAAGTTCCGCGCGCCTTATGGCGGGGGGAGTCTTCCGGGCCACAATCCCGACAATGGCCGGTATGATGGCTGCTTTGTCAGGTCTTTACTTTTCCACTGTTTTGCCGAGCTGGAGCGCTCGTGAAACAGCCCGGTTCGCCGACGAGCTTGTCGTCGAACGCACCGTCGCCCTTTAGGAGGTACGCTCATGAGACGCGCCCGCCGCCGCAATAATGACGACGAAGCTGATGTCGATATGACGCCGATGCTAGACATCGTCTTCATCATGCTCATCTTCTTCATCGTTACCGCCGTTTTCTTGGATGAGACAGGATTGGATATGACCCAACCTCCGCCTCCACCGGAAGACACACCGCCACCGCCAAATTCGCCGCCAGCGATCACGGTTTATGTCGATGAAAATAATCAGTGCTCCGTCGACTCCGTACGCTCTACATGTACCGGTGTTATGGCTCGAATTGAGCGTCAGTTGGCCGATAAGCCAGGGGCGTCTATCATCCTTCGCTTTCACCCGGACGCCAAGAACAGTGTTCTTGTCCTGCTGAAAGACGGCGTTGATGGTCGTGGGATGGCATCCAAAATTGAAGTGATCGAAGGCGCTGCATAGTCTGGATATGTCGCCTTTTAGGGCGACTGTACGATAGACTTGCTTTCTCGCATTGAAATGATATAAGGTAACACTATGGCACGCCGTTCTCGCACAGTCGTCGCAGACGAAGGAACAGAACTAAACATGACGCCGATGCTCGACGTTGTTTTTATTCTACTCATCTTCTTCATTGTGACATCCGTTTTCGTGAAGACGCCTGGTCTTGAGCCTCTCAAGCCAGAAGCCTTAACTGACGCACCGTGGAATCCGACAATTCTTGTCGCAATCGATAGTTCGTCGAATGTTTGGATCGATAAACGGCCTTACAAACTCGAAGAAATTCGCCCGATTTTGACGGCGCTTCGAGATGAAACGCCGAAAGCTAACGCCATCATTCAAGCTGACCGTGACTCCGATGTCGGAACCGTCATGGGTGTTCAAGAATTGTTCCAAGACCTCGGTGTTCCCACCTTGGTCGGAACTGAATAGGAAGGACAGAAGACTATGGGTTTTCTACGCTGGCTAGCCATTGTCCCCGCAGCGATCGTAACGGTCGTTCTCTTTGTGCTGATGATGAGCCTTATTTCCGAAGAGTTTAAGCCTCAGGATAAACTTGATCTCGCATCTTTTGAAATTAACCCGAAGGTTGAGGATGTGAAAATCCTTGAGCGCGAGACGAAAATTACTGAGATCAAAAAAATTGAAACGCCGCCGCCGCCGCCTCAAATTGAGCGTCAAAAAGCGGACCGCCCGGCTGAACCTATTTCATCCCTAGAAGGCGCCGTTCCTGAATTCGAAGCACCAGAAATTGACCGCTCACAGTTTCAAATCACGGTGTCAGACCGGGATGCTCAACCACTCGTTCGTATTCCGCCGATTATGCCGCCACGTGCTGAGAAGTCAGGCCACTGCAAAGTTCGCTTTAACGTGAGTCCGGACGGCGCGCCGTTTGATGTCGAGACAACATATTGTACACAATCTCTGTTTTCTCGCCCGACAATTAGGTCGGTACAAAAATGGAAGTATAATCCGAAAATTCAAGATGGTCGCCCAGTTGGCCGTAGTGGTGTTGAATCGATTATTCGCTTCCGCCTGACGGACGAACGCGGAAACATCATTCCTGAATAAGGTCCGTCGTTCAGTCTCAGGCTGGACAGATCATGAGCTGGCGCATTTATTTGCGCCGTTTCGGTGCCGGTTCTTGACTAGCACCGTATTTAATTCGACCCAATCAATGGGTCTCGAAAGCCGCGTTCCAGCTCGACGTTGGTGTCTGCTTAAGAAAGATTACGGGAGACAATCATGAGAGACAGTCTAAAAACATCGACACTCACATCTCGTGCCACAAAGATCTTGGGGGCGAGCCTCTTCGCGATTTCCGCGATGAGCCTTGTTGCTCCGGCAACATTTGACGTTGCTTATGCTCAAGATGAAGAAGCCGCGGCTGAAGGTCGCCAATTTTCTGCGGATGCCGGCGAAAAGGTGAATGAAGCGCTTCAGTTTCTGAATGCAGATAACCCCCAAGGGGCTTTGAACACATTAAACGGGTTACTTGCTTCCGATTCACCTCTCAACCCTTATGAAAAATCTACGATTTATCAAATGGTCGGGCAGGCGTATAATGATGTCGGCAATACGGGTCAGGCTTTAACGGCCTTCCAGAATGCGATTAATGCAGGTGGTATGCTTCCAAACGAAGTTGACGGTATTAAAGTTGTTATTGCGCAACTGTTGATCGTGAATGGTCAATATCGCGAAGGTGCGATGGCTCTCGAGAAGTATATTCGTGAAGGGGGTCAAGAAAAACCGGCTTATGTCGAGCTACTTGTTCAGGCTTGGATCGAGGCAGAAGACTATCCCCGCGCTCTACCGTGGGCAGAGAAATGGTTTAACAACTCAAACCCGAAAGAGCGTAAGCATTTCGATCTCTTGAACTTCCTCTACAATAATCTGAATATGCCTGGGAAACAGGCGGATATTGTTAAACAGATGATCCAAAAGTGGCCGGAAGACCGGACCCTTTGGGACAACTGGGCATCAATGCTTGGGAATGGCGGACGTGAGCAGGATGCATTCGAAGTGAACAAGATGCTTTATCTTGGCGGCGCTTTGACGGAAGAATCCGATATTAAGAAAGTCATCCAGTATTATTCATACTACGAGATGCCTTACCAGGCGGGTCAAATTCTTGAACGCGAAATGCGAAATGGTCGTATCCAACGCACCCCTGCGAACTTGGAAGAATTGTCGACATATTACCGCACCGCCCGCGAATATCAGAAGGCAATTCCAATCATTGAAGAAGCCGCTTTGTCGGCGGATTCAGCCAAACTTTACGCAGCTCTCGGCGAAGCTTATTATAATGAGGGTGATTGCGGCAAGGCGGAAGAATCTTTCGGAAAAGCAATCGCGCGCGGCTATGATGCGGGTAAGTCTTGGATGCAGGTTGCGAACTGCATTTATGATTCAACCCAGAATGCTGACAGACTTGATTGCGGAATGACACAAGCTCAAATGGATTCAGCGCCGATCACGCAAATTCGCGCCCAAGCGATTGAAGCCTTTAGAAAAGTTCCTTCAGGGTCTCGCGAATCTCGGAACGCTCGGAAATGGCTAAAATTCGTCTCAGAAGAACGAGAAGCTGTTGAACGTCGTTGTGAGTTTGAGAAGAACGTTGAGAAAGAACTGTGCTTCTCTCGTATCAAACTTGAATATGACAACATGGCCTTCTCTGGCGGTGAATTTGAACTTGATGATGAAAAGTGCAACGCGTTTAAGGCCGAGTATGATGAGAAATATGTTCGGATAACAACCGAATAGAGTTCTCAGAGGTTTCTTAAAGCCCAGTCCTTGGACTGGGTTTTTTTATGCACGAATCTATATCGATTGAAATTATTGACTTCTACGTATAATTATGTGATAACATAACTTATATGGGAGGTAGTGATGAGATACAGGATGAATGCTTCAAACGAGGAAAGCAGATCAACGTGGGAGAAATTCCTCACTCAGACTAAAGTGAAGCGCAGTGTCAAACATGTTCCGGTTTTAATGGGAGCGGCGGGCATAACGGCTGGATTATTCGGTGTTATGACCCTTTTGATCGCAGATGAATTCCGACCTCAAGACACGATTGAAATCGCAGACTTTGATTTTAACGCTAAACCGATAGAGCTTCCGATTAAGATTGATCGACGGCCGCCAAAATTACTGGAGCCCATCGAGATCCCGCCGCCCCCACCCCATGTTGAGATCCCGACGACGCAGCTCCCTCATGAGCCGATCGTCACAACCTCGACTCCAGCGGACGCATTCGATCCGACAACATTAACAATCCCGGCAAATTATAAAATCCAAGCTGCGGACGGTGATCCACAACCGATATCTCGCATTGGCCCGGTTATGCCATCGCGTGCGGATCGATCAGGCCATTGCCGTATAAGTTTTGACATTAGTCCTGATGGAAAACCTTACAATATCCGTGCGCGAACTTGCAGCCAGAGCCATTTTGAACGGCCTGCAACACGGTCGGTCGAAAAATGGACTTACCGTCCGGAAATCAGAGATGGGTTACCTGTGACTCGAACAGGATTGGAAACACTGATACGGTTCAATCTGTTGGACGAAAGAGGGACCCTCATCCCAGAGTGATATCTAGTCTTAGGGACGAAACGATAACTCATAATCACGAGAATTCTGCTTCAACAGAGCAAACAAAGGGAAACGAGAGTTTTCTAGAGAGCCAAGCGCTTAACACGGCTCCCGTCGAAAGGTTACTTACGGTGAGAGAATACAAGCGCCGCGGTAATGGCTGCGGCACCAAAATCTTCCTCACGAGGAATAACACCATTTTGGATATACTTCAGAACTTCAGGACTCAATGAAGAGGTTAGTGACCAATTCCAATATCTTAGAACTGTCTGTGCCTTATCCGTCGAGATCGTATCGAAAGTTTCCATCACCCGATTATAATCAGGGTCAATTTGGCCTTCACCGGTTTGGGTTTTCCGCCCAAGTCCGAGCCAGAGCATTTCTAAATGTTCGCGGCGAAGGCCTGGTGCTTTACAGAAAATAGCGAGCGGTTGGCCGCCTTTATCGGTTAAAATTTGCGCACCCGTCGCCGGTTTAATGCCGGCCATATAGGACATTTCTTCAGTGGCTTCGCGCGTTAACCCGGTTTGGGATATCATTTCTATGGCCTGCTCCAGGCTTTCATAGGGCGAGCGTTCGAGTGCGGCGCGATTGCGTTGCCGACGTTCAATGAATTGCAGCGCTTTACGAACACCGGAATCCTGCCACCCTTCCGCCGCGGCGAGGGGGTAAAGGTCGGCGGTGCTTTCCTGCAGGACGCTTCTGTTGACGGCGAAGCGTTGTAAGATACGTTTTCTATTCGCAGCGTCTGCCCACCAATACATGGTTAGGCCGTGACTGGGCCGCAACTCGTCCCGTTTGACCAATAGTTTAACATAGGTTTGGTGTGAGCGGGAAATTACGAGAATACGCTGGATGGCCGTATCTGATAAGTTTGATCCTTTATTTTTAAGGACCGCTTCAACGACGTCTTCTTCCATGAATTCGACCAATACGTCGACAACTGCATCAGACAGGCTACGGCGTTGCGCCATCATGATGCGGTGTTCCATTTTAACCTTGCGGGCAATTTGGATCATGTCTGAATCGGTCAGGCTTCTGGAGTTTTCAAGGACGTGCCGCGCAATGTTGATTTCGTCTTTCGCGAGCATCACCAGAATCGTCCGCGGCGCTTCGTTGAGCATGACAAGGCGTTTGGCGACAGATTCGCGGATGTCGGGTTCAGCGGACCGTAGAAGTTCAACCAAAACATCGCCTGCCATATGGCGTTCTTGGGGCGTCAGTTTAGAGGCCGGAAGGCAGATAGCATCGGCTAAACGTTTAGCCAATTGACGCCTGACATTGTCAGCCGGAGGCGCCGCTTGCATGGCGGGGTCCAGCTCCAATGCATAATCCGGCATCGACATTTAGCGTTCGCTTCGTGTGCCAATCCGGGATTCGGACAGCTTCTTAACAAAAAAAGGGTAACCGGAAGCCCTTAACACTCCGTGACCATCCGCCTACAGGGCGGGATATGACTCACCCCCCGCATAATACCCCGAAGCCCCAAAAACGCCCGGTTCATCACCGCCGTTTTGGCCACGAATGGACGGATGATTATGCCTGGTTGAAGGATGAAAATTGGCAGGCCGTTCTACGCGATCCGGCGACACTATCCGCCGACATCAAAGCGTATTTGGAGGCTGAGAACAACTACACCAAAGCGCAGTTGGGCCCATTGTCTGACCTTGAAGAGGCTTTGTTTAGAGAGATGAAAGACAGGCTAGAGCCGGCTCGATCTTCGACGAAGCTTCCGGATGGACCTTGGCGCTACTACCACCGTTTCGAAGCGGGGCAGGAACACGGCGCTTATATGCGAGAGCCCCGCGAAGGCGGGGACGCTCGCACAATTCTAGATGCGGAGCTGTTGAGTGCTGCCTCAGACGGTTTTTTTGATATTGGTGATGTGAGCCATAGCCGGGATCATGCACGCGTCGCCTATGGTGTGGATTTACAGGGTTCCGAGAACTATGATGTTCATATCGTCCCTGCGGACGGCGGGGAGGCTGTGTTTACAGGCATCGACACGTCGGCGGGATCATTAGTGTGGGCGGCGGATTGTAAAACACTCTTCTGGGTCGAACGCGATGAGAACCAACGCCCGTCTCGCGTTCGCTTTCGTGATGTTGATCAAGCCGGCAAAGCCGCCACGGCCTTCGTCGAAACCGATCCCGGGTTCTTTGTCGGCATTGGCGTCTCGGACGATGATCATCACATCACGATTTCTGCTCATGATCATACGACCAGCGAAGTTTGGGCGGTTCCTGTCGATGCGCCGGAAACGCCTCCCATCTGTTTCGCGCCGCGCCGCTCTGGCATCGAATATGAAGTCGCGCCGCATCAGGGCGCGAGTTACATACTCTCCAATGATCAAAAGGCGGTCGATTTTGCAATTTTTCGATCTGAAACGCTGCTTGGTCAATTGAGCGACCCCGCGGAGTGGACCGCTTATATTGATCACGAACCTGGTCGTCTGATTTTAGGGATGGAGACTTACGCGGGACATATGGTTCGGCTGGAACGTGAAAATGCCCTACCGCGCATCGTCATTCGCGACATGACCACGAATGACGAGCACGCGATTGAATTGGACGAGCAAGCCTATTCGCTCGGCCTTGTCAGCGGGTATGAATATGACACGACGCAAATCCACTATAGCTATAGCAGCCCAACCACGCCCGCATCCGTCTATGCCTATGACATGACAACACGCGAGCAAACGCTCGTACAGCGCCAGAAGGTCCCGAGCGGTCATCAGCCGGACGACTATGTAACGCAGCGTATTGAAATCACAGCACGGGACGGCGAGAGCATTCCTGTCACTCTGCTATACCGTAAAGGCGTCAAACCGGACGGGACAAACCCCGTCTTGCTGTATGGCTATGGGTCATATGGCCACACCATTCCGGCTGATTTCCGCACGGCGCGGCTGAGCCTCGTGGATCGCGGGTTCGTCTATGCGATTGCTCATATTCGCGGCGGAATGGCCAAAGGCTATGACTGGTATTCGGCGGGTAAGTTGGACCGAAAGATCAATACGTTTAATGATTTTGTCGATGCAGGACGAGGGCTCGTTGATCTGGGATGGACCGCGCGCGGAAAAATTGTCTCGCATGGCGGCTCGGCAGGTGGGCTATTGGTTGGCGCGGCGCTTAATCAGGATCCCGGCCTGTTCGGTGCCGTTATCGGAGCTGTGCCCTTTGTGGATGTGCTCAACACGATGAGTGATGGCGAACTGCCGCTGACACCGCCGGAATGGCCGGAATGGGGCAACCCGCTTGAGGACGAAACCGCATTCCGAACCATCTTGTCCTATAGTCCTTATGAGAATGTTGTGGACGCGGATTACCCGCCTGTTCTCATCACAGGTGGTCTCACCGACCCACGCGTCACCTATTGGGAGCCTGCAAAATGGGCGGCGACCCTTCGCGATCATCAAACTGGCGATGCGCCTATCATGCTCAAAATGAATATGGAGGCCGGGCATCAGGGCGAAAGCGGGCGATATCAGTCGTTGAAGGAAACGGCGCTTGAATATGCGTTCGCATTATGGGCTGTTGGAAAGTCCTAACTCTGTTAGAATTAAGGTGGGGTCAAACCAACAGCCCGCAAAAATCACTCCGCCAAAATATCGCTGATCCGTCTTTGCGCGATGGGGTGGTAGCCCGCTTTGGCGTTGGTAAAGACGCGTTTCGCCATCTCGGCTTGGCCGTTATCCTTCAATGCGCCGTAGAGGCGGTAAATGAATTTTCCTCGCCCGACTGTCATTAGAAACTCTTCTAGTGCAGGCATAGCGGGAGCGTAGCCGCTTTTGATGGCTTGCATATACCACGCGAAAGCCGTCTCGGCATTTTGCGTGCCAGTAAGGCTAAACGCATCGTCGAGTTGTTGCATGCCGATTAGAGAAACTGCATTGCCGAGATCGTCATTAGAGAGGTAGCTTAAAAAATGCAGCCATTCATGTGTTGACCAATTCTGTGCGATACGTTCCAGATCTGATATCGACTGATCGCCTGCAGAAAATGTATTCCATGCAAGCTCGACGTTATCAAACGCATCCGATTGCGGTTTGCGGATCGTAGCTGGAAGGCCTTGACCATAAACCCATTCTTGGATTTCTGCATCTGTTACGGCGTCCGGGTTTTGGACGCGCAGATTGGCGTCCATAAATCCGAGGAAATCTTCTGTAGTGATGCTGTCAAATGCATAGGCGTTGAAATAAGATTTCAGGAAGGGGTCGAACGCGGCGCGTCCAAAACGGTCTTCAAGGAAGTTGAGGAAGAACTGCCCTTTCACATAGGTGACTTGTGAGAACGCCTCATCAGGATGTGTGAGGTCATCGGTAAACTTAAGTTGTGTCAGGCTCGGCCGTTCTGCCCCCGCGATATCGCGTTTTAAATCTTCAAGCCCAAGTGCTTGTTCCATGACGGCGCGTTTCTCGCCATATAGGTCTTCCATAACGCGGTTTTCGACATAGCTTGTGAAACCTTCATTCAACCACGCATCGCGCCAACTTGCGTTTGTGACCAGATTACCGGACCAGCTATGCGCGAGTTCATGTGCGACAACATTGGTGAGGGACTTATCGCCCGCGATTAAAGTCGGTGTCATGAATGACAGGCGCGGGTTTTCCATGCCGCCAAACGGGAAGCTGGGTGGCAGGACGATTAAGTCATAGCGGCCCCAACGATAGGGTCCATATAGTTCTGTATTGGCAGTTTCCATCATGGGTGTTTCCGCAAACTCTTCGGCGGAGGCGTCAAGAATATAATCCTCGGCATAGACGCCGATTGTGTCATTGATGGCTTTGAATTTGATGTCGCCGACGGCAATCGCAATAAGGTAGCTCGGGATAGGCTGCGGCATGGAAAATGTCCAATTACCGTCTGCGTCTTGTCCATTTTGCGAGGCACTCATAAGCGGGAGGAGGCCGTCAGGCACGCGCAAGGATGCCTCATAGGTCATGCGCACAGCCGGTGTATCTTGAACGGGCAGCATCGTGCGGGCGTTAATGGCTTGCGCTTGGGAGAAAAGATAAGGTTTTTCTTTACCAGCCGTTTGCGCCGGGGTGAGCCACTGTAGCCCTTCCGCATTAGGACTGGTTTCATAGATAATGCGAAGCTGTGTCGCGTCCGTGCCAATGGCGATGCTCATTGCCGAACCTAAAATGGGATCAGCCGCCGCCAACGAATAGTCAACAGGAACCCAACCCCTATCAGTTTCAAGCGCTACGGCTTTAATCAATAGGTCTTTCGTATCGAGCGTGAGTGTCTGCGCATCCGGTTGGAGGCGTTCAAAACGCAAGGTAACAGCGCCGTCGAAAACCTTGCGGTCAAAATTTACGTCCAGATCCAACGCCGCATGTTTGACCACGACTTCTTGGTAATTGGCATAGGTGAACTGATCAGCGGTGAAGAACCGTTCCGTTGGAACCACTGTTTGAGAGACGCTGGCGTCTGTCGGTGTTGTCGTCTTTGGTGAACATGCCGAAGACGTAACAGTAGCCACCGCGAAAAAGGCAAGGGTCACTAGGCGAGTATTTGTCATGCTACGGCTCCGTTATTTTAGAGCTGTTTAATGTGTTTTTTCGCTCGCTCCTAGCTCTATGGTCGCCTTGTAATCTTGTGAAATAGATTAGAGAGGCGTAAAAATGAGTGAGGCCTCTCAAATTTTAGTCTGGCCGCTATAACGGCCGGAAATTTTCGAATTTAAGCGAACCGCCCCGTCGTCCGGTTCTTTTCTAAATCATCGGCCTCAATCACTCGTCCGTTCATGACGCCGTAAACGCCGGGCGCGCAGGTCTGGGCGGCAACGACGGCGCCGCCTAAGTTGAACCCGCCGTCTGAGCGGCCAAGAGAGTAGGGACGCATGGACCCTGTGAGGACGACGGTGCGGTCGCTGACGCGCTCCGCGATGTAGCGCGCCGTTAGGCCCATCGTGCCTGTGCCGTGGGTGATGACGATAGACCGTTCGCTGGCGGCGAGAATGGCATCGACCAAAACTTGTCGGTCTGCATCAATCATATCAAGGCTATCGTGAGTCATCAGTTGTTCGACGCGCGGGAAATCGGCGCGGGCTTGGGTCAAAATCGCCGGAACGCAGGACCCGGCCTCGCGGTCAAAGACGAGCGTCTCGCGTACAAGGTCATGAACCTTGTCGATTGTGCCGCCTGTGGTGAGGATAAGAACATCCATGATTGGGTCCTGAACAGAATATAAATGAGCGCAAGGCTGATCTGCGAAATCGCGGCTTCACCTTTTGCGCGCCTATGCCACACCCTATATAGAGTGTGAAGTAAGCAGGAGACCCCATGAAATTGACAATGATGAAAGGCAAGATTCACCGCGCGACGGTGACGCAAGCCGACCTTCACTATGAAGGATCAATTTCGATTGATCAGGACTTGCTCGACCTGTCCGGTATTCTGCCTAATGAACAAGTTGATATTTTGAATATTACCAATGGCGAGCGTTTCACGACCTATGCCATCACTGCGCCGCGAGGATCCAAGACATTTGGCCTTAACGGGGCGGCCGCGCGCCGCGTGCAGCTCGGCGATAAAATTATTATCATCACTTACGCGCAAATGGATGCCGAGATCGCCAAGACGTATGAGCCGAAAGTCGTGTTGCTGGATGAGCATAATGACGTAATCGTTCCGCCTCTCGCAGCGAACGGATAAACGCTACCAACACCCACCCGCGCGATCTTGCACGGGTGAGTTCAGTTTTGACAGCGCATGGTGCTCTTAGTTTTCTTAGATAAAGCTGCGCTTTTTCTGATTGGCTTTGGAATCCTATTCCGCCGCAACATATAAGTTCTCGTGGGAAATCTGATCGACAATGTCTTGCGTGACTTCAACCTTGCAACGCTGAATTTTCATCTGATGCCGGGGTGAGAGACGGCCGAATTCTTGTTCGCAAATGTCTTCGGCTAAAATGCTAATTCTATTGAGAACTTGTTCCGCGCCGACGGTGGTTGAAAGCTCTGATGGGGCATAGCTGAATTCAACGGAGTTGGCGGACGCTGATGTTGATGTCAGGGTTAAAGCGAGCGCAAGGCTTCCTAAAATAAAATGTGTCTTTGAGCGCATGATGATCTCCTGAAGTTATGCGCAATGTTGCGCTTCAAAAGATGTGACGGAGCGTAGGTTATTTTGGAAACGCGTTATTTTCCGGTGGCCGTGTCGAAAAATTCGTCACCAACTCTATAATGCTGCGACTTCCTTTTTAATCCAAGCAATCACGTCCCGTACAACGGGGCTACGGTCTGCATTGGGCGTATGCGTCACAAAATAAGTTTTATTCCACGGAAGCCGTTGATCGGAAAAGGTCGTCAATTTTCCAGTCTCAATTTTATGACGCGCAATCACTTCCGGCAATAAGGCGATGCCTTGCCCGGATAAGGTCGCTTCAACGGCGACGAGTGTGTCTTCTATGATAAAAGGACGGCGGGATTCGGTCAGGTCCAGTTGAGTTAAGTGACTCCACGCCCGCCATTCGTCCGAAGTGTGAATTTGAATGCGGCGCGTAGTCCGAATGAAATCGTCTCGATCTGCATCAGTACTGCCATTTAATAAAGTCGGCGCGCAAACAGGAACGAGTTGACCTTTGATGAGCTGCGCCGACACGACATCGTCCCACGTTCCGTGTCCATAACGTACTGTCAAATCTACTTCTTCTCTGGAAAAATCAACGAGGCGTTGGGACGTGAGAATTTCTAATTCAATGTCGGGTAAGTCTTCTTTGAACTTATCAAGTCGCGGCACAAAAAACTGTGCTGCAAATGATGCCATTGTCGAAATGCGGCAGATATTAGAGCGTGGGGACCGGCGAGAGTATCGTGCAAATGCCTGCGAGAGGAGCTCAAAAGCGGGTTCGACTGAGGACCTCACAGTATAGCCAGCGGGCGTTAAAGTTAGGCCGCCGGGTAGTCGTTCAAACAACTTAATCCCGATATAGTCTTCCAAGGCGAGTATCTGTTTACTAATGGCGCCTGGCGTCACCCCAATTTCTTCGGCGGCCCTAGAGAAACTTGTATGGCGGGCCGCGACCTCAAAGGCACGAATGGAGTTTAACGGGGGCAGGGGTTTAGACATGCGTTCAGCATATCAAATTTGCGCGAACTCAGTGGGAATAATCGTCGAAGGGTTTGTGAGGATTTTTCGCGGCTAACGGCGGCGCTTAGCGAAGTTGACGTATAAGCTTAGAAAGAGGGCGCGTTGATGACGACACAAAAAAACCCGCCAATTTGGCGGGCTTTTTAATTCTGTAAGAGGAGGAAGAGATTACTCTTCTTCCTCTGTTGAGACAGCCGCTTCAGCAGGCTTTTCAATCGGCGCAGGGTGCTGAGCACGAGAGATCTCTGCCTCTGTCAGCACGCCTTCACTGGCATCGCCTTCTGTGACTGTTTCATCAGCGACAGAATCAGGTGCATCGCCATCAAACATTTCAGCGGCGACTTCAGCCCGTTCTTGGGCGGCTTCGCGCGCATCAGCTGTTTCTTCAGCTTGTTGCGTTGCGATCACGTCTTCGCCTTTAGCCTGGCGCAGCGCTTCGTCTTCGGAGCGCGCGACATTGACTGTCATCGGCACGGAGACTTCAGCGTGCAAACGGATCTGAACTTCGTGAACACCCAATGTCTTGATGGGCTTTTCAATGATGATCTGATTACGTTTGACTGACATATCTTTGAGCATCAACGCTTCATAGATGTCGCGCATAGACACAGAACCATACAGGAGACCTGTATCGCCAGCACGGCGGATCATCGTGACCTGCGTGCCGTCAATGTCTTTGCCATCACGGGCCGCTTTTTCAGCATTTTCCGCGTTACGTTGCTCAAGGTACTCGCGCTCGGCTTCAAACCGAATGCGGTTGGCTTTCGTGGCGCGAAGCGCTTTGTCCTGAGGGATCAGGAAGTTACGCGCGAAGCCCGGCTTGACCGACACAACATCGCCCATAACGCCGAGTTTTTCGACACGTTCGAGAAGAATAACGTCCATTGTCCGGTTCCTTCCTATTTCACTTCGTAAGGAAGCAAGCCGAGGAAGCGAGCGCGTTTAATCGCTTTCGCCAGCTCACGCTGCTTCTTGTGGGTGACAGCCGTGATACGGGCCGGCGCGATTTTGCCTTTTTCAGACATATAGCGCTGGAGCATCTTCGGATCTTTATAATCGATTTTGATGCCATTCTCGCCAGAGAATGGGCATACCTTGCGACGACGACGGAACGGGGTCCGGCTCGGCAGGTTTTCAATACGGATTTCTTGTTTAGCCATGATCAAACCTCCTTAGTTGCGGTCGCGACGTTTGCGCTCTTCGCGCTTCTTGAGAATCGCAGAAGGCTCTTCGTTGAACTCTTCAACAGCGATTGTCATATAACGAAGAACATCTTCGTTGATCCGGTGCTGACGCTCGATTTCGTGCAGCAGACCGGGCTCAGAATTCACTTTGAGCAGGCTATAGTGAGCCTTACGGTTTTTGTTCATACGGTAAGCAAGGTTACGCAGGCCCCAATATTCAGCACCTTCGACGGTCGCGCCGAGGTTTTCAATTTTGGATGCGAGGGTTTGCATGAATTCTTCGACTTGTGTCGAAGAGATGTCTGGGCGCGTAAGCACCACATGCTCGTAAAGAGCCATAGGGTCGTCCTTCAGATCGTGGTGACGGCGATAGAGGTCCGTGAAGGTGGAACACTTTATCGATGGGTAGGCTAATCAGAAGTATTTCCAACGCCCACCGTCATCCGGTGAAGCGCGCCACATATAGAGGGGGGAAGGAGAATTCAAGCGCGAATGACGGTCGATTACGGGGCTGCAAACCATTGGCAGCCGCACTATGTTTCCGCTATATCGTGTTTTTATCGCGTCACGCTATTCATGAGGCCAGTATGGCATTTGCACTCACATTCCCCGGGCAGGGTAGTCAGTTCGTCGGTATGGGCCAAGCCCTCGCGGAGCACTCCCCCGCCGCGAAAGCGGTGTTTGACCGCGTGGATGCGGCTTTGGGCGAAAAACTCTCGGACCTCATGTGGAACGGCCCAGCGGAAACACTGACCCTGACGGCCAATACGCAACCCGCTTTGATGGCCTGCGGCATGGCGGCGATGGCGGCGTTGGAAGAGGCGCAAGGCATTACGGTTGATCAAGCGAAATTCGTCGCGGGCCACTCTTTGGGGGAATATACAGCGCTTTGCGCGTCCGGTGCGATTTCATTGGAAGATACGGCGCGGCTGCTACGGATTCGCGGGAACGCCATGCAATCCGCGGTTCCCGCAGGCAAAGGCGCAATGGCCGCGCTGCTCGGCGCGTCATTTGAACAAGCGGAAGCAGTTGTCGCTTCCGGCCTCGAATTTGGTGATTGCCAAATTGCCAATGATAACGCGCCGGGACAGATTGTGATTTCAGGCGAAAAACGTGCCGTCGAAGCGGCGGCTGAGAGCGCCAAAGGACACGGCGTCAAAAAAGCCGTTCTCCTCCCTGTCTCCGCACCGTTCCATTGCTCGCTCATGCAACCTGCTGCCGATGCGATGGCGGATGCGCTCGAAGATATTGATGTGAATGTGCCGACGGTTCCGGTGGTGAATAATGTGCAAGCGCGTCCGGTCACGGATCCCGTGCAATTGCGCACGGATCTGGTGACGCAGGTCACAGGCCGTGTTCGCTGGCGCGAATCGATGCAATTTATGTTCGACGACGGTGTCGATCTGTTCGCGGAACCGGGCTGCGGCAAGGTTCTCTCGGTTATGATGCGCCGCGCGTTGAAAGAGGCGAAGGGCTTGCCGCTCGACACGCCCGAAGCGCTGGCTGAATTTGCGGAATTGGTAAAGGGATAAACCATGTTCTCACTCGACGGAAAACGCGCACTGGTGACAGGCGCAACAGGCGGTCTTGGCGGCGCGATTGCGCGGCGTCTGCACGCGGCTGGCGCGCATGTCGCGATTTCAGGCACGCGGGCTGAAAAGCTAGAGGCTTTGGCGGCAGAACTGGGTGACCGTGTCGCGATTACGCCGGCCAATCTTTCGGACGCTGATTCTGTTGATGCTTTGCCCGGGCAAGCCGCGGAAGCTCTGGGAGGGTCGATTGATATCCTAATCGCAAATGCGGGTATCACGCGTGACGGCCTATTGATGCGCATGAAACCCGAAGATTTTGGCGACGTTATCAAGATCAATCTGGAGTCCTACTTCCGACTATCCAAAGCCTGTCTTCGCCCCATGATGAAGGCGCGGTCGGGTCGAATCATCGGGATTACATCAGTTGTTGGTGTCACAGGAAATCCCGGACAGGCGAATTACGCGGCATCTAAAGCCGGTATGATCGGCTTTTCTAAGTCACTCGCACAAGAAGTGGCGACTCGCGGCATCACCGTGAATTGTATCGCACCGGGCTTTATTACGTCGCCTATGACAGACGCGCTAAATGAGGCGCAGCGCGAGGCTACATTGGCCCGTGTGCCGACTGGCGCGCTTGGAACGGGCGACGATATTGCCAATGCGGCACTCTATTTAGCGTCGGATGAGGCGAACTATGTCACGGGGCAAACCTTGCACGTGAATGGCGGTATGGTGATGGTTTAAGGGCGTTTAACCGCTTTATACAACCCATTTTAGGGCTGTATTTCTCTTGTTAATGAGGGATTTAGGGCCTTGTCGGGGTAGCGAAGCGACAGGGGCTGTGCTAGTCGCGGTCGGGCAAAAAACCCGGCTGGGGTTGCAAATCAAGGGGCTAACCCCAAACTAGCCAATGAAGAAGCCGGAATCTCCCGGCGCCGTATAGGGAAAATATATGTCTGACGTAATGGCTCGCGTAAAGAAGATGGTCGTAGAGCATCTCGACGTGGAAGAAGAAAAAGTCACGGATAACGCGCACTTTATCGACGATCTTGGGGCGGATAGCCTCGACAATGTTGAATTGGTGATGGCCTTCGAAGAGGAATTCGATATTGAAATCCCTGACGATGCTGCCGAGCACATCCAGACTGTCGGCGATGCCGTCAAATTCATCTCCGAGAAGGTCGGTTAAGACACTCTCACTTCAGAAGGCTTGATCATGCAAAGACGGGTTGTCGTTACGGGCTTAGGCTTGGTCACACCAGTCGGATGCGGGGTTGAAGCCGCCTGGTCCAATATTCTTGCGGGGCGTTCCGGCGCCCGCAAGATCGAAAAATTCGATGTCTCAGACATCGCCTGCCAAATCGCGGCAGAAGTTCCGCGTAAATCTGAATTCCCAGATCGCGCCGACGCTTTCGATCCCAATGATGTCATGAGCGCCCGTGATGCCAAGCGCATTGACGATTTTATTCTTTATTCCATTGCTGCCGCTGACCAAGCGCTTGCCGATGCCAATTGGGCGCCGAATGAACTTGGCGAAGAGGCGCAACACCGTACGGGCGTTATGATTGGTTCCGGTATTGGCGGGCTACAGACCGTCTATGATGCGTCGATTACGCTGCATGAAAAAGGCCCGCGCCGCCTGTCGCCCTTTGTTATTCCGTCCATGTTGATTAACTTGGCCTCTGGCCAAACATCCATTCGACATGGCCTTAAAGGTCCGAATCATTCCGTCGTGACAGCTTGCGCCACGGGCGCGCACGCGATTGGCGACGCCGGGCGACTCATTGCTTATGGTGATGCGGACGTCATGGTCGCGGGCGGCGGTGAATCCGCCATCACGCGGCTTGGCATTGCGTCTTTTGTTGCCTGCCGAGCGATGACAACTGCTTTCAATGACACACCTGAAAAAGCGTCGCGCCCATACGATAAAGACCGCGACGGTTTCCTGATGGGCGAAGGGGCCGGCGTTATTGTGCTCGAAGAATATGAGCACGCTAAAGCGCGCGGCGCGAAAATTTATGCGGAACTGGTCGGTTACGGTCTGTCCGGCGACGCGCATCACATCACCAGCCCTGCGCCTGAAGGCGAAGGCGGTTACCGCGCGATGAGTGCAGCCCTAAAAAATAGCGGCCTTGAGGCTTCGGATATTGGCTACGTCAACGCGCATGGCACATCGACGCCATTGGGTGATGAGCTCGAAATCATGGCCGTCGAAAAACTGCTGGGCGATCATTCGGGCAATGTTTTGATGAGCTCGACTAAATCTGCAACGGGACATTTGCTCGGCGCGGCAGGGGCGATTGAGTCTATTTTCTCAATTCTAGCGATGCGCGACGGTATGGCGCCGCCGACGCTTAATCTCGATAATCCAAGCGTCGAAACAGATCTCGACCTTGTGCCGCATAAAGCCAAGCCGTTCACGGCTAAAGCCGTGATGAGCAATAGTTTCGGGTTCGGCGGCACGAATGCGGCGGTGATTTTCGCCAAAGTCGATTAGGCTCGCCCTGTGGCGAAAGCACCCATTCCCGAACAAAAAGCGCGTAAAAAGAACCGTCTTTTGCTGTTCGTTGTCGGCTTGGGCGGACTCATTACGCTTGGGCTCGGCGCGATCATTATCGCTTATAGCTGGCTGAATTGGACGTATGAACGCACGCCCGGTGATGTGTCTGGTGATGCCGTGGTGTTCAATGTTCCGCGTGGGTCTGGCTTATCCTCTATCGCAACCCGGCTCAAAAATGACGGGCTCATCCGTAATGCGGATATCTTCAAAGCTGTTACACGGCTGCGCGGGAATGAGGCGAATTTTAAGGCGGGCGAATTTTCGGTTGAGCCGGGCAGTATGGCGTCGATCTATGAGCAACTCGCCAATGGCCGCGCCATTCTTTATCCCTTTACCGCGCCCGAAGGCATCACGTCAGGGCAAACGGTCCGCGCGCTCGATGCGATTGAGACGTTAGTTGATGACGATCCGGCGGTGCCGGCGGAAGGCACACTGCTTCCCGAAACCTACCTAACCCCGCGCGGTATGACACAGTCGGCTTTGCTAAGGCAAATGGCGGCGGCGCAGACCGCGTTAATTGATGAGTTATGGGAAGATCGCGCTCCTGATCTGCCGTTCGATACGAAGTCCGAGGCCATTATACTCGCGTCTGTTGTCGAAAAAGAAACAGGCATCGGCATGGAACGCGATATGGTTGCGGGCGTGTTTGTGAACCGCCTTCGGCGCGGGATGAAACTGCAATCTGATCCAACGATTATTTACGGTATTACGCAAGGCGAGCCGATTGGCCGCCGCATCTATCAGTCGGAAATTGACCGCGTGACGGACTGGAATACCTACCAAATTCCGGCTTTGCCCAAGACCCCCATTTGCAATCCCGGCGCTGACGCGATCCGCGCTGTGCTCAACCCGGCTGAGACGGACGCTTTGTTTTTCGTCGCGGACGGAACGGGTGGTCATGCCTTTGCTGAAACGCTTCGCGAGCATGACCGGAATGTCGCCAAGTGGCGGCAGATACAGCGCGAACGTGGCCTGCGATAATGAGAGTTTTGCGATGAGTGAGCGCCCTATGGATCGACGCGGAATCATGATTGTTTTGTCGAGCCCGTCGGGTGCTGGGAAAACGACGCTCACGCGCGGACTATTGGCCAATAACCCCGATATCGCAATGAGCGTGTCGGCGACAACGCGGTCTCCCCGTCCGGGTGAAGTTGATGGGCAGGATTATTTCTTCATCGACAAAGACCGTTTTTCCGAAATGCGCGACGCAGACCAGTTTTTGGAACATGCACGCGTGTTCGACAATTATTACGGCACGCCGTCGGGACCTGTTTTCGACGCGCTGGAACAGGGCCGCGATGTTCTGTTCGATATTGACTGGCAGGGCGCGCAACAGTTGACCGAAGCGGCGAGCGATGACCTGATTAAAATCTTCATCCTCCCGCCCAGCTTGCGGGAACTTGAAAAGCGCCTGCGGTCCCGCGCACAAGATAGTGATGAGACCATCGCAAAACGGATGAGCAAGTCCGAGGCCGAAATCAGCCATTGGGCCGAATATGATTATGTCATCGTCAATGAAAATATCGACGAGGCACGGGCAAAATTACAAACAATCATCAATGCTGAGCGGTTGAGACGAAAACGCCAGCCGTGGACATCAGGCTTTGTCAAAAGGCTGGTCGAAGGGGCCTAAAGTCTTTCGCTGTTCGCGGCGGTGCAGAGGGTCTGAAACTGCGTCACGGAGAGTGTTTCAGGCCGAGCTTGCGGGTCGACGTCCGCAGCTGAGAACCAACTGTCCAGATCGATATTCTTGCGTTTGGCGTAACTTTTCAAAGACGCTCGAACCATTTTTCGCCGCTGACCAAAACAGGCATGGGTCAGTTCGCCTAAGCCTTTTAAATTCTTAAATGGGGCGTCCAGCGGGTCAATCACAACCACGGCGCTGTCCACTTTCGGGGGCGGCGTGAAGAGGCGGGCAGGGACTTCCATTGCAATGCGGCACGCGCCAATACTCTGGCACAGCACAGCAAGGCGGCCATAGGCTTTCTCGCCCGGTTGCGCGCAGATACGTTCGGCCACTTCGAGCTGGAACATTAGAACCATTTGCTCCCAAAAGCGCGGGCTGGCTGTTATCCAATCGATCAGCATTTTCGTGCCGACGTTATAAGGCAGATTGGCAACGATTTTACGGGGTCCGGGCATGGCTTCGGCGAGGTCGAGCCGTAGTGCATCACCGTGATGAACATCGAGCCGTCCTGACGCGGCGGAAATGTCACTAAGGAGCGGTAAGAAGCGGTCATCCATCTCGACAGCCAGAACCCGCTCTGCGCCTTCCAAGATAAGTGCGCGCGTTAGGCCGCCGGGGCCGGGGCCAATTTCTGCAACGTTCACACCGTCCAAGGGCTTGGCAAGGCGGGCGATGGACCGTGTCAGGTTGAGGTCGAGCAGGAAATGCTGGCCAAGCGATTTGTCGGCGCGAAGCCCGTGGATGTTCACGGTCTCGTGCAAGGTTGGCAAGTTGTTCATCGCCGTCAGGTCCAAAGAATTATTGGGCATAACGGTGTGTCGCAATCTCGCGGGCTTTACGGATCGCCGCGATGAGGGAGTCCGGCCGCGCGATACCCTGACCAGCGATGCCAAACGCTGTGCCGTGGTCGGGGGATGTTCGCACAATGGGAAGGCCCAGCGTGACATTGACGCCGCCGTGAAAGTCCAGCGTCTTGACGGGGATCAGGCCTTGATCGTGGTACATGGCCAGTACGCCGTCATAGGTCAGGCGGGCCTCGGCGTGAAATAATGTGTCAGCGGGCCGGGCGTCCGTCACGCGGTGCCCCTCGGCGCGTAGAAGGCGGCAGACGGGATTGATGATGTCCTGTTCCTCTGTCCCGAGCGCGCCGTTTTCCCCGGCATGCGGATTGAGACCACAGACGGCGAGGCGCGGGTTTTCAATACCAAAATCTTGTTCCAATGCGCCAAGCATCGTGCGGGCCGCATTCATGACGGCGTCTGGTGTGACAGACGTTGGAACAGACCGAACGGAAATGTGGATGGTGGCGAGGCCAACACGCAAGTCTTGCGCGGTCAGCATCATGATGGGACCAGAGTGATAGGGTGCGTCTACGTCTTTACAGAGCGCGCCGAGATATTCCGTATGTCCGGGAAAGGTAAATCCGGCGCGGTAAAGCACATCTTTTGCGATTGGATTTGTGACGACGGCATCGGCGCTGCGCGAGAGGCATAGCGATACGGCGGTTTGAATGCTGCGCGTGATGGTGTCGGCGTGAGCGGGGTCTGGCTCACCGGGCCGCGCCGCATTGCCATCGATTGCGAGAATCGGAAGCGCATGTTCGAAACAGGCGCGGGCTTCTGAGAGTGACGCTATGATCTGGATGGGGTGATCCGCACGGGCAACACGGGTCAAGGCGGCAGGCGGGGCAATAATCGCAAACGCGAGGTCAGGTTCGCCGCGCAAGCGTTCCCACGCTTTCCACGTGATTTCCGGGCCGATGCCAGCCGGATCGCCCAGTGTCAGGGCGAGCGGTTTCATCGGCCTGTCCGCGGAAATTATCCGCGCACCGAGATAGATGCTTTGCGGCGCAAGTCGCGCAGGTGACGGCGTGATGCTTGGGCAAGCTGCGTATCCATCAAGCGGTTTTCAATTTCGTCGCGTGTCGGAATTTGTGTGCCCGTCAGTTCGCGCTCACAAACAACAATTCCAGACGCCCCAGTTGGGCGTTCAACCGGGATCGACATTTCGCCGACGCCCGTATCTGCCAGCATGGAGACCATAGCTTCGCCCATGTCTGATGCTTTAAGCTCGCCCATCGACGCCGTTGCAATATCGTCATTCGCGTCTGCAATATCGTCAAGGCTTTCGCAGGTCGTAATATCCTCGCGCACGGTTTCAAGACGCTCGCTCGCCGCGCCAAAGTCATCGGCTGTCGCGGTGAGTTGGGCGAGTTTATATAGCGTATCATTTTCTGACACTTGGCGTTCGATGATCGCGACAACGTAAACACCGCCCGGCACAATAATCGGCTCTGAGACTTCGCCGTCATCCAGTTCTGGAATCACAGCTGCGATTTCAGGACGAACATCGCCGACTTTGACGAAGCCCATATCCCCGCCAGATGCTGCAGAGGGCGCGCTGGAAAACTGCTGCGCCAGAAGTGCAAAAGGCGCGCCTTGTGCGAGCTGCGAAATCATCGCTTGCGCGCCGCCAAGCGCCCCGTCCGGGCCGCCAATGTCTTCGGTCGCTTCGATGTAAATTTCGGCCATACGGTATGATGGTTGGTCAGCGGTCGCAGAGATTCGGTTCAATGTTTCGTCGATCACACTGTCGGAAATTCGGATGCGCTGACCGAACAAGCCGTTGACGATCCGTTGCCAAGCGATTTCAGACCGAACCTGATCGCGCAAAGTTTCGATAGACACGCCGACAGCGGCAAGCCGCTGTACAACTTCCTGTGGGTCGAGGCCGTTACGGCCAATCAGTTGACCCACGCGTTGGTTCACTTCTCCGTCGGCGATTGTCAGTTCAAACTTTTCAGCTTCCTGCATTTGCAAATGTTCATCGACGAGGTTGCGAAGGGCTTGATTCTGAATTCGGACCAATGTTTCTTCGTTCCGTTCGACACCTGTCGTGGCGAGCATAAACAGAACCCGCTGCCGGAGGTCGTGGCTGGTGATGATATCACTATTCACAACGGCTGCGATCGAGTGAGCTGAGGACGAGGGCCCTCGGGAGGGTTGAGTCTGTGCCGCGGTTATTGTCGCGCCGGAAAAGGTGAGCGCGGCTGTCAGAGCGAGTGTGCTGAGCGATGATTTCATCATAGCGTTCAAATGCCTTCTTTACATGGGCAGAATTATTAGGGCCGTGTGCCTAGCGCTGCCTTAGCGTCCTGCGGCCATGGCGGCAATCGCGAGACGCGGATGTTTCTATAGTCATGCGAATTCTGTGCCGTGCCTTAATTATCGGTCATGACCCAGCGTTGATATCGCCTTTGTCTTACCCGTCTTCGATTTTGGCGAGGTAACTGACGCCGAGCATCAGCACGATAAGCGGCACGGACCAAGCCGCCATGTAAACAGGGAGAATGGCGACTTCGCCAAAGGCGCCTACGGTCGAGTCGGCGAAGAAAACACCAAAACCAAGGGCGGCCCCTGTAATTAATAGTCGCAAAGTGCCGCCTTCGCGGGTCAAATTCATGGACACGCCGGCCGCGATGAATGTCATGGCGATCAGCATAACAGGGAGCGCCAAGAGCCGGTTGAAGCGCATACGAAGTTCTCGCGCAGAGAAACCCGCCGCCTCATTATCCCGGATTGTTTCGGGCATAGACCAAAACCCTGCGCTAGAATTCCCATCGGCTTGCTCGGCGAGTTCCTGATTGTCGATGGAGGTCGGCAAGGAAATCGCTTCTAATTTTTGCATTTGTTCGCCGGGCGCGTTCTCAATCACATCGACTAATTGCCAGTAGCCTTGCGTAATAAGTTGCGCTGACGCCGCATCGAAGCGGCGGGAGAACCGCGTTTTACCGTCGGGTTCGACATCCAAGAGTAAGAACGTTGCGTCCGTGAGTGTCCGCGTCGCCAAGTCTACATTTTCAGCCCGGATCACGATCTGCTGATCTCCGCGGCCTTCGCGCAGCCAGACAACACCTTCAAAGGTCCGGGGTCCGTCGCCAAGCCATTCGGCGGACTGCACTTCAAATTGATCATACATTCGGGACGCTGCCGGATTAAACAAAACGGCCCAACCAATGCCGAGCAGACCAGCTAACCAAATACAAGGCCGGATAATCGACCAAGCGGATTGGCCGGATGCACGCATCACGATGAGTTCGGATCGGCGGTTCATGCCGTTAATGGCACCCATCATGCCGAACAGCACGACAAATGGAATGGTTTGTTCAATCAGACTGGGTGTTTTGAGCGCCGTCAATGTCAATAATTGAAATGCTGACGCGTCGACATCCGCGCCGAGGTCGCGATTGGCCTCAACGAAATCGACCAACATGATAATGCTTGTCACGACCAGAAACGCGATCATGACGCTTCGGGCTGATTTCAACAACACATATCGGAAAAGTGTCTGAGGCATCATTGCGTTGCCTCAGGCTCATTTTTGGGTGCGCTGACCATGGCCAGAATTCCGGCTTCATAAGCCGCAATACGTCGTTTTGACCCTCGCCGCTTCACGCGGGTTCTTCGGCTCAGGTAAAGCCCGCCAAGGATGATCGTCAGGCCTGGGATCGCATATTGCACAATGTTCAATGATGTGTCGGCTTCGGCGGCCGATGCCGCGGCGAAGCCTAAAATGCGCAGCACAAAACCGATGGCTGAACAGATGATAATCCGGCGGCTATACCCCATACGCTGATGTTCGCCGCGCACCATGAAACAGAGCGCCAGCATGACGAGCGCAATATTATAGAGCGGCGCTGCGAGGCGGGAATGACCCTCCGCGAAGAATTCCTGTTTCTGTGTGCCGTAAACGAAATTGCGCGGATCAGGCCGAAGGAGCTCGTGCAAATACATATCTGTAGGTTTGAGTCGGAGCCGTGTGTCAAAGTTAAACGCATCGGATAGATCGAGGCGGTAATCTTCGAATTGGATGACGTCGAGCGAGCCGTCAGGCAATGTTTGCTGAACGGAGCCGTCTTTTAACAGGAGCGCTGCGCCGACAGGTGTGCGTTGTACAACGCCAGTTTTCGATGTGTGAGTGATCACGTCTTCCGGATCACGGGCATCATGAATGATGACATCTTGCAGTTCGCCGCCAGCGCCCAAATCGCGCGCATAAAGGGTGAGGCCCCGCGAGGGGCTGACGAATTCTCCAGCTTGCACCAGCTGTGAGGCTAAATCTGTTCGAACTTTTAGGATTTCAGAGCGCATTTCGCGAAAGGCGGAGGGCTGAACGAAGAGAGTGATCAGCAAATGGATAACCAAGGCCATGATGCCGAGCCGGATAAGCGGCGAGCCAATTTGCCAAGGTGATGCCCCGGCCGCTTTGGCGACAATGATTTCCGAATCACTATTCATCCGGTTCAGCGCGTAAAGGGACGCCATAAAAGCGGCGAGCGGCAGGATGATGCCGATCAGTTGCGGGAGGGCCAAACCAGTGATTTTAAGGAAAGTCAGCGCACTTTGGCGATTCTCAACGATAAGGTCGAGCGTCTGCAATGACTGCGTTAGCAGCGCCAGCAGCGTTAAAGCCGCCAGAGTCATAACGGTCGGCCGGAAGGCTTGCGTCCAGAGATATCGCTGTAAAAGCGGCATGAGAGAAAAATACAACCTTATTTCTGTAGAGTTGGCTGCGATGAATGCGCCTCATCCGCCTTAAGCGGCTTTTAATTCCTAGCGCCGCGCATTACCAGACAGAACACAGTTACGATCTCAACATAATCTCATACATATTGGATGTTATGGCTACCTCAGATAATAATTCCGCCGACCTTACCCCAACGGTCACTGTCAATTTCATGAAAGATGCCGCCGCTACCTCCGGTGCGGCGCTTATCATTGCCGATCACGGCAACGGCGCGGGCTATGACCGTCTCTACCCATCCGCGGGTTTAGACGCGGTTGCTACGGCGACAGACTTCAAAGGTAAATCCGGTCAGAAATTTTCGACCTTCGTTTCGACATCAAACGGTGCTGTTAAAGTGTTTGTCCGTGCGCGCGGAACGGCTGAGAATTATGATTATGAACTGGCTGTCGCCGAAACAGTCAAAATGATGAAAAGCTCTGGCATCTCTGATCTGACCATTCATTTGGGTGGATCAGACGCCTCGGCAGACGATGCCGCCCGGGCGGCGCTTGGGGCGCGTCTCGCGGCCTATGCATTTAACCGCCACAAATCCAAAGCGACGTTGTCCAAGACCAAACCTCTGACAGCCGTGCATGTTGCGACGGATGATCCAGCGGGCGCGCAAGCCGCTTATGATAATTATTATGGCCCGATTGGCGACGGGGTCGTGTTTGCTCGCGACTTGGTCAATGAGCCACCGAATGTAATTTTCCCGACTAACTATGCAGCGCGTTTGAAAACGCTGTCTGAGCTCGGCGTTGAGGTTGAAGTTCTCGGCGAAGCTGAGATGAAAGAGCTTGGCATGTGGGCGTTGCTCGGTGTTGGTGTTGGTTCTGAACGCGAAAGCCAATTGGTCGTTATGCGCTGGAATGGCGGTAAAGACGGCGACAAACCTGCCATGATGGTTGGGAAAGGCGTCACGTTCGATTCAGGCGGCATTAGCCTAAAACCCGGTGCTAATATGTGGGACATGAAAGGTGATATGGGCGGGTCGGCGGCTGTGTCCGGCGCGATGATGGCGCTGGCAAAACGCAACGCAAGAGCCAATGTGATCGGGATTATTGGCATGGTCGAAAACATGCCGGATGGCCGCGCCCAAAATCCGGGCGATATTGTCACCTCGATGAGCGGGCAAACGATCGAAGTGCAAAACACGGACGCAGAAGGCCGCCTCGTTCTGGCTGATGCGCTGCATTACGGCATTACGAAATATGAGCCAGCAGCTGTGATTGATCTCGCGACGCTCACGGGCGCAATCATTGTCGCCTTGGGCCACGATCACGCGGGTTTGTTTTCTAACGATGATGGGCTTGCGGAGCAGATCAGCCTCGCGGGCGAAGCGTCCTCTGACAAAGTCTGGCGCCTTCCACTGGCGAAGTCATACGACAAGCTGCTGAACTCGCCCAATGCGGATATGAAAAACATCGGCGGACGCGCGGCAGGGTCAATCACGGCGGCGCAATTCTTGCAGCGTTTCGTTGGTAAAGACACGCCGTGGGCGCATATCGACATTGCGGGGACGGGCATGAAAAACACGCGCACGGACCCACGCGAGACGACATTCGGAACAGGTTTCGGCGTTCGCCTTCTGAACCGCTGGATTGCGGATAACCACGAAGCCTAGAATTGGCCACTTCGCCCGAATATTGGTTCTATCACTTAGAGGCTAGCACGCTGAAGGGCGTGTTGCCGGACTTGCTCACCAAAACTTTGTCCAAGGGCTGGCGCGCCCTTGTGCGTCTTCCAAACGGGGCTGATCTTACCGATTGGGATGATTACCTATGGACCTATCAGGACCAGAGTTTCCTGCCGCATGGCCGTGAAGACCAAGGACGCGCCGATCAACAGCCCATATTGCTCGCGAATAAAGCCGACAGCGCCGAAGGGTTCGACGCGGTATTCCTTGTCGACGGGGCTGATGTGACTGACTTTGACGGCGTATCGCGCGTCATGGTCATGATTGATGGCCGAAGCCAAGAGGCTGTGCAACGTGAACGCGGACGGTGGAAGACGCTAAAAGATGCGGGTGCCGTGATGAGCTATTGGCAGCAAGGCGCAAAAGGCGGGTGGGAGAAGAAAGCGTGAGTGGGCCGCTTCTCAAGAAAAGTAAGCGCCCGCCTAAATCATCTAGAACCTCAGGTAGATGGACGACTTTTTTTTATTCATGGCGTGAGTCATTAAAACCACTTTTGCCACTATTGATACTAGTGGGCACACTCGTGGAACTCGCGAATTTAGCTTCGGGCAGAAATGGCGGGAGTGGATGGCAATGGTTCATTGAAGGAGCGATTTTTGTGCCGGGTATTATTGCGATTGTGGGGGCTGCCTTTGTGAGTATCCCAACGCAAAAACGCAGAGCTGAACATTATAAAAGTACCTTGAAGAGCTCTAACCCCGCCGTCGATTAACCCGCCGTTTCGCCCGCCGCTCTTCCAACTTGGCCTTCAACGGCGGCATTCTCTCCGGCAATGTTGCCATAATCGTGTCACGCTCGGCTTTCGTTCGGAGGCCCCAATAAGCGATTTCATCCGTTGTCCGGCCACAGCCGAAACAATGGCCGCTCTCGCGGTCCATCGAACATATCAACACGCAGGGGCTCTCGACGGGTTCGAGGGCTGCGATGTTTTCGGGAGTCATATCATTGGCCATGATGCCTTCTAACTGCACCGAATGAACATATAAAGGTTTTTTTATATCGACTTTTCAGGGGCACTCGCTTAGAGCCGCGACCATGAGCGAACAACCCGAACTCATTTTGGCCGATCTGTCTGACGATGAGCTTGTCGAGCAGATGAAAGACGATCTGTACGATGGTATGGGGCCAGAAATTGCTGAAGGCACGCAAATCCTATTGGATCGCGGCTGGGATGCAAACGCGATTCTTAAAGAAAGCCTCGTTGATGCGATGCGGATTGTCGGGCTGGATTTTGCCGACGGTATTTTATTTGTCCCCGAAGTCCTGTCCGCCGCGAACGCGATGAAGGGCGGCATGGCGCTGCTGCGTCCAATCCTTGCCGCGTCTGATACGCAGTCCTCAACAGGCAAAGTCGTGATCGGCACGGTCAAAGGCGACATTCACGATATCGGCAAGAACCTCGTTGGCATGATGCTAGAGGGCGCAGGGTTTGAGGTGTTCGACCTCGGCATTAACACATCGCTCGATGAGTTCCTCGAAGCCATTGATAAACATGAGCCTGACATCCTCGGCATGAGCGCGCTGCTCACGACGACCATGCCCTATATGAGCGTGGTGATTGAGGATTTGGACAAGCGCAATATGCTCAAAAACTTACCCGTCATGGTCGGCGGTGCACCCGTTAATCAAGAATTTGCTGACGCGATCCACGCCCATTCTTACGGACCGGATGCCGCGACAACGGCGGAATTGGCCAAGACGATTGTCGGCATCAACCGACCATGAGTGTCCTGATCATCGCTTGCGGAGCCTTAGCACGCGAAGTGAAAGCGGTGGCGACCCAGCTGCCGAGCTTTGAGCTTCGCTGCATTCCTGCCACACTGCATAATCACCCAGAGCGGATCGTTCCGGCGATAACCACAATTTTAGATGAAACAGAAAGCCGCTTTGAGCGAACAGTTCTCGCCCTCGGCGATTGCGGCACAGGCGGGGCGCTCGACCGCCTCTGCGAAGCGCGCGGGCTGCAACGGCTTCCTGGGGCGCATTGTTATGCGTTCTTCGCGGGGTTGCCGGAATTCGACGCGATGATGGACGAAGAACTCGGGACGTTTTTCCTGACTGATTTCCTCGCGCGTCAGTTCGATGCGATGGTGATGCGTCCGCTCGGCTTGGACCGTAAACCGGAATTGCGCGATATGTATTTCGGCAATTACAAACGCCTCGTGTTTTTGTCGCAAACGGATGATGCCGATTTATTGGACCGCGCGAAAACCGCGGCCGAAACGCTCCAGCTAACATTCGAATACCGCCCGACAGGGCTGTCTCCTTTCGCGCGTGATCTCGCGCGTCTCGCCGCTTAAAGGTTTATTATGGCCCGCACTGTCCTCGCGTCCCCAACCCAAGAAGTCATCATCGGTTTTGACCAACCGTTCGTGATGATTGGTGAACGGATCAATCCGACCAACCGCCCCAAGTTCGCCAAGGAACTGGCCGACGGCAATTACTGGCGTGTGATAATGGAAGCCAAGAAACAAATCGAAGCCGGCGCGCAAGTGCTCGACGTCAATGTTGGTGTGCCGCTGACGGACGAAGCCAAAATCATGTCAGACGTGATCACGTTGCTACAAACCGAAGTCGATGTGCCGCTGGTGATCGATAGTTCCGTTCTCGACGCGCTGGAAAGCGGTCTCGCAGCTTATAAAGGTCGCCCGCTGGTGAACTCGACGACGGCAGAGGAAGAGTCGATGGAACGTATCCTGCCGCTCGTTGCGAAATATGACTGCGCAGTCGTGGCGATTTCCAATGATGATACGGGGATTAGCGAAGACCCAGATGTCCGGTTCGAAGTCGCTAAACGTATCGTGCAGCGCGCCGCTGATTACGGCATTAAGCCCGAAGACGTGGTTGTTGACCCGCTCGTCATGCCGATCGGCGCGATCAATAGCGCGGGCCGCGATGTGTTCCGGCTTGTGCGGCGATTGCGCGAAGAACTGGGCGTCAACACGACGTGCGGCGCGTCTAATGTCGCCTTTGGTCTGCCGAACCGTCATGCCGTCCACAACGCGTTCCTGCCAATGGTGCAAGCGTCTGGCATGACCAGCGCGATTCTGAACGTCTATGACGAAGGCCTCGTGCCCGCTATCAAAGCGGGCGACATGCTCGCGGGGAATGACCCGAATTGCGCCAATTGGATCGCGCGTAGCCGTCCGAAACCCGTAGAGGGCGCCGAAGGCGAAGGCGGCGGACGACGCGGCGGCGGTCGCCGTGGAGGCCGCAGTGGCCGACGCGGCTAAACACACAATCATCTTTACCCCGTCCGGCGTGCAAACCACCGCTGATGACGGGGAGTCCGTGTTCGATGTCGCGGTGCGCGTGGGCGTGGATATTAAATCGGTCTGCGGCGGGCAGGGGATCTGCAAACGCTGTCAGTGTTCGCTGCAAACGGGCAACCATTCGAAATTCGGCTTAACTGTCACGGATGACGCGCTGTTCAAGCTTCGTCCGGCAGAGAAAAAAGCGGTCCATGACGGCGAGATGGCCTCCGGCCTTCGGCTGGCATGCCGCTCTAAAATCATGGGCGACGTCGTTATCGATGTGCCGCCGCACGCGCGCCACACGCAAAGTGCCATTCGCAAAGCGGCGTTCGATCTCCCCGGTCCGGTTGACCCGCCGATCAGGCTCCAAATGGTGCAACTGCCGGAACCCACGCTGCATGCGCATTTATCGGACACAGAGAGCCTGATAGCGCAGCTTGGCGGAAATGTTACCGTCGCCCCCAATCTGGTTCTGAAAATCCAGCCGCTACTCGCGGCCCATGACCGCACAATTATCGCTGTTATTCGCGACGATGCGAAGGTCATCGATCTTTGGCCTCCACAGCGGGATGGATTATTCGGCGCGGCCATCGACATTGGGTCAACGTCCGTCGCGCTCTATCTCTATGACCTTGTGACCGGACAGCTGGTTCATCAGGCCTCTGCCATGAACCCACAAATCTGTTTCGGCGAAGATGTGATGAGCCGGGTCAGCTATGTCATGATGAACAAAGGCGGGCGCGAGAAACTCGCCGCCGCCGTCCAAGGCCAGTTACGCGATATGTTAAGCGACGCGCGGAATTCTATCGGTGCAGACGCGGACCAAGTTCTTGAACTCGTCTGTGTTGGCAATCCGATCATGCATCATACGTTGATCGGGATTGACCCGACGCCGCTGGGGCAAAGCCCGTTTACACTGGCCGTCAAAGATTGGATCGACCTGCCGGGCTACATGCTGGACTTGGGTCTGCCGCGCCATGCGCGCGTGTCGTTACTGCCGCTCATTGGCGGGCATGTCGGCGCGGATACGGCGGCGGCTTACCTCACGCAAATGGACCGAATGGCAGGGCGTTCTGTTTTGCTCGTGGACATTGGCACCAATGCTGAAATTGTCCTGACTCATGACGGCAAAGTTGCCGCGGCGAGTTCCCCGACGGGGCCGGCGCTTGAAGGCGCAGAGATTAGCTGCGGCGTCCGCGCGTGCGAAGGCGCGGTAGAACGAGTCCGGATTGATCCGGCCACACACGCTTGCCGCGTCAAAATTATTGGTCATGACGACTGGCTGACGGACGAAACCATCGGCAATCATGCGGTTCCGGGGCTTTGCGGGTCGGCGATTTTCGAAGTCATGGTGGAACTTGCGCGCTGTGGTCTGATTGATCGGTCTGGACTATTTCAACCTGAAGCGTCTCCAGATCGGTTTACGGAAGACGCAGGCGTGAGCGTCTATCAACTCATCGGACACTTAAGCCTGAAGCAGACCGATATCCGTGCGGTGCAACTCGCGAAATCCGCGCTTATGGCGGGCGCGCGTTTGGTGGCCGAGGAATTGGGCTGTGAGGTGTTTGACGAAGTTTTGCTCGCAGGTGCCTTCGGCACACATCTTGATCCGTCCTATGTCGCCGAAATCGGGATCATTCCGCATAATGGTGCAGATACGATCAAGGCCGTTGGCAATGCGGCGGGTATGGGCGCGGCGATGTGCTTGACGGATCAGAGCCAGCGCACACGCATTCGCGCCGCTGTCAAAGATATCGTTAAAATCGAAACCGCATTGGAACCCCGGTTTCAGGATTATTTCGTCGAAGGTATGGCCTTCCCAAGCGCGCCAATCGGTACAGGGTCCGTGAGAGGACGGCGCGGCGGGGGGCGACGCCGACGCTGACAGGTTCGCCGAATCTCGTTAACTTGATTAAAATGAACTCATTCAGTCCAGTTATTCATCCGGATTGACGGGATAGAAAGTAAACGCATGACGTCGCGACGGTTCCTGAAATTCACCAGAAAAGTCCATTATTGGGCAGGGTGGGGGCTTGGTTTGATTGTGCTGAGTTGGTTCGCCTCCGGCTTTTTCATGACCTTGAAACCGATTGAGGAAATTCGGGGGAGTCATCTCGCGGCGGAACCAGCCTTTGATTTGATCGCTGCAGATTATTCCTTACCGCTCGTGAGCGGTGCTCGCTCGGTCACTTTGATTGATGCGCTCGGCACGCCCGCCTTTGTCATTAACCGCGCGGATGGGCGAGAGGTGATTGATGCGAGAACGGGCGAGGCTATCGCGGGGTTCGGAGAAGAAGACATCCGCGCCAAAGCTGAGTCTGTCCTAAAAATCGATAGCGAAATTGCGCGTATGGAACGCAAAGAAAAAGCCCCGCTGGATTACTCTGGTCCGCTTCCTGTGTGGCAGGTCACGCTCACGGAACCCGCCAATGCACGGCTTTATATTGACGCAATAACGGGACAGTTGGTGCGGGTGCGCACATCGCGTTGGCGCTGGTTTGATATGGCGTGGCGTGTTCATATTCTCGACCCGTCAGGCGAGAACTTTAATAGCTGGTGGCTAAAACTCGCCAGCGGACTGGCCACGCTGTTTGCTATCAGTGGCCTGATTTTACTGTGGCGTCCCCGGTCGAGACAGAAGCGGCGGCGGGCAGAATCCTAAACGGGGTCACGCGCGAAGAGCTTGCCGCGCGCTTTTTTCGCAACATGGATCAAGGGCCTTTCGATGAGGTAATAGGTCAATCCAGCAACAGCCAAAGAAAAGACGATGAGCGCGATGATCAGGACCGGTGCGGGTAAGCCACTTAGTCCTGCCATTGTCCAAATGCGGCCGAGTAAAACTAAGCTGAGCAAATGGGTGAGGTAGAGCGAATAGCTCCAATCGCCTAAATGAACGGCGGCGCGCGGCGCTGTGGCCCCGTGTCGATCAAGCCACGCAGCGCCCAAAATAAGCGCGCAGGCGGGAATGGTGAGGCGGAGCACACGCGGCCACTCATCCTGAAACGGTCCGCCGATAAAGAACCAAACACCCATGCCGATAACGCCGATGGCAATAAACACATAGGCCAGCGAACGCGTACCGTCGACGCGCAAGAAATACCAAGCCGTCGCCGCGCCCGCGAGGAATTCTAAGCTGAGCGAGCTAAACAGGTGAAACGGGATCGAGCCCCAATATTGAGCGCCCATCAGGTTGCCGCCGATGACCAGTCCAGCCCAGATCAATAGTCCGATGGGCCGCGCGCGAGCGGGCAGGAACAGGACCGCAGCAAAGATGATGTAGAACATCATCTCATACACCAAGGTCCAGCCGACTTCGAGCAGCGGGTAAGCGTGGGCTGGAATGAGGAAAAGCGAGTTGAGCAGTTCCGGCGTATTGCGAGAGCTGGAAAAGACGAGGTCCGGCCGGACAAACCAAACAGCGAGCAATGCGGCGCTGACAACCCAATAGAGCGGGTAAATCCGCGTGATGCGTGCAAACAAAAATTCCGGCACTTTGCGTCCACCGCCCTCACGCCAATTGCGCGTGATATAGACCATGATGAAGCCGCTGATGACGAAGAACAAATCGACTCCCATCATCCCCCAGTCGAGCTGGCTCGGAAGCATAGGATTGACGGCGGTTCGTCCTTCAATCTGCATCAGATGCGCCATCAGGACCAAAAAGGCCGCGACGCCGCGAAGGGCTTGAACGTGATCGAGCCGTGTCGGCGTGGCGATAGACATAAAGGCTCCATGTCAGAGCTTGCGCGGGAAAGGAATACTCAGGCCGTATTTAATACGGCCTGAGTATTCTAATGCGATAACACCGGGTCCTCCAACCTGTCCATTTCCCGTCTGTTTGATGACAGAGACGTTAGACTTTTCACATCGGCGTTAGATCGACGTCCAAAACGCTTCCGCGTGACGTAATTACATTAAGTCCGCATCAGCGGGCTGTTCAATTGACGAAAAGAGAGACTGATCATGACTATTAAGCCCCTCATCGCTGCTGCATTGCTCGCGACATCTGCAATGGCCGCGCCCGCCTTTGCCAATCACCACGCTGACACCTCTGCGGCGATGCAAGCCAGCGCAAACGTTGTTGAAACCGCGATGTCCGTTGACGATCTATCGACGCTAGTCGCCGCCGTGAAAGCGGCCGGATTGGTTGACGCGCTTTCAGGCGACGGTCCGTTCACCGTATTCGCACCGACGAACCATGCATTTAACGATCTACCGGACGGAACAGTCGAAACTCTGCTCAAGCCAGAGAACAAGGATAAGTTGACAAAAATCCTGACTAGCCATGTTGTGGCAGGATCGTATGACGCCATGACCTTGACAGCTCTGGCCGAAGCCAATGACGGCCGGATCAATCTGACGACCCTATCCGGCGCAAAAATCAAAGCCCGAATTTGGAATGGCACGCTATATATAAAAGACGAAAATGGCGGTAAGGCTGATATTGCAATGGCCGATGTTCAAACATCCAATGGTGTTGTTCATGTCGTCTCTTCGGTTCTGTTGCCGAAGTAAGTTCTAAGCTTATACAGAATAAAGCCCCCGGCGTTTCGTCGGGGGCTTTTGTGTTTCTAAGAATTGGTTTTGCAACCCGCGCCTAACGCGGGGCGCGTTTCGCCAGGATCCGCTGCAAGGTGCGGCGGTGCATGTTCAGGCGGCGCGCTGTTTCGCTGACGTTCTTACCGCAGAGCTCATAGACGCGCTGAATATGTTCCCAGCGGACGCGGTCAGCGCTCATCGGATTTTCCGGCGGCTGGGGGGCTTCGCCGCGAATGGCGAGCAGGGCTTTACACACGTCATCGGCGTCCGCGGGTTTAGCAAGGTAATCGACAGCGCCGCGTTTCACGGCTGACACGGCGGTCGCGAGATTGCCGTAACCTGTTAGCATCACCATTTTGGAGTCGGGCCGCGCCTCGTGCAATTGGTCGATCACGTCGAGCCCATTGCCGTCCTCTAGCCGCATATCCAGTACCGCGAAAGCGGGCGGATTATCGCGAACGGCGCGGCGCGCTTCGGTGACGGTCTCGTAAGTGGTCACATCAAATCCGCGCTGCTCCATCGCGCGGCCAAGGCGCGTTCGAAACGGCGCGTCATCGTCCAAAATCATCAGCGTATGGTCATCAGGCAACATATATTCAGTCATGATCTTTCCTTATCTGATTTTATTTACGTCCGGGCGAGCAATATGGCTCTGACACATATGAAAATATGCAGAGCCATCGAATGGGTGATGTCGCATGGGATGGGCCGTAGGGCGATCATGCTGTCAGCCGCGCGGCAGGCCAGACACACCGAATACGCGCCCCGCCGATTGGACTACGTTCAAAATAGATTTTGCCGTCTGTGCGTTCAACTAATGTCGAGGCGATAAACACCCCAAGCCCAAGCCCGCCTGCGCTGCTGCCTTTTGCGCGCGACGTCACATAAGGTTGCCCGAGCCGTGTGCGAACAAGTGGATCAAACCCAGGACCATCATCATCAATCGTCACTGTCACATCGTCTCCCGTCACAACGGCCGTCAAAGCCACGCGGCTATCCGCAAAATCGACCGCGTTTTCCGTGAAGTTTTTGAGCGCGTATAAAAGTTCTGGGCGTCGGCGGATTGTTAGCGGGATACCGCCGCTTGGTTGAAGGCTTTCGACGATTATGTCTTTGTTGCGATGAATGAAGCCTTCGGCGACTTCCTCCAGAAGATCCTCCAAGTTCAGGGTTTCGTGAATAAGGTCCGGCGTATCGCCGCGCAGGGCCAACTGTTCCAAAATTGAGCGGCAACGCTGGGCTTGCTCCAAGACCAGTTGCGCGTCTTCTGCATGTGGCCCTTCGGGTAACTCGCGCGTCATCTCCTTGGCGGTGACTGCTATGGTCGCGAGCGGTGTTCCCAACTCATGCGCGGCGGCGGCGGCGAGGCTGCCAAGCGCGGAGAGTTTTTGTTCCTGTGCGAGCCTTTGTTCTGTCGCTGACAAAGCGGCGCTCATCGTGCGGCTTTCGGTTGTTGCGCGCCACGCATAGAGCGAGGTGAAACTCGTCCCGACGACGATACCGGCCAGCATGCCGAGTTCGTAAACCTGGGGGAGTTTGAAATCTATGCCGGGTATCCACGGCAAGGATTGATGCCAAAACATGAGGGCCGTGGCAGCAATAAGAGCCGCGCCCGCGACAGTGGCCAGCACTCGCTTTGACAAGGTCGTGGCCGACGTCACAACAGGCGCAAGAAACAAAATGGCAAACGGATTTTCGATTCCGCCGTTCAGATAAAGTAGAAGCGCCAGCTGCCCAATATCAAAACCAAGCTGGGCAATCGCTTCTGCATCGGACACGCGGCGGTCCAGCGGCAAACCGACACTCACCGCAATATTGACGAGCGCGGCAATGCCGATCACGGCCATAGAGAGACCAATATCAACATCAAAACCCAGTATTTGCGAGACGATCAGAAGGGTCACGCTCTGTCCCAAGACAGCGCCCCATCGCAGTAAAACCAATGTGTAACGGCGCAGCGCGCCTGTGAGCTGGCGGCGTGGCAGATTGAGGCCCACGGTTTCAGGGGCGGAAAGGGCGGCGATATCTGTTGATGCGTTCATATGCCCACGATTTCTATTCTAGCGGCTCTTCTATCCGCTACGCTGTGACCTATATACGGATTAGAGAACATTATATGAGATAGATTATGCGCGTCCTCGTTCCGACCCTGACATTTATTGCCGCCGTAAGCCTTGCGGCTTGTGGACCACAGACGACGGAAGGCGAATCCGGCCGCGCCGGGCCGACGGTCACATCGGGCGCCGCCGATATTGGCGGGCCGTTTACTCTGGTGGATGATAAGGGCGCAGTCGTGACAGAAGCCGCCTTTGTTGGGCAGCCGACATTGGTCTATTTCGGGTTTTCTTACTGTCCAGATGTCTGCCCGACGGCGCTGCAAAAACTGGGTGTTGCGCAAGAACAGATGGGCGACGCGGCAGATGCCGTCCAGTTTGTCATGGTGTCCGTTGACCCAGAACGCGATACGCCGGAACAACTCGCGGTCTATGTGACGAATAATGGATTCCCTGACGGGCTTCGCGGTTTCACTGGAACGACTGACCAAATCGACGCGATGAAAGCCGCTTATAAAGTCTATGCGCAGAAGGTGCCGCTTGAAGAATCCAATATGGAATACACGGTGGACCATCAGGACATAATTTATTTGATGGGCAAAGACGGAAAGCTCGCCAGCTATTTCGGTCCGCGCCAGACACCAGCCGATATCGCCGTCGGTGTCAGGCAATATTTGATGGCGAATAATTAGCGGCTCGCGCCAGGTTCCCACAACACGTCATCCGCGCCTTGATCATTGCACCAGCGGGCAGCAACAAACAAGAAGTCTGACAAGCGGTTGATATAAGCGAGGGCGTGCGGGTTCACATCTGCATTGTCGGCCAAGGTCACCATCATGCGTTCCGCGCGGCGCGCGACTGTGCGGGCTTGATGAAGATAGGCGGCGGGGGCTGACCCACCCGGGAGGATGAAACTGGTCAGGGCGCTCATATCCGCATTGAGGGTGTCCAAATCCGTTTCCAACTGCGTGACCTGCGAGGCGACAATGCGCAGCGCATATTCACTGTCGGCTTGCCCTTCGGCGGGCAAAGGCGTGGCAAGGTCAGCGCCAAGGTCAAAAAGTTCATTCTGGATGCGCGCCAATATCCGGTCAAGACCCAAGTGGGTTAGGTGCACCCGCACGAGACCAATAACGCTATTGGTTTCGTCGACATCGCCGTAAGCGGACACGCGTGCGCTGTCTTTGGACAGGCGCGATCCGTCGACTAATCCGGTCGAGCCGTCATCACCTGTGCGCGTGTAGATTTTGTTCAGTTTGACCATCGTGGCTTAGTTCCCTTCGTGGAGACTACCCGCCATTCTTACGAATTTCGAAGGCGAGATACAGTAGGCCAATGGCCACAGCCTGTGCACCAACCCGTTTCCACATCCAACTGTTAGAGCGCTCCCGCGCGCCTTTGCCAGTCCGCGCCATTTGTGTGGCCCCGACAAGAAGGGTCACCACAACATAGAGCATGGCGAGCGCGGCGAGGCTGATGAGAACGTAAAACATGAAGCAATCTCTTTTTTATGTGTGCCTATACTATACGGATGAAATCCACCTTTGCTGCGATTAAAATACACCATCCACAGAAAAGCGCGGCTTTATGCCTGACACGCGCGAAGTGGCAGGCGTAAGAAACGGATCGATCTGTACGCCGCGAACCCAAAGACCAACCCAAGAGATATTGCCATGATGAGTGAAGCCGACCGCCAAGAACAAATGGGCGATGCCACCCGCGAAAAACTCCGCCAGTTCATCGCGCGGATTGAACGCCTCGATGCTGAAAAAGCCGAGCTGACCACAGACATTCGCGAAGTTTATTCCGAAGTGAAATCCTTTGGTTTTGACACGAAAGTGCTGCGCAAACTGATTTCTCTGCGTAAGCAGGACGTGAATGAGCGGGCCGAGCAGGAAGCTTTGCTTGACCTCTATATGGATGCGATTGAAGACTAAGCTGAAGTCTAGAGGCGCTTCTTTTAAGGGTCAGAAATTTTCCTCTCCTTTGAGGAGAAGTGTCTGAGCCTTTCGCGAAGACGGAGGGGTAAAATTGTGAGGTCTGGTTTGGGTGCACTGTACCCTTCCGACCCACTCACTTCATTCATGGCCCGCCTTCCCTTAGAGGGAAGGAAAACGGAAATGACTGGAAAATCTCTCTCTTACGCCGATTTAATTCCTATTTGCGCTCATCATTTTTGTTCGCTATATGTTCCGTCATGTCCGATTACGACAAACAGCAATGGCAAGCGGAACAGGCGGCGCGGGATGCGGCGCTCGATAAACAGCGTGAAAAAGAGCAGAAGACGCGCGAGCGGTCCGCGCGCAATACGCAGCGCAAATTGGAGCGTTTACATCGGACCTTGAAAGAGCAAGGCGAGATCAGCGAGTTTGAAGATGAATTCGCCGAGAGCGTCTCGGAGCGTTTGGATAGGTTCGGCTCTGCCTTTCAAGATCGGGAGAAGGGCCGCCCGGGCGACGCGCTGTCATTTGCGCAAAAACGCGTCGTCTCTGCGATGAACCGGAAGGTGAAAGACCTGAAGAAAAAGCCGCCCTCTGACAGCCCTGAAGATTTGGAGCGCCCCCGGTTTGAACATTCAAAGCCGCGTTCGTCATTTAAATCCAAGACACCAAAGTTCACGCCGCGTGTGCGGCAGTTAGACGATGACTTTGATGATGAAGCCGTAGCTATCGTCACGGCAATATCTGATCCAGAGCCAAGCCGCCCGCCCGTGGGGAAGCCGTTTTTGCGGATCGTCAGCAATAACGGCTAGGCCGCTTAAATCTCATCATCCCCCAAAATGTCATCGTCTAAACGGTTGTCTTCAAACGAGTGGATGACTTCGCCGGCCACTTCTTCATTCGGCGTGATATCGATGATCCGGCCCTGTAGGGTCACAGTCTCAACATCCTCAATGTCTCCGTCGAGCCCTGGCAACGAATATCCACGTTCCCATGTCGGGCTTGTTTCGACCCGAACCGCAAACAAAAAATCGGCCTTTGTTATCACGGCGTCGCCGTGCGTCATTGCGATGAAACTCTGCGCGGCTTGGGTTCGCGTTTGGCCTTGCTGGGTGGCGAAAGCGGCAAATTCAGAGAATTCGATGACCGCATCCGCGTTCGTATCCAGTTGGCTGAAATTGTCCGGCCAGGTCTGCGCGTGGACAGGCAGAGCAACGATTAGGGCCATAACAGCCGCAAGCGATAGGGCTTCAAAAGTTTGAGAACGGGGCACGGAGTTTCCTTTCATTATCGTCTATTCACAGAAAAGCCCAAGAAAATGGCTGAAAAAGGGCCAATAGAAGGCGTTTTCGTAAGGGTTGAGACACGCTCTAATGCGGTGGACTTGCTCTGTGATGCTAATCCGCTCGAAACGGCTTGAATCACGGCGGTCGCTACGCCAAGGCACACTCATGGACGCAACTTCCCCCATTTTACGCCTCAACAGTGTTTCAAAATCTTTTGGGGGGAAACCTGCCGTCAGCGACGTCAGTTTTGAGGTCAGGCCGGGCGAAATCGTTGGGTTTCTTGGGCCTAACGGCGCGGGGAAAACCACCTCACTGCGCATGGCGCTGGGTTATGTATCGCCGGACGCGGGTGATGTCAGCTTATTCGGTGGCTCTCCCGGTGAATCCGCGTTTGGCCGCGTCGGGTTCCTACCCGAAGAACGCGGACTTTATAAAAAACAGAATGCGCGGGAATCGATTGCCTATATGGCGCGGCTCAATGGGATGACACGGCGGGACGCGTTTGCGACCGCTGATGATATGCTGGACCGCTACGGATTAGGCGACGCGAAGCGCAAGAAGAACAAAGACATGTCCAAAGGCATGGCGCAAAAGGTGCAGCTCCTGTCCGCTATCGCACATGATCCAGAGTTTTATATTTTGGACGAGCCGTTTTCCGGTCTCGACCCCGTTAATCAAAAAGTGCTCGAAGAGATGGTGCGCGAAATTGCTAGTCGTGGACGGACTATTTTATTTTCGACCCATGTCATGGAACATGCGGAGCGCCTGTGTGACCGGATCGTGTTGATGAGCCGCGGCCAAAAAGTGTTTGACGGATCGGTCCCCGAAGCCCTTGATCACGCACCGCGCCGGGTGATCTTAGCGTCCGAAAACAGCGGGTTGACGGAAGCCGTCACCTCCTTTGCGCAAGATGTGGAACGCCGCGAAGACGGTGCGCTGGACCTTCTGTTAAAACGCGATGCGCAAACACCGGATATCCTGGAGCGATGCGTACAAGCGGGCGTGCGCCTCACGCGGTTCGAACCCATGCGCGCGAGCCTGCATGAGGCTTTTGTCGCGCTGGTGGGTGAAGATGCGCTGGAGAGCGATATGAGCGAGGAAACAGCCTGATGTCCGCCTCTTCAAATGCTAGCCGTAAAGGCTTGCCGAATTTCTCCCGTATCTGGCTGATCGCGATGCGCGATTTCATGGGCTATGTGAAAACATGGGGCTTCTGGCTGTCGTTTCTTTTCCCTGTCATTGGTCTTGGTTTCGGTATCATGATGGAAAGTTCTGATATTGATTTCTCTCCGCCGCGTTATGAAACGGTGATCGATCAAACGGGCGTTCATGGTCAGGGGATCATGGATTTCTACGCCGCAGAACGCGAAGAGCAAATGACAAGCTCTGTCTTGGCCATGGCCATTCTTTTGCCTGAAAGCGAGCAAGAGGATTTTCGCGAACGGGTCGAACGCGATGGCGCTGATGCGGGGATGGCTGAACTACAGGCACGTTATCCCGCTGCGGCCGAGCAAATCGAATTACCGAAAGCCACAATGATTTTTGTCGACCCGCCTGCGCCGACACTGCCGGGCCTAACCGCGTGGCTGGACGGAGACCGCTCGCTCGACATTGACGGCAAAGCGGCCCGCCTGAATGGCGCGATTGTCATCCGCGGAACGGCGGAGGATCCGCAGCCGCAATATTGGTCCAAGAATTTCAATAACGCGCCGGCTGAGCGATTGATCAACCGCTATTTCAGGGATTTGGCGAAACGCCGCTATCTCGAAGCCGGCGGCCTGTCTGCGGCGGGTTATGATGAGGCCGTGTCGGGCCGAACCCGTGTCGACGTTTTTGATCCGGCGGAACTGTCGGGCGCGACTGAAGATGACGCGGCCGCGATTTCTATGTTGGACCGTCTACCGTTCTTTGCCGGTATTGGCCTGTCTTTCTTCCTGCTGATGTCGATCTTCGCAGGCTCGTTCATGCTGCTGACCTCAATGATTGAGGAGAAAATGAATAAGCTTCTGGAAATGATGTTGGCGTCAACGCGGTTTTCGGAAATCATGCTCGGCAAAATGCTTGGGGCGGCGATGCTGACAATGGCATCGCTCGCGCCCTATATTATCTTGACTTTGGGCGGGTTGATTGGGTTCCTGATCTTCGGAAACCCCGAGCAAGTCGCGGCAATCCGCGAAGCTTTTCCACTCTCCACAATTGTCACATCCTTTGCGTTTTTGGTGCTCGGCTATGTGTTTTATGCATCCATTTTGATCGCTTTGGGCGCGCTCGCTCAGTCCATGCAGGACGCGCAGACCTTGTCTCTGCCTATCATGCTGGTCATGTTTATGGGCATTGGCGTGATCATGTTCGGCTTTAACGCGCCGGACAGCACGCTCGTGACATTTGCGTCGATCTTTCCGCTGACCTCACCCTTCGCCATGATGATCCGCCTCGCGAGCGATCCGCCTTTGTGGCAGGTGCTCCTCTCGCTCGGCCTGTTGGCCGCGTCCGTTGTTGGCGTCATGTCCGTCTGCGCGCGTATCTTCCGCTTTGGTGTTTTGTCCGGCTCCGGCGTTGGGGCCATTGGCCGCTGGTTCCGTAAAACGATTTTGCGAAAAGCGGTTTAACCCCCATATGGCGGCTATGACACCTAATGACGCCAGAACCGCCATTCTTGACGCGGCTTTGAACGAAGCCGCCTTTGAGGGTTGGACGGATGTGATGTTGGCAAAGGCGACGCAGAAAGCGGGGCTGCCCAAAGGCGCTGCCGCGCTTTATTTTCCAGACGGGGTCATCGACGTGATCCAGTTTTGGTCGAGCCAAATGGATGCGTCCGCACGAGCCAAAATCGAAGCACTCGATATTGCCGCGATGAAAATCCGGGACCGCGTGACCCAGTCTGTCGCCATCCGCCTGTCCGAAGTGGGGCGGCACGAGGAAGCCGCGCGCCGCGCGCAGGCTCGTCTGTCATTACCGGATGGTGTCGGGACGGGCGTAAAGCTGACGTGGAATGCGGCGGACATGATTTGGCGCGCGATTGGTGACACATCGACGGACGCGAATTTCTATTCCAAACGCGGCGTTCTCTCCGCCGTCCTCGCCTCCACCGCGCCGATTTGGTTGTCCGACGCGCTACCGGATAAGCCTGACGCGCGCCGCTTTCTTGACCGCCGCATCGCCAATGTCATGCAGTTTGAAAAAGTGAAGGCGCAATTTCGCAAGGCAACAGCGAATGCCCCGAACGCGGCGGCGATTTTGGGCAGCCTCCGCTACGGCTTACCCAAAGGCGGCCTGCCGACACGCCGCCGCAAGCGCCGGATTCGGCGCGGGGCAGGTTGAGGCAGAGACTCGATTCGTCCTCTCGAATATTGTAGACTTCACACGAAACGAACAGGAAGAGATCCATGCAAGTTGACGTTATTCCGGTGAAATCTATTTTATTTGGAAGCCAGTTTAAATTGGTGTTCCTAACGGGCTGGGCTTTCTGGATCGCATTTGGTTTGCTCATGCTTTTATTGTCTGTGATCGCTCCGAGCGCGCTCACAGTAAATAGTCAGGTTGCCGATGGTATTGGGGACGGGTTTGTTGCTTTTGTGATCGCTGTTTTGGTCGGCGGTGTCGCGTCGGCATTATGTTCCATTATCGGATGCGGCGTACTTGGATTCGTCAGCAAGTTTATAAGTCTTGGAAATATATCCTATAATTCCGACGGTGTTTAAAGTTTAGGGTCTTACGCTAACGGAGTTTCTCGCCGTAAGGTTCCGGCATCGCTCTGCGCTTGGTCGGGATGACAGAGAAATAACCGCACTCTCCTCCTTCCGCTCATCCCGATGACAATCGGGATCCAGTCCCGCGTCCGCATGCAATTCCGAGCTGGATCCCTGCCGCAGTTTACCCTCAACTTGATTGGGGGTCGGGATGAGCGGCGTGGAAATGACGGGACGGGTGTAGAGGTTGATCGCATTGCGGCTTAAAAGCGACACGCTTGGTGGATCAATCCCCGCTCTTTACACTCGTAAAACCAGCTTCCACCGCATTCCACACAACCCCATCCCCGCCTTCCAAATCCGTGGTCTTTTAGCCTCACCCGCTTCGGACACGAGAGAGTGCATTCCTCTTAGGCTGGCGGGGGTTTGGTGGGTTGGGCCCTGTGTGAGGTAATGCTGCACATAAGGCTCCATCCGGCGAAGCGACTGATGACGGTATTGAGTGCGCTATGAGCCTCTTGGTTAAAACCAAAAGGTGCATCCCTCGATGCTGGAGGCAGGCGGAGCAGGCTCGAAAGGTCTGCGCAGTCTAACCTCACCCGGCGTGTGCTCACGGGGCCGTCGGGGCACGGTGCTTTTGATCGGATGCGCTATCAAGCGCGCGGGCTTTGCTACGTGTAAATCGGTTTCTTTTTCACTTTACCCGTCACGGGGTAAAGCCCGCGCTCGTGTCACTCACGAATTGCGATATTGCCGACGCCTCGATGCGCGGCCGCATGTGGGCGTGTGCCTTCCCCGTTGGCACGGGTTCCGCTAAGCGCCCCTTAATGAACAATGCTCCTGAATTTACCGTCTCGGAATTGGCCGGGAATATTAAACGCACGATCGAAGAATCCTTTGGCCGCGTGCGCGTGCGCGGTGAATTGGGGCGAGTGACGATTGCGAAGTCCGGCCATTGCTATTTGGACATGAAGGACGACCGCGCGGTCATAAATTCAATCATCTGGAAGGGGACCATGTCCCGCCTCTCCATGCGTCCCGAAGAAGGCATGGAAGTTATCATCGAAGGTAAGATGAGCACCTATCCGGGGCGCTCTAATTATCAGCTCGTGATCGAAAAAATGGAATTGGCGGGCGAAGGCGCGCTGATGGCACTGCTCGAACGCCGCAAAAAAGCACTCGCAAAGGAAGGCTTATTTGACGTCGAGCGTAAGCGCAGCTTACCATTTATGCCGAAAACCATCGGCGTTGTGACGTCGCCCACAGGCGCGGTGATCCGCGATATTTTGCACCGCATTACCGAGCGTTTTCCTGTCCATGTCCTCGTCTGGCCCGTGCTGGTGCAGGGCGATAAGGCGGCGCAGCAGATTGCGGGAGCGATTACGGGGTTCAATCATGGCTCTTCTTCTGGCGAGGGCGGCTTTCCGCGCCCCGACGTGTTGATCGTGGCGCGCGGCGGCGGCTCGCTCGAAGATCTCTGGTGTTTTAATGAGGAAATCGTGGTGCGCGCGGCGGCGAGCTCGAACATCCCGCTGATTTCTGCGGTCGGGCATGAAACCGACTGGACGTTGATCGATTATGTGTCGGATAAACGCGCGCCGACGCCGACGGGCGCAGCGGAAGTGGCCGTGCCGGTGCGGGAAGACTGGTTGGAAACCGTAGCTGATTTGGGTTTGCGCCTGACGCGCGGATTACGGCGCAGTGTCAATGACCGTGCGGTCCGGCTGCGCGGGGCGCGATTGCCGCATTTGAACACGGTGCTCGGCCCGCCAGCGCAGCGGCTAGACGCAGCGCGCTTGCCGTCATTGACGCGTTTGCTGGACCCCAAACGCATGCGGCTCAATGCGGTTAGCTCCCGGTTGGTGGACGGTGGTTCGGCGCAACTCAAACGGCGAACGACCGATCAAGCGAGGCGTTTGGACCGCGTTAATATCGCTCTGCAAAGTGCCGGGCGGCGCAGCGTCGCGGACAAACGCAACCGCCTCGACCGCGCCGCGAGCTTGCTTGATGCTTACAGCTATCAAGGCGTGCTAAAGCGTGGCTACGCATTGGTCACGGATGCAGACGGCGGTGTCGTACGGTCGGCGGATGCGGCGGATGCGGGGCAGGCGGTCACGCTCACGTTCGCCGACGGCAAACGCGCAGCCGTGATTGACGGAGCAACGACGCGTAAGAAGACCGCAAAAAAGCAAAGCCGCCCTCCTAATTCACCGCAGGCTTCCCTGTTTTAATTTGATCCTAAAGACACTATGTCGAGGCCATGAATATGTTCTTCCAAAAGCACGGCGAAGCGCAACTCCACTACGGAAGTTCCGATTTCACCATCCTTGAAGGCGGCGCCTATGTGAGCTGCGCCACGACGGGAGAGAAAATCCCCCTCGAAGAATTGCGCTATTGGAATGATGAACGGCAGGAAGCTTATAAGGACGCGGACGCGGCCCTAAAGGCATTCCAAAAGGCAGGCGCAGTATGAAACGGTTTGCGATAGCGGCTGTTTTTCTGGCGGCGTGTAGTGTCGAGTCATCGGCAGCGCCGTCCCCTCAAACAGATGTTGATCCGGTAAGCCAAGCGGCGATCGCCTCTCAAGACCTATCGATTGTTATTGATGATGTGCAGGTCGAACGCCTTGCACAAACATCGGCCCCTATGCCGTCTCTGCCAGTCGGTCTCGACTGCCACGGCATCACTCAACAAGGTGGCATGGTCATTTGCCAGACAGCTCCCAACGCCCGCGTCGAAGTCGGACGGGCGGAAGACGACACTTACACGCAAACGGCGGATGCCAACGGCGTGATCATTATCGGGTTTGACCGAGATGAACCGGCGGCTTTTGCGCGTGTTGGTGATCGCCGCGTCAATTTCACGATTGAACCGCGCGAATACGACATTTCCCGCATTGACGGCCTGCCCAGCAATATGGTCAGTGAATATACCGAAGCGGAACTGACCCGCATCCGAGCCGCGACGGCGCGTAAACGTGTTGGCTTTGCGTCTCGCGTGGAAGAGATCGGCTTTCGGGACGGCTTCATTTATCCCGTCGCGGATCATATTAAGACAACAAATTTCGGCGCGCAGCGCGTGCTCAATGGCGAGCCCAAACGTCCGCATTTCGGTGTCGATCTGGCCGCGCCAAAAGGCACGCCGATCCTCGCACCCGCTGACGGTATCGTGTCGATGGCGGATGATGACATGTATTTCGAAGGCTCATTGATCCTCATTGATCACGGGCAGGGTTTGATTTCCTATTATCTTCATAATGAAGACGTGATGGTCACCGAAGGTCAGCGCGTTGTTCAGGGCGAGCAAATCGGAACCGTGGGGAGCCGGGGCCGCTCGACCGGACCGCACCTTTGCTGGCGCTTGAAATGGCGCGGGCGGAATCTCGATCCAGAACTTCTCACCCAATGGCCGAGCAGGAATTAGACGCCGTCATGCCGAAACGTCCTGAAGACTGCCAAACCATGATTGAGGTGCGCGAAGGCGTTGATGCGCTCGACCGGGACCTCGTGCGTCTGCTCGTGACGCGGCAGGGCTATATGCATGCGGCGGCGCGGATTAAACCGAACCGCGAGGCGGTCTATGACTCAGACCGGATCGAGGATGTCGTGGCTAAAGTCTTGGTCGAGGCGCGCGCACAAGGGTTGTCGGCGGATATTGCCGAGCCCGTTTGGCGCAAATTAATCGAGCGTTGCATCGCGCATGAGTTTGATCGGTGGGATGCCACGCGCGGTAAGAAATCCGCTTAAGTTATAAAAAAAGCCCCCGGAAAACCGGAGGCTTATGATCTTGTTTTAGAGCGGGTGGTTAACCTTCAGGTTCCCAATCACCCGTAATCATGCAGCTTCCATCGGCTTGCGCTTCTGTGCCTGACGGGCAATCGACGGTCATGCTCATCTCGGTATCCATGTCCATCGACTTGTCCATCATGTCCGAGGCTTCATCCATCATATCGTCGTCGGCATCATGCATCTCGCCTTCAACGTCATGCATCATATCCTCGGCTTTATGCTTGGCCTTATCATTCGCGTGATCCGTCATGTCATCAGCGCTGTCCATCATGTGTTCGGCCTTTGCCTTAGCTTTCATGTCGGCGTCAGCATCTTGCGCAAATGCGCTGGGTGCGGAGAGAGCGAAAGCGAGTGCGGCAACGCCGGAAAGAAGTGTCTTGGTCATGAGGGTCCCTTTTCAATTGTGTCCCAGTCCTGTCGAACTGAACACCAAATTAGGGCAAGATTTTGGCAAACCGCAAGTCACGCTGTTATCAAAAATAGTTTTAGAGGTTAGAAATCCCTAATTTGGAACCGCCGGATAGTACCAAACTCGCCGGATAAGATTGTCTTCGATCTGGTAAACAGACAGGGCGCTTTGCGATTGTTGCGCGCCCGCTGTATTTGTCCAAGTCGCGGTTTCCGTGACGCTGACATAGTCGCCATTAATGCTCCAATCGCGGAGCGTGCCCGTCACAGTCGGGTTGGCAAGCATATAGTCCGTCATCATGGACGCGAGTTCCGCCCGTCCTGAGACCTCAATGGATAGGGCCGAATTTTCGACGTTGATCCATTCAATGTCTGGATGTTCAAGCCGTCCCATCGCGGCAACATCGCCAGCGTTAAACGCGCTGACGTGGGAGACAATGACAGGGTGCGGCGCGGCGGCGGGCTGGCAGGCTGCGATTATGACCGCAGATAATAAGGTAAGGGCTAGTCTCATGATTTGTCCTTATAAGTGGACTTTGGCCAACGGCGGTGAACCCAAAACCACTGCGCCGGATTTTCGCGAATGCGGTCTTCGATGAAGGATGTGATGGCGCGTACGCCTGACTCTACATCGACATCGCGTTCCCCGACACGGTCCCATTTGAGGGGCGGGTAAAATTTGACATGAAACCGTGCGCCGTCTCGCACGACACACATGGGAAGGATCGGACGTTTGGTTTTAATCGCTAACCGCACCGCGCCCTGCGCCGTCATGGCATTTTGCCCAAAGAAAGGAATTTTCAGCCCCGTGTTGAACTTCTGGTCATTCATAATAGCGATACTCTCGCCATTGCGCAGCGCTTGGAACAGCTCGCGCCCGCCGCGGTGGGTTGATTTTTGTACAAGGAATTGCGTGCCGTAAGCTTCGCGTTGCTCACGAACCCGTTGGTCAATCAGTGGGTTGTTGATCTTGCGGTAAGTCACCCGAACAGGTTGCGAGGATTGGGTCAAAACCGTCGCCATGACTTCCCAATTGGCGAAATGTCCGGAAATCAAAATGCCGGGCGCGTTGTTGAGGAAATGGTCGAGGCCTTCCACTGTGATTTTCGCGTCGTCCTCGAAGGCGCGAATGCGGTCGGTGAGCGCAAATTCGGCAAAGGTCCGTCCCGTGTTATCCCACTGGTCGCGCAAATATTGCTTCATGTCTGCGTCTGACGCATTCGGAAAAGCGATCCGCATGTTGGTCTGGGCAATATGGTGTTTGGATGTGCGCGGTCCGATGAGCCTAAGCAACGCTCCGCCGAGCCATGACACAAACCTGAACGGTAGCAGCCGCAAGATGCTCGTCAGAACGTCATAGCCAAAGGCTTCGACGCGGTGACCGAATTTAATTGGGCCGCTCATATTTGTTTGCCCGGCTGAGAAGCGGAACTGTGAATGATCGGATGGAGAAGGCGGCGCAAGGTCAGTTCATCTTCGAACTGTACCTCAACCGGAAAAGCATGAATGCCGCGGCGATAGCCGGACGGCAGGCGGACGTAGTCTTTCTCTGTCGTGATCAAGGTTGCATCATATTCCGAGGCGAGCACGAACAAACCTTCGATTTCGGTATCCGTAAAGCGGTGGTGATCCGCGAACGGGACTTCTTCTATCAAATCTGCGCCCATGCGCCGAAGTTGGTCGAAAAACTTATTGGGGCGGCCAATGCCCGCGAAGGCATAAAGGCGGCCCTTTGGCGGTGTCTCTTTCGCGACGAGGTAAGCCGGGATCACGACTTGGCCTTCAAGTTGCGCAGCCAAATGTTGCGAGATTTCATAGTCCGCGCCGGGCTTCATCAGGATCACCGCATCTGTGCGCGCGAGCGCGTCAGACAGCGGTTCGCGTAATGGTCCGGCGGGAACAACGCAGCCATTTCCAAAGCCAACCTCGGCATCGACGACGAGCAAAGACAGGGTTTTCTCAAGCAATGGGTTCTGATGACCATCATCCATGATGAGCGCGTCTGCGCCTTCGGATACGGCGGCCACAGCGCCTTCGTCGCGCGCGGCAGCGACCCAAACAGGGCCAGACCGCGCGATCAGGAGCGGCTCGTCGCCGACCTCTTCTGCGGTGTGTCGTGGGTTTACGGCAATGGGCCCTTTGAGCTGTCCGCCATAGCCGCGCGTCAGCCCGTGCGCGTTCACGCCCATGCGGCGCAAGCTCTTGAGGAGGTAAATCGCTACTGGTGTTTTCCCGGTTCCGCCCAATGTCGCGTTCCCAACACAAATGACAGGAACGCCCGGATCAAGCGGTGTTGTCCGGTTGCGCCGTCGCCGTCCGCCCCATGCGTAAAGCGCGCCGAGCGGACGCAGCATCGTGCGGATCATCGGCGCACTATCGCGGCCTGCACGAATATTCCAAAATTCGGGAGGCCTCACAGTAACAGCTCCAATTCACGGATTGTCCGGTCAAGCGTGCCGGAACTTTGTGCGGCAAAGCCTTGCGCGTTTGTGACAATATCGTCCAGTCGCCCGTTCAGCCCATCCCGGATCAGTTTCGCGGCTTCCCGCTCACTCGAAACCATGACAGCGTCGAAATCGCTCATCTTGCGATAGAGATCGACGAAGCTGGCATGGTAAGGTCCCGTAATCACAGGTACAGACGCGCGGGCGGCTTCCAAAGGGTTGTGCCCCATCAACGAAGGATGAAAGGATCCACCCAGAACGCAAACATCAGCGAGCGATAGCGCGAGTCCCATTTCGCCCATCGTGTCCATGACATAGGCATTACCGCGTGGTTTCCCCCCGCCGGATCGCGGTGTAGTCCCTAAGCGGTTGGCGATGGCTTTTCCACGTTCCGGATGACGCGGTACCCAGATCATATAGGCATCATTGCGCAAGCTAGCGTGGAGCGTGTGGAAGATTTCTTCTTCCGCTTTATGTGTTGAAGCCGCCAACCAAACTTTCCGGTCACCAATATCAGCGCATAGGGCCGCGCGTTGTTCACGGTTATAGTCCAGCGCAGGCGCATCGAACTTAAGGCTACCGATATTGGGCGCTGCGTTGTTGGAGAGTTGCGTCAGGCCTCTGGATGTGGGCTCATCAGCGGCCAAGATTGTGGTGAAAGCGCCAAAGACGGACTGTGCAATTGGCAAGCGCTTGGTCCAACCCGCCAGCGATTTTTCGCTCATGCGTGCATTGATGAGGGCTAGGGGAACGCCAGCGCGGTTCGCCGTCAAGATAAGGTTGGGCCAAATTTCGCTCTCTACAAACACAGCTAAATCGGGTCGCCAATAGGCCATGAAACGCGCCGTCGCACTGGGCGTATCGAGTGGGAGATATTGGTGTATGGCCCGCGCGGGCAGTTGCTCGGCCATAAGATCAGCAGACGTTTTCGTGCCGCTTGTGACAAGTATAGTTCGTCCGGGTGTTTCCAGCAGGCGTGCAATAATCGGTCGTAGCATCTGTGTTTCACCGACACTGGCGCCGTGGAGCCAGATCAACTGTCCAGCGGGCCGTGGAATTGCTGTTCGTCCAAAACGTTCGCCGATGCGTGCCGGGTCTTCCTTACCGCCCTTGACCCGCTTTCGGATTAACACGGGTAAAAACGGCGCGATGAGCGACGTCATAACGCGGTAGGCGAGGGGTGTTTTGAGCAGATTAATCACGCAGCGAGAACCGGATCGTGACCCAATGCCGTGTCGGCGTCCGCCATGTCGCGGTTCATCTCGGCCTCGACCTGCGCGCGAATAGCCTCCATTTCGGCTTCGGTTGCCGTATCGGCGATCCGAATGGGTGTGCCCCAAATGATTGTGCCACGGCCAAAGGGCAGCGGAAGAACGAAACGGTCCCAGCTATTGAATTGTTTCCTGTTCGCGACAGCGAATGTGCAAGGCAGAATGGGGGCGCCGGACAATTTTGCGAGCCGGAATGCGCCCATAGGAACACGCTGCCTTGGCCCGCGCGGACCATCCGGTGTAATGACAATACAACCGCCATTCTCAATTGCGTCGAGGATTTCCCGCCCAGCTTTCCCGCCGCCTTTGACCTTGGTTTTTGCCGTGTTTTTAGCCGAGCCGCGCACGGTGGAGAGGCCAAGCCAACGGCACGTCCACGCCACAACCGCGCCGTCGCGGGAGCGTGAGATCAAAACATAGGGATGTTGAAAACGTTTTTTCCACGCGCTGGTGAGCAGTAGGAAGCGCGAGTGAAAGGTGAGGGCGATCAAACCTTCTCCGCTCGAAATGACAGGTTCAGCCCGTTCCGCGTGGAGAATATCCCATCGCGTCGTATATTTCACGACCGTCATCCACAGAGCGATTAACCCGCCAATGACGGATTGCATGAATTCGGAGCGCATCAAGCGTTTGAACACGATTGCCCTCCCTGTTAACGGCATGCGTATGGCGGACTTAGGCGACAAACCTCTCGATCTCAACGATCCAAAAGACCGAAAGCAGGCGCGATATGACCTGACATGGGGTGATCATGGCTTCTTGCGCAAAAGATTTGCCAATCGGCACGATATGGGCGGCGGAATGTATCGCGAAAATCAACCGTCTCCTGAGCGTATAAAAGTCTGGGCTGAGGAAGGCATTAAAACCGTCGTGAACCTGCGCGGGCCCAGCCCTAAGGGCTTTTACTTGCTCGAGAAAGAAGCGTGCGAAGCGCACGGAATCGCGCTGGAAAATTACCGCATGTACTCACGCGACACACATACGGTGGACCGTTTGCTAGGCGCGAAGGATTTATTCGACCGGATCGAATATCCCGCTGTGATGCACTGTAAGTCCGGCGCAGACCGCACGGGGATTATGGGTGTGCTGTACCGTTACTTCCGCATGGGCGATTCGATTGCAGAAGCGATGGAGCAGCTTTCATTCAAATATCTTCATGTTCGCCAGGGCAAAACAGGGATGCTCGATTTCTTCTTCAATGATTTCCTGAAATATCAAAAAGACCATCCGGACGTCAGTTTTGAAGAGTGGCTCAAAGGCCCGTATGATCCGGCGGACGTGAAATCCCGGTTCATGGAGCAATGGAGCGGCAATCCTGTCACGGAATTATTGCTGCGTCGGGAGTAAGAGGCGATTATGGAATACCTTCACACAATGGTGCGCGTGACTGACATCGACGCGTCGCTGGAATTTTACTGCGGCGCGCTCGGTCTGGAAGAGATGAGCCGATATGAGAATGAACGCGGGCGGTTCACGCTCGTCTTTCTTGCGGCGCCCGGTGATGCGGCGCGTGCGCGGGCGCATGACGCGCCGATGGTTGAACTCACGTATAACTGGCCCGTTGAGGGTGAGGAGAGCGAAACCTATCAAGGCGGCCGGAACTTCGGTCATTTGGCTTATCGCGTCGATGATATTTATGCGGCGTGTGAGCGGTTGCAGGCCAAAGGCGTGACGATCAGCCGTCCGCCTCGCGATGGTCATATGGCCTTTATCCGTTCCCCCGACGGAATTTCCATTGAGTTGCTCCAGCGCGGGGATAATTTACCCCCAAAAGCGCCTTGGAAAGACATGGAAAATGTCGGGGTCTGGTAATATCGACGCCTTTTCTGTGACGTACCTGTCACGCGCTAGAGTTTAAGTTTTCCGAGGACTGAGACCGATGACGGCACATCCCTATAACGCGGGACAATTACTCCCTAAAGAAACGCCCACGCTGGCGAAATTTGCGTGGGAAGACCCGTTCTTGCTGAATGATCAGCTCACCGAAGAAGAGCGCATGATTAAAGAGGCAACGGCCTCTTTCGCGTCAGAACATTTGGCTCCGCGCATCATTGACGCCTATGCCAATGAAACCGTTGATCCGTCGCTCTTTAAGATGATGGGTGACCAAGGGTTGCTGGGCGTGTCTTTACCGGAAAAATACGGTGGTCTGGGTGCGGGCTACGTGTCCTACGGCCTGGTTGCGCGTGAAGTCGAACGCATTGATTCCGGATATCGGTCAATGATGTCCGTTCAGTCGTCCCTCGTGATCTATCCGATTTATGCCTACGGCAGCGAAGAGCAGCGCCAGAAATATTTGCCGGGTTTGGCGAGCGGTGATTTGATTGGTTGTTTCGGTTTGACCGAACCCGATGCGGGGTCTGATCCGGGCGGTATGAAAACCAACGCGGTCGCCGTTGATGGCGGTTATAAGCTCAACGGCGCGAAAATGTGGATTTCCAATGCGCCGATTGCGGACGTATTCGTCGTCTGGGCCAAGTCAGCCGCGCATGATGGTAAGATTAGGGGGTTCATCCTTGAAAAAGGCATGAAAGGACTCAGCGCGCCCAAAATCGGCGGGAAACTGAGCCTTCGTGCGTCAGTCACAGGCGAGATTGTCATGGATGATGTTGTCGTGTCCGAAGATGCGCTCCTGCCTCATGTGGAAGGCCTTAAAGGCCCGTTCGGTTGTTTGAACCGCGCACGCTACGGGATTGCATGGGGCGCGATGGGTGCAGCGGAATTCTGCTGGCACGCCGCGCGGCAATATGGTCTGGACCGCATTCAGTTTAACCGTCCGCTGGCCCAGACGCAGCTGTTCCAGAAGAAACTCGCCGACATGCAAACGGAAATCAGTCTGGGTCTGCAAGCCGCTTTACAGGCGGGACGTCTTATGGATGAGGCCAAGGCCGCGCCGGAATTGATCTCGCTGATTAAGCGCAATAATTGCGGTAAAGCGCTCGATATTGCGCGGATGTCCCGCGATATGCACGGCGGCAACGGGATTTCAGGCGAATATCAGGTGATGCGCCACATGGTGAATTTGGAAACCGTCAACACCTATGAAGGCACACATGACGTTCACGCGTTGATTTTGGGTCGAGCGCAAACGGGTCTGCAGGCTTTCTTTTAGACATGAGCTATGATCACGCCGAGACGGTTCACCAGAACTTCCTGTCCCGGACCCGTGCGGCTGACTTTCCGGCGATCAACAGCGCCCTAACGCTCAAAGACGTTGGCCTTGCTGCGCATGATTTGGTCGCCTTGTTCGATGCGCAGCTCATGTCGCGTCATCTCGACCGCACCGCGCTGAAATTACAGGCGCGGGGTGAGGGATTCTATACGATTGCTTCGTCTGGTCATGAAGGCAACGCCGCGATTGCGTGGGCGACGCGGCCCGACGATATGGCGTTCCTTCATTACCGGGACGCGACGTTCCAGATTGCACGGTCGCTACAGGTTCCCGGCACGACACCGATTTGGGACATGCTGCTCAGCTTCTCAACCTCGAAAGAGGATCCGATCTCTGGCGGGCGGCACAAAGTCTTGGGTTCCAAAGCGCTCGCCATCCCGCCGCAAACCTCAACGATTGCCTCGCACCTTCCGAAAGCCCTTGGCGCAGCGTTTAGTATATCTTTGTCCAAGCGGATCACGCCGGAGCATCAACAGCTCAAAACGGACGGCATTATCGTCTGTACCTTTGGCGATGCGTCGTTGAACCATTCGACGTCACAAGGCGCGCTGAACACAGCCAGCTGGACCGCGTTTCAGGGGTCGCCATTACCGTTACTATTTGTCTGCGAAGATAATGGGATTGGCATTTCGACCAAGACACCCGCCAATTGGGTCGAGCAATCGGTTAAGGCCCGCCCCGCACTGGAATATTTCCAGTCCAATTCTCTCGATATCGTCGAAGCTTACGACACGGCGTCTCGCGCCGCTGACTATGTCCGTCGTCACCGCCGCCCTGCTTTTCTTCATGCGAAATGCGTGCGCTTGTATGGTCACGCGGGTCCTGACGCGCCGAGCACCTATCTGTCGAAGTCAGAGATTAAGGCGACCGAAGCGCAAGACCCGCTGCTTTACACGGCAACACGCTTAGTCAGCGAAAACATCCTATCGCCCGATGAAATTGTGGCGCGGTATGAACAGACCGCCGCCCGCATTGAGCGCGTTGCGGAACAGGCGATTAAGCGTCCGCGCTTGCAGACATCCACCGAAGTCGCAGAAAGCCTCATACCGCCGCGACGGGAGTGCGCTGAACTAACGCCGCCGAGTGATGAGGCTCGCGCAGCTTGCCTTGGCGACAGCGATCTTCGCAGTGCCGCCCAGCCGCAGCATATGGCGAAGCTCATCAATCTTGCGCTGACAGACCTAATGCTGGCGCATGAGGAAATTGTTGTCGCAGGCGAAGATGTCGGCCGTAAGGGCGGTGTTTATGGCGTCACGCAGCGCTTGCAGAAACGCTTTGGTGCGCACCGCGTCATTGACTCACTACTGGACGAACAAGCGATCTTGGGTCTTGGGATTGGCATGGCGCATAATGGGTTCCTGCCCATTCCGGAAATCCAGTTCCTCGCTTACCTCCATAATGCCATAGACCAATTACGCGGCGAAGCGGCGACGCTGCCGTTCTTCTCTAAGGGGCAGTTCACGAACCCGATGGTCGTGCGTATTGCGGGCCTCGGCTATCAACGCGGCTTTGGCGGACATTTCCATAACGAGAATAGCGTCACGGCGCTTCGCGATATTCCGGGGCTTATCGTGGCCTGTCCGAGCAATGGGCGCGATGCCGTTTTGATGTTGCGCGAATGTGTTCGGTTAGCGCGCGAAGAGCAACGGCTCGTCGTGTTTTTGGAGCCGATTGCGCTCTATATGACGCGCGATTTGCATGAGCCGGGTGATGGCGGTTGGACGAGCCTCTATCCCGAGCCGGACACGGATAAGGCCATTAAGTTGAGCGATGTTGGTGTCCACGGTACGGGGGAAGACCTCGCGATTATTACCTATGGAAACGGCGCTTACCTATCGCGTCAAGCGCAGAAAATTCTTGGTACTGAACATAATATTGACTGCCGTGTCATTGATATGCGTTGGTTATCGCCCCTGCCCAAACAAGCCATTCTCGATGCCGTTCAGGGCGTTGACCGTGTTTTGATCGTTGATGAATGTCGTGAGCAGGGATCGCACAGCGAAGCCTTGATAACGCTGTTTGCGGAAGAGAGCGACCTGCCGACGGCTCGGGTTATGGCGGATGATTGCTTTATTGCGACGGGTCCCGCGTTTGGCGCGACTATGCCAGACCGCGATATCATTGTCGAAAAAGCGGCCGCTTTTGTGAAAGAGGCGCGCACATGACCCAGACAAAGAAAACCGCGCTCGTCGTCTGTCCGGGACGCGGGGTCTATAATGCGAGCGAACTGGGGTATCTGCAAACTCACCACGCGGACAAAGCGAATTTGGTCGTGTCATTTGACCAACAACGCACCGCGTTGGGACAGCCCTTGATCGAGGAGCTGGATAGCAGCGAGCGTTTCTCCCGTTCTAAATTTACGCGCGGTGACAATGCATCGGGTCTGATTTATAGCTGCTCTTTCGCGGACTTCCTCAGCATTGATCGCGATAAGTTCGACATCGTCGCGGTCACGGGGAATTCGATGGGCTGGTACACGGCGCTCGCGTGCGGTGGTGCGTTATCGGCTGAGGATGGATTTCGCACGGTCAATACAATGGGTACGATCATGCATGACCATGCGATTGGTGGTCAATTCGTCTATCCAGCGATGGATGATGATTGGTTGGTGAAGCCAGAGACGCAGCAAGAATTGCTAGGCTTGGTCGACAGCATAGATGACCTTCATGTGTCGATTAATTTTGGCGGCATGATTGTTCTTGCAGGCACAGATGCTGCGCTGGCTGAGGCTGAAGGGCGGCTTGAACCTTTGCAAAATCGCTTTCCGATGCGTCTTCCCAATCATGGCGGATTTCATACGCCCTTAATGGCTGAGAACTCTGCGCGTGGTTTCGCGGCATTGCCTGAAGCGATGTTTCAGCAACCGACACTGCCGATGATTGATGGGCGCGGAAAAATTTGGATGCCCGGTGCAGCGAACGTCTCTGACCTCTGGAATTACACATTCGGAACGCAAGTCGTAGAAACGTATGATTTCACGCGCTGTGTGCAAACGGGGCTGAAAGAGTTTGCGCCTGATTGCGTGATCGTTTTGGGGCCGGGTAACACATTGGGCGGCGCGACTGCGCAGGCTATGCTGATGTGTGATTGGAACGGTCACTCAACAAAGACGCAGTTTTTAGAGCAGCAAGCCACGGATCCGACGCTGATGGCCATGGGTCATCCCGATCAACGGACCCTCGTCAGTTAGCGGCATTCCGCTGACAACACGAGGGATTGCCGTCTAGGGGTAAAATATCCTGTGCAGATCGCAATTCGCACCATGACAATGGCGCAAAAACTTGGCATGGCGCGCAACTTATACGCAGGAGAGTAAAATGAAGAGCATTGCCGTTCTAGGTTTGGGCAAAGTTGGCGCACTGGCAGCGCAGTTGCTGGTCGATAGCGATTTTGCCGTCGTCGGCGTCGATATGAATGCGAACCCTGACAATCATAATCATGACGTCCGCCGCATTGATGTCACGGATGCCGTTTCGCTGGGCACATTGTTCGGCGATGTCGATGCCGTGCTATCCTGCTTGCCCTATCACTTGAACATTGGCGTGTCCGATGTCGCGCACGCCGCAGGCATTCACTATTTCGATCTGACGGAAGATGTGCCGACAACAAACCACGTTCGCAAGCTCGCTGAAACGTCCAAGGGCTTGATGGCCCCGCAATGTGGATTGGCTCCGGGTTTTGTTGGGATTGTCGGCGCTGATTTGATTGAGAAATTCGACGAATGCCGATCCTGCCGTATGCGCGTTGGCGCTTTGCCGCAACACCCGACGGGTCTGATGGGCTATGCGTTTAATTGGTCGCCCGAAGGTGTGGTCAACGAATACCTCAATGATTGTGAAGTCATCGAAGGCGGCGAGCGCAAAATGGTTTCAGCCATGGAATGGCGCGAAAAAATCTTCATCGAAGGGTTGGAGTTAGAAGCCTTCACCACGTCCGGCGGCCTCGGCACGATGTGCGAAACTTACCTCGGCCGCGTGGCGAACATGGATTATAAAACCATGCGCTATCCGGGTCACTTTGATCTGATGAACTTCTTCTTCCACGAACTTCTGATGCGCGAAGACCGGCAGAAAGCTGGTGAAATCTTGATCAATGCCAAACCACCCGTTGAAGAGGACATTGTCTATGTTCACGTTGCGGCCGAAGGCATGATCGACGGTAAACTATCGCGTAAAGAATTCGTCGGAGGCTATAAGCCGCTGATGATCGCTGGCAAAAGCCGGACTGCGATTGCGTGGACGACGGCGGGCTCTGTTGTCGCCGTCATTGAGATGGTCCGCGAAGGCACATTGCCAAGCAGCGGTTTCCTGAAGCAGGAAGATATCTCGCTCAGCGCGTTGATGGCGACGCGGACGGGCAGTTTTTACACACGCTAACGACGCGAAATTAGGTTACTTGATTAGTAGGGCGCCTCGACGAGGCGCTCTTCGTCGTTTTGACCATAGATCGTTTGCTCAAGCCCAATTCCGTCAACTGATGCGCGGTCAACGTCGAACCCTTGGCTTGCCGCGCGGTCCATTCGAACAGAGACGGCGTTTCTGATTTCGGCGGGCGACAGTTGCGGCACGGGATCAAAGCGGTCATCCGGACTGATGAGCATAACGGAGCGGTCCAAGACCCGACCGTCGGCTGATCCTGGCGCGCCTGCAGCGGCTAATCCCGCAATCCCTAAGAGGACGGCAATCATAACGAGGCTGGAGCGGAGGCGATATCGTGTGTCATGTGTCATGACGCTAATATCAAGCTCAATTGGGACCGAAATTGGGCGGCCGTTGGGCTGTTCCGTGATGATCAGATGTGAAGCTTGTTAAATCGTCAACTCAGTCGGCACGTCTAACCCGCGCCTCGCGCAGGCGGCCAGCACTGTGTTGCGGAGCAAGCAAGCGATCGTCATGGGGCCGACGCCGCCGGGAACGGGGGTGATTGCTCCCGCCACAGGTTCTGCATCCGCAAAATCGACGTCTCCAACAAGGCGCGTGCCGGACTTGCGCGACTGATCCTCAACCCGGTTGATACCGACATCAATGACGCAAGCGCCTGCTTTGATCCAATCGGATTTCACCATATTAGGGCGGCCAACGGCGGGGACGAGGATATCCGCGCCGCGGCAGACGACCGAGAGGTTTTCGGTGCGAGAATGCGCGACCGTGACAGTACAATTCTGTTCTAAAAACAGCAGTGCAGCAGGCTTGCCGACCAAAATAGACCGCCCAATGATGACGCAGTGTTTGCCCGTCAGATCGCCGAGGGCCTCTTTTGCGAGGATGACGCAGCCTGTTGGGGTGCATGGCCGAAGACCTGGCTGTCCAAGCAGCAACCGACCTGCGCTTGTTTCAGTCAAACCATCAACGTCCTTGTCGGGATCGATTTGCGCAATAACGCGGTCGCTATCAATATGGCCGGGTAGGGGAAGCTGCACAAGAATGCCGTCGACGTCGGGGTCCGCATTAAGAGCGCGGACTGTGTCCACAACGTCGGTTTCTGATACATCGGCGGGCAAGCGGCGCTCTACGCTTCGCATGCCGGCTTCCTTCGTGAACTTGATCTTGTTGCGAACATAGACGTGGCTGGCCGGATCATTCCCAACAAGCACGACGGCGAGGGTTGGCGTTATTGCGAGGCTGCTAACAGCGGTCCCTACGTCCGCGCGCAAACGTGCTGCGACTTGTTTTCCGTTGATTAGATTTCCGCTCATGTCCAACTTTCCACACGTTCGTAAGGCTGCCGTTCGATTAGCGGCGCTATAGACTGGGTAACGGGTGCAAGTGAAGACTGTTCCGACGGCAAAATACGATTGCGATGTTATGAGGCGCAATCTGGACAGCGGCTCACCAGGCCTGCAAACGATCAGGGCGAGCGGATCACGGCAGCCACTGTCTTAAACCATTCGCAAAGGCCCGTTAGAGGGGCCATGGGTGAATTCTGACTTAGGATTCGCGACAACAAGGGGACGCCGCGCAAATTATGAATGGGCCGGGAACACACGAGGCAGCAATGGCGACGCCGCTTGTCTGGGCGAGACGGGTTTTGCTGCTCGGCTTCTCGGCATTGGCTATATGGTTACTGGTCAAATTAGTATTAGCGCTGACAACGCCGTCCAGCCTGTGGGAGCCTGTTTTAGTCGCAGGGCCTACACCGACGGCCATAGCCTCATCTCAGAGTTATGATTTCAGTTACAACCCTTTTGCAGGAGGCGGGTCATCAGAAGACAACGTGCCCGTCGTTGATGTGGGCGATGACGCGCCTGAGACGACACTGAACCTGCAATTAAAAGGTTTGCGATCCGGCGAAAATGGCACGGCCTTTATTCGAACACCGGATGGGCAGGAAGATAACGTCTATGTTGGTGAAGAAATTATGCCGGGCGTATACTTACGCGGTGTCTTTCCGAGCTACGTTTTAATTGATGTGAACGGTCAAACACAAAGATTGACGACCGAGGATGCCAAAGCGGAACGCGGTAGACCCGCAAGTTCTCAAAGTGCGAGCCCGTCTCGCAGTATAGGATTGCAGACTATTCGTGCGCCTGACGCGGCGGCGCTTTTGTCACAAGTACAGATCATTCCCAGCTTTGACACGGACATGAACCGCAATGGAGTCATGATCACGCCGCGAACCTCTGCGATTGATTTGTCGACCTTTGGACTTCGCGACGGCGATATTATTACGCGCTTTGCCGGGCAAAGTGTAGTGAGCGGACTGCCGGACATTGGCGCGCTTCGCCGAAGCGCTGGGTCAGGGCGACCTGTGACGGTTGACATCATTCGCGGCGGTCAACCCATGACGATCACGATCGGATCTACTTCATGACCTTTTTTCGTACGTTATTCTTAGGCGCGGCTTTATCGGTCTTGCCGATGACCCATGTCTGGGCAGCAGATGATCATATGATCAGCCTGCAAGAGGCCGACATTCGCGATTTTATTGATGATGTTGCTGTGGTCACAGGGCGGACGTTTTTGGTTGACCCGCGCGTGCAAGGCAAAGTGACGATCAGTAGCGAGAAGACGCTGAACGAACAGGAAGTGTTCACTGTTTTCAAAGAAGTCCTCCGCGTTCATGGCTATACGCTAATACGCACGCCAAACGGCGAGTATCGGGTGACTTTGTTGCAAGGTAGCGCGCAGGATGCCCCGCTGACATCCTCAAATGGAGTGTCGGGTCAGATGAGTACGGCGATTATCAAATTACGCGAAGCGGATGCAGCGTCAGCGGCGCGCCTCATTAAACCCGTTATGCATAGTCAGGGGCAGGTCACGGCCAACCCGAATGGACGCGTCTTGGTTGTGACGGATTTTCCGGAAAACCTTCGTAAAGCTCGCGAAATTGCGGCGGCAATGGAAAGCTCCAGCCTGTCGCGTGAGATCATTCAACTGACTCAATTATCAGTGATTGATGCGCAGGAAGCGCTAACCGCTTTGGGCGGACAAACTGCGCCATATAAAGTTGTCGCTTTGCCCGCGACTAACTCTCTGATTGTTGAAGCCAGCCCGGATGAGATCGCCCGTTTGCGCGAACTGCTAACCATGATGGATACAGGCAGCGTAACCCCGCGCGGCGCAGTGAGCGTTGTTCCACTACGTTTCGCCAATGGGGAGGATTTGCTCGACTTGCTGTCGGGGCTTCTCCCCCGATACGCGCGCGATGGGCAGCCTTTGCCAACGGTTGGTTATGATGTCGGATCAAATACATTGGTGATTTCAGCTGACGGCGAAACACAGGCGGAGATTTCCGGCTTGATCCGCCGTCTGGATGTTCGCCGCCCGCAGGTTTTAGTCGAAGCTCTCATTGTCGAAATTTCCGATGTTGCCGCCAAGGAATTGGGTGTCCAATTTGCGCTTGGTGGAACGTCTGGGTCGACGACACCACTTATTTCAACCAATTATACACGCAGCGCGCCGAACCTTCTGTCCCTAGCCGGGGCATTGGGCGCAACGAGCCAAACGGTGGATGATGCGACACAGGCGGCCGCTCTCAATAGCCTGACAGGCCTTGGCGGCGGCACATTCGGGATTGGCGGACAAAGGGGCGATGTCTTGTTCGGCGCGATTTTAAATGCGGTTGAAACAGATGATGACAGCAACGTCCTCTCTACGCCGTTCATCACGACGCTCGATAACCAAGCCGCTACTTTCTTGGTCGGTCAGGAAATCCCGATTACAACGGGCGAAACATTGGGCGGCAATAACCTCAACCCGTTCCGTACGTTCGAGCGCAAAGAAGTTGGTATTCAGCTCGACGTGACGCCGCAAATTTCTGATGGCGATGTTATCCGGTTAGAGATCAATCAAGAAGTCAGCTCTATTGCCGGCGTGCTGACATCTACGGCTGGCGATTTTGTGACAAACAAACGCCAGATCGAAACCACGGTTCTCGCCAATGACGGCGAAATTATTGTGCTGGGTGGATTGCTTCAGGATGATGAGCAAATCGATATCGAAAAAGTGCCGGTGTTGGGCGACTTGCCTGTTGTGGGCAACTTATTCCGCTCGAAAGGTCAAACCCGGACCAAGACCAACCTGATGGTGTTTCTTCGTCCGACGATCATTCGCAATGCAGAAGACGCGCGTCCGCTGACGCAGAGCCGTCTCGATCGCATGCGGCTTGAAGATATGAACCAAAGTGGACGGGCAACGTCTAAGATTGATGATCTGCTTATCGATCCTGTGACGACGGGTCTATTGCCTCAGGACATTCCAGAACCGTAATGCGTATTTTGCTCATTGTTCTCGCGGTCCTCATTGGACTCGCGTCGCTGATCCGGCACTTGCCTTTGGCATGGGCCGGTGCGGCCTTACCGCAAGATATTGGAACGTTATCCGGGACAATTTGGGACGGGCAAGTGGACGATATTCCGCTGCTCGGAACTGTCGCGGTGAAAGGCGGTTTTGGCAATCTTAGCTTTCTTACCGCTCCCGGTGAGGTCACTTTATCGGGCAAGGTTAGTTCGACAGGGGTTGAAGACCTCGTGCTATCAATGCCCGTTGCGCGCCTTCCTATGAGTGACGCGCGTTTATCCGGACTGTCAGGACGAATATCTTTGCGCGTGGCTGAAGCCGTCATCAAGGACGGCGTCTGTATGTCAGCCACTGGAACGGCGTCCACAGATGTTCTGGCGGCTAATCGCACACGTTTCGACTGGGCGGGACCGGAACTATCAGGACCCGTCGACTGTGCTGAGGGTCGTTTGCGCGTTCGCTTAAGCGGCGTCTCTGGTACGGAAACCGTCCAAGCAGCTGTCATCACGGGGTTGGACGGCGTCTATCAATCTGACGTGACTGTTTCGACTGCTGATCCGGCGGCAGGGAATGTGTTGACACTGTTTGGATTTAATCCGGCGGGCAATGGCGACTACCGTTTGTCAGAACAAGGGCGCTGGCGGTGATGCTGTCGCGCCTGACTAAAATCGCTCTATTGGCCACTTTCCTGTGCGCCTGTTCGACAACGACAAAACCCGCAGCGTCCACTCCAGCGCCAATGACGCGCGTTGTGACAGGTCTAGGCGCGCAAACTCTTGCACCAATGGAATGCGGACTTTTCGGATGGGAAACATCCTCAAATCCTGATTTCGTTTTCTTCGCAACGCCTGATCGGGCACTTTATATGTCTAGCGATGAGGCTTCCGAAACACTCTTGCCTAATGGGCCATTTCCTGCGGAAGATTACGGTCCCTATCAGTTGACCTTGGGAAACGGCGAGCCGTTGATTGATGGAACGCGTTATCCGTCAGCGCGGATAACAGAGATATTGCCCGATGGATTTACTCGCGTTCGGCCATTGGTCATATTGCAAACCTGCCAAAACCCCTCACGTGCGGGTAATTAAATCACGCGTTGAGCGAGCCAGACAACCGCAATGCCGATGGCCAAAAAGGGGGCGAACGGAATTTTTGCGTCGCGGCTTTCGCCTTTAGGCAACACATAGGCGAGCGCGGCGAGGCTGGCGATTAGGACGATGACTGGGAGCGGCCAAGCTCCGCACCACGCGCCGCCAACGGCTAATAATTTAGCATCACCGCGGCCCAAACCGTCGCGTTTGCGAATAAGACGGTAAGCGACTTCGACAGCCCAAAACGCGCCGTAACCCAAGGCCGCCCCGAGCAGGTGAAAGTAAAAATCCTCTGCCGTTCCGAACGCCCAGACCAAACCCGCTGCGAGCAACGGCAAAGTGATGAGGTTCGGTAAGCGCTGCGTTGCCCAGTCAATCCGGGCGAGTTGGATTAACGCAGCAATCAAAACGATTCCGCTTAAAAATGTCACGACTGTGATCATGATGTGGCTTTATCGGAAAAGCCTTTGGACGGAAGCGGCAAAATCGGTCATAGCGCGCTTGTCTTCGCTAGATCGTGAATCACTCTTCCTTAATTAGGAGCCGCGCATGTCCGACACGCCAGATCTCCTTGATCGTCAGGACAGGTTCTCCAACGAGCACGCGACTGAGAACCCAATTGTCTCAGCTCTCGACCTGACGAGTGATGTAGAAGTCCGCGTTCGCCTGGAGGCGCTTCATCCGGCTGACTTTTCCGACTTCGTTGAAGAGCTAACCGACGCGCAGCGCGAAAGTTTGGTGCAGCGCGCGCCGGAGCTTATTACGGGCGAGCTTCTGGCGGAACTCGAAGACGATGTCGTTGAAGACGTTTTGCTTTTGCTGGAGCCGGGCTTAATTGCGGATGCGCTGACAGAACTCGACAGCGATGATGTTACCCAGATCATGGAAGAGATGGAGGACGGCCAGCGCGCAGACGTACTGGACGCGATGGAGCCTTTAGACCGGGCGGAAGCTGAAGCCTCGTTCGCGTTTGATGATGAGACCATCGGGCGTCTCATGCAGCGTGAGTTTGTCTCCGCGCCGGAGTTTTGGACGGTCGGCAACACCATTGATCACATGCGCGAGACCGGAGAGGACCTGCCGGATATTTTCTACAATGTTTACGTTGTTGATCCGCTGCTCCGTCCAATTGGTTTTGTTCCTGTCTCGAAACTGATGCGCATGTCGCGCGAGACAACGCTGGCATCACTGATGAAAGAAAAGCTCGTCACGATTGACCAATCACAGGATCAGGAAGACGCGGCTTATCTGTTCGAGAAATATAACCTAATTTCTGCGCCTGTTGTAAATGCGGACGGCCGTATGGTCGGAATGATGACCGTCGATGATGTGATTGAGATTATTCAGGACGAAAACAAAGAAGATATCCTCGCGCTGGCCGGGGTTTCTGAAGCCGGAATTACAGATACGGCGCTTGAAACGGTTAAATCACGCGCGCCATGGCTTTTGGTTAATCTCGGCACGGCGATTCTCGCCTCCTTCGTGATTGCGCGCTTTGATTACGCGATTGAGCAGATTGTCGCGCTCGCAGTTCTAATGCCAATCGTGGCCTCAATGGGCGGTAATGCGGGAACTCAGGCGATGACAGTGGCGGTTCGCGGTCTATCGGAACGGGACCTGACGTCGGCAACTGCTTGGCGTGCGATTCGGCGTGAAGGCGTGTCCGCTTTGATTATCGGGATTATCTTCGCCGCGGCGATGGCCGTCGTTGCCTATATTTGGTTCAGCGATTGGCAGCTGGCCGCCGTAGCCTTTGTCGCGATGATCATTAATCACGTGTTGGCCGGATTGGCGGGCATATTGATCCCGCTGGGGCTGAAGCGCGCGGGCGCTGACCCAGCCGTTAGTAGCTCTGTGTTCGTGACAACGGTGACGGATGTGGTGGGCTTCGCCGCCTTCCTCGGCTTCGCGGCTTTCATTCTGCTCTGAGCGCTTTGCGCTCATGACAAGTCTGCGTTAAGACTTTTTTAACCATGAATGTCGGCGGCTCTCCCCTGTCAGGGGAATCGGCATAGTCCTTGCAGCTTCGTTCGGGGAACCGCGCAAGAGTGCATTTATGACACGAACATTGGCTATATCTGATACCGGCCTTCGCCTGATTAAGGCGTTTGAAGGCTTTCGACCTGACGACCGTACACTTGTAACGGGAATTCGGGTGGTGGGTTACGGACATCGTCTGGAAACAGACGATGATCCCGTACACATGTCTCGCGCCGATGCGGAAGAACAATTGCTCGATGATTTAGAGCCGATTGAAGAGGTCGTGAACCAAGAAGTCCACGCGCCGCTGTCCCAAGGTCAGTTCGATGCGCTTTGCTCTTTGGCTTTGAATATTGGTGTCGATGCGTTTCGTGCGTCTGACATTGTGCGGGCCATGAATAATGGCCGTGTTCTTGACGCTGCCAATGGGTTTGATGTTTGGCGCAAAGCGACTGTGAACGGGAAGACCTATGTCGTCGATGCGTTGATGCGTCGCCGGACTGCCGAAAAGTCATTGTTCTTACGCAATGAACCCGCCGTTCCCGCGCCTAGCGCAATGCTGCAGCCTCAAGCTGATAGTATGGCGCCTTTGGGCCCAACTGACGACGGTCTTCCTAAAGTGACGGTTACAGAAGCGGCGGGTGTTATCGACGCTGCGAATATTATCAATGCGGATCGTGTCGACCCCGTTGAGGCTCCGGTTGGGGTTTTGACTGTGTCTGACCTGACCGACAACGAAGAGGCCGCAGACGAAAGCTACATCGACGACGACGTGTCTGAAGACGAATTAGATCTTCTCGAAGATGACCTGCTTGAGGATGATCTGGATGATGATCTTGATCTGGATGACGCGCAGGATGAGATCGAAGATTATTTAGACGATGACGATCTTGATGACAGCGATTTGGATGCGGACGACTATGATGACTCCGACGATGAAGATGAAGACAGTGACGTTGATGAGGGTGACTTTGATAATGATGACATCGCAGGTTACGACGACGACCTTCTAGATGACGATGATGTAGTCGATGAAGATGACACAGATCGTTTTGATATGGCGTCGCTCACATCATTGTCGGGTAGTGATGACGACGTGCAAGGTGATGCCGATGACCATACAGGGTCTTCGGTTATCTCATCCGCTGCGACATCATTGGGTGATCGCTTGAGCGCGCTCCTTGATACTGACGATATCGAGCCAAAGACTGACTCCATCGACACACTTCCTGGGTCATTGCTGCAAGCCACAGACGCAAGTGATGTAATCGACGAAGCGTCCGAACTTGTTGTGAGTAAGGCAGACGAAAGCGTCCGATCTAATCTTGTGTCATTCCCGAAACGGGAACTCGTCTTGGACGAACCGATCACAGCTGAAGTAGGCGTCGTTGATGACATTGATGCTGAAACAGGGTTGAAGGTCATTGATGATCTTGAAGCCGATGATGTCATTCGCGCCAGCCGCGACCCGGAAAATCCGATTTTTGATCCTGAGGGTGATCCAGTTGAAAACGCGATGCGTTATTTGGAGCGTCAAGCCAGCGAAACACAGGCGAAGAAAACCAATGCCGGCATGTGGATCCCGATTGCTTTGGGTGCCCTGTTGGTAGGGGCGAGCGCAGTCTTAATCGGCCGCGGCGCAACGCAAATGCTCTCGTCCTGGGGTCCAACGGCGGTGACTGCTGCCGCGATTACAGGCGGGTTGACGGTGATTTTCGCGATCTATGCCGCCGCACGCGGCCGGGTCGCTTAGGCCGCTTTTCCCGGTTTGAAACAGGGCATGCCTAGCGCCGGGTTAACGGTCCGGTGTCAGAGATTTAATCCCTTTATGGGATATCGGGCGCTCAAAATTTAAGATTATTTCGAAGGAAAAGTTCATGACTTCTCTCGACGCTACTGCCTCTGTTTTAGACGCTGAAATTGTTGAGACTCCAGAAATGGAGGCAATTGACACAGGGCTGCTTCCAATGCTGGACGGCTGGACACATGATCACACGGCGCGTTTTCAGAACGAAATTCTAACATTCCGTCACCGTCTCGAAGAGACAGGGCTGTTCAGCGATGAAGCCCTGATCGATTTGTTAGAGCGTCATCCGGCCAACATGTTGGACGTGTGCACAATGGGCGCGACAGATGATCCGCTCTATCCCAATAAATTTCGCACGGGTGATTTCCGTGATGCGTCTGCGGCTGATTTGCTCGCTGCTGCGAAAGCGGGTAGTATTTGGATGAATGTGCGTAAGGCCATGAACATCCACGCAGATTATAATGCTGTTCTGAAAGAGATGTATGGTAGTTTATCGGACGCGACGGGGAACCGCGCATTCAATGCCAATGGCGGGATTTTGCTGAGCTCACCTGTTGCCCGCGTCCCATATCATTTTGATAAAACTGAAGTGATTCTGTGGCATGTACGCGGTCAAAAAACCGTGCATATTTGGCCCGTCAATCAAGAGTTTATTCCTGACCGCGCCGTTGAAGCGACGTTGACCAATATGATCGAAGATGATCTTCCTTACACCCCCGCGTTCGAAGAACACTCGACCGTCTTGCGGCTGCAGCCAGGGCAGGGCGCAACATGGCCGCTCAATGCGCCGCACCGTGTTGATAATGAAACCTTCTGTGTTTCAGTCACCACGGAATATTCGACAACAGAAAGTGCGATGAAGAGCGCGGCGATGATGAGCAACGCGACGCTGCGGCGTTATTTCGGCATGAACCCACTCTACGAACGGGACGGAGCAGTTGCGCGCCGCCTCAAATCGGTTGCAGGCCGTGTTATTCGTAAGACGCCTTTGGCGGCGGATACGACAGGCACGGATATGGTCACATTCAAGATTGATGCGAGTGTTGACGGCTATCTCGTCGATGTCGAGCCGTTCGAACGGAATTTTTAGGTTTAGCGAAACTGCCGACTGTGAGGCGGAACTACTTCGCCCAAGTCGGTTTTCGTTTTTCTAAAAAACTCGCCACGCCCTCGCGGCCTTCGTCGCTGCGAAGGCATCTTGCAAAACTATCGGCAGCTCGATCCAAGGCTTCATCGCGAGTAAGCGTTGTGCTGCCCAAAATAAGCGATTTTGTGGCGGCATTAGCGCCGGGCGCGCATCTCATCACACCTTTACGGACCTGTGCCTCAACCGCGTCCAAATCATCGGTTGCATAATCGGCTAAGCCAAGTGCGTGAGCTTCGATTCCGTCGAAACGCGCGCCCGTCAACATGATCCGCCGCGCTGTCGACAAACCGACGCGTCCGACAACGAATGGCGCAATTTGCGCGGGCGGAATGCCGATCATGGTTTCCGTTAGGCTGAACTTCGCGTCCGGTGTCGTCGCAATGACGTCCGCGCAACACATGAGGCCAAGTCCGCCCGCAATCGCAGCCCCTTCGACTAACACTAAGGTTGGCATTGGCAGGTTGTTGAACGCGTCGAGCATTGTCCCGATCCGTCGGTTGAACGCCGCGGTTTCCGCCAGTGTTTTCTCGCCTGACTGATAAATCTGAAAGCTATTCAAATCTCCACCCGCACAGAAAAACCCGCCGCGTCCGCGCATGGTCACACCGCGTACAGAGGCATCTACAGCCAGCTCAGCAAAGGTCTCCATCAACTCATCGATCATGGGATCGTTCATCGCGTTGCGTTTGTCGGGACGGTTTAACCAGATTGTTGCCCAACCGGAATCGCGGATAATTTCAAGAGTGCTCATGCGCCGCGTTTAGGGCAGGGCAGGGCAGGTTGCAAAGACCGAAGCCTTAGGGGAGAAGTGTGTCATGAGAAAAACTCCCATTATTGCTGGTTTGGGAATGATCGCCGTTATTCTAGCTTTTAATATGAATTTTGCGGAGCGTTGGTTCGAAAATTTGCCTGCCGCACAATGCGAGACAGTCAGCGAAGATTTGGTCTTACTGTCTTTTGAAGGCGATCTTGATCCCGTTGTTTTCAATTCAACGGATATTATTTCCGGGATCGTTCCAAGCGTATTCGGTTTAGGCATTGGCAAAATGAACGGTTGCAATATCGCGAGCTTCGCACCGCGGGAGAACCGAAAAATGGTAACTTTGCCGTTAGTGACTGGCAGTCTTTCGGTGCGGAAGTGGATCAGGGCTGCCTTGATACACTTCTCCATCATCCAGTTATGAAATGGAAAGTACGCTGGAGTTGACGTCAATATCATCACATGGCTGTTGACGTTAACGTCAACTTGCAATTTGCGCTGAGCCCCCGCACAAGGCGTTAATTCAAATTGGAGAACCCACATGCGCGAAGCCGTCCTCGTCTCAACAGCCCGTACCCCGATTGGCCGGGCCTATCGCGGGGCGTTCAACGCCACGCCGTCTCCATCCCTTGCGGGTCACTGTATTGACCACGCGGTAGAGCGCGCAGGTATTGACGGCGCGGAAGTTCAAGACGTCGTGATCGGGTGTGCGCTGCAACAGGGCGTGCAGGTCACTGTGGGCCGCAACGCGGTACTCGCGTCGAAATTGCCTGTCACTGTTCCGGCCATGAGTGTGGATCGTCAGTGTTCATCCGGCATGGTCGCGATTGGTATTGCAGCGCGCAAAATTATGTGCGGCGAAATGGATATCGCGATTGGCGGCGGTGTGGACAGCATTTCTATGGTGCAAACGCCGGAAATGCGCGTCGCGCCGGATCCGAAAGTCATTGCCAATCATCCTGCGGCTTATATGCCAATGTTGCAGACCGCGGAAATCGTTGCATCTCGTTATGGCGTCTCGCGTGAGCGGATGGACGAATATGCGTTTTTGAGCCAACAGCGTACCCACGCCGCGCAACAAGCAGGCGCATTTGACGCTGAAATCGTTCCGCTGACGACGACCATGAAAGTCATGGATAAGGCGACGAAAGAGATTTCCGAACATGAAGTGACGCTTGAAAAAGACGAAGGTAACCGTCCGTCCACGACACTCGAAGGTCTTCAAGGTTTGAAGCCTGTTTTGGGTCCGGATAAAACGATCACGGCGGGTAACGCCTCGCAACTGTCTGACGGCGCGTCTGTGTCTGTCCTGATGGATGCGAAAACAGCTGAGAAGCGCGGTTTAGAGCCACTCGGCTACTATCGCGGTATGGCTGTTGCGGGTCTTGAGCCTGACGAAATGGGCATTGGTCCGATCTATGCTGTGCCAAAATTGCTCGCACAAGCTGGCCTAACAATGGATGATATTGATCTGTGGGAACTGAATGAAGCCTTCGCCGTGCAGGTTCTTTATTGTGCCGATCAGCTGGGCATCCCGATGGAGAAACTCAACGTCAATGGCGGCGCGATCTCCGTTGGTCACCCTTATGGCATGTCTGGCGCACGGATGAGCGCACACGCTCTCATCGAAGGCAAGCGCCGCGGTGCGAAATATGTTGTCAGCACAATGTGCATCGGCGGCGGTATGGGTGCAGCGGGACTGTTCGAAGTCGCGTAAGTAAGGTTGTCCCCGGCATTTATTGCCGGGGCCTTTCAACGCTGGACTCAATTTTGATGGAGGCCCCGGCAATAAATGCCGGAGACCTGCGCTCTATCACATTCGTAATCCTACATCCGACTACATTGCGCGCTCCGGCGCGTCGGAATACCAAACTTACAACCTCATTACCTAAAGGCGTTTCATGTCAGTTGAGTTCAATAATCGCGTTGCTATCGTTACCGGCGCGGGCGGCGGATTGGGACGATCCCATGCTTTGGCCTTGGCCAAGCGCGGCGTCAAAGTTGTTGTCAACGATCTTGGCGGATCCGTCGATGGCACAGGCGGCAGCGAGACGATGGCGCAATCTGTCGTCAAAGAGATCGAGGCGATAGGCGGCGAGGCGATGGCCAATGGCGCTAACGTCACGAACCAAGACGAAGTCGAGGCCATGGTTGCAGAGGCGATTGAGCGGTTCGGCAAGGTCGATATCCTCGTTAATAACGCCGGTATTTTGCGCGATAAGTCATTTTCGAAAATGACGATGGCTGACTGGGATCTGGTTGTCGCCGTTCACCTCAAAGGCTCCGCGACCTGTACCAAGGCCGTCTGGAACCACATGAAAGAGAATAAATACGGCCGTATTGTGATGACGACGAGCTCGTCCGGCATGTACGGCAATTTCGGCCAAACAAATTACGGCGCAGCGAAAGCGGGTCTATCCGGTTTTATGCGCACGCTTTGCTTAGAGGGTGCAAAATACGACATTCGCATCAATACATTGTCGCCAACGGCGCGGTCCCGCATGACCGAAGGTCTGATGCCGGAAGAAATTCTGGAACAGCTTCGCGTCGAGCCTGTCTCCCAAGGCCTCGTCTACCTCGTCTGTGACGACGCGCCGAACCGCGTCATTCTGGCGGCAGGTGCGGGCGGTTATGCGCTGACGAAAGTGTTCGAGACTAAAGGGATCAACTTGTCCGAAGGCAATGCGACAGCCGAAAACGTCGCGGCGCATTGGGATGCTATCGCGTCCAATGAGGGCATGGAAGAATTTACGAATGGCGGCCAGCAGGGGGCAAAATTTCTTGGCCGCATCGCCAATAAGGAGTTTGCCAAATGAGCGAGACAAACCTCGAGGACTTCCGCGCCGAAGTCAGAACATGGCTAGAGGCTAATTGCCCGCCGGAAATGCGCACGCCTATCGAAGGCGATTGGGACGTTTGCTGGGGTGGCCGCAATTTTGAATTCCAAAGCGAGGCACAGAAAGTCTGGCTCGAGCGTATGGCGGCCAAAGGTTGGACCGTTCCAACATGGCCCAAAGAATATGGCGGCGCGGGCCTCACGCGCGTTGAAGAAAAAGTTGTTTTGTCAGAAATGCGCCGGATTAAAGCGCGCTCTCCGTTGACAAGCTTCGGCATCTGGATGCTTGGCCCTGCGCTGCTGAAATTCGGCAATGACTCGCAAAAAGCCGAACATTTACCGAAGATCGCCCGCGGTGAAATCCGCTGGTGTCAAGGCTATTCCGAGCCGAATGCCGGTTCTGATCTCGCCTCACTTGCGACGAAAGCCGAAGACAAGGGTGATCACTGGATCGTCAATGGCCAGAAGGTTTGGACGTCATATGCGGATCAAGCCGATTGGATTTTCTGCCTTGTTCGCACGGATAATACCAAGGGCAAGCATTACGGTATTTCCTTCGTCTTGTTCGATATGGAAACACCGGGTGTCGAAGCCCGTCCAATCAAACTGATTTCGGGCCGCTCACCATTTTGCGAAACGTTCTTTGAGGACGTCAAGGTTCTGAAATCGAACCTTGTCGGCGAAGAAAACAAAGGCTGGACCATCGCGAAATATCTGTTGACGCATGAACGTGAAGGTATCGGCGCAGGCAATGACAGTATGCGTCCGCTGCACGAAGTGGCGTCTATGAGCCTTGGTTTGGACGAAACAAACCGTCTCTCTGATCCGATGCTCCGCACAAAAATTGCTGAAGCTGAGATCGACGAATGGGCGTTTGGCCTAACGATGGCGCGCAAACTTGCAGAGTCAAAAGCCGGACAGAGCATGGGCGCGGATAGTTCGATGCTGAAATATTACGGCACCGAGCTGAATAAGCGGAAGTTCGAGTTGATGATGGACTCATCCGGTCATGATGGGCTGGAATGGGAAAGCGAACGGTCTCAGGATGGTAAGCTCGCGCGCTCTTGGTTGCGGACAAAGGCGAACTCGATTGAAGGCGGTACGAGTGAAGTTCAGTTGAACATCATTAGTAAGCACATCCTGCAACTACCGGGCGCGTAGCCCTCTCGTCCTCGGTATTTATTGCCGGGGTTTTTGCGTTTGAGAGCCGGCGATGGTCGGCTCTATTTTGATAGAGACCTCGGTGATTGAAACCGAGGGCGAACACATTTTAAAGGAGCCAAACATGGCCCTAGTCCTCAACGAAGACGAAGTAATGCTCCGCGATACGGCGGAAGGGTTTTTTGCTGAAAAAGCGCCTGTGACAGCGCTGCGCAAATTGCGCGATACGAATGACGAAACGGGATTTGACCGCGCACTTTGGTCCGAAATGGCCGATATGGGTTTCGCGGGCATCGCCATTGGCGAAGACCACGGCGGCGTCGACATGGGTTTTCAAGCGGCAGGTTTGCTCGCGGAACAAATGGGCCGCAACCTGACAGCGTCTCCATTCCTCTCAACCGCAATTTTGGCGGCGACCGTCTTGCGCGAAGCTGGATCGGATGATCAGAAGTCCACATGGTTGCCAAAAATAGCCTCCGGCGAGACTGTCATGGCTGTCGCATTGGATGAGGGTCCGAAACATAACCCAACGGGCATTGAAACGACGGCGGAAAAATCGGGCAATGGTTTCAAACTGAACGGCGCGAAAGCGATGGTCGTTGATGGTCATGCAGCAGACACGTTGATCGTGGCAGCAAAGACGGATGATGGCATCGCCTTCTTCCTCGTTGATCCGAAAGCCAAAGGCGTTTCGATTGAACGTACAATCATGGTCGATGCCCATAATGCAGCACGAATTGATCTTGATGATGTCGAGGTCGATGGCGACGCGTTGATCGGTGAATCAAATTCTGAAGACGCGCTTCGTAAAGTGTTGGCGGCAGGTCGCGGCGTCGTTGCGGCTGAGTTGCTCGGCGCAGGCGGCGAAGCGTTCCGTTCTACAGTTGAGTATCTCAAAGAGCGCAAACAATTCGGCGTTGAAATTGGGACATTCCAAGCGCTGCAGCACCGCTCTAGTCACCTTTATACTGAGCTTGAAATCTGCCGCTCGGCTGTTTTGGGCGCACTCACGGCACTGGACGCCGGTGACCCAAAAGCAGACCGTTACTGTTCTATGGCGAAAGCCAAATTGGGCGATGTTGCTAAACTTGCGGCGCTCGAAGGCGTGCAAATGTTTGGCGGCGTCGGTATGACGGACGAATATGATATTGGCTTGTTCCTGAAGCGTGTACGCGTGTTGCAAGAACTGCTTGGCGACGCCGCCTATCATCAAAACGAGCATGCAAAAGCGAACAAGTTTTAGACTATAAAAACACAAGAGGGAGAGTGAATATGCCAGCCATCAAAGTGAGTGAAATTGCCGGAAAAGTCGGCGAAGCGATGGGAACATCCGATTGGATCGAAGTCGGGCAAGAACGGATCAATCAATTCGCGGAATGCACAGGCGATCATCAGTTTATTCACATCAATCCTGAAATGGCGAAAATGACACCGTTCGGTACGACGATTGCGCATGGTTTTCTGACTCTCTCGCTCCTGCCAGAAATGAGTGAAACAGCCGCGGCGTCCGTCGAGGGCGCTCGCATGGGCGTCAACTATGGCCTCAACAAATTGCGGTTCCTGACGCCCGTCAAAAATGGCAAGAAAGTCCGCGGTCACTTTAAACTGACAGGGTATGACGAAAAATCTCCTGGCCAGCACTTGCTGACACAGGAAGTCACGGTCGAGATTGAAGGTGAAGATAAGCCGGCACTTGTCGCGGAAACGCTTACACTGCTGTTCACCTAGAGCGCGCTCATGATCAGCGTCGAGGAATTCGGAAAACACGCCGAGGCATGGTTCGCGGAGCATACGCCCCGCGACGTGCCGTTCATGATGCCGCTAACCTTTATGGAAGTCGGCACGGATGAGCAGTTTGAATTCCTTCGCGACTGGCAATACAAAGTTCATGCCGCCGGATATCTCGGCGCGCATTGGCCGAAAGAATATGGTGGCGGTGGCCTAACGCAAGCGCATCAAGACGCGGCAACACGCGCGATGCGAAACAATGCTGCGCCCATCATGCTCAACGCCATTGGTATCGGCTGGGCGGGGCCTCTGATCCTCGATACCGGCACCGAAGAGGACAAGCGGAGATATTTGCCGGGAATTTTGTCTGCTGACGATATTTGGTGTCAGGGTTTCTCTGAGCCAGATAATGGGTCTGATCTCGGCAACGCGCAGCTAAAAGCGGTGCGGGATGGTGATGAATATGTGCTCAACGGATCCAAAATTTGGACGACGCAGGGTAATTACGCGAAATATATGATTCTGTTGGCACGGACAGATTTCAACGCGCCGAACAAATATGCGGGCCTGTCTTTCTTTCTGTCGCCCATGCAAATTCCCGGTGTTGAGACGACAAAAATTCGCAAGCTCACGGGTGAATTCGGGTTTACACAAACCTTCTTCACCGATGCTCGCATTCCAGCGGATTGCCTGATGGGCGAAGAGGGGCAGGGCTGGAAAGTCGCGATGCGAACGCTCGAATATGAACGTGGCGCGCGCAAAGGCGAGGCAGGCGGTTACACGATCAGTCAAACAGACCCGATGGAAGTGGTTGGCCTCGCGAAGCGGGCTGTGCGCAACGGAAAACCAGCGCTTGAAGACCCCGTAATGCGCGACCGCCTCATCGCGCAAATGATCGAAGCCCAAGCTATGTTGGCAAACCGGGAGCGCGCTAAAATTGCGCCCCTTGTAAGTGAGCGCCCGTTTGCTTTGCCAATGCTGAGTAAGCTGCAATTCACTGAATATGCCCGCGAAACAGGCGAACTGGCGCTGGGACTCGAAGGGGCACAGAGCGGCTATTATGTCGGCGAAGACGCAAGCCGCGAAGATGGCTACTGGCAACGATCTTACCTGAACGCTTTCTCGGCCACGATTGGCGGCGGCACGTCGCAAATACAGCGTAATATCATCGGGGAACATGTCCTCGGCCTCCCGAAAACGAAGTAGGAGTAGGCGGATATGACCCATCATTTGGCAAAAATTGCGCTGACAGACATGCAAGCCGAATTGCGGGATCAGGCGATGCGTTTCTGCGCGGATAAAAGCCCGATTGCGTCCGTTCGAGCGTTGCTCACCAGCGAGTACGGTTTTGACGCGGATGTTTGGTCGGAAATGGCAGGCCTTGGGTGGCTCGGTATCGCGGTCCCGGAAACGCATGACGGACTCGGCTTAGACCTAGCGGATTTGGTCCCGGTTGTTGAAGCGATGGGCCAACATTTGATGCATTCGCCGTTCGTGTCCACCACGCTGGCGGCCCAAGCGATCCTGACAGGTGGGTCTGACGCTCAGAAGGCCGAATGGTTGCCTAAATTGGCATCGGGGACAATCGCGACGGTTGGATTGTTCGAAGCCTCAGGTGCGTGGGATTTGAACGCGGTTGAGGGCAAGGCGAAGACTTTTGTCATGGATTTGGACGCGGCAGACATTGTTGTGACGACGGTGAAACATGATGGCGCGACGCGGCTTGCGATTATCCCGCGCGACAGGATCACGGCGCGCCGTGAAACCATTATTGATGAGATGAAGCGAAGCTACGCTTTTGACGTGCCTGACGTTACAGATGCGGACCTCATGCCCACAGACCTCACATCGGCTACCTTAGAACGCATCGAACTGGTCGCAAACTTGCTGCAAGCGGCAGAACTGTCGGGTGCGGCGGCGGCCTGCGTGAATTACACGGTCGATTATCTGCAAACGCGGAAGCAATTCGGCAAAGTCATTGGTGCGTTTCAGGCGCTCAAACACCCCACGGTTGACGCATTTGTTGACACTGAAGGCGCGCGATCACTGCTATATGCCGCGGCGACCCATGTTGAAAAACAAGGTGACGGTGAAATCGCGGTTCGGATGGCGAATGCGAAAGCAGAAGGCGCGCTATCCTACGCCGCAGACCGGTCAATCCAATTTCACGGCGGGTTTGGTTTTACTTATGACTGCGACGCACAGCTCTATCGCCGTAAAGCGATGTTTGCGGCCTCACAATTCGGCGACGCCGCTTTCCACAGGGCGCGCCTTGCGGAGTTGCTCTTGTAGATCAGCCTGCCGCTCTCGCGTCATGGAATAACGTCGATAGGCGGCCCACGCGATTGCGGCGAGGGCCAAGTTTATGGCGATAGAGTAGAGCGCGAGTGTCTGCGTTGTCTCCGAGCCAACCTCACTTGGTAAAGCGGCTTCCGGTAAGTCGATTAAGGCGAGGCCGATGGTTGCCAAGATCAAGCCGGCTGCGAACGCCAATTTGTTCGCAAATGTGAAGGCTGCAAACAACAAAGCTTCGCGCTTACGTCCTGTTTGCAGGGTCACCAGATCGGATACATCGGCCATCATTGAATAGGACAGGATTAACGACCCCACCATGCCCGCATAGCCAAACCCACTGCTGATAGCGACGAGCGCAAGCAATGCCTCTGAGCCCGCTGGCGGCGTCAGGCCAAATAAATATAGTACGAAGGGTAACGAGAACGACAGGCCAAACGTCCATGTTAGCCACATAGCAGCGAGGCGCTTGTCGCGTTTACGCGACAGCCATCCGGCAAAAATAGCCGCTGGTACAATGACAAGAAACGGGATGAGCGAGGCAACGAGTTTCTGCCCTTGATCAAATTGCCAGATATAAACGCCGACAAAAAATGAGAGTTGACTGACAGCCGAGTAAAGCGTGACGAGAACAGAAAACCCGAGCGTCAATGAACGGAACTCAGAGAACCGAAACGCTTTCCCGATTTCTTTGAAGGCACGATGCCACGGCAGTCCGGGTTCCCAGTTTCGAGGTTGCGTGGAGGGAATTTGATTGCGGGTTCCCGCGGCCATAAATAGCGCCGAAATGATGGCTATGACGCCAAGGGTCATGGCCATAGGCGCGTAGCCGGGTTCGTATAACATGCCGTCTTCAAGGCCTGGACGATCCGGCAGGAAAATCATGAAGCCGAGAATAAAAACTAATAAGTTGAAGACATTTTCGAAAATCGTGCGCGTGCCGACGATTGACGTGCGTTCGTCATACTGGTCGCTCATATCTGCCGCGAGCGCAAAATAAGGCACTGTATAACCAGTGATAAATACGCGCGTGCCGATCATGAAGGCGGCCATCCAAAAAAAGAGCCCAAGCTGGCTCATACCGTCTGGTGGGCTGAACAATAGGGTGAGCGCGATGGCGGTTGGGATACTGGACGCCAATATCCAACCATGACGACGGCCCCATCGTTTGGACCGCGTATTGTCACTGATTTGCCCCATGATCGGGTCGGAGACGGCATCAATGATGAGTGCGATCATCGTCGCCGCCATGACTTGCCATTCAGGCAATCCTAAAACGTTGGCAAAGTAGAAGAGAAAGAAGAAGTGGAAGAGCATATTCTTCGCACTGATCATGGCGTGACCGACCCCGTAGCTCATACGGTTCGTCACGCTTGTCTGTTTTATCCCCATTCGTCAGCTATGGCGGCTCGAATGCTGACTGTCTACAAAATGGAACGGGTTACAGCCTAAAGCATTTGAATCCATATTTAGGAGCGTTACGAGCGGCCATAATGCGTGTGTTTTTCACCATAATTGCGATCATGGTCATAACGACCTTGTCACGCGTAGCCTATGCCGCGCCCGTGAAGGTTATTTACGAGGATTCCGTTCCGCAAGACGTTCGCGTTCAAATAGAAGAACGCCTTCCTGAAGAACCGGATGCGGACGGACCTTTGCACGCTAGGCGGCAGGCTCGGCGGGCTAAAAAGGTCGTTGACGGGATCCTCAATGCATTCGGTTATTTTGACCCTGTCGTTACCATGCAGGTCATTGGGGAGGCGGATCAAGCCAGGCCTCAACTGACCGTTGATCCGGGCGCACTATTTGCTGTGCGCCGCATTCTTGTTCAATATGAGGGTGCCGCGCCGCGCGAGGTGGATCAGGCCGAGGCCCGCGCCGCAATTAGTCTGCAACCGGGCATGGCTGCGGTGTCTGCAGAAGTGATTGATCAAGAACGACAAATCGGCGCCAAGCTAAGAAATATTGGGTACCCTTACGCTCAGGCGCTCGAACGAGACGTCATCGGAGACAAGGAGGGTAAAACGATCAGTGTGCGCTATACGGTCAGCGCGGGGCCACGCGTTCGTATTGGGGATATTGTATTTCCACAGGATATCAGAACGAAAGACCGATATCTGCAACGCCTTAATCCGCTCGGTGAAGGCGATTTATATGATCCGTCACAGCTCGCGCTCTATAACTCCCGTCTGTCCGAGACGCGTTTGTTTAAAAGCTCTATCGCGAAACTCACGGACGGGCCTGTCGGGACAGCGCCGGATGGCGCGGAAATTCGCAATGTTGAGCTGCTTCTCGAAGAACGAAAGCGCAATACGCTAACCTTGGGAGCGGGCTATGATACATCCGAAGGATTTGGCGTTGAAGCGGAACTCTTGCGGAGAAACCTGACCCGCCGCGGCGATTTATTGGTCGCTAATGCACGTGCCGCTGAGCGGGAATTCGGTCTCGACCTCGTTTGGCGTCGGCCGAATGAACTTGGTTACGGGAAAGGCCTGAGTTTCTTTGCATCAGCCTCGGATGAAAATACCGATGCGTTTAATCAGCAAACGGGTAAACTTGGACTCGGCATTGAAGTGATCAAAGGCGCTCAGTTTCGCTATGCTTATGGGGCAGACGCTCGCTATATTCGTCAGTCTGGTGAAAGTGACCGGCGTGATTTCCAAGTCTTATCTTTGAATGGCTCAACCCAAATTGATCGATCTGATTCACTGCTGGATCCTCGCAGAGGATGGCGTGTGGATGCGTCAGTGAAGCCGACTTACGCGTTTTCCGGCGACGGGCCGGATGTGCCTTACATCCGCGCGCAGGCGCAAGGCAGGGCTTACCTGCCGCTGACGAAAGACGCTCGATATGTCGCCGCGGCGCGGTTGCGCTTAGGGACTTTGGTTGGAACGTCGGTGAATAATGTTCCAGGGGAAGATCGCTTTTTCTCTGGTGGTGGTGGGTCAATTCGGGGTTATGCTTTTCAAGCGATTGGACCTTTTGACGCGAATGACGTTCCATTGGGTGGTAGAAGCTTAGCCGAAGCCAGTATTGAGGGGCGGGCAAGAATTACGGATAATATCGGTGCTGTTGCGTTTTTGGACGCAGGTAATGTTTCGGATACTGAATATCCAACATTTGATAATTTACGGGTCGGTGCGGGCGTCGGTATCCGTTACATGACGCCGGCCGGGCCAATTCGGTTTGATGTTGCGACGCCGCTTAATCCGTCTGATCGGGATGAGGCTATTCAAATCTATATATCCATCGGGCAGGCGTTTTAATGTCTGAGCCAGCCAAAACGCTTGTGAAAAAGACGTGGCCGAAACGGCTTAGCATGGCCCTCTTAGGCCTCATCGCTATCCTTATAGTTACAGTTATTGGCGCTGTGCTTTGGCTTCAAAGCGGCGCGGGTCGCAACTTCGTAGAAGCCCGTATCGAACGCATAGAATTTGTCGGTCAGTCGGTTGAAATCCATGGATTGGACGGATCCGTTCTCAATGAGTTCTCTATTGACCGGATCACGCTCAAAGGCCGGGATGGTGTCTGGCTTGTTGCGAATGATGTTCGCATTGTTTGGAGTCCAAGGGCGCTTTTATCCAAAACGCTTAGTGTTGAGAGCTTGCGCATTGATAATCTTGATGTCTTACAAAGACCAATTCTGGTTCCAAGCGAAAGCAATGGCGGCGATCCCGCGATAACGACGTTTAATATTCAGAGCTTCGATCTTTCCGATATCGTTTTGTCCGAACCAATCGCAGGACAGCTCATCAATGCGTCGGCCTCTGGCAGTCTGCGGCATAGTCCTGATGGCGGCGGCACACGGCTTTCCGCGCGGTCGGACCTTGGCGATGTTGTTGAGACAAATTTAGCATGGTCGCCCCTACTTGTACCGAGCGGCGAGGCTGACATTGATGGCGCGCCGGGCGGTTTGATTGCGGGTTTACTGCGATTAAATCCTGATCAACGGATCACGGCCGATGTGACGACCCAAGGGGAGCAAACGTCTGTTCTTGCTGAAATTGATGGTTCGGCCTTTGCTGACCTTACTGTCAGTCGCGGTCAATCAAGTGTCGCGATAAGCGGGCGTGCTGACACGGATGCATTGCCATTGTTAGATAGGGTTACGCCGCTTCTCGGAGGCGCTGCGGAGTTTGATGCGGTGTTGCCCTTGGACGAGGAGGCTTTGGCCCGGCTGGATTTGCGCGCGCCCCGGGTTACGCTGGACGCGTCCGGTGTGCGCCAAGGCAAATCACTCGTGCTGAGCCAATTTTCGCTGAGTATCTCTGATCCTTTGGAGACGTTTGATGTCGAAGGCGTCAGCGTTGAGCGGCTGATTGCCGAAGGCCGCGTTTTCATCGGCGAGGACTATCGATTTGAGGGTAACATAGACGGCCGCAATTTAGCGTATCGTGATTATGCAATTGATCGATTGTTTGGGCCTGCGACATTGACTTTCGCTGATGGCGTATTGGGTTTTGATACAGCGATGAACGGAACGGCATCTGATGGCAGTCTTGCGCGTGCAGATGCAGCGAAGCTTATCGCGAAGGGAGACTTGGACCTCTCGCGCCAAGCGGTCACTTTGGCACAAGCCAATATAAACCTACCCGGCCTCGCTGTTCAGGGGCAGGGGCAGATCGGCTATGGGGAAACACGGTCAGTCAATTTCAATGGCCGCTATGATATCAATACGGCAGTCTTTCGGGACGGCCCTAGCGCAAAGTTAACAGGGCGCGCGGCGGTCAAACAGACGGAAAATGGTCCGGTGGTTGAATTGTCCGGGAAAGCCAATCAAATTGAAAATCTGACGGCTGCGGCTTTGACACTGGTTCCTAACGGTTTTGATTATACGGCGCGCGTTCGTGTGCAGAATGGGCAGGTTATCGTTCCTCGTTTCACGGCGAGCCATGACGCTGTCAGCGCGTCAGGGACAGGGCGTTGGGCGAATGGCCGGCTAACATCTGACATTGATTTTTCGGCGAACACTTATGACTTTGCGGCGATTTCCGCTGAAAGGATTGCCGGTACGGCCAAATTATCCGGGCCACCCAGCAAGCTTAGCTTTAAGACTGAATTGAGTATGGAGCGCTTGAAAACAGGGGCCTTACAAATGTCAGGTGCCGAGCTATCTGCGGACGGGACATATGCCAGCGGCGTCATCACATTGGCAGGAGTCTTGTCTGGAGAGAGCCCACAAGGTCCGGTTGCTGTGCAAGCCCATCTTGTCGCAAGCGACGGCAGCTGGGCCGTAACCGATCTCAACAGTTCGCTCGGAACGTTGATTGCGACAGGTAGTGTGTCCGGAGTGGGCGGCGATATTGCGGCAATTAGGGGCGATCTTATTTTGGCCGGGACAAGCGATTTGGTTCCCGCCGAGACTATAGAGGCTAAAATCATTTTGGCTGATGCCCAAGTCGATATTGATGCAACTTTGACCGGATTAACCGCCGCGCAATTATCAGAGGCTACGGTCCACATTGTTGCTAAAGGTCCGCGGGCCGCCGTAAGGTTTGAAATTGACGCCGAGGGAAGCACCCGTGTCGCGGATATTATTCGGCCCCTGACATTGACGTCGACCGGATTATCGGACCTTAGCAATGATGCTTTCGCGACCGAAGCCAGTTTTAATATCTTGCTTGGCGGATTGACCTTGGAAGGACTCGCATCTGCTGAGCGTGAAGATAACGGATGGCGGGCGAATTTGAATGCAGAAGGCTTGGGCGGCGTATTGGAAATGGCGCTTGATCCTTCCGATGGGAGCGTTTTCTCTTTTGATATTGTTAGCTTGTCTGTGCCGCAATTGGCGCGTCTCATGGCCCGGCCTGCGACAGAAGGATCCGTATCGGGCAAAGGCCGTTTCGGCATTGTTTCGGATAAGGTTGAGGGCTCTGCCCAAATTCAGTTTGAAAATTTAAGAAGCCCGATTAGCGATTCCGAGCCGATCACGCTGGTTTCGGATATAGATTTGGCAAATGAACGCCTGAACATCACAGTCGGGGCGACCGAAGGCGGCCTGTCCGGACAAGCCATGATTGGTGGTGCAGTCGAAACTTTGCCGCGCTTGCCATTTCTTGTCTATCCACCGAGCACACCGCTTCAGGGCATGGCCGACTTGAACGGTGAGATTGGCCCGATTGTTGAGCTTTTCTTACCGCCGCAAACAGATGTGGCGGGACTGATAGACACAGACATAAGTTTCACGCTGCCGCACACAGCCGACAGATTGCAGGGCCGCATCAAGTTATCTGAAGGAAAGTTCAATCAAGGCGCATTGGGGCTACAGCTTATTGACATAACGATGGATGCGGAACTGTCTGAAGATACGATTACCGTGTCGACCTTTACAGCTCGCGGCGAAGATGGCGGAACACTGAATGGGTCCGGTCAGATGGGGCTCGGGGAGGGCACAGGAACTGTCGATATTCGTGCTGAGAAGCTGCGTGTGCTGTCACGCCGCGAAGGGCAAGCGGAAGTCAGCGGAGAGCTGAATCTGTCGCGCACAACGGAGTTACTGCGTCTTGGCGGTGACCTTCGCGTTACAGACGCTGATATTAATATTGCGCGCTTGCCAAAGCCGGGCTTACCGACTTTGCAGATCGATTTTGGCGAGACCAACGAAGAAGAAGAGACGCGGAGTTTTGCGTCGACGGCGACAGATATTGATATTCGTGTTGTCTCGGACGGGCGTATCAAAGTCAGAGGCCGAGGCTTAAATGCATCCATGAATCTGGATGCTAGAGTGCAAGGTCCATTTGATGCTCCGGCGGTGACCGGGCAAATGTCCATTGACCGAGGGCGATTTGATTTTCTTAGTAAGCGTTTTGAATTCCGCGAAAGCTCTGTCGTGCTTCGTGAGGATACCTTGCAGTCTCGATTGTTTCTAGAAGCGGTTCGAGAAACATCTGAGCTGACGGCGGTTGTGGCGATCACCGGAACGCTGGAACGACCAGAAATTAAGCTAACGTCAGAGCCCAACCTTCCTGAGGATGAGGTTTTGTCCCGTATTTTATTCGGCCGCTCACCAACACAACTGACTGCTATTGAAACGGCGCGTTTAGCGGCGGCGATCAGTCAGTTATCAGGGGGCGGTGGGTTTGATTTGTTCGGGTCACTTGAAAATGCAATCGGCCTCGACACGCTCGAAATCGGACAGAATGATACGGGCCAAACGCAACTGACGACGGGCAAATATTTGTCAGATGATGTCTATTTGGAAGTGCGGACCGCTGCGGAAGGGACGCCCGGAATTGCTGTTGAATGGCAGGTTCGAGAAAACATCTCGTTAGAAGCGGAAACCTTGCCCAATGATGGGCAGCGCCTATCCGTTCAATGGAAGAAAGATTTCGACTAGTCGGTTTTGACTATCAGTGTCTTAGACCGAGACCGCGAAATCGGGGCAAGAGAAACGTCTTGGCAACGTTGACTTCAAGGCTTGGAGTAAAAACCCCTGTGTGGCTCCGCAAGCAGGACTCGAACCTGCGACAAGCTGATTAACAGTCAGCTGCTCTACCAACTGAGCTATTGCGGATCAACACACAGGGTAGGCGCGCTATATAACGTCCGTTCCTCACAGCTCAAGCCGTTTTCTGCATTGATGTGCGAAAGTTTTTTAAGCGGCGCAGAGGCGTTCATCATCAGGGCAAAAAAATGGGCGCCGAGGCGCCCGAAGGTATTAGGTGAATGGTGGGTGTCTCAGTGAGACAGAATTGTGGTAAACGAACAGGGTAAACAAAATCTTAATTAATGCGTTTCGGCAGGACAACTCTATGAAAACGATCACAACCTATGCAGAGTTCTGGCCATACTACTTGCGTGAGCATGCTCAATCTTCGACGCGGGCCTGGCATTATGTCGGCACGACTTTGGCCCTCATCGTATTGGCCGCCGTGGCCATCACCGGACAGTGGATATTTCTGCCGCTGGCTTTTGTGTCGGGGTATTTCTTCGCTTGGGTTAGCCATGGGCTGATCGAGAAGAATAAACCTGCGACGTTCACCTATCCGCTCTGGTCGTTGTTTTCAGACTTTAAGATGTTTTTTTGCTTTTTAACGGGCCGCATGAAGGGTGAATTGCGTAAAGCGGGTGTTCATGTGCCTCAGCGCGCGGAATAGACGATCTGACCGCCTTTTATCGTGTGACGCACGCGTCCGGTCATGCGGCGGTCATCGAACGGTGTGTTCTTTGACCGCGACAGTAATTTTTCCGAATCGAGAACCCAAGGCTCTGTCTCGCTGAAAATCACGAGATCAGCGGGACCGCCTTCTATCAATCGACCGCCTTGCAAGCCCAGTAGATCTGCGGGCGCGACAGTCACAGCCCGTAAATAGGCCATAAGGTCAATTTCTTCGTCTGCTGCGAGTTTCAAACCAACGGGCAGCATGAGTTCCAAGCCCACGGCGCCATTCGCGGCTTCGGCAAACGGCAAGCGCTTGCGGCCTGCGCTTTGCGGATCATGATCAGACACGATGATATCGATGGTGCCATCTTCAACGGCGCGAAGGAGTGCCTGACGGTCACGCTCTTCGCGCAAGGGCGGGTCGAGCTTCGCGAAGGTCCGGTAATCCCCGATGTCGAGTTCATTCAGCGCAAGGTGATTGATTGAGACGGAGGCGGACACGTCGATGTCGCGCTGCTTTGCACGCCGCAGACTGTCTACGGTTTCGGCGCTAGAAATGAGATCGAGGAGCAAGCGTCCACCCGTCAATTCGGCTAAAGCCATATCGCGTTCGGCCATAATCCGTTCTGAAATAGCAGGCGCGGACGGAAGGCCGAGACGTGCCGAGACGTCGCTTTCATGCGCGCAAGTGCCGCGCGATAGGGCGGGCGTGACGGGGCTGTTGCTGATTAGGGCATTAAAGGTTGCGGCGTAAGCCATGAGGCGGCGCATGATCTGCGCATTTTCAATGGGTTCTGGGCCGGACGCAAAAAACACAGCGCCTGCATCAGACATGAGACCAATTTCGGTCATCGTTTTCCCGTCGAGCCCTTTGGTGAGCGCACCCGCGACGTGGACATCAATCGGCAGGGCATCGCCTTTGCGTAGGATGAAATCGACAAGCGATAAATCGTCAATGATCGGTACGGTTTGTGGCTGTACGACAATCTGCGTCACGCCGCCAGCCAGCGCGGCCCGCGAGGCGGATGCGAGTGTTTCGAGGTTTTCTTGTCCGGGTTCGCCGGCTTTGACGCGCGCATCAATGAGGCCGGGTGCGCAGGTGAGGCGGTATCCGTCCATCACATCGCCGCGCACAGGCACATCGCCGATGGCGACAATGAGGCCACCTTCAATAACAATGTTTCCGACCTCATCGCGGCCACTAGCCGGATCCATAATGCGGATATCGGTAATCGTGAGCGTGCTCATCGGATACCCTCTGCTAAGGCATGAAGCACGGCCATGCGCATGGCGACGCCTGCAGCGACTTGGTTTGTGATTAACGACACGTCGGGGTCATCGGCGATGCCAGAGCTGATTTCCACGCCGCGGTTCATGGGTCCGGGGTGTAGTACAACGGCCCCGTCTTTAGCGTAGCCCAGTTTTTCGCGGTTGAGGCCGTAATAATGGAAATACTCCCGCTTTGATGGAACGAACGATCCGCTCATTCGCTCCAACTGTAGCCGGAGCATCATGATGGCGTCACACCCCGCAAGGCCTGCTCGCATGTCGTGAAACACTTCGACGCCCCATTGGTCGGCGTCTGTTGGAATGAGAGTCGGCGGGCCGACAAGGCGGACATCTGCTCCGAGCATATTGAGCAATTGCACATTGGACCGGGCAACACGGCTGTGCATGATGTCGCCACAAATAGCGATACGAATACCGGAAAAGTCACCGTCGAAGGCTTGCCGAAGCGTCAGTGCATCCAGTAGCGCTTGTGTCGGGTGGGCGTGCATCCCGTCGCCAGCATTGATGACAGAGCAGGATACTTTTTGCGCGAGTAAAGACGGCGCGCCGGAACTGCCATGCCGCACGACCAAAAGGTCAGGGTTCATGGCATTGAGAGTTGCCGCTGTATCCAGAAGCGTTTCGCCTTTCTTCACCGAAGAACTCGCAACTTGCATCGAAATGACGTCGGCGCCGAGGCGGCGTCCGGCCAATTCAAACGATTTCTCTGTTCGAGTCGAGTTTTCAAAAAATAAATTGATGAGGGTTTTACCCGCGAGCACATCGCGCGGCCCATGCTTTTGAACATCTATATCGGAATAATGCGCGCCCAAGGCGAGCAGGTTTTCAATATCAGCGCGATGGAAATCGGAAATATCGAGGCAATGCCTCTTGGTGAATTCATATCCCTCGAATGGGGTCACAGACACTCCAACTTTAAAACTTTACGGCGCTTAAGCAGGACAGTGAGTTGAGTCAATCATGCCCGCAATCGATCCAGCACGCCTTGTAGAATATAACCCGCCGCCATCGCGTCTACTTTCTCTGCGCGCTTCTTGCGGCTGACATCGGCTTCGATCATACTCCGAGTGACGGCGGCGGTAGACAGACGTTCATCCCAGAGGAAGATCGGAATGTCTTCGAGCCGGAGTAAGTTGTTGCAAAAATCTTTTACCGATTGAACGCGCGGGCCTGCACTGCCGTCCATATTGAGCGGTAGTCCAACGATCAATGCGCTACATTCATTCGTATGAAACTGCGACAGGAGTTCGGTTGCGTCAGGCGTAAACTTTTTGCGGCGAATTGTGTGGAGCGGCGTCGCTATCAGTCGTGTGCGATCTGAAATCGCCAGGCCCAGCGTCTTGGTCCCCGGATCGAGGCCGAGAAGCGCGCCGTTTGAGGCCGCAAGCGTATCGAGATCAATAATAGCCATTGGCCGCGCCCTAGCTCGGGATGTTGATGGCGGCAAGCTGTTGCGCGCCTGCGCCAAGTAGAGTGAAGGCGACCAAAGCGACTAAAACTATTTTGACCCAAGTTTTCGGAAAACGCCGCCATAAAACAATCGCGCTCATCAGTACGAATGCCGCTTCGATAAGCGACGCCCACCGCGCATGAAGGTCGCCTTCCCAATAAGAAATCGGACTATGAAAGCGCCAATCGCTGAGAGGCCAAAAATGGCGATAAGCATCATGGCCGTGAACGGGCGCATCGAGTGCAATGTGAAGCAATGCGGCGAGGCTGAACGCCACAATCCAAACGCCCCATTTTGTGCTGCGTTGCCACCAAGCCAGTGCGAGGATGGCTGCGTAGATCGGCACGCTATTGAAAAGCGCGATCAAGTTTTGCATTGGGGCTTCGAAATAATGCTGGTTCCAAATTGCGCTCCAATCTCGCCGGAGGCCCCAACGTTGCCACGGGGCCCAGAGAAAGATCGCGATGTCAGGGATCAATGCTCCGACTAAAACCCAAAGGTTCCGCGGGCGGTCATCGCGTTTGCTGAAAGCGGCGAGCGCGACGAGAGCATGAGTCGGCGTATTCATGGCGCGGGCTTAGTCGTTTTTCGGTTTAAGGCCCGTATAACGTTTGGACACGTAGGCGTGATGGGCAAGCGCGTCCGCGTCCATGTCACCCGTTGTTGGCAAAATGCCGTGCAGGATCACTTGCTTATTCGGAGAATCGACACCGAACAGAAACACGGGAACGTCTGCCTTCTCCGCAATACGTAAATAGCCTTTGCGGTAGCCCGGCACTTTAGACCGGGTCCCTTCTGGCGTAATCGCAATCCAAATAACGTCTTCGCGTTTGATCCAGTCGGCGATTTGGGTCGTCAGATCGTTTTTGGATTTGCGGTCCACCGGAATGCCGCCCATATATTTCCAAAGCGGGCCAAGCGGCCAGAAAAACGCTTCGCGCTTCATCATGAAATGAATGGGCATACCGAGCGCGAGCATGCCGCTCAACGCCAAAATAAGGTCCCAGTTTGACGTATGGGGCGCGGCAATAATGATTGTTTTTGGTATCGTTGGCGGTTCCCCCGACAATTGCCAGCCCAGCACGGACAAGGCTGTCCGCCCGATCCATCGAGAGAATTTATTACCCCGACGAAACTCTTCTTTCGTCAGCGGAGCTGACGGTAAACGCTCGGTTGGTTTCGTCTCAATGGCTTTCATGGACAAATCTTTACAGGAAACCCCCAGAAGGTACGCATGGTTTCTGAGTTAAACCTCGGACAGGTTGACCGGAGACTTAAAACTGGTTTTCCGGAACAACGCCGACCCAATTCGCGTCAACATAGTCTTTGATCGCTTTGGCGTCCGCATCAATGTCGCCAGTCAGCGGAAACTCGCGGTCCAACACAACGTGTTTGTTAGGGCCATCAAAGGCGCAAATGAAAACGGGGACATTGGCGGCGTAAGCCACGCGCAAGAACCCTGTTTTGTAACGGTCCACTTTTGACCGTGTTCCTTCTGGCGGAAAGCCAATGCAAATGCGGTCATTATCTTTGAAAATGCGCGAGAGCTGGCGGACAACATTAGAGCCTTTGCTTCTATTGACCGGATAGCCGCCAATGGCACGTAAAAACGGCCCCATCGGCCAAAAAAACCATTCCTGCTTGATCAAAAACGTATATTGAAAACCGGACGCGAGCATTGCGAGAGATGCGGCAATGGCGTCCCAATTGGACGTATGCGGCACGCCGATAATCACGAATTTAGGCGCGTCGGGCATACGGCCTTTTAGCTTCCATCCAATCAGCTTTAGCCCGCAGGATCCAAACCAACGCGTGAAGGCATTCCCACCGCGTGGTGAGTGTTCTGACATATGTGGGTTATCATACTTCATGGTCGAGGTGCGATAGCGCTATGGTGAGAGTGTTACAACGACTTTGCTGTTTCTCTATGGACATCAAAGGTTGAGTCATGGTTACGGAGTGATCTTGAGAGGACTGAACATGAGATCACATATTTTGGCCGGCTTGATGTGCATAGGTTTGGCTGCGCTTGGGATCGGCGCTCTGATCTTGCCTGCGCAAGCCGCACCGGCGTCTCAGCCACCGTCTGCGTTTGATTTCGCGATGAGACCAACGACTGGATTGTTAGAGTTGGGACCTGAGGGGAAGCAATTGGCTTTACTCTCACGGACTTACACAAAAATCTGCCGATCAGAACGATGGGCGCGACAGCCGTTAGACAAGTGTGATTTATCAGAACAAAGGCTCGCCGCTAATGATCAAATATTGATCGTAGATCTTGAAACCAAAAAACCTGTCAATGCGATCCCTATTCCTGAAGACGCCCGCGTGAACTGGTTGGAGTGGACGTCGTCGAACAATCTTTTAGTTTCTATTACAACGGGCTGGAAAATTGGACGACGCAGTTACAATCCGCCGACAGGTCGAATTCTGTCGGTTAAAACTGATGGGTCAGCGCCAATGGTCATGTTGTTTGGGGAAGAAGATCGACTACTTCGGGAAAACCGGGGTTTATCCCGGACGGTTGATTTGCTTCATGAGGACCCCCAACACGTTATTATGGGCGCTTGGCGAAACGGAGATTACGATCTCTTTCGCGTCAATGTTGATGACGGAAATGCAGTGCGGGTCGCGAAGGGTCGGACTCACACAATTGCTTGGTACACCAACCGGGAGGGTGTGCCGTCTATCAGGCTGGACTGCACGACACGGTCCTGCAGGAAGATAAAACTTTTCCGGCCCGCAGACGGGGCTGATCCGAATGATGAAGACACGGATTGGATAAATGTTCGGACTTTCAAACAGACTCGCCGCGGTAAAGACGATGTTCAGGAAATCGACTGGATTGCACCTACAGATGTTGACGACGAATATTATGTCATCGTTGAGGGCGAAGAGCATGAACGTCGTTCGATCAAGGTTTATAATGTCCGGACAGACGAATTTGTTCGGGACGTATTTTCAGATCCAGATTACGATGTCGCAAACGCCGTGATTAACAGTGAAACCGGCAAATATGCGGGGGCCGTTGTTTGGCAAGACAGGATTTCATACCATCTTGTTGATGAAAGCCTGCAAAAACATCTGAAGGCGATAAATTCGTTTTTTGAAGACCGTTGGAATATTTCAATGACGGGTTTTTCCGATAATGGGCAGGTGGCGGTTGTTTTGGCGTCTGCTCCGAACGATCCGGGAACTTATTATCTCTACGACTTCGCAACAAGCAATGTGGTCCCTTTGATCAATACTCACACGAGCTTACCTGCGGAGTTTGACTCTAGAACAAAGATTGTTCCCATCACGACGCGTGATGGTCAATCCATCACTGCTTACCATACAATTCCAACTCCAGACTCAATTCAGGGTGAAAGCGCTCCATTGATTGTGCTTGCTCATGGCGGGCCGGAGGCTCGTGATTACTATGATTATGACAGAGACGTTCAGTTTTTAGCATCGAGGGGGTTTCAAGTCCTCCAAGTGAATTTCCGAGGGTCGTCAGGCTACGGCCGTCGTTTTGCCGAAGCCGGGTACAGGCAGTGGACAGGAACCATGCATGAAGATGTCATGGATGCGACGCGGCAAATTGTGTCTCAGGGTCACGCGGCGCCTGATTCAACCTGTATCATGGGGCACTCTTATGGCGGCTTTGCGGCGCTTTATGCCGGAGCGGTAGAAGCAGATGAGTTTGCTTGTGTGATCGCTGGGGCGGGCGTTAGCGACATGTATGCTTCGCTTAAGCAGGACAGAAAGAAATACGGGTCTGATTCAGGCACGTTTGAGTATTGGACGAAGTCAATGGGCGACATGAAAGCCGAAAGAGACGCGTTGGAAGCAGCGTCTCCGGTTAACCTTGCCGGGATGATTGAGGGTCCCGTTCTTCTCATTCATGGTGACGATGATGATGTTGTAGACATCAGTCATTCCGAAGAGATGAGAGATGCTTTGGTTTCGGAAGGCAAAACGGTTTCGTTTTTAGAGCTTGAAGAAGGCCACTATCACAATCGCTGGTCCATCGAAAGTTCGACTGAGTATTTCGAGCGCCTTGAAAGCTTTCTTGAAACGGTGTTTCCTGCATCGTTCGAGGGTCAAGTGCAGGCTGTGTCCCCGTAGCGCTTGCAGCCTACACACAGCATTGGTAACGGGCACCGAATTCATTAGCTTTCGGAGACCCGTGTGGCCGAGCCCCAAAATGGTGTGAATAGCGCCGATGTTAAGAAAATTGCCCGTTTGGCGCGCCTTCATGTTGAGGACGCACAATGCGGACCGATTGCCGATGATTTGAACGGCATTTTGTCGTGGATCGAGCAATTGAGCGAAGTTGATGTTGAAGGCGTCGAGCCGATGACGTCCGCCGTCGCTATGAAGGCACCCATGCGCGGTGATGTCGTCACGACGGGCGGCATTCGCGACCTCGTACTTGCCAATGCGCCGAAGTCCGAAGACGGCTTCTATGTTGTCCCGCGTTCGGTGGAATAGAGGCGGAATAGATCATGACTGACCTGACCAAAATGACCCTCGCGGGCGCGCTTGACGGAATGGCGAAAGGCGAATTTTCGTCGGTCGATTTGACCGAAGCGCACATTACGGCTTGCGAAGCGGCGACGGGCTTGAACGCCTTCATCACGCCAACATTCGACTTGGCGCGCGCGCAGGCAGCGGCGTCTGACATGCGCCGCAAATCTGGTGACGTGGGCCTCCTCGAAGGTGCGCCGCTCGGCATGAAGGATTTGTTCTGCACGGAAGGCGTTAAAACCACCGCCGCGTCCAAAATTCTCGGTGATTTTACGCCGCCTTACGAATCTACCGTCTCGGCCAATATGAAAGCTGATGGCATGGTGATGTTGGGTAAACTCAATCTTGATCAATTCGCGATGGGTTCGGCCAATGAAACATCGTGCTTTGGCCCTGTTATCAACCCGTGGCGCAACGATGTTGATCTGGTTCCCGGTGGTTCATCCGGTGGTTCAGCCTCCGCTGTGGCGGCTGATCTCTGCCTCGGCGCGACGGCGACGGATACGGGCGGCTCGATCCGTCAGCCCGCCAGCCTCACAGGCACGGTCGGGATTAAGCCGACCTACGGCCGCTGTTCGCGTTACGGCGTTGTCGCCTTTGCCAGCTCGCTGGATCAGGCCGGACCGATTGCGAAAACTGTCGAAGATGCGGCGATCTTGCTCGAGTCGATGAGCGGCTATGATCCGAAAGACAGCACCTCATTAAACGAGTCTGTGCCGGATTGGCGCGCGGCGTGTGGTCAGTCTGTCAAAGGGCTGCGCGTTGGCGTGCCCAAAGAATATACAATCGACGGCATGCCGAAAGAGATCGAAGACCTTTGGTCTGAAGGTATCGAATGGATGCGCGATGCGGGCGCGGAAATTGTCGAAGTCTCTCTACCACACACGAAATATGCGCTACCCGTCTATTACGTTGTCGCGCCTGCCGAGGCGTCGTCTAACTTGGCGCGCTATGACGGTATGCGTTACGGTATGCGCGTCGACGGTGAGAACCTCGCTGACACGTATGAACGCACACGGACCGAGGGTTTCGGCGACGAAGTCCGCCGCCGCATCATGATCGGCACTTATGTGCTGTCGGCCGGCTATTACGACGCCTATTATCTGCGCGCGCAAAAAGTCCGCACGAAGATCGCTGATGATTTCCGTAACGCGTGGGAAAAATGCGATGTGCTCCTAACGCCAACCGCGCCAAGCGCGGCATTCCCCGTCGGCCGTAAAGTGACCGATCCGGTGCAAATGTATTTGAACGACGTGTTCACCGTGACGGCGAATTTGGCGGGCTTGCCAGGGATTTCGGTTCCGGCTGCGCTGGATGGCTCCGGCTTGCCCTTGGGTTTGCAAATTATCGGTAAGGCGCTGGACGAAAGCACCGTGTTTAAAGCGGCAGGCGCGCTTGAGAAAGCGGCTGGCTTTACGGCGAAACCGGGGAAGTGGTGGGCGTGAAGAGCGTAGACTTGAGAGATAGAGCAAGCGTTCAAGAGTTGGAAGAAATCAGAACCAAATTAGAAAAATTAACAGAGCCACAGTTGGTTGAACTTTTTTTCCAAGTCGCGAATAGGTTTACAGTAGGCAGCTTTAGTGAAACCTCTAGCTTCGAAGATAAGCCTGTCGTTGCGTATTCGTCATATGACTTTCAGGATGGAAAACATGAAGGAACTCTATCTGTAGCATGTGTTCATGATCCCGACGTTTACGGTCTAGGGATGGAGTTTGATGTGTTTTGTCAATCCGGCACATGTTCCAACTGTGGGGTGAGCGTAATTAGTTACGCTAAGAAAATGATATGCAGACTCTGTGGTTCCAAAGTTTACGGAACTTAGAAGGTAACTAAAATGACTTTTATAGCCCCCCGCGTAGCGGACAAAAAAGACTGGTTATCCGGTGAGACCGGTGATTGGGAATTGATCATTGGACTGGAAGTTCACGCGCAGATCGCGTCGAAATCTAAGCTGTTTTCTGGTGCGTCGACTGAGTTTGGTGCGGAGCCGAATACGCAGGTTGCGCTTGTTGATGCAGGCCTGCCAGGCATGTTGCCTGTCGTGAACGAATTTTGCGTTGAACAAGCCGTTCGCACAGGTCTCGGCCTGAATGCGCAGATCAACAGGTTCTCGCGCTTTGACCGGAAAAATTATTTCTACGTCGATCTGCCGCAAGGCTATCAGATCAGTCAGTTCGAATTTCCCGTTGTGGGCGAAGGCGAAATTGAAATCACGCCCGAAGACGGCGAGCCCGTCACTGTCGGGATCGAACGCCTCCACTTGGAACAAGATGCGGGCAAGTCGGTGCATGATTTATCGCCGGACGAAACCTATGTCGATCTGAACCGCTCCGGCGTTGCCTTGATGGAAATCGTCTCCAAGCCGGATATGCGCTCGGCCGCCGAAGCCTCGGCTTATGTCGATAGTTTACGCCAGATCGTGCGCGCGCTCGGCACCTGTGACGGCGATATGGAGAAGGGCAATCTCCGCGCCGATGTGAATGTGTCTGTTCGCCGTCCGGGCGGAGAGCTTGGCACGCGCTGCGAGATCAAAAACGTGAACAGCTTGCGCTTTATTCGCCAAGCCATTCATTATGAAGCCCGCCGCCATATCGAAATTCTCGAAGCCGGCGGAACGATTGATCAAGAAACGCGCCTATTCGACAATGTCAAAGGCGAAACACGGACAATGCGGTCCAAAGAAGACGCGCATGATTACCGTTATTTCCCTGATCCCGATCTGTTGCCGCTGGAACTCACCGATGAATTTATCGCGAAAATAAAAGCTGATTTGCCGGAGTTACCTGAAGCCCGCAAAGCGCGCTTCGTCGAGCAATATGGTGTGCCGGCCTATGATGCGGGCGTGCTGACAGCGGATAAGGTGACAGGTGATTATTTCGAGTTACTTGCCTCTGGCCGCGACGCGAAAATCGCGTCCAACTGGATGATGGGCGAATTGTTTGGTGCGCTGAACAACGCGGAATTGGATTTGGCGGATAGCCCGATCAGCGCGGATGCGCTCGGCGGCTTGCTCGATCGGATTGCGGATAAAACGATTTCCGGCAAAATCGCTAAAGATGTGTTCGGAAAAATGTTCTCGGGCGAAGGCGCAGCAGATGAAATCATCGACCGTGATGGCTTGAAACAGGTCACAGATATGGGCGCGATTGAAGGCTTCGTTGACGAGGTTATCGCTGCCAATCCTGATCAGGTTGAAAAAGCCAAACAAAATCCGAAACTGCTCGGCTTCTTCGTCGGTCAAGTGATGAAGAAAAGCCAAGGCAAAGCCAATCCGCAAGCGGTGAATGAACTGCTGCGGAGCAAGCTGGGGTTATGAAGCGGACATATTCCGAGGTTGAATTACAGAGATTGAGGCTCGTGAAATATCTTGGGCCTCTCACGATGCTCATCATCGTGTTTTACATTCTCAGAACGGTTTTCGATCTTAGCGCGACTTTGGCGGGACTGATTGCGCTCGCCGCGGCGGCTTTTGAATTCGTTATTCTGTCTATGGTCTTTGGGCGACATAAAAAAGGCGATTCGGATCGGATTGGATGAACCTTCCCTTTCGTGAAGGCCCCGCGTTTGGTGCGTTGATTATTGGCGGCGGGCTCGCGTTTGTGATGAATGAAAAAGGCTTTCCGCTTTGGCAGGCGCTTGGGGCAGGGATAGCGTTCGGCCTGGCCGATTATTTGTTTATCGTTTTCATTCAGGAGCGTTTTCGTAAATGACGTTTACCACCGATCCGACCCCAAAAGTCTCTGAAGCGCTTCTTTCGCGCATAACGGTGCGGGATTTTCTCTATACGCCTGTTCCCGAAGACACGCTGAACACAATTCTTGAAACCGCTTTGCGAAGCCCGTCCGGCGGTAATCTACAGCCGTGGACAATTCACGTCATGCAGGGCGAGACGCTCGCTAAGTTTAATGCTGTGGCGATGGAGCGGACTTTACGCGGTGATCAGGAAGAGCCGACCTTTCGGGCATATCCGTCACCGCTTTGGGAGCCGCACCGTAGCTGGCGTTATAAGCTTGGCGAAGACATGTATGCGCAGCTGGGTATTCCGCGTGAGGATAAGATTGCGCGTTTGCGATGGTTTGCAGAGAATGCCCGTTTCTTTGGCGCGCCAGTTGGGATGATCATCACGGGCGACATGCGCCTTGAAATGCCGCAGCACATGGATATCGGGATCATCTTGCAATCGCTGATGTTGCTTGCGCGCGAGCATGGCCTGCATACGGCCCCGCAAGGATGGTGGCGAAATTGGCCGTCTGTTTGTCACGAAACGCTAGATATTGCCGAAGGTCAGCAAGTGATGGTGGGGCTGGCAATGGGCTATGCAAACCCGGATGCGCCCGTGAATTCGCTCTATTCTGACCGCGCATCGCTGTCAGACGTCGCAAAATTCTATAAATAATCGAAAAAGCAGAAGTTTTTTGTCACCGAAAGGTGAACTGGCATACTTGAGGTATAGAAACATTGTTTTATGTATTCAATGATTTATATTTCATCTATTCTTCATTTTAACACCCTGTAAGTCAATATAAGGCCTTAGTAACAAGCATAAAAACGTATTAACGCTACTGTTGTTTACGGCTTGTTAGCCTCGCTCCGCAAATGTTCTTCTAACGGGGACGTCCGGACAACACAGACGCCCCAAGCCGATCAAATGATTGGTGAATGGAAATCTGGAGGGCAAAATGGCCTATACGTTATTGGAAGTGAATGAAGCGACAGACGCGGTGATTGACGCGGCGACAACGGACGATCTGTTTAAGCTCGGCTTGATCTACTCGACAGATGTCGAAGATCGCGGACCGGACTATGTGGAGGCGCACAAATGGTTCAGCCTCGCCGCAATGATGGGCTCTGCGCCTGCCAAAGCTTACCGCGATGATCTTAAGTTTGAGATGAGTTCAGAAGACCTGACGTTGGCGCAAAAAGCGGCTCGTGGCTGGTTGGTAGAAAACCGCAGCAAGTTGGCGGCCTAGTCAGCTATATGCGGCTCAGCTTAAACTGAGACGCTAATAAAACAGAATCAAAAGACGGCGCGTTCGCGCATGAATTTTGATGAGCTGAATTTGTGAGTAACGAGCTTTCGGCAAGCGCTAGACGTAAGCTTTACGGCGTAATCACCGTCGTGCCGTTGCCGCCGTTCGCACCAAATTGGTAGCTCAGGTTAAAGTCAACCGGAAGCGCTGAGCGAAGGCTTTGAACGAATTGTCCGACCTCGGCGAGTGTTGTCGCCGGAACGAAGACAATGTCGCCGCGGCGTAGCTGGGTCGTATCGTTAAAATCTGCGATATCTTTTAAACCACCCCGAATATTGACGCTGCGCATCATCATACCGCCATTGGGGGCACGGCGAAGAATGGCCACTTCACGCGCTTTCGCGGAAGAGTTCGTCCCGCCAGCCATCAAAATTGCTTCCAAGGCTCCAATCCGGTTACTCATTGTGTAGGTGCCCGGCTGGCCGACCTGACCTCCAACATAAATCTGTTCTGGCGCATAAGCGCGTGGCGTGACGGAGACGCGCGGGTCGCGCAATTGCTGACCAAGTTCCGCTGTGAGAGCCGTTTGTAAATCTGTGAATGTCCGGCCCGCAGCCATAATCGGTTGGCTCATCGGCATAACGACGCGCCCATCCGGGCCGACGGTCAAGGTTCTGGACAGTTCCGGCGCAGATCCCACAACAATGTCGAGCTGATCCCCGGGGGAGAGTAAATATTGCGGTTCCCAATCAACCCACTGCTGAAAGGCCGAATGCGGAAAATAGGGCTCAGGTGTCATAGTTTGCCGATAACGCGGCGCGTGCCGCCCGCTTGCCCGCTGACCACTATATCGGCCGACGGATTGATGCCCATTGTTCACCTGGTATCCGCTGTTCGCGGTCACACCTTGCGTGCCGTAACGGGATTGGGCCATCGCCTCAGGGGCATGGCTGAACACCAATGCAATTGAAGTTGTTAACGCCAATGCGGACATCGTCAGGACGTTGGTCATTTTCAAGGCGGTCATTTTCGGGGCCATAGCCGTTCCGTAGAAGCGTTTCTGCTAATTACGTTTATTAACAGGAATGGATAAGGAATTGTTAAATACCCGCCGTCATTAACCATACAGCGCTTCGAATCGATTGCGCATGTAATGACTGGCAGGATGCTCATGTTTAAAGGCAAAGGTCGCAAAGAGGGATATGGCGCTGCTGTGCCACAACCCTCCGCTTATGCGCCGTCCGCCTATGGTCACGCCCCGCAACCGCGAGCCTCGGATCTCACAGTCGGTGATTATGCCAACGGCGTTCCGAATATAAAGCTCGGGGCCATGTTTGGCTCCTTGATGCGTCAGTTTCTCTGGGTTGTGCCGCTCTTTCTCGTCGGCTGTGTCGTGGCTTGGATCATGACGGCTGATTTCAAACGGACCTACACGGGCGAAGGCACGATCATGGTTCAGATCGGTGATGAATATGTTTACCAACCCATCGCCGGAACGCAGGCGCAGTCGAGCCTCTTGCAGACGCCTGACTCCATTACGCTTAACGAAGTTGCGCTTATCAAAAATTCTGAAGTGATTGACCGCGTGATCGGTGAAATCGCTTTGCGTCCAGGCGGGCTAGCGGCGTTCGCCCCGACAATCGCCGCAGAAATGGCGCGTCATCCGGAAGGGTCAACGGCCTACCAGCTTGATTATATGAAGCTTCGTAAGAAGATGAATGATAGTTTCTTCGTCGCGCCCCGACCAAAATCCTCAATCATTGATATGAGCTTCAAGCATGAAGACCCGCAAATGGCGGTCTCCACACTGAATGCTTTGATGGACGCCTATATGTCGTACAGGCGGACGATCTTCGTTGAGGGGGCGGGGGCCATTATCACAGAGCGCCGTCAGGATACAGAAGACCAACTCAACGCGAACGAGCGCCGGATTGCGTCCTTCCTCGCGGGGAATAACATTTCGGATTTTGAATCAGAGCAGGCTGGCGCGAGCAAGCGGACAGAAGACCTGAGAACAAGTCTGAATACGCTGCGCGCACAAATTGTGACGGCTGAAAGATCTTTAGCCAGCATTGAAGATCAGCTTCGCCAAACACCTGAAGAAATCAATCTTTATGTCGATGACAGGGCATCCAACAGAATTGCTCAAGCTGAGTTGGAACTAAGCCAGTTGCTCGCGAAATATTTGCCGACATCCGATCCTGTTCGTCAGAAACAGTCGGAAATTCAACAATTAAGGTCTTTACATCAATCGAATAACGGGCGTGTCGCCGGGGGGCGCCGTGTCGGCCCAAACCCTGTCTATCAGGATTTGATGCGGTCTCGGAATACGATGCAGGCTTCGGCTGACAGTCTTCGGGAAAGCGAAATTACAGTCCAACAGCAACTCACATCCGTTGACGCAAAACTGCGCCGGATGACGGCTTTGACGCCGGGATATAGTGATTTGCTGCGGGAACGCGCGACGCTAAACGCGCGGTTGCTCACTTATTTGAACAAAGAACAAGAGGCGCTGATCAATCAACAGCAAGCTGAGTCCTCGTCCGAAAACGTTCGCGTCATTGCTGCGGCGACCTATCCGATCAGAGGCCGGAACATGCGGATGCTCGCCTTTGTTGGCGCGGCAGCGGCTTGGGGGTTCACTTTGTTTATGCTCGCGCTCTTCCGTGTCTTCATCGACCCGCGTCTCTACTCTGTTCCTGAGGCGGCACGACCAGCGGACAGACGGGCGTCTGATAATTATGGGTCAGGCTATGAGCCTGTGCAGACGCAGCAGGTTTATCATGACCCGATTCCAGAAAGCGTACAGCCGCATTATTATGAAGCGCCTGCTGCCCATCAGCCCCAAGAATATGTTCCGTCGCCAGAAGAAATGGCGGAGCTTAATCACCTCGAGCCGGACACACAGCCTGATTGGTCACAAACAGATCAGTTCTATCTGCCGACAGCCGATGGAACTTATGCGGCGCCGCTTCCGACTCCTGTTGTCGGGTTTGGGTCTGGTGCTGCGGCGCAGAAGAACCCCTATCAATAGAGACGTCTGCGCCTAACGTGCGTGGCTACCATAAAGACGAGGGCTAAGTCCGTCCCACCAGAATATTTTACCGAGGCCTTGGGCTAAGCGTCCAAGGTGCTCGATTTTTGATGGGCGGCGAAATAGGCTGTGCATCAGGTAGAGCGCGCCGTGAAACATGGCCTGCAAGGCCCCGATGATCGTCCATTTTGCAATCGCCAACCATCCTTTTACACCTCTGTCCGCGGCTTGTCGCGTCGGCGTCTGGCCAAAAGCGAAATGTCGCCGCCAGAGATATTCCACAGTCGCACGGTGCGGCGGCACATGTTCCCAGGCTTTTGCTTCGGCGCACCATCCGACTGTCCCGCCTTGCTGAATGATTTCTGCGAAAAAGGCGTCATCTTCGCCGCCAACTTCGTTGAGCGCGGGATCAAAGATAGGGGAGGGCAATGTGATGCCCTCAATATCCACAAGACACCCGCCTGTGCCTAAAGTTTCTTCGACAATGCGGGTCTGCCCTTCGAATACGCGTGAAAATAGCGGGGATAACCAGCGTTCAAAGGCTTCGCTGCCTGACGGCAACGCCGCAACGGCAGGAGCGAACGTCAGGGCCGTGCCAAGGGTTTGTGAGGTCTTTAAAACCGTGTCGAGATAAGGCGGAACGACTTCCATATCATCGTCAAGGAATAGCACGTAGCGCGACTTCACGCGCGCCATGCCGGCATTGCGCGCATTTGATACGCCGGGGTCTGGCGCGACGGTGTAGTCGATAGGTACGGAATGATCTTTTGAGATTTTCAACACAGTGTCTTCAGCGCTGCGAGCGGCGTCATTATCAGCAACGATGATGACCGTGTCTGTTCGGTCTTTGATATCAAGAATAATGCTGTGCAAAAGACGAGCGAGCGTGTCTGGGCGCTTGAACGTCGGGATAACGATGCTGACTAAGGGCGGGTTCATGATGTCACCTTTTTCAACGCGTCGCGGACCGTTAAAACGTCCAATCCCAGATAAGCGATCGTGTCGATAATACGGAATAGCTCAGCGGGTGTGCAGCCGAATTCGGACGGATTTTCGCGGACGTCATGACCAAATAGGATGAGCCAACGCTTCTCCCTTGCGGCCGTCTTTATAAGGTCCAATGTGTGCTCAACATCAGCCGAGTAGAGCCGTCCAGATGCGGCCAAGCCAAGGTCTAATGTATCTCCCGAAGGCGGGTGGATACCACGCGCGAGGCTAAACTCATTCATGAGGGTGCGTTTAAGCGCGGGAGTCACTTCGCCATACGGATAGGCGAAAGTTTCCGCAGGCGGTAGGTCGAGCGCGCGAAATGCTGCGCGGTTATCAGCAATATCTTTTAAAACTCTGTCCGTTCCAGCGGCCATTCCGTCGATATGCGTGAATGTATGATCGCCGATTTCATGCCCAGCCGCATGAGCGGCAACAATGTCTTGTTCGGACATATGCAGCCCAAGATGGTTGGTTGTGCCGCAGAGACCTATCGCCGCGTATATTGTCGCGGTCCATCCGCGCGCTTCAATCAAGGGCAGGGCATTATCGACAACCGACCGGGGGCAATCATCAAAAGACAAGCTAATGAGCCCGCGTTCAATGTTTGGGTTGATCAGCTTGCGTTCAACGTGGCGGGCCATTCGGCGCCTGACTTTGGCAACAATGTCGGTTCTGGGTTTATAAACTGTACCGCTCATTTCATCGCCTCCGCATAATATGATGCGCGCCAGAGCTTCAGCGCGAGAACACGCATCCGTGTCGGTAGAGCGTGCATTCGCACCATCATTCGCAGCGGCAAGCGGGTCAATTTGTGGCCGGGTACGTGCTTCAAACGAGAGACAATCCGAAACAGAGGTAATTTTTCTGCGAACGCCGGGTGCGCCTTCACAAAACGTCGATAATTTGGGCCAGAACTGGCGAAGCGAGATAAGAGTGTATCCGTTGTTTCAAGGCCAAGGTGGACTGCTGGGTTTTCAATGTGGCGCAACCGATGACTGGCAGCGACACGCGCGGCCCATTCACTATCTTCCCAACCCCACCCTTCGAATTCGGGATCAAACGGTTGTTTGTCCAAGACTGTTTTGCGCACACACAGATTAGAGGAGGCGACATTTTGCGCGCCATTGTGAGTGCGCTCTTCTGCGCTGAGGCAATCAGAGCTGTGCGATAGGACGCGGTGTAGGTCGGTATCTCTGTCAGATGATTGGTCTTCGACATCAAATCCGCCAAAGATGATGTCGCAATCATTGGCATCTATTTGTTCGAGGTATCGATTGAGGAAATCAGTATGATCGAGGCGCATGTCCGCATCAAGGAAAAGAACCCATTCGGCTTTCGCGGCCTCTTGCAGGGCGTTACGCGTCGCGGAACGGCCTTGGTTTTGCGGCGCGGTTACAAGGACTGTCGGTAGACGCATTGCAGCCACGCTTGCCGTCGCGACAGCGGTCAGGGACGGATCGCCCGTTCCATCATCCATGATCCGGATTTCAATTAGGTTCGCGTCTACGGATTGAGCATCGAGCGACCGCAACAGTACAGATGGATCATCGCGGTAGAACGGGATCAAGACGGAGAGGCGGGGGGTCATTCTGCGGCCTGAATGACTTTGGGTCTTTGAAAGCGTGACAAAGTGTCAGCGATTAACGTACGGCAGTTCGCAGCATTGATGACGTAGCATGTTGCGACGTAGGTCACTGCACCCACTGATCCTTTTATGATTAAAGTCAGAAGGCCAGGCTCGTATGAACCTAACGGCAGAACGCTCACGACCAAGGCCATGACGCCGCAAGAAAAAGCGATTTTAGCGGCCGCTAAGAAGGGCAATGGGAGTGGGTAATGTCGCCGTGCCATCACGACGGAGAGAACCAGAGCCATCGAATAGCCCACGATGGTTGAAGCGACCGCGCCCATGAGGCCAAATTTTGGAATAAGAATAATGTTTAGCGCAATGTTCAAGATAACGGGTGGAACCATAAGCCAGACAATTTCTTTGGTTTGTCCTGAGAGCATAAAGGCGCGCTGGACGTAATATGTCACGAGCCCGTTGATGAGGCCGGCGAAGGCGATGAAGGGCATCACAGTGACAGCTTCGGCTCGAACGCTTGCGCCTAAAATAAAGCCCGCATCTTCTGCCACTAAGGCAATTCCGACCGCAGCAGGCATAGCGAGCCAAAGCAGGCTCGCGCCATAGCTGCGCATAATTTCGCGAGACGCTTCGGTTCCGGTTTTCTCAAATGCTGTTACCGCGGCGGGTGTCATAGCCATTGAAATCCAAACGAATAGAATTTCCAATGACCGATTTGCGAGGTTGTATCCCGCATTATACTGGCCTGCAGAGGCTTCGCCCATGATCGCGGCAATGATATAAACATCGGACGAATTAAGTGTGTAGCCAAGCAACAGGCTCATACAGATTGGAAAACCGTAGGCCGCATAACGCTTGGTGCGATCTGCCTGTAACCGGCCGCCCTTTTGTCGTTTCAACATAAAGGGCAGATCGATCATCAAGGCGAGTATCAAGCCGAGTGCAATGCCAAGAAATGGCCCGCTTTCGCGCAATGGCGTGAGCAGAACGAGGGCAATCCCGATGGTAAAGGAGAGAAGCGTCTGGCTTGAGTAAGTGAGGCTGTAACGGATGACACGGTGCGCCGCGCGGTGCGCTTCCATGCCGAGGTTGAACAAGACTTGCAGGCCCGCCGTTCCAATTGCAAATGCGAGCACGGTCTGCAGGTCTCGAGATAGTGGCAGGACAAAAATGATAGCGACAAACAAGACAACGCAGACTGTCCCTAGTCCAGCTGCTAGAGCGTAAAGCGTACGCAAATGGGATGAGACATCCTCATTCTGCTCGGCCCGTGCTTGAAAGCGCGCCATGGCGGCTTCTAGCCATGTAAATGCGCCCATATGGACGAATTGTAGGGTGATCATGGCAATGGCGTAGCGGCCAAATTCCTCAGGACTCAGAAGCCGTGTCAGCACGACGATCAGCCCAAAACTGACCACCACATTGGCCAAATTAACGGGCAGATAAGCAAGGAGTGTCCGCCCAAGCTTCATCGGATGGTATCACGATCCAAAATCATGACCGGGATTGTTTTGGCCATGATAATCAAATCCCAAATGACGTTAGCCCGTTCGATATATTCGACGTCATATTGAACACGGCGTTGAACATCATCGCCATCATGAAGCGGTCCGCGTGATCCATTGATCTGTGCCCAACCCGTCATTCCCGGTTTGACCTTGTGACGATGGGCATACTCTTCGACCAGTTCGATACTATCGCGGCCCGCTGTTTTCATTCCAACAGCGTGAGGGCGTGGTCCAACGAGACTCATATCGCCCTGAATAACATTCAAAAGCTGAGGCAGCTCATCCAGCGACGTCTTGCGGATGAAACGTCCAATCCGTGTGATGCGCGGGTCATCGGCTTCAGTCTGGCGCTCAGCCTTCACGTCACACACATCTGTTCGCATGGTGCGGAACTTCAGCACATCAAACACACGGTTATTAAATCCGTGCCGAGGCTGGCGGAAAATCACAGGGCCAGGACTGTCGAGTTTGATCAGAACAGCAATGATCGCGAGCGGAATGGCAAACACAGCCAAGGCAATTGACCCGATGACGACGTCTGTCAGACGTTTCAGAGCGGTATGAATTCCGGATTTCGGGCTACCCGTGACATCATTCAGCGATATTTCGGCGATTTCCGACAGGCGCTGTTTCACATGATCAAGGTTTTCAAACGCATCTGAGACATAAGCAATTCTGTTTGGTAACAGACGAACTTTCTCAACGAAGTCCTTTTTGCGCGCAGCCGCTAAGCCGGGCAGCGTGACGACAATCCGGTTGACGTAGGGAAGACCTTCCCATTGCAATAAGTCACCAATTTTCCCAACAACGGGGACGCCGTGAATATCTAAAGGCGCCCGCGCGAGGCGTTCATCGAAAATAGCGACGATATTGAGCTCTTTCGTCTTTGCGTTCTCTTCAATGATGCGGCGAGCACTTTCCGTTGCGCCGAGCATAACCACGGTCGGGGCAAGACGGCCCTGAATATGTTGGCGCTGTAGATAGAGAGAATAAAGACCGTGCAGAATAAGGATCGTGGCCAAAGCGGCTAATCCAGCCCTCGCCAGTGCATCGGGTAGAAATGTATCGGGCCGCATAATGAGTGCAGTCGCCAACCAAACTCCCAAGGCGGCTAACCCTGCGATGAGAACTGTCTTAAGATGACCTGCCGTCGTCTCAGTCGGCTTGAAACGGTAGGCGCGTCCAAACATCATGACCGCGATGAAAATACCGGAGCCAAGCATGGCGGCCGCCACAGGAGCCGCAACGGTCTGTCCATTGACGCCCACATATCCCTGCCAAACACCAAAGGTAATAATGCTGAGGACGGCTAGAATATCGATCATTTGTAGCCCAAATCGAACAGCATTCATGTTTCGCTGCACGGTCGGAACGACCAAATCGTCAATGTCCATACGAGTGCGACGGCGGTCGACGTTGACCACCGTCTCATCTTCGCCCGGTTTTGCCACCCGGCGTTCGTCCTCGCGGCGAATATACGACTTGCGCGGCTCGTCCGATGTTTCACTCCGGGCCATATTTTGACTATTCGACATTCATTCCACCAACTTTGTTGCGGTTCCAATACATGTCACGCGCAAACATCTGGTAAACGCGCAACAATAAGACAGGTATGCAATCGATGCGCTGAATGGCGGGCAGTGTGCCGCGCTCGCACGACGGTCAAATGGGCGGGGTTAATGTATCGATAACGGTTGCGCGCAGCCATCTGTATTTGAGTGCACGTAAACCTTCACAAAGGCTTGCAGGTCTGCGTTCGCATCGTTAGACGCGCCGACGGAGACGTGGCCGAGTGGTCGAAGGCGCTCCCCTGCTAAGGGAGTATGGGTCATAAGCCCATCGAGGGTTCGAATCCCTTCGTCTCCGCCACTTTTTTCCTGTAACACATTGATTGTTATAGGAAAATTGTGCGGATTGAGGTTTTCATACCATACTACATACCATAATTGTAATGAGCTTGGTCCAAAATTTTGTTTGGTGGTTTAAGAATGGTCTCAGTTGACCTCACCGCCATGAAGTTTCTCGAAATCAGGAGGCTGAGTTATGGCTTGAGCCCCTCTGTGGATATAGACCTGCCGGAATAGAATCTATTAAGGGGTGATAAGCGAAGGGGCTCTCTGCGATTTTTTATCTATTGATGATTGGGGTGTTTTATATACTTTACCCAGTTCTGAAGTCCCTATCCACGCTACCGCGATCAAGCAGATTGAGAATTGATCCTTGAGCGCGCTAAGGCGCATGTACTCGTAAGGAGGGGTTTAGCGGCCCTTATTTCGAATACGGCTTAACAATACTCTCGTTTGATACGTTTCACCAAAGGCTCAATGAAGCTTTAAACGAGTCTAGGTCGAAACCTAGATTCGCTTGTACCCCTCTGCGCCCTAACTCTTAGTTCAGTGTCCAATAAGGTCCTGATGTGATTGTATTTTCGGTACGCTGAGGCTTATTTCAGTGATGTCTGTCGGCATAGGGCGCGTGTGAGCTGAAATCCACGGAAGTTTCAACCTCATTGGTGGTAAGTGGAACTAATCAGGTGCGTAAGATTTCTGGCGGATTAGTTTGCGTTCGATTGTATTTAGCGGACGCTTAGAGATTGAGGCAAAAACCCAAGAAAGCCCATTTTCCTATACATTTTAGGCGCATGTTGCGGAAAATGTGAAGAACCGTTGAGTGGTCTGGATCGACTGTGGCCAATTTGCCACATGAACAACAAAAATTACAAACGATTGTATTTATCCTTGCAATCGTTTGTAATACCGTGAATGGCAAGTATGAAATTGCCTGTGAGCGATTTTACCAGATACTAATTAGCGCCGAAAAAAGGTGCGACCTTTCAGGGGATACTAATGCTTATTCGTAACAGCCAAAAACTTTTGGCGACTGCAGCAAGTGCAGCGCTTTTGACGTCACCCGCGTTTGCACAGGACGCCGCAGTAGAAGATGAAATTATCGTGACAGGTGTTGCGAAGGCGACCACAGCTTTCGATTCGTCCTCATCAGTTTCAGCATTGTCCGAAGATGCGATCCAAAATCTCGCACCACGTTCCATTAATGAGCTTTTTCGTAGCTTACCGGGCGTGAAGGCTGAAGATACTGGCGGCGATGCAAACGCTAATATTAAGGTTCGCGGTCTTCCGATTGCGTCCGGTGGCTCTCGTTATTTCTCAATCCAAGAAAACGGATTTCCAACTCTCCTGATTGGCGACACAGCTTTCGCAACAGCGGATAGCTGGGTTCGCGTTGATACGACAATTGGATCTGTTCAATCTATTCGCGGTGGCTCTGCGGCAACGCAAGCGCCAAATGCGGCAGGCGGCATTGTCAACTTGATTTCAAAGGTGCCGACTGAGCGCGGCGGATCAATCGCAGCGACAATTGGCTTGGATTATGATGCTTATCGTCTCGACGCAGAATATGGCGGCGTGTTTGGTGACGGCGCATATTACCATGTTGGTGGGTTTGCCCGCACGGGCGAAGGGGTCCGCAACGTTCAAACGACGCAAGAAGAAGGTTATCAAATCAAAGCAACCGTTGGAAAAGATTTTGATCGAGGTAGTCTCGCCGTTCACTTGAAGCATTTAGATGATCGCGTTCCAACTTACTTGCCTTTACCAGCTCGCGTTCAATCTGACGGTAGCATTGGCACAATTGGTTTAGACTTGGGCGCTGGCACAAACTCGCTCGGTTTAACGGATTATACAGCGCGGTCTGGCGGCCAATTTGAAGCCAATGAAGAAGGTTTTAAAGCTGACATGACTTCGATTGCCTTACACGGCGACTACGACGTCACTGAAAACGTGACAGTCGCGGGTAAGGTTCGTTACGCGGATATCTCTGGTAATTTCTATTCACCGTTCCCATTCAGCATTGCAAGTGATGCAGAGGGAAATGAAAATATTGATTTCGCTTTGTTTAATACAAGCTCTGAAATGGATAACCTGTTCGGGGATGTGAATGTCCAAGGTAGTTTCGACCGCATTAGCGTTAAGGCGGGTGTTGAATACGCCAACCAAGATAGTGAGCAAAACTGGAACTTTAACCAAGCGCGCGCGACACTTGTGAATGGTGTGCTAGTCACAAATGGACCTGCTGGTGGCTTCACAAACCCAACCGATGGCTCTTATATTGATGGCTATCGTCTCGGGAACCCAGCCTTCGGTAACTGCTGCACGCGGGAATATGACTTCGAAATCGAGCAATTTGCACCTTATATTTCTGCAAATATCGACTTTGATAATCTCTCAATCGAGGGCAGCTATCGCCGGAGTAATAACACTATCACAGGTCAGTTTACGGAAGCGTCGATTGTCGGCCCGCAAGATGGCAACGGTGACGGGACAATCGCAACGAACGAAGTTGGCGCTCAAATTATCAACAGCGCTGCGTTGCAATCAGTTGATTACGATGCTGACTACGACGCCTTTTCTATCGGCGCGAACTACCGCGTGAATGACACTATTGCGGTCTTTGCGAACTATTCAGAAGGTGCGTCTGTGACGGCTCCAGACCGTTCAACAGGTCTCTTGGTTGCTTCTGCAACGGCTGGAACTTTGACCGGCACAAATGACCAGTTCTTGAATTTTGTGAACTCCTTTGAATTGGGCGCCAAATTCAAATTGGGCCTTGGCGATTTCAGTGTTGTTTACTTTGATGCTCAGGTTGCTGAAGGCGGGCAGCTCGAAGCGTCGACACAGAGCGTCATTCAAAACTCCTTCGATACTAACGGCATTGAAATTGAAGGTGATTTCAACTTTGACAATGGTTTCGGTGTTCGCGGCAACGCAACCTTCACGGACTCGAAAATCTCAGGTCCGAATAATAATGCAAACATTGGTAATACAGCGCGTCGTCAAGCGCCCTATATTTTCAATGTGAACCCATATTTTGAAACTGATATGTATGATGTGGGTGTCAACATCTTCAGTACGGGCAAAGCGCCTGTTCAAGATAGCAATCAATTTGACCTTCCCGCCTTCACGACTGTGGGCGCATACGTCAACTTCAATGTCCGTGAAAATATGACCGTAAGCGTCAACGCCAACAACTTGTTTGATACGGTGGGTTTCACAGAGGGTGAAGAGGGCGCTCCGGCTATCGGTGATTTTGTTCGCTTCCGCCCGATTAACGGTCGGACTGTTTCCGCAACGCTGCGCTACAATTTTTAAGTTTAACTCTTTAGGTTTTATCGAAGGCCCGTTCTTGGACGGGCCTTTTTTTGTGTCTAAATTTTGCTTTCAGGAGCGTTGGCTTGTATGACAAACACTCGTTATGTGATCTTGGGTTGAGCGGAATTATGGCAAAGAAAATTACCATGGCCGAACTCGCTCGGTTGGCAGAAGTCGATATCTCGACAGTCTCTCGCGCGCTCAATGATAGCCCCTTGGTAAAGGCAGACACGAAAAACCATGTTCTAAAAATTGCTGCGGAGACGGGGTACGTGGTCAATGCCTCAGCCCGAAATCTTCGGCGTCAATCCGCCCAAGCCATAGGGATTGTTATTCCACTGGCGCCCGGATCGGGACAGACAATCTCAGACCCGTTTTTCTTGGAGATGGTCGGCGCTGTCTCTCACGCGGCCTCCGCGCGAGGCTATGACCTTATTGTGTCAGTCCCTCAAAGTGAGACCGAAATTGCGGAGCGGCGTCTCTTGACCACGGGGCGAGCAGACGGTTTGATTGTGATCGGACAAGCGGGCCGTGGTGAGCGACTGAACGCGCTGAATATGTCACAAAGCAATATCATCGTGTGGGGCGGTCGAGATGTTTCTCATACATATACGGTTGTCGGTAGTGATAATGTCGAAGGGGGTCGGTTGGCGACAGAGCATCTCTTACGGCACGGACGAAAGCATATACTGTTTGTTGGTGATATAGATCTTCCAGAAGTGGCCTTGCGCTATGAAGGCTATCTAAAGGCCCATGGGGATCATGATGTGGATGTTGAAAGCTCTCTTGTCTTGAAGTTAAACTTTGGCGGGGAGACGGCGTTTGAACGTATTAAAATGTTTGTGTCCGAGGGACATCAATTCGATGCAATTTTCGCCGCCTCGGATGTGCTGGCTATGTCGGCCATTCATGCTCTGCGATCATTAGGGAAATCAGTGCCGCGAGACGTCTCAATAGTCGGGTACGATGATGTGGGGCAGGCCGCAATGTCAACGCCGCCGCTAACGACGATTAATCAAAACATCTCTCAAGGCGGAGAAATGATGGTGGATATGCTTCTTCGAAAAATTGACGGACAGCAGGTTGAGAGCGCTTATACACCCACCACAATCGTCGTCAGACAGTCTTGCGGCGGGACGCTTTAGGATTTGGATGCGTAATCGTCCGGCCGAATCGTCATCGTTTGAATACGCGCGATAGTCAGTTGATCCTCAGGTCGAGCACATTCTGTAATGGGCGCAATCAAAGTGAATTCACCCGCCTCGAAATCAGTCTCTAAGATGCTAGCGCCAAACATGTTCGGCAAGTTTTCGAGGATAGGAGAGCCGTCGCGATAGCTTTTCCAAGGGCCGCGCAAGCTTGATGATGTGTAGAGCCGCAGCGTCTTGGACACTTCGCTGTCATCCTGCCCCTCAAAAAGTCGATCACACGCTGAAATGAGACAATAGTAAGTTTCAGCCCTCTCATCGAAATATATCTTGGGGACTTCCGCTTGCGTAATCGTTTCGCCATCAGGAAGCGTCATGGGCGGGTGAAGTGTCTCGATTTCAAACCCAGAGGCAGTCTCAGTCAATGTGGCATGGGCGATGACGCCGACCTTTGGGCTAATTTTTGCCGACCAAAAACACTGTATGCGGCCGTTATGATCGACAAATGTATAAGGGTCACGCCAGGCTAAAATCGGCCCGCCGTCTTCGCCGTCTTTGTCTCCAAGCTTGTTCTTTGGACCTAGATAGTATCCTGCCGCTAAGATAGCGTCATAATCGCGTCTGGGGCAGGACAGTGGTGTGGGGTGAATATGATCGAATTCCACCCCGTCTCGCGACGTGGCAAAGCCAATGCTTTGTAAAAAAGGGTGTTCTGCATCAACTTGGCGCAAACCCGTGAAACCCATCAATTTTCGACCATCTGGTAAGACTGTTGCAGATCCACTCCAAACATTGCGGCTATAATATGACCCAGCATCGTTAGAAGGGGCCAACACCGAACCTTCATCCGTCCAAGTCAGTCCTTCATCTAAACTGATAAAGTGACGGAAATGAAACGGATAATCATTTCGTTCTTCGGGCTTTATCGCGGTCCCGTCGGCTAAATTTCGACTCAAAGCCAAAGTGTACAGGTGGGTGACGCCACCTTCTTCGTAAGCCCAACTATCCCAAAGATAGAGGCTCGGGTGATTGATCGCCCCGTGGAAACCCCCAACGTGTGCAGGCGCAGTAGGAAGACTGCTTTTACGCATCACAGGCATGCTTTGATTTTCAAATTTCATTGCAGGGACTACGCTGAGACGTTTTGTGAGCGACGTTTGAGAAGTGCCTGTTCCATTCTCTTAACGGTGGGGCCATTCAATTTATAGAGAACCATCAAAAGACCTGCGGCGAAGAAAAAGATCGCAGGAACAAAATTAAACATGAAACGAATACCTTGGATGGATTCGGGTGTCTGAGTTTGATTGGCGACAAAGCCAAATCCCGCGAGGATGAAACCGGGAATGGCGCTTCCAAAAGCGGAGCCTGTTTTGAGTGAAAACATAGAGGCGGAAACTGTTAATCCGGCGCTATTCTTGCCAGACTTCCACTCACCATATTCCGCACAGTCTGTGTACATCGCAAACAAAAGCGTAATGATGACGCCGAAGCAGAATATGCTGCCAGCATAGAATCCAACGAGTGCCCAATAATTTTCCGGCGGCACAAAATAGCTGCCAACAAGAAGAGCTGCGTTAAGAATGTTCGCGATGATCATGAGCTGTCGTTTGTCAAACAATTTGAGAAACGTTGGCGTCAACAGAGCACCGAAAAGCTGTCCCACAAAGCCCAGCGTAATGAGCAAGGTCGTGCGGTCCATCCACCACAGGATTTTCTCTTCTCCCATTGGGACATAATATTTCATATAAAACGCCGCTGAAGAGATGCGCGCGATCAAGCCAATGACGATCAAAATTCCAGATACTGCCAACACGACCCACGAAATATTCCTCACGAGAACACTCATGTCATCTTTGACGCTAGAGGTATGTTTTTCTGGTTTGATACGTTCTTTAGTTGTCGCAAAAGTGATCCAGAATAAAACGACGGTCAAGACTGCGAATAACAAGATGGTCAATCTGAAGCCTGTTAATTCATCGCCATTCCCCAGCCAGTCAACGAGCGGCTTTGTTGTTGCACCAACTGTCAAAGTGCCAAGCGACGCGAAAATGAAACGAAACTGCGTCGCTTTTGTGCGCTCTTTTGCTACTGGTGAAATAACAGCCAAAAGCGCGGAATAGGGAACGTTGATGGCCGTATAGGCCAGCATGATGAGAGAGTAAGAAATATAGGCAAATACTAATTTTCCGGATTGTGATAGGTCTGGGCCTAAGAACAACAGATACCCTAGCGCCGCATAAGGGACGGCCATCCAAACAATATAAGGTCGATATTTGCCCCACCGAGTCTCCGTTCTATCGGCTAGTAACCCCATCGCAGGGTCACTAATGGCATCAATGATCTTCGTAACTAGGAACATAGTTGCGGCGGCCGCAGGGGATATGCCCCAGACATCTGTGTAGTAATAAAGCAGAAAGATGCCGAAGAACCCCATATAGAAGTTCGACGCCATATCGCCTAAGCCATAGCCTATTTTTTCGCCTAGCGATAAGGGGGCTGTATCTGGTTTTCGTAATGACATTTTCTAATCCCCTTCACACATGCGTGTGACTCCTGCGCCATTTTTTTGCTCTGAATTGGCCATACTATTCGTTCTTAACACCAAAATACAATCGATTGCAATTTTTTTGTAAGCTTGTATTTGAAGTCGCAATGAGAGTTTCTAAGATCACTAATTTCTGTGAAAAGAGCGAAATGATGACAGCAGTTCAGCAGCTAAAAACTGCAGCTCCACTTTACGCGTCAATAGATGCGGGCGGCACAACCTTTAAATGTGCCATTATTCAAGATGGAAATGGCGTCCTAGCAAGTCTCCGTGTCCCGACAACAACGCCGCAGGAGACTCTAGAGGCATGCCGTAAGTTTTTCCAAAAGCAGGCGGACGACGGAGCTAAGGCATGCGCCATGGGAATTGCGTCATTCGGCCCAATTGATGTGGACGTAAACTCTCAAACCTATGGTGTGATATTAGACGGCCCTAAAGACGGATGGGCAGGTACGGATTTAAAAACATTCTTCGAAACATCCCTCTCAATTCCTGTTGCTATAGATACGGATGTTAACGGGGCTTTACTTGCCGAGATTGAATGGGGCTCGGCAAAGGGGACTCGTAGCGTTGCCTACATGACGATTGGCACGGGTATTGGTGCGGGACTTTTCGCTAACGGCGGATTGATTGGGAAGCCGAACCATCCCGAGTTTGGGCATATTCGACTTCAACGTCATGACTCTGATAAAGACTTTAAGGGAGTCTGTTCGTTTCATGGAGATTGCTTAGAGGGGTTAGCGTCGGCTAGTGCTCTGACAGCACGGTTTGGAAATCCGATAAACATAACTGAAAATCATATCGGGTGGGACATTGAAGCCTTCTACCTCGCACAAGCCTGCAACACCCTTGCGCTGTCATTGCGACCCGAAAAAATAATTCTCGGTGGTGGACTAATGCTCGCACCACATTTGCTTGGAAACGTTAGATCGCAATACGCAAATTTGACAAATCGCTACCTTAATCAATCACTGCAAGACATCGAAAATCTAATTGTAACCCCAGCCTTGGGCGACGATGCTGGATTATACGGCGGTGTGTATTTGGCGAAAAATCTGCATACCACTTCTCCTTAAGTTAACGTCGGTTAGATCGTTACTCTTCTGGCCAGATTTTACTAAGCTATTCTGTATGCCGCGCCAGTATAAATTACCTTTTGACAACTTTGATGAAGTGATTGTTGAACGTCAGCGCTTACAAGGTAATTTTACATTGGGGTAAGGGAAACATTTCCATTTTGAAGCATGTATAGAGATAGATAAGAGAGCGCGTTCAGTGTCATCTAAGTTTCGCTCTGCACCTCAAACATTCCCCGGATATCTTCAGCGCGCCAGACGGTTGTCCGTGGTCCAAGTTTTTGCGCTGTGGGAAAGCGCCCACTTTTCACGCCTGCCCACCACGTGGACTTGGACACAGGTATAGGGCCATTGGGCGCGAGGATTTGAGACAGGCGTACGAAGCCTGTATGGGGGAAGGGTTGGTCGCTCACAGTGACAGCTCCGGGTTCAGATTAACGTTGCTGCGCTATCGGTGGAAAAGCTATCAAACGTCAAACACGTGGGGCGCTCTCGTAGGACTCTGTAATATAACGATAAAATTGATAGGTTTCTTCTAATTTCACGACATTTAGGATTTGACGTGTTTTACCGTTTAAGAGGGTTGTTAGAGTTAGAATAATTGAGTTAATTCAATAACTTGCGGGATTTAGTGAATTCTGTATTTTTTCTGAACATTTGCCAAATCGACAACTCAAAATTCACACTAAACCTCAGAAATAGGCGAGAATTGGGTTCTAAAGCGCCATTCGCCCCGAATCATCATGCAGCAGAGTGGGGTAAAATTTCTTGATACCAAGAAACGTTCAATGGAAACTGTAGGGGCACGTGTCATGCTTATAATTTGATCGCAGAAGCCGATTGCAAGGTTTTCCTTGAAATATCGCCTGATTGCACGTGGGCGACCACGTGGAGGGCCATGTTACTAGAAACTGCCGATTGACAGCAAACGTCATGACTCCCACGTGTAGAATGCAGATATCGGCCTACTTTCGTTCTAATCCATCAGCCTTACGCAAGATCGGCCAAAGTTGACTCCCACCACGTGGCAGTCTTTACGCGTTCGTCCCAATAGGCGGCGCGGTTATAGGCACGGCGCACGGGCTTTGCGGTCTTGTCTCGCACAATCAGCCTCAATGGAATCGGGACTCCAAAGGCCGCTTTCGTTTCAAACCCATCTGCGATTTTGCTAAATATATGTTCAATGACACGTGAGAGTTCGTCTTTTTCATCTTGGTTTGCACGTGCAGGATTAACGCCGTTCACTAAATGCGAACGAGCGGACTTTTAATGGCATGAGCATCTTTTAGCGAAATATCAGGGAAGGGGCCAAAAGACAGCCTGCCTTCTTTACCGTCAAAGCGATATCTTTGACCCTTTGGTTAGGGCCTCTTAGTAATGTAAAGTATCATACTCCTTCCATCGAGGCGATTTGGGAGGTTCGATTGACGAAATAGATCGTAGGTTTTCTTTGATGCATTTCCTATTTCAATGAGGGCGCTAGGCACCATTATATCGTTTAGTCTTTACCATTCGTACCAAGACCTTGAATTTCTCAGCATCTCTGAAGAATTTGTTGCTTATGCCGCCACCAAACATGGGCGGTTTTCTGTCGATACCCTCTAGGTCAATGGCTCCGAACAGTGATTTGTATTCTCCCCAGTGTCCGTCGTCATACAAAACCTTCCCCAATCCTCCATCAACTTCATTCGCTTTTCAAATAGGTCGCCACGCTTGTAGGCGGCTTCAGTCTTATTGGGGTTTGTATGGGCCAGAGCCCACTCCACAACGTCATTCGGGTAACTTCTGGTCTCGGATGCCCAATCGCGAAATGTAGACCTAAAGCCGTGAACGGTCGCGTCATAGCCCAAAGCTTTAACAGCCTTTGACATCGTGGCATCTGACATCGCCTTGCCCCAATTTTGAGAACTCGGAAAGATGTATGTTTGTTTGCCAGTTACGGCCACCATATGTTTTAAAATGCGAATTGCTGGAGCGCTCAGTGGAATGTGGTGATCGATACCAGCTTTCATTCGTTCGGCTGGAATGAGCCATTTGCGGTTTTCTAAATCAATTTCAGACCATTCTGCAAACCTAAGCTCCCCAGATCGAACTACTGTGAGGATTAGAAACTGTAGGCCGTTTTGCACGTTTATGCTCTGGGTGCTGTTTTGAAGTGTCTGTATGAACTCTTGAATCCTCGTATAAGAAACCGCTTTAAAGTGTTCTGTCTTGCCTTTGTAGTTTGGAAGCCCTTCTTGAATTCCAGTTACAGGGTTTTCGTGTTTCACGAATTCCTTCGCTTTGGCCCAATCGAAAACTTTAGACATGCGTTGCCTGACTCGATTGGCTGTCTCATGCTTCTCAAGCCATATAGGCTCCAATACCATCAAAATGTGCTTGGCTGATATATCGTTGATTTTTCGATTGCCGATGTGCGGAAATGCGTAGGTTTCGAGGGTGGATAGCCATTGAGCAGCATGTTTCGGGTTTTTCCAACTTGCTTTGTTGAGAGCAAGGACCTGCTCAGCGGCTTCGCGAAATGTCAGGACTTTGACTTTGGAGTCGTTGCGCTTTGCAACAGAGTCTAGACCTGCTCTTACTTCTGCACGCATTCGGTCTCGGGTTGCTCTGGCTTCCGATAACGAAACGTCTGGATAACCCCCCAAGCCAATCTCTCGCCTAACGCCCTGAACATTGAGGCGTAAAACCCATTGTTTCGTCAGCGCCTTTGTTACAAAGATGTGGAGGCCGAGACCATCTGTATAACGACCTGAGTCTTTGAGTCGTCTAAGCTTCAAGTCTGATAGCTGGTTGTGCAATCGTTGAGGGATCACACCTTATACATACCACATAGAATACCACAATGATACTTGGATTTCAGTGCTTGAAGGTGGACGGGAATGGACAGTGTGTGTCTTAGAGCTGTGGATTATATGGATTATTTACTTACTCTTGACCCTGGATGAACACCCTAATGGCAGACTTCGTCTCCGCCACTACCTTCTGGCAATCCGTTGAAATATTAAAGCTCTTGCCCACCTGGGCAAACTTGACCTTTGTCCGACCTCAACGCGTGACGTGCTTGCAAATCAAACTCTAACGCAATCCGCTTCGATGAGTTTTCTCTCCACTCCTGAAGACATCGAAATGCAATTTTAGCTGGCAAATTTAGATATTTTTCTTTTGCCGTTCATTTCGACCTTGATTTTTGTTAACTTCCCATTAACGACGCTTGAAGGGGTGTGGGCATGTCTAAAAACAGAAGTTTTGTTGATGTGACATGTGATGTCATGCGTAATGCGAAAGTCTTATGTCTGGCGTTTCTGTTTCTGTCAGTGTTGACAGCGTCCGCTTTGGCCGATCCAGCCATACCGACGCTCAGTGAAAGCACTGTTCGGGTTGTGACGCCGACCAGCAGCGGAACAGGTTTTATTGTCAGTGATCAAGGTCATATTATAACGAACAATCACGTCGCAGATGGGTCTGAGCCTTATGGTGTTCTTTTCCCCGGCTCATCTGAACCCGTTAGGGCCGCATTCGTCGCTACGAATGAGGCGAGTGACCTCACTATTCTGAAAATTTCAGGCAGTAACGCACCTGCGCTTCCTTTGGCGTCCAACATGCCTGAAGCGGGGGAACGGGTCTGGTCTCTCGGTTATCCTGGAAGTGCCGATATTGTTGGTAACGCTCTGAATCCGACGCCAGGTCAAGGGCCTTTTCAGCGAGCCTTTCGGGGGCAAATGAGTAGAATTGGTGAAGTGGCGCTCGTTCAACATGGCGCGCCGGTTAATCCTGGGAACAGTGGCGGCCCATTATTTGATAATTGTGGGCGCGTGATAGGCGTCAATACATTTATTCCTTCAACACGCGTTGATAGCGATGGTACTGTAGCGGCCGTTACGGGCATCTATTTTGGTACGAATATTTCCGAAAGCATGAGCTTTCTACGCAGTAACGGCATCACTTTCCGAACTGAAGACGATACATGCCAAGTCACAGCTGCGGTTGGGGATGACGGGGCTGCGCTTGACGAAGCCCGCAGGGCTGCGCGGCGAGCACAGGAGGATGCGAGACGAGCCAGTGAGGAAGCGGCTCGTTTACGTGAAGAATTCCAAAATGCGGGCGAGTCTCCCGCTGCCGCTGAGGCTTTGCGTCAAGCGCAAGAACAAGCAGCCATGCTACAAGCGCAGTCTGAAGCGCTAACCAGTAACTACGATATGCTGCAAGGAGATTATGATAATCTCCGCACAACACTCACTCTTATTCTCCCGCTTATGGTGATTGCCGTATTGGCCGCGCTTGTACTCGCCTTGCGTAAACCGCGTGAGCGCATCATTCGCATGGTTGAGAATGTTAGCCGCCGTATTCGTCCGTCTGAGGCAAGCCGCGTCGCTGACTACCGTGCATCTCGTTCTGGGGGTAAGGGGCAGTCGAAATCATCCGGGCAAACTCTGCCTCTCATTTTGACGGCGCAATTGCCGGATGGAAATATATTTCAGCGCCATTTCGTCTTGAAAGCCGATTCTGAAGGTGGAGTAGTCTTTGGTCGTCACGCCAGTTTAACGGACATTGTTATTGATGCGCCCGGACTGTCGAAACGTCATTTCCGTTTAACGTATGGTGGCCCCGCAGACGCTTACCTTGAGGATCTTAACTCGACCAATGGGACTGTCTACAAAGGTCAAACGTTGTCGCCTTATGAGCGCACGGAAATTAGTGCAGGCGGGAGTTTCATTGCTGCGTCGCTCATGTTTACTCTTGCAAAGGCCTAGCGATGAAGCGCCGCAATACGGAAGTAAATATATTCAGCATGTCCGCATTGGACCTGTTTGCGTCTGCATTGGGCGCGTTCATTTTGCTGACAGTCGTATTTCTTCCGTTTTTCCCAAATACGGGAGATAGTCCGCGTATCAGCGAAGCGATGCGGGAGCGAATGGCTAATCTCGACGCTCAAGTTAGTGCTTACGAAGCTGACAGTACGGATTTGCAAGTTGAGAATGCAACGCTTCGCGGTGAAAATGCGGCTTTGCAATCCCAAAACGGAACTTTGCAGAGCCAAAATACGGCCTTGCAAAGTGAAACGACAGAGCTTCGTAGTCAGAACGCGACGCTACAAAGTGCAAACGAATCTTTACAAAATCAAAATGATCAACTCACTGGGCAAGTTTCTGAAATGGAAGCGCAGATGCAAGAGTTGCAGGCTGCTCTAGAGGCTTGCGAGGCCCAAAACTCTCAGGCTTCAGGTGTCGCAGAATCTCTTCGTCAGTGCGAAATTTCACTGAACAAAACCTTTCTCCTTGTTACTATTAGCTGGGAAACAGAAGATGACATCGATCTTCATATCGTCGACCCTCAAGGTAACGAATTTTATTACGCGGCCAAACGGCATTCTGGGTCAGAGGCAACTTTCGAAGAAGACACTATAAACGGCCCTGGCAATGAAGTGTGGCTTCATCCCAATACGGGCCCAGGCGAATACAAGGTTTATTTCAAATATTATCGACAGGACACTCAATCGGTCAGTGTTCGCGGGTCTGTTGTTTATCAGGGGGGCAGACAGGATCTGCCAGGCCGTACACTCAGCGTTGCTGGCGAGAAACCGCTAATTGCGACCATCGTCGTCGACGACGATGGCGAAGTGACGTTGCGGTGATGGAGGGTAGTCGATGAAAACTTATAGTGTTGGTCGCGGAGATGATTGCGACATCCTCATTGATGATCCTTCAGTGTCGCGCAAGCATGCCGAATTTGTCGTGACGTTAGACGGAGAATTTTACCTGAGTGATTGCGCGAGTACGCAAGGGACTTATATCGCTGAAGATGGGGACTGGGCCGCCATTACCCAGCGGTTTGTTAATCTCTCTGATAAGCTTCTATTTGGACGCCATCAGATTGGCGTCAATGAAGTCATCCACCGCGTGAAAGCTCTTGAAAACGGCCGTGGTACTCAGCCGGAAGAGGAGGAAGACGATGATTCCCGTCCTTTCGGCCGCGTTCAACGTGATATCGAAACCGGCGAACCTGTCGCCAAAAAATAATAAAGATTGCGGAGGCTCAAATGAATAAGAGACTGATCACAGCCGGAATTGCCTTTGTCGCTGGCTGCGTCTTCATCCTCCTATTGGCAGTCGCATTGTCCCGCAATGCGTTCTTGTCGTCCACACTTCTGGACCGACCAATTGATGGTAGCGCATCCGCTTTTCCTTTCACGATTCAGAGTTCAATGTGGATTATGTTTTTCATCGGCGGCGGGGAGCTTTTTTTGAGATGGCGAGCGACTGTGAATGAAAAAATTCAATTGGGTAAAAAGTTCTTGCCAGAAGATGAGCAAACGCTCCTTCAGCCGCAAGATTTGGGCCCGATAATCAAGCGTATCCGAGACGATGGAAATGCCGCGTCTTATTATCTGCAGCGGTTGATTAAGCGCGTGATATTGCAGTTCCAAACGACGCGGTCAGTCGATCAGGCCAGTAGTCTCATGAATTCCAGCATTGAATTGTACCAGCACGAAGTGGACATGAAGTATAATATGCTCAAATATGTTGTGTGGTTGATACCAACACTGGGCTTTATCGGAACAATTGTTGGTATCTCTCTGGCGCTTGAAGAAGCTGGCAATATGCCCTCAATGACAGTCGCCGCTATTGCTGATCCGGGCGCAGAGGACCCTATGAAGCTGTGGATCAAGACGTTGACGGGCGAGCTCGCGGTTGCCTTCAACACGACTCTTATCGCGCTGATACTCTCTGCCATTCTTGTCTTCTTCCTACATATTGTTCAGGAAGCAGAAGAAATGAGCCTCAACAGGGTCGGGCAGTATTGTATGGATAATCTCATTTCCCGTCTTTACGTCAAATAGGAGATAGCGGTGCCTGTATTCAGAGATGAAAATGGTAATATTGTCGAATCTCCTGCGGGAGAAGTTCGCAGGAAAAGTACAGCTGTAAATCGCGGAACAGGCGGGAAGACCCGCGCTGTTTCGGGCAACCTTCCTCCTGTTCATGGCGGAGAAACAAGCAAGCCTTCAAAAGCTTCAACGGGGAGTGATAAAACACAAAAATATTCACCATCAGGTGGAGCTACGCCAAAACCGACCGCTTCGTCAGATTCAGGATCTCCCAAAACTCGTTTGGTGAAAGGGACTTCGACAACCAAACCTGAGGACGTTTCACCGTCTCCATCCGCAGATGACCCAGTCGTGGGGTGGGTCGTTATCAAATCAGGAGCAGGACAAGGCGGCTCGTTTGAAATTGGCTACGGTAGCAATGACATCGGGCGCAGTTCTGAAAGCCGTATTAAGCTCGACTTTGGTGATAAAAGTATATCGCGGAGTACACATTGCTCCATCGTTTATGACCCAAAGGGCCGAACATTTTATATACAGCCTGGTACAGGGAAAAATCTTACTTACCTCAAAGGCTCTCCTGTCCTAAGTTCAGAGAAAATTACCAGCCATGATGAAATTAGCCTCGGTAATACGGAATTGATTTTTGTATCGCTTTGCGGTGAATCCTTTGACTGGCAGGACGAAGAGTAGGGAATTGCTTTGACGCAATCTGATAGAACAGAACTCGGCGCAGCCCAAGGTCAAGGCGCTCGGGATTATCAAGAAGATGATTTTGGTATTTCAACTTTTTCGAGGGAGGAATTCCTCCTCGTGTTGGCGGATGGAATGGGCGGGCATGTTGGGGGCGCCGCAGCCAGTTCGATTGCCGTAAAAACAGCGATCGATAATTTTGAAGCTATAGATGGAGATCAGGCTTCACGATTGACGCAATCGATCCATTTGGCGAATGACGCTGTTGCCAACGAAATTTCTCAGTCTCCAAAACTTGACGGAATGGGGTGTACGCTTGTCGTAGCGTCAATTCAGGGAGATCAGTTGCATTACGCAAGTGTCGGGGATTCCCCATTTTGGGTGTGGCGAAAGGGGGACATGCTAAGAGTCAACGCCGATCACTCTATGGTTCCTGTCTTATCAGACCTCGTCGATGCGGGCCGTATGACGGAAGAAGAAGCCGCGACTGATAGTCGCCGTAATAGTTTAAGATCTGCGATAATGGGCGAGGAAATTTCCCTCTTAGACTTCAATGAGGGCCCCATACTTCTCGATAGAGACGATATATTGATCTTAGCGTCTGATGGGTTGGAAACTTTGTCCGTCGCCGAAATTTCTAGGATCGTTGGAAATAGCCGTTCTGATATGGAAGGCTTGGCCGCGACACTCCTTATGGAAGTCGAGCGGCGGAATAGCCCCAACCAAGACAATGTGACAATACTATGCTCTCGGGCTCCGACTGAGAGCCGTCACGGTGGTGGGTTATATTCTGAGCAATCATCGCGCGATGACCAAACGACAATTCGTATTCCGCCAGCCGCTATGAATGCCCCGCCTCGGTCTTCGTCTCAGGGTCAAAATGAAGAAAACGGACATGAAGAGGTCGCCCCGACTCGTTCCGCAGCCTCAAATTCAGGGATTCTCATACGTAATATTGTCATCGGTATTCTTGTTTTGGCGATACTCATTTTAGCGTTTATCTTGCTGCGGGAAACAGGCGTTAAGCCTGATAACAACGTACCACTAGAAACCTCTCAGCCAGCTGAAACCCCTGAATTAAACGGCACCCAAGATCCAGAAGAGAGCGGTCAGGAAACCTTGCCCAATGAGGCTGCCGAACGGGCATTCGATGAAGCGATAGAAAATCGGCGTATTCAGGACTTTGGCCTTTTTGCGCGTGATTATCCTGAGCATTCCCGAGTTACTGAGGTTGATGAGCTCGCTTGGAATTCAGCGCGCCGTCAAAATTCCATAGAGGCTTTTCAAGCTTACTTGAACTTCTTTCCAGACGGAGAATTTACGGACAGGGCGCGAGAATCTGTTTCTCGTTTAGAGCTGGAGGAAAGGCGGCAAACAGAAGAGCAGATAAGGCCTCCAAACTCCGAAGGTCCTGAAATGAGTGACGCAGATAGGGATGCCGCTCGCGCAGTTGAAGAGAAATCAAACCGTCTTCTTGAAGACTCGGACTCACCTCGGGATAATACGAAAGATAGTCTTGATGGGATAGATTTTGACCGTCCACTAGAAGGCAATGAAGCCGATCAAAGAGATGAAACATTCGGTGATATTGAGAGGCCCTTTGATGAAGATATAGACCGCGAGGGTGAGCTCGATCAGACTCCGGAAAATCTTGAAGCTCCGGATGACTTTCCCCCCTTGGACGAAATTTTATTTCCTCCAGATACCTCAACAAACCCAGATGATTAAATTCGCCTTTGGCGCAATGTGGATACGGACGTAAGAAAGAAGCACCCATGTCAGGTACAGTGAATGCCCTGAAAAAGGGCTATATTATACGGGATTATGAGATTGTCAGAGAACTAGGCGCGGGTGGTTTCGGCATCACCTATCTAGGGTTTGACAACAAGCTTGATAAACCCGTGGCCATCAAAGAATATATGCCTTCAGACATCTCTGCTCGCGGAGAAGGAACGACAATTGTTCCTAAAAGTGAAAAATTCAAAGATGACTTCAAATGGGGTTTGGATAAATTCCTTGAAGAAGCTCGCATATTGGCGCGTTTTGATCATCCAAACATCGTGAAGGTTTTTCGTTACCTTGAAGCGCATGGCACGGGCTACATTGTCATGGAATATCTTGAGGGCGAAACACTGGCCGCTCGTCTTAAGAACCAAGGAGCAATCTCTTACGCGGAGTTACGCGAAACGATTAATCCAATTCTCGCGGGTCTTTCTGTTGTTCATAAGAAAAATTTACTCCACCGCGACATCACACCTGGAAACATCATTACGCGGACAAATGGTGTACCAGCCCTTATCGATTTTGGCGCGGCACGGATGGCCATCGGTGCGCGGTCACAGTCAATCGCGGCAATCGTGACTCCTGGGTACGCACCCATTGAACAGTATAGTACGCGTGATCAACAAGGCCCGTGGACAGATATATATGCGCTTGGAGCGATATGTTATCGCGCGATGACGGGAGAAGTGCCGATAGATTCAACAGATCGACTTCGCCGCGACCCTCACATACCGACGTTAAAACGGGATGATATTTCCGAGGAATATCCAGAGCATTTCAAGGCTGCCGTTGATGCCGCTTTAGCTGTCGATGAAGCGGATCGGCCACAGAGTATCGTTGATTGGAAGGCTATGATTGACGGCGATGCACCGGTTCCGGACATTGCGACCTCTGAAACTGATGCCACGAAAGGTGATGAAAAGAAAAACTCTAAGACGGATACGACTAACACTACAAATTCGACAAACCCTCCATCTATTGATGAGGAAAAATCTAGTGCTAAAGGTTGGCTTATCGGGTTAGGGTCTGCGTGTGTTCTAGCGATGTTGGTCGGCGGCGTGTTTGTCTCAGGCGTTCTTGATCCTCCCGCAATCAATTCCAGCACACAAGACCCAGTTCCTGAAATTACGACTCCTGTAATCGAAGATACAGGTCCCTCGGCTGCGGAATTGGAAGAAGCTCGACAGAACCAACTCGACGACTCCGCTTTTGCGGGTGCGCAATCAGAAGGTCTCGTTCGCAGTTACGGGACATATTACGAAAATTGGCCAAATGGACGAAATGTTGATGAGGCTGATGACGGGGCTTGGGCTTCTGCTTCTAGTCAGAACTCGGCCGCCGCTTATAATGCCTATCTGAACTATTTTCCGAATGGCCAGCACGCGCAGCAGGCTTTAAATGCATTGACTGCGCTGGAAGAAGCAGAACAACAAAGAGAGAGTGAAGCTGAAACCCCATCAACCTATCCTGAATTGATTGGGATGCTCCTAGACAGGGTGACCGAAGCTTTAGAGCCAAGTGGTTTTACCCAAGTCGGAGAACATACGATTAGTTCTTTGAATGATGACGCGTCAGAGGATAAATTTTACTATCTTCAAGCGAACGTCGAATATAACATTGTTGGTCAGTGCGATGGCGACTGTACAGACATTGATCTGACTTTGTATTTGAACGGAACGGAAGTCGACAAAGACACGTCTGTCGATGATTATCCAGTCGTAAGAGTTACGCCGACGTCAGCGGCCAACTACAAAGTAACGACCTTGATGTATGAGTGCTCTTCTCAGCCTTGTTTCTATGGTCATGTCGTGCTGCGTAAGAATTGATTTATCGGCCTTTAAGCGGGCCGTTCTGATCCCTGATAGGCATCTTAACTTTGTTGAACTCATCCGAATGAGCATGGATTATGGTTTGGCTTGGAAAAAGGTATTTATCGTTAGGCGCGCCTGCTTTGGAGCGTCACTGAAGGGAAATTCTTTCGGGATCATACCCGAATGCAACAATTGAGAACGGTAGAGAAGGGCGCGGTTCGGCCTTGCGGCCACATGACCTATCATCTCGAAACGGTCGTCAGACCCGCGCATATAGCCAGGCTTAGGTTCACCTTCGCTTTCAAGGACGCGCTTGTAATGGGCGAAATCATTATCCTGTAGAACCTCGGCGCCTGATGATCGATGACGGTAGAAGGCAGTGCCACCCGTTTCTTCGTCAGACAAATAATGCAATAGGGCGATGCGGCCCGGATCTGTTGTATCAACATGTGGCAAACGTTGAATAGGGGTGAGGTCCTCGTCCGGCGTTGTTACCATTGAGTAGCTGCATTGGACAAGTTTGACGCCAGTTTTGACGTGAAAAACACTTTTGAAAATATCTGTCAGAATGGCTCCAACAGGCGCGAGGTGGCGCGGATCGGCTGGGGCTTGAAGACCGGGATAGTAGGGCCCGAGTTTGATGAAACTTGCAGGCTCTGCAATTCTTCGCAACCTAGGCATATCGGGATGAAAGTCGTCAATAACGACGACCGGATGGCCGCCATGTCCGAATGTCTCGACAGAATACTTACTCATCACGGCTATAAACTGCCCAGCCCCATGCTGGGAGAATTCGTATCTTTTGGTCTATTGTGACAGGTACACCCGATCTGAAGGTGCGATAAGGTCCTGTCGGGAGATCATCTGTAAACTCAAAGCTTTGCGCACTATCCGATAGATTTGCGACGACAAGCACAGCATTGCCCGCCTCGTTTCGCCGGATAAAGCTAAAGATTTTTTGCGGGTTACTATTCTCGACCTTGGTCGTTGTACTTCCCCATGCGCCATTATGCAGGACGGGGTTGTTGGATTTGAGTTCAATCAGGTCCTTAAACAATTGGTTCAAGGGTGCGTCACAATTCCAGACGATTGGGTCTTTCTCAAAGAACTCTAGACGGTTTGGATTTTCGCATTCCTGCCCGGAATAAATCAGGGGAATGCCTTCGCCCATGAACTGAAGGACGATGGCGGCTTCATAAGCGTCGCCGTAAATCTCTTGCGGAAGGCCGTCCCAAGAGTTTTGATCGTGATTGTCGGTATAGGTCATGCGCATGGCATCTTTGGGCCAAGCGGACTCATTGGCGGAATAATAGCCGTAGAGCGCGCCCGTGTCGGCCTTGCCTTGGGCGATATTTTGCATGCCCTCTTTCCATTCCCATGCGTAGGTCGCGTCAAACGCTCGCTCATGTAGATCGCGCGTTTGCCATTCGCCGAGCATGAAGACTGGTTTGATCGCGTCTAATCTTGCGCGCAATCCGTCCCAAAAATCGAGTGGAACATAACCCGCAACATCGGCGCGAAATCCATCGACATCCATCTCTTCGACCCAATAGGTCATAGCGTCCGACATATATTGGCGCGCGCCGGGTTCGGAAAAATCTAAGTCGATAATATCTGACCAATCCCACCAAGGAGTGGGGCGAAAGTCACCCTTCCAGTCTGTCTCGTACCAGTCTGGATGAGCTGCCACGAGTTCATTATCCCACGCGGTGTGATTGGCGACCCAATCGAGGATGACTTTGAAACCTTCCGCGTGGGCTGCGTCGACGAAGCGTTTGAAGTCCGCTTTTGTCCCGAATTCCGGATTGACTCCGTAATAATCTTTCACAGAATAATAGCTGCCCAGTGTCCCTTTGCGGTTCACTTCTCCAATCGGATGAATCGGCATGAGCCATAGAATATCAACGCCGAGTTCTTTCATACGCGGCAGGTCTTCTCGCACGGCGTCGAACGTGCCGGCATCAGAATATTGCCGCACATTGATTTCATAAATGACAGCGTCGCGAGTCCAGTCGGGATGCTCGATTTTGACGTAAGGCTCTGGCGTTATACCGCTCGCTACTGGAGTCGGCGCCGCCGCGCAGGCACTGAGCGATGCGGCTATCAGAGCGGATAGAAGAATTGATTTCATGGCTAAGTCTCTGTCATTTAACTTTACGATCCGCACCGCGCTTCAAGCGATAAGGCCGCCTCCGCAAAGGCTTCGCCGAGCGCGACATAATCGGCAGACAGATAGTGCCAGCCATCAGGTAGAAAGCTGAAAGTCTCAGTAATGCCGACTAGAGCTGCGCAACTATCTGCGGCCGTGTAAGCGTCTTGGATCGCTTGCATTTCAGGTGAATAGCGCATCACTCGCGTTTCTTCGGTGTCTCCGGAATCTTGGATGCGGCCGATCACGACGGGTAAGTCATCAACACGGAAAGCCGCACGCAAGAGGTCCATCATGCGCGTCAGATTGTTTTGATAGGCGTCGAGCGCGGGCCGATTGCCTGCCGCATCGGACTCGCCCTGCATCCACACAATCCCAGCCGGTATTAGACGGTCTACTCGTCCATCGCCGTCAATGTCAGGCGTGGACATGGCCACCGCGATTGATGTCAGCGCGTTGTCATACTGGTTGCGGCCATTCTTCTCGGAATAATCTGGATCCCACGCGCCCCATTCGACAATGTCCAGCGCCAGCGATGTGCCGCCGCGCGAATATTTTATGATCGCGATGCGCCGCTCGGGGTGCATCTTGCGCATATGCGCCCCGAAGCTTAATTCCGGTCCGAAGCGCTTGGACAAGCTCTGCACTGTTCCGTCCGTATCAAAGCCGCCGCCAAACCCTGGCTCCAGCTGCGCCCAGCGGCCGATACCGCCACCATCTTTCCCGTCTTCGACATTGCGGCCCGTAAAGATCATCGCGCCGTCCACGGGTCCTTGCATATCAATGGGGAGTTCGGCGTTGTCGCCATAGCCTTCCATGTTGGATTGTCCGCCGAGGAAATAGACGTGATAGTCATGGCCAGATTGTGCCTGAACGTCAGCAACGGGCGGGTTGGCCGATGGAGTACAGGCCGCAAAGCATAATGCGGCCATCAAAATATGGACTTTCCGGATCATCGTTCTTCTCCTCCGGCGACAACTTCTCCGTTCAGCAGAAACTGTAGCGGTACATGAACCCGGTTACGCCAAGCCCGTTCACTATGGTCGTGGCCTTGGAATTTACGGGTTGTCCAATTAACGCCGCGCTCAAAGCCCGCAGCTTCGACGGATTTATCCATCAAATCTTGAAAGCCTTCGTAATTGTGGTCAAGCGTTTCGGTTCCATAATCGAAATAGAGACGATGCGTTGCCGGGTTGGGCAGATGGTCTGCAAAATAATCAACGAGTGCGCCGTCGGCGAGGGGGAAATGCGTGGAAACCATGCCCGCTGCCCCAAATACCTCTGGATATTCGCTGATCGCATAGAGAGATATTAGCCCGCCCATCGAAGAGCCCATGATGGAGGTGTCTTGGCGGTTTGGTTTTGTGCGGTAGGTTGCATCTATATGCGGTTTCAACTCGCGAACCAGATAGGTCAGATAATTATTCGCGTTGAGCCGAGATGGATCAAATTCACCAAAGTCTTCGAAGTTCTCATTCGCTGCGTTTTGAGGGTAATAGTCATAGTTACGCGTGGCATCGACGCTATGCGGGGCAACTATAATAGCCTCTATTTCAAGCGCGGTCATGGCTTCATCAACGCCCCAATCCCAGCCGGAATAGGCCGATTGAGACGGGTCGAACACATTTTGCCCGTCGTGCATATATAGCACGGGATAGCGGCGGTCTGTTTCGGAATTATAGGAAGGCGGCAACCATACTTCGACTTCGCGTTCGGTGACTAATGTTGACGGCAAGGTAAAGCGCTTAACCGTACCCGTAACGCCCCAAAAATCGCCAGCGACTGAAGTTGGATCAACCTGTGTCTCAACAGTCTCCGGCTGGTTTTGAGAGCATGAAGCAAGGCCAATGATCGCAGCGACTAAAAAGGCGTACTTCATAATTTCCGGAACCGGATCGCCGCGCCGCCTGAGCGAGCGAGGGATAGAGACATTGTGTCGCCGGATGTCACAATGCGGTATTCAATCTGTAAGTCATAAGGATTGTCCTCATAATCCGCAGTAGGGCCGTCGTGATAAATTTGCGCTTCAAACTCTCCATCCTTTAGGAAGAAGAGATCGAGCTCAAATGTGCGAGCGTCTGCATCTGTCACCGCGCCAACATACCAATCATCGCTGCTGCGGTCTTTACGCGCGAAAACGGCAAACTCGCCAACTTCGCCGCCCAAGGCGAGGCTTTGATCCCAATCGGTTGGAACGTCTTTAATGAACTGAAATGCACCGGGCCGTTTTGCATATTCTTCGGGCGTATCGACGACCATTTGGATTGGCGAATAGAGCACGACATAGAGCGCGAGTTCCTTGGCGAGCGTATGTTCAATACGTGAGGTAGGGCTGTTGCGCGGGAAGTCTTCGCGCACGGGCGGGACTTCATTCGGGCGCAGGTTAAACGCGCCCGCTGTATAATCCATCGGGCCAGAAAGCATGCGCGTGAAGATCATGTTCGGGACATGATCTGGTCCATTTGGCGGCACGCCCCAGGCGTTAAATTCTTGTCCGCGAGCACCTTCGCGGCTGACCCAGTTCGGATATGTCCGGCGAAGCCCCGTATCTTTAACGGGCTCATGCGGGTTCATTGCAATCTGATGGTCATGTGCGCGGCGCACGACCTTCAGATGGTGATCAACCTGATGTTGGCTGTCATGATATTCGTAGCGCGGAACGCCGTTTTCATCGATGCGTTTGATGTTGCCATCATCGGCGACATAGCCGGACTTTATCACGCGTACGCCGTTCGCCTGATACAGGTCGAGCGCATCTTCGAGTTGGTTTTCGTAATTGCTGATATTGCCGGACGTTTCGTGATGACCAATCAAGCGTGTTCCGACCTGCTCGCCATAAGCCGCCACGGCGCCGATGTCGAAATCATCGTAAGTTTCGGTGAAAGAAAACACGTCACCATTATTGAACCAATCATCGTCCCAGCCCACGTTCCAGCCTTCGACTAATACGCCAACAAAATCATTCTCCGCCGCGAAATCCATATAGGTTTTCGTGCGCTCTGTCGTGGCGGCATGGAGGCCTTCAATGTCGCCCTGTTTCTGTCCCCACGTGCCATTGCGTACATGTTGATCCCACCAGATGCCCGCATATTTTCCAGGCTCGAAATAAGACACATCGCCCAGCGCATTGGGTTCATTGAGATTGAGGATGAGATCGGAATTGAGCAGGTCAACTGCCTCATCGCCAATCTGTATGGTTCGCCATGGGGAAATAAACGGCGTTGTGATAACGACCTTTTTCCCGTCGGAGCGGGGTGCAAGGCTGGCTTCCAAAACGCCTTCACGTTCTTGTTCTAGGCTCATGCCGGAATAGTTAACCAGAGCAGCCTCATGGATGGCGAGATGAACTCCGCCGTCCTTTCGCAACGTGATCGGCGTGTGAACCATCTGGATTTTGTCCACGGGGGTGTTTTGATAAAGATACTCGTAGCGGTTATATTGCCGTGACGGGATCCACCAACTCTCTGTCTCGCGCCCGACATTAAATTCGGTGAGCTCATCCATGATCGATACGGTCGCGGGGAGACTGGCTTGTTCGGGCACTTCATAGCGGAAGCCAAGACCGTCATTGAAAATACGAATGCGGATACTGACGCGGATGTCGGGGTCAACCCGCCGGGCTTTCACAAGTAATTCATTGTGGTTATCGCGCACAAGACGGCGTTCACCCCAAGGCTGCTCCCACGTTGTGTCGGATGCTGCCTCTTCAATACTTAGAATTTCAAGATTATCGTCCAGCCCGAAGGTTTCGGCGAACCGCAATCCTAGCCGAGAGGCCCCAACAACGGTTTCTCCTTGAAAATCGACATCGTAACGGAGTAATCCGCCGTCTTCGCGCAGGAAGAGTTCAATGTTGCCATCGGGGCTAACAACGGAGGTATGTTTGATCGCATGTTCGACATCAATGACAGCAGAGGGAGACGTCTGCGCGACTGAAATTAAAGGCGTTTCTGCCGAGCAGGCGATCAGTGCCGTTGTGTAAAGGCCTGTGAGTGCGATCAACCTGATGGACATGTGTCTTTCCCCTGTTACTCTGTTGTTATTCTTTACAGGGATTTGCGCTAACGGGAAGGTGTTGGCGCTATTATCCTATAAATAACGCCATTTTATTATGCAAAAATTTGCGAGGGTGAGTGACTGAAAGACAAGCAATCTCTCGTATTGTCATCGTTGGCGGTGGGTCTGCGGGCTGGATGAGCGCCGCCGCTTTGGCCAATGCAGTTGGGCCGCGAGTCCAAATTGATCTCATTGAAAGCGAGGCGATTGGAACGGTTGGCGTTGGCGAAGCAACGATTCCACCTATTCGTACATTTAATCAGCGCCTAGGTATTGATGAGGCCACCTTTATTCGCGAGACGCAAGGGTCTTACAAACTCGGCATTGAATTCGTCGATTGGCAGCGGATCGGACACAGTTACTTCCATCCATTTGGGCAATATGGCGCAGAATTCGATTGGGTGCCGTTTTATCAATATTGGATGCGTGAAAAACTCGCCGGAAATATTGACAGCGATATTCAAGATCATTGTATGGCTTGGGCGGCAGCAAAGTCAGGTAAGTTCGAACCGCCCATGCGCGATCCACGTAACATCCGCTCGCGCCATGACTACGCGTATCACTTTGACGCGACACGCTACGCGCGTTTTCTACGCGGCTATGCAGAAGCGCGCGGCGTGACTCGTCACGAGGGCCGCATTGAGACTGTTGAGCAAGACCCAGAGAACGGGTTTATCACCTCTGTGGCGACGGGCGATGGGCGATCTTTTGACGGCGATCTTTTTCTCGATTGCTCTGGGTTTTATGGGTTGCTTATCGAAGGGACGTTGGAAGCGGGCTATGAGAATTGGGCGCATTGGTTGCCGATGGACAGGGCCGTCGCTGTGCCCAGTGAGCCGAACGGCCCGACTTTGTCTTATACAAAATCTACAGCCCATCGCGCGGGATGGCAGTGGCGCATTCCGCTGCAACATCGGACAGGGAATGGTCACGTCTATTGCTCGGCTTACGAGACGGCCGAGAATGCAGAGCAAACTTTGCTAGATAACCTTGACGGCGCACCACTCGCGGAGCCGAAACATTTGCGGTTCGTCACTGGAATGCGCAAACAAACATGGTCTAAAAACTGCGTTGCGATTGGTCTGTCAGCGGGATTTATGGAGCCGCTTGAATCGACATCGCTTCACATGATTCAATATGGAATTATGCGCCTGCTTGCAATGTTGCCAGACGCGGATATGAGCCCGCTTCTCGCGCAGGAATATAATGCGTTAACCCGGGCGGAATATGAACGAATTCGGGATTTTCTGATTTTGCATTACCACGCAACCGAGCGCGATGATTCAGAGTTCTGGAACTACGTACGAACCATGTCAATTCCGGATCAGCTCGCCTATAAAATCGATCACTTTAAACGGCACGGGTTGATCGTTTCTGATGAGCGAGAATTGTTCAATAATCCAAGTTGGATTGCGGTTTATACAGGGCAGGGGATATGGCCTGAGCGCGCGCCTGTGCTCTCTGAATTGCGCGGTGAGGTGCCTGTGGCGGAGCGGTTAAAACAAGTGCGAAGTGCAATAGACGAAGCCGCGGCAGCGATGCCGTCTCACGATGAGTACTTACAACATATTCTAAACGCGAGCTAAGCTTTACAATGAGCGTTGATGAAGTCGGCGTGGCTTGGCAACGGGTCCACAGTCTTGGCGATGATGGCCTTCACATCCGACATGAATTGATCGAGCTGGGTGTCGCTGATTTGGTCGATATGGCGATGCCAACTCTCCGGCCGTAGCCCTTGACCAAGCATCACTTGGACCCAACTGCTCTCTCGGAATAGATCGTCTGGATCACGGAACAAATGCCCTGTCGAACGGAACAAGGCCATTTTATGAGTGAGGCTATCGGGAATATTCATGTTTGCGCAGTGACGCCAAAACGGCGTGTCATCACGATCTGTTCGGCAATAGTGTAAAATCAGGAAGTCCCGGATCAGGTCATATTCTTTCGTCACAACGCGGTTGTATTCGGCGATGTTCGCGTCTGAGAACCCCATGTCGGGGAACAGTTCAATCAGGCGCGAGACGTTGCTTTGAATGATATGAATCGATGTCGATTCCAGTGGCTCTAGGAACCCTGACGCCAAGCCAAGGCTGACGACATTTTTGTGCCAAAGATGTTCGCGCCGGCCGGTTTTGAATTTAAGTGTCCTTGGGTCGGCGGATGCAGGGGCGTCGAGGTTGTCAAGCAGGGTTTGTGTCGCTTCATCTTCGCTCATGAAATTTGACGAAAACACATGACCATTGCCTGTGCGGTGTTGCAGCGGGATGCGCCATTGCCATCCGGCCCCATGCGCCGTGGCTTTGGTATAAGGGCGTAAAGGGTCTGTTCGTTCGCAGGGGACGGTCACGGCGCGGTCAGCAGGGAGCCAATGGCTCCAATCCTGCCACGGGACATCCAAAGCTCCGCCGATCAACAATCCTCGAAATCCCGTGCAATCAATGAACAGGTCACCCGTAACCACATTGCCGGACTCAAGTGTAACTGACGCAACCTGGCCTGTTTCTGGCGTCAGCGTAACGTCAACGACTTTGCCTTCCGTTCGCGTGACACCTCTCGGTTCGGAGAGTTTTCGAAGGTAGAGCGCGTAGGCTGTTGCATCAAAATGATAGGCATAGGCCAGACCCGTCATGGATGTCTTCCCGACACGCTCGACGTGGCCGAATTTATGGGCGTAAGCTGCGCGGTGGTGAAGAGAGTAATCCCATAAGTTCGCGTCGGGATATCGGTCCGAATAACGCCGCCAATAATGATGGAAATGTTGACCCTGTAGATTGATCCCGGCGTCGCCAAATGTGTGCAGATAGCGATCGCCAATCCGTCCCCAATTATTGAACTCAATGCCGAGTTTAAATGACCCTTTTGTCGCTCGAACAAAGTCGCGCTCATCAATGCCCAAAATACCATTCAGCCGCCGGATTTGCGGGATTGTCGCTTCGCCGACCCCAACTGTGCCGATGGCATCGGATTCGATCAGGCGAATGTGGATGGATCGTCCCATGAGTTTCGCAATCGCCGCCGCTGCAATCCATCCCGCCGTTCCGCCGCCAACAATGACGACAGATTGGATGGGCTTGTGAGAACGAGGGGTCATGAATGAACTCTAGCGAAAAGAAATGGGACTGTCACAGTGTGAAAGAGTCACAAAAAAGCCCGCCGGAAATCAGCGGGCTTTTGATTGTGTTTCCAGGGTCGCTCTAGAACTTTTTAGCGACTGTGAAGTTAAACGTCCGTCCGTAATCTTCGTAACGCGATACGAAGGTTGCTGTGCCGGGACCATTTCCGTCCAGATCATTCTCAGTCCGGAAAGGCTCGTTCGTGAGGTTGTAGGCTTCAATATTAAATGAGAACCCTTCGAGCGCGCCGGATTCAAACTCATAACCGAGTTGAGCATCGACAAGAAACTCCGACAAAGCTTGCTGACCATTCAAAGACCCATCAAATTCTTGAATCTCCGCGAGGAAGCCAGACCGATAACGCGTGTTCACGCGCGCGCGCCAGCCATTGTTCTCGTAATAGACTTCGCCAGAAAACGTTTCTTTGGAATAGCCCGGAATTGCGATGGTTTGTCCTTGGAACTCAAGTTCATTGTCCGTGTAGGTGTAAGCTGCGTTGACACCGAAGCCTTGAAGAATGTCCGAAACGTCCTCCAGCGGAAGACGTAACGCCAATTCAACACCGCGCAATGATGCAGATTCGACGTTCACAGGACCACTGAGGCCAATGAGCGACGTTCCTTCCGTTGAAGCGGCTGTCCCAGTCAAAAATGGCGCAACGATAGCTCCGCCTTCAATCAATTCAAAGTCGCTGACGATATAGTCGGCAATGTCTTTATTGAAGACAGCAACAGTGAACGCGCCGCCTTCGGAGAAATATTTCTCGAAAGACACATCCAAAGAGGTTGATTTGTATGGACGCAAGAAGGGGTTGCCGCCGCTAATACCAAAACACGTTTGGTTTTGTGCCGGATTGAAGAATTGCGGTACAACCGACTCGGCCACGCCGTCGCCATTGGCGTCGGGACAAGCCGTTGTGTTCAGCGTCAATGCGCCTGTTGCGCGCAGTTGATCCATGCGGGGCCGTGTGACGGAACGTGCAGCGCCGAGGCGCAAAAAGCCATCTTCCATCACTTCAAACGAGAGGTTCGCACTTGGTAAGAAGTCGCCATAGCTGTCTGACAAATTGCCGCTACCCGTTGACGATTCTTGTGTCACATCGACATATTGCGCGCCGATATTACCGCGAACAGGGATGTTGCCCAGTTCTGCGTTGATGGCGAGTTGAGCGTAAGCGGTGACGATTTCTTCTTTCACTTGCCATTGCACGCCGCCTGTTGGGTCAACGCGGTAAGTTCCGTTCGTCCGAAGATCTGTAGGGTCATAGGCGGCAATCGGGAAGTTAAGCGAACCCGTGTTTGTAACGCCGATAAAGGTTGGGGCATTCGCAACGCCATTGTTGAACGCGCCGCCTTCGCGCAGGAACGCTTCGTTGGAGTCAAACGTCTTTTCACGGTCAGTAAACAGGACCCCGGCTGAAATGCCGTCAATGAAATCTGTGTCGAGATCATAATCCGCTTCAAACCGAATTTGGTTCAACTCGTCGTCAATTTGTGGCTCTTTAACAAAGCCGACTTGGCCCCAACCACCTGGGTCTGTCAGAACGACATTGCGCGGATTGGAGTAGTCAATTTCGCTGTTGATTGTATATTCGCCTGATGTCGGCGTTGTATAGGCCAGCGCACCGCGTAGTGCGGGGTTCGCGGCATTGGGTCCAAATAGGATGCCTTGTCCGGTGCCGGCATAGCTTTCATAGTCAATATCGCTCTTGTCGAGATTGGAGGTCGACACGTCAGTCGTAAAGCGAAGCTTTTCAGTGATGTTAACAGAGAGGTTCGCGCCGATTGAGTAAATCTCTGCCGTTGAACCTTCTGTGTCGGTCCGCAAAATTGCGCCGACCGGGCTGTAAACAGCGGAATCAACGAAGTCGCCTGAACCAGACGATCCGGCAAGAGCTGCGCCGGACCAACCAGCGATAGGTGTTTCAACACCGCGGAAGATGCCTGTATCTTCAAAATCGGAATAGAAACCATCAATGGTCAGGGCGAATGTATCATCTGGTTCGAATTGAAGTGTGCCAGCGACAGAGGTGCGTTCGAAATCGCGAGACACAACGCCTGAGCGCGGGTTGTCAGCAGCATAATAAGTGCCGTCAGGTAATTGAGCGGTTTGGAATTGGTTGGTCTTCAATTCACGCGAGACATATTGTGTTGGATTGGACTGATTGGTGACGCCAATAGCCCACCCTAATGTACCGCTATCGTTTTGGTCGATATAGGATCCGAAGAGGCGGTAACCCTGATCGGAGAAGTCCGGGTTAAGGCGTCCACTGTCGTTGATGACATATTTTCCAGAAACATTCAGTTGTGAGCTCGTGTAATCGAGGGGCTTGACCGTGCGCAGGTCAACGGCGCCAGCAACGCCAAATGTCGCCAGTTTTGCGTCAGGCGTCTTATAAACAACGCCTTGTGCGATGAGTTCGGACGGGAACACATCGAATTCAATGCCGCGGTTATTTGAAGCAGACACTTGTTCGCGGCCATTCAGCAGCGCGATTGAGAAATCAGGACCAAGACCACGGATTGAGATTTGTTGTGCGCGGCCACGGACACGTTGGGCTGTGACGCCAGGAAGGCGCGCAAGTGAGTCTGCGATTGAGACGTCCGGCAACTTACCAATATCTTCTGCTGTAATCGCTTCAATGATTGAGCTGCTATCACGCTTAAGGTCCAAGCTTTGTTGAATCGACTGGCGAATGCCTGTTGCGATGATGACATCGTCTTCCGCGATTGCGCTATCGACATCTTGGGCTAGCGTCGGTGTCGCCGACATTAATAAGGCGATTGTGGCGGTGCCGAGCAAAAGCTGGCGTTCCAAGGTGGACGACTTGGTCATGTGTTTCCCTTCGTGAGCGCCGAATTTTGCGGACGCAATCCTTGTTATTGGAGTTGAGAAAACGCGAGTGGCTTCCTCCCCAAAGGCGCTTTACACAAATTTGCATAGAATTTGCAAACGGTTTTGCAAAATTTGTCCGAAATTGTAGCAAACTGTTGCGAATAGGCCACAATTGATCGTTAAGAGTGGGTTTCTAGCGTATTTTCTATAAAATAATTATGCAAAACTTTGCATAAAGACTTGCTTAACGCCTGCTGATCCCTCTATGCGAAGGGAAACAGCAGGGACTCGTAGGTTATGTCGGGGAGATATGGCCCACTTGAAAGTGAATATGCGCAAGACATCAAAGTTTCGCGACCTCCGGCAGCTTATTATAGCGAGCTCTGCGGTCATCGCTCTAGGGGCCTGCGCGAGTGTTTCGGCGAACACGGAGATTCTATCGACAGAGATAACCGCAGAGGCGCTTCGATCTGAGGGTCGACTACCCGTTGATGAGATCGTCTATTTCATGCTGCCGGACCGATTTGAAAATGGAGACACGTCCAATGACACAGGCGGGTTCCCCGGAGGTAAGTTGGATCATGGATTCGATCCGACGTCGAAAGGGTTTTACCAGGGCGGTGACCTAAAAGGGCTCACGGCCCGACTAGACTACATCCAAGGCTTGGGCGCGACAGCCATTTGGTTAGGCCCTATTTATAAGAACAAACCCGTTCAGGGCGGACCGGGTCAGGAGAGTTCCGGCTATCACGGATATTGGATCACAGATTTCACTGATGTTGACCCACATTTGGGTACAAAAGATGATCTAAAAGCCTTCGTCGATGGTGCGCATGATCGCGGGATGAAAGTCTATTTAGACATCATCACGAATCACACAGCCGATGTGATCAGTTACCGCGAATGTCATGATCCAAATTATGCTGGTGCGGACAAGGTGAATGATGGCTGCGCCTATCGGTCAATCGCGGACTATCCTTACACGACGGATGGTGGACCTGATGGTCCGGCGATCAATGACAGTTTTCTGGGCGATGCGCCGCATGTTCAAACTTATGAGAATTTCGAAAACCTAACGAACCAAAATTACGCTTACACGCCATATATTCCTGCAGGGGAGGAAGACGTTAAGACGCCCGCTTGGCTGAATGACCTTCAATATTATAGCAACCGCGGAGAAACGACCTGGTCTGGTGAGAGCTCGCTATATGGCGATTTTTCCGGGCTTGATGATTTGCTGACAACGCATCCGGCGGTGGTCGATGGCATGATCGATATTTTCAAAGACTGGATTACGGAATACCGCATGGACGGATTTCGTATCGATACAACGCGCCACGTAAATCCAGAATTTTGGAAGGCTTTCCTTCCAGCGATGAAAGAGCATGCGGCATCAATCGGGATTCCGCATTTCTACCAGTTTGGCGAAGTCTATGATCCGGACCCGGGCGCTCTGGCGCGCTTCACCCGCGTTGATGGATTTGATCAGGTTTTGGACTTCGGCTTCCAATCTGCAGTCTTCGCCGTGGTGTCGGGGCAAGAGCCGACGGCCCGTTTGGATACATTTTTGCGGGGTGATGACCTCTACGGCGAGACGAGCTGGAATGGGCTCACGCAGCCGACTTTTCTCGGCAATCACGATATGGGTCGGTTCTCGGGCATGTTGAAAGCCGCCATTCCCGGTATTACTCAAGATGAACTCTTAGCGCGAACCAAGCTGGGCCACGGGATGATGATGTTCATACGCGGCGTTCCCGTTATTTATTCGGGCGATGAACAAGGTTTCGTTTCCGACGGCAATGACCAACTTGCCCGCGAGCCGCTATTTCCAAGCCAAACAGCGGTTTACAATGACAATGATTTGATTGGGACAGACGCGACGACGGCGGAGAGCAATTTTGATACTAATCATCCGCTTTACCGTTACATTGCTGAGACGGCGGCGATCCGACAAGCCCATGCTGCGTTCCGGCGCGGGGCTATGGAAACACGGTTGTTTGAGGTAGGGACGGGGACAGATAGCGGCGCTGGCATGAATGTTCGTCAATTTGACGCGGCAACCGGAACTGCGTTTGCTTTCTCGCGCTTTGATCCGGTGACGGGTCAGGAATATCTTGTCGTCGTTAATACGTCACCTGCCCCCCAAACAATTAACACGCGGGTCGAACCTGACACATCGCAATTGACGTCACTGATGGGAACATGCCCAGCGACCGTGGCAACAACGGCAACGGCGCAGGTGAATGTGCCGGCCTTTGGTATTGTTGTCTGCGAAACAAATGGCCGCGCGGCCCGGCACGTCAGATGACACTTCCTCCGCCGTCCAGTTCAGTGCAGGAACGCATCGTGCCCGATATGACGATTATGCCCGCAACATCTGATGCTGCGCCTTGGTGGAAAGGCGCGGTGATCTATCAGATATATCCGCGAAGTTTTCAGGACACGACGGGCGACGGGGTTGGTGACTTGCGGGGGATTACGCAGCGGCTCGATTATATCGCCTCGTTGGGCGTGCAGGCCATTTGGATATCGCCCTTCTTTACCTCGCCTATGGCGGATTACGGTTATGACGTTGCCGATTTTTGTGATGTCGATCCTATCTTTGGAACGCTCGCTGATTTCGACGGGCTTGTGACAAAAGCCCATGCGCTAGGTCTGAAGGTGACGATTGATCAGGTCTATTCGCACACATCGGATCAACACCCTTGGTTTGAGCAAAGCCGGACATCGGCTGAGAATGATAAATCCGATTGGTATGTCTGGGCCGATGCCCGTCCCGATGGAACGCCGCCGAATAATTGGCAGTCCGTATTTGGTATGGGCGCGTGGGAATGGGACGCGCGCCGCGGGCAGTATTACCTTCATAATTTTTTGCGTGAGCAGCCTGACCTCAATTTACATAATCCTGAGGTTCAAAATGCGATTTTGGATGTGACGCGCTTTTGGCTTGATCGCGGTGTCGATGGTTTCCGAATTGATGCGTTGAACTTTGGCATGCACAATCGCGAACTGACAGATAATCCTGTGGAGACGGATTTCAAACGGCCGCCAACCCGTCCGTTCGATTTTCAGCGCCATACTGAAAATATGAGCCAGCCAGAAATCGTCCCGTTTATCGAGAATATTCGTGCGGTGATCGATGGGTATGGCCAAGATAAATTTACCGTGGCCGAAGTCGGTGGTCCGCGTCCTTTGGACGAGATGAAAGCCTTTACTTATGGTGAAACACGACTGAGCTCCGCTTACGCGTTCGACTTTCTCTATGCCGAAACGTTAAGTGCCGATTTGATCCGTAAAACTCAGCGCGAGTGGCCGGGTGAGGCGGGCGAAGGCTGGCCGAGTTGGGCGTTTGAAAATCACGATGCTCCGCGCGCTGTCTCGCGGTGGCGGGGCGGCTGTGACCCGGAGAGGTTCTCAAAATTGCTCGGGCTCTTGTTGATGAGTCTGCGCGGGAATGCTTTCGTTTATTACGGCGAAGAACTGGGTCTCGAGCAAGGCAATATTGCGTTTGAAGATTTGCGCGACCCTGAAGCGATTACAAATTGGCCTGAAACGCTCGGTCGAGACGGCGCGCGCACACCCATGCCTTGGACAGATGCTGGCAATGATTATGGCGGGTTTTCTGATGTGAAGCCTTGGCTGCCTTTGCAGGAGGCGCACCGCTCGGCCAATGTCTCTGAGCAAGAGGAAAACCCTGAATCCGTGCTCAACTTTTATCGTGCAGCCATTGCTTTGCGCAATAGCTGCCGCATTTTGAAAGAGGGGGCAATCTCATTCGTGGGTGAGGGCGATTGTCTTGTGTTTGACCGTATTCTGGATGGGCGGAGACGTCGCTGCGTCTTTAATCTAAGCGCTACCGCCTTAGCCTATGATGGCTCGGTAACGGCAGAACTGCCCGTCGGTAAGTTACCGGCACAGGGGATCATTCCGGCCTATTCAGGCTTCATTGCACCGCTGACTTAAGCGCCGCAGCTTTCCCGCTGGATCAACTCAGTGGGTAAGCGCTCAGAGCGCATATCACTCGGATCGCTGGCGTTGAGGAGTTTCATGACCATCAACCGACCCGCGAGTGTGAGGTCCTGACCAACCGTCGTCAGGGGTGGATCAAAGTAGCGCGCGAGCTGAATATCATCATATCCGACAACTGACACATCGTCCGGCACGGATCGTCCTTGTTCTCGCAAAGCTCTGATAACGCCGATCGCGATGAGATCGGACGCACAGACAACGCCGTCGAAATCTTTGCCGCGGGAGATAAGGGAGTGCATCGAGTTTGCCGCGCTTTCGATTTCGAAATGCGCAGGGAAAACGAGGTCAGGGTCAGGTGTTAAGCCAAATCGTTCTAAAGCTTGACGATACCCGTGATAGCGCTGTTTGATTTCAGGGGCATCCGTATCACCGAAGAATGCAATTTTCTGTCGTCCCATACGCGCAACATGGGCCGCTGCCATTTCGCCGCCGCGTTGATTGTCAGATCCAACGGACGCATATTCTTGTCCGGGAAGTTCGCCGCCCCAAACGATGAATTTCATCGGGTGACCGACGAGGCGGTTAAGGCGGTCATGGAGGAAACTCTGGCCCAAAAAGATAATGCCGGACGCGCGGGAACTGTCGAGCAATCGCGATAGGTCTGCGTAATTTTGCGGGTCAGCATGGGAGACAACGTAGTCGCAGCGCAAGGACCGTGCGGCCTCACCAATACCCCCGAGCAAACCCTGAAAGAATGGATCAAGCATCCAGCCGTCGCGTCCTTGCGGTTTTGGAACGATAACGGACAAAGTCGTGTCTGCGGATGTATCACCTCCCGGTAAGCTACGGATATTGTACCCCTGGCGCCGTGCCAAATCCCAGACTCGCCGCTTGGTACTATCGCTGACAGCTGGATTGTCGGACAGGGCGCGGGACACGGTCGCAATCGACACGCCCGCTTCTTTCGCAATATCTTCCAAGCGGACTTTTTTTGTCATCAATCAGCTTTCATAATGGCGTCGAGCGGCCTCTCATAAGGCACAAAAACTAGTAGAACCGCGCCCAACATCATAACAACGCCCGCGACAATGAGTGTTAGAACTGTCTGCCCGCCTAAAAGGCCTGTTAACACGCTGCCCATGATTGTGCCGACAACCAATTGTGGAATCACGATGAAATAGTTGAAGATACCCATATATGTACCCATCCGCCCCGCGGGGAGAGCATCAGCGAGCAATGCATAAGGTAGCGTCAGGATGCAGGCCCATACAATTCCAATTCCCACAGCAGACAGCCAAAACAAGCTCGGCGGGAAAAGCCAAATTGAGATGAATGATAACCCGCCGATCAGGAGCGAGAGAGCGTAAAACATCTTCAACCCAATCGCGCGCGTGCCGACGGGTATGAGAAGTGAAAACCCCCAAGCAACGAGGGAATATATCGCAAAGATATTATTCACGGCGAGCGAGCCAATTCCGTAAGCTTCGGATGTCGGATCAGTGGTTCCAAAATGATGCGAGGTTACGGCAGAATTTAGATAAACCCAGAGCGTGAAGAAAGCGAACCAACTGGTAAATTGCACGAGAGCCAAACGCTTCATGAGCATTGGCATCGTGGCGAGATCGTCCATCAAGGACCCGATCATCCCTGCTGCGCGTCCGCCTTTTAAGCGCCACGCGTTGTAAACTAGTAATAATCCTAAAATCACGACCATAACAGCGAAGACGGTTAGCTGCTTCTCTGCTGGACCAAAAGCGACAAGGGCCAGCAGGCCAGCGCCAACGAATAAGGCGATGAGGCCACGTGCCGAGAACCAAGCGGCTGGGGGAACAGGGCGGAGGTCACGCCGCGCGTGAGCCAAGGCGCTGTCATCGGCCGTTTCGTAAGCATGGAGCGTGTCAGGGTCATATTCTTTGGATGTCAGAACAGTATAGAGAACGCTGGCAAATAGGATTGCCGCGCCGAGTAAAAATGCCATTTTCACTGAGTCCGGAACGACGTTAGCGTCAGCGGTATTCGCCGCACCAAAATTCGTGGCCCATTCCGGCAATTTCGACCCGACATAGCCGCCCGCACCAATGAAAAACCCTTGAATGGCGTAACCGAGAGTTCTCTGTTTCGTATTCAAGTTATCACCGACAAACGCTCGAAACGGCTCCATCGATATATTCAGCGAAGCATCGAGAATCCAAAGCGAGCTAGCTGCTATCCAGAGGGCCGGGGAGTTAGGCATGAAGATGAGCGCAAAGCTCGCGAGGACCGCGCCAAGAAGGAAATAGGGGCGCCGCCGCCCAAACCGTGTCCAAGTCTGGTCAGATAAATATCCAACAATGGGCTGCATAATGAGCCCTGTCACAGGTCCGGCTAGCCAATAGAGCGCAAGCGTATTTGCGTCAGACCCCAATGTCGAAAATATGCGCGATGCATTGGCGTTTTGCAGGGCGAAACCAATCTGAAGGCCAAAGAACCCGACGGCCATGTTGATGATCGAGAGGATAGGCAGGTTGGGTTTTAGTGCGGAAGAACCTGTTGGTGCATTGCTCGATCTAATGTCAGCTAACAGTGTCATAATATCCCCTAATTGCGTTTTCATACTTGAGCGCAAAATATTTACATCATTTATGCAATTTTTTTCACTTCATCGCAAGTCGGTTATGGGGGCTTTCTTTTAGTGTTTGGGGTTGAGGGACCGCGGCATTTGATCAGTTTCGATTTAGGGGCAATAGTCCGCTTTAAATTGCCACTCAAACCATGCCATAGCCTCTGGAAGAAAAGTGGTGAATAAGATCATAATGCCTTACAGGTGCCGATATGTTGGCTTAAAGTTACATTCTCAAGGGGCATCAATGCCATTCGTTTCACGCTGCGCAGGAAACAAATTTAAACGGCTCGCCGAAAGAAACACGGTGTGCCTAACCTTTGTTGGCATATTGTTTGGTTCAATTCCGGCGCAAGCTGCGGGTATTGATCAAACTATTAATGAGGCGGTGCAGCCAATCACGGACGCGCTGTCAGCTTTTATTTTCTACTTGGTTCCGATTGGCAGCGCACAAGTTCCCTTAATCGTCTGTTGGTTGATTTTTGGGGCCTTTTTTCTTTCACAGGCTATCTGGGTTTCATCAATGTGCGGGGGTTTAAGCATGCCGTTGATATTGTCAGCGGTAAGTTCTCAACGTCCCAGTCTGATAATTCGTCTGAACACTCAGGCGAAATTTCACATTTCCAAGCACTCACAGCAGCCGTGTCAGGGACAGTCGGTATTGGGAATATTGCGGGCGTGGCCATTACAGTCTCTGCAGGTGGGCCGGGTGCTATATTCTGGTTAATCGTTGCAGGCCTCGTTGGGATGACAACGAAATTCGTCGAATGTACTTTGGGTGTCAAATACAGACATATTGCCGAAGACGGAACAGTCTCTGGTGGGCCAATGTATTATTTACGGTCAGGACTTGCCAAACGCGGAATGACGGGGTTCGGAAAATTCTTAGGCATGTTTTACGCGATCAGCATTGTCATCGGGTGCTTGGGGATTGGCAACATGTTCCAGTCCAACCAAGCCTATGTGCAACTTTTGCAAGTGTCGGGTGGCGAGGCCGGGGTTTTGGCCGACAGAGGGTGGCTCGTCGGGATCGTTTTGGCCGTGCTTGTCGGCCTTATTATCGTCGGCGGCATCAAATCGATTGCCCGCGTCACGGTTAAGCTCGTCCAGTTCATGATCCTGATTTACATTGTTGGCGCGGTCGTTGTGATCGGTATGAATGCGGAGCGATTGCCGGGAGCGGTCGCTGCAATTCTAACAGGGGCGTTTTCGATGAAGGGAGTCACGGGGGGTGTTCTCGGCATCATGATTATCGGTTTTCAACGCGCAGCCTTTTCTAACGAAGCGGGTATTGGGTCCGCCGCGATTGCGCACTCCGCCGTCAAAACTAAGGAACCTTTGACGGAAGGCTTTGTTGCTTTGTTAGAGCCGTTCATCGACACGGTCGTTATCTGCACCTTGACGGGCCTCGTCCTCGTCCTCGTCACCGCCTTTCCGACGGGTCATTTGATGGGCGGCGGTGTTGCCGGGATTGAACTCACGTCGTCCGCGTTTAAGAACTCCATTCCGTGGTCACCTGTACCTTTATCGATTGCGGCAATCCTATTTGCATTTTCTACCATGCTGGCTTGGGCCTATTATGGCACGAAGGCTTGGACTTATATTTTTGGGCAGGGCAAAGGCAAAGAGCGTACCTTCGGCTTTATTTTTTGCGTCTTCATTGTGATCGGAGCAGCGATCAAGTTGGATGCTATTTTGGACTTTGCGGATGCGCTGATTTTCGTGATGGCCATTCCGAATTTACTCGGACTCTACATTATGGGCCCTGAGGTGAAGCGAGACTTGAAAATCTATTGGGCGAAGCATCAAATAGGGCAATGATTGTCAGTTCGTCACATCAATGTTCGCGGCGGTTTTGGCTGCTCCCCTGACTGCTGATCTCCTATTTCAGCCCTTCGACCTAAGACCAAAAAAAGATATCACCATGTCACACTTAACGAAACTCGCCTTAGCGGCACTTCTGGCTGTAAGCCTCTCAGCCTGTAACGGCGACCACACCGCCGCTGATCATGCCGCCATGGACCATTCCCAAGATGAAATAGGAGACATCGGGCAGACAACGGGCACGCTCGTTTCAGTGAGCCCCGACGGTCAATCCGCGACCATCAAACACGAAGCCATTGACGGAGTCGGCATGGGCGCGATGACCATGGGGTTTGAGATTGCGTCATCCGTCGATTTGTCAGCATTCGCCGCAAACGACCCTGTCAGCTTTATAGTCAAGCGCGGGTCTGAAGGCGGCTACCGGATCACAGCGATCTGTAACACTGAGACGGATGGTGCCGATTGCCTATCGGCACTTGTGGATCATGCGGGGCACTAAAATTTATATCTCGTGCGTTTGCGAGTGAAATAAGTTTAAAAATTTCCCAATGCGACAATTTCTGATTGATAAAATTTCAGCTTAAATTAGGGATTTGAGGAATGCGGCACCAAATGTTGGTCTTCGCAGGCAAATCTAGTTTTGGTATATTGGGGCCCATGTGACACAGTTTTCCGAAGATCGTACCTCTCGATCAAGCGTAGACCATATTTCGAACGACACGGGAGCGATTAGAAGCTATCGCATTGTGTCTGCTTCGGGCGCTAAACTTGTGTCTGCGGGATTATCGCTGGGTCTTCTCTTTCTCGCTGACTCTGCTTCTGCTCAAGCCGCCACTGTGCCGACTGGATTTGTTCAGGCTGACATGCTGGCGGGCGTGCAATCGGTCACTGAATTAGCGTCAGGGGCAATTGAGTTGACGATGGTCTCAGGCGAGATTGTGGTCATTCCAGCGGGGTCCGCGCAAATTGTCGGTGGTGTCGCATTCGTGACTGAGACCGCTGCTGCCTTAGAGGGGCTTGGCGTTGCTGGCGGAACTGTAGCGGGTGGTTTCGGCGGAACAGGTTTGGTGCTGGCGGGAATTGCTGGGGCGGGCGGCGTTGTAGCGTCTGTCGCGAGTGGGGGCGAAGAAGACGCACCGAATATCGCGCCTGTCTTTACGTCAGCGACGTCAAATAATGTGGTTGAAAATCAAACGACGGCTTATACGGCCAGAGCAACAGATGCCGATAATGGTGCAGCGCTCAGCTATTCGCTCTCTGGTGCGGACGCAGCGCTCTTCGATATTAATAGTGCCACGGGTGTCGTGACGTTTAAAGCGGCCCCGGATTTTGAAACGCCCGATGATGCAGGTGCAGACAACGTCTATGACCTTGTTGTGACAGTCACTGACGGCACGGATACAGTCGACCAAGCGGTTGTTATCACCGTCACGGATGAAAACGACAACGCTCCTGTCTTTACGTCTGACCCGACAGTGTCAATCGCTGAAAACCAGACGGTCGTTTATACGGCCGCTGTGATGGACGCAGATGCGGGCACCACTCTCATTTACTCTCTGTCGGGCGCAGATGCTGCTTTATTTGACATTGATAGCGCAACAGGCGTCGTGACGTTTAAGTCGGTTTTGGACTTTGAAACGCCAAGCGATGCTGGCGCAGATAATGTCTATGATATTGTTGTCACAGCCAGCGACGGAGAGAATTCGACTGATCAGGCCGTTACGATTTCAGTCTTAGATCAAAACGATAATGCGCCTGTCTTCACGTCAGGCGCGGCCGCTACTGTGACCGAGAACCAGACGGCAGCATACACGGCGATTGCAACGGACGCTGACGCAGGCACGACATTGACCTACACATTGTCCGGTGCGGACGCCGCGCTCTTTGATGTTGATAGCGCAACGGGTGTTGTCACCTTTAAATCAGCTCCTGACTTTGAGAACCCTAGCGATGCGGGCGGCAATAATATATACGACATCGTCGTAAGCGCCAGCGATGGCTTTACGACAACAGATCAATCCGTCGCCATCACGGTGATGGACCAAAACGACAATGCCCCTGTGTTTACCTCAGGCGCGACGGCCACAGTCGCGGAGAATCAAACGGCAGCATACACGGCAATGGCGAGCGATGCTGATGCGGGCACGACGTTAAGCTACGCATTGTCTGGGGTCGATTCCGCTCTCTTTAATATCGACAGCGCGACAGGTGTCGTGACGTTTAAGATGGCTCCTGATTTCGAAATGCCAGGCGACGTTGGCGGGAATAACGTCTATGATATTATCGTCACGGCCAATGACGGAACGAACACGATTGATCAATCCGTCGCGATTACGGTGACGAACGAAAACGATAACGCGCCGACCTTCACGTCAGGCGCAACGGCGAGCGTCGCCGAAAACCAAACGGTCGCTTACACGGCGGCGGTAACCGATGCCGACGGAAGCGTCATCACATACACACTGTCTGGCGCGGATGCGGCTTTGTTCGATATTACCGCTAATGGCGTTGTGACCTTCAAAACTGCTCCCGACTTCGAGACCCCCGGCGATGCCGGCGGAAACAACGTCTATGATATTGTGGTGACGGCTAGTGATAGCGTGAGCACGATCAATCAAGCGGTCGCAATCACTGTCACAGATGCGAACGATAATGCCCCGATTTTCACGTCTGCCGCAACGGCGACTGTCGTTGAAAATACGGCGGCATCAACCACAGTTTATACAGCGAACGCGACAGACACGGATACGGTCGGCGCCGTCACCTACGCGCTGTCCGGCGCTGACGCGGCGCTATTTAACATCGACAGCGCGACAGGCGTGGTGACGTTTAAAGCGTCGCCGGACTTTGAAACCCCCGGCGATGCGGGTGGCAATAATGTCTATGACATTGTCGTCACGGCGAGTGATGGCGTGAATGTGACAGGCCAAGCGGTTGCGATTACCGTTACGGATCAAAACGATAATGCGCCCGTCTTCACGTCGGGTGCTAGCGCGACAGCGGCAGAGAACCAAACAACGGCTTACGCGGCGACCGCTACCGATGCCGACACAGGCGAGACATTGAATTATGCTTTGTCTGGTGCGGATGCGGCTCTGTTTGATATTGATAGCACGACAGGGATTGTCACCTTTAAGGCAGTGCCTGACTTTGAAGCCCCGAGTGATACAGGAGCTGATAACGTCTATAATGTTGTGGTCACCGCGAGTGACGGTGTGAACACGACCGATCAAGCGGTCGCCATCACAGTGACAGATCAAAACGACATCGCGCCCGTATTTACATCAGGCGCGGCGGCGACAGTCGCTGAAAATGCGGCCGCAGCGACAATAGTTTACACGGCGACGGCAACGGACACGGATACAATCGGTACACTCACCTTTGCTCTGTCCGGCGCTGACGCGGCGCTCTTCAATATCGATAGCGCGACAGGTGTGGTCACGTTCAAAGCATCGCCGGATTTTGAAACCCCTGCGGATGCGGGCGGCAATAATGTCTACGATATTGTTGTTACAGTGAGTGATGGTGTGAACACTTCTGATCAAGCTGTGTCGATCACCGTCACAGATTCAAACGACAATGCGCCAATCTTTACGTCAGGCGCAACGGTATCTGTCTCTGAGAACCAGACGGCTGCCTACAGTGCGACAGCAACGGATGCGGATGCAGGCGCGATGTTAAGCTACGCGCTGTCTGGCGTTGATGCGGCGTTATTCAACATCGACAGCGTGACTGGCGTTGTGACGTTCAAAGCGGCGCCTGATTTCGAGACGCCTCGCGATGGAGGCGGTAACAATATTTATGATATCATCGTGACTGCAAGCGATGGCATGAATACGACGGATCAAGCCGTCGCGATTACCGTGACGGATGTTTTGGAGCAGACTATAATAGATGTTTCATCGTTCTCAGCTAATCAGGGTTTCATTATCCAAGGCGATAACGCGAGCGATTTAGCAGGGGCATCTATTAGTAATGTCGGGGATGTTAATGGCGACGGTTATGATGATATACTTGTTGGCGCCTTTAATGCGGGCAACGGAGGCTCCTCTCGTTCTGGGCAAGCCTACATTATATTTGGCAGTAATTCGGGATTTGGCTCCGAGGATGATATAGGTCGCCAAGTTATTGACTTGAGCACTCTAACTTCGTCGCAAGGATTTTCGGTGCAAGGTGGCGGAATAGCGGCTGACAGATTCGGTGCTGTTGTAAGTTCTGCGGGGGATGTCAATGGAGATGGGTTTGAAGATTTCATGGTATCTGACCCCACTACATTGGCGCCAAGTGTTTCAGCCAACGGATTTAATGCAGGCGAAACCTACGTGTTCTTTGGGGGGGCGACTGGGATTTCAACTGTAGCTGATTTCGTCATTCAAGGTGATTCTGAAGATGATAGATCAGGGTCAACGCTTAGTTCACTTGGTGATATTAATGGCGATGGATTTGATGACTTAGCGATTACTTCTACGGGTGAAGCCGGAATTATATTTGGTACGAGAGAGACTTTCGGAACGAGCTTTCGTGGCCGCCAAATAATTGATTTAACCACAATTTCAGAATCAGAAGGTTTTCTCGTTGTAGGAAGCAACGAGTTTGGCCGTGTTCAAATCTTTTCTTCTGGTGACGTTAATGGGGACGGCTTTGATGATATGATCTTTCAGACTGGCGGTGATACAGGTTTGATTTACGGAGCAGTCGGGGGGTTTGGAGCCGCCGATGCGTCAGGTCGATTTTCAATAGATATTTCTGAGTTAAAACAGGATCAAGGCGTTATTATACAGGGCGCTTCTTCTGCTCAGTTTTCATCAATCGGTGATGTTAACGGTGATGGATTTAGTGATATAATGTTCGCAAATTCTAATTTTGGATCGGGAGGGCTTGGAAGTAGTGAATTAAAAATAATTTTCGGAAATAGTAGCGGTTATGGGGCGGTTGATGAAAGTGGGAGGCAAGTTGCAGATTTTAGTAATGTCACAACGTCTCAAGGGTTTATTATCCGAGGGAATGAAGGGAAATACTTTTTCAGTTCTGCTGGTGACGTAAATGGTGACGGTTATGATGACATTATAATTGGTTCTCTTGGTAATAACAATGGAATCGGTCAAGCTTACATCGTGTTTGGGGCGGCAGGTGGGTTTGGAGAAATCGATCAAACTGGCCAATCAATTATTGATTTATCATTATTATCATCAACTCAAGGCTTTATAATTAGGTCGAACGATACCGGAGACGAATTTGGGCGTGTTAGTGCGGCAGGTGATGTTAATGGCGATGGTTTCGATGATGTTATTGTTAGCGCGCCACTGGGTGATGATGGGGGTCTTTATGCAGGCGAAGCCTACGTCATCTTCGGTGGACGCACGGGCACTGAAGACACAACCGCCGTCACCGTCACAGGCACAGCTTCTGTCGATAATTTCACCGGAAACGCTGGTAACGACACATTCACCGCCATCGGCACAAACGACGTTGTGCGCGGCGGGGCGGGGAATGACTCCATTACGGTGACGGGTCTTGATTATGCGGACATTCGCGGCGGGACCGGGACTGATACGCTTACGTTGGACGGGGCGGGTCTGTCTTTGAATTTGACGACTGTGTCGTCGGCTGGGCTGTCCAGTATCGAGATTATCGACCTGACGGGAACGGGCGATAATAGCCTGACTTTGGATGCGCGCGGCGTGTTCCAACTGACCGAAGAACGCAGCGGCGGCACGGCGACGCTCACGGTGCAGGGTAATGCGGGCGACGGGGTGACGCTGCAAGGCGCGTTTGTTCAAGGCCTGCAAGTCGTCGACGGCGGCATCACTTACACGGTCTATACGGACGGCAACGCCGTTGTCCGGGTGCAGGAGGGTGTTGGGGTTAGTACAGTCGGCGCATCGCGGAATACGGAGCTTTCAGATGATGAGTCTATCATAAGCCTGAGCGAGTTCTACGCCGAGACCTACCAAGATGGAGAGTGGCTGTTTTCAAGAGACAGGGTTGATGTGACGCCAGTCGACGATGGTCGATCTGACGCAGCCTTAAGCCAAACATATGTCGAAGCCATGATAGCCGGAGACATGATCGATGTATCTGGCGGGGCCACCCCGCTGTCATTGTTTGAAAGCTTGTCGATCGATTTGGATAATTCAGTCTGGAATGACCTCGGCGAGTCTATGGGGCCAATGGGGCGTTTGTTAGAAGACTTGTCCGTGGAGCAAACCGACTTTGCCGTGACGAATCCATCCGACGTGTTTGAAACACTCAGCGTAGAGACTGTCCCAGCGGGCGCTCCGCAGCAAGGTGGATCGATGGGTTGGGTTGAGCCGGCCCTGCAGGACATCGTCGACGACCTGACTTTGTTTGTTGATGACGGGCTTGGTCTCGATCTCTGGGTGTCTGCGGAGAGTCTTTAGAGACATCGGGATGATCCTATGACCGGGGCAAATTCAAAAACGGACGCGCAGAGCGATATTGTGTTTGGCGTAGACCTCTCGCGCGGCTTTACCGAATGGCTTGCGGCCAAAAATGTCAGCTTGGCCGTCAGCACCTATCAGGTCGGTAAGATCATCATGTTGGGCGTTGATCAAGACGCGCAGGGGCAGCGTGATCTTTGGGTTTATAACCGCAATATCGGGCGGTGCATGGGTATGGTTGCGAGCGGGCGCGGGTTTTGGGTGACGAGCGACACTCAATTGCTGCGGTTCGAAAACCTGCTTCGCGGCGATCAATTAGGCCAAAATGGAACGGACGCGGTATATGCGCCGCGATTTTCTTACTTCACGGGCGACCTTGATGCACATGATGTCGCGGTTGGGCTTGATGGTGGTCCTGTGTTTGCCAACACTCTATTCAACTGTGTGGCTAAACCTAGCTTAGCCCATAGTTTTGAACCAGTTTGGCGACCTAATTTTATTTCCCGCTTGGCGGCAGAGGACCGCTGTCATTTGAACGGGATCGCCATGCGCGACGGCGCGCTGCGCTATGTCACGGCCGTTAGCTGCACGGACGTCTTTGATGGCTGGCGCGACCACCGGGAGGGCGGCGGTATTGTCATTGATGTGTTGAGCGGCGAAACGATTTGCGACGGCCTATCCATGCCGCATTCTCCGCGTTGGCATAATGGCCGGCTTTGGTTGCATAATAGCGGAGCGGGTGAATTTGGGTATGTGGATGTCGAGAACAAATGCTTTGTTCCCGTCAGTTTTTGCCCCGGCTATTTGCGCGGCCTTGCTTTTATCGATGAAAAAACGGCTGTTGTTGGGTTGTCGCTTCCACGGGATAATAAAACCTTTTCTGGCTTGCCGCTGGACGCACGCATGCGCGATGCAGGTGTATCTGCGCGGTGCGGACTCTATTTCATCGATCTGGATAGCGGAGACATCATTCATTCGGCTGTGTTTAAAGGGGTCGTGAACGAGCTTTATGATGTCGTGGTACTGAATGGAATTCGAAAGCCTACATTAATTGGGCCGAACTCTCCTGAACTTAAACGCACAGTGTCTGTGTCATCGGATGTTCAATAGAGATCTGCACGTAGACCCAGTTTGAAAATGGATTCAAACTTCCACCTTTTCGGATGACACCACTCACCTCGATGTTTCCTTAGGCCCTGATGAGCATGACATTTTTCGGGGGGTAAAGTGCGTTCGAAATCACCCTCACGTCTGGTAATGGCGACGCAATCCTTCGGAACTACGAATTTGAAACGAGGACTTGCGGACTCTCCGGAATAGACACCGCGAAGTTCACACTGAATCCAACGGCTGTGGCGACGGGTTTTGTGCTCAACGGAATTATAGACGTGTCTGTGCTTGGCAATGTTGCAGAAGCGTGGACTATCAATATTTATGGAATGTCGGTTTTGTAAACAGTAGGCCCAGTCATGCGCCTGCCCTAATTCGCGAGTGTTTAGTCTAAGACGGATTTAATGCTCGGCCCATAGGGTGATTGTCCGAGCACGGCGAGTTGAGTTTGCGCTGAGACGGCGTTGATGGCTTCTTGCGGCCGTGCGACGGGGTGGAGCGCAATTCGTAAAGGCCGCGTGCCTTTGGGCAAGGCGATCGTTTTCGCGATAGCGTGCGGAATATCCATCGGGTCAGAGTCGCCTCCCGCGCCCGCTCTTTCAGTGTCCATGCCTGCTGTTAATTGCGGATAAGCGCTGAGGATGTCCTCTGTCAGACGCGACTTGAGCGCTGATGATGGCGCAACTTGATTAGTCCAAATCTCAGTCGGGTAACCACCTGGTTGGATAATTGTGATCTCAATTCCATGCGAATTAACTTCATAGGCCAGTTGCTCACTCAATGCTTCTAACGCGAATTTCGTCGGCGAATATTGTCCGAAACCCGGAATAATGACGCGGCCGAGTTGTGAGGTTACATTGAAAACCTGTCCACTTCCTGCGGCGCGCATGGCGGGCAGCGCAGCTCTGATTAAGCGCTGCGGGCCAAAGACATTCGTGTCGAAAATCAGCTGCGTTGCAACCATGTCTTGCGCTTCAATCGGTCCTGAAACGGCGATGCCAGCATTGTTGATTAGAACATCAAGTGTCCCGCCTGTCGCCGCGAGGGCTTGGGCGACACCCGCTTCGACTTGGGCGTCATCGGTCACGTCAATTTCGATCACCGTAATGTCGAGATTATCTGCGTCGGCCAAGGCTTCAAGCTCGGCTGCTTCCGGGCGAGGCAGGTTGCGCATCGTCGCGAAAACTTTGGCGCCAAGGCGTGCATAATGTTCTGCGCCAAGCCGCCCAAAACCAGAGGAACAGCCCGTTATAAGGATCGACACGCCTGTTAAATCGACTGACTCTGTGCTCACGCTATCTGAAGCTTGAACGCCTGTGGTCGTAAGCGTTGCGGCGAGCACGCCAGCGCCGAGCATAAGGTTGCGGCGATTGAGTTTGTAATCATTGGACATAAGTCGCTCCTGAAGTTGAGATAGGTTTAGCAGCCTTCCGCTGTCTGTCCGCCTCGATTGTCAGGTTGCCGAAATCAATCGCAATTATGATTGAGCGGGTATTTGGCCGAGACCAAATTTGTCCAATACTCCTCGACCCTGTGACGCGCGTCACTTTTAAATGGACGAACCAAGTCATGACGAAGGGGCTATAGCTGGGGGCGTGCGTATTGTGCTGCTGTCTAGCTCTGGCCAATTCGGGAAGGCCTTTCCGAAGCTGAACTGACAGATCGCGACGAGTTGCCCATGAGCGCCCTCACACATTCGGTATCGAACCCTCATGTCAAAACTGACGACACGATGTGGCCCATGCTGTTTATCCTCGTGCCTGTGATGGTTTGGGCGATGTTCGCAGCAGCTGGGCCTGGCTTTGGAACCTTCGCGGGCGGTCAGATGAAAGCGCATGCAGGGATCATGCTCACAGCACTGCTCGGCGCCGTTATCTATATTATTGGGAAAATGGGCTCTAACCCGCCGAAGATCGACCATTCACGCTATGCCGATAAAGTCGTCAAATATGGCGTCATCGCCACGACTTTTTGGGGCATCGTTGGCATGTCGGCGGGCGTCTTAATTGCAGCGCAGCTTACATGGCCAGAGATTTTTTATTTTGAAGGGGCATGGACAAATTTCGGCCGGTTGCGCCCGCTGCACACATCCGGCGTCATATTCGCGTTTGGCGGTAATGCGCTAATCGCGACAAGTTTCTATGTTGTGCAGCGCACGTGCCGGACGCGTTTGGCGGGCGGCTCTTGGCCGTGGTTTGTGTTCTGGGGCTACCAGCTTTTCATCGTTATGGCCGCGACGGGCTACCTCATGGGGATTACGGGCGGTAAAGAGTATGCCGAGCCGGAATGGTATGTCGATCTGTGGCTAACGATTGTTTGGGTGGCCTATTTGCTTGTGTTCTTAATGACGCTGGCCAAGCGTAAAGAACCGCATATTTATGTGGCGAACTGGTTCTATCTCGCCTTTATCGTCACGGTCGCGATCTTGCATGTCGTCAATAATCTAGCGCTGCCTGTGGCTTTAACCAGCGCGAAATCCTACGGAGTTTATGCAGGCGTGCAGGATGCGATGACCCAGTGGTGGTATGGCCATAATGCGGTTGGGTTCTTCCTGACGGCGGGCTTCCTTGCAATCATGTATTACTTCATTCCGAAACGGGCGAACCGTCCCGTTTGGTCGTATAAGCTATCTATCGTTCACTTTTGGGCGGTGATCTTCATCTATATTTGGGCGGGACCGCACCACCTCCATTATACGGCGCTGCCGCAATGGACGCAGACGCTTGGCATGGTGTTTTCGATCATGTTGTGGATGCCGAGCTGGGGCGGGATGATCAACGGTTTGATGACCTTGCAAGGGGCGTGGGACAAACTGCGGACGGATCCCGTCTTGCGCATGCTTGTCGTCTCGGTGGCCTTTTACGGTATGGCGACCTTTGAGGGCCCGCTCCTGTCGATCCGCTATGTAAATGCGCTGTCGCACTATACTGATTGGGGTATTGGCCACGTTCACTCCGGTGCTCTGGGTTGGAATGGGTTTGTGACCTTTGGCGCTCTCTATTGCCTCGTGCCGTGGCTCTGGAAAAAGAAAGACCTCTACTCAACAAAGCTGGTTGAGTGGCACTTCTGGCTCGCGACGCTCGGGATCGTTTTTTACATCACGGCCATGTGGGGCGCGGGCATAAGTCAGGGTCTCAACTGGCGGTCTTATACGGACCTCGGGTTCCTGGAATATTCCTTCATTGAAACGGTGAGCCCGCTGCATGTGTTTTACGCGATCCGGACTTTGGGCGGTCTTTTGTTCCTGCTGGGCACGATGATCATGGCCTATAATATCCGGATGACCATTTTGGGACGCGGCAATGCGGTGTCTCTTGCGAATGATGCGGCGGCGAACCCGTTGCCACCTAAAGCCTCGCCCGTTCCTCCAACTCTTGCTCCGGCGGAATAAGATGTTTTTACGCCTTCACAAATATCTCGAACAAAAATCCTTTGCGCTTCTGCTCGGTATTATTGCCGTGGTCTCGGTCGGTGGATTGGTCGAAATCGCGCCGCTCTTTTACATCGACTCGACGATTGAAGAAGTTGACGGGATGCGGCCGTATACGCCGCTCGAACTGGCGGGCCGTAATATTTATGTTCGTGAGGGCTGCTACACGTGCCACTCACAAATGATCCGTCCTTTGCGCGACGAGGTTGAGCGTTACGGTCATTACAGCCTCGCTGCTGAGTCGATGTATGATCGCCCATTTCAGTGGGGATCAAAGCGAACTGGCCCAGACGTTGCGCGGGTTGGCGCAAAATACTCGGATGAATGGCACCGCACGCACTTGATTGACCCACGGTCCGTCGTCCCGGAATCCATCATGCCGCCGTATAAATTTTTGGATACGGCAGAATTGGAATACGACGACATCGTTGCTCATTTGACAGCAAACAGACGGCTAGGCGTTCCTTACACGGACGAGATGATCGCAATGGCGACGTCTGATGTGAAGACACAATTGGATCCGATGGCAGAGGATGAAGAGGGTTTCTTGGCGCGATATCCAAACGCCGCGATGCGTGATTTTGACGGTAATCCTAGCAAAGTCACAGAGATGGATGCGTTGATCGCCTATTTGCAAATGCTTGGCACTTTGGTGGATTTCACCGAATATGAAGCCGAACTTGATGAAAACCTGAGGTAAGGGTCATGGGTTACGATCAAATCGCACATGTCGTTAAAATCGGCGGCACCGTGGCATTCACCTCCGTTTTCGTTTGCGCCATTTTTTATGCGCTTTGGCCAAAAAACAAAGCCCGTTTTGACCATGCGGCCAATATTCCGCTGCAATCCAATGACGGGCCGGACATGGGCGCGGGAGACGGACAATGAGCACTGACCCGACGCCTAAACCGGATGGCGAAGACACGCTTCCAGTCCGTTTTGATGAACCGACGGGTCAACATACTACGGGCCATAGTTGGGACGGTATTGAAGAGCTCAATACGCCGATGCCGCGGTGGTGGCTCGGAATGTTCTATGGCAGTATTGTGATCGCGATTATTTATGCTGTTTTGATGCCGTCGATTCCGCTCATTAATAGTCATTTCAAAGGTGTTTTAGAGTATTCGGATCGCGGTGCCGTTGCGCAAGATATTGCCGCGATGCAGATCGAGCGCTCCGTCTTTGCGGATAAACTCTCCGGCGCTGACCTGAATGATATTACGGGCGATCCGGAGCTTTTCCGCTTTGCGATGGCCGCAGGGAAATCGGCGTTTGGCGATAATTGTGCGACTTGCCATGGGGCAGGCGGTCAAGGGTTCAAAGGCTATCCGAACCTTAATGATGACATCTGGATTTGGGGCGGGTCATTCGAAGACATCCGCCATACGCTAGAGGTCGGTATTCGGTCATTGCATGAGGATACGCAGTTTAATTTAATGCAAGCCTATGGCCGCGATGATCTCCTCACGCGCGACGAAATCAAAGATGTAACCGACTATCTGCTCGCTTTCACAAACCGCAGCGATAATGCTGAAGCCGCTGCGCGAGGAACCGTTATTTTCGAAGCGAATTGCGCGTCTTGCCATGGAGCGGATGCTAAAGGGGATCGCAGTCAAGGCGCGCCAAACCTAACCGATGCGGAATGGCTTTATGGCGGAGAGCCAGCCGATATTATCGAGACGCTGAATAATGGCCGCCAAGGCGTCATGCCAAACTGGAATGAACGGCTGGATCCGGAAATGATCACGGCGCTTGCTGTCTATGTGCACGCATTAGGCGGCGGTGAGCCTTCAGAGCTTACGCCATAGTAGGTGAAAAAATGTTGCTGGAGCGCGTTTCCGTCTGTGATGCAGGGCACAGTTTTGAATCGTTCACGCGTCTAGGTTTCTCAATATGACGATCTTGATCGACAATACAAAGCGCCGTGAGGCCGCGCCCGGCGTGCAACGTTCGCTAGCACCAAACCCGACGCCGTCGACTCCGGCTAGCCTGTATAAAAAGCGGGAGCAGATATACCCGAAACTGGCCCACGGCACGTTCCGAAACCTGAAATGGTTGGCGATGGTCGTGTTGCTCGGTATTTATTACGGTTTGCCGTGGGTGCGGTGGGATCGCGGTGTGGGTCAACCGGATCAAGCCGTTTTGGTGGATTTTGAAAACGCTCGGTTCTATTTCTTCTTTATCGAAATTTGGCCGCAAGAAGTTTACTACATTACAGGATTGTTGATCCTCGCCTCGCTTGGGCTGTTTCTCGTGACGGCGCTGTTTGGGCGTGTGTGGTGCGGTTATGCCTGTCCGCAGACAATTTGGACGGACCTATTCATCTATGTTGAACGCTTTTTTGAGGGTGACCGCAACGCGCGTATCAAGCTCAATAAAGCGAAATGGTCTGTATCGAAGGTTTATAAGAAGGCGGCCAAGCATATAGTCTGGTTGATCATCGCGGCCATGACGGGCGGGGTTTGGATCCTTTATTTCCACGACGCGCCGTCCATCGCACGTGATTTTTTCACAGGCCATGCGCCGATGACGTCCTATATTTTCGCAGCGATATTGACCTTCACGACCTATTCGCTGGCAGGGTTCATGCGAGAGCAAGTTTGCACCTATATGTGCCCGTGGCCGCGTATTCAGGCGGCGCTTATCGACGAAGATGCGCTCAACGTCACTTATCGTTATGATCGGGGTGAACCGCGCGGCGCGCACAAAAAGGGTGCAACCTGGGAGGGGCGAGGCGATTGTATCGACTGCCGTCAATGCGTGGCTGTTTGTCCCGTCGGGATTGATATTCGTGACGGGCTTCAGCTTGAATGTATCGGCTGCGCGCTATGTATTGATGCGTGTGACGAAATTATGGTCAAGATTGATCGTCCAAAGGGGCTGATCGCTTATGACACAGAAGCCAATGTCGTCCGCCGGAGCGCGGGTGAAAAACCGCGCTATCGTCTCATTCGCGCTAGAACTATAATCTATACGGCCGTTTTTGCCGCCGTCGGTTTCATCATGCTATACGCCCTATTAGGGCGCACGACATTGGAACTAAATGTCGTGCGTGATCGTCAGCCCAATTTTGTGCGCCTGTCAGATGGTAGTATTCAAAATGGTTACACGATCAAAGTGCTGAACAAAGCAACTGAGGCTCGGACACTGACTTTGTCGGCGGAAGGCTTGCCCAGTCCCCTATTACGCGTCGCAGGACAGACGGGGGTGAACCTAATTGTCCCGGCGGATGATAGTATCGATTTTCGTGTTTTGATCGTTGAGGACGCTCTGGCAGAGGTGGGTGACCGCAGTGACGTCACCTTCAAGCTTGTCGACCCTGACAGCGGCGTCACAGCAGTTCGCTCGACTGTCTTCGTTACGGGTTCTTGAAGGGTACACCATGCAAGACGCGCTGAATATTCAAGACAAACCAAAGGGGCGGGAACTGACGGGCAAGCACGTGCTTGCCATGCTGGTCGTTTTCTTTGGTATTATCATCACCGTGAGTATTGTTTTCACGACCCTCGCCGTGAAATCCTTTCGCGGCGAAGACATCAAACAATCTTACCGCCAAGGCGTAGATTATAATCAGACGCTGGCGACGAGAGCGGCGCAGAATGAGCTTGGCTGGCAGGCGGCAACAAATGTTGTTGGTACGGCGAACGACCGAACGCTCATCATTCAAATCAGTGGGGTCGACGATCAGCCTTTGTATGAGTTGGACGTGACGGGTCGGCTTCGTCATCCGGTGGACTCAACTTTGGACCGTCCACTAGAATTTACATCACTAGATAACGGCCGTGCACGTGCTGATCTGTCTGGTCTTTATGGTCAATGGATGGTTCAGGCCGTTGTGTCGAACAGCGGCGGCGCGTTGCAATTCAACACCGATCTCGATCTGCGATGAGTGTTGCGCTGGCCTCGTTTGTTCGTACATCTGGCGATACGGCCTCGCTTGATTTGATTGTGGGCGGCGCACGGTGCGGCGGGTGTTTGGCCAAAATTGAGAACGGGCTTCAGTCGCAACCTAATGTGTCCGAAGCACGGATGAACCTCTCAACGTCGCGGTTGCATTTAGTTTGGGAAGGGACAGCGGACCTAGCGGACGGGTTTGCGAAAGACCTTCAAGAGATGGGTTTTTCCGCGGGACCGTATATTCCGGATGAGGCTGATGCCGCTGACCTTGCGCAATCCCAGACACTCCTTTTGGCGATGGCCGTTGCGGCCTTTGGCTTGATGAATGTGATGATCCTCTCAATCGCTGTTTGGTCGGGCGGCGGCGACATGAGCACGACAACTCAGAACTTATTACACTGGCTGTCCGCCGCGATTGCTTTGCCTGTCGCGGTGTTTTCGGGGCGGCCCTTCTTTGCCTCTGCATGGCAAGCCCTGCGCGCCAAGACCACGAATATGGATGTTCCCATTTCGCTCGCGATTGCGCTGGCCTGTGGCTTAAGCCTGTATGAGACGTGGCAGGGTGAAACCCACACCTATTTTGACGCGGCCTTAATGCTGATTTTTTTGCTGCTGATTGGCCGTGTATTGGATGCACGGCTAAGGGCGCGCACGGGGCTCGCTGCCCGCCAGTTGGCGGCTCTTCATGTTCATAATGCGCGGCGGTTGACCGAGGGGAATGGCGTCGAAACCGTGCCGACCACATTGCTAACGCCCGGAGACCGTGTCTTGGTTGCTTCCGGGGAGCGAGTGCCGGCAGATGGGATTATTCTGTCGGGGAAAAGTCGACTTGATGCGGCCTTGGTCACGGGGGAGACAGCGCTGCAAGCCGTTGTCCCCGGCGACGCACTTTATTCGGGAACAATCAATCGCGGCGCGCCCTTAACAGTCGAGATTCATAAGGCCAGCGCGGACTCGTTTTTGGCAGATATTGCCGCCATGGTAGACGCCGGACAGCAAACGCAGGCCCGCTATGTGCGCCTCGCAGACCGTGCGGCGCGGGCCTATGTTCCAGTGGTTCATAGCTTGGCGTTACTGACGTTTATCGGCTGGTCAATTGTTGGCGGCTCGCCGCGCACAGCCATTCTGAATGCAATCGCAGTGTTGATCATAACCTGTCCGTGCGCGCTCGGTTTAGCCGTCCCCGCCGTGCAAGTTGTCGCGGTCGGGCGCTTATTCGCTAAAGGGGTGTTGATCCGATCTGGTGATGCGCTGGAGCGGCTAGCAACGGTCCGGCACGTCGTATTTGATAAAACCGGAACACTTACTGAGGGCCGCGTCCGCGCTGACGTGTCGGGTGTTTCCGCCGCCGACTCAGCGTTAGTGTCAAGTCTCGCGCACCATTCGACCCATCCCTTATCTCAATCTCTGCACGGGCCAGAGACAGCCTCCTCCGCTGACGCCGTTGAGGAAGTGACAGGGCAGGGCCTCAAGGGCGTGATTTCAGGTCATGAGGTCCGTCTGGGTCAAGCCCGCTTCATGAATAAGTCAGGCAATGACAGGCCGGGATTGTGGGCACGTATTGATAGCCGAGAGCCGTTCCAAATTATCGTAGAAGACCCAATTCGGCCTGAAGCAGCGGCTACGGTGAAGGCCCTTGCGTCAGCAAATCTCGACGTTTCAATTCTTTCGGGGGATGCAGTGGAAACTGTGAATGCTGTCGCAGCGTCCCTCGGTATTACCGATGTCACAGCGCGCGCTGAACCGGCTGAGAAGCTCGCTTATATCTCTGCGTTACAAGACGCTGGCAATCCGGTCTTGATGGTTGGTGATGGGCTAAACGATGCGCCTGCGCTCGCTCATGCAGATGCGTCTGCGGCTCTTGCGAGCGGGACAGAAATTTCGCGGTCTACGTCGGACATTGTGTTGCAAGGGGACACGCTCGCAGGGCTTCCTTTCGCAATACAGGTCGCCCGCGCGGCCAAGCGGCGCGTGATGGAGAATTTCGCCTTCGCGATCGGATATAATATGCTTGCGGTCCCGCTTGCGATATTCGGCTATGTCACTCCGCTGGTCGCAGCTATCGCTATGTCGGCCTCGTCATTGATCGTGACGTTGAATGCGCTTCGGATGCGCCGCGTTGGGGCGTATGAAGGTCCGTCCCATCCAGGGCAGGACTATGACGAGGGCCGATCATGACGTCGCTTCTCTGGCTCATCCCGATTGCGCTTGTTCTGGGCACGTGTGCGCTCGGCACATTTGTTTGGGCGTTGCGATCCGGACAATTTGATGATCCGAACGGGGATGCGGAACGCATGTTGAACGATGACGACTTCCCTTTAACTTAAGGAGGCAATTAAACGTCTTGGCGGCGTTTCTTGATGGCTTTTAAAGGAGCGTCATTGTCGCGGGCGCAGACAGCATGACACGGCATTTGGGGCTGTTTATCCGGCGTCTCTTGGCCCGGCAGTTCAATCCGAATGATCCGTCCAGACGCACATAATCGGGCCTCGATGAATTGCAATCCAGACGGCATCGGCAGACTTGGGAGCAATACCGAAAAAGCAATAAGGCCAGTTCCGAGGGCGACACCTCTCATGCGTCAGCATCCAGTAGATCAAGCAATTGCCGCGGTGTGGCTGGGTGGCGCAGGACATGAAGCCTGTCCTGCGGAAAGCTATCGTCGTCTCCAACTGTGGCACCTGCACTGGCCATGAGCACGATGCGAGGGCGGTCGCGCTCATGCATCACCAAATTGAGTAACCGAAACACGGCGGGCTGCCCGCCATCGAAATCTAAAATCATCGCGTCGCAGGAACGGATAGTGCGGTGGGATAAAACATCGTGAGTAAAGCTGTCCGCATCGTCAATTTTAAGGACGGGTCGACCGCTTGCTTCGAGAAGGGGGCACATAGACGCGAGGGCCGCCGATTGGCAGTCGATCATATAGATGACAGGTTGTGCGGCGGTTAGCGGCATGGAAAGAAGCCTTGCGGGTTGATTGTCTCTAATCAGAGGCGGGCCCAGGATTGTGACACGGGTCACGTTGGCGTATTAAAGTCAGGCGATAGAGCCTGTATGGACATGAATGACATGACCTCATCCTTGCCAATTTTTGGACCCAATTCGAACCCAACGTCCGGGTTGAATGCTGTCATGAATACGCTGGTCGATGCGGCGATTGTGATTGACGAGACAGGAGAAATTCAGGTCATTAATCCGGCTGGTGAAGCGATCTTTGGATTTAAGGCGGAAGAGTTAATCGGGCGGAATGTCACAGTCCTGATGCCCGAACCCTACCATTCCGGACACGATAATTACATTCACAATTATATCCGAACCGGAGAGAAAAAGATTATCGGTATCGGACGGGAAGTCCAAGGGAAGCGCAAGAATGGCGATGTTTTCCCGATGAGCTTGGCGGTCGGAGAAATGGGGCAACCTGCCTCCCTACTTTTTATAGGAATTATTCGTGACCTGACAGATCATAATCGTCGTGAGGTTGAATTTGATGACCTACAGTCCCGCCACTTCCACCTCTCTCGCGTTGCTGCAATGAATGAAATGGGCGCTGCGATCGCTCATGAAATCAATCAGCCTTTGGCGGCGACCGCAAATTACATTGAGACAGCGAAAATACTGTCAGGGCGAGCCACCGATACAGAAGATAGACTCACGCCAATCTTAGAACGTGCGCTGGAGCAGAATAACCGCGCCGCTGAAATAATTGCGCGAATGCGGACATTTATTGAACGAGGTGATGTCGACTTGGGACCAGTTGATCTTGAACAGGCTTTAGAGGCGTCTCTGTCGCTCAGTCTGTCAAAATTCCGCGACACAGGAATTGTCGTCATTCGAGACATTGACCCAAAGGCGACCTGTGTCCGTGGCGATTCTGTGCAAATTCAACAAGTGCTCGTTAATCTCATCCGAAATGGTTGCGAAGCGATGAGCGGGCGAAATGAGACGCGGCTCACAATTGTGGTCGTGCCTGATGCGGAACATAAAGATATGGTGCGCATTAGCGTATCTGATACTGGCATAGGGCTTTCAGCTGACAAACTTCCGGACCTATTTACGGCGTTTAGTTCGACTAAAAGTGAGGGGCTGGGAGTCGGCTTGTCTATTAGCCGCTCAATCGTTCGAGCACATGGCGGGCGGATATGGGCGACGATGAATGAAGCTGGCGGAGCGACGTTTAGCTTCACCTTGCCGCAGTGTTTCGAAGGTGAGATTACGCCGACATGAACCTGATTGTTCATATTATTGATGACGACGAAGAGGTTCGCGAGTCGCTAGGTCTGTTGTTGGAAACAAGTGGGTATGAAGTCGTCACTTTCGTCTCTGGCGACGCCTACGTGCTGGCAAACCCGATGCTGGATCATGTTGTTCTAATCCTTGATGTTCGTATGCCCGGACGTGATGGATTGGAAACGTTAACCCATGTTCGTAGCCGCTGCGCGAACGTTCCTGTGATTATGATTAGTGGGCATGGCGATATCCCGCTGGCCGTTAAAGCGATGCAAGTCGGGGCTAACGATTTTGTCGAAAAGCCCTTTGTCGCGAGCCGTATTATTGAAGCGATTGATCGGCTCAGTCGGCTTGAAAACTTCGCAATCGCTGAAACAGATACCGCCGATGCGCTCGCTGTTTTGACACCGCGTGAGCTGCAAGTGGCGCGCGGCTTATCGGACGGGAAACCCAATAAAATTATCGCGCATGATCTGGGTATTTCTGTCCGTACGGTCGAGACCCACCGCGCACGGCTTATGTCTAAGCTTCAGATTAAATCACTGGCAGATTTGGTCAAGATTGTCATTCAAAGGTAAGCGCGTATCCGTAGAATTGCGTAGGTAGAATACCGCACTAATGTCGGTCTCCTGCGTCACCTAAATATGCATTGTCACAAAGGGATGTTGACGATGCAAAACGAAACACAAAATGTGAATTCTGGTCTGGGGGCGATCCGTGTCTATCCGGATAAAACACCGATCTACCATCAAGGCGATACGGCTTCGCGCATTTTCCGCGTCAACAGCGGCGTCGTGATGACGTTCCGCATGCTCGAAGACAGCCGCCGACAAATCACCGGGTTTTGCACCGAAGGCGAATTTTTCGGCCTCTCTCCGCATGGCGATCACCGCGACGGAGCGGTCACTGTGACGAGTGCGGGCATTCAAAGTGTCTCAATCTCCGCGATTGAAACTGAATCTGCGTTACGTGCTCAGATCATGAACCATAGTTTTCGTAAAATCGAAGACACGCAAAACCTGATGGTGACACTGACGAAAACCTCGTCTGAAGCGAGGGTTGCCGCGTTCTTGGTTATGCTTGCAGAACGGCGCGTGCATCAACGAGACGAGGCCGCGAAGGGCATTGAGGTCAATCTGCCGATGTCGCGGTTGGACATAGCCGATTACCTAGGCCTCTCGCGCGAAACCGTTAGCCGCCGCTTGAATGAGTTAAAAAGCCTAGGTTTGATCGAGCTTCCCGATACGCATACCGCGCAGATAAACCGTTTCGATGGGCTACGCCGCTGTGCGGGAATGATGACGGAGTGTTGAGTTAGTCAACGAACCCTACGGCCTCTTTCGCCATGCGCGTCACGGATACGTAGTCCAGTTTCCCGGTTCCCAGCACGGGCAGGCTATCGACTGAGATAAGCTTTTTCGGGACCGCGATTTCAGGAACGCCGTGCGTCTGTGCCCAGCGTAACATCTCCGGACGGTCTGGTTTCGGATGCGTTGTAACAAGGATGATGCGCTCGCCTTTGCGCGGGTCAGGGACAATGGCGGCGGCGTGCATATGATCCGGCCAGACGGCGGAGGCGCAGTTTTCGACGACTGTAAGTGACACCATCTCGCCGCCAATTTTGGCGAACCGTTTTATTCGTCCGCGAATAACGTAATAACCTTCATTGTCGACGGAGACTACGTCGCCTGTGTCGTGCCATCCTTCATTCAACACCATCACTTCGCCTGGACTATCTGGTGAAATATAGCCTTTCATAATATTGGGTCCGCGCACCCAAAGACGGCCTGCGTCGTCCAATCCTTCGACGGGCTCTAACCGCGTTTCAATGCCGGGCAACATTTTCCCAATCGTTCCGGCGCGAATATCGCCGGGCTGGTTTGCAGCGAGAACAGGCGCGCATTCTGTCACGCCGTAACCTTCTAGAACTTCGAATGAGAAGCGGTCTTCGGCGGTCTTTCGGGTTTCCTCGCGCACGCGTTCCGCGCCGCACACGGCAATCCGAAGGGAGTCGAGACCGCCATCGGCGCTGGCCCGCATATATTGCTGTAAGAACGTATCTGTCGCAAACAACACGGTCGAGCGCGTCTTCAAAATACGCCGTGCAATCGTTTTCGTTTGCAGCGGGGAGGGATGTAGGACGACGGGGTAGCCGCTAAAAATTGGCCATAATGTTCCCGCTGTCAGCCCATAGCAATGAAAGGTCGGCAGCGGGTTGAAGAAGATGTCTGTCTCTTCCAACTGCACGTGCTGCTCAATCTGTTCAATATTGGCGAGGATATTCGTATGTGTCAGCACGACGCCCTTGGGGTTGCCTTCTGTTCCTGACGTGAACAGGATAATGGCCGTGTCGTCGGCAGAAGGTTTGGGCGAGAATAAGGACGGCATGATCGGACCGAGCACAGCCCGCAATTTACCTGTTATGCCGAGTTCTTCGCGCATATCTTCAAGATATATGATGTTCACGACATCGGAGAGGTCTTCTATCAAAGAGGAGAGCCCCGCGATTTCAATGAATTTATGCGCGGTAATGACTGTCGATAAAGGCGCGGTTTTGACAGCAGCTTTGAGGTTCTTAATGCCCGCCGTGAAGTTAAGCATCGCGGGGGTTCTCCCTGCGGCATGGATCGAAAGAAAAGCGATAACGGCACCGGCGCCAGTCGGTAGCAAAATGCCGATATTCTCATTGATCGTTGTTTTTTTCTTTAATGGTGCGGAGAGTGCAAACGCAGCTTTAAGAAGATCGCCATAACTAAATTGACGACCGTCTCCGTCCGTGACGATTTTCTTTTTCAACCCATTAGTTTTGCAAGCGTCGACAAAGGCTTCGAAGAGGTTCCTCTGGATTCGTTCTTGTCCTCGCGCGGACAGAGCATCGGCTTCTAAAATTTGAATTCCCACAAATCGCCCCTTTTACGCATCTCATTGTGCTTAATCCGTCATCTTAACATAGAGGAGACGGTTAGGGGAGGTTTTCGGATGCGGGATCTTTTAAAGCAAGCTCATCCCATAAACATCGATAACCCACGCCTCCGCCTCTTGGCCCAGAACATAGTCATCATAAAGATCGGCTATCATATCGTTGGTGACAATAATCGCAGCATCAGAGTTGGCGTCGTCTATATCTGCGAAGTCATCCATTGCGGGATCAGAGATATCTGCTTTAGCCTCAGCAGAGGCTTCAGGACCGTCATCGATGGGCTCAGCGGAGGTTGGCGCAAAGATAAAATCTGCGGCCGTCAGATTAGCGGCTGTGACGCCCGTCAGGCGGATGGAGTTTGCGCCCATCGTGAGCAGTGCGTCTGCGCCGTCTTGCGTGATGACCATGTCGGCCATGCTGGCCACGCCCGCTGTGCGGATGATCATCACGTCTGTGCCGATGGCAAAATCTGTGATCGTATCCGCTCCGAATGTATTGTCGTGCAGGAAGTAATCCGTGTTCCCGTTGCCTGTGTAAGTATCGTCGCCACTGTCACCGTAGAAATAGTCGGTCGCCGAGCCGCCGATCAACGTGTCATTCCCGCCCGCGCCATAAAGCGAGGCAGAGACTGTATTGCCAGACGCATCAAAACTATCGTTTCCTCCGCGGCCAACGGCGCCTTCAAATCCTGTCGTCGTTAGATCAACCGTCAGACCTGAGCCGTCAAACGTGTTGTAAATCAGATAGTCAAAACCAGCACCGCCAACGAATGAAGCTGTTTCAGATGTGACATAGATGTAATCGCCGCCTGATCCGCCTGTAATTTGATCTGCGCCGCCGTTGGCGTAAATTGTCACCGATGTAGTCACGCCGGACGCGTCAATAATCTCTGCGCCAGTGGAGCCATAATAACCTTCGGCCTGCAACACGGCCATGTCGACGCTGAGCGTGCCTGTGTAGCTAGACGAAGAATTGTTGAGCAGCCAGTCATAGCCGCCATTCGCACGAATGCCGCCAGCGCCTGTCAGGTCTTCATGGTCAAAGTAAATGTAATCATCGCCGGACCCGGTGATGATCGTGTCAGACCCGCCATAGCCGTAAATGGTCAGGCCAACAGTCGCGTTGATGCCGTTGATTTGGTCCGCGAGGTTAGTCGCAAATAAGCGTTCTACGCCGGACGTCCCAAGATTAATTGTGAGCGCCGCCGCAGAAATATTTTGGATAATGACGGTGTCATAGCCGGTTCCGCCAATGATGGTATCGGACACGTCCGCATAGAAATAATCGTCGCCAGCGCCGCCGTCGAGCGTGTCAGCTCCAAGACCGCCTGTCAGGCTGTCATTGCCGCCGAGGCCACGTAAATCATCTCGGAAAGCTGTACCCACTAAGGCGTCTGCGTTTTCAGTGCCCGAAACGGGGAGGAGCGTTAAGTCGGATTGAAGATAGGTTGAGCCGTTGATCCAAATCTTCTCAACATTTGTGAGCAGATCAACGCCATTCGCGCCTGTTGTATCTGTGACCGTCAGAACGCCGTTGGCGTCGATTGAAAATGTGTAGTCGGCTAACGCTGGACCATGCAGGAGGAAAATATCCACTCCGTCACCGCCGTTGACGGTGTCATTCCCTGCGCCGCCTGTGATGATGTCATCGCCGCTTCCAGCGGTCAAAATATCGTTGCCAGTCCCGCCCGTCAGTTGGTCATTTCCGTCCGTCGTTGTGATTTCGATATTATCCGTGGATCCAGCCGCTGTGTAAATTACACTCGCCGTCCCTTGGTAGGTCAGAACCTCAAGGTTGATTGCGGTCATATCGACGGATGTTGATCGTGATTCCCACGTATCCCGGCCTGCACCAGCGTCTATAAGTCTTGTTGATGCCCAACTGACGCTGTCCGAAAATGTATCATTTCCGGAACCACCGTAAACAGTGTCATAGCCCAAACGACCTGTTGTGTTTTCTGATCCGTATGCACCGTCCGCGGTAATGTGGAGATCCGCCGTTGAATTCCGGCCATCGATAATCTCTTCGCCAAAAGATCCATCGTAGTTTTCAATACCATGAGCGGCTAGATCAATCGTTAGAAGCGCCATATTGCGCGCTGAGGAAATGGACGTACTGTTGACGGCGGTATCAACCCCGCTGCCCCCTTCGACCGAGCCGCCACCTGTTAGGTCTGAAATATCAAACGTAATGCGGTCGTCACCATCGCCGCCGTGAAGATGATCGACGCCTTTGTCGCCAAATATCGTGTCGTTCCCATCGCCGCCATAAAGTGTATCATTCCCATCGTCACCAATCAGAGTGTCATCGCCGTCCAGGCCATAAATGGTATCCGTGCCGCTTGAACCGGAATTCCCGCTTGTTGTGTAAGTTGATCCCGTTCCAATAAAATCATTAAAATTTGTTCCGGTGATCGTGTCGTCACCGCCATTGCCAAGGATGCCCGTATAAGATGTGCCCGACGCGCTGAGATCAATGATGTCTCCATCTACGCTTCCTTGAACAATACCATCTGCAGTAATAAAATTACCATTTGGCATCGCTGTCGGCAGGATAAAATGAGAGGCGGTGAGGTCGGCTGCGGAGATCCCCTGGAAAAAGACACGATCCGTTATAAGAGAGGGGTTGTGCGACATGCTGATGCTTAAAACCGCAGTCCCATTCCCATCGTCTTGGATATCAGCAATGGCCGTATTGATACGGCTAAGAACAAAGGGGAGGAATGAAGCCCCGCCGGTGGACAGGTCGATTTTATCAACGCCGATTTCAAAATCCGTAATGGTCACATGAGTGGTGGTGACTTGTCCGTTGATCCTTGGTGCGACCACAAATGTATCGACACCTGTACCGCCAGTAAGGGTGTCTGCCCCGCCGCGTCCGCCAAATATCGTGTCATTACCGCCACCACCGATTAATATGTTCGACTGGTCAGTGCCTATAATTGTGTCCCAGCTGTCGGAGCCTGTGAAATTCTCAATGCCCTGAATGACAATCGTTGAAGGGTTGAGGGACGGGTCATTATAGTGCTGAAAAGTCAGCCGTTCTGCGACTAAGTCGACCCGTGTTTCAAACGCGCCCGACGAGGCTTGGGTGGACGGACCACCGGCGATGGGGCGACTGAAGAAGACATAAGTGTCCACGCCATCACCGCCGTCGATAACATCTGCGCCCGGGGACCAGTAGAAAAAATCGTCGCCGTCGCCACCGATAAGCGTGTCGCCATTGTCGCTGCCGACTAGGACGTCGTCGAAATCTGTCCCGATTCCGATTTCAACCCCGCTGACCGCTTCATTTCCGCCCTGTGAGCGCGTATCACGAAGTGACACGATCTGTCCGGATGACGCGGACGAGTAATCCAATGTGTCTGTGCCCGCACCGCCGTCGATAACATCGGAACCGCCGCTCAGCAGGAATGTGTCATTACCACCATTGCCGAACATGACATCGTCAAAAGATGTTCCGGCGAAAACATCATCCGCATCGTCGCCAACGAAGCTACCAAAATCGACCGTAAATTGGCGGGTCATGCCGTCGGAGAACAGGGCGATAAATGCAAAGTCGCCGTTGACGTTTTCTGAGACATTAACCTCAGTGACGGTTCCAAAACTGGAGTCGAAATCAAACATTCCTAAGAGGTTGCCGCTACGATCATATATCGCCCCTTGTGATCCGCTTTCCCCCGTCACTTCCCATGTTGCAACCAACATATTTCCATTGATGAACGTAAAGTTCGGCGTAAGGAGATCGCGCCCCGCAGAGTCAGACAATGTAAACGTTGATTCAACGACGCTTCCATCATCTATGATTTGAACGCTAATGTTTTGCGCGCCTGTATTCAGGTCCAAAGCCGAGGTGTGAATGGCGATAACGTCTTCGCCGACCGTCACATCGGTTGCGAGGTTTGAAATCAGGGACGTCGGAACGTAAGTGGCCGTGATGTCGCCATCAGAATTGATAAATGTGTATCCGTCTAATCCTACGGCAATGCCATTTTTGCCAAGAGAAAAAATACCGTCAAATGTGAATGTCGTTTGGTCACCATGTTTCGAAAAACTGGCTTGGACTTCGCCCAGATCATTATAAACCGTATAAGTGTAAGTCCGCAGGTCAGTGGATCTTTCAAACCTACTCATAATCACGTTGAAAACAATGAAGCCGCCATCGGGGAGCTCATAAATGTTCGTGTCTAATGAGCCGCTGGCTCCGAAATTTGAGCGGCCGTAACTCCCAATCGTAAACGTGCTCGATATCGCTGCATCGTTAGCGTCAAACAGCTGGCCAAATGTTGTTACACTGCTAGGCGAGCTTTGAAACGTGAGGTCTAAACGCGTGCCGTTGGAAAAATTATAGGTGTTGGATGATTGCGTTAAAGCCGCGAGTTGCGTGCCCGTAGCGGCTCCTGTCCCTACGCCGGAATAGGTTTGAAGTGCGATTGTCGCTTGGCTCGTAATCGTCACTTAAGGGCTCCAGGCCGAGGAATTCTTAATATTATCCTCTCACAAGTAGCTCCTAACTGCAAGTTGTGCGCAGAGAGGCCGTCGTGATCTCAAGTATAGCCAACAAAATTTCGTATGATTGCCTCCGTTTGAGGGTTAACTTGCCTCTTTTGGCCCTAGTGTCGAGACATAGACGGGGCCAAATTCAACGGTTTGCGCGGCTTTGCCGAGTTGGTATTCGACCTTCAGTGAGCCTGCTGGGTAATCCGCATCAGCGACACCTGTGGCATTCATGAGCTCCCATTCGCTATTCGGAAAAATATCTTCGACGAAGATGCTATCATAAGGTTCTTCATTGCGGCCCACAAACATGGATATATTGGCCGTGTCTCTGCCAGCAGCGGGTCTCGCTGTACGGACGTAGAAGTAAACTTGAATTTCTTCACCTTTTGAGACGGCTTCAGGAATTTGAACGCTCAGAACCGAGTCCCATGCTTTCGGTTGTTTCTTTTTAAGGCGAGCGCTGATGGCTTGTCCTGATGAAAGGGCTTCCGCATCAACAATCTTTGTTTTGAGGTCATTCCCTCTTGAGTCCCATTGTATATCAAACGGGTTGTGAAGAAGTTGTCCGGGAAGCGCGTCATCAAGCGCTTGAAGTGCCGCATCCACGTCCTGTGCTTGGGCCGGTATTGTGACCAATAATGCTGTGGCCGTCAGCAGGCTCACGAGAGTTTTTTTCAAATTCAACATTGTTTCTATTCCCCTTAATTTGTCTTTGATTGCGCCGATAATCGAATGTGTGTGAACGTAGGTTGAAACGGATAAGGCTTAACCCGCTTCGACGGCTTGGTTCAGTTGTCTTGCCAATGTGATTGTTGCGTCTCTTAAAGAGTCTAGATCATCGCAGGCCAAGCGTAGACATCGGCGCCTTTGCTTATCGATCTTTTCTAGCTGATCGGCAGCGGCTTCAAAATCGGCTTCCATGATTGCCAGTAAGCCTAAGCGCATGCGAGCATCATAGTTGCTCTCATCATAACGCAAAGATTGTTTGAGAGAGACTCTCGCTTCATCGTATTTGCCGAGCTTAATTTCTGATAGACCTGACATGTAACGTGTGAACCCAAAATCTTCATAAGTCACTTCACCGTCAGTTAGGACTGTGCGCCCTTCGCGGCGGCGGCTGATGAAATTGGACGTTACGCCGGAGTTGGCTGACAAGGCATTGCCGGCTGATTGAGAGGAAGCGCCAGCATTGCGCGAGTTGACGCTGGAACTCAGGTTATTTCCGGCCGTTGCCTGCATTTCGGCCCTGTCGGCAGATAGAGCTGCATCATTGGCCGCGTTTTCTCGCGCACTTTCAAATCGCCGTAGTCCTTTAAACTCATTTTCGAATTCAATTTCAGCAGTTTCAAAGTCACCGCGGAAGAAAGCATCCATACCGTCGTGCTGTCCGGTGATGATCGTGCCGTAAGATATTATTTCGTCTTCAACGGATGTTTCAACGGAGGGCATTTCATTCGAAGTTTGCGCCGTTGACGGATTGTTTGAATCATCCTCTGAGATTTGCGCAAAGCTAGGGGGTGCCGTTAAGAGCAGGGCAACAGTTAGGGCGGTTGAAATCGAAAGGCGTGTCGTGAATTTTTTCATGTTCCGAGGCTTCCAAATTGACGTGGAGAGAATCTTTGCTTAGTCGTAATAGTGTTACCGCTACCATTTTTAAGAATATTGACGAGTAAAAGTCAAATAGGGGAGGTCTTCACCGTGAAGAACACGCAAAATATTAGGCTTGTCGCATTGAGCGCAGCATCGATTTTCAGTCTTATGGCGTGCGCCGCCACAGAGCCGGGCGTGAGTGATGACAATATTGCCGTGAATGAAGCGCGGACGATACACCCTGAAAAATGGCCCGAGATCATGACGGCTGCGCTGGACCCAGCCGTTGAGGCCAGAGTTGACGACTTGCTATCGAGAATGACGCTGGAGCAAAAAGTCGGGCAAATTATCCAAGGAGACACTAATGCTCTGACGGCAGAAGACGTTAAAAAATATCGTCTCGGTTCAGTTCTAAGCGGCGGTAATTCTGCGCCGGGTGACAAACCCTATGCGGGAACGCAAGCGTGGCTGGATGCGGCTGATGCCTATTATGAAGCGTCCATTGATCCTGAAGGTGTTGAGGTCGCGATCCCGATGATTTGGGGTATTGACGCCGTTCACGGGCATACGAACCTCATCGGCGGGGTTGTGTTTCCTCACAACATTGGTCTCGGAGCCGCGAATGACCCGGATCTCATTCACCGTATTTCTGAAATCACGGCGCAGGAACTAAACGTGTCCGGTCATGACTGGACGTTTGCTCCAACTTTGGCGGTTCCGCAAAATGACCGATGGGGCCGGGCGTATGAAGGGTTTTCTGAAAACCCTGCGATTGTGAAATCTTACGGCGGTGAGATCGTAACGGGACTTCAAGGTGAGCTTGGGTCTGACGGGTTTATGGGCCCTGACAGGGTTATTTCGACAGCCAAACACTTCCTCGGAGACGGAGGCACAGAAAATGGTGTTGATCAGGGCGACGCGCGCATCTCTGAAGAAGAGCTACGCGACATTCACTTGCCGGGTTATGAAACGGCAGTTGCCGCAGGCGCACAATCCGTCATGGCGAGCTTCTCGTCTTGGCAAGGTCAGCCGATGCATGGACAGCGAGAGCTCATGACGGACGTCCTTAAAGGACGCATGAACTTCCACGGGTTTATCGTGGGTGACTGGAACGGGCACGCCCTGATCCCTGACTGTACAGCAACTGATTGTCCACAGGCTCTGAATGCTGGTCTGGATATGTATATGGCGCCGGATAGCTGGAAAGGCCTTTACGAGTCGACTCTGGCGCATGTTCAATCAGGACGTATCCCTATGGCGCGTTTGGATGATGCTGTGCGGCGTATACTACGAGCAAAAATCAATTCCGGCATTTTTGAAAAACCAAAACCAAGTTTGCGTCCTCTCTCGGGCCGCAATGATTTACTGGGCTCCTCAGCCCACCGTGATGTGGCGCGTGAAGCGGTTCGCAAGTCTCTTGTTCTACTAAAGAACAATAGCCAGATATTACCGTTGGCGGCTAATTCCCGTGTTCACGTTGTCGGGGCTGGCGCAGATAGTATCACCAAACTCGCAGGAGGTTGGACTCTGTCATGGCAAGGCCGCGACCACCTGAATAGTGATTTTCCGAATGGTGAAAGCTTCCTCGATGCATTGCGCCGTGAAGTTGAGGGTGCTGGCGGAGTCGTGACCTTTGATGCGGAAGGTGCGACTGTTCCAAGTGACGCCGACGTTGTTATCGCCGTCTTCGGTGAAGACCCTTACGCGGAATTCCAAGGCGACGTTGAGAATGTTGATTTCGTTCCCAATGATTTCGACACAACGCGGCTCTCAGCGTTTCAGGCTGCAGGCCTGCCCGTCGTCTCTGTCTTTATCTCGGGCCGTCCGCTTTGGGCCAACCCTGAAATGAATGCGTCCGATGCCTTTGTCGCGGCTTGGTTGCCGGGGAGTGAAGCGGCTGGCATCACGGATCTCTTATTCCAGACGCGCCCCGAGTATGACTTTACCGGGCGTCTTTCATTTTCATGGCCGAAACTGGCGACACAGGTTTTGCTGAACAAGCAGCATCCAAATTACGATCCGTTATTTGAACTTGGCTATGGCTTATCATTTGCGGATAGCGTCGAAATTGGTCAGCTCTCAGAAGAGAGCGGCGTCAGCCAAGCGGTCGGACAAAAGGGTGTTTTCTTTGCTAAGGGAGCGGCTTCGCAGCCATGGCGCTTGACCGTCAATGGCTCTGCTATTGATCTGCCATATCGCGACGAGTCTGTTGAGGTGACAGCCTACGACATGGCGGCACAAGAAGACTCACTACGCCTAGCTTTCAATGATGGAGAATCGACCTTCTCGATCGCGTCAGGCTATACGCTGGATTACGCGCGCGAGGCCAACGGTGCGATGGAACTATCCTTCATGATGAAGTCGCTTTCGGGGGCTCAAACTGTCCGAATCGGTGCCGGCTGCGTTGAACTGGAGGGCTGTGAGAACTTTCATGCTGTGGATATTGGGTCTGAGTGGGAAGAAACTCGCATTTCTTTGCGATGTGCGGCAAATTATGGTGTTGATCTTCAATATATGAAGAATGCTTTCACTGTTGAGGGGCAGGCAAATCTAGAGGTTGCTGTGGCTGATGTGATTTTGAAGGAGGAGAGTTCCGACTCCTTAAAATGCGATTGATGGCAATAAAAGCGCTTGATGTGTGACAAATACGTCACGTTTCGCGCGAGGCTTCATTCATATTGCGAAAATGTCATTGACAAAAAAACTGCAATACTACCATAAATGTTAGCGGTAACTTTTTCTTTGCCTCGTGAGGCGAAGATCAATTATTAAAACAAATAACACTGACACAAAGTCAACAGGGGAAAATCTATGACTAACTCAGACGCAACGCGCATGCCGTTGTCGAGCCGGCTATTGCTGTCAGGCACGACGGCTTTGGCTCTTGCCTTTATGGCGCCACAAGTGTTCGCGCAGGATGCTGCAAGTGATGAAGTTGTCGATTTTGAAGATGAAGACATTGATGTTGTCGTCGCCACCGGCATTCGTAGCGCGCTTCGTAAAGCCCGCGATCTGAAACGTGACGCCGACACCGCTGTCGACTCGATCACAGCCTCTGACGTGTCAACGCTTCCTGATCTTTCAGTCGCTGAAGCACTGGCCCGGATCCCTGGTGTGGTTGTGCAGCGTATTGCGCTCGGTGCGAGTGAAGGCGATTTCCCATCCCCTGAAGGCGGCGGTAACCTTATCCGGGGTTTGACGTTGGTCCGCTCTGAATTTAACGGCCGTGAAGCTTTCTCCGCGAACGGTGGTCGTGCTCTTGATTTCGGGACAATTCCTCCTGAACTGATCGGCGCTGTCGACGTCTTCAAAAATAATACGGCTGACATGATTGAAGGTGGTATTGGCGGAACGATTAACCTGCGGACATTGGAACCTTTTGATCGCAGCGGTCGGATTGCCGTGTTCACTCTGGATGGAACTTACACGGATTTACGTGATGAGTGGTCGCCAGACTTTAGTGTCCTACTGGGCGATCGTTGGCAAACAGATGCAGGCGAATTCGGCTTGTTAGGGTCATTCTCGTCATCAGAACTTAAATCTGATTTGCACGGTTTCCAGATTGGTATGCTTAACACGGTCAATGTTGGCGGAGAGAATATTGCAGTGCCAGCGGGCGTGCAGCTTCGTACAAATGAAGTCGATCGCGAGCGTGATAGTTATTATCTTGCTGCTCAATACCGGAATAATGATGGAACTTTCGAAGCGACAGCCAAATACTCATTGATCGAAAATGAAACCAATAGTGACGAGCGCACATTGGAGTGGTTCTCAGACGGTGAGAGTTTCGGTGGAACAACTGTCCAAGGCTTGATCTCAACACCATTTACATCCTCAGGTCTTCCGCAGTGTAACGGGAGTAATGACCCGACGCCGGCAAACCCAACGTGCGAAGTTACAAACCCTGTAACAGGACTATACGAATCCGGCCTTATCTCGAATAACCTTCGGGATTGGACAGGGGCACGAGGAGCGAACTTTACTAACTTAGGAATTAGTCAACGCGATACGTCGAAAACGGACGACATCAGCCTCAATATCAAATGGCGTCCAAGTGATCAGTGGTTTATTCAATTGGATGGGCACAAGACGACGGCAGAATTGACGCGTGACCGTCTTTGGGGTGGCTCGCGGTTCTTCTCTGATTTCAACTTTAACGCCGATCTAGATGATCCTGCCCTAACGCTGGTTCCGGATCCAACTAGCAATCCAAACCGCAGAGCGGGTGGTGGTGCCCCAACGTCTGGAGACTTGTCAGACCCGGCAAACTCATTCCTACTGTTTATGGCCGATGAGTTCCGTGACAACGAAGGTGACATGTTTGCGCTTCGCGGAGACGTCGAATATGAATTTGATAACGACGGCTGGTTCGACTCCATCAAGTTTGGAGCTCGTTTTGCCGAGCGTGAGCAGACAAACCGCCAAGCTGGTTTGAATTGGGCTGCTGTTGCTCCGCCATGGGCGGGTGGTGGGTACCTCCCATTCTCCGAGGCTAATGCTCAAACTGCTGAAGTTGTCGACTTCTCGGATTTCTTCCGCGGAGGTGTTGTTCGCGGCCCAAATACACAAGTTGTGTTTGCCGACCGTGGACTTTTACAAGATTATGATGGTTTTGTTGCTGCATTAGCAGGGGATCCCAACATTCCCGAGCGCGTCGACCCTGATGGTTTGACAGTTTATGGTGACTGGAAGCCTCTTCGTCAAAATGGTGTCGTTGATTATGCTGGGCGCGGTAGCTCAGGCACTGTGACTGAGAAAACTCAGAACCTTTATGCTCGGTTGGATTTCGGAAACGAATTTGACAATGGCATGTCGATTGATGGCAACATAGGTATTCGGTACATCAGAACAGAGTTGGATGCCGTTGGACAGCTCATCTACGATAATAATAATGATACGGCGACATCAGTCGGTAACCCGCCAGTTCCAGGGCCGCGTCCTTCTGATTTTTCACCAGAATCAATTGCTTACACTCAGCAGGCCGACGAACAGATCGCATTGGATTCATCCGATGAACGTTGGTTGCCATCTTTGAATGTTAAGTGGAACCTGAATGATAGTTCTCTTATCCGATTTGGCGTCAGTAAGGCGATAACAAGACCGGATATCTTTGATCTCCGTGCCGACCGTAATTCAGGCGTGAACTTGCAATTTGTTCGTGACCCGAATGAAGTTGCGGGTGGTCCGCCTCTACCAATTTTGGATATTCGTCCGACGCAAGTTTATGTTGGTGGTGGGAATCCAAATTTGAAACCCATTACGTCCGTGAATATGGATCTATCTTACGAACTATATTTTGGGGATGAGAACTCATTCACGTTTGCCGTGTTTAACAAAGATATCAAAAACAACATTATCTATGGTTCACAGACACAGGGTAACATAACACTTGATGGCCAAGACCTGGCGATTGTTTACAATGGTAATTTGAATCAAGATGAAGCGACAGTGAAAGGCTTCGAGGTTGCTTACCAGCAATTCTATGACTTCTTGCCAGGCTTCTTATCCAACTTGGGTCTGCAAGCGAACTACACTTACATTGATGCGAAAACATCACCGCCTCCAGGGTCAATTGACGCGGATGGTGATGGAACGCCCGATGATTTTGGTCGAATTTATCGATTTGCGGCAGAAGACTACCTCGGCCTCTCCGATCATGCCGTGAACGTGATTGGTATCTACCAATCTGATAAGTTCGAATTCCGTTTGGCCTATAACTGGCGCTCTGAGTATTTGAGCTCATATCGTGACTTCGTCACGGGTAACCCGATCTTCCAAGAAGATCGTGGCTATCTAGATGGATCGGTTAAATATGACTTTAATGATCATCTTCAGTTCCGTGTCCAAGTCGCGAATATTCTTGATACGAAAGCCAATGCGACGCAGCAGATTGATGCGGCGGGTCAACGGTTTGGCCGGACCAGCTTCGTCGGTGACCGCCGTATCCGTGTGGGTCTGCGTTACGCTTTCTAAGCTGACTAAGCATACAAAATTGGAAGGAGGGGTTCGCCCCTCCTTTTTTTATGCCTGCCTAGAATTGAGTTTTGTAAGGATGTTTGGCGAATTTAATTCGCGACTAAACTGCTAAAGGTCAGATTTGCAATTTGCGTCAATGAAAGATTGATGAACAGGCATAGACTCAAGGCATTTCGCCCAAGTTCGATGAATATCTGACATACGCTCATCTAACACGGCCTCTGGCATCATATTAGCCAACGGATGGTGCCTTCTCGGAGTGAGGCCCTGCCCATGCATGACAGCAAACCAGCTGGCTTCTCCGAAAACCTCATTATCATGACGATAGACACGCGCGTTTTCATTATAGACCGCGATCCGGTCTTGTAGACTCTTTGGGATGTCCATCGTCCGGCAGTAATTCCAAAACGGGCTGTCATCGCGCTTCGTCACATAATAATGAAGCACGAGGAAATCGCGGACCTGTTCATATTCCAATCGTGTTCGCGCATTGTAATAATCAATGTCGGGTTGATTAAAGCTCCTGTCTGGGAAATTCGTCAATAGCCGTGCGATCGCGGTTTGAATCATGTGAATAGATGTCGATTCAAGCGGTTCCATGAATCCAGCAGCCAAGCCAAGGGAGACAACGTTTTTGTTCCACGTTTGCTTCCTAATACCGGTTTTGAATCGTAAAAAGTTTGGTTCGCCAATCGGCGGGCCATCCATGCCTGCGTGCAGTGTCTTAAGTGCCTCTTCATCGCTTATATAATCGCTACAATAAACATGGCCATTACCCGTTCGGGATTGCAGAGGAATCCGCCATTGCCAGCCGGCAGTTTTCGCTGTGGCCTGTGTATAAGGCCGCGGTGTTCCGACGGTTTCAGACGCTTGCGCAACCGCACGGTTGCAAGGGAGTACGTCGGACCAGTCTTCGTAGCCTGTCTTTAAAGTTTGTTCGATCAGCAGTCCACGAAAGCCGGAACAGTCTATGAATAGTTCGGCCTCGTGATGATCTCCATTTTCGAGGATTACACCTGTGACGTGGCCATTTTCTGGATTTTGGCTGACGTCATTGATGCGGCCCTCAATTCTTTTGACGCCTAGGTTTTCTGCAAATTCACGCATGAATTTGGCATAGAGACTAGCGTCAAATTGGAAGGCGTAAGTGATTGTACTCAAAGGAGAGTTCGGCAAGTTGATCGGGCGTTGAAACTTGCCTTCTTTGGCCGCAAGTATCTGCAAATTATAGTCGTCAATCGACGGAACAGTTCCGGTTTGCGCGTGCCGCATCCAGAAATGGTGAAAGTGAAGCCCTTCCATCGGAACACCATAAGGTCCGAAAGAATGGATGTAGCTTTCCCCTAAATGTCCCCAATCATTGAACTCGATACCCAATTTGAAGGTCGCATTTGTTTTGCGAACGAAATCATCTTCGGTCAGGCCCAAGAGTCTGTTGAAATAGAGAATATGCGGGATCGTGGCCTCGCCGACGCCGACAGTTCCAATGGCTTCGGACTCGATCAATGTGATTTCGATGTCATCGTGATTAAGCAGGCGCGAGAGCGCTGCTGCGGCCATCCATCCAGCGGTGCCGCCGCCAACAATCAGAATTTTCCGAATATTTGTATCCGCCAACATGTCAGCCAGTCGCTTTGCAATATTGATTGATGAAACTGGAGTGTGTCGGCATTTTCACGGCGGCTTCAGCCATTGCACGGTGCATAGATGTGAGGCTGTGATCAACTTGCTTTGGGTCAAGGGCGGACACAATCGGGTCGCAAACTTTCGGCTTCAGGTTCTGTCCCAACATCACCGCGACCCAACTTGGACGGGAGAACAGTTCATCCTCATAACGGAAAACACGGCCTGCTTCGCGGAAGAGGGTCATTTTGTGCTGTAAACTGTCTGGGATCGACATGGTGCGACAATAGTTCCAAAAGTCGCTATCGTCGCGTTGCGTCACACAATAATGCAAGATGATAAAGTCGCGAACTTGATCGAATTGTTGGCGCATCTGTCGATTATATTCGTCGACCACGATCGGTTGCAACGACCCGCTCGGGAAGAGCGAGATGAATTTGCTAATCCCCATTTGAATAAGATAGAGTGACGTCGACTCTAGTGGTTCTAAAAAGCCAGAGGACAGGCCGATGCCGATACAGTTTTTATGCCAAAAGTCTTTCAAACACCCTGTTTTGAAACGAATCGTACGAGCATCGCCAATGGGGGCTTCGTCTAAACCTTGCATCAATACCGCATGAGCCTCATCGTCGCTCATGAAATCAGTGCTGTAGATATGGCCATTACCCGTGCGCGATTGCGTCGGAATTCGCCACTGCCAGCCAGCCGTCTTGGCTGTAGAGAGCGTGTAAGACGGCAACACGTCTGTATGTTCGCTTGCAACAGTCTGCGCTGAATTACAGGGGAGCCAATGACTCCAATCTTCAAAACCTACGCCGAGCGTTTGGCGCATCAGAAGCGCACGAAAGCCAGTGCAATCGAAGAAGAAATCACCGTCTAACGTTTTCCCATTATCCAAGGATAGCGTTTGAATATGTCCGCTTTCGGGCACGGTTGTCACAGTTTCAACTTTACCTTCAACCCGAGTAACACCCCGTGTTTCGGCGTATTGGCGTAGGAATTTAGCATATTTCGTGGCGTTGAAATGATAAGCATAACGGAGTTTTGACAGGACGGACCTTGGGTCCTGAGCAGGGTGGCAAAATTTGTTGCTTTTGCCTGCTGCGGCGCAAAGGCTGTAGTCCTCAATCGGCCGGGCATTGCCGTTCTGTTGCGAATAAAGCCAATATTGGTGGAAATCCACGCCTTGCATATCGACGCCGTGCTCGCCAAACGGGTGAAAATAACTCTCACCAAGACGTCCCCAATTAGCGAATTCAATGCCCAATTTGAACGTGGCGTCGGTAGCCTTCATAAAGTCAGCTTCGCTTACGCCGAGCAATCGGTTGAAATTGATCATGTCCGGGATTGTCGCTTCGCCGACACCAACCGTGCCAATTTGTTCGGACTCAACCAAGGTAATCTGAATTTTACGGCTATCCAGCATGCTGGATAGGGCGGCCGCTGTCATCCAGCCAGCCGACCCACCGCCGACAATAACGAGACGTTGTAAGCGGGCATCATCCATTGTTGGCGTATTTTCTTTTCAGATAGGAAATGAATTTGCTCATATAGAGAGGGTGAGGCGGCATTTTCTTTATGACTGCTTGGATTGAATTTTGAAGTTCATCCAGAGCTTTTTGTACGATTACCGGATCAACGGAGTGGGCCAAAGGGTCACGTCGTCGCGGCGTCCGCCTCATACCGTCATGTAAAACCGCCCAATCGACACCGTCAAAAGGCTCATTGTCAAAAGCGACCAAGTGACCACGGCTGTTATATTGGGTCAGTTTTCGTACTAATTTTGGGTCATTATTGTCTTGCGACGCCGCGTCCCAGTAAGGCGTCTTAGGAAGGTCATTCATTGCAAAGTGAGCCTGATTGAACAGGCTTGCGTGCGCATAATCGTTTTGGAAACTGCGGTTATACTCTTTGGCTTCAATGGACATATTGGTGCAAACTGGCAGCAAATTCGTGAGTCTATCAATGTCTCGAAGGAGCAGCTTCATCGGAGCTGTTGTAAAGGGTTCCAGCGAGTAGGCGGCCTGACCGATGGCGATACAGTTGCCCATCCAAGCCGTGTCCTTACATTGAATGTCGAAGGATATGGCATCGCTGGGTGGCTTTGTTTGATTAGTCTTTGAAGCCGCATCAGACACAGTCATCCGGATTGCGCCCGTGCGTAATATGACATCGGATCGCCACCCATACTCTCCACTACTAATGCGAAGTGATGCGGCACCGAGCGGGGTGCCAGTCGTTTTACGGATAGTTGTGCTCACGGTTCGTTTGGCGTTGATTGCGGAAGCGTCAGGTTTGTTTTGCAACTGTGCGGAGGGGCCCGTGCAGTCGATAAAAAGTCCCGCTGAGATCATTCGCCCATCAGAGAGTGTTAGGCGCGTAATATCAGCTCCGTTCCGGTCAACAGTCTCAATCTGTGCTGAGATTAATTCGACGGACCGTCTCAGTGTGACAGCTTTGTAGAGTGAGGAGAGCTGGCCTGACTCTATAGCATAGCCATACTCTGCGCGAGATAATGGGTGACTCTCATCTTCTGAAGGGTGAGCAAAAACACCGCTCATCGCGGCCTGACCGGAGATAAGTGCAGATTGTAGTGATGCGTGTGGAAGCTGATGAATCAATTTTGTCAGAGGTACGCTGTGCCAAACGGGAAGGGGTTGATGAAAACATTGAACCCACGATTTTTCTGTTTGCGCCCAATTTTGAAAATGGGTCCCATATACAAATGTTGTTCCTGTATTGAGGAGTAATTCAGGTTCCGACAAACCGATAGATAAGTGAAAGGCGTAGGCTGCTGGGGGCAGGACATGCCCGTAGAACATATCTTCGACAGGGTTTCGGACTGTCTCGATAATCGTCATCGTGACGCTATCTGGCAGACTTCGGCTCAAGGCAGCCGCGGTCATCCACAACGAAAGTCCGCCGCCGCAAAGTGCGACAGATGTCAGGGGGGCGGAGGCCATCAAGAAAATCGCAACTGCATTAGATGCCTGCGCCGCAAACCGTCGTCGTCCGACCTCCGATTTTTTCAATATAAGCCAGATGATCAGGTGCGCGGGCAACGGCGTTTTGTATCGACTTGTGCAGGTTTTGGGTTTCGTTGCGTAAATTCGTGGGGACGATGCGCGTCAAACGTGGGTCTTCAGCTGTCGGGAAAATTCTTTGTCCAGCGAACACAGCAATCCAACTGGGCGGCAGGAAGACACTGAATTCATAAGACGGGACATGACCCCGGTGTTTCCAAGCGTCGATTTTGGATTGGAGACTCTCGGGCAAGGTCAGATTGCGAAAATGACGCCACATTGCGCTGTCATCCCGTTCGGTGGCGACATAGTGTAAGAGTAGGAAATCACGGACGCGTTCAAAATTGATCGCCATTCGATCATTATATTCATCTTGATCAGATTGTTCGAAAGAGCGGTCAGGGAATATCTCTAACAAAGCCGTGATGCCTTCTTGGATGAAATGAATGGAGGTCGACTCCAGCGGTTCAAGGAAACCTGCGGACAAGCCGATAGAGACAACATTCTTGTTCCAAAAGAGATTGCGGCGGCCTGTTTTGAAATAGAGTTGTTTTGGATCTGCCAGTAATTCACCTTCGACAGTGCTTAACAATTGCGACGCGGCTTCATCGTCCGAAATATAATCGCTGCAATAGACGTAACCGTTGCCAGTTCTGTGCTGCAATGGAATGCGCCACTGCCAGCCTGCGGCCCGGGCTGTGGACCGCGTATAGGGTGGGATGTCGCCGACTGTTTCGCTCGGAACAGCAACGGCGCGATTGCAAGGCAACCATTCGCTCCAGTCCTGATATCCTGTCTCAAGACATTGTTCTATCAAGAGACCCCGGAAACCCGAACAATCGATGAAAAGTTCAGCTTCGACCTTGGGGCCAGCTTCAAGGCGCAGTTTTGCGACATGACCCGTTTCCGGATTTTGGAGGACTTCAACGACTTTGCCTTCAATGCGATTGACTCCGCGTTCTTCCGCGAACGAACGCAAGAATTTCGCATAAAGTGTTGCGTCGAATTGATAAGCGTATCCGAAGGTGGATTCGATTTTCGACATGTCCGGATCGGGGTGGTGAAACTTTCCGTTCTGAGCCGCGATGATCGGATAGGAAAACTCGTCTAGCGGTGTTTTGAGGCCAGAGCGCCGTAACTGATTCCAGATATGATGGAAGTCGACGCCTTCTATCTGTTGTCCAAAGTCACCAAACGGGTGAATGTAGCTGTCACCGAGTTTTCCCCAGTCACAAAATTCAATGCCAAGTTTAAATGTGGCGTTTGTTGCGCGCATAAACGTCGCTTCATCAATGCCTATGGCTTGATTGAAAAACCGAATATGCGGCAATGTGGCTTCCCCAACACCGACAGTACCGATCTGCTCTGATTCAACCAAGGTAATTTGAATATCAGAATCACGGAATTTAAAGGCGAGCGCGGCTGCTGTCATCCAGCCAGCCGTGCCGCCGCCAAGGATGCAAACCGATTTAATGTCTGCGTGTTGATCAATCATTGTGATTTCAGGCCCGAAATCATGACACAAGCTTGATCTAATAATATTTCAACGAGGATGGTCGCGTCGGAACTTGACATGCTTCTCTCCTCTTAGCATCCATAGGAATGTTAGCGTTCGCTTTCGTGAGTAATACGACCTTTGTCAAACTCATGACTGCAACTTAGCCAGACATAAAACGATTGTATGACCTTGTTGTCGCCAATGCGCGGGAACAAGACATTAAGGGAGGCGGGAACATGAGCGAATCTCGCCATAGTGTGACGATCAAAGAGGTGGCTGAAAGAGCTGGCGTATCTTTGATGACGGTATCCCGAGTCGTTAATGATAAGGGTCTTGTCAAAGATGCGACGCGCGAAAAAGTTCAAAAAGCGATTGAAGACCTTAATTACAGGCCCAATATTAGTGCCCGCCGATTAGCGGGCGGGAAAGCTCTTTTCATTGGCCTTGTCTATCACAACCCGTCTCCCGGCTATCTGACCAAAATTTTGCTGGGAAGTTTGAGCGCTTGTCGACGCGATGGCCATCACCTGTTGCTGGAAGATTTGGGGGAGCGGACTCCGGATAGTGATCCAAAAGAGGCGGCTCGATCCCTAAAAGCTGCTGGTCTCGACGGCGTTATTATCACGCCGCCTATGTCCAATCATATGCCTTTAGTTGAAGCGATTGAAGCCGCAGGAATTCCGATCGTCCGTGTGTCTCCGGATAATATTCATACGCAAAAACCTCGCATTGCAATGGATGATGTATTGGCGGCCCAGAAAATGCTTCAACACCTTGTTGATCAAGGTCACAACCGTATTGGGTTTGTGAAAGGTCCTGACGATCATCCTTCGTCTCACCATCGGTTCGAAGGTTTTAAAACTGGGATGGACGCAAATTCAATTGTTTTGGATAATTCCTTAATCCACGCAGGGGACTTCACTTACCGCTCTGGTCTGGATGCAGGTCGCATGTTGCTATCGCTGTCCAATCCTCCATCCGCCATATTCGCCAGTAATGATGACATGGCAGCCGGTATCGTTGCCTCCGCTCATATGTTGGGATTGAGGGTGCCTGAAGATATATCGGTGGCAGGTTTTGACGACACGGAACTAGCAACAAACATATGGCCGGAGTTGACAACCATACAGCAGCCTATCGTTGAGATGTCCCGAAAAGCGGTCGAACTCTTGGTTGCCGTTATTCGTAACGATGTAGATGCAATAGAATCGCATCGCGGTTTGATGGATTTCAAGCTCATGAGCCGAGATTCTGTTCAGCCCCGAAATTGACAAAATATCTAATCCATTAATTTGACATATAAAAATGATAGCGTTATCATTTTTTGGGAGAGTGGAATTTGTACTTAGGGATCGACATTGGAACATCGGGCGTAAAGGCGGTCATCGTTGACGATGCAGGCCACATTTTAACCGAGAGCCATTCGCCGCTAGAGGTTCACCGCCCCAAACCTCTTCAGTCTGAACAAGCCCCATCTGACTGGTGGAAAGCAACAAACCAAGCTGTCTTGGCATTGGACGGCACGTGTCGGAAATCCGTAAAATCTGTTGGTCTTGCGGGGCAAATGCACGGCGCAACATTGCTGGGTGACGATGACAAAGTTCTGCGTCCGGCAATACTTTGGAATGATGGTAGAAGTTCGGCTCAATGCGCGGCGATGGAAACGTCAGTCCCTGATTTACGGCAAATCGCAGGTAACTGCGCTATGCCAGGTTTTACGGCACCAAAGCTTCTGTGGGTTAAAAACCATGAGCCAGATATTTTTGCGAAGATTAAAAAAGTTCTTCTACCAAAAGACTATGTCCGTCTTTGTATGACGGGGGAATACGCCTCCGATATGTCAGATTCTGCAGGAACACTGTGGCTTGATGTAGAGAAACGTCAGTGGTCGGAGACCCTCTTAGAGGCCACAGGCCTCTCATTGGGCCATATGCCGCGTCTTCACGAAGGAACAGAGGTCACAGGGCGTTTGCGGGCGGACATAGCCGCGTCGTGGGGCATGGAGCGTGTCGGCGTTGCCGCTGGGGGCGGCGATAATGCGGCGGGCGCCGTTGGGTCGGGAGTTGTTGAGAAGGGCGACGGATTTTTATCGCTAGGCACCTCAGGCGTGATATTTCTGGCAGATGATTCCTATCGGCCTCACGCAGAAGGAGGAATTCATACGTTTTGTCATGCCTTGCCAGACCGTTGGCATCAAATGGCGGTGATGTTGAGTGCGGCAAGCGCGATAGATTGGGCTTCAGGAATTTGCGGCTTTGATGACCCGGCCTCTCTGTACGCTACAGCGGAGAAGGAGAACCGCCTTTCGAGAAGCGAGATTTTCTTGCCGTATTTATCCGGCGAAAGAACGCCGCATAATAATCCGGCTGCACAAGGCGTGTTCTTCGGCCTAACCCACGCAACGAGTAAAGCGACTATGGCGCAAGCGGCGCTCGAAGGTGTGGCGTTCGGGTTGGCGGATGGGGTTCAATCGCTTCGCGGATCCGGTGCTGACATCAAATCCTTATCTGTGATCGGCGGGGGGTCCCGGTCTGCTTATTGGGGAAAAATTATCGCCTCCGTTTTCGATATTCCTTTAGTCTATCGCGACAGCGCATCTGTCGGTCCTGCATACGGCGCATCGCGGTTGGCGCGTCTTGCTGTAACAGGGGAGGCGCTAGCGGATGTCTGCACGCCTCCCGCCATCCAAAACATCATTGAACCTGACCCTGTCATGCGGGATCATCTTGCGGAACGGCTTGCGCTTTTCCGTTTACTTTATACTTCCCTATCCGGGACCTTTCAGGAGAACCAGCTGTGAGCCATCCCTACTTCGACCATATTCCGAAGATCGCTTTTGAGGGCGCAGAGAGCGAAAACCCGTTCGCCTTTAAATATTATGACAAATCGAAAGTTCTTCTCGGAAAGACGATGGAAGACCATCTGCGCATTGCAGTTTGTTATTGGCACACTTTCTGCTGGGACGGCTTTGACGTCTTTGGAGGCGGTACGTTTGATCGTCCGTGGCATGGGTCGGTCAATGACAATCAAACCGCTTTAGCCAAATTGGATGCAGCGTTCGCTTTCTTTGAGACACTCGGAAATCCCTTTTTTTGTTTTCACGATACGGATGTCATGGCTGCCGCCGAAACGCCGCGTGAGCATGTCGAAAATTTCCGTTTTATCGTTGATGCGATTGAGAAAAAGATGGACGGCTCAGACGTCAATCTGTTGTGGGGCACTGCTAATATGTTCTCCCACCCGCGTTATATGGCGGGCGCGTCAACGAACCCCAATCCTGAGGTTGTTGCATTCTCAGCACTGCAAGTAAAAGAGGCATTGGAAGCCACTCACCGATTAGGTGGGTCAGGCTATGTGCTGTGGGGTGGCCGCGAAGGTTATGATACGATCCTCAACACAAATCTGAAACAAGAAATGGATCAGCTTGGCCGTTTCCTCAATATGGCCGTCGAGCATAAACATAAGATCGGTTTTAAAGGCGACATCTGGATTGAGCCCAAGCCTCATGAGCCAGCCAAACATCAATATGACCGCGATGTCGCGACTGTGTATGGTTTTTTGAGACAATATGAACTGGAAGGCGAAGTGGGCGTCAATATTGAACCCAACCATGCAACGCTGGCAGGCCATAGTTTTGAGCACGAGGTCGAAATGGCAAATGCCCTTGGTGTTTTTGGATCGATCGATTTCAATCGTGGTGATCCCCAAAATGGTTGGGATACGGATCAATTCCCGAATGACCTGCGCGAGAACACGATGGCGCTATATTACATCCTTAAAGGCGGCGGCTTTAAGAACGGCGGCTCTAACTTTGATGCGAAAGTCCGCCGCCAAAGCCGTGATGCTGAAGACCTTTTCCACGGCCATATTGGTAGTATGGATCTCCTGGCACGGTCCTTGGAAAACGCGGTCGCTTTGATTGAGTCCGAGAAACTCAGTTCATTTGTCGAGGACCGTTACGCAGGTTGGCAAGACGGCGTTGGCGCGAAGATGATGGATGGCTCAATAGATTTGGAAGGTGTGGCCGCTCATGCGCTTAAGCAGAATATTTCGCCAGAGCCGCGGTCGGGACGTCAGGAATATCTTGAGAACATCGTAACGGCGGCTGTCAGGTAGAAGGCCAAGTGCAGCCCATCACTAACGTTTCAAACCTTTGTCCTTTTGCCAGATACGGTTCCGGTAGCGGACGAAAGAGTTTGAGGTGGGGGTGCATCTCGTTGATATTAGACGACCGATAAATTTTCAAAACGATAGCGCCGAGAGCGATGATCCCACATGAACGGACAGCTAAGCGTTTAGCCAAACTGCCATCGCTCTCGACGCCCAAGGCCTAAGGCCCTGCTCTGGAAACCCGATTGGCGAAAGGTAACGGGACCATCCGCGCTCTGGCAGCTGAGCGTGGGCTACCTAGCAAAACGAATTCGTGTCTTCCCGGCCGCAATTGTAACGAGTTGTAACAAGCTTGTTACAATTTCACTCGCACAAGGAATGAGAGGATGAGATAGGGCTACGTCTCATGGTGACCCACGCGCCTCATATCCTCGTTGTTGACGATCAGAAATCAATCGTCCGACCGCTATTGAAGAATTTAGAGATAAACGGGTTTCGAGCCACGGGCGCAGAAACGGCGAGCCGTGCTCGAGCGTTGATGAAACGAAACGCATTTGATTTGATCATTTTAGACATCATGATGCCCGGTGAGAATGGCCTCAGTCTCTGCCGATATTTACGCGCTGAGACTGAAATTCCGGTCATTTTGCTCACGGCAATGGCTGAGGAGGAGGATGTTATTTTAGGGCTTGAAGTCGGCGCAGATGATTATTTGACGAAGCCGTTCAACCCGCGTGAGCTCGTAGCGCGCATTCGCTCAGTCTTGCGCCGCGCGGAGTCCAATGTCCGCATTGCCCCATCCCGGCAGTTCAAATTTGGCGGTTGGACCCTGGATGTTGATCGAAGCGAATTGACCCGGTCCGATGGTTTGGTGGAAACGCTAAGCACAGGGGAATTGGAAGTTTTGAAGGTTTTCGTTGCATCGCCTTTCGTCACCTTATCGCGTGACGACATATTGAGCCGTACTAAAGGCCGTGAGGCACTACCGTTTGAGCGAAGTATCGATGTAATGGTCAGCCGCTTGCGCCAGAAAGTTGAAACGTCGAAATCCAGTCCTGATTATATCAAAACGATCTGGGGCGGTGGTTACCGTTTTGCAATTGACGTGACACCATTGTGAGACGGTTTCGTCTCAGCATTGCCCAGCAGTTTATGCTGGTTCTCTTTGTGGTTTTGACGGTCGCTCAAGGCATGAACCTCGCTTTGTTGGTGGGCGAGAGGTCATTAATTCGGAAGAATGACCTCACGGAACAGGTCTTTCAAACTATCGAAGATATTTTGCTGAATCCGCCCGATATCAATATGATCCGACTGCCTTATTCTTTGCCAGATACGAAGGGCGTACGCGGGGCATTTTTCTACTCGAGAAGAAATCGGGCTGACAAAATTCCATTGAGCGAAGATCAACCAAAATTATCGGCTAAGTTAAGAGACCGCCTTGAAGGGGAGGGCATAACGGTCATTGGCGTGACGGTTACTCTCTTGCCGGACGGCCCTCATTCAAAACGGGGGTTTGACAGGCCTGACGGTCGTCGTTTGGAGGGCGGCCCTGAGAGACGCTTTCGCGGTCGTCCGGGCGGCCCGTCCGGTGAAGCCAGCCCAAGCGGTCGCCGCAGACCGCCTCCATTTGGTGGGCCGCCGCCGGGTGAACGACAACCGTTTCGCCCACCTAAACCGCCCTCTGTCAATCCGAGTTTTGAGGCGGAGATTCAAGAACTTTTGGTCTCTGTCGAAGTGACTAACAGTGTATTTCTCAATGCAATGGTCCCTCATTATCCAATAGAGAAACTGGCGCCGCGCATTTTCATGGCGACGGGATTTTTGTTGATTTTGACATTGTTGGTCAGTGGCTTCTTCATCAGACGGATCGTGCTGCCTTATGGGAAGTTTACAGAGTCGGCGAAACGGCTCGGGCGCGGCGAAGCCCCAATTGCGCTGGCGGAAACCGGTCCTGACGATGTTCGCACTGCGGCGATTGCCTTTAACCGGATGCAAGATCGGCTCACGCGGCTCATTGAAAGTCAACGTACGATGCTGAGGGCTGTTGGTCATGACTTGCGAACACCATTGACGGCGATGCGGATCGATGTGGACAATATGGACGATGATAGCACTAAGTATGCGCTGATGACGTCTATAAACGAAATTACGGCCATGACCGAAGATATCCTAGGTTGGGTGAAGGACCTTTCCGGGAGCGAAGACTTGGCGCCAGTTAATTTGGGCTCTTTCCTTCACGCGCTTGTTGAACCTTATGAACGGCAGGGCGATCAGGTAAGGTATGTCGAAGGGGGCGCGGTCATTGTTAAAATGCGCCGCGTTGCGATGCGCCGCGCTTTGAGAAATCTAATTGATAATGGTGTTCGATATGCAGGCACAGTTCGTTTGAGAACTGAAACGTCAAATGAGTATGTGACAGTGCTTATCGAAGATGATGGGCCCGGCATTCCAGAAGCGGATTTGGACCGCGTCATCGAGCCATTCATCAGGCTTGAGGAGTCTCGTAATAAAGAAACGGGCGGGACGGGTTTGGGCCTATCAATCGCCCGGTCTGTCATTCAGACAGACGGGGGGCAGTTAATACTAGAAAACCGCCCAGAAGGCGGCTTACGTGTGCGGGTGGTTATCCCGCGATAATCGCTATTATAGGCCTAACGGGGCGGGCGCCCTCCACCCGATGGGCGGTCTTCTCCGCCCCGATTACCTTGCCCGCGGGAACCACTATCGTCGCGGCGTCGTGACTCAATATTGAAAACCAGTTCTGACCGCGCAAGGCGACCATCTCCATTGCGGTCGAGACGATTGAACTCACTGACCAGACGCGTTTCGAATTCTGACCGCGTGACGCTGCCGTTTAGATTGGTGTCAAAACTAAGGAATGTCGGCATGGCGGAAGTGGAGCCGAGGGCTCTAAGAGACCAAGTTTGGAATTGGGTAGCGCTAGGGTTGCGATCAAATTGCGCCCAATCTTTCATTATACCCTCATCCAACTCGGCGCGGCTGACCAACCCATCACCATCTGCATCGTGCCCGACTAAGTACAGCCCAACGGGATGAGCGGAAACACCGGAGAATTGCGCGTCGCCTTGACCTTGCGCCCCCCCGCGTTTCGGGCCGGATGCGCAGGCTGTCAGGCAGGCCAGCGCAATGATCATTGCAGGGGTGGTTAATGAGTTCAGGCGAGTCATGAGCAATCTTTCGAAGGTTATAACGCGCACTACCTTATGAACGGCCAATGCGCATCTTACAGTCACTCAATCATGTTTCGAACCAGTTACACTTAACGTCTCGGGCGACCATTCATGGGGCGTCGGTTTGGGCCGTCTTTTAGAGCTTGTTCAGCGCCTCGGCTTTCATCGCGAGTGTTGCCGCTCGTTCACAAGACGTGAAAGCTTCGGGCGGCGGGCCACTATCTCTCATAGCTTCTGGGGGCTGTTGATCCGACGTTCTTTGAAGCTATGCGGCGCAACCATAGGATAGTATCGGAATAGCAAAGGAAGCGATAAATGTTGTAGAGCGTATAGGCGCAAATTGTGTGCAAGCGAACTTAGGGCGAGATGTTGAGTGTATCCAAATGTAACAGGGTCATTCGCCAAGACGAAAAGCAACCGTAATCATTACATTTCAATGTCCTTATAGAAAAGATTTCGTTCAATAAAATGGCCCATGTGAGTGAACACATCGACCTAATCGAATTGAACCAAATTCATAAGGGCAAGCTAAGCGCCCATTTAGCGTCTTTATTTGCGGTAAAAGAAGCGCTTAACACCGTCTGCTTCAAAAGGAGCCCATTCGCCCTGCGCCTGTGCGAGACGGTCGGCGAGAATATACATCACCAACGGATTGACGCCGAGGCCTGTATGGCTGGCGGGGACGCGAATATTTTCGGTTTGACCACCAGGTTTCTGAATCGAGCCACGCCACGCAACAATTCCGTCTGTTTTGGAATAAACGGATGTCGTCGGGACAGGCGGAGCTTCGGAGAGTGTTGACAGTCTGTCCTTCATTTTTTGGTCGGGCGCGCCGTTCATATACTCATACAAGCGGCGAGCACTTGTTTGGTCCATATCGCCCGAAATCGGGCTGCCGAGCGAAATTACACTGCGGACCGCGTCCGGATTATGTTTCGCCAATTCGCGTGCAAACACGCCGCCGAGACTCCAGCCAATCAAAGTAACTTTTTTACCTTCACGCTCATGAACAGTTTTGAGCAGTTGCCGCATTTCACCTTCGCGCTGATCATCGAATTTGAGATTGCGGCCAAGGCCCCAGCCATAGGTAGAATAGCCAAGGTCTGTCAGCAGACGCCGCATCGGTTGAGTGGACCGATCACTGGCAACAAAACCGGGCAGAGCGATCACCGGATGGCCGTCTCCTTTCGGCAACCGCTTCATCAAGAGGCGGAGCGCGTAGAAGGAATTGAGTTCAAATAAGCTGCGCCCTTCTGTTAAAGTCCAAAGGAGGGACGGTGCTTTGCTGGCCATCGTTCTGCTCATATCGTCTTTCGTCATTATCACTGGCGGCCTCTTAAGGCGCGCTTATCGTCTTTGGGGGATTATGGTTAATGAATTGCGGCGTGCCGTTAACCGGAATTACTGTTGGCTGCCTTCGTTGGAGTTCTTTTTGTTTTCACCGTCTTGACGGGAGCTTTCGTCGGCTTTTTGGATGTTTTTGTTTCAACAGTTTTCTTGGCGCTCGCGTCCAACTTGGCTTTAGTGTCTTTTTCCAAATCAACGGCCGCAGCCAAGTGAGTATCGAAACTTTTCTGAATACATTCGGAATAGAAATCCGGGTCTGGAATGGCGCTTCGGCAAGCCGTGAAGTTCACGGTGACTTCGCCGCAATAGCTGTGAATCACGTGGCCTAATTTGACCCCATCGACGAGGCATAGCATACCGTGCAGACCGACGAGCTTTGCGCCAGCTGAATAGATTGGCACGGGCGGTCCGGGAACGTTCGTCACAACCGTATTGATAACGGGTTTGATATGGTCAGCGAGCTTCAATCGTGAATAGAGCGCTGCGCCGATATTCATGACGGGGGCGGGGGCAAGTTTTGACATTTCTGCCATTTGCCGCGCGCCGAGGGCCGTCGTGAAGGCTTTTGCTTTGACGGTTTCTTCTCTCACGTAACGCATACGTTCCTGTGCAGACGGGATGTGAGAGCCCAGCGGGACGAACATCGCCGCGACTTGGTTGCCCATTGTATTTTTCTCGCTGTCGTCACGCACAGAAATGGGGGCCATGGCCGTTACGGATGTATCCGGTAGTTCATCATATTGATCGAGATAGAGACGCATGGCCCCGCCGACGACGGAGAGCATAACATCATTGAGTGTTGACCCTTCTGCGAGGGAGCGAATGCGTTTGACCTCTTTCATATCAAAGGTACGTGCATCGAACATGCGGTGCGGCGAGACCACGCCGTTAAAGCGTGTTTTGGGGGCCTTCATGAGGGCGCCAAAATCAAACTCGCGCTGAATGAGGCCTTTGGCTGCACGGACCATGCCCGGCGCAGCGTGGCGCATCGCCATCGCTTGGCGAACAGGGTTAAGCATGCTGCGCGCATATCCGCGAGCAAACATACCGATCTGGCTCGGGTCCGGCTCTGGCCGCCATGTGTCGCGGGGGAGGACTTCGTTGTCGTCACTATGCAGCGTGTGCAGAACATTCATCATGTCGACGCCCGACACACCGTCGATAGCCGCATGATGAACCTTGGTCAGCATGGCGTAGGAGCCTTTTGGGACACCCGGAATATTGTCGAGGCCTTCAATGATTGTGAATTCCCACGGTGGACGGCTCAGATCCAGCGGGCGAGCAAAAATGCGCGCCGCTTGAATGCAAAGTTGTCTCCAATCGCCGGGTTTCGGCAGGGCGATGTGGCGGCAGTGATATTCAATGTCGAAATCGCTATCTTGAACCCAATAAGGATAGTCGATCCCGAAAGGCACTTTGACCATCTTTTGGCGCATTGTATCGGCCATGTGCAAACGGCCTTCGATGAAGGACATAATGTCTTTGAAACGGACAAAACCGCCGGGTGCCGTACTCGGATCGTAAATGAGCATGGACCCAATGTGGACGGGCGCGGCTTGGCGCTCCATTGATACGAAAACGGAGTCGAGACCCTGCATCTGTTTCATTATAATCCCCTAACTTTTCTATAAGCCTACACGAGAAAATTAGAGGAGTCATACTAATGCACGCAGGTTGGCGCTGTAAGGGTTTTAGTCTTTGATTTATTGGGGTTATCGAGGGAAATTTATGATGATCTGATCCAAGCTCGTAAGTAAAGCATCTTGATCGGCTTGCGCCAAAAGCGTTTCTCCCGTCGCTCCGGTGCGCTCCAATTCTTCAACGATTTGGATAAAAGTCTTTCGACCGCCGTCCGTCATATAGAGGTGAGAGACGCGCCCATCTTGTTCAGAGGCTTGCCGTATCAAGTGGCCTTGCGTCACGAGGCTGGCGACAGCGCGGGACACAATACCTTTATCCATCGGAGTCATGTCGACGACTTGGCTGGCTGTTCGGCCTTCTTGGTCACCAATCGCTGCAAGCACACGCCATTGGCTCAGGTTTAAGCCGCCCACAGACGCAACAATATTCGTTACGCGGCGCGCGATAAGGTCGGAAATGACCGTTATTTTGTAAGCGAGGCTTTCATCCAACGGCAGAATGCGGGGCGTCTCGGAAACAGGCAATGAAGCATCTTCGATTTTATCCACCGCACCAATCCTTCAAACAAGTTGCAATTACAACTGATTGTCTATACAACTATTCTAAACCGTGCAACCTAGATAGCGAGTGAATAATAATGGCCGATCTTTTTGAGAACCCAGCAGGCCTTGATGGTTTTGAATTCATTGAGTTTTCAGCGCCGGACAAAGGTGTGTTGGAACCTGTGTTTGAAACGATGGGCTTTCAACATGTTGCGACTCATCGCTCAAAGGATGTCGATCTATGGCGTCAGGGCGGCATTAATCTGATCACGAATTACGAGCCGAAATCTGCAGCTTACTATTTTGCCCGTGAACATGGTCCGTCTGCTTGCGGCATGGGCTTTCGGGTTCGCGATGCAAAAGCCGCCTACGCGCACTTGCTAGAGCAGGGCGCAGAACCCGTCGATGTCAGCACAGGGGCGATGGAGCTTCGCATTCCGGGTATTCGCGGAATCGGTAATTCTATTATTTATCTGATCGACCGTTATGCAGACGAAGGTGAAGATGGCCTGTCTATTTATGACATCGATTTTGAATTCCTGCCCGGCGTTGAAAAATTCCCAGAAGGCTGCGGCTTCCAGAAAATCGATCACCTGACGCATAATGTGTATGGCGGACGTATGGCCTATTGGGCCGACTATTATGAGAAGCTCTTCAACTTCCGCGAAATCCGTTATTTCGATATTAAAGGCGAATATACAGGTTTGACATCGAAAGCGCTGACCGCGCCCGACGGCAAAATCCGTATTCCCCTCAATGAAGAAGGCGAAGGCGGCAAGGGCCAAATAGAAGAGTTTTTGCGTGAGTATAATGGCGAAGGCATCCAGCACATTGCGCTGATTTGTGACGATCTGGTCGAATGTTGGGATCGTTTGAAGAAAAAAGGGGTGCCGTTTATGACGGCCCCGCCGGAAACTTATTACGCGATGTTGGATGAACGCCTTCCGGGTCATGGCCGCTCGGTCGATCAAATTAAATCGCGAGGCATCTTGCTCGACGGAACCACTGAAGACGGCACGCCGCGTCTGCTCTTGCAGATTTTTGCGGAACCGCGTGTGGGTCCGGTCTTCTTTGAATTTATCCAGCGTGTCGGCGATTATGCGGACGGTTTTGGCGAAGGGAACTTCAAGGCTTTGTTTGAATCGATTGAACGTGACCAAATCGAACGCGGTGCGCTCGACGTCAAAGGCATCTCTGTTGTTCCAGAAGTCAAACCGGAAACAGCATAATGACGGTTCCTGTCCTTGGCGGCGTTCACCACGTCGCCTATCGCTGCCGCGATGCCAAAGAGACGGTTGAGTTCTACGAGCGCACGCTCGGGATGGAATTCACTAAGGCTTTTGCCGAAGATCACGTGCCGTCCACGGGCGCGTATGATCCCTACATGCATGTCTTCCTAGAAGCCGGAAATGGCAATGTTCTCGCCTTTTTTGAACTGCCGGAACAGCCGGATATGGACCGTGACCGCAATACGCCGGAATGGGTGCAGCATTTGGCGTTCAAGGTCGGTTCCGAGGGCGAACTCGTCTCTGCGAAAGCGCATTTAGAGGCGATGGATATTGATGTGCTGGGTCCGACCCATCACGGTATTTTCAAGTCAATCTATTTCTTTGATCCCAACGGTCACCGCGTTGAACTCGCCGCCGATATTGGCACGGCTGAACAATATGCAGAGCTGAAACGCGTATCCCGTCCGATGCTGGATGAGTGGAGCGAGACGAAAAAAGCGCCCCGCCACGCGGCTTGGCTGCACGAAATCGCCAATGCGGCGAACGCCAAGAAAGGTGCGGAGCCAGAGGCTGACGCCCCGTGAAGTTTTACGGCTATTACAGGTCTTCAACGAGCTACCGCATTCGGATTGCGCTCGCGCTGAAAGGCGTGGCTTACGACTATCTTCCTGTGAACTTGAAAGACGGGGAGCATAAGGGGGGCGCCTATTTGGCGATAAACCCGCATGGCACGGTTCCTGTCCTTGACATGGATGGCGTGCAGATGACGCAGTCGTTGGCTATTTTAGATGCGTTAGAGTCGCGTTACCCGACGCCGTCTTTCGTGCCAGAAACGGGCGAAATCCTGTGCCGCGACCTATACTACGCGGTCGCGACAGAAATTCACGCGCCGAATAATCTCGCCGTGTTAAAATATCTTCGCAGCGAATTTGACGCTGACCCCGCCGCGATTGAAGCATGGTATGCTACATGGATTCAGAAGACTTTCGCGCCTGTCGAAGCGCGCCTCGCGGCACATGATTGGGCTAGCGATGACCTGCCATTCGGGCAACCAACCCTGCTTGAGATCGTTTTAATCCCACAGGTCTACAACGCTCGCCGTTGGAATACCGACCTATCAGCCTTCCCGCTGATCGAAAAAATTGATGCGCATTGCGCAACATTGGAGGCGTTCGACCGAGCGCGTCCAGACAACCAAATAGACGCTCTTTAAGGAAACGCTCGTATGAAACTCGCAACTCTCAAAGATGGCACCCGTGATGGCTGCCTTGTCATCGTCTCCAAAGACCTGTCCAAATATGCGGAAGCCACAGATATTGCGCCGACATTGCAAGCCGCGTTGGATAATTGGAGCGTGATGGCTCCGCGCCTAAAGACCCTCGCGGACGCACTCGAATCCGGCGATGCGCCAAGCTCGCCATTCGACCAGAGCATGGCCGACAGCCCGCTGCCACGCGCCTACCAGTGGGCCGATGGCTCGGCCTATATCAACCATGTTGAATTGGTTCGCAAAGCCCGAGGCGCGGAAGTCCCCGCCAGCTTTTATGATGACCCCTTGATGTATCAAGGTGTGTCCGGCCCGAACCTTGCGCCGCATGACCCAATCCCGTTCACAGACATGTCGTGGGGTTATGACATGGAAGGCGAAATCGCCGTAATTACGGATGATGTGCCGCTCGGCGTCAGCGAAGAAGACGCGCTCGGCCACATTAAACTGGTTCTGTTATGCAATGACGTTAGCTTGCGCGGCCTGATCCCAGCAGAGCTTGGGAAAGGCTTCGGTTTCGTTCAATCCAAGCCACCCTGCGCCTTTAGCCCCGTCGCCGTGACACCGGACGAACTGGGCGATCACTGGAAAGACGGCCTCGTTCATCACGCGCTCCATGTTGACTATAATGGCGCGCCGTTTGGGCGTCCGCTTGCGCATGTCGACGCGACTTTCTCGCTAGCGCGCCTCGTTAGTCACGCAGCGAAAACGCGTCCGTTGATTGCGGGGACAATCGTTGGTTCTGGCACAGTCTCCAATAAAGGCGAAGATGGCGGCCCGGGACAAAAAGTTGAAGATGGCGGACGGGGCTATGCTTGCATTGCCGAGTTGCGCATGATCGAAAAAATCGAGACAGGTGCATTCAAGACACCGTTCATGTCTAAAGGCGACACCGTCAAAATCGAAATGCTCGATACCAATGGCCTGTCTATTTTCGGCTCCATCGAAAACGAAGTGAAAGCGGTCTGATGAAGAACAAGGTTTTCAACTCCGCCGCCGAAGCGCTTGAGGGCGTGTTGTTTGACGGTATGATCATTGCGGCCGGCGGATTTGGCCTTTGCGGTATTCCGGAACTCGCCATTGCCGCGATACGAGACGCTGGCACGAAAGACCTGACAGTCTATTCAAACAATGCAGGCGTGGATGACTTTGGCCTCGGCCAATTGTTGCAAACACGCCAAGTCAAAAAAATGGCGTCGTCTTATGTCGGTGAAAACGCCGAATTTATGCGCCAATATCTGTCTGGAGAGTTGGAACTTGAATTCAACCCGCAAGGTACGTTGGCCGAACGGATGCGCGCTGGCGGCGCCGGTATCCCGGGGTTCTATACGAAAACAGGTGTCGGCACGGTGATCGCCGAAGGCAAAGAAGAGAAAGTTTTCGACGGCGAAGCGTATATTTTAGAACGCGGCATCGTCGCGGACTTGGCGATTGTCAAAGCGTGGAAAGCCGACACAACGGGTAACGCCGTATTCCGCAAAACCGCGCGTAACTTCAACATGCCCGCCGCGACGTGCGGTAAAATCTGCGTGCTGGAAGTCGAAGAAATTGTTGAACCCGGTGAACTCGACGCCGACGCAATCCATTTGCCCGGCATCTACGTCCACCGCCTGATCCAAGGCGAGCATGAGAAGCGGATAGAGCAGCGGACTGTGCGGGATAATTCGTGAAAAACTCCGCGAAACGACACAGCAAACTTTTGAGTCTTATACTAAGGCATGCCCCTGAAAAGGCAGGTCTCGAACTCGGAGCAGGGGGCTGGGTCCTAGTGGCTGATCTTCTTTCTGGGTTGGACCGCATAGGGTCACCCATGACGCAGGCAGAACTTGAAAATCTTGTCGCGACCAACGAGAAAAAGCGGTTCACGCTGTCTGATGACGGGTCAAAAATTCGCGCTGCACAAGGTCATTCTGTGAGTGTGGATATGGAGTTTTCTCCAACTCAACCGCCAGCAGAACTGTTTCATGGGACAGCGACACGAACGTTACCGATAATTCTTGCGGGCGGGTTAAAGCCGATGTCGCGACAGCATGTTCATCTATCCGTTGATCATGAAACTGCCGTGCGCGTTGGACAAAGGCACGGGAAGCCTGTGGTTCTAAAAGTCCTTGCGGGTGCTCTGCATCAGTCTGGGCAAGATTTTTATCAAGCCGAGAACGGTGTCTGGCTAACAGGCAATATTTTGCCACAATATATTCAAGAGGCTGACTAATGGCGTGGGACAGAAATCAAATGGCTCAGCGCGCGGCGCTAGAGTTGGAACATGGGACTTACGTCAACCTCGGTATCGGGATTCCGACATTGGTCGCGAACTATATTCCGGACGGCGTCAGTGTTACGTTGCAGTCTGAGAACGGCATGCTGGGCATGGGACCGTTTCCGATGGCGGGCGATGAGGATGCGGACGTGATTAATGCGGGCAAGCAAACGATCACGGAACTGCCGCATACAGCGTTTTTCGATAGTGCGACCAGTTTCGCGATGATCCGGGGCGGCAAAATTGCGATGGCGATTTTGGGCGCAATGGAAGTTGCGGAAAACGGTGATCTCGCGAATTGGATGATCCCGGGCAAGCTGGTTAAAGGCATGGGCGGCGCGATGGATTTGGTCGCGGGCGTGGGCCGCGTTGTTGTGATCACAGATCACACGAATAAGCGCGGCGAAGCGAAGCTGCTGAAATCCTGCACACTGCCGCTGACGGGGCAAAAAGTGGTTGATCGAATTATTACGGATTTGGGTGTGTTTGATGTCACAGACGCAGGTCTGAAACTGGTCGAACTTGCGCCTGATGTGACATGGGATGAGGTCGTTTCCAAGACTGAAGCAACTCTGGTTCGCTAAGCGACGAATGACTGCTAGAGAGGCGCTATGACGCGCCTCACCCTATCTCTGTCTATCGAAGCCCCGAAGCTCGTTCGCCCCTTCGTCATTTCGACAGGGGCGCGGACGCATCAACCCTATCTGTCGGTGAGACTCTCTGACGGCACCTATGTCGGGCGAGGGGCTGCGGCGGGGCTTCGCTATTTCGGCGAAAACCCAGAGAGCTTGTCCGCACAAATTGAAACCGTTCGGACCGAAATCGAACAGGGTCTCTCTCGAATAGATTTGCTCGAGATTTTGCCTGCGGGCGGCGCGCGCGCTGCAGTTGATGCGGCGCTGTGGGAGTTAGAGGCCGCGCGCGATCATACGACGGTTGCGGCAAAACTCAATATTACGCCAGGGCCTGTCGTCAGTGCCTTCACCATCGTTTTGGATGACCCTGACGTTATGGCGAAACAAGCCCGTGAGGAAGCATGGCGGCCGCTCCTAAAGGTTAAGGTCGGCGGATCGGCGAACCTCGAAGGCGACCGCTTACGCACTGTCGCGCAGGCCGCGCCGTCCACACGAAAAGTCATCGATGCGAATGCCGGATGGACAGTTCAGCAACTGGGTGAGCTTGCCCCGATAGCGGCGTCATTGGGATATGAGTTGTTAGAGCAGCCGCTTGCCATCGGGTCCGAAGATGACCCCGAAGCCCGCGCAGCCCTTCGGACTGCGGCGCAGTCTCTTCCTTTATGCGCTGACGAGAGTTTCCAGACAGCGGCGGATTTCGACCGGATCGATAGTCTTTATCAGGCCATCAATATCAAACTGGATAAATGCGGCGGGCTAACATCGGCACTTTTGATGCGCGACGAAGCGAGAGCGAGGGGACTGTCCATTTTTGTCGGCTGTATGCTGGCTCCCACAGTGGCTATCGCGCCAGCGCATTTGCTTGCCCAAGATGCGGACTATGCGGATCTTGATGGACCCTTTTGGTTTGCAAACGAACCCGTATCTCTGACGAAGAACGGGTGCTTTGAACCAGTGGGCGAGGATATCTGGGGTGCGGGAAGGACGCGCTGAACCGATATTTCATCGTTGGCAATTTTGTGCAAAACGTCGGATCGGTGATTGACACGTCTGCGTGATTGACGGAGTGTTAACGCTAACGTCCGCAGCAAAAGCGGATTAGGGGAAAGGGGATCATCATGGCCTTGTCGGGTTTAGACTTTGGCGTTCTTGCGCTTTACGCCATACTTTTGTTTGGTATCGCGCATTACGTGAGCCGCGAAAAAGATGGCGCGCAGAAAACGACAGAGGATTACTTCCTCGCAGGTCGGTCTCTGCCGTGGTGGGCCATTGGCGCGTCGTTGATTGCGGCGAATATTTCAGCGGAACAGATCATTGGCATGAGCGGAGAGGGCTACCGTATCGGTCTCGCGATTGCTGCCTATGAATGGCAAGCTGCAATCGTGTTAATCGTGGCGGCGAAGTTCTTCCTGCCGATTTTCCTAAAGCGTGAAATCTACACGATGCCGCAATTCCTTGACCAACGGTTCGGGACGGGCGTGAAAACGACCATGTCGATCTACTGGATCGCACTCTATACATTGGTGAATTTGACCACGGTTCTGTGGTTGGGCGGCCTGGCTATCGAAACGCTTACAGGGATGAATATCCTACTCGCCATGGCTGCGCTGGGTACATTTTCGATTGCATATTCTGTTGTGGGTGGTCTGAAAGCCGTCGCGTTGACCGATATTATTCAGGTCGTGATCCTCGTGCTCGGCGGTCTGATTATCGCCTTTATGACAGTCTCTATGATTGGTGGCGGTTCGTTGTTCGGTGGTATGGAGCGTATGTACACGGAGCTGCCCGACAAGTTCGATATGATCTTTGAGCCGTCCCAAAAAGGCTATGACACAATGCCGGGTATCTGGACGTTGTTGGGCGGTCTTTGGATTTTACACCTCAACTATTGGGGCTTCAACCAGTATATCATCCAGCGAGCCTTGGGCGCGAAAGATCTTGCCGAAGCGCAAAAAGGTCTTGTCTTCGCGGCTGGAATGAAGCTGATTATGCCGCTCATAATTGTGGTGCCGGGTATTGCCGCCGTTATGCTGGCGATGCCTGAAATGGGCGTTCTGGACGGGGCTGCGCTGGACGCGCAAACGGACCGGACTTACCCATCAATCATGTCGATCATGCCGGCGGGTTTGCGAGGGCTGATTTTTGCCGCGCTTGTTGCTGCGATTGTGTCGTCACTGGCTTCAATGGTGAATTCGATTTCGACTATTGCGACTATGGATGTCTACAAATCAATGATCGCAAAAGATAAAACCGAACATCACTACGTTAATGTTGGCCGTGTGATCGCTGTCCTGTCTATGGTTATCGCTGTGATCGCCGCCAAGCCATTTCTTGGCGGCTTCGAGAGCGCCTTCCAAACGGTGCAGGAATATACGGGCTTTATCGCGCCTGGCGTCGTCGCCGTGTTCATGTTGGGCATGTTCTATCAGCGCGCGAATAGTGCAGGCGCCTTTACGGCTCTGTTCATCTCAGTGGCTGTGTCGATAGTCTTTGCTGTCGCCTTGCCGGACTTTAGCTTCGTGAACCGGATTTGGGTTGTGTTCCTGCTCTGCATCGGGCTTGGCATTCTCGTCAGCCACGTCACAGCGCAGCCGCGCGAAGAACAGTTGGTGCGGGTTGGTGATGTGCAGATGAAAACTCGGAAGAGTTTCAACATTACTTCGGTCGTGATTATCCTGATCCTCATCGCGCTCTATGCGGTGTTCTGGTAGATTTTAACGGCGGGTACTGAAATCGTTTCAAGACGGCTAGCGTGCCGTCTTGTTTCATGTTAGGCTTTCGGAATGATCGAAGCTATTAAAACTCTTCTGCTCGCGGTATTGATGTTCTTCCTAGCCTTGTTGCTAGGTCTCTAAGACTCTCTTTAACGTGAATTGCATAAAAAACGGGCGCAATTGCGCCCGTTTTTTTGTTGTCTTGTAGATTGCCAGTTGCGTGAGAGCCTAACTCTCACGGCGCGTGAGAAACGCTAGCCGTTCAAAGAGATGCACATCCTGCTCATTTTTAAGCAATGCACCATGTAGCGGCGGAATCATCTTTGTCGTATTGGTCTCGCGCAGGGTCTCCGGATCAATATCCTCAACCAAGAGCAGTTTCAGCCAATCGAGCAGTTCCGACGTTGATGGCTTTTTCTTCAATCCCGGCATGGCGCGGACTTCGAAGAAGCGCTTCAGCGCCGCAGACAGAAGGCGCGGCTTCAAGTCTGGGAAGTGAACATTCACGATCTCGGCCATCGTTTGATCATCTGGGAATTGAATGTAGTGGAAGAAACAGCGGCGCAGAAATGCGTCCGGTAAATCTTTCTCATTATTTGACGTGATGATAATAATGGGCCGTTGCGCCGCCGTAATTGTCTGTCCCGTCTCATAGACGTGAAAACTCATCTTATCGAGTTCGTGCAAAAGGTCGTTCGGGAATTCAATATCGGCTTTGTCGATTTCGTCGATCAAAAGGATCGGGCGCTGTTCGCTTTCAAACGCCTCCCAGACTTTCCCTTTCTTGATGTAGTTGGAAATGTCGTGGACGCGGTCATCGCCGAGTTGGCTATCGCGAAGGCGGGCGACAGCGTCATACTCATACAGACCCTGTTGCGCTTTGGTCGTGGACTTGATGTTCCATTCGAGTAGCGGTGCATTCAGGCCTTTGGCAATTTCATGCGCCAGAACAGTTTTCCCTGTCCCCGGCTCGCCCTTGATGAGTAGCGGGCGCTCCAACGTAATGGCGGCGTTGACGGCCATCATCAAATCTTTGGTGGCGACGTAATCCTTTGTGCCTTCGAATCGCATAGGGGTCACTTTCATAGTCGAATATAGTTCTAGGGATGATTCCAACGCTCTCTCATTGGGAACGCCGCCCGTTGCAAGGGCGTATCACGCAAAAAACGTGTGGTTTCAAAGCCCGTATTGAAATTATCAGCCATATGTGATGCCGCCTCTTGAGCTTGAGGGATTTGCAACATACCGCGCAGTCCTGAACACCGTTCAGTCGCTCTATTGGGACGAGGGCGAAGGGGATTGATAGAAGGCGAAAATGCCCGGGAGTCTTTTCATTATTGTGCTTCGTTTACGCGGGAAACGACCATGACCAAGAAGAAATCTACGGCTGCTAAATCCGTTATCGTTCCGGCCAATTATGTGCCGAGCGACGACGAAAAATTTATGAATGATCGCATGCGGGAATATTTCCGCCGCAAACTCACAGCATGGCGGGAAGATATTGCGGCGCAAACGCGCGGTACTGTCGAGTATCTTCAGGGTGAGAGCGTTAGCCACCCTGACCCCTCGGATGTGGCGACTTATAATGCGGATCGCCAGTTGGAACTTCGGACGAAAGACCGTCTGCGGAAGTTGGTTCGTAAAATCGATAAGGCTCTTGCGCGGATTGAAGACGGAACTTACGGCTATTGCGATGATACGGGGGATCCTATCAGCCCGCGCCGTTTAGATGCGCGGCCCATTGCGACTTTGTCTCTTGAAGCGCAGGAACTGCATGAACGCAGCGAAAAAATGCAGGCCGGCTAGTTCGCCGACCTGCTTGTTTTGGGCGAACCCTAACGCGTGGCCGCGATATAGGCGTCGACGCGTTCTTCCATGATATTGAGCGGTACAGGACCGCTGGCAATCACCACGTCGTGGAATTCGCGAATGTCGAACGCATCGCCCAGTTCCGCTTTCGCGCGTTCACGAAGTTCCACAATTTTGATCTTACCAATCATGTAAGCGGTCGCTTGACCTGGCATGACGATATAACGTTCAATGGCTTTGGTGATATCGCCTTCAGGGTTGGGCGTATTCTCTTTTAAATAGTTGATCGCCTCTTCGCGGCTCCACCGCTTGTGGTGCAAGCCCGTATCCACCACCAAACGGCCCGCGCGCCACAGCTCCATCGCCAACCGTCCGAAGTCCGAATAGGGGTCCGAGTAGAAACCCATCTCTTTGGGCAAAAATTCTGAGTACAGGCCCCAGCCTTCACTATAGGCGGTGAAGCGGCCATATTTGCGGAATTGCGGGACGCCTTCGAGTTCTTGCGCAATTGCGATTTGCATATGGTGGCCGGGAATGCCTTCATGATAGGCGAGGGCTTCCATTTGATAGATCGGCATTTGGCTCATATCGAATAGGTTGGCGTAATAATAACCGGGACGTGATCCGTCTGATGCGGGCGCAGAATAAAAGGCTTTGCCGGCACTTTGCTCGCGGAATGCTTCGACAGCTCGGACTTCCAACTCAGCTTGCGGTTTGCGTAGGAAAACGTCGTCCAAACGCTCTCCCATGATATTAATGAGGTCAGTCGCTTCGCTGAGGTAGCGCGCTTTGCCAGCCTCTGTTGTTGGATAGTAAAACTGTGGATCGGTTCGCATGAAAGCAAAGAATTCTTGCATGTCACCATCAAAATCGACCGTTTGCATGATCTCGCGCATTTCCGCGTGGATACGGTCGACTTCGCGTAGACCAATGTCGTGAATTTCGTCGGCCGACAGGTCTGTCGTTGTCATGAGCCGAAGGCGGTAGGCATAGTAATCCGCGCCGTCTGGTAATTTCCAAACCCCATCGTCCGTTCCTGCCAAGGCTTGCTGTCGCAACATTTCGGCTTCCAGCGCCGCGTAGGCGGTGCCGACGTGATCTACCATGGCCTGAATTGCATCGGCGAACAGCGTTTCTCGCGCCTCGTCAGAGAGGTTGAGATCATCAACTTTCTTCCGGAAATTCTCCAAAATAACGTTCAGATCGGCATCAGACTCGAATGGCGCGCCGGATGTAATATTGCCGATATCGCGTAGCACGTGGGCATAAACAAATTTTGGCGGGGCAATGCCTTTATCGAAGCTGACTCTAGAGCGTTCAATCACAGCGTCCAGCTTGGCCGGGATCGTTTCCAATCGCGCGACATAGGCGCGGGCATCCGCTTCATCTTCGATTTTATGTTGGTTGAGCAGGAAGGTCGGGACAGCCGAGTGCGATCCACGCATTTGTGTGAATTGATAGGTGTGATCGTACCACTCCATGCCTTCGAGCGTCGTTTCCGCATTGCGAACATAAAGACGGTGCGAGAGTGCCGCATCTGTATCAAGGGCGTCGACATCAACCTCTTCAGTTAAGAATGCGAGATCGGACCGGACGCGATCCATGCGGTCTAGCCAGGCTGCTTTCGTGTCGTCGTTCCACTCGTCATTGCGGTCTTTACGGCCCAAACGCGCTAGATATTCCGGGCGGTCCATCGCGTTTTCTTCAAACCGGCGTTCAAACCATGCGTTCAGCATGGCAGATTCAGTTTGTTCTGCTGCGGGAGTCGCAGGTTGCGTCGCATTTGGTGTGGCTGGCGAGGTTGTTTTGACGGGCGAGTCAGGCTGAGAGCAAGCGCCAAGCATGATGAGCGTAACAGCGAGGGGACGTAGATAGTTCATTATTGGTCTTTCTTGGCAGCAATATAAATGTCGATGTTAGCCTCGAGAATATCGAGGGGGACAGATCCGTTTGTTAGCACAGCGTCATGGAATTCACGTACATCAAAAGCGTCGCCCAGTTCAGTCTCCGCTTTTTGGCGTAATTCCATAATCTTAAGCTTGCCGATCATGTAGGCTGTCGCTTGTCCTGGCCAGACAATGTAACGGTCGATTTCCGCGCGCACATCACCTTCGGGATTGGGGATGTTGGTCAGGTAATATTGGACCGCCTCTTCACGGGTCCATTTTTTGGCGTGAATACCCGTATCAACAACAAGGCGTGCGGCGCGGAAAATTTCCATGCCGAGTTGTCCAAATTCTTTGTAGGGGTCGGTGTAGAGACCCAGCTCCTTCGGGATTTCTTCGGCGTAGAGCGCCCACCCTTCGATGAAGGCTGTGTGTCCGCCGAGCGTGCGGAACTCGGGCAATCCTTGTAATTCTTGCGCGATGGCGATCTGCATATGGTGGCCGGGAATGCCTTCGTGATAAGCGAGGGCCTGTTGCAAAAAGATGGGCTGATCCGCCATATCTTTGAGGTTGATGTAATAAGTCCCGGGACGCGAACCATCGACGGCGGGGCTATCGTAAAATGCGCCAAAGGCGGTCGCTTCGCGGAAAGGTTCGACGCGTTTCACGATCATGTCGGCTTTGGGTTTGGTTAGAAATAGTCCATCCAATTGACGTCGCATGGTGTCGATGATGGCGGTCGCATCGGTGATATAGGCCGTCCGGCCCGCTTCATCATCACCATATATGAATTGGGGGTCCGTTCGAAGGAAGCCGTAGAAATCCTGCAAGCTCCCCTCAAACCCGACGCGGTCCATGATTTCTTGCATACGCGCCTGAATGCGGTCTACCTCTGCGAGGCCGATATTGTGAATTTCATCTGCTGTTAGATTAGTCGTTGTGTAATGTTTTAGCCGCGCAGAATAATAAGCGTCCGCGTTGGGGAGCTTCCACGCGCCGTCTTCATCGTCCGCGATGGCTGCATGGGCGTCGAACATACGTAAAAGTGATTCATAGGCAGGTTGTACAGAGGCACGCATCGCCGCTTCCGCCTCATTAATCAGCTCAGCTTGGAGAGCTTCTCCCATATTACTGTCGGCCAGCTTGGCTTTGAAATCCTTTAGTAATGGGCTGTCGTCGCCGTCCGTAAACGGTGCACCTGAGATGATGTTTCGGGCTGGGCCCGATATTTTCTCGTAAACGAACCGCGGTAGCAGCACGCCGGCATCCGCTTGCGTTTGAGCGCGGACCTCGGCTTGGCCCAAATAATCGTCAAAGGCATTCAGCCGCGAAATATAGGCGCGCGCATCTGCTTCGGATTCTATTGTGTGGAAATTGATGATGAAGCTCGGCAGGCTCGAATGCGGTCCGCTCATATGTTGGAAGATATAATCGTTTTGAGCCACTGCGTGTGTCGCAAGCCAGTCGTTTTGCTCGACTTCGAACAATTTATAAGACAGCCGCGTTTGTGTATCCAAGCGGTCGATGTCGAAATCCCGGCGCATTTCAGCAAGCCAATTGGTACGTAAGGCCGCTTCCTCGTCGAGCGCGATTTGGCTCATATCATCAAGCTTGTCCTGATTATCGCGTTTGCCAAAGTAGGTTTGGCTCATCGGAGAGCGTGCGAGACCGTCGGCGTAGCGCTCTGCGAACCATGCGTTCAGGCGATCTGATTCTTGCTGAACAATGGCCGAGCGGTCCACGTCCGGTCCCCCGCCGGGGCGACAAGCGGGTAGAACCGCGAATCCGATCATTAAACTGGCAATCGCGGTGGTTGAGAGATGTTTCATCAGTTACAGATTCCGTGGATTTAGGGATGCATTCGGCACAGGGTCGGAAACTCTCGCCAAAATGTCAATTTAAACGCTAAAGCGTGATGTGATGAATGAAGTGATTCCCCCAACGCCAGACCGGTTTCGGTCATCAAACCAGCTTCCGGGTTGGATTGGTCTCACTTTGCTGGTAATTTTAGTGCTTGTCGGAAGCGTTTGGGGCGCGTTAGCATGGAGCAGCCTAGAGCCTGGCCTTCAAGTGCTTGTGGGCGGTGTGATCGCGATTGCAGTTTTATTGGCCGCTGGCATTTTGATTGTCATGCGCGCAGGCGGCGGCGAGGACCGCCGGGCTGAACGCCGAGACACACTTTATAGCGACGCGTTTTTTCAATCTATTCGCCCGCAACTCATCACGCGTGATGGGAAGCCAACGCTGGCAAACCGAGCGTATCTCGATGTTGCGAAGAAATTGGATGTTGATGTTTTAGGGGACGCATTGCCTGCTGTAGATCGTTTGTTTTCAACGACTGAAAAAGACGGATCCGCCGCGATTTTTCGTCTTCATCATATCGCCCCTGAGACAACACGCGCAGAAGAAGGCATTAATCTGGTTCTTCCAGATGGAACCTTGTCCCGCTTTCGGATTACCGTTTCGCGCCTCGGGGCGGGCGCTGATGTCATTTTGTGGCAAGTTGATGAGGTTGACGCGTTGGATGACGCTGAATCGACGCTGTCGAACGCGCCCATTGGTCTATTTTCAGTAACGCGGGATGGCCGCGTGATTTCAATTAATGCGACAATGCAGCGTTGGCTTGGTGGGCCTGAGGCGCTGAGCCCGGCTCATATTAATGAGTTTATCGAAGACCCTCGCATTCTGCTGGATTCTGACGCGGTTCACGGCAAGACGGTTCGAGCGGATACGCGGCTGATTACCCGTAAGGGGGTCGTAACGCCGACGGTGATGATTGCGCGCTGGACGGCGACAGATGCGGGCGATTTGATCGCCTCCGTTGCGTTACACGGACATACGAGCCGGCCCGGGTCTGAACGTGATCGAAAACCAACCGCCGCCATTCAATCGGCAACGGGGCAAGTGCGCGAACAAGCGTCAGCTTTTGCGTCCGTTCCTTTTGGCGTTTTACATGTGGACGGTGCGGACATTACGACCGCGCGAGTGACCTATTGTAATAAGGCGTTCGAAAGCCTGTCTGGCCGTGATGTACCTGTCGGGCAGAATTTCATGTCGCTGTTTTCTGGGCAAACGGCTCGCAAGCAGCTGTCGGGTCGGTCACCCGCCGATATGGGCGGGCTCGGCGCGATTGACGTTATCCTGACGGGGCCCAAGAAAGTTCCAGTCGCGCTTTATGTGGTGCCTGATCCGGTCGTGCCGGAGCGGTTATGGGCCTATCTGGTTGATATTAGCGCGCGTAAATCGCTCGAAGAGCAAGTGCGGCAAAGCCAAAAAATGCAGGCGATTGGGCAGCTGACAGCCGGCGTGGCGCATGACTTTAACAATCTTCTGACAGCGATCCGTCTTAATACGGATGAGTTGTTACAGCGCCATCCTGTTGGCGATCCGTCTTATCCAGAGTTGCAGAATATCAATGCCACAGGCGCGCGCGCAGCAGCGCTTGTTAAAAAACTGCTCGCTTTCTCGCGCCAGCAAACGCGGCGCGCCGAACGGATCGATGTGTCCGAGGCGTTGTCCGATATGTATTTGACGCTCAAACAAACGTTGGGCGGGCAAGCGCAACTCGAACTCAGCCATGCGCGCGATCTGCCGGCCGTCATGGTGGACCGCTCTCAATTCGATAATGTCGTGATGAACCTATGTGTGAACGCACGCGACGCGATGGAAGCTCAGGGCGGCGGCATCATTAAAATCGGCTCCGAACGGCTGTCGCGGTCTCATATCCGGGATCAGGTTCTGCTCGCCGCCTTGCTCGATTTTCCCTCTGACGACATCGTGCTCATCACCGTGTCGGACACAGGCACAGGTATGACAGACGCGGTCAAAGCCAAGATTTTTGAACCCTTCTTTACGACAAAGGACTTGGGCAAAGGTACAGGCCTCGGACTCGCGACAGTCTATGGCATCATCCAACAATCCGGCGGTCACCTCTCTGTGGATAGTCAATTGGGACAGGGCACCACGTTTAACATTTATCTACCTGCGGCGTCGGAAGCGACGGCGGAAGAGAAAGCTGCGGCAGCTCCCGCGCCCGTGGCTGAACGTAAGCCAGCCGATTTGGCGGGGCAGGGGAATATTCTCTTTGTCGAAGATGAAGCCGCCGTGCGCGTTATCGCCGCCAAGAGCCTTCGTAAGCGAGGTTACCAGGTTACAGAAGCCGAAGATGGTGAAGAGGCGCTCGAAATTCTTGAAGATGCGACAGAGCCGTTCGATTTGCTGTTGTCTGACGTCGTTATGCCGGGTCTGGATGGCCCCGGCCTGCTCAAACAGGGGCGCGCCCTATTAGGAGATGCGCGCATTGTCTTTATTTCCGGGTATGCCGAAGAGAAATTCTCTGATCTGCTCGCTGAGGAACCCGACGTGACGTTCCTGCCCAAGCCTTTCACTTTGGCTGAGCTGGCCGAGAAGGTAAAATCTGAAATTGGTGAGGCGCAATAACCGCGTGTTTCGTAAGTTTGAGTCGATTCCAACATAAGATGATGACTTGATGGTCCGTGATGTTGTTCGCGGATCTATAGCTGCGACAATCTGTCCATGGCACATGATATGCTGTGTGTGTGACCGAAAAAAGTCTATCAGGCACAACATGTTGTGCTATTCTGCCAAGGAAAAATGTTCAGTCTTTGTTCTTTTTGCTTGTGGCGCGAGAACAAACATGAAACATAGCGGTAACACGGCAGTCCAATAGCAGCCGATATATCTTGGGGAACCGAAGGGCTCCGGACCCCGCGATTGGAGACATCTCATGGCGAGAAATAGCACCCCTCTTAAGGCTGTCGCGAAAGCAACAGATAAAAACAAATCAGCGGCGCTCGACGCGGCCCTGTCACAAATCGATCGGTCGTTCGGCAAAGGTTCGGTGATGAAATTGGGCGATAAATCGTCTATGGATGTGGAGAGCATTTCGACGGGGTCGCTCGGTCTAGATATTGCGCTCGGCATAGGCGGCTTGCCCAAGGGCCGTATTATCGAGGTCTATGGCCCAGAAAGCTCCGGTAAAACGACATTGGCGCTACATGCGATTGCGGAGTGCCAAAAATCGGGCGGTGTTGCGGCCTTTATTGACGCAGAACACGCGCTTGATCCTGTCTACGCGGGTAAGCTTGGTGTTGATGTCAATGAACTATTGATTGCACAACCGGACACGGGTGAGCAGTCGTTAGAAATCGCCGACACGCTGGTTCGTTCCGGTGCGGTAGATATTCTCGTCATCGACTCGGTCGCGGCTTTGACCCCGCGTGCGGAACTGGAAGGGGATATGGGCGATAGCTTGCCAGGTCTTCAGGCGCGCTTGATGAGCCAAGCTTTGCGTAAACTAACAGGGTCGATTTCCAAATCTGGCTGTATGGTGATCTTCATCAACCAAATCCGGATGAAAATTGGTGTCATGTATGGCTCACCGGAAACGACAACGGGCGGGAATGCGCTGAAATTTTATGCTTCAGTACGTCTTGATATTCGCCGCATTGGCGCGATTAAGAATCGTGATGAAGTTGTCGGCAACCAAACCCGCGTCAAAGTCGTGAAAAACAAAGTTGCCCCGCCGTTCCGCCAAGTTGAATTTGACATCATGTATGGCGAAGGTATTTCCAAAACGGGTGAGTTAATCGACATGGGCGTTCTTGCCGATGTGATCGAGAAGTCCGGGTCATGGTATTCTTATGGGGATGAACGCATTGGCCAAGGCCGCGAAAATGTCCGGAAGTTCCTGATTGAACATCCAGAAATGATGGCGGAAATTGAACAGAAAATTTTGCGTGAAAAGGGTCTGTTGGACGAAGAACTTCTGATGCCGTCTGGCGAACGGGTTGAAGATGACGGCGTGGACCCTAAAATAGCAAAAATTGCCTAATGGACTCATCGACTTTTGTTCATGCCTGATTTATCCGATGTGAACTATAGGCTATAACGAAATCGGGACGCGGACCGTGTAAACGATCCGCGTCCTTTTTCGACTCATCGACCGCAACCGTCCTACGGTCTGCGAGTCGATCTCTGTTCGGGGGGTCGGACTAAGTTCACGGTCCGTCCACCGTGCGCCGGGTCCCCGAACACCAACTCACACTTTAACTCTGCGGCTTTGCGAGCCGCAGAAAGAATAGCGCTAGCCTTGTAAAATCAACGAGTGGGTCTGCCACTGGTTCCATTCAATCGCAGTCACGCGGCCAACATTGATAGCGCTGTTGATTGCACTCCTGCCTTGGCACTGACGAGCGGCCTGACTATAGGCAGCGCTATGACCTCCCTCGCTGATATTCGCGCACAATTTCTCGATTATTTTGATCGTAATGATCATGCGGTGCTGCCATCCGCGCCGCTCGTGCCTGACAATGATCCAACCCTGCTTTTCGTCAATGCGGGGATGGTGCCGTTTAAAGATAATTTCACAGGCCAGCGCACGCCGGACAACCCGCGCGCGACGACATCACAAAAATGCGTCCGTGCCGGCGGAAAGCATAATGATCTGGACAATGTTGGCTACACGGCGCGCCATCATACGTTCTTCGAAATGCTCGGCAATTTCAGCTTTGGCGATTATTTTAAAGAGCGCGCGATTACGCATGCGTGGGAGTTGGCGACGAAGGATTATGGGCTCGATAAAGACAAGCTCTTAGTCACAGTTTATCATACGGATGACGCCGCGTTTGATCTGTGGAAGAAGATCGCAGGTCTTCATGATGACCGTATCATTCGTATTGCGACCGATGATAACTTCTGGGCGATGGGCGATACAGGTCCGTGTGGCCCCTGTAGCGAGATTTTCTATGATCATGGTCCCGGCGTCGCAGGCGGACCGCCTGGATCAGCGGACGAGGATGGTGACCGTTTCATAGAAATTTGGAACCTCGTGTTCATGCAATATGAACGTCATGCCGATGGGCGGCAAGTCGATCTTCCCAAGCCATCAATCGATACGGGCATGGGCTTAGAGCGAATTGCAGCAATCCTGCAAGGCAAGCATGATAATTACGACACGGACCTCTTTCAAACGCTGATCGGTGCGTCCGTTGAGTTAACGGGGGCGAAAGCCGAAGGCGACGCAAAGTTCAGCCACCGCGTGATTGCGGATCATCTTCGGTCCTGTTCATTCTTGATGGCGGACGGCGTCAGCCCGTCGAATGAAGGGCGCGGCTATGTGCTGCGCCGGATTATGCGCCGCGCCATGCGCCATGCGCATCTACTTGGCGCGAAAGATCCGCTCATGCACCGCTTGGTTCCAACGCTCGTGTCTGAAATGGGCGGTGCATTTGGCGAATTAAAACGCGCGCAGCCGTCGATTGAAGCAACATTCGAGCAAGAAGAAGAACGGTTTCGCCGAACTTTGGGTCGCGGCATGGGCCTGCTGGAAGATGCAACAAGTGGCTTCGGAGAGGGCGATGAACTTCCGGGCGAAACGGCCTTTAAACTCTACGACACATATGGCTTCCCGCTCGATTTGACGCAGGACGCCTTACGTGGACGCGGCATTGGCGTGGACGTCCGCGGGTTCGAGACCGCGATGGAGAAGCAGCGCGCGCAGAGCCAAGCTGACGGCGGGAAATTCGATACGGATGCGACGGGTGATGTGTTCAAAACCATCCGCGAAGAAAGCGGCCCGACGGCGTTCACGGGATTTGACCGTCTTTCAGAATCGCACACCATAGTCGCCATGTTGCAGGACAATCAACGCGTCGAAAACGCCGTCCCAGGTCCTGTGATGTTCTTAACTAAAGGCACGCCATTTTATGCCGAATCCGGCGGCCAAGCGGGCGATCGCGGCACCGCACAATTCGACAATGGCGCACGTATCGACATTGCGGACGTTCAGAAAAAAGCGGGCGATTTGCACGTTCATATCGGCACGTTGAGGGGCGAAATTTCGGTCGGCGATACCGCACTGATTTCAGTCAACCCTGAGTGGCGCGAGAAAACGAAGCGAAATCACTCTGCCACGCATATCATGCACGAAGCCTTGCGCCGTGTGCTCGGCGATCATGTCACGCAAAAGGGCCAGATGGTCGATGCGGACCGGATTCGGTTTGACATTAGCCACGGAGGCGCGATCACGCGTGAAGAATTGGCGCAGGTCGAAGACGCAGTGAATGCGGTCATTCAACAAAATGCCGAAAGCTCAACGCGCCTCATGGCGCCGGACGCAGCGATTGAAGCCGGGGCTATGGCACTATTCGGCGAAAAATACGGCGATGAAGTCCGCGTTTTGGCGTTGGGTGATGATAGCGATGGCTCGGCCTATTCAGTCGAATTATGCGGCGGCACACATGTCGAGCGGACGGGCGATATCGCCCTATTCAAAATTGTCTCTGAAGGTGCAGTCGCCGCCGGAATCCGCCGCGTGGAAGCCGTAACAGGCGAAGCGGCCCGTCAATATTTGGAAGAACAAGCCGGGTTCGCCCGCGCGGCCGCCGATCTGCTGAAAGCCAAACCTGAAGATGTCACTGGACGAATTGATACATTGATGAGCGAGCGTAAGCAGCTTGAAAAGGACCTGTCTGAAGCCCGCAAACAGCTTGCTTTGGGCGGCGGTGGTGGGACTGCGAGTGGTCCTGAAGACATTGGCGGCGTACCGTTTGTGGGCCGTGTACTGGACGGTATTGGCGGCAAAGAATTGCGCCCGATGCTGAATGAACAACTCGATAAACTTGGCTCTGGCATCGTCGCCTTTATTGCGCGCGAAGGCAGCAAAGTGGCAGTTGCCGTGGCTGTGTCGGACGATCTGACGCAAACCCACTCTGCGGTGACTCTTGTCAACGCGGGCGCGGCCGAAGTCGGCGGTCGCGGCGGCGGTAAGCCGGGGATGGCGCAAGCGGGTGGAAGCCAGCCGGAAAAAGCCGAGCAGGCCTTGGAGGCGATTAAAGCCGCTTTAGCGGGCTAGTTAACCCGCCTTTTGCGCGGCGTAAGATTGTGTTCCGCGTGTAAGGACATGGTCAGCATCAGTTAAATCGATCACATTGTGCCGAGTTTCGTCCGAACTGAGCCGATCATAAATGGGACCGAAATCCTGCTGCGTGGCATCCAGTAATTGTTCAAAACTGTCGATCACGACGTAGAGCTGTTGATAGTCGTCAATCCGGTAATCCGTGCGCATCACGCGTTCGAGGTCAAACCCGATCCGGTTCGGAGAATCGCTTTCGAGAGAGAAGGGCGTTTCTCCGGCGGAGCTGATGATACCGGCCCCATATATTTTTAACCCGGATGGTCGTTGAATCAGACCGAATTCGACAGTGTACCAATAGAGCCGCGCGAGTTCTTTCAGCCGCCCTAGCGATTGCGCGCGAAGGCCGCCGCGCCCGTAGGCTTGCATATAGTCGGCAAAGACGGGGAGGGTGAGCATAGGAACGTGGCCAAAAATATCGTGAAAAATATCGGGTTCTTCGAGATAATCGAGCTGGCTGGCTTTGCGAATGAAGCGGCCCGCTGGGAACCGACGATTGGCTAAATGGGTGAAAAACACCTCGTCCGGGACTAGGTGCGGGACCATCACGACTTCCCATCCCGTCAGCGCTTTTAACTTCGGATTGATAATGTCCAAATCGGGAATGCCGCCCGAGCCAAGATCCAGTAATCCGAGGCCTGTCCGAAATTCTTTCACTGATCGTTCGCGCGAGATTTCCACTTGGCGCGTATATAGTGTGTCCCAAACGGCGTGTTCTTCGTCCGTATAACGATCCCATTTCTGCGCGATGGTGAAATCCGCAGCGGGTGTTTGTTCTTCGATAACGGGGTCGTTTACGGCCATAAATTGAGTTCCTTCAAAGGCAGACTATACGGCCTTTGAAAGTATGCGCATTGCAATCGTTCGATACTCTTTTGTGTTGACGACTATGCTGTGCCTCAATCCCGTTTTTTCACGCCAAACAGTCCCAGAATAGCGTCTTCGACCGTTTCGTCGGCTTCCGGCTCGGGGTCTTCAGATTCGGGCGTCGTGGGTCTGTCCGGCTCCGGTGTTTGTGTTGCCGGGTCCGGCGTTTGAGTTTGTGAGTTCCCGCCGAGGACTGAGCCCAATAGTCCGCCAACGATGTCGCCGCCCGTTCCGCCAATACGGTCAGAGATTAGGCTTTGCGCTTCTGCGGCGGCGCGGGCCTGGATGACCTGACCGAGGAAGTCAGAATCAAGTTGTGGTTTGGCCGCGCCAAAGGGGCCTGTGAAACGCAGCGGAATGCCGAATGCAGCCAGCCCTCTGGCATTGTCACCCACGGCTTTGGGGCGCAAACGAACGTCAATTGTCTGATTGCCGAGATCGACCTGTCCCGACCCCTCGACCTGAACTTGCGCGGCGGAAAGGGCGAAGGCGTCAATTTTAGCAACGCCATCTGTCATCGAAAAGTTACCGATCAGATTATTGAACCGCGTCGTTTTTGAGGGTCCAAGCCCGCCGGGAAGCGCGCGCGTCGTGAGCGCCGTTTGTAAACCCGTCAGGAATTCACCGGCGTCAATGCCGCTGATGGAGCCGTCTTTGACAGAGAAATTACCGCCGCCCGTCAGTGATTGCATAATGGCGGCTTGGCTTGCGCCGCGTCCGCGGAGCGAAATCTCCGTTGCGCCCATACCCGTTGCTTGGGTGAAGCCCGCGACCGCGCCCAGGAAGTTCTGCGCCTGCAAACTTTTGAGACCCGCCGTGATATCGATTTTGGGTTCGGCTGCTCGGCCATCCAAAACAACGGTCGCATTACCAGAGCCGCCGTAAAGGCCCATTTCCGGAATTGTCGTTGTTAAGACGCCGTCTGTCAGCAAAGCGCGGGCCTCCGTCGCGCCGAGCGAAAGGCGGGCCAATTTTATGCTGGGCGTTGTGAGGGAAAGGTCCGCATCAATCGCGCGCAGGCCAGCGGTCGGAATGGCGGTTTCGCTCCACGGCTGGATCGCCCCTTCGGGCCGTTGCGCACTATAGGCGGCCATATAAGGACGAAGGTCCAGTCCTGGTAATGCGAGTGTTCCCGTCAATTTGGGCTGCGGTCCAGCCATAGATAGGGCAAAACGCCCTGTCGCAGAAAGCTGGTCCAAATTGAGCGCTGCATTCGTGAGCGTCATATCATCGACAGGTCCGCTCACGGACCCGGACATGGCAAAAGTTTCGAACACCTCGCCTGTCGCCGTTGACGGCGGAAGGATGGTTCCTGACCGCGAAGCGAGCGCGCGCAGGGAGTTCCCTGACACTGATAATTCGCCTCTGAGTGACACAGCGTCCGCGACAGTGGCTTGGCCTGTATATCGGCCATTGATTTCGCCGCCGCTCAGTTCGGCAATAATGTTTTCAATCCGAAGGTCGTCCGCTTGGCCAGCGATTGCGCCCGACGCAGTGACTTGGCCAACAGCGTCACTGTAAGGAATATCAGCAGATGTTGCCGCATTGAGCGCTGCCATGGACGGGATAGTCGCATTGAATGTTCCGTCTGCACCGACGCTATCGCCAATCATCGAAACGGTACCTTCGTAATGGGTTGTTGCGACGGCGCTTTGCGTATCGGCGATTAAGTTTCTGACGCGAATGGCACCGTCTTCCATCGTGAGCGTGCCCTTCGCTTTTACAGCGCCCGCTAAGTCAGCGTCGGCAGCTAGGTCAGGAACGAAACGGCGTGCAAACGGGCCAGCATCGGAGACAGACACATCGAACTGCGCTGTCCCGGATACCGTGTCACCCCGTTTCGAAAACGCGCCGTTTATTGTTCCAGATAGCGCGGAGCTATTCGTCGACGCCGTCATATCGGTGATGGCGACGTTTGTTCCCTCAAGTGTGACTGTGCCAGCAGATTTTGTCGGGCCGACAGCACTCAGGCCTTTGATGTCAGGGGCGAACGGCGCGGCAAGTGCAGCGACGTTGCTGGCCGGGAGGTCATATTGTCCGGTCAAGGCCATCTCGCCATTATACTGTCCTGACCCATCGAAGCTCAGTTCAAAGGCTTCGCCTTCGGCGGTGAGATCAAGGTTCGAAAAGCGCGTAACGCCATTTGTGCCATCGCTTGATAGGTCAGCAGACAGGGACGCGCTTTTTAGTAATTCGAGTCCTGGAATGGGTTCCGGCATCAGGTCTTTGATCAAATCGACGTCATTTAATTCGCCTTCAACGGAGCCATCAAACGCGATGTCCAAACCCGCCGGAATGAAGCCATCGACAGAGAGATTCGCGCCATTTGTCGCAATACTGCCGACTAGTCTTGTTTTCCGCCCATCCAGAAAATCGCGCGGGCTATCCATTGTGACGTCCAATTCAACCGGATCACCATCCAGCACCATTGTGCCGCTGGTTTTGAGCGCGCTGGTCATAGCGGGGAGGGAGAGCTGCATATTGATATCGGCGAGATCACGGCGTGTGCCCGCGACTTGGTCAATAAAAAGCAAACGGCCATCTTCAATTTTGAACGCGCCCAGACTCGGATCAACAGCGGCATAGCGGCCGTCCCGCTGAAATGGGCCAGATACTTCGGACGTGTTCGGCGCCGTGTCTTGCAGAGGCTGGCCAATGTTCCAGTTGACCTCTCCATCAGTACGGCGTTCGAGTTGGATGTCAGGTTGAATAAGAGTGAAACGGGCGATTTCAACGCGTTTTCTGAACAAAGGCAGCAACCGAATACGGGCTTCCAAACCTTCGATAGACGCCAGCGCGTCGCGGGAAAACCCATCTGGGTTGGCGATTGAGGCGCGGCCTGTTTTCGCTTTGATCACAGGGAAAGTTGAAAGGCTAACGTCGCCATCAATTGTAACGTCGCGGCCCAATTCTTGACTTAACTGATTCTGAATCGTCGTGCGATAGGTTTCAGACGGAACGAGACTTGGCACGACGAAAAGCGTCCCAAGAACCAGCACAACCAATAGTCCGAGGCCAATAATAAGGGCTCTCATCCGTCTCTCCTTCACGGGCAATCCATCTGCTCAACGCCTCAGACGTCGATTGGTGACATAGATGGCACGAAATGAATGGAAACTAACTGACTGTTTCATGACATTTGCAGGGACGTTCAATCGGAACTATAACACTTATAAGATCGTTAGCTTATCAACGCCAATCAGATTTCCGCGCCTGAGGAGGATCATTCCATGTGTACAGCACATCAAACCCCAACAACTCAAAATCAGGCGCAACATGACCCTGAGGCACTCTACCGCCGCCAATTTTTGAAATACGTCGGCGCGACAGGCATGGTCGCAGCAGGCGGCGCGCTGGCATCCTGCGTAACAAATGCTGAAACGGGCCGCTCTCAATTTACCGCATTGTCACCCAGTGAAGCGTCTTTATCGCAAGCTGCGGCACAAAGTTGGACAGATGTGAAGCGCCAAACGCCGACAACCAATGATCCGCGCTACACGGGCCGCCTTCGCACGATTGGCTCTCGTGTCTCCCAAGGCGCAGGCAGGGGCGATCAGGCGTGGGATTACGCAGTGTTTGATCAAGATACGAAGAACGCTTTTGTCCTTCCGGGTAATCGAGTCGGATTTTACAAAGGCATGATGGATTTTGCCGATAATGATGATCAGATCGCGGCTATCATGGGCCACGAAGTTGGCCATGTTGCGGGTGCCCACGCGCAAGAACGCTATAGCCAGATGATGCTGGGGCAGCTTGCGATTGCGGGCGGTACAATTCTCGCGGGATCGCAGTTGCAGCGACGATGCCGACGAGAGCAAACGCAACGCGCTTATAATGACTGTGTTCGCAGCGCGGGTCGCAATACGCAATATTTGCAAGCGGCTCTCGGCATGGGTTTCCAACTCGGTGTGGTTCTGCCTTATGGCCGTCGTCAGGAACTTGAATCTGACCAACTTGGCGCGCGTTATATGGCAAAAGCAGGCTACAACCCTTACGAAGCTGTACGTCTATGGGAAAAAATGGGCGCGGAAAGCAGCGGGTCTCGTGGACCGGAATTCCTGTCGACACATCCGACGCCGGAACGCCGCGCGCAAGAATTGTCCGATTACATCACGGCTCAAGAAAGACTTGGCAGCCGCGGGTTTGAAGCCCTCGATATTCCGGCAGATGCATAGTTCACTGAATTAGCGGAAATCTCCGCTTGAAGCTCTCGGGCGCCTTGTCTAAAGGCGCACGCATTAGAGTGCCGCCTTAGCTCAGTTGGTTAGAGCGCCTGTTTGTGGAACAGGAGGTCTCTGGTTCGAGACCAGAAGGCGGTACCATTTTTCTTATTAAATTTCTGAGCGCGGTAGGCTCTGGTAAGCTGCGATTAACCCTGTTCCCATAGCTGTAAGCCGAACGAAACGGAGACAGATCGTGGCGCTAGGGCCCGTTCCCAATCAAATGATCGAAACGGCGATCGGCGGCACGTCGAGCGAACAGCGTGCGCTTGCGGCGCAGGCGATTGGCCGCATGGTTCGTGATCTGCCCCTGTCTGAGGCTGAACGGAATCTATCATCTCAAATTTTCGAAGTCCTGTCGCGCGACGTCTCGGAAGAAGTTCGGCGTGCACTCGCAATAACACTTCGCTTGTCAGATAATTTACCCCGCTCTGTTGCGAACCGTCTTATCAACGATGTAGACAGTATTGCTGTGCCCATATTGGCGTCTTCACCCTCTGTGAGCGACGATGATTTAGTGGCTGTGTTAGAGTCGCGCGCTGGCGTGAAGGCCCAAGCGGTGGCGTCCCGGCGCGGTCTGTCAGCGAAAGTCAGTCACGCTGTTATCAGCTTTGGTGATGCGTCATCTGTGGCGGCACTAGCCGCCAATGACAGTGCATTGATCTCAAAGGCCGATGCTGCGCAAATGGTAAGGCTTGCGCAGCATGACGACTTAATTCGCGAAGCGGCGCTTCGTCGTCAGGACATGCCGCAAGATTTAGCGGTTCAGCTCATCCATCAGCAAGTCGACCGCGTTGACGCAAATCTCAAACCTGAAACGGATGATCACACTAGAATCGCGCGCGAAACGGGTGAGCGCGCCAAGGCGCATTGGTCTGCTGTGGATTGGACGCCGGATGCAATGCAGGCCTATATTGACGCATTGGCCGATAAGGGGCGTTTGGACGAAGCCACCATAGCGCGGTCTGCGGGCCAAGGGGATTGGCGGTTTGTTCAACTTGCGCTCGCGAAACTCGCCAATATTTCGTCGACAAAGGCGGGCATGATGGTGCTGGATTCACGTACATTTGGCTTAAACGCGCTGCTGCATCGGTCGGGATTGGGCGAAGCTGCAAGAGAGCTTGTGATGGCCAGCGCCGAAGCTTTCCGGGATGTTGAACGCACGGGCGCTTACGTGTCCCGCAATCGGTTTCAACGTCTTATGGGCGAGCGGGTCGCCTCGCATCCGGCCGCGACTGAATTTGGCGATATTTGGATGAACTGGTTGGATGACGGTTTAGGGCCGCAGCCAGTCTAAAACTAAGCGCTACGTCGAGAACTGTTCGCGTAAAATACGTTCGTCCAACCCATGATCTGAGTCGAATAATAGCGTCAATTGGGTGGCGTGATCCTGTTCAATGTTGACCGTGTGCACGTCGCGGAGTTCCAAATTATCCGCGGACGCTGATACAGGGCGCCGCTCAGGGTCCAGAACTTCAAGCGACACTTTGGCCGTGTTGGGCAAAAGCGCGCCGCGCCATCGTCTTGGCCGAAACGCACTAATCGGCGTTAGCGCGAGAACATCGGCACCGAGCGGTATAACGGGCCCATGCGCCGACAAATTATAAGCAGTTGATCCTGCGGGCGTGGCGACAAGAACGCCGTCAGCCATTAAATGACCCAGCCGTTCCTTTCCATCGACGATGATCCGGATATGCGCGGCTTGTTGCGTTTGACGGAACAAAGAAACTTCGTTGAAGGCAAGTTCAGAAATCGCGCCGCCTTTAGCGACCGCGTCCATGCGGAGCGGGGAAACTGTGGCTTCTTTCGCTTGTTTAATACGGGCGGGAAGGTCGTTCACCTCCATCTGGTTCATTAAAAATCCGATTGTGCCGCGATTGACGCCAAAAACGGGAAGTCCGCGCCGGATGAGCGACATGTTCCGGCGTAAGGTTTCAAGCATAAAGCCATCACCGCCAATGGGAACGATAATATCGGCGTCTCCGGCGTCATGATTGCCGTATTTTGCGACAAACTCGTCCATAAGGGTTTTTGCACCGGGCTTCTGGCTGGCGGTAAAGGCAAACTTCATAAGACAAATATCATGGGGCCGGATCCTAGCGTAAGTCGCAACTTTCGCGTTGCTATAGCATTTGACGCGCGCGTGGCGAGGTGAATATGGTGGGTTGTGGGGCAATGGGTCACAACCATCGGCGTGATAACGCTTAACATAGCGGCTTGTTCGCAGGCGCGTGCGTCCGCGTGGAACCCCGACCCTTGGCACGGCGAAATCATTAGCGGTTATGTTTTCGCGACTGCAGACAAAGCCATCGACGATTTTGGCGACGCGGTTTCGCTTGATATTTATAATAAGAAGATCGTTCAAACCTACGGGAATTTAGGACTCACGCCGCGTGTTGCCCTCATCGGGACCTTTGATTGGCAGGACACGCAAATTGTTGGGCCGGGGCTCGACACACAATTCTCAAAGCCGTCATCTGTGTCAGCGGGATTGCAATATCAAATCAGTCGCTGGGAAGGCCATGCCGTGGCTGTTTCGGTCAGCTATGTTGATGGTATCGATTTGCCCAATGCATTGCTGACGCTGGAAAGCCGCGAGCCGAGCGTAGAATTACGTGCGCTATGGGGCGAAAGCCGGACGGTCTATGGCCGTAATATTTTTGCGGAAGCTCAGATCGCTGCGCGTATGACAACGGAAGGCGCATATGCCAGCACACATACGCAATTCACAATCGGCGGAGAGCCTTTCCCGCGGACCTTATTGCTCGCGAAGACACGCTATATAGATATTGAACCGGGTATTTTTGAACGGCTGGACATAGTCCGGCAAACACGTTGGGAGGCTGAAGTCAGCGCCGTCTATCGTTTACGCGAAAAAGATTATGTCGAAATTGGTTACTCGGCCGTTTTGGATGGCCGGAGCGCTGTCTTGGAAAGTGGCTGGAAAATTGGCCTGTGGCGAAAGTTTTAGCTGCCTGAAGCGCCTGTATTGGCGCGCAAATATTCGATCAGAGCCAAGCGGTCCTCCTCTTTGCGTAATCCGGCGTAGCTCATCCGGTTTCCGGGAATATATTCGCTAGGTCGCGTTAAATAGGCGGATACCGTTGTGTCATCCCAAATAATATCCGACCCGGCCATCGCGGTTGAGTAATTAAAGTCCTCACGCGCGCCGGCCGTTTGCCCAAAGACGCCCCAAAGGTTCGGCCCGACTTTATGGCGTTCGCCTTCATCGAGTGTGTGGCAAGCTTTGCAGCGCTTATACAGGATCGCGCCGCGCTCCATGGACGTCATATTCGCGATGGCTGTGCTTGGAGAGACGGCATTTTCCGACGTATCGTCTCCGCCTCCACAAGCGGTTAGAGTAAATAAAGAGATGATAATGAGGGCGGTGCGAGACATAACTCTGTTTAGTCTGGTGTTTTAGCAGTCCGCAAGGTGGGTGCGGCGAAAAAGGCCTACATATCGTGTAAACCGCATGGCATAGGCGGGACGCTAAATTCGGAGAACCCCATGAGCTTCACCCCGCCCGTCAATGCGATCGGCTATCTTTTACGTCACGGCGTCGATTTAGACGCGATTGGACAGACAGGGTCCTTTGAGGAAACCTCGCCTGATCTTTTAGATGCGATCCTCAGCGGCGCTGCAGATTTCGCGCGCGATGTCATTGCGCCGACGAATTGGGACGGTGATCAAAACCCGGCGACACTTAAAGACGGCGATGTCACCGCATCGCCAGGCTTTAAAGAGGCTTATCAGCAGTTCGTTGAGGGCGCGTGGCAGACCGTTGCGCTGCCGGCGGACATTGGCGGCATGGGCTTGCCCAGCGCCGTGAGTGTCGCGACGAACGAAATGCTTTATGCGGCCAATATGGCACTCGGCCTCTGCCCGATGCTGACCAGTTCAGCGATCAAAGCCATCGAAGCCCATGCGAGCGATGCGCTCAAAGACACCTATTTGCCCAAAATGTTGGCGGGTGAGTGGACAGGTGCAATGTGCCTGACTGAGCCGCAGGCCGGATCGGACCTTGGCCCTGTTCGTACGAAAGCCGAAGATAATGGCGATGGGACTTACGCGATCTCAGGACAGAAAATCTATATCACTTGGGGTGACCACGACTGCGCGGATAATATTGTGCATCTCGTCTTGGCGCGCCTTCCCGATAGTCCGGGCGGATCGCGCGGGATATCTCTGTTTCTGTGTCCAAAATATCTCGTCAATGATGACGGATCATTGGGTGAACGCAATGAATTCCGGCCTATTGGCCTAGAGCATAAGCTGGGTATCCACGGCAGCCCGACCTGCGTGATGGAATTTTCCGGCGCGACGGGATACCTCGTCGGTGAGGTCAATCGCGGACTCGCCAGTATGTTCGTCATGATGAACGAAGCACGCCTTTTCGTCGGCGTTCAAGGCGTCGCCATCGGTGAACGCGCTTACCAAGCCGCGTTGCAATATTCCCATGACCGCGTGCAGGGCGTGCCGCCGGGACAAGAGGCGGGCGCACCGATTATCGATCATCCCGATGTTCGCCGTATGTTGATCGACATGAAAGCCAAGCTGATGGGCGCGCGGTCAATCTGTCTGGCAACGGCCGAGGCGGGTGACCTGGGCAATCATCCCCGCGAAGGCTTACTGACCCCAATCACGAAAGCTTATGGCTCTGACATCGGCGTCGAAGTGGCCAGTATTGCTGTGCAAATTCACGGCGGCATGGGCTTTGTCGAAGAAACAGGCGCAGCGCAACATTACCGTGATGCGCGTATCGCCCCGATTTATGAGGGCACAAACGGCATTCAAGCCATGGATCTGATTGGCCGCAAGCTCCGCCGGGATGGCGGCGAAGCGATGCGTGATTTGATTGCAGACTTACGCGACGGCGCGACAATTGTTCGTGATGCGTCGGGCAAGAACGGTGTTGATATGGCCGTTTGCGCGGCGGCAATGGACCGTGGGTTGGATACATTGACGACGGCGACGGATATCGTTCTGAACGCGTCAGATGTCGATGCGCTCGGCGTGGCGACGACCTATCTCGAGCTTTGCGCCAAAATTATCAGCGGTTCTTTGCTGGCGCGAACCGTTGCGCGCGGTATAATCGCAGGGGACGAGCAGTCTGCGGCAATGGCAAGCCTTGCGCGGTATCACGCGCTGCGGATTATGCCGACGGCGGACGGTCTTTTGGAATCAATTCGGGCTGGCTCCGACGCGGTCTATGACTTTCCGCGCGATCAGCTGGCGGACCTCTAATGTCAGCACAACCCCAAGACAGACCGCATTCTCGTCCGGTCAAACGCACGCGCCGCGTCACGGCCCCGCAGATCACGTCTCGCAAAGGCGACGAGCCGATAGTTTGCCTCACGGCCTATGATGCGCCGACGGCAGAGATTATCGATCCGCATTGCGATCTAATTCTCGTTGGCGATTCCGTCGGTATGGTCGTGCACGGCTTGCCCAGCACGGTCGGCGTAACGATGGAGATGATGATTCTGCATGGGCAGGCGGTCATGCGTGGGTCCAAAACGGCGATGGTCGTCGTTGATTTGCCGTTTGGATCTTATGAAGGCACGCCAGAGACCGCTTTTGCGTCGGCTTCCCGCGTAATGATGGAAACCAGCTGCCAAGCCGTCAAAATCGAATCCGGCTCTTATGCGGCCAAGACAATCGCCTATCTGGTCGAACGCGGCATTCCAGTCATGAGCCATGTCGGGCTGCGCCCACAATCCATGCATGTGCTCGGCGGTTTTCGCGCGCGTGGCCGGAACCAGAAAGTGGCTGACGAAATCCTTCGCAATGCTGAAGCCGCCGCCGAAGCAGGCTCATTTGCTGTCGTTGTCGAGGGGGTGTCCGCCGAGATCGCCGAACGCGTGACGAAATCCGTCGATATCCCAACAATAGGGATCGGGGCATCGCCGAATTGTGACGGGCAGATTTTGGTGACGCCGGACATGTTGGGATTGTTCAACCGCGTCCCGAAATTTGTTCATAAATTTGGCAATATGCGTGAGCAGATCGACGCGTCCGTCGGTCAATATGCGGATGAGGTGAAGTCTAGAACATTCCCGCGCCCGGAAAACCTCTACGTTTTCAAAGATTGAGCCAGGGAAATACTCCCAACCCTGACTGAAACGTCATGCCGATTGCGGTTGCGGGGGGCGGGCCACAAAGTTAGAGCATGCGGCAAACCTGCCGCATTCATCATGAGGTCCCTCATTGTGAATTTTAACGGCCTCACCAAACTGGGATAATCATGGTCGATTTCATCGCCGAAGTCGAAGAGGAACTTCGTAAGGACGATTACAATAAGTTCCTGCGTAAATTCGGACCTCTCATCATCGCCTTATTGGTTGCGGTTGTTGCCGCAGTCGGCTTCGTCGAATGGCGTGAACATAGTGCGGACCGGACGGCACGCGCCGCATCCTTCAGCTATTTGGAAGCCGACCAACTACTGCAGGACGGTAAAATTGATGACGCGCGGGTCGCGTTTCTCACGCTCGCCGATGTTGCTCCTGACGGATATGCCGGTCTTTCCCTTATGCGCGCCGCGATAATCGCGGGCGAGCAAGGCAATGATGCTGAGTCCATTCGTCTTTATGATGCAGCTAGTGACCGGTTTGAGTTGCCTCGCCATTCACAATTGGCTGCTCTTAAGTCTGCTTACGTCGTTGCGAACCAAGGCAATTGGGGTGATGTTGAACAGCGTGTCTCTGGACTTGCTGCCGAAGGCGCACCTTATGAATTCCTCGCGCGGGAATTGCTGGCAACGGCAGCCCTTAACCAAGGAAAGATGGATCAAGCGCGCGCCGAATTCGCTTACCTTGATACAATTCCAGGTGTTCCCGACACTGTGGCTCGTCGTGCACAACAAGCGCTCGTTCTGATGGCAACTGCCACGGCGGACGACGCGCCAAGTTTAGCTGCCCCTGATGCTTCAACGATGACGCTTCCTGAAGGCGGCGATCTTGAAGCGGGTTCCGATAATGAAGAGGGGTCCGATAATGACGACACACCTTAAACCGCTTTTGACGGCTGCGCTCGCGACGGTATTTCTCAGCGGGTGTTCAACGCTAAGTTCGCTAAATCCCTTTGGCGGTGACGGTCCTGATCAAGGAGATATTGCGGGCGCAGATCGCCGGATTTCGATTCTTGAACTCAACGACACGCTGAGCGTTGACGGCAACGTCACGCCAGATCAAATCGTTCTGCCGCCTGTTTATGTCAACACAGACTGGCCGCAACTGGGCGGCAATGTTGCCCATGTGGTCCAACATACAGGGGCGTCAGGCCCGTTGGAAAAAGTCTGGTCCAGAGATGTCGGTGACGGTTCTAACCGGAAAGGCTTCATCGCGGCTCCGCCTGTGATCGCCAATGGTGTGATCTATGTTTTCGATGCGGATAGCACTGTCCGCGCATTTGAAGAAGGCAGCGGCCGCCGTATCTGGGATTTCGAAATCGAAATTGTTGAAACTGAAACAACCCGTACGCAAAGCACATCAATCATTGACCGCATTCGGGACCCCCGGTCATTCGTTGAAGGATCTGGCACCGATAAAGACGGTGTCGGCGGCGGCGTGGCTTACGATGACGGTGTCCTTTACGTCTCCTCTGGCCTTGGCGTCATGCTTGCGCTGAACGCTCAAACGGGCGAAGAAATTTGGCGCAAACCTGTTCGCGTTCCGCTTCATTCTGCGCCGACTGTCGCCAATGGCAAAGTCTATGCCATTACGGATGACAATGAAATCATGGCGTTTGATACGCGTGATAATGGGGCCGTTCTTTGGACCTATCAGGGTATTGTCGAAACGGCGCGCATGCTCACTGTTCCCGCGCCTGCCGTTGTGAATGATGTTGTCGTTGCGCCGTTCTCATCTGGCGAAATCGTCGCGCTTCGCGCGCAAAACGGCGGTGTGTTGTGGCAGGATGCACTGGCGTCTTCGACGCGTTTAACACCCTTAGCCGCGCTCAATGATATCGCATTTGGTCCTGTCATTGCTGACGGTTACGTTGTCGCGACGGCGCAATCGGGCGTTATGACGGCGTTTGATTTCCGTACCGGACAACGTGTTTGGTCACAGCCTGCGGGCTCCATCGGTATGCCGTGGATTGCGGGTGATTTCATCTTTACGGTGACGACAGACGGTAAGGTCGCGGCTCTGTCCAAGATCAATGGCTCAGTGATTTGGGTGCAGCAGTTGGAAACGTTCAAGAAGCCCAAAAAGCGGAAAGGCCGTATTGTTTGGTCTGGCCCCGTTCTTGCGGGGGAGCGCCTTGTCGTGGCCTCAAACGAGGGCCGGATGATGATTATTAATCCGTATGACGGTTCGATTATTGAAGAGCGTAAAATCGGTGGTTCCGTTATGGTTCCGCCAATCATTGCCAATGAGACGGTCTACCTCCTCAATGACAAAGCCAAATTGATCGCGCTCCGGTGAGGAAATACAGACACGACCTCGAAGACGAGGACGAGACCGACGGCGTAAAGATGCGTCCGCCGCGTATTGCGGTTGTGGGCCGCCCAAATGTTGGCAAATCAACCTTGTTTAACCGCTTGGCGGGCAAGAAACTCGCGATCGTCGATGATACGCCTGGCGTGACGCGCGATGTGCGCGAAGCTAAATCCAAACTTCGCGGTCACGAAATGACTCTGTTGGACACAGCGGGTTACGAGAATGCCAAAGGCGATAAAATCGAAGCGCGTATGCGGGCCGGAACAGAAGCCGCCGTCATGGGCGCTGATTTGATCTTGTTCGTTTATGATGCTCGCGCGGGGGTAACGTCTCTCGACAGAACCTTTGCTCAATTTGTTCGCCGCAGTGGCAAGCCGATTATTCTGGTTGCCAATAAGGTTGAGAGTTCGGCCGCGGATGCGGGCGTGACGGAAGGTTATTCGCTGGGTATGGGCGACCCTGTCGAAGTGGCGGCAGAGCACAATATCGGTTTCGTCGATTTGGACGATGTGATCGAAATGGCGCTCCGCGACATTGATCTGACCGAACCCGAAGAAATGGATTATAGCGAAGCCCCGGTTCGGATTGCCATTATCGGCCGCCCGAATGCAGGGAAGTCCACGCTCATCAATACATTGATTGGCAAAGACCGCTTGCTGGTCGGTCCCGAAGCGGGCGTGACGCGCGACAGTATTACCATTGATCATGTTTGGCAGGGACGCCGCGTCCAGTTCCACGATACGGCGGGTCTTCGTAAGAAAGCCAAAGTGCAAGATAAGCTCGAAAAAATGAGTGTGTCGGACACGATTCGCGCCCTTCGCTTTGCGCAGGTTGTGATCATGTTAATGGATGCGACCTCGCCTTTTGATAAACAAGATTTGCAACTCGCCAGCCTCGCGGAACGCGAAGGCCGTGCGATGGTGATTGGCGTCACTAAATGGGATTTGGTCGAAAACAAATCTGAAATGTCCAAAGCCTTGCGCGAAATGGCCGGACGGTTATTGCCGCAATTTGGCGGCGTGCCTGTTGTCACTTTTTCGGGCCTAACGGGTAAAAGCGTTGATAAATTGCTGCCCGCGATTGAGCGGATTCACAATGATTGGTCAGCGAAGATTAAAACATCTGAGCTGAATGACTGGCTCGTCGAAAAAGTCGCGCGACATCCACCGCCCGCCGTCGCAGGCCGTCGGATCAAGCCGAAATATATCAGCCAAACCAAGACCCGCCCGCCGACATTTGTGTTGAAATGCTCGCGCGCGGACAAACTGCCTGAAAGTTACCGACGCTACCTCATCAACGGTCTGCGCGAAGATTTCGGCCTGCCGGGTATTCCGATCCGTATGTTCGTGAAGGCTGACGAAAACCCCTATGACCGGACCAAACGGATCAAGGGCCGGGAGCCGCTCCGCGAGAAAGAGCGCTAGCGAGATGTAATGTATATTTGACATTAATCGCATGCAGCCTATGTAAGGTATATCTTACATGGAGGGTTGAATGTCGATTATTGCTGATATGAGTGAGCCGGAACGTCAAAGTTGGGTTACGTTGATTGCGGACGGGTTTGTGTTCGTCTGGTTTTGGAAAACCATGGCGCCGGGCTGGTCCTTGATCCCTGACAATTTCACGCCGAGCGAAACGGGCGAGCTATTTTTCAAACTCGTGATTATCACTATTTTTTACCACGTCGTGATCAGTTTGGCCTTTGAGTTTCGTCGCCGCAAAGGCGGTGTCGATAAAGATGAGCGGGACTTGGAAATACAGTCCTTTGGAACGCGCGTCGGATATATGACGCTGGAGCTTGGCTTGGGTGTCATCATTGTCACGGCGCTCTTAAGTTATGTCTTCAGTGAGAGTTACTCACCGCCCATTACGCTCACCACGCCTGTGCAGTTTATCTTCGCCCTGACGTTTCTCAGCTATGTCGCGGATCTCCTGCGCCACGGCGTGGCGGTCATTCGTTACAGAGCGGCCTAATGGGCGGAAAAAAATCGCATATCGCTAATCAGGTCAAGCGCATCCGTTTGGCCCGTACGGACCTGACGCAAGCTGAATTAGCGCGCCGTATTGGGGCAACGCGCCAGACAATTATCGCGATTGAAGCGGAGAAATACTCTCCGTCCCTAGAACTGGCTTTTCGGCTGTCGCGCGTACTGGGTGAGCCGATAGAAGAGCTGTTTCAATTTAGCGGCGAATGGGTCTAAGATGGATGTCTTAGACCGGAGCCCGATATGACTGATATTAATGCCTATGCTGCCACAGAGGCCGGCGGCCGCCTTGAGCCGTTTGCTTATGATCCCGGCCAAATCGGTGCGGACGAAGTTGAAATTCGGATCACCGCCTGCGGTGTCTGTCATTCCGACATATCCATGATCAATAATGACTGGCGCGGTAGCCGCTACCCGTTAGTCCCCGGCCATGAAGTGATTGGTGAAATTGTAGAACTTGGGTCCGGCGTCTCGCATTTGAAAGCGGGCCAAATGGTGGGGGTTGGGTGGACATCGCATAGCTGCCAGACATGCTCACCTTGCTTGTCCGGTCGCCAACAGCGCTGCCAGACAGGAACGTCCACGATCTCTGGACGCGGCGGATTTGCGGACCGAATCCGCGTGCAGCATATCTGGGCCGTGCCTTTGCCGGATGGTATTGATGCGCAATCTGCGGGACCGTTATTTTGCGGCGGCATTACCGTGTTCGCCCCATTCCTCGATTTTGATCTGAAACCAACGGACCGCGTCGGGATTATCGGTATTGGCGGGCTCGGTCATTTGGCCGTGCAATTTGCCAATGCATGGGGCTGCGAAGTGACGGCGTTCACATCATCGATGGATAAGGAAGATGAGCTGAAATCACTCGGCGCGCACCGGATCGTTAACAGCCGCGACGAAGCCGCGATCAAGGCCGAGCGCGGGTATTTTGATTATATTCTGACGACCGTGAATGTGAGCTTGAACTGGCCACTCTTCATGCGGGCGCTCCGTCCTGAAGGGAAGCTCATCACAGTCGGCATTATCCCAGAGCCGATGGGTATTCCGGCCAACGCGCTCGTCGGCGGTGCACGCATGGTTGCGGGATCGGACACGGGGCCGCCTGACATGGTGGCGAAAATGCTGGAATTTTGCGTCCGTCACGACATCAAACCGATGATCGAAACATTCCCGATGGCAGAGTGTAACGACGCCATTGAGCGGCTTGAATCCGGCAAAGCGCGCTACCGCGTTGTGTTGGAAAACTAGCTTTTGACCTACTAGCCTTTGAAGTGCGGCGTATTCCGGAAACTGACGCACGTATCATGCGCCGCATAGTCAGGGCTGAGCATGTCAACGATCAGCGGGGCAACGTCATAGGGCGTCGGCAAGGTGGACTTGTCTTCGCCCGGCATGGCCTTGGCCCGCATCTGCGTATCTGTGCCGCCGGGGTTAAGGAGGTTGACGCGAATTTTCGTGATGTCGGCGATTTCCTCCGCCCAACATTTCACAAATGTCTCCATGCCCGCCTTAGACGCCGCATAGGCGCTCCAATAAGCGCGCGGTGCGCGGGCAACGGATGTTGTCATGAACACAGCGCGGCCAGAGGGGCTTTCGCGCAACAACGGGTCGAGCGAGCGGACAAGGCGGTATGGCGCCGTCATATTGACGTCAATAATTCGCATCCAATCCTTGGGCGTGACGTGATTGGCTGGCGTAATGTCGCCGAGAACACCTGCATTACAAAGCAGGCCATCAAGCCGCCCGTAGCGTTCATTGAGTAGTCCGCCCAAACGGTCAATTTGGTCGAAATCACGCAGATCCATGGGCACGAGCGAACAAGTTCCGCCCACCGCTTTGATCTCATCATCCAGCGCTTCCAACCCGCCCTGCGTTCGGGCGACCGCAATTATGTGGCTGCCTTCAGCCGCGAGCGCTTTCGCCGCCGCGTAGCCAATACCGCGCGACGCGCCCGTGACCAGCGTGATGCGGCCATCCAAAGGTTTAGACATAAGAGAGCCTTACGCGACTTCCACAAGGAAGGAGAGTTGCTTGCCGCCGCCAGCGCGTTCGATATCGATCAGCGGTGTCGGGTAGCAGCCCGTGAAACAATGGTCCGTATATTGCGGCGTCTCATCATTACGAAGTTTTTCGCCCATTGCCCAATAGAGCCCTTCGATTGAGAGGAAGCCGAGGCTATCCACCTCGAGCATATGGGTCATTTCTTCGAGCGAATAATTGGCCGCGATCAACTTATCCTTGGTCGGCATATCGATGCCGTAATGATCTGGGAATTTGATGGGCGGGGAGGCGGATCGGAAGTGAACTTCTTTGGCGCCAGCAGCCTTAATCATACGAACAATTTTGGTCGATGTCGTCCCGCGGACAATTGAATCGTCGACGAGCAAGACGCGCTTGCCTTCGATCATGGATCGGTTGGCGGAGTGTTTCAGCCGGACACCCATATCGCGCATGCCTTGGGTCGGCTGAATAAAGGTTCGGCCGACATAATGGTTGCGGATAATGCCGAGCTCGAACGGAATGCCTGTTTCTTGCGAAAAGCCGAGCGCGGCCGGAACGCCGGAATCAGGAACGGGGATAATGACATCGACTTCGGCGGGTGTTTCTTGCGCCAAACGTCGGCCCATGCGCTTGCGCACTTCGTAAACACTTTTGCCGTCCACAATGGAATCAGGGCGAGAGAAATAGACGAATTCAAAAATACAGGGGCGTTTTTCTGCATTCGGGAAAGCGGTGAAACTGCGGATACCATCTTCATTGATGACAACAACTTCGCCGGCCTCGACTTCGCGGATGAATTTTGCGCCAACCATGTCAAAGGCACAGGTTTCAGATGCCAAAACATAGCTGTCATGCATCCGTCCAATGAGTAGCGGGCGAATGCCGAAGCGATCCCGCGCGCCAATCAAACAATCTTTTGTCATGCCGACAAAGGCAAACCCGCCGTCGATTTGGCGCATCGCCGTGATAAAACGATCCGTGATGTCTTTACCGCTAGCGCGGGCGACAAGGTGAAGCACGACTTCAGTGTCAGATGTGCTTTGGAATAAAGCGCCTTTTTCAACCAGCGCCTCTTTGATTGTGTAGGCGTTGGTGATGTGGCCATTGTGGGCCAGCGCGAAGCCTCCGCTGGTTAACTCGGCGTAGAGCGGTTGGACGTCCCGGAGAACAGGTTCGCCGGCTGTTGAGTAACGATTATGGCCGATGGCGATATTGCCCGGGAGGCGTTCTGACGGATCATCGCCTGTGAAATTGTCGCCGACGAGGCCGAGGTGGCGTTCGGTGTGGAACATTTCGCCGTCTGATGACGCGATGCCGCAAGCTTCCTGACCGCGGTGTTGGAGGGCATGAAGGCCAAGCGCTGTAAAACTGGCGGCGTTCTCAACCCCAAAGACGCCGAAGACACCGCATTCTTCGCGGATACGGTCGTCCTCTATATCGATATCGCTTGTAATCGTGGGGGCGTCGATCATGATCGGAACTCCTCGGCGATCCCATCTAGATCACCGTCTTTGATACGTTCGGCATATGAGCGCATATCAGCGAAAGGCAAGGCCCGTATAACACCCCCAATACGGTCGAGCAGGGGATAAAATGTGGAGTCGACAAAGAGACCTGGCAATTCGGCGGGTTCCGCTTCTAATTGCTCGCGCATGGATTTTGGCATTTTGGCGATAACTGTTGGCGGGAAACTTTGCGGGTTATTGGTGATATAGTCGTTGAACTCGCGCGCATCTTGCGATGCACGGTAATCAGCGGACCAGAAAATGACGAACAGCGAGGCAATCAAAAGCCCGCGCGCAATGCCAAATGCGCCGCCGAGTAAACGATCAATGACGCCAGGTTTTTCGCCGCCAATGGTTTTGCCAATTTTTGCCATGATAATGGCGGCGATGAAATAAGAGAGGAAGCCTGTTCCGAGAATCAGAATGCCGTCGGCGAGTTCAGAGGGCGAAATCATGCCGCGCGCAGTGAAACGAAATTGACCATAAACGAATAAAGTGACCACGGCCGAAAACAGTAAGGCAGCGATAGAGATGATTTCGCGCATGAAGCCGCGCGCAAACGCGTAAAGCCCTGAAACAATAAGGAGAAGCAGGACGGCCGTATCAAATCCGTTGAAATCAAAAGACCCAATGGAGATCAGCCCGAAGGTCTGAGCGAAGGCAGTCTCAAAGGGTAAGGTCTGGGCGAACATGAGCATCCTGTGGCCATATCATTGCCGAAACGTTGTTAGGCGGCCCAGCTTTCCGGCGTGTCCGGACCACGTTCTGCGGCGGCTTCTACACGGCGAACGAGGTCTCGCAAAGAGCGGATTGCGATGACCGGGATCGCGGCATTATCATTACGGCCCTCACGCTTGGGCGACGGCGCGGCAAGAGCGCGTTCAAAGCCTAACTTAGCCGCTTCTTTCATGCGGGCGTCAGCGCGGCTGACAGGGCGCACATCCCCGGACAGGCTAATCTCGCCAAAAACCACGAGGTCGGAGGGGAGCGAGACATCAAATGCGGAACTGGCAATCGCCGCAGCGACAGCCAGATCGGCGGCTGGTTCGTTAATCCGAAACCCGCCCGCGACGTTGAGGTAAACATCTTTGCCCGCAAAGCTGAGCCCGCAGCGCGCTTCGAGCACGGCCAGCACCATCGCCATCCGGCTGCTGTCCCAGCCAACGACGGCGCGGCGCGGCGTGCCAAAAGCGGCAGGCGCCACCAACGCTTGGATCTCAGTCAACACAGGGCGGGACCCTTCCAGTCCTGCGAATACGGCTGAGCCTTCAGAGGCATCACCGCGTCCATCGAGGAATAGCGCCGAGGGGTTGAGGACTTCGGACAAGCCTGTGTCGCACATCTCAAAGACGCCGATTTCGTCCGTCGGACCAAAGCGGTTTTTATGTGCACGAAGAATACGGAATTGGTGCGCCCGCTCGCCTTCGAAATAGAGCACCGCATCAACCATATGTTCAACCACGCGCGGGCCAGCGATCTGTCCGTCTTTGGTCACATGGCCGACAAGAATAACGCAAGCGCCGGATTTTTTAGCGAAGCGGACGAGTTCTTGTGAACAGGCGCGCACTTGCGCGACGGTCCCGGGCGCAGCCCCTAATTGATCGGTCCAAAGCGTCTGGATCGAATCGATAATCACGACATCGGGTTTAGTGGACGTCAGCGCATCAAGGATCGGACCGAGCGAGGTTTCCGACGCGAGGCTGACGCGTTGATCGGCCACGCCGAGTCGTTTGGCGCGCCGCTGCACTTGGCCAACGGATTCTTCGCCAGAAATATAGGCGACTCGCTTGCCTTGCTTGGCGAGCGCGCCGACGGTTTGCAAAAGCAGCGTTGATTTCCCAATGCCCGGGTCGCCGCCCACGAGGAGTGCTGAGCCGGACACCAGCCCGCCGCCCGTGACGCGGTCAAGCTCACCAATGCCCGTAACCAAACGCGGCACATCGCGTGTTTCCGCGCCGAGGTCGACGAAATCCAACCCGCGCCCTTTTTTGCGCTTATGCGCGGGGACGGCGTTTTGGCTTTTCGCTTCTTCGACCAGCGTATTCCATTCCCCGCACGCGTCACACCGCCCCGCCCACTTCCCGTGAACGGACCCGCAGGATTGGCAGACAAAAACGGAACTTGGCTTAGGCATAGCGCTCTATTGCGCGGAAAATCTCAGAAAGCAACAAAAGTTCCTACTTTGTTCCGGCTTTTAATGAGCCCTCAATCTACTCCAACTGATCATAAGTCAGAAAGCTCGACCGTGAGTGCGCAGCTTCATTTGGGAAGTCTTCGCGGAAATGTCCGCCGCGGCTTTCTTCGCGGGCGAGTGCGCCGGCGGCGATCATGCGGCTGGCGATGAGCGGGTTGGCGCGGCCAACGCGGTTGATAAGGCCGTCGATAATATCAATGAGCGCGTTAAGTCCGGCGGCGCTGCGGCGAACACCGCAATGTTCTGTCATGGACTGGCGCAGGGATTGGCTGACGTCCTTACCCATAGAGAGCCACGGCTGCACGCGCACGCCCTCGGCATGACGCTCCGGTAGGATAGAATTATTGATATGCGCGGCGGCGCGGCCGCCAAAGACGATGGCTTCTAGCAAGCTGTTGCTGGCAAGGCGGTTGGCCCCGTGCAGCCCTGTCGCGGAACATTCACCAATCGCATAGAGGCCGGGGAGGGAAGACCGGCCGACATCATCTGTCGCAACGCCGCCCATGTGATAATGCACGGCGGGCGCGACTGGAATAAGATCTGTGCGCGGGTCAATGTCCGCGCTCATGCAGCTCTCAAAGACTGTCGGAAATTCATCTGGGAAGTGCGAGCCGACGCTCTTACGGCAATCTAGATACGGCGGACGTCCGGCTTGAATTTCAGCGAAAATTGCGCGGGCGACATCATCGCGCGGGGCCAGTTCGCCTTGCGGGCTGTACCGTTGCATAAAGCGGCGTCCATTGGCGTTGACCAGCGTCGCCCCTTCGCCGCGTAGGGCTTCGGTTGCCAGCGGAGCCGGGTCGCGGCCAATGTCGATGGCAGTCGGATGGAACTGTACGAACTCCATATCGCGGAGCTTTGCGCCCACGACGGCGGCCATACCCAGCGCATCGCCGCGCGCTGTGCGCGGATTGGTCGTGACAGAAAACAACCCGCCAACGCCGCCTGTCGCGAGCACTGTCACATCAGCTTCCAGCGCCAACAACGCGCCATCATCTTGACGCGCGAGCGCACCCGCGATGCCGCCCGCTCCGTCGATCAAAAGACTTTCGGCGCGCCAACCGATCAGGCCTTCAATATGTTCGGCGGCTTGCGCGTGACGGAGCATGACATTGATGATTTCGCGTCCGGCTGTGTCGCCTTTGACCCGTGCGACGCGGGGCAGGGAGTGAGCCGCTTCGAGTGAGAGGTAAAGCTCGCCTGCGTCATTGCGATCAAACGGTACGCCCAAATGATCGAGGTCGCGAACTCTGTCTGCGCCTTCTGCCGCCACCATATGTGCAATCAGGGGATCAACCAGGCCGTCGCCTGCCGCAATTGTATCTAAGGCGTGGCTCTCGGCACTATCTTCATTCGACAGCGCAGCCGCAATTCCGCCCTGCGCCCAGGCCGATGCTGACCCTTTGGTGGATCGGCGCGATGTCAAAACATAGACGGGGCGCGGCGCGAGCTTGAGCGCCAAATAGAGCCCAGCCAGTCCGGCCCCGACGACAAGGACGGATCCTGCAGGCAGACGTTTCCGGTCGAGTGATCCAATGGCAGTGGTCAAGCAATCCCCTTCACAAAGTCGTCACCTAGCCGAAGGCTACTTGCGAGGGAAGGGCGATGCGTTAGAGAACGCCTATGCAACTTTATGACTACCTTCCGTCCGGCAATAGCTACAAAGTGCGCTGGGTCGCTGCTCATTTAGGGTTGGCCTATGACCATGTTGATGTGGATATTCACACGGGCGGAACGCAATCCGAAGAATTCTTGGCCATGAACCCAGCGGGGCAAATCCCGTTACTGGTCTTGGATGATGACCGCACATTAGCCGAAAGCAACGCGATCATCCGATATCTAGCTGACGGCTCGGACTTAGTGCCGTCGAACCCCTATGATCATGCGAAGATGCTGCAATGGCAATTTTGGGAACAATATCGCCACGAACCGGCAATCGCTGTCGCGCGGTTTATTTGCAACTACGCCCGCGATGCTCGCGCCAATGAGTTGGCGGCCTTGATGCTCAAAGGCGATGCGGCTTTGGCAGTCATGGACGCACATTTGTCTAATCGCGATTGGTTTGTCGGTGATCGCTGCAGTCTCGCAGACGTATCGCTATATGCTTACACGCATGTAGCCGCCGAAGGCGGGTTCGATGTATCTCAATATGCGGCGGTGCAAGCGTGGCTCACCCGCTTCGCGGCGCAAACCAACCATATCTTGATCACGGCGAATCCGAACGAAATCGCGTCTGACGCGTAAGGACAGTATGACAGTGTTTAAATTTTCCGCTCTTGCGGGCCTATCATCGCTTTTAATTGGGTGTTCCGCTGCGGGCGTTTTGAACGGTATTACGCCGTCCGGCAGCTTTGATCGGGATAAGAACGTCTCCTACGGTGATGGACCGCGCCAGATGATGGATATTTACCGCGCAGATGAGCCCAAAGTGGATGCGCCTGTGATCGTATTCGTTCATGGTGGCGGCTGGAACGCGGGCGATAAGTCGATGTATAAATTTGTCGCCGAAGGTTTCACCAAAGATGGTTATGATGTCGTCGTTCCGAATTACCGTCTTTACCCGAATATGACATATCCCGACATGGTGGTCGATACGGGCGCCGCCGTGAATGATGTCGCAGTGCGTTACCCGGGCAAGCCGATTGTTCTGATCGGACATTCGGCTGGTGCCTATAATGTTTTGCAGACTGTTGTCGCGCCAGAGGTGTCCGGCGTCGATGCCTGTGCCAATGTGTCGGGCGTCATCGCCTTGGCTGCGCCGACAGGCGTTTACCCGCTCACGGATGAGCCTTATATTTCAATCTTCCCCGAATACCGCCTGACAGGCGATGATGGTCCCGCCAACCGAACGCCGGATCGCGCGCCATCGCTCTTTCTTGTGAATGGGCTGGATGATGGCACTGTTCGCCCAACGAACGCCACGATCATGGCGGAACGCTATACCGAAGCAGGTCTACGGGCTGTCGCAAAAACTTATGAGGGTATGGGTCATGTGGATGCGGTTCGCGTTCTATCCCGACATTTTGACGGCGGCAGTACGCTGAAAACTGACATTCTGAGTTTCATTGACGGCTTGCCGTCAGGACCGGATTATTGCTCACTCTAATGCGCCTTTATTGTGGAAGCTGAAATATATCTTCCACGCTCACATTCAATGCTAGAGCAAGCTTAAGCGCCAGAATTGTTGAGGGTATGAAGACACCGTTCTCAACGGTGTTTATCGTTTTTCGGCTGACAGATATTTTTTGCGCCAACTCCGCTTGGGTAAGCCCTGCCGTAGATCTTAAACGTTTCAAATCATTGAGCAATTTGGGATGATCAGGCACTTCGCGATTCCAAATATGCAAATCTGAGATAAGATCCGACAAGGCAGGCCGTTAAAATAATGCGCGCAATATCTTCGCCGTCGATGGGTGTAAGCTTAGCCAGGATGAACAGACCTAGGCTAAGGATAAAAACAAGTTTGAATCCAAAGACGGCGGCCATGCGAAAATTATGCTGAACCAGCTCGTCATTGAGGGCATCTTTTAAACGGCTGTCGCGCCGCTGTGCTGACGTTAATATCCATCCGCCTGTCAGAACCGTCAGCAGCATGGTTGCAAACCCGATATTATCAATGAGATCTAATGTCGGTTCGGACAAGTTCGTGACAGTTTCTGCAAACGATAGGCTGGCTAACTGCGAGGTTAAGAAAGCCAAGCTGAGAGTGATGAGAAAAATAATTCTCATACGCGTTAGAGTTTCGGTTTGCATAAAATGCTCCATAGTAACCTAAGGGTTACATGGCGCGGCAAAGTAGTAACGTCAAGGTTACATTTGTGAGAGTGTGTATGAGTGCCGTCCGGATAATAGGACTTTATACGGCGATTTTTTCTGCCGATTCCAACTTGGATCGGCGGGCTTTGAGGGCGACGATGGAGAGTTTAATCTCATACTCATCCTCGACCGCGCGATAGCCCATCGACCATTTCGGGAATGATCGTACGTCGCAATGGCGTGTCAACAGAACGTCGCAATCCATATGGCTCTTGCTCTTCTTGATAAGCTCATAGAGCCCCCGAACGGTTGTTTCATCACCTTCCAAAACTTGCAGAACGATAGAACTCGACATCAACAAAATGCCGGTCACGCCAGAAACGCGGTTTTTTATGCTTGCTCGTGCAGCGATTTCTTCAGCGCGGCTTAATGTCAGGGCAGACGTTGGCGTTGATGTATAGATGAGCTGAAACATAGAGACGGGCCTTCCACATTACCCTGCCGCATTGATAAGGCGTGAGCCTGATGCGGTTTGAACTTCGCCAAACTTAGCGATCATCATATTGAAATCGCGTTAATCGATTAATTCAGCTTATTGCGATCCTGCCTTTCCAATTCGCTATCGGGTCGTTAGCGAACCCCATGAGTATTCCTCCAACGCCTTTGCCTGCGCGGCTTCAATCGCTTCAAGCGCTCCGGGCCATCGCGGCTTTATTGGTTGTCGTGTTTCATAGCGCGCTGATCTGGCGTGAATTATCAGGCTCGACCGGGTTTGGCGGCCCGTGGGATCAGGGGTGGGCCGGCGTCGATCTGTTCTTCGTGATTAGCGGTTTTGTGATGGTCTGGGTGGCGGGAGACCGTGCCGCAGGAATTCAGTCAGCGCTCCGGTTTTGGTTTGACCGCGCGACCCGTGTTTATCCGCTGTGGTGGGTCTTTTGCAGCCTGATGGCGCTCTATTTCCTACTGGTTTACGGGCAACCTGCATCGCCTGTGACGCAAACGGCCGAATCCGCATGGGGCATGTTCGCGCGGTCTATGCTACTCTGGCCACAGGGCGAAATGCCTGTGCTGGTCGTGGGCTGGACGCTTATTTTTGAATTGGCGTTTTACGGCTTGTTCGGGCTTTTGCTGCTTGTTCCCGCTAAATGGCGACCCGTGGGCCTCGCGCTCTGGGGCGCTATCTTGATATACCGTTGGAACTTCACACCGGCCGAAAGTTCGCTCGCCTACAGTTGGCACATGACCCTCGCGGATCAGCTTTGCATGGAATTTTTGATTGGCGCGGCGGTGGCTTATAGCTTGAAAATCAGCCGTCTGCCGCCTGTCGCAGCGGTCGGGTTTTGTTGTGTTGGCGTCATCGCATTTCTATCGTCAATGGCGTTTGCGGGCGGGTTTGATGGAGAAGAGGTGAATCGCAACCGCGTGCTCGCGTTTGGCTTGCCGTCGGGCCTTATCCTGTTGGGCGTGATTGGCTGGGAATTGTCAGGCAAAGGGCGATTTGCGAAAGGGTTGCTGCGTATCGGGGATGCATCCTACACACTCTATTTATCGCATTTCCTCGTCCTGTTAGTGTTGAAGCGTGTGTTCACGAGCCTTGGCCTATTCACAGGAGGGTCTTCATTTTCGATGGCGGGGTTCGTTCTCGTCGGCCTCACGGCCAGCATAATCGCCTCGCTTATCTTATACCGCCTGATCGAACGCCCGCTGCTAAGACTGGCGCGGGCGCCTCTTGCCAAACGGACCGCATCACGCCAGAACTAGGGTATCCGAGGGGCACCGTAGCAGTCCGGCGGAGCCGGAATTTTTGATTAATAATCAAAAATAGCGAAGGTGCGGCAGCCTCTAGGCTGCTGACCGATGCAAAGCAGCGGCTTCTCTGATACGCGGCGGTTGAGACGCACTCTTTGAACTTGATCCCCAAAAGGGGCGGAAGGACGGACATGAGATATTTGAAACAGGGCTTTGCGAAACTTTGCGCAGGGCTAGCGATTTTAAGCTTGAGCGCTTGCGTGTCTATAACGGCAACGGATCACCCTACGGACGCACAAGTCCACGCGCCGCTCACCGTTTTCCTCGTTCGCCACGCTGAAAAAATGTCCGGTCCAGATCCGGTGCTGACGGCGGACGGTTCTGTCCGTGCGGATGATCTCGCAGACTTGCTGATCGACGCCAATATCGACCGCATTCACAGTAGCGATTATAAACGCACGCGCCAGACAGCGGCGCCGCTCGCTGAACGGCTCGGCGTTGATGTTGAACTCTATGATCCGCGTGACCTGGCTGGAATGGCCGCGCAGCTCAAAGCAGACGGCGGCCGCCATTTGGTTGTCGGGCACAGCAACACGACGGGCGAATTGACAGAATTCCTCGGCGGTGAGGGCGGCGCGCCCATCGTCGAAGCAACGGAATATGACCGGCTTTATGTTGTGACGATTGGCGCGGATGGCGGCGTGGACAGCACTCTGTTGCGTTTTGGCGAAACGTCTCCGCGATAAATGACAAACGCGGCCTTCGAAAAAATTGGTGTTAAGCGCTTACTGAGTGAGCGTGTTCTTTGGTCACACGTCCAAGAGAAGAGTGCGGAACCTAAGAAAGTTTCCACTAGACGGTTTTTTACGCGCATCGTTTCATGTGTTTCACTTGGTGGGTCATTTTTTCAGTTATTTTACTCTGATTTTGAGTCGCTTGGAGCGGGTTTAGCGCTGGTTTTTTCGATCATTATAGCTGCCGGAGCGTTTCAAGAAACCAAGACGGATTTGAACTATGCTAAACGTCGCCGCCCATTTCAAATCGTATTCATGTCCTGTGTTATTACAAATAAACGTATTCTCTTGCGTAACTTCGCTGGTGCGCCAGTAACAATTCTTGATCGCTCGGAGATCAACTCTATCAGAGCTGACGATGCTAATGGCTCTCGCGGTATCGTGTTCAGTTCTTCCAATCATTTGGATAGTTTTACCTTCATTGGTAGAATAGACCATTCGCCTGCGCTAGCAGCGCTCGACTCCACAGGACACACCCCATGAATAAGCCCGTCGACCAATCACAATTCGTCACGCCAACCGTCACCACAGGCCCGCTGCCTGCGTCTGCGAAAGTCTATACCGCGCCGGCGGCGGATCCGTCCTTGCGCGTGCCACACCGCGAAATCACTTTGCATCCGACCGCCGAAGAACCGCCCGTGAAAGTGTATGACACGTCCGGTCCTTATTCAGACGCGAGCGTCGAAATTGACGTCGAAAAAGGCCTGCCGCGTCCGCGTACCGCGTGGGTAAAAGCCCGCGGCCATGTGCGTGAATATGATGGCCGCGATATGAAGCCGGAAGATAATGGCGGCGCAACGGGCAAATATCTCGCGCGCGAATTTCCGGTGACGCACCGCCCGCTCGTCGGCATTCCTAAAGGCGAGGAGGGCACAGGCCCCGTCACCCAATATGAATTTGCTAAAGCGGGCATTATCACCAGCGAGATGATCTATGTCGCCGAGCGCGAAAACCTCGGCCGCCAAGCACAACTCGACGGCGCGCAAGACCGCGTCGATGCGGGCGAAAGCTTTGGCGCAGAGATCCCCGCCTTCGTCACGCCAGAATTCGTGCGCAGCGAGATCGCTCGGGGCCGCGCGATCATCCCGTGCAACATCAACCATGCCGAGCTTGAGCCGCAAATCATTGGCCGCAACTTCCTTGTCAAAATCAACGCCAACATCGGTAACTCCGCCGTTGCGTCGTCGGTCGAAGAAGAGATCGAAAAAATGGTCTGGGCGATCCGTTGGGGCGCGGATAATGTCATGGACCTCAGTACAGGCCGCAACATCCACAACACGCGCGAATGGCTCATCCGCAACGCGCCCGTGCCGATTGGCACCGTGCCGATTTATCAAGCGCTAGAGAAAGTGAACGGCGTCGCCGAAGACCTGACGTGGGAGGTTTACCGCGACACGTTGATCGAACAGGCGGAGCAGGGCGTCGATTATTTCACCATCCATGCGGGCGTGCGCCTCGCCTATATCCACCTGACGGCGAACCGCGTCTGCGGCATCGTGTCTCGCGGCGGCTCGATCATGGCGAAATGGATGCTCGCCCACCATAAGGAGAGCTTCCTTTACACCCATTTCGACGAAATTTGCGACATCATGCGCGCCTATGACGTGAGCTTCAGCCTCGGCGATGGCCTGCGCCCCGGCGCGATTGCCGACGCCAATGACCGCGCCCAATTTGCCGAGCTGGAAACGCTGGGCGAGCTGACGCAGATCGCCTGGAAAAAAGGCTGCCAAGTCATGATCGAAGGACCGGGCCATGTGCCGATGCATAAGATCAAAGTGAACATGGAAAAACAGCTACGTGAATGCGGCGAAGCCCCGTTCTACACGCTTGGCCCTCTCACAACCGACATTGCGCCGGGTTACGACCATATCACGTCCGGCATTGGCGCGGCGATGATCGGCTGGTTCGGCACCTCTATGCTCTGCTACGTTACGCCGAAAGAACACCTCGGCCTACCGGACCGCGACGATGTCAAAGTCGGCGTCATCACTTATAAACTCGCCGCCCACGCGGCCGATTTGGCCAAGGGTCACCCCGCCGCGCAGCTCCGCGACGACGCGCTATCGCGCGCCCGTTTCGAATTCCGTTGGGAAGATCAGTTCAATCTGTCGCTCGACCCCGAGACCGCCCGCGATTACCACGATCAAACCTTGCCCAAAGACGCCCACAAAACCGCTCACTTCTGCTCCATGTGCGGCCCGAAATTCTGCTCGATGGAGATCACGCGGGAAGTCCGAGAATATGCGGATGGGCTCAGCGATAATGAGAAGAAAGCGCTGAACCTCGCGGCGGAAGAGGGGATGAAGGGAATGAGTGAGAAATATGCGGAAATGGGCAGTGAGCTTTACATCGACGCTTCAGATGCCCCCGAAAACTAACGATTTGCGGTGGTTCCCTTCATAAGGCATACTCATAATATACCGAATATATAAAGGAGACTTAAGATCATGATGAAACCAATACTGATGACGCTGTCTGCCGCATTGCTCCTCTCGGCCTGCGCAACAGCGGGCTCGACAGACGCGGATGCCACAACTCAAACCGCATCTCTGGAACAGACGACACCCGAAACAATTTCATCGACCTTTGTAAACGAAGACGGGTTGGTGTGTAAATTCCGCGATGTCACCGGATCAAATTTCCGCCGCAAAGTCTGCGCAACCCCCGAGCAATGGGCCGAAGCCGAAGCCGCCGCCCGCGACGCCACAAACCGGATCCAACGCCAAAACCGAGGCTTTGAACCGTCGAATTAGGCGGACTGTCGCCTAGTCGCGGCGAGTTTAAAAAGCGGGGGAGGCTTCACGCGACCAATGTGCGTCGTGTGAAGTCATAATTTTCGCGTTCCTCTCCCGCGGTTTACAAGCTGCCCTGAGTGTTGCGCGTAAACTTTGCTGAAAGACGCGCATGGGGCTGCGCGCTTTTGCAACATGTGCGCCCGAAATCCTGCTCGATGAAGATCACGCGGGAAGTGCGGGAATATGCCGATGGGCTGAGCGATAATGAGAAGAAGGCGCTGAACCTCGCGGCGGAAGAGGGGATGAAGGGTATGAGTGAGAAGTTTAAGAAAGAGGGTGGTGAAATATATTTGGAAGTATAAAGTATGAGAGACTTTAATGGAGGGCGAGCATGAATCCCGAAGTAATTCATACAGTGGATGACGTTTATGGCGTCAGCAGAGATATACCCCTAAATTACGTCACGAGGAGTGAGGTTGATGAAAAATTCATTTCGAGTCTATCTCGAAACCAGCATATTGTAGTTCACGGGAGTTCAAAACAGGGTAAAACCTCTCTTAGAAAGCACTGTTTAGATAATTCAGACTATGATGTCGTATCCTGCCTGAATAAATGGGGTATAGCAGAATTAAATTCTGCAATTTTGAAGGCCGTAGGTTTTGAAGTTAAAAGAGCCACTGAAAAAACTGCAGCTGGCGCGGCCAAGATAAGTGTTTCGGCTAAGGTTGGCTTTAAAGTTCCTTTTTTAACTAATACTGAAGGGGGAGTAGGCGCAGAAACAAGCGATAGTTCGGAAAACAAAGAGGTTTTTGAACCTCTGACGTTAGACCCATCAGATGCAAATGATATAATTTTAGCGTTAAACTCAATCGAATACACAAAATTTATTGTTTTAGAGGATTTCCATTATCTTCCTCTGGAGTCACAGAAGGACTTCAGCTTTGCTTTGAAAGCATTGCATGAAAATTCGAAGTTTGTATTTATCATCGTTGGCGTGTGGCGAGAAGAAAATCGATTAATTGGATTCAATGGGGATTTAACGGAAAGAGTTTTGTCTGTAAATGCTGACCTTTGGTCAAAAGAGGAGCTTACTGAGGTCATTGGTTGTGGTGAAACTCTTCTAAATGTTAATTTTACGGAACAATTTAAGGATAACTTGATTGAATCCTGTTTTGACAGTGTGCACATCGTTCAAGAGGTGTGTCGGAGAGCATGTCGTGATGTGGGTGTTTTCGAAACACAGAATTCGAATAAAATAATAGATCCTTCAAAGCCAGTATCGGAACTGATAGCCGATACTGTTAAGGAGCAAGCTGGTCGGTACAATGGTTTTCTTCAAGATTTTTCCGATGGTTTTCAAGAGACTGATTTGAAGATGCCTAAATGGATAATTTATGCAATTTTATGTTCCTCTGTTGAGGATTTGCGCCGTGGGTTGCGACAGAGAACGATTTCAAAAGTCGTTAAGTCGGGTCATCCTCAAGGAACGAGTTTAAACAATGGAAATATTGCTCAAATATTAAAATCGGTTGCGTCTCTACAGAACAAGAAGTCTATAAGGCCAATAATAATTGATTATGATGTTGCTAACAACAAATTAAATATAGTCGATAAGGGTTTTCTTATCTGGTTTGCTAGTCAAAATGTTGAAGATATCTTGGAAGACCTCGGGTTGCCTGAACTAGTATCGTTGACTGACTTGTAAGTGCTTTAGGCCAGCGAATTTAAATTTCAATTATGGCGCTTCTTAATTTTTTAGTGAATATGTATGGTGTGAGACTTCTAATTAGGGGCTGGTGGGTGGAATTTTAGACGGTGTTCACAATAAAGTTTTCTTCTGTTAAGTTATGCCTGCATTCCTTTTTCATAAGTTACCAAAATCTACTTCCACCTTCTCCCCACTCGGACCTTCAAAAAACAACTGCCATTGCTGCCACGGCTCGGGTGTTTTGATCAGGCGGTAGTCCATGCCTCGGGCTTTGAGCGCCGCGATTAAATCCTCCATTCCCTCTCCGCGAAACGCCATATGGTCGAGGACGCCGCGCCTCGGTTCGGGGAGGGCTTCGACCTGTATGACGTGGAGGATGGGTTTGCCGCCGCTATACAGCCAGATGCCCGGCCGTGACATTTCGGGGCGCGGACCCGGGGTGAAGCCGAGCAAGTCTGTGTAGAACTGTTCCGTTGCGGCGAGGTCATCCGTCAGGATGGTAAAATGATCGGGGCGTAGGTTGAGGGTCATGGGGAGGAGACTAAGGCGGCGCGTAGAAATCGAAAGGGGTTTTTGCGCGTGGGGTGTGGTCTTTTGTGCCTTTCTCTCGCCGCTCATCCCGACGAAAGTTGGGATCCAGCTAAGGACTAATGAAAACCACTCGATCCTACGGATTAACCGATGGCTGGATCCCGACTTTCGTCGGGATGAGCGGTAGGAGGAGGGTTTTGGGGTTTGTTCGAACCGTGTTTATTGGGCGCTTGAGTCAGTGATCTGGCGACCCTTGACTAAAGACGGCGCACATATCCCGCCCCAACCCCCGCTCATCCCGGCGAAGGCCGGGATCCAGCCGTCGCTGAGCGCTCAAGTTCGACAGTTTGGTTTGAGGGTCGAGCTGGATCCCGATTTTCATCGGGATGAGCGGAGTGTGGGGATGGCGAGGCGTAGAATCAAAAGGACTATTTATGTGTCATCCTCGTTTATCTTGCTCGACGCCGTCCGCTCATCCCCGCCAATACCCCCGAACGGTGCGTCCCGTTCGGCACTTCGCTATTTTCAATCCCCCGGATTGAAAATCAGAGACGCTTTCGTGTCCACCCCATCCCAATTACCCCCATCCTAACCATTGTCCGTTGCAGGCACGAGGGGGCAT